>OFLR01000001.1_pt1 | contig 941139 bp, 777 predicted proteins | sample 1540871 | NCBI WGS metagenome assembly OFLR01 (sample SAMEA4413043, study PRJEB24355) | metagenome | biome: human; feature: gut; material: faeces | place: United Kingdom | collected 2010
AACAGACCGGAACGCTCCTTGACTAAAACCGAAAAATTTTCGTGACTAATCACGAAACGCCGACTTGACTAAATACAGGCAGTCCCTCGTCGTCGTGGAACACGAGCCCGTCCCCGTTCACGCCGTGGCGTTCGATGTAGGTGAGCAGCTGGTCGGCGAGGGCCTCGGGCAATGGTATGGCGCGGCGGCCCTTCTCGGTCTTGGGACGCGTGCGGTACATGCCGTTGCCGAGCGGCGTGCATTCGACGCCCTTGGGCAGTCCCTCGACCTCGCGTTTCGTCAGGTGCTGGGCCTGCCATTCGACCAGGATGATGAGCCGGTCGCCGTCGCGCCTGAGTTCGTCTTGGGTCAGGCCCAGCCGTTCGCCCTGGCGCATGCCGGTCATGAAGGCCAGCATCCACATGAGCCGCCAGGTGTCGTCGGTCTCCGCGGCGATGAGGCCGGCGGCCTGTTCGGGCGTCAGGGCGGCGCGTTCCCTCATCGCCACGCGGGGCGCGGTGCCCTTGACGGCGGGGTTGCGTTCGATGACGCCCTCCAATACGGCGTCCTCCAAGGCCTTGTGCAGGGTGCGCCACGCGCTGCCCGCGGTGGCGGAGCTTTTGTTCAGGTCGACGGTGATGTGGCGTTCCATGCGGCGGAAGTGCGCGGGCTTGAGTTCGTCGAGCCTGATCTTGCCGATGGTCGGGACGATGTCGTTCGCGCTGACGGACGCGTACGTGCCCCAGGTGCGGGGCTTGAGGCGCGGCTTGCACACGTCCGTCAGCCAGTGGTCCATCCATTCGGCCACAGTGGGCGGCCTGACGTAGCCGACGCGGTGGGTGCGGTCGAACTCGGCCAGCTTCTCCTTGAGGCGCGCTTCGGCCTGCGAGCGTGTGCGTCCGAAGCCGGACACGCGGTGGTCCTTGCCTGTCAGCGGGTCGGTCACCGTCGAGTACGCCCTGTAGCCCTTCGGCGTGGCCGATATGCCGCCGGTGCCGCGTGGCCGGCGCCCGCGCGTCTTGGCCGACACCCTCCCTTCCAGCTTCGCGGCGATCGACTTCAGGTCGTCATCCATGAGTATCAGCGGTTCCATGGCGCCGGTCGAGTCGACCAACGTCAGCGTGTATCTCGGCATGTGTTCCGTTTCGTCCATGTCGTTTTGCTATGCGGCCTCCCCGCAGGTGTACTTATTGGTGTACTTATGTCTGCCGGAGATAGCCGGATATAGCAGGAAAACGGCTTCCGGTTTCATCCTCGAAACGAGCCGATTTCGTTGGAAAATAGCCGAAAACGGCGGTTTTCCAACGAAGTGCGTTGGAGGCCGGAGCTACTTCGGCAACTGATTTTCACTGATGTGCCCCAACGATATGATGCTGGCTGTTTCACGTGAAACAGCCAGCATCCGTCATGTTCATTCCCTCTTACGACCTTCGTGATGACCGGTTATCGCAAAATACGATAACAGGTGGAATACGCCCTGAGCTCATACGGCATGGCTCGGCGGAAGTGCTCGTATGGTGGGACCATGAGCGATTTGCGAGATGTAGTTATTATCGGATCCGGCCCGGCAGGATACACTGCAGCCATCTATCTAGGCCGTGCGGGATACAGACCACTGGTCATCGCCGGGGCACTGACTCCCGGCGGACAGCTGGTCAACACCACTGAGGTGGAAAATTTCCCAGGATTTCCCGATGGCATTCTCGGTCCCGACCTTATGGACAACATGAGGAAGCAGGCTGAAAAGTTCGGCGCCGAAATCATCTGGGACGATGTCATATCCGTTACCGTCGATGTCGAATCCGATACGAAGACCGTAACCCTTGACCAAGGCGACATATATCAGACCAGGGCCGTGGTAGTAGCCACCGGTTCCCAGTATCGCAAACTCGGCGTACCTGGCGAATCCGAATTCTCCGGCAAGGGCGTCTCCTACTGCGCAACCTGCGATGGATTCTTCTTCCGAGATAAGCCGATTGTTGTAATAGGTGGCGGAGATAGCGCCTTCGAAGAAGCCGATTTCCTATCCCGTTTTGGATCCTCCGTTACGCTGATTCATCGCCGTGATTCGTTCCGCGCCTCTCAAATTATGGTTGAACGAGCCAAGAACAATCCGAAGATTGATTTCGTTCTTAATTCCGTAATTGAAGAGATTAATGGAAATGATAATGGAGTTAATTCAATTTCTATACGTAACTTGAAAAACGAATCTGTGGAAGTTATTTCTGCAAATGGGGTTTTTGTCGCTATTGGACACACTCCCGCCACCACTTTCCTTGATGGTGTGGTAGATCGTGATGAGGCCGGATATATCCGAGTGGAAGGTGCCAGTACCAGAACCAGCGCTCCGGGAATTTTCGCCGCCGGCGACTGCGTCGATAGTGTTTATCGCCAGGCCATCAGCGCCGCCGGAATGGGTTGCCGCGCCGCTCTCGACGCCCAATCCTATCTGCAGTAGTCTGCCCGGTTTTCTGCCGCATTCCCGTAGCAAGTCCCGTATTACGCGCTTGTTTTTGTCATGTGTCCGCAGAGGGGGAGGTGTGGCATATCCTATTTAAGACCGTAGAGACTTGGCCTGAGCGGCCCGGAGTGCGCCGTAATAGGATATGTCATTCCCTCCCACGGACATATCGATGAAGCGGACATATCAATCACTGCTGCTGCATGAGCAGATCGACGATTCGGTTCATGTCGTCTTCGGATTTGAACACGATTTCGATGCGGCCATGCTTCTTGGATCCCTTGATTGACACCTTGGTACCGAAACGTTGTTCAAGACCCATTTGCACCGGAGTACCAGCCCAGGGATTCAGCTTATTCGCCTTGGGTTTCTTCGGCTGATCGCTTTCGGAAACCTTCATCGACACGATTTCCTCGGTGCTACGCACCGACAATCCTTCGGAAATAATGCGAGTCGCCAGCTGTTCCATGTCAGATTCGGCAGGCAGGCCCAACAATGCGCGGGCATGTCCGGCGGAAAGCAGTCCCGAAGCGACTTTTTTCTGTACGACCGCCGGCAGATGCAGCAACCGCAGGGTATTGGCAATCTGCGGGCGTGACTTCGAAACGGATTTGGAAAGCTGCGCCTGCGTTAAACCGAAATCATCGATCATCTGCTGATATGCGGCCGCCTCTTCCAATGGATTCAATGCAACACGATGCAGATTCTCCAGCAAGGCATCGCGCAGCATATCGTCATCCGCAGTGGTTTTGACGATCGCCGGTATCGTCTTCAGACCGGCAATCTGCGAAGCACGCCAACGACGCTCGCCCATGATGAGCTCGTACATGCTGTCCATGCGGGCCTCGAACATATTATGGGCCTCAGACGCATTCTTTGCGTTCTCCTGCGCCTGTTCACGCTGTTCCTTACGTGCGGCCTCGATCTGCTCGCTTGGGCGCTTACGCACAACGATTGGCTGAAGCACGCCGACTTCCTGAATGGAGTCAGCCAACTCACGCAAATCATCCTCATCAAAGATGGTGCGTGGCTGATGCAGATTCGGACCAACGTCACTGAGTCGTAATTCGACAAGATAGCCGCCTTGAACCGGCAACAATTCCGGCTCTTCGTTCTTCTTGTCAGATGATTCGGTTTCACGTGAAACACTTGTTTGTTTTTCAACCGACTGTTGCGACGATTCCACCCCCAGACCGGAACCACCGAAGAACATATCCGCAGGATGGGCGGTTTCATTCAAGGTAATGGAAGGCATTGCATTCCGTCGACTTGAAGTTTTTTTCGCAGTTTCACGTGAAACACTCTTTTTGCCGGACTGTTTCATGCCATGCACGGCATCGACGGAGACCTGTGCAGTAGCAACGGAAGTCTTGCTATCCTGCGGTTTCTCGGCAGTGGCTTGAGGTTCCTGCACAACATCTTCGTACTTCTGGCTCTCCCCCGGCAAAGCGGGGAACAACGCTCCAAGACCCTTGCCCAAACGCGACTTCGTAGCCATAATCAGTTCTCGTTTCTTCTCGCATCAATAGCCTGCAGCACCGTCGGGGAACGACGTGCGATTTCCAATGCAGCCTCGCAATAGGAAATCGCTCCCATACCTTTCGGATCGTAGGCGATCACACTCTGATTGAAACTCGGAGCTTCGGAGATTTTCACCGTACGCGGAATGGTGGTGTCAAGCACGATGGTCGGATAGTGTTTTTTGACTTCCTCATGCACTTCACGGCTCAACAACGTACGCTTATCAAACATCGTGACCAGCATGGTGGATACCAGCAGGGCGGGATTGAAATGCTCCTGCACCAAACCGATGGTGTTAATCAGTTGTCCAAGTCCCTCCAGTGCGTAATACTCCGCCTGAATTGGGATCAACATCTCCGTAACCGCGCACATGGCATTGATGACCAACAGTCCCAAACTCGGAGGGCAGTCGATGATCACATAGTCATAGTGCTGTTCGCTGGTGTTCAGAAATTCATCGACCGCACGTTTGAGCAACACATTACGGTCAGCCATATCGGCGACTTCCAGCTCGGCACCACTCAAATCGATGGAGGCCGGCACCACGTCGAGCAATTCACAATCAGGACAGGTCTGCTTGACTTCGGCAATGCTCATACGCCCTTCAAGCACGTCATACACGGAAGGTTCCCCCGAGGTATGCCGCGCGCCAAGAGCGGTGGAAGCGTTCCCTTGCGGATCCATATCAATCAGTAATACTCGGGCACCATACTGTGCCAGCGCGGAGGAAACGTTCACCGCGGTCGTCGTTTTGCCGACGCCACCTTTCTGATTGGCTACGGCAATCATGCGAGTACGTTCCGGCTTAGGGAACGTCACCTTCTGCAGAGCACGATATCGCGATGATTCATCAGCTATCTGTGCGCCTAACGGGGAGGAGCTTCCTCCGAAAATACGTTTAATGGTATCCGTGGCGGATTCCATAGACGTCAGGTTGTCTGGTCCTTCAGGTCCAGTCATGAACTAGCCCTCCTCGATTACTTACAGTATGTTCAAGTTTCTTCATTTGGGTGGACATGTAGTACATTGTGCACAAATGTGGATAACTGTGTATAGTTGGTGGATAACCTACGTGGCGCTTAAAAAATTATCCACAGGATAAACGTTGCAATATAGCGAAAATTTTTTCATCCCAAATCATAACGTCTACAAGTGTGGACAAAGTGGATAACTTCGCCAAATTGTGGATAACTTATCTCTTGTCGACCATCAGAATATGCGTTGACTCCAGTCCCGGCCCCACCTCGGCATCAACCACCCGAGGACGGACTCCCCCGCTCTTGGCAATCTCCTTCGAGGCCTTATCGATCTCATCTTGTGCGGATTGTCCTTTCAGGGCGACTAGACGACCTCCCGTCTCAAGCAAGGGCAACGTCCATCCGGAAAGTTTGGTCATGGGCGCTACGGCACGGCAGGTCACCACGGCAAACGGATGACTTGTGGCAATTGGATTACCATCCAGGTCGAGTACGGGAGTGATATGCGATATTACCCCCCTGTTCTTCCTGCTGGTTTTGGAACCGCGGATGGCATCGATCATTGCATTGGCGCGTGACCGTACCACCGTGACATTGTCAAGGCCCATGTCGTTGACGCATTCATTGAGCCATTCGACGCGACGTTCCATGGGCTCCACCAGCGTGAACCGATGATCCGGCAGACATGCGGCCGCGACGATTCCAGGGAATCCACCGCCACTACCAATATCAGCCACCGTCTTGAATTGCCTGCGTACCGTTGCTTCACGTACAAATGGCACGATCGCCGCCGAATTCAGGATATGTCGTTCCCAGATAATACCGACGTCACGCGGTCCGATAAGTCCGCGGGGCTCTCCCTCCTGTGCTAGTTTGTCATGAAAAATACGCAACTTCACGAGCGCATCCCCAAGTACTTCTTCCAAAATCGGCGAATCATCAAGTTCGTCAGTCACTTCAGTCATGCTCTCTATCCTATAACCACAGGGATATCAACCACCTCCATAAATAACATGACGGCAGTGTTGTAGTAGAGAGAGGGAGGGCGATGTTCTTCCGTGACAGTCTAAGACGCAACTGGAATATTGGCCTTCGAAGCTGTCACACATAAAAAAACGCCGCACAATGGCGGCGTTATGTTTCACGTGAAACGAATCAGATTTCGACGATATCTTCGAAATCATCCTCTTCGGTGGTCGTTCCGGCAGATCCCGACTTGAGGTACACCGTCACATAACGATGCGGCTCTTCACCGTGGGAGCGGGACTTCAGTCCTTCCTCACGAACTACATCATGCACGATCTTGCGCTCAAAAGAATTCATCGGCTTAAGATCCACCGGCTCACCGGTTTCACGCGCTTCGTCGATGGCGTCCAATGCGATATCATGCAGACGCTGACGCTTATGCTTAAGATAGCCGTCAACGTCCACGATGAGGTGAGACCGTTCGCCAGTCTTCTGCTGAACCGCCAAACGGGTGAGCTGCTGCAAGGCATCCACCACTTCCCCATTGCGGCCAATCAGATGCTTGATATCAGTGTCATCATCGGCAACAATCTGTACGGTCGGGCGATTGTTGCGTACGCCCATCTCAATATCGCCTTCGTAGTCGACGATATCCAGCAATTCTTCAAGATAATCGGCAGCGATATCAGCTTCTTCATTGAGCTGATCGATGGTCTTTTCATCATCTTGCGCCATGGTTGTGTACTCCTTTGAGCGGGGTGTCTGTTCTCAGTCTAAGTCCTGTTTATCACTTCGGTAATAACCCTGAAGGAAGGGCGTGTCCCGTGTTTCACGTGAAACACGGGACACCTTGCTCACTTCTTTTTCTTCTTGCGAGATGGCTGCTGCCGCTGATACCCGTTCTTCGTTTTGCTCTCGGCTGCAATCTTGGCCTTCTCCAACTCCTCTTCTTCGAGAGATGGAAGGCCTGCCTTGACGCGGCGGGCATTCTCATGTTCGTGATCACGAACGGTCTTGGCCTCCGCCGCCGGGGAACCCGGAGTCGGGAAGGCGTAGACCTGCCATAGCGAACGACAAAGGTTCAGAATGTTGTTGGCAAGCCAGTACACCAGCACAGCGAACGGCATGGTGGCACCGGAGAAGATGTACATGATCGGGAACATCCAAAGCATCATCTTCTGCATCATCTCGGTCTGCTTGGTTTGCGGACCATTCTGAGGCATGTTGCGCTTCATGTTGTTGTACTGCATGAACCACAGGCAGAAGCACATCAGCGCCACGAAGATGGCGATGACGACCTTACCGCCGATGTTGGCCGTCATGAAGTTATCGGTGACATTGGTATTGAACACCGTGGTCTTGGTGAACTGCAACGCGGTGGCCTGATCAAAAGCGCCCAGCGCGGCACGTTTGCCGCGGGCGATGTATGGAATGGCCGACAGCGTGTAGAACATGCACATGAATATAGGGCCCTGAATCAGCATCGGCAGACACGAGCCCATCGGGTTCGCGTCGTTGTCCTGATACAGCTTCATCATTTCACGCTGCATGGCCTCTTTGCTGGCCTGATCGTTTTTGCCCTTGTATTTGTTCTGGATGCGCGCCATCTTCGGCTGGATTTCCTGCATTTTGCGCATCGACTTCATGGTCTTGTAGTACAGCGGGAACACGCACGCATGCACCACGAGCACCAGGAAGATGATGGATAGCACCCACGAGAAGCCGACCGGGTGCATACCCAACAGAGTCAGAAACTTATGGAAAATGGCCATGATCTGCGTCATGAGCCACTCGATTGGCGTCAGGAGCTTATACAACCAGCCCCAGAAACCGCTATCGAGGAGAAATTGATTTTGATTCAGCATTGCAGGCCCGTCTCCTTATCGTCTGCGGCCAGTGGTGTGAGTCGCGGCTCTTCATGAGCCTTTGACCACGAAAATCTATAGCAAATGGAATAGCGCTGCGGAACATCGTCGATTCCCCCGCGACTCCAAGGCCTGCAGCGCAGGATACGCAAAAAGGCAAGAAGGCCGCCTCTGAGGCAGCCAAAACGTGTCACAGCCTGAATCGCGTAATTGGAACAACTTGGATAGTATCTGCAACAGGGCGGGGTTTTCGCGGAAATGTGACGCTGATACCAACGTATGGCACGAATCATCCAATCACCGCTACGCCCCATCCTCGTCATTGATGTGCTGCCTTACGGCTTATCGCCTCGAAGCAGGCTGCCATCTGATGATCCAAGGATGAAAAATCGGCATGCGCCGCGCTAGGCTTCGCACGCAAAACGATGTCGCAGGATTCAGGCAGTAAGAATTCGTGCTTTCGCGCGAGCACACGGAAACGACGTTTGACGGTATTACGCGTTACTGCGTTACCGACAGCCTTGGAAACGGCCAGACCGACACGTCGGCCACTCCTCGCCGTGGAATCGGATATGAAGACATCGTCATGCATTGCATAATGTACGACGATGTCTTCACGCGATACCCTACGACGGCGTTTGAGCACCGCGACGAAATCGCGATGGCTTTTCAGCCGTTCCACCGCTATGCCACTAAATACAATCAGGCAGCGAGGGACTTGCGGCCCTTGGCGCGGCGACGATTGATCAGAGCGCGACCTGCGCGGGTGCGCATGCGATGGCGGAAACCGTGCTTCATGTGACGACGACGGTTGTTCGGCTGGAATGTCCTCTTCATAATTAATGCTCCCGGTGTTTTAGCCATGCCAAGGCACGGCTCCTCATGAGTCAAGCTCTACTAAATTACTCTGACCCCTGAACACAGTCAAAATCATGCGTCGTCCTTCACTGGATAAGCGGGGAATCTCCCCCGTGCAATATCCACAAAATCGTTGGAACAACGCCGAATTCCCCACGAAAGTTATCCACAAACTACACTTATGTTATTCACATTTCAGACGTTTCAACACGCTAGACGGTGGATAACTTGGTGAAAAAAGAGTAAAAAGAAACAGTTGCACATCCGTAGGCCTTCTATTGGGAAAGGGAATCCATGGTCGATACTCCCCATGATCCTCTTGATCAGGCTCGCGGTGTATGGTCCGACGCACTGGCGTTGCTGCGCCAGAATCCCAAGCTCTCCGCCCGCGACAAGGGCTGGCTGGAGAATGTGGTGCCCGAAGGCATGTGGGGCCCGACCATCGTATTGTGCGTGCCCAGTGCGGCCACCCAGCAGGCGTTGCAGACCGAACTGAACCAACCGCTGATGGAGGCGCTGAAGGATTCCGCCGAACAGGATATCTTCCCCGCATTCAAAATCGTACCGATGCAGCAGACCGTCGAACCGGACATCGAGGAATATCCGCACTTCGACCGCAAACCGCGCACCCAACGCGAGGAATCGACCCAAGGCCAGCTTCCCATCCCCGCAAGCATGCCGGAACAGCCGTTCCGACCCACAGAGCAGGGAACGTTCACCAGCGGCCAGAACAGGCCTTTGCTGGACCCACAGACGCATCTGAACAAGAATGCCACCTTCGATACGTTCGTACCAGGCGACTCCAACAGGTTCGCACGTACCGTCGCCCTTGCCGTAGCCGAAGGTTCGGGACACGACTTCAATCCGTTATGTATCTATGGCGGCTCCGGTCTGGGCAAGACGCACTTGTTGAACGCCATCGGCAATTACGCCCTGGTCAAGGATCCGAATCTGAAGGTTCGCTACGTAACCAGCGAGGAATTCACCAACGAATTCATCGAGGCGTTGGGCGATACCAACCAGAATTCCGGCCAAATCAAGGAATTCAACCGCCGTTACCGCGAGGTCGACGTACTGCTGATCGACGACATCCAGTTCTTGAGCGGCAAGGAAGCTACACTCGAACAGTTCTTCCATACGTTCAACACGTTGCATCAGGCCAATAAGCGCATTGTGATCGCCTCCGACGTACCGCCAAAAGACCTCAAGGGGTTCCAGGCACGCCTGATCTCCCGCTTTGAATCCGGACTGACCGTTGACGTCAAGCCGCCGGATCTGGAGACCCGAATCGCCATTCTGCGCATGATGGCCACCATGAACGGCTCCAACATTCCCAACGATGTGCTCAATCTCATCGCGGAGCGCTTTACCGAAAACATCCGCGAGTTGGAAGGTGCGCTGAACCGCGTGACCGCCATGGCCTCGCTCAGCAACCAACCGGTCACCCGTGCGTTGGCAGAGCATACCCTGCAAGATTTCTTCACCTCCGATGTGGAAATCAAGCCGGCTGACATCATCAGTCAGGTAGCCAAATACTTCCATCTGACCTTCGACGATATCGTCGGGCGCTCCCGCACCAAGAACATCGCCTTGGCTCGTCAGGTGGCCATGTATCTGGTGCGTGAGCTCACCAGCATGAGCCTGAACGACATCGGCCTAGTATTCGGCGGCAAGGACCACACCACCGTCATGCATGCCTATACCCGTATCAGCGATGAGATGCAGGAAAAGCAGGAAATCTACAACTATGTGATGGAGCTGACGGTTCGTCTGAAGCAGCATTCCTCTGAAAAATAAGGTCTCACCGGCATTGTCATTATCTAGTAAAATATTTTACTGGAGTAAATATTTACCGAAGTTGACACGCCGTGCCGTGCACAATAATCGTCGAATTTATCCACATGGTTATGCACAAATGTGGGAAAATCCCGTGGGTAAGCCGTTGAAAACACCTAATTCGTCCGTGGGCAACTCGTGGATGCATCACCGTAGGTTGTGGATAAGACGCAGACTTGATTCTGTCTGTGGATAAGTCGGCATGTTTTCCACAAGGCATCCCAATGTTATCCACAATCGAGTTATCCACCTTTGCCCTTGCAAATAATGTGGTCCCGGAACTTACCCACATTATCCACAGGCCTTATTATGACGAAGAGAGTTGGTTATTGAAAGATCACCGTCATCGCCATAAGTGGGGAATTCCCCATGATGCGCAAACACCGCGCACTTCGCTAGAATGACTTGTATCCTGAACGAAATGAGGAATCCGTCATGAAAGTCGAAATCAACTCCCAAGCGCTTGCCGACGCAGTAGCCTGGACCACCCGCGTTATCGACGCCCGTCCTGCAACACCGATTCTGGCAGGCATCCGTCTTGAAGCCATCGATGGCACTTTGCAGCTCTCCGCCTTCAACTATGCGATTTCCGCACGTCACCATATCGAAGCGGGCATCGATGAAGCCGGCACGGCCTTGGTGCTTGGCAAACTCCTTGCCGATATCACCAAGTCGCTCCCTTCCGAGAAGACCTACCTATCAACCGACGGCTCGACCATGACCATCACTTCCGGCAAGTCCACCTTCACCATGCAGCTGATGCCGGATAACGAATATCCGGATCTCCCTGTGGTTCCGGCCAAGCTCGGCCAAGTGGACTCCCCCACGTTCATGCAGGCCGTCAACCAAGCTTCCGTAGCCGTCTCCCGTGAAGAGAACCGCCCGGTACTGACCGGCATTCGCGTGCAGTTCCAAGGCGATAAGGTCATCATGAGCTCCACCGACCGCTTCCGCCTGTCCCGCTCGAGCTTCACCTGGACTCCGGAAAATCCCGACATCAACACCACTGCTCTGGTACGTGGAGCACTCCTTCGTGACGTGGCCCGTTCGCTCGACGAGCATCAGAACATCGTGCTCGATTTCGATCCGGAGAGCCCTTCTCTGCTCGGCTTCGAAAACGCCGGCCGCGTATCCACTTCGCAGTTGATTGACGGGGAATTCCCCGCCGTCGACCGCCTATATGCCGACGAATACCCGATTCACGCGATTATCGACAAGCAATCCCTGATCGGTGCCATCAAGCGCGTCTCCCTGGTCGCCGAACGCAATGCCCCGATTCGCATGGCCTTCGCCGGACAAGAGCTGACGCTGTCCGCAGGCACCGCCGATGAGGCACAGGCCAAGGAGATCATTGATATCGACATGGACGGCGATGACATCACCGTGGCCTTCAACCCGTCCTACCTGATCGAAGGTCTGAGCGCCATCAGCGAACCATTCGTCCGCATGAAGATGACCACGGCGGTCAAGCCGGTGGAATTCAACGGCCAGCAGGAAGCGGATTCCGACGAATCCATGGACTACCGTTACCTGCTCGTGCCGATGCGCTTCAACAGCTGACGGCATTCACCGACATCAGGGCTGAATATCGCCTAAAAGGGCATATTCAGCCCGTACTTATATATGATTCGAGGGTTCCCATCCATGCACATCTCACGGCTCGCGCTCGACCACTACCGTTCCTGGGAGCGTTGCGTGCTCGATTTCGAGCCGGGAGTGAACATCCTGCAAGGGGCGAACGGACTGGGCAAAACCAACATCGTGGAAGCCGTGGAGGTGCTGTCCACCGGTTCCAGTCATCGCACCTCATCCTCACTGCCGCTTATCGAGAGAGGCTGCGCCTCGGCAACCATCCGCGCAAACGTGGAAGATGACCGGAACCGGCATTCCTATGAGGTGACCATCGCGGCGCGAGGCGCCAACCGAGCACGTATCGACGGTGGCAATTCCCTGTACATGAGGGATGTCATCGGCAAGATTCCCTCCGTATCGTTCACCCCTGAAGATCAGCGTCTGGTATCGGGAGATCCGGCCACCAGACGCAATTTCATCAATCAGGCCGGTGCCCTGCTAATACCGCACTATATGGAGCGGCTGCAACAGTTCACGCATGTGGCCAAACAACGTACGGCCCTGCTTAAGCAGCTCGGGGACCGTGGTGACTTCGATCCTCAGTATGGTCGGCAGGCCGCCCTGAGCGGGCTGGAGATATGGACCGGCCAATTCATCGACATCGGCATGGCCTTGACCCACGACCGTGCCACGCTGATCGAACGGCTTTCCGAACCGTTCAGTCGTGTATATGCGTCTCTGGCGGGAATCGACCAGCAGGCATTGTTGCATTATGAGCCTTCTTTCGACGAAGTGATGCTCTACGATGATCCTGCCGCGGAGATCAGTCGGCATTTCCAGCGCATCTACCCCGGCGAAGTGGCACGTGGACAGAACCTGATCGGTCCGCATCGTGATGATCTGACGTTGACGTTGCATGGCATGCCGGCTCGCGAATTCGCCTCGAACGGTGAAATGTGGACGATGGCGTTGGCTCTGAAGATGGCATTGTATGAAACGGTCTGCGCCGACCAGCAGACCAAGCCGATCGTGATTCTCGATGATGTGTTCGCCCAGCTTGACGAGTCCCGGCGCGAGCAGATTCTGGATTTCGCCAGACGGCAGGATCAGGTGCTGATCACCGTCGCCGCGGCCAGCGACATTCCCGCAACGCAGGCGCATGTGATCGACGTGGCCGCGTTACGCGATCATGCCGACGATGACGATGCGCTGGGTGCGCTGATGGCCACACTGGCCGCAGGACGGAAGGCGGAAGAGCGCTGATGACGAATCCTCCCGTATGCGACATACTCAAGCTGGACCAACGCAAGTTGCCTGCGGAGGTGTTCGAACGCGTCTCACATCGTGCGGGACTGCTGAAGGAACGTGAACGCAAGGCGAGACTAGCGTGGGAGAATTTCGGCAAACCCGGGCGGGATCCGCAGAAAGTCGGCAACATCTTCGGCTTGATCGCAACCCAGGGCAAGTGGACGCCACATCTGAAAATCGCGCAGATGCAGAATCATTGGGACCAGGTGGTCGGTCGGGAGAACGCCATGCACACCTATCCGGTATCCTTGCGTGACGGCATCCTGACGATTCGCTGTGACAGTCCGGCGTGGACTACCACGATGAACTATATGATTCCCGAGCTCACGCGCATCATCCGTGAAAAACTCGAAGGACTGACCATCAACGAGGTGCGGGTGACGGGCCCACAGCAGCAGTCATTCAGCCGTGGGCGGATTTCTCGGCGTACCCGCTACTGAATCTCCGTTGGTTTCACGCGCATCGGGGCGGTGCCTTCCCCGCTTTCCATGAATAAGCGGCGAAATCGGCTCTATTCCGAGGAATAGTGCCTCTATTGAGGTGTCCCCCTCCATGAGTAGAATATCAAGCAGTGTATGTAAACGCCTAGAAGGGGCCTTTATTTGCGTTCTAGGTGGTATCGCCCGCGCAAATGACCTTCATCGGCGGGAAAAATGCAGGAAGGAATCTCTGTGGCAGACCTTGACGCGGATTCGCTGAACGAATCAGCTGAAAACACGCAGGAAGATCAGATTCAGAACGATCAGCTCGAAGATGCGCAGCTCGACGACTCATTGTCGCCCGAACACTATGACGCCTCCGATCTGAGGGTGCTGGAAGGCCTTGAGGCGGTGCGTATCCGTCCGGGCATGTATATCGGCTCCACCGGCCCACGCGGCCTGCACCATCTGGTCTATGAGATCGTCGACAACTCCGTCGATGAGGCTTTGGCCGGCTATGCGTCGCATATCGAGGTGACGATTCTGCCGGACGGTGGCGTACGCGTGGTCGACGACGGACGAGGCATCCCGGTCGACGAAGTGCCTGGCGAGGGCGTTTCCGGCGTGGAGACCGTGATGACCAAGCTGCATGCAGGCGGCAAGTTCGGCGGCGGCGGATATGCGGTCTCCGGCGGTCTGCACGGCGTGGGCATCTCCGTAGTGAATGCGCTGTCCACCCGCGTCGACATCGAAGTGCGTCGTCAGGGCTTCCACTGGACACAGACCTACGTCGACCAGAAGCCGACCGCCCGTCTGGCCAAGGGCGAGCCGATGGCCGAAGGTGAATCCACCGGTACCTCCGTGACCTTCTGGGCCGACGGCAAGATTTTCGAAACCACCACCTACGATTTCGAAACCCTGCGCAATCGTTTCCAGCAGATGGCCTTCCTGAACAAGGGACTGAAGCTCTCCCTGACCGATCTGCGCGAGCCTGATCAGGCGGGCGACGAGGTCGCCGGCGAGCTTGACGAGACCGAAACCAAGCATCAGACCGTCACCTACCAGTACAACGAAGGCATCAAGGACTACGTCGACTATCTGGTCAAGTCCCGCAAGGCGACGCCGGTCGAAGAGGACGTCATCGATTTCGAGGCGGAAGATCTGAAAATCGGCATTTCCGCGGAAATCGCCATGCAGTGGACCACCGCCTACTCAGAAGCCGTGCACACCTTCGCCAACACCATCTCCACCACCGAAGGCGGTACCCACGAGGAAGGTTTCCGAGCGGCGTTGACCTCGCTGATCAACCGGTACGCCCGAGAGAAGAACATTCTCAAGGACAAGGATGAGAACCTCTCCGGCGACGATGTGCGCGAAGGCCTGACCGCAGTAGTGTCCGTCAAGCTCACAACCCCGCAGTTCGAAGGCCAGACCAAGACCAAGCTCGGCAATTCCGAGGCCAAGACCTTCGTGCAGCGCGTGATGACCGACAAGCTTGGCGATTGGTTCGACGCCCACCCGAGCGAAGCCAAGAACATCATCCAGAAGGCCATCGAGGCATCCCGTGCGCGCATCGCGGCCAAGAAGGCACGTGAGAACACCCGTCGTAAGTCGATTTTCGAATCGGCCGGCATGCCCGACAAGCTTAAGGACTGCCAATCCAACAATCCTGAGGAATGCGAGCTGTTCATCGTGGAGGGTGATTCCGCAGGCGGCTCCGCAATCCAAGGGCGCAACCCGATCACGCAGGCCATTCTGCCGTTGCGAGGAAAGATCCTCAATACCGAGCGCGCCAGCCTGGACCGTATGATGAAGTCCGAAACCATCGAATCGCTGATCACCGCCGTCGGCGGCGGATATGGCGAGGATTTCGATCTGAGCAAGGTACGGTATCACAAGGTCATCATCATGGCCGATGCCGATGTGGATGGCGCACATATCGCCACCCTGAATCTGACACTGTTCTTCCGCTACATGCGGCCGATGATCACCGCTGGCTACGTGTACGTGGCCATGCCGCCGCTGTACCGTCTGAAGTGGACCAAGGGTGCGCACGACTTTGTGTACACCGACGCCGAACGTGACCGTGTGCTCGCCGAAGGCAAGGCCGCCGGCCGTCAGTTGACGAAGGGTGAGGGAATCCAGCGCTATAAGGGTCTGGGTGAGATGAGCTATCAGGAACTGTGGGAAACCACCATGGATCCGGAACATCGCATCCTGAAGCAGGTGCAGATCGAGGATGCGGCCGCGGCCGACGAAACCTTCTCCATGCTCATGGGAGACGAAGTCGAACCACGCCGTCTGTTCATCCAGCGCAATGCCAACAAGGTCAGCTGGATCGACGCATAAGGGACTTCAAGGCAAGGATTAGAAATTGGCAGACGAAAACAACAACAACGAAGAGGGCCAGTTCGTGCCTGACGGCTCCATGGAACCGCTAAGCCCGCAAGAGGCCGACAACACCGATTACGGCCTGATGACCGGCGAACGCATCCAGAAGAAGGACCTGCGTCAGGAAATGCGCGACTCCTATCTGTCGTACGCCATGTCAGTGATCGTGGACCGTGCATTGCCGGACGTACGCGATGGCCTGAAGCCGGTGCATCGTCGCGTGATCTACGCGATGTACGACGGCGGATACCGCCCCGATCGTGGCTATTCCAAGTGCGCCCGCGTGGTCGGCGAGGTCATGGGTAAGTACCATCCGCACGGCGATTCCGCCATCTACGACACCTTGGTGCGTATGGCGCAGTCCTGGTCGATGCGCTACATGCTCGTCGATGGACAAGGCAACTTCGGCTCCCCCGGCGACGATCCGGCAGCGGCAATGCGTTACACCGAATGCCGTATGGCGCCTCTTGCCATGGAGATGGTGCGCGATATCGACAAGGACACCGTCGACTTCCTACCGAACTACGATGGCAAGACCCAGGAGCCGACCGTGCTGCCGGCCCGCTTCCCGAACCTGCTCTGCAATGGATCGTCCGGCATCGCCGTCGGCATGGCCACCAATATCCCGCCGCACAACATGCGTGAGGTGGCCGAAGGCGTGCATTGGGCACTGGACCATCCGGAAGCCAGCCGCGAAGAACTGCTCGACAATCTGATCCGCATTATCAAGGGGCCGGATTTCCCTACCGGTGCGACGATTCTCGGTCACAAGGGCATCGAACAGGCCTACCGTACCGGTCGAGGCCTGATCACCATGCGTGCGGTCGTAAACACCGAGGAAATCAAGGGCCGCATGTGCCTGGTGATCACCGAACTGCCATATCAGGTGAACCCGGATCGACTGGTCGTATCCATCCGTGAAGCGGTGCGTGACGGCAAAATCCAAGGCATTGCCGATATGCGTGACGAAACCTCCGGACGTACCGGTCAGCGACTCGTGCTCGTACTCAAGCGTGACGCCGTGCCGAAGGTGGTTCTCAACAATCTGTATAAGCACTCGCAGCTGCAGCAGACTTTCGGTGCCAACATGCTGGCACTGGTCGACGGCGTGCCGCGTACATTGAGCTTGGACGCGTTCATCCGCCACTGGGTGAGCCATCAGCTTGACGTGATCGCACGTCGTACCGCATACCTCAAGCGTGAGGCCGAGGAGCGCGACCACATCCTGCAGGGCTATCTGAAGGCCCTTGACATGATCGATGAGGTGATCGCCCTCATTCGCGCCTCCGAATCCGCTGAGACCGCCCGTACGGGCCTTATGGATCTGCTTGATGTGGATGAGGTGCAGGCCGACGCCATTCTGGCCATGCAGCTACGCCGACTGGCCGCATTGGAACGTCAGAAGATCCTCGACGAGCACAATGAGCTCATGCGCAAGATCGCCGACTACAACGACATCCTCGCCAAGCCGGAACGCCAGCGCAAGATCGTGGGTGACGAACTCGACGAAATCGTCGCCAAGTACGGCGATGAACGCCGCACCCGGATTCTGCCATACTCCGGCGAAATGAACGTCGAAGACCTGATCGCTGAAGAGAACGTGGTCGTGACCGTGACCCATTCCGGCTTCATCAAGCGCACCAAGGCCGACGAGTACCGTGCGCAGCACCGTGGCGGTAAGGGCATCAAGGGCGCCAAGCTGCGTGAGGATGACGTGGTCGATCACTTCTTCCTGACCAGTACGCACAACTGGCTGCTGTTCTTCACCAACAAGGGTCGCGTATACCGGCTGAAGGCCTACGAGCTGCCGGAGGGATCGCGTGATTCCAAGGGTCAACATGTGGCCAACCTGCTGCAGTTCGGTCCGGATGAGGCCATTCAGACCGTATTGTCGATTCCGAACTACGAGGTGGCCAAGTATCTTGTGCTTGCCACCCGTTCCGGCAAGGTCAAGAAGACCGCGCTTGCCGAATACGACTCCCCTCGTCAAGGTGGTCTGATCGCAGTGCGATTGATGACCGACGAGAACGGCGAGAACGCCGACGAGCTGATTGGCGCTGCACTGTGCAACGCCGAAGACGACATCATCCTCGTCTCCAAGCTGGGCATGAGCCTGAAGTTCCAGGCTGATGACGAGCAGCTGCGTCCAATGGGCCGCCAGACCGCAGGTGTGCAGGGCATGAAGTTCCGCGAAGGCGACGAGTTGCTGGCCATGGACGTGGTCTGGGGCGATTCCGACAAGGATTTGCTCGTGGTCACCAATGAAGGCTTCGCCAAGCGTACGGCCATCAGCGAATATCGTTTGCAAGGCCGTAACGGCTACGGCGTCAAGGCCGTGCAGTTAGCCGAAGGCCGTGGCTCCCTGGTGGGCGCCGTGATCGTGGAGGAAGATGACCAGGTCATGGCCATCATGAAGTCCGGCAAGGTCATCCGTTCCAACGTCGCCGAAGTCAAGCGCACGGGCCGCAACACCCAAGGCGTAACGCTCGCGAAGCCCGACAAGAACGACGAAATCATCTCCATCGCCCGTAATGAGGAGAAGGAGAACGAAGACGATGAGCCAGCCGAAGGAGCCCCTGCGGAAGCGGTGGACGGGCAGGCCGTCACCACTCAATCAGGCGAGAATGTAGAGGCCTCGGCCAAGACCGAGTAATCGTCGGCAAACACTGGTAGCCTCAGCCTAAGAAGCTGGGCATAACCTTGCAAGGAGCAACGATGAGCGAGAACATGGAAGAACAAGAGCCGAGCGCACAGTCTCCGGCATCCGAAGCTCAGGAAACCGAAAACCACGCCCCTCGCGTGGCCCGTTCCGCTTCGAGTCAGCCGCTGATCGGCGCCGAGCAGGTGCGTGCCCATGAAGGTGCGGTCAAATCGGTGCAGGGCAAGAGCCGTCGTGGTGCGCCTCGTGCACGCCGCATGAGTCTGTCCCTGACGCGTATCGATGCATGGTCGGCGGCGAAGGTGGCATTCATGCTTTCCATCGCCGGAGGCATCATTCAGATCGTTGCCGCGGCACTGCTGTGGATGATGCTGAATGTGGTCGGCGTGTTCGACCAGGTGACGCAGATTGTGTCCTCCACTGGCTTGGATGCCGGCGGATTCGACTTGGCCAACGTGCTGTCACTGAGCACGGTGCTGAGTGCGGTCACCATCTTCTCGATCATCGAGGTGATACTGATTACCGTGCTGGTGACCATCGTCACGTTGCTGTACAACGTGGTGAGCACACTGGTGGGCGGCATCCACGTGACTTTGGGTGATGACTGATCCGGACGCACGCCAACGAGCGTAAGAAGGCGGCACTTCCTTTCGGAGGTGCCGCCTTCTTCGCATTCACATATGCCCCGCCGGTGTTTGCCACCGTGTTTGTCCGATTCTGGAGAATCGGACAATGAGAGCGTGAAAAGCACCCCACGGATGTCCGATTCTTCAGAATCGGACATGTAAGGCATCAACAAATGGTCTTAAGTGTCCGAAAATCCAGAATCGGACATCTTGGACAGATAACACAATGCGATAACACAATGCCGATCCACGCGGATAGAGAGGAATCGATCCGCGTGAACCGGCAAGTTCGGTTGAGTGGGCTATCGGACTAGAGCACGCCCTGAGCGACCATGGCGTTGGCTACCTTGACGAAGCCGGCCGCGTTGGCTCCGAGCATCAGATCGCCTTCATGGCCGTATTCCTTGGCTGCGGCCAAGGAGCTGGCGACGATGTTCTCCATGATGGACTTCAGCTTGTCATCCACCTCTTCAAAGCTCCATGAGAGACGGTAGGAGTTCTGGCTCATCTCGAGACCGGAAACTGCCACACCGCCAGCGTTAGCGGCCTTGGCGGGGCCATAGAGCACGTTATTGGACTGGTAGACGGCAATCGCCTCTGGAGTGGACGGCATATTCGCTCCTTCGCATACCACGGTGCAGCCATTGGCCACGAGTGTCTTGGCGGATTCCTCATCAATCTCGTTCTGAGTGGCGCATGGCAATGCGATGTCGCACGGAACCGTCCACACACCTTTGCAGCCCTCGTGATATTCGGAGCCCGGCACACGCTCGGCGTATTCCTTGATACGGCCACGATGACCCAGCTTGATGTCCTTGACCACATCGAGCTGAATGCCATTCGGATCGTAGATGTAGCCGTTGGAGTCGGATGCGGTCACGACCTTCGCACCGAGAGCCTGAGCTTTCTCCGTGGCGAAGATGGCCACATTGCCCGATCCGGAAATGGCTACGGTCTTGCCTTCGAAGGAATCATTCTTCAGCACTCGCAGGGCCTCTGCGGTGTAGTAGCACAGACCGTATCCGGTGGCCTCGGTGCGTGCCAGAGACCCGCCGAACTCGAGGCCCTTGCCCGTGAGTACGCCGGAGTATTCGTCGCGGATACGCTTGTACTGGCCGAACAGGTAGCCGATCTCACGGCCGCCGACGTTGATATCGCCTGCCGGAACATCGGTGAACTGGCCGATATGGCGGCACAGTTCGGTCATAAAGGCCTGACAGAAACGCATGACTTCGGCATCGGACTTGCCCTTCGGGTCGAAGTCGGAACCGCCCTTGCCGCCGCCCATCGGCAGGGTGGTCAGGGAATTCTTGAGGATCTGTTCGAAGCCGAGGAACTTGATCACGCCTTCGTTCACGCTCGGATGGAAGCGCAGACCGCCCTTATACGGTCCGATTGCGGAATTGAACTGGACGCGATAGCCGCGGTTGACCTGCACCTTGCCTTCATCATCGGTCCAAGCGACACGGAATTTGACCACGCGCTCCGGCTCGACAAGGCGTTCAAGCACGCCTGCCTTCTCATATTCCGGATGCTTCGCAACTACTGGTTCAAGGCTTTCGAAAACCTCAAGAACGGCCTGCAGGAATTCCGGCTGGTCGCCATCACGTTGTTCGACCTGTGTGTATACGCGCTTGACGTACTCGTCAGTGAGCATATTCTTCCCCTTCGGGATAGTTGGGTTATCAATAAGACTGTCTCATTCTAGGTATGCAAGGTTGGACGTCACAAGATATTGCTCAGGATTTGGCTGAGATTGATGTCCGATTCTCCAGAATCGGACATCCAGACACGGTCCGGGGGCCTGTGAATGTCCGATTCTGGAGAATCGGACAGATTGAGTTTGGCGTATAAACAGACACGGTAAGGTTGATAGCAGGACGATTGATATGAAACGCAAGGGGTTATGGGTCGGATGAGTGCGAACAAAGCGGGCCGAAAGGCAAGCATGGGAGACGTGGCTGCAGCGGCCGGCGTTTCCAAAACCACCATCTCACGGTATCTGCATGGCGAATTCGGTTACATGTCGGAACAAACCAAAGCGAAAATCGAGGGTGTCATCAAAGAGCTTGGATACCGTCCGAACAAAATGGCCCAAAGTCTCAAGGCTACGGTCAGCCATATGGTCGGTGTGAGCATAGCGGATATGGGCAACCCATTCAGTTCCCTGCTGATCAAAGGAATCCAGGAAGAATGCCGAGCGCGCGATGTGCAGTTGCTGGTCAGCGATTCTAACAATCAACCCACATTGGAGCGGGCCAATATCGAATCGTTGCTCGATGCGCAGGTTGACGGACTGATCGTCAATACGGTCGGTAATAACGATGACTGGTTGGTGCGATTTCATGATCGCGCGAATCGCAAACCGGTGGTGATGCTTGATCGCATTGTGCTGCCGTTGATTTATGACAGCGTTACCAATAACAATGACGCTGCGGTGCGTGAGATGCTGGAATACCTGAAAGGGCAAGGATTCGCATATGTCGTGTTCGTAATGCGTCCTGGCGAGGGCATCAGTACTCGTACCGCGCGTCGTCAGGCAGTGGAACGGTATTGCGATGATTTGGGCCTTGGCGGTGAAGTGCTGGTCTATGACGACGGGATTGATGGACTGCGTTCGAGAATCGCCAACCTGTTGGAATTGTGCGGAAATCGGAAGACATGTCTGTTCGCCAACAACGACGAAAGCATGCGGGACATACTGGAAGCTACCTCAGCGGGACTGCGAAGGCATGTGGGTGTGTGCTCGTTTGCCGATGAGCATTGGGCCAAATACAGCGGTCCCGGCATCACGTGTCTGGATCAAGAGCCCATGCTGATGGGCCGCAGAGCTGCACAAAAGCTGTTCGCACGTATCTATGACGGGTCGGAGGAACCGTGTTCCTTGGATGAGGTACCGGCCAGACTATGCATCTTCGCATCGACTGAAATCTAATTGATCGGATTCCTTTTCAGCGGGAAGGGAATGTGCTGTAAATAAGCGGAACACGCCGTAGTTAACCGGTAAACAAAATCTGCTGTATGCTCATAGTTAACCGGTAAACGAAACCGATAAACTAAAACGGTGCACTATCCTATCTGATGCATTGATCCCCATCCATTACCAGCTCAAGGAGGAGCGGAACATGATCATATGGATCATGGGCATATTGCTGATTGCCTCATTCATCTGCTTTGTCATCTACGCGATGAAAGGCGGTAATCTCACCATTGGATTCTTCATTCTCACCATTGTGTGGACCCTCGTTTATTTCCTGGGAATACCATTCGGCATAGGAAAGCCGTTCGATGTCATCGAGGAGACCTTCGCTCAGCCGGCGTTGACCTACGGTTCCACCATCATCCAGATCATTTGCGGTGCATGGTTCGGACGTGTGCTGGTCGACACCGGCATCGCGGCCTCCATCTCATACCGCACAGCCAAGGTCGGTGAGAAGAGTCCGGTGCTGGCCACCATCTGCATGGCTCTGGTCACCTGTCTGATTTTTACCAGTGCGTATGGGGTGGGGTCCGCCATAGCCATCGGCGTGATCCTGTTCCCGATTCTTGGTCGTCTCGGTGTCCCCAAACGTATCGCGGTACCGGTATTCACGCTCTCCATCGGTGCGGCAATGTGGATCAATAGCGTGTTGTTCGTACAATTTGCGGCCTTCTATCAGGACTACAAGTCTCCTGACGGGCAGATCGTGGAATGGGGAAACCACTACCTGCGCTTCGGCATCTCGGCCATGGTCGTGCAGATGATCGGCGTAATCATTTTCATCCTGATCAATACCAAATCCATCAAAAACGGCAAGCCATATGAAGTGGGGGATCCTGCCGACCAGGCCGCTGAAATCCCCCAGGTGCCGATTTGGACCTATGTGTTGCCTATAGTACCGGTAGCCCTGAGCATCATCTTCGAATGGGATGCTGTTCCGGCGCTATTCCTGGCTTCCATTGCCGCCTTCTTGGGAACCGGACATATGAAAACCTACAGAGGATTCGTACGCATCCTCAATTCCACTGCGAAAACTGCCATTGGCGACATCGGTAGCCTGATCATCATGTTGCTCGTGCTGCGTTTCTTCCAACATGCAGCGGTTACCGTCATGGCCGACTTCGGTCCGGCACTGACTTCCGTAGTGCCCAACAACGAATTGATTCTTGCCGTCACGGTGTGCATTCTTGCACCGCTTGCCCTTTTCCGCGGTCCTCTGGAACTGTATGGCGCTGGTTCGGCCGTTATCAGCATTCTGATGGGCATGGGCATCTTTAACGCATGGTTCCTGTTCGCACTGCTCGTGGTACCGTCCATGACCTGCATCTCCAGCTGTGTGACGCAGTCGTGGAATATGTGGGCGGTCGAATACAACGAACTCGAACCCAAAACCTTCCTCAAGAACGGCGTGCCGGTGTACTGGCTATGCACATTCCCCATCATGGGGCTCGCATCCCTGCTGCTGTTCTGAATGCACATAACCTCGCCGGTTGTTCGAATCATCCTGTGACGGATGACCGGCACCACCACATGAGAATCAAGGATTTCAATCATGAACAATATCGGTATCAACACCCTCGTCTACATGGATGCACTGCGTGGCGGTGCCACACAATCCGAGCTGCTCGGCAGCATCGCGGAACTTGGCGTCACCCTTGCTGAAGTCCGCCGTGAATACATCGCCGGAGACGACGAATTCAACGCCATCGCAAACGCTGCGCGGATCAACGGTCTGCGGCTGTTCTATTCCGTTCCGGAATCCATCACGGTCAACGGTGACGTCAATCCCAGATTCGAAGAGTTCCTTGATGAGGCGCAACGTATGGGCGCATCCAATGTGAAATTCAATCAGGGAGACATCAACAATGTGGATTTGGAGGTGTTGCGGCGTATCGATGAGTCATCGGCTGCGCACGGCGTGACTTTGACCGTCGAAAATGATCAGACGCCGGAAAACGGTACCTTCGCATGTACCAGCGCATCACTTGACCATATCGTCGCCAATGGTGGCAAGGTGGGCTACACCTTCGATCTGGGCAACTGGTATTGGCGCGACGAAGATGCCGTCCGAGCCTTCGACAGGCTGTTGCCCTACATCACCGTCTTCCATTTGAAGAATGTCAACGGGGCTTCCGACAAGACGCAACTTGCGACGACCATGCTCGAAGACGGCGTGATCGACTGGAAGAAGATGCTGCAACGTCTACCGGAAACGGTGCCGGTCTTCCTGGAATTCCCGATTCCATCGGATCGACTCGCCGAGCATCTATCCATCGTACGCAATGCAGTCAATCAAGCATCGCACTGAACCCCTTATGAAATTTTCCGTACAACTTCCATAGAACCGCGAAATGAAGGAACTGCAATGTCTGAAGTCATGACCATCGGCGAACCCATGGTAAATCTCATCGTCGATTCGCAAGAAACCTATCTGGAAGCCCGTACGCTCCCACGGGAGATGGCAGGCGCGGAATTCAACGTGGCCATCGGCGTAACGCGCCAGGGGCATTCCATACGCTATGTGACCACGCTCGGCAACGATTGGCAGGGCGATCTCATCCTCGACTATATGAATGGCATCGGTATTGATACGCGTAACATTCGCCGCGTATCCGAATCCGCAACAGGATACCAGCTGAAGGTGCGATCCAGTGATGGCGAGCCGAAAGTCATTTATTTCCGTTCCGGTTCGGCTGCTTCGCGGACCACGCCGGATATTGTTGATGACATTGATTTCGACGGCATCAAGATTCTGCATATCACAGGCATATTCTCAGCGTTGGCGCCGAACACGTACGACACGGTGACCCGACTGGTGGATACGGCGAAACAGCATGGCGTGACCGTGCTATTCGACCCGAATCCCCGGCCTACACTATGGCCCAGCGAAGAGGCCATGATTGATGCCACTAACAAGCTGGCTGCAAAATCCGATGTGTTCATGCCTGGGTTGGAGGAAGGTCGGCTATTCTCCGGCAAGACCAGACCACGCGACATTGCCGAGTGGTACCTCGACATGGGCATAGGCAAGGTCATCATCAAATTGGGCGATGTCGGCTCCGTGCTGTTTGAAAGGACCTCGGACGGCGACTTGAGTGAAACGGTCGTACCTAGTTTCGTCGTAAACGTCGTCGATACCGTCGGCGCGGGAGATGGGTTCGCATCGGGCGTCATCACGGCTTTGCTGGAAGGGCTCGACAATGAGCGGTTGTTGGAACGAGCCAATGCGGTCGGGGCCATTCAGGTCACCAGCGTTTCCGATTCCGAAGGTCTGCCGACATCCGAGGAATTGCGCGAATTCATCGCATTGACCCCGCGTAAGGAAATCTCGTTGTAAGTGTCCCGACACTCACAATGCAACATGCAACATATGTGGCATGGCCAATGGAAGGATCATCATGAAACTACAGGTTGCCATCGATCGCGTTCCCGTGGAACGTGCCATGGAAATCGTGAAGAACATCACCTCTGAAGCGAACATCATCGAAATCGGTACTTCTCTTACCAAGGAATTCGGTATGCGTGCTCTACGGCCCGTTGTTGAGGCCGCGGAAGGTGTCGCCGTGCTCGGAGACATCAAGACCTGCGACGAGGGCAAATATGAATTCGATCTCGGCTACCGATGCGGATTTTCGTATCTGACGGTCATGGGGTCCGCCTCAATGGGAACGTTGGAGGCATGCGCCCGCTCCGCTGCAGAACATGATGGCCTGATGATGATTGATCTGCTGGAATGCGATGAGGCGCGCATTGAGCGCATTAGCGGCTTTACGGACGCGGTCTACTGCTTGCACACCTCCACTGATGAGGGCTCTACTGCAGATCCCGTCGCACAGGTGCGTGCGTTCAAGGCACGGTTCCCTCAGATTCAGCATCTCGCGATTGCTGGAGGTATCAAGAAACATCATCTTGCCGCCTTGTCGCAGGAAAACATCGACATCGTCATCATGGGTTCGGCCATCACCAAGGCCGACGATATTGCAATGGCATGCCGAGCATGCAGGAAGGAAATGAAATGATCGACAACAATCGCGTTCTCGAACGGATCGTCGAAGAAATCCAAGGCGTGATAGCCAGAATGGATGAAAATGACCTTGAACGGGCCATGGCATTGATTACCAAAGGTTCACGCATCTATGCGGCAGGGGAGGGACGCTCCGGTTTTCAGGCTCGCAGTTTCGCGATGCGTATGATGCATATCGGCTATACGAGCTACATGATGGGTGAAACCATCTGTCCGTCCATGCGTGAGGGTGACGTATTGCTGGCCATCTCCGGTTCCGGTAAAACCCGGCGTACCGTGGAAGACGCCGAAGCCGCCAAAAATCTTGGCGTACGAGTGATAGCAGTAACCTCCAAATCGGATTCCCCTCTTGCTTCCGTGGCGGATGCCGTGATTGTGGTACCAGGTCGGGTAAAGGGCGAATCCAGTGGTTCCATCCAGCTGTTGAGCTCGCTATTCGACCAGTCCGTGCATATCGCGCTCGATGCGCTATGTCTGATGTTGTCTCGCCGAGATGACGTGTCCGATGCCGACGCCAATGCCAACCATGCCAATGTGGAGTGAATGCATGCGTTGAGTGAGGCATTGACACCGCATGGGAAACGTGACGATGTTCCGCTGTGAAACAAGCAGGTATACAACGGCGGAGCATCGTCATTTTTTGTTATGTCTGGATGTCCGATTCTCCAGAATCGGACATCCAGACACGGTCCGGGAGCCTGTGGATGTCCGATTCTGGAGAATCGGACAGATTGCCTTAGCGTATGTTTCCTATAGGATTGGGGGATGGAAGACTGCGGAGGGGTTAACGAAGGTGTCTTCCGAAAATAAGAAGAACAATAACGGGAAACCCCGGGAGGAATCATGATTGAAGGATTCAAGAAGTTCATTGCGCGCGGCAACATGATCGACATGGCGGTCGGCGTCGTTATGGGCGGTGCCGTCACCACTGTGGTCAACGCGATTGTGGACAGCGTCATCAACCCATTCATCGCCATGATCTTCGGCAAACCGAATATGGACGGTTTGCTGGCGATCACGTTCAACGGTGCGACCGTGTCGTTCGGCGCGGTGCTCGGCGCGATCCTGAACTTCCTGATCATCGCCGTCGCCGTGTATTTCTGCATTTTGGTGCCCATCAATAAGTTCCGTGATGTGACCGAGGCTCTGCTGGCCAAGACCAAGCTTGCCGAAGATAAGAAGGCCGAAGAAGAGGCTGCCGCCGAAACGACTGCCGAGGAGCAGACGGTGCAACTGCTTCAGCAGATTCGCGACGAACTCGCCAAGCAAAACGCGGCTCATATCTGACGATAGACCGGCCTTCTCCACCTCAAACGACACCTAAACGGGTACCGATTCGCGTACCTGATACGGCCAATCCGGCTACGTTCGTAGCGATGCCGGTCGTTGGAGAAAAACAACGCAAAACGTTGGGATTACAGGGATTCATGTCGGGCCGATAGGAAATGAAAAAAGGCTTCCGATTGCTCGGAAGCCTTATCTGTGGAGCTAAGGGGATTCGAACCCCTGACCCTCTCCATGCCATGGAGATGCGCTACCAGCTGCGCCATAGCCCCGTGGAGCTAGCCGGGTTCGAACCGGCGACCCTCTGCTTGCAAAGCAGATGCGCTACCAGCTGCGCCATAGCCCCATAGGTGAAAAAAGCGGCTATGCCGCTTCGTTCCCATCTACGTGGGCCCGGGAGGACTTGAACCTCCGACCTCATCCTTATCAGGGATGCGCTCTAACCACCTGAGCTACGGGCCCAACTCGCTGTACCCTCAAGCACAACGAGTTGAAATATTACCCGAAGCATTTTGAAAGTCAACTCAGGGGTGTATTTCGGCGTGTCGCAAGATGGCGTATCGGCGAACTGGAAGAATCGATCCGAAAGAGAGACCTATCTGAAAGATGATGTATGACCCGGGCATGCGACACAATGGCAGGCATGTCATACAGCCGTCAGCCTCATGCCCGAAGTAATAGCGGAAGGGTACGCAACCGCAATCGGATACTCTCCGAGAAGAATGCAGAAATAGCGGGAATGACGGTACATATCATCCGCAAACCAATCAAGAATATGTATCTGCGGATCAAACCGCCGAATGCCGACGTCGAGATTTCGGCACCGCAACGGATGTCTGCAGATACCATCGAACGATTCGTGATCGAACGAAGATCCTGGATCGAACGGGCACGGCAGAAGATGCTGCTGGCGCGGGAGATGGAAATCCGACGTGGGAAGGCGTTATCGGAGCAACGCGGCTTATCGGACGGCAATCCCGGCGGTCCGCTGACCTTCGTCTGGAATGATGAGAACAAGGCACAGGCGCGGCGCAACATCGATGCTCGACTGCCGGCCCTGCTTGCGATATGGGGGCCGATTATCGGTCGCGAGCCTACACATATCACGTTGCGTATCATGACATCCCGCTGGGGCTCATGCACGCCCCGAACCGGTCGTATCCGGCTGAATCTGCAGCTAGGCCTGATGAATCCGAAATTTTTGGAATACGTACTGGTACATGAGATGACCCATCTATGGGAGAACGGGCACGGAGCCGGCTTCCAGCGACGTATGGATGCCTATCTGCCGCAGTGGCGCCAACTGCGACGAGACATCAACCGGCATGTAGTGCTGTAGGCGCATCGCATGCCGTGAAACACGATGCGGAACACCTCGTGAAAAACCGAAGGTGCCGCCGACCGCAAATCGGTCGCCGGCACCTTCATCACGGGCGTGAAAACTCAATCAGGCCAAATGGCTACGCATGAACCACTGGAACTTCTCAAGCTCCTGCACATGGTCCTGCATGATGTTGGAGCTGATGACGTCCAACTCGTCCAGTTCGGTGATGGCCGTACGGCTCGCCTTGATGAACTCGCTGTAATAGGCGTCAAGGGCCTTGAGATAGTCAAGGGTGTTGACCCGGCCCTCCAACTCGAATTTCGGCCAAGTGCGGAAGCGGGTGATCGCATCCGCGCGTCCATCGGGTGAGCCTCCCAAAGTGGCGATGCGCTCGGCGGTCTCGTCGGCCATGTTGAGTACGGCTTCAACCTGCGGATCGATCATTTCATGTACGGCGATGAAATTCTCCCCGGTCACGTTCCAATGCGCATGCTTCAACACCAGTGCGGCTTCCTGCTCCTGGCTCAGGCGGTTCTGCAGAATGCCGATGATCTTTTCCGAGGCGGCCTCGTCGAGCCCCGGAACAATGAATGTCAATGCCATGATCGCTGTCCTTCCGTTCAATGGGATTGCGTGCATACGGTGTGCGCAATTCAAGTCTAGAAAAGGCGGAAGGTGCTGGATAGTCTGTAAGCCGAAAGCAGAGGGACGGCCTACTCGTTGTCGGTATGACGGCGTACCTCGATGGTTTCGATGCGTCGGCCGTCCACATTGGTGATGGTCATGTCGTAGCCGTCATCGGAGGTGAGTACGTCGCCGACCTCGCCCATTTTGCCGGTATGTGCGAGAAAATAGCCGGCTACCGTCTCATAGGGGCCATCTTCCAGTTCGATGCCGGTCAAATCGGCGAAATCCTCAATCGTCATACCGCCCTCGATGGTGGCCACACCGTTCACGAATGCGGTGCGTTCGGTGCGTTCGCCGCCCTTCTCCTCGGGTAGATCGTATTCGTCGCGGATGTCGCCGACAAGCTCCTCGGTCATGTCTTCCAGCGTGACGATGCCGTCGGTGCCGCCATATTCGTCGATGACGACCGCCAGATGGATGCCGCGCTTGCGTAGCAGTTCGAGACTTGGCAGCAGTTTGGAAGTGCCCGGCAGGGAGATGCCCTCGCGCGTCACGTCGGCTACGGTCTTCGCTTCCGGATCGCGGATGTCGAGCAGGTCGCGCACATGCACGAAACCGAGTACGTCGTCGAAATCCTTGCCGGTCACGGGGTAGCGGGAATACGGCATTTCGCGTACATAGGCGGCTGCTTCGCCAATCGGCATGCTGCCGTCTAGGAAGACCACGTCGGCACGAGGACGCATGACTTCGGCCACAATCGTCTCAGAAGCATCGAATACGTCGTCGAGAATGGTGCGTTCGTCCTTGCTGAGATTGGTGTTGGTGTTGACGAGCACGCGCAGCTCCTCATCGGAAACCTCGCTGTCGGTCTCATTCGGGTCGAAGCCGAGCAATCGCACGATGCCGTTCGTATTCTTGCCAATCAGCCAGATGATCGGCTTGCAGACCTTTGCGAACACATGGATGGCCGGCACCACGGCCCGTGCGATCTGTTCGTTGCGTTGCATGGCGATGCGTTTCGGCACCAGTTCGGAGATGACGATCGAACAATATGAGATGATCAGCGTCAGCACGATGGTGGTCAGGGGAGCGGCCACGCTTTTCGGCACGCCCCAACCTTCGACGACCGGTACGATATACGGCGCTATCGAGGATTCGCCGAACGATGCGGACAGAAAGCCGAACAGCGTCACGCCGATCTGTACGGTCGACAGAAACGTGTTCGGATCGCGTGCGATCTGCGCCACCCGCTTGCCTCGAGCGTCTTCCTGTTCCATCTGGTCGATCTGCGACCCACGCAGGCTCACCAACGCAAGTTCGGTGCCGGCGAATACGGATCCAAGCAGTAGGAAGATGAAGATCAGCAGGATGTTCAAGCCAAGTGACATGCTTCCAATCTAAAGCAACGGCATGTCAAACGTCATTTCAGAAGCTCAGCACCTCCACCTTGCCGGAGTCCAGCTGATAGCGGGCGCCGACGATCATGAGTCGGTCGGAGGCGAGTGCCTGCTGAATCGATTCGGAGTGCTCGACCAACTGTTCGATGGTGCGTGCAATGTGTACGCGTTCGAAGTCCTCATTGGATTCGAGCTCCGATTCGTGCGCCTGCCAGATGGAGAAGCCGACGGTGCGCAGCATGATCGAATCGGCATTCATGATGCGTTCGTCAAGATCGGCGACGCTGTCGGCTGCCATGAGCGAATCCTCGGCACTGGCGGTCAGATTGTGCAACAGGGCGTCGTATTCCTTGACGGCCTGTTTGATCGCACCGCAATTCTGGTGGCCGAGCACTACCAGCAGACGTACGCCGAGTACGTCCACCGCGTAGTCCAAGGAAGCGATCACAGCGTTGTCGATGACTTGGCCCGCGGTGCGTACGGTGAACAGATCGCCGATACCTGCGTCGAAGATGATATCGGGACTTACGCGTGCGTCGGAGCAACATAGCACGGCCGCGTCTGGCTCATGCGTGTCGATGAGCGCCTCACGCGCCTCGGCGCTGCGGTTCGGATGTTCCGGCCTGCCTTCCGCGAATCTGCGATTGCCGGCCAGCATGCGGCTCCATACGCCGCTTGCCGTGCCCTCGACGTCATTCTGGTCCACAAACAGTTCGTCATCCGCCATTGATGTGACCTCCATTGTTTAGGCTAGGAACATCATACGGTTCGGACTGGCCGTTTGTTTGCCATATGCGTTATTTCACCTTGATGACGTCGACAAGGTTGTTGGTGAGCCATGTGTCTATGGGGAAGAGGCCTTCAACGTCACGCATGTCGGTTGATACCAGTCTGTCCTTGACGCTGGCGTAGTCCACCGTACCTCCGGACTGCAGGTCGGTGAGATCCGCATACTTCGCATCTGTTTGCGGTGAAATGTCGCTGCCTGGCGATGCCGCGATGACCGGATACCGGTATGCCCACACTTCGATATGCTGGGCGGACGTCATCGGTACCCAACCGATGGCGGAGCTACCTATATCGCCCATAGCTATCGGTTTCTCGCCATTGGCGACGCGGATATTGCAGATCGGATGATCCATGTCCGGATAGGCCTTGGACAGCAGCGTTACGGTATCGCCGTCCACATGCGCCGTGACACGGTCCCGCCAGTACTCCGGCATGTCGAATTCGTATGATTGCGCCTCCACATGCAACGCTGGTTCCGGTGACGGCGATTCGGTCTCGGATGGTGTGGACTGCTTGTTCGTCTGCTCTTGCGATTGCGAGGATTGCTTTGCCTGTGGCTGTGGTGTCTTGGTCTTCGTGCTCGCAGACGTTGCCACAGTTGCGGGTTTCGTGCCCCACATACCCAGACCGTGAGTGATTGCAGCACCCGTCACCGCCAGTGCGGATATGAGAATGATTGCGATGATTGTGGTTGTACGTTTTCCCGCCTGCGCCGCGGGATGCACACGTTTCATGGAAACCTCCTTGTCTCCATCTCAATGCTACCCCGGGAAGCGAGTCATGCCCCCGAATGCAAGAAGCCCTCGTCCGATTGGATGGGCGAGGGCTTCCAAGGGATCTGGAGCGTGAATCAGCCGGTGTTCTGCAGGCCTGCAGCAACGCCCGAAACAGTGCACAGAATCAAGTAGGTGTAATTCTCCTGCTGACCGTGGGTCAGTTCTTCCTTGTCCACCTGCTTGCGCAGCGAGCCGAGGGCGAGCACTTGGGTAACGGATAGCGCGTCCACATACGGCGAGCGGATGCGGATGGCCTGACCGAGCACGTGGCGGTGCTGCAACGGCCACTCATCGCCGACGATCTTGAGCACCCATTCGCGGGTGAGCTCCATCTCGTCGAGCACCTTCTTATTGAGGTCTTCACGGTCGCCGAGAGCCAGATACATCTTGGCGATACGTTCGTCGGTCTTGGCCAGCGACATCTCGATGTTGTCGATGAACGTCGAGAACAGCGGCCATTCCTCGTATGCCTGACGCAGGGTCTTAAGGTCGCCGAACTGCTCGCATGCGGTGCCGAGACCATACCATGCGGCCAAATTGATGCGTGCTTGCGCCCAAGAGAAGATCCACGGAATGGTGCGCAAATCGTCGAGGGACTTGGCGCCGAGACCACGCTTGGCAGGGCGGGAACCGATTGGCAGCAGGCCGATTTCGGTAAGCGGTGTGACGGTGGAGAACCACGGGGCGAAATCCGGCGTATTGAGCAGGTCGAGGAAGCGGTTATGCGCGGCCTCGTCGAGCTTGTTCGCCATGTCCGCATACTTCTCGGTCATGTCGGTGTTGCGCTTCTCCACGCTCGGAGCGGACTGCAGCAACGTCGCGGCTGCGACGGACTCCACGTGGCGGATGGCTAGCGCCGGGTTGCCGTAGCGTGCGAAGATGACCTCGCCTTGCTCGGTGAGCTTGAAACGGCACTTTACGGAGCCGACCGGCTGTGCGAGCACGGCACGGTTGGCCGGGCCGCCACCACGACCGACGGCGCCGCCGCGGCCGTGGAACAGGGTCAGGTCGATGTCGTGCGATTCCGCCCACTTGGCGATACGCTCCTGTGCGGAGTGCAGGGCCAGCGTCGCAGAGGTCGGGCCGGCATCCTTCGAGGAGTCGGAGTAGCCGAGCATGACTTCGAGCTTGCCGCCGGTGGCCTTCAGACGGGCCTGTACCTCCGGGATCTTGATCATGTCTTCGAGCACGTCCACCGAGTTCTGCAGATCCTCGAGCTGTTCGAACAGCGGAATCACGTCGATGGTCGGAACATCCTCGGGATGGGAGAACGCAAGGCGGTTCAGCTCATACACGTCCTTGATGTTCTGGGCGCTCTTGGTGAAGGAGATGATGTAACGGCGGGCGGCCTTGATGCCATTGCGCTTCTGGATGGCGCCGAGCGCACGGAAGGTGTCGAGCACCTCGTGGGTCATCGGCTGCAGCGGTCCACGTTCGCCGTGCAGACCATGCTCGCGGATGTCTTCCAGCGCGCGCGAATGCACCACGGAATGCTGACGGAACTCCATCTCGACCATATGGAAGCCGAAGGTTTCCGTCTGCCAGATCAGATCCTGCACCGGGCCGTAAGCGGAACGCTTGGCGTTGGCCGCAGCCAGGGAACGCTGGACGATCTTCAGATCCTCCAGGAATTCATCGCAGGAGTGGTACATCAGGTCGGCGTCACGCTCGATGGTGTAGTGCAGACGGTCGGCCATGACCAGCATGACGGCGCGATGCATTTCCTTGGTGGAAATCAGGGCGGCCTTGTCGGTGAGCCTCTCGCTCATCTCCTTCTGGTGGTTCCACAGGCTCTTGAGCTCGTCGCTTGGCGGAGTGGTGCCGGCCTCCATCGTCAGGTTCTTGCCGACGGTGCGGGTCTCAATCTCCAGTGCGCCCAGCACATGATCGCTGAACTTGCGGGCCACCTGACGGCTTACCTTGGCGGTGACATTCGGGTTGCCGTCGCGGTCGGAACCGATCCAGCTTCCCGGATGGAAGAACGCCGGGCACATCGGCGGAACCAAGCCGGCCTTGTCGCCAAGCACCCAATCGTCGAAACGACGGTAGACCTGGGGAATGGTATAGAACAGCGTGTTGTCGAAGATGTCGAGAATCGTATCCGCTTCCTCGACAGGGGTCGGCTTCTTCAGCGCGATCGGGGAAGTGCGGAACAAGGCGTCGATCTCATTGAACAGACGGCGGGAATTTTCCTTCTTGTCCGAGCCGCCGAGCAGCTTATGCGCCTCAAGCAGGCGGGAGATGCGGCGGATCTTGCCTTCCACGGCCTTACGGCGCGCCTCGGTCGGATGTGCGGTGAACACCGGGTGGAACTCGAGCTTGTCAAGCAGATCCCTGGCCTTGGCCGGACCCAGCTCGTTAATGAGCTGATGATAGGCGCCGGTCATTTCGTTCACCGGATCGACGGCCTGGTTCTCGTCCACGGCGGTTTCGCGCTTGTGCAGCACGGAGACTCGGTAGTTCTCCTCACACAGGTTGGCCAGATGGAAATATGTTGCGAATGCACGAGCCAGTAGCTGGGCGTCATGCATGTCCAGCTTGTCGACGGTGTTGACCACGTTCTGCAGATCGTCCTGATCGGGGTTGGTGTCCGTCAGAATGCCGGCGAAGCGTTCGGCGCTGGCGTTCAGGGCATAGCCACGAACTTCATCGAAGCTTGCCAACAGCTGTTCGTCGAATTCGCCGAGGACTTCGCGAAGAATCTGCAGGCACAGATCCATTTCCTCTTTGAGAGATGCTGGAAGATCGCGCTCTTCGGGACCCTTGGTTCCGGTGCCGGACGAGACGATGGCCGCGTCCGCTGGCGTGATCTGTTGATCGTTGGTTGTCATCAGACCTCCTTCTCCAAACCATCGGGTTGCTCGGTCTGTCGGTCCTTCGCGGCTCCTCCGCGATTGTTTTGGCCGTCTGTTGCGAGCCCACAGCCCTAAGTTTGGTTAAGTAATGCGTGAACATTGTAGGCGTGCGTAATCGACACTTGTATTACGAACCCGTGTGATCTGTCCGTATTCCGGGCAGTGAATGTCCGAAAAATGAAATCGGGGGAGCGGAAGAAAACCTTGCGGCCAGTCCCCGCGCTAGACCTGAATGGTGTGAGCTCAGAACATCAACATGACGAGAATGCTGAAAACAGTGCGAAGGCCGTCAGCAAATTCCATACTCATTCCATTCCTCTCGACATGGAGGACATCGAACGTGACTGGGACAAGCCGGTTACCGAAGCCGGCATCGCAGCCAAGGCAAGTGTGATCGTACGCGTCGGCATGCTCGATCTGGGCGCAGGTACGGGAAGCTTCCGCGTGCGCGAAATGATGCATCGCATCGCCTATCCACTCGGCGTTCACGTACGGGCGGACGTGAATCTCACCGACATCGAAGCCTCCTGCACCGATGGCAAGGACCGCATCACGGAAGTCATCGACCTGCCGACCACCGGCGTCAACACCGAACGCATCTGGCTGCTTGAACACTTTGCCGACTGGTTCAACGTCAATCTCGGCAAGGGTTCCATGTATCACAGCCAATCCGGCGTTTCCGAAGGGCTGATGCAACATCTCGACAAGAAGGACGCCTCGCAGGTCTCCGCGGAACTGTCGAAGAAACTCAAGGAACAGCAGAAGGCCGAACAGAATCAGGAAGGTTCCGACGATCCGGTACTCGACGCGCTGGAGATGGTGACGGAACGTGCCAAGGACGAGGAATCGCTCGCACACCCGTTGCACCTACGCGACATCGAAGAGGCCGAATATCGTTCCGACCACGCCAATTCGGCACAGTGGCAGGATACGGCACACGGACGATTCAAGGACCGCCATCACAAACCGCCGAAAGGCCAGTACGCACAGCATTTCGACCATGTAGGCAAGGCCGAGGACGACCAGGCAGGCATCACCGTGCGCCAGGCGCACGAGCGACTCGACATGATCGAACATCGCAAGCCGCTTTATTCCCCGGCGTTCGCCGGATTCGCCTCGGCCTGCGCCTGCGCATCCTTCGTGTTTTTGCTCGGCGGCGGCCCCTTCGACATGGTCGGCGCCTTCATCGGTGCCGGTCTCGGCCATTGGCTGCGTCGGCGTCTGTTCGCCCATCATCTCAACCAATTCTTCGTGACCTTCGTATGCGTGGCCGTCGCGGCGCTCGCCTGCACCGGCACATTGCGACTGATCGGGCTGTTCAACTCGATAGCGCTGCAGCACGACACCGCCTACATAGGTGCCATGCTGTTCGTGATCCCAGGCTTCCCACTGATTACCGGCGGCCTTGATATGGCGAAGATCGACTTCCCGTCAGGCGTGCAGCGCATCACCTATGTGTTCTGCATCATCCTGATGGCCACATTGGCGGGATGGATGGTCGCCTCCATCGTGCATCTGAATCCGCAGGGATTCGAGTCTCTCGGCCTCGATCCCGTAATCAACTGCCTGCTACGCATGGTGTTCGCGTTCATCGGCGTATGGGGATTCTCCGTAATGTTCAACTCCCCGCAGCGTATGTGTCTGGTCGCCGCGACCATCGGCATGATCACCGACACCCTGCGTCTGGAAATCGTCGACATGGGCATTCCCGCCGAAGCCGGCGCCTTCATCGGTGCGTTGCTTGCCGGTCTGCTGGCCTCCGCATGGCGCTCCGCAGTGCATCATGGTCTGCTGGCCCCGCATCTTGGCTATCCTCGCATCTGCCTGACCGTACCGTCCATCGTGATCATGGTGCCCGGCCTATACATGTATCAGGCCATGTTCCATCTCGGCCAGTTCGATACGCTGAATGCGTTGGATTGGGCATTCAGGGCCTTCATGGTGATTCTCTGCCTGCCGATCGGACTTGCGATGGCACGAGTGATAACCGACAAGTCTTGGCGTTACGACATCTGAGGTCCTGCCATCGGAGGATCACGCATTATGCTCTCGCTCTGGGATGCAATGTTGCGGCGGCGTGTGATACTCAGTCAAGAGGTTACCAAAAGCACACATTGTTAAGAGGGAGAGGTACGTGGTCTCCAAAGATTTCTGGGTACTGCTGGCCATGGTCATCTATTTCGTGGCCATGCTCATCATCGGATTCGTCTATTCCAAGCGGTCCAACTCATCCACACGCCAGTACTTCGCGGGTGGTCGTGGCGTCGGCCCGTGGCTGACGGCTCTAAGCGCCGAAGCCTCCGATATGAGCGGCTGGCTGCTCATGGGATTGCCGGGCGTCGCCTACTTCACCGGTGCCGCCGATCCGTTATGGACGGCGTTGGGCCTGGCCATCGGCACCTATCTGAATTGGAAACTCGTGGCCAGACGTCTACGTCGCTATTCGGTGGTCGCCGGTGATGCCATCACCATCCCAGACTTCTTCTCCAAACGTTTCCACGATAGGAAGAACATCGTCTCCACGATTTCCGCGCTCATCATCCTCGTGTTCTTCTGCGTGTATGTCGGCAGCTGCTTCGTAACCGTCGGCAAACTGTTCTCCACGTTGTTCGGCTGGGACTACCACCTGACCATGGTGATCGGCGCGGCTGTCGTGTTCGCCTATACCGTCATCGGCGGCTACCTGTCCGTGGTGGTGACCGACTTCATCCAAGGCCTGCTCATGTTCTTCGCGCTGGCTGTGGTCTTCGTGGGCTCGGTGGCCTCCGCGGGTGGTGTCGACAACACCGTGGCCTTCCTGAAGGCCATTCCGGGCTTCCTGGACGGCACACAGATGGCCACGCCGGTCCTCAACGATGCCGGCGAGCAGATCGTCAAGGCCGGGCAGGCCATGTTCGGCGCGCCAACCGACTACGGTGTGATCACCATGATCTCCATGCTGGCGTGGGGCTTGGGCTACTTCGGCATGCCGCAGGTGCTCGTGCGCTTCCTGTCCATCCGCAGTTCCGAGGAAATCAAGAAGTCCCGTATCATCGCCACCACATGGTGTGTGATTTCACTTGCATGCGGCGTGTGCATCGGCTTGGTCGGCCGTGCCATGATGCCGACACAGTTCGCTACGCAGGCCGCCGCCGAAAACATCTTCATCGTGGTGGCTCAGGCGCTGTTGCCGAGCTTTATGTGTGGCGTCGTTGTATCCGGCATCTTCGCCGCATCCATGAGCTCCTCGTCGAGCTATATGATCATCGGCGCCTCCGCAGTCGGCGAGAACATCTTCCGTGGACTGCTCCATCGCAAGGCCACCGATCGGCAGGTCATGATGGTGGCGCGCATCACGCTGCTGGTCATGTTCCTCTTCGGCATCGTGGTCGCCTTCGACCAGAACTCTTCGATCTTTCAAGTCGTTTCGTACGCCTGGGCCGGCCTCGGAGCATCGTTCGGCCCGCTGATGCTGACTGCGCTGTATTGGCGCCGTACCAACAAGTATGGTGCCATTGCCGGCATGATTTCCGGCACCGCGATGGTGCTCATCTGGCACAATCTCATCAAGCCGATCGGCGGCGTGTTCGCCATCTACGAGCTACTGCCGGCCTTCATCGTTTCACTGCTGTGCATCGTGGTGGTCTCATTGCTCACACCGGCGCCGAGCGCAGAAGTGCTGTACGAATTCGATCATTATCTTGACGATCCGAACGATCGTAAGGTCGATGACGATCTGGTCGCCGCTGAAATCGCGGCGGGGGAGCGTCGCGCGCAGATGTAAACGCATATTTCTTCTATCTGCGTTATAGATGGCGGATGCAACAACCTTGAGGGCGAATACTCGCGCGATATATACCCCCTAACTACTTGGTTCCTGTAACCATCCGCCATCTATAGTGCAGATATGAAGATGCCGGATCGTGAATTCACGATCCGGCATCTTCTGTTTGTTGGCGTCTCAGTAACGCATGCCCATGGCCTCGCGTACCTGCTCCAGCGTTTCGTCAGCGATTTCGTTCGCACGCTTGTTGCCATCATGCAGGATGTCGCGGATGGAATCCATGTCCTTGGCCAGCTCGGCACGGCGTTCACGGTGTGGTGCCAGGAACTCGTTCACGGACTCGATCACGTACTGCTTCAGCGCACCTGCACCGGAATCGCCGATCTCTTCGGCGATCTCCTTCGGATCACGTCCGGTCACCAGGCCGGCGGTGGTCAGCAGTGCGGAAACCTGCGGGCGGGCAATCGGATCGAAGGTGATGCGTCGCTCGGAATCGGTTGGGCTCTTCTTGATCAGCTTGGTGGTTTCCTCGGCGGTGGCGCCCAGCATGATGGAATTGCCATAGGACTTGCTCATCTTGCGACCGTCCAGACCCGGGATCTCCGGCGCCTCGGACAGGATCGCGGCCGGCTCGGGGAACACAGGATGCTTCTTGGCGTAGCGTTCGTTGAAACGACGGGCGATGGTGCGGGTGATCTCGACGTGCGGCAGGTTGTCTTTGCCAATCGGGACCACGTTCGCCTTGCAGAAGAGGATGTCGCATGCCTGATGCACCGGGTAGGTGAGCAGCAGGCCGGTCAGTGCGTGGCCGGAGGCCTCCATCTCGGACTTCACGGTCGGGTTGCGGTGCAGTTCGGCTTCTGTGACCAGCGACAGGAACGGTAGCATGAGTTGGTTCTCGGATGGGACGGCGGAATGCGTGAAGATCATGGTCTTGTTCGGGTCGATGCCGGCGGCCATGTAGTCGAGCACCAGGTTGAGCACGTTGTCCTCGATGTGCTCGGTGGTGTCGCGGTCGGTGATCACCTGATAGTCGGCGATGATGATGTTGGAGTTCACTCCGCGGTTCTGCATGGCCACGCGTTCGCGAATGGATCCGAAGTAGTGGCCCAGATGCAGGCGGCCGGTCGGTCGGTCGCCGGTCAGCATGGTGAACTTGCCCGGATTCTCCTCCAGTTTGGCCAGCGTCGCGTCGGAACGTTTCTTCGCGGCGAGGAAGCTTGCGCTCATTTCATTGCCTGCAGCGGTGATCTGCTGTTCCTGGGTGTCGTCCGTCATCATGTGTCCTTTTTCTACGAAAATAAACGATTTTATCGTAAAAGTCTGAGCCGACAACGAAACAGGGCTCAACAAGTGGTACTCTCGTGTTTGATGAATTGATAGCACAGTAATCCTCAGGGGGTCAGATGGGCCGCGGACGTCAGAAAGCCAAACAGCAGAAAATAGCCCGAAAGCTCAAGTACCTGACCACCGACACCGATTACGATGAGCTTGCCAAGGAGCTTGGTGCACAGGAGCCCGGTTCGGGTTCTTTTGACCCCTTCGCCGACATCGAAACCAAATATGCTCAACATGCGGACGGCGAACATGAATCCGCCGACGATGAGCAACGGTCTTCCGAGCCTGCCGATGATCTCGATGAGTATGCCAAGTGGGCCGCCGAAGCCGCGGCGAAGGCCACCAGCGGTGAGATTCCGGTGACCAAGGCCGCCGCACCCAAGCCACACAAGCCCATCCCGATGCCGGTGCCCAGTGCGCTGAAGCCGAAGAAGCAGGACTGACTGCATTTGTACACACTTGAAAAGCCGTGGTCGAACAAGATGATTGTTCGACCACGGCTTTTTCTTATGTCCTCCCTTATGATCCTATGCAAGCCTATACGAGCGGCAGCAGATCGCTCAGGTCGTCGCGTTCACCGACGGCGGTGATGCGGCCAGCCTCCTTTTCCTCGGCCCAGCTGGTGATTCCGGTGACCAGACGCATCCACACGTCCGGTTCCAGCTCGATGACGTCGGGAGGTGTGAGATTGTGCGGATCCGAAGCCGGTCCATCCAATATTTTGATGGCTCCCCACGGCGCCACCCGTACTTCCACACCTTCGCCGGGTGCCTTGTTCTCCAGCAGATGCAATGAGTAGCGCACTGCCATCGCCCATGTTTGCCGTGGCAGTTTCGGTGAGAGATTCAGCTTGAAGTCAAATGCCCCCATATCGTCGGCCGGCATCTGATCGGTGATGATGCGCCGTGCCGTTTGCAGCCAGTTTGCAAACGCTTCATGTCCTTTGTTGAGATCCTGTTCTCGAATAACAGCCATAGACGGTATTTTGCCGCTGATAAGCGACTAAGATGGGTGTCTGCGGACAACGTGGTCATAATTCAAAAGGGGCGTGTTGAGGGGAAATTACAAGTGATACTGACCATCGTTTGTACTGTTTTTTGCAGTGTTTTGCAAACGAATGCCATTATGTAATCACTTGCAATTTCATCTTTTTATGATTACGTTGTATGCTGAATTTGAGAACGTATGCATAGTGTTACTAAGTGTTCATACTGCCGTATACGCAAGGACGCTGGGGCAAGGCATAATGTTCAGGGAGAGTAATCCGTCAAAGGGAGTCAATCAATGACCGAAATTACCGCACCAAAGTCCCCCGTTACCGCGGCTGAATTCGCGGACGAGATTCGCGAGCAACTGAAGTACACGCAGGGCGTCACGCCGGAGCAGGCCAAGCCGGCCGATGTGTATATCGCAGCTTCGGCGGCGATCCGTCGCCATCTCGTGGATTCTTGGATGAAGACCCAGGCCGACATGGTCAACGGCAACACCAAGGCCGTCGGCTACCTGTCCGCCGAATTCCTGATGGGCAAGCAACTGCGCAACGCGCTGCTCAACGCCGGCCTGACCGAACAGTTCAACGAAGCCGTCGAAGCTCTCGGCTTCTCCGTGCAGGATGTCGTCGACGCCGAATACGAGCCGGGCCTCGGCAACGGCGGTCTGGGTCGTCTGGCCGCCTGCTTCATCGATTCCCTTGCTTCCCTGGGCGTACCGGCATTCGGTTATGGCATCCAGTACAAGTACGGCATTTTCAAGCAGGAGTTTGACGAGACCGGCAAGCAGATCGAGACTCCGGACTACTGGCTCGCCAACGAGGAGCCGTGGGGCCATATCGATTACAACCGTGACCAGAAGGTTTCCTTCGGCGGCGAAGTCGTCGAGGAGAACGGCAAGAAGGTATGGAAGCCGGCCTGGTCCGTGCGCGCCGTGCCGGTCGACTACATGGTTCCGGGCTATGCCTCCGGCCGTGTGAACACTCTGCGCCTGTGGACCGCCAAGAGCTACGACGAGTTCGATTTGCTCACCTTCAACAAGTCCGAGTATCTTGACGCCGTCAAGCCGCAGGTCGAAGCGGAGAACATCTCCAAGATCCTGTATCCGGAAGATTCCACCCCGCAGGGCAAGGCACTGCGTCTGGAGCAGCAGTATTTCTTCGTGTCCGCCTCCATCCATGACGCCATCCGCGTCTTCTATCCGGGCCAGGACAAGCCGGATCTGACCACGTTCGCGGACAAGATCACCTTCCAGCTCAACGACACCCACCCGGTCATCGGCATTCCGGAGCTCATGCGCGTTCTCATGGACGAGTACGGCTACGATTGGGACACCGCTTGGACCATCACCAACAAGACCTTCAACTACACTTGCCACACCCTGCTTCCGGAAGCCCTGGAAGTATGGCCGTCCAAGCTCATCGGCGAACTGTTGCCGCGTCACCTCGAAATCATCGAGAAGATCAACGCCCAGTTCGAAGCCGAGCTTAAGGCCAAGGGCATTGCCGACGAGACCATCAAGGACATGGCCATCTATACCGGTGACTCCGTGCGCATGGCATATCTCGCCACCTATGGCGGCTCCCATGTCAACGGTGTGGCCGAGCTGCATTCCCAGCTCCTGAAGGACGTCACCCTGAAGAACTTCTCCGACGCATACCCGGACAAGTTCACCAACGTAACCAATGGCGTGACCCCCCGTCGTTTCATCAAGCTGGCCAACCCGCGTCTGTCCGACCTCATCACTGAGGGTCTCGGTACCGACAAGTGGTTGAGCGACCTCGAATTGCTCAAGGGCCTCGAGCCGTTGGCCGCCGATGACGAATTCGTCAAGAAGTTCGCCGCCGTCAAGCAGGCCAACAAGGTCGACTTCGCCAACTATGCCAAGCGTGAGTATGGCTTCGACATCGACCCGAACACCATGATCAACACCATGGTCAAGCGTCTGCACGAGTACAAGCGTCAGGCCCTGAAGATCCTGGCTCTGATCGCCCGTTACGCCGACATCAAGTCCGGCAAGCTGTCCGCCGACGACGTCATGCCGCGCACCGTGGTGTTCGGCGCCAAGGCCGCTCCGGGCTACTATCTGGCCAAGCAGACCATCCAGCTCATCAACAACGTGGCCCGTGTCGTCAACAACGATCCGGAGGTCAAGGGCAAGCTCAACGTGTACTTCCCGTGGAACTACAACGTGCGCCTGGCACAGCACCTCATCCCGGCCACCGATCTCGATGAGCAGATCTCCCAGGCCGGCAAGGAAGCCTCCGGTACCGGCAACATGAAGTTCGCTCTTAACGGTGCCATGACCGTCGGCACCCTTGATGGCGCAAACGTTGAGATCCGTGAGCGCGTCGGCGCCGAGAACTTCTTCCTCTTCGGCATGACCGTCGACGAGGTGGACGCCCTCTACGCCGCCGGTTACGACCCGAAGAAGTACTATGACGCCAATCCGCGCCTCAAGGCTGCCATCGACATAGTTGCCGACGGTACCTTCTCCAACGGCGACAAGACCGTTTTCGAGGATCTCGTTCACGATTGGCTCACCAAGGATTGGTTCATGACCCTCGCCGATTTCGGTGCCTACACCGACATTCAGGCCGAGATCGAAGCCCTGTATGCCCAGCCGCTCGAGTGGAACCGTAAGGCTCTCATCAACGTGGCGAACTCCGGCTACTTCAGCTCCGATCGTTCGATCGAGGATTATTTGGAACGCATCTGGAAGACCGGTCCGCTCAAGTGAGTGATGCCTGAATCAAGATGACGGAAGGGCCGTCGGAGGACTTGTTCTCCGGCGGCCCTTGCTATCTAGCGCCATCCAGCGGGTATATCCATGGATGACCGTACTTGTCAAAGCGAGCGTCTTCCGGCTGCGCGCTGGTCTTGCTACACAGGCTGTGAAGCGTTGACTGTCTATATTTGGGCCCCGTGAGGCATATGCATGCGTTGCAGAGGCGTACCGTGACGAGAAAAAACGATGTACCGTTCCCCATCGTGTGCAGACGTTTGTCCGATTCTGGAGAATCGGACAAACGGACAGCATATGAGGGGCCATAGTTGTCCGATTCTCCAGAATCGGACAAACGGACGGGGCCGGGCATAAAAAAGGTCCGCATCCAACATGGATGCGGACCTGAACGAGTCAATGGTCGGAAAGCGATCAGGCGGCTTCCGGATCAGCGGTTTCGGCCTCGGCTTCCGGCTCGGCGGTATCCTTGGTCAGGCCAAGGTCAACCGGGGAAGAGCTGTTCTCCCATGGTTCCTCCCACGGGTCATAGTCCGGATTCTGCTGCTTGTAGATATACAGACCGACGACAGCTGCAAGCAAAGCTCCGAAGAGCAGTGCGAAGAACTTCCAACCGTTAGAAGACTTGTTCTCCATGACGGCTCCTTTCCCATACACAGGCTGACCTGTTCGTTCAAGCCAACTCTGCCTTCCATCTTAATTCCTGGAATGTGACGATTGGGTGGATTTACGCGCGGGGAAATGCCTGCCGTGTCAAAAGAAAACCGCGTAGTGAAGCCATTCGGGGGAGTCGTTGGCTCCGCAGGCTCCAGTACAGTTAAGGCATGGCATATCAACGATTCAGCTTGTTCCCCGATTCACCTTCGTTCAAGGATTTGTTCTCGGCGCGGTCCCTGCGCTATCGCTGGCGTAATGGTGACCCTTTGATCACCACCGGCATCATGGCGGTGTGCATTGTGGTTTGGATCGTGGAGGCGGTGCTGAATCTGGTGTGGCAGGGCGGACTCAATGCCATGTTGAACGCCGGCATGCTCATGCCTGCCACCGCCGTTCACAAGCCGTGGACCTTCATCACCTCGATGTTCCTGCATCAGCCGAACTCGTTGTGGCACATTCTGTTCAACATGCTGACGCTGTGGTGCGTGGGCCCGGTGCTGGAACGCATGATGGGGCATTGGTCGTTTCTCGCGCTGTACGCTGTTTCCGGATTGGCGGGCGGTACCGGCATGATGCTCTGGGCCGTGCTGTCAGGCGCTTCCGGTTGGATTACGCCCGTATATGGCGCTTCCGGGGCATTGTTCGGCCTCTTCGCCGCCATTTTGGTGGTTTACCGTCGGATTGGTCTTGATATCAGGTCGATGATGATCTGGATGCTGATCAATTTCCTGATGCCGGTTATCATGCCGAATATCGCTTGGCAGGCCCATTTGGGAGGATTCCTATTCGGAGGCATGTTCACATGGCTGTTGGTTTCGGGGTTGCGTGTTCTGCGTGGCAAAAGCCTGCTGCGGCGCACGCTGATATACGGGACGGTCATGGTGATTGTGATTATTGCGATTGATCTGCTGTGTAACGCAGTCAATCCAGTAAATATGGCGTTGTTCTGATTGATGGTTCCGATTCATCAGGAATGGCCTTCGACTCGGTGAGTCGGGGGCCATTTTTTGATGGATGACACAACGAACGGGGGAATGACGGGAAGTTACATGTATGTAGTTTTCCACAATTGTGAATAAGTGTGTGGATAAGTAGGGCCTAGGTTGAGGATAACTCGGGGATAAGCACTAGATTTATCCACATAGATATTCACAAAATGGCATTTTTCAAGGATTTTCCTATGTGGATAAGGTGGATAACTCACTATCCACACGTCAGAACATGGGGAAACGCGACGTCGATATTTCGTGGTGTGAGGAATCATTGACCACGAAATATAGGCACTATCCACATTCATCCACAGATATCCACCGTTGTTCACATCGCAATATGGGGTTGTTTGCCTCACCATGCCTGTATAACGGTGCGCGCTACGCAAGGAACGCTGACAGGCCGCCATTTATGATTACGGGTATGGAACATGAGGCAATGATCAGTCCGGAGACGCGTGCGTTCGTGATGGTCCACCGTAACGAGGACGTACGCGAGTTGGCGTTGAAATCCAAACATGTGGACGGATTGGACCTGCCGCAAGCACTCAATCAGATCGCCGGTTGGCAGATTGCCCGCAACAAACTGCCGGAATGGGCCGACTGTGACGATATCATCTATCCTCCGCATATTTCCATGGAACAATGCTCATCGCAGTTTACGGCGCAATATAAAGCCGAAATCGTCAATCGTCTGCTGTGTACTGACGACGGTGCCGACAATGCCCGAGATTCGGCGCATTCCGACGATATCGGCAAAACGGACATCGCCGGCATAACGGAAGCGGAACACGCGGAAGAATGGGATTCGGTGACAACGTCAGCGGGGAACGCCGATCTATCGATGGTAGATCTGACAGGTGGCTTCGGCGTTGATTTTTCATACCTTGCGCGCGGTTTCACACGTGCCGCATATGTGGAGCGGCAGCCGCACCTGTGTGATCTGGCCGCACACAACATGATCGTTCTGGGATTGCACCAAACGGAAATCATATGCGGTGATGGTGTCGAATACCTGCGTTCGATGCAACCGGTGTCGCTGATCTACATTGATCCTGCACGTCGCGACGAGCATGGCACACGTACGTATGCCATCGAGGACTGCATGCCGAACGTGCTCGCCCTGCGTGATCTGCTGCTGGCCAAGGCGCGATTCGCGATGATCAAACTATCTCCGATGCTTGACTGGCGTAAGGCCATCGCCGATTTCGGCGGTGCCGTGAGTGAAGTGCATATCGTGTCGACCGGCAACGAATGCAAGGAACTGCTGATGGTGCTGGATGGCGCCGTGGAAACGAGGCATCCGACGGATGACGTACGTGCGCCACATGTGTATTGCGTGAACGACGGTCAGCGGATTGATTACGATTCCGCGGTGTATGCGCGTGGATTGCGCATCGGCACGGCGCCGTTGCCGGAGATGGAATATCTGTATGAGCCGAATGCATCGATTATGAAAGCCGGTTGTTTCGACCTGCTGGAGGAACGGTATGGTGTGACGCAGATCGGACCGAATAGTCACCTGTTTGTGGCCGCTGAGCCCGTGACGGATTTTCCAGGGCGCGGGTTTGCCATCGAAGCGGTTGGAGGCATGGGCAAGAAGGATGTGAGGAGGTTGCTGAGTGGGGTCGGGAGGGCGAATGTCGCAGTACGCAATTTTCCGCTCACAGCGCCGCAGTTGCGTAAGAAGCTCAAGCTTGCCGATGGAGGCGATACCTACTTGTTCGGCACCACCATCCAAGGCGGTGGGCATATTCTGCTACGTACCGTTAAGGTGTGATCGCGTAGTGGGAGGATTCTTCCAGTGGCTGGGCGAATCAGGACTCTAGAAGAGCTTCAATAGGGATGATTTCTCCAGTCACTGGATGGATTGGGACGTTGAATAGGGTTTGAACGGGATGATTTCTCCAGTGGCTGGAGGTTTTGGGACGGCTAAGGGTGACCGGACATAGCAAAAGGGCGTCTGGACTCGCCCAGACGCCCTCTCGTGGCGGATATGATTAGCGCCACCACATGGTCATAAGGAATCCGACCATGATGATGGCAACGGCGATGGCCAGATTCCATGCGCCGATGTTCGGAATCGGATAACTACCGCTCAGGTAGTAGGTCACGGCCCAGATCAGACCGATGATCATCAGTGCGCAGAACAGTGGCACGAACCAACGCGGGTTGGACTTGGTGCCCTTGATGGTCTCTTCGACACGGCGGGTGTTCTCAGCCTGACGATTCATCATGCGCTGCATCTGAGGGGTCAGTGAGTCCTTGTCGACGGTGGCGTTCAGCACCGCTTCGACGCGGTCCATCGGGATGTCAAGATCGTCGTCATCTTCGGCGGACTCGGCAACAGCGTCGTTGTCGGTGGTCTCTTCCGTGCTTTCCGCGGCCTCGGACTGCCAGTCCTCCTGGGTGTCCGCGGTGGTTTCGTGCAGCTCTTCGTCAGCCATCAGCATAGTCTCCTTCAATAGGCTAAAAGTCATAATAGTGGGTAGACTCGAAAGCGGCGAACTCACATCGTAAAACTGCTCAAATTCAGAGCAAACGTTCAGTACTCGATAGGGGAAGGTCCGCATGGCGAAACGTACCGGCAGACATACCGCGAAACGGTCGAAGGTGGCCGGAATCGCGGTGTTTCTGGTATTGATGCTGTCCGGATTCCTGCTGGCGACCAATCTGCGGGTGAACCGTTCCGTGGTGGTCTCCAACGATACCGCCGACCTGGTGGAGCAACGGGTGAAAAGGGTGAACTCGTTGCGCAAGGAAGTCGACGGCCTCAGCTCCAAGGTGGATGACCTGAGCAAAACGCTGAACAGTGAAAGCGACGATGACTCACAGGACGGTGAGGATGCCGGCGTCGGCACCATGCTGCCTGCCGTCGAAGGTCCAGGGCTGGTAGTGACGCTCGATGATTCGCCGCTGTGGAAGAACATGGTCGACTCGTCCGGATCGACCTCCAATATCAACGACTACGTGATACATCAGCAGGACGTCGAGGCCGTGGTGAACGCGTTGTGGGCCGGCGGCGCGGAATCCATGATGATCATGGATCAACGCGTGCTGTTCAGCTCCGCCGTACGTTGTTCCGGCAACGTACTGCTGTTGCAGGGCAAGAAATATTCGCCGCCGTTCAAGATCTCCGCGATCGGGCCGGTCGACAGTATGCAGCAGGCGCTGGATGATTCAAAGGAGATCACCATCTACCGGCAGTATGTAAACGCGTTCGGCCTGGGATGGAAGGTCGAGAAAAAAGACAAGCTGCATTTCGACGCGACCGATGCGTTGCAGCAACCGTTGAAATATGCGAAAGTCATCGAGAACGATGACAGCAGCGGCGATGCCGAGCAGAAGACGGAAGAGGGAAATCAGTAATGAAGCACGTCAGGCCGGTCGTGGCACGCCAAAGAAGCGTCATCTGGATATTGCTGGGCGTACTCGCCGAAATCATGCTGACCGCGGCGGCTGTCTGCGCGCTGTATATCGCATGGCAGATGTGGTGGACGGGTGTGCAATCCGAACATACGCAGATCGAGACCCGTCAGGCGGTGTCATGGTCGGATCCGGGCAAGGCCGAGAACGTGACCATCGCCCAGGCTCAGGAGGGCGATCCGCCGGTGCAGCCGCAGAACGCGCAGGAAGGCGAGCTCATCGCTCAGGTCTACATTCCACGATTCGGCAGTCAGTGGCAGCGCAATCTCGTGGAAGGTACGACACTCACCGAACTCAACAAGCACGGTCTCGGACACTACACGAATTCGCAGATGCCCGGCCAAATCGGTAATTTCGCCTTCGCAGGCCATCGCAACGGCTACGGGCAGCCGCTCGGCGATGTAGACAAGCTGCAGGAGGGCGACCCGATTATCATCCGCACGCAGGATTACTGGTACGTGTATCACTACACGAAGAGTGAAATCGTACTGCCGACCGACGTGGAAGTCGTCTCCTCCAACCCTGAAGAGCCCGGCGCCACGCCGACCAAACGCATGCTGACCATGACCACCTGCGAACCGAAATACTCCACCCCGACCCACCGATGGATCAGCTACGGCGAATTCTCCTACTGGGCCAAGGTTTCCGACGGCATTCCACAGGAACTCGCCACCACCGACACCAACGGCAAGGTCAAATTCATCAACAACGGGAAAGCCTCGTTCGCCTCGGGCATAACCACGTTGGAGCCATGGATCTTCGGCGCGCTCGCCGCTTATGTGGTCATTTTCGCCGCGGCCGCGGTGGCATGGCGCTGGCCCGTGTTGGCGGCCATCCGCGCAGGGGAACGTGAGAAACCCGATTTCAGCATATATGGCGGCTTGCTGCGATTGCAGCCGGGAGTACTGCCGATTCGGTTGCTGTTGCTGTTGCTGTTGCTGTTCGCGGCCGCTGCCTCGATGTTCGAATGGCTGTTCCCATGGGCGGCTTCGAACATTCCGATGTTGCAGGAGATGTCGAACTACACGGCTGTGTAGTGAGACACAGGGGGCGATGCGACGACTCGCGCACGTACACTGCTGTTCAACCGTTGATAGGAGCATTATGACCGATTCCGCACGCATTCTGGTCGTAGACAACTACGATTCCTTCGTCTACACGATTGTCGGCTATCTCAAGACGCTCGGCGCGACCGTGACCGTGGTACGCAACGATGCGATCGATCCGGCCACATCCGGCGTAATCGACGAATATGACGGCGTGCTGATCTCCCCCGGACCGGGTACTCCGGCGGAATCCGGCGCCAGCGAAGGCATGATCCGTCTATGCGCGGTGCAAGGCAAGCCGATGTTCGGCGTATGCCTGGGCATGCAGGCGTTGGCCGAAGTGTTCGGCGCGACCGTAAGCCATGCGCCGACCATCATGCACGGCAAAACCAGCCAAGTGGAGCATATCGATGATGCGATCTTCGAGGGCGTGGCCAATCCGATGACGGCGACGCGTTACCATTCGCTGGCCGTGGAACCGGATTCCGTGCCGGATGAGCTTGTGGTGACCGCCTGGACGCAGGGCGATCATATCGTGCAGGGCATCAAGCATCGTGACCTGCCGATGTATGCGGTGCAGTTTCATCCGGAATCGGTGATGACGCAGGACGGGTACCGGTTGCTGGCGAATTGGCTGAAGGTGTGCGGGCAGGATTCGGCCGTGGCCAGGTCCATGGGGTTGCAGCCGAAGGTTGTGGGCTGATTCATGCTGAATCCCTGCGATGTGCGGGCCTGACATTCGTTTGCTGCGGGTGCTGCGAACATGTCTCGATTGGTCGACACGCTACGTTGTTCAGAGGACCAATGCAAAAGGAGCGACATTGAGTCGCTCCTTTTGCATATTGGGCGTGTGGCCTTTAGTGGGCGGTCGGGGATGCGGTCGAGGAGGATGTGTTGCTTGACGGTGACGGCGACGGCGAGCTGGCTGATTCGGTAGTCAGGGTGATGGTGGCGCCGGAATCGGCCTGCGAGCCACCTTCGGGGCTCATGCCGGTAACGATGGCGTCATCGTCGGTCGAACCGTTCACGGTGACCTGGAAACCGTTGTTGGTAAGCACGCTCTTGGCACTGGATAGCGTCATGTGCAGCACGCTTGGCACACTGACCTGCTGCTTGCCGAGGGACACCCAGATGGTTACGGACGTGCCGAGTTCGACGGTGCTGCCGGAACCCGGATCAAGACGGGTGACCGAACCGGAATCGACGGAATCGGAGTATTCGTTCTCCACATTGACCGTGCCGATGCCGGCCTTATTGAGCTGCTCAATCACCGAATCCTTCGACTGTCCGACCAGATTGTCGGGAATCTTGGTCATGCCGGACGAAATATACAACGTGATGATCGTGCCCTTGGTCTGCTTGGAATTCGCAGCCGGATCCGTGCTCACCACCTTGTCTTTTTCGACGGTGCCGCTATCGACTGTCTTGACGCTGCCCACCTTGAAGCCGGCGGATTCCAGAATGGACTTGGCCTCTTCCTGACTCTTGTTCGCCACATCGGGCACTGACACGGTCTGCGGGCCGGTGGAGAACCACACGGATACGGTGGAGCCCTTCTCCACCTTGGAACCGCCCTTCGGATTCTGCTTCGTGACGGTGCCCTTGGTCTGATCGGACTCCGTGTCATCGCGGGCGTCAAGCTTCAGACCGAGCGCATTGAGCTTCTCTTCGACCGTGGTCTGCGAGATGTTCGACATTTCAGTAAAATCCGGCACTTCGACGGTATCGGTCGACGAGTCGCCATGATTCAGCATGTAGACGATGCCCAAAATGGCCAGTAGAGCCACCAGTACGCCCACCACGGAGCCGATGATGATCTGCTTCTTTTTCTTCGACTTGGCGGCGGCAGCGCGCTGTTCCGCGCGGGTCTTCGTGGCGACGCCGCCGTTGGGGCCCGCCAACACCTGTTCGAATTGGCCGGTCACCGGATTGAATGCCTGCGTCGCCGCGCTCTCACTGCTCGTCGGGTTCATCGCCACGGTCGCGGCTTCCTGCTCGGCCTGCTTGCGGGCCTTCACATTGGTCAGATCGGTCAACGGATTGAATGCGGCCGCGACCGGGACGCCGCCGTTCATGAACGTCAGCAGATCGTTCTTGAATTCGGATGCGGTGGCATACCGGTTCTGGCGGTCCTTCGCCATGGCTTTGGCGCAGATCGAATCCCACATCTTCGGCAGCCCCGGTACCACCGAGCTTGGTGGAGTGGCCACTTCGGAAACATGCTGGTAGGCGATGGCCACCGCGGAATCACCGGTGAACGGCGGCTTACCGGTCAGCATCTCATAGAGCACGCATCCGGCGGAATACAGGTCGGAGCGCATGTCCACGGTCTCACCGCGGGCCTGCTCCGGGGAGAGGTACTGTGCGGTGCCGACCACGCCTTGTGACTGCGTCATCGTGGCGGCGGAATCGTCGAGTGCGCGGGCGATGCCGAAATCCATGACCTTCACTACGCCCTGCTCGGAGATCATGATGTTGCCGGGCTTGATATCGCGGTGGATCACACCCATACGGTGCGAGTACTCCAATGCGTTCAGCACACCCATCATCACCTGTTCGGCGTCGCGCTGGCTGAGCGCGCCGTTCACCTTGATGATGTCGCGCAGGGTCTGACCCTTCACGTACTCCATCACCAGATATGGCAGATGCTCGGTCTGACCGGTTTCGGTGGTGACGACCTCTTCGCCCGAATCGTAGATGTTCACGATGTTCGGATTGTTCATCTGCGCCACGGAATGCGCCTCGCGGCGGAAGCGGGCGAGGAAGATCTGGTCATTGGCGAAATCGGCGCGCATGATCTTCACGGCCACGGTACGACCCAGACGCGTATCAAGCGCCACATGCACTTCGGCCATGCCACCGCGGCCGACCAGTTGACCGAGCTGATAGCGGCCATTCGCCAAAGAGGTAGGCATGTTGTTGCTCATCCCTGTTCCTTCCAATCACTGCTGGGCGAGATATGGGGTTTGCTGGCCACACGACGAGGAATCCGACCCCCGGTGGGAACGATCATCGTGTCCGCCAACTGTGTCTGCTGATCGAGCAGACGTCGTTCAATGCGTGTCAGCACGCGGGATACCGCCAGCGCGTCCTTCGGACGGTCGAGCGGATCCTTGGCGAGCATCGACATCACGAATTCACGCAGCTGCACATCCACGGAATCAGGCAACGGCGGAACCGGATTGTTCACGTGTGCGGCGGCGATGTCAACCGGCGTAGTGCCAGTGAACGGACGATGCCCACACAGGCCTTCATAGGCGACGACCCCCAACGAATAGATGTCGGACTGCGGCGTGGCCTGCTGGCCTTGCGCCTGCTCCGGGGAAATATATTGCGCGGTGCCCACGACCATGCCATCTTGCGTGATCTGCTCCTGGTTAGTGGAGTAGGAGACGCCGAAATCGGTGATCTTCACCTCGCCGGAATCGGAGACCATGATGTTCGCCGGCTTCACATCGCGATGAATCACGCCATGCGAATGCGCCACGAACAGGCCACGCGCGGTCTGAATGAGGATCGGCAGCAGCTGCGTCGGCTCCATCGGGCCGTCGATTTCGTGGAACAGATCGGCCAGCGACTTGCTCGGCACATACTCCATGATCAGGAATCCGATGCCGTCATGCTCGTAGTATTCAAACAATGCGGCGATGTTTGGATGCGCCAAATTGGCGGAATTATGGGCCTCTGCGCGTAGACGAAGTAGTTTCGCCTCCTGGCTGGAGCCCAGATCGCCGCGTAAGGCCTTGATGGCCACCGGGCGGCCGAGCTGAATGTCATAGCCCTTCCACACTTCGCCCATGCCGCCTTGCGCCAGACGGGAATCCAGTCTGTAGCGTCGGTGGATGAGCTGTCCTTCAATCAGTTTCATTCTGCCAGCGCCTCCTGCATCATCGCTTTCATGATCGGACCTGCGGCCAATGCGCCGTAGGAATCCACGTTGTGCACCACCACGGACACCGCGATTTTCGGATCGTCCGCGGGTGCGAATCCGATGACCCAGGCGTCGACGGATCCGTTATTCTCCCCAATCTGTGCGGTACCGGTCTTCACCGCCACCTGCACGCCGTCAATCGCCAATTCGGGATCCTCCTTGGTGACCACGGCCTCCATCATCTGCGTGAGCTTGTCGGCGGTGTCGGCACTGAACGGTCGCGACATCACCTCCGACTTGGTCTGCGAGACGACCGACAGATCCGAGGAGCGTACACGGTCGACCAGCGTCGGTTGCATCAACTTGCCGTCATTGGCGACGGCCGCCGCAATCAGGGCGTTCTGCAACGGGGTGACCACCGTATCTCCCTGTCCGATCGATGCCAGCGCAAGTTTGTCGTCACTCACATCAGTCGGGAATTTCGAAGCCACGGTCATCCACGGGGTACCGGAAGAATCGGTGCCGTCCACGGTGATCGAACTGTCGAAACCAAGCTTCTTGGCCATCGACGAGACCTTATCGTCACCCAGCGAGACGCCCAATTGCGCGAAGGCGGTGTTCGACGAATACGCCATCGCGTCTTCCAGAGAAATCTTGCCGTCGGAGCCGTTGCCTTGCGAAGTGGCGTTCGTCAGTTGCACCGTGGTGCCGGGAAGCGTATAGCTGGCACCGGCGGGAATCTGCGTATCGGTCTGGTATTGGCCGGTTTCCAGCGCGGCGGCCGCGACCACCGTCTTGAACGTGGAGCCGGGCGGGTACAGCTGCGAAGTGGCGCGGTTGAGCATCGGATTCGCCTGGTCGGACGAGAGCGTGTTGTAGTTCTCGTTCACTTCCGACGTGGTGTGGCTGGCCAGCTGGTTCGGATCATAGCTCGGCGTACTCACCATGGCGAGAATACGACCGGTCTTCGGTTCGATGGCTACGGCCGCGCCGTCAAGCGACCCCAAGGCGTTATAGGCAGCCTGCTGGATCTTCGGATCGATGGAGGTCTCGATGGTGGCGCCCTTGTTCTCCTGACCGGTAAACAGCGCTTTGAAACGCTGCCAGAACAGCTGGTCGGACTGCCCCGACAACAGTGAACTACGGGAGGCTTCGATCCCGCTCCACCCGCGCTGGCTGATCGAGAAGAAACCGGTGACCGGTGCATACAGCGGGCCATCGGAGTAGGAGCGCTGGTAGGAGAATGCGTCGTTCGACGGGTCGGATTTGGCGATTACGGAACCGTCCGAGGCGAGAATCGAGCCTCGCGGAGCTCCATACTCATGGTAGAGCGCTCGGGTGTTGCGCGTATCCTGATTGAGCTGGTTGGCACGGATGGCGGTGATGATGGTCGTCGACATGCCCAGGATCACGAACAGGATGATGACGATGGTGAAGAGCTGACGTAACGATTTATTCATTCGAGCCTCCCGTCACGGTGCGTGCGATCGGTTCGGTGGGCTGCGTACGGTGTTTCATGTCGCGGTTGCGCAACGCCTGCATCGCCTCGTACTGGAAGGTATCGCTGTTCAGGTCATCCTCCGGTTTGTTCGCGGCATTCGAAATGATGACCAGCAACGTGGCCAACAGATAATTGGCGATCAGCGACGAGCCGCCGGCGGCCATGTACGGCAGGGTCAGGCCGGTGAGCGGAATGACCAGCGTGATGCCGCCAACCACGGTGAACACCTGGAATGCCATGGTGAACACTAGGCCGGAGGCCAGCAGCTTGCCGAAACCGTCCTTGATCTTCATGGCGGTGATCATGCCGGCGGCGATGATCAGCAGATACAGCATCAGTGTGGCCAACAGGCCGGTCAGACCAAGCTCCTCGCCGGCAGCGGCGTAGATGTAGTCGGAGTTGGCGATCGGCGTGAGCGACGGATGCCCCTGCCCCAGGCCGGTGCCCATCATGCCACCGGAAGCCAGACCGAAAATGCCGGTGACCAATTGGTACGATCCGCCATATTCCTTGCCATACTGCTCCGTACTGAACGGGTGCAGCCAGGCGTCGACGCGCGCGCCGACATGACTGAAGATGTTCGCCGCCAGGAATGCGCCCGCGGCGAAGGCGATGAAGCCGATGATGATCCAGCTTTTACGGCCGGTGGCCACATACAGCATGGATACGAACATGGCGAAGAACATCAGCGAGGTGCCCAGATCGTGCTGAATCACGAGCACGCCCATGGCCACGATCCACACCACGATGATCGGGCCCATATCCTTGATCCTCGGTAGCTGCAGGCCGAGTACTTTCTTGCCGCCGACCGCAAGCTGGTCGCGGTGGTCGAACAGGTAGGAGGCGAAGAAGAACGCAAGGAACAGCTTGGCGAATTCGCTTGGCTGGAACGAGCCGAGGCCGGGAATCTTCACCCAAATCCTCGCGCCATACTGTTCGGAGCCGATCACCGGCAGCATCGGGGACAGCAGCAACACCAGGCCGACCACCATGCTCACGTATGAGAAGCGGCGCAGCACGCGGTAATCCTTGAGGAAGATCACCAGCAGGGCACTCAATACAAGCGCTATGGCCAACCACATCAACTGTTTGAATGCGACCGAGGTCTTGGTCTCCTGATCGATGCGGGCGATCATGGTTACGCCGATGCCGGTCAGCAACATGACGCAGCATAGGATGGTCTGGCTTGCATACGGCTGGAATCGCAGCAACAGGCCCCATGCGGCCAGGAACAGCACTGCGATGAACACGAGCATTCCCATGTAGTTGGAAGGAAAACCACCCGTGGTGCGTTCGAACATCTGGAAGAACGCCACGGCGCAGGTCAGCATGCTGAGCATCAGCAGACCGAACTGCCTCAAGCGGGTAGTGATCATGACTTGTCACCGCCTCGCGGACTCGAGCTGGAGGAAGACGATGCCGAGGCGCTCGAGCTGGGACTGGCCGAGGAGCTGGCGGAAGGCGATGATCCGCCGCCGCTCTTCTTGTTTTCGGCCTGTTGCTGCTTGAGCTGCTTCTTGATGAGCGTCGTGTGATTCTTCGCTTCGCTGTACGAGTCGAAGGAGATGCCCTGCATCAGCTGTTCCTGCCAGCTTGGCGGCAACTCGGAGGTCTTCATACCGGTGTCGGAGACGGCGTGGGACAGCTTCAGTCCGAAGATGCTCGTCGGGACGCCCTGGAAGATGGTCACGCTGCCGTTGTCATCGCCGAGATAATACTTGGTCTGGCTCCAACGATACGTACCGACGGCGGCTCCCGCCAGTCCCAGCAGCACCAGAATGGTGACGACGATACCGATGATGCGGTTGCGCTTGGAGTGCGCACGCTTGGTCTTGCGCTGTTGGATCTGCTCGTTGCGGATGGCCTTGGCGACTTCCGGATCGTTCGGATCGGCGGAGACGCGGCCGTCGTTCTTCTGCACGACGGGGATTTCGCCGGTGTCCGGATTGGTGCGATCGCCCGTTTCCTCGCGTACGGTCGACGGCTGCGCCACACGCTGCTCCGGTTGCGGCTCGTTGTCGGTCTCGTCGGGGTTCCTGCCATGACGAAGGGCCGCCGCACGTGCGGCAGGCGACTGCTTGCCTTCGCGTAGCAGCGGTGCCGTAGCCACCGGCGCATTGATGATGTCGGCGATCGGCTCGAGGCTCGCGCTGGCCGCGCCGGCCACCAACGGCGTCTGATGCGGCAGATCGAAGGCATCGGCGTTCAGGGCGAGCGTCGCGTCGGCGATCACCGCGGTGACATTGTCGGTGCTGCCTGCCCGCAACGCCATGGAAACGAGGCGCTGCGCACACTCTTCCTGATCGGAGCAGGTCGCTAGCATCTCCTGCAGGGTGGAATCTTCCAGTACGCCGCACAGGCCGTCGGAACACAGCAGCCAGCGGTCGGCCGGATGCGCCTTGCGTACGGCGATGTCGGGGCGGGGGTCGATGTCGAAGTCACCCAATACGCGCATCACGACATTGCGCTGCGGATGGTTGCGCGCCTCGGATTCATTGATGCGACCGGTGTCGAGCAGATGCTGCACATAGCTGTGGTCCGAAGTCATGCGGATGAGATGACCGTCATGCAGCAGATAGGCACGGGAGTCGCCGATATGCGCGAGTACCCAGTATCCCGACACCAAGGCTACGGCGGTGACGGTGGTGCCCATGCCCGCAAGGCGGCGTTCTCGCTTGGCCTTGCCGACGATGGCATCATGCGCGGCCATGACGGAGGTCTCCATCATGTGGGCGACGGTCTTCACGTCACCTTGCTCATTGTCCTGCTCGATATGCGCCAGCGATCGGATGGCGATGGTGGAGGCGGTATCGCCGCCGGCATGGCCACCCATGCCGTCGCAGATGGCGATCAGGTGCTCTCCGGCGAATGCGGAATCCTGATTGTTGGAACGTACGGTACCCACATCCGAGACCGTGGTGGAATACAGGAACAATGGTTGTGAAGTGGCGGAAGTCGTCAAAGTCACCTCAATTCAAAGGTGGTTGCGCCGATACGTACCGGAACGCGTGAACCGAGAATCATCGGAGCGTCCAGGCGCTGCTGGTTGACCACAGTGCCGTTGGTGGAGCCCAAATCCTCGATGGCCCACTGGCCGGTTGCGGGATCGGTATAGACGCGTGCATGATGCGAGGAGACGAATTCGTCGTCGAGCACCACGGTGTTCGACGCGGCGCGACCCAAGGTGATGGTGTTGCCGGTCAGAGGGACGGAACTGCCGGCAAGCGGGCCATCGATAACGACCAGCAGAGTAGGTTTGGCATTCGAAATCGGCATCTCGTTGGTAGGGATGACGGGCGCGGCCGACGCCACGGGTGCCGGCGCCTCGACCGCCTTGCGCGCGCGACGCTCCTTACGGCGATGAGCCCGCGACTTGCGCGGGCTGAACGTCTCGATGTCCTTGTACAACGAACGGACCGTACAGGCTACGAAGATCCATAACAGTATGAGGAAGCCATACTTGAGGATCGCAAAGGTAAGTTCGGTGAGCATAAAGGCAACTCCCGGGTTGGGGTTGGTTACTCCTGATCCTGCGAAGAAGCCCAGTACAGGATTCGGGTACGGCCGATAGTGATGGTGTTGCCATCCAACAGCGTGGCCGCCGGTACCTGATGGCCTTCGACGTATGTGCCGTTGGTGGAGCCCAGATCGCGCGCGATCACATTGCCGTCATTGATGTCAATCTCCAGATGCTTGCGGGAGATGCCGGGATCGTCGATCACGATGTCGCAGTTGGAGCCACGGCCGATGATGGTCTTGTCCTTGGTGAGCAGGTACTGCTTTTCACCGATCTCCAGCATCGGGCAATCCTCGGTCTGCGCCTCGGTGGTCACCGGTACCGCGTTGCCCTGTACGGATTCGCTGGTCAGCTTGAAATCGCTCTTGCTCAGATCGAGATCTTCCTCGAAGATCACCACGACCGGTCCGACGAATGCATAATGCTGGCTCTTCGCATACTGCGTGAGATTGTCGGCCAGCTCATTGGCCAGGGTCTCCGCACCCCATTCCACGATGTTGTTGAAGTCCGGCGTGCTCAGCTTGAAACGGTATTCGTTCGGGGCTACGGTACGGTCGCGAGTAACGGGCATTGCCTCTTTGTCAATCTCGCGCTCAAGAGCGCTGGAGAGGTCAACCGGCTGCAGGTCCTTGGACCCGAACTTAGCGAATACTCCGTTGACGGCGCCTTCCACGCTCTTCTCAAATCGGTCGAGAACGCTCATACTTGTCCCTTTCTATCCTCACCTATCCTACGCGGTAGAGTGCCGAGAGCCAATTTATGAGGCCCATAATTGCAAAAATTCCATGCAAAGTGGGGTGTGAATGGTGACGCGGACCTAGTTCGGTGTCGGTTGTTTGGGTTTCTTTCCAAACTACCGACGGTGAGGTGGGGCTAGGTGTCGGTTGTTTGGGTTTCTTTCCAAACTACCGACGGTGAGGTGGGGCTAGGTGTCGGTGGTTTGTGAGAATACCCAAACTACCGATGATGGGGCGGCCTGAGCGTCGGTGGTTTGTGGTGACGCCCAGACTGCCGACGGTGAGGGGATCTGAGGGTCGGTGGTTTGGGAGAATGCCCAGACTGCCGACGGTGAGGTGGGCCTGGGTGTCGGTAGTTTGGGAAGTATGAATGATGCGATTGATGTGTTTCCCCGACTCAAGGCCCGCACTGTGCGATTCACATGCGGCGCGCCCCGTTCCGCCCGTGCGATTGGCGACGGGTCGCGGGCGCTGTTCCTGCGATCCGACGGTTCGGAGGATACCGTCACCTCGCTATGGATGAGCGTGATCGACACGACCGGCACCGGCTATGATCGGGAGGTCCTGCTTGCCGATCCGCGCGAACTGCTGGCCGATGCCGATGCGGAGAACGTTCCCGCCGAAGAGCGTGCGCGACGCGAGCGTGCGCGCGAAGGCGGCTCCGGAATCGTAAGCTATTCCGTCGATCAGGCCGGACGTCGCGTCGTGTTCACCATCAACGGCCAGCTGTTCCTGACCGAAATCCGGGAGGATGGCATCTCCGCACACACCCGTCAACTCGTCTTGGACGATTCGATGCTTTCCGCCGGCGAATACGGGCCGGTACTCAATCCGCGCATCAGCCCCGACGGCCGCCACGTGATGTACACGACCGGCGAGCACCTGAACCTGATTGACATCGCCGATTGGCCGGCTCCGGGGCAGGCCGCGCGGGAGTCCATCACCACGGTGTACGGCGTATGCGACGGCAACGGAGACGATCAGGCGCCCCATACGGTGAAGATCGGTCTGGCGGAATTCGTGGCCGGCGAAGAGATGGATCGGTACGACGGTTTCTGGTGGTCGCCGGATTCCCGATACGTGCTGTTCGAGACCTTCGATGCCTCACCCGAGCCGATATGGCACATCTGCGATCCCGCGAATCCGACCATGGGCGCGGCCGCCCGCCGCTACCCGCAGGCGCTGACGTCCAACGCCGACGTGCATCTGACACTGCTGGAGCTCGGCTTCGACGCCGATGGCTGCTGTTACGGTGAGGTGTCGCACGCGGTGGAGTGGGACCGGGAACGCTACGAATATCTGGCATCCGTGAATTGGGCGGAAGGGCACGATCCGATCATCGAGGTACAGGACCGACTGCAGCGCAACGATCAGGTGCTGACCGTCCGCGTCGGCGATCCGATCATGCCGGTCATCGCTCCGGAAGCCGAATTCACCGACGAGAACGGCGATGAGGTCGAAACCTTCTCCTTCGCGATTCCCGAATATGCGCCAGGCGAAGAGCCCGGTACGACCCGCGTGCTCGAAGAGCGTCACAACGACTGCTGGCTCGACTTGGTGCACGGCACGCCCGCCTACACGCCGGATGGTCGTCTGGTGTGTGCGGTCAACGACATGGAAGCCGATACGAACCGTCTGAGCGTGGATGGATGTGCGTTCACGCCAATCGGTCTGCAGGTGCGCGAAGTGCTTGACGTGACTGACGATGACGTGCTGTGCGTGGTGCAGCGCACGCCGGAACTGCTGCCGGAATCCGACCTGCCGTATCTATGGCAGGCGAACGCGGCCGATCATGATGCGCGCAGCTTCGACGTGGTGTCGATACGCTTCGATGGCAGCTGGGAGCCGTTCACCTACACGCCCGGCCAATGGACGATGTCGCGTGCCGGCAACGGATGCGTGATGACCGGACGCGGCATGGACGATGCGCGGGTGCAGATGCAGCATTGCATGAACGTCGTGACGGTCGGCGAAGACGGTGTGGAGACGCTGTCCATGGTGGTCGCGCCGATCGAGAACCATGCCGCCGAACCCGGCTTCGTGCCGAATGCGCGATTCGTACGATTGGGGGAGCGGTCGCTATACACGGCGATCGTGCTGCCGTCCGAGGGCAGCGGGTACGCGCACGCTGACAGGCTGCCGGTACTCATGAAGCCATACGGCGGCCCGGGATTCCAACAAGTCGTCGAAAGCCAGTCGTTCTACTGGGATGCGCAGTGGTGGGCCGATCAGGGGTACATCGTCGTGATCGCCGACGGTCGCGGCACCACCGGCCGCGGGCCGAAATGGGATCGTGCGATCTACGAGAGCATGAAAGCCGTGACGCTTGAGGATCAGGTTGACGCGGTGCATGCGCTGCCGGGAATCCTCAGCGAGTTGCGGGCGGAACAGGCCGACTCCGAGACTGCCGTCACCATTCCCGAACCCGACTTGGAACGGGTGGCGATAATCGGCTGGTCATATGGCGGATTCCTCTCCGCGCTCGCCGTGCTGGAGGCGCCTGATGTGTTCGCCGCTGCCTGCGCGGGCGCTCCGCCGACTGACTGGACGCTTTACGACACGCACTACACCGAACGGTACCTGGGCCTCGACCCGGTCGTGTACGAGCGCAATGGCATCATCGCGGACGCGCCGAATCTCAAACGTCCGCTCATGCTCATCCACGGATTCGCCGATGACAACGTGACCATCGCGCACAGCCTGCGACTCAGCCAGGCGCTGATGGCCGCCGGTCGGAAGCATACGTTCCTGCCGCTCACCGGCATCACGCATATGACCAACGACGAAACCGTCGCCGAAAACCTGCTGATTCTCCAACGCGACTTCCTCGCAGACGCCTTACGCAAGGTGTGATGCTTTCCGTCGATTGCGATGCGGATGATGCGGGGCGCTCCCGAGTGTACGGGGGTAAGGCCGATGCCGCAGGCCGGCATGAGTATTCGCCAAGCGCGTTATCCGCACCGTAGCTGGTCAAGGCAGGACTATAGTGCTCACAGGCCGGTATGCGCAGTATGCGACCTGATAGTTGAATGTTCGACTTGACGGAGGAAGATATGCGAACGATTCTCGCCATTTTCGCGCGCGATGTCAGACGCATCGTGAAGAGTCCCGTGGCGTTGGTCGTGACCTGCGGCGTAGCCCCGATTCCGTCGCTGTACGCATGGTGCAACATCCTCGCCAACTGGGACCCTTACGCCAACACCGGCAACATCCAAGTGGCCGTGGCCAACGAGGATCTCGGTACCGATTCCACGCTCGTCGGACACCTCGACGCGGGCGCGCAGACCGTTCGCAAACTCAGGACCAATCATCAGCTCGGCTGGCGTTTCGTCAGCAAGTCGGACGCCCTCAACGGCGTGAAATCCGGCGAATACTATGCGGCAATCGTATTGCCGGATAACTTCAGCGCAACACTGATCGGATCCGTCACCGGTACCACCAAACGTCCGCACATCACGTACTACGTCAACGAAAAGGAAAACGCGATCGCGCCGAAAATCACCGACACCGGCGCCACGGAAATCGACGAACAGATCAACTCCACCTTCGTAACCGCCGTCGCCGACGCCGTGGCCACGGAAGTCAAACGATCCGCGCAGGCCACCACGCAATCGCTCGACGGTGCGCAAAGCGACGTCATCGCGGATCTCAACACCACCATCGGCCAGCTGAACAGCGTGCGCGACGAGCTGACGCACATGTCGACCTCACTCAGCGACGCCGAAACCACCATCGCCAAAGCGCAGGATACCAACAAGCAGATCAGTGCGGACCTTGCCACCGCCACGGGTACCGCCAACACCACCATCGGACTGCTCGCCGACGCACAGACCGCATCACAACGATTCTCGACGACACTCGCCAAGGCGCTCGATAACGGCAGTGTGCAATTGTCCAGTCTGCACATCGGCGTCAACACCGCTACAGGTCAGATCGTCAGCGGGCTCAACACCACGCAAAGCGCCGTGAACGCCGTCAGCCAGGCGATGCAGAAGACCTGCGACAAAACCGATGAATTCATCGATGGTCTCGACCGCGTGCTCGCCTCCAGCGGCCTTGATCACAACAGCAAGGAATACCAAGCGCTCGCGCAGCAGATCGCCGATGCGCGCACCCAGCTCAAACAGGAGCAGCAGCTGCTCGACACCTTCGGCAACAACGCCGACGCCCTGATCGGTGACGGCACGACCACTGCGACCACGCTCGGCAACACCGTCGCCGGACTCACCGCCGACGGGGCAAACAAACTGATTGACGCACGTGACAAACTGACCGGCACCGTCATGCCGTCGCTCGACAGCTCATTCACCTCGCTCAGCGCCACCAGCGGTTCCCTGATCGGTACGCTCGACGCGCTCGGCAGCCTGATCGGGCAAAGCGACGGTCTGCTGAATCAGCTTGACGACACCCTACGGCAGACACGCACCACACTCGACTCCACCATCGGGGCGCTGGGCGACCTTGAAGGCAACCTCGACGCCACGCGCACCGACGTGGCCGCACTCTCCAGCTCACAGACCTACGAGCAAATCACCAAACTGCTAGGCCTCAACGCGGCGAGCATCGGCGACTTCATGGGCAACCCCGTGCATCTGAGCGAAATCGTCGTATATCCGACCGACAACTACGGGTCCGCCGTCACGCCGTTCTACACCAACCTTGCGCTGTGGGTCGGCGGTTTCGTGCTCGTGGCCATCTACAAACTCGAAGTGGACCGCGACGAGCGCATCCGCAACTACACGCCGACGCAAGGCTATCTCGGGCGTTGGCTGCTGTTCATGACAGTCGGCTTCATGCAGGCGATCATCGCCACCGTAGGCGATATCGCACTCGGCATCCAATGTGCGCATCCGATGCTGTTCATCCTCGCAGGACTGCTCGAATCGTTCATATACGTGAACATCATCTACGCGCTCGCCGCTACGTTCCGGCACATCGGCAAGGCGGTGGCCGTGGTTCTCGTGATCGTGCAGATTCCGGGTGCCTCCGGCCTATATCCGATTGAGATGATGCCGGAATTCTTCCAGCGACTCAAGCCGTTCCTGCCATTCACCTACGGCATTCAGGCCATGCGCGGACCGATTGCGGGACTGTACAAAATGCACTACTGGAACGATATGTTCCACTTGCTGTGGTACTTGCCGGTTGCCCTGTTCATCGGATTGGTGGTGCGCCGGCTCGCCATGAACCTCAACGCCCTGTTCGACAAACGGCTGGCCGACACCGACCTGATGATCACCGAACGCAACGCCGGCGTAGACAGTCAGTTGCGCTTCGTAAGCATGGCACGCGAATTCGCCGAACGCTATCCGGAAATCGCGCACGCCCGAGCCGAACGGTTCCTCGCCGTATACCCGAAGCTGGTACGGTGGGGCTTCCTCACGTTGGCGGTGCTGCCGTTCGTACTGCTGATTCTGCTGTTCATCATCCAACAGAAAACCGTGATGCTTACGTTGTGGATCGTGTCGATCATCGTCATCGACACCTATCTGATCGTGGTCGAATACCTGAAGGAAAGGTACGCGCGGTGAAATATCTCTGGGGTATCTTCCGACGTGACATGCGCCATGCCACAAGCAATGTGATCGCCCTGATCGTCTCGATGGGACTGGTGATCGTACCGGCGTTGTACGCATGGTTCAACATCGCCGCCAGCTGGGATCCATACGGTAACACGAAGGCGCTGAAGGTGGCGGTCGCAAACGTGGACTCCGGCTACAAGTCGGAGTTGATTCCGGTGCGCATCAACGTGGGCGAGACGGTGCTGAGCGCACTGCGAGCCAACCACCAGCTCGACTGGCAGTTCGTGGACAGCGCCAAGGCCGTCGACGGCGTGAAATCCGGCAAGTACTATGCGGCGATCGTCATTCCGAAATCCTTCAGCGCCGACATGATGACGCTGTTCTCCCCCACCGTCAAGCATGCGACGCTGAAATACTATCTCAACGAAAAAATCAATCCGATCGCACCGCATATCACCGACGAAGGTGCGTCCACCGTGGCCAACACCATCGACAAGACCTTCGCGAAAACGATGGCGCAGGTCGGACTCGACCTTGCCGCAAACATGCTGCAGTATTCGCAAAGCCCACGGATGACGCAGTACATGACGAATCTGACGTCGAACATCGACGGCATGGTATCCACCATCTCAGGGGCGCAAGCGCAGGTGAACGCCTACTCGACGCTGTTGGGTTCGGCCGACAGCGTGATCACCTCCACGGACAAGCTGCTCGCCTCCACGCGCAAAGCCGGCAAACAGGCGCGCAAAACCTTGAAACAGAGCGGAACCAGCACCTCGACACTCACCGATGCCTGCACCAACGTAACCGATGCCGTCAATCAGGCTTTGCAACAGGCGGTTTCGGCGCTGGACGACATCGCAGACAAAGTCGGCACCGCCTTCGACCAGCTCGACAAGGATGCGACAGGCGCCGCGAAAACACTGCAGGACCTATCATCGCAGGTATCAAGCAGTGCGAACGTATACGGCAATTACATCGCGCAGCTGGAGAAGATGCGTTCGGCAGCCGAAGGATTGCCGGACGGAGACTCGAAACAGGCCTTGCTGAATGCCATCGACAAGCAGATCGCGGCATTGCAGGCCGCACAACAGGATACGCAGGATCTGGCTACGGCGCTCGCCGCCGCCTCGAAACAGGTTGCCGCCGACAGCGGCGACATTCAGCGGGATCGACAGCAGATCCTCAACCGGATCACGACGGCAAAACGGTCGATCACCACTGTGCAAAGCGACTATGAGCAGAACGTCAAACCCAAACTGGACGATTTGTCGGCATCGGTGCAAACGCTCGTCACGCAGACCGGTACCGTGATCAGCGGACTGGATGCCGTCACCGGTGACGTCGGTTCAATGGCCGGCGGCATCGGTGCGAATGTGGCTGCCGTACGCAAGACGCTAGGCAGCGTATCGGCCTCGTTGGGCGAATCGGCCGGCAAGCTGTCCGATCTGAGCGCAAAGGTCAAACAGGCCGTACAGGCCGGAGACAGTAGCGCAATCGCATCGCTTACGTCGAGCGATACCGACGCCGTCGCGACGCTGCTGTCCGCACCGGTGGCGCTCGACCGTGTACCGATCTACCCGATCGCCAATTACGGATCGGCCATGGCGCCGTTCTACACGGTGCTGTCCATCTGGGTGGGTGCCATCATTCTGGTGGCCATCATGAAGGTGGCCGTATCCGATCGTGAAAAGGCGCACGTGCTCGGGTTGGGGGATTCGTTGCCGCTTCGCGCCCGTAACCGTGAAATTCCGGGTAACGCGGCGACGTTCGGGCTGCGATTGCATCACGAATATTTCGGCCGACTGGGCATCTTCGCACTGCTGGCGCTGCTGCAAGGCACCATCGTATGCTTGGGCGACATGTACTTTCTCGGCGTGCAGGCCGAGCATCCGCTGCAGTTCCTGGCCGTGGGATGGCTGTGCGCGGTGGTTTTCTCGAACATCGTGTACACGTTGACCGTGTCGTTCGGCGATATCGGCAAGGCATTGGCCGTGGTGCTGCTGGTGATGCAGGTAGCCGGTTCAGGCGGCACGTTCCCAATCCAGACGCTGCCGAAGTTCTTCCAGATCTGCTACCCGTTCCTGCCGTTCCCGCACGCCATCGACGCGATGCATGCGGCCATGGCCGGCTCATATGGTCTTGAGTATTGGATTGATCTTGGTGCGCTCGCGCTGTTCCTGCTGCCGTCGTTGCTGCTTGGACTGGTATTGCGTCGGCCGGTGATCCGCCTCAACAACTGGGTGCTGCGGAGGCTTGAATCCACGCATGTGATGTAGACGGTTCCGTTTGCGCTTGGCGATGGCGTGTCTGTAAGAGCATGCCCGCGATGGTATGAACGACTGGCCGTATGATGGGTGATATGACTATCACGCTCATCGATGAGGCGCATTACGACGCCGAAATGGACGCTAAGGTGCTTCCGGCGCTGCAAGCCTGCCTGACGGAAGGGCGTATGAAGCCGGCGACGCACGACAGCGACGGCAAGGCGTTGCCTACGCTCGATAATCCCGGCACGTTGCACTATTGCTGCTACGACGTCCGAAAATTCAACGAATCGCGCGGAGGCAGGTCGGCGGGACCGTTCCGCGGAGCGGTCGTCATCTCCCACGGTTTCACCGAATTCGGACGCAAATACAGCGAGATGGTGTGGTACTTCCTGCTTGCAGGCTATTCCGTATGCGTATTCGAGCATCGCGGTCACGGCCATTCCGCGCATGACATGAGCAATCCGAGTTTGGTCTGGATCGATGACTGGCGTCGATATGTAGCTGATTTCGCAACATTCGCCAGCACCGTCGGACGCGAGTATGCAATGGGTCGGCCGCTCGACCTGTACTGCCATTCCATGGGCGGCGGCATTGGCGCGGCCGTGCTGGAACGTTATCCGAGTCTATTCGACAAGGCGGTGCTGTCCGCACCGATGATCGCACCGGCGGTCGGTATGCCGACGTGGATCGCGCGCATCGTCGTCGGCGGTATTTGCGCACTGGGATTCGGCAAAAGCCGAGTGTTCGGGCATGCCGACTTTTCCGACAATCTCAATCTGGACGATTATCGCGGCGCGTCCGAAGCGCGCATCCGCTGGTTCCACAAGCAACGGCTCGCCGACGAATGCTGTTGGACCAATGCGGCGACCTTCGAGTGGGCGAATCAGGCCATGGCGCTATCCCGTGCGGTGCTCAAACCCGACATGTGCGGTGCCATTGAGACGCCGACGCTGCTCTTCCAGGCCGGGCTTGACGTGTGGGTGCTCAACGGTCCGCAGGACGAGTTCGTCGAACGTGTGCGCGAAGGTGGCGGTTCCATAGAGAAGGTGCGCTACGACCAGTCGTTGCACGAGATCTTCTCCATGCCGAACGACGTGGTCGGTCCGTATCTGAAGCGAATCCTCGATTTCCTTGGCGCGCACGACGTAGGCTTGTAGGAGTGGCTTGCGGCGGGCTTGTGCTTTGCGGGCGCGTGGCTTTTTGTGGCTGCAGACTCCGTTGCTTGAGAGTGGCTTGAGACCGACTTGAGACCGCAGCCACAGAGGCACAGTTGTAGTGCCACCGCCGTAGGGCTGCGGCCACAATCATGGTGGGACTTAGGCGTTGAACACGTACCGGTCGAGTCGATCGAACGCTTCCTTGACACGACTCAACGGTAGTGCGAGATTCACGCGAATCGAGTACGGCTGTTTGAACATGACGCCATCCTGCCAGCACACGCCCACGTCCCAGCCGCGTTTTTCGAGTTCCTGCAACGAAACGCCGTGCGCCTGACACCATTCGGAGCAGTCGAGAAACAGCATGTACGTGCCCTCCGGCTTGGCGCATGAGACTCCGTCGAAATGATTGGCGATGAAATCGCACGCGTAGTCCACATTGCCGGTCAGAACCTCGCGCAGCTCGTCAAGCCACGCATACCCCTCCGGCTGGTAGGCGCCGATCAGCGCGTGCATCGACAGCACGTTCATCTCGTTATAGTGCGATTTCGAGCTCTTCGCGCCAATACGGTCGCGCAGATACTTGTTGTAGATGATGTGATAGCTGCCGATCAGCCCCGCCAGGTTGAACGTCTTGCTTGGCGCGTAAAAGGCGGCGGTACGGTTGTGCGCGTCCTCACTGACCGACTGCGTCGGAATGTGCTGGTGATTGCCGAGCGTCAGATCGGACCAGATCTCATCGGAAATGACCAGGCAGTCGTTGCGGCGATAGACCTCCATCGCCTGCTCGATCTCCCAACGCTCCCACACGCGGCCGCACGGGTTATGCGGGCTGCAGAACACGGCGACATGGATGTTGTTCTCCTTGATTTTGCGGTCCATGTCGTCGAAATCCATACGCCATACGCCGTCCGCGTCGCGCGTGAGCGGGCTATGCACGATGCGGTATCCGTTGTTCTCGATACTCATCGTGAAGCCGATATAGGTCGGGCTGTGCAGCAGGACCGCATCGCCGGGCGCGGCGAACGCGGTGAGCGCGGAAATCACGCCACCAAGCACGCCGTTCTCATAGCCGATGGCCTCGCGGGTCAGTCCCGTCACGCCGTTGCGCGTGGACTGCCAGCGGATGATCGCGTCGAAATACTCGTCGGTTGGACTGAAATAGCCGTATGCCGGGTGTTTGGCGCGTTCGATGATCGCTTCCGGGACGGTCGGAACGGTCGGGAAGTTCATGTCGGCAATCCACATCGGAATCACGTCGAACCCTTCCTTCGGCGGATCCGGCGAGAAGCCGAGCTGTCCCAGCCCGTCGACCGCAATCGAATCTTTGCCATGACGGTCCATGATGGACGTGAAATCGTAAGTCATACCGTGCCTTTCGCAAACATTGCCGGAGGGGAGACCTTCATCCTAATACGGTCACGTTTCACCATCGAGTCCAGCAGACGACGCGATAGAATCAGGCCGGAACGTTTCGAAAGGTAAGGGGTGGTTATGGGAGTGGATAATGTCTGAACGAACTTTCGAACTGACTCCTCGGAAACTGGCCATCGGCACAATCATGACGGTGACCGGGGCCGTATTATGGGGCGTCAACGGCACCGTATCGAAAATCCTCATGGACTCATATCGCGTCGACCCCACGTGGGTGGCATGCGTGCGCGAAATCGTGGCCGGACTGCTGTTCCTTGCCTGTGCGGGGGCTGCGACGCCGAAATTGCTTGGCGGCATGCTGCGCGAACGCAAAAACTATCCGATGCTGGTCATTGTGGCGTTGTCGAGCGTGCTGGTGATTCAGGTTGGCTATCTGCAGGCGATCCACTGGACCAATGCCGGCACCGCAACCGTATTGCAAAGCCTGAGCCTTCTATTCGTGTTGCTGTACGTGTGCGTGCATGGCAGACGGTTGCCGACCGTCATCGAAACGATTGGCGTGATACTTGCGGTAATCGGCACCGTGCTGATTGCCACCGGCGGCAATCTGTCGTCGATTTCCCTGCCGCTGCCCGGCCTGGCTTGGGGGCTGGCCAACGCACTCGGCAATGCCGCGATGGCGATCATTCCGCTTGCGCTGATTGCACGATGGGGAGCCTTTTCGGTGAATGGCGTGGCATTCCTGATTTCCGGATTCGTGCTGGTGCCGTTCGTGCGGCCATGGGCCCACATGCCGCAGTTGGATGCCCGTGGCTGGCTGATGTTGGGTTTTCTGGTGGTGATCGGCACATTCGCGGCGTGTGGACTGTATATGGGCGGCGTTGCGATTATCGGCTCGATGCGTGGCATTCTCATCGGCACCATTGAGCCGGTGGTGGCTACGGTCACCGCCGTAACATGGACCGGTGCGGCATTCTCGCCCGCCGACCTGGTCGGTCTGGTGCTGATCATTCTCATGGTGTTTCTAGTGCGGTAAGCTTTCCCGGTCTTCTGACTCCGCTCCTCCGTCTGGTTCTTCTGGTTCGTCCTCTTGTCTGGTTCGTCCGATCTTCCCATCCCTCTGTTTGTCCGATTCTGGTGAATCAGACAAACAAGCAGTACTGCGCATCCTCTGTTTGTCCGAAAATCCAGAATCGGACAAACAGAGTGGAGCAACCGTACTCCAGTTGTCCGAAAATCCCGAATCAGCCATGCGCGAGGCAGTCGCGTAGTGCCATGTGTCCGATTCTGGAGAATCGGACATTCGCTGGGTGCTTAAGGTGCTCCATGTGCCCGAATCTCCAGAATCGGACACATGGCATGGGGGATGGGGGAGCCGCTTCGGCTCATGACCTACTTGGTGTAGACGGAGATACGCTCACCGACATGCTTGCCGGATTCAGCTTCGTCTACCATGGCGATGGCGTAATCGGCATAGCTGATGAAGCTTTTGCCTTCGGCATTGGTGGTGAATTCCTCGCCGGCCAGCCCGTAGGATCCGGTACGTTCACCCTCGGCTTGGAAGTCGGCGGCGGGGCTGACGTAGGTCCACTTCACGTCGTCGCGGTTGCGCAACAGATTGAGGGCGGCGACATGTGCTGCGGAGACCGGTTTGTAGGCGTCAAGAAACTCCGGAGTGTCCTCAAGGGCCTTGGTGTGTTCTTTGTTTACAAACAGGCTGCCTGCACCTCCAACAACGATCAGTCGGATGTCGGTGCCGGAAAGCAGGTCGGCGAGATGACCGGCGGCCTGTGCGATCTGTGGCAGGGTGTCCGGGGACCAGGTGCCGAAGGCGTCGATGACCACATCGAATCCGGCAAGATCCGCCATGGTCAGATTGAACACGTCTTTGATGATGGCGTTCGGGGCTGTGGTTCTGTTCTCGCCTCGTACGACTGCGGTCACATCATGGCCGCGACTCATGGCCTCCTTGACAATGAGTCGTCCGGCTTTGCCATTTGCTGCGACTACTGCGATCTTCATGGTGATTCCTTTCGTGTTTGCGGCCCTTCAAAGGAAGGGTAACTGCCGACCGGAAGGTCAGGCGGAGAAAGATTCCTCTCTATTGGGTGTTCTCGGTGGAAATCTTCCGTTTTTCGCTTACATGATGTACTGTATTTCCATACAGAAAATAATGGAAGAAGGCACAAATTAGTTCTGTAGTTACCTATGGGGAACTTTTATTGTGATTACTGGATTTTATGGAAAGGATAATTTTAGATGGAACGTGAATTACCGGCGTGTCCCGTTGAAACAACGTTGCTGATGATTTCCGATAAGTGGAAGGTGCTGATTTTGCGTGATTTGCTCGATGGCACCAAGCGATTCAGTGAATTACGTCGCTCGGTCGGCAATGTTTCGCAGAAGGTGCTTACCGCGAATCTGCGACAGATGGAACGTGATGGGCTGGTGCACCGCGAGGTCTATCCGGAGGTGCCGCCGCGTGTGGAATATTCGCTGACCGAAACCGGGGTGAGTCTCAAGCCGGTCATCAAGGCTATGAAAGACTGGGGAATTCACTATAAGGCCACATGCGAAGCATGAGTTTGTCCGTTTCTGCCGAATCGGACATTTCTGGAGCGAAAAGTGGATTTGTTTGTCCGATTCACCAGATTCGGACAAACGGTTGAGTGGGATGCTGCCTATGCGAAGTGATAGATAGCCAGTTAGGAGGGTATGTAACCCAACCGGCAGCACTTCAATGTCGGCGAATAAACCCCGTACTCAAACATCCGTTTTTGATCAATGACCCTCAAGCATGTTCAACGACGCTTATTGTTGTTATATTTTTCGGTATATTTTCGGGGTTTGATCAGAAAACGAAGAACCCTGAAACATTGCAATTCCAACGTTCCAGGGTTCTAATCCCGTGGTGCGAGCGGGGGGAGTTGAACCCCCACGAGCATACACTCACTGCCACCTGAAGACAGCGCGTCTACCATTCCGCCACGCTCGCAGACAATGGACTAATTTACACCCGTATTGGTATTTGTCCAATGCCGGCGTGTCGTGTTGCCGCCTCCATGGGGAAATACATGAGGAGTGAGGAAACTGGCGTTCTGAGTCAGGCTGATGCAGGCCGGTGCGGCATTTGGTTGTCCGATTCACCAGAATCGGACAACCAAGACGGCAAAGTACAATGCGGCACAGCGCATCGGCCGATCCCAGACCGCAATCACCCAGCGCATTTCCGTTCTTCCGGTTTGGGCGTTAGCCCCTCGATCCGTTCGCGTAGAAGCGGGCCAACGTCTCATCGCGGAATTCGTCGAAATAGCCGCCATCAATCGAAGCGCGGATGTCATCAAGCAACTTGACGAAGAAATGCTCGTTGTGAATTGTAGCCAGCGTGAATCCGTTGAATTCGCGGGCGCGCAGGGCATGATCCACGTAGGCACGCGAATAGTGCGTGCAGGTATAGCAGGTGCAGCCCTCCTCAAGCGGCCCGAAATCGTGTTTGAACTGCGCCCGTTTGATGTTATAGCGGCCCGAACGCGTGAAAATCGCGCCATTGCGGCCGCAACGTGCCGGCGCCACGCAATCGAACGTGTCGCCGCCATTCTCAACGCACGCGAAGATGTCATCGACGGCGGCGATGCCGAGCACATGGCGCGGTCGGCTTTCGGGCATCGCATCGCAGATCCAAGCGCAGGTGTCGCCGATAATACGCTTTTCGATCGCGCCGCCGATACCGACGCCATCGAAATCAAGCGAGGCGATCTGCTCGGCCGCATGACGGCGCAGATCCTCATAATTCGCGCCCTGTACCACGCCATACAGCGCCTGATATGGCTTGCCGAGACGCTCCTCGGTAAGCCGCTGATGCTCGACTACGCACCGCTGCGCCCAACGATAGGTACGCTCCACGGAACGCTCCTGGTAGCCACGCGTGTTCATCAACGTGGTCAGCTCGTCGAAGGCGAACATGATGTCGGCGCCGATTTTGTGCTGGATGCCCATGGAGATCTCGGCGGAGAAGCGGTGCAGAGAGCCGTTGAGCGGTGACTTGAACGTCACACCATCCTCGTCTACGAATGCGAGGCGTTCCTTGCCTTCGGCGATCACTTCATCGGATTTCATGCCGGTTACGTCCATGGCGAGGGTCTTCTTGAAGCCCGCACCGAGCGACAGCACTTGGAACCCGCCGGAATCGGTGAAGGTCGGACCGTTCCAGTTCATGAATTTCGCGAGTCCGCCGGCCTCATCGAGCACTTGCTCACCTGGCCGCTCGTAGAGATGGAAGGCGTTTGACAGCAGGCACTGCGCGCCGAGATCCTTCATGGTCTCCGGCAATACGGCCTTCATCGCGGCCTGCGTGGCTACCGGCACGAACGCCGGCGTATGGATGTCTCCATGCGGGGTGTGGATGATGCCGGTACGTCCATAACGCGCGCCGCCGCGGCCTTTGCCGTCGGCCGCATCCGGCAGTCGAGTGATTTGCTCAAAGGAGAATGCGCGGCGGTCTCCGGGTTTGCCCGGCTCGGCTCCGCGCGGATGCTCGACGAGATTCGATTCAGTAAGGCTTGTCATGCGTTTCACTTTAGGCGATAGCGCCGATTGCGTCGGATGGAAAGAGTGTTCGGCCCATACGGGATGGGTGACGGGCCGGATGGATTGCGCAAGAGGCGAAAAATCGCCGTTTACAGGTGCGATGAAGACGTTCCGATAAGGATGGAAACGGCTGTTTGCCGACGCAGACGATCAATTCGAGTAGTACTTTCAACAAACATTCAGGAAATTTCCAGAGCGGGTATCTTTACTCTTAGATAGCAGTTCGAGCGGCACGATTGCTGAACATGTGAAATGCCGCGAGACGAATAAGGAGCAAGAATGGCTGAAGATAACAACGACCAGAATGTCGTGCAGCCGCAAAACAACGCACAACAGGCCGTACCGACGCAACCGGCCGACGCCGCGACCGACAATGCCGAGACCTCCGTGACTGAACCGATTGCAGTGCACGACGCCGGCGAACAGCCGACCACTACCCTGCCTTCCGTGAATGCCGCGGATTCGGAAATCGCCCCGGATTATGCATCCGCCGCCGGCGAAAGCACCGTGGTTTCCGGCGGCTCGTCTACGGGCGGCCAGTCGACTGCCGGCGCTTCCGCGCAATCGCAGTATCGTCCGGCGCCGGAATACGGCGCCTACGGAACGGTGCCGCCGCAGCCGACGAACGGAACGAATGCCGCGCAGCCGCAGTATGGTCAGCCTGCACACAGTGCGCAGACATCGCAGATGCCGCCGCAGAGCAATCGCAATCCCTTCTTCGGCAATCCATATGTGAATCCGCAGAATGAGCAGCATGATTCGCGCGGCAACAATCCGTTCACCGCTCCGCAGGGAGGTGCGAACGTTCCACCGAACACCCCGAACAACGGCAATCCGTTCAATCCATTCGGCAATGCGGGCAATCCGCAGAATCCGGCGGTCAAGACCCGACCGAAGACCGCTGGCAACGTGGTCGTGGCCGTGGTCGCCGCGCTGGTTGCCGCAGTGCTCTGCCTCGGCGTCGGCTATGCGGCCATCACCAATGGTTGGGTGCATGTGCCCACATCGAGCTCGATGACTAGCATCAGCTCCAACCAGTCCGGTTCCGGTTCGGCCAAGGCCAAGAGCGGTGAGGCCGTTGATTGGACGGCGGTAGCCAAGGAAGTGTCCAACTCCGTGGTCTCCATCCAGACTGTGACCAGCGAGGGCACCGCCAAGGGTTCCGGCGCGATCGTCAGCGACAAGGGCTACATCGTTACCAATAACCATGTGATTTCCGGTGCACAGCAGATTCAGGTCACGCTCGCCAACGGCACCATCTATTCCGCGCAGGTCGTCGGCACCGATACCACCACCGATTTGGCGGTCATCAAGCTTGACAATCCGCCGAGCGACCTCAAGGCCGTGGAATTCGCCGATTCCGACGACCTTGCCGTCGGCGAGGCCGTGATGGCCATCGGCAATCCGCTCGGCTACGACGACACCGCCACCACCGGTATCGTCTCCGCACTCAACCGCCCGGTGACCGTGACCGATGACAACAACAACGCCATCGTCACCAACGCCGTGCAGATCGACGCCGCAATCAACCCGGGCAACTCCGGCGGCCCGACCTTCAACGCGGCCGGTCAGGTAATCGGTATCAACTCGTCCATCGCCTCCACCGCAAGCTCTTCCAGCTCGGCGGGTTCCATCGGTATCGGTTTCGCGATTCCGTCGAACCTCGTCAAGCGTGTGGCCAATGAGATCATCGAAAACGGTTCCGTGCAGCACGTGGCGCTCGGCATCACCATCAAGAGCTCCACGGTCGAAGCCGACGGTGTGACCCGTGGCTGCGCCCAGGTGCAGTCCGTGGTCGACGGCGGTCCGGCTTCCAAGGCCGGCGTGAAGGCGGGCGACTCCATCGTGGCCTTCAACGGCAAGGCTGTGAACAACAACTACTCGCTGCTCGGTTACGTGCGTGCCTCCGCCATGAACGACAAGGTGACGCTGACCATCGTGCGCGATGGCCACACCATGGATCTCGAAGTGACGCTGAATCAGGAGGAATCCAGCAGCAGCTCCTCCAACAAGCAGGAACAGAACGAGCAGAACAATGGCGGCAACGGTCAAGACCAGCAGGGCAACGGCCAGAACGGTGACGGCGGCGGATTCACCGATCCGTTCGGCCTGTGGTAAACCGGATCAGCAAGTCGGGGCGTAAGCCCCCGACAAGCCCAAGGCGAACGCGATAATCATCGAAAAGCCTTGTAGCACCAAGCGAAACGGGACTGTGTGAGCAATCGCACAGTCCCGTTTCACATGCCGTGCGGCCAAGTCCCCCTGAAGACCTGTTACCCTTAAAACGAAGGTCGTTGAAGCGGCCGGATAATTGAACATTCCAGTAATCTTTTTACGCCGTGTATCGAGGCATTCCACGTTCGGACAGTGCCGCCGATGGGTTAACAAGGCGTGAATGCATCAGCCTTGGACCGGTATTCCGACCTGTACGTCCTCGGCTGGTATACGAGCGTAAGGAGATTCGATGCATAGAGTCATCAATCTTTGCAAGCAGGTTCCACTCCTGCCGATCACCATCCTTGCCGCCATCCCGCTGGCCATGCTGGGCACGTGGCGACCATGGGGCACGCGTTCCGTATTCGCCATGCTGTTTGGCTGGGATTCGGTCAATCCCGGTGTCGGGCAGTGGCTGGTGATTGCGCTGGTGCTATACACGATTATCGTCACCGTGCTTGGCATGATCGACGATGTGCGGCATGGTCACGTCGGCGTCGATCTGTTGGCCGTCATCGCCATCGCCTCGACGCTCGCCGTTCAGGAGTATTGGGCCGCTTGGGCCGTGGTGCTGATGATCTCTTCCGGTGAGGCGATTGAGGAATTCGCACAGTCGAAAGCCGAAAGCAACCTGACGGCGCTGATCGAGGCCGCGCCGAGGACTGCGCACGTAGTAAGACTGCCGGGTATGCGCGGACATGTGCATGCGTCCGGGACCGAACATGCCTCGGATATTTCGGAGGACGGCTTCCGTCGCGCCGTCACAATGTCCGATTCTGCAGAATCGGACATGCAGGCCGTACGATTTACCTCCCAGATGTCCGATTCTGCAGAATCGGACACAGGAGCGCCGAAGGCTTACGACGCTTCCGGAGAGCATTTCACCACGATTTCCGTGGACGACGTCAAGTTGGGCGACGTACTGTTGGTACTGCCGGGCGAGACGGTTCCGGTTGATGGCGAGCTACTGTCGGGTGCGGCCACGCTGGACCTGAGCAACATCAACGGCGAGCCGCTACCGCGCGAAATCTACGCAGGGGCACGCGTCATGTCGGGAGCCGTCAACGGCTCGACAACGCTGACCATGCGTGCCACACAGCTTGCTCACGATTCGCAGTATCAGAAGATTCTGGAGCTTGTCTCGTCCGCGCAGGATTCACGGCCGGCCGTCGTGAAAACCGCCGACGTGCTTGCAGTGCCGTTTACCGTTCTTTCGCTTGCGATTGCGGTGCTCGCATGGATCATTGCCGGCACTCCATTGCGATTCGCGCAGGTGCTGGTGTTGGCCACGCCTTGTCCGTTGCTGATTGCGGCTCCGGTCGCGTATGTTGCCGGAACGGGGCGGCTCGCCAAGGCGGGGATCCTTATCAAAGCGCAGGACGTGCTTGAAAACCTGGGCCGTGTGACGCATATCTTCTTCGACAAAACCGGCACGTTGACCGTTAAACAGCCGCAGGTCGTGCGTGTCGAGAAGCCGTTCGACGTGAGGTCCCCATTCAATGACGATCACATTCTCATGATGGCCGGTGTAGTGGAGGGGTACTCCGTGCATATTTTGTCGAAGGGCATCGCGGCGGCCGGGCAGCGGGCCATGCATGATTTGTATGCGCGGTATGCGGCAGGGCAGCGGCTGTGCGCGGAACGGAATCTTCCGGGGCATGGGCGCGACTATCCGGTGGTGAACAACATTGTGGAGGATGCCGGTAAAGGCGTGTCCGGCGAGGTGAACGGGCACAAGGTGCGCGTGGGGCGTTATGCCTATGCCACGGCCGACGAGTTCGGCTTTTCGCCAGTGGTCCATGTGTCCGATTCTGGTGAATCGGACAAACGTGGCACCTCCACTACCCTCCAGATGTCCGATTCTCCCGAATCGGACAATATGAAGCCAGGAACTAGTGTTCAAGTGTCCGATTCTCCAGAATCGGACATGCAGAGGGTACGGAATGCAGGTGTACTGTCCGATTCACCAGAATCGGACAAACGGGCGGTGAAAGGCAGGCTGGATGTGAACTCGCGGTTCGCGCCGCTCGAACCGGATGAGATGGCCGCGTACGTGGCGCTTGACGGGCAACTGGCTGCACGCATCGTGTTGCGTGATGTGCCGCGCAAGAACGCGAAGAACGCCTTGGCCCGACTGCGCGAGCTTGGTGTCGGGAAACTGTCCATGCTGACCGGCGACAAGGCGGCTTCCGCGCGAATCATCGCCGAGGAGGTCGGCATTGATGACGTCCATTCCGAACTGTTCCCTGAAGACAAAGTGCGTGCGGTCAAGGATGCTTCCGAAGCTACGCGCCGGCATCGGACGTGGCGGGATGGCTTCACGGGCGAATCCCGAATTCATCAGGTGACCATGATGGTTGGCGACGGTGTGAACGATGCGCCGGTGCTCGCGGCTGCCGACATCGGCATGGCCATGACCGATGGTACGTCGACCGCGGCTTCCGAATCCGCTCAGGTCGTGATCATGAACGACGACATCGCTTCCGTGCCGCGTGCCATCGCCATCGCCCGTCATACTAAGAAGGTGATGCTGCAGGCGGTGCTCGTGGGTCTCGGTCTTGCCGTCATCGGCATGATTGCCGCCGCGTTCAACCTGATTCCGGTGGTGGTCGGCGCGTTTATGCAGGAAGGCATTGATGTGGTGAGCATACTGTGGGCCCTCACTGCTTTGTGGGATAGGGAGTGAGCGTGCGGATTCGCCTTGGTGGTAGAGGCTGTTCTTGCGTCTTTCCCAAGATATTTGGGATTGGATGCGATGATGAACCGTGCACGATTCCCAGGAATGTGATTTCCTGAAAGTCGTGCACGGATTTTCCTTGGAAAAAGTGCCGGTACTCACCTCCAAAGCCATTTAGGGGGTATCGGTTGAGTGATAAACCGAGCACGACTCTCGAAAAGACCATTTTCCTGAAAGTCGTGCGCGATTACGTGATGCGACCTCTATCCTTATATCCCAACAAATCCCTATAGTCCCATGGCCCTACAGCGAACTGGGTGAGATTTCACCGGCGATGGGTCGCTTCATCCATTCGCCGAAGTCCGATCCGGTCACGCCTTGCGACAGTAGGAACATGATTTTCGCGTAGGAGGCCTCCAGCGTCATGTCACCCGATCCGATGGCCCCGGCGCGAGCGATCGCATCGCCCGTCTCATAATGGCCGAGCAGCACTTCCGCCTGCTGACATTGCGATGCGATGATAACCGGTACGCCGTCATGCAGCACGTCGGCGATCACGTCGGTCAGGCCTGGCTCGTCGCTGGGCACATTACCCACGCCATATGCGCGTAACAGTACCGCCTCCGGCCGCGGTGTGAGCATGGCGTCCAGTCGTGCCGCAGAAATGCCCGGTACCATGTCGATTACGGCCACATCATGGCGCTCGTACGGTTTCGGTGACCGCCAGCCACATCCGACCGCTGCGGAATCGTCCGCATACCAGTGCCAAGGCGTGCCGGTGCGTGCCAGCGGTCCGGTGGACGGCGCCGAAAATCCTTCGAACGCCCAGCTCGATGACTTGCTTACACGATTGCCGGCAAACAGATGATGCCCGAAGAACAGTCCCACGCCATGGAATCGTCCGCTCATGGCCGCGTTCAACGCACCGGTCACATTGGCGGTGGCATCCGACTCGATTTTGCCGAGCGGATGCTGCGAGCCCGTGAAGATCACCGGCTTGCCGAATTCAGTCAGCGCGTACGACAGGGCCGCGCTGGAATAGCTCATCGTATCGGTGCCGTGCAACACCACGAACGCGTCGGCGTCGGCGGCATGCGTGCGCAAATCGTCGATCATCGTCTGCCAATTGTCGGGTGTCGCATTCGACGAATCAATCAGCGGATCAAGTTCGGTGAACGAAAACAGGCCGGAGTCCATATGCGCATCCTCAAGCAGACGGAACAGCCATCCACGGGTGTCGGCGCCCGGAATCAGGCCATTCGGCGAGTCGATCATTCCGATTGTGCCACCGGTATAGGTGATGTGAATGCGCATTGCCTTCCTCCTTATCGAAAAATCGATGCGCCGGGTGGGCGGCCTGTATGTTCCGCCGCCCACTTTACTGTCTTGTCCGATATCGTGAGCGGCTACTTGCCCGGCGTTTGCGTGGTTTCCAGCACGTCGGCCACGCCGTTGCCGTTGTCGTCGAGCATCTCGTCCATCAGATCGCCGTTGATGCGACCGCGTACGTAGAACCAGCCCGCCACCATGGCGATGATGACCACCACGAACATGGCGAGCGTCCAACGGCCGGCAGCGCTGGTGAGATTCGACAGCACGACCACCGCGAAGAACAGCAGGGAGATGTAGTTGGTGTACGGTGCGCCCGGCATGCGATATTCCGGTCGCGTCTCCTCGCCGGTTTTCGCCTTCTTGAGGAATGCGAGATGCGTCACAAGAATGCACGCCCAGGTGCCGGCGATGCCGATGCCAGCCAGATTCATGACGATTTCGAACGCGTCGGATGGCAGTACCGCGTTAAGTGCCACGCCGACCAGTCCCAGCGTGGAGGTGATGATGATGCCGCCATACGGCACGTGATGCTTGTTCATGCGTGCCGCGAATTTCGGTCCGGATCCGGCCACGGCCAGCGAACGCAGGGTGCGTCCGGTGGAATACAGGCCTGCGTTGAGCGAGGAAAGCGCCGCGGTCAGGACTACGACCTGGATCACGTCGCCGGCATGCGGAATGCCAATGCCGGAGAAGAACGTGACGAACGGCGATTCGTTGGAGGAGTAGGCGGTATACGGCAGCACGAGTGCCATGAGCACCACGGAACCCACGTAGAACACGAAGATGCGGATGATCATCGAATTGATGGCCTTCGGCAGCACTTTCTCGGCGTCCTTGGCTTCGCCGGCGGCCACGCCGACCATTTCGGTGCCGCCGAACGCGAATACGACGCCCAAAGTCAGGGCGAATACCGGTGCGATGCCCATCGGGAACAGGCCTCCGTTATCGGTGATGTTGGCGATGCCGGCGTGGGCGTCGCCAACCGGGGCGCCCGTCACGATGGCCCAGATGGCGATGAGCATGAACGCGACGATGGTGGCCACCTTGATGGCCGCGAACCAGAATTCCGCCTCACCGAACATTTTCACGCTCAGCATGTTCAGCACGAACACCAACGCCAGCGCGATCAGTGCCAGTAGCCATTGCGGCACGCCTTGGAACGCCTTCCAGTAGTGGAAGTACACGGCTACGGCGGTGATGTCGGCCATGACGGTCACGGACCAGTCCAGGAAGAACAGCCATCCGGTCACGTACGCGCCTTTCTCACCGAGGAATTCGCGTGCGTAGGAGACGAATGCGCCGGATGACGGGCGGCGGATTGCCAGCTCGCCTAACGCGCGCACCATCAGGAACGCGAAGATGCCGCATACGGCGTAGGCGATTGCCAGTCCTGCGCCGCCCTGCGACAGTCGGCCGCCCGCGCCCAGAAACAGACCGGTGCCGATGGATCCGCCGATGGCGATCATCTGGATATGACGTGGCTTCAGGTCCTTGGCATAGCCTGCGTCGCTTTTGTCTTGTTTGACTGCGCTGTGCGATGTTGCGTCGCTCACTGTTGCTTGCTCTTTCTCTGTGTTGTAGGTCCCATGCATGCGTGCCGTATGAGGGCGGTGGTATTCGTCAAACGTTTTTAGTCTGATGAATAGGCACATGAATTAACAGGCACATTATAAGGACGGTGTGCAACTGAGCGAGATCCGGTTGCATCCGTGCCACGACAGTGGCGCCGTGAGCCGTTCGGGCCGTGTGGTGCGGCTGGCCCCTGCCTGCCATGCCCATATCGGATGTGCTTAAATTGGTGCATCAGAGAGAAGCTGCATGGCGGTGGGAGACTGATATGGGGAATGAGATGCTGGCCGGTGCCGTGGGGGAGGCAAGGCCGGGCGAGACGAAACGGTTCGGAACCGGAATGAGGGGTTGGATTCGCCGTCGTTGGCGTCCCATCACGTTCATCGCGTACGTCGTCGTGATCGTATGCGTGATGGCGTTCCATGAGCCGTGGTTCGATGAGGCGCAGTCATGGCTCATCGCACGCGATGCGTCATTCCGCGATATCCTGCTGCTGCGCCCGCATTACGAGGGGCATCCGCCGCTATGGTGGCTGATGCTGGCGATTCCCGCGAAGCTCGGGGTGCCATATGAGATCGGTCTGAAAGGCGTACAGTTGGTCTGCGCCGCGGTCATGGCATGGTTGCTGGTGTTCCGCTCGCCCTTCCCCCCGCTGGTCGCGGTCCTGCTGCCGTTCACATATTTTCCATGCTTCCAATATGGCGTCACCTCCCGTCCGTACGCGCTGATGTGCGCCGCCATATTCCTGGTGGCCGACTGCTGGAAGGGACGCGACCGGCATCCGTGGCGCTTGACGTTGAGTCTGCTGCTGCTCTGCTGCACCAGTAGCTACGGCATCGTTCTGGCATGCGCGGTGGCGTTGGTGTGGGTCGCCCGCGTGCTGCTGCAGGCGCGGTCCCTCCGCGCCCTGATCGCCGATTCCGGACGATTCGTCGCCTGGCTGACGCTGATGGCCGTGGGCCTTATGCTGGCCGCGTGCATCCTGCCATATCCCGACACCTTCGGCGTGACCCCCGGCACGAACGGCAATTCACCCATTCTGCAGTTCCTGATGTTCTGGCTGGTATTGCCGTCCGAAAGCATGTTCACGTCGTTCGCCGGCGATGTCTCGCTGCATGGCATGAGGATGGACGTCCTCCCGATTGCGGTGTGCGTGGTACTGTCGGCGTTGATCTGGGCCGCGCTGGTCCGTCTTGCGCGCAGACGCGGCGACCTTGATATTCTGCTGCTGCCGTATGCGCTATTCGCGCTGTGTGCGGCGAAGTATTTCAGCCTGCATCATCTGGGCATCATGTTTGCGCTGTTCGTCGCGGATTGGTGGATGCTTGTCCGTGACAGTCCGCTTGATGCGGACGATGCGCCGGAACGTCTACGCCGATTCGTGAAGACACGGTTCGAGAAAACCGCCGAAACCCGGCGCTGGAGTCCCGCTGTCGTGCGTGACTGCGTGATCGTGGCGTTGCTGTTGCCAAGCCTGTTGTGGAACGTCGCCGCCATCACCTGTGACCTGCGCTACGACTATTCGGGCGTACGGGCCATGGCGGCATTCGTCAAGCGCAACGGGCTCGAGCATGACCGCTGGGTGTCGTTCTGGCGCTACTATCCCGAAACCACCTGGCCGGACGGAAGCCATACGCTGCGCCAGGAAGATACGCACCGTTACAGCTGGGCGGCAATCGCCGCCGACCCGTACTTCGACCACGGCCTACTGGACTGTACCTATCGCGGCCGTTCCTACGAACCGAACCAGGTGCCGACGGCATCGCGGATGAATCGGGAAATCGCGGCCTGTGCCGCCAATGGCGAACCTGAATTCGTGATCGGAGACACCGATTTTCCGGATTACTATTTCAAGCGCCTCGGATACCGTATGCGCGACTATCGCAAGATTACGATCGCGACGAAGCGCACGCCGTGGAAGAACTGGACCACCACCGCCGACATCACGGCGTATGTGCGCGTGGATGTGTTGCGCGATCTGCGTTCGTGACACCCCGCCATTCCGGACTACGTCAGGAAGGGAGAGTTTGGCAGAGAGCCATCCAAGCATCCATTCCCCGGCAAATCGACCCTTTTGCGTTTCGACGGTTTGCGTTAGGCTAGAGCGCGTGACTGAGACTAATGAACTTCGTATTGCTGTTATCGGCGCCGGCCCCGCAGGCGTCTACTCCTCCGACATCTTCCTGCGCCAACTGGGCAAGCTCGGCGACGAACTCGGCTTGGGTACCAAGGCCCGCATCGACCTGTTCGAAAAGCTGCCCGTACCGTTCGGCCTGGTGCGCTACGGCGTGGCCCCCGATCATCCTTCCATCAAGTTCATCGCCAGCGCGCTCGAGAAGACGCTCGACAACCCCGACATCCACCTGTACTGCGACGTGGAATTCGGCAAGGACGTGACGCTTGACGAACTGCTCGAACGCTACGACGCCGTGCTGTTCGCCACCGGTGCAGTGGAAGACAAGCCGCTCGGACTGCCGGGAGCCGATCTTGACGGCGTGTACGGTGCCGCCAAGTTCGTGGAATGGTATGACGGCTATCCGACCGGCGCTCGCGAATGGCCGCTCGAAGCCGAAGAAGTCGCCGTAATCGGCGGTGGCAACGTGGCCATGGACGTGGCGCGCGAGCTCATGCGCAACGCCGACGATCTGAAGGAACGTACCGACATTCCGGACAACGTGTACGAAGGCATCAAGGGCAACAAGGCCAAGGTGCTGCACCTGTTCATCCGCCGTGGCGTGGCACAGGCCAAGTTCTCCGTGCAGGAGCTGCGTGAGATGGAAAAGCTGCCGGGTGTGCAGCTGATCATCAACGAGGACGACTTCGATCTGGATGACGACACCATCGAGGAGGCCGGCAAGGACAAGCTCACCCGCCAGATGGTCGAAGAACTGTTCACCATCCGTGAGATGGCCGAAGACATGGAAGACGACGGCGACACGGACTTCGAAGGCAATCCGGCCGACCGCAAGTACTATGTGCATTTCAACTCCGCGCCGGTCGAAGTGCTGGGCGAGGATGGCAAGGTCGTCGGCATCCGTGTGGAGAAGACCGAGACTTCAGCGGATGGCAGGATGAGCCGCACCGGCGAATTCGAGGAATACCCGGTGCAGGCCGTGTACCATGCAATCGGCTACAAGCCGGCCACCGCGCCGGGCATTGCCTATGACGAGCGCCGTGCGCACCTGGCCAATGCCCATGGTGATGGCCGTATCACCACGGCTGCCGAAGCCGGTGAGGATGTTGAGGTGCGTGAGCGCCTGTATGCCACCGGTTGGGCCAAGCGCGGTCCGGTGGGTCTGATCGGCTCCACCAAGTCCGACGCGCTGCTGATCGTCACCAACATGCTGGAGGATTTGTCCAAGGCCGCCGAGGGCGGACGCGTGGCCGCCGATCGCGATCCGGAATCCATTGACCGCCTGCTTGCGGAACGTGGTGTCAAGCCGATCGACTTCGCTGGCTGGAAGAAGGTCGATGCCTTCGAGCGTGCCGAGGGTGCGAAGGAAGGCCGCGAGCATAAGAAGGTCATCGAACCCGAGCAGATGCGCGCTCTGGCCCACGCCTGATTCCCACAGCCCCTCGAGCAGAGAGCTCGAGGGGCTGCTCGTATGATGCTTCGATGCGCTGGGAGGGCGGCTTCACCGCATGTTTCGGCTCCCAGAAAAACCCAAGGTGTGCGTAAGGTCACGATAACTTTTCGGTCATAGCGTTACGCACGACAGGGGAATCATACGAAAACGGAGTGTCATGGGATTCGGCGATCGTAGAAATCACGTGTGGAAAACAGGTCGAATGTACATGCGTAGGCGCGTCACCGTGGCTATGACCGGCATCGCGGCGGCAGCCGCACTGGCTGTCGCCCTTGGTACGGGAGCGGCTGGTTTGCAGGGCCTTGGCTCATCCGCATCCGAGGGAGGTGGAAAGAGCGCCTCTTCCAGCGGACAAGCCTCTTCAACATCACAAACCGATGCATCCGACAGTCCGACGCAGTCCGCGATGACCGGCATCGACGCACTTGACGGCAGCGCAACGATCTCAACTTCCGGCTTCACGCTCGACACTGACTCGCAACTGGCCATCGAATCGCAGATAACCAATTTCGAATCCGCGGGATATACCGCATCCTTCGTGCTGGTCGACATCAATACCGGCCGTGCAATTTCCTACAATGCGGATGCGCAGGTCTATTCGGCGTCCGCAATCAAAGCGCCGTTCATCATGGCACTCGCTTCGACGGGTACCATCGATCTGAACGCGGTATACCAAGCGGGCGATACGCAGAATGCAACGACGAAACAGAACATCGACCAGGTGCTGACCGTCTCCGACAATACCGCTTACAGTTGGCTGGTCGACACGTATGGCACCGACGCCTTCGATTCATGGGCGGCACAAGCCGGCACCGCCGTGCAGATGGCCGGCTATGGTTACGTGACCACTTGTGCGCGGGACATGGCGAAGCTGTGGACGCAGGGTTATGGATTCCTGTTCGCACAGCAGACGTCCGGGGCCGCCGATGTTTCCGACGAGGCGCTGCAGTGGCTGTCGGGCGATATGACGGATTCACTCAACTCCAATATTCATCGGGCGCTTGGCGACTCAACCACGGTGTATACGAAAGCCGGATGGATCAGTGGCGAAGGCGACCTGTATGCGTTGAATGACGGCGGAATCGTGGCGTCGTCATCCGGTGCGTACGTGCTTAGCGTGATGACGGACGCATGCGGACGCAACGACTTACTCACCGAGCTGGTTGACGTATTGGATTCGGTGCATTCCGGCGCCATGCTGGCGTAGGGCGATTCGCGATCGCACGCTTTGCGCGCACCTGATATGTTGCGCCGGTCGGTGGCGGGGTGCGGACCCGATAAGGCGCTCAGCATGTATCCAGCAAAATATCAGACTGCATCTTTACGCTTGGGTCCTATGAACGGCAAATTGCGGGTGCATGGCCATTGCAATGGCTTGAAGACAACGCTGCTTTTCGCGTTGATGTGGGGCGTCATCATGCTGATTTGGTGGGCTACGGGTGGTAGTCAGCGCACGCTTGGCGTCTACATTCTCATCGGTCTTGGCTCGACTTTCGTCTCATACTGGTTTTCCGACAAACTGGCCATCGCGTCGATGGGTGCGCGGGCCGTCAGCGAGCAGGAGGCGCCGATGCTGTACAAAATCGTGCGCGAACTGTCCGCAAAGGCGGGAAAGCCGATGCCGCGCATCTACATTGCGCCGACCATGAGCCCCAACGCCTTCGCGACCGGCCGTAACGAACGGCATGCCGCCGTCTGCTGTACGCAGGGCATTCTGCAGATGCTCAACGAGCGTGAGATTCGCGGCGTACTCGGCCACGAACTCATGCATGTGTACAATCACGATATTCTGACCTCCGCAATCGCATCCGCCATGGCCACGGTGATTTCGTATCTCGGCTATTCGCTCATGTATTTCGGAGGTGGCTCGTCGCGAGACGATCGCAACGGTTCGTCCAGCAGCGGACTTGGGTTGCTCGGCGTGCTGCTGAGTGCGATCCTTGCGCCGATTGCCGCCTCTTTGATTCAGATGGCGATTTCGCGCACGCGCGAATACGATGCCGATGAGGACGGTTCGATGCTGACTGGCGATCCCGAAGCGCTCGCCTCCGCGTTGAATAAGATTTCGTACGGTGCCGAGGCCGCGCCGATGCGCAAGACCGCAGGCACGCAGTCGGTGGCCGCGATGATGATCGCCAATCCGTTCTCCACAGAAGGCTTCTCCCGCCTGTTTTCCACGCACCCGCCGACCGCCGACCGCATTTCGCGACTTATGCAGATGAGCCAGGAGATGAAGGCGCAGGGCGTGCAGTCCGGATATGCGTCCGATGGGTATGTGCAGGGCGGGTATTCGCAGAGTGGATACGTGCAGGGCGGGTATTCGCAGAGTGGATACGTGCAGGGCGGGTATTCGCAAGGACCGTTCCGCAGCTGACTGGTGGATTTGGACGGCGGATGCTCGTGCGATGCGAGTACGGCGCTCGTGTGGCGGAGCCGCTTAACGGACTCGGCTGGCGGATCTGGCTGGCGGGCGGTTATGCGGGCGCGTGCGGCGCGGGTCGGTAATCCGTATATCGGGAACCGCGTCTGTGGAGCCGTGCGCGACGTGCTAAACTTAACCTCCGTGCCCAAAAGGCACTTTTTGCGGATGTAGTTCATCGGTAGAACGAAAGCTTCCCAAGCTTTAAAGGCGGGTTCGACTCCCGTCATCCGCTCCACGATTTCTCCAACTTCAGGATTATTCCAACAGCATAGCCAGAGAAGCCGATTGAAGGCTAAGGTGTATGTATGGATATGCTTGAAGCGATGCGTTCACGGCACACCGTACGTGCCTATACCAACAAGCCGATACCTGACGACATCGTATCGTTGCTTACTAGGCGCGTTGCGCATGACAATCAAAAATATGACACAGCCATCACTCTACGAACCGAAGACACAACTGCGTTCGGTCCCATCTTCAAACTGATACGTGCCAAAGGTGTGCGTAATTTCCTCATCATGTCCGCGAATCTGCGTGAGGGGGAGGACCCTCGAGAACTGGACGAACGACTGGGATATGCGGGCGCCGATCTCATGTTGTACGCGCAAACCTTGGGCCTCAATACCTGGTGGGCGGGCGGTACCTACAGCCGTAAGATTGTGGACAAAATGGCGGAAGGTAACCGGACCATCGCCGTCATCGCCATCGGATACGGAGCGGAGCAAGGCGAGCCGCACCAATCCAAATCCGTTTCCGAAGTCTGCAAATACGACGGTAAGGCCCCTGCATGGTTCACGGACGGTGTGAAAGCGGCACTGCTTGCACCGACGGCATTCAACAAACAGGACTTTTTCATCGAAGGACACGGGCGGATCGTGTCCGTTCGTCTGACCAACGAGACGTCATACTCCGGAGCTGATCTGGGTCTGGTCAAATACCATTTCTCACTAGGGGCGGGAGCCGATAATTTCGGCTGGGCCTGACTGGGGCTGGAGCCGACCAGAGTGCTGGGCTTAGGTGGGGGCACTTGGCTTAGCCGGGCACTCGGGACCAAGCTGGAGCCAACGACCGTTGCCTTGGGCTCTGGTTTGTCCGATTCTGGTGAATCAGCCATCCGGAGGGCAAAAGTATGGGCATGTTTGTCCGATTCTGGAGAATCGGACAAACAGGGTGTGCCAAAACGTACACGGATGGCTGATTCACCAGAATCGGACAAACGAAAGGCGAGCGTACGCCGCCGCAACTGCCGGTTGCAGAGAGAAATCCGGTTGCACCATGGCCGTGCAACCGCAAGATGATGGCACGCAACCGAAGTCATATGGCAATCTGCAATCATCAATCGCAAACACGTTCCACACTTTCGAGGGCAAGATCGCCAATCGAACGGTATGAGACGATGGAACCAATCGCAGTAAAGGAGCAAAGATGAGCTTCAGGGAAAATCTGCAATACCTGCGCGGCACCCGCAACATGACGCAGGAGCAGCTGGCGATGCTGCTCGGCGTCTCACGGCAGGCCATCTCGAAATGGGAGTCCGAAAAAGCATATCCGGAAATGGACAAATTGCTGATGATCTGCGACCTGTTCGGCGTAACGCTTGATGACCTGGTGATGGGTGACGTTCGCAGACCGAATTCGGGCATACGTGAATCGACCGCCGATACGTCTACGAATTCCGGATCGGTCGGGGTCGTGGCCGCAATTGCGCAACCGGTCGGTTTCGCGGCGGCTTCATCATTGCTGCGAAACCAGGCGGAATCGTTGGCTTCGACGCAAGACGCGCCGACTGCGCTGAAAGCGGATCACCCTGCAGCGGCGCCGCGTTCCGCCGCAGCATCGCGCTCCGCAATGCCGCAAGACATGGTCGGCTACGACAGACATATGAAGGTCCACGCATGGCTGACTGCGCTTGGCGTCGCCGCGATGATTCTTGGCGTTGCGGCCGGCATGCTATTCGACTCCGAAAACTCGATTATCGGACACAGTCCGATGAATGAATTCCTGACCGCCGCGCCGATTATTCTCGGTGTGATCGTAGGCTGTGCGTTGCTGATTCCTGCCGGTGCCCTGCATGGCGATTTCCAACGGCGTCATCCGTACATTCAGGATTTCTACACGGATGATGACAGGTCGCGCGCAGTCATCGAAAATGGCATCGGTAAGGCTGTGGGTGTGGGGTTGATCATGGTCGGCGTATGCGTGATGGTGTACTGCAACGAGGTACTCGGCATCAACAACGGGTGGCCCGTCAGCATAATGCTGGCACTGGTGGCCATAGCCGTATTCTGCTTCATCTTCACGGGGATGCGGCTCGATCGCACAAAGCTCGGCAAGTACAATCGCGAAAGCGAAGAGCGCAATGCGGAGGGTGATTCCGCGGAGGATGATTTCGAAAGCCCGTCACAGCCTATGAGTGTGACCGACAAATACTACAACAAACGTACCGGGGCGGTGTGCGGTATCATCATGCTGATTGCAACGGTGATGGCGTTGCTCATGCTGTTCGTGGGCGTCAATGCGAATGCCGCGCTTGGGGGCGATCCTAGTTTTTGGGGAGCTGTTTTCTGGATTCCTTGGCCGATTGGCGGCATCCTGTGTGGCGTTGCCGGCGCAGTCATCCAGTTGCTGAAGTATCGTAACGGCCGACGGTAGGGCGCTGGGATTGCTGGCTGCGAATGGAGTGATGCGGAGCCGTGGGTTGTGCAGCTGCGGGTTGTGCAGCGCGTGGCATGCGGTTTGTGGCATGCGGGCAGTTGTCTGATGGGTTTGTTTGTCCGATTCTGGTGAATCGGACAAACAAACCCATATCTTTTGCCCTTTACCTGACTGATTCTGGAGAATCGGACATTTGGATACCTGATATTGGGGTCTGAATGGCTGATTCACCAGAATCGGACATCTGTTGGGCGTGTGAAGTAACGTGGTGCGCGTGAAAGCAGATGAGAGAAAGACGCCACGCAATCCGTTGCTTGGACATGCGATTTCGCATCGTGGCACGATTATCGGCCTGTGTGCAATCGTGTTGTGGGGGTTCATGGCCGGGCTGGTGCGTCTCGTCGCCGACGCATTCGGTGCAACGCTCGGATCTGCGCTGATCTACACCGTCGGTGGCATGATGCTGATGATCGTACGTCGACCGGCGCCGATTCGTAAGGCACCACGTAAATATCTGATTATTGGCGGTGCCATGTTCATCGCGTACGAAGCGTCAATCTCATTGTCGATCGGACTCGCCTCAACGGCCGCGCAATCTGTGGAAGTGAGCTTGGTCAACTATCTATGGCCCACACTGCTGGTACTGATGACCGCTGCGGTCTCACATAAGCGCGGTGCGGTCTGGAAAGCGCTGCCAGGCGCGATCGTGGCGACAATCGGCGTGGCGATGGCCGTCGGAGGTGAGAGTCTCGACGTACATGAGGCCATGCGTAACATCGCATCGAATCCGCTGCCGTATGCATTGGCGCTCGCAGGCGCGTTCATATGGGCAGTGTATGCAACCGTGACGCCTGTGATGTCCGACGGCTACGATGGTACGACGATTTTCTTCTGCTGCGTGGCCGCAGTACTGTGGGTGATTCACTTCGCGTCCGGCCAAGGCTGGCCGACATCCATGCCGTCGATAAGCGGATATGCGGCACTGGCGGCCTGTGCACTGTCGATTGCCGGCGGATACGCTTGTTGGGGCTATGGCATGTTGCACGGAAACATGGAGACGCTGGCAGTCGGCTCATATGCCACGCCCGTGTTCTCCACCGCATCCAGCACGGTGCTGCTCGGTGTGGCTTTGGGCGTGCCATTCTGGATTGGCGTGGTGCTGGTGGTGGCGGGGTCGCTGATCAATCTGTGGTTCGCGCGGCGTGCCCGTTAGCCATCTCTCCGCATGTCCGATTCTCCCGAATCAGACGTCTGATTGGTTCGTGCGCTGTATGAATGTCCGATTCTGGTGAATCAGTCACATACATTCCGTTTTCTGTACCCCGGTTGTCCGATTCTCCAGAATCAGACGCATGTGGTGCAGTATGGCAGCATTGGATGACTGATTCACCAGAATCGGACAAACTGGGGCGAACTCCTGTTATTCCCGCTGAAGATTGACGCCCCCTCCCCCGAAGCCTCGCGACACGCCCGAAAATGTGGATAACTCCCGTCCTTCGACCACAACCCCTGTTTCTGCTGGCACGTCCACCCGAAATCCCCTATCGTGTGCGCATGAACATGCACAGGAATTCTTCTGCAAGAGCGACGAAAGCTCAGCAGCGTCTAGACGCGATGCTCCGTCAAGCCTATGCGCACCGCCGTCTTGCGGTACCCGAGCAGCCTAAGGATCGCCGTGCATGCCAACGTCGTGTACATACCGGCATGATTATCATGCCGAAGAAGGGCTACTACATCAGTGCGCAGCAGTGGAATGCACTTTCCTACGCCGATCGCATCAAATGGACGCTTCGGACAGTTTGCCACAAACATCCGGACTGGGTGCTGTGTGGTCCGTCCGCCGCCGGTGCGTACGGTTACTCGACCACCCTGCAATTGCAGCGGTACGTGCACATCGCAGTGACGGAACGTTCCAAGGCGGGGCGTCACGGCTTCGTCATCGCACATTTTTACAAGGATCCTCCGCCGACGAAAGTAGTGGACGGCATGCAGGTCACCGCAGAAATTCAGACTATGGCGGACTGTGCGCGGATGCTGGATTTTGAAAATGCGATGATTGTGTGCTGCACGGGTTTGCGCAAAGGCAATCTCACGAAGACGCAACTGCAGGAGTTCGTTGGCAATAAAAGGAAGATCGGCGGAATCATCCGTGCACGTTATGTTGCGGAGCATGCGGAACCGGCATGCGAGAACGGCGGTGAGGTGGCCGCGCTCGCCGCGATGCTGGAATTGGGATTCGCGCAGCCACAGGCGCAGGTTACTTACGTAAGTCCGTTGGATGGTCGCAATATCAGGGCTGATTTTTCATGGGAACGTGACGATGGCAGCATTGTGGTCGGTGAGTTGGATGGTCGGCAGAAGTATGTGGACCCGTCCATGACGGTCGACGGTGACACGGTTGATGTGATTTTGCGAGAGAAGGACCGTGAAAGTGAACTGAATATGCTGAAAATTAACGTCGTAAGATTCCAGATGGAGCATGTCCGATCCCGGGAACCATTGCGGCGTCGGCTTGACGCGGCTCGAGTGCCACGTGACCCATGTGCCTATGCCTCGCCGTTCGCGGGATTCCGAAGCACCGCCTACTAGAAGCGTGGCAGTTCCTGTCCTGTTCCTCTTTCCCTTTGTTCTTTCCTGATTCTGTTCGCACACGATCCGTGCCCGCTTGGCTTATAGCGCCACCGGATGAATCCGGTCCTTTGGCATGCCTGATCTGGGGGAATTTCAACCGGTTCTGGTGGCGTGTGGTCGTAGCGGGGCCTTCCTGTGTGTCCGATTCTGGTGAATCAGCCAAGGCGGAGAGGTAACCAGCGTTCTGTGTGTCCGTTTCACCAGAATCGGACACACAGAACATGATTAAGGGTGTGCAGATGGCTGATTCACCAGAATCGGACAAACAGAGGGGAAGACAGCCAAACGCCACGGCGGGAAGACTACCTCAGCGCCCGCCCCGCGGAACCTAGCTGCTTGCAAGCCTCGACCACACGTGCGGCCATCGAGGATTCGGCCTCACGACCCCACGAGCGTGGATCGTAGAACTTCTTGTTGCCGACTTCACCATCAATCTTCAGCACGGAATCGTAATTGCGGAACATGTGTCCTGCGATTGCACGTGAGAACGCATACTGCGTATCCGTATCAATGTTCATCTTGACCACGCCGTAGCTAACCGCTTCCGCAATCTCAGCCGCCGACGATCCGGAACCGCCGTGGAACACCAGGGGGAACGGTTTGCCTTCCGGCATGTCCGGCAGCGCACAAGTGGAAACGTGCGCGGCATCAACGCTTCCCAGGCGTCCGTCATGCGCGGCCGCCCATACTTCGGACTGAATGTCGTGCAGTAATCGTGGACGCAACTGCACTACGCCCGGCTTGTATGCGCCATGCACGTTGCCGAAGGTGAACGCGGCCATATAACGGCCGTGTTCACCCAACCCCAGTCGTTCCGCCACGCGTACGCCATCGGCGGGCGTGGAGTACAGTTTGTCGTTGATTTCCGCGGAATGGCCGTCTTCTTCGCCGCCGACCGCGCCAATCTCAATTTCGAGCACGGTGTGCGCCTTCACGGACTTTTCCAGCAGCTCCTCGGCGATGTCAAGATTCTCTTCCAGCGGAACCGTCGAACCGTCCCACATGTGGGACTGGAACGTCGGCTCTTCGCCGTGCTTGACCTGCTCCGCCTCATGCGCAAGTAGTGGGCGGACCCATTCATCCAGATATTGTTTGGCGCAATGGTCGGTGTGCAGTGCCACCGTAATGTTCGGATAGTGTGCGGCCACTTCATGCGCGAACGCGGCGAATGCGAGCGAGCCGACCACACGATTGTTGACCGATTGTCCGGAGAAATATGCGGAACCGCCCACCGACACCTGGATGATGCCGTCGGATTCCGCCTCGGCGAAACCCTGCAACGCAGCGTTCAGCGTCTGCGTGCTGGTCACATTGATTGCAGGATATGCGTAGCCGCCACGACGTGCGGCATCCAGCATCTCGGCATAACGTTCAGGAGTTGCGATAGTCATGTCTCCATTATGTCTCGTTTTGTGACACTTTGGTTTTCTCATTGTGGTTTTGCGGGCCTCCGGCGGTCGGATCGTTTGCCGGCGCGGCAACGTCGCCTACAATTGCGGTAATCCCAATACGACGTCACGGCAATAGCAGCGAAAGAAGCCAGCATGACTTTGGAAGACGATATTGAAGAGCTGTCTTTTGAGGATAGCGTCCGTCCGCCGCGCAAACATCACACTTGGTTGCGCGTCATACTTGCGATGTTGCTGACCGTACTGGTCGCAGGAGGCGCAACGGGCGGCTGGTATCTGTGGAACTATCATCTGCGCCGCATTCCGGTTACCGTCAATCGTGTCGACCGTCTCGTTCGCATCGACAGCACGATTGCGACCCTGCTCCATGACAACGATGATTTCAACGCCAAGCCGGGCCGTCTGCTGGATATCACCGGCAAGGTCCTCGACAAGCGTGGCGGTGGAGCGATCGTCGTGAAACGTAATGGCGCCGCCGTGGCAACCGCGCAACTTGGCAGCACACGTATGACCGACAACGACGTAATCACCGTGGAATCCGGTAAGGATCAGACCGAAGCGCATACGGTACGGTACGACACCGTCAAATACGGTACCGACATCAATCTCAACAATGGGCCGCTGCAGGAAGTCAAACAACTCGGCAAGGACGGCATGAAAGAGATTTGGGTCGGGCGGAGATCCAAGAAGGAAGTCGACAAGGGATTCAAGAAGGAACCGCAGAATCTGGTGGTACAGTCACGTTCGCCACGACCGGCCGGACGTAAGGTAATCGCATTGACGTTCGACGACGGGCCAAGCCAATACAGCGACGCGATTCTGGACATACTCAAGGAGAAAGGCGTGAAGGCGACGTTCTTCGACGTCGGCGAAAGCTCCGCGCAATACCCGAAGCAGGAGAAGCGCATGCTTGCAGAAGGTCATCAGGTGGCGAGTCACAGCAACACGCATCCATACATGCCGAAGATGGGGCGTGACGAGTTGCGCGCGGAGATCACGGCAGGGTTTGACAATCTGAAGAAGGCATCCGGACTGGAAACGAAGGTGATGCGTGCCCCATATGGTGCGTTCGGCGTGGAACAGTGGAAGCAGTGCGCCGACCTGCTTGACATGAACGTGCTGTGGGATATCGATACGGAGGATTGGAAGATGCCCGGTGCGCAGGCCATTCATGATGCGGTGTTGAACAATGCGCATAACGGCGCGGTGGTGCTGATGCATGACGGCGGCGGCGACCGGTCGCAGGACGTGGAGGCGTTGCCGGGGATTATCGACGATCTGAAGAAGCAGGGGTACGAGTTCGTGACCATCGAGCAGCTGAGTGAGATGTAGAGCCTGGGGTGGATGGCGGCGGACGGGGTCGTGTGTTGCGGCGCTGCCGGGATTCCGTTTGTCCGATTCTGGTGAATCAGCCAAATAGCGTGCCTCGGCGTGCGCCTGAATGTCCGATTCTCCAGAATCGGACAGATGAGGGGTGAAAAGGCGGGCGTGCATGGCTGATTCACCAGAATCGGACAAACAGGATTGGCGACCCGCAGTAGAGGGCTCAAGGTACGCTGTTTTCGGCGGAATAAGGCGACAGCGTGGAGGTGCGTTATGCCGGGTATCGTGTTGATTGGCGCTCAGTGGGGCGACGAGGGTAAAGGCAAGGCCACCGATCTCATCGGTACCAAAGTCGATTACGTTGCACGCTTCAACGGCGGCAACAATGCAGGCCATACTGTGGTGGTCGGAGACGAATCGTACGCACTGCACCTGCTGCCATCCGGCATCATCAGTCCGACGGCTACCCCGGTCATCGGCAACGGCGTCGTGGTCGATCCCGAAGTACTGTTCGAGGAGATCGACGGCCTTGAAAGCCGCGGCGTGGACTGCTCCCGACTGTTGGTGAGCGAAAGCGCACACATCATCGCGCCGTATCATCGTGTACTTGACAAGGTGACTGAACGCTTCCTCGGCAAGCATAAGATCGGCACCACCGGCCGTGGTATCGGTCCGGCTTACGCTGACAAGATCAATCGTGTCGGCATCCGCGTGCATGACCTGTTCAACGCTGAGCATCTGCATGACAAGGTTGAGGCGAGCCTGCATCAGAAGAATCAGATGCTGGTCAAACTGTACAATCGTCGTCCGATTGATGTGGACCAGACCACCGACGAGCTGCTTAAGCTCGGTGAACGTCTGAAGCCTTACGTTGCCAATACTTCCTTGGTGTTGAACAAGGCGCTTGACGAGGGCAAGACCGTATTGTTCGAGGGCGGCCAGGCCACCATGCTTGACGTGGACCATGGCACCTACCCGTTCGTGACATCCTCCAACCCGACCGCCGGCGGTGCCTGCACTGGCACCGGCGTTGGACCGACCAAGATCACCCGCGTGATTGGCGTCTCCAAAGCATATGTGACCCGAGTCGGTGAGGGACCGTTCCCGACCGAACTGTTCGGTGAGGATGGCGACTGGCTGCGTGCCCAGGGCCACGAATACGGTGTGACTACTGGTCGTCCGCGTCGTTGCGGCTGGTTTGACGCGGTCGTGAATCGTTACGCATCCCAAGTCAACGGTCTGACCGATATCGTGCTCACTAAGCTTGATGTGCTTACCGGGCTTCAAGAAATTCCGATTTGTGTGGCTTACGACGTAAATGGTGAACGCCACGACGATATGCCGACCGATCAGGCTGAATTTGCCGTCGCGAAGCCCATTTACGAGACCATGCCGGGCTGGACCGAAGACATTTCCCAAGTGCATGATTTCAACGATCTGCCGCAAACCTGCCAGGATTACGTCAAGCGTCTTGAAGAGCTGTCCGGATGCCGCATTTCCGTGATTGGCACCGGCCCGCAGCGCGATCACATCATTCAGATCAATTCGCTCGTCGACTGATTCCCGCTGCGCTTCATTGGTAGTGTACGTATGATTGGTGTCGGCAGGTGTACGCCTGTCCGGCACCTTTTTTATCCCCTATTTGTCTGATTCTGGAGATTCGGACAAACAACCGGTGATCTGACATCCTTGTTTGTCCGTTTCTGGTGAATCGGACATGCGTGGGCGAGTTTGGATGCGTATGTGTCTGATTCTGGAGATTCGGACACATGGGGGTTGATATTGGAGGCGCGACTGGCTGATTCGCCAGAATTGGACAGTCTGTGTGAAGACGTAACGGGCAAGGAGACGGGAGCGCAATGCGATGAGTTCGATTCCGACCATCGACAGGCTGATTCCACGCTTCGACCATCTGAAATGGAAGATGGCCGCGGCCGGCGTTGCTGTTGGTCTGATTTCCGGCTTGTTGGTGGTCGTTTACCGTCTTGGTATCGAATATGGCACGGATTGTGCACGTTGGATGTACGCGCAGATCCGTAACCAGCCGTGGCTGCTTGTGCCGTGGATGGCTGCGGCCACTGGCAGCGCCCTGCTTATCGCTTGGATGGTTGGCAAAGAGCCGATGGCCGGTGGCAGTGGCATTCCTCAAACCAATGGTGTGGTGATCGATGGTTTGAAGATGCGTTGGCAGAGCATTTTGCCGGTTCGTTTCGTTGGTGGTCTGCTGGGGTCGCTGTTCGGTCTGTCGCTGGGCCGTGAGGGGCCGTCCATTCAAATCGGCGCGTCTGGAGCGCAGTTTCTGTCGCATCGTTTGCGTGGGCGGCGTCGTGAGGATGCGCAGGAGCACTATCTGGTGTCCGCCGGTGCCGCTGCCGGCCTTTCCGCAGCGTTCAGCGCCCCGCTTTCCGGCATGATGTTTGCGCTTGAAGGTATTCATCGTAGTTTTTCGCCCACTATTTTGATGGGTGCGACCGCTGCTTCGCTGACCGCCGATTTTGTTTCGAAATATTGTTTCGGACTGCGTCCTGTGTTGGATTTCGGCGCTGTCGGGCAACTGCCTCTTGCCGAATACATTTGGTTGATTCCGCTGGGGATCGTCGCCGGTCTGGTCGGTTCGCTGGTGAACCGTTCCTTGCTTGGATTGCAGACGTTATATGGCAAGCTGCCTGCGTGGATTCGCCCGATGGTTGCCATCGCGATCGCGTTGCCGGTCGGCATCTGGCTGCCGGACGTGCTTGGCGGCGGATCGAATCTCATCGCATTGTCCGAAAAGGCCGAATCGGGCATTGGTATGTTGTGCATATTGTTTGCGGCGAAGATGATTTTCACCAGCACCAGTTTTGGTTCCGGTACCCCCGGTGGCATTTTCATGCCGATTCTGGCAATCGGCTCATTGGCTGGTGGCATCTGCGGCGAGGCTGCACGTCAGTTTTGCGGATTGCAGTCGCAGTCCGTGGCTGTGTTCGCGGTTTGTGTGATGACGGGTACGTTGGCCGCTTCCGTAAAGACTCCGATTACTTCGATTTTGCTGGCTGTAGAGATGTCGGGTACGTTGACGCACATGCTGCCGATTGCGGCATCGGCCTTCATCGCGCTTCTTGTCTCCGATTTGCTGCGTACCAGGCCGATTTATGGCGAACTGTTGGCACGGTATATGAAGGCGCGAGGCATGGAATCAACCGTTGTGAGCCAGGTCGGCAGCGGTGTGATGGAACTTCCGCTGGAGATGGGTGCCGAAGCGGAGGGTAAGCGCGTACGTGACGTGGCATGGCCGTCAGGCTGTCTGATTATCGGATTGCGTCGTGGCGAGCGTGAGATCGTGCCGCGCGGTGATACTACGCTGCGTGCCGGTGATTATTTGGTGGTGCTGTTCAGTGGTGAGGAGGAACGTAAGGTGCGTCTCGCCATGCGTCGGCTGTGCGATGCCGGACTGTGAGCGCCCTACACGGCTGTCCGATTCTGGAGATTCGGACATCTGTGGGCGTTGCAGAGGGCATTACGTGTCTGATTCACCAGAATCGGACACGTGGCCGGATTGCGTCGTGGCAGCGTGTACACTCGTGCAATGTCGGGAAGACGGTATCTGCGACTGATGCATCGTTGTGTGACCAGTCGCGAGAACGGTGTGGTTCATGAGTGAGCGTCTGAAAGTTTTGGAATAAGGGAGCGACATGGAATCGCAGACACGGGGTCCGTTGCATGGCGGACAGGCGGATGACGAGCCCAAGCCGCCTAGATGGCTAGGCGCGGGGGAGGACCCGAATCCGGCGACGCAGGCGATCAGCGTGGTTGAGGCGGCCAACGCTGATGCCCAACCTCAAGGTGCGGCTGCGGCTTCCAATCCTCCTCAGATTCCTCTCGCCCCGTTAAAGCGTGTGCAGGCACGATTCAATCCTCTGGCCGACGGACTGATGTATCTGGTGGTGTTCGTCGGCGGTTTCGTCGGCGTGGGACTTCGTCGCGTGCTTGATGAGATGATGCCGGCGGCTGAGGGACAGCCGTTCGTACCGGGCACCTTCGTGTCGAATATGCTTGCCTGTTTCCTGTTCGCCATGCTGGTTGAATACATGGCGGTCGCTTCATGGTGGCCCCGCCGCATGCGTCAGATCGCCAGTCGCGGCATTGGTCTGGGGATGCTCGGAGGGCTTTCCACCATGTCCGGGCTCATGTTGGAAACCATGGAAGGAATGAGCACACATCATGTGACGGGTGCATTGTTGTATCTTGCAATCAGTTTCGTCGGCGGCATGATTGCGTCCGTGGCGGGCCTCGGGATTATGCAGTTGCTGCTGGCGCGCCGTACCCGCAGAGCCGTACGTGAAGCATTACGTTTGTCCGATTCTGGTGAATCGGACAAACAGGGGGCTGACAGACACTCACGGTTGTCCGATTCACCAGAATCGGACAACTTGACGATGAGGAAGGGGCTGGCCGAAGGGTATACGCAGGTGAAAGTGGCCGATATGGCGCATTCCGCCGCTCAAGCCGCGTTGGAGGCGGCTGCGGCGGCGCAGGCGGCTGCGACCACGGCCGCGCGGGCCGCACAATCCGAATCTGTGGAATCGCAGGAATCCCTAGGGTTGGCGGAGCTTGCCGACGCGACGCGGCGGAATAGTCCTGTACCGTCCGTGAATCCGCCGAGTTTCGAACCCAAGCCGATCACTGCGGAGATTCCGCTGGTCGCCGATCCGACCACGGGGGAGGTGCGCTGATGATGTGGCTGCTTTGCTTCTTCGGCGGCATCGGGGCCATGGCCCGTTATGTGCTTGATGTGTCGATTCAACGTAGCTGGAATCGTTCCTTCCCGTTGTCCACGCTGGTGATCAACGGTATCGCCTCGTTGTGTGCGGGCATTGCGATGATGTCATATTATGCGCAATCGGTGGATTCTCAGACCGTCATGCTGTTCCTGACCGGTTTTCTGGGCGGGTTTTCCACGTTCTCGACGGCCATCAATGAAGTGCTGTCATTGATTCGCAAGAAGCGTTTCGCGATGGCGTTGGGGTATGGCGTGGCGACGGTTGCGGTGCCGCTCGTGTGCGTCGCATTGGGTTTCGGATTGGCTTCGCTCGCCCGTTGACAAACGTCAGGCGCGGCAAAATGTCAGATGCGCGAGAATGCCGAAAAATCGGGCAAAAACGTTGTTTTGCCGGCAATCATGTCCCATTTTCCGACAGCGGTTGACCATTCCGGCACCATAGCCAATCCGTCTGAGAGAGCTCTCCGCCGACCTTCCCGCGTAATTTCCGTGTTACAACTCCGGCGTGAGAGTAACCTTCCGGAAATCTGAGTGCAACTGAGAACGCCGTTTCTTCTCCTACGTTGTGGAAACAACAAGAGAGGAAATCCTATGACAGCCGTATCTCACATTGCACGGCATCGTCGATCGGGAATCGTAATACTATGTTCGATCTTCGCCGCTCTTTCGATGCTATTCATTCTGCCACCCGACTCAGCCATGGCGGCCGACGCCGTGGATGTCTGCAATCCGACTTCCGACAACGGTTGCGTCAACGGCATTCTGCAGGATGCCGACAAGAAAGCGATTGCGGGTATCGCCGTGAAGCTTTCCGGTACGGAAGAAGCGGAAACAACAACCGATGCCGACGGCAAGTGGGCGTTTTCAGTCAAGGATGACGGTGATTACACCGTCACCATCGACGAATCCGTGGCCGAAGAGCACGGATTGAAGTCGAGCAGCGCCACGGTGACCATCAAGAAAGCCAGCTTCGACAAGCAGCGCGGCGTGGTCCGCTTCGACCAAGTCAACGACTCCGCATCCTCCGACAGCTCGTCCTCCGACTCGGCCAAATCCGGCGCCGACAGCTCCAGCTCCTCAGGCACCGCAACGGTATCAAAGAAGAAGGCCGGCTCCAACATCGGCAAGCGCATCTGGCAGCAGCTATACTCCGGTATCATCTTCGGCCTGATGCTTGGCCTGATGTCAGTCGGCATGAACCTCGTCTACGGCACCACCGGCCTGCAGTCGTTCTCGCACGGTGAGCAGGTGACGCTCGGCGGTCTCATGGCATATGTCGGCACGCAGATGCTGCACATGCCGGTCGTGGCCTCCGCCATTTTCGCCATCGTCATCGGCGCAATCACAGGTCTCATCCAAAACGAAATCGTATGGGGCCCGCTGCGCCGCCGCCATGTCGGCACCATGCAGCAGATGATCGTCACCATCGGCCTGTCGATGGCATTGCAATACACGTTCCAGTTCTTCTTCGGCGGTGACATCAAGGGCATCGTCAAATCGGTGCCGGACAGCTTCCAGCTCGGCCCGATCACGACCGACATGCCGACGTTGCTGTCCGCGCTAATCGCCATCTGCGTGATCATCGGCGTCACATTGTTCCTCTACAAGACCCGTCTCGGCAGGGCAACGCGAGCCGTGTCCGACAATGCGGCGCTCGCAGCGGCTTCCGGCATCAACGTGGACCAGGTGGTACGTGTCGTCTGGATCCTGTCATGCTCCATGGCCGCACTATCCGGCGTGCTGTTGGGCATCTACCTCAACGGCATCTCCTGGAACACCGGAGCGACCCTGATCCTGCTGATGTTCGCGGCCGTCACGCTCGGCGGCCTCGGTACCGCCAACGGCGCACTCATCGGTTCGCTGGTCATCGGCATCGTGGCGGACATGAGCTCGCTCGTCATCCCCAACGACATGCGTTACGCCAGCGCGCTGGCAATCCTCATCATCGTTCTGCTGGTGCGCCCGCAGGGCATCTTCGGCAAGCAACAAAGGGTGGGCTGATTCATGGACATCATGACAATCATCTCCAATGCGGCGGGCGAGCTGATCGCCCCGACCACGGCGGCATACGTACTCGCCGCCATCGGTTTGAACATTCACTTCGGTATGACGGGCCTGATGAACATGGGTCAGGCAGGCTTCATGCTGCTCGGCGCGTACGGCTTCGCAGTCACGCAGTCGATGGGCTGCAACCTGTTCGCCTCCGTATGCGCGGCGCTCGCTCTTGCCGTCATCTACGCACTGCTGCTTGGCATTCCGACGTTGAAGCTCGGCCCTGACTATCTAGCCATGGTCACGTTGGCTGCCGCGGAAATCATCCGTATCATCGGCAGGTCGACGGCCATGACGAATCTCACCGGCGGTTCCGCCGGCATTTCCCCGCAGGATTTCACGGAGAAGTTCGAGGCGCTTTCCCCGCTGCCCGATGGTTCGACCACGTTCCTGCTGTGGACCTACAGTAACAACATTGCGAACTCCTAGTGGCTTCGCATCGTGGCCTGGATTCTGGTGGCAATCGCGGCGTTCCTGTGCTGGCGTTGGTTCCACTCGCCGTGGGGGCGCATGCTCAAGGGCATCCGCGAGGATGAGAACGCGATTCGTTCGCTCGGCAAGCCGGTTACGAAATACAAGATGGAATCGTTGATTCTCGGCGGTCTGTTTGGCGCGATGGCCGGCATCATCTTCGTGCTGCCGCGTTCCGTGCAGCCGGATTCGCTCGGTCGTACCGTCACCTTCTATGTGTGGACGATTCTGCTGCTGGGTGGCGCGGCCACGATTCTTGGCCCGGTACTGGGCTCCTGCGTGCTGTGGGTGTTGCTCACCTTCGTCAAGGAGGTCATGCGCAATACGGTTCCCGAAACCCTGATCTCCTCCAACCAGATCGAAGCCCTTGGCTGGGTGATTGTCGGCGTCGCGCTGATGTGCCTGGTGATCTTCAGGCCACAAGGCTTGTTGGGCGACCGAAAGGAGTTGGCTTTCCATGCCTGATACAACGAATACTCAACAGCCTGCCGTGTCGTCTTTCCCTCAGCCGGGCGTCCCGTTCCATGATCTGACGAAATGGGCCACCAAGGCGCCAGAAGGTGAAACCCTGATCTCCACCGCTTACAGGGACAAAGTCACCGAGGATCTCAGGTTCGTGGAGAACAAGCCGGGTGTGCATAAGCCCGATCCGATTCTGATCGCCGACAACGTGACCCGCAAATTCGGCGGCATGACCGCCGTGGACGTGGGCCACTTCGAGATCGAACGCCACGGCATCACTGCGTTGATCGGTCCGAACGGTGCCGGCAAGACCACGTTCTTCAATCTGATGACCGGCTTCGATACGCCGAATACCGGCACTTGGCAGTTCGACGGCAAGGACATGGCCCACGTGCAACCTGAGAAGGTGGCACGTATGGGCATGGTCCGCACATTCCAGCTGACGAAGGTCATGAGCCGTCTGACCGTGCTTGACAACATGCTGCTTGGTGCGCCCGTGCAGCCAGGTGAGGGCATGTTCCGTGCGCTGTTTCCCGGAATGTGGAAACGTCAGGAGAAAGAGAACGTTGAAAAGGCGGAAGCGCTATTGGAACGCTTCCTGCTGATCAAGAAGAAAAACGATTATGCGGGCGCGCTTTCCGGAGGCCAACGCAAACTGCTGGAGATGGCACGTGCGCTGATGTCGGATCCGCAGCTGGTGATGCTCGACGAACCGATGGCCGGCGTGAATCCGGCGTTGAAGCAGTCGCTGCTCGACCACATCATGGCATTGCGTGAGGAAGGCACGACGGTGCTGTTCGTGGAACATGACATCAACATGGTGCGTCATATCGCCGATTGGGTCACCGTGATGGCGGAAGGCAAGATCGTTGCCGAAGGTCAGCCGAAGAGCGTGATGAGCGACCCGGCTGTGATCGACGCCTATCTGGGTGCGCATGCCAATGTGGACCTGGGTGACGATTCCGTGCTTGAAGATTTGAAGGAGGCCTGAGATGAGCGACATCGCAAGCGTCACCGATCCGGCAGGTTTGTCCGATTCTCCAGAATCGGACATCCAGACGGGGAATCCGGTGGTCTCTGTGTCCGATTCTCCAGAATCGGACATTCATGAGGGGAATCCGGTGGTCTCTGTGTCCGATTCTCCAGAATCGGACATTCATGAGGGGAATGTTGGTTCCCAGTTGTCCGATTCTGGAGAATCGGACACGCAGGGTGGGAGCGCGGACGGTTTGACCCGTGCGCAGATCCACGTGGGAGAACCCGAGGGCGAGCCCCTGCTGGACGCGGTCGACCTGATCGCCGGGTACATTCCCGGCGTGAACATCCTCAACGGTGCCTCCCTTACCTTGCATGAGGGCGAAATCGTCGGCATCATCGGTCCGAATGGCGCCGGCAAGTCCACATTGCTCAAGTCGCTGTTCGGTCTGGTGCATATCCACTCCGGAAAGCTGTTGTTGAAGGGCGAGGACATCACCAACCTGCGTGCCGACAAGCTTGTCTCCCGCGGCGTCGGTTTCGTGCCGCAGACCGAAAACGTGTTCCCCAGCCTGACCATCGCGGAAAACATGCATATGGGCGCATTTCAGGCGCCGAAGCTGTTCAACGAGCGGTTCGACTACGTGTGCTCCATCTTCCCCAAGCTCGGCCAACGCAAGAACCAGCTTGCCGGCCAGCTTTCCGGCGGCGAACGCCAGATGGTGGCCATGGCCCGCGCCCTGATGATGAAGCCATCCGTACTGTTGCTGGATGAGCCTTCCGCAGGTCTGTCCCCGATGTTGCAGGATGAGACCTTCATCCGCGTGCGTCAGGTCAATAAGGCCGGTGTCTCCGTGGTTATCGTCGAACAGAACGCCCGTCGTTGCCTGCAGATCTGCGATCGTGGCTACGTTCTCGACCAGGGCCGTAACGCATATTCCGGCAAGGGCCGTGACCTGATGGAAGATCCGAAGGTCGTTTCCCTCTATCTCGGCAATCTGGAAGAGGAGGTGGAAGAGGAAGGGAGATGAGGTGACGGCAGAACTCTGGGAATCACGGAACGGAGTGCATGCCGCCTTTCTCGCCGCTCGCCGCCTGACGTACCTTCGTACGCCTTCGGTCCCGAATGGCGGTCTGCGCACGCGTTCCGCGGTTTCCTCCATGAGCCGGAACCTTGAGTCCCTGAGCCCGGGCTTTCTTCCGTAAGCGAGGACCTCGAGTCCCAGCCAACCGCCGGCGTACCGGGAATCCTACCTCCGCCGGCGGTTCAGCCATGCCTGAAAACTGTTGGAAATCCTTGTGTTTCCAACAGTTTTCGGGCTTCATCTCGGGTTAACTTTATGCACACACTTTCGGTTTGCGGGGTTTCTATATTCCGAAGTAAAGATTGCGAACGGTCGAGAACAATCAACACGATCGCAATCGTCACCAAGGGTTCGGCATTCGGCCGGATCAAGAGAGGAAATGGTGATTCGCATGAAGCATATCAACATGAAGAGCATGAAGAAGCTGTCGATCACGACGACCGCCGTGATCGCCGCCGCGGTGATGTCGCTCGCCGGCTGCGGCTCGAGTTCCAGCGGTTCCGACAGTGCCGCCAGTTCGTCGGATTCCAGCGCCAAGACCACCAAGTTCGTGCTTGGCGGACTGTGGCCGGAAACCGGTTCCCTGGCCTATCTCGCACCTCCTGAACTGGCCGCCGAGAAACTTGCGGTCAAGGATATCAACGATGCGGGCGGCGTACTTGGCAATGACGTCACCACCGTCGATGCCGACACCTCCGATGCTGACCATGCCGATCAGAACACGTCCGCCGCGCAGTCCGTGCTCAGCAAGAATCCGTCGTTCGTCATCGGCACGCCTTCCAGCTCCGTGGTCAAGAACACGTACAAGTCCATCACCTCGCAGAACGTTCCGATGCTGTCGATGGGCGCCACTTCGGCCAGCTTCTCCGGCCTGTCCGACTACTTCTTCCGTACCGTCGCCCCCGATACCGTGCAGGGTGCCGTGATGGGCAACCTCATCGCCCAGGATGGCGTGCAGAAGCTCGCCATCGCGGTCTTCAACGACGAATACGGCACCGGCCTGCGCGACACGGTCGTCAAGACCGCCGGTGACGCGGGCGTCGATATCGTTTACGGCGAGAAGGATACCTTCGATCCGACCGAAACGAACTTCTCTTCGATTGCCACCGCCATCAAGGCGTCCAACCCTGATGCAACGCTCGTCATCGCCTTCGATCAGACCAAGCCGCTGCTCAAAGCCCTCGCCTCCGCCGGTGTGGACATGAGCAAGCTGTATTTCGTCGACGGCAACACCTCCGATTATTCCGGCGAGCTTGATGCCGGCTTGCTCAAGGGTTCGAAGGGCACCATCCTTGGCGCCAACCCGTCCGATGACTTCATCAAGCGTCTCGAATCCACCGGCGTGGATCTGAAGAACACCACCACCTATGCTGCCGAAACTTACGATGGCATCATTCTCGCAGCCCTCGCCGCGCAGAAGGGCGGCAGCGCCGACGGCAAGACCATCCAGGCCAATATGGCGGCGGTCTCCGGCGCGGACGGCGGCGAAAAGTGCGATTCTTACAAGGCATGCCTCGCCCTCCTCAAGGACGGCAAGGACATCCAGTACCAAGGCCAGACCGGTATCGGACCGTTCAACAAGAACAATGATCCGAGCTCCGCGAACATCGGCGTCTACACCTTCGACGGCGACAACAAGCCGGTCTTCGACCACACCCAGTCCGGCGACGTTCCGACCGACTGACAGTAGGTTGTGACGGCGGCCGACAAACGTAAGATGCGCGGTCGCCGTCGGGCCTCAATCGCAAGAATCCGCATAATGCCAGATAGCGCAATCGTGATATCCGCAGGAATTTGCGGATTCTTGCTTTCCCTCGGCAATAATCACGACAATAAACGACAGTACAGAGACAAGAGGAAGTGACGATAATGAAGAAGAGTAATTCCAGGAAGACCCTGATTACGATTACCGCGGCGGCGGCCGCGCTGACGATGATGCTGTCCGGCTGCGGCTCGTCTTCGTCCAGCTCGAGCGACTCATCCGCCTCATCCACATCCGATTCCGGCACGTTCATGGCGGCAGGCCTGTTCCCGCTCACCGGCTCCATGGCGTACCTCGGCCCGGCCAATATCGCCACCATGAAGCTTGCGCAGAAGGACATCAACGATGCCGGCGGCGTACTCGGCAAAGACATCGAAATCACTTCGGCCGACACTTCGGACGCGGACCATGCCGACCAGAACACGTCGTCGGCGCAGTCGGTGCTCGCCAAGAACCCGTCCGTCGTGGTCGGCCCGCCGTCCAGCTCCGTGGTCAAGAACACCTACAAGCAGGTCACGTCCGCGAAGGTGCCGATGATCTCTTCGGGTGCCACGTCCACCGCCTTCTCCGGCCTGAACGACTACTTCTTCCGCACCATCCCGCCGGACACCGTGCAGGGTGCCGTGCTGGGCCAGATCATCGCACAGGACGGTGTGAAGAACCTTGCCATCGCGGTCTTCAACGATGAATACGGCACGTCCCTGCGTGACGTGGTCGTCAAAACCGTGGAGGATGCCGGCGTGAAGGTCGTCTACGGCGAGAAGGATACCTTCGATCCGACCGAAACCAACTTCTCCTCGATGGTGACCAGCATCAAGGCCTCTAATGCGGATGCCACGCTGGTGATCGCCTTCGATCAGACCGTGCCGCTCGTCAAGGAACTTGCGACCCAGGGCATCGATACCCACAAGCTGTACATGACCGACGGCAATACCGTCGACCACTCCGAGGACTTCGATGCCGGTCTGCTGGAAGGTTCCGTCGGCACCATCCCGGGCGCCCATCCTACCGACGAATTCCAGAAGAACGTCAAGTCCTTCAACTCCAAGGTCACCGACTTCACCTACACCGCCGAAACCTATGACGCCATCGTGCTGGCGGCGCTCGCGGCCCAGAAGGGCGGTGCGACGGACGGCGAGACCGTGCAGAAGAACCTTATGGCGGTCTCCGGTTCCACCAAGGGCGAGGAATGCGATTCCTACAAGGCTTGCCTGGCGCTGCTCAAGGACGGTAAGGAAATCCAGTACAAGGGCCAGACCTCCATCGGCGCATTCAACGATGCGCATGATCCAAGCTCGGCTTCCATCGGCGTCTACAAGTACGATGCTGACAACAAGCCGGTCTTCGACCACTCTCAGGAAGGTTCCGTGCCTACGGCCTGATCGTGGCGCCGCACCTGAGCCACAGGTGCGAATCATGACCAAACGAGACGCGCGGTGCGAAGCGGGCGGCAATCGTCGTCAGGCTTCGCACCGCTTTCGTATGCCGCGACCTCATGCTCTCGACGACCGTCTCGACCGAACGTACAACGATGCACACACCGGTCGCTAAACCGGTTCGATACTATGTACAATGAGCATGATAGCGGCTGCGCAAAGGAGTATGAACATGGTCGGCATGCGCGATGTGGCGAAGAAGGCCGGAGTCTCATTGAGCACCGTCTCGTTAGTGGTGAACGGCACGGGATATGTGTCCGACGATATGCGTGACCGGGTGCAGCGTGCCATGAACGCGCTGAATTATGTGCCGAACGAACTGGCGCGCAATCTATATCACAATCGCACCAATATGGTTGGTGTGATCGTGCCGACCATCCGGCATCCCTTCTTCGCCACGTTCACGGCCAGCTTGCAGCATATGCTCGCCGGGCAGGGACTGAGCACCATGCTGTGCTCCACCGCAGATGCCGAGAACGGCGAAGCCGAATATGTGGAAATGCTGCGTCGACATATCATGGACGGCATCGTAATGAGCGCCCATACCGCGCATACGCCTGATTATTGGACGTCCATTCATCGCCCGATCGTTGCGTTCGACCGTGTGCTGGGGGAGGGCATCCCCTCGGTCGGTTCCGATCATGAACAGGGCGGCCGTCTGATTGCCGATCTGCTCATTCGCACCGGTGCGCGTCATGTGGTGATGATCGGAGGTCCGCGTGATCAGTTCTTCGACCTAGCCGCCCGCGGCGAGGTCGAAGACGTCTTCGATTTGGAGAAGACCACCTTCCCGACGGTGCGTTATTACCTGACGCTCGAGCAGGAGTTGATGAAGGCCGGTATTCGATATGAGTATGTGGAAGCCGGCGAGGTCATGGATTTCGACGGCTACCGTCGTGCGGTGGGGGAGACGCTGGATCGCGTTGGTCCGGATGGCGTGGATGCGGTAGTCAGCTCCGATATAGGGGCCTCCTTCTGCGTGCGCGAAGCATTGCGCCGGGGTATCGCCATTCCGCAGGATTTGCAGATCGTCGCCTACGATGGCACGTATCTGACCGATCTCGCCGGCATGAAGACGACCGCGGTCGTGCAGGATTTCGTTGCAATCACGCAGACCGTAGCCGATCACATCACGCAGGCCATCGCCGACGAGGATGCGGCCGCCGCCAAAGCGAGTCTAAGAAAAGATGACAACCCGTTCGAGCCGTCCGTGCTCATTCCCGTGACCTTGGCGTTGGGCGACACCACACGAACGGTGTCAGCGGCCGCCGATCACTCGTAATCGCCGGTCGGACCGATCCCCAGCGCGTCATCATGCGTGCGTCCGGAATGAATCGCATCGTTGACCGCCTGAATCTGTGCCGTGTCTACGACTAGCGCACGCCCGTCGATCTCACTGATCGGAATCACCCAGCCACCGTGCGTCATATACAGGCTGTCGGCCTCACGTAGTTCGGCAATCGGCAGCTTCCTGTAGACCGCCTTATGGCCCTCCTGCAACGCCCATGCGAACATCTCACGCTGCGAAGTGCCGTTGAGGATGCCGATGCGCGGGTCGGGCGTGACGAAATCACCGCCGTATCGCGCCACGATCGAAGAATTCGGGCACTCCATCGTATAGCCGTCCTCCGTGTGCAGAATCGCGTCGCCGACGCCCCGACGCGCGCATTCGCGGTGCACGGCGCAGTTGAACGCGTAGCTGAGGGTCTTCGCACCATTGAGCAGCCAGGGCGCGCGGGCGGTGATGTCCGACGGATATCCGCGCGTCATCGACGCCATGGTGATCGGTTCGAGTGAATGCAATGTGCCCTTGGCATCAAGGAAGATGAAGATGGTGGGCGTGCGGTCGGCCGACCTGCCCACGCCGGTGTCGGGGTCGAGACCGCGGGAGACGATGATGCGCAGCATCGGGCCAGGTTCCGGGTCGTCATATTGGTCGATGACCAGCTCCACGGCGCGGGTCATCGCCGGAATGTTCGGCTCGGGCATATTCATAAGTTTTGCGGATTGCGCGAGACGCCTGAGATGATTCTCCAACGAGACCGGGAAACCCCTCCATACGGTGGTCGCCTCAAAGATGCCATCACCTCGCAATACGCTCAGATCGAAGGCGTTGATGATGCTGTCCGTCGGATCGGCGAACCGCACCAGATCCTCATCGGGCGCGACGGACGTGCCTGTGAACAGCGTCTTGCCGTTGCCGACGCCCAGAACGATCGAACTCATGGGAACCTCTCTTCCTGCGCGCGCAACCATCGCGTGAACCATACGGCGCGAATCGTGCGGATGGCGCAAATCCCAATCACATGAACATGTCAATAACATGTCAATTCTGCCAATCCGATCATGCGAAGCCGACTACGTAATGCCAGTCGCGTGGAGCCGACGCAACGCATGAAATCGGGACGACGATGCGACGCCGCCGTACAGCGCCCAACCTAATGGAGGTATGTTTCCGCGCGAAGCCGCCAATTTGCAAGGCTGAAACATTGGCGTCACGAAAGTCAAAACACCGTAACGTTGTGCGTCCATCGCGGTGGTCAAGAGAGTTTTCCCGTTGCCTGTGGGCTATGCCGGGGTTGTGCCGTTCGGTACGCCGCCGGCACGGATATAGGTGAGGAAGGTGCAAACATGGCTGATCTTGATGCGGCATCCACTCCCGCGGCCGCGCGCGCCGCGTTCCGTGCAGGGCAAGTACGCCCGACATGCGGCGTCGCGCAAGGCTATGCGCAGGCGAATCTGATGATTCTGCCGAAAGAGCAGGCCTTTGATTTCCTATTGTTTGCGCAACGCAATCCCAAGCCCTGCCCCTTGCTGGAAGTGATGGAACCGGGCGTCACCGAGCCGGCAACCGCGCCGGGAGCCGACATCCGCACCGATGTACCGATGTATCGCGTGTGGAGGCGTGGTGAGTTGGTGGCTGAAGTGCCGGACATCCGCGACTATTGGCGGTCCGATCTGGTGACGTTCGTAATCGGCTGCAGCTTCACGTTCGAGTTTCCTTTGATGGAGGCCGGAATCCCGGTGCGACACATCACGGCCGGACGCAACGTGCCCATGTACGACACGTCGATCGAATGCCGGCCGGTAGGCGCCTTTCGCTCCACGATGGTGGTGTCGATGCGCGGCATTCCCGCACGGCAGGTGGCCGACGCATGCCGGATCTCCGGATACTATCCGTCGGTGCACGGGGCTCCCGTATGCGTGGGTGATCCCGCAGCAATTGGCATCGAAGACATCGCACATCCCGACTATGGCGACGTGCCGGTTCTGGAACCGGGCGACATTCCGGTGTTCTGGGCGTGCGGCGTGACTCCGCAGGCGGCGGTGATGGCGTCGAAACCGGAATTCGCGATCACGCATGCGCCGGGCCACATGTTCATCACCGACAAACGCGACCTGGACTACATGGTGTGAGCGGCGGGACAACGGTAAGGAGCGGCATGAACGGCATCGATCTGAACAGCGACATGGGCGAGAGCTTCGGGCGTTGGAGACTTGGCGACGACGAGTCGTTGCTCTCGGTGGTTTCGAGTGCGAACGTGGCCTGCGGATTCCATGCGGGCGATCCTTCGGTGATGCTGCGCACGCTGGAGACCGCGGCCGCGCGCGGAGTCACGGTCGGTGCGCACGTCGCCTATCGTGATCTGGCTGGATTCGGACGACGCTACGTCGATGCGACTCCCGCCGAGCTGAAGGCGGACGTGATGTATCAGATTGCCGCGCTGGAGGGACTTGCGCATGCCGCCGGCACCGCCGTACGGTACGTGAAGCCACATGGGGCGCTCTACAACCGGATCGTGCGCGACGAGGTACAGGCCGCTGCGGTGGTTGACGCGATCCGTTGCGTTGACCCAAGCCTGGGCGTGCTTACCCAGCCCGGAGCCGTGGTCGGACGATTGGCGGCGGATGCGGGCCTGCGCGTGTTCCATGAGGCGTTTGCCGACCGGGCCTACAATCCGGACGGTACGCTGGTCTCGCGCCGGCTGCCTGGAGCGGTGATCGCCGATCCGGCAGTGGTGGCCGCGCGTGTGCTGCGTATGGCCACACGGCATGAAGTCGAAGCGGTTGACGGCTCCGTGGTGACGTTGAACGCTGATTCCGTATGCGTGCATGGCGATTCGCCCTCCGCTGTGGCCATGGCTCGGGCCGTGAGAGCCAATCTGGAGGCTGAAGGCATCGAGGTGCTCGCATTTGCGGCGGATAGGGAGGAGACACGCCGTGATTTCGACGGGGCATCTGGCCATGGTATGAGCACTCCCGAAGCATCCGGCGCTGCGCGTGACGGCATATCATCCTCGATTGGCCGGCGATCATGAGATTTCGGACCTGCGGCGACAGTGGCGTGCTGGTGGAACTCGCCGATCTCGACGAGACCCTGCGCGTATTCGCCGCGCTACGTTCCTCCAAGGCTGCGGGCATACCGGGCAGCAACGCTCTGGACGCCGTGACCCAGCTGATTCCCGCAGCCCGCACGATTCTAATCTCATTCGACCCGCTGCTCGCATCCCGCGCCGACATCATCGCCGCGGTGCGCGCGCTGGATGTTTCCACCGATGTGTGCCGGCGCTCGCGAACCGTTGAAATTCCAGTGATTTATGACGGTGAGGATCTAGCCGACATAGCCCAATTGCTTGGTGTTTCCGTGCCGCAGGTCATTGCGCGGCACTGCGCCCACGCATGGTCGGTCGCATTCGTTGGCTTTGCACCAGGTTTCGCCTACCTGACCGGTGGCGACGAAATCTTCGATGTGCCGCGCCGCAAAGTGCCACGTTTGAGCGTTCCCGCCGGTGCGGTGGGATTGGCCGGCACCTTTTCCGGTGTCTACCCGCGTGTGAGCTCCGGAGGCTGGCAGTTGCTCGGTCACACCGAAAAGACGATGTGGGATGAGCATGCCGACCCGCCTGCGCTGTTGCAGCCGGGTGATGCCGTACGGTTCACTCCCGCGCGAGAGTGTGTTGTGGCCGGAACTGCCTCCTGTTTGTCTGATTCTGCAGAATCGGACAAACACGACCGGATTTTGGCATTACAGTTGTCCGATTCTCCAGAATCGGACAAACGGTGCGGCCCAAATTCATCCATCATGGCGACCACTGCGTTGGAGGCCACTCGCCCGGGCCTGCTCACCACTTTCCAAGATGACGGGCGGTGCGCGGCGGATATGGGTGTGACCGGTTCGGGTGCGGCCGATCCATGCTCCTCTCATCTCGCCAACGCATTGGTTGGCAATCCCACGGATGTTCCTGTTCTGGAAATCACCGGCGGAGGAGTGCGTTTTACAGCACACGGCGATATGGTCGTGGCCGTGGCCGGTGCTCCCGCACCAATCACCATCATCGGCAAAACCACATGGAACAGTGGCTTGGGTGCGCAACGTAATGCGGGAAACCAGTCGCATGCATCCGAACGTACCGTCGTGATTCGGCAGGAGGCCATGCTGTTGCGTGACGGCGAAGTCATCGAAATCGGCGTTCCGACCAGCGGATTGCGCGACTATCTGGCGGTACGCGGCGGATTCGACGTGGCCCGCTCGCTCGGCTCCGCTGCGACCGACACCATGAGCGGCATCGGACCCAAGCCGGTTGCGGCTGGGCAGTCCCTACCGGTGCTTTCGCCGATCGGACGCCATCCATCAACGATGCGTGGCCCGCGCCCAAACGGCGGGCACGGAAACAGCATAGGTCTACCGGAACCATGGCCCGAGCATCTACCGAAATACGGCGACATTACGGAGCTGCATGTGCGTTTGGGGCCGCGCGACGACTGGTTCACCGCGACGGGAATCAGCGACTTTTTCGACCAGATTTGGACGGTCACCGCGCAATCGAACCGTGTAGGGCTGCGCTTGCAAGGCGAACGTTCGCTGGAACGGCGTGATGCTACGGAATTGGCGAGCGAGGCAACGTTGCCGGGCTCCATCGAGGTGCCGACGAGCGGTCAACCGGTCATTTTCCTGCGCGACCAACCCGTGACCGGAGGCTATCCGGTCATTGCCGTGCTGACGTCTGAATCGCTGATTCTAGCCGGACAGCTACCGCTGGGCGCCAAAATTCGCTTCCGAATGTCCGATTCTCCAGAATCAGACAAACAGAACACACAATCACAAGAGCATAGGGAGGCCCGGTAATGCCCAGACTGCAGCGAATCCTGATCGCCAACCGCGGCGAGATCGCGGTGCGCATCATCCACGCGTGCCATGACACCGGTCGTACGGCCATTGCAGCTTACGCCGATCCGGATGCCGACGCGCTATTCGTACACTTGGCCGACGAGGCCTATGCACTGCATGGGGCGGATGCGAAAAGCACGTATCTCAACATTGACGCGATTATAGAGACCGCCAAAAAAGCGCATGCCGACGCCATACATCCCGGCTACGGGTTTCTTGCCGAAAACGCGGACTTTGCCGAAGCGGTGGTCGCCGCCGGCATGGCATGGATCGGGCCGGGAGCCGACACCATCCGCATGCTCGGATCCAAAGTCGAAGCCCGGCGTATCGCGGCCGAAGTGGGCGCACCTATGGCCCCTGGCACCACCGAGCCCGTACGCGATCCGTCCGAGGTCGTGGCATTCGCTGAGCGACATGGCCTTCCGCTGGCCATCAAAGCCGTGTATGGCGGCGGCGGGCGAGGCTTGAAGGTCGTGCACCGGCTGGAAGATGTGCGCGAGGCGTTCATGTCGGCCACGCATGAGGCCGAGCTTGCGTTCGGCAACGGGGATTGCTTCATCGAACGTTTTCTGGCACGTCCCCGTCATGTGGAGGTGCAGGTGCTGGGCGACCGAACCGGCAGCGTTGTCGCAGTCGGCACACGTGACTGTTCGCTGCAGCGTCGCAATCAGAAGCTTATCGAGGAGGCGCCGGCTCCGTTCCTGCCGGATGAGATCACGCGGCGGCTTGAATCGGCGGCCGTCGCCATCTGTAAGAAGGCGTGCTACGAGAGTGCCGGAACGGTGGAGTTTCTCGTTGATCCGGACGGCACCATGTCGTTCATGGAGGTTAACACGCGTATTCAGGTGGAACATCCTGTTACGGAGGCGGTGACAGGCGTCGATCTGGTCGCGGCGCAGCTTGCGATTGCCGAAGGCGCGAGGATTCGCGAGATTCCCGGTCTGGAATACGGCTGCACGCCTGCCGTGCATGGTCACGCCATCGAATTCCGTATTAACGCGGAGGATCCGGCGTTGGGTTTCGTTCCTTTTCCCGGCACCGTTGATGGATTGCGGGTGCCGACCGGCATCGGCGTTCGTTTTGATTCCGGTGTCGCAGCCGGCGGTGCGATTCCCGGTCAATTCGATTCAATGCTGGCCAAGCTGGTGATTGCCGCGCCTTCGCGCGAAGTTTGCCTGGCCCGCGCCCGCCGCGCATTGGCTGAGATTGCGGTTGCCGGCATTCCGACGGTTGTTCCGTTTGACAGGGCGGTGCTTGAGCAGCCCGCTTTTGTTGCGGAAGATGGCGACTTCGGTGTGTACACCCGTTGGATTGAGGAGGAGTTCCTGCCATCGGTTGATGTTGCGGCGTTGTCGGGAGGAGCCTGCGGTAGACGGGCCGCGCAGACGGATCCCGTTGAAAGCTGGATTGAGATTGATGGGCGGCGCGTACGTCTCGGCTTGCCTGCAGGGCTTGCCTCGCTCGCCTCCTTGGCTGCAGGTTTGTCCGATTCTGGTGAATCGGACATGCAGAGTGCGTTTCTTGCCCCGCGAATGTCCGATTCTGGTGAATCGGACAACCATGGCGGAGGTACGCCTCTTGAATCCACAATCACTGGCACCTTGGTCCGTTGGCTGGCTGATGATGGCGCGCAGGTATGCGAGGGAGATCCGATCGTGGTGCTTGAGGCCATGAAGATGGAGACCGAAATCGCGGCGTCCGCGTCGGGTACGCTGCATCGGTCCGCGAAGGTCGGCGATTTCGCCCAATATGGCGAGAATCTGGGATTCATCGAATAGTCTGCACTTGCGTATGCGAACGTCTTGGAGGAGAGGAACATGCGTACAAGCATTTTGGATTGGCGGCACTACCCGACCATTGCGAGAATCGCGAACATGGCCGCTTGCGATGTCGGTCGCGGCTCGGAGACGTTGATGACGTATTCTCGCGGCGACCTGTTTCATGCCGCCCGTCATTTGGTTTCCGGCAGAGTAGGGCGTTCCGGTAGGAACGGTCTGCCGGCCCGGGCACTGGTGGTTACCGGATTCTTCATTCCGAAGGCCGACCAGCCGGCCGCCGAGACGGACGGTCCGTTAGGTGCGTTGGAGGTGTGCATGGCGTTGCGTGCGATTGGCGGAGACGCATGGCTGGTCAGCGACGAATGCTGCGAACCGGTGATCCGCCCGGCGGCGTTGGGATTCCTGCCGGAGGACCATGTGCTCATCGCACCTGATGTGTCCGATTCTCCAGAATCGGACAATTGGAGCATGAACAGTGCCCTGCGTTTGTCTGATTCGGGAGAATCGGACAAACGGGCACACGGCGGCACCCCGTTCGACGCCTGGCTGAATCGCGTGATCGACCTGGTGCGCGCCGAAGGCATCAGCACCCTGATCTACATCGAGCGCGTAGGTCCTGCCCGCGACGGTAATCCGCACAACATGCGCGGCATTGACATCACTGAATGGACCGCGCCCCTCAGCCAATTGACTCTCATGGGACTGCATACCATCGGCGTGGGTGACGGCGGCAATGAAATCGGCATGGGCCGCGTCGAGGATTATGCCATCGAGGGCGTGGTGGACCACGGTATGGATATCGCGTGCACGGTGTCGACGGACCAGCTTGTGGTGGCGGGCACGTCGAATTGGGGCGCTCATGCGTTGGTGTGTGCCATGCGCGCGTTAGGCCGCACGGAGGTGGATCCGTATATGGAGGTCGAGTGGCAGCGCGTGGTGTTGGATGCGATTGTTGCGCATGGTGGGCTTGATGGTGTGCATATGACGAATGTTGCGACTGTGGATGGCCTTGATTCCGACCGTTATTTCGCGGAGATCATGGCGCTCGCATCCGTTGCGCGCCGGTGACGCATCGAGCTGGTCTGACACGCCGACGGGCTGTTCTCGACTGGACAACGATGCCCGTTCGGCGGTAATATCGAACCGGTTCGATATTCAGGGTGGACGATATCCGCCGTTGAACAATCGCAAACAATCATGATTTGGAACCGAGGGAGGTCCCATGAAGAACAAAGTGCAGCTCATCACTTATGCTGACCGTTTGGGCGACGGCACCATCAAGTCGATGACCGATATCCTGCGCACCCGCTTCGACGGCGTGTACGACGGCGTGCATATCCTGCCGTTTTTCACCCCGTTCGATGGCGCCGACGCGGGTTTTGACCCGATCGACCACACCAAGGTCGATCCGCGTCTCGGCGACTGGAACGATGTCGCCGAGCTTTCCACGACCCACGACATCATGGTCGACGCCATCGTCAACCACATGAGCTGGGAATCCGAGCAGTTCCGGGACGTGCTCGCCAACGGTGAGGAATCCGAGTGCTACCCGATGTTCCTGACCATGAGCTCCGTCTTCCCGAACGGCGCCACCGAAGAGGATCTGGCCGGCATTTACCGTCCGCGTCCGGGTCTGCCGTTCACCCACTACAAGTTCGCCGGCAAGACCCGTCTGGTGTGGGTGAGCTTCACCCCGCAGCAGGTCGACATCGACACCGACTCCGACAAGGGTTGGGAATACCTCATGTCGATTTTCGACCAGATGGCAGCCTCGCATGTGAGCTACATCCGTCTCGACGCCGTCGGCTACGGCGCCAAAGAGGCCGGCACCAGCTGCTTCATGACCCCGAAGACCTTCAAGCTGATCTCTCGCCTGCGCGAAGAGGGCGTCAAGCGCGGTCTCGAGATTCTCATCGAAGTGCATTCCTACTACAAGAAGCAGGTCGAGATCGCCTCGAAGGTCGATCGCGTCTACGATTTCGCCCTGCCGCCGCTGCTGCTGCACTCGCTGAATACGGGCCATGTCGAGCCGGTCGCGCACTGGACCGACATCCGTCCGAACAATGCCGTCACCGTGCTCGATACGCACGATGGCATCGGCGTGATCGACATCGGCTCCGATCAGCTGGATCGTTCGCTCAAGGGCCTTGTGCCGGATGAGGACGTCGACAACCTCGTCAACACCATTCACGCCAACACCCATGGCGAGTCCCAGGCTGCGACCGGTGCCGCCGCCTCCAATCTCGACCTGTACCAGGTCAACAGCACCTACTACTCGGCATTGGGATGCAACGACCAGCACTACATCGCCGCCCGCGCCGTGCAGTTCTTCCTGCCGGGCGTCCCCCAGGTCTACTACGTCGGCGCCCTCGCCGGCAGGAACGACATGGAGCTGCTGAGGAAGACCAACAACGGCCGCGACATCAACCGCCACTACTACTCCACCGCGGAGATCGACGAGAATCTCGAACGCCCGGTCGTCAAGGCGCTGAATGCCTTGGCGAAGTTCCGCAACGAGCTCGACGCCTTCGACGGTGAATTCTCCTACGAGGCCGATGGTGACACGTCCATCAGCTTCACCTGGAAGGGCGACGCCACCTCCGCCACGCTCACCTTCGAGCCAGGCAAGGGTCTTGGCGTCGACAACACCGCTTCGGTCGCCACGCTCGCGTGGACCGATGTCGCCGGCGATCACCGTACCGACGATCTGATTGCCGAGCCGCCGGTCGTTGCCTGACATACGGGCCTGCATCCGCCATTGTCCCTCCCGTGCCGGCAGGCGTGGGAGGGACAATTCGGCATTTCGGACGATGCGGCCCGTATCCGGCCCTTGCATGTAAGGTGAGCACCATGCCAAAGATGTCAAAGCTCTTCGATCAGAACAACATGTTCTTCGCCATCATGGGCGTACTGTTCGACCTGATCATCCTTAACGTACTCACGCTGCTGTGCTGCATTCCGATCGTCACCGCCGGCGCCGCGTTCACGGCCATGCACAGCGTGCTGTGGCGTATGGTCCGCCATGAGGAGACGTACGTTGCACGCCAGTTTTTCGAGTCGTTCAAACGTAATTTCAGGCAGTCGCTCCTGCCTTGGCTCGGATTGCTGCTTGCCGCCGTCGTGCTTGCCGTCGATGGCATGCTCGCATGGTCGATGGCGTCCATGCGTGGCCCGCTTGTCGCCTGCGTCGCCTTTGCGGGACTGGTGGTCATCGCCATTGCGCAGTATTTTTTCCCACTGCTGTCGCGCTACGAAGACCCCACTCCGGTGCATCTGCGGAACGCCGCCAAACTTGCGCTCGGCTTCTTTCCACGCACCTTGTGCATGCTGGTGATCCTCGTCGGTTTCGCCGTGCTGTATATGCAGTTCTTCGTCTATATGATTCCGCTGCTGCTGTTGATGGGCGTCACGTTGCCGCAGTATTGCTGCGCTTGGATCTACAACTGGATTTTCCGGCGTATCGACGGTGAGATTGACACGGGAGGCCGGACGATTCCGCGATCATGACCGGCATCTGAAGATGGTCGCGCTACCTGCCGGTACGTGCAGCTCGCCTTCATCGACGCCGGCGACGGTTCCGATGTGAAACAGCACGTCGTCTTCCGCTGTGCCGATTGCATCGCCATACGCCGCCGATAGTGTGCAGCGTGCGTCTGAGGGCGACGGATTGATGGCCACGATGATGCGCTCGCTGGGATTCGCGTCATCGGCTTCGTCGGCCGTTCTTGCGTATGCCAGCGGGTATGCGTGGTCTTCGGCGTGCAGGAATTCGATGCCGCCGTCCGCCTGTAGCGCCGGGTGCGCCATGCGGAGGGCGTTCAGGGCGCGTACTGTGCGCAACAGCGAGTCGGAATCCGTCTCCTGTGAAGCCACGTTCGGCGCGTCTGCGGCGTCATCGATCGGCAGGTACAGGCTTTCCCGCCGCGCGGATGAGAATCCTGCGTTGGTCGAGTGGTCCCATTGCATCGGCGTACGCGAACCGGTTCGTTCGTAGCCGCCTTCCTTGGATTTGAGTCCGTGTGCGTAGCGCATGCCGATTTCGTCGCCGTAGTAGATGAACGGGCAACCCGGCATGGTCAGCAGGAACGCGAATGCAAGTTTCATTTCGGCGGGTGTCAGGGTGTCGCGCATGCGGATCATGTCATGGTTGCCCGACGGAATGCAGATGTAGCCGTCGCCTGCGGTGTCGGTGAGCATCTTTCGGTATGTGTCGGCGAACGCCTTGATGTCGCCGTTCGCCGAGGCGGAGAAATACGGATTCTCCCGGAACAGGCCGAGGTAGTGTGACGGCCCGAAATGCAGCAGGAAGTCCATGTCGAAGCCGGCGTGCAGCGCCTCACGGGGATTGCCCCATTCCGAAACGAGCACCGCTTCCGGGTGCGTTTCGTCCAGGTGGGCACGCACCTGCCGCCACAGTTTCGACGTCCAACGGTGTTCCGGATCCTCTTTGACCAGACTGCCCGCCATGTCTACGCGGAAGCCGTCGCAACCCAAGCCCAGCCAAAAGTCCATGATGTCTTGAATGAGCAGGCGTCCGGCCTGCGCTTCGGGTGAATCCGCAGCGAATTGCCAGTCTTCGGTCACGGTGCCGAAGCCGTAGTTCAGGCAGACCTGCGTGGAGAAGCAGTTGACGGCGGCCGCGTCCGGGCGTTCGGCGATGCCGCCCAGAAAGCCGCGAATCGATGCATATGGCGAATTCAGGTCGGGGGATTGGCTCATCGGCCGCCAGATGTAGCGGTCGGTCCATGCGTTGCGTTCGTCCTTGCAGGATTCCTTGAACCAGGGGTTGTCGATGGCAGTATGACCCGGCACCAGATCGAGCAGTACGTGCATGCCGAGTTCGTGTGCATGCTCGAACACCGCTGCGAGGTCTTCGTTGCTGCCGTAGCGCGCCGCGACGGTGTAGTAGTCGCGTACGTCGTAGCCGGCGTCGTAGAACGATGAATTGAAGCAGGGATTGATCCAGATTGCATTGCAGCCGAGATTGCGGATGTATTCGAGTTTGCTGATGATGCCTCGAAAATCCCCGATGCCGTCGCCGTCGGAGTCCCGAAAAGACTGCGGATAGACTTCGTAGAAAATCGCGTTATTTAGCCAGTCTGCCATAAAATCTCCCTTGATTGGCTGGTTGTGATTATCGCCTTGCAGTGTGCTGTGAACTGCAGATTGATGGGGGTATCTAGTGCCATCATAACGTGAGGCAAGGCCTTTTCTAAAGTTCAAAATGGCAGTATTTGCAACACGTCAAACCTTTGACGCGACACGCTGGTGAAAGGTTGGAAAACCGGGTTTTATCGAACCGGTTTGACAGTTTTGAAGCGGTTGATACACTTATTGCTCAGGACGGAAAATTTCCGACGGCGCGAGTCGGAGGTTCCTCCTCACACCTCATGAGGCAGTGTTGCCTGATGAACAGTGGAAATAGAAAGGGATTGGCAATGAGAACACTTTTTTCGTGGAAGAAGGCCGGCGCCGCCGTCATCGCTTCGCTGATGGCCGTCGGCATGCTGGGCGCATGTGGAGGCGGATCTTCGAACTCCAGCGGCACTAAGATTACCATCTTCAACTCCAAGGTCGAAATCGAAAGCCAGATGGAGGAGATGGCCAAGAAGTACTCCAAGGAGAAGGGCGTGGACGTCGAGGTCTACTACTCCAACGACACCGTCGCCGCCCATCTTGCCACCAAGTACGCCTCCAAGGATCCATACACCATCTCCATGGTCGACGCCAAGGACGTCTACTCTCTGGCTAAGGAACACGCCGTCGACCTGTCCGACCAGAGCTGGGTCAAAGACACCGACTACGCCATCAGCATCGACGGCAAGACTTACGGCTACCCGGTCTCCATTGAGGCTCGTGGCCTGATCTACAACGCCGATGCCATCAAGAAGATCACCGGCAAGGAGTTCAAGCCGGAGGACTACAAGACCCTTGACTCCTTCAAGGAGCTCATTCAGGAGCTCAAGGACGGCGGCATGACCTCCCCGACCGGCGTGATGAAGGAAGACTGGTCCTTGGCGGCCCACTTCCTGCCTGAGGTCTACGAGGAGCAGGAAGATCCGAATGCATTCCTGCTCGACATGAAGGCCGGCAAGGTCGATCTCAACTCCAATGCCAAGTGGACCTCCCTGATGAACTTCTTCGACGTGATGAAGGAGAACAACTACGCCAAGTCCTCCGCCATCTCCGCTGAACGCGAGGTGACCGAGCAGAAACTGGCCGAGGGCGAGATCGCCTTCATGTTCGGCGGCAACTGGGATTGGTCCGTGATCAACCAGTATGACTACTCCAAGAACATGGGACTCATGCCGGTTCCGCAGAACATGGACGACGGCACCAATGAGAAGCTCGTCGGTGGCGGTTCCAAGTACTTCTTCATCGACTCCTCCGACAACACCTCCGACGCGCAGCGCAAGGCCGCCAAGGAGTTTCTGACCTGGCTTGCCGAAGACAAGGACGGCCAGGAATTCATTACCAATGAGGCCGCCTTGGTCTCCCCGTTCAAGAACAACACCCTCGAGGTCGCCGACCCGCTGAGCAAGTCCGTGAAGTCCTATGCCGACAGTGGCAAGCTCATCCCGAACTACAACTACCTGCCGGACGATCACTATTCCGTGCTGGGTGCCAAGTTCCAGAAGTGGCTTGCCGGCGAAGAGGACCGCGCAACCCTCGCCAAGGACATCCAGGATTACTGGAAGACCGCCAAGTTCACGGGCGAATCCGCCTGATTCGCCGGGTAATGCACCATGATGCGGGGGTCGTCGTCGGCACCGGCGGCGGCCCCTGCATCGCCGGCATGGATGGGATTCATCATGAAGCAGAATAAGCTTTCCTACAAAATCGGCCAGTATCTGATGTTCGGCGGCCCGGCGACGATCCTGTTCTTCGCCGTCGTGATCCTGCCGTTCTTCTATGGCCTGTACCTGACCTTCACCAGCTGGGACGGCGTTTCGGCGAAGAAGCCGTTCGTCGGTCTCGACAACTACAAGACGGCCATCGCCGACACCGCATACTGGCAGTCGCTCGGCCGCACCTTCGTCTACTCCGTCATTGCGGTCGTACTCGTCAACATCGTCGCCTTCCTGCTGGCCTACATGGTGACCAGCGGCATCAAGGGGCAGAACTTCTTCCGCGCGGGCTTCTTCATTCCGAACCTCATCGGCGGCATCGTGCTGGGCTACGTGTGGAAGTTCGTGTTCAACCGTGCCTTCGTCGCCATCGCCGAGGCGGCCACCCAATCCGACCACGCATCGTTGCTGTCCACGCCGAACGGCGCGATGTTCTGCCTGATCCTCGTGTCGGTCTGGCAGTACGCGGGCTACATGATGCTGATCTACGTGGCCGGCTTCATGAGCGTGGATCAGAGCCTGAAGGAAGCGGCCATGATCGATGGCTGCAACAAGGGCAAGGCCATGTGGCACGTGGTCATCCCGCTGATGCGCGCCTCCTTCGTGCAGTGCATCTTCCTGAGCACCACCCGCTGCTTCATGGTCTACGACCTGAACCTTTCGCTGACCAAGGGCGAGCCGTTCAATCAGTCGGTGCTCGCGGCCATGCACGTCTACAATCAGGCATTCGTTTACAAGAACTATGGCACCGGTCAGGCGGAGGCGTTGGTCCTCTTCATCGTCTGCGCAGTGATCGGCATGCTGCAGGTGTACTTCGGCAAGAAGGGTGAGGTGGCAGCGTAATGGAAGGTCAAGTCAGCACTCGCACCAAGGTTCTGCACGCACTGATGGTCGTCGTATTGACGATCGTGCTGCTGCTGTTCATCGCTCCGTTCATCCTCGTCGTGATCAACGTCTTCAAGACGAAGGCGGACATCAACACGGAGCCGCTCGCCCTGATCGGCAAGCACGGCTTTACCCTGGACAACTTCCCCAGGGCGATGGAGAAGATGAACTTCCTCACCGTGTTTGGCAACTCGGCGATCATCACCATCAGCGCCACCATCCTGACTATCCTGTTCTCCGCGATGTGCGCGTACGTGATCGTGCGCAATCCTTCGTGGAGGTTCGGCGGCGCTGTCTTCGCACTTATGGTGGCCTCCATGGTCATTCCGTTCCAGGTGCTCATGGTGCCGTTGGTCTCCGTGTATGGCGGTCTGCTCAACGTGCTGAACAGCCGCATCACGCTGATCCTCATGCATACCGGCTTCTCGGTGTCGTTGGCGGTGTTCATGTTCCACGGCGCCATCAAGACGAACATCCCGAACGAGCTTGAGGAGGCGGCCAGCATCGATGGCTGTTCCAAGTGGCGTACATTCTGGACCATCGTGTTCCCGCTGCTCAAGCCGACCGTCGCCACGGTCGCCATCATCGACGCCATGGCTTTCTGGAACGACTACCTGTTGCCGTCCTTGGTCTTGGGCCATCGCGAACTGTACACCATTCCGATCGCGACCCAGATCTTCTATGGCACCTACTCCAATGACATCGGCCTGATCATGGCGGCCCTGCTGCTGGCCATGCTGCCGATCCTCATCCTGTACCTGTTCCTGCAGCGGTACATCGTCGAAGGCGTCACCTCCGGCGCGGTGAAGGGCTAAGTCATGATGTGCGGTCGCATATGTCCATGATGTGGCCGCACGTCGCATGCAGACGGGTCCGGATGCGAATCGAGTTGCGCATCCGGGCCTTTTTCATACCTGCATGCGTGGCATGACGTTGTGCGCCTTGGTAGGGAACATCGGGGAATGGTGGGTTTTCCGTAGGCGTAAAACGATATCGAACCGGTTCGACACGCGCGGAAGACCCCAAAATTGAAATACGCTCGGTTCCGAGATAGTATCGAACCGGTTCGATACTGAGGTCGGGCCATATAAAAGGGGTTTATCATGGACAAGTTCGTTCGACCGGGCATTGACGACCGCCCGGATTATGACAAGACTTTGACTCCGGAGCAAAAGGAAGCGGTCACTCGTTTGGCGGCATCGATGCCCGAACGTCGAGCCGGGGATGCCAGCCAGACCGACGCGCAGGTGCAAGCCACCAACCTCGCCGCGGCATCCGACGCCGCAGGCTCCGGTCTCGGCGCCATCGCCGCCGTGGACACCGCCGTACCGGATCCATCCTCCGCCTTCATGGACATGCGCGATCCGATGGTCTCCGCCGACGGTCACCGCCCGACCAAAACGGAGGTCATCCGCCTCGGCATCGGCTTCACCATCTCCGCCGTGGCCTGTGCCATCCCGTGGGTCGCCCTGAGCTCCATCATCCTGCCGCGCGTGTTCGAATCCATCGACCCGGCCAGCAAGGAGTCCATGCTCGGTCTGGTCAACATCTTCGGATCCGTGGTGGCGCTGCTCGCCAACATCGTCTTCGGCACCTTCTCCGATCTGACCCGTTCACGGTTCGGCAAGCGCACTCCGTGGATGGTCGCCGGCGGTCTGGTGACCGGCCTGAGCATCGGCGCCGTCTCGCTGACCCATTCCGAACCGCTCATCATCATCCTGTGGTGCTGCGCGCAGCTCGGCTACAACATGATGCTCGCCCCATACGTGGCCACCATGTCCGACCGCGTGCCCGACAAGTTCCGCGGCACCGTCTCCGGTTTCTACGGCGCGGGCATCGCCGTCGGGCAGACCCTCGGCTCCTTCGTCGGCGCACAGCTGCTCAAGCAGGGCGAGGCCGGCATCTTCGGCGGTTGGATGATGGGCATGGCCATCTTCAGCCTCACCGGCATCGTCGTGGTGCTCATCTGGCCTCGCGAGAAATCCAATCGCGACGAGGCCCGTGGCGAACTCAACGTCAAGTCCATGCTCATGAGCTTCCGTCCGCCGAAGAACGCGCCCGACTTCTACTACGCGCTCGCCGGCCGCACCATGATGATGGGCGGCTACTGGATGATCAACACCTACCAGCTGTACATTGCGCAGGATTACGTGTTCGCCGGCGATCCCGGCGCCAACGTCAAGGCGGCGGAGCTTATCGCCACCATGGCCGTCATCACGCTGGTGGTCTCCCTGATTGCCGCCGTCGCAGCAGGTCCGATCACCGACAAAATCGGCATGCGCAAAGTGCCGGTCGCCTTGGCCAGCTGCCTGTTCGCCGTCGGTGCGCTGATGCCCATGCTCTTCCGCTCCGCCATCGGCATGCTGCTGTTCGCGGGCGTCGCCGGACTCGGCTACGGCATCTATAACGCCATCGATCAGGCGCTGAACGTCTCCGTGCTGCCGAATCCGGAGGAAGCGGGCAAGGACCTCGGCATCCTGAACCTCGCCAACACGCTCTCCACCGTGATCGGCTCAGGCATGACCTCGATTCTCGTCGTGATCGTGAAGGCCGTGATGGGCGTCTCCAAGACCCCGGTCGTCGCCTACACCGTGGTCTTCGGCGTGGCCATCGTCATCGTGCTCATCGCCGCCTTCCTGATCATGCGCATCAAGAATGTGAAATGAGATTATTCTCAGCATGTTGATATAGTTTCTCTCGCAAACGATCGCCCGAACGCACCGACGCAGTGTGTCCGGGCGATCGGCGTATATGCCCCTGAGAGAAGACTTTCCATGACTGACGATAACCAGAACGAAACCATGCCCACTCCGCAGCCGTTGCCCGGTCAGGTATTCATCCGTCCCGGCATCGACGATCGACCCGATTACGAGAAGACGCTGACCCCGGAAGCCAAGGCCGCCCTGAAGCGTCTGGCCGTGCAGCAGCGTCCACGTGTGCCGGAAGCCTCCAACGAACGCCCGGAAGTGCAGGCCGCCCGCCTCGCGGAAGGCGGCTCACCGCTGACCGCGGCCGCGCATCTCGATGCGGCCGTGCCGAATCTGGAATCCTCCTTCCTTGATCTGCGCGACCCGATGACCGCCCCCGACGGCAGCAGGCCGAACGCATTGCAGGTCAACCGCCTCACTGCAGGCTTCGCGCTCGGCTCACTGCTGTTCGCCGCACCGATTGCCGCACTTGACGTCGTGCTCATCCCGCAGCGTATCGACCAGCTGGTCGGCGACGGGCGTGTTGCCGGCCTCGCCCTGACCATGGCGCTCGGCATGGTGCTGAGCTTCTTCATGAACGCCTGGATCGCCGTCGGCTCAGACCATACCTTCGGTCCGCTCGGCCGCCGCACCCCATGGATCATCAGCGGAGCGCTCCTGAGCGCCGCTTCACTGGCGATACTGTCGGTATGCGACCTCCTGCAGCTCGTCATCGTGTTCTGGCTGCTCATGCAAATCGGCTATGCCATGATCGCCATGCCTCTGGCCGCGGCATTCGGCGAACGCGTGCCCGACAAGTTCCGCGACCGCGCCGATTCCTAGCATGGCATGGGGCTTGCGCTCGGCCAGTTGCTCGGCATTCTCGTGGCCGTCTACCGCACCATGCATCCCGCTGAATCCGGCTGGGATGGCACCACACGCTCGGGCATCATGCTGTTCGCCATCTGGTTCATCGTGGCCGGCATCGTCACGTTGCTCGTACTGCCGCGCGAAGGCTCCAGCACCTACATGCCGCGCGAGAGCGTGCGCAAGGGCTCGTTCTTCTCGCAGTACCGGCCTCCGAAGCATGCGCCGAAATTCGCCGTCGCCTTCATCGCACGCATGCTGGCCGTCGCCGCCACCACGCTGATTGCCGTATACCAGTGGTATCTCGCGGCATTCGATCTCGACGCCGACGGGCTGTCCGGCTACGGCCTGACCGGTGCCGGTGCGGTCGTGGCGTTGATGGCCGTCGCCGCTTTCGTCGGTTCGCTGATGGCCGTGCTACTGCTCGGTCCGATCGCCCGTGCCTTCGAAGACGCCCGTGTTCCCGCCGTCATCTCCTGCATGCTGTTCGTGATTGGCGCCGCAGCTCCGTGCATGATGGCCGACAAACTGTTCGGCGTCGGCCTGTACGCACTGATCGCCGGTTTCGCCTATGCGATGTACGACGGTACCAGCCAAAGCCTCAATCTGGCGACTCTGCCGGATGTACGCTCCGTTGGCCGTTCCCTGGCGGCCTTCAGCGTGGCCAATACGCTCGGCTCGCTGCTTGGCGTCATCGCAGGTGCGCTTGCGATTACCGCACTTGCGGCGTACCTGCCGCTGTTCGGCGTCGCCATCGGCTTCATGCTGCTGGCCGGCGTGCTGACGATGCTGCTGAAGTGATTGTACGCGTCCACATAGTGAACCTTTGGTGGAGAGGGCGAGTGGGTGCGCTTATGTTTACCGCTTAGTTCGAGCGAAGCGTTCGCCGAACGTCAAGACTTTGCGAAAGGAGGTCCGCCACGATGAACGGAATGGTTGCACGCGTACTGCTGTCCGCACGAATTATTATTCCGCTTTCGTTGGCGGACTGATTCGAGCAATACAGCTTCAATCCCTCGCCAGCGGAGGCAGGGTTTGAAGCGCGCGAAACACACGTTGAAGGCCCTGCATGAAGCGGGGCCTTTTGCGTTGCCGCCCACAAGGCGTGAAGGCAACGGAGTGGATTGAAGCCGGCAACAGAACGAGCAGCGTTATCGGCGCAAGTTGGGAGTCGGTAACGCGTGAGACGTACAGGAGTACATCAATGAGTGCAGTCGAGACAGCTGCCGGCAAAGCACAGGCGATGGTGCGCGATTCGGTCAAGACCGTAATCGCCGCCTCCATGGTCGGTACCGCCATCGAGTTCTACGACTTCTACGCATACGGCACCGCCGCTGCAAACTATTTTCCGAAGGTCTTCTTCGGAGACACCGCCAACCCGACCGTGGCGTTGCTGGCCAGCCTGCTGACTTTCGCTATCGCGTTCATCGCCCGCCCGCTGGGCTCGCTGGTGTTCGGCCATTTCGGTGACCGTATGGGCCGTAAGACCACGTTGGTGGTCTCTCTGCTCACCATGGGCATTGCAACCTTTCTGATCGGATGCCTGCCGACGTACGACCAGTGGGGCGTCGTTGCGGTGGCCGTGCTGTGTCTGTGCCGCTTCGTACAGGGCATCGGTCTGGGCGGCGAATGGTCCGGAGCGGCTCTGGTCGCCACCGAGAACGCTCCGGAAGACAAGCGCGCACTCTACGGCTCCTTCCCGGAGTTGGGCGCCCCGATCGGCTTCTTCCTGTCGAACGGCACCTACTTCCTGCTGGAAACCTTCAATGATGACCAGGCCATGCTCTCTTGGGGCTGGCGTGTGCCGTTCCTGCTGTCGGCAGTGCTGGTGATCGTCGGCCTGGTCGTGCGTGTGCAGATGGAGGAGACTCCGATCTTCCGCATGGCGCAGGAGCAGAAGAAGGTCGTCAAGTCGCCGCTTACCGAAGTCTTCAGGAAGAGCTGGAAGCAGGTCATCCAGGCCACGTTCCTGGTGGCCGTCACCTATACGCTGTTCTACACGCTGGCGACCTGGTCGCTCGCATGGGGCACCAAGAGCGTGGAAGACGGCGGTGGCGACCTCGGCTTCACCAATCAGGAATATCTGTTCATGCTGATGGTGGCCGTGTGCGTATTCGCCGCATTCATCATGATCTCCTGCGTGAACGCCGACAGGTTCGGCCGCAGGCGCGTGATCGTCATCTCGTCCTGCTGTCTCGTGGCCTTCGCGCTGCTGTTCCCGTTCCTGCTTGATTCCGCGGTCGTCGGACAGCGCAACTTCGTGGCCAACCTCGCCTTCCTGTGCATCGGCTTCGCGCTGATGGGCACGGCATTCGGTCCGATCGGCGCCTTCCTGCCCGAGCTGTTCGACGCCAATGTGCGTTACTCCGGCTCTGGCATCGGCTACAACCTGGCCGCCATCGTCGGCGCGGCGTTCGTGCCGACCATCGCCACCTGGCTGTCCCACCACTGGGGCGTGCACTCCGTGGGCCTGTACCTTGGCGTGATGGCCTTGTGCTGCCTCGTCGCCGTGTTGAGCTGCAGGGAGACGAAGGACGTCGATTTCACCAAGTAAGGGTGCCGATACCACCGTGAAAAACCGTTCGACAAAAAACATAGTCACTATGTGAACGCCGACAACCACCATAAAGAAAGCGGGACTAGAACGGTTCCGCAGGAGAGGCGGGGCGAGTTCTGCGGACACAATCCGGGGGGAGCAACATCCTAGGAATCGCAAGCCGCCGCAACAACCGAACAACAGAAGAACATCGCGAACAATCCGGGAAGACTTTCCATCCCGCAATCACGAAAAACATAAAAGGAGCGCCAATCATGGCAGCAACTATCTGGTACGAAAAGGACGCCGATCTGTCCGTGTTCGATGGCAAGAAGGTGGCCGTCATCGGTTACGGTTCCCAGGGCCACGCCCATGCGCTGAACCTGCGTGACTCCGGTGTCGACGTGGTCGTCGGCCTGCGTCCGACCTCCAAGTCCGTGGAATACGCCAAGGAGCAGGGCCTGGAGGTCCAGTCCGTGGCCGACGCCACCGCCGAAGCGGATGTGGTGATGATCCTGCTGCCTGACCAGTATCAGGCCGCCGTCTACAAGTCTGAGATCGAGCCGAATCTGAAGCCGGGCGCCGCTCTGGCCTTTGCCCACGGCTTCAACATCCACTACGGCTACATCAAGCCGAGCGAGGATCACCCGGTGTTCATGGTCGCGCCGAAGGGCCCGGGCCACATCGTGCGCCGTGAGTATGCCGCCGGCCGTGGCGTCCCGGTCGTGGTGGCCGTCGAGCAGGATCCGGATGGCAAGACCTGGGATCTGTGCCTCGCCTATGCCAAGGCCCTCGGTGCCCTGCGCGCCGGCGCCATCAAGACCACCTTCACCGAGGAGACCGAGACCGATTTGTTCGGCGAGCAGGATGTGCTCATGGGTGGCATCAACCACCTGTGCGACATGGGCTTCGACGTGCTGACCGAGGCCGGCTATCAGCCGGAGATCGCCTACTTCGAGGTGTTCCACGAGCTTAAGATGCTGATCGATCTGGCCAACGAGGGTGGCCTGAACAAGGCCCGTTGGTCCTGCTCCGACACCGCCCAGTACGGCGACTACACCTCCACTGTGATCACCGAGGAGACCAAGAAGCGCATGCAGTATCAGCTCAAGCGCATTCAGGACGGCTCCTTCGCCAAGGAGTTCATGGATGACCAGGCCGCCGGTGCGCCGAAGTTCAAGCAGCTGCAGGAGGAGTACAGCCACCCGCATCTGGAGACCGTCGGCCCGAAGCTGCGCGCCATGTTCTCCTGGAACAACCAAGTGGACGCCGATGCCGATATGGCCGAGTCCTTCAACGGTAAGATCGCCCGCACCCAGGTGCAGTGAGCCGTCGCGCCGCTTGACGCAAGTTGATCGCTGACTGGTTCTCAGCCTGATTCGGCTGAGATACGAAACCGCCATCCGTTCCGATACGGGTGGCGGTTTTTCGATTTTCGGCTCTTGACTCGGTGATTTTTCGGTGCTATGGCTCACCTTTTGGACTGAGTGGCGGTTTAGGAGTGCGCTCGGGTAGGATAGACCCCAGTTTGCAGGACAAAATCCATGCACGAAAACACGAATTTCATATCTGCGAATGGTAGAAACCCGAACGCTTTGGTGGCGTTCACCCCACTACGATAAAAGGAGTGCCAATACAATGGCTGCACAAATCTGGTACGAGAACGACGGCGATCTCTCCGTCCTCGATGGCAAGAAGGTTGCCATCATCGGTTACGGTTCCCAGGGCCACGCCCATGCGCTGAACCTGCGTGACTCCGGTGTCGACGTGGTCGTCGGCCTGCGTCCGACCTCCAAGTCCGTCGAGCAGGCCAAGGAGCAGGGCCTGGAAGTCAAGTCCGTTCCGGAAGCCGCCGCTGAGGCCGACATCATCATGATCCTGGCTCCGGATCAGTACCAGCGCACCATCTGGGCCAACGACATCGAGCCGAACATCAAGCCGGGCGCGGCCATCGCCTTCGCCCACGGCTTCAACATCCACTACGGCTACATCAAGCCGAGCGAGGATCACCCGGTCTTCATGGTCGCCCCGAAGGGCCCGGGCCACATCGTGCGCCGTGAGTACGCCAACGGCCGTGGCGTCCCGGTCGTGGTGGCCGTCGAGCAGGATCCGCGCGGCGACGCTTGGGACATCACCCTGGCCTACGCCAAGGCCCTTGGTGCCCTGCGCGCCGGCGCCATCAAGACCACCTTCAAGGAAGAGACCGAGACCGATCTGTTCGGCGAGCAGAACGTGCTCATGGGTGGCGTGAACAAGCTTGTCGAAATGGGCTTCGAGGTCCTCACCGACGCCGGCTATCAGCCGGAGATCGCCTACTTCGAGGTCTGCCACGAGCTCAAGATGCTCGTCGACCTCATGAACGAGGGTGGCCTGAACAAGGCCCGTTGGTCCTGCTCCGACACCGCCCAGTACGGCGATTACACCAACACCGTCATCAACGAGGACTGCCGCAAGCGCATGCAGTACCACCTGGGCCGCATCCAGGACGGCTCCTTCGCCAAGGAGTTCATCGACGATCAGGATGCCGGCGCTCCGAAGTTCAAGGAGCTGCAGGAGGAGTACGGCAACGTTCGCATCGAGACCGTCGGCCCGAAGCTGCGCGCCATGTTCTCCTGGAACAACGGCCAGGACGACGACGCCGATATGGCTACCTTCACCGGCAAGATCGCCCGTTCTCAGGTGCAGTGAGCATCCGCGGATCGGCTGACTGAAACCGGCTGACCGGCAATCGATGAAAGGCGACCACCCCCACTCGGAGTGGTCGCCTTTTTGCATGGCATCCCAACCCTATGCCAATGGGAGCAGACGCAGGAGGGGTGGCATAACGTTGTGCCGCGTACGATTCGGTGGCGTGCACGCGGTCACTTCGAGGGGATGATAGGTGGTAACGCCGCGTTGGCAGGACACTCGCCAGATGATTGATTGCCGGATTTTTTATGAGTTTTCGCCTACGATTTGTGCATAGGACGATTCGATAGGAAGAGAAGCTATGGTTACAGCGACTGGTCCCGCACCCGGTTCCGACATGATGACCTCGGCTGAGCCGGCGGAAAACCGTACCGCATCCGGAGTGCTGTACGTCGCTCCGATTTTCGCCTCGCACATGGTGTTGCAACGCAATAAGCCGATCGTGGTGTTCGGCGCGTTGAATGCCGATTGTGCCGGCCTTGAGGTTACGGCGGCGATCTGTACGCCTGACGGTTCCCCTGTGGCTCAGGCGCACGCCTACGCTTCGATGGAGGTCAGGCATGGCTTCTCCTACTGGCGCATCATGCTGCCGGCCCAGTCCGAAGGCGGCCCGTACACACTGCGTGTGACCGCGGGCAACGACTCAATCGAATTCCATGATGTGCTTATCGGCGAGGTCTGGCTGGCCGGAGGCCAAAGCAATATGGAACTTGAGTTGCGTAACAGCGATGATGCCGATGCGGAGCTCGAGGACTGCACCGATCCGCTGCTGCGCTTCTATAATGTGCCGAAAACCGGTGTGATCGACCGCAATGCCGAGAATGCCTCCGGCTGGCAGGAGTCCTCTCCGGAAAACAGTGGTGTGATGAGTGCCGTCGCCTACTATTTCGCACGCAAGCTGCGCGACGAGCTTGATCCCGATCTGCCGATCGGCATCATCGACTGCTATATCGGCGGTACGTCGATCAGCTGTTGGATGAGCGAAGACGCCCTGCGATCCAGTGAAGCGGGGCAGGGCTATCTTACCCGATTCAACGAAGCAATCGCGGGCAAGACGCAGGCGCAGTTCGATCTGGAGACCTCCGCCTGGCAGGAACGTTTCGACACTTGGAACGCTTCGATCGCAGCTGCGCGCGAAGCGGACCCGGATGTCACTTGGGATACGTTGAACCAACGATATGGCGAATGCCCATGGCCGCCGCCGGTCACGCCGACCTCGCAGTGGCGTCCGACGGGTCCGTTCCATGCCATGCTCGAACGCGTCGTGCCGTATTCGCTGTCGGGATTCCTGTGGTATCAGGGCGAGGAGGATGAACCGTACTGCGAATCCTACCGTGAGTTGCTTGGCATGATGATCGGTGAATGGCGCGCGTTGTGGAGCGAGAATCTACCATTCCTCATCGTGCAACTGCCGCAGTGGATCGATAAGGGTCATGCCGACGCAGGCACTGATCCGATGCTCTGGCCGGTGTTGCGCGAGGCCCAGTGGGATGCGGCGCAGACCATCGACAATGTGTACGCCATCTGCACCATTGACTGCGGAGAATTCGACAACGTGCATCCGACCGACAAACGCACGCCGGGCGAACGCCTGGCGGAGTGCGCGTTGCGGCAGATCTACGGCCTTGACGACGTGCCGGTGTACGGTCCCACGGTGTTGGGATTCCGTTGCGGTGAGAACGGCCATGTCTGCCTGTTCTTCCGGTATGCGCACGGTCTGCATTTCGAGGGCGTCACACCGGGTGATACCGATGATGATTTCGTCGACCAATTGCCTTCCCTGGTGCGCAACGCCGAGCGTTCCGGTTTTGAGTTGGCCGGTGTCGACGGTATGTTCCATCCGGCGACGGCGGCGATTTTCGTGGATTGCGATATCGAAGATCTGGTCAATGCGAAGATCAACGTGGTCGACTACAACGCTACGGAATTCGGCATCCCGATCAACAGCCGCAGCATCGGTACGATCACGTTGGCAACCTCCGAGGTCCCCAAGCCGGTGGCGTTGCGGTACGCCTGGCACAGTTGGGGGCCGGCGCCGCTGTTCAACAGCGACGACCTGCCCGCCCAGCCGTTCCGTTTGGATCTCACCGACCGCGAGGACTGAAGGTAGGGCGGTAGCCGATCGCCCGGTTGCTGCCGGAATCGCATCGGTGTTCGGTCCCGCACGTCACTCCCATATATCCGGGCCGAAGGACTCCAGGTAGGCGACCAGCTCGCCGGCCATCTCCTCGTCCTCGGGGATGCGTGGATGGCCGTGGGTGCCGGAGGCGTTGCGGGAGTAAAGGAAATGCTCTACGCGGATGTCGCCTTCGGAACGTACCGTCTCGCACACTTCATCAATCGCACGGTCCCATGCCGGGTCGTGCACCAGAATCGTGGTGGCGAGCACAATCAGCGCCTTCGGATACCTCGCACGTAGGGCATGTATGAAATCGACGTAGCGCGTACGCCAGTGCCGGGCCGCTTCCCCCGCGTAATCCGACGCCATGAAATCATGCGGATGCGCATCGTTCTGCCCTAATGCCACGAGCACGACATGCGGCGTATACCGTGTGAAATCCCAAGGCTTCGTCTCACCCAGCGCCGGATTGTATGCAATGCGGTCCCACATGCTTTCCATGCCCAGATAGTGCGGTGCATTGAACCAGCCGATGCCGTCGAGCAGGGGAGCGCCGCCCTGCGATATGTCGTGCAGTTCCGCGCCGAGCATCCGCGCGGCAATCGCCGCATACGAATGCCAGCTGTCGGAATACCCGCTCAGATCGACTTCCGGATCGGCCTGACCTACGTAGCGTATGGCCTCGTTGCGTTCGCCGCAGGAGACGGAATCGCCATACACCTCCATACGACGTGGCGGTCGCGCATCGGCCGGCGGCAGGATGGTCGCGCCGTCATCCAGTTCGATGCCGAGCATCTCAAGATGACACATGCCGCCGTCCTGACGCTTGAAGATCGTCACTTCATGCTCGATATTCGGCAGATGCTCGGCTAGGGTGATGGTCGTGGCGTCGATTGGCACCGACACTTTCACCTCCAGTCCGTCGATGATGGCACCGAGAAAGATGTCGCCGTAATTCCAGTGGTTGCGTAGCTTTACGCGTATGTGGGAGCCGGTGCAGCGGAACGAGACCTGCGTATATGGGAACACCCAGATCGGTGCTTTCGGATTATCGTCATCGATGCGTCCCATGAATCGCAGTGCCGGATCGTCAAATGTGATTGTATGCATGGAAAGCTTCCTTACCTTCTGATTCACATCTTTGAGGCAATCATAGAGATATCCGTTACCTCGCGCGCATTCCAGATGATGATGGCACCCCTTTCGTGCGCGTTGCCGAGGGCGGTACTTTAGAATAAAAGACCAAACACTATCTTAACCGCTTCAGGAAAGGACGTGCAATGGAGAACACATTCCCGAAGAATTTCGTTTTTGGCACGGCTACGGCAGCCTATCAGATCGAAGGCGCGGTGAACGAGGACGGTCGCTGTCCCTCGATCTGGGATACTTTCAGCCATACTCCGGGAGCCACCTTCGCAGGCGATACCGGCGACGTAGCCACGGATTCATACCATCGTTGGCGGGAGGATCTGGCGCTGCTCAACGATTTGGGCGTGGATGCCTACCGTTTCTCGATCGCCATGCCGCGCATCATGCCCACGCCGAACGGCATCCCGAATGCGAAGGGTCTCGACTTCTACGAGCGCATCGTCGATACCTTGCTCGAGTACGGCATCAAGCCGGTCGTGACGCTCTACCACTGGGATTTGCCGCAGTATCTGGAGGATGCGGGCGGCTGGCTCAATCGTGTGACCTCCTATGCGTTGGGCGACTATGCGGCCGTCATCGCCAAACGGCTTGGCGACCGCGTCGACACATGGACCACGCTGAACGAACCGTGGTGCGCCTCATATCTGAGCTATGGTGCGAAGGAGCAGGCTCCGGGGCTGGGACTCGGTCCGGGCGCATTTCCGGCGGTGCATCATCTGAATCTCGCTCACGGCCTGATGGTGCAGGCGGTGCGCGGCATCGTCGGCGACAAGTCGAAGTATTCGGTCACGCTGAACATGCCGTTCAATCGCGGTGATGCCGATGCCTGCCATCGTCTCGACCTGATCGCCAATCGTGCCTTCCTTGATCCGATGCTGCGTGGCCGCTACCCTGACGAACTGTTCGCCATCACCAAGGGCATCTGTGACTGGAGCTTCATACAGCCGGGTGACCTGGAGAACGCGCACCAGCCGATCGATGTGCTGGGCGTCAACTATTACTCCACCAATCGTGTGGCCATGAGCGACCGTCCGCAGTTCCCGCAGGAGACCGGCCCGTCCACCTGCCCCGGCGCCTCCGACATCGATTGGCTGCCGACCGACGGTCCGCACACCGACATGGGATGGAACATCGACCCGCAGGGCCTGTACGACACGTTGATGCGTGTGCATGACCGCTATCCGGAGGTCGATCTGGTCATCACCGAAAATGGCATGGCCTGCAGGGACCAGCTGGTTGTGAACGAGGACGGTACCAAGGCGGTGCATGACGCCGATCGCATCGATTATCTTGAGCGACATTTCGCCGCCGCGAAGCGTGCATTGGACGATGGCGTGCCGCTGAGCGGTTATTTCGTGTGGTCGCTGCTCGACAATTTCGAGTGGTATTTCGGCTATGCCAAGCGATTCGGCATCACCTACGTCGATTACGCCACCCAGGAGCGCACGAAGAAGGACAGCTTCCTGTGGTACCGAGACTTCATCGCCTCGCGTGGCTGAGGGGTCGATGACATCCGTGATCCGCACCATGACTGAGGTGGGTGGATGGGTGTGGCCGTCACGCATTCTGTTCGTGCTTAAGTCTGCCGACGCGTCACACCTCCGATTGGCGCAATGCGCCGATTTCCAGTGTGACTACGGCATGGCGACGGGTAAACAAAGGGTACTTAAGCGCTTAACGACACTCGGGTAAAGAAATTAACGTTAACGCCATTAATGTTAACTTACTGAATACTTGCCGGTATTCCGATAGGATGCCGAAATAGCTGATTTTCCAACGTTTAAAGAAAATTGAGAAAATGCTGAGAATGTGCGATTGGCTGAAGAATCGCACGGCTGTGGCGCGACACGACACAACTTAAGCGCTTGACAAACTTAAGGGGTTCACTTATCGTAATAATCACCACTTCATCAAAGGCAGGCAGAGAGGCCTGAGATGAGAGGCATCACCAACGAAGAATCGGTGCCGAGTCTTCAACGGTGATGAACAAGTGATTCATAAGGAAGGATCAGAAGATGAATCTCAAGAAGATCGTCGCAGCCGGTGTCGCGGCCGTCTGCGCGGTGAGCATGGCAGCTTGCGGTGGCAGCGGCAGCAGCTCCAAGGCGACCGACCTGACTTACGACCAAATCAAGCTCGGTGAGACAGGCAAGGACATCAAGGCCGATCTGAAGCTATACTCCAATCGTACCGACATGCTCAAGGATGATTACAACGGGACGACTTGGAAGCAATACCTTGCGGAATTCAACAAACTGTATCCGAACATTAAGGTCACCATCGAAGGCGGTACCGACTATGCGAACAGCGCACTGACTCGTCTGCAGGGCGGCGACTGGGGCGACATCATGATGATTCCGGCCGTTGATAAGTCCGAGCTTGGTAACTACTTCCTGTCCTACGGCTCCCTCGACAACATGAAGAAGGAAGTCAAGTACGCCACCGACAAGGCTTATGACAATCAAGTTTATGGAGTCGCCTCCACGGGCAACGCTTCCGGCATCGTCTATAACAAGAAGGTTTTCAAGGAGGCCGGTATCGACAAGTTGCCGACCACTCCGGACGAGTTCATTTCCGATCTGAAGCTTATCAAGGAGAAGACTAACGCCATTCCGCTGTACACTAACTATGCAGCCGGTTGGACCATGGGCGCTTGGGACGACTATATCGGCGGCACTGCAACCGGTGATGCCAAGTACATGAATCAGACCCTTGTACATACCAAGACTCCGTTCAAGAATCCGGGTGACGGGACGCATGCCTATAGCGTCTATAAGATTCTTTATGACGCAGTGGCCGATGGCTTGACCGAAGATGACTACTCCACCACCGATTGGGAATCCTCCAAGGGCAAGATGAACAACGGCGAAATCGCCACCATGGTTCTTGGTTCCTGGGCGGTCTCTCAGATGCAGGCCGCTGGCGACAATGCTGAGGATGTCGGCTACATGCCTTTCCCGATTACCGTTGATGGCAAGCAGTATGCTTCCTCCGGTCCGGACTATGCTTTCGGCATCAACAAGAATTCCTCCGCCGATAACCAAGAAGCCGCTATGATTTTCGTCAAGTGGATGACCGAAAAGTCCAACTTCGCCTATAACGAGGGTGGCATCCCGATCGCCGCAGACAACGACAATCTGCCTGACCTGTATGCTGACTTCAAGAGCGTTGACCTCATCGCTGACGAACCGGCCAAGGACGGCGAAGAGGATTTGCTCAATGATCTCAACTCCGAGTCCGAACTCAACCTCAAGAACGGTGGCGATTCCCGCGTTCAGAGCATTGTTGAGCATGCCGCCAACAAGGATCAGTCCTACGATGACCTCGTTAAGGAATGGAACCAGAAGTGGAGCGATGCCATCGATTCCGAAGGCGTCGAAGCTAAGTGATCAGCGCCTGACGCAATCATTCTGAACCATCATCACTGAGGACTTCGGCCGTTCTCAGCAGAGACGGCCGAAGTCCTTTTCTTCATAAAACAAGGCAGAGAAGACACCCACATAGAGGGGGATACCATGACTGCAGCAGCAGTGGCACCGACCGAAAAGGTCGAAGTTCCATTCAATAAGCAGCCCCGAGATTGGCGTAGGGCGGGCATCATCGTCGCCTTCTGCGCGGTCCCGGTCGCATTGCTTGTAATTTTCACTTATTGGCCGTTCGGATCGATGATCGGCTACTCGTTCTACAAGATGAAGTACATCGGCCCGCGTCAGTGGGTTGGCCTGAAGAACTATATCGATGTTTTCACCCGTCCTGATACGCTTTCCTCGCTCAAACTGAGCCTCTACTACATGGCTGGTGCGCTTATTCAGGTGGCTCTGGCTCTGTACCTGTCCAGCATCCTGGCATTTAAGGTTCGTTGCGGCAATGCCTTCAAGGCAATCTACTTTTTCCCATACCTGATTAACGGCATCGCCGTCGGCTTCATCTTCAAGTTTTTCTACACCCGTGGCTACGTGTTCGATACCGTGCTCCAATGGTGCGGATTCCAGCTCGACAACCTACCGTACTGGCTTAAGGATCAGAGCGTGAACAACTGGTCCTTGGTGGGCGCTTCCATCTGGCGTTACCTCGGTCAGAACGTGATTCTGTTCATCGGAGCCATGATGTCCATCGATCAGTCGTTGTACGAGGCGGCCGAAATCGACGGTGCGAACAAGTTCCAGCAGTTCCGTCACATCATCCTTCCAGGCATCAAGACCATCCTGGTACTGAACATCATTCTGTCCATTACCGGTTCCCTCTCCGCATTCGAAGGTCCGTATGTGATCACTACGGGCGCCAACGGCACCGCCACCTACTTTGTGCGCATGGACCGCATCGCTCACACCAGCCAGAAGGTCGGTCTGGCATCCGCCATGGCAATCGTTCTGCTGATCATTATCCTTATCTGTGCACTGTTGCAGCAGTTGTTCTTCACCTATGTGTTCAAGGACGCTGATGACGGTGTGGAGAAGGCTAAGAAGAAGGCCGCTAAGATCGAGCGTAAGCGCCAGCGTCTGGCTAAGAAGAACGCTCCGATTTTCAAGAACGGTCCAAGTAATAAAGAACAGGCGGTGGCATGATGACTGATGCAGTAGCACTCGCGAAGGAACGTTCCGCAGCCAAGACCGCGGGTTTCTGGTACAAGTTCAAGCTCGGTTTCTTCGTTTTCCTCAAGTATTTCTCCTTGGTGTTTGTGGCATTCATGATGCTGCTGCCTCTGGTCAGCTGCTTCGTGACCGCAGCCAAGACCGATAAGGAATACCATGGCACCTCCGTGATGGATATGCCGAAAAACTGGTTCAATTTCGACAACTACATTCAGGCGTTCACTACCTCGAATATGGCCGTCGCTTTCCGCAATTCCATCATCGTGGTGATTGTGGTCCTGGTTGTCACCACAATCATCGGCACCATGCTTGCCTATGTGTTAAGCCGCTTCCGTTTCCCCGGTAACACCCTGATCCGCGGTATGTTCACCGTCGCCGCACTGCTTCCGGGCATCGCCATGCAGGTCGCGCTGTACAAGATGATGGTCAACTTCCATGCCGTCAACACGATGTGGGGCTACATCCTAATGCAGTGCGGTACCGACGTCATCTCCATTTACGTGTTCATTCAGTTCTTCGAGAATATCCCGATTTCCATGGATGAAGCCGCGATTATGGATGGCGCCTCCTACTTCACCGTCTACTACAAGATCCTGTTGCCGTTGCTGAAACCGGCAATCGTGACCTGCGCGATTCTGAAGGGCGTTGGCGTATACAACGAGTACTATGCCGCAAACCTGTATCTGCAGGAGTCGAATCTGAAGACCATCGCAATCGCGTTGTACTCCTTCACAGGTCCTATGGGAAGCAAGTACAACCTGATCTGTGCAGGCGTGATTATCACATTGCTGCCAATGCTGATCCTGTTCCTGATCTTCCAGAAGCAGATCTACAACGGCATTGCGGCAGGTGCCGTGAAGGAATAATCCTTCGCACATATAACTGAAGACTCTCTTTTCATCATCCAAGGCCGTGCCAAGATCTATCATCGCCGGTACGGCCTTACCCCTCTTTTCTTACAAAGGATTCCTCGCATGACTCACACTCCTAGCACGTTCGCCCCGCTTGCGGACGGATGGACGCTGACGGCCGTCAACATCGAAGCCGCCCCTGAATCGCTACGCGAAGCGCTCGCCGCTGGCATTCCGGCTACCGTGCCGGGAGAGGCCACGCTGGACCTGCTGAACGCGGGACTCATCGCCGATCCGTTCGATGGCGCCAACGAGAACGACCAGCAGTGGATCGGCGACGTTGACTGGCGCTTCACCTGCCGCTTCGATTGGCATGACAATGGCGCCGACCGGCATGATCTGGTCGCCTACGGCCTCGACACCATCGCCGATGTCGCGCTGAACGGCCGTCCGGTCGCCTCCACCCGCAACTTCCACCGCTCCTACCGTTGGGACGTGCGTGACCTGCTTCGCGAGGGCTCCAACGAACTGACCGTCACCTTCACTTCGCCGGTACGCGAATCCGATCGTATGGAGCAGGCCCGCGGCTACTATCCGCATACCGAGCATCATGCATTCAACCAGATTCGCAAGCCGAGCTACTCCTTCGGCTGGGATTGGGGTATCGACGTGGCCAACGCCGGCATCTGGCGCGAGATCGGCATCGACTCCTGGTCCGGGGTGCGCATCGCCTCCGTGCGTCCGCTGGTCGACGTCGCCGCCGACGGCACCGGCCTGCTCAACGTGCATGTCGAGATCGAACGTGCTGGCAAGGGCCGCATCATGTCCCCATACGAGTGCCATTCCGTGCGTGCCGCGGTGCCGGTACATGTCGGCTTGTCCGGCTTCGGTGCCGATGTCGCCGCCGACGGCGTGGTCGCCGAAGGCCGCAATGAAACCGTGCTGACGCTCGCCGTACCGGAAGCGAAGCTGTGGTGGCCGATCGGTTACGGCGATCAGCCACTGTATGATGTTGCCGTCGCTGCCGGCGATTCCGCCGAAGCGGCTTGGAACGGCCATGTCGGCTTCCGTACCGTGCATGTCGACACCCGTGCCGACAACGTCGGTCGTCCATTCCAGATCTACGTCAACGACGTGCCTGTGCACGCGCACGGCTACAACTGGATTCCGGATGATGCCTTCATCGCCCGCGTGGCTGAGCGCGACTACGAACGCGGCATCCGTGATCTGGTGGAGTCCAACTCCAACATGGTGCGTGCCTGGGGCGGCGGCATCTACGAATCCGACGAATTCTACGATCTGTGCGACCGCAACGGCATCATGGTCTGGCAGGACTTCATGCTTGCCTGCGCCGCCTATCCGGAAGACGCCGAAACCAAGGCCGAAGTCGAAGCCGAAGCCCGTGAGCATATCACCCGTCTGTCCGAGCACGCCAGCCTGATCGTGTGGAACGGATCCAACGAGAACTACGTGGCCTACTCCGAATGGGGCGGCTACAAGCAGGCCCTGCGCGACGACGATCTGCCGGCCAACGAGTACGGTTACGGCGAGAAGCCGTGGGGCGACTACTACTATGCCGAGCTGTTCCCGGCCCTGTTGGCCGAGCTCGATCCGGGCCGTTCCGCCTACCTGCCGAGCTCGCCGATGAGCTTCACCAAGTTCGTGGGCGCCAATTTCGACACCGACGGCACCATGCACATCTGGGACGCTTGGAACCGCGCCGACTACACCGTGTATGCGCAGTACACCCCGCGCTTCGCCGACGAGTTTGGCTACCAGGCACCGCCGGCGTGGAGCACGCTCACCGGTGCCGTGCACGATGACGAGTTGGAGCCGTTCGGCAAGCAGATGCTGGTGCACCAGAAGGCCTCCGGCGGCAACTATAAGCTGGCCCGAGGCATGCGTTCGCACATCACTCCCGGCCATCTCGACGACGTGAGCTTCGGTGGCGTGGTCAACGGCAAACCGTCCGACGGCGAGCACAGCTGGCTCATTCCGACCGACAACTGGGCCGATATCGAGGATTGGCACTGGGCATGCCAGTTGCAGCAGGCGCAGGCCATGCGTTTCGGCGTGGAGCACATGCGCTCCCTTGAGCCGGTCAATGCCGGTGCGCTGATCTGGCAGCTCAACGACGACTGGCCGGTCGTCTCCTGGGCGGCAGTGGATTTCAACGGTCAGCGCAAGCCGCTATGGTACGCCTCCCGTGACTTCTTCGCACCGCGTCTGGCTACCATCCAGCCGCGCGTCTCCGAGGAATATCGCGAAACCCACAGCTGGGAAGGCGTCAGGACGGCCAACGACCACTATGAGCTGATTGTGCTCAACGACACCCGCGAGGCCTGGAAGGGCTCTTGGAAGGTGGAACGCATGACCTTGGCCGGTGAAGTGCTTGCCTCCCAGACCTTCGATGTCGAGCTTGACGCGGTTTCGCATGTGGGTCTGCCATTGGCCGAGGAGATCGTGGACTACGCCGACGCCGGCAACGAGCTTGTCGTGGCCACTGCGTCCGACGGCGCCTTCGCCCGCGTGATCTTCAACCCGGCCGAAGTCATCGGGCAGAAGCTTGCCGCACCGGCTGAAGCGTTTGGGACCGTGGCATCTCGCGTCGACGGCGGGGTGGAGCTCAAGGTCACCGCCACGAGCTACGTGCGCGACCTGTTCTGCATGGCCGACAAGATTGACGCCAAGGCCAGCGTCGATGCCGGCATGGTCTCGTTGCTGCCGGGCGAGAGCGTCACGTTGCGCATCGACACCGGTTCCGACGACGATCCGCAGTCTTTCGCCGCGGCGAACGTGTTGCGTAGCGCCAATGATCTGAAGCGCGAGTGGTAGTCGAGCGCCCATCGGCCGAGATGACGTGAGGATTCACCGGGTGATGATTCACTGAACGTTCAGTTGATGGCGCTTGTTAAGCCGAAGCATAAGTGAAAGCGTTGCCGACCTTAAGCGATTAAAGTGTTGCAAACACTTAGATTCGTAGGTCTGGTGGCGCTTTTGCTGTATGATAACTAAAGAACAGTTTAAGTAATCGCTTAAGTTCAAAGATGAAGAAGGATGCATCAGCATGGCCGTGCAGAAAAGTAAGGTGACGATTTTTGATGTCGCCAAGGCTTCCGGAGTCTCCAGCAGTGCGGTCTCGTATGCATTGAACGGCAAATCCGGGGTTTCCGAGGACACCCGTGCCAAAGTGCTGAAAATCGCCCATGAACTGGGCTGGAAGCCCAATGGGGCGGCGCAGGCGCTGGCCAAATCCAAAACCCAGCGCATCGGTCTGGTGCTCGGCTACGATCCGAAACTGCTTGCGGTGGAATCCTACATGATGGAGCTCATCTCCGGTCTTGGCGCCGAGCTTGAAAAGCATGACTACTCGCTGCTGGTGCGCATGGCCGTGGGCGAGCACGCCAAACTATCCATCATCAAGGACTGGATCGCCACAGGCAATGTGGACGCCATGCTGCTGGTCAACATCGAATTGGGCGACCCATGCGTGACCTTGCTCGAGGAGCACACCGAGATGCCGGTGCTTGCCATCGCGGACGCATCCGTATCCGGCAATCTACCGACGTTGTCGAGCGCCGACGCCGACGCCGTTCGTCAGGCGGTACAGTATCTGTACGACCTTGGCCACCGCCATATCGCACGCGTGGCCGGCCCGGAAATGCTCGCACATTCCTACATCCGTGATTCCGCTTTCTCCGACGTGGCCACCGAGTTGGGCATGCGATACCGTTGCCTGCACACCGACTACACGCCGGAAACCGGTTCCGAGGCCACCAAGAGGCTGCTGTCGTTCCCGGAACATCCCACGGCCATCATCTACGACAACGACGTGATGGCGCTGTCCGGCCTCGGTGTGGCGACGGCCGAAGGCATTACGGTGCCCGATGACCTGTCGATCATGTCCTGGGATGATTCCTTCATGTGCACCGCCGCCTATCCGAATCTCACCGCCATGGGCCGTGATGTGGTGGGCACCGGTACGAAGGCCGCCGAGCTGTTGCTCAAGCTCATCGACGGTGAGCGCGTTGGTAACGTCATGGAAGAGCCGTATGAGTTGCGGCAGCGCGGCACCACCGGCCCGGTTCCCGCTGAACGATGACGGTGTCCGTTCGGTCTACCTTCCGGTGGATTCGCGTCGGACGAGCCGGAAATCGGCCGTGAGCTTTTCGGGCTTGAAATCCGTGCCGTCCTCGTCGATGCGCTTGAGCAGCAGGTTGACGGCTTTGGCCGCCAAATCGTTCAGATCAGTGCTGACGGTGCGGAATCGTCCGTCCCGTCTCGACCCGGCCGCTCCTGACTGACACATCGGTGTGAATTGACGCGAATAGTTTGAAAGAAGAGGTTGCAATGACTGAAATCGATGCCCCCGTTTGTGCTGTGGAAACGTCCGCTCGAATCATCGATCGGCATGATCTGCCGTATCGCGTGAACAACGTCGCACTGGCCACCAATCCACTGCATCGCTATTGCGCCGACCCGAATCTGGCAATTTTCGACGGCCGATACTTTCTGTACTGCACCGACGACGGCGTCGATGACTGGGGTTCCACTGCGTTCAGCGTGTACGTTTCCGACAATCTGATGGATTGGGAGCGTTACCCGGCGCTCGACCTGCGCGACGTACCATGGTGGACGGGTTCGGATGGCGCGTGGGCGCCGTCTATGGTGCGTAACGCCGACGGACGATATGTGTTGTTGTTCGTGGCTGATTCGCAGATCGGCACCGCCGTGGCCAACACTCCATATGGGCCTTTCATCCCTACTGTCGAACCGATTGTGCGCAAGGGGACCTTCAGCTGCCACACCATCGATCCGGGCGTATTCATCGACGATGACGGCACCCGCTATTTTTTGTGGGGCAATGGCAAGGCGTGGATCGCGCCGTTTTCCGACGACTGCCTGAGCTTCGACGAATCCAAGGCGATCGGCTGGATTCCGGGTGACTTCCGAGAGGCGATCTGGGTACACAGGCATGACGGTCTGTATTACGCGAGCTGGTCGGAAAACGACACCAGGGACCCGGCATACTGCGTGAAGTACGCGGTAGCCGAATCGTTGGCGGGGCCGTGGAGCGAACCCCGCGTGCTGGTCGAGCAGAATCCCGGGCTTCACTTATACGGCACCGGTCACCATAACATCGTGAACATTCCCGGCACTGACGAATGGATTATCGCCTATCATCGTTTCGCCTACCATCCGTCCGGTCGATGGGCCGGCGGAGATGGATGCCATCGTGAGACGGTGTTCGCCCCGCTCAATCATCTGCCCGACGGCTCGCTTGAGCAGGTGCGCCCTCAGGTCGGTTCCTATGTGCGTCCGTTGGGTGTAGACCATCACGGTGCACCCACAGCTTAATCGCTGAAAAACCCCCGGAGGATACCCTATAGTGAGTGACGTCAACGAATGATAAAGTCGTATGAGGGGTAGAACAATGAGTACACAACCGTTTAAGGGTGGTGAAATCAGCAATCAGCAGGCGGAGGCCATTGATGCGCTTGCTTCTGAGGATGAATTCAAGGGCAAATCCCGTCTGACCACGCTCATGCAGTTGCCATGGGGACGGAAATGGGGATATTTCCGCGATCAGTTACTCGTCCGTACAGTCGTGGTTACTGCCATCGTGTGCGTGGTGGTTTACATCATGGTACAGGTGCTTTCTCCGGTGGCGCCGCCGAAACTGTATGTGGCGGTATTCGATGACGTCATTAGCCAGCAGGAAGCCTCAAGTCTGCAGTCGGAAGTGGCGGAGAAACTGAATCTTCCGGAAGGACGAAAAGGCGGCGTGCTTATTGATTCGTCTTTCACGAGTGATGAGACCGGCGTTAGCAAACTGCAGACTTTGCTTGCCAGCAATGAGGTTGATGTGATCATCGCCGCGCCGAAGACGTATAAGAAGCTGGCTGGATTCGGTTACTTGACCAATTTGAACTCTTCGCTGACTGCATCGCAGCGTACGTCGCTGAGTGATGCTTTCGTGATATTGAAGGGCTTCAACGACTCCAGTGAGAGCGACAATCCGGATTACGATGGCAGTGGCAAAGGCAAGACCGAACCGTTCGGCATCACAATGACCGGCTTCAGGCGCTGGGATGATTTGAAGTCCGTGCAGGACGACGCCATCATCGGCATCGCACAGGACGCCCCTAACCGTGCCGAGGCACAAAAATTCATCTCCTTCCTCAAGGGATAGCCTTCAATCTCCTTCCTTGAGGAAGGCCCCAATTTTTTGGCTACGTGCAGGATGCCTACGCGAGCTTGAAGGTCTTTCGGATAAGCAGCATCTGCAGGTAGAAGCTGGCCCCGGCACCTATGAATATCCATAACAACGGCATCAGCATAAGCATTTGTTGCGGTGCGATGAGTACCGCAACAAATGGCCATATGGTCAACGTCAACACGGCAAAGGCGATGTGTGGTTTCATCAAGGCGAGTTTGATGGACTGTTTAAGTTGCTCACCCACGCTGAGTTTGCTGCGACCGGCCAATGGAAATACGAATGCCAGCGCTGAACCGATTATGGCAATTACAGCGACGGTGACGCCATACAGCACCGATATCGTATCCCCTGATTGTTTTGACAGATACCACAGATCAAACAATGCCAGAGCCCAGAATGCGGTGACTATGAAAGTTAACGCAAGTGTGGTAGGGAATCGACGTTTGAAAGCTTTCCAGAAATTACGAAAAATGCTGTGTGATGAGCCACTCTGCAACTCTCGCGACACTTCACAGGCGGCGGCAGTCGATGCACCGACGGTGACTACCGGGATGGAGCAGATCGTCCAAGCGATGCTGATCATTGCCATATCGCCGATTGTGCTCATAACATCATTAAAAGGGTTGTTCTGGCTAAAGATGCTTGTTGCCATAATTCCTCACTTTAAGCGCTTGTCCACGAATAGTTGAGTGGCTACGCTGCCGTCATGTCGTTTTTGCATTACTTAAGCGCTTAATATATACTGGTGATGGATAAAAGTCAACCAACATGTTGATGTAAACAGACTCGACAGCCCAAGGAGACAACGATGTTTGATCAGGGACCACATGTTGTGCTGCGTCGTGACGGCGTATGCCTCGTGCTCAAGACCCCGGAAGGCGAAATGCCGCAGGTCGAGTATTGGGGAGGGGATTTCGGCATTACGTCCGATGAATCCGCGCTCAACCAGCTTGACGCGATGACGCTGAAGGTCACTCCGCCACAGGAGAAGCCGGATGCCGCGCTGCGCCCGTCACTGCTGCCGCAAGGTGCCGAGGCCTTCGCCGGCCGCCCGGGCCTGGAGGCCTATCGTGGCGGCAAGCCGGTATTCGTGCGTTGGACCTCCGTCACTGCCTCTCCGATCGCTGCCGGTGGCGAAACCGAAGCCAACACGCTGAACATCGTGGCCGAAGACGCCGTCAACGCCGTCAAACTGGAACTGAAGCTCTCCATCAAGAAGGGTGGCCTGGTACTGGTCGAACAGACCGTCACCAACATCGACGCAACCGACAATCCGGATGCCGCCGCGCTGACCGTCAACTGGCTGGAATCCACCCTGCCGATGCCGCGTCGGGCCGACACCCTTACCCAGTTCACCGGTCGTTGGCCTCTTGAGAAGCAGCCTCGTACCGCCGTGATGCCGTCCGGTTCCGTGACTCGTGAATGCCGCCACGGCAAGACCAGCCATGAAAGCCCGTGGATGTTCATCGCTTCCGATGGCGAGCCGAAGTGGTCGGAAGGCGAAGTCTGGGCCTGCCATCTCGCATGGAGCGGCAACCAAACCTACCGCATCGACAACATGCCGCCGCACGAGCCGCTCATCGGCGCTGGCGAACTGCTCGGACCGGGTGAGATTCAGTTGGCCGCCGGCGAATCCTATACGGCTCCGCAAGTGTGCTTCTCTTACTCCGCAAACGGCCTTGACGGTATGGCCTCCCGTTTCCATACGTGGCTGCGCTCCCTGCCGAAGCATGTGTCGAGTCCGCGTCCGTTCACGCTCAACACGTGGGAGGCCGTGTACTTTAACCACGACGAATCCACGCTGAAAAAGCTTGCCGACCGCGCCGCAGCCGTGGGCGTGGAACGCTTCGTGCTCGACGACGGCTGGTTCCATGAGCGCCGTGACGACACCAAGGGCCTGGGCGACTGGGTGGTCGATCCGGAGGTCTGGCCGAATGGCCTCGACGGCATCGCACAGCATGTGCACGACCTCGGCATGCAATTCGGCCTGTGGTTCGAGCCGGAAATGGTGAACCTCGACTCCGATTGCGCCCGCGAGCATCCCGATTGGATTCTCGCCGCCCCGGAGGCCGTGCCATACCGCGAAGACGTCTCCTACCGCACCCAGTATGTACTCGATCTGGCCAATCCGGACGCCTACCGACATGTGCACGACCAGATGGCAGCGCTCGTCGAACAGCTCGGTATCGACTACATCAAGTGGGATCACAATCGTGATGTCACCGAACCGGTGCATGACGGCCGCTACGGTCTGCACGAGCAGACCCTCGCCTGCTATCGATTGTTCGACGATCTCAAGAAGGAATTCCCGAAGCTGGAAATCGAAAGCTGCTCTTCCGGCGGTGCGCGTACCGACGCGGGCATTCTGCAGCATGCCGACCGCATCTGGGGCTCCGATTCCAATGACCCGCGCGACCGCGTGGACATCCAGCGCTACACCGAGCTCGTTGTGCCGCCGGAAATGATCGGCGCGCATGTAGGCCCGTCGCCGGCGCACTCCACATGGCGCGCCACCGAGCTGAGTTACCGTGCGGCCATCTCGCTTGAAGGCTGCTCCGGTTTTGAATGGAACATTCTCGAATGCTCCGACGAAGAGGTCGAACAGCTCAAGGCGTTCGTGAGCCTGTATAAGGAACTGCGTGGCGTGCTGCATCGTGGTACCGTGATGCACGCCGACTTCAAGGATTCGGCGCTGCGTGGTCGTGGCGTGGTTTCGGATGACGGCAAGCATGCCGTGTGGGTGGTGGCCACCGTCACCAATCTGCGTGACGTGCTCACCGAGCGTCTGCGCATGAAGGGCCTCGATCCGAAACGTACGTACGGCGTACGTCTGCGTGATGAGGTCGGCGAAGTGCGCTGGGGCTGGAATACCCCGCAGTGGATCACCGCTGCGCAGATGGGCGGCTTCAGGGTCTCGGGCCAGCTGCTTGAGCAGATCGGTTTGCAGCTGCCGCCGCTGTGGCCGCTTGAGGCGATCGTGCTTGAGGTGGAGGCGCTGTAGTCTGGCGATGCCGTCCCGTTGAACCCAATGGTGGCGCGAAACTCATGAATCCCTCCCGCGTAATCCAGGAGGGATTCATGAGTTTCGCGCCACCATCGAAAAGGGCGTCGGATTCATGAGTTTCGCGCCATGACTCCATCCCCGGCGGTGCCACCCCGTACCTGTGTGAGCTGGTAGGCGGCGAACAGCACGATCAGCCAGATGATGCCGGCGTACACGGCGATGCGATAGCTGGCGGAGAAGCACATCAGCACCACGACCAGCGCCATGAACGCAATCACCACATACGGTGTCACGCGGGCGAGCGGCAGTTTGAACACGATCCTGTCGAGCGCCTCCTGGCCCTTCAGGCCCTTGAGTTCGGCCGGGCCGTCGCCGGCAGCCACTACGCGGCGGAACTTCAGCTCGGTGATCATGATCATCGTCCAGTTGATGGCGGCCGCGATGGTGGCGATCGACATCAGATAGTTGAATGCGAATTCCGGCCATACGAACACCACCACCACGGCGATGGCGATGATGATGGCGGAGGTGATCACGCCGCCGACCGGCACGCCACGTTTGCTGAGCTTGCCGAGATATGCCGGCGCGTTGCCCTGCTTCGCCAGCGAGTAGAGCATGCGGGAATTGGCGTACAGACCCGAGTTGTACACGCTCATCACGGCGGTCAGGCATACGAAGTTGAGGATTCCGGCGGCCGCGTGCACGCCCACGGAATCGAAGATTTGCACGAACGGGCTGGAGTCGCCGTCGATCTTGCTCCACGGCACCACGGCCATGATCACACCGAGCGCCACGATGTAGAACACGAGGATTCGCCAGATGATGCCGTTCGTGGCCTTCGGGATGGTGGTGCGCGGATTCTCGGTCTCGCCCGCGGTGATGCCGATTAGCTCGGTGCCGCCGAAACTGAACATCACCACGACCAGCGCCATCATCAGGCCGGTCCAAGTGCCGTCGGCGTTACGGCTCATCAACCCGTGCGGGAGGAAGCCGCCGTCGATGGTGAACCAGTTGGCGAATGATGCACGGATGCCCGATGCGGTCGGCACGTTCGCAATGATGACGTACAGGCCGCCGAGGATCATGGCGATCACGGCCACGATTTTGATGATGGCGAACCAGAACTCGAATTCGCCGAACTTGTTTACGCCCATCAGGTTCAGTGCGGCGATGGCCACGAGGAACACGACCGCCGAGACCCATTTCGGGATGTTCGGGAACCAGTAGTTCACGAACGAACCGACTACGGAAAGTTCCACCATGGCCACGAGTACGTAGTTGAACCAGTAGTTCCAGCCGGAGATGAATCCGGCGCGCTTCGACCAGTAGCGGGTGGCGTAGTAGCTGAATGCGCCTGCTTTCGGATCTTCTACCGCCATCTCGCTCAGCGCACGCACGATCAGGAAGATCGCGAGGCCGCCGATCAGGTAGGCGAGCAGAATGGACGGGCCGGCGAGTCCGATGGATTCGCTGGAACCGTAGAATAGGCCGGTGCCGATTGCACCGCCCAATGCGATCAGTTGGATGTGACGATTTTTCAGTGACTTGCGTAGCGTCGGCGGAACCGGCACGTCGTCGGTTTCGCGCGGCTTATTCACGGCATTGACGTCGCTCATGAATGGCCTCTTCTTCTCTTGGCTTTGGAACACCACTGATTGTATCCAAGCGCACACATATCCGTACGTCACCGTTCACGGCGAACCAGGGTTCTTGTCTGCGGGGCCTGACGGATGCGGGGAAGAAGATGGAGTTCGTGGCGCCATGTGGGTGTTGTGGGTGCCCTATGCCTATAGCGAACGGCAGGATGATGGCCGTGGTGTCAGACGGTCATGACGATGGCGAGCATTGTGGATCCGAAACGCTGGAATCGTTTCCAAAAGCATGTCCTATGATGGTAGGACCGGTATGCGGTTGCCGGCGGTACCGCTATGGACTCGATGCATGAAACGTTCAGGTAAGGGAATTTACGATGGGGTGGTTCCGGTGGCTTCGGGCGAGGCGGCAGGGCGTATAAGGCCAACGAGAGGTGGGCAGCGATTATGGAACAGCAGGAAGGCAAGACCGTCGTCACCATACGTGATGTGGCGCAGCGCGCCGGCGTCGCCGTTTCGACCGCGTCTCGTGCCCTGAGTGGCGGCTCGGCGTCCGAAGCGACCCGGCGGAAGGTTCAGGAGGCTGCCGAGGCGCTGCATTTCGTGCCGAATCCTGCGGCGAGGCGTCTGACCGGTGGGCATAGCAACGTAGTGGCATTGGTGGTGGACGAGCCCACGGACTTCCTGTTCCATGATGACTTCCTGGCCGGCATTCTCGGCCAGTTGAGTATGTCGCTCGCTCGGGAGAACCTGCTGCCGTTCCTGATTCTGGCCGAGCCCGATAACGCCAAGGGGTTCGAGCAGCTGCTACATCGCTCCGGCGCTGAAGGCGTGGTGGTGGCGAGTTTTCATGAAGGCCGTAAGTTCGCCGACATGCTCAAACGGTTCGATAAGCCCACCGTGTTCATCGGCAGTCCGCCGAAGGGCTTCAAATGCCCATATGTGGATGTCGACAATTACGACGGTGGTTATCAGGCCGGCAAATTGCTGGTGGAACGCGGCTGCAGGCACATTGCCCTTATCGAGGGGCCGCGCGATATGCCCACGCCGAAGGAACGTACGGCCGGATTCCGTGCCGCGTTGAAGGAGCAGGGGCTTGAGCCGATCGCTTCGTATGCGGGTAGTTATGAGATGGATAACGGTCTCAAATCCATGGAGCGGATTATTGCCGAGTATCCGCAGGTGGATGGTGTTTTCGCGCATTCCGACAAGATCGCGGCTGGCGCGTTGCATGTGCTTGACCGGTTCGACAAGCAGGTGCCGCAGGATGTCGCCGTCGTAGGATTCGACGATCTGCAGGCCGCACGTCTGCTCAATCCGCAGTTGACGACGCTCGCCCAACCGCTGGATGATATGGCGGAGGCGGCTACGCGCATGCTTGCGCATCGTTTGGAAAACGGTACGTGGCGCGTTTCGTTCCAGCGTTTTCCAGTGCGTCTGGTCCGTCGCGAATCCGCCTGACGGAAGTGTTTTCCTATCGTCGTACGTGCCGTCTTCATGTTGCGGGAACGGCGCTGCTGTTGTTGCATTTCCTGCAGGGATGAGATTCTCACATTGGTGGCTGAGGTGCTTGCAATGCGTGAGATTGTATGGCGCATGTCAAACGTTTTTTGGAACCGCTTGCAAAATAGTTTAGTGAATTGACGATATTCGTTAGTCGACGAAACTATATCAGGGGGCAAGATAGAGTGGCGGTCAACATGGTCGAATATGTCTAAAAGCATTGGAATATCAGCGATTTGTATCGGCATGTGCAACACGCCGAGATGATGGCGTTACCCCTTGAAAGGGTGTACCTTTGGAGTCACTTGATGGAAACGGTTCCATCAAACGTGAGAAAACATCGAGGTTTTCTCACAAGATCGTTGCACACAGCAGTGCGACGAACAAGGGAGAGTGACGTACATCGCAGTGCGTTGCAAGGAAAAGAGGACGAGATGAACAAGTTCAAGCCGGCACTGGCATCCGTCACGGCCCTGGCCATGATTGTTGGCCTAGGTGCCTGTGGAAGTTCCAATAGTTCCAGTGACAGTTCAAGTGCGGACGGCAAGATCACCATCAAGGTGCAGACCTTCAACAATCCGGGTTTCGGCAAGCCGACTTCGGAACGCCCGGGTGCAGACCTCTGGGCCAAGTATGAGAAGGCCCATCCGAACGTCAAGATCGAAGAGACCGCGGCCGCGTCTTCCGATGATGCGCGTGCAGCCTTCAACACCGCAATTTCCACCGGTTCCAACGCCTATGACGTATACGTGGCCGAAGTTGACTGGATGCCTTCATTGCTCGCCATGCCCGACAAGTTCGTCGATCTGAGCTCCTACACCAAAGACAACGACTGGGTGGCGTGGAAGTCCGAAAGCGCTACCGTCGACGGCAAGTTGATCGGTGCGGGTACCGACATCGGCCCTGAAGGCATCTGCTACCGTGCGGACCTGCTCGAGAAGGCGGGTTTCCCGTCCGACCGTGAATCCGTGGCCGAATGGCTCGGCGGCGATGATGCCACTTGGGACTCCTTCTTCAAGGCGGGCAAGGAATACACCGAGAAGACCGGCTTGCCATGGTATGACTCCATGGCCAGTAATTGGCAGTCCATGATCAATCAGGTCGAGGAATCCTACGTATCCAAGGACGACAAGATTATTGCCGCCGACAATGCCAAGATCAAGGATCTGTACGACCAGCTGACCGCCACCAAGGATATGTCCGCCCATCTGACCCAGTGGAGCGACGACTGGAACGCGGCCTTCAAGTCCGACACGGGCTTCGCCACCATCCAGTGCCCGGCATGGCTGATCAACAACATCAAGGGCAACACCGGTGAAGATTTCCAAGGCTGGGATATCGCCGACGTCTTCCCGGGTGGTGGCGGTAATTGGGGCGGCTCCTATCTGGTCGTTCCGGAATCCTCCCCGGTTAAGGACGAGGCCGCCAAGCTCGTGGCATGGCTGACCGAAGCCGATCAGCAGGTCTCCGTGTTCACCACTGCCAACAACTATCCGAGCTCCGAAGGTGCGCAGGCCTCCTCCGATGTGTCCAGCAAGACCGACGCCTACCTGAACGATGCTCCGACCGGTAAGATCTTCGCCAACCGAGCGAAGGCCTACGACATCGTCCCGTACAAGGGCAGCCAGTACTTCGACATTCAGACCAAGATGGTCGACGCCCTGAATCGCGTCGATGCGACCTAGGAACAAACTCCTGACCAGGCTTGGAAGCAGTGGTTGGAAGACGTGAAGGCCCTAAGCTGACAGACACCCTGTGAAGGACCCGGTCCCGGCCGAACCCATCATCCATAGGCCGGGTCGGGTCCTTTCTTCTGAGCGCATCGCACTCAACGCAACCGGCATCTTCTGCAATCACAACGACGTGAACTAGGAGCAATCATGTCACGATCAACCAAGCAGCCGACCCCATGGCGCACCCGGCTAGGACAGTTTGAATGGAAGGCGTCTCCATACCTCTATATCGCCCCGTTCTTCCTGCTGTTCGCAGTGGTGGGCCTGTTCCCGCTGCTGTTCACCGTATATATCGCAACGCGCCAATACAACACCCTGACCGGCGATGGCGGCGTAGCCATCTGCGGCGCAACCTGCAATAGCGACGAGCCCAGCATCTGGGCCAACTTCAACTGGGTACTGCACCAGCAATCCTTCTGGGACGCGCTGCGCAATTCCTTCTCCATCTTCATCCTCAGCTCGGTTCCGCAAATCATTCTGGCGCTGTTCCTGGCATGGATCCTCAACGCGAATCTCAAAGCGAAAACCTTCTGGCGCATGGGAGTGCTGTTGCCATACATCGTGGCACCGAGCGCGGCCGGCATCATCTTCTCGCAGATCTTCTCCGACAAGATGGGTGCCATCAACGTGCTGCTGACCGATATCGGACTGAACCCCATCATGTGGCATGGCAACGCCTTCTGGTCGCATGTGGCCATCGCCACCATCGTGAACTTCCGCTGGACCGGCTATAACACGCTGATCTTCCTCGCCGCCATGCAGGCCATCCCGAACGACGTACTCGAGGCGGCCGTAGTCGATGGCGCCGGCAAATGGCGCACCTTCCGTTCGGTGGTGTTGCCGATGCTGCGACCCACATTGATCTTCGTGATCATCACCTCCACCATCGGCGGACTGCAGATCTTCGACGAGCCACAGATGTTCCACAACGGCACTTCCGGGTACGGCGGACCGAACCGGCAGTACCTCACGCTCTCGCTGTACCTGTGGGATATGGGCTTCAACAAGGTCACGATCGGGCAGCCGAACCTAGGTCGCGCGGCGGCCGTGGCGTGGATCCTGTTCCTGATCATCGTGCTGTTGGCCGTGCTGAACTTCTGGCTGACGCAACGACTCGCCTCGGGCGGACAGCCGAAGATCGACAAAATCAAACTGGCCGAACTCAACGCACGGCAGGAAGCCGAATATGAGCTGGCAAAGCGATCGGGAGTCGAGGCCCGTCGTGCAGCCTCGGCAACGGCCGCTTCGACCGACGTCGCCGAAAGGAAGTGACCCAAGATGACCGATATCACCAACGAAGGCAACAAGCGCGATCTGGGCACTCCGGCACTTGAGCAGATGTACGGCAAGGGCGTGGCCCGTTCCGCAGCGAAACAACGCCGTCGTAAGACGTTGGAAGTGACCAGCGAAGGCCGCCGCGCGGGGTGGGGCACGTATGCGATTCTCGTCGTGACGATCCTGATTTTCGTGTTCCCGCTGTATGTGGCGCTTTCGATTGCGTCGCAAAGCAGCTCCAGCACGCAGTACGGCGTGCAGGCGCTGATTTTCGGCAGCGGACTGATCAAGAACATCTCGCGCGCATTCGGCGCCATGAAATTCTGGCAGGCGTTGAGCGGCACCCTGTTCGTGGCAATCGTCACGTCGGTATCGACGGTGTTCTTCTCCACGCTGGCAGGCTACTCATTCTCCAAACTGCGGTTCCGCGGCCGCGGCGTGCTGTTCACCATCGTGATCGGCACCATGACCATCCCGCAGCAGCTGAGCATCGTACCGCTGTACATCATGGCCAACAAGGCCGGATTGTTCGGTTCGATCTGGGCCGTGATCATTCCGGGTCTGGTCAGTGCGTTCGGCGTGTTCTGGATGACGCAATACCTGCAGGACGCCCTGCCTTACGAGCTGATCGAAGCGGCGCGCGTGGACGGCTGTTCCATGTTCCGCACTTTCATCTCCGTGGCGGTGCCCGCAGCCCGGCCGGCGGCCGCGATGCTGTTCCTGTTCACGTTCATCGCGCAGTGGACCAACTACTTCTGGCCCATGCTTATTCTCGGCCCGAACAAGAACAGCATGCTCACCGTTGCCGCGGCAACCCTGAAGGGCGCGTACTTCACCGACTACACCATCGTGATGGCCGGCGTGGTGCTCACCACCTTCCCGCTCATCCTTCTCTTCGCCGTCGCCGGCAAGCAACTGGTTTCCGGCATCATGGCCGGTGCGGTGAAGGGCTGATGCGGATTTGGCCTCCGCCGTCGGGCCGTATACATGTACCCTTGTGACGAGGGTGCCGGCTACAGGGGTTGCGCTCGCTCTGGCGCAACCCCTGTTTCATGCGTGTCGATGCGTGTCACAGACATATGTTCTCCAGTTTCGTAGTGTTCAATAAGAAGTAGGTTTTTCTTAAGGGGCACGCGTCTGGAGGAGCACAATGGCGTTCGTCAAAGACATGATTCGCATGTGGCTGCGATCGTGGAAGCGATTCGTCTCGATCGCCATGATTACCCTGCTCGGCGTGGCCGTACTCACCGGCATCTACGCGGGATGTCGCGATGCGTTCCTCGCCTCGGACCGGTTCTTCGACGCCCAGGGCATGCATGATATTCAGGTGTTATCGACGGCTGGGCTGAGCGATGCCGATGTCACCGCGCTGCGACGGGTCACTGGCGTACGGAAGGTGCAAGCCGAGCGCTCGCAAAGCGTAACCATCGATGTGGGCGGCGACAAGTCCGTAACCATGCAGGAAATCGGCACGAACGGCATCGACCAGCCATACCTGCAGGAAGGTCGCATGCCGACCAAATCCGGTGAGGTCGCAGTCACCAAGCAATTCATCAAGGATTCCGGCCATACGATCGGCGACCGCATCACCGTCACACCTGAAGCATCCCAAGTGTCCGATTCTCCAGAATCGGACACTCAGGCAGGTACATCCGGTTCCCAGATGTCCGATTCTGGAGAATCGGACACTTCAGGGGTGTCGGATGAACAGACGCCGGAATTCCCGACGGAGCTGCGAATCGTGGGCGTGGTGCTTGATCCTCAGAACCTGAGCAATCCTGACGGATATTCGGCCATGACCTCGTTCCGTTCGACTGCGACGAGCGATTACACGTTTTTCGCGCCATCCGATGGCGTGACCGGCACCATCTATACGTCGGTCACTCTGCTGGTCGACGGTGCGGCAGACGAAAGCACGTTCGACGAATCCTACGAAACCATCGTCGGCAAAGTCATGAACCGCATCAAAGGTAAAACGAAAACCAATCGTCAGAAAGCACGACGGCAGGAACTCATCGATGCGGGACAGAAGAAAATCGACGAAGCGCGAGACAAAGCCAATCGGCAATTCGCGGATGCGCAGAAACAGATAGACGAGAATCGCAGTCAATTCAATCAACAGATCGATCAGATTGTGGCACAGCAAAGCGCAATGCTGGGCACAGGTGCGACCATGGACGAATCCACCCGTGAAACCATGCGTGAAACAGTGATCTCCAGCAGTCCGCAGCTCCAGGAAGCCAAGGCGCAGTTGGACGCGGCGCAATCGCAATTGGACGAGCAGAGGAACAGTGCCGAACAAACCTTCCAGGATAAGGAAGATGAGCTCGAAAGCAGCGTGCCGAACGTGCGCTGGTACGTGCAGGATCGTTCATCCCTCGGCGGATACAGTGCGCTCAAATCCGACCTGAGTTCGATCCGATCCATTGGCAACGCATTCCCGGTCGTGTTCCTACTGGTCGCGGTGATGATGAGCCTGACCGCCATGGCGCGCATGGTCGAAGAGGACCGTGGCCTTATCGGCACCTACATCGGCCTCGGTTACGGACGATTGCAGGTCGCCGCGCGCTACATGCTATTCGCACTGCTTGCCTGCCTGATTGGCGGCGGCCTTGGGCTATTGCTTGGATTCCTTGGCATTCCAGCGTTTTTGCTGATTGTGATACAAGGCATGTATGTGCTGCCGGACGTGCGATTCGAGTATGACTGGCTGTATGGATCGCTTGGCATCGCGCTGTTCGTGGTCGGCGTACTCGGTGCGACGATCTACGCGTGCGTCGAAGAGATGCGGCAGACGCCCGCCGGCTTGATGCGTCCGAAAGCCCCGCGCGCAGGTTCGCGCATTCTATTGGAGCGGATTACGCCGATTTGGAGTCGTTTGGGATTCCTAAGCAAGGTTACTGCGCGCAATATCTTCCGTTTCAAGTCGCGCTTGGTCATGACGGTCGGAGGCGTTGCCGGATGCACGGCGTTGATCATATGCGGGCTCGCGATCAACGACACCGTGGCGGAACTTGGCGTCAAACAGTATCGCGATATCTACCGATACGATGTGATGGTCGTTGCGAACGATACCGATGCGGATGCAATGCGGGCGAAGTTGCGAGCGGACGGGCGTACGACTTCGACCATGGACATACGTGTCGAATCCGGTGATCTGGCGAACGATGAGGGAAGCGAGAGCATCCAACTTGTGGTGGTGCCCGAGGAGCATCTGGATGAACTGGGCGAGATGGTTACGCTCAAGCCAGTCGCGTCCGGATGGGATGGTGTGCGCAAGTTCTTCGGAATGTCCGATTCTGGAGAATCGGACAGTAAAGCAGTCGAAACCACGTTGCGAATGTCCGATTCTGGTGAATCGGACAAACAGGGTGGCGAATCCGAGGCACGGATGGCTGATTCTGGAGAATCGGACAGTCAGGACGTCAAAACCGGGGCGCAGTTGTCCGATTCTGGAGAATCGGACAAACGAAGTGGCTCGAAGGCGGTGTTGGACGACAGTGGGGTGATCGTGTCGCAGTCGGCGGCCAACGCGCTGGGCGTTAAGGCCGGCGATACGGTGAATCTCACCAACGGCGATGGCATTCAGGCCAAGGCCAAGGTGAGCGAGGTGACGCGTAACCTCATAGGTTCCGACATCTACGTGAGTGAATTGTATTATGGCAAGCTGTTCGGTTCAGGGTCCGGAATGTCCGATTCTCCAGAATCGGACAAATCGGATTCCGGCGGCTCCCTGACCTGGAACGCCGTATACGCCAAGCTCACCGGATCCGACGATGCGCAGATCGCATACGCCAACACCCTCGAAAAGGATGATTCGGTGATGAAGACGGTGTGCTGCGCGGACATGGCCGCCAGCTTCAAATTTGACCTCATGGGCGCGGTGGTCGCCCTGATCGTTGCGCTTGCGGGCGGGCTGGCACTTGTGGTGCTGTTCACGCTTGCCAATACGAATGTGTCGGAACGCGTGCGCGAGATGGCCACGTTGAAAGTGCTGGGATTTTTCGATCGTGAAGTGCACCGGTATGTGAATCGAGAGATGATGATTCTGACGGCCATGGGAGTGGTGATTGGTTTGCCGATAGGTCGATGGATCGGTGGTCTGCTCACGGCTGCGCTGAATATGCCGGCATTGTATTTCGAGGTGGAGGTCAAGCCGATGAGTTACGTGATTGCGGCGGCGGCGACCATGGCGTTTGCGCTGTTGGTGCAACTGTTCGTGAATCCGGTGCTTGACCGGATCGAGCCGGTCAGTTCGTTGAAGTCGGTGGAGTAATACGACTCAGGGGAGCATACCCCGCCATTTTCCTCCTTTCTCATGTGTGCCACGTGTTGTGTGGCTCATGAAACCATTGAAGATACGGGGGTGTATGGAGCGTGTGTTTGGCGTGAGGCCGCACGCTTCGGTTGGCGTGTCTTGACCGTTGTGTCCGAGTGTTGCGGATTTCAGCCGTGTGACTCGTTTTTCGTGGGGTTTGCCCGCATTGATTCGTTCCGCTGTAAGCAAGGTGCGGTGCCGTGAATGTTGAGAGCGGTGAGAATATCATGCGGGGGTCGTAGGGAGGGTATCGGAACAAATCCCCCCGATACGATTCGGCGTATCGCAGTTATATGAGGGGGTCGCCATATGAAAATACTTTCGCTGGGGGGGGGGGCTTCTTTTCCGCCCACATGTAATTTACAGGCGATTTTGCGGGGCTTGCGATGATGCCGGACCGTACGATGACGCTCGAGCAGGGGCGGCAATGATGATCGACGGTAAGTTCACTGCCAAGGAACGCTCCTATCTGGCCAGTCTGCCCGCGGTCAAAAGCGTCAGTGCATCCCATATTCGCTATACCGACCAATTCCGTGTCGAATGCATGTGCCGTTACCGTGCGGGGGAGTCGCCTGCGGCTATCTTCCGTGAGGCAGGTCTTGATCCGAAACTTATCGGGTACAAGCGCGTGGAACGTTGCATCGCCAGATGGAAACGTCGGCAAGATAAGGAGGCGAAGTCCGGTAAGCGGACGAGTCCGTATGCGCTCGATGCCGATGATTTGCGGATATTGGAACACGGCAATCTTACGCAATCGGAATGGGGGTCGCCGAATGCCGGCGATTCCGAGGAGGGGCTGTCGCAGCTGGCGAGGGCTCAGCTGGCCATCAATGAGCGTGATCTGCTGATTGCGCGGCAGGCGTTGCGCATCGACGAACTGGAGCGTGTATTGCGGCAGTTCGTCGAAAGGTAGCGGGATTGCCGAAATGCTGCAGTCAACAGCGTTCGGGCTGGATTTGGCGGGATCGGAGAGTCGCTAATGCGGGAGTCACGGTGCGAAACGGTGCGTGCTGAGGATTTGATGGAATCGGAAACGGTGGGAATGGGCTGGCGGCAGCCTGCGTTTGATGAGGTGATCGACGTTGCCGATGAGATGCGTGAACGCCGCAGGAATCGCCGTAGTATGCGCATGATGTATGCGATTGGTGCGTTGCTGATCGTCGCCGCAATCTGCATTGGTGGGTTTCCGGCGGCATTGCAGTACCGTGCCGCAGTGGAGTTGTCGCGTACGTCGGCGCAATCCGCACGAACGATTGCGGGCTGGCCGTATCCGCAGGCGGATGATGCGTTCGCTGCCGCGAAATCATATAACGAACGTCTTGCGGTTTCGGGGCAACCGATTTTGGGTGAGGCGAAGGATCCGTTCGCTGCGGTTCAGGGCGGTTCGCGGGCCAGCGAGACGGATGATGACGATGGCAGTGCGAGTTCCAAAGACGAGGAATATCAGGGATTGTTGGATTCCGGTGGCGGAGTGATGGGCACCATTCGCATTCCTAAGATTTCGGTGAATCTGCCAATCTACCACGGCACGTCGCAGTCGGCGCTGGCCTCCGGCGCGGGGCATCTGTACGGCAGCAGCCTGCCGGTCGGTGGCAAGAGCACGCATGCCGTGATCACCGGGCATCGCGGATTGGTGAACGCCACCATGTTCACGCGGCTCGACGAGATGCGCGTTGGCGACTACTTCTATCTTGACGTGATGGGTCATACGCTCGGCTATCAGGTGGACCGCATTTCCGTGATCGAACCGAACGATACGTCAAAGCTGAAGATCGTGCCCGGCGAGGATCGCGTGACGCTGATGACATGCACGCCATACGGCGTGAACACCCACCGTCTGCTGGTTTCCGCGGTACGTTCGTCGATTCCCGACGTGATTCCCGACGAATCGGACGCGGCGAAGGATGCGCGGTTGATTGCGATCGTGGCCGCTGTAATCACACTGCTGCTCGGATTGGTTCTGTTGTGGTTGCGCAGAAAGCCGTGGCATATCCGCAGGCATGCGGCCAAATGGCCAAAAAGGGGATAGATTCCTGTTTCGAAAATCGGGTGCCGAAAACAACCTTTATGCGTTGCAGCCAGTAGGTTTTGCCGTGAGTCTTTCCCCTCGACTTTCCCGCCGTTAGGGTGTATGTGTGCTTGGGTGAATTCCCCTACGTTTCAGGGTTGGAGCGGTATCGAACGACTGCAAGGTCGTCGAAGCCGTATGAAGACAACCTAGCGCCGCAAGGCGCTGCGTAAGGGGACAATATGAAACGTGCATGCGACGAATGGCAGGCAGTGCGCAAAGGGGGACTTGCTAAGCGAGTCATCGCGGCGCTTGTTGCTGTGGCCATGCTCGGTGGTCTTGGATATGCCACTGCCAGCACCGCTGTTGCGCAGGATGATACGACGCAGCAGCAGGCGCAGCAGACGGAACAGTCTGCGAAGACCACAAGCGAATCGCAGGATGAGAAGACTTCCGATTCCGAAGCAACCAGCAAGAAGGCCGCTACGGATGAGACCTCTGCGGATGGTTCCGCTGAGGATACGAATACAACGGATGCCGATGCTGGTGTTGAAGCGCAGAATGGCGCTGATGAAACGGCAGTGCAAGCGGCTAATGAGCCGGCCGCGACTCCGGTGGCGGACGGTGGTTCGTCGGAAAGCGGTTCACTGCTGCTGGATGAATCGTTCAAGAACAGCACCTTCGGAGACGCAAACTGGACAACTGCAGACAGCGCTTGCCTGACGGCCGCGACCAGTGGTTCGTTGAAGTGCGAGAACACGCAGGATAGCAGTGATATCCAAGGGGAGAACGGCAAGGGTTACCTGCAGTTGACAGATAACAGCGAGAACCAAAAAGCCGCAGTACTGTACAATCAGCCGGTCATCAGCAAGAGCGGCCTGCATGTTACGTTCGACTATTACATGTATCAGACGTCCGGCGCGGGCAAGTATACAACACCAGCGGACGGCATCAGCTTCTTCCTGACGGATGGCGCGGCCACGCTGAGCAAGGCAGGCACCTCAGGCGCGGCACTCGGTTACGCGACTAGTGACGATGATGGCATCGGCACCGATAGCAAGCGAGGAGAGGGTGTCGCCCAAGGTGTGCTCGGCATCGGCTTTGACCGTTTCGGCAACTTCAGCCAGCAGAACGCAACCGGAACGAAGTCCGATAAGGGTTATGCACGTGTTACCGGTGGCGAGGACTGCGGCCAGTGGAGTGACCCGAAGGGAGCCAACTCCGTTACCGTGCGTGGTGCGGGAAAGACCGACAGCGACGGTAACTGGAATAACGGCTACTGCATTGTGGCATCCGAGAACGTTGCGGCCGGACTTGACAGTGGCAAGGCGACCAAGAGCGAAGACGATACCAATGGCAAGTCCGTTGACATTACCATCGATCCCGTTGCCGATGACAGCGCCACGACGCAGCATCTGACGGTGAAGATCGCAGGTAAGACCGTTCTCGAAAAGGATATCGACCGTCTTCCGGATTCGGTGAAGTTCGGCTTCAGCGCATCCACAGGTGCTGACCATCAGGTGCAGTTGATTCGCGGACTGAAGGTTTACTCGGTAAACAAGCTGAGCCAGCTTGATCTGGTGAAGTCCGTGGACAAAGACCAGTACCCGGATGCGGATTCCCACACGTTCAATGTGGGCGATGAGGTTCCGTACACGTTCGTAGTGCGTAACAGCGGCACCACTACGTTGAATAATGTTGTGGTGAATGATCCCAACATCACGAATGTTTCCTGCGGAACCGACACTCTTGCCGCAAACCAGCAGACGACGTGCTCTGGAACGTTGACCCTTACCGAAGACATGGTGGGCAGCGAAGGCCACTTCACGAACACCGCCACGGCCTCGGGTACGGACACCGACGGCAATATTGTGAATTCCCCTGAAGCCAGTGTGACGATTAAGGCGATCAAGCCGCTCGGCGCACCAGAAAAGCATAAGAGGATCAAGAAGAACAGCGACAACACCTACACAGTGAACGTCGACGTGACCGGTGCTGCAAGTAGTTCCACAATCACTACCACCGAGCCGGTTGACTTCACACTCGTGCTTGACGTGTCCGGTTCGATGCGTGACAGTATGGGCTCCGTTACGAAATTGCAAGCATTGCAGTCCGCTGTAAACAACTTTTTGGATGAGGCTGCGGAAATTAATAAAGGTGCGCAGTCCGGTTCTGAGTTAGTTCGTGTCGGCTTGGTGAAGTTTGCTGGTAAAACAACGGACAGTATTGGGAACCGAACATATTCGGAAAATCGTAGTACTTACAACTACTCCCAGATTGTCAAGAAGTTGACCGCTGATACGGATGACTTGAAGGGTGAAGTGAACGCGCTTACGGCTGGCGGTGCCACCCAGGCTGATTATGGATTCCAGCATGCATCTACGGTAATGTCTGAAGCTCGAACTGAAGCAAAGAAGGTGGTTATCTTCTTTACGGATGGTAAACCTACATCGAAAAGCAAATTTGACAACGATGTGGCCAACGACGCTGTTAAATATGCTAAGAAGTTGAAAGACAGTGGAGCTACCGTATATTCGATTGGTGTTTTTGACGGTGCAAATCCAGCCTCGACAGCGACTCAGGAAAATCAATTCATGCACGCTGTATCCAGCAATTACCCAAATGCGACGGAATACACGGATCGTGGCGAGGGGAGTAACGCCGGATACTACAAGACCGCAACCAACGCCTCGGATTTGAACTCCATCTTTGAGGAAATCCGGAAGAGCGAGACGACCACTTACGGTTTCACCAACGTGAGCATCGAAGATACGCTTTCTGAATACGTCGAACTTTCCGACAAGAACTACACGGTGACGGCGAAGGGCGCCAACGGCAACAAGGTCGCTCTCGAAGAGGGTAGTGACTACGTGTTGACCTATGGCGAATCCGCCAAGAAGTTCACGGTCGTATTCCAGAACATGTTGCAAGATGGTGTTACCTACACGCTCTCCTACAACGTGAAGCCAACCCAGAAAGCATACGACGAGTATGCGGACAATGACGGTAGCTATGGTGACACTGTGGGTGATGTAGACACCGATCTCGACGGCAACACCACATCGTCCGGCCAGCCTGGTTTCCACTCAAACGAGTCCGCATGCCTGGCCTACACGGCCAACGGTAGGAAACACGTTTGCTCCGACAATCTATACCCGCATCCTGTGATTCAGGTGGTCTCCTCCACCCTGCATATCGAGAAGCAGTGGAGCGGCGACGGTGAAAAGCCGGCAAGCATCAATGTGACTGTCAAACAAGGCAATAGCGACTACAAGACGGTCACGCTGACACCCGACGACAACGGCAACTGGTCAACTGACGTGATCATTCCGGCGGGCGAGTCGAAGACCTACACCGTTACGGAAAACGATCCCGGCAACCAATGGAACGTATCCTATCAGCACAAAGTCGGCGACGGAAATCTCGCTGATGGCAATGCAGTGACAGTTCCGCAATCCGCGACATCACAGACCGCGACGGTAATCGTCACCAATAAGCAAGCTTTGGTGACGTTGCCAGCAGATTCCATCACCGTGAATAAGAAAGTTGTCGGAACCAATACGGGGCATGATTTCAACTTCACCATGATTGCGACTGGTGATAATGCGGGCAAGGCCACTTGGCCCAGAACGGACCAATCCAAGTCCAAAGTGACCATCAGCCAGGTTTCCCAGACCCAGGTAAAGTCCGCCACATTCGGCGATGAGCTCACGTTCCCCGCCGCCAACGCGACGTACACCTTCCAAGTGACGGAAGACAAGCCAACCGACACTACTGGCTGGAAGTACGACGATTCTGAGCAGACGGTAACGGTAACGGTGAGCTACGACGAAACGCAGAAGAAGTGGACCGCCGTAGCTTCCCCGGCGGAGGTCACCTTCACCAACCGCTACATCGCGGTGGCTTCGTTGCCGCTGACCGGTGGCACGACGGATCGTCAGTGGTTGCTGATCGGTGGCGGAATCGCCGGAATGGCGATGCTGATGATCGGCGCGGCCGGAATCTGGCGCGGCAGGAAGCGTCTCGTCTGAGATGTCATACGGCTGGGCCGCTCGCCAACATTCCGGGCGGCCCGGCAATCATCAATCAGGATTTGCGGATCGCGGGAGCAAGTCAAGTTTCCGCCTCCCGCGATTGCAGAAAACAGTAGTTAAAACATAAGGAAGAGGGAATTCTCATGAAGTTGAGGAAACTTTTCGCCGGCATCGCCGCCGCGGCGACGCTGCTGGGTGGCATGGCCCTAGGCGCTACCAGTGCTCAGGCGGTACGGATCGCGGATGCGACGTTTACTTTCACGGCTGAAACCGCCGAGCAGCTGACACACGCCAACCTGACGGCGTACAGGATCGGTGATTACTATCAATTATCTACGGACTGCTACGGCGTCATCACGAATGATGACAATAAGAATGCGGTTGACTCCGCTTTGGCGAGTGCTCTCGGCACAGACGCGGTAAAGACGGATCAGGATAATCTGGCTGCCGCCCTGAGCACCGGTGCTTTGGACATTTCCGCCACTCGCCCATGGACCACGACCGCTGACGGTGCGGCCAGTGCCACTCGTGCATTTGCCAATACGCTTGAGTCTGAAGGTAAGTTGACGAATGGCCAGCAGGTCACGCTTACCACTCCGACCGGTTCCGACGAGAACGGCTGGTCCGCCACCGTGGACCTTTTCCCAGGTATCTACGTGTTCGTGGATAATGCGATTGAGGGAACCGTCACCAAGGCCGTTCCGATGATCGTTGCTTCCGGTACCGTCGATGCAGAGAAGAAGCAGTTGGTCAATCCGAATCAGGGTGACAATACCGTCAACATGAAGAACACCAAGAACACCGAGAAGAACAAGACCGTCGACAAGGCTTACGCCGCTATTGGTGACACTCTGACCTACACCTTGACCGGTACTGTTGCCAACCCGGCTCCGGCTGCCTTCGCATTCACCGATACCCCGGGCGTTGGCCTGACCGTCAAGGCTGGAACCTACAAGTTCTACACGGTCGGAGCCGATGGAGACATCGAGGAACCATCCACCGATTTCACTTTCCCTAAAGCGGATGTGACCGGTGATGGTGAGACTTCCTTCGATATCACCGTGAACGATCCGTCCAAGTACGCTGGCCGGACCATCAAGGTCGTGTTCCAGGCTCTGGTGAATGACGAAGCCGTTGTTGAAGATGGTGTTGTGAACGATCTCGACAACTATGGCACCCCTATTGAGGTCACCACCAAGTTCGTCGGCTTCGACTTCAAGAAGATTGATTCCGACAACAAGGGCATCGAAGGTGCCGAATTCCAGATTCTGGATGGACGCGTTGCGCTGTACTTCGTCAAGCAGGATGACGGCTCCTACAAGAAGGCCGCCTCCAAGGACACCGAGGGTGCCACTGATACCCTCGTGTCTGCGGCTGATGGCACCGTGAAGGTTACCGGTCTTGACGCAACGAAGGCCTACACCGTGAGCGAAACCAAGGTCGCCACCGGACAGTATCTGGACCTCAAGCCGTCGTTCACCGTCAACTTCAACAATGATCACGAGGCTGTTCTGAGCAGGACCATCGATCCGTGGGGCCTGGTCAACACCGCCGACAAGACCGTGAAGAACGTGAAGTCCGTCGATCAGCTGCCGCTCACCGGTGCTGCCGGAACCATCCTGTTCACCGTCATGGCCCTGCTGCTGGCCGGTGCCGGCGCGACCGTGGTGCTCAAGGCTCGTTCCAAGAACGCCAAGGCTTGATTCTCATCAGACTGAATCGATAGCTGAACCCTCGAAGGGTGACTGCGAGAACATCATCGCAGTCACCCTTCGTTTTTTGGGATAAGAAGGGTTTTGAGACGCGAAAGCCTCTCATGGGCGATGCTCTTTTTCGGGGGTTATAGAGTGCGATTTACGGGGGCTCGGGTCGGCGAAATGGCGAGGGTGTGCGGAAGGAAGGTTTTACGGGGGTTGACGGGGAGGGGAGGAAAACGAGGGTATTGCGCGGAAGGCGAGCCATACAATCGCTAGCGAATTCACCAAACAGATATGTGAAGGACAATGCAGCGAGAAAGGCGGAACGACGATGGCACGGGGCGGCGGATCGTTCAGTAGCGAGGAAATCCAACTATTGCGAGGATTGCCGGCGGTCGCCAACGTCACGCAGGATCGCATCACCTACTCCGATACCTTCAAACAGGTATGCACCATTCGTTACCTGGCGGGGGAGTCGCCGACCAAAATCTTTCGAGAAGCGGGCCTGCCACCGGACCTCGTCGGCTACAAGCGTATTGAACGCAGCGTGGCGCGCTGGAAAGCGGCCGCCATCAAATCCGTGAACGGCAGCGACAGCATGAGCGATGGTGAGATCATCGCTCAGCTCGTTGATCGGTACAGGCGTGCGCTGGTAACACGGAAGAATCTTGACAGCATTGCGGAGAACATCATCGGCATGGAATCCGATGCGAGCATGGCCGCCACCAATGCCGAAGTTTCTTTGAAAGCCATGCGGCCATCCAGTCCGCAGACTGCCGATACGGGGACGGACGCGATCGATGCCGAGACGGCCAGCATCATCATCAAACAGCAAGCCAGGCGCATCGACGAATTGGAGAGAGCCAATGAAGCGCTCCGCGAACAGGCCGCGCACGTCGCCTAAGTCTTGGTTGCGCACGTCGCCTAAATTCGCGAGTGTAGTCGGTGGAATGCGTAACGGAACCCGAAACGCATGAATCTCACGCCCCGAGCGAACCAGGCATGCGATAAGTAAGCAGTGGGCAGAATTCGGCAGCCCGCCTAATTGCGGGACGGATGTGCGATGCGCGGGGTAGGGTGGAAATCATTATGACTTACGAGAATCCGAACTCCGCCGGCCAGGGCGGTATGCAATCCGAAACCTCGCCTGCCGACATGCGAGCTGCCCAGGCCGCGACGCCGGCAACCGCCGAACCCGTCGAGTCGCTCGATAAAGGCAACGAGATGGCCCGAGGCCTCAACAATCGCCATGTGCAGTTCATCGCCATCGGCGGCACCATCGGCACAGGGCTGTTCCTCGGTTCCGGCAAGTCGATCGCACTGACCGGTCCGAGCATCATCTTCGTGTACATCGGCGTCGGCCTGATCATGTTCCTGCTGATGCGCGCCATCGGCGAAATGATGTACCGCGACCCCAGCCAACACACCTTCATCAACTTCATCACCCGCTATCTCGGCCGCGGATGGGGCAAATTCGCCGGCTGGACGTACTGGATCGTGCTCATCCTGACCGGCATGACCGAAATCACAGCCGTCAGCACGTATTTCGTCACGTTCTTCGGCATGTTCGACATCAACCTCAAAGCATGGAAATGGCTGATCGAACTGTGCTTCCTCGTGGCGCTCACATGCGTCAACCTGATTGCCGTGAAAGTGTTCGGCGAAGCGGAATTCTGGTTCTCCATGATCAAGATCACGCTGATTGTGGGCCTGATCGCCACCGCCGTGGTGATGCTCGTCATCGGCTTCCACTACCCGGCCACGCACATCGAGGGCGTTGACGGCACCATTGCGGGCGCGACGGTGAGTCTGCGCAATCTGGTCAACGGCTTCCAGATCGCGCCAAACGGTTGGATGAGCTTCTTCATGAGCTTCCAAATGGTGTTTTTCGCCTACCTGCTCATCGAATTCGTGGGCGTTACGGTGTCGGAAACGCAGAATCCGCGCAAGGTGCTGCCGAAAGCCGTGAACGAAATCATCATGCGCATTCTGATCTTCTACGTGGGCGCGTTGGTGGCCATCATGTGCATTGTGCCGTGGCGTAATTTCCATCAGAACGCCGACGGCTCGTTCGGTTCGCCGTTCATCATGGTGTTCAAGTATGCCGGCCTTGACTGGGCCGCTGCGCTCGTGTTCTTCGTGGTGATTACCGCGGCTGCCTCGTCGTTGAATTCGCTGCTGTATTCGGCCGGTCGTCACCTGTATCAGCTGGCGCAGGATTCCGACTCGCCTGCGATGTCACGCTTGGCGGAAGTGTCGGGCCGCAAGGTGCCCGCGAAGGCGATCGTGGTGTCCGGCTGTATGATCCTGCTGTCACCGATCATCAACGCACTGCCCGGCATCTCCAGCGCATTCGTGCTGTTCTCATCGGCCGCCAGCGCCGTGGTGATCTTCATCTACGTGCTGACGATGTTCGCGCACCGCGGCTACCGGAAGAGCGCCGACTTTCTTGCCGACGGCTTCCTGATGCCGGCTTGGAAGGTGACGGATTGGATTGCGATCGCGTTCTTCGTGTTCGTATACGGCACGTTGTTCCTGTCGGCCGACACCATCGGCTCCGCGATTGCCGGTGTGGTCTGGTTGGTGGCGTTCGGCGGTTACTGTCTGTTGCATGAACGCTACCAGAACCGTGATCTGAAGGACTCGTTGCGTAAATGAAGGTGCGGTGGGCGGAAACCGGCTGAAATGCACAGAAACCGGTCTAAATACACGGAAACCGGCTGATTTTCCACACTATATGCTGGGAATCAGCCGGTTTTTGCTAGATATATGGGGCTATGCGACGGTTATATGACGGTTATGCGCGCCAGCCGATATAGTCGGCTTCGTTCGTCGGGCTGGACGGCACGGCGTGGTCTTCCGTAACCTTGCCCAAGCCGGACAGATATGCCTCACGGCCGGCTTCAATCGCCTTCTTGAAGGCGCGGGCCATCAGCGGAATGTTGCCGGCGGAGGCGATCGCAGTGTACGCCATCACCGCGTCGGCGCCCATTTCCATGGCTTCTGCGGCCTGACTCGGCCGGCCGATGCCGGCGTCGATAATCACCGGAACATTGGCATTCCTGATAATCACTTCGATGAAGTCGCGTGCACGCAGGCCCTTGTTCGAGCCGATCATCGCGCCGAGCGGCATCACACAGGCGGCACCGGCATCTTCGAGGCGTTTGGCTGCGATCGGATCGGGGAACATGTACGGCATGACCACGAAACCTTCCTTGGCGAGCATCGCCGTGGCCTTGATGGTCTCCTCGTTATCGGGCAGCAGATACTTCGCCTCGTGTTCGATCTCCACCTTCACGAAGTCCGTCTGGCACACCTCGCGCGCCAAGCGGGCGATGCGCACCGCCTCCTCGGCATTGCGCGCGCCCGACGTGTTCGGCAGCATGGTGATCCCTTTGGGAATGTAGTCGAGCAGGTTGTTTTCGGTGGTCCGGCAACGGCGCAACGCCATGGTGACGATCTGCGTGCCGGCGTTCTCGATCGTGGCCTTGATGAGGTTCAGATCGTAACGGCCGGAGCCGAGAATGAATCGGCTGGTGAACTCATGTCCGCCGAGAATCAGGGGGTCTGCGCTGCCGGTGGCGATTTCGTCGTATGCGTGCGCATCCGGTTCCGGCAGAATCGCGGTATTCGTGGTGGTGCCGACCAGCTCGTCGAGCGTGGCGTTCGGCGCGGTCGCAAAATCCTTTTCGGCTGTGGTTACGGTGTTTTCGGTACTCATCGTCGGGTCCTTTCGGTTGATTGAGTTTGCTTAGGCGTCTTCTTCGCCGAGAATCAGGCGGGTGATCATATTCGCTTCATGGCAGGCGACCACGCCCACGCGCGGGGCCATCAGGCCGGCACCCGGCACCGGAGCGGTTTCGCCGTCGCCGCAGAAATAGAAATTCTTTGAGACGCGTCGTGTGCTCACCAGATTGGAACTGCGGAATCCGGCCATGCCGGAGGCGCTCACGAGCTTCTTGCTTGGCAGGTTCTCCAGTACCGCGTTGACCAGCATGGTTTTGTTCTCCGGCACGTCAAACGCCTCGCAGATGATGTCTTCGTGTTCGAAGAGCGTCGGCACGTTCTCATCGGTCACCTTGACGGTGTCGACGGTGATGTCGATGAACGGATTGATCTGGCGCAGGTTGCTGCGCAGCGCCTCAGTTTTGTACTGGCCGAGATCCTTGAGGAAATACTGTTGGCGATTGAGGTTCGTCATGTCTACGCGGTCGAAGTCAATCAGATGCAGGTGGCCGACGCCGATGCGGGTGAGCGCTACGGCGATCGTCGAGCCGAGGCCGCCGCAACCGCAGATGGCCACGCGTGCGGCATCCAGTTTATCTTGGGTGGCCGCGGTATGGCGGTCGAGTAGGGCGGCGCGGATCTCCTCGCGACTTACGAGCGTTGCCGGATCGGGGAGGTTATTGAATGCGGTTTGGCGTGCTTGGATTTGCTCGGGGGTTGCGGATGGTTCAAAGGTCATGGTCGTGTCTTGTTTCCGTTCGTTTGCGTGTTATTGGGTGCGGGCGTGCGCGGCCCGGCATGTACCGTGTCCGCCGCGTACAGGCGGCTTCCGTCTCCCCGCCTGGCCTCACATTCGTGGCCAGCCGGTATCCGTCGCGTACAGGCGGCTTCTGTGGAACGTTCGCGGCGGTCCCGGTTCTCCGGTGTGATTGGCCGAGCCTCACGTTTGACTCAGGCGCGCCTGTTCGCGACTCGCTTGGTGGGGTTCAGCCGCCCTGTACGAAGGTGACGATTTCCAAGGTGTCGGTGCCTTTGAGTTGGGTCTGTGCACGCAGTGCGCGCGGCACGATTTCGCCATTGAGTTCGACGGCCACACGTTCGGCACGCAGTCCGCGCTGCTCAATCAGTTCGGCCACGGTGATCGGCGTGGCGATGTGCTCTTCCTTGCCATTGATGATCATGTTCGATCCCTTCTGTTGTGCGGTTCGGAACCGTTGGCATGCAACGGAATCCACCGCTGTGCCGCAACCTTGCATTCGCGTGGATGTCCGATTCTGGTGAATCGGACACTCGTGGCGCCCGTAGATTGTCCGGAATGTCTGATTCTGACGAATCGGACATCCACGAAACCTGCAGGCTGTACCGGCGGGCGGCGCGTTGATGGGATTCCGTACCGAGGCTCCGATACGAAAAAAGGGTCTCCGAAGGAACCGTACCCTGTGAGGTGGTGCGCCCCTCCGTGACCCTGATTCACGCGATATTCGGTTATCGCGAACGGAAGATTGAGATGCGCCTTGCAACGCGAACAACCCGTCTCCTTACGGCGGCATTACCCGCATCAAGTCCTCGGTCGAAGTCTTGCGACTCCCTCTCAGCCTTTCGGCTCCCGTTCGGTTGTGCCCCTATCTTCCCTCAGCCGCCCGACAAGATCGTCGGAATCAGGTGATGGATTGGCGCACTACCTGAAGATTCGCCTCTGAGTTGCGAGAGTCGGCCTGTTGCTCGACGGTGACGTCCTTAAGTCCGTGTGGCTCGGGTTCTGGACTGCGAGAATCGGCCTGTTGCCCAACGACGGCAGCCTCAAATCGGTCTGGGAACGGCTCTTACCGTTGAGGAACGGGGCGATTCTCGCGGTTTGCGGCCCCAAACACACGGGCTTAAGGACGTCACCGTCGAGCAACAGGCCGATTCTTGCGGCGTATGCCCCATGACTGCTGCCCTAAGGATTCCCGAGCCAGTCAGTGGGTATGTGAGAATGAAATCAGGGTACGAGAAGGAGATGGCGTTGAAGGATTCAGCAACGGACGCAGTGCCAGGTGCAGTGATGGGCGAACTGGCAGGATTTACGATTCCTCGGCTTGGCATGGGAACGATGGCGCTGGCGATCGAGGGCCGGCCGGATCGTGACACGGCAATCCGCGCGATTCATGCCGGTCTGAATGCCGGCGTGCGATATCTGGATACCGCATGGTCGTACTATCTGCCGAGCCGGCCCGGTACCGGAACCCCGGAGGATCTGGGCTATGGCGAGAAACTGGTGCGTGATGCGTTGGCGACCTGGGATGGTCCGCGCGATGAGGTGCTTGTCGCCACGAAGACCGGTTACCGTCGCACGATGGAGCCTTCCGTGCGAGTGTCCGATTCACCAGAATCGGACACTGACGATCCAGCAGCCCCGCGTGCATATTCCGCGGCACGCGATGACGATTCCGTAACACCTGCTATGCGGTCCGACCAATCTGCGGAACGTCAGCATCTGCAGGCCGTTGGCAGTCGATACGGTTGGATGGCGGATTCGCGGCCCGAAACGATGATTCGCGATGCGAAGGAGTCGGCCATGCGCCTCGGTGTGGAGGCGCTCGATTTGCTGTATTCGCATGGTCCGGATCCTGCGGTGGATTATGCGGATCAGATCGGTGCGCTCAAGCGACTGCTTGACGAGGGGGTGATTAGGAACGCCGGCATTTCGCGCGTGAACAACGAGCAGATTGACCTCGCCCGTGAGATTTTGGGAGATGGCTTGGTTGCCGTGCAGAATCAGTTCTCACCGTCATACCCCGACCCCGAACATACGCTGGAACACTGCGAAAAGCTAGGTCTTGCGTTCGTCTGTTGGTCGCCATTGGGGGGATTCCTCGATGCGTTCGACCAACGCGCGTACGATGCGTTCCGCGTGATTGCCGATAAGCGTGGATGCTCCTACCAGCGTGTGGTATTGGCTTGGGAGTTGAGTCGCTACGACCGGCTGTTCACCATCCCGAGTGCCCGCAATCCGCATGAGATTCAGGATTCGTTCGCCGCTACCGAACTTACGCTTGCCGATGAGGAGCTTGGATTCCTGAATAGCTAGTCTCCAACGGACCGCGCGCTGTCACCTTACGTGGGGAGATTCAACGGTTCGCGGTGAGCGAGGGCGGATTGCGCTGTGTGCGGCACGCGTAGCGTGATCAGGAGATAAACAGTTTGCAGTGTAAGATAAAATATCGGTTGATCATACGGGAAGGAGGGTACGCGTGGGCTATGAACAGGAAGCGTTCCGCAAGTTGATGTCGAATATCTGGGGCAAGAAATCCCGGATGCAGGAGGAGATGTCAAAAGGCGCGAAAGGTGAGCCGTTCATCGTGCAGGAGCTCTCGCGGAAAGGTCCGCAGACGCCGACGCAGCTGGCCGCGGCGATGCGTGCCACTACCGGCAGGGTCTCCACGTTGCTGTCCGCGTTGGAAAAGAAGGGGCAGATTACGCGCGAAATCGACCCGAATGATCGCAGAATCGTGCATGTGAGTCTTACCGAGGCAGGCGAACGGCGTGCCGAAAAGCAGCGTGAGGACATGCGGGAGGCGGTCTGCTGGATCTTTTCGCAGATGGGTGAACGGCGCACCCGTGAGTTCGTGGACCTCGCCGTCGAATTTACCACCTACATGTCCTTGTGCATGCCGGGCAAGTCACGCCCCACTCCGGAGCAGGTCAGGCAGGCCTTCGGCTCGACAGGTGGCTCCGACGGCGCAGCAAGCTGACGGCGTGCGCGGGCTATCCCGGCGCGGGACAATCCGTGGCAATATCGTGGAGCCGTTGTGGCAATACCGTGGCGGGTGGCGTTCTGTTTCGGTGCGCGCAATGTCGCGTCCGGTCAAGCAATCGCATCCAGTCAGCCCTGCGGCCGCGGGTGGCAGTGTGTGCCGATCGTTCGCGGATGCGCCGCAACCAACAGCGGCAAACCATGCAATCGCAAATCGCTCTCAGGGAATACACAGAAACGGGCGTAATATCTTACACTGTAAGTAATTGACATCGTAAAGTAATCACCACAGAGAAGGAACCGAGCATGCTTCGCATCATGCGATACCTCTCCAAAGCGGAGATAGGCCAGATGCTCATAGCGTTGGTCAGCATCATCGGTCAGATCTGGCTTGATCTGACCCTGCCGGACTACATGTCCAACATCACCGAACTCGTTGAAACTCCGGGCAGCAGCATGTCCGACATCTGGGTGGCCGGCGGCAAAATGCTCGCCATCTCACTGGGATCCGCGGCCTGCGCCGTCGTGACCGGCTACATCGCCGCACGCGTGGGCGCCTCATTCAGCCAAAGGCTACGCTCGCTGGAGTTCAACAAGGTCGAAAGCTTCGGACCGGCGGAAATGAACCGCTTCTCCACCGCGTCGCTCATCACCCGCTCCACGAACGACATTACGCAGATCCAGATGTTCATCACCATGGGCCTGATGATGATCGTCAAGTCGCCGATCATGGCCGTGTGGGCAGTATGCAAGATTGCGGGCGACGGATTCGAATGGACGCTCGCCACTGGCATCGCCGTGGCGGTACTGCTGGTCGCGATCGGCATTCTGATGGCGCTGGTCATGCCGAAATTCAAGTCCATGCAGCGTCTGACGGACAACATCAACCTGGTGGCGCGCGAAAACCTGACCGGCCTGCGCGTGGTGCGCGCCTACAACGCCGAAGACTATCAGGAATCGAAATTCACGCAGGCCAACAAGGAACTGACCGAAACCCAGCTGTTCACCAACCGTGCCATGGCGGTCATGATGCCGCTGATGAACACCATCATGAACGGCCTGATGCTCGCCGTCTACTGGATCGGCGCATACCTGATCGAAGCGGCCGACGCCACCGACAAACTCACCACCTTCGCGAACATGGTGGTGTTCTCCAGCTATTCCGTGCAGGTGATCATGAGCTTCCTGCTGATGAGCATGGTATTCGTGCTGTGGCCGCGCGCCGACGTATCCGCACAGCGCGTGCTTGAAGTGATCGACACCGAGCCGATGGTCGTAGATGGCAGCCGGACTGCGGGAAAGTCCGGCATGGAAGGCGACATCGAATTCCGCAACGTGAGCTTCGCCTACCCGGATTCGCGCGAGGCCATGCTGGAAGGCATCAGCTTCAAAGCCGCAAAAGGTCAGACGGTCGCGTTCATCGGCTCGACCGGCTCCGGCAAATCGTCGCTGATCAATCTGGTGCCGCGCTTCTACGACACCACCCAGGGCGAAGTGCTCGTCGACGGCGTGAACGTGCGCGACTACACGCTCAAGGCATTGCGCGACAAGATCGGCTACGTGCCGCAACAGGCGTTCCTGTTCAAGGGCACCATCGCCGGCAATGTGGCATACGGCGACACCGAACTGCGCGAACGGGACGTGAAGGACGCCTGCGATGTCGCGCAGGCCACGGAATTCATCGACAAGAAGGAACATGGCTACGAATCCGACATTTCGCAAGGCGGCGCCAACGTGTCCGGCGGGCAGAAGCAACGACTGTCAATCGCAAGGGCCGTGTATCGGCATCCGGAAATCCTCATCTTCGACGACTCCTTCTCCGCACTTGACTTCAAAACGGACCGTGCCGTACGCGACGCGCTCGCGAAGGAGGCCAAGGATTCCACGAAACTGATCGTCGCGCAGCGCATCGGCACCATCATGGATGCCGACCGCATCGTCGTGCTCGACGAAGGCAGGGTGGTCGGACAGGGCACGCACCGTGAACTGCTCGAGACCTGCGATGTGTATCGGCAGATCGCGCAGTCGCAGCTGAGCGAAGACGAACTGAAGGGAGGCCGCTGACATGCCTAGGGGACCAATGGGACGTGGACCTGCTGAAAAACCGAAGGATTTCGGCGGTGTGATGAAGAAACTCATACGTTTCTGCCGCCGCTACATTCCCGTGATCATCATCGCGCTGGTGCTTGGCGCAGCCGGAACCGTATGCCAGATCATCGGGCCCGACAAACTCAAGGACATGACCAACGAGATCACCAAGGGCCTGCCGGCCATCGTACACGGCAAGCCGGTGATGAACTCGATCGACTTCACCGCGGTCGGCCGTATCGCATGGCTGCTGGTGGCGTTGTATGTCGGCTATGCGGTGCTGTGCTATCTGCAAAGCTGGCTGATGGCAAGCGTGACGCAACGCACCGCGCAACAGCTGCGCGAGGAGATCGGCCGGAAGATCAATCGCCTGCCGCTCAAATATTTCGACAAGGTCAGCTACGGCGATGTGCTGAGCCGCATTACCAACGATGTGGACGCGATCGGGCAGACGCTCGGCCAGTCGCTGGGCTCGCTGATTACGTCGGTCACGCTGTTCTTCGGTGCGCTGATCATGATGTTCTACAACAACGTGATCCTAACGTTGTGCGCCATCGGCTCCGCACTGCTCGGCCTGATTGTGATGGGCGGCATCATGAAGGCCTCGCAACAATACTTCGCGCGCCAGCAGACGGCCCTCGGCGATGTGAACGGCCATGTTGAGGAGATGTATACCGGGCATACCGTGGTCAAGGCGTACGGTGGCGAGGCCGATTCCATCAGCCGCTTCGAACGCTACAACCAGGACCTGTACGTGTCTGGTTGGAAGAGCCAGTTCCTGTCCGGCCTGATGATGCCGCTGATGAATTTCATCGGTAATTTCGGCTATGTGGTCGTATGCGTGGTCGGTGCGGTGCTTGCGATGGATGGCAAGATCGAGTTCGGCGTGATCGTGGCGTTCATGATGTACATCCGCCTGTTCACGCAGCCGCTGTCGCAGTTCGCGCAGGCCTTCCAGAACCTGCAGCGCTGCGCCGCCGCATCCGAGCGCGTGTTCGGCTTCCTGGAGGAGCCGGAGTTGGCCGACGAATCCGATAAACGGCCGTTGCTCGGCGTCGATGCGGACGGCAGGCCGCAACCGGTGCGTGGCGACGTGGAATTCAGCCACGTACGCTTCGGCTACGAATCCGACAAGACGGTCATCCACGACTTCTCCGCTTCGGTGAAGTCCGGTCAGAAGGTCGCCATCGTCGGCCCGACCGGTGCCGGCAAGACCACGATGGTGAACCTGCTTATGCGCTTCTACGAGATTTCCGGCGGCACGATTTCGATTGATGGCGTCGATACCAAATCGGTGCCGCGTTGGAATGTGCACGATCAGTTCTCGATGGTGCTGCAAGATACGTGGGTGTTCCGTGGAACGGTGCGTGAAAACATCGCATATTCCAAGAAGGGCGTGACCGACGAGCAAATCGTCGCCGCATGCAAGGCCGTTGGGTTGCACCACTACATCATGTCGCTGCCGGATGGCTATGACACGATTCTCGATGACAAGGCGTCGCTGTCGCAGGGTCAGAAGCAGTTGCTGACAATTGCGCGCGCGATGGTGGAGGATGCGCCGATTCTGATTTTGGACGAGGCGACCTCTTCCGTCGATACGCGTACCGAAGAACTGATTCAGAAGGCGATGGACGCGCTGACGGTGGGGCGTACGAGTTTCGTGATCGCGCATCGCCTGTCGACGATTCGTGACGCCGACATGATTCTGGTGATGGACGGCGGCGATATCGTAGAGCGCGGTACGCACGGGGAGCTGCTTGCGAAGGGTGGTTTCTACGCCGATATCTACAACAGTCAGTTCACGCTGGCTGGCTGAACGGTTGGCTGGCTGAACGGCCAGCCGGCAGAGTGGTTGTTCGGCCCGTTGATGGGCCAATGGGCCGAACAGTCCTCCGCAACGGCAGGTGCCATGCCCGGCGCTATACGGCGTGGTGCCTAAAGGCGCTTCTTAAGATAAGCGCCCAGATGGGAGATAGCGAATTCGAGGGATCCGTGGCCGGCCGGCTGAATGATCTTGTCTTTGATCAATGCGGCCCGGTACTTATTCACCCAGCTTCGACTACGCCCGGTTCGGGTTTCGATTGCACTGACTGTGGTTGCGGCTGGCGCGTCACAAGCCATGGCATTCAGGAACTCGAGTTCCGCCGACTTCAGCCCGTCCAGCGCGGGTGCGCATACGGCATCATCGAAAGCGATCTGCGCGTCCGCAATGCCGGTCGCAACGTCGCTTGCGGTGATTCCCGTCGCGTGGCGGCGCTGGGAGGCCTGCCACATGTAATAACCGACAAGTTGCACCATGTAAGGGTATCCGTTGGTTGCCTGCGCCGCCAGCCAGGCCTCGTCGTTGCCGATCGTCTTGCCGGAATCGGCGACGGATTCAAGGAATGCGTTCTTGACATCCACCAGTGGAACGTTGTCAAGCTCGCAACGCAGGGCTCTGCGCAGGAAAGTGACGACATCGTCGTTGACCAGGTCGTTGACCGTTGATGGCAGCCCCGCGAATACGATGGCGATGCCCTTCTTCTCGGCGTCGGGCACATTGGTCTCATCGATGGACGTAGTGACGTGTTGTATGGCTGTGGCGATGGCGACAAGGTCGTCAAGCGAAGCGGCCTGTGTTTCGTCGATGGTGATGAGAATGCCTTTCCCCTTGCCGATTTTTCCGCTTTCCAAACGTTTGGCGATTGCATTGCGTAGCGTGAGCGGTGTGGTGGTTGAGGAAAGATCGATATGGCCGAGGCTTGCGCTGGCGATTCCCGGGATGCTGACCGAAGGGCTCACGCTTGCCTGATTGATGTGAAGGCCGCTGGGCGTAAGCGCTTCAATGAGGCGTTGCGCAACATCGGGTGAAGCGGTTTCGGAGATGGTCTCCCATCCGCGCTCGGCGGCGATGCGGCGAAATTCGGTCAGGAGCACGGTCTTGCCGAAGCCGCGCTGCCCGGTGACCAACATGATGCGTCCTGGGGCGCCGGCGCCGTTGTCCAGCCCCTCCGTGAATTCCTCGATGGCGGTCTCGCGGCCGATGAGTATCGGCGGCATTTTGCCGGCAGTCGGCTTGAATGGGTTCATTGCCATGGAGCACCTTCTCCGTGAATCTTTTCGAATCAAGACATGTGAACATGTATGAATGTATACGAAAGTATACCAACATGTACGAATGTATACGAAGATGTACGATCATGTGTGTGCTGTGCGAGCGTCCGTATGCGGTATGGCCCGTTCCTCGGCGTTCGTTGGCGATCCAAGCTTGTTCAGAACAGCCTTCCGGGGAAATCGCTGCTGACGGCGGCGTGACGACTGGCATTCAAGGTCACGCAGGCGAACGAGAACGCGCGTCTCAGCTCTTCCGGACTGGTCGTGAACAATGCGGTGGCCAAGCCGTCGGCCAGAGCGGTGGGATGGGCGGCAAACGGTCCGATGGCATCTTGAGGCGACGAATCCGAAGCCCGTGGTGCGCCATGTATGGCACGCGCCTCCGGCTCGCGAACTCGCGCCGACGGGTCCGTCGCTGATCCGGGCATGTAAACCCATGTGGCTTCGGTCTGTTGGACGGGCAGGCCATCAATGGCATTGAGCAGATGGTGGATGCTCAGTTGGGTACGCTCGTTGACCGCTACCTCCCAGTGGCGACGACTGGGGGCGCTTGCGCAGAGCGCGCCGTCGATGATGTGCGTCACGCCAATCGCGCGGGTGGAATCATCCGGGTCCTCGAGTGCGATGGCTATCGGTTCGGCGGAATGAATCAGCAGGTCGCCTCCCGCGTCGATTACGAACTCGGCGGAAGCAGGGGCAAGGAATGCGCCGAGCAGGTCGACGAGATACCCTTTGCCGCAGGCGCCGAAGTCCAGATCGACTGGACGGCGGGTGATCAGCGTGGTGCCTCGGCGTTCCACGTCATCACCCCATGTGGGCCGCCCTCGCAGGGCGCCCAGATGCTCGGCGGACCCAGGTTTGACCGTGAAACTCAAGGAGGCGTCGTAGCCGAGACGAATCAGATCTTCGCCAATGCACGGGTCGATTGCGCCGGAGGTGGCGGCGAACAATGCGTCGTACAGGCCGAACAGCGGTTCGGTCCAATCCGGGAAATCGAAATTCCCGCCATGCTTTGCCCGTCCGATTTCGGCGACGAGCGAATCGTCTCGGAACCGGGACAGCACCTGCTCGTACGTTTCCAAGAGCTCCGACATCCTTGTGCGCAGATCCTCATGTACCGGTTGAGGCGTTGAAATCACGATTCCGGTGCCAAGCGCCTTCGGGAAGGCTGTGACATGGGGCATGCGCAGTGAAAGGGAGACCATGCCTACGATGCTAGTGGTATTTCGCTTATAGATGGCGGATTCTCCTGAAGGAATGGTCGAAAGGGGGTATTCCCATGCCTCCTGGAGACGTTGTCTCCAGGAGAATCCGCCATCTATAAGCGAGATAGTGCGTACAGTTGGGCCCGGAAACGATGCTAGAGTGATTGACATAGTGTCAACAAGGAGGTTGTGATGAGTGGTGGCGCGGCGCAGACGGTCCAGTCGGGGCAGTCCCGAAAGGTGCTGGATCTGCCGATGCCCAAGGTATGGGCGTTCGCGGTGGGCCAGTTCGGTTGGGCGTTGCTGTCCGGCATCATCTCGAATTGGCTGGTGTACTTCTACCAGCCCGACAACGAGACCATCGCGCAAGGTCAGACGGTATTCGTGCCGCAAGGGCTTGCAGTGCTTGGCGTCGTGACGGTGGTCGGTGGCATCACCGCGTTCGCGCGTTTCTTCGACGCCTTCGTGGACCCGGCCGTGGCAAGCCTGTCCGATCGTTGCCAGTCGGCCGCCGGCCGCCGCATGCCGTTCCTGAAGTTCGCCGCATTGCCGCTGGCTCTTGTCACCGTGCTGGTGTTCTGGAGTCCGATCAACGGAACCAGCTGGGTCAACGGTGTGTTCCTGTTCGTCGCCGTGATTGGCTATTACATCGCGCTCACGTTCTATTGCACGCCATACAACGCGCTTATCGCCGAACTCGGTCATGACTCCAAGCAACAGCTCACGATTTCCACCGCCATCTCGTTCACGTGGGTGGCGGGCACCGCCATCGCGTATGTCGCGCCGGTGGTCTGGGCCGGTTTCGTTCCGGGACTCGGCCGCGTGAACGCCATCCGCCTGACCTTCTCGATTATGGCCGCCATCGCGCTTGCCTGCATGCTCGTGCCGCCGCTGGCCATCAAGGAACGCGATTACGTCAACTCGCAACCGACCTCCGAGTCAACCGTCGAATCGTTGAAGCAGACCTTCGGTGACGGTGAATTCCGCAAGTTCGTTTGTTCCGACGTGGTTTACTGGGTGGCCATCACCACGTTCCAGACCGGCCTGCCGTTCTTCGTGACGAGTCTGCTGAAGCTGCCCGAAACCACTACGACGATTTACTTCGTGCTCATGACTGCGGTATCCGTGCTGTTCTACCTGCCGGTGAATCTGATGGCGAACCACGTCGGCAAGAAGAGGATCCTGCTCGTCGCATTCGCGATCTTCACCTGTGCATTCGCCTTCGCTGGCGCGCTGGGTTCCGGTTTGCTCGGCGCGATTCCGCCCATGGCGCAGGGGTTGATCCTTTCGATCGTCGGCGCTATTCCGATGGCCGCGTTCGGTATTCTTCCGCAGGCGATTGTGGCGAATATCGCCGATGCGAGCTCGAAGACGACTGGCCAGGACCGCCAAGGCATGTTCTATGCGGCCCGCACATTCGCCATGAAAATGGGGCAATCCGTGGCGATGTTGCTGTTCACCGGTGTGAGCACGATCGGCATGGCGTCTGGAACCGGCTATCGCATCGCCGCCATCTGCGCCGCCGTGCTGTGTGGCATGGGAGGCGTCGTGTTCGCGTTCTATAACGAGCGCAAGGTGCTCGGCGTGCTCGAATCCTGAGCGTCATCGACGTGTGGAGGCGCGGCGGACCAGTATGGGTTTGATCAGCGTGGTGGCGTGCACATGCGCGTCGGCGTCACTCATGTGATCAAGCATTTGGGTCATGGCCTTGCGTCCGATATCGGTGGCGTTGGCGGCCACGCTGGTCAGCGGCAGTGAGCCGAGCGGCTTGATCTGTGCCTCGTCACAGGCGATCACGCTGATGTCTTCGGGGATGCGCACGCCTTGGTCGAGCAGTGCGTTGACGACGCCTACGCCCAACGGTGTGTCCACGGTGATGATGCCGTCGGGGCGTTCGCCTTCCGGCATTGCGGCGATGGTCAGGCCGGATTCGTAGCCGTCTTCGATGTACAGGCCGCCGGAATCGATTACTTCCGCGGAGACTTGCGGCGTCCGGTTGCCGCGGGTGGCCAGCATGACGGCTTTCTGCACGCCAAGCTGGCGGTCCTGTACGGATTCGTAGTCGAATGAATGCGCCAGAAACGCGAGCTTCGTGCAGCCGGTGCGGATGAGTTCCTCGGCGGCGATCTGACCGGCCGACACGTTGTCGGTCATTATGGAGCAGACCGGATCGGCGTCGCGGGGGTTTGTGTGGTCGATGAGGATGATCGGAATTCCTGCGGCGCGCGCGGCCGCCACGTCTTCCGGCGAATCCTCCACGGTGCTCAGGATGATGCCGGCCACGTTCATGCCGATCAGCAGCCGCACCATATCGCTTTGCCGCTGTTTGTCGGACAATGCGTTGAGTCCCACGACCTGCATGCCGTGGTCCTCGCACACCTCCTGTGCGCCTTCGAAGATCGACGTGAACAGTGAGTGCTCGATGTCGGTCATCACGAAACCGATTACGGGCGTGGCGTTGGATGCGGGGATCTGCCCGTTGCTGTGTTTCGGCACGTAGCCGAGGTCGGCGATGGCGCGGCTGATCTTTGTTTTCAGCGTTTCGGAGACACGTTCCGGATAGTTGAGATAGTTGGAGACGGTGCCGATGGAGACGCCTGCATGCTTGGCGATGTCGGAGACGCCGACTTTCTTGTTGGCTGGCATAGGGCCTCCTTCGGCTTGCGGTTGATGCTTTCAATGAAATATTAGATGAAGATTGCGATTCCCGTTTTGAAACTTTCAACACGCCGGGTGAAAAGTAGATTGAAAATTTCAAAACAAGGATTTATTCTTGAATTTGTCAAGGAAGAAATATCAAGTAACAGCGAGGTTCTTGAACGCTCTCGAGTCTCGTTGAATATTTCAAAAGAAGGAAAAGAGAAATGAACGCTGCAGCTCAGAAGAAGGAAGGAATCGGCGGGTACATGCCGCTCGCGGTTGCCGCAGGCATCGGTTCCATGCTGGGATCCGGCATCATCGTCGGCCTGTCCGCAACCATCACCGTCTGGCAGAACGGTCTCGGCCTCGACACCACCCAGGTCGGCCTGCTTTCCGGCATCCTGACCTTCGCCATCGCGTTCGGCTCGCTGTTCGGTGGCCGTCTGGCCGATAAGATCGGCCGTGTGCTGGTGTTCAACTGGATCAACCTGCTGTATGCCATCGGCGCCGCCATCTGCGTGTTCGCGCCGGACTTCACCGTACTGCTCATCGGCCTGATCATCGCCGGCGTCGCCTCGGGTGCGGATCTGCCGATCTCCATGACCATCGTCTCCCATGACGCCCCGAACGACAAGGTCGCCGCGCAGCTCGTCTCCACCACCCAGGTGTTCTGGCAGGTGGGCGTGTTCATCTCCTTCATCTGCGCGTTCCTCGTCTCCACCATGGAGGGTGCGATGGGCGGCCGCGTGGTCTTCGCCATCCTCGCCGTGTTCGCCATCATCGCATGGCTGTGGCGTCTGATCTCCCCGACCTTCCGCCGCTTCCACGAGGAAGCCGACGCCCGTGATGCCGCCGCAGGCCACGTCGCCACCGCCACCGAGAAGGTCTCCGTCACCAAGATGCTGTTCGCAGGCACCGAAAACAGCAAGATGCTGCTCGGCTTCTTCCTGGCCATCACCATCTTCTACTGCGGCTGGAACCTGCTGGCCAACACCTGGGGTCAGTTCCAGACCTACATGCTGGTGCAGGCCAACGCCTCCCAGTCCCTGGCCACCGGCCTGGGCATCATCCTGAACTTCATCACCCTCGCCCTGAACATCGCCTTCGCCTCCATCGCAGGTGGCAAGTATCGCAACAAGCTGTTCTTCGTGGGCATGGGCATTTCCATCGTGGCCATGGTCTGCCTGGCTCTGGGCGGCACCAACATGTGGGTCATCTTCGGCGCCACCGCACTGATGAACCTCGGTGGTCCGTTCGCCGGCGAGGCCATGTACAAGGTGTGGACCCAGGAATCCTTCCCGATCGAGATCCGCGCCTCCATCCAAGGCTTCATCAACGGCTTCTCCCGCCTGCTGTGCGGCCTGTTCGCCCTGATCACCCCGGCCCTCGTGCTGCCGTCCACCATCAAGACCACCATGTGGTGCTTCGTGGGCGTGGTCGTGCTCGAACTGGTCGCCGGCTCGATCATGATCGCCAAGCAGAACAAGTACGGCACCGACGAGGAACGCCAGCTCAAGGCCTCTTCCGCCGAAGCATGATACGACGCAGGGCGTCTCCCGCTGGAGGGAGGCGCCCTGCCCGCCGATAACAAAGGAGTTATGAGAATCATGGACACGCAAATCATCAAGCCGATTGCAGTAGGGGACCTGCACATCACGCGCTTTACCATCGAACACTTCCCGGGAGATGCGCTCGGCATTCCGACCGCTACCCCGCGCATGAACTGGACCTATTCCCGCACCGTTCCGGACGGTTCTCAGATTCTGCTGAAGATCAGCCGCCGCATTCCGGGCGCGCAGGCTCGGGAGGAGTACACCTACCTTCCTCCGGAGGACAATGTGCTCGTGCCTTGGCAGTTCACCCCGCTCGCTTCACGCGAAGAGGTCTTCGCCACCGTGCAGCTCGTGTCCGCCGCGCACAAGCCGCTGAGCGATCCCAGCGCCACCCTGCACTTCGAGGCCGGCCTCATGCAGGAATACGAGCATGTCGCCGATTTCGTGGGACCGTCCTGGGCGGAACCGGAAACCGACCATCGCCATCTGCCGCTGGTACGTACGGAAATCGCGATCAAGGCGAAGCCGAAGCGTGCACGCCTGTATCTGAGCGCCCTCGGTCTGGTCGAAGCGGAAATCAACGGCGTGAAAATCGGCAATGACGCGTTGATCCCCGGCTGGACCAACTACGAACAGCGCGTGCAGTGCTGGACCTACGACGTCACCGACGAGCTCAACGAGGGCGCCAACGCCATGGGCTTCTGGCTCGGCGACGGCTGGTATCGCGGCCGTCTCGGCTTTGATGGCGGCTATGTGAATTACTACGGCGATCGTCTCGGCGTGTTCGCGCAGCTCGAAATCGAATATGAGGACGGCGGCATCGAGCACGTCTACTCCAATGCGTGGGACCGTCAGTGGAAGGCCTCGCTCGGCCCGATCGTTTGCTCCGATTTGTGTGAGGGTGAACGGTACGACGCACGCCTCGAGCAGCCGGGCTGGTCCGAGCCGGGCTTTGACGACTCGAACTGGAAGCCGGTTTCCGAGATTTTCTATGATCCCGCGAAAATCGAGAATCCCGATACCTCACCGGTGCGCGCGCATGAAATCAACGAACCGGTATCCATCGCGCGCACCGGCGACACTCCTGATGGCCGTGGCATCTGGCTGGTCGACTTCGGCCAGAACTGCACGCAGCGCATTCGTCTACGCATCGCAGGCCTTGAGGCCGGGCAGAGCGTGGAATTGCATCATGTGGAGGTGCTCGAACCGAACGGTGAGATCGCCACACGCACCTTGCGCCGCGGCCAGCAGCATGACATCTACACGTCCAACGGTACGGACGCCTGGTGGGAGCCGCGTTTCGCGATGCATGGCTTCCGCTATGCGCAGATCGAGGGCGTGGTGGGCGAGCTGACCGTCGCCGACATCGAATGCCATGTGTACCACTCCGTGATGGACCGTGCGGGCGAACTGGAAACCTCCAATCCGCTACTCAATCGACTGCACGCCAATGCATTATGGTCGATGCGTTCCAACTTCGTATCCGTTCCGCAGGACTGCCCGCAACGTGACGAGCGCATGGGCTGGACGGGCGATATCTGCCTGTTCGCGCCGACCGCCGCTTACCTGTATGACGTGTACGGCTTCCTCAAGAGCTGGCTCAAGGACGTTCGCGCCGATCAGGTCAAATGGGGTACGGTGCCGTTCTACGTGCCGTTCATTCCGCTCGGCGGCTGGGCTCATCCGCAGGCCATCTCCACGTGGGGCGATTCCGCGGTCGAAGTGCCGTGGGTGCTGTACATGGAGTCCGGCGATCCGCAGATTCTTGCCGATTCGTACGAGTTGAGCCGTGACTGGATCGACGAGGTGGCCGGATATCTCTCTGCCGACGGCGTATGGGACCGCCGCCCGGACTATGTGCTCGGACAGCTTGGCGATTGGCTTGACCCGACCGCTCCGCCGGACGATCCGACGCAGGCGATGACCGAGAAGGAGCTCGTCGCGACCGCCTTCTTCGCCCGTTCCTGCGCACAGGCCGAGCAGATTGCGCAGATTCTCGGCAAGAGCGAGGACGTCGTACGGTTCGGTGATTTGCGCAAACATGTCACCTCCGGTTTCCTGGGACGTTTCACGAATCTGGACGGCACGATGACGTCCGACACGCAGTGCGCCTACGCGCTGGCGATTGCGTTCGGTCTGCTTGACGGTGAGCCGGTGCGCCGCGTGAAGGCCGGCAACCGCCTGGCCAAGCTCGTGCGCGAGTCCGGCGGCAAGGTGAGCACCGGTTTTGCGGGTACGCCGTTCGTGCTGCCGGCGCTGACCATGACCGGACATAACGAGGAGGCTTACGGGCTGCTGCTTTCCGAGGAGTGCCCGAGCTGGCTGTATCAGGTGAAGATGGGCGCCACCACCACGTGGGAACGTTGGGATTCCATGCGTCCGGACGGATCGCTCAACCCTGGCGGCATGACCTCGTTCAACCATTATGCGCTCGGCTCCGTTGCCGAATGGATGCATGCGCATATCGGCGGCCTCGAAGCCATCGAAGCCGGATGGAAGCGATTCCGCGTGGCGCCGGTGATCGGCGGCGGCATCGATCATGCCTCCACTGCGCACGTCACCCCGTACGGCAAGGCCTCTGTGGCTTGGAAGACTTCCGAAACGGGCGTGGAACTCGACGTGACCGTGCCGATCGGCGCCACCGCAGTGGTGGAACTGCCCGACCACGAACCGACCGAACTGATTGGCGGAACGCACCACTTGGTCGTGGCGCTGTAAATCGGATCCTTCCGCTGGCGGGCCGGGCCATGAAGCCCGCCAGCGGGGTCAACCCGGCTGCAAAACAATAAGAGAAAGGGATAATCATGTCACTCAACGATGAGTCGGCAGTCGCCGCCGCCATTCCACCGGAGGAAATCGCCCCGGATACCGGACGTCGCCTCACCACGGCCGAAAAACTGCGCTTCGGCATCGGCTTCGCACTGTTCTCGCTGCTGTGGATGACCGCCGGCACTTCCGGATCCGGCGTACTGCTGCCGCAGCGTTTCGACGAACTCAACATCGGCACCCCGGAAGTGATTCTGGGTGCGATGAACTCCGTCGGCTGCATCTTCGCGCTGTTCGCGAACATCATCTTCGGCGCGCTGTCCGATATCACGCGTTCGCGCTTCGGCAAGCGTACCCCGTGGATCGTGGCCGGCGGCTTCGTCACCGCGGCCGGCTATGTGCTGGCGTTCTCGTCCGCTTCGCTCGCGGGCATCGTGGCGGGCTGGTCCATCGTGCAGGTCGGCGTCAACATGATGATCGCCCCGGCCGTGGCCGTCCTGTCCGACCGCATCCCCGAAAACGTACGTGGCACCTTCTCGTCGTTCTACGGTGGCGCAATGATCGTCGGCCAGTCCGCCGGCACCTTCCTGGGATCGAAGTTCATCGACACCATGGGCGTCGGCTTCGTGATCGGCGCGGTGCTGTTCGCCATCACCGGCATTCTGACGATCATCATCTGGCCTGCCGAACGCTCGTCGAAGGTCGGCAGCGCGGCGGACGACACCAAGGCGAACGTGAAGCTCAGCCCGGCTGCCATTGCGAAGTCCTTCATTCCGCCGACCAAGAACTGCCGCGACTTCTATCTCGCACTCGTCGGCCGTCTGCTGCTGATTTTCGGATGGTCCATGATCTCCGGCTACCAGCTGTACATTCTCAAGAAGTATTGCGGACTTAGCGTTGACGATGCCGCTTCGACGCTTGCCACCATGTCGCTGATTTCGATGGTCGTGCTCATGATCTGCTCGGTCGTCTCCGGTCCGATCTCCGACAAGCTGCACAAGCGCAAGATCATCGTGGCCATCGGCTCCGTGATCATCGCCGTGGGCGTGGCGATTCCGTTCTTCATGCCGACCGCGCTGGGCATGATGCTCTACGCCGGCATCGGCGGCGTCGGCTACGGTATCTACATCGCCGTGGACCAGGCGCTGAACGTGGACGTGCTGCCAAGCGCCGACGAGGCCGGCAAGGACTTGGGCATCCTCAACCTCGCCAACACCGTCGGCCAGGTACTCGCCCCGGTCGCGACCGGCGCGATCGTGGTGGCCACCGGCAGCTACGCGCAGATCTTCCCGGTCGCCATCGTCTCCGTGCTCATCGGCGCCGTGGTGATCATGCTCATCAAGAAGGTCGCCTAACGCTGTTTTCCCTTCCCGAAACGTGAGCCTTGCCTGTCATTCCTGGTTGCGCAAACCTCGATAGCGGGCAAGGCTCACGCCGTTCCATGCCCCGCCTTGCTGGGCAAAGGGTGGCAGTAACCACTATGTGAGACGGAGCGCACAAGATAGGAAAATCAGAAATGGCGGGATTCCGCCATTTTGATGTCACCTACAACATAATTCTTCAAAAATCAAGACTGTTCTTCGGGAATCTTCCGTTCTATGTTGTGGTCACGGTGCGCGTGTTGCGTACGGCAACGGGGGCGCATCAATCGAACTTTTGGAACGGGCTGAGAGAGAGGAACCGGTCTCATGTCATTGCGCGACGTGCGCTCGCAGGGCCTTGGCCGCATCACCGCCATCATCGCGGCGATGATGATTGCGCTTGCCACGATGTTCGCTTTCACGTCAATGCCGCAGCAGGCGCTTGCCGCCGACGACTCCCAGACGAATTTCGATTCCTGGACCGAGGTCGCGGCCAACATTGAAAAGCAGCTGGAAACCGCCGAGCAGGACTACAACGACGGCAACTACTATCAGGCCGGCACCGACTTCCAGAATGCGCACTGGGTCGGCTACGACGCATCCAACTTCTCCAAAGTCGTCAACGACACCATCGGAGCCGACAAGCAGAAAGCGCTGCTGCAGGAATTCACCGACCTCGAAAGCCTCGCCTACCAGCAGGATCAGGGCGACGCCATCACCGCCAAGGTCGATGCGCTGACCGCCGACCTCAACGCGACCGCGCAGACGCTCGACGCCGACACCAGCCTCGCCGATCCCAAGACATACGCGAAGCAGCGCGCGGAAGAGACCGCCAAGGAGCGTAAGAAGCTCGATGCCGCCAAGAAGAACTCGTCCAAGGGCAAGGGCGATCGTACTTGGAGCGACGTGGCCAGCGAAATGAACGTCATCCTCGACAAGGCATACAAGGCCGCTATCTCCGGCAAGGGTGCGGAAGGCTCCAGCCTCGTCAACAACGCGTACTACCAGTACTACGAGAAGCTCGGCTTCGAAAAGAACGTCATGAACGCGATCTCCGGCGACCGCGTCTCGCAGGTCGAATACCAGTTCAAGATGACCCGCAAGACCATGCGCGACGGTGGTTCCCAGAAAGAGATCAAAAAGCTCGTCGACGACCTCAAGAGCTGGCTCGTGGAAGACGCGGCCACGCTTGACGGCGGTGCGACCAGCAATGTCAACAGCTTCACCAAGTTCATCACCAGCTCCGTCGGACAGGCGTTCCTCATCCTGATCCGTGAGGGCCTCGAGGCGCTGCTGGTGGTGGCCGCGGTGATCGCCTACCTCGTGAAGTCGGGCAACAAGCGCTTCACCAAGTTCATCTACCTCGGCGTACTCGCCGGCTTGGCGGGCTCCGGCCTGATTGCGGTGCTCTTCACCTTCCTGTTCGGCGGCTCCGGCCCGATTCAGGAGATTTCCGAAGGCGTGTGCGCGCTCATCGCCATGGCCATGCTGCTGTGGACCAGCAACTGGATGCTCAACAAGAGCTCCGTGGAAGCGTGGAACCGCTATATCCGCAACAAAACCGAAGCCGCTGTGGCCAGCGCGCAAAGCAAGATGGAGGCCGGTGAAGGCGTAAGTTTCGGCATGGTCGTCTCACTCGCCATGCTGAGCTTCCTCGCCGTGTTCCGTGAAGGCGCCGAAACCGTGATCTTCTACGAGTCCATCTATTCGATGAGCCAAGACTCGCGAGGCATGTGGATTGGCGGCATTGCGGCCGCGGTCGTGCTGCTGATCATCTTCTTCGTGCTACGTTTCACCTCCGTGAAGATTCCGATCGGCCCGTTCTTCCTTGTCACGTCGATTCTGATGGCCGTACTGGTCGTCATCTTCGCCGGTGGCGGCATCCACGCGCTGATCGAAGGCGACCTGATCGAAGGCACCTACCTGAGCAACGTACCGACCAATGACTGGATCGGCCTGTACCCGTACGTCGAATGTCTCGTGGCACAGGTGTTGGCCGCCATCGCCGTGATCACGCTGTTCGTGGTCGGCTTCGTCAAGAAGCGCAAACTCAAGATTTCCGATATTTCCTAAACGGAACTCCCAAGAAACAAAGGAAGAGATAATGAAGAACAAGAAGATCGCCGCTCTGCTCGGCCTCCTGCTGGCCGGTTCCATGGCCTTCTCGCTGTCCGGCTGCGGCAACAGCAATAGCTCCGCCTCCAACGACAAGAGCAGCAGCTCCTCGTCCACGGCCACCGACGATTCCAGCAAGGATGACTCCAGCTCCGACGATTCCGCCGGCTTCGAAGAGATTCAGGTCGACGAGAAGCACTCCGATCAGGAAGTCGGCCCGCTGACCGTCAACGCCGTATACTTCCAGCCGATCGATATGGAGCCGTCCGGCATGGGTCTGAAGGCCGCCGACGCCAGCTTCCATCTCGAAGCCGACATCCACGCCAACCAGAAGGGCACCGAACTCGGCTACGGTAAGGGTGACTTCGTTCCGGATCTGACCGTGAACTATGACATCATCGACAAGACCTCCAACGAATCCGTCGGCTCCGGTACCTTCATGCAGATGAACGCCTCCGACGGCCCGCACTACGGCGCCAACGTCAAGCTCGACAAGGCCGGCTCCTACAAGCTCGTGTTGAAGATCGAATCCCCGGAGAAGAAGGGCTGGATGCTGCACGTCGATCCGGAAACCGGCGTCAAGGGCCGCTTCTGGACCGAGCCGCTTGAGGTCACCTTCCCGGATTGGAACTACACTCCGCAGGAGTGGTGAGCCCCACCATTTAAACCAAAATGCAGTTGAGTCGGAGCTCGCGAAAGCGGGTTCCGACTTCATGCGTAATTGTAAGGGGAAAGATGCTGCTGCAGTATGTGACGGTGTTGCAGGGATTGCTGGCACCGGCTTTGCTGATCATGGCGCTGAACGTGATGCTCACCGTCGGTGAGGGGCGTGACAAGCCGCTGAGCGCGTACTGGCGCTTGACCGGCTTCCTCGTCGGATTCGCGGGCGCCATCGTGTTCGCCGCGCTGCGTGCCACGGCCGTCATCACGCAGCGTACTTTCGTCAACTATCCGACGCTATGGTGTTGCGTGATCTTTGACATTGCGGTGTTCGTCATCGTGATCTTCGCGCGACGCATCACCACGGCATGGCATGATCATCGTGCCCTGCTGGATGCGGCCAATCTCATCGCCGCGCTGGCCATCGCCGCCACCACCTTCCGTGCGCTGCCGGACGTGATCCTGCGTCTTACGATTTTCGTCGAGCCGGGCGATCCGGTCTTCACCTCCGATATGCTGCTCCGCGCGCTCGGCTTTGCGCTCGGCGCCGCCACCGCGATCATCGCGGCCTGCATCTTCCGTACGATGCGCTCCACCGCCGTGCGCTGGTCGTTCACCACGGCCGTGCTGCTGCTCATCATGCTGCTGTTCGCCTCTCATTTCACCGATCTGGCGCAGCTGCTGCAATCCAAGCGCATCGTCAGCTTCCCGACCGCCGCATTCCTGGCGCTCGTGTGGGGCATCAATCATCAGCGCGAAATGGCCATCGCCATGGCGCTCGTGTTCGTCATTCCGGCGGTTGCCAGCATCGTCATGGGCTTCAAGGTCAAACCGACCGGACCCAACGAGGCGATCGCACGTTCCCATGTGGCGTTCCGCCGTCGCGCGAAGGCCGCCGGCGCATGGAGCCTTGTCGCCATGATCGGCATCACCGTGGCATTGACCTATGGCGTAGCGCAGACGCAGAAGGTCATCACCCTTTCGCCGCCTGAAGAGTACTCGCTCAAGGACGGTGTGGCCACCATCACCTTCAGCCAGGTTTCCGACGGCCACCTGCACCGCTTCCAATACAAGGCGAAGGATGGCACCGTCATGCGCTTCATCATCATCAAGAAGAACGGCGGCGCGTACGGCGTCGGCCTCGACGCCTGCGACAACTGCGGCGACGCCGGCTACTATGAGAAGGACGGCAAGATCATCTGCAAGAAGTGCGATGTGGCCATCAATCTCGCGACCATCGGCTTCAAGGGCGGCTGCAATCCGGTGCCGTTCGACTATCAGGTCAAGCCGGGCAAAATCGTCATCCAAACCTCTGTGCTCGACGCGCTGTCGAGCCACTTCCAGTGAGCGGAAAGGAGTGATCGACCGATGTTCTTTCTCCGCATGATTTTCCGCTCGTTCAGCCGTCAGTTCAAACGCCGTCTGCTGATCGCCGTCACCGTGTGCCTGTCGGCCACCGTGAGCGTGGCCATGCTCGGCGTGGTGTTCGACGTGGGCGACAAGCTCAACGCGGAACTGTCGACATACGGCTCGAACATCACCGTGCAGCCGAAGGCCGACGCGGTGGTGAGCGACCTGTACAACACGGGCGGATCTTCGGGTTCGTCCTCCGATTCCGACCCGACCGCGTTCCTCAAGGAATCGGATGCGCCGAAGATCAAGACGATCTTCTGGGCATTCAACATCACCAATTTTGCGCCGGAACTCAACATCCACGTGGACGCGGGATGCTCGGACGGCTCGACATCCGCCGATTCATGCAAGGCCACCAACGTGCCGATCGTGGGCACATGGTTCGCCAAAACCCTGCACATGGATTCCGGCGAATCCACCGTGGCCGGCATGAATGGCATGCGTTCCTGGTGGAAACTCGACGGTTCCTGGCCGAAAGACGACACCGAACAGGGACTGATCGGCACCAGCCTGGCTTCGCAGCTCGGCGTGAAGATCGGTGACACCGTCACGCTTGGCAAGACCATCTCCACCGGCGAACGCAATCAGGTGAAGGTGAAGATCACCGGCATCTACGATTCGGGCGATTCCGACAACAACGGCATGTACATTCCGTCCATCGTGGCGCAGACGCTGGCGAATCTGCCCGACTCGATCGACAAGATCGAAGTCAAGGCGCTGACTACGCCTGACAACGATCTGGCGCGCAAGGCGTCGAAAAACCCGAATGCGCTTACGCAAGACGAGTGGGAGACATGGTACTGCACCGCATATCCGTCATCCATCGCCTATCAGATCGAAGAGGTGATTCCGGGGTCGGTGGCCAAGCAGGTGCGTCAGGTCGCCGCATTGCAGGGCGATGTGCTTCAGAAAACACAGGCGGTGATGGTGCTGATGACCGTGCTGTCGCTGGTTGCGGCCGCGATTGCCGTGGCGAATCTGATGGCCGCCTCGATTGGCGAACGTGGCTCCGAACTTGCTTTGATGAAGGCGATCGGTGCGACGGATGGTGCGGTTTCCCGCCTGATGCTCGCCGAAACCGCCGTGATTTCGCTGGTCGGCGCGCTGGTCGGCGCGTTGTTTGGCTCCGGCGTGGCGCAGATCGTCGGACACGTGGTGTTCGGCTCCGGCATTACGATGCGTCCGATGGTGTTCGTACTGGTGTTCGTGCTGCTTGCCGTCACCGTGCTCATCGCCTCGTTCTCGTCGATTCGTTCGATTCTGAACCTGAAGCCTGCGGAGGTGCTCCATGGCCGCTGATCGTAGGAAACATGAAATGACCAATCGCAAGATGTTCTTCGCCATGCTGTGGGGTGCGGTGTTCCGTCGCCGTTCGCGTGCGGTGATGGCCGTGATCGCATCGCTGGTAGGTGCGGCCACGCTGTTCTGCTTGGCTTCCGTGTGCATTGCCGTACCTCAGCAGATGAACGAGGAGATGCGCGCATATGGCGCGAACCTCATCGTCACCCCTGCCGATGCGACCTCGAAATCCGAAGGTATCAGCACTGCCACCATCACCAACGTGACCGCGCTCGTAACGGCCGAACACAGCGCGAAATCCGCCGCCTATCGTTACGAAAGCGTGCGCATCAACTCCGCACCGTATACGTTGGCCGGCGTCAATCCCAAGGCCGTGCAGACGCTGAACCGCCACTGGAACGTGACCGGTGACTGGCCGAGCGAGGGCAACGTGATGGTGGGCCGCGATGTGGCCGACGCACTCGGGGTGCATATCGGTTCGCGTATCACCATCGGCTACCGTGCCTCCGACAATTCGGCCGCGTCCTCCGCATCAGGATTGTCCGATTCTGGAGAATCGGACAACCAAAGCGACGAAAACGGGTCCCAGATGTCCGATTCTGGAGAATCGGACAATCAGACGGTGGGCAAACTGGGGCAGACCGAATCCCAAGTCAAGGAAAACGGCCGCGTCTCATCCGACATCATGAACAATGAAGGTACCGAATTCCGCGTGGCCGGCATCGTCGATACCGGCGGCAACGAGGATTCCATCGTGTACGCCACCACCGCTGATGTGGCCAAACTGGCCGGCTCCAAGCGTGGCGCCGACGTGGTCGAATATTCCGTGAACGCCATGGGCGATGACCTGAACGCCATCGTCAAAACCCTCAACGCCAACCCGAACACCGGCGTGAAGGCGCAGACCGTCACCAAAATCACCTCGTCCGATACTCGCATCATCACCATGCTGCAGACACTGTTCTGGATCGTATCGCTTGTCGTACTGGTACTGACGCTGGTCGGCGTGGGAACCACCATCAGCTCCATCGTGAGTCAGCGGCGCAACGAAATCGGCCTACGCAAGGCCCTGGGCGCATCATCGCAGGCAATCGGCACCGAATTCTACGTGGAATCCGCCATCTATGGGCTCATCGGCGGTCTGTTCGGCACGGCCATCGGCTATGCGCTGGCCCGTGTGCTGTGCGTCACCGTATTCGAACGTGCCATCGGCTTTAATTGGCTGTTGGGCCTCGCATCGCTCGTGTTGAGCATGCTGATCGCTGTCGTCGCGTCCATTCCGCCGGTCCGCCGCGCAACTCGTATTGACCCCGCCATCGTTTTGAGGGAGGAATAATCATGGGCTCCGAAAACATCCTGCTTGAGCTTGACCACATCTCCAAGATCTACGGCGACCTGCATGCCGTCGACGACCTGAATCTGACCGTGCCGGAAGGCGAGTGGCTGGCGATCGTCGGCTCGTCCGGTTCCGGCAAGACCACGCTGATGAACATGATCGGCTGCATGGATACGCCGTCCAAGGGCTCCGTGATGCTTGAAGGCCGCAAACTTGAGGATCTGAATGCCAAGCAGCTCGCCGACGTGCGCAAGAACATGATCGGGCTCGTGTTCCAGAAATTCTATCTCGTGCCTCATTTGACGGCTGCGGAGAACGTGATGGTCGCGCAGTACTATCATTCCGTAGTCGATGAGACGCAGGCCTTGGAGGCGTTGGAACGCGTAGGATTGAAGGATCGCGCACACCATCTGCCAGGGCAGCTTTCCGGCGGCGAGCAGCAGCGCGTGTGCATCGCCCGTGCGCTGATCAACTGCCCGAAGCTGATTCTCGCCGACGAACCGACCGGCAATCTGGATGAGAAAAACGAGAAGATCGTGCTTGACCTGTTCCGTCAGCTGCATGAGCAGGGCACTACGATCATCGTCGTCACGCATGATGCGCTCGTCGCCTCCTGCGCGCAGCGAGAAATCATGCTCAACCACGGTGTGCTCATCGGCGAAAAGTGGAATGATGAAGCGGCAAGGCAAGAGTACGAGGCGGCCGGCGGCAAGCCCGCCTCCACCGGCTCGACCGCCGAGGGCGCGCAGACCGGCGAAACCGCCATCGAATTCGCCGATCCCACCAAAGCCGCCAAAACCGGAGCTACGGAGTGATCCAATCCAACGGAGTGACTGAGTGACTATGACTGACGAGAAATCGACTGCTGTGAAAGTGATCGCCCTGACCGCGGCGAGTCTTGCGTTGCTTTCGGCCTGTGGCGAGCCGAAAGCAACGCCGATGGACGACGAGTATGCCGGCAACTCCGGCGAAAGCGTCGAATCGCAGGAAGACAAGTCCAAAACCGACGGTAAGGCCACCGACAACTCCTCCAACGACGATGATTCCGTCAAAAATCATGCCGACGACTCGAATTCCACGAAGTCCGACAAGAAAGACACCGGCAATTACGCCGACGGCACCTATTCGATTAACGGCCAATACGGTCCGGTCGGCGAAGACACCATCGATGTGCATCTGACCGTCAAGGATCAGAACGTGACCGATGTGAGCATAGTCGGCCATCCGTTCACGTCCATCTCCAAAAAGCATCAGGACGCCTTCGCCAAGGCCGTGTCGGATGCCGTGGTGGGCAAGCCTCTGAAAGACCTCAAAATCGACAAGATCGCGGGCGCCAGCTGGACCACCGAGGCCTTCAACAAGGCCCTCGAGGTGGCTCGGCAGGAGGCTTCCATCCAGTAAAACCGATGCAGGGCACCGGCACCAGACCTCATGGATTACGGTTTCGAAGACCTATGATGTCCGGTGGGCGTCGACGATCGGACAGGTGCCGGTCAGACTCATGCCTTTACAAACGGCCAGATGAGCGTGGCCATACGCTCCGACCAAGGAACGTCTGAGTCGGAGTCCTTATACAGCGCCTTACAGGTGAGCATGGAGCCCAGTATGGTGCTGAACAGGAATTTCGTATCCAGTCCACGGCGGAAGGCTTCGCTTGCCACACCGCGCTCGACGAACGTCGCAAAACGTTGCTCCGCCGGCGTGATTACCTGATCGGCGATCGTCTTCAACGAATCGTTGTCGGACGAGAGCACCACGCCGACCGCTTTCAGACCGATCTCGCTGTCGAAGCAGTTCTGGATACGTTCCAACATGGCCTGCAGGCCGGAACGAGACGGCTGCAAATCGCTGAAATCCGGCAATCCCGCAACTTCCAGCTGAATGCGTTGCAACAGGTCATCGGCGTTTTTGTAGCGTCGGTAAATCGTCGTCTTGGCTACGCCGGAACGGCGGGCGACCTCCTCAATCGTAACGGCCGCAACGCCTTTGGAAATCATGATCTCCAAAGTGGCCCTCATGATCTTGCGATCGGTCTGCTCACGTAACTGCTCGCGTCGGCCCTGAATCTTCTGCACGGCTCCTTGCACCGCCGTCTCGACCACGCTTGCCGGCGAAGCGGCAGGGGAGACAGTCGGCGGCACACCGGTGTTCATTAATCCATTCATCACATGATCACCTTCGTGCTTTCCACCTTTGCGATATACCATTTGTTGAACTTCATCATCGGAATGCGTAGCAGCAGGCCGATGAGCAATAGCGGTGGGATGAACAGCGCCAGCGCGCCGATCGACGTCCAGAAATCATTGTTGTATATGCCGGCGATGGCCGCACGCATGGCCGTGACCGAATGCGTGACCGGTAGGAACGGACTGATGTCGGAGATGATGCGCGGCATGACGGCCAGCGGATACGCGCCGTTCGAACCGGAGATCTGCATGATGAGGAACAGTACGCCGATGGCTTTGCCCACGTTACCGAAACTCGCCACCATCGTATATGCAAAGAACGAGTAGATCAGTGCGGAAATCCAGCCGGAAACCATGAATAGCCACGGGTGCACGGCCTGCACATGCATGAATAGCAGACTGCCGCCAAGCGAGAACGTGGCCTGCATGAGTGCGATCACCGCGAATACGAGGTAGTGGCCGAAGAACAGCTGGTGTGGTTTCGGGTTGCCCAGTGCCATGCGGGTTTTGCGGGACACGGAGGTCTTCAAGGTCACGGCCATGAGCAGTGAACCCACCCACAACGTCACGAATGTGTACAGTGGGGCGAGCTGCGAGCCGAAATTCTTCACCGGGAACACGGCGGTGCGCTTCACCTTGACAGGGGCCGCGAGCGTGGTGGCCAGCGAGTCGGTGTTCTTGCCCAGCACGTCCTTGACCATGCTCATGTCGCCGCTGTTCAGCGCGTCGGACAGCGTGGCATTGAATGTAGAAAGCTTGTTACCGGCCGTGGTGAGGCTGTCGGCGGTGGAGTCCAACACCTCACGGATGGTGGTCAGCTGCTTGTCCGCACTCGACGTGGTCTTGTTAAGGTCGCCGAGTGCGCTCTTAAGATTGGCGGCACTCGCGTTGAGTGCGCTCGAAGCGGTGTTTACGGAGCTGCCGATTTCGTTGAGCTGCGGCTTGAGATTCGTGTCGAAATCGGAGTGCACGGCATTGATCGAGGCCTTCGCCTGCGTGGCGAGATCCTTGATGGCGGCTTGGCTTTCCTTGGAATCGCTGATGCCGTCGTCGATATGCTGCGCTGCATCGGTAAGTGTGGCTGCGAGTGTCTTCTGCATATCGATGGCATTGTTCAGCTTGCTGATGGATGCCTCGAATTTGCCGATGATCGCCGTCAGCGTCTTCTTCTCCAAATCGGTCAGCGAGGTATCGGTGTCGAGCTTGTTCTGCAGATCATCGTGGGTTTTCTGCAGATCGTCGACGATGTCCTGGTATTGCGCGGTCTGGTTGGTCACGTTGGATGCCTGATTGCGTAACGCGGTCGCGGTATCGCCCGCCTGCGTACTCACATTGGCGAACAATGAGTCGACCTCGTCTCCCACCGCGGCGAAGCTGTCGCCGGACTGCTTGATGGCGGTGCTGAGTGCTTCGGTGGAGGTGTTCAGCGCACCGGATAGGTCGGTCACGCTGCCGGAAGCCGATTTCAGCTGTTTGCCGGCGGTTTTCGCGCTGGATGCGGCCTGTTGGATCAGGGTTCCGGAGCTGTCGAGCAGGGTTTGTGCGCTGCCGGTCAATGAGCTGAAGGTCTTGAGTGATGAGGCGGTCTGCGTGAGTCCGGCCGCGAAATCGCTGATGTTCGAGCTGAACTGTTGCAGTTGGTTCTTCGCCTCGGGCTTGTCGAGCTGATCGGATAGCTGCGTGGCGAGGTCCAGCGCCGTTTCGGTGAGTGTCTTCGAGAACATCTCGTTGATCTCCGCCGACACGGTGTCGGCGCCCTGACCGGTCACCTTTGGCGCGAGTGCGTTCTTTTTCTCATTGTTGTAGTAGGTGAGCTCAGCATGCTTGGAATCCTTGGAGAAGAAGGTCATCATGCGCTTGCTGAAATCCTTCGGAATGATGACGGCGGCATAGTATTTGCCGGATTTCGTGCCATCGATGGCCTCCTCTTTGGAGGTGAAGGTCCAGTCGAGCTGGCTGTTGGCGCGCAGGGTGTTGACCACCTGATCGCCCACGTTGATCTTGACGGGAATCAGATCGCTTTTGTAGCCGGCATCGACGTTCGCGACGGCGAATTTGAGATTGCCGGTATTGGAGAACGGATCCCAGCTGGCGGCCACGTTGAACCAAGTGAACAGCGCGGGCAGCACGGTCAGGCCGATGACGATGATTACGGACACGACGTTGCTGGTGAGGCGCTTGACGTCGCCTACGAACAGCTTCCAGATTGCCTTCATGCGTTGTCCTTTTCGTTCTTCGTGCGGTGGTGCTTGGCGGCCTTGCGCGTCAGTTTGGCCTTGCGTTCCTCCAGGGCGCGCTTCTTACGGCGAATGCGGGCCTTCTGGCGTTCCATGAGCATGCCTTGGATGGCTTCGTCGCTCAAGGAACCGAGCTCCACCTGACGGCGCATGCTGTCACGCATGTATTCGATGACCATCAGGAACCCGATGATAAGCAACACCCAGATGATCCATGTGGCCAGTGCTACCAGTTTCGTGCCATTGGTCAGCGAGAATACGGTGGCCAGAATGGTCGGCACGATGAAGCCTGCAATCAGTGCGCCGCGCTTAAGCTTCGGGTACAGTTCGGTGAACCGGCTCGCACGGTACTCGATGGCCTCGCGGTAGCCGCCCTTGTCGGACAGGACGTGGATGATCTGCGACACGTTATAGCCACGATTCTCCACCATCGGCCGCTCGCCGATGATCATGTCGCTTTCCTCGATCTCGCGGGCGAACAGGCGGTTCAGATTGGTCAGCAGCGGGCGGATCACAATGCCGATGAAGAAGGCGATCGCCACGAACAGCAGCATCACGCCGACCATCTTCAGCCAATGCCCGTCATAGAAGCCGGCGATCGTCTCGCGGAAGGCGTCGATGGTATAGCGGAACGGGATGAACGGGTAGACCGCGCGGAAGAATCGCGGCATCATATCGATCGGGTATAGGCCGGAACCTCCCGGAATCAGCAGAATCGCGAGCAGAATGCACATGCCCTTGCCAACGTGCATGAAGGTGGTCGACAACGCGTAGGTGATGCTCAGGAACGTAAGCGACGTCAATGTGCCGGTCAGTATGAACATGAACGGGTTGACCGCCTGCACGCCGATGATCAGGTCGCCGATTGCGCATAGTGCGCCTTGGATGGCGGCCGGAATGGCGAGCAGCAGGAAGCGGCCGAGATACTTCTCGGTGGTGGTCAGATCGAGATCTTCAAGGTCGTCGTCATCCACTTCGAGCTTCATGATCACCATGTAAGCGAACGCGCCCACCCATAGCGAGAGGGTGTTGAACATCGGTGCCATGCCGGAGCCGTACGTGTTCACCGGGTAGATGTTCTTCGTCTTGATCACGGTGGGGGACTGCATGAAATCAGCGATTTTCGTGACGTCCAGGCCATCTTCGCCGATGAGGTCGTTCAGCAGGCTCGCGCCCGACAGTGCGTTCAGATCGGTGGATAGCTGGCTCAGCTTGTTCTCGATGGTCTGCAGCTGCTCATCGGTATCCTTAAGCATGGAACGCGTATCGGCGGAGACCCGCTCAAGCTGGTCGAGTACGGACGAGGTCTGTTGCGTCAGGAAATTCTGGCTAGTCACGGTGCCGGAAAGGGTTCCGGCGGTCGCGGCGAGCGAGCTCAGGCCGCTGTTGAGTTGGGGCAGCGCACTCGAATTGATGGCGTTGCGTGCGTCCGTGGCGGAGTTCAGCGTGGACTGCGCGGAGGTGTTGAACTGGTTCGATAGTTTCGTGGTGCCGGCCACCGTGTTCTTGGTGTCGGTATTGAGCTGATTGAGGTCGTTGAGCGTATTCGCCGACTGTCGGTTACGTGATTGCAGGTCGCTGATGATCTGCTGATACTGCTTGTTCAGTTCGGGGCTGACATTGGAGATGTCGATCTTCTGTAGGCTGTCGAGCACTTTCGCATTGTCGCTGTTGACCTTCTGCATGGTGCCGATGGCGCTGCCGGCGTAGCCGTTGGCCGCCGCCAGACCGCTGGTCACCGTGTTGACGCTGGTGTTCGTCTGCGTGGACAGTTGCGAGAGCAGCGCCGAGCCTTGGTCAAGCGAGGCCGATGCGGTCGATGAGAAGGTGTTGATGCGGGTCTGCGTATCGGTGATCAGATTGGCGGTGCCGGACAGCCCTTTGCCGGCGCTCGCGGCGGCGGTCTGTACGTCGTTCAACGCGGCGCGTGCGGCCTGAATCTGATCGGGGGTGTTGGCCAGGTTGGCGCTGAGATCGCTGATGGTGGTGCGAATCTTCTCTACGTTCCGCTGTGTCTTGTCAAGTTCGGCAACGGCTTCGCTGGTCACGTTGTCGGTCTGTGTCGTGATGGTATCGCTTACCGAGTTCACGGTTTTGGAGAGCACTTCGCTCACAGTGGAAACGAAGGTGCTGTTCACGGTGCGATCCACGGTGGTGGTTCCCGAATCAGTGACCTTCGGTACGAAGGCGCTGGCCTTCTCATTCACGTAGTATTCGAGGGTCGGACGTTCGGAATTGCCGGTGATCACGCCCGCGAGGTCTTCGCTGAAGTCCTTGGGAATGATGATGGCCGCATAGCAATCGCCCGACTGCACGGCCTCCATGGCCTTGGCCTTGCTCATGAACTGCCAGCCGAGCTGATCGTTCTTCTTGAGTGTGCTTTCAATCTGGTCGCCGAGATTCAGCTGGCCCAGCATGGCGTTGTCGGTGCCTTCGTCGACGTTCGCCACCGCCACCCTGATGTTGTTGGTGTTGCCGTATGGATCCCAGAATCCATAGATATTGAACCATGCATACAGCGGCGGAATGACGGTCAGGCCGGTCATGATGACCCACGCCGCGGGCACGCGAAGAATTCGCATGATGTCACGGTGCAGGATCTTCAGCACGTTGCTCATAGGAAGTGCTCCCTTTTGCCGGATCGCTCCGGTAGTGGCGGTGTTCACGACTGTCTCGTAGCGATACGCAATTCGTAGCGCTACGCTTCAAGTAGCGTAATACCATCTCCCGGACAATCCCGCTTCCCGTTCTCAGATACGGGCAGTGTCGTAGGAAATGCGGCGGAAAAGGGGGAAATCATTGTCAGCGAATGTCCAAAAATCTTCTAGAAACCTTCCTGACGGTTTCCAGAGATCGGCCAATCGGCTGTTGTTCAATACAACTAACGACGTCGCATAACCCAAGAACATCCACCTTCTCGTGAAAGGAACGATCATGGTTTATGCAGCTCATCATCCACGGCAAACGCATCGACCGGTCGGCAAAATCATCGCCATCGCGGCGGCCGTCTCGCTAGTCTCCGGTTTTGGTGCGGGCGCAGGCGTAGCCGCCATCGTGAAAGCGAGCGCAACCAGTCAGCAATCCGTCATGTCTTTGGTAGGGCAGGGAGGCGGCGCCGACACCATGAGCTACGACTACACCGGCAACTATTCCGGGGCTCTCACCGCCGACGGCAAGTCGGTGGAGTCGAGTGGTGAAACGGTTTCCGCAACCAGCTCCGACCAGAACGCAGCCCTTGTGCAAAATGGCGGAACGTTGACCATCACCAATGGCAAGCTGACCAAATCCGGCGACAGTGACAACGCCGACAACTGCAACTTCTACGGCACCAACTCCGCATTGCTGGCGGTGGGGGAGAAGTCGAAGGCCATCATCTCCGACTCTTCCATTGACGCGACGAGCTCCGGATCGAACGCCATCTTCTCCACCGATTCCGCATCCGTGCTGGCCAATAATGTCAACATCAGCACGTCCGCGGCCAACTCGCGTGGCCTTGATGCCACTTATGGAGGCTCGATCATCGCCAATGCGATGACGATTTCGACCAAGGGCGACCACAGTGCGTCACTCGCCACCGATCGCGGCGGCGGATCGGTTTCCGTGACCGACTCCACGCTGAACACGGCCGGCAGTGGCTCCCCACTGCTGTACTCGACCGGCGATATTGAGGTTTCGGGCGTGACCGGTACGGCGAGCGGTTCGCAGATCGCCGGTATGGAGGGCCTGAACACCATCCTGATCAACAATTCGACGCTGGAAAGCACGAATACCGGCACCACCGGTTCCGATCCGGTGGCGAACGGCGTGATCATCTACCAGTCGACCTCCGGCGACGCGGAATCCTCGACCGGTCAACATGCCACCTTCCAGGCGAAGGACTCCACGTTGAAATCGGCGATCACCAGCGGATCGATGTTCTATTTCACCAACACCACAGCCGACGTGGTGCTCTCGAACACCGATCTGGACTTCGACTCGGACGCGGCGAACCTGATTATGGCGGCCGGCAACGATTCGAATAACTGGGGTACCGCAGGCTCGAACGGTGCGACGGTGAACTTCACCGGGCGTTCGCAGACGTTGAAGGGCAAGGTGAGCGCCGACACCATTTCGAGCGTGACGCTCAACCTGCTGGAAGGCTCCACGTGGACGGGTTCCGCTGAAATCACTGAGAATTCCGCCGGTTCGACTTCGGACGCTCCGATCACCGTGAATGTTGACGGCACCTCGACGTGGGTGGTCACGGCCGACACGACCGTCTCCGCCCTGAACGTGGCCGATGGCGGCAAGGTGGTGGACTCCTCCGGCAAAACCGTCACCATCAAGGCCAACGGCAAAACCGTGGTCTCCGGCGACAGTGACCTGACCGTCACGGTCACCGGCTCCTACGGCACCACCGTCAAGGTCGGTTCCGACACCGAACTCAGCTCGGATGTGACTGACCGCACGGCATTCGACAAGCAATTCGGCACCAGCACCTCTTGGTCCTTCTGATCCCCACGGCAAACCCAATATCCAACATCACTGCAATAGCACTCAAAGGAGTACATCATGACTAACTTCGATTTCGATACCAGGAACACCCAAAACCAGCAGCAGAACACCGACGGGCAGCCGACCCAGACCATGCCCGAACAGCAGGGTACGCAGGCTTCGCAGCCCACTCAGCAGTACTATGCGCCGCCCACCCAGCCGGCGCAGCCTGTTCCGGATTCGTTCAATGGTCCGGTTGCCGCGAAGTCCAATACCAAGCTCGGTGGCAAGGTCATCGGCGTCGTGGCGGGCATAAGCCTTCTGTGCGGTCTGGTCGGTGGCGTCGGCGGTGCCTTCGCCGTGAATGCGCTGTCCGGTTCCAATGAGCCGCAGATGAGCCAGCAAGGTGGCCCGAGCCAGGGCGGCCCGGGGCAGATGGGCGGCCAGTCCGGTAATGGCAATTCCCAGAATGGCAATGGCCAGATGGGTGAGCCTCCGAGCGGGCAGGGTGGCCAAAGCGGCTCTGATGGCCAGTCCGATTCCAATGGCAATTCCGGTAGCCAGTCCGACGGCTCCAGCTCCGGCAAGTCCAGTGGTTCGAACTCCAGCAGCAGCTATTCCGACGCCGACGATTCGGACACCATCGCCAGCTGACCGCATATGTCATGCTGAATGGGAACGCGCGGCGTTTTCCTCCTCGCGGTGAAGGCTTGCGCCTTCATCGCGAGGATTCTTTATGCCCCTAAAACGCTATCTGGCAGCCAGATAGCGTTTTAGGGGGTATGAGGTTTCATGTTTTCGGGCACTTGGCATTTTCCCTACGCGATATTACGCGTTTTTTGATAGCGTTGGCCCGGGAGGGTGCACATATGAACGAGCACGAAACAAGCGCGGCCATCGCCGACGAAACCGTTATCGACGCCATCGAAGGTGCGCAAGCCGTTGATGCGGTGACGGCCGATGAATCCAGCAACCCCGCCGATCGCCGCCTGCCGTTGATTTTCCGCATCTACGGCATCATCATGCTGGTCGAGGGTGTGGTCACGCTGCCGATCATCGTGCTTGCGGCCTTGTATGCGGTACGTGCCGTGATCGAAGGCCGTATGGCGGTCGACGCCATCAACCTCACCGTTATCCTGTCGGTCATTCATGCGGTCGTGCTGTTGGCCACCACGGCCTGTCTGGCGGTGTTCGGCGTGCTGCTGGTACTGAACAAACGGCGTCACGTGGCGCAATGGACATACGTGATGATTCCGCTCACCCTCGCGGAGGGTCTCTTATCGTTGGCGTTGCAAGGTCTTGACGTCAATCTGATCGCTCCGGCCGTGCAGCTGGTCGTGTTGATTGCGTTGCATATCACCGCCGACCCGTCGCTGCGCGAGGAGCGCCGACTGCAGTTCGCCTTGCGCCGCATGGATGCGCGTAGTGAGTACGAGGATGCCGTGGCCGTGGGCATGGCCGGCCGGGATCTGACCGGCAAAGGCTACATTTCGCTGGACTTCTTCAATCTGTTCTGGCTATTCGTGGTCGGTTGCGTGTTCGGTCTGGCGATTGAGACCATCTACCATTTCATTCTGTTCGGCGAGTATCAGGATCGTGCCGGCTTCCTATGGGGGCCATTTTCGCCGATTTACGGCTTTGGCGCGGTGATCCTGACCGTGCTGTTGAATCACCTGTGGCGGTCCAATTGGCTGCTGATTTTCTGTGCCAGTGCGCTGATCGGCGGTGCCTTCGAATATTTCACCAGTTGGTTCATGGAAACGGCCTTCGGCATCACGGCGTGGAACTATACGGGTCAATGGTTGTCGATTGACGGCCGCACTTCCGGCAAGTACATGTTTTTCTGGGGGTTGCTCGGTCTGATATGGGTCAAGCTGATTTTGCCGAGATTGCTGGCGTTGATTCAGCACATTCCGTGGAAGGTGCGTTATTCGTTGACGGCCGTATGCTTCGTGCTGCTGTTCGTCGACGGCGTAATGACGCTGATGGCATTGGACGCCTGGTATTCGCGCATGGCCGGCATCGCCCAGAATTCACCGGTCTCGCAGTTCTTTGCCACCTATTTCAATGATGCGTTCATGGTCGACCGTTTCCAGACCATGTCTATCGACCCGTCTTCCGCTGGCCGCATGTAGCCGTTGCCCCTTCCCCAGACGGGGGAGGGTTACGCTGTGGGCGTGACGGCGTTAGGGGGTGCTTGCTATGCCGCGAAGCTTTGCGCCAGCTGTCGAATCAGATCCGGCCTATGCCCGCTCCAGGACGAGTTTGGCGAAATCACCACTGGAATCTGCTTGAATCCGGCGTCCTTGATCTGCTCGAACGTTGAGGGGTTCTGCGTCAGGTCAATGGCCACATAGCGTACGCCCAGTTTTGCAAGCTCTTGCTCGGTGGCTTCGCACTGCGGGTTGCTCGGATTGGTGAAAACGGTTACGGTCATCGATTCCTCCCTATGCAAGCTGTACTGGCCACGTTCTTCGGTTGTGCTTGTTCGTCTGCAAACCACTATCTAGGATACACACTACCTGTAGTGGTGTGTCGCGCGTTTCACCACTGCATATAGTGGGGAATTCCCCAGATTGACGTCAGGTACGAACGATTGTTCGAATGATTCCAGTCTATCCCAAAGCGTGGAATGTGACCCATCTCGCATGTCGCCAATCGAGTCCTCGCCCGTTCCTGAAGCGTGCGCAGGCCGCATCCGTCCATGCCGACCATTGCGGCTGGCGTATCCGTCGCGTCATCGTCCTACGGATTTTCCGCGCAGACGGGTTGCCCGGTGGCCAATGCGAACGATCTTCCAGCCCTGAAATGGCATGAGGACACTCAACAACGAAAGGAACAGGAGCCGGAGATGGCGAATGAAATGCCACTGAGATACGGGTTAGTGCTTTCGGAATGACATTGCTACGCAACGAGATACGGGACAAGATGCGCAACGAAACGCGGGATGAGAACCTGTGCCCCCCCAGGGATTCGAACCCTGAACCCACGACTTAAAAGGACGCTGCTCTAACCGTTGAGCTAGAGGGGCAACAGTGACATAGTATACAGCACATTCGGACCAAACGCCACACGAATTGGCGATGCGCGGTGAATGTACCAGTGAATATATCGGGAATTCCGTCGTCACCCATCAAATAGGCCTAGAGTGAGGCATATGTCATGCACCACGATTCTTGTAGGCAAAAAGCCAGTTACGACGGCTCCACCATCATCGCCCGCGATGACGATTCCGGATCCGGCCGTTACGATCCGAAACGATTCGTCGCCATCGCGCCGGAGGTCTCGACCGACAATCTGTATTGGACGAACCGGCTGATTGCGGCGCTCGCCGATGCACATTTCTATGAGACCAGCAATGCGATTGAAGCATTCGCGGAGGCCGCTCGCACGTACGGTCATCGTTTGGTCGAACATACGGATGCCGCCTTACGCAATATCGGCAAGGATTCAGACGATTCGGCCGTCGGCGATTCCGTGGCGGAGACAGCGGGGGAGCCGATTGCCGGGCGGCTGCAGGCGGCCAACGACGAGATGGCGGAATACTTGCGTACGCATGCCACGAAACTGCTCAATGACGTGCTGTACACGTCCAGCAATCTTATGCGCAACGGTTTCGCGATGTCGGATCGCTGGAACTGAGCCCGCCGTACGGCGCATCGGCTCCGGTTTCGGCCGACTCAGTTGAATCCGACGACGTGTTCCGCCACGAAATAGCCGTTGCGAATCACGAACCGACCGATTGAGCCGCGCAGATTCAGCGCGCGCGACATGGCCTTTCTGCGTACATCCGCATACATGGAAGGCGAGTAGGCTTTGATGTCCGCCCACATCTCCTTCTTTTTCGCATAGTTTTCCGGCTTGCGAGACAGGATCATGAACACGCTCGCCACGGAAGTCTCAATCGCCAGGAAATGAATCATGTAACGGTACAGGCCTTCCGGCACGGTCCCGCGTTCCGGGGTCGCCCGCACCATGTACTGGTTCACCAGGCGCAGCTGGTCCACGCGGCGAATCATCACGTCGGTCTGTACGCTTTGGCCGTCACGGCCGATGAAATAGTGGTAGAACGGCGTGTCCAGGTACTTGATCGTCTTCACCCACGGGAATGGCTGGTAAGCGTAGATGAAATCCACGTAGAAGGTGTGCTCGGGCAGCTGCATGCCGGATGCGCGCACCACCGCGGTGCGGAAGGTCAGCGCATGCATGAGAATGTATTCCGCCAATCCGAAATGGCCCAGATCGTTCCAGGTCAGTCGTTCGTCGGACTTCATGGCGCGACGGAAGTTCACCACGTGTTTCACGATCTTGCCGACCTTGTCGTACACGTAGTTGGTCACCAGCATGTCGATCGGATCGGTGCGCTCGGCCTCCTCGCGTAGTGTGGACATTACGAGCTCAAGCGATTCGGCCCCCACCCAATCGTCCGCGTCCACGACCTTCACGTACATGCCGCTCGCCGCCGCAATGCCGGTGTTCACCGCGCCGCCATGCCCCTTGTTGTTCTGATGGATCGCGCGCACCACGCCGGGATGCCGCTGTTCGAAGGACTTCGCCATGGCAAGCGTACCGTCGGACGAACCGTCGTCGATGATCAGCACTTCGATGTCATCGTTGCGTTTCGCGGCAATCAGCGACTCGACGCACCGTCCCAGATACGTTTCCATGTTGTACGCGGGCACCACGAAGGTGAGCGTCTTCTTCTCCTGCATATTCTTCCTTGGGTAAAGCCAAAGGCGTCGGTTACGGTAGCGGATCGTCCGATTGCCGCATAACGAAACTAACGTAGCACCTTGTGCGCTTTCGGGGTACCCGTTATGCACAATCGGTACCCCGAAAGTCGTAAACTGCACCTGAAATTCCCCCTAGGGATACCTTCGGTACATTCGTTGACGTTTGTTCGCTTAACGTCAATCCTTGCGACTGCGGTAGCCGTCAGTCCGCTTCCGTCTCTTCCGGCGAAGAAGTCGCCATCGGGGATGACTGGGGGAGGGGATTCTCGGATTTCGGCCCTTTTACGGCTTTTCTTTCTTCCCTCTCCATGCGTTTTTCCGCCTCCCGTTGCGCCTTGTCCCCTTCGAAACGCAGCTCCGGCTTGGCTTCCATGCGGCTCAGGCCGTACCAGGCGAGATTCACGATGTGCGCGGCCAGCTGCTCCTTGCTGAGCTTGCGCTGGTCGGCCCAATACTGGCAGGTGTATACGGTCATGCCGATGAGCATCTGCGCATAATATGGCACGCCCTTGGCGGGTAGGTGCTGGCGTTTGAACGATTCGGTGAGCAGGTCTTCCACGCGAATGCTGATATCGCCGAGCAGTGAGCTGAACGATCCGGCCGGATCGGTTTTCGGCGAATCTCGGGTGAGCACGCGAAATCCTTTGGCGTTCTCCTCCACATAGGTGAGCAGGGCCAGTGCGGCACGTTCCACGATTTGACGAGGGTGCGCCTGTTGGTCGGACAGCGCGTTGACGAGTGTGTCGGTGAGTGCGCGCATCTCACGGTCCACCACTACGGCGTACAGGCCTTCCTTGCCGCCGAAATGTTCATAGACGATGGGCTTCGATACCTTCGCGGTCGCGGCAATCTCCTCTACGCTTACCGCTTCGAACCCCTTCGACGCGAACAGCGACCGACCGATTTCGATGAGCTGCTCACGTCTTTGAAATGACGTCATCCTGGATGTACTGGCCATGCTGTCCAGTTTTTCACGCCCCGTGGATGAGCTCCTCCGAGTGTCCGATTCTGGAGAATCGGACAACTGTGGGGAAGCGGAGCGTATCTGTTTGTCTGATTCTGGAGAATCGGACATGTAGGATGCCTGCATGTGCCTCTGAGTGTCTGATTCTGGAGAATCGGACAGGTGAGGATGGGGCGATGTGTCCGTTGCGGTTTTTAGGCTGGGATTATGGATACCAATGTGATTATCGCGATTGTCGCCATTGTTGTGATTGCAGCGCTGTTGCTGCTTGGTGGTTGGTGGTTCGGCAAGTCGCGCAAGAAAGCCGTAGACAAGTCCGTTGAGGATGCCAAGGCCAAGGCTGATAAGCGTCTTGCCCAAGAAGTCCAGAAAGCTGAGACGGCCCAAGAAGCCGAGGAAGTCCAGGAAGTAGCGGCCGAAGTCCCCCCGATCGCCTCGACGGAAGAGGCGAAGGCCGCGCCGGCAGTGGAAACCCCGGAGTCCACGGGCTCGCGCATTCAGCGTCTCAAGGCCAAGCTGGCCAAGTCAGGCAATCCTTTTGGCAAGGTATTGTTCAACATCCTCGCCAAGGACCATCTTTCCGAGTCCGATTGGGAGGATGTCGAAGACACCCTGCTACTTGCTGACGTCGGCGCCGAGGCCAGCGAACAGTTGGTTGAGGAACTGCGTAACGATGCCCGCATCAGCGGTCAGTCCGATCCGTCCGAAGTGCGCAAAGCCTTGAAAGACAAACTGCTCAAGCTGGTCGGCACCGATACGGATCGTCGTCTTAACGCCGACAAGGAAGGTGCGAACAAGCCGAGCGTCATCATCATGGTCGGCGTGAACGGCACCGGTAAGACCACCACTGCGGGCAAGCTGGCTCGTCTGTTCGTGGCCGACGGCAAGCAGGTGATGATGGGCGCCGCCGATACGTTCCGTGCGGCGGCCGCCGATCAGCTCGAAACCTGGGGCGCGAAGGTGGGCGTACCGGTCGTGCGCTCCGACAAGGATGGTGCCGACCCGGCGTCCGTCGCATTTGAGGCCAGTGAACAAGCCAAGGAAACGCATGCCGACGTACTCATCATCGATACCGCCGGCCGCTTGCAGAACAAGGCGAATCTCATGGACGAGCTTGGCAAGATCCGCCGCGTCACCGAAAAGAACCTGCCGGTCGACGAAGTGTTGCTCGTACTCGACGCCACCACCGGCCAGAACGGCATGGCGCAGGCGAAGGTGTTCGCCGAAGCGATTGGCATTACCGGCGTGGTGCTGTCCAAGCTGGACGGTTCCGCCAAGGGCGGCATCGTGATTTCCGTACAGAAGGAGCTCGGCGTTCCGGTCAAGCTCGTCGGCTTGGGCGAAGGTCCGGATGATCTCGCTCCGTTCGATCCGGAGGGCTTCGTCGACGGCATCCTCGCCTGAAGGACGGACGCCCCGAATGCAAACGGCCGACCCTGCGTGAAGCACGGTCGGCCGTTTGGCATCTTGTGCAGTTCTTCGGAACGGCCTTGCCTGCCATGCCCTCGCTGCTATGCCTGTGCCGGTATGCGCTTGATGGTAAGTTTCAGCAACAGCGGAGCGACCAGCGTGACCAGTGAAATGATGAAGATGATCGTCGAGTAATACTCATTGCCGAGCACATGCTCGTTGAAGCCGATTTGCGCCGTGATCAGCGCCATTTCGCCACGCGGCACCATGCCGGCGCCGATCATCACCGACGAGGCCGCACCGAAGCCGGCCATTGCGCCGCCCAGGCCGCAACCGACGATTTTCGTGATCACGCCGAGAATCGTCATGATCACGATGAATACGATCATGCGTGAATCATCGACCGCGGTCGTATTCAAGCCGATGCCCACGAAAAAGACCGGTACGAACAGCGTATCCCCGACAGGCTCTATATAACGGTCCGTTTCTTCGGCATAGTCGCTGTTGCTCACCGCGATGCCGGCGAAGAATGCGCCGACCGCGTAGCTCAGTCCGGCAAGATCCGAAGCCCACGCCATCGCAAGGCAGATGATCACCGCCATCACCGCGATGCCGGACGGCGCCTTCAGCACGCCCGCAAGCGTCATGAGCGCCGGTGCGATCCATACGATCACCACCACGGCCCCTACGAAGAACGCCGCCTGCTTCAGGATGATGAGTCCCAGGTCGGCCACGTTCACGCTACCGGTGTTCACCAGCGTGCACATTACGGACAGCAGGATCACGCCGATCACGTCGTCGGCCACGGCCGCGCCCAGAATCGACACGCCTTCCTTCGAATCGAGCAGTCCTGCCTCCTTCAGCACCGCCACCGAAATCGACACGGACGTCGCGGAGAACACCACGCCGATGAACGCCGCAGGAATCGGCTCGAATCCGAACGCGAGGCTCACCCCGCCCATGACGACCACCGGGAACACCACGCCCATGCATGCGATGATGATCGCCGCCTTCGAGTATTTCTTCAGCAGCTGCAGATCACAGCCGACGCCGCCCAAGAACATCAGAATGATGATGCCGAGATCGCTGAACAGCGAAATGTAGTCGCTTGAGTGCAGCACATTCAGCAATGCCGGCCCGCAGACGATGCCTACGAGAATCTGTCCGATCACCTCCGGCAGCTGCAGTTTTCTGCAGACCAGTCCTGAACAGGTGGTCAGCGCCAACATGGCGCACAACGAGACGATGAACGTCGCCATATTTTCTCCGTCTTCCTCACGGTACGACAGTGCCTTGTGCATTGCCGTTCTTGCAGATATTCCGTGATGCCTGTCTCCCCGCAACGTATTTCGGCCATGCCGTAAACGGGGGTCTGTTGCGATGTCATGGGATTCGTGCGTACTCCTGCCCTCCGCCAGGTCACATTGTATGAGAATCCTGATTCCATACGATTGCCGATACGAAAAATAGATGAAACATTCGCTGCGGCCATGATCGTGAGGGGTTGTTCAAGGTTGGTTTTCCGCCTTTTTCGCGGTATGTTTCGCGGGGGTATGCCAAAGGTAATCTGCTAGATTGCCGTATATGGCGTTACGTCTCCGTAACACTTCGTAACGTTTTCAAAACGAGGGCGGCGTTCCATACCGTTCTGTCAACCCCACACGATGGGGTCGGAAATTTTCGAATTAGGTAAAGAAAAGAGAGGGAGGGTGACATGGGCCAGCTTGATTCTGGAAATGCTGCGTGGATTTTGACTTCCGCGTCCCTTGTGTTCCTCATGACGCCTGGTGTGGCGTTCTTCTATGGTGGCATGGTTCGTGCGAAGGCCGTATTGAATATGATGATCATGGAGGCGGCCGCATTGTCCGTCACCATGATCATGTGGGTGCTGTGGGGCTGGTCCATCGCCTACGCAGGCTCTTCGGTCGGCGGCATCTTCGGTGATCCGGCAACCGGCTTCCTGCTGAAGGACACGATGGTTGCCGATGACGGCGTCTTCGGTTCGGCCGCGCTGAACTCCAACAACTATCCGGTCAGCGTGGATGTGGCGTTCCAGTCCGCGTTCGCTATGATCACCGTCGCCCTGATCTGCGGCGCCATTGCCGAGCGTGTCAAGTACAGCACTTGGATGATTTTCGTCGCACTGTGGATTACGTTCGATTACGCTCCGCTCGCCCACATGGTGTGGAACGGTGGCCTGCTGTCCGCTGACGGCGCCATCTCCCAGGCCATCGGCGCTGCCGCCCACGACTTCGCAGGTGGTACGGTCGTTCACATCAACGCCGCAGTCGCCGCTCTCGTCATCGTACTGATCATCGGCAAGCGTAAGGGCTTCGGCACTCAGCCGTTCCGCCCGCACAATGTTCCGTTCGTCATGCTCGGCGCCTTCCTGCTGTGGTTCGGCTGGTTCGGCTTCAACGCAGGTTCCGCCTTCGCCGCCGACGGCACCGCCGGCTACGCCTGGGTTTCCACCTCTGCCGCAACCGCTGCCGCAATGCTTACCTGGGGCTTCACCGAGAAGATCCGTACCGGCCACTACACCGCTATGGGTGCCGCTTCCGGTATCGTCGCCGGTCTGGTCGCCATCACCCCGGCCGCCGATGTGGTCTCCCCGCTGTGGGCCATCGTGCTGGGCGGCATCGCGGGCGTGCTCACCTGCCTCGCCTGCGGCCTGAAGTTCAAGTTCGGCTATGACGATTCGCTTGATGTTGTCGGCGTCCACGGCGTCGGCGGCTTCACCGGCACCGTGCTCATCGGTTTCTTCGGTGAGGGCACCGGCCTGTTCGCTGGCGGTGATTGGCGTCAGCTGGTCGTGCAGCTGCTCGTGGCGATCGTGGCCATCATCTGGTCCGCCGTCATCACCGGCATCATCGCCTTCGCTCTGGAGAAGACCATCGGCTGGCGCGTCACCGAAGCCCAGGAAGTCGGCGGCATCGATCTTGCCGACCAGGGCGAACGTGCTTACGATTTTGCTGGTACCGCAAGCTCTGTTCTCAAGGAGGTGAAGTGAGATGAAGCTCATTACCGCTATCATCCAGCCGCATAAGCTTGACGATGTCAAGGAAGCCCTCGCTGCCGCAGGCGTGCACGGTCTGACCGTGTCCGAAGCCAACGGTTACGGCCGTCAGCGTGGCCACACCGAGGTCTATCGTGGCGCCGAATACACTGTGGACCTGATTCCGAAGATCCGCATCGAGGTGCTGGCCGATGACGCCGACGCCGAGACGCTGGTCGGTGTGATCGTCAAGTCCGCCGGCTCCGGCACCATCGGTGACGGCAAGGTGTGGGTTGCACCGCTCGACTCGGTGACCCGCGTGCGCACCGGCGAGACTGGCTCGGCTGCCATCTGATCCGCATCGGTTCGGATAGGCCGTATTAAAGACCCCCGGGTTATTCTCGGGTTATCAATAAGACAGATCCCCGTACGTGCTATGTGCCGTGCGGGGATTTTCGTTTCCCTCCATCCTCCTTCTGATGGCGAGACGCCGTACGGGGCGCGGCGGAGGGGCGCAATCGTCAAAAGGACTTGCACTATGACTTCTGCAGTCGATGGTCTCAAGCAACGTTTCATGGCCATGAGCCAGCCGGATGCCGACGGCGTGTACCGCGATGGTGCGGCGAAACGCAAGGCCCGTACCGATCTGGCCATGACTTGCCTCAAACAGCTCTGGCAGGAGGCTCTCGATGCGGTCTCCTTCGAAGTGCCCGCCACTGGCATCGGCCTTGGCGCGGTCGGCTCGCTGGCTCGCGGTCAGGTTGGACCGGGCTCCGACCTTGATCTGGTGGTCATTTATGAACCGCACGCCCTGACCGATCGGCAACTCAACGAGCTCGCCAACAAACTGTGGTACCCGATTTGGGATTCAGGGCTTGACCTCGACCAGTCCGTCCGCACCCGCACCCAATGCGAGGCCGTCACTGACCATGATCTGCCTGCGGCCATGGGATGGCTTGACGTGGTGCCGATTGCGGGAGATACGCAGCTCATCGAAACCACGGCCACCTCCATTCTCGAACGATGGCGCAAGGCCGCCCGCAAGCGTTTGCCGGAACTGCTCGGTTCCGCCACGTCCCGACTCAACGAATTCGGCCGTATGGCCTACATCAACCAACCCGATATCAAGGAGGCCCGTGGTGGTCTGCGCGATTCGGTGCTGGTCGCGGCGCTTGCCGCCTCCTGGCTGGCCGATCGTCCGCACGGCCGGTACGACGATGCCGTCGAACGTCTGCTCGACGTGCGCGACTGCATTCATCTGGTCGCCAACAAAGACACGAACATACTGCTTTCGCCCTATCAGGCCAAGGTGTCCGCAATGCTGGGCCTTGCCGACCCGACGTTGCCGGATGGCGAACGCGAAGCCAAGTCGATCGACGATCTGCAGACGCTGCTTGCCCGGGTCGGTCGCCAAATCGCGTTTTCCTTGGATTCCACCGCCTCGCGAGCCGAGCATTCCCTCACCCATGAGAAGCCGAGATTCGCTTTCTTCCAGGTGTTCCAGCCACGCGGCGGCGGCAGGCGGCAGGCGCCGACCTTCGATGTGATCGCCCCCGGCGTGGCCAAGCATGAGGAGGAGATCGTGCTGGCCCCCGGTGCCGATCCGAAGACCGACGCGAAACTCGCGTTGCGTGTTGCCGTCGCATCCGCCGAGTTCGGGCTGCCGATCGCACCTGGCACGTTGCAGAATCTCAGGAACTGCCCCATTCGCGACCGTGATTGGGATGAGGAATCCCGCAAGCTGTTCGTGCGCCTGCTCGCCACCGGCCCAGAACTGCTCAACGTGTGGGAGGAGATCGATTTCGTGGACATTCCCGGCCGTTGGATTCCCGAATGGCTGGGCGTGCGCAACCGCCCAAGCGCTTCGGCCGCGCACCGATACACCATCGACCGTCATATGGTTGAGGTGACCACACGCCTTGGTCGCGAAACCCCACGCGGCAACCGGTATGACGACAGGCATTACACGGCCCTGCTGCTGGCCGGCATCCTGCATGACATCGGCAAGCGCCCGGGCGTTACGAACCATGCGTCCGAGGGTGCACGTCATGCCTCCACGGTGCTTAAGCGCATGGGTTTCGACCGTGACATCATCTGGTGGGTCACGTTGCTGGTCCGTGAGCATCTGACGCTCTCGGAATTCGCGACCGGGCAGAATCCCAACGATCCGACGGTCGGCGACGAGCTGGCCTCTCGCATAGATCATGATCCGGTGCTGCTCGACATGCTGTTTGACCTGACCCGCGCCGACGGCTCCTCGCTCGGCGCCACTTCGGGCGAGACCATTTCCAAACAGTACGGTTGGAGCAAGTGGCGCGAATCGCTTGTGCGCAACATGTACAACGCCACCCGCTACCACATGTGAGCCGGCAGTTTCCGCGCCGTCGCGATTCTTGATTCGAACATGACGTTTCATGGCGAAGGCTTTCGTGCGTTTCGCCGTGAAACGTCGTGCAACGCCGATTCACCAAAATGTGGGGAACATAGCACCTTCCGTTCACTTCGGCAAATCGGCCGCTGACGCACTCTCCAGATCCGGTGGATTGTCCCCAAGTTATCCACTCAGTTGTCCCCATGTTGTGGAAAACCATGCCGCTTGTCCACGTAGTTATCCCCAAAATGTGCATAACTCGCTGATTTTCGGATTCGTTATCCACAATACCCCTTGCATAGCGTGTCGCGGCCCCATCAGGCATGGAGACAAGGGAAACGAAAGCGCGCGCCATCCACACGCAATTGAACATGGGGAGATTCGGACGCAATCCATCCACACCACCGTTCGTGACTATGCACAGGTATTATGGTTTTCCTCGGTATCGAATCGATACCGAGGAAGCACTGATGATTGCGGTTGGTGAGCATGGCAGAAGAGACTACTTGGAACGGCGCCCCTGCACAGGGTCGGCGAAACGGCGGATTCACGCCGAGCGGAGGCAACGGCTTCAGCGGCGGCAATGCCGTACGCGACATGATTTTCGACCGCATCCCACCGCACGACGATGACGCGGAAATGGCCGTGCTCGGCGGCATGCTGATGAGCAAGGACGCCATCGGCGAAGTCTCCCAGACCATCGACGTCACCGATTTCTACCAGCCGCGCAACCAGACCGTCTACGAGGCGATCATCAGCCTGTTCGCCGCCTCGCAACCGGTCGACGCAGTGCTCGTGGCCAACCAGCTACTGAAAGACGGCGATCTCGAAAAAGTGGGGGGAAGCGACTATCTGCATAGTCTTGTCGCTTCCGTACCGACCGCCGCGAACGCGACGTTCTATGCCGACATCATCCATCAGCGCGCCATCCTGCGCAACGTGATCGCGGCCGGTACCAAAATCGCACAGCTCGGCTATACCGCGGAAGGCTCCCAGGCGGAAGACGTCGTCAATCTGGCGCAGGCCGAAGTCTATGAGATGTCCACTGGTAAAGTGCGACAGGATTATGCGGCCATCGGCCCGGTGATCGGCGACACCCTCGACCAGATCGAACGTCTGCAGAACGGTGAGGTCTCACGCGGCGTACCGACCGGATTTCGTGACATCGACGATGTGACACAGGGTCTGCAGCCGGGACAGATGATCGTCGTGGCGGGCCGACCGGCCATGGGCAAGTCCACGCTCGGCGTCGACTTCGCGCGTGCGGCGTCGCTGCACCACGGCATGACCACCGTCATCTTCAGCTTGGAAATGAGCAAAACCGAACTGGCGCAACGTATCATCGCCGCCGAAGCGAATATTCCGCTGGCCGCCATGCGCCGCGCCGACGATATCACGCCGGAACGCTGGAACATGCTCAACAATCTGCAGGACGCCCTGCAGAACGCGCCGCTGTTCATCGACGACAGTCCGAACATGAGCCTGATGGAGATCCGCGCGAAATGCCGCCGCCTCAAGCAGACGAACGATCTGAAACTCGTCGTGATCGACTACCTGCAGCTCATGACCTCCGGCAAGGCCGTGGAAAGCCGACAGCAGGAGGTGTCCGACTTTTCGCGTGCGCTGAAACTGCTCGCCAAAGAGCTTGAGGTGCCGGTGGTGGCGCTGAGCCAGCTGAACCGTGGCCCGGAAATGCGTAACGACAAGAAGCCGCAGTTGTCCGATCTTCGTGAATCCGGCTCCATCGAACAGGATGCCGATGTGGTGTTCCTCGTGCACAGGCCGGACTTCTACGACAAGGAGGACCGCCCGGGCGAGGCCGACATCATCATGGCGAAGCACCGTAACGGCCCGACCGACACGTTCCATCTGGCGTTCCTTGGCGCGTATTCGAAGTTCAAGGACATGCCGCAGGACTACCAGCAGGAGGTGTGATATGGCTTGGAACTCCTTTGCGACGCCATTGATCGGCAAGGCCGTTCGCGCGGCCTCCCGTCTCGCACATGGTGGCGGCAGCGCGTTCCCGGGCAAGATCGTCGAGCGGATCGACCCCGGCTTTCTGGCACGTACGCTGGACCGCCTGCCGCTTGGCGTGGTGCTGGTCTCCGGCACGAACGGCAAGACGACCACCACGCGCATGGTGGCGAGCATGCTGGAATCGTTGGGATTGAAGGTATTCACGAACCCGACCGGCTCGAACTTCACACGTGGTGTGGTCTCGTCGCTGCTGAGTGAGGTCTCGCTTTCCGGCAAGTTGGATGCGGATATCGCGGTTTTGGAACTCGATGAGGCGTATGCCGTACATTTCGTCAGGCAGGTGCAGCCCGATTACTGTCTGCTGCTCAATGTGATGCGCGACCAGCTCGACCGCTTCGGCGAAATCGACAACACCGCACGATTGTTGAGCAAGGCCGCGGAAGCGACCACCGGAACCGTCGTACTCAATCGCGAGGATCCGCGCATCGCACGGCTTGCGGACGTCGTGCATGCCGAAGACGGTGTGGAAGTGCGCTATTTCGGTCTTGATGCGTCATTGCGCGGCTTCTTCCCGTCCGATGACGACATGCAGACGACCGTCGACACGGAAAGCGGGGAATCCGCGGCGAACGCAACCCACATCAATCCACCGCAGGATGTGGATAAGTCGGTTGCGTCATCCGTCGAGTCAACCGAAATCGCAGACTCCGCCGAACCATCGGCGGACGTGACGTTGCTCGCCGTCGGCGACCACCGCGCAAGTTTCGGCATCGACGGCAAAACCTACGAAACCGACGTCAGGCTGGAAGGCGTCTACAACCTGTATAACGCGGCGGCAGCGCTTGCCGTCGTGCGTGCCGTCGCCGCCGATGCGAACGCCATGTTCCTACCGTTCCTCGGTGCGGATGCCAACGACTCTGGGGATTCAGCCGCAGACTTCGCCGCGCAGGCCGTCTATTCCACCGGCCCGATCGAGTCGCCGGAAGTCGACGTGCCGTCTGCCAAGACCCTGCGCAAGCTTGGTATTTCGCCGCGCATCGTAGATTTCGCACGGTCCACCACGCAGGCCATGATCGACGCGGCGGCGCAGGTCACGCCGGCATTCGGCCGCGGCGAAGTCATCGATGTGAACGGCTCTCCCGTGGAACTGCTGCTCGTCAAGAATCCCATGGGATTCCGCCTGTCGCTCGCCTCCTTCAAGCCGGAAGGCTGTGACACCATGATCTGCATCAACGACGAATACGCCGACGGTCGCGACATGAGCTGGCTGTGGGACGTGGACTTCACCTCCTTGCGCGGCACCGGCGTCAGGATGGTTTCCGGCGTACGCGCGTGGGACATGGCCCTGCGTCTCGAATACGATCAGGTGCCGGTCGAGGCCGTCAGCACCGAGCTCGAAGAGTCCGTCACGGCATTCGTAAACGCGAACCCCGGTACGCGCAAGCACATCTACTGCACATACACCGCCATGCTCAAGGTGCGCGCTGCCCTGGGTAGGATCGCCGACGTCTCCGACGCGGGCGTGGGCAAATAATAAGGGAGGGCGAGAAATATGAGTCAGGCAATCGACATCGTGTCGCTGTACCCGAAAGACATGAACATCTACGGCGACTCCGGCAACGTGCTCACCATCCAGCGGCGTCTCGCGCTATACGGCTACGAACCGCACGTGCATGCCTACAATCAGGGCGACGAGTGGCCCGAGCACGTCGACATGATTCTCGGCGGCGGCGGCCAGGACACCGGTCAGAAGAAAATCATCGGCGACTTCTTCATGCGCGCCGATCTGCTGCGCTCACTTGCGGCCGACGGTATGCCGATGCTCATGATCTGCGGCCTGTACCAGTTGTTCGGCGAATATTTCGAGACGGTCGACGGCTCCCGGCTGGATGGCATCGGCGTGATCGGCGCCTATACGGTCGGTCGGGAAGTGCGTATGATCGGCAATCTGACCGAAACGTCCGACGACTTCGGCAAGATCGTCGGCTACGAAAACCATTCCGGCCAGACGCTCCTGCGCGAGGGGGTGCAGTCGCTCGGCCATGTCGAAGCGGACGGCACCGGCAACAACGGTGAGGATCATACCGAGGGAGCCCGTGTGAACAATGTGATCGGCACATACATGCACGGTTCGTTGCTACCGAAGAATCCGGCCATTGCGGACTTTCTGATTCGTACCGCGGTCGAGCGCCGCTACGGCACGTTCGATCCGGTCGCGGTCGGTCAGACCTCCGCACAGAAGGCTGCGCTGAACCGTATCAACGAGGTTGCGCAACGTGCGCGCCGCGTGGCCATGTCCCGCCCGCGCTAGGTGGTGGTCGGTCTGACGGTTCGGGTTGGCTCCTACGGAAGCTCGCTGGTTCCCACGAAAACCGGCTCATTTCCACGTGAAACCGCTTTGTTCCCACAAATACCGATCTATCTATGACACCCAGCCATCATAAACAGGCCAGTATTTGTGGAAATGGAGCGTTGCTTGCTGGAAATAGGCCGTAATCAGGAGGATTGGCCAGTTTCATTCAATGCGGGTGTGAAGAAAGTGCGATAGAGTGGTACCACCATCACCCAAGGGAGGTAATCATGGCTGATTTTGATTTTGGTGACGGCCTGCGCAAGGTTTTTCTCGCCGGCGTCGGTGCTCTGGCGACCACCGTTGAAAAGAGCCAGGAGATCGTAGACGATCTTGTCAAGAAGGGCGAGCTGACCGTGGAGCAGGGCAAGGCCCTCAACGCCGAACTCAAGCACAAGGTCCAGGAGGCCAAGGAAGCTTCGGAAGAGGCCAAGCCCGAAGCCGAAACGGAAACCAAGGCCGAGTAGCATTCGTTCGATTCGCCGTCTGCCGCGCATAGGCGCCCGGACGGCGAAGTCGTGTTGTGCGAGTGGTGATATGTCTGTGAATGCCCAGTCAGATAGATCGGATAATGCGCGTCCGGAAAGCGTGGAACCGGTCACCCTGTCCGACCGAGTCAACGCGGTGATCAATCCCGCCGCCGACCCGTCGCCGGATGCGGCCGCGACGGCTGCCGCAAAGTCGGGGGTTTCGCAATCCCCGCAGTGGCAGACGTCCATCGAAACGATTGGACTGTTCGGGCCACGCAAGGACACATTTTCCACGCGCTATCATCTTACGCGGCGCGGCAAGCTGAAGCGACTGAAGCAGATTGCGCAGATCGCCAATCATTTTGATGTTCTGCATGGCCTGACGCCGGTCAAAATGCGGCTTATGCTGGAAGCGCTCGGACCGACGTTCGTGAAGGTCGGCCAGATTCTGTCGATGCGTTCCGAGATTCTGCCGCAGCCGTTCTGCGACGAGCTTGCCAAGTTGCGTGCCGATGCCGATCCGATGCCGTACAGTACGGTGTTGCAGGTGCTTGAAGACGAGTACGGTCGGCCGGTCGACGAGATCTTCGACCATATCGATGCCACGCCGCTTGGTTCGGCCAGCCTTGCACAGGTGCATCGTGCGAAGCTGACGTCAGGTGAAGACGTGGCCATCAAGGTGCAGCGTCCGGGCGTGCGCGAAACCATGGCGCAGGATGTGTCCATCATGCGTTCCATCGCCAAAGTGGCCACAAGGACCATGCACAGCGCACAGGTGGTGGACCTGTCCGGTGTGGTCGAAGAGCTGTGGGACACGTTCGAATCCGAAACCGACTTCTTGGTGGAAGCGAGGAATCTGAGCGAATTCAACCGTTTCTGCGAACGGTACAAGTACATGGATTGCCCGAAGCCATACATTGACCTGTGCACCGAGCATGTGGTCGTGATGGACTATGTGGAGGGCATCTCCGTCTCGCATCCCGACCAGTTGCTCGAGGCCGGCTACGATCTGAAGGAGATCGGCACCAAACTGGTCGACAACTATGCCACGCAAGTGCTTGACGAAGGTTTCTTCCACGCGGATCCGCACCCCGGCAACATCATGGTGAGCGGCGGGCGGATCGTGTTGCTCGACCTTGGCATGACCGGCCGGCTGAACGCGAAGACCCGCTCCGTGCTGAAGGATATGATCTTCGCGGTGGCCGAACAGGATTCGCCCGCGCTCGCCGACGGTCTGCTGCGTTTCGCCGGCGCGGAGACCGATCCGGAGGATTACCCGGCGCTGCTTGCCGATTTGGATGTGATCGTCAAGGAATTCGGCACCGTTGATTTGGTGGAGCTCGATATTGCCGCGATGCTGACCGCGCTGACGCAGATGGCGCAGCGTCACGGCATCGAGGTGCCGAGTACCGTCACTACGGTCGGCCGTGCGCTGGTCACGTTGGAGGGATTGCTGGACGAGTTCATTCCCGACGTGAACATGATTCAGATTATTTCCGATCATATTGCGGCGAGTACGTCGAAGAAGGATTTCATCAAGGAGGAGACGAAGTCGCTGGCGATTGAAGGACATCAGGCGTTGCATAGCCTGCTTGCCGCCGCCAACGAGCTTAAGGTCGCCTCGCGTATGCTTACGCGCGGCCAGTTGCGTGTGAATATGGAGATGGTCGGTTCTCAGGAGCCGATTCACCTGCTTGCCAACATGGTGAACCGGTTGACGATGGCTCTGATTGTGGTCGGCCTGTTCATCGGTTCGTCGATTGTGTATTATGCGGGCATCAAGCCGGTGATTTTCGGCATCCCGATCGTAGGCTTCCTCGGGTACGTGATCGCCTTCATTCTTTCCGTCTGGATTGTCTTCGACATTTACTTCAAGGGCCGTAACTCAAAGAAGCGGTAAGCGGCCCTGCGCATTACCGTTCCCCATGCCTCCCCTGTCGGTGGCCTATGCCCCCGCTTCATCCCCTCCGAACGCTATTGTGTACCCCATGCGTCATGCCTGGTGGGTGTAGTGACCCACAAGTCGCGATCCCGTAGGAGGTGCCATATGGCCGAAGCCGAACCTTGGCGTCCTCTGCCGTTTGATGAGGTGATTGACATTTCGGCGGGTGAGGCGCGTAAGCGCCGGTTGCGCCGGCAGTTGCATGCATGGTATGCGTTTGTGATCACGCTGGTGATTGCCGCAATCAATATCGCCGGATTCCCCTACGTGCTGCAGTGGCGGGCCTCGTTGCGCACGGCGCAGACGGCTGATGCGGCCGCGCAGCATGTTGAGGGTTGGCCGTATCCGCAGGCCGAGGAGGCATTCGCTGCGGCGAAACGATATAACAGGAAGATTGCCGCTTCTGATCAGACCGTTCTTGGAGAGGCCGAAGACCCGTTCACCAGTACGGCGGGCGGCTCGCATGCCTCCGGCAAGGATTCGCTGGCCGCCAAAGATAGTGAGTATCAGTCGTTGCTGGATTCCGGCGACGGCGTGATGGGTACGATCCGTGTGCCGAAGGTATCGATCAAACTGCCGATTTATCATGGCACGTCGGATGCTGCGCTTGCTTCCGGCGCGGGGCATCTATATGGCACAAGCCTTCCGGTGGGAGGGAAAAGCTCGCATGCGGTGATTACCGGGCATCGTGGCTTGGTGGAGGCGGCCATGTTCACGAGGCTTGATGAGATGCGCGAGGGTGACTTCTTCTACATCGAGGTGATGGGGGAGACCCTCGGGTATGAGGTGGATCGCATCGATGTGATTGAGCCGTCGGAGACGAGCCGGCTGCGTGTGGTCAAAGGCGAAGACCGTGTAACGCTCATGACCTGCACGCCATATGGCGTGAACACGCACAGGCTGTTGGTCTCCGGCCATCGCGTGAAGGTCCCGGTGCCCGCACCTGATCCGAACGCCATGCATGATCCCATGCGGATGGGGTTATACGCCGTACTGGGTGTGCTTGTTCCCGGCTGGCTGTTCTTCCTTATTCTGGGACGTCGCCGCAATCCACGGCCTCGCATCATGCGGCATGCGGTCGTTCACCTTTAGTTGTGTCGCGCAGATGCACTGCCCGTCATCCCGACCCCCTATTAACGAGGGTGTTTTGTGTGGTTTTGGGGTTGTTGTAAGGAGGGTGTAGACTTCCGAACAGCATGTCTTTGTAAGGTATGGATAACGATTTGTTCTACCAGTGTTTACGTAGCGAATAAGGCTAAGGATAAGGTTTATAATGGGTGGGTTCTCTTGTTTGCGTGGAGGGGCGAACAAGGGTGCTCTGAGTAATGTTCCGCAACCCGTTGCTGCCGTGGTGGCCGTTGTGATGCTCCTCGTCACGGTGATCGTGGCGCCTTCCGCACAAGCCGATGAGACTTCGAGTGTCCCTTTTTCGGATCATGTGGTGAGTAATACCGTGAGCCCGTCCGGCACTACCATCAATTTGTTCGATTATTGGGTGCAGCCGTATGGGTGCGCGGATATTGATGATAGCTACTGCAACGGTCAAGCGTTTAACCACTCCGACACGGGAATCAATGCAGGTAAACAACTACGTTTCACGTATAACGGCGAAGGCCAAAACACCATCAACAAATGGACGGGAAGCGCCTCGCCGCGCAAGGGAATGGTCAAGTCGCTGCTGCAGGACGGCTATCCGGTTATCGCGGCAGACCAACTGTATTCCTGGGACGGCAAGATAACCGACGGTACGCAATCGCTGGCATACCTGTTCGATACCGAGAATACCGAGAGCGATTCCAGGAAGGCCTATCCGAACGTAACCGGCCTACTGCAGCTGCAGAACGGCTACTATGTGTACGATAGCACCAAGAATTTCGCTACATTGAACGACAAGTCCACGTCGGGCAAATCGTCATATTCCATGACCTTGTACGATACTCCGGGTGTGCGGGCGGAATGGGGAAGCTCCGTTGGTGAGTTTTTCCCCTTCAACTCTGCCGAAGACGTGTTCGAGGACTCCAACGGGTCGTTGTCGAACAAGGTTTCGTCGAGGAACTCCGTGCTGAACCATTACTTCGGCGTGCATTCCCAATCGGAGTTCATGCAGCCGGTCAACGGCATCATCAACGACGAGGCGATGACCTTCGACTTCCAAGGCGACGATGACGTATGGGTGTTCATCGACGGCGTGCTGGTCGGCGATGTCGGCGGCATCCACAACAGCGCCGCCTTGCACATCGACTTCCAGACGGGTTCCGTGAAGGTGACGGACGCATCCGGCAACAGCACCTACACCAATACGACGATTCGCGAGATGTTCGCCAACGCGTACGGTGGTGAGGATTCCGACGAATTCCAATCCGTAGAATGGTCACAGACCAACACGAGCACCTTCGCGGATAGCACCTACCACACGCTGGACTTCTTCTATCTGGAACGCGGCAACAACGAGTCCAATCTGAAACTCAAGTACAATCTCGCCGACATTCCCGAAAACAACCTGGTCAAACTCGACCAGCAAGGCAACCGCGTGGCCGGAGCGAACTTCGAACTGTACAAGGCGGGCAGCGACTATTCCTACACTGCCGCCGACCTGATTAGCAAGGGCACCACCGATAAGGACGGCGTCTATACGTTCACCAACCACGAGACCGGCAAGCCGGTGAATTTCGCCGATCTCGCCCGTAACGGGCGGGGCATCACGCATTACGTGCTGAAGGAGACCAAAGCTCCGCCGGGGTACCGCAAATCTTCGGATATTCATTTGCGCTACCAGATCAGTCCCGCAGGAGACGGCGTGCTGCTCTGCAACGATGAGAGCGGCAAATGGGATTCAGGCGCGTGGTCGGTGGCCCACGAAACGATGACCGTGGCCGACGGCGCCACCGTCTACGACATGAACGGCACATCCCATGACGTTACTCAAGGCAAGGTCTTCGCCGTCATCATGCACAGGGATAAGACGGCCGCCGGCACGCTGGAGTCCGATGCGTGGAGGGCGGTTTCCGGTAGCGCATTGGAAGGCTGGAACCTATCGTCCGATGCGGTGAATGGTATGGCTGACGTCGTCCAGCTGGCCAAGTCGGATGGCGCCGGAAGCACGAACTACCTGCATTTCTTCGGCCTGGATTCCGAAGGCAAGTATTCGGCTTCGATTTCCAGCCTGCCCGGTGACATTTTCACCTACTATTTCATGCGCTCCGACGAGGAAAAGGCTGATTCGCTGTATGCCATGGGCGTGTACTACACCACGGCCGATTCCGCGGAAGGCATCAATGCCTCGAACACCGTTCGTCTGGACACTACGGAGACGGGCGCATACGGCCGGCAGTTCCTGCGTAATTTCGGCGTGCAGATCGCCATCACCGATGTGCGCAACGATCCGATCGTGCAGAAGGTCGATGATGCCGGTAACCCAGTGGAAGGTGCGGAATTCAGCCTCTATGCCGCGGATCAGGTCAATGCGGACGGCACGAGCCTGCTGGAGGGAGCGACCGCATTGCAGACCTGCGTCACGGCGAATACGAGCTATCCGTACGAGATGAAGGGCTCATGCATGTTCGGCATGGCGGGCTCGTCTTCCGAAGGTGTGCAAGGCAGTGGCGTCGATCTGGACAACGGCACCTATTACGTCAAGGAAACCAAAGCACCTGAGGGTTATGAGATCAATGACACGTTGGTGAAACTGCTCATCACCGATAACGGCATCTTCGCAGACGCCGGCACCGAAGATAATGGTGTCTCCACCATGACTCATATCGGTACGTTGAATGAGGTGCTGAAACAGTTCGCGGCCAATCGCGATATCAATCGCACGCTTTCCGATCTGAAGGTCACGCAGTTGCGTTGCGCGGATGAGGAATGTGTGATCAATGGCAGCTGGTCCGAAACCATCGGCTCCGAACATGGGAAGTCCGTGGACGTCAGTTGGACCGGCGACTACAAGAATGGCTACTACACGCTGACCGATCAAAGCACCATGACGGATAACGGCTTCGTCAACACGACCGGTTGGACGTACTACAAGGTCAGCCAGGCCGAAGACAAAGACGATGGCTCCCAAGGGAAGGGCGTTCGTTTCAGTCTGAAGAATTCCAATCTGGCGCGTATATTCACCGGCGCGAACGTGATTCGCGTGCAAGATAAGCGCAAGGCCAGTCTGACGCTCACCAAGAAGGTTACGGTGGGTGACGGTTATGACAAACCGGATGATTTTGACACGCAGCGGTTCTCGTTCGACGTCACGTTGAGCGCAGATGACGCCGCCACATTGCAGCAGGATGGCACAACCGACTATTATCATGGCACGATTTCCGGCGGTACCGGCGACGGCAAGAAGGACGATCAGCAGATCGTCATGAAACTGGATCGCGATTCCGAATCCGCTACTTCCGGCAAGCTCCTCCAGTGCGTTGCGGATGGCGACACCGATGCGGAGAAGTGTGCAAAGACCGCATCGATCACGCTTTCCAATAGGCAGACGCTCAGCATCGCCAATATTTCGGACGGCGTCACATACACGATTAAGGAAACGGGCCTGCCGAACGGTTACGTGTTCGAAAGCGCGCAATCCAGTAACCTGACCGGTACCATTCAGCGCTCCTCCGGCATTGCGGCCGCGGTGGTGGGCAACGTGTACCAGCCGAACAGCATTACGTTGGTTGCGGGACGGTTCGTCACGGTCGTGAAGAAAGTGGTTGGTAGCGCAACAGGCTCATATCCGTTTGAATTCCAGCTACAGGCCGCGCAGGGCACGCCGTTGCCTACCTGCGGTACCGCCGATACCTGTTCCGTTTCCGATGTGGATGCCAACGGCAATCATGTCATGAAGAAGACGTTGACGTATCAGACTTCGGGTGAGCGATCGCAGAGCATGACGTTCGGTGACATCACCTTCACGAAGCCGGGCACGTACACATATTCGTTGTCTGAGATCACGCCGTCTTCCGGCGCTCTGCGAGGGTTCAACTATTCGCGTGCGCAGTATGTGGTGACGGTCACGGTTGCGGTTGAGGATGGCAACCTTGTGGTGGCCGGCGTCAAGACGGTCCGAACATATGACGATTCCGGCGCCGCCGTGACCGGGACCGATGCAACGGCTACTGAGAACCAGGCCGTATTTACCAACAACTACAGCAAGGACCCACGAGCCGTCACCTTCTCCGCCACCAAGAACTACACGGAAAACGGCTACCCGTATCAGGCCGGCATGTTCAGCACGAAGCTGACGGCAATCGGCAGCTATGCGACCGCCAGCGGAGCCAAGACGACGGTGGCGGAGCTGCCGAATAATGCGGATTCGGTGCCGATGCCTACCGGTAGTTCCACGGGCAGCATGGATGCCGACTTCGATGATTTCCACACGGCCAGCTTCCCGCGGATCTCATTCGATGGCGGTACCGGCAACAACACCTACGTGTACAAGATCACGGAGAACAGCGGAACCGTGGCCGACGCGACCGCCATGACCTACGATTCGACTGAATATTACGTGTTCGTGGCCATCACCGTCACCGACGATATGGTGAACGCCGATATCTCGTACTACAAGAACGAAGCCGGCACCCTGACCAAGGTGGAGATTCCTGCGGACGGCTCGAATCCGGTCCAGTTCACCAATACGTATGCGGCTTCGGCGGTCTCCGCCACTCCGCAGGGCAGCAAGACGCTGACCGGGCGCGCACGCACAGCCGGCGACTCTTTCTCCTTTGCGCTGACCGCGGCGGACGAAGCCACCCAGGAAGCCGTGACGAATGGTACCGTCAGCGGCGCCGCCTGCGCAGACGACTGTACCGCCGAAAGCATTCTCGCCAGTGCGATCTCAACGAATGTGACGGCGGAATCCGGTAAATCGCAATCATTCGAGTTCACACAACTCACGTTCGGAAAAGCCGGAACCTACACCTTCAACGTGGCGGAACAATCCGGCAATGCCGGTGGCATCACCTACGACACCCATATATCGACGGTCACCTACGTCATCTCCGATACCGATGCCAACGGCAAGCATACCGGCAGACTGAACGTGGCGAAGGTCAGCTACAGCAACGCCACCGCCACGACCGAAGCCGACCGCAAGGTTACGGATGCGGCCGCGTTCACCAACGCGTATCACGCCACCGCAACGTTTGCCGGTCTCACCGTAACCAAGGAACTGCACAACAGGAACGCCGGCACTACACGCAACCTGTATGCGGGCGAATTCACCTTCACCATCAGTGGTGACGATGAAGCGTCGGCACAACGCATTTCGGCTGGAACGTTTGCGAGCGACCGAAAATTCTCCAACGGGTACGCCGCTGGCAGTGAGGCACAAAGCGCAACGAAATACGGCAATGCCGTAAGTGGCATGACCAAGCTTTCCAATCTGGTGTTCAACGAATCCGATGTCGGCAAGACCTACCGTTTCGTGGTCAAGGAACTAGCACAACACACCAATCCGAATACCGGAGCGGTGAATACAAAGTTGGACTCGGATTCTACGAAGCTGACAGGCGAAACGGCCACGGATGTGAAAATCGACGGTATCTGGTTCAGGCAGTGGACGTACCTGGTGAGTGTCACGGTGAGTGACAACGGCGACGGCACACTGAACGTGAGTACGTCCAAGAGCGTGGTGAAAGGCGACGGCTCGACGTCGACGGCTGATGACATCACATTCGTCAATACGTATGAAACGCTGAAATCGACGGAAATCGACGATACTTCCGCATCCGCACCGCTGTACAAGCAGCTCTCCGGCCGCGACTGGTCTGATTCCGAAAAAGACCGGTTCACGTTTACGGTGGAGAAGTGCAACTACAGCACCAACGCCGGTTCGTTCAGCGATGCGAGCTCCATCGTCTGCACGAGTGACGGCACTACGCTGAGCACGCTTCCCTCGCCTTCAAGAAACTCTTCAGTGACTATAGGCAAGGACCAAGTGGTCCCGACCAAGGCCGGTAATTTCGCCAAGATTGGGTTCGGCTCATTCAGCTTCTCCAAGCCGGGTGCCTACGTGTACAAGGTGACGGAAGTCGCCGGTGACGATACCACGCTCACCTACGCCGCCAACGTGCGTTATCTGCGATTCCGTGTTGAGGAAAACCAGATGAAGGGCGTGTATTCCGTAATCGTTACCACGCCTGGATATGATGCGCCGACGGCTACCGACGCCAATGACGGTGCCGCATTCGTGAATGTGTGCAAGAGCGCGGAGCGTCTGCCGTTGACGGGTGGCCTGACAACCAGAAACTTCCTGGTCGGAGGATTTGTGGTCGGACTGCTGGCGGTGTTCGCCGGACTGGGCATTCATGAGTGGTGGAACAAGCAACGGCGAAAGGAGCAGCTATTGGAATAGACGTAAGGCATCCCGTAGCAGCTCCGGCAGGTGTTTGCTGCGGAATCCCGGAATGAAGACTTCATAACTGAAATACCGAATCGATTGAAATTTGTGGCGTCCTAACGAGATGGATCGGCGGGGCGCGAACAACCGAACGAGAGAAGAAGGACTCATGAAGATGAGAAAACTATTCGCCGTGGTGGCCGCAGCAGCGACCCTGATCGGTGGTGCCGTATTCGGCGCCGCCACTGCCGTTGCCGACGGCACGGCGACGATTACCGCATTGAACGCACAGCAGGGCTGTACATATACGGCGTATAAGTTTGCGGAATTCTCAAACCCGCAGGGTGTCACCAAGATTACATCCATCGATATCGCTACCACGGCGAGCGGCTCTTTCCTAACCACCATCACCGCTGCAGCACAGGACGCGAAGAACAACACCACCGTTCCTGCGGAATACAAAAATAATGTCGCCGCATGGATCGCCACGTTCAGCGCTTCGGAACTGCGCAAGTTCGCAGATGAGATGAAGGCTTCCTTGAGCGAAATCACCAATCTGAACGATTTCAACAAGGGGACGGCCACCAACACCGGCAGCTCTCCTGCGGATACAGCGATTCCTCTGACTGAAGAAGGCTGGTATATCGTCGTCAAGCATCACACCGAAGATAGCGCTGTCGTGACGGACAGTGTTGCTGTGGTGGCTTCCACGATTAATGGCTACACTATGATGGAATTCGACCTTGACGATGGTCAGAAGAACGTCACAGCGCTCGGTCAGTTCAACCCGAAGGACGAAAACCAGCCGAACGCGCCGAACAAGTACGTGTACGACAAGACCATGTGCAGTGAGGATATCTCCAAGAACACCGATTCCATGGATGACAAGTCGGTGAGCGTCGGCACTGAACTGTGCTACGTGGTACAGACGAACGTGTCGAAGGCCGCTGCCGGCTATACCACGTATCCGATTACGATCAGCGATACCGTCTCGAAAGGCCTGACCTACAACGAGACCGACGGCGCCGTTCAGATCAAGGCGTACTGGGGCAATATGAAGTCGACGAGCGCCGATGACAAGCATCTGATCGATTCGTCCGCCTATACCGTCACGACGACTTCGAGCGCTGATGGCTCCACCACCATGCTGGTGGCATTCACCGACGCCCATAATTGGGCTGGCAACCAGTTGTGGATTTCCTACTCCGCGACCGTGAACAAGGATGCCGGAGCCGCAGATGCCGTCACCGTCAGCAATTCCGCCAAGGTGCAGCATAACGGCAACGACTGGTCGGAAACCACGAGCACGCATCAGTATGTAGGCGGCTTCTCCTTCTTCAAGTATGGTGTGGACAACAACGTTGAAGCGGCCCTTTCCGGAGCCAAGTTCAACGTGTTCGGAGGAACGAGCGCTACGGGAACTCCGCTGACCTTCACCAAGGTGGATAATGCGGACGGTACCTCGTATTACTACTATGACCCGGCGGGAACGGTTACCGAGGTGGAATCCGACAGCGAAGGCAACGTCAAGGTATACGGTCTGAAGGGCCACATGAGTACCGAGTCCTATGACGATGGCGTATATACGCTGAAGGAAACCGCGGCACCGAGCGGTTATATGAACGTGGATACCGTCAAGCCGGTGTTCACCGTCCGTGTGGATCTGTCGGTTACCAGCGGCGTGGTGAGCAATACGCTCCTCCTTACGTCGAATAATAATGGGCTGAAACTGGCTTCCCAGGATGGCACTGATAAGTCAATCAAGGTGAAGAACGTGAAGTCCCTCACCCAGCTGCCGCTCACCGGTGGCGCGGGCATCATCCTGTTCTCCGTGATCGCGGCGTTGCTTATCGCCGTCGCGGCAATCGCGACCGTGCGTATTCGCGCCGTCAAGCGCGAGTTGCAGGCCTGAAGGTTCCCGGCTCCGACCTGTGAAGGCTGCTCCGATTCGTGAGCGCTGATCGCCAGAGGGCGATACGCAAAGCCATTCGGCAAGCGTATCGCCCTCGTCGCGTATCAACGGGCTCTACGTAACCTCACATCTCATGTAAAGGTCCGAGAGATATTGCCGACTGTCTTCTGCATTTGCCGGAAGGCGGCATACTGCCTGGCCCTAGCACCCCCGACATCTCTCGATTTGCTGAATTTCAGGTAAAAACCGGGCAGAGTGCGTGAATCTGGGATACTCTCATAGAGAATGCCCCGTGCGCGAGACCAAGCGAATTCGTGCAGGGGAATGTTGTCGGGCCAATCGTGAAGGAGCATGCCCATGTCCAGTTCGTTCTTCAAGAAGGCGTTGATCGGCGGCGCGGTGGCCGCAGGAGCGGCGGTGTGGGCCATTGCGCCGCGCACCTTTTCCGACAAGCGTCGCAACTACGTGCCGGCCATTCCGGACGTATGGTACGCCCATCGCGGTCTGCATGACGCCGGTTCCGGTCTGACCGCGCAATACGCCGCCGAAAGCGGCGAGTACGTGGCACTCGCCCGCCGCATGGCCATGAAGGCCGGCTATGGCAATCCGAGCGTGCTTGGCGCCATCGCGCCGGAAAACTCCCTAGCCGCTTTCGCTGCCGCTTGCGAAGCCGGTTACGGCATTGAGCTCGACCTGCAGATGACCGCCGACGGCGAAGTCGTAGTGGTGCATGATGATGACCTGATGCGTGTTGCGGGGGATCCGCGCCGCATCAAGGATCTCACCTATGACGAGCTGACCCGCATCCCGCTGTTCCCGACCGACGCTCCGGGTGCTCCCAAGGCCGCACCGTTGCCGGGCTCTCTCGAGAAGCCTCCGCTGGTCACCACGCCGGACCATGCGCCGGAAGGCTACTACCAGCATGTGCCGTTGTTCGCCGACGTGCTCAAGGTGGTCGCCGGCCGTGTGCCGTTGATTGTGGAATACAAGTTCGAAGACAATTCCAAGTGGGATCCGCGCGACGTGGAACTCATGGAAAAGGGCGACGCGTTGCTGCAGGCCTATTCCGGCGCATATGTGGTTGAATCGTTCAATCCGGCCGCCGTGAATTGGTATAAGGAAAACCGTCCGGAAGTATGCCGCGGACAGCTATCTTGGTGGCCGGAAGGCAAGGACGCGCCGACTGATCCGGTGGCATTGGCCAAGGAGTATGCGGCCGGAGCGCTGGTCTTCGATTGGATTTCCCGCCCTGACTTCGTAGCCTACGATTGGAAGGGCGGCAATAGCCCGCAGGTGCGTCTGGCCCGTTTCATGGGCGCGGTGCCGGTCTCATGGACCGTGCGCAGCCGTGATGAGCTCGCGCAGTGCGACGATTGGTTCGACCACCACATCTTTGAGGTGTTCGTTCCCGACGAGCGTTGATGCAAGGCCCAATCCAGCCGATCAGGGCTGGATTGGGCCGGCAATCAGTCGATTACGCCATAGAGGCGATCGCCGGCATCGCCCAGACCCGGCACGATGTAGCACTTGTCGTTGAGCTTCTCATCGACGGCGCACAGCACCAGCTTGAATTTGATGGACGGGTCGAGATGCTCCTCAACGAACTTCAGGCCCTCCGGAGCGCCCAAAATGCACACGGCGGTGATGTCTTTGGCACCGCGTTCGGCCAGATAATGCGTGGCGGCAACCAGCGTGCCGCCGGTGGCGAGCATCGGGTCGATCAGGAAGCACTGACGGCCGGTCAGATCCTCCGGCAGACGGTTCGCGTAGGTAATCTGCTGGGTTGGATTCTCCTCGTCGCGTTTCATGCCGAGGAAGCCGACCTCTGCGGATGGAATCATCTTGGTCATGCCGTCAAGCATGCCCAGGCCAGCGCGCAGCACGGGCACGATGAGCGGAGCCGGAGAGGCGATATGCTTGCCGATCATCGGGGAGACCGGGGTCTCGATCGGCTTGTCGACGACTTCGACGTCGCGAGTGGCTTCGTAGGCCTCGAGCATCACGAGTTCGGAAACGAGCTCGCGGAAGGTGGAAGAGGCGGTGTTCTTGTCACGGAGAACGGTGAGTTTATGGTCCACCAGCGGGTGGTTCAACACATGAATATCCATGCTTTCCAAGATTAGTGCATGATAACGAAGAAATGCGCCGAACCACGAAAGCGCCTGTCGGCGCAAAGGCCGCTCGCAGCGGCAAAAAATGGAGCCCGGGGCTATGCATGGCCCGGCGCGAATCCCATTGTACAGGCGTGGAGGACGGGGTGTGAACACGTGTCGCGTTCCCCCCCGCAGGCGTTGGATCGCTTCGGTTTCGGGCTTGTGAGCTCCACTCCGGCATGACGGCGGCAGTTCGAGGAATCCTACTCCAGTCGTCCGCGCCGCCAAAGGCCCGCACCATGGCGGAAATCCTTGGCGGTGGCAAACAGGTTGCCGGCGGTGTGCAGCAGTCGTGAGGCCTTTGCCCGGGCGGTTTTTTCGGCATCTCCAGCGGATTGCGCTCCGCGCGAAGTCAGTTTCTTCGCCTCGATGCGCAATCCCAACGCAACCACGTCGGTAAAGGCGGCGGCACGTTCCAGCGCAACGGCGAAATCACCTGTAAAAGCACCGGCCAGAATGGAATCCGCGGTGTGCGCGATATCCTCTTCCGTCGGGGCCTGATCGACTCCGGCAATCGCGGAAGCGGTCGTCGCAACCGGCTCGCCCACGCGCCACAACCGCGCAATCGACTCCCGGTTCTTGCGCATCCACGTACGTAGCAGATACAGACGCCACAGAATGCCCGGCAGTGAATCCGGCTCGGCGTGGCTCCACAGTTCCGCGATCACGTCAACGCCTTCACGGTCGACCAGCGTAAGCACACGTTCCACCAATGCCGCATCCTGCGTGTGATGCACGCGATCAAGCAAAGCCGCCGCCGAAGCGTGGCTCATCTCGTTGATCTGCGCCGGATCCGCACCGCCCGCGATATTGTCGGCCATCATCTGGTCGAGCTGGCCCGGGCGCGAGGGGCGTGGCGAACCGGTATTCGTGAAACCGGCGGTACGGCTGGGAATCACGGAACCGGAGCCGTAGTGCATGTTAGTAGACAAGTGGCGTGACCTTTTGAATATCGATGATGTTGGGACCTTGCGGTGTATCGATTATAAACATTGCGACGGCCGTACCGGTAGGCATATAGGGAGACTTGGCGATGAGCTGTTTGGCGAGCTGCTTGCGCGAGCACATGCCACGCAGATGGTCGAACATGCCGCCGATCACCGGTCGATGCATGCAGATGGCCGTGGTCTGTCGCGTGTTCAACGTCTGCCTGATCTGGTCCAGAAACGCGAGCCAGGCCATGGTCGGATGATCGGCGAATGCGTCTTCCGTCAACGCGTCGATATGCTCCATCGGCCGGTCGGTCTGCCAGCTGAGGACCTGCAGCGTCTCCTGACAACGCATCCATGGCGACGTGGCCAGTCGGGTGGGATTGTAGCAGGCGAGCTCGCGGTTGAGTGCGAACGCCGCGGCCGCACCTTTCGGCGTGATCGGACGATTCGCGTCGGTGCCCTTCCATGATTTGCGTGATTCGGCCTTCGCATGGCGTACGATTAGCAGATTCTGCGCGGTTGCGGCGCCCTCCTGCACACGGTCGACGAACGCCGCGAGAATGTCCTTATCGGTGGAATGCGTCAGGATTTTGCGTGCCTCACGTACCGACACCCACACGATATCGTTGATTTCGCCTACGTCCGCGCGATGCACCGGGCCGAATGCGTCGATGAGATGCTCGGCGTCCTCTCCGGTGATGGGCCGTGCCATCCAGTACAGCGTGTGCTTGGTGTCGACGGTGCGGTCGTGCGAATGGCGGGTCTTCTTGCCTTCCTCGGACAACGGGTATTCGACCTCGCCCAAGTACGGACCGAGCGCAATGCTTACGCCCGTCTCCTCGCCGATTTCGCGAACCGCCGCATGACGGTGTGATTCGCCCTGCTCCAGCTTGCCTTTCGGCCAGCTCCAGTCATCATATTTCGGTCGATGCACGATGCAGACTTCAATGTCGTCGAGCAGTTCCTTGGCTGTCTTCCGCGTTGCGATCTGAGGATTGTCGGCGATTTGCCCGCCGACCTTCCAGCGGTAGACGATACCCCCCGCAGCTTCCACGATACGTCTCATCTTCTCGCTCATGCCTTTCATTGTAAGCGCGACGAAAGTGGCCGACTCTGCGATGTGCAGAATCGGCCATCTTCTGATGGTCCCTCAACGGAACGGTGCGACTCAGTGCGTTGCCGGACGGCGCGTATGGCGCTTGATCAAGTATTCCTGGCAGTCAACCAGCGGGCGGCCTTCGGCGTCCTTCGAATGACGGACGTACGTGCCATCGGCCTCCATGTGCCAGGAGGCGGTGGAATCGGCCATCTGCAGGTCGACGTACTTGATCAGCTCGTCGATCTGCTCCGGTGCGGTGATGCGGACCAGTGCCTCGACTCGGCGGTCGAGATTGCGGTGCATCAGATCGGCGGAACCAATCCACACCTCAGGACCGGCGGCCGGGCCTTCGCCGATCTGCGGGCCGTCGGAGTTGGCGAAGGCGTAGATACGGCTGTGCTCGAGGAAGCGACCGAGGATGGAACGCACGCGGATGTTCTCGGAAAGGCCCGGAACGCCCGGCTTGAGCGCGCAGATGCCACGTTCGACGATGTCGATCTTCACGCCGGCCTGGCTGGCGCGGTACAGCGCATCGATGGTCTTTTCGTCGACGATGGAGTTGACCTTGATCTTGATCCATGCCTCCTTGCCGGCGCGTGCGGCATCCTCCTCGCGGCGGATGCGCTGGATCAGGCCGGAACGTACGGTGCGGGGGGCTACCAGCAGGCGGTGGAAACTTGACTTCGGAGCGTAGCCGGACAGCTGGTTGAACAGACGGGTCATATCCTGACCGACCACCGGATCGCAGGTCAGCAGGCCCAGATCGGTGTAGATTCGTGCGGTCTTCGGGTTGTAATTGCCGGTGCCCACATGGCAGTAGCGGCGCAGGCCGTCGGCTTCCTGACGCACCACGAGGCTCAGCTTGCAGTGGGTCTTCAGGCCTACGATGCCGTACACCACGTGCACGCCTGCACGTTCGAGCTTGCGGGCCCACGCGATGTTGGCATCCTCGTCGAAGCGGGCCTTGATCTCGACCAATGCCAGCACCTGCTTGCCGGCATGCGCGGCGTCGATCAGGGCGTCGATGATCGGCGAATTGCTGGACGTGCGGTACAGCGTCTGCTTGATGGCGAGCACCTTCGGATCGGCGGCCGCCTGCGCTAGGAACGCCTGAACGGAGGTAGAGAACGAATCATACGGGTGATGCAGGAGGATATCGCGTTCGCGAATCGCTGCAAAGATGTCTTGCGCGCGGGATGACTCCACCTCGGCGATCTGACGGTTCGTAGTCGGTACGAAGGAGCGGTATTTCAGGTCCGGACGATCGATGCCGCCGAGCTCGAACAGTACGGTCGCGTCGAGCGGTGCCGGCAGGCGGTACACCTCGTCGGCGCTCACGCGTAGCTGGTCGGCGAGCAGCTGGGAGAGGAACGGGCTGGTCTCGTCGGAGATCTCCAGACGGATCGGCGGTCCGAAACGACGGCGCAGCAGCTCCTTCTCCATGGCGTTGAGCAGGTTCTCGGCATCATCCTCTTCCACGTCGATGTCTTCGTTACGAGTCACGCGGAAGGAGCGGGCCTCCTTGATGATCATGCCCGGGAACAGGGATTCCAGATGGGCGATAATCAGGTTCTCCATGGTGATGAAGCCGTAGCGAACATCGGTGGTCTCGTCATCGGTCAGGTCGTCGACCGGCACGAGACGGTTCAGGTTGCCAGGAATCTTCACGCGTGCGAAGTGGGACTTGCCGGAGGCGGGGTTCTCTACGAGCACGGCGAGGTTGATGGAACCGCCGGAGATATATGGGAACGGGTGGGCCGGATCCACGGCGAGCGGCGTCAGTACGGGAAAGACCTGCTGGCGGTAGTAACGCGAAAGGCGCTCCTGCTCGGCCGCGGTGAGCTTGTCCCAGCTCAGCAGCACGATCTTCTCCTTGGCCAGGTCGGGCAGGATGTGATCGATCATGTAGTGCGCATGCTCATCCTGCAGGCGGTGGGCCTGCTCGCTGATGGCGCGCAACTGCTGTCGGGGGCTCAGGCCGGAGGCCGCCGTGACGGCGATGCCGGTGTCGATGCGGCGCTTCAGACCTGCGACGCGAACCATGAAGAATTCGTCGAGGTTGTTTGCGAAGATCGCGGCGAAGCTGGCGCGCTCGATGATCGGCAGATCCTCGTCCTGAGCAAGCTCGAGGACTCGCTTGTTGAACTTCAGCCAGCTCAACTCACGGTCGAAGAAGCGGTCGTTCGGCAGCGGTTCTTCACCGGCCTGCAGCTCCCGCCTGTCGTTCTTATCGGTCTCGGCGATGTGCTCAGCAATCTGGCTGCGCAGAATCGCCTTTGAGGGTGCGTCAAAAATCTGTGCCATAGCACACTACTTTAAGCGGTGTTCGTCGTGACATTCCACAAAACGACGCAGAATTTAGCCGGAGTTTACATTAGTTTGATGGATTTGCGAAGGGCACACCGGTGAATGTTCGATTTTCGATTGGGAAAAGGGGTGATTGCGACGTGTCAGGTGGACTTCGGCGTCATTCGCCTGATGGTTGGCGTTCCGGCGGTTCGACGTTGCCGTATGGTGGGTTGCGTACGACACGCCGGAGTACGGCATGAAGCGCACGCAATCGCACAATCCTCAGGTGAGAATCGCACAAGATAATGCAAATCTCCGATTATGGCGATCGGAAGGGAACAGTTTGGCAAATAACGCAACATAGGCCCGTTTCGGTTTGCATAGCCGCCGATGCTGAGCATAATTACGAAGTACAAGAACAACTTAACAGAGCAGAGCCCACAAAAAGTGTATGACCGAAATAGGTTGTTACGTTGAACGGGCATTGGATAGACTTACCGTTACAACGAGGATGTTGTGTTGCGATTCTGCTCTGAAGCTTCTTGTAGAGAAGGCCCGCTTCGGCGGGTCTTCTTTTTTGTTGCTCCTTCGATATGATTGCTATGCCGAATCAGTGGACGCGAGTGTGGAAAGCGATGATGGTTATGGTGGCTGCCAGGAGTGAGAAGGAACCGGAGGAGTCTCTAGCCCATCCTCGGCTGGGGCCTGCGCAACGGCGGGAGCAGATCATCGATGCTGCCTCGCAGCTTATTTCCCGCAACGGATTTTGGGGATTCTCAGTGCGTCAGGTGGCTGCGCAATGCGATCTGACCGAACCCGCGGTCATCTACCATTTCAAGAACAAGGTCGGCCTGCTGATTGCGGTGCTGGAACGTCGTGATCGCGAAGATATGGCGCAGTATTCGCATTCTCTTGGCGTGGAACCTGAACAGATTTGGAATGGCGATGTGCGGTTCGGCATTCGGGATATCTGCGATGTGCTGATGGCGCGCAATGCCAAGCAGCCGGAAATCGTGAGGTTGTACACCATTTTGCAAGGAGAGTCGCTCAGCGATCATCACCCGGCATATGAGTACTACCAAAAGCGCGAGCGGCGTGTGATTGCGATGCTGACGCGTGCGGCCGAGCATGATGGTCTGGAACATCCTCAGCAGGAGGCATACCTGGCTCTTGCCATGATGGATGGTGTTCAATTGCGATGGCTCCGTAACCCCGAAGACGTTGATCTGATGACGTTGTGGCGTGCCTATGCCGATGCTCGCTGGTGGTGATGCGTGTTCGGCGTGTCGTGCCGAATGACGTGATTTGCCAATCTTTCCGATCGCTGCGTAAGAGCGGCATGTGCCGATAATTAACTACGTAGTTAATTCATGCTATAGTGGTACTTACATAATTAACTATGTAGTTAATTAATGGCATACCTTGGCTCGATGATGAGGAAGGGAGAACCTGATGACGGCATTCGATCAGGCGGTCGAAACAATCCGACGGGGCTCAGATAGCGCAACTCTCGCCGCACAACTCTATGGTGAGCTCACCGATGACGAGCGGATGAATCTGCTGGACGGTGACATCTACTACTGGCAGGGACGACTGGATATTGTGCGTCATGGCTACAATATCGCGCCATACGTCATGGGGGCCGTGAATCGGCTCGGCATTCCGGGCATACGGTTCGTGGATGGTCCCCGTGGGTGCGTCAGCGGGCATGGCACCGCATTCCCGGTGTCCATGGCACGCGGCGCGACATGGAACGAGGCTCTGGAGGAACGCGTCGGCGAAGCCATCGGAGAAGAGATACGCGAGCAAGGAGGCAACCTTTTCGGTGGCGTATGCATCAATCTTCCGCGGCATCCCGCTTGGGGCCGCATTCAGGAGACTTATTCCGACCAACCGGTGCTGCTGGGATCGCTGGGTGCGGCGCTGACGCGCGGCGTACGCCGGCATGCCATGGCCTGCGTCAAGCATTTTGCCTGCAATTCCATGGAAAACGCGCGTTTCAAGGTCGACGTGAAGGTTGATGAGGCCACATTCCATGAGGTGTACGGGCCGCATTTCAAAACGGTGATCGATGCCGGTGCGGATGCGGTCATGACCGCATACAACTCCGTGAATGGCGAATACTGCGGGCAGAACGCATGGCTCATTCGGCAGACACTGCGAAAGGACTGGGGCTTTACCGGTATCGTCGCCTCCGATTTTGTATGGGGGCTGCGTGATGTGACGAAATCGGTGAAGGCGGGTCTCAATATCGAGGAGCCGTTCCATCAACAGCGGTACACCAAGTTGCGTGCGGCTCTCGACCGTGGCGATGTGACTTGGGATGACATTCGTGAGCTTGGCGAGCGCATCCTCGATACGCAACTGAGATTCTATGCACAACGGGATATGCGGGAACCCGCCGGAACCATGGCCGGCGCGGAGCATGCGGCGCTCGCCCGTGAAGTGGCGGAGCAGTCCATGGTGCTGCTGAAAAACGATGCGCGGGCACTGCCGCTCGATCCTGCCGCCGTCTCACGTATTACGGTAGCCGGCAGGTTGGCGGATGCGGCGAACACCGGTGATCAGGGCTCTTCGAACGTAAGGGCTCCGTACACGGTGACGCCATTGGAGGGGCTGCGCACGGCATTCGGCGACGATGCGGTGGATTACGCGGAAGGATGCGACCCCGCAGAGGCTGCGCGTCGCGCACGTCATGCCGATGCCGCAATCGTGGTCGTCGGCTACACGGCGAATGATGAGGGCGAATACCTCAAGAGCGTGGTCTCCCCGGATATGCTGCCGTTGCTGCCGGAACCGGTGACTGCGGAACAATGCGCGGCGAAGCAGGCCTGCCAAGCCTACATGAAGGAAGGCGTAAGCACGTTCGGTGGCAATGCGGAAGGCGGCGATCGCGCAAGTCTGCATCTGAATCCGGAAGACGTGGAACTCATCCACGCCGTCGCCGCAGCCAATCCGCGCACGATCGTCGTAGTGGTCGCCGCTGGTGCCGTGCTGATGGACGAATGGGTGGACGAGCCTGCTGCAGTGATGATGGGTTGGTACTCCGGCATGGAGGGCGGGCATGCGCTTGCCGACATCATTACCGGCACGGTCGACCCGTCCGGACGGTTGCCGTATGCAATCGCGCGATCGGAACACGACCTGCCCCCATTCGACCGTGAGGCGACCAGTGTGCGGTACACGCGCTGGTATGGCCAACGGTTGATTCAACACCGCGGTTCACAAGCATTGTTCCCTCTGGGGTACGGCCTGTCCTACCAGTCATATGGAATTGGGGAACCCGCGATTGCGGATTCCGATAGGGAGCGGCAGACGGCGATCCTGCACGTTCCGGTCACCAACGAGGGCGGTCATGCCGGCCGCCATGTCGTTCAGGTATATGGCAGTTTGCAGGAGGGCGAGCGCGCAGGCGAACGTGAACTGCTCGGTTTCGCATCGGCGTCCATTCCCGCGCGACAGACTGTGGACGTCGCAATATCGCTGGATTTCTCGGCGCTGGGCCGTTGGAATGCACAGGAGCGCAAAGTCGCGCTCGAAACAGGAAAAATCCGCATCGAGGCGTCCTCGTTCTGGGGCGATCCCGATGCTTCGACAATGGAGGTCGAACTATGAATACAGCACAACCGACCGTGTGGACGGGAACGGTGAGTGACGAACAACAGGCAAAGGTGCCTTGGGTCGTCGGAGTGGCGCTCGTCTTGGGTGTATTCCTATGGATGGGACCATACATGGGCGTAAATGTGGTGCTGCTCCCCGCGAAGACGGCTCTGCTGGCGGGAGATGGCAAGGCGAGTGTCGTCGCAGTGCTGTCCACCAGCGCCATGATCGTCGCGGCCATTGCCAATATCGTTTTCGGTGCGCTTTCCGATTTGACCCGTTCCCGCTTCGGACGTCGTTCCCCCTGGATCATCGGTGGTTCGGTTCTTGCCGCGGCGGCCATGATGTTCGTGAGCTGGGCGCCGACCGTACCGCTGCTCATCGTGGGATGGTGCGTATATCAGTGCTTCCTGAACGCCATCGTCGCGCCGTTGATCGCCGTGATCACCGACCGTACGGCACCGAAGTTCCGCGGTACCATCAGCGCCATGTATGCGCTTGGTTACTCGGTTGGCATCTACGGTGGTCAGATGATCGGCGCCCGATTCCTTACGGACCAATCCATGGGCTTTACCGTACTTGCCGTGCTTACGCTGATCGGAGGTCCTCTCGCCGCTCTGATCATGCGCGAAGGTTCCAGCCTGGCCATGCCGAGGAAACGATTCACCGCGCAGATGTTCTGGGAGCATTTCTCCTTCCCGACGAGACATTGCCGTGACTACTATCTTGCATTGTTCGGCAAGTTCCTGATCGTCGCGGCCAAGTTCGCCATCTCCGGTTTCCAGCTGTACATCCTCACGGATTACATGATGCAAAGCGCCGATGGGGCCAAACACTACGTTTCGGTGATTTCCATGTGCATGATGGTGACCGCCATCGCCATGACGGTGATCGCAGGGCCGATTTCCGACAGGATCGGCAGCCGTAAGATTCCGGTGATTGCATGCTCCTTGCTGGTTGCCGTAGGCTCCATCATTCCGTTCTTCTCCAACGATCCGAAGATGATGATCGCGTATGCATTGGTCGCGGGTACCGGCATGGGCGCCTACAACGCCGTGGATCAGGCGCTGAATGTGGAGGTGTTGCCGTCCAAGGACACCGCCGCCAAGGATCTGGGCATTCTGAACCTTGCCAATACCGGTGGCCAGGTGCTCGGTCCGGTGCTTGCCGCCACGCTGATCAATATGTTTGGCTACCATGCGCTCTTCCCGTTGGCTGCCGTCTGCTCGCTGCTCGGCGCGCTGTTGATCGTCTTCATCAAGTCGGTGAAATAAAAGCCCCGGACGCCATGATCGATGCTTCGATCAATCAGGGTGCGGGCGGCGAGACGTGGTACTGAAAGCTACGGACCGGTCCTTGCCGCCCGCGCCCTGACGCGTTGCGTGGGCAGAGTGGCGGGAGGTGGTCGGTGGACGGCGGTGGATGACACGCCGGGGGTGTGGATAACCTGGCGTCCTTCGACCACAGGGGTCGGTTTCGCTTGCGGATTCACCGTCGAATGATTTTCAATCGGTGGTATGAACGCTGTACCACCCATTCCCACCGAGGTGCCGTTGCCTCCGCAAGCGGCGACTTCGCGGCAACCCATATCGCCGCAACGTTTCTACACTCCACCCGGAGTGGTCGGCGACGGAAACGATGACACCGTTCCGCCGTGGTCTGAAGCCGATTCGAGCCCGCCTATGTCCGTGCACGGTACCGTGGCACGCCTGCATGCGGCGCATCCGGTGGCGGAGCATGCCGATATGGACGGCGTGGTGGTGCTGAGCTCCGCAGTCGCCGGTGTGGGAGTCAGCACGTTGGCGGCCATGCTTGCCCGCACGCTGACGCAGCGTGGCGTCAAGTGCGTGCTGGTGGATGCGGACCTGCAGGGTGGCGGATTGGATGTGCTGCTCGGCATCGAAAATGAGGATGGTTCCCGATTCGGTGACATCAATGCGCCGCTTGGCAACGTCGATGGCAAGGCGCTGTTGCGCGAGCTGCCGGTCTGGGATGGTGTGCCGGTACTTTCCTGCGATCCATGGAAGATCGAAAATCCGCAATGGTGGGAGATCCAAGCCTGCATTCGTGCACTCGCACAGACACGCAGGACGGTGATCGTCGATATGGCGAACCATATCGGTCTTGACAGTCTGAAGGATTGTGCGGGAGCCTTGCATATCGTTGCGGTGGAGATGACGGTGCTCGGCCTGGCCCGTGCGAAAACCTGGCTGAAGTCACTCGTAACGGTTGACGGCAATGGCGGATCCTCGCCGATTCTGGTCGGCATCGAACCTCGCGGCACCATACGCAATCGTGGAACCACTGGTGTTGCCGAAGCGTGCGAGTATTTGGAATGCGAAATCGGCATCGTCATACGGCCGGATGGCAAACTGTGCAGTGCGCTCCTGGAAGGACTGGGATTGCGCAAGCCGAACACGACTATGCGCAAAGCCTTGGAACGATTGGCCGATCGCGTACAGGAAAGGCGTGGCGGAAAGCGGGCGGATCATGGAACTCGGCCCTCTTAGCGAAGTGGCCCGTGAGCCGGGAGTCACCGATATCGCCGTGACCTGCGACGGTTCCGTATGGGTGGATGGCGGCGATGGCATGCGATTGCGCAGATTGCGTGTGCCGTTCGACTCCGCGCAGTCCATTCGGAACTTCGCGGTACGACTATGTTCCCAACTTGGCCGCCGTCTCGACGACGCCTGTCCGATAGCCGACGCCTCCACTGTTGACGGCGTGCGCGTGCATGCCGTGATCGCACCGTTGGTCCCGCAAGGTGCGGCCATCAGCATCCGCCTGCCCGACGCCACCGCACCCCGGTTGGAATCCTTGGCGCACCACGGCATGTTTCCGCCGGCTTGGCTGCCATTGTTACGTGGATTGGTACGCCGCAAGGCGACGATGCTGGTCACAGGCGGTACTGGAGCCGGTAAAACCACCATGCTCAAGGCGTTGCTTATGCAATGCCCGCCAACGGAACGCATCATCACCGTTGAAGAGGTGCGCGAACTGGGCATGTTCCATCATGCCAATCATGTGTCGTTGGTCACCAGAGAGGCCAATGTGGAAGGCGTCGGAGCCATAGATTTGTCGCAATTGATCGCAGCGACCCTACGCATGCGGCCGGACCGTGTGGTAGTGGGCGAATGCCGAGGTGCGGAGATCGCGGATCTATTGAGGGCGCTCAACTCCGGGCATCGTGGTGGCATGACCACCCTGCATGCGAACAGTGTGGAAGCCGTGCCATCGCGTTTGGTAGCGCTTGGGCTGCTCGCCGGTCTGGATCCGCGTGCCACCGCCGCACTTGCGGAAAACGCTTTCGATGTGGTGCTGCATGTGGAACGAACGCAAGGATATCGCAGAATCTCGCAGATCGGTCAACTTACCGTGCGGGATGGAAGGCTGCAAGGCAGCCCTTTGGCATTTTGGAATGGCGGGCAGGTGCGAACGAACGAGCGATGGGTGGATTTCATGCGGCGATGGGGCGTATGAGAGCGTGCCGGTACGAGGCCGGGCGATGGCGAGATTCGGAAACACACAAGGAGTCTGTGATGAAATGGTTGGCATGGTGTGCCGCAGTGATGACTGCGCTCGCCGTGTGGCTATGGCTGCGCCGCCATGAGCCATTCGGGCAATCCCGACTGTCGGACCTGCACGGATGCGTCGATGGCGGTGCAAAACCGAAGGATCAGACGCCGGCAGGGCAGAGCCCGCAAGCCGATGGACGGGAGGGCAGCGTTGTCGGCGAGCCGACCGGAAACGCAGTGGCGAGCGCGCCATTGCCCCATATGGCAAGCGTGGCATGTGTGGCGGCCCTGCAGGCTTCCGTACGTAGCGGCGCCACGTTGGTGCAGGCTTTCGAAGAACTGGGAGGCTGCGCGTTTGCCACTCCTGAACTCACTCGCTCGCGCATCGAGATGGTGTTGCGATGCCGTTGCCCGCCCGAAGAACAAGGTGAACAGATGCGCCGATTGAGTGCGGAACTTTATGCGGCCTGCCAGCTCAGCATGGCGTTGGGCTGCGAAACGTCACGTTGCCTGGCTGCAGTTTTGGCCTCCCTGAAAAGGCAACGACTTTTGAACGACCTGCGCAGGAACGCCTTTGCCATGCCTCAGGCCACGGTCAAACTGCTGATGGCATTGCCGTTGCTTACGGTATTGCTGGGCGAAGGCATGGGCGCCCGCCCTTTGGCCTTCCTATGCGGTGATGCCAGGGGGCTGCTGTGCTTGGGATTTGCCTTGGGATGCTATGCGATCGGCCTGCTGTGGATTCGGGTATTGCTACGGGAGAATCATCCGTGACGGATCGGGAATGGTGGGCGAACCGAAGCGGAGGAAGGGAGCGACCATGCTGGAATCGTGGGCGATTGCCTCCGCATGCTGTACGTCCGGGGCCGTCTGGTTGTGGTACTGGAGCCCTACACGGGTGTTGCCGGGTGAAGAGGCCGCTCATGAACTGCCGATGCCGCTGGTGCTTGAAATGCTGGCCGTCGCCATTCGACGGGGTGCCTCGATACCGCATGCGTTGATTGTTGTGGGGCGGATTGTCGGCGGGGATTTTGGCGAAGGACTCTCGTCCGTCGGAGGTGCGCTGAACCAAGGCGTCGACTGGGATCAGGCGTGGCCGTCAGGCGATGACATCGCATTGGTGCGTGACGTCTTCGCCGCTTCATGGTCAAGCGGGGCCTCGCCGCTGAACCGATTGGATGCCGCTATCGAACAGTTGGATTGGGATGAGCGCTCGCAGATCGAGCGGGATGCCGCGAAACTGTCGATTCGACTGCTCTTGCCGACGGGATTGTGTTTTCTGCCGGCGTTCATTGCGGTCGGTGTCATTCCGGCGATCGCCTCCTTTCTTGGATGACTGTGGATAGTGGTGGATGACACGCCGGGGGTGTGGATAACTGCCCATCCTCCGACCACAACCCTTGCGTTTGCGGCATAGGCATCCCGGATTCCGCGACACTGAAGCCACCCGGTCATCCGGTCGGGCCGAATCAAACGAAAGGAACGCGATGAACGCCGAAATGTCAATCAATGTCGATGGCCGTCCCGACGTATTGGGGCGGGTGGGTCGCAGAATGTTCGCACTGCGAGAGCAGGCCGACCGCATGGTCTGCCTGCTCGATGCTCGTATACGGACGCTGATGTCCGAGCCCGAAGAGGGGGCGGCAACCGCCGAATATGCAGTGGTGTTGGTGGCCGCGACCGGTTTCGCCGCGGTGCTGGTCGGCATCATGAAATCCGATGCCGTCAAGACGATGCTGACCAACATCATCAAGAAAGCGCTCAGTGTGGGGTGACGGCCCATGCTGACCTCATGGTGGAAACGCCATGCGGATGAGGGATCCGCCACCGCGGAATTCGCGGTGGTGCTTCCCTCCGTTGCCGCAGTGGCGATGTTGATGCTATGCCTTGGACGGGCCGTGGTGGTGTCCATGGATTGCCAGGATGCGGCCGCCGTCGCGGCGCATGCGATGACGATTGCCGGTCGTGATGGTGAATCCCGTGCACGGAGCGCCGCCTTGGCGGCTGCCGGTAATGATGCGCGGGTGTCGTTTTCTCGAAATGCCGACAGCGTCACGATCACCGTGCAATGCCCGGTGATTCCGGATCCGGTCGGTGTCCTGCCAACGCGCGTGACCGCCAAAGCAACCCGATATCTCTAAGATTTGTGCGGCGGGATTGCCGCGTACGCAAGGAGACGGAGATCGTGAAACAGTTTGTGAAACAATGGTGGACGACCAGATGCGGGCGATTCATGCGGCTATTCGCAAAGGCTGATGAAGGTTCCGGCACCGTATCCGGCATCGCCCTGATTGCGGCAACGGCGGTGATGCTGGGTGTCGTCGCGGCCGCCGGCAATCTGCTGATTTGCCTGCATCGGGCGCAACATGTTGCCGACCTGGCCGCAGTGGCTTCGGCGACGGCGCTGCATGAAGGGTCGGCAGTGCCGTGTGAGGTGGCTTCGCGAACGACGCGCGGTAATGGCGCCGAGCTGCAATCCTGCGAAATCATCGGAGAAGATGCACGAATCACAGTCGCAGTGGGTACGAACGTGCCGTTTGCGTCTCAGGTGATCAAATCCTCCCGTGCGGGGCCGGTCGCATGCGAGTAGGAGTGCGTTTGGCCCGCATGCCCGTGGCGGTGATGCAGTAGGCCATGCCGATTGCGCCAAATCGATATCGCTGATAGCGTGTGGCGGTCAAAGGCGGTTATCGTAACGGTATGAACGAATCGTCACATTCGAATATGACCGTTGCCGTGGTGGGGAACCCGACATCGAACAAAGGCCGTGGAGCAAAAACCGGTGAACAGGTGATCAGCCTGCTGCAATCCGCCGGGGACAGGCACGGTTTCGAAGTCATCGATGTGACGGGCACGAGTTTCGAGGACTCCTTGGTTAAGACGAAAAGTCGTCGGGACGAATACGACTATCTGGTGGTGGTCGGCGGCGACGGCATGATCGCACTGGGTACGAATGCGGTCGGTTGCAGCGGCAAGCCACTGGGCATCGTAGCTACCGGTTCCGGCAATGACTTCGCGCGTGGACTCGAGCTGCCGGTCAATCGTGTGGAAACCGCCGTCGACGGCATCGTTGGCGCCATGATGCGAGGTTCGCATATCGACGTGGACATGGGTCTGGTCACATCGTTGCCAGGTGGCTATGCGGTCGATTCCAGCACCGGTGACGAACTGCCGAGAGTGCAGGAAGCAGCCGTCACCGCACATACCGTACGAGGCCTTCTGGCCGTTGATCCGCTGCAATCGAACATGGGACTGGATTTCACCGACGAATACCTAGGCGAGCCGAACAGCCTCGATATCAACCGTTACTATGCGGGCATGCTGTCGTGCGGTCTGGACGCCAGCATCAACGATCGTGCCAACCATTCGCATCTGCCGAACGGTACCCTACGGTATTTTGCGGCCGTGTTGGTGGAACTGACCCACATGAAACGGTACGGCTACCACATCAAGGCAACGCTTGCCGACGGTTCGGTGGACGAGCGTGACATCATCTCTCCGCTGCTTACGGTCGCCAATTCGCGACATATCGGCGGAGGCATCGAAGTTTCGCCGTATTCGCGATTCTCGGACGGCTTGCTTGATCTGATATGGATGGATCATGTGCCGAACTTCGTCGAATGCGCGGAGGCCATCTCGCACGCCTACAATGGCAGGCTTCTCGCCAGCAAGGTATTTGGGTGGCAGCGCATTCGCGAAATCGAGATCAGTCGTGCCGATGACGGTGACGAGCCGCCGGTGTTCATGGCCGATGGTGAATACATCGGCCATCTGCCGGTCAAGGTCACCGCGCAAAGCCGGGCATTGCGTGTGCTCGTGCCGCCGGCGGTCGCCGAGGCGCAGGCTCGTGACGGCGAAGAGCAGACGCTCGAAGCCATTGCGCGTGACCATCGTGACCCCCTCACCGGAAATTTTCTCGATTAGGAAGGCTTGATGGGTATGCCGATAGCGCCTGCCGCCCGCGGAACCGGAATATGGAGACACGGTATCCTGTGAACAGGGAGAGGTTCCGGACGGTACGAACGAAGAGGTGTGTGGATGTTCACGGTGGCGGTCGTCGAGGATGAGGCCGATGCTGCGCGCAGGCTTGAGGCGTGTCTTGCGCGTTATTCGCGGGATCATCCGGGTGTGCGGTTCGATGTGACGGTGTTTTCGGAGCCGACGCGTCTGCTTGAGGGGTACCGGCCGGTGTGGGATGTCGTGTTCATGGACATCGAGATGCCGAACATGGATGGCATGGCCGCCGCGCGCAGGCTTCGGGTCCTTGACGGGCAGGTCGCCTTGGTGTTCGTGACGAACATGGCGCAGTTCGCGGCCAAGGGGTATGAGGTGGATGCGTTGGCTTACGTCATCAAGCCGTTTTCCTACAACGACTTCGAACGCAAGCTCCGCCGTGCCGTGGCCATTCGCGGTGAGGAATCGGCGTCCGTCATGATCATGCAACGAGCCGGAACGCAACGTGTGCTCCTACGCGACATCGAGTATATCGAAGTCAAGAATCATAATCTGCTCTACCATACCGAGCGCGGCATTCTGACCGGTACCGGCACCTTGCAGGATGTGGAAGACAAGCTCGGCGACCGTGGATTCCTGCGCTGTAGCAAGGCGTTCGTGGTCAACGGTCGTCATGTCGTCGCCGTCAAAGGCAACGAGCTGACTCTTTCCGGCGGTGAAAACGTGACCATCGGCAGGACATACAGAAAGGCCTTCATGGTGGCGCTCGCCGCAAGCATGGGCGATGGCAATGTGATGTAGCGGCATATTGCAGTGTGACGCGGGTCAACGGAATGGATGAACGATGGTGCAGGCGATCGACGTGATACTGGCTTTCTTCACCGACAATGGCATGGTCGTGGAGCTGATGGTCTCCACGCTGCTGTTCACCTGGTGGTTGGAACGCCGTGACATGTTCTGGTGGCGTGCACTGACCGGTGCCGCCGTGATGCTTGTCGAATCGATGCTATGGCATGGCTATGTGCCGGAGAACCTGTGGACCGTCACCGTGCAGAACATCATCGTGTTCGCATTATTGATCGCGTGGATCGGTGAATGCTGGAAGGTCAACATCCGTCAGGCGTTGTTCTACTTCGTCATGTCCGGCGCCATGCAGCATCTCGTCTACCGCGGTGCACGTCTGCTGTCGGTGGGCCTGCACCGTTGCTGGCCGGATGGTGCATGGATCGACACTTATGCGTATTCGTTCGTGCAGATCCCGCTCTACTGCCTTGCCTATGCCGTATTCGCCCGACCGATGGCGAAAAAGGACATTTCGATGGTGGGCGGTCGATCGGTGTTCGCCATGATGGTCGGCATGATGCTGTGCGTCAGCGTATTCACCAACATGTTCAACTTCCTCGCCTTGCCGGCATCCGGCGCGGCGGCATTCACCGTGTTCAGCCTGTTCGATTTCGTCACCTGCGTGTTCATGCTCGAACTCGCCATCGAACTCGTCTCCAAACAGCGCGCCCATGCGGAAGGGGAGGTGCTACGTCATCTGCTGCGACAGCAGAAGCAGCAGATGGAAAGCACGAAGGAGACCATCGATCTGATCAATGTGAAAACGCATGATCTGAAAAAACAGATCGTGCAACTTGGCCCCGCCATCTCGCAGGAGCAGGCGGGCGAGCTGCAGCAACTTGTTGAATTCTACGATTCTTCCGTGCGTACCGGCAATGAGACGCTGGATGTGCTGTTGGCGAGCAAATCATTGCTTTGCGAACAGCGCGGCATATCGTTTGACCGCATGGTCGACGGCGGTCTGCTCGACTTTATGAAACCTTCCGACATCTACTCGCTGGTCGGCAACGCGCTCGACAATGCGATGGAGGCGGTATCGGCATTGCCGGACGATGCGGAGAAATACATTGCCGTGCGGATATGCGAGAGCAAGGGGATGGCGATGATTCGCGTCGAGAATCCGTTTGCCGGGGAACTTGCGTTTTCCGACGGATTGCCGGTCACCACCAAAGGCGATACGCAATATCACGGTTTCGGCACGCGGTCGATTCGTATGATCGCCCGACAATATCACGGGTACATGTCGATTTCCGCGCGCGACGGCATCTTCAGATTGACGGTGATCCTGCCACTGCAGTAACGCCGTCTGCAGGCCATGCGCGGACTGCGGTGTCGTTCGGCGCGTTTCGGCGACCGTTCACGAAGCGACGCTTATGCGCCGCCGAATGTTCAAGCACACTGGAGGCACGGGATTTTCACCGTCGAAGATTCCTGCAGAGATGCTGAAACTCAAGGAGTAAGAGATGCATGAGCGTACAGGCCTGTGGCGCGGTATCACCGCTGTGGGCGCATTGCTTCTCGCCGTCGCCATCATGGCGGGAACGATCATGGAGACGTACCGTACGTCCCTTGACGCGTTCGTCGGTACCAGAAGCCAGAGAACCGTAACGGACCAGTCCGCCGACAGCGGCGATAGCTGGACGTACAAATCCGAATACAAAACCGCCAAGGAAGCGTACGAGGGCTTTAAGAAGACGGCCATGGACGAGGCGCAGGAGACCTACGCGCTGCTGAAAAACAGCGATAACGCCCTGCCGCTTTCCAAGAGCGCGAAAATCACCATGTTCGGCGTGCGCAGCTATGCCCCGGTATATGGCAGCTCCGGCGGTTCCGTGACCGACGGCAATTCCACCGTCGAAATCACCAAGGCGTTCGAGGAGGAAGGTTTCCAGATCAATCCTTCCATGCTCAAGGCCTATCAGAATTATTTCAAAGACAAGAAGTGGACCACCCCGCAGTTCGGCGGCGGCATCCTTCCCGAATATGAGGACATCACCAAGTACAACGACCCGTGCGAGCTGAGCCTCGACGAACTGGCCAAGCTCAATCCCGAATACAAGTCGCAATACGGCGAATATCAGGATGCCGCAATCGTGGTCGTCGGCCGCCCAGCTGGCGAGAACGGCGACGGCTACTATCTGGGCCAGGACGGTCTGGCCGACGGCGTGAATACCGTGACCGGCAACATCCTTTCCCTGAGTGATGAGGAAATGGCGCTGGTCAACGAAGCCAAGGCCAATTTCAGCAAGGTGATCGTACTCGTCAACTCCACCAATCCGATGGAGATCGCCAACCTGCAGGACGATCCGGACATCGATGCCATTATGTGGATAGGCTATCCGGGCGCATACGGTTTCTATGGTGTGGCCGACGTGCTCAACGGCACGGTTTCCCCTTCAGCCCACCTGGGTGACGTGATGGCCAAGAACAGTGCCGTCGCGCCGGCCATGAGCAACTATGGCAACGTGGCCTGGAAGAACGCCTCCGACTTTTCCGAAGATGCGGCCGTCAACTCCTATCTGATGGAGGCCGAAGGCATCTACACCGGTTACCGTTACTACGAAACCCGTTACGCCGACATCGTCATGGGCAATGGCGGTGATACGGCTTCGGCCGGAACCTATGCCGCTTCCGACGGCACGGTCGCGACTGCGGATGGCACATGGGATTACGCCAACGAAGTGGTGTATCCGTTCGGCTACGGCCTGAGCTACACGACGTTCGAACAGGAGCTTGACGGCGTCGAGATCAAGGGCGACAAGAAAACCGCCGTCGCCACGGTCACCGTGAAGAACACCGGTTCCGTGGAAGGCAAGTCCGTGATCCAGCTGTACGCTTCCGTGCCATACACCGATTACGACAAGAAGAACGGCGTGGAGAAGTCCGCGATCCAACTCATGGATTTCGAGAAGACCAACGCCCTCAAGCCGGGTGACTCGCAGACCATCACCATGACAGTGGACTTGTCAAACCTTGCCAGCTATGACTCAAACAAGGCCAAGACCTACATCGTCGATCCGGGTGACTACTACTTCTCCATCGGCGACGACGTGCATGACGCCCTGAACAACGTGCTTGCCGCGCAAGGATACTCCGAATCCGACGGCATGACCGCCGCCGGAGACAAGACCAAGACCTATACGTGGTCGTGGGACGGCGACGTCGATGCCGATACCTTCGCCACCTCCAGCACCGGAACCAAGATCACCAACCAGCTCTCCGACGGCAAGTACGCCACCGATTACAACGCCTTTGACAAGGGCGCGGTCACGTATCTGACCCGTTCCGACTGGAACGGCACCTTTCCGAAGACCTACTCCGGCATCAGCGCCAATGAGGAAGTCTCCAAACTGCTGAACAACGATTTCATCGACCTGAAGTCGGACGGCGACGTCTCCGACATCACGATCGGCGACACCTCAAGCAGCCTGACCCTCAACGATATGAAGGGCGCTTCCTACGATGACGAGCGTTGGGACGAGCTGACCAGCAAGGTTTCCGTCAAGGAGTTCATGCATTTCGCGGAGACCGCGTTCCACGCCATCGGCGCAATCGACTCCGTTGGCCTGCAGGAAATGACCACGGATGACGGTCCAGGCGGATCCGACTCCCATTATCTCAATGAGGGTCAATATCAGGGGAAGGCCTATGCGGATGCCGACGATTACGCCGACAAGAGCTCCCGAGTGGCTCCTTCTCCCACCAACCTGGCCTACAGCTGGAACAAGGAGCTCGCCTACCGCAACGGCGAAGTGATTCTGGGCGAAAGCAGCCTGGTATTCCGTCTGCCGATCATGATCGCACCGGCCATGAATCTGCATCGTCACGCCTATAACTCCCGTGGCGTCGAATACTATTCGGAAGATCCGATCCTATCCGGATACATCGGCTCCGCCGTGGTGCAGGGCGCGCAGTCCAAGGGCGTGCTGGTGAACGTGAAGCATCTCGCATTCAACGATCAGGAGATCAACAGGTCCGGCATAGCCACGTTCATGAGCGAGCAAAAAGCCCGCGAAATGGAACTACGCAACTTCCAGCAGGCCTTCGAAGCCAACGGCAAGCCGGCTTCCTTCGAATCCGACGATGCCAAGAAAAACACCTACACCCAAGGTGCGCTCGGCGTGATGACCTCCTACAACCGCATCGGTGCGGTCGCCTCCAGTGCCAACGCCGCGGTCATGGTTAACATCCTGCGCGACGAGTGGGGCTTCACCGGCTACAACGTCACCGACTTCACCTCGGTCTCGCCCCATGCGGCGCCGAAGGAATCCGTGCTCGCAGGCACATCAGCCTTCTGCGGCTTCGGCAATCAGGGCGTGAAGTATTGGGATGCCGCCACGCTGAGCAAGGACCGTGACATGCTCCTGGCTATCAAGCAGAACATGCACTATTCGCTCTGGGCCATCGCCAACTCCAACGCGATGAACGGCGTGAACTCCAGCACACACACCGAAAACGTCATGACGTGGTGGCGTGCGGTCTATCTCGGCGTGATCGCCGCCTCCGGCGTGGTCACCCTGATCGGCCTGGCCGGTTATACGACGACCCGCATCCGTCCCGCCCGCAATGCGGACAACGGTCCGACGGCGGCTTCGAAGTGAAAGGAACGATCATGGCAACGACAATCAAAACCCATGTTTCCGAGCTTGCGGCCGCAGCGGCGACGCTCATCGGACTGATGGTCTACCTCGTCAATTCGACGACCGGATACATGGCCGGCCAAGGATTGAGCGCGCTGGTCATCGCGCTGAGCGTGGTGGCGATCGTGGCGCTCGCCGCCCGTGCGTTCGCAGGCAACCGTCTACCGGCGGTGCTGAACGACGTACTGCTGATCGGAGCCGAAGTGCTGTTACTGGTGAGCTTCGCGCAGTTCGTGCTTGAACGAGTGCGCCTTGCCGCCGACATCTACTTCATTCCGGTCAACTATCCGGCATCGGAGCAGACCTCGCTCAATGTCGCACTGATCGGTGTGGCATGCTACCTCGTGGCCATCCTTCTGCTCGTCGTCAAGGCGTTCACCGCCAAGGACGCGCAACATACGGCGGTCATGCTGGAGCCGGCCGCCGAATAACGACCGTATGCCGTTCGCATGGGCGGCACCGCCATCAGGCCATCCGGCGGCGAGCGCCGATCGCAGTGATTGCGATTCGCAAAGACGTCGCCGGTGGCCATGCCATACGTTGCAATTTCAGAGGAGATTTTAGGAATCATCATGCAGGCAGCAGATTTCAATGCAGGCTGGGCCTATCGCCATCTTGACGCCGATGAGGATTGGACCGCCGTTACGATTCCACATGATGCGATGCTGTATGAGCCGCGCCATGCGCTCGCGGCAAGTGGATTGAATTCCGGCTGGTTCGAAGGTCGCGATTATGAATACGTCAAGCATTTCATGCCGGAACGGGATATGGCCGACAGTCGGATGCTGCTTGAATTCGAGGGCGTCTATCATCATGCCGAGGTGTGGGTGAACGGTGAGAAGGCGGCGTTTCGCCCGTACGGATACACCAATTTTTACGTTGATCTGACCGACCGCGTTCGTTTCGGTGAAGACAATGAGATTCGCGTGATTGCACGCAATGCCGATCAGCCGAATTCCCGTTGGTACTCCGGAGCCGGTATCTACCGTCCCGTCACGTTGTGGACGTCGCCCGCCGAGCATATCGCCGTGGACGGTCTCTTCGTGCGTACTATCGCCGCGGATCCGGCGAATGGCACCGCACGTATCCGCGTCGAGGTCGAAACGACTGCGGCAGGCAGTGTGCACATTGAAATCGCCGACACGGCGGGCGGGATCGCAGCCAGTGTCACGCAACCATGCGAGGCTGGGGTAAACAGGTATGAGCTCGGCATTGCCGACGCGAAACCATGGTCCGTGAACCATCCGGAACTGTACGTGTGCACCGCGCGTTACACCACGCAACATGGGGATTCCGACGAGGCTGCGACCACGTTCGGTATCCGTACGCTCGAATGGGGGAGCGGGGGACTGCTGATCAACGGCGAGCGCGTGATCATCCAGGGCGCGTGCATCCATCATGACAACGGCGTGCTTGGCGCATGCGCGTATGCCGACGCCGAGGAGCGCAAGATTCGTCTGATGAAGGCGAATGGCTACAATGCCATCCGTTCCGCGCACAATCCGTGTTCGAAAGCACTGTTGGAGGCGTGTGACCGACTTGGTGTGCTGGTGATGGATGAGTATATCGACCATTGGTATATTCATAAGACGCAGCATGATTACGTTGATTATTTCGACGAATGGTGGCGTCGGGATCTTGCCGACATGGTGATGAAGGATCGCAACCATCCGAGTGTGATACTGTACTCCACCGGTAATGAGGTGTCGGAAACGGCGCAGAAGCGCGGTATTGCGCTCACGCGTGCGATGACTGAATATCTGCATGCGCTTGACGACTCCCGTCCTGTCACCTGCGGTGTGAACATCTTCTTCAATTTTCTTTCGTCGATCGGCTTTGGCCAGTATTCCGACAAGAAGGCCGCGAAGGAGGCCGAGGCCGCCGAGAAGCGCCGTGCCGCAGGACAGGCCGCCGACAAGCATAAGGCTGTCGGCAGTGAGTTCTTCAACAATATGGCCGGCGTGCTGGGCGCCGATTTCATGAAGACCGGTGCTGCGCTGCCGTTTTGCGATTGGGTGACGCGAGATGCGTTCGCCGCGATGGACGTGGCCGGCTACAACTATGGCATCAAGCGATATGTTCACGACCTGAAGAAGTATCCGGATCGACTGATTCTCGGCTCCGAAACCTTCTGCAACGATGCATACCGCTTCCGCGAGCTCGCCAAACGCGAACCGCGGCTGATTGGCGACTTCGTATGGGCGGGCATGGATTACATCGGTGAAACCGGCGTGGGGGCCTGGGAGTACGAGGATTATGCGACCTTGAACATCGAATACGGCTGGCTGACCGCCGGTTCGGGACGGGTGGACCTGACCGGCCGCGCATTGGGTGAGGCATATTACACGCGTGTGGCGTTGGAGGAGGCTTCCGGACCATGGTTGGCTGTCTGCCCGGTGAACCATACGGGAGACAAGCATTCGCCGAGCGCGTGGAAGATGAGCAACGCCATCGACTCGTGGAGCTGGAATGGCTGCGAAGGCCGCAAGGCGAACGTTGAGGTCTACGCGAGGGCCGCGTCCGTCTCCTTGGTGCTCAACGGCCGTGAAATCGGACGCAAGGCAATGCGCAACGATTGCGTCGCCCGTTTCTCATGCACATACGAGCCGGGCACGCTGGAAGCCGTGGCCTACGATGAATCCGGCCGTGAAATCGGCCGCAATCAGTTGGTCAGCGCTTCTGCCGAAACACGATTGAACGCATCCGTGGAATATACGGGTCGTGAACTTGCGTACGTGCGCGTGCGCTACACCGATGAGCACGGCGTGACCAAACCACTTGAGCGAGGCACATTACGTGCGACACTGATCGGTCCCGACGGCAAGGGAGGCGGGGCCGGCGGAGACACTGACGAAGCTGTCGGCGGAGCGAAACTGCTCGGTTTCGGTTGCGCCGCACCTTGCAACAAGGGCAGCTTCGTCACCGGCGAAACTGGCACCTACTATGGCGAGGCGCTCGCCGTGGTGAGGATGCCGCAGTTGCAAGAAGGTACGGCGGTGCTGCACATAAGCGACGGCAGGCTATCGGCGCAGGTGAGCGTCGAGCCGATCGGCATCGTGAATCGTGCGGATTCGACGAGGTAGGAGGGATGATGCCCGAACGGACTGAAATCATCAGTGGGCACGACGGCGGTCCGATTGCCGTGTGGTGGCGGCGCTTCGCGGCGAAGCATAGGCTGATCGCGCAGTTCGTGATGTTCTATGCGTTCTCACTGTTCGTCACCATACTGCAGTACGTGATGCTCACGTTCCTGCCCAACCTGTTCTACGCGAACACCAACTGGTGCGATATACCATGCCAACTCATCCATCTGACTCTTGGACCGGTCGATACGTACGTGTTCGACTATCCGGTCACCGGTGATGCGACGGGCGGTATGGGGTATTTCGCGGCGTTCGCCATCACGCTGTTCATGGCGCAGTGCGTGAACTTTCCGATGCAGCGCAACATCACGTTCAAATCACATGGCAACGTGTGGTTCCAAATAGCCTGGTATGTGGTGGCGTTCGTGCTCATCACCATTGTGTGCAGCTTCCTGATGGGCCTGTATGTGCCATTGTGCAAGCGGTTTTTCGCGCCGGCCGTGTACAACATCCTCATTACCGTCATCAATGGCGGCGTGCAGATGGTGATTTACTTTCCGATCTACAAAATCATCTTTCCGGAGGGTGAGGCGAAGTAACCGATTCGACGGTCGGTGAAGGCGCCGGATATGGCGTCCGTCTATGTGCACCGGAAGCTTGTAGCGGACTGCGAAAGGACTGTACCCGACGCTTTCGCCATTGACAAGGCGAAGTTCGGGTACAGTCGTCGGATTGGCGTTATCGCCATGCAGGCCGCACGGTTCAGGCCGCCAGATCTTCGCGGCGGGCCATGGCCTGCTCAAAGTCCTTGGTGCCCGTGAACACCTCCTGCAGCCACGGGTTCACGTGCTGCTTCCTGGCACGGTACATGATATAGCCGAATGCGAGCACGTTCGCCACGAGTGCGATGATCGACACGGTCAGGTTCACGTTCGGGTTGTTCACCGACTGCACGGCGAACTTGGACTCGTCCTGGAAGGCAGGGAACATCTGCGCGAACATGCACCAGATGGCGAGTGTGTTGGCGCGGTTCTGAATCCAGCCGCCCTTGTTCCAGAAGAAGTTGGCGACGGTCGGTGCAAGCAGCAGCGCCAGACCGCAGTACCACGAGTGGGTGGGCAGGCAGTTGTAGGTGTAGCAGAAGTTCCACAGGTCGTAGGCTACGATGAACACCCACGTCATGTCGGGCCAGAGCATGTCCTGCTTCCTCTTCGACACGTAGATGCCGAACCATCCGGTCATGCAAGCGATGTTGATGAGGCCCGCCACGCCGTTGAACACGTTGTGCCAGCCTCCCATGAGCGTCACGCCTTCGGTGGAGACCCAGGTGGTGCCCCATGCGCGGATCGCGGATTCGAAATCGGAAACCACGGCGATGAGGATGTTGATGGCCACGATTACGAACGGGAAGCATTTGAACCATTCGGATTTGCCGATGGCGCCCCACTTGTACTTGAGTGCCATGAAGCCGATGCATCCCGCGGTCGCCGCGTACAGTTTCGCATAATGGAACCAGCTGGTCATGTGCACGTAGGTCGGGTTGGTCAGCGCCCATTCGGCGCCGGCGGCAGCGGCTACATAGATGGTGATGAAATAGACGGTCAGGATCGCAGGAACGACCAGGAACGCCACGATACCGCCGGTCTTGGTGCGGCGGGCCAGCTCATTGGCACCGATCAGGCAGCAGAAGACAAGGATCCAGCCGATCCACTGATATACGGCGGTGTCGCCATAGACTTGGAACAACATCGCTTTTCCTTTCACTCGGGTACATGCGTGAGTCCCGCTCACTCAATGTACGGGTCCAGGTGCAGCGTCTGCGCCGCAACCTGTCTGACAACGGTGTCATCGGTGTCGGGATGCAACCTGATCAGTGAGATCAGGCCGACGATCAGCGTGTAGAAGGTCTCATGCACGTTACGGATCGGCATGCCGTGCAACCGTTCGAAATCACGCACGGTTGAGGCGCAGATGTATTCGGCGATGCGATCGGCGGCGCGGTCGATGAACTTGATGTACAGTTCAGCGTTGCCGTCTGCGATCATGCGCTGACTGAACGGTCCCTCATCGTTGATGAGGCCGCGCGTCAGGCGCACCACGTCGTCGAGTGCTTTCGAGATGTTGCCCACTTCGCGGTTGCGATTCCACTCCTCCAAAACGGTGATGACCTCATCGATGACGTCGTCCAGTACGGCGTCGGCGACCTGGTCCTTGTCTTGGAAATAGTGATAGAAGAGCGATCGGGTCATGCCGACACGGCCTGCGATATCGCTGACCGTAATCTTCGAGAAGCCTTTTTCCAGGCAGATTTCGCGTGCCGCATGCACGATTTGCGCGCGACGTGCGTCTCCTGCCGTTGCAACGGAAATCTGGTTCCGTCCGTTCATTGCGCTCTCCTCACGTTGAGTGGCGGTCCCATCGATGCGACACGTTGACACTCTGTCAATTTTTTGACGCGACCAAGTCTAAGCCCAATATTGACACAGTGTCAAACCGAGGTGGGTCGGTGCCGCTCACATGGCGATTACTGGTATGACAACAGGTTACGCAACCGTCGGTCATAGGGGTCGTGCGGCGTCTATCGGCGTGTCATGTTCCGCTTCTGAAACGGGCCGGCGAAACCGACCGCGCCATCTTGAACTTGCGTGAGAAGACCTCGAGGCTGGAAAAGCCGCAGGCGCGCGCCACCTGCGCCACCTCCATGTCGGTCATGCTCAGCAGATCGCAGGCCTTAGCGATGCGGATGTTGTCGATATAGTCCTTCAACGTCAAACCGGTCGCGCTTTTGAATCGGCGGGACAGATGGCTGCGGTCGGTGTGCAGTGCCTCTGCCACACGGCCCACATTGATGGGTTCGGCATAATGTTCGGCGACGTATTGCGCTGCGGCAGTGGCGAGCGCGCCGCCGGCACCCGCGTCATCGGGCCGTGATTGCGTGGTGGCGCCATCCGCCGTCGCCATGGCGAGCGCCAGCCGGTGCAGGAACTCCAGGGTGATGGCGTTGAGCTTGATCTCGTCGGCGAAACTGCCGGATGTGTAGTCGAAACAGGATTGAATCAACGCCAGGAACGCCGAGGTGTCGCCGACATGGAACGCGTTGCGGTCGTGGGCCAGGCCGATTCCCGCCAGGCATCGTTGCACGCCGTTGCCGCCCAGTCCCAGCCATAGGTAGGTCTAGGGATCGGCTGCGCAAGCCTGATAGGTGACCGGTGAATCCGGCCGGATGATGAACCCGTCGTGGGCTTTCAGCCGGAATACCGCGCCTTGGCTGTGCAATTCGCCGCTACCGGACAGCACCAGATGGATGATGGTGTAATCGCGCAGTGCCGGGCCTACGTCGTGGCCCGGTTCCGTTCTCGAGATGCCGCAGAACGCGAACGATACGCCATTCGCCGATGAGGGCGGGTCCGTATGGCCCGATGTGAACGGGCAAAAGGAGGGCAACGTGTAGACCTGTGCGTGCTCCATGTCGCCTCCCTGCGGTCTCAATGCGCCGGCCGACCGGATTGCCGGCCGTTTGAAGACAGTAGAAGACAGTATAGGCGGACCTGCCGTGCCGGCCACCGGTCGGTCGCCGGTCGACTGACTGGCCGACAGCCGGCAGCGACGCTCAGTCGGCGGTCAGCACGAACAACCGTGATGAGAAGTCGGTGGTGACGCCCAGCGGGTTCACGTCATCCATCTGCCCGCAGGAGGCATCGGAATCGACCAGACCGATGCGCATGAGTTCGGCACCGGTGAACGACCTGCCGGCAATGCTGGAAGCGCCGGTGCAATCCACCTTATATGTCAGTCCTGCATCCAAACCGCGCAACGCAAGTCGTGTGAACGCACCGTTCGGCGTGATCAGCAGACGGTAATCGCCGACGATCGCGGTATGCCGATCACGGGAAACCACCATCCAGGCAGCCTTCTCATTGCCGTACGGGGCGATCAGCCGGTGGAAATCGCCGGTATGCAGTATTTCGCGGTATCGCTTGAACCATGCGACCTGCCTGTGGACCTCATCCAACTCGGCGGCCGACAGACGCCCCAGATCAAGTTCATAGCCGAACGTGCCGAATGCGGCGACGTTCGCGCGCGTGGCAAGCGGCGCCGAACGCATCGTCTGATGGTTCGGCGTGATCGACACATGCGCGCCCATCGTGCTCAGCGGGTAGAACATGCTCGTGCCATACTGGATCTTCAGCCGTTCGATGGCGTCCGAATCATCCGAACACCAAATCTGCGGCGTATAGAACAGCATGCCCATGTCGAACCGGCCACCGCCCGACGCGCAACCCTCGATGATGAGCTCCGGGAAGGCCGTGAGCAGCCGCTCCAGCAAATCGTAGACGCCCAGAATGTAGCGATGGTACGCCTCGCCCTGATGTTCGGCATCGCGCGACAGGTCGTAGCCTTCCGAGACGAAACGGTTCATATCCCACTTGATGTATGAGATGTTCGCGGAACCCAGCAGTGCGCTCATCTGCTCGAAGATGTTGTCGACCACCGCGGCATCCGCGAAATTCAGCAGATACTCATTACGGCCATGGCTGGGCTTACGGCCGGGAGTGCGAATCGCCCAATCCGGATGCGCACGGTACAGGTCGGAATCCGCATTCACCGCCTCCGGCTCGAACCACAGGCCGAAACGCATGCCCAGATCGTTGACGCGGCGGGCCAGCGAGGCCAATCCGTTCGGCAGACGCCGCGGATTCGGCCGCCAATCGCCCAACCCTGCGGTATCGTCATTGCGTGCGCCGAACCAACCATCATCCAGTACGAACAGTTCGATGCCGGCATTCCGTGCGGTCCGTGCGATGTCGACCAGCCTGTCCTCATCGAAATCGAAATACGTCGCCTCCCAGTTGTTGATGAGCACCGGTCGCTCGCGTCGCTTCCAAGGACCGCGCACGATATGCTCCAACACCGTACGGTGGAAGGCATGGCTCAGGCCGGTCAGGCCCTCGGCCGAAAACGCGAGCAACGCCTCCGGCGACTGGAACGTCTCGCCCGGCGCAAGGCGCCATGAGAAGCCGAAATCATTGATGCCCACTTGCACGCGCGTCACGTCGAACGTGTCCACTTCGGCATGCAGATCGAAATTGCCCGAATACTCGAAGGCCACGCCGATCGCCTCGCCCTGCGACTCCGTGGTGGCCGGGCGCGCGAATACCGCGCACGGGTTCAGAAAATGCCCGCTCGCATTGCGCAACGATTCGATCTGCTGCACACCGTAATGCAACGGTTGCGTATGTGGATGGCGCTCGCGGGCCCATGCTCCGGCGAATTCGGTCATCGTGTAGTGACGGTCGGGCAGGTCGAGATTGAGACTCATCACGCGTTCGAGGCTGACCGCCTCGCCTCCGCCATTCGTGATGCGCACGCTGCGCGCGATGACCGGCTGGTCGCGGAAAATCGTGTATTGCAGGATTACGGTGAGACCTGTCGGCCGGTCGATGAGCTCGATTTCCAACGTAGTCGCCTCATCGTCATGCTCCACATACGTTGCCGGCAGTCCCGCAAGTCGTGGTTTGCCGGCGATGATGCGATAGCCGCCTGCGTATGTCAGATCGGTGAGGGTCGATCCGTTGCCCTGCCGGACTTCCAGCGCCGGCCGCCGGTAGTCGCCGCCACCGTATTCGGGGAATTCCTGACGCATCCTTTCCAGCGTGTAGGTGAGGTTGCCGGGAATGCGGCATGTGGTGGTGGGCGAATGCGTCACCTCCGTCAGATAACTGAAATCCTCACGGTCCGGTACGGCTGCGCCGAAATACAGATTGATGAGCTTGCCCTGCCCGTCGGCGTGGAAGACGTAGCTGATCCGACCGTTGGTCAGATGGAACTGCCGAGTATGCTCGTGCACGATGATGGCGGCGGTGTTGTCGGTCATGATGGCCTCGCTGGTTCGTTTGCTGATGGTCGATTGGGATTGGTTGGAGGTCAAGTGTAGGGAGCGCACGCGTGCGATGCCGCGCCGGAAACCGGCGGTTTGTGCGCTGTCGATGACGATTTGTGGCGAGGCTCGCGCTTCGTCGGTGCGCCCGCCCGCGAGTCGAGCGAGACGGCTGGAAAACGGACTGTGCCTGGGGCGTATCGTGTCGTAAGAAATCGGTAGCCTAGTGACATTACGGCGGAAGGATTTTGCTATGGCATTGGCACTGTACAGAAGATATCGCCCCGATACGTTCGACGGGGTGATCGGGCAGGATCAGGTCACCGTTCCGCTCATGCGCGCGCTTGACGAAGGCAAGCTGACGCACGCCTATCTTTTTTCCGGCCCGCGCGGTTGCGGCAAAACGTCGTCCGCGCGTATTCTGGCCCGATGCGTGAACTGCGAGAAGGGGCCGACCTCGCATCCGTGCGGCGAATGCGAGAGCTGTCGCGATCTGGCCACCGGCGGTCCCGGTTCCATCGACGTGGTCGAAATCGACGCCGCCTCGCACAACGGCGTGGATGACGCCCGTGAACTGCGCGAACGCGCCGGTCTCGCCCCGGCCCGCGACCGCTACAAGATCTTCATCCTCGACGAGGCCCACATGGTCACGCCGCAAGGCTTCAACGCACTGCTCAAAATCGTGGAGGAGCCACCGGAACATGTCATGTTCATCTTCGCCACCACCGAACCCGACAAGGTGATCGGCACCATCCGCTCGCGCACCCACCATTATCCGTTCCGTTTGGTGCCGCAGGAGGTCATGGGGCCTTATCTGGAGCGAATCTGCAGCGACGAGCATATCGAGGCCGAGCCGGGTGTGCTGCGGCTGGCCATGCGTGCCGGCGGCGGCTCCGTGCGCGATACGCTGTCCGTGCTCGACCAGCTCATGGTCGGTTCCGTGGATGGTGTGATTCCCTACGATTCCGCCGTGGCATTGCTCGGTTTCACGCCCGAGGCGCTGATCGGCGAGGCGATCGATGCCGTGATCGACAAGAACGGCGAAGCGTTGTACGGCGTGGTGCAGAAGGTCGTGGTCGGAGGATTCGATCCTCGTCGTTTTGTGGAGGATCTGCTCGCTCGCGTACGTGATCTGCTTGTGCTCACGTTGGGCGGGGAACGTGCGGAAAGCGTGCTCTCCGACGATTCCGCCGCCGAAGACATGGACGATTTGCGCCGTCAGGCTTCCGCGTTGGGCTTGGCCGCGTTGACGACGATGGCCGATACCATCAACGCCACGTTGGGCGGTATGACCGGTGCGATTTCGCCGCGCATGCGTTTGGAGCTGCTTGCCGCGCGCCTGCTCGCCGGGCGTGAGACCAACGGCTCGTCCGGAGTGGCCGGTGATGCCACGGCCCCCGATGCGGCAGCGCAACCATCCGGCGGTTCCGCGCGTTACGGCATGGCCGGATCGCGCCGCCGTCCGGCACAGGCCGAGACCCAGCCATCGCAACCTGCGTCAAGCGTGCCGCAACAATCCGTGCAGGCTTCCACGGCACCGAAAAGTTCGGCGGATGCCGTGACTTCCGGCATGGCATCCACCATGGCCGCTTTCGAACAGGCCATGAACGCGCCGCTGGGAGATGGGGAAGCCAAGGCACCGTCGCAGACGGCCGCGCCTTTGCCGGCAAACGACAACCGCACGCCCGATCAGAAGTGGGATGCTCTGGTGGCAAGTCTGCCGGACGACGTACGACGCTACATCAATCGTGAGAAGGTGCCGCGCATCATGCTCGACGAGCAGGACCAAGGCGGTCCCAAACTGTGGATCAAATTCGACAGGTCCCTGAGCAAGTACGCCTTCGCCAAGGCCGTCGCCTCCGAATCGCTGAATGGCACCAACAACGTGGTGAGCATCGTGCGTGCCGAAGTGCATAAGGTGTTCGGCCCGAGCGTCACGCTTGCGCCTGCCAAGAAGCTGGCCGATGGGGAAGTGGCCGTGCCGTGGAGCAAACTCAGCCCCGAGGAACAGCGCAAGATCAACGCGCAGCTCGTACAGGAACAGCTCAAGGCGGCAACCCTGCTGACGCAGAATCTGGGTTCCGATCCCGCCGCCGGCAAGGAGCCGAAAGACGGCGAAAAGGCCGAGTCCGCCGCGGATCCGACGGACGGGGAGAGCCACCGAGGCGGGTCCGCAACCGCTTCGGCGGAAGCTGATCCGTGGAGTGCTCCGGCGCAGTCCGCCGCACCCGCCGACGATGATCCGTGGGGTGCGCCCATGCAGTCTCCCGTTGCGGTGAACGTCAACGACGTGAAGGCGCCGGAACGGCATCGGAAGCATGTCGCCGTGCCGGATATCAGTGACGACGTGGATCCGTGGGCCGCCTCGGTTCCTACCCCGCAAGGCATGTCCGATTCCATGCGGGCACCCGATCCGATGCGGGCGGCCGATTCCGTACAAGCCATGCCGCAGGATGACGATGATCCGTGGAATCAGCCGTTGCCGCAGCCGGTGCAGCAATCGCAATCCCAGCCATCCCAGCAATCTCAAGCACCGTCGGCGAGGCAGCATCGCGATCTGCGTCATGAGGCGGTACCGGCTGCCAATGATTCGTGGAGCCAGCGTTTCGCCGCCCCGGAACCGGCAAAGCCGCAAGTTGCCGCGGAAGATGACGAGTACTCGATGAGTGACGAGTCGCTGGGCACTGCGACCGCGCTGGATGTGGACGAATTGAGCCGTATTTTCGAAGTCAAGAAAATCGAGGATTTCACGGCGGACGATCCGAAGAATCCGCGTAACATGCAGACGAAGAAGAGCCTCGACGACTAGTCACGCAACCACTGAAAGGTAACAATTTCCATGGCATTGGCCTATGACGGCGCCATCCAGCGCCTCATCGACGCATTCGCGCACCTGCCCGGCATCGGGCCGAAAGGAGCGCAACGTATCGCCTTCTACATGCTTAACGCCTCCGATGAGGAGTCGCAGGGCCTGATTGACGCCATCACCGAAGTCAAGGAGAAGGTGCGATTCTGCGAAATCTGCGGCAATGTGTGCGAGACCAGCCCCTGCCCGGTGTGTGTGGACCCTCGTCGCGATCGTAGCGTGATTTGCGTGGTGGAGGAGCCGAAGGACGTGATGAGCATCGAGCGCACGCGCGAATACCGTGGCCTGTACCATGTGCTCGGCGGGGCGATCAATCCGATGGCGAACGTGCAGCCGAGCGATCTGAACATCGCCAAACTCATCGAGCGGTTGAAGGACAGCGAAGTCAAGGAGGTGATTCTCGCACTCAATCCGAACGTGGAAGGCGAGGCCACCACCAGCTTCCTCGCACAGCTGCTCTCGCAGACCGACATCAAGGTGACGCGTCTGGCCAGCGGCCTGCCGGTGGGCGGCGACCTCGAGTATGCCGACGAAATCACCTTGGGGCGTGCCCTCGCCGGTCGCCGCAATGTCTGACCGTCGCATGCCCTCCAACGAAGGCGCCGACGTTGCGGAATGAAGATGGCAGAGGCCCATTCGTGGAGTCTCGCAATTCCGTATGCTGGGCGTAGAGGGGCTTGACAAATCGGAATTTTTCTATAATCGTGCCGCTTGTCTAGAATCACAAGCAGGCAACACACTGAGAAGATTGGATAGTTGTGGCTCTTATCGTGCAGAAGTATGGCGGCTCCTCCGTGGCCGACCCAGAATCGATCAAGCGCGTGGCCCGACGCATCATCGAAACGAAGAACGCCGGCAATGATGTGGCCGTCGTGGTCTCCGCCATGGGCGACACCACCGATGACCTGATCGATCAGGCGCTCAGCATCGATTCCAACCCGCCGGCACGCGAGATGGACATGCTGATGACCGCAGGCGAGCGTATTTCGATGAGTTTGCTCGCGATGGCGATTCATGCGGCCGGTTCACATGCATACTCCTTCACCGGTTCCCAGGCCGGTTTCATGACCGATGCCCAATTCGGCACCGCACACATCAAGGCCGTGAAGCCCGATCGTGTGCGCCGCGCACTCGACCTTGGTTCCGTGGCCATCGTGGCCGGTTTCCAAGGCGTGAACGAGGGTGGTGACGCCACCACGCTCGGCCGTGGCGGTTCCGACACCTCCGCGGTGGCGCTGGCGGTGGCGCTGGACGCCGACGTGTGCGAGATCTACACCGATGTCGACGGCGTATTCACCGCCGACCCGCGTATCGTCCCGGCCGCCCGCCGCATTCCGGTCATCGATTACGAGTCGATGCTGGAGATGTCATCCTGTGGATCCAAGGTGCTTGCCTTGCGTTGCGTGGAATACGCGCAGCGCTTCAACATGCCGTTGCATGTGCGCAGCTCCTTCTCACATCGCCGTGGCACGCTGATTGTGCCGGAAGGCGTCGACCCGCGCAACCTGCCGAATATCTGAACACCAGTAAAGCTTCGAAATCACTTGAATCAAAGGTAAGAACAATGAGCGAAAACAACAAGTCCCTGGGCGACCTGTTCCCCGATCTGGGACCGGAAGTGCCGATCATCTCCGGTGTCGCGCATGACAGCACCGAGTCGCTGGCCACTGTGCGTCGTGTACCGAACGAGCCGGGCATGGCCGCCAAGGTGTTCACCATGCTGGCCGAAGCCGGCGTGAACGTCGACATGATCGTGCAGGCCTCCGCCTCCACGGGCACCGCCGACATCTCCTTCACCGTGCCGGGCACCGCCGCGGCCAAGGTGCAGGAAGTGCTGCAGGAGAAGCAGGACGAGCTGGGCTACCAGTCCTTCGACGTCGACGCCAATGTAGGTAAGGTCGCCGTGGTGGGCGTGGGCATGAAAACCCATTCCGGCCTGGCTGCCAAGTTCTTCAACGCGCTGAGCGACGAAGGTGTGAACGTGCTGATGATCTCCACTTCCGAGATCCGCATCGCCGCACTCGTGCCGCTCGGGCAGCTCAACGCCGCCGTCAGGGCATTGCATACCGCGTACGGCTTGGATTCCGATCAGGTGGAAGCCGTGGTGTACGGCGGTACCGGCCGCTGAACCGAGTGGCTGTTTTGGCCTCTTTGGTTTCTTTATGAGGTGGGTTTTCGCGCACGATTCGCGAAAGCCCACTTTTTTGTAGGTCGTGTTTTCCGAACCCCAATGTGAAAGCCCCCTAACTATTCTGTGGGGTCACTCCAAAGAGATCGATTCGTCCTTAGGGGGTATTGAGCGTGGATGAAGAGCTTCAAATCGTCGTACCGCTTACGCACGATTCCTTCAAACCCCTTGTTCTGCGAATCATGCATTGCACAACGGCTTCACCGATTATGGCGTTCGTTGCGGCTGCACGCCGGGTCGCAAGGCCTGTCATGCCATCTGAATATGCAACTGGGGTCTCTTTATCGGATGCATCCGATAAAGAGACCCCAGCCAGCATCTCTGACGGTCTTCCGCTAGAGATGCGCAGTCATGGAATCACTTCTTGGTGATGTAGCCCAGCGCTTTGAGCATTTCGGCGCTTTCCAACGCTCCGCCGGCGGCGCCGCGCAAGGTGTTGTGCGCCAGTCCCACGAACTTCCAATCGAAGATGGAATCCTCACGCAGGCGGCCGATGGAGACGCCCATGCCGCCTTCGTAATCCACATCCTTCTTGACCTGCGGGCGATCGTCTTCGGTCAGGTACTGGATGAACTGCTTCGGGGCGTGCGGCAGACCCAGCTCGGCGGCCTTGCTGGTATAGCTCACCAGACGGTCGACGAGCTCTTCCTTGGTCGGATTCTTGCCGAAATTGATGAACACGGTGGCGGTGTGGCCGTTGAGCACGGGCACACGGATACACTGCGAAGTGATGCGCAGCGGGCCGTCGAACGGTACGATCTCACCCTGCTCGTCATCCACATGGCCGAAGACCTTGAGCGGTTCCTTCTCGGATTTCGCTTCCTCGCCGGAGATGAACGGAATGATGTTGCCCAGCATTTCCGGCCAATCGTTGAATGTCTTGCCTGCGCCGGAGATGGCCTGATAGGTGCTCACGACGACTTCGCGCGGTTCGAATTCCTTCCACGCGGCGAGAGCCGGCGTATAGGCTTGGATCGAACAGTTCGGCTTGACCGCGATGAAGCCGTGCTTGGTGCCGAGGCGCTTGCGCTGGTGGGCGATCACGTCGTAATGCTCGGGGTTGATCTCCGGTACGACCATCGGCACGTCCGGCGTCCAACGGTGGGCGCTGTTGTTGGACACGACCGGGGTCTCGGTCTTCGCGTATTCCTCTTCGATCGCGCGGATCTCGTCCTTCGGCATGTTCACCGCGGAGAACACGAAATCGACGTCCTTGACCACATCCTCGACGTCGGCCACGTTCTTGACGACCATGTTCTTGACGAATTCCGGCATCGGGGTTTCCATCTTCCAGCGACCGCCGATGGCTTCTTCGTAGGTCTTGCCGGCACTGTGCGCGGACGCGGCAAGGGTGACCACTTCGAACCACGGATGGTTCTCGAGCAGCGTGACGAAGCGCTGTCCGACCATGCCCGTAGCTCCGAGAATGCCGACCTTAATCTTTTCGGACATAACAACCTCTCGCTTGATGATGGAACGGTTCTGCAATTTCGATTGATGTACGCTTGAGGTCGACCAGCCGGCCCCAAACGACGTCGTGGGCGGCCACACGCGTTGTTTAATCTTACGAAATCGCCGGAACAACACCCTTCCGCCTTCCGTATGCTGGTCCGTCGCCCGGTTTGTCCGATTCTGGAGAATCGGACAACTGCGAAGCGGTTCAAGATGTCTGTGTGTCCGATTCTGGAGAATCGGACAAGTTGAGGCCTGCGTCACGGATATAACCGCTCGTGCGCCTTGCGTACACTGGTAAGCATGTCGAAGGCATCAGAAGAAGCGCAGAAGCAGCTGGATCGTATCGTGGCATTGGGCTACCCAGACGTGGCCGATATGTCGGCAGGGGCGTTCCGTGCACTGGCCCGTCCGCTCATCCGTGCGCTGGAGGATTCCGATCTGGGTTCCGACATTCTGCTGGTTCCTACGCGCGAGCTGGTTTCGCCCGAATCGTTGATCGCCCGTACGTCAATCAACCGTATGGCGGGCTTCACCACCATGCCTCCGCGTGATATCGCCAGCTTCCTGCCGCAGGACGGCTTCGAGCCGCCGGAGGGACCGTTCTACCTAGTGCTTGAACCGCATACCGGCACCTGCTATATCAACCGTGAGCCGGATGTGGCGCGCAAACTTATCGATTCCGATGAACGCCTGCCCCTTACGTTGGAGGAAGGTCTTGCGATCGCCACCCAGCATCCGGAATGGTTGTTGGAAAAGAACGGCTTTAACCTGCTCGGCTCGCGCAGTGCCGACGGCCGCGTGCCCAGCATCTGGATGAGTCAGAACGCCCCGCGACTGGGTGCGGTCTGGCCGAATTCCCGCCACACTTGGTTGGGCAACGCCTACTGTGTGGCCCGTCGAGGCGTGAGCCTGTTCCACTGAGATGATTCCGTTCGCCGCGGGGCACGGAATATGCCGGAGGCGAAATGCTGTACGGGCTGCGGCAGACCGATCGCAAGATCTCCGGCTCCGAACCCGGCCCGGCGGTCAGCCGTCCGGCGGGCAAACCGTCGCCCTTTATGAGGCGTCGATGCCAAAGGTGCCAGTCAGGATGAGATCGCAAACATCGCTGCCGGATAGCAATTTAGGGGGTATTTCATATGGGGAAGTAAAGGCTTGCTACCGCCGAAACAGCTTGAGCGTGGCATGAGCCAGCGCGGCAAGCCCCATCGAGCCCACGCCGATCAGGGTGGCAAATACCTGTGGGCGGCGCAACTCGTTGCGGATGCCGATCAGATCGGTCACGCAGTGGTCTTCGAAGAACACGCGGACTTCGTTGCTGGAATAGCGGCCAACCAGATCGCCCCATGTGAGCATGCGGGTCACATAACCTTGCGGATTGCGTTCGTTGAATTCGAACAGGCGAATGCCGCGCAGTCTCGACTTCGGGCCGTAGGATTCGAAGCCGCAGGTCGGTGCATATCCCAAGTCGAGGTCATGCACGTGCCCGACGAACGCGTTTTTATGGTCATGCCCGCAGAACAGTGCAAAATAGCCGCCGGCCTCGCGCAGGGCCTGCACTTCGCCGACGTTGTCGTCCGCGCAGCCGATTGCTTCGCCGAGACGTGAACCTGGCCGGCATAGGTCGTGATCCAGCACGTAGCAGTGCCCTGCGAACTTGCGCGCGCCTTCCACGGCGTTAGGCGTGTATGCCGGCACCTTCCTCAGGCAATCGTAGAACTCCTGCGGCGGAATGTGCTGGAACGCGATCGCCGGCACCGCGCGACCGTCGCCGTTGCGCGCCCCGAACTCGCATTGCACGGTGCGCAGCCACTCGATCGCCTCCGGGGAAGGCGTGCCATAACCGTCGGAATCGGCCAGGTCCCAGCCTCGCGAGTTCGAGGCGTATTTCGCGTATGAGGCGATTGATTCATGACCGGCATTGTTGGCGTCGTTGGCGGGCTGTTCCGCGTAATCCCCGGAATTGACCATCATCACGCTCATTGCGATGCGCCCCGATCCATCGGAGGCCTCGATCGGCAGCGCGAATGTACCTGGCTCCAACGCCAGCGGGGAAGATCCGGCAACGGGGTTCATGCATCCGGAAAATTCACGGTAGATGTCATCTTGGTCATCGGCGAGCACGCCGCACTGGAAATCGTGGTTGCCGTAGGTCGCCGCGAACGGAATCCGTGCCTCCAGCGCAGGCCCCAGAAAGGCGGCGAAGGTGTCGCGCACTTTCTGCCGGGCCTCTTCGATCAGTGCGTCCATGGTGGCGCTGTTGATGGATTGCGCCCATGATTCCAGCTTTGATTTCGTGCCGTTGCCATTGCGTCTCACGAGTTTCGGCGAGTCGGTGCCTATGCCGTCGATGGTCCAGTTGTCGTCGGTCGGCTGCGTGTTGAGTAGCGCTTTTGACAGCGGGTGACGTTTGATGCCGCGTAGCTTCGCTTCGAATTCGGTCACCGCACGCACATGTGTTCCCGGTTTTTCGTCACGTCGGCGGAGAAACGTGTCGATGTAGGCCGGGTCATATCCGCGGATCTGGTCGCCGGTGAACACGATGAGGTCGGGATGCGCTTCGTGGATGGCGGCTTCGATGAGCCGAATCGTGTCTTTGCGCACGTTCGGGCCATCCTGGATATCGGCCAGTTGCAGCACGCGGAAGCTGCCGTCGCTGTTGAAACGCAGTGTCATGATGCTCACTGTAATGCGGCAAATCTGGATATGGGGTGAAAGTGGATTCAAAAACGCTGTCATATCCCGAAATGACGATGATTTATGGGGCCCGTTGCCGCTAGGATTAGCCGCAGTGCGAAAAAGTTACACGCACGTAACAATTAAGCCGGCAGGGAGCCGGCGACATCAAAGATAAGGAGGAGTGATGGGTCAGGGTCAATCTTCAGTGTTTGATCTCGCGGCGATCGCCGCAGCGTCCAACGGAGGGAACAACGACCCGCTGCTGCCTCCGGCGCGTTTCATTGGAGCTCCGCAAAAGCCCAGCAAGATGCCGTACAACAAGTACGTTGCATACGATAAGCAGGTGCCGTTTGATTTCCCGGAGCGTACGTGGCCGGGCAAGCGACTGCAGCGTGCACCGCGTTGGTGCTCCGTCGATCTTCGTGACGGCAATCAGGCCCTCGTCAACCCGATGGATTCCGAGCGTAAGCTGCGTTTCTGGAATCTGCTCGTGTCGATGGGGTTCAAAGAGATTGAGGTCGGTTTCCCGTCGGCTTCCGAAACCGATTATGACTTCATCCGCATGCTCATCGAGCGTGAGCTCATTCCGGACGATGTGACCATCGTCGTGCTCACGCAGGCTCGAGAGCACCTGATTCGCAAGACTTATGAATGCCTTAAGGGCGCCAGGCGCGCCGTCGTGCACTTCTACAATTCCGTATCCGTGTTGCAGCGTGAGGTCGTGTTCCGCAAGGACAAGGCCGGCATCAAGAAGCTCGCCACCGATGCGGCCACCCTGTGCAAGGAGCTCGAAGGCGAGGCCGAGGGCATCGACCTGTACTATGAGTACTCGCCGGAATCCTTCACCGGCACCGAGCCGGAATATGCCGTCGAGGTGTGCAATGCGGTGATCGACGTGATCAAGCCGACGCCGGAACATCCGATGATCATCAATCTGCCGGCAACGGTGGAGATGACCACTCCGAACGTATTCGCCGACGAAGTGGAGTACGTGTCCAACAACCTCGTGCCGCGCGATGCCGTGGTGCTCTCCCTGCACCCGCATAACGACGGGGGCATGGGCGTGGCCGCCACCGAACTGGCCGTGCTGGCCGGCGCTGACCGTGTGGAGGGTTGCCTGCTCGGCAACGGTGAGCGCACCGGCAACGTCGATCTGGTCACTTTGGGTCTGAACTTCCTGACCCAGGGCATCGATCCGCAGATCGACTACTCCAACGTGCCGGAAATCCGCAAGACGGTCGAATACTGCAACCAGCTGAAGATTTCCGAGCGTCATCCGTACGCCGGTAATTTCGTGTTCACCGCATTCTCCGGTTCGCATCAGGACGCCATCAAGAAGGGTCTCGAAGCCCGTCAGATGGCGGCCGACCGTGCTGGCGCCGATCTGGACAGCTTCGTGTGGCTCGTGCCGTACCTGCCGATTGATCCGAAGGATATCGGCCGTACCTATGAGGCCATCATTCGTGTGAATTCCCAGTCCGGCAAGGGCGGCATGGCCTACTTGCTCAAGGCCAACCATAACCTTGATCTGCCGAAGCGCCTGCAGGTTGAGTTCGACAAGGTCGTGCAGGCCTATGCCGATGAGACCAAGAAGGAAGTCAAGGACGAGGACATCTGGCGTCTGTTCAAGGACGAGTACCTGCCGGTCGAAGAGTCCGGTGCCACCGCCGCGGGCGTTGTGGTCGGCGACAGCAAGGATGAGTCCCTCGAGCAGTGGGGCCGTCTGAAGCTGCTCAAGGTGTCCGTCTCCTCCGGTGAGGATGGCTCCGATACCGTGCTCAAGGCCAGGATTCTCGACCGTGGCGTGAACGTCGGCGTCGACGAGCCCATTGAGCGCGAGGTGTCCGGCATGGGCAACGGTCCGATCGCCGCGTTCCTCAATGCCGTGAGCAACTTCGGCATCACCGCCTCCATCATGGACTACGTCGAGCACACCATGTCCGTCGGCACCGACGCCATGGCCGCCTCCTACGTGGAGTGCCAGATCGGTGAGGAAGAGGACACGCAGATCGTGTGGGGCGTCGGCATCGACACTTCCATCGTGACCAGCTCGCTGAAGGCCATCATCTCGGCCATCAACCGTTCCGAGCGCTGAGTTCCGACGGTATAGGCCAGGCCGGGCTTAAGGCTCGCAATGCAGGTGGGGGCTTCCGGAAACACTCCGGAAGCCCCCACTGTTCGTTGATTGGCTTTGATTGTGGCCGGTTTGATGCGGGGAATCAGACCTGTGAACCCCATACGCATGTGTTGCCGCCGATTGCGGTGAACGTCATGACCGATTTGAGGTCGGTTTCGCGCGGTAGCTGGGCGAAGTCGCCTTGGTATTCGGTGCCGTCGATGGTGATGGTCATCTGGTTGGAGTCCTTGTTGAAGCTCCAGGTGCCGGTTTTGTCGCCGCTCACCTTGCCGCCGCTTTCCAGCTTGATGGTGATGGGTTCGTCGACGCCCTTGTACGGGTACTTGCCGTCTTTCGCGGTGCCGTTGGAGCCTTGGAAGAACGTGGTCGGATCGTGCACCACGAATTCGTATTCACCGGTGAGCTGGCTTTCCTGGTAGCCTTTGGCGTTGGCCTTCACCCCGGTGTATTCGTATGGTGCGGCCACGAGCCAGCCGTCAGCGGTGGTCAGCAGTTCGCGTACGCGTACCTCATGCTCCTCGTTGCGGTTGGAGAAGCGAGTGTGGTATACGACATATGCGGTGCCGTCCTCGTCCACGAACGCAGAGTTGTGCCCCTGCGCCACTTCGATGTTGGCGTTGTCGTTGCCGCTCCATTCCACTGAGCCCATGAGCCTGATTCCGGTCTTGAGGGTCCAGTTGCTGCCGATGGTTTCGGTGGAGACCGCATTGTTGCCGTCTTCGTCCACGTATGGGCCGGTGATGTTTTTCGAGCGGAATTCGCGGATCTGATAGCCGCCCTGTTGTTGCAGTGCGCCGTAGGAGACGAACAGGTACCAGTAGTCGCCCTGCTTCATGATGTAGGAGCCTTCGCCGGAGTTGCCATGGCCTCCTGCGATTTTGATGCCGTAATACTGATCGGTTTCGTCTTTGGCGGTTTCGTAAGTGGTGGTGTAATCGCGAAGGCCGGTCGATGCGTCGAGTTTCAGTGCCCACAGTCCGCCGAACCAAGAGCCGAACGTCATCCAGAGACTGCCGTCGTCGTCATATTTGACGCTTGGATCGATGGCGTTGATTTCCGTATCTCCGGGGGAGAGGTATCGTGTCGGCACTTCGCTACTGCCGAGTACTTTCGGCACGTCGGTTTTGGCTACGGTGTCGTCTCGGAAACCGGAATAGACGACTGGTCCGACGAGCGTCCAGTCTCCTTCGATCGTGTCGGCGGTGAGCAGCACGATTGCGGATTTGTAGTTGATGCCGTTGACTGACATGTACATGCACCATTTCTTCATGGCCTTGTTGTAGATGACGTCCGGCGCCCACATGTTGCCGGTCAGGTCGGAGTTGGCCGGTTGCTTGGGCCATTCCTCCCAGAAATCTCCGAGGATCTTCTTGTAGTCGGTGCTCAGATTGTTGGTGAACGATTCCCAGTTCACCAGATCGTCGCTTTTCAGCCAGGCTCGATGTGAGCCGAAGATATAGTATTTGCCGTCCGCTTCGACGATGGATGGGTCGTGTGACGAGCCTCGTTTGATGTCGGATGTTGTGTTCACGATTGGCTTCTCTCCGGAGCTGGTTCCCGAGCAGCCCGCCGCGGTGCCCAACAGCATCGCTGCGGCAATGATCGCAGCTATGGTTTTGCGGATCATCTGGGATGTTCCCTTCTTGATGGCGGTGACGATGTCAATTTGTACAACGTTGTAATATGCGCTATAGTACATCGTTGTAAATGAATTGTCCACTGAAGGGGTGTCCCATGTCGGCCAACTATGCTCTGCTGTGTTACACGCGTGCAGCCACCAGTCGTGAAGAGGCGAACAACGAGGACATCGCCTATAGCGTGCACCTTGCGCTGCGTTCCCAGGTCACCGGCAAATGGGAACCTCTGAATGAAAACTATGGCATCTTCTTCCCCGCCGGCGTACCGATTGCGACAGCCCCTGAGAGCTCGCGCCGCGCGTGCAGAGCCGCCGTACGCTTCGGCACCGAACCATTCGATGGCCCGCGGCCCGCCAGCGACGCCGTAAGATATGGCGCGGTGATGCCCGGTGTCGACATCACCCTCAAATCCCTGCGTGACCCGTACCTGTTCCGTCTGCAGGATGGGCGCTTCGCCATCGCAGCCACGCGTACCAATCGCGAAGGAACGCCCGACGGATCGGAAAAGTCGGCGTTTCTGTTGGCCGTCAGCGGCGACCTGACATCCTTCATCCAGCCGGGGCTGGTGCTGTTGCGCACGGAGAACGGTGTCAATCACCCATCCGTCACGTTCGACGAGACCGCCGCACGCTATGTGATCACCTTTACGGGCGATGATGGCCGTTCGTATTCCGCGCAGACGGAGGATATCGTCGCGTCCGCGCATTCCGGTGAGCCTTTGGACGTTACGGAAAATGCGCAGGCGTCGGAACGCCACCATTCCTTCGATTGCGACATTCCGGACGCCGTGCCCGGCAACGTCATCTCGGTTACCGAGGACGAAGCCAAGCACCTGATTGCGCGGTTTGGCCGTGTATACAATGTTGCGGCCACTGTGTCACCGCAACATATCAACGCCCTGAGCGGCGGCGAAGATGCCCGTGGCGCCGTCATGGCTTTGACCCGTACTCGTGCCGAACTCGTCTACAGCGACGGTTCCACCGCTACCCGCGCAGTGAATTGGAACCGGGAACAGCTTGAGACCATTGCGAGGGAAGCTTCGGAAGGCAGGCTGCGCGCCGGCGAATCCCGTACTGTGGAAGGCAAGATCCGTCAGACCGTCTACCCGGTGCCTTTCGCCGTGGAACGTGCCGACCCGTCAGTGTTCGCGTGGAATTTCAATGGCAAGCCAATGTTCATGTTCATCGCTACCGACGATACCGACGGCAATTGCATAGACCCGAATAATGGCGCCACCCACATGCCGCTACGCGTCGCCGACTCCATCGAGGAACTGTCCGACGTGGCGGGCGGACGCGCCAAGGAGATCGATCTGCTCACATGCGGCGATCTGAATTCCGAAGGTCGCGAGATGACCGGTTGCTTCTGGGCGCCGGAATTGCATGTCATCAGCGGCAAGCTGTCCATTCTGTTCATGCCGTGTTTCGACGGACCTTCCGTCAATCCGGACGGTACGCCGAACGACCGTGCAGGTAAGCCGGACATGTGGACGGGAAGTTGCCACATCATGCAGCTCAAACAGCATTCCGATGGCACGGATTTCGACCCACGCGAGCCGGAGAACTGGACTGTTCCGCAGCCGATTCTCGATCCGGATGGCGCAACGCTCAACCCAATCCAGCGCATTTCGCTTGACATGACCGTCATCGTCGATTCCGGGCGTTGGTATTACGCGTGGCAGCAGGTCGGCAGCATCTGGATCGCAAGCTTCGACCCGTCGAATCCGACCAGGCTCACCAGCCGTCCGACGCAGATCATCGTGCCGGAATTCGCGTGGGACAACATGATCGCCGAAGGGCCGAACGCCTTCGTGCATGACGGCAAGATCTACCTGATCTACTCGGGATCGCTTGTCGGCATCGACTATACGACCGGTCTGGCGACTGCTCCGGCGGGGCGGTGCATTGACCTGACAGACCCCGCCAATTGGACGAAGCTCGACTATCCGCTGCAAAAGTCCGGTCTGTATAACGGCCAGTGGCAGCTCGGCACCGGTCACGGCATGTGGTTGCATGATGAGGACGGCAATCTCATCTATGTGTTCCATAACGCGGAATATGAGCACGGTCGGTATGGTGGCCGTGACGCCCAAGTGCGTCGGGTGCACTGGTCCGCGGAAGGGATGCCGATCTTGGATATGGATTCTGCGGAAGAGCTTAATCCGGATTATGCTTATGTAACGATGCAAATCAACGTTTCCGACGCTGACTGATTCCATCCGCCACAAGGGGTACATCGTTTGGCGGGCGGAGTGACGAAGCCTGTCGGGGCGGTGGCCGGTTGGCTAGAACATTTGAAAAAGGGGAACGTATGTCGAGGCAGACTGGGTCCAACGGCGAGCATGTCGTAACCATGCGTGAAGTGGCCAAGGCGGCCGGCGTGTCCATCAAGACCGTGTCGAATGTGGTCAACGACTATGAGTTCGTCTCTCAGGCCACTCGCGACAAGGTGAACAGGGCCATCGATGAGCTTGGCTATACCGTCAATGTGTCCGCACGTAATTTGCGTACGGGGCAGACGGGCATCATCGGTCTGGCCATTCCGGATCTGCAGATGCCGTATTTCGCGCAGCTTTCATCGTTGGTCATAGAGGAAGCCAAGAAGCTTGGCTTGCGTGTGATCGTGGAGCCTACGTTGTATTCGCGCGAAGGTGAGATCGATGCGTTGCACGGCTCCCAGCAGACCATGATCGACGGTCTGATCTACAGCCCGCTCGAACTCGATCAGGATGACGTCGACCAATTGAAGGTGGATTATCCGCTGGTGCTGATCGGAGAACGCATCTTCACGGATTTGGTCGATCATATCGCCACCGAGAACGTGGAGGGTGCCAAGCGTGCCACTTCCTACCTGTTGCAGACCGGGTGCAGGCGTGTGGCCGTGGTCGGCGTTCATCCGGGGGAGAAGGTCGGCTCCGCCGCACTGCGTTACCGAGGTTATCGCGAGGCGTTGGAAGAGGCCGGCGTGGAATTCGATGAGCGGCTCGTGGTCTCGTCCGGTATGTGGCACCGTAGTGACGGCGTGAAGGCCATGAACTCACTGTTCGATTCCGGTGTGATTCCCGACGGCGTTGTTGCGTTGAACGATATGCTTGCCTCCGGCGTGATGCATGCCATTCAGATGCACGATTATCGGATTCCTGAGGATATTTCCGTGATCGGTTTCGATAATTCCGACGATTCCCAGTATCTTTCGCCGGCGTTGACGTCGATTGACCCGGGACTTGAGGCGGTTGCGAGACTTTCCGTCAAGGTGTTGAAGGAACGCATCGACGGACGTGAACCGAACGGCGAACACCCGGGGCGCAAGGTGTTCCGCAAGGTGTCCTCGTCCCTGGTGATGCGCCAGTCCACCAAGCTTCCGCAGGAATCGTTGGTGGTCTGAGCCTTTTTCGGTAAGGGCCGGCCTGTGCATGATCGAATGTCATGTGCGGGCCGGCTTTGTTGTTTGGGAGGAATAGGTGCCGCAACACTCCATGACAACGACGCGATTTTGTACAACGATGTAATAGTGGTATATTCAACGTTGTAAATTACTGGAACAGCGGATTGAAAAGGAATAAACATGGCTGTTTACAACAATCCGATCGTGCTTCAGCGCGCAGATCCCTGGGTGCTTAAGGTTGACGGCGAGTATTACTTCACCGGCTCCGATCCGGAATACAACTGCATCGCCATTCGTCATGCGTCGACCATCAACGACCTGCAGAAGGCGCCGGAGACCGTGGTATGGCGCAAGCATGAATCCGGTCCGGCCAGCATCTACATCTGGGCGCCGGAACTGCATCGCATCAATGGTGCATGGTATATCTATTTCGCTGGTGCGGCAACGGATTTCGAGACCTCGGGGCTGCCGACGCATCGTATGTTCGTGCTGGAGAACACCGATGACGACCCCACTTCCGACAACTGGGTCGAGAAGGGGCAGATCGTCACTCCGGTCGACTCCTTCTCCCTTGATGCCACCACCGAAGTGATCGATGGCGTGCAGTATCTGGTATGGGCTCAGAAGGATCCGGCGATCGAGGGCAATTCCAACCTGTATATCGCCAAGATGACCAATCCTTGGACGTTGGAAAGCGAACCGGTGATGCTCACCAAGCCGGAATACGACTGGGAGTGCATCGACTTCCTCGTCAACGAAGGTCCGGCCTTCCTGTTCCATGAGAACAAGATCTACATCACCTATTCCGCTTCCGGCACGGGCGTTCCGTACGCCGTGGGCCTGCTGACCGCCGAGCGTGGCTCCGATTTGCTGGACAAGGCCTCCTGGACCAAGAGCCCGGTGCCGGTGTTCAAGACCTGCGCCGAGCACGGCCAGTACGGTCCGGGGCATAACTCCTTCACCAAGTCGGAGGATGGTGCCGATGATCTGATGGTCTACCACTGCCGCAACTACACGGAGATCACCGGGGATCCGCTGTTCGACCCGAACCGTCACGCCCGCGTCGGCGTGGTGAAATGGACCGAGGATGGCCCTGACTTCGGCGTTCCGGAGCCCGACAATCTGTGGACCCCGACCACGACCGACGTGCTGCCCGCCGATGGCGGAGCGCTCGCGGGAACTCCTGCGGTGCGCCGATCATAGGGCACCCATAACTGGATGGGGGCATGGGGAAATGGCTTGTCGTCCGGTGTGTCATCAATTTGTACAACGATAGAAAAAGCTGTATAATCAAAATTACAACGTTGCAAATGGCATCGCAGCTGAACATGGCGCGCGGACGGGAACGGTGAACAACGAAGTCGGGTCCGCCGCCACATGCAATGTTTGAGGATAAGGAATCTTGGGAGACCAAGAGATAAGGAGAAATCCATGAAGATCAAGAAGAGCACCAAGGCTCTCGCGGCGGCGGCCTCCCTGGCCATGCTGTCCACCGTTGGCCTGTCCGCCTGCGGTGGCTCCGATTCCGGCGAGACCGACTCCAACGGCAAGCCGATCATCCGCGTCGCGCTGATCAAGCGCAGCACCCAGATCGAAGCCAAGGAAATGAAGCTTCAGAAGGATCTCGAGGCCGCCTGCGACTGCACCATCAAGTGGGATGAGATTCTCGATACCCAGTGGTCCCAGCAGGCCTCCACCGTGCTGGCGTCCGGCGACGTCGCCGACATCACCGTGTGGGGCTACAACTCTTCCAACTTCGCCCAGTACGACTACTGGGAGGACCTGAGCGACGATCTCGACCAGATGCCGAACGTTCAGGCGTACTTCAAGGAGGTCCCGAACGCCAAGAAATTCGGCTCCGACATCGATGGACACGTGTGGCAGGTCCCGTCCGACTACGGCAACGCCTCCGGCGCCAAGTGGTCTTCCGGCCAGAACCTCATGATCAACAAGTCCTGGCTCGAGAAACTCGGCCTCGAGGTTCCGAAGACCTGGGATGACCTGACCAAGGTCCTCACCGCCTTCAAGAACGACGATCCGAACGGCAACGGCGAAGCCGACGAAATCCCGATGCTGATCAACCAGCTCGGCACCTCCGGATTCAACTGGTGGGATCCGTTCCTGCTGCTCAACGGTACCGGCCTGAACACCCAGATGATCGCCAACGGCAATCAGGGCATCTACATCAAGGACGGCAAGATCGGCAACTTCATGATCACCGACAACTTCCGTCAGGTCATCGAATACTACCACTCCCTGATCGAGCAGGGCCTCATGCCGAAGGACATCCTGACCCGTGACAGCTCCCAGAACAGCGCCGACATCTCCAACGACGGCAAGACCGCAAAGGTCGGCCTGATCTTCGGCTGGAACACCGGCAACTTCGGCGACCTGAAGGACCAGTACGAGTCCATCGAGGTGCCGGCCGCCCCGGGCGTCTCCTATGAGGAGACCACCTGGGAACCGCAGTTCGAAGATATCTACAACGGTGCCTGCGTCAAGGCCGGCCTGGATGACGAACACAAGGCGGCCGCTCTGAAGATCATCAACAAGTGGATTGAGCCGGATACCTCCATGGAGTCCTATTACGGCGATCTCGACAAGTACATCTCCAACGAGGGCGACGGCAAGTACAAGGTCATCGAATTCCAGAAGGATCTGTCCACCTACGGTCTGGCAGACCGTGGCCTGACCTACGTGTCCGATGACATGTCCGTCGAAGGCGACGAGGACAAGGTTCTCGCCGAGAAGGACGGCAAGACCTACGAGACCCAGCAGTCCCATATCGGCGACAAGGACCTCATCCCGGCCTACGTCCGCCTGTCCGCTGAAGACAACACCACTGTGTCCAACAACAACTCCAACATCTTCAACTACGCCATGCCGTTGATCTCCACCTGGATTCAGGATGGCGGCCTGACCGACGCGAAGTGGAACGAGTACGTTGACACCATGAAGCAGCAGGGCGTCGATGAGAACGTCAAGCTCTGGCAGAAGTGGTACGACAAGACCATGGCCGAAGAGTAAGCCAGGTTCCCTACCGACATTCCCACATAACCGAACCAGCCCTCCCTCGCGGTGAGCATCAATCCGCAAACCGGCGGGGGAGGGCCATACATTGTTCACGTTTCGTATCTTCAAACTTCATTTCCGGCGATTGTCCGGACAACCCAAGAGAGGGATGGATATGGCTGTTTCGCAAATCGCAGCATCCGCGTCGAACGCAGACGTCCCGGACAACGACTACATCGCCAAGCACAAGCCCCTGCCGATCCGCATCGGTACTCATCTTCGTCGCTACTGGCAGCTGTGGCTCATGGCCCTGCCGGCAATGGTATTCGTGTTCATCTTCGCCTACATCCCAATGTATGGCATCCAGCTGGCCTTCCGCGAGTTCGTTCCGCGTAAAGGCCTGACCGGCGGCACTTTCGTCGGCCTGAAATATTTCAACAAGTTCTTCCAGTCCCCGCAGTTCGCCAACCTGATGCGCAACACCATCAGCATCAGCCTGTGGACCCTCGTGATGGGTTTCATCTGCCCGATCATCCTGGCCCTGCTCATCAACCAGCTCGGTTCCAAGAAGATCAAGGGCTTCGTGCAGACATCACCTACATGCCGCACTTCATCTCCACCGTGGTCATCGTCTCGATGATCAGCATCTTCCTGAACCCGACCTCCGGCTTCATCGGCCGCTTCCTCAACGAGGGCGGCAAGAGCATCCTGGGCGACCCGAATCTGTTCACTCCGATTTACTGGATCACCGAAGTCTGGCAGCATTGCGGCTGGAATTCCATCATTTACCTGGCCGCACTGGCCGGCGTCGACACCGCTCTGTATGAGGCCGCCAAGATGGATGGCGCGAGTCGTCTGCAGCTCATCCGCTACGTCGACATCCCGGCCATCCTGCCTACCTGCGGCGTGCTGCTCATCCTCAACATGGGCTCCGTACTGAACGTCGGCTTCGAAAAGGTCTTCCTGATGCAGAACTCGCTGAATCTGAGCTCCTCCGAAGTCATCTCGACCTTCGTGTACAAGATGGGCTTCGTCAGTAACCAGTACAGCTATTCGACGGCAATCGGCCTGTTCAACACGTTGATCAACTTCGTGTTCCTCGTCATGGCCAACGCGATTTCCAAGCGCGTGTCCGATACCAGCATCTTCTAACGGTCGGTACAAGGAAAGGACATTCAAATGAGCAATTCCGTTGCACCCGCCATCAAGACGGCGAATAATGAGATTCCGTGGAATCCGAAGGTACGCCAGAAGAAGCAGCCGTCCGATTACGTGGTCGACTTCCTGATCGGCCTGTTGGTGGTGGCGGTCGTCGTGGTGGTCCTGTACCCGCTGTGGTTCATCGTGATCGCCAGCTTCTCCAACTCCGCTCTGGTGTCCCAGGGCGCGGTGACCCTCTACCCCAAGGACATCAACTTCTCCGGCTACACCAAGATTCTCGAGGACTCCCGAATCTGGACCGGCTACAAAAACACCATCATCTACTCCGTGATCGGAACCGCGGTCAACATGCTGGTCACCCTGCCGGTGGCGTTTTCCCTGTCCCGCCGCGAGTTCAAGGCCCGCCGCATCATCCTGTTCCTGTTCACCTTCACCATGTTCTTCGCCGGCGGCCTGATTCCGAGCTACCTGCTCTTCAAGGACTTGGGCATCCTCAATTCCATGTGGGTGTTCATCCTGCCGGGTGCCGTGAACGTATTCAACGTGATCATTGCACGTTCGTTCTTCGAGACCTCCATTCCGGAGGAACTGCATGACGCGGCCCAGGTGGACGGTCTTGGCTACTTCCGCTACTTCATGAAGATCGTACTGCCGCTGAGCTCGGCCATCATCGCCGTAATCGCACTGTACTACTTCGTGGGTCACTGGAACGACTTCTTCACCGGCCTTATCTACATCCGCAACCAGGAGAAGCAACCGTTGCAGAACGTGCTGCAGAACATTCTGCTCGCCAACCAGATGACCACTTCCGGTGGCGGTTCGGATGGCCGTTCCATGCTGGAACGCCAGCAGGCCGCGGATCAGATCAAGTACGGCATCATCATCGTGTCCACCCTGCCTCTGCTAGTCGTCTACCCGTTCCTGCAGAAGTATTTCAACAAGGGCGTCATGATCGGAGCCGTCAAGGGCTGATACGCGACACGAGCAGTCCGAAATCGCCGATATGGCACTTCATCTCATTCTCCTCCTTCCGAAAAGGCTGTCGCTCGTAGTGGCGGCGGCCTTTTCGTATGAGGGTAAGACATCGTATGAAACCAATCAAGTAGTAAGGTGACACCTATGACCGAAGCGACCGACGCATACGGCTATCTGCTCGTCCACTTCATCGAGGATCCGGACGGCTACGCCGAGAAGATTTACATGGATGTATCCGATGGCGACAATCCACGTCGATGGTTGCCTATCAACGATGGAAAGCCGGTGTTAACCTCCGCCATCGGTACCACGGGGGTGCGTGACCCGCATATCATCCGCAATCCCGAAACCGGCACATGGTACGTCATCGCCACCGATTTGCGCGTGTTCGGAGGAGACGATGCCGGCTGGTTCGAATGGACGCGCCATGCCAGTACGAATCTGATCATCTGGGAATCCGATGACCTGTTGCATTGGAGCGGACCGCGTATGCTCGACGTATCCCGTAAGCCGGACGGTTCCCACCTTGAGCTTGGCATGGCATGGGCGTGCGAATGCCTGTGGGTGCCGGACTACTATCCGGCGGAACATGAAGGTGGTCGCGGCGCATTCGTGATGTACTGGTCCAGCACCATCTTCAACAATGAAGACACGCGGCATGACGACAAGGACGTCTACTGCACCGTACTGTGGGGAGCTACCACCGACTTCACGCAAGACACCTTCGAATACGGTGGCGTGTTCATCGACAACGACGGGGATGCCATCGACACCACCATGATCCAACGACCGCTGCCTGACGGCGGAATGCGCACGTACCGCATCACCAAGGACAATGCGCACGGCAACGGCATCTGGATGGATTCCACCGATGCGAAACGCTGGTGGGAGCCCGATACTCAGTGGATCTTGGTGCAGGACCGAATCGGCGCCGAATACGTGCCGGACGGCAATCCCGGCGGAGTGGAGGGGCCGGCCGTGTTCGCCAACCACCATAACGACGGCGGTGCCGACGACGAATGGTATCTGTTCGTGGACGTGATTCCGTCAATCGGCTACCAGCCAATGATCAGCCATGATCTTGATAAAGGCTGGGTCAAGCTGGAAAGTCAAGACTATTTCCTGACCGAGCATACGAAGCATGGCGGTGTGGCTTCGCTGACACGTGCCGAATACGAACGTCTGCGCCCATTGGCCGCACTGGCCGACCTGCGGGGCTGAACACAATTTTTACGGATATGGTGAGGGCCGCCCACATCTTCTTGTGGGCGGCCCTCACCATATCCGGCTGCATGACGGCCACCTCCAATGACGGCGATTACGCGTCATTGGCACTGGTACCGCTATTGTTGCGGCGATTGTGTCGACTGACCTTGGTCGCTCTGCCCCTGGCTGCTCTGGTCAGTGGATGAACCGCTGCCACCGTTGTCGCCGCTGCCGGAGTCCGCATCACCATCGCCGCTGCCGCTGCCGGATCCGCTGTCCGGCGTGGTGGTTTCGGTCGGGGACGGCGTGGTCGGCTGCGTGCTTTCCTCAGCCTTCGGCGTGGTCTGCGAGGCGTACGACTTCTGTGCGCCTGTACCCCACGTGCCATCCGATCCGCCGACCTTGCCGCTGTCGGTCGCGGTCGGGAATGTCTCGTTCGGGGTATCGGCCAAGGCCTGCGTCATATATTCGGTGAACAGGTGCACCGGGTAGTCGCTGCCGCCGGTCCAACTGCCGAAGGCCGGGATTTCCTGCGGATTGCCGTTCGCATCCGGGTACCACATAGCCACCGTCGTTACCACCGAAGGGGTGTAACCGATGAAACTGGCCGCCCTGGAATCATTCGCCGTGCCGGACTTGCCCGCGATGGTATGACCGGTGGCGCGCGCCTCGGTGGCGGTGCCGCGCTGCACCACGCCGGTGAGCGCCTTGGTTACCAGATTCGCGGAATTGGCTTCGAACACCTGCTCGGCCGTGGTCGGCGCGTTATACAGGTCGGATCCGTCCGGCGTCTTCACGGAGGCCACGATATGCAGCGTCGGCTTGTTGCCCTGATTGGCCAACGTGGCGTATGCGCGCGTCATGTCCTCAACGCTCAGGCCGTTGTTGCCAAGTACGGTGTACGGTTCGGATCCATCCAGAGACGTGTTCTCCACACCCGCCTCGCGTGCGGTATCGGCGATTTTCTTGGTGCCCAGTTTGGTCTGCAAATCCATGTACACGGTGTTCGACGACTGTTCGGTGGCCGTATACAGGTTCACGTATCCCAGGTTCGCGTTGCCGTAGTTGCTCACGGTTTCGGTGATGCCGGGGAAGGTGCGGAACGAGTTGCCGTTGAACATCGTGTTCAGGCTTACGCCTTCGTTTATGGCGGCCAATAACGCGAACGGCTTCATGGTGGAACCGACCTCGTAGGTGGCCTGCGTGACGTTGTTGAGCTGCTTGGTCAGGTAATCGTCGCCCGCATACAGCGCGATAATCGACCCGTCCTTCGGGTTGACCGACAGCGCGCCGAACTGCATGCCGTCCGGCACTACGCCCTGCATGCCGTTCTGCGAGGGACTGACCACCGAATACATCAGATCCTGCTTGGATTTGTCGATGGTGGTCACGATCTTATAGCCGCCCGTTTCGAGGTCCTGCTTGCTGAAGGCCTTCGTGCCGATGAGTTCGTTCTGCACCATGGTCAGCAGGTATCCGTTCGCGCCTTCCAACTGATTGCTCTGCTGGTATTCGATGGCTTGCGGGAATTGCGATTCCTTCCGTTGCTTGGCGGTGATGTAGCCGTCTTCCTCCATGATGCTGAGCACGCGCTTGTAGCGCTTCTGGGCCTGTGCCTCGTCCACCGCCGGGTCCCATGCGCTCGGCGCCGGGATGATGCCGGCCAGCGTGGCCGCTTCGGACAGCGTCAGATCCTTGGCGTCCTTGTTGAAGTACGCCTTGGCCGCCGCCTGGATGCCGTATGCGCCACGGCCCAGGTAGATGGTGTTCATGTAGTTGCACAGCACCTGGCTTTTATCTTGCTGTTGCGCGATCTTGATGGCTAGGAACGCTTCTCGGAGCTTGCCGGAATACGATGTGGTCTCGCCCAGATAGTAGCGCTCCGCGTACTGCTGGGTGATGGTTGAGCCGCCCTGCCGACTACCGGTGGTCAGGTTGTTGTACAGTGCGCGTGCGATGCCCACCAGATCGATGCCCTTGTTGGTGTAGAAGGAACGATCCTCGGAAGATACGATGGCGTTGCCGACGTAGTCCGGCAGCACGGAGCAGTCGATGATCTCACGATTCTGCTCGGCGTAGCTGCCGATTTCGGTGGTGCCGTCGGAATAGTAGACGGTTGTTTTTTCCGCGAGCGCGAACGCCTCCGGCTCCGGAACGCTCGTGGTGACGTACATGTAGGCGAACAGGCCGATGCCTGCCGTGAGGAGAGCCGCGAAAATCCCGAGCACCCATTTGAGTACGAGATGCTTGCGCTTGGTACGATTCTTCTTTGGTCCATTGGCGCGGTGCGAGCCGTGGCTGTTGCGCTGCACGTTGTGCGTGTTGCTGCGAGCGCTACGGGTGCCGTCTGCCTGCGGGGCATGGGAGCGCGAGCTTACGCTTCGAGTCTGTGAAACCATGCCTTCTACCGTAGCCGCCAGTCCTGAAAAACGGGCGAAAAGGGGTGGTGGATTGCATAAGTTAGGTGATTTATCCTCGGTTCTTTTACAAATCGACAGAATTTCGCCGGGTGTCGCAATAGCGCCGATTGTTCAGGGTTTTCTCAGTCGTACAGGTGGATTCTTGCCGATTCGCAGGTATGCTTAAAGGTTGTATACCTGCAACGCATACATATGAGGAGTCGTTTCAGATGAGCATTCGCGTGGCTATCGCCGGTGTGGGCAATTGCGCTTCGTCGCTGGTTCAGGGCGTTGAGTATTACAAGGACACCAAGGACGAGGATAAGATTCCGGGATTGATGCACAACAATTTCGGCGGATACCGTGTGCGCGATATCGAGTTCGTCACCGCATTCGACGTTGACGCGCTGAAGGTCGGCAAGGACCTGTCCGAGGCCATTGAGGCTTCGCAGAACAACACCATCAAGTTCGCCGACGTGCCGAATCTTGGCGTCGAGGTGCTTCGTGGCCCGACCGAGGATGGTTTGGGCGAGTATTACCGCCAGATGATTGAGGAGTCGACGGCCGAACCGGTCGATGTGGCTCAGGTGCTGCGTGACAAGAAGGTCGACGTGCTGGTTTCCTATCTGCCGGTCGGCTCAGAGCGGGCTGACAAGGCCTATGCCCAGGCCGCCATGGATGCCGGCTGCGCGTTCGTGAACTGCCTGCCGGTGTTCATCGCCTCCGATCCGGAGTGGGCGCAGAAGTTCCGTGATGCCGGTGTGCCGATTGTCGGCGACGATATCAAGTCTCAGGTCGGCGCCACCATCACCCACCGTGTGCTGGCTCGCCTGTTCGAGGATCGCGGCGTGCGTCTCGATCGCACCTACCAGCTCAATGTCGGCGGCAACATGGACTTCATGAACATGCTGCAGCGTTCCCGTCTGGAGTCCAAGAAGATTTCCAAGACCCGTGCGGTCACTTCCGTGGTGCCTCACGACATGGACCCGCATAATGTGCATATCGGTCCGTCCGACTACGTGGCTTGGCTTGACGACCGCAAGTTCGCCTTCGTGCGTCTCGAGGGCACCACGTTCGGTGATGTTCCGCTGAGCCTTGAATACAAGTTGCAGGTGTGGGATTCCCCGAACTCCGCCGGTATCGTCATCGATGCCGTGCGTGCCGCCAAGATCGCTCTTGACCGTCATCTGGCGGGCCCGATCCTGGCTCCGAGCTCCTATTTCATGAAATCCCCGGCCGTACAGCATGAGGATGGCGAGGCTCGTCGTCTCGTCGAAGAGTTCATCAAGGGCAACGTCGAAGGCACTGAGGAGCAGCTCGATGCCGATGTCGCCGCCGCCAAGGCCGCGGGCAAGGATGTCTGGAAGGCCTGAGCCGCTGCGTGACGCGCATGCGTGATGCGTATGAGTACGTATGGGTACGTATGAGTAATACGTGTGAGCGGCGCATGTGAGTGATGCGTAAGGGGCGGGCCCGTGGAGTGTACAATCCGTGGGCCCGCCCCTTCATCTATCGACGCTCAGCCGCCGTCACCGTCGGCAGTTTGGACAGCTACTCAATCTACCGACACTGACGGCGGCTGAGCGTCGGTAGATTGGGAAAATACCCAATCTGCCGACGGTGAGGCGTTGTAAGCATCGGTAGATTGGTTCGTTCCTCAGACTACCGACACTGAGGCGTTGTAGGTGTCGGTGGATTGGGGAAATACCCAAACTGCCGACGGTGAGCGGGGGCTCAGCGTCGGCAGATTGAGGAAGGACGGACTACTTCTTGAGGAGGGGTTCGACCTGCTGTTCGTAGGCGGTCAGGGCCGTGTCGATCACATTGTGCATGTCGTAATACTTGTACGTACCCAGACGGCCGCCGAACACGGTCCTCGGCTCGGCCTTCGCGAGCTCCTCATAGCGCGCGTACAGCGCCTTGTCGGATTCCGTGTTGATCGGATAGTACGGCTCGTCACCACGCTCGGCGAAACGGGAGTACTCCTCCCACACCACGGTCCTGTCCGGATTCTGCCGGTCGGCACGCTCCGGATTGAAGTTCTTGAACTCGATCGCACGCGTGTACGGCACGTCCGCATCCGAGAAGTTCATCACCGGGCAGCCGAAATGGTCGCCCTCGTCGTAGCGGACCTCCTTGAAGTCCACCGTGCGCCACTTGAGCTCGCCGAGCGAATAGTCGAAATAGCGGTCGACCGGACCCGTGTACACCACCGGCACGCCGGCGGCGGCCAGGGCGGCCTTGTTGTACGGCTGGGATTCGTCGAAGAAGTCCGTCTCCAAGGTCACATGGATGCGCGGATCGTCAATCATACGCTCCATCCACGCGGTGTACCCGTCGACCGGCAGACCCTCCCACGTGTCCATGAAATACCGGTTGTCATAGTTGAAACGCACCGGCAGACGGTTGATGATGCCCGCGGGCAGGTCCTTCGGATCGGTCTGCCACTGCTTGCCCGTGTAGTTCTTGATGAACGCCTCATACAGCGGACGCCCGATCAGCGAGATGCCCTTGTCGTTGAGGTTCTGCGGGTCGGTACCGGCCAATTCGCCGGCCTGTTCGGCGATCAGGGCCTTGGCCTCGGCCGGCGTGTAGTGCGCGCGGAAGAACTGGTTGACGGTCCCCAGATTGATCGGCAGCGGGTACACCTCGCCGTCGTGGGTCGCGTACACGCGGTGCACGTAGTCGGTGAAGGAGGTGAACCTGTTCACATAATCCCACACGCGCCTGTTGGACGTGTGGAACAGGTGGGCGCCGTACTTGTGGATCTCCGCGCCGGTCTCCTCGTCCATGTAGCTGTACGCGTTGCCGCCGATATGGTCGCGCACGTCGATGATCTCCACCCTCACGCCGAGATGCTCGACGGCCTGCTGGGCCACGGTCAGGCCGAACAGGCCCGCGCCCACGACCACCAGATCCGGATACTGCACCTTCTCAGTCATAAGAACAACCCTCCAAATGGTTTGCAAACACACATCACACGTGTGCGATTCCATGCCCATAGTACCCATGCCTATGCTCTACGCGTATTCCAGCGCACTACGTCAACGGAAAATTCGCATGTATGGCCTCTGGTCCGGGCATGGTGTACACTAGTCCTTGCCTCCGCGTGGCGGTATGTCACCCAACTCCCCCAGGGCAGGAATGCAGCAAGGGTAAGTGGCCTCTTCCGGGTACGTGGAGGTTTTTCGTATATGCGGCCCGATATGTCCGGCTACGTACGTTCCGCTTCGAAATGACATGGGTGGCGTATTCTCGATGAGTATGACCGACGAATTCAAGCCCATCATCCGAGATCCGCAGAAGTCCGCGAATATGCTGCAGCAGAACGCCTCTTCCGAATCGTTGGGATCCACGGGATCGAACACTTCCACTGACCCGGTCGCCGACGTGCTGTCGGCGGATGAAGTGCGTAGGGGGCTCGCCAAAGCCGACCCGTTGACCCGCCATCCCCGTATCTCCAGCATCGTGCAGTGCGTGGCATTCGGACTGATGTTGCTGGCCGCTTCCGTCGGTGTGTGGTGGCTGGGCGTATACACGTTGAGCGGCCAGAGCTATGAGGACATGGTCTGGTCGAAATTCCCCCATGTGCTGCCGGCATGGCTTGGTCCGGTGGCACATATCTTCGCGATTTCACTGCTGGTGCAAGGGGTCAGCGTCGCCATGGCGATCATCGCATTGATTGTGCTGATTGTGCGTAAGCGATGGCTGTTGATTATGCAGTTGGCCGTTTTCGGCGGACTGTGCTTTACGGCGGCGAAGGTGCTTAAAAGCGTGCTTCCGCGACCCTATCTGATTAATCTTGATTCGAATCCCGCCAATTCCGCACCTTCCGGCCATACCATCCTTGCCGCCGCGGCCGGTGTGATGCTGGTATGTGCGGTGCCGCGCGTCCTGCGGGCGCTGGCGGCGGCAATCGGCTGGCTCTACGCCGTGCTCGTCGGACTGTCGGTGATCGCCGCCCAATGGCATCGGCCGATCGATGTGATCATGGCATTGCTGATCGTCGGCGGTCTTGCGCTGCTGATGCTCGCCGTGAGTTTCTCCAACGGCATGGATGAGCCCGGCAAACGCGCATCCTCGCCGTCGGTGCAGATCGTCGGCAGCGTGATGCTGACGTTCGGAACGCTGGGAACCCTGTACGGCGCCTACATCATCTGGCAGATCCAGCCTGGACTTGATCTTAGTGCGGAATGGACGAATGCCGGTGCATGCGCCTCCACTGCGATTCTTACGGCATCGGTCTGCGCATTGGTGTTCGGGCTGGTGCTGGTCATGCGCCAACTGACCGCATCGCCGCTGACGAAGCTCGGTCTGGTCGGTGCTCCGCCGGCCCCACCGAAGCAGTAAGGGCGAGGTGCCTGCCGCTCCTACGGCACACGGGAGTTTGCCAATCCTCTATAGTTCGTGCGTATTATTGCGTTGCAAACGCTAGTAATAAGGAGTGGCAATGGCTACCGGCAGCAAGCTCGTTATTGTGGAGTCTCCCACCAAGGCCAGGAAAATCGGAGGATATCTCGGCTCCGACTATACGGTCATGGCATCGGTGGGCCACATTCGCGACCTTGCGCAGCCCAGCCAGGTGCCGTCCGCCGACAAGGCCAAGTTCGGCAAGTTCGGCGTCGATGTGGAAGACGGCTTCAAGCCGTACTACATCGTGGACGGTGATAAGAAGAAAACCGTCTCCGAACTGAAAAGCGCACTGAAAAAGGCCGATACCCTCTATCTCGCAACCGATGAGGATCGCGAGGGGGAGGCCATCGCATGGCATCTGGTGCAGACGCTCAAGCCGAAGGTGCCGATCAAGCGCATGGTGTTCCACGAGATCACGCCGGAGGCGATCAAGGCATCGCTGAATAACACCCGCGATGTGGACGGCGCCATGGTCGACGCGCAGGAGACTCGCCGTATCCTGGACCGCCTGTACGGCTACGAGCTGTCTCCGGTGCTGTGGCGCAAGGTGGGGCCGGGCCTTTCCGCAGGCCGCGTGCAGTCCGTCGCCACCCGTCTGATCGTCGAGCGTGAGCGTGAGCGCATGGCGTTCGTGCGTGCCCCGTATTGGGACGTGACCGCCACGTTGGAGGCGATGGGCGCCGAAGGTGACAATGTGGCCTTCGATTCGCGCATGGTGTCGCTTGACGGCCGCCGTTTGGCCGGTTCCAAGGATTTCGGTGAGGACGGCCTGCTGACCGCCGCCGGTGCCAAGGATAATGTCGTTCAGCTTGACGAGACGCAGGCCCGTGCGCTTGCGCGGTCGCTGGAATTCGCGACGTTCACCGTCACGTCGATGGAATCGAAGCCGTACCGTCGCCGTCCGCTTCCGCCTTTCACCACGTCGACGTTGCAGCAGACCGCAGGCAATCGCCTGTCGATGAGCTCGCGTCAGACCATGCGTGCGGCGCAGGGATTGTATGAGAACGGCTATATCACGTATATGCGTACCGATTCGGTGACGCTGTCGCAGGAGGCCATCGCGGCCGCCCGTTCGGCGGTGAAGTCGCATTTCGGCGACACATTCCTGTCAGATGCGCCGAAGCAGTATGCCACCAAGACCGCCGGTGCGCAGGAGGCCCACGAATGTATTCGTCCGGCCGGTGCGCAGTTCCGCGATCCGGGCGAAGTCGCCAAGAAGGTGCCTGCCGATCAGGCCCGTCTGTATGCGTTGATTTGGCAACGTACGCTTGCCTCGCAGATGGCCGATGCCACCGGTTCCACCGCCACCGTGCGTTTGTCCGCATCGGCTGGAGACCAAGGTGAGGCCGTGTTCCAGGCTTCCGGTACGGTCATCGAGTTCCCGGGCTTTATGAAGGCCACAGGGGAGGGACGTCACGCTTCCTCCGACAAGGCCACCGACAAAACCGCCGAGCAGTCCGTCAAAGCGAACGATGATAACGCTTCCCTGCCGCCGATGAAGCCGGGCGACGAGCTTGCCGCGACGGAAGTCGCCGCCGACGGGCATGAAACCCAGCCTCCGGCGCGATACACCGAAGCCTCGCTCGTCAAGACGCTTGAAGCCAAGGAGATTGGTCGCCCGTCCACATATGCGAGCATCATCTCCACCATCATCGATCGCGGGTACGTGTATGAGCGCGGTCGTGCGCTGATTCCGTCCTGGCTGGCTTTCTCCGTGGTCAAGTTGCTGGAGACGAAGTTCCCGAAGTATGTGGACTACCAGTTCACCGCCGATATGGAGAATGGTCTGGACCAGATTGCCCATGGCATGGAAACCGGCAAGGATTGGCTGACCAGCTTCTACTTCGGTTCCGGAGAAGGCGCGGCGCAGTCTCAGGATGAGGCGCATGCCGGTCTGCAGCAGCAAGTCGCGCAGCTTGGCGAAATCGATGCTCGCGCCATCAATACGATTGAGATCGGCGACGGTCTGCATGTGCGCGTCGGTCGTTACGGCCCGTATTTGGAAGATGTGAACGATTTGGATGGCGAAGGCAATCCGAAGCGTGCATCGTTGCCGGATACCCTTGCTCCGGATGAGCTGACGGTGGAAGTCGGCCATGATCTGATCGAACATCATTCCGGCGGTCCGCGTGAACTCGGCAAGGATCCGGTTTCCGGTGGGACCGTGGAAGTGCGCAACGGCCGTTTCGGACCGTATGTCGCGCTGATTGTGCCACAGTCGGAAGCTGCCGGAGATGCCGCCGCTGCGCAGGCCAAGCCGCAGCGCGGCTCCAAGAAGGCCGTGGCGGATCGCCCGAAGATGGCATCGCTGTTCAAGACGATGAGCCCTGAATCGTTGACGTTGGAAGATGCGCTGAAACTGCTGAGCCTGCCTCGTGAGGTCGGCACGTACGAGGAGGCGAATGCCGAAACAGGCGAACTGCAGCAGGTCACGGTGATGGCGAACAACGGCCGCTACGGCCCGTACCTGACCAAGACCGGCGCCGACGGCAAATCCGACACGCGTTCGCTCGCCTCGGAGGATGAGATTTTCACGGTTGACCTCGATAAGGCCAAGGAGCTGTTCTCGCAGCCGAAGTACGGTCGTGGTCGCGGCCGTGGAGCCGCCAAGCCGCCACTGCGTGATCTGGGCGTCGATCCGGAGACTCAGAAGCATGTGACCATCAAGGAAGGTTTCTACGGCGCGTATATCACCGATGGCGAAACGAACCGTACGCTGCCGAAGCAGTATGCGGCCGAATCGATAGAGCCGGCCGAAGCGTTCAGGCTGTTGGCCGAGAAGCGTGCGCAAGGGCCATCGAAACGTGGTCGTGGGCGTAAGGCCTCTGCCAAGAAGACGACTGCCAAGAGCACAAAGGCCGGTAAGCCGAACGCAATCGAAAAGGCGCGTGCCGATCGCCGTGCCAAGGTGCGCGAACTGGCCGATCAGGGCTGGGCGAATACGCGTATTGCGAAGGAGATCGGGTCTACGGCCGCCACGGTCAAGGCCGATATCGACTGGCTCACCGCCAATGAGGGATATTCCCGCCCCGAGGTGGTCCCCGCCCGTTGATTCCTGTCGATTTGTGCAGGGTCTAGGACCGGAGCGGACCGGTGGGGAGTCACGGTACAGTGATGGATATGCAGGGCATGTTCATTTCTTTCGAAGGCGTCGACGGCGTAGGCAAGACCACGCAGGTCGAGCGATTGCGTGCGCATATCGAAGCGCAGGGGCGTGAATGCGTGGTTACGCGCGAACCGGGCGGCACCGCGCTTGGTGTGGCCATTCGCGGCATGCTGCTGCATGGAGTCGCCGCTGCCGATGCGGGGGTTCCCGCGAACAAGGCGGATGGGGGACGGCAGCCGGAGCCTGCCGACATCGCCCCCCGTACCGAAGCATTGTTGTTCGCGGCGGACCGGGCGCAGCATGTGGCCGAGGTGATTCGCCCGGCGCTTGAACGCGGCGCGGTGGTGATCACCGACCGTTACCTCGATTCGTCGTTGGCCTATCAGGCGGGCGGGCGTGAACTGACGCTTAAGGAAATCCGGGATCTCAGCCTGTGGGCCACCAATGGGTTACTGCCGGAACGCACATATCTGCTGGACATGGATCCGGCCGCCTCGCATGCACGACTGCGGCACAGCGAGGATCGCATGGAATCCGCCGGCGACGATTTCCAGAATCGTACGCGCAACGCCTTCCTTGAGCTCGCCAGGGACGAACCGGAACGGTTCCGCGTAATCGATGCCAGCCAATCCATCGAAGAGGTCTGGCAGCGGATCGAACACGATTTCGCTGCGATCGATCACCTGCGGACAACCCTACGGTCGACGGTTTCCACCGGCGAGAATACGGAAGGAATCGCACGATGAGCGTATGGGATTCCATAGTGGGGCAACGTCAGGTGGTGGAGCAGCTCAAGACCATCTCCTGTGGCGATCCGAAGTCGATCGCGCAATCATGGCTGATCTGCGGGCCTCCCGGATCCGGCCGTTCCAATGTGGCGCGTGCCTTCGCGGCGGCGTTGGAGAGCCCCGACCATGGCCTTGGCGACGAACCGACCAAAGTCACCCAGCAGGTGCTTGCCGGCACGCATCCCGACGTGACCGTACTCGCTACGAATAAGGTGACCATCGGCATCGATCAGGTACGCGACCTGATCACCACCTCCGAGCAGATGCCGAGCACCGCGCCGTGGCGAATCATCATCATCGAAGACGTGGACCGTATGCTCGAACGCACCACGAATGTGTTGCTGAAGGAGATTGAGGAGCCGAGCGAACATGCCATCTGGCTGTTGTGCGCCCCGAGTGCGCAAGATGTGCTGCCGACCATCCGTTCGCGCACCCGTATCGTGAATCTTGCCGTGCCGTCGAACCAGGCCGTGGCGAAATTCCTCGAGGAGACTTCGCAGGTCGAGCCGAAAATCGCGGCCCGTGCGGCGCGCCTTGCCGAAGGGCATATCGGCATCGCCCGACTGTACGCCTGCAACGAGCGGATCATGTCGGATCGTGATGAGCTGATCGTCGGTGTGCTCAATCTTGCGAAGGCATCCGATGCGGTGTTGCTGGCCGGCAATCTCATCGACAATGCGAAAGCGCAGGCCGAGGCGGATGTGGAGGTCAAAGCCGCCGCCGCGGAAGCCGACTTCCGTAGAATCAACGGACTTGGTCCGAAAGACCGCATTCCTCCGAAATTGCGCGGCGCCTACAACGCCATCGCCAAAAAAGACGAGCTCAAGCGTCAGGCCACGCGCCTCACGCGTGACGTGCTTGACCGCGCACTCAACTCGGTGGCGAGCATCTACCGTGATGTCGCCGTGTTGCAGAACAACGCCGAGGATGCCGTCGGCCTGATCAATCTCGAGAACCGCTCCTCGATCGCCGAACTGTCGGTGCGTCTGGATCGCGCCGCGGCCGTACGTCGGCTGGAGGATATCGCTACGGCCCGCAGGCGTCTCAACGGCAACGGCAATCCCGCGTTGGTGTTCGAAGCCTTGTTCTGCGCCCTGATTCCGTAAGGTTGATCCGTACGTTCCGTGCATTCCGTACGTTCCAGTACGGGAATCGTCGGCGTCCCTAGCGTGCGACCACGGTGGAATCGCGGACGATAAGCTGCGGCGGCAGCGACACATGCGCCGGATGCTCCGGACCGAGCGCGATCAGACGCAACGCCTCCGATACGATCTGCTGGAACGGCGGACGCACCGAAGTGAGCGTCGGCATGGTGGTCGAAGCGATCGGCGAATCGTTATAGCCGACGATCAGCACATCCTGCGGTACACGGAGTCCCAAAGCGTGCAGCGCCACCATCATGCCGAACGCGATGGTGTCATCCGCGCAGACCACGGCCTCCGGCTGCACCAGCGGCTCGGAGAACAGGCGCATTGCGCAGTCGAAACCACGTTGCACGCTGCGCTCGCCGAATCGGTTCCAGTTGGCCTGCGTTTTCAGATGATGCGCGCGCACCTGCGTATGGAACATGGCGAACAATTCCGCCGATTCGAAGGAGATCTCCTTGCCGGCCATGTAGGCCACGGATTCGATGCCCTGATCGGCCAGATGCCCGATGGTCATCTCCATGGCGGCGTCTTCGTCGATGCCGACCATCGATGTATGGAAGGAGCGTTGCCGGCCTCCGACCTGCACGATTGGCAGGGTGCCGGCATATTGTTCGAGGATTTCGGTGAGATCGGCCCCGGCCGCGGGCACTACGATGAGTCCGTCCACATGACGTGCGACGAGTGATGCGATGCGTTCGCCCTGTGCCGCTTGATTGGGGCCTATGCCGAGCAACAGCTGTTGCGAGTCCACGTCGATGGTCGGCTCGATTTCGTCAAGCAGCTGCGCGCTGAACGTTTCGGTGGCGCTGGGGATGATCAGGCCGATGGTGTTGGTGATGGTGCTACGCAGTGCGCTTGCCGCATAGTTGACGGAATAGTTGAGCTGTTCGGCGGCTGCGCGCACACGGCGGGCGATGTCGTCGTCCTTGGTGCGTTTGCCCGACAATACGCGGGAAACGGTTGCGATCGACACGTTCGCCAATGCGGCCACGTTCGTAATCGAACGGTTGCTCTCGTTCCTGCCTGCCATGTTTTCCTCCGTCATGCGGTCCTGTTGGCGATTCGCCGCGCGATCCCGGTCGCCATGCGCGAACGACGGGACCTCTCAAGAATAGAACAGCCGCCCGTCGAACATGGCGGGCGGCTGCAAGGAATCGGTGATGATGATCGGGCTCACGCGGCGTTGGCGAGGATGCCGATCAGCTTGTCGGCGCACGCATCGGCGTCGGTGCCTTCGACGTTGATGACCACGGTGTCGCCCTGCTTGATGCCTAGGCCCATGATGGACAGGATGGAGCCTGCCGGGACGGCGTCGCCGCCCTCCTTGGCGATGGTCACGTTGCAGTTGGAGGCGGTGACGGCCTGTGCGAACTGTGCGGCCGGGCGTGCGTGGATGCCGACGGGATCGTTGATGACGAGATTGCGGGTTGCCATAGTGACACTCCTTTGAGTCGTGATAGTGCTTGGTTGCGTTCTTCAATTGTGCAGGAACAACGCGGCAGCATGATGCCGCTCAGCGAAAAGCATACCACTTTTTCACGAAACGCAGAAAACGTTTTCCTTTTTTGTATTAATGAATATTTATGTATACTGACGGCAGGCTGAAAATGATTTACCGGCAATGACGGTGGGGATCATTGCAGTAACCCCCGTACTCCTCGACGGTCGCGCCGTATGCGTTCGTCGGGACAACCAAGGAACCAGGAAAAGGAGTTCTCATGAACATCAAGGGTGTTGGCATCGGTCGTGGCGTTGCGGTCGGACCGGTTATTCGCATGGCCGCTCCGTTGCCTGAACCGTCGGACGCACCGCGTGCCGAAGGCATCGACGCCGAAACTGAAATCATCCGCGTCGAGCGATCGCTGGCATTGGTGAATGCCGACCTCAACCGTCGTGCGGAAGAGGCCGCCAATGGTGACGAAGGCGCCCAAAAGGCCGCTCCGATCCTTCAGGCCATCGCCATGTTCGCCTCCGACCCGTCCCTTGCGCAGTCCATCCGGAATCTGATCGGCCAAGGCAAGACTGCCGAGCGGGCCGTACTTGAAGGTTTCGCGGCCGTGGAAGACATGTTCCGTGCCATCGGCGGCTATCAGGCCGAGCGTGCGGCCGATCTGCATGATGTCGGTCAGCGCGTGATCGCCGACCTGATGGGCGCTCCGGCGCCGGGTCTACCAGTGAGCGAAACCCCGTTCGTGCTCGTTGCCGAAGACCTGTCCCCGGCTGATACCGCCGCGCTCGACATGAGCAAGACCCTCGCCATCGTGACCTCGCAGGGCGGCCCGACCTCGCATACCGCCATCCTGGCTCGCGCCCGCGGCATTGTGGCCGTGGTCTCCGCCACCGAAGCGACCGAACTGACCGACGGCACCAACGTGATCGTGAATGCAGCCAAAGGCGAAATCACCGTCGAACCGTCCGAGGAGGAAATCACCGCGGCGGAAGCGGCCAAGTCTCGCGCCGCGGCGGCCAAGGAGCTACGTGGCAACCCGGGTGCCACCAAAGACGGCCACCGCATTCCGCTGTTGGCGAATGTGGGCAAACCGTCCGATGCCGCCACCGCATTGGAATATGGTGCCGAGGGCGTGGGCCTATTCCGCACCGAATTCCTGTTCATCGGCAACGCCGAACCGCCAAGCGTCGAAGAGCAGACCAAGGCCTATATCGAGCTGCTCAGCCAGTTCCCGGGCAAGAAAGTCGTGATCCGCATGCTCGACGCCGGCGCCGACAAGCCATTGCCGTTCCTGACTCCGGAAGACGAGCCGAATCCCGCTCTCGGACTGCGAGGCCTGCGCACCTTGAAGGCCCATATGGACGTGCTTGAAGGCCAGCTCAAGGCCCTCGCCGCCGCGGATGCCGCAACCGACGCCGATCTGTGGGTCATGGCCCCGATGGTGGCCGACGAGCATGAGGCCGACTACTTCGTCAGACTCGCCAAGAGCCATGGGCTGAAATTCGTGGGTGCCATGGCCGAAGTGCCATCCATCGCCCTGATGGCCGACAAGGTGGCCAAGGTGGCCGATTTCGTCTCCATCGGCACCAACGACCTGACCCAGTACACGCTGGCCGCCGACCGTACCCTCGGTTCCGTGGCCAACTACCAGACCGCATGGCATCCGGCTGTGCTGCGCGCCATCAAGATGATCTGCGACGCGGGCAATGCCAACGGCATGCCGGTGGGCGTGTGCGGCGAGGCCGCCGCCGATCCGGATCTGGCCGTGGTGCTGGCCGGTTTGGGCGTCAATTCCCTGTCCATGACCCCGGTGGCTCTGGACGATGTGCGCGCCGCGCTCGCCGAGGTCACTCTTGAGGAAGCCAAGGCCAAGGCCGCCGCAGCGCTTAACGGCGACTACTACAATCCGGCCGACCGCTGACGGTAATGGCGGCGGTTATGGGTTTCGGCCGCAAAAGTGCACTTGTTGTTGGGTGACAGGCTGGTCCTCGCAGGTTAGGCCCTCCAACACATGTGTGTAAGGGCCTGACCTGCGATTACCGCGGACTTGCTCGCAGGTCAGGGCTCCAAATCCTCGTCTTTGGGGCCTTTGCCGTTGAGTAACAAACTGGCTCTCGCAGGTCAAGCCCCCGCGCCGCATCAATGATGTGGCGGTATCGTGCGTCACGTGTATGCGCGATACTGGAGACATGAAGATTTCCGCAGATTTTACCGTCATTCCCGACGCGTTTGCCAAGGCGGCGCCGCCTGAGAACTGCATCGACGGCACTCCAATCGTCTCCTTCCCTTTCTACATCGATGAGCTTGACTCGTCGGTGCAGTTCCTGCATTGGGAATTCGTTGATCCGGATTCGATTCCGGTATGCGGCTTCCAATGGAATCACTGGTCACTGGCGAATCTGCCGGTTGATGCGCTGATGTACGACTTCAATGATTCCCATGCGCTGGCGATTCCGGCCGATTTCTCCCGTACCGTTTCCGCGATGATTCCCGAAACCGTGCAAGGCCGCACGTCCGCCGCTTCGCCGCTGCTGACCGGTCGCAGCACCGATCCCGCGGTCACCATGCGTTACAACGGCCCGTACCCACCGGATCAGGATCATGACTACTACCTGCATGTGTGGGGTACGACGGCACCGTTGGCCGGCCTCAATCAGGGCTTCTGGCTGAACGAAATGGAGCGTGCCCTGCGCAATGGCGGCAATCCCATTGATCAAGGCGGCATCTTCCTTACCGGCAAAGCCTGATCGCTGCCCCCTCGGCGGCGGAATCCGAACCATGTCGTCTTCCCCGCTGGCGAAACCGGGAGGCGCAGAAGCCTGACACGTTCCCGTAAGGGGAGAACAATCATCGAAAGGAATACACAGCAACATGGCGTGCACCACGATTCTGGTCGGCAAGAACGCAAGTTATGACGGTTCGACCATCATCGCCCGCAATGAAGACAGCGCAAACGGCGAATTCTGCCCGAAGCGTTTCATCGTAGTCAAGCCGGAGGAGCAGCCGCGTACATATCGCAGCGTGCTCTCCCATGTGGAAATCGACCTGCCGGAAGAGCCGTTGCAGTACACGGCCGTGCCCAATGCCGATCTGAAGGAAGGCATTTGGGGCGAGGCTGGCGTCAATGAGGCGAACGTGGCCATGAGCGCCACCGAAACCCTCACCACCAATGAGCGTGTGCTTGGCGCGGATCCGTTCGTCGAACTTGCTCCGGCCAAGGGCAGGGAAGGCGAGGACGGCTACGAACCGGAAGTGCCCGGCGGCATCGGCGAAGAGGATTTCCTCACCCTCGTGTTGCCGTACATCAAGACCGCCCGTGAAGGCGTGGAGCGTCTCGGCGCGCTGCTTGAAGAGTTCGGCACCTATGAGATGAACGGTGTTGCCTTTTCCGACGTGGACGAGATCTGGTGGCTGGAGACCGTCGGCGGCCACCATTGGATTGCCAAGCGCGTGCCGGACGAGGCCTACGTGACCATGCCGAACCAGCTTGGCATCGATGAATTCGACCTTGAGGATGCCTTGGGCGATCAGGAGGAGCATATGTGCTCCGCCGATTTAGGCGAGTTCATCGCGCGTAACCATCTGGACCTGTCGGTGGAGAACACCACGCCGTTCAATCCGCGCGACGCTTTCGGTTCCCACTCCGATTCCGACCATGTGTACAACACCCCGCGTGCTTGGTACATGCAGCGCTTCCTCAACCCGTACGACGAGCAGTGGGATGGTCCGGACGCGGACCACAAGCCGACCGCCGACGACATTCCGTGGGCTCGCCAGCCGGAACGCAAGATCACCATCGAAGATGTGAAGTACGTGCTGAGTTCCCATTATCAGGGCACTCCATACGATCCGTACGGCAAGCTCGGCGACCAGCGCACGCGCCACATGTTCCGCCCGATCGGCATCAACCGCCAAAGCCAGCTTGCGGTCATGCAGATTCGTCCGTATCGCCCGCAGGTCAGCCGTGCGATCCAGTGGATGGCCTATGGCTCCAACCCGTTCAACACGTTGGTGCCGTTCTTCCCGAACGTGGATTCCACGCCGAAGTACCTGGAAGACACCACTGTGCGCGTCACCTCTGAGAACTTCTACTGGGAGAACCGCATCATCGCGGCCCTGTGCGACGCGTCCTTCGCCGATACCGCCAACGCGGTGGAGCGCTATCAGGAAAAGACCGGCGCAATGGGCCACCGTATGGTCGCAGCCGCCGATGAGCAGATCGATAGGCTGTGCGAGGATTCCGATTTCGACGCCGAGTTCGATGCAGATGATGAAAGCGCCGACGTGCAGCCGATGGAACCGGATGAGATCATCGAAGCCACCCGCAACGCGGAAGCACGCGAGATTCTTGCCGCAGCCAACCGGACCATGGCCGACCAGCTCAAGGAGGAGACCGACAAGCTGCTCGACTCCGTGCTCTACACGGCGAGCATGAACATGAAGAACGGCTTCCATATGTCCGACTTCTGATTCGCGGTGTTATAGGGAGAGACGCCAACCCCCTCTGTAACGCGCGGCCACTACAATGATCTTCATCTTTAATCCCAGAAAGGAACCCCCAGTGACCAACATTGAGGATTTCACCAGCCAATACGGCCTGGTTCAGAAGATTGATGCGTTCGGGTATCTCGATTATCTGAAGAACAATCCGGATGCCCCGCGCAAGCATGGCAAGGTCGTGCTCGTCACCGCCGACACTCCGCTGAAGGCGTCACGCGGCGAAGGCAAGACCACCACCACGATCGCCCTGATCGACGCCCTGCGTGAGCGTGGCATCGATGCGACCGCCGTGCTGCGTCAGCCAAGTATGGGCATTACCGCGGCCGGTTCCAAGGGCGGCGCATCGGGCGGTGGCAAGGCATCCCTGACCCACCCGGAGTTGATCGACTGGGGTCTGTGCGGCGAGATGGGTGCCATCGAGGCCGCTCAGAACCTGCTGGTCTCCTTTGCGGAGAAAGCGATCGACGAGGGCAAGCTTGATGAGATTCTGGTGCCGCGCGTTTCCGAAGTGCCGTCCCGCTCCCTGCGTCAGATCGCCGTGGATCGTGGTAAGGGCAACGTTGCGGAACGTACGGTGCTCACCCCGACCTGCGAGTTGATGCAGATCGTCGTGCTGTCTCGTTCCATGGACGAAATCGCCGATCGCGTGGCCAAGATGATCGCCGGCACCAAGGACGGCAAGGCCGTCACCTTCGGCGAATTCGTTGACCTGTGGCGCATCACCGGCATTCTGTCCGACGCCGTCAAGCCCGCCAAGACCGAGACCGTAAACGGCGCCCCGGTGTATGTGCATGGCGGCCCGTTCGCGAACGTGTCCATCGGCATTCCGACGCTCGTTTCCGTGGAGATGGCCTGCGCCCTGCACGACGTGGTAATCGTCGAGGCGGGTTATGGTGCTGATGCCGGCGCCCAGAAGTGGCTCGACATTGCATGCCGCGAGTACGGTGCGCAGTGGCCGTCCGCCGCCATCGTCGTGACCCGTGCCTCCACATGGCGCGATGATCCGGCGCTTGCCTGGCGTTATCCGTTCCATGTGCAGCGCTTGGAAGGCCTTGACATTCCGACGTTCCCGCTGATCAACCTGTGGGATGGCGAGGACGATCAGATTCCGGCGTTGAAGGCGACCGCCGAAGAGCTGGAATTCCGTGAGCCGATCATCGGCAATCTGTACCGTGACGGCGGCGACGCGCTCGCCCCGCAGCTGGATGCCTTCGTGGATGCCGTGGTGAACGGTTCCATGCCTGCGGAACCGCACAGCCACAAGGGCATGGCTCTCGTGGAGAACGTGCGCTGGGTGGCCGAGAACGCATATGGAGTTCCGGCTGAGCGCGTGGTTCTGAAGGACGGTTTCGCCGAATCCCTTAACGAGGCCATGAATCTGTGCGCCAGCGCGGGCATGGATCTGGGTGATATGGCACTGGTGGCGGTGAAGTCTCCGGCCACCATGACCGATAACGATTCCGCCCCGGAGGAGGAACGCACCGTGACCTTGAAGAAGGTCGAAGTCCATTCCGGTGCCGGCTTGGTGCATGTGAATCTGACTACGTCCCTGACTACGCCAATGCCGAAGATTGTCTGATTCCACACGATTGCGAGTAATGATCGCACGATGACGGACGCGAGGAGCCGCCGATCCCAAGAGGTCGGCGGCTCCTCGCATTATGCTGCGGCGTGTGAGGAAGCGGCGGAAAGATTAGCGTTTAGTTGCCGCTCCTTTGGAAGAACGGTGGAATTGCGTCAGAAATTGCCGCCGTTCCAGCCCCAATCGGTGGTGGCGGTGTATCGGATGTAAGTACGGTCGGCCGGAATGCCGAGCTCCTTGCCCAGCGCGGCCATGATCTGTTCGGTCAGCTTTTCCCAAGCGGAACCCGGCACGGAACGGCCGAAAACATTCACCTCCACGTAAGCGGCCGGCTGGGAATCGTCACCGCCGAAATAAATCGGCATATTGTCTTCGAACGGGCACATCAGCCAGCCTTCGGACTTGCCCGGAACGGCGGTGATTGCCTTGCCGTAGGCCGTTTTCAGGGCCTCGCGCTGTTCGGGAGTGGTGGAGACGGAAACGTGAGTGTGAATGACTGGCATTGGTCCTCCTTGGTCGGTGAAATGCTCGTGGACAATTCACACCATTCTAAGTCCGGTCTGTGTGCGTGTGTTTAATTGTCTGTGTGAGAAAACTGATTGAACAGCTTATGAAATTCGGTCTTGTAGGTGTGATCGCCTTCGTTATCGACTGGGGCATCCTGAATCTGCTTGTTGGCGTCTTCCATATGCATAACGTGATCGCCGCGACGATTTCGTTCATTATTTCCTTGATTTTCAACTACACCGCCAGCATGAAACTGGTGTTCAAACCGCGCGATGACATGGCCCGATGGATGGAGATTCTGATTTTCGTGGTCGGCGCCGTGATTGGTCTGCTCATGAACGACGCCCTTATTTGGGTTTCCACGTACGGCATGAATCATGATGCGTTCGTTACGCAGCATACCGAATATCTGATTCGCACCAACGTGGGCAAGCTCTTCGCCACCGCAGTGGTGATGGTGTGGAACTTCCTGACCCGTAAGTGGCTGCTTGATGATACGCATACCAACGCCATGAACCGCCTGAAGAAGGCCGAGAACCGCTTGAGCGAAGAGGAGCTGGAGGCCAAGTGGCAGAACAGTTTCTCGCACAAGCTGGGCGTTTGGTCGTTGGAGCACACTCCCAAAGGCTGGCCGAAGTAGGGCGTCGCGCGGTGGCTTCGATATGAAACGGTCCTCCTTCATCAGAGGGAGGACCGTTTGCTTGTCCGGCGGATCATTCGCTTACGAAAGTCTCCGCTTTACACGCCTTTACACACGCACACGTTCACACGCTCACGGACGTGAGCATGGGCTGCTCGGTGGAGTCCTTGATCTGCTTGAATCCGAACAGGGCGATCGCCAGCGAAGCCAACGCCAGCACGGTCACGACGAGGAAGCCGCCGTGCGAACCCATACGGTCGATGAACTGACCCGCAATGGCCGAACCCACCGATCCGCCGATTGAATTCATCGCACCCATCCATGCCATGCCTTCGGTAAAGCGGGTGGGCGGCACCAGATGCAACATCAGCTGGTTGCCATTCACCCAGGTCGGGGCCTGACATACGCCGATGAGCAGGTAGATGATCATAATCACCCACAGGTGCTTGGCGAACATGAACGAGCCGATGCCCAGGTCCACTACCGCTAGGCAGAAGTAGAAACGCTTCCACAGTGGGATGGTCCAGTTCTTCGCGCCATATACGAGTGCGCCGATCAGCGAACTGAACGAGAAGCATGCGAACACGAAGCCCGTGTACTGCTTCATATTCGCTTCCGTGGCGAAAGCCACAATGGAAATGCCCGCAGCCGATTGGAACGCGCCCAGACCGAACCACGTCACGCATACGGCGATCAGGCCCGGACCCCAGATGGACTCCTTGCGGCCCGCCTTCACATCGGCCGCGGCCTGTTCCATGGCAGCTTGCACTTCGGCGGCCGTCTTGCCTTCGGAACGTGCGCGGTCGCGCGCGTACTCCACGGCCGCTTCGGCCTGCAACGCCTTGGAACGTGCGGTCTCGCGCTCTCGGTATTCCTTGCGGGTCATGCCGGCCTCGCGTGCCAGCTGCGTCTGTGACTTCGGTTCGGTGGTCTGCTCCGTCAGGAACATCAGTGCGCCGACCACCACGCACATACCGGTGAACGAGAAGGCGAGCACACCGGAAATCACGGCCAGCGTGGAAGCGAGCGGATTGCCGATCACCCACATGCATTCGTCGAACACACCTGACAGCGACAATGCACGGTTCGTCTTCTCCGAATCGCCTTTGAGCAGCGTGGTCCAACGCTGACGGCTCATCGCACCCCACGGCGGAATCGCGGCCATGAACGGTACGATGCAGAACAGGATCCACGACGGAACGCGGGCGGTGATGCATGACACCAGCGCGGTCGCGGCGACCATCCACACGATGATCGTCGGAATGGAAACCTGACGCTGCCCGAACTTGTCGACCAGCTTGCCGAGCACCGGGCTTGCCACGGCCAATGCGATCGCCTGTACTGCAGTGAGTGCGCCGGCCAGCGAATAGTTGCCGTAGTAATGCTGTACGGCAATCGTAATGGTCATGCCGACCATCGGGAACGGCATGCATGCGATTACCGAGCCGACGGAAAAACGGGCGGTATGCGGTATGCGAAGAAGTTCCGCATACCCTCCGAAAAGACGATGGCCAACGCTTGTGACGCCGGCGAAAACCTGATTGGTCATGCTCTGCCGCTCCTTTCTGCTCACGGTTCGCGTTTCCCCGCGGCTTTGCGTCGCTGCGGGCTGATTCGTTCCTCTCATATATCCCACTTCAACTCGGCTTGAACGCAAGTCGGGTCCGGCAGTGTGTCGTCAAGAGGGGTTTCTGGATTATGGTGCCGTGATGATGATGCGGCACGGTCTTTGTTGACCACAGGCAACTCTATGCGTAGGCACCGTCGCAACACGCGGTAGATTAGGGCTAGGAAAACAAACGATCAGGTAAATTTTTTAGTTCCGGCGATATTGTCGTCACAATGATCGACGCAGATGCCGGAGCCGTCCCGGCAGAAAGGTGGCATCCATGCATGCAACAACCATCCACTTCGTGCGTCACGGCAAGGTCGAGAATCCGGAGCATCTGCTCTACGAACGTCTTCCCGGATTCCACCTGTCCGAATTGGGAGTGCGTATGGCGCAGGCTACCGCGCACTACATCGCCATCAGTCCGCAACTGAACACCGTTTCCGCCGTCTACTCGTCGCCATTGGAACGTACGCGTGAGACGGCCGGCGAAATCCTCGAATCCCTGAACGCCGTGCGTGGGCTGCGTGGCGAGAAGCCACTGGAACTCGTCACCGACGAACGCATCATCGAAGCCGGCAACGAATTCCGCGGCAAGCGCATCGGCCACGGCGAGGGGGCGCTGTGGAGGAACGGCAACTACAAACTCGTGCGCAACCTGTGGAAGCCGAGCTGGGGCGAAAGCTACCAGTCCATCGCGCATCGCGTGCAGGATTTCGCATTGGAAAAGGTATCCGAACATCCTGGTGAGCAGATCGTGGTGGTCAGCCACGAATCGCCGATCTGGAGCTACCGTCACATGCTGGAAACCGGTCATCCGGAACACAATATGCTGCTGCGTCACACCGCGCTCGCCTCGATTACGTCGATCACTTACGATTGCGCCACCCGCAAAGTGATGTCAATCACGTATGTCGACCCCGCCGCCGACGTACAGTGAGTGGCACAATGGAAGAGGGTCTGCAAAGAGGGGCTCGCGGAAGCTTGTTTGAGGCGGGTTTCCATGTGATGATTGGCTTGACGGAAGTCGGTACCGCAAAGGAGCATTATGACTTTTGAGATTGACGATTCATTGGTGGCTCGCGTCTCCGCATTGCCGGTCGTTATGGATGCGGCGAACGTCGGGGTTTCGCTGATTTCATTATGGCCGTTGCAGAATGCCCAGCAACTGGAGAACGACGCCGATTATGCGGAAGGGCTGCAGGTGCGGTTTTCGTTGCTTATGGCCCTTGCCATGCTACGCAACTCCGACAAGGTGAACATAGCCGCCGCCGAAGCCGTATACGACGGCATGGAAGTGATTCCCGGCTGCCCGCTATGGGTGGTCAACGCGCTGCTTGAGGCCAATGACGCCTACGATTGCATGTCCGCGTACTCCGCGACCGGCGACATTCAGCTGGTGTTCAAGGCGGCCGACTACCTGAGCATCGTGTTGGATGACAAAACCAAGACCGCGATGGAGGAGGTGCTGAGCACCGTGGCCGCCGAGGTTGCGAAGAAGGCGCAGGGTTCCGCGTCTGCCGATGGCATGACGGACGGGGGTGATTTCGACGCGGTCGCCGCCGCCGAAGCATGCCTGTCGACGAGCACGAATGCCGATGAGGTCGCCGTCCGGTTCGCTTCGGCGCTGATGATCTGCGACAAGCTGATGAACATCATGTGCGAGGGCTTCGATGATGTGAACGATCAGGCCATTCGTGTGCTGCCGGTACTGCTGTACGTCAACGAGCTGCGCGAGCAGTTTTCCGTTCCGCGTATTTTCATGACATACCCGCAATTGCTGGAACTGCTTTCCTTGCGCAAGACGGCGCATATGATCGATGATTCCGGCGCGACTGCGACCATCGGCAACAGCTTGGGTACGCTCGGCGTCACCGCGCAGTTCGTCGGCATGCTGGCCGCTCAGGAATGGGCGTACCACCGCTGCGAGATTCTGTGGGATCCGGAGGAGGCCAAAAGAAAGGCCAAGGAAGAGGACGAGCAGAAAAGCAAGGAAGCGCTCGCCGAAAAGTTCAAGCATGTCAAAGACGATCCGGACAAGCCCCAGATTGATTTGTGAGCTGATAGAGCTGAGTCGGTGCGGCTGAGCAGGCAAAGCGAAGTCCCGGCACTCACATTGCGTGATGTGCCGGGACTTTCGTTGTGTGCCGGCCATGTGCCGGTCATGTGCCGGCTACCGATGGGCCTTACTGCTGGTCGGTGTTGTTGCCGTACGGGTTCTGTCCTGTCTCGGATTGGTCAGACGGTGCGGCCGGCAGCGGAACGTCCGGGATGGACGGGACCGTCGGGGTGAACGGAGTGGCCTGTGCGGTCGGTGCGGCCGAGGACGTCGGTGCGGCAGGAACGTTCATGTCGGGCGTCGGGGCCGCGTAGTTCGTGTACTGGTTCTGCATGGCCGGTGCCGTCGGAGCGTAGCCCGCGGTGGACGGATCATCGAAGCGCACGCCGGCCGGATCGCTGCGTCGTGCCATGAACACGATATAGACGATGCATCCGGCGATCAGCACGAGGCTGCCGATAATCGTCAGGATGGCACCCGTGGCCGCAGTGCTGGTGTCTCCGCTATAGATCGCATTGACCGCGCCGATGCCGGTCATCGTGGTGCCGGCAATCGTCAGGATGTAGCCGACCAGCAAGACGCCGTAGCAGACGGCGACTGACCAGCCCGACTTATTGGTGTCGTGCATTCGACGCACGCTCAGGGCGAGGTTCGGAACGAGCGTCGCCAGAGACCACAGGCCCGTGACGACTCTCGAGATGCGTAGCGTGGCGTAGCTTGCGGAATGTCCGGCAATCGCGCCGAGGAGGCCGAACAGCAGGGAGATGGCGAATACGATGATGATGTTGCACAGCACCCACCACCAGAATTCGCCTCGGGATGCACGGCCCTTGAACACGGCGTACTTCTTCCAGAAGCGAATGAAGGATTCGCCCATGGTGCAGTTATAGGCCGGCTGGTCGAGCGGTGCGGTCAGCGCAAAGAAATTCGAGCCTTGCGGGGCCGGCTGGCCTTGCGGAGCGCCATATTGCGGTGCACCGTATTGTGGGGCTCCTTGCTGGGGTTGCTGGTAGGAGCCGTAGGCATTGCCTTGCTGGCTTTGCCCGGACTGGCCGTACTGATTCTGCTGCGGCATGGACTGTCCATACTGCGGCGGAACCTGTGGGCCATACTGGTTGGGGTCCGTCATTGTTTACCCTTTCTAGATAAATAAACAACTCGGAGCATAGGGTCTAGTTAGCTATGCTACCGGTAGCGTGCTACTGATTTTTCATTGTTCCGCCTATCGTTATGCGGATAAGCGGCCTAAGGGGGGGCGGATTCCGGTGAAGGGAAAGACGATTTCCGCCCTCATGCACACGTCCGGTTAACGCGGCACAATGGAGCCTATGACTGAAGCTGAAAACACCAAACCGGAACTCCCTGAGAATGTCCGCGTGCGTTTCTGCCCGTCTCCGACCGGCATCCCGCACGTCGGCATGGTCCGTACCGCACTGTTCAACTGGGCCGAAGCCCGCCATACCAAGGGCACGTTCGTGTTCCGTATCGAGGATACGGACGCCCAGCGTGACTCCGAGGAAAGCTATAACCAGATCATCGAAGCCCTGAACTGGTTGGGCATCGACTGGGATGAAGGCATCAACGTGGGTGGTCCAGACGGTCCGTACCGCCAGTCCGAGCGCACCCAGATCTACAAGGATGTGGCGGCCAAGCTGTTCGAAGCCGGCTATGCCTATGAATCCTTCTCCACTCCGGAAGAGATCGAGGCCCGTAACGTGGCCGCCGGTCGTCCGAAGGCCTTTGGCTACGATGGCTACGATCGCAATCTCACCGAAGAGCAGAAGGCGGCCTTCCGCGCAGAAGGCCGTAAGCCGGCTTTGCGCATCCGTATGCCCGATGATGATGTCGCCTTCGACGATCTGATCCGTGGCCGCATCGAATTCAAGGCCGGTTCCGTACCGGATTACGTGATCGTGCGTCCGAACGGTGATCCGCTGTACACGCTGACCAATCCGGTCGACGATGCCATGATGAACATCAACGTAGTGCTGCGCGGTGAGGATCTGCTGAGCTCCACCCCGCGTCAGATCGTGTTGTATCGGTATCTGATCGAGCTGGGCATCGCCAAGGAGATGCCGCTGTTCGGCCACATGCCGTATGTGATGGGCCAGGGCAACAAGAAGCTGTCCAAGCGCGATCCTGAATCCAACCTGTTCCTGCATCGCGACAACGGTTTCATCCGTGAAGGTCTGCTGAACTATCTGGCACTGCTGGGCTGGTCCATCGCTCCGGATCGTGACGTGTTCTCCATGGACGAGATGATCGAGAAGTTCGACGTGCGTGACGTCAAGGCCAATCCGGCCCGTTTCGACATCGACAAGGCCATCTCCATCAACGCCGAGCACATCCGCATGCTCGAACCGCAGGATTTCCTGAACCGTGCCGTACCGTACCTGAACCGTGACGGCGTCGTGTCCGCCGATTCCTGGGATGCGCTGACCGATCGCGAACGTGAGATCCTCTCCGCTTCCGTGGAGCTCGTGCAGCCGCGCGTGCGCCTGCTTGGCGAGGTGGCCGGCATGGTCGGTTCCCTGCTTTCCACCGAAGGCTATATCGAGCCGGATGCCGATGCACGCAAGCAGCTCAAGGATTCCGCACCGGCTGTGCTTGATGCGGCCATTGCCGCGCTTTCCGCGGTGGCTGATGATGATTGGAAGACCGACATCCTGCATGAGACGCTCAACAAGGCGCTCGTGGAGGATGGCGGCTACAAGCCGCGTCTGGCGTTCGGCCCGGTGCGCGTGGCCATGTCCGGCCGCCGTGTATCCCCGCCGCTGTTCGAGTCCATGGAGATCGTCGGCAAGGAAATCAGCCTTGCCCGTCTTCAGGGTTTGCGCGAGCATCTGTGATGTGATGCCGTTCCCATGCCGCTCCTTCCGATGAAGGGGCGGCATTTTCAAATCGTTGAAAAATGGCGCGACACGCCGTGACTTGCGCTTACCTACTAACTCGCGTATATTAATCACTCGTTGCGGTTCGCGGCCTAGCTGAGAATCACGGCGATAACTCAAGCCCCCGTCGTCTAGCGGTCTAGGACTACGCCCTCTCACGGCGCCAACACCGGTTCAAATCCGGTCGGGGGTACGACGGACAACTTCTTGAAGTTGCCACGCCAGCCAAATTGGGATGTGGTGTAATTGGCAACACAGCTGATTCTGGTTCAGCCATTCTTGGTTCGAGTCCAGGCATCCCAGCCAATGAGCCCTCGCGGAATGCGAGGGTTTTTTGTTTTCTTAACCTATGATGACGTTTGGAATTCGTCGGTGCCGTTTTGTGCGTTCAATTGTGTGCGTAATTGCACTACCCTAGGGATTATGACTGAATTGCAGCATGCCGCCAAAGCCGCGTCCACGCGCCCGCGTATCCAACCCGCGGAAGAGGGGGATGGTCGTCCGTTGTCCGTATCGACACGTCTCGGCCGTCTGCAGTTTCATCAATCCGGCAAGTTTCGCGTGCTGCAGTTCACCGACATTCAGGATGGTCCGAAGGTCAGCAAAGACACCGTCAAACTGATCGAAGCGTCACTTGACGCCACGCGCCCCGATATCGTCATCTTCACCGGCAACCAGATCGCCGGCTATGATGCCGCGTACTCCCAGACCATGCGCAAGCGCCGCTGGAACAAGGCACAGGCCGCCGTGCAGTCCTCTGCCGAACGGTATGAGGAGGCTCTCAGGCAAACGCGTTTGATGGTCCGCTCCACGATCGAACAGCTGGTGCGACCGCTCGCCGATCGTAGCGTTCCCTGGGTGGTGACTTTCGGGAATCATGATTTTCAATGCGGTTTGGATAATGCCGAGGTTGAACGGATCTGCCAGGAATTCCCCGGCTGCCTCAATCCTGCCCCTACTGAGACGAGTGCCGGCGAAAAGGCGGGAATGTTGTCGGAACAGCGCGTGTACGGATGCGAACCGGGCACATTCGCCTTGCCCGTGATGAATGTTGATCGCACATGTAACGTACTGGGATTGGTGCTGGTCGATTCGGGCGATTATGCGCGTTCGGGCGGCTATGGAAGCCCGTCCGTGGCCGCATTGCGTTTTCTTGCCGATGTGCCGCATGCGTTGGTCACGCAATCGCAGGCGATTGCGGCGCCTCGGGAGACGCAGGCTTCGCAGGAGGCGTTGCCGTGCGTGGTATTCCAGCATTTTGCGATTCCGCAGTATTATGACCTGCTGAAGCCGGTTGCGGCCAATGCGGCGCGTGCAATCGAAGGCTATCGTAACTTTGCGGGCAACCATTACGTGTTGGACGAGAGCAAGACGCAGCCTGGCAGCTATCTGGGGGAGGGCATCAGCTGCCCCGATGCCGACAGCGGCGAGTATGCGATGCTGTGCGACAACGGTTATTTTGCCATTTCCGCAGGTCATGACCATCGCAATGGTTTCGTCGGGACGGTCGAGATTCCCGGCACTCAGGCCGGTGAACAGACCGCTGGTGAATGCTCGGCCGAAAGCGAGGCGTCTGCAGGAGCTCATGGCCTGATGATGATCGCCTCGCCGACCAGCGGATTCGGCTCATACGGTCCGGTGCCGGAAAAGCGTGCCGCGAGGCTGTTCGAATTCGATATTCGTCATCCGTATGAGCCGCGTACGCAATTGCTTGAATATGGTGAGCTGGTGGGCAAGCCAAGCACGGGCAAGGCCTATGCATACGGTATGACGAGCGAGTCCAGGCCGGATAGCGAAGGTATGGATCTGCTGCATCGCCCGACTTGGTGGAGCAAGCTCCTCTCACGGTTCAGGAAATAATCGCGTTAAGATTCAGCGGCCTGCGGAGGCCTTGATCAGGGCTTCGGTGAGATACTTGCCGGCGGCCATGACCAGCGGCGCATAGCGGCGCCCTGGATTGACGCCCATCCGACCGTTGGGGCCTGAAATGGAGATTGCGGCGATTACCTGTCCGGAAGCGTTGCGAATCGGTGCGGAGATGGAGCATACGCCTTCGTCGCGTTCGTTGACGGACTCGGCCCAGCCGCGCTTACGCACGGCGGACAACTTGGCCGCAGTGAACTTGGCGTGGCGAAGTCCCTGATGCAGGCGCTCGGAATCCTCCCAGGCCAAGAGGATCTGCGCGGCGGAACCGGCTTCCATCGACAGCATGGCGCCGACCGGAATCGAATCGCGCAAACCGGAAGCGCGCTCCACGGCTGCGATGCACACACGCTGATCGCCCTGACGGCGGTAGATTTGGGCGGATTCACCGGTGCGATCCAGTAAGGTCTGCAAAATCGGGCCGGCGGCGGTGAGCAGCCGGTCTTCGCCTGCGGCGGCGGCCAGCTCGGCGAATCGTGATCCCAATACGAAACGGCCATGCTGGTCGCGTAGCACGAAACGATGGCGTTCCAGCGCAATCGCAAGGCGATGGGCGGTCGGACGGGCCAAGCCGGTGGCTGCGACAAGCTGGCCGAGTGTGGCCGGGCCGGACTCGAGTGCGTCGAGAATCTTTACGGTTTTGTCGAGCACGCCCACCCCGGAGTGGATTTCATTGTTTTCCGTAGTGGTCTGATAGGGGTTCTCCGCCGGGGTCGCAGCGTCATCCTGCTGCGATTCGGGCATGGTGATGCGCGTGTTCGAAGAAGTCATAAGACGGATTATGCCATCTCACATATTGAAATGCAAAACGCGCGTGATGTCGTACTGAGGTATTGCGGATCATTTCAATCCGCGGTCGGCAATCGAGCAAGTGGAAAATCGTTGCAATGGCAAGGATTACGGGCTAGGCGACAACGGGCCGTCCGGCACGTATCTCATATACCGGCATACTGCGTCTATAACCCAACCCAAAACCCATAGGCTTATAGCACGAACAGCGCGTGAAGGCAATACCCGCGCGGAAAATCATGAGGAAAAATTCGAGGAGGTCCCGTATGGGAACGACATTGGCCGAGAAAGTCTGGGCCGATCATCTGGTGCGCAAAGGTAGCGATGGGGCTCCCGACCTGCTGTACATCGACCTGATGCTCATGCATGAGGTCACCAGTCCGCAGGCGTTCGAGGGCCTGCGTCTGGCTGGTCGCAAGCCGCGTCATATCGATCAGTTGATCGCCACGGAGGACCACAACACCCCCACGGTCGACATCGATCGCCCGAATCCGGACGAAACCTCCGCGCTGCAGCTGAGCACGCTGGAGAAGAACTGCAAGGAGTTCGGTGTTCGCCTGTGTCCGCTCGGCGATGCGGATCAGGGCGTGGTGCATGCGTTCGCTCCGGTACTGGGCCTTACGCAGCCGGGCATGACCATCGTGTGCGGCGATTCGCACACCTCCACGCACGGTGCGTTCGGTGCGATGGCGCTTGGCATCGGCACTTCCGAGGTCGAGCACGTCATGGCCACGCAGACGCTGAGCCTCAAGCCGTTCAAGACCATGGCCATCAATATCGAAGGCGAACTGCCGAAGGGCGTTACGGCCAAAGACATCATTCTTGCGATTATCGCGAAGATCGGCACCGGCGGTGGCCAGGGCCACGTCATCGAGTACCGCGGCGAGGCGATCAGGAAGCTGTCGATGGATGCCCGCATGACGATCTGCAACATGTCGATCGAGGCGGGTGCCCGAGCCGGCATGATTGCGCCGGATGAGGTGACGTTCGAATATCTGAAGGGCCGTCCGCACGCACCGGAAGGTGAGATGTGGGACAAGGCGGTCGAGTATTGGAAGACGCTCAAGACCGATGATGACGCCGTGTTCGATACGGAAGTGACGATCAAGGCCGAGGATCTCGAGCCATATGTGACGTGGGGCACCAACCCGGGTCAGGGCATCAGGATTTCCGGCAACGTGCCGGATCCGGAATCCTTCAACGACGAGACGGAGCGCACCGCCGCCGAACGTGCCATCGAATACATGGGATTGAAGCCGGGCATGCCGATCAAGGACATTGCCGTCGACACCGTGTTCATCGGTTCCTGCACGAATGGCCGTCTTGAGGATCTGCGTGTGGCCGCCGCCATCATGAAGGGGCATCACAAGGCCGAAAACATCCACCGCGTACTCGTGGTGCCGGCTTCCTCCCGCGTGCGTCTGCAGGCGGAGAAGGAAGGGCTCGACAAGATCTTCAAGGATTTCGGTGCCGAATGGCGTAACGCCGGTTGCTCCATGTGCCTGGGCATGAACCCGGACAAGATGGTGGCCCGCGAGCGTTCCATCTCTACGTCGAACCGTAACTTCGAAGGTCGTCAGGGCAAGGGTTCCCGCACGCATCTGGCGTCGCCAGCCGTGGCCGCCGCCACTGCGATCCGCGGTACCATCTGCTCCCCGGCCGACCTGTAAACCTGCGCGAACCCGCGAATCGTAAGGACTTTCAGATATGGAAAAACTCACCACTCTTACCGGCGTGGCCGTGCCGCTTCGCCGTTCCAATGTCGATACCGACCAGATCATCCCGGCCGTGTTCCTCAAGCGCGTCAAGAAGACCGGTTTCGATGACGCTCTCTTCTATGCATGGCGTCGCGATCCGGAATTCGTGCTCAACCAGCCGGAGTACAAGCAGGGCAAGATTCTGGTCGCCGGCCCCGATTTCGGCATCGGTTCCTCTCGCGAACATGCCGTATGGGCGTTGCATGATTACGGTTTCCGCGTGGTCATCGCCTCTCGTTTCGCTGACATCTTCTATGGCAACACCGCCAAGAACGGTGTGCTTGCCGCGATCATGCCGCAGGAATCCGTCGAGCTGCTGTGGAAGCTGCTCGATGAGGAGCCGGGCCGTGATATGACCGTGAGCCTGGAGGATCGTACCGTGACCTGCGGTGACGTGACGTTGCCGTTCGAAGTGAACGATTACACCCGTTGGCGCCTGATGAACGGCTATGACGATATCGATCTGACGCTGCAGCATGAGGACGACATTCTTGCCTACGAGAAGATGCGTGCCGAAAAGTTCCCGTTCAAGCCGAAGACCCTGCCGGTCAGGCGCGAACCGGAGCAGCCCATCGAATCCGCCCGCGAAGGCGAATACCCTGATTGGCAGGGTCCGTTGGCCGATCGCGGCATTATTTAGCCGCGGTGGCCGGCTGGTAGTGCGGTGCACTGCCGGCAGGGCCCTGCCTGAGCGAAGCGAGAGCCGAGCGAAGGTGATGATGGGTCCGCGCGTAGCGCGGTCCGTGATTGCAGGACGGGTCCGTTGGCCGATCGCGGCATTATTTAGCCGCGGTGGCCGGCTGGTAGTGCGGTGCAGTATATGGGAGACGTACAGTGCATTCGCCAATACGGAAGGCGGCATGATTCTGCTCGGTGTCTCCGAGCGCTCCGATCATTCCCTGCACATCACCGGAGTCGACGATGCCCACAAACTGGTGCAGGATTTCTGGAACACGGTGCATGATTCCTCGACAATCAGTTCGGTGGTGCTGAGCGAGAACGATGTGGTGGTTCGTCATACCGGGCAAGGGGATATCGTGTCCATTGACATTCCCCGTGCATCGAGAGAACGCATTCCTGTGTATGTCGGTCCCAATCCGTTGAAGGGCTCATACCGGCGTAATGGCGATGGTGATTATCTGTGCGACTCGGAAACGGTTCATGCCATGTTGCGAGACAGCGATCTGCGCCCCTTGGACAGGAAGATCGTTGGCGGATGAGGTGATACACGGAGGCATTTCCGATGCCCGCAATCCCATACTGATGAAAATGTTCAACCTTATCGGCATAGGGGAGAAGGTTGGCAACGGTTTTGATGTTATGCGGGCTGGTTGCGATTTCGCGGGAACCGCATACCCCGAGTTGGAGGTTGGCGAGCATCCGGACAGGGTGACGCTTACGTTGTATCCACGCAAGATTCAGGATTATGGTGCCGTTGAGGGCGGCGGAATCTCAACTCCTTCGGGTTCTGCGGTTTCGGACTTTGCGGTTTCGGGTTCTTCGATTCCTGCGGGTCCAATGGCCATCGCATCCGCAGTCACCGCCGCTCCTATCACCGCAACGGGAGCAAATGCGACATATGCCCCGAACGGCCGTCGGATGGCTGAAGTTGGAGAAGATGCCGGGGGCGGTCAGCGATCCTCAATACGGTTCAATCTGGGTGGGGCATCCTTGGTGGCGCAGCCCATGGAGCCACAATCCAACGTGGAGAAAATCACACGGGCATTGACGGCTGGCGGCCCACTGCCTACCTCGCAATTGGCGAAGGTGCTCGGTTTGGGGCTTACCCGTACCCGTGAGATTCTGGGTTCCATGGTGGGTGAAGGCGTCATCGAACCCGTAGGAGTAGGGCGCGGTCGCAAATACCAGATTGTCTCCGACAAGGCCGCATGACCTACGGGTCCGGGCTGAGGCCATGGGCCACAGACCGCGAGTCACAGGTCCGGATCGAGGTCGGCGGTGGGAAAACTGGCCCACGGATAGGCGGGCAGGTATTCACCATAGTAGGTGTTGACGGCGTAGGCACTGCCATGCAACATGTCGAATAGATCGCAATGCACGGTCAAGCCATCAATCGGATCCGTCGAAACACTGGTGGTGTTATGAGAGTGGCAAATCAGCTTGCCGGCCTGCGGGTGCACCGTCTGCAATGTGCGCCGCAGCGACTTGACAAGGCCACGAATCCGCAGTGATAACGCGAACGCATGCTTGGGGCGGCCTGCATAACCTGATTGCCGTTCCATGCGAGTGGCGCCCGCATCGCGCGCATCCGTGGAATCGGCATCAACCGGCCATAATGCATCCGCAATCCGTGCGTCGGTAAGCGGCGCGGTTCGCGCATGAATCAGCAAGGCCAACAGATCCTTGGCCTCCTGGGATTCCCACGGAAGCGGTTCATGATGATGAAACGCTTCAAAATCGCCGAATGTGCGAATCATCAGCTGCTCGTGCCTGCCATTCGCGGCGTCGGTCGGAAACTCGCCGCGATACGACGGTTCGCGCCGCAACACATCATCAAGTACAGCCACACAATCACGAATATCGTCCTCCGTGGCGGGCTTCATGACGAATCCGGTGTTGCCATCGCCCCGCAATCCGAAGGAATAATCGGCATAAGCCGTTGAAAACACGATTTTCGTATGCGGACTGATATCTTTGATCGCCTTCGCCAGCCGCAGTCCGTTCTCGCCCCGCAATCGCAGGTCCAGAAACGCATAGGCGATATTCGCGCAGGAGGCGACCGCCTCGCGCGCAAACGATTCGACTTCCTAGGCGGTGCCGAATCCCCTGACCCGTGCGTCGGGAAACACCGCATGCAGCAGTCTCGTCATGCTGTTGAGGATCAAAGGTTCGTCGTCCGCCGCAATCACATACATGCTCACACTCTAACCCACAATCGGAAGGTGGCCCGCAAGGCACCCCCGGAAGGCGCTCTCGGAAGATGGAAGGGAGTTCCCGCATCACATCCGTGCCATCTGACATACTTCATAAACAGGGGGTATCCCCCGAAAGAGCTCGGAGCAAAAGCATGAATCATATTCGACGTGCGTTGACGTACTGGTACACATTCGGCTACCCCGAAATCAACAGCCCCCATTACATCCGTAGGCTCGCATGCGACAACCTCGACATGGTGCGTCGATGCTGCATGTTCTGTCAGCTGTTCCTGATGGTCATGTGCATCACCCGCCTGGCACTGGTGGGCTGCGAGTGGATCAATCTATGGCCGTTCGTCATTGCCAGCGTCATCGTTACGATCATTCTCGTCACCAATAACCGGCTTGACGACACCAAAAACGTACTGTTCCACTCGTATGCGCAGACGGCGGTGTTTTCGGTGACCCTAGTCGTCCTGGCCGGCTTTTACGACTTCATCGCCGCTCCCGGTTCAATTGCCGTCATGACCTGCATGGCGCTGCTGTGCGTCGGCTCGTTGTTCGACAGCCGCCCAATCGACAATCTCATCGCATATGCCATCGGCCTGGCCGCGCTATACGCGATTGCGCTCGCCGAATCCGGTCCATCACTTGTCTCGAACCTATTCAACATGGCGGTTTCCGTACTGCTGGGACTGTGCATCTCATGGTACAAATCCCGCAGCCACTTCGGCCAGCTGCTGGCAAACGACAAAGAGCTCAAAGCGTTGCAACATGCCGCACGCGTGCAGATCATGGTCAGTCAGATCAATCCGCATTTCGTCTGCAACGTACTTGCCACCATCCAGGCCATGTGCGACACGGATGTGGACAAAGCCAAAGAGGCGCTCGGCCTGTTCTCCGCATACATGCGCGACAATACGGACGCCGTGGCCCGAACGGAACCGGTCCCGTTCGCAATGGAACTGCAGCATGTCAAACGGTACGTCTCGTTGGAACAGATGCGGTTCGGCGACAAACTCGCCGTGATGTATGACATCGACACCACGGATTTCCGGCTTCCTGCCCTGACCGTGCAGCCGATCATCGAGAACGCGATCAAACATGGCATCGGCAAGAAGGAGAACGGCGGCTTCGTCAGGCTGAGCGCTCGCGAAAGGCAGGGCGTGGTGCGTATTGAAATCGCTGACAATGGCGTCGGCATGGATGAGCGCACGTTGTACGGTCTGACCGGCAGCATCCTGCAGACCGCCGAAAGCGTCGACCGGCCGGAGGGCGATGGCCGCAGCCATGTCGGCCTTACGAACGTGCGTGAACGTTTGCGGCTGATGTCGCATGGCACCCTCGCCGTGTCCAGCCAGCCAGGCAGGGGCACCACGGTCATCATCTCCATTCCCAAAGGAATATGATTTCCGATTTCCTGAATTCCCTGCGACGACGTTTGCGGCGCGAATGAGACCGAGTCTGGCTTGGACCGTCCCGCGCGGTAAGGTGGTTATGTTTTGCCGCGCATTCGAAAGAGCATTCGGGGAGAGATATGAGCCAAGGATTCGCGCCGTTCTATGACGTCAATCGCACGTATGAAGACAATTATCTGCAAGGGCCGTTCGGTGCGTTCGCCAAAGTGCTGCAGGAGGATCGCGGTCCTTCGGCCGCACAGTCTTCCGCACCCGTCCAGACCGCTTCGGGTGAGGATTTCCTCGGCTTCCACGTGAACCTGCCGTTCGGCATCCCCGCCGGGCCGCTGCTCAATGAGAGGTTCACGACCGCCGCCTTCCGCATGGGCTTCGATCTGGCCGTTTACAAGACCGTGCGCTCGCGTGCGTGGGGCTGCAACGCCTTTCCGAACGTGCTCGCCGTGCATCCGAAAAATGCCGACGGATCGCTGATTCCCGGCAGCGCCGAGCTGGATGAGGGTGTGCTGGCCGACACCCGTTACGAGCTGCCGATTTCGATTTCCAACAGTTTCGGTGTTCCTTCACGAGACCCGGATGAATGGCAGCCGGATATGAAGAAGGCGATCGAGGCCGCCGGTAGCGGTCAACTGCTAGTGCCGAGCTTCCAGGGTTCGCGCGTGGACGGCATGGATCAGGATGATTACATTGCCGATCATGTCACCACCGCGCGTCTTGTCTGCGAAACCGGCGCTGGATTGATGGAGATGAACACGAGCTGCCCGAACGAGGGCCACAATCGTTTGCTGTGCCACGATCCGCATTTGGTAGGTCGCATTACGGAGGCCGTGAAAAATGAGATCGGCGACCGTCCGCTCGTCGTCAAACTCGCCTATATTCCGAATGATGCCGACTTGGAGATCATGGTGAAGGAAACCGCCGCACACGGTACCGTGCAGGGTTTCTCCACCATCAACACGATTTCGGCGAAATTGGTCGATGCTCACGGCAATCAGGCATTGCCGGGAGCTGGCCGTGACCGTTCCGGCGTGTGCGGCAATGCCATTCGCGGCGCCGGTCTCGACATGGTGGGCCGTCTGCATGCGATCCGTGAAAAGCTGGGTCTCGATTTCACCATCGTGGGTGTGGGCGGCGTGGTTCGCCCCGAAGACTACCGGGCGTATCGTGAGGCCGGTGCGAATGCCGTGATGAGCGCGACCGGTGCCATGTGGAACGCGAATCTGGCCCGTGACATTGCAAGCAGCATCTGAAAACCGAACAAAACGGGGAGACACTGCGCCGAACGCGTGATTTCACGAGCTTGCTACAGTCCGTATGGCAAACTGAAGGATAGTGTGTTTCAAGTTTGGAGTTCGAGGGAAACGAAAGAGGTAGAACGTGTCTGAAAACAAGGACGACATTCTGCACGTCGTAGGCGGCAAGCCGCTGAACGGCACCATTAAGGTACGCGGCGCGAAGAACTTCGTGAGCAAGGCCATGGTGGCCGCATTGCTCGCTCCTGGCAAATCCGTGTTGAAGAACGTGCCGGAGATTCGTGACGTACATGTAGTGTCCGACCTGCTCCGTCTGCATGGCGTGGATGTGGATGTGGATGGTGCCAAGGGCATTGTGACCATCGACGCCACCAAGGTGCAGCTTGCCGACGTGGCCGATGTGGATACCCTTTCCGGATCCTCCCGCATTCCGATCCTGTTCTCTGGTCCGTTGCTGCACCGCTTGGGCGAAGCGTTCATTCCGGCGCTCGGCGGATGCAACATTGGCGGCCGTCCGATTGATTTCCATCTGGAGACCTTGCGCAAGCTGGGTGCGAACGTGGACAAGGAGCATAAGGACGGCATTCACATCACCGCTCCGGATGGTCTGCATGGTGCGAAGATTCATCTGCCGTACCCGTCCGTGGGCGCGACCGAACAGACGTTGCTCGCCGCCGTGCTTGCCGAAGGCAAGACCGAGCTTTCCGGTGCCGCCACCGAACCGGAAATCATGGATCTGGTGTGCGTGTTGCAGAAGATGGGCGCCATCATTTCAGTGGATGTTGACCGTACCTTCCGCATCGAAGGCGTCAAGGAGCTCAAGGGCTATACGCATACTTCGCTGACTGACCGCATCGAGGCCGCTTCTTGGGCGTCGGCCGCATTGGCCACGCACGGTGACATTTTCGTCAAGGGTGCCACTCAGCCGGAGATGATGACCTTCCTGAACGTGTTCCGTAAGATCGGCGGCGAATTCGATATCACTGACAGGGGCATTCGGTTCTGGCATCCGGGTGGGGATCTGAAGCCGGTCGCCATTGAGACTGACGTGCATCCGGGCTTCATGACCGACTGGCAGCAGCCGCTGGTGGTGGCTCTCACCCAGGCGAAGGGCCTTTCGATCGTGCATGAGACCGTGTATGAGAATCGTTTCGGCTTCACCAAGCCGTTAGTGCAGATGGGTGCCACGATTCAGCTGTATCGTGAATGCCTCGGATCTCTGCCGTGCCGCTTCCAGCAGCGCAACTACAAGCATTCCGCGGTGATTTTCGGACCGACCCCGCTGACCGGTCGCGACATCGACGTGCCGGATCTGCGTGGTGGCTTCAGCCATCTGATTGCGGCGCTGACCGCTCAGGGTCCTTCGAATGTGCAGGGTATTTCCCTGATTGACCGTGGCTATGCTGACTTCCGCGGCAAGCTGGAAGCCTTGGGTGCCGATTTCGACTGACTCGCACCTTTCCGTAGATTCCTCAAAAGCCGGTATTTCTTGGAATACTGGCCTTTTCCATACCTTTTCCCATATACGCCTTCCGCTCCTTTGCTTTTTCGTGCCCGCTTTTCTATACCTGCTTTCCTGTTTGGTGGTTCTGTTTGGTGATGCTGATTTGGGCGGATGGTTTTCTTGGTGTGGTTTGTTGGGGTGGGGCTATCGGGAGCCGGCATGTGGATGCGTGCTTGGGGATGATTGCCGTGGATTGCATGAGCATATTGTTGCGCGCACGATTCTGGTTGTGGTGGTTTCTGGCGGGTTGTGCGCTGTGTGGTCGTTTGATTCGGGGCTTGGGTTGCTTATGATTGTCGGGGAACGGCCGTTTCCGGGGTTTGCGGGTCATGTCGGTCCTGGTGATGGCGAGGCCCGTCGCGCATGATTCGGGAATCGTCCCTTCCTGCCGGGTCGTGCGCGGCGTGGTTCCGCGAATCGCGGTCGAATTGCGGTTAAATAACGGTCGAATCGGTCGAATCGCGGTCGAATTAATCTGGCTGGCGATTCGTGTAATGAGATGGAGCGATTAACTTTGCGGTGGCCTGTCCATTAAGGATCACGTTGGTGTGGACTATTGGCAGGGGTTACCTCTGTGCCTATTAATTTCTGACACGCCGTATTCCCCTTGTGGGCCAATCTGAAAACCTACCCATTCCTGTGTGCGTTTTTCACCCCACATTGGGTGATTCCATGAACCCGCCTACCCCCTCCTGGCTGAGTAGAACCATTGACGACGGGAGAATAATTTCAATTTCATTGAAGATGCCGGTGATTTTCGTTGCGTTCCACGAAAGAGGGTGTTACTCTAGACACTGTCAGATAGTTACATGCGACGGTGATGGCGCCATAAATGAGCATGTAAAAGTTGTTTGTCCATCGAATTCCCGAGTAGGCCATACCCATGTGACGGGGGAATGCGTTTTCATTGCAATTCCAAAGATCCTCCATCTTAGTAGGGGGACTGTGAGGATTGTTGAGGGGGAGAATCCACTTCGTGTCTTAACTAAAGTCGAACGGCAGACCAAGATTTAGAAGACTTTAGGTATAGGGACTTTCATGAGGGGCAATTCAAACATGACCTTACATAGTGCGGCCTGGCACAAGGTGGTGGCCGCCTTCGTCGCCGTCGCCACCCTCCTCGCCATGGTAATAATCAGTGGCGTTGCGTCCGGAGGTGCATATGCGGTCGACTCTGGACATGATCTAAAAGAATATGTCCACGACGTAAAGGTGCAGAAATCGACGGACGGCGGTAGTACTTGGTCCGATTTTGCTGGCGGTACGCTGCAAGAAAACGAGAAGCTGAGGGTCACCTTCGCGTTCGAGATTCCGGCAGGTACCCTCACCGATACGGAAGCTGGTCGGACTTTTGTTTATGAGTCTCCGGTCGGCATTACGGATACGGATGCGACAAAGGATAATCCAGGATATTTCAGCAGTATCAAAGCGCATTATTACTTCGAAGACAACAAAATCTATATTGTTTTTGATTCTTCTGTGGTGCAGGAGAATCAGACGCAGCCCATTACAAACGGAACGTTCACATTCAACTCCGACGCCGCACATGTTGATGATGGCGATAGCGGAAAGTATGATTTTGGCGGTGGAAAGAAGCTTGACATCAAAGTCAATACGAAAGGCGATCTTACCGTAGCCAAGTCTCATTCAACAATTTCCGATGATGGAAGTGTCGAATGGACCGTCGAGGTTAGCAGCAAGGCAGGCACTAAGCCCGGCGAAAACATTGCCATCACCGATGTTCCATCTTTGGGAACTATTGATAGCTCTTCCATTACGGTGAACGGTGGTACCTGCTCTCACACCATGACTGCTGGGAATCAGGGTTTTACCATGAGTTGCCCTGCGCTGGAAGAAAACGGCAAATATACCATCGTTTATACGAGCAAGGTTGATGTAGCGGATGGTGAAGTCACCAGCCAGAATAATTCGGTGACGGTCAAGGCTAAAGACAAGAACGACAACGAGCTTGAGAAAAAGGCGTACGATTCCGTTTCTTGGGATAAGAAACCTACGATCACTAAGAGTGACGGTGCTCTGCAGGAAGATGGCAGTGTCCAGTGGACGGTTACCGTCGATGCGACTAAATTGGGCGATCTCAACGGTTGGACTCTGAAGGATATCGTAACGGGTGGTGCGCTTGAGGGCAATATCACGGTTTCGCCCGCGGTGAATGGCCAGACGGAGTTTTCGCAATTCCCGATCACATTCGGCGAAAACAATGCAAGCCAAGTCTATACGTTTACTTATACCACCAAGGCATCTGACGGTGTCATGCCAACTGAGTCCACCAATAAGGCCGATCTCACTCCGCCGAATGGCAAGGACTCAATCTCGACCGGTGATAAGGGTGTGAATCCGGGGCCATATAACCCACTCGCGAAGACTGCGGGAACGGTTACCCTTTCGAAGGATGAGAAAACGACGGTGGTCCCTTGGACTGTGACCATTGCGCCGAAATACTCTGCCGAGGCCTTGCCGGCAGGATGGAAGTATACCGATAGACTCTCCGACAATCAGTACCTCGATTCCTCTCAACGTTCGGCTTTGGAAACAGCGATTAAGGCTTCCTTCCAAAAAGCTGGCCTGAATGAGCCGGAGGTGACGTTCCAAGAGAACAATGGGAAGACCGTGGGTTTCACCGTACAATCTTCATCACCTTTGAATGTCGGGCAAACGATTGAGTTTTCGTATAATGCGACCGGCACCATCACCCAGACATGGAATGGTGAACAGCAGTATTCGAATTCGGGCTCGATCGGTAAATTCACCGTCAACCCAAGCATCACATTTTCTCCGAGCAATCTGAGTTGGAATCTCAGCAAGATTGATGCGAAAACTGGCTCGGCATCGGATTCCACTCACGAATACAACGATTCGTCCTCGATGGAACAGGTTGGCGGCAAGCCGGTCATGCATTGGCAGGTAGAAGTCAATCAGGTTGAGCATATCGCGGATGTGAGCAGTTACGTCGACCTGACGATTACGGAACGGTTGCCTTCGGGCGTCAGCCTTTCCTCGATGAGCTTCAACATGGGGGGTGAAGTGAATCTGTCGGTTCCGTCGTCGGATGGTACTGCAGTGACGACCATTGCCGGCTGGTGGAATCTTGGGGATAAGAGCTTCCAGGTTACGGTCACCCGTTCTGGAAACGTGCTTACGATTGTCGTGCCTGCTGGATTGCTATCCACCGTGGCGGTGTACGGCGGCGGAAACAATGCAAGCTGGTACAAAGCCGAGTTGCTGTTGGATGTCCGTGCAACGATTGATGACGTTTTCGTACTCGGTAAGACGGCGACTGTATTCAAAAACACGGCCAAACTGAGTGACTCCACCGGTAAGGACTGGGGTGAAAAAAGCCAGTCGCAGAAAATCACCAGGGATGACGAGTGGGATATCGTCAAGAAGAGCTCTTCGTATGATCAGAACGGTCAGGATTCCGGTAAACAGAATCTGGTGCCATACTCCATTGTGGTCAATCCGAACGCGATGGATTTGGACAAGAATTCCGATACGCTCACGTTGAACGACGAGTTCACTTACGATTACAAGGAGTCAAATCCGGTTGAGTTCAATCTCAACGAGGTGAAGGTGTACCGATACGACTCGGCCAGTGGTACGAAGGGCGAGGAACTGGATAGCAGTGACTACACGGCGACGCCAACTTCTTCCGCAAGTGGCGATAAGCGAGTCAACGGATTGACAATTACGGTCCCCGATTCGACGGCATTGCTTATCGAGTATTCGTACAAGGTTGTTGGACAGCAGAACGCCACCGTTCAGGTCAGCAACAACGTAACCATGAAGGGTAAGACTTCCGGAGTATCCGGTCAATCTGTGAAGGTCACCGAATCGCATGGTGATGCACAGATAACCAAGATGTCCTTCTACAAGGCGGATTCCAAAGATCCTTCCAATAGACTTGAGGGCGCATTCTTCGACCTATACAAGTGGGACGGCACGGACTGGGTTCGTCTATGCGAGGGTTTGAGGACCGACAGCAAGGGCGCAATCACATTCTCCGCTGCAAAGGACAGCGGAAATAAGGAATGTGAGGAAAACCCGAATGAGGTTTGCGGTATCTCCTCGGCCACTATCAGACTCAACGAGGCATACAAGCTCGTTGAAACCCAAGCCCCTGAAGGTTACATCACGCCTTCCGGCGATGATGCGATTCACTACTTCATGCTCAGGGACAAGACCGCCGAGTCTACTTTCCCGTTGACAAAGCCAGATGACTTCCCGACGGATGCCATACATATCGGGGGATTCGAAGGCTACGTCCTCAACGATAAAGAAACGGCAAAGCTCCCCTCGACCGGCGGAATGGGCGATGCCTGGTTCATTGGCGGTGGCGTGCTGACGGTGTTGGTGGCGAGTTTCGGGCTGGCCGAATCCCTCAAGAACGCCAAGCGTAGCAAGGTTTCCCAGAAGTGAAGCGACTAGTAAGGCTCCGGAAGGGCACTCCATAACCATTCCGGGCCTGAAGGCATGCGGACCTTTGGGCATACTCCAATTCGCACATCACCCAAGACCTGCTTGGTCAAAGGGCAAAACCCTCCAACCAGGCAAGGCCGAAAACAAACAGATTACAGACTTTTGTGGCTGCTGGGCATCCAGTCCAGTAGCCGTACCGAAGTGAAGAACAATTTCCAATAGATAAGGGATTAATTATGAAGAGGGCAATCAACGCTCTGGTTGCGGTGCTCGCCACCGTTGCCATGGCAGTCGCTGGTTTCATGGGCGCGGGCACTGCGTTCGCGGATGAGGCCAATACCATCACCGGTCCGAAGAATGGCCATACCTATGAGGCCTATCAGATCTTCACTGGTGATCTGGCTGATGGCAAGCTGTCCAACGTCAAGTGGGGCTCCGCTACTGCAAAGAACGGTACCGCTGTCACCGATGCGGAATTGAAGACGGTCACCGATCTGGCTTCCAAGTCCGTGAATGACAATGCGCAGGCGACCGCGAACGCCATCGCCGCGTATCTCACGTCCGATGCCCAGCCGACCGCGACCATCGATGACACCAACCCCACCGCTCAGGTGCCGTCTGGCTACTACCTGATCAAGGACAAGAACAACACGGTTCCTGACGGACAGGCCGCCACCACCTACATCGTGACCGTGGCCGGTAATGTGACCATCACCCCGAAGTCCGACGTTCCGTCCTTCGAGAAGAAGCTGAAGGATACCAACGACACCACCGGTGAGACCTCCGACTGGCAGGATGCCGCCGACTGGGACATGGGCGACGACGTCCCGTTCAAGCTTGAAGGTACCGTGGCTTCCAACTACGCCAGCTACAAGACCTACTACTTCGCCTTCCATGATGTCGAGGAGCGGGGCCTGACCTTCAACAAGGACTCCGTCAAGGTCTATGTCGACGACACTGAGATCACCAGCGGCTATTCGGTTGTGACCGAGGGCCTGACCGACGGTTGCACCTTCGAGGTGAAGTTCGCTAACCTGAAGACCATCGATGGCGTTAAGGCCGGTTCCAAGATCCGCGTCGAGTACACCTCTACGTTGAACGAGAACGCCGTCCTTGGTAAGCATGGCAACGTGAACAAGGCCAAGCTCCAGTTCTCCAACAACCCGAACGACTCCCAGAACGGTGAAACCAGCCCGACCGGCGAGACCCCGTGGGACAACGTCATCGTGTTCACCTACAAGACCGTCATCAACAAGGTCGACGACAAGAACCAGCCGCTGAAGGGCGCCGAGTTCACCCTGAGCAAGAAGATGAAGGATGGATCCACCACGACCGTGGCCGTCGTGAAGGACAGCGAAGGCACCACCTTCACCTTCAACGGCCTGGATGACGGCGACTACGTCCTGACCGAAACCAAGACCCCGGCCGGCTACAACTCCATCAAGCCGATTACCTTCACCGTGACCGCCAACCATACGATCACCTGGGAAGGCGAAGATCGTGACACGATCCTGACCAGCCTGAGCGGCAACGCCGCTTCTGGTGAGATCACCTTCACGCCTACGGATGACAAGTCCGAGCTGGACACCAGCGTGGTCAACAAGCCGGGTTCCTCCCTGCCGGAGACCGGTGGCATGGGCACCATCGTGCTGTACGCTGCCGGTGCCGTCCTGGTGATCGCGGCCGGCGTGTACTTCGGTCTCAAGAAGAAGAACGCTCGCTGAGCGAACTGGTGTGATGTGATTCATGGAGCGGTCCGAATCGTTCGGGCCGCTCCATGGTCACCGACACGGCGAGGAACGTATGAGTCGGCACAGGGTACGGAAAGCCAAGGCGAGCCTGGGATCGCGGATCATGTCCGCGTTCTTCGCGTTCGTGCTCGTGGCGGGGTTGGTCCTGCTGGCGTATCCGAGTGTCGCGAACTGGTGGAACCAGTTGCACCAGTCACGGGCCGTGGCGACCTACATCGCGCAGAGCAAGGATTATTCCAAACAGCAGCGCAAGGTCATGATCGCCATGGCACGCCAATATAATGCGCAGCTTTCGCAGCGGGCGTTGCTAAGCAAGAGCGAGAACGAGAACGACCGTTGGGTCATGACCGATGCCGAGAAACGGTATTACGAGAGCGTGCTCGACATCACCGGCACGGGTGTGATGGGCTACGTGACCATCCCCAGCATCAAGGTGCGCCTGCCGATCTACCACGGCACCGACGAGGGCATCCTGCAGATCGCGACCGGGCATATCGCGGGCAGTTCGCTGCCGGTGGGCGGCGAGTCCACGCATGCGGTGGTGTCCGGGCATACCGGACTGCCCAGTGCCAAGCTTTTCACCGGCCTGGACAAGCTGAAGAAGGGCGACACGTTCGCCTTCCACGTGCTCGAGCGGACCTACACGTATCAGGTGGACCAGATCAGCGTGGTCCTGCCGAAAGACCTTTCAAAACTGAACATCGAGTCGGGTATGGATTACGCGACCCTGGTGACCTGCACGCCGTACGGCGTGAACACGCACCGTCTGCTGGTGCGCGGGCACCGCATCGCGAACCCGGATGCCGCCGACACGACCGACTATGACGCGCGCATCCGGCTGATGAGCGCGATCATCATCACCACGACGCTGCTCGTGCTCACGGCCATCTTCTCGTGGCTGGCCTGGACGACGAGACGCTACCTCGCGCAGAAGAGGGCGATGCGGCCGATGCCGTTATCGGGGGAGCCATGGGACGACGTGGCCGGCATCGCGGACCCGTTGAACGACAACCAACGCCGACATGCAAAGGAATGGCGAAAATGAACAATCACGATAACGGCCGTGTTCGCGGCCTCTTTCACGCAGTCGCGATGATTGTGGCGTTCGTGTGCGCCGCGGCCTGCGCCCTTGCGGTCGCGCTGGGTGCGGGCGTCGCCGTGGCGCATGCGGACGAGACGGGGCGGGCCGGCGGGACCGGCACCATCGAACTGAAGTACGAATACCAGGGCGAGTCGCTCGAGGGCGACGGGGTGAGCCTGTACCGCGTGGCCGATTGGGACGGCGGCGCGTTCACGCTGCGCGACGAGTACGCCGACGCCGACTTCGGCACCGACGCGCGCGGCTGGGACGGTCTCATGGACGACCTGAAGGAGGGCAAGGCCAGTGCCGAACAGTTCCAGGCGGCCGCCAACACGTTGGACGCGTACGTACGCGCCGAGGGCATCGAAGCGACGCAGACCGGCACCATCTACGGGCTGGGCGCCTCCTTCTCCGGCGTGGACAAGGGCCTGTACCTGGTGGTCTACGACCGTTTCGAGGACGCCGTGAAGACGTGCGGCTCCTCCGCGAGCCTGGTGTCCGTGCCGTCCAACGAGAACGGCAGGCTCGTGTCGGACGTGAAGGCGTATTCCAAGAGTTCGTGCGAGGCGACTCCGGAGAGCCCGGAGACCACGCGGGTGGACGTCACCAAGGTATGGAAGGGCGACACGCGGCAGGCGCGTCCCGGGTCCATCCAGGTGCAGCTGATCCGTGACGGCGAGGTGTACGACACCGCGACATTGGCCGCCGGGAACAATTGGAAGCATTCGTGGAGCGGCCTGGATGCCTCGCATGACTGGCTCGTCAGGGAGAAGAGCGTGCCGGAGGGTTACGTGGTGGCCGTCGAGCGTGACTCGACCGATGTCACGATCACGAACACCGCGACCAAGCAGGCGAGTACCGGCTCGAACGTGATGGTCGTGGCCGGGCTCATGGTCGCTGTGGCGTTGGCGGCGCTGGTGACGCTCGCCATAGTCCGCACGCGCCGCAACCGCAACTGATCCGAATGCGCAACTGATCCGAATATACGAAAAACTGGTCTGTTTCCAGCGTAATTGGCTGGAAACAGACCAGTTTTTCGTATATATAAACCAGTATCCGAGGTACATGCGGTTGGTGACCGCAGCACGTGAGGTGACTGCTCGACGTGTGAAGGATGATGCGGACGGGTGTATTACAGGGGGAACATAGTGGGTGTGTTCCTCGTTTGAAAAACGCTTGCATCTCAGGTGAATTTGGGGGTACTTTACAAAATCTTCACAAGCAGATTCCCCGAAATCGGGGGGGGGGTGCTGTTTTTGGGTATCGCACCCCCGTTTCCCCTATTTCAGGGGTTTCCTTGGATATGAAAGGGTGGAATGGATGATGACGAAGGGTGTTATCAGGGGATAATGGCCGTTCAAAACCACCGGTGAGGTACGGTTTTGATACGCTTCGTGGCGTAGAAATAACCCTAGGCAGTTTTCAAGGGGGTTATTATGGCAGGCAGTCAAGGGCTGTTCACGCTCAAAGAGGCCGCTTACCTGCGGTCTCTTCCGGCTGTGAAAGAGGTGAGTGCCACTCGCATCACCTATTCCGACCGATTCAAGGTCGAATGCGTACGCCGTTACCTCAAGGGGGAATCGGCCCGCAAGATCTTCCGCGATGCGGGGCTCGATCCGTCCCTTATCGGGGCGAAGCGCATCGAACGTTGCATCGCACGCTGGAAGACCACCAAATCCATTGTCGATGAAGCCGCAAGGATCGATGCCAACGCCAGTGGCGAAGACGGCGTCGATACCGCCGCCTCCGGGCAGGTGGGGTGCATCGATGCGAAATCCGTGCTTGATAGCTACGACATCGCCAACGCGGCGTTCGCAGCGATCAGCACCAGCAAATCCGGTCGCGAAATGTTCGACGTGCGCGACTTGATCATCTACCAGCAGGTGCAGCAAATCACCGCCCTGCAAGAGAAGGTGGCCGAGTTGCAACGTCGCATCGAACATTTGACCGATGTCGCCGCTGCCAGGAATGTCGCGACCGAAACCGCGGCGGCGACCGACTGAGGGGACTGACAAGACTAGGTTGGTAGATGTGCGAACTGCGGACATGAGGCGAGCCTGTAGCCAACCAATCCAAAAGACGACGGGTAGTAGCGGTAAGTGAAGCGGCCGCTACACCCGTCGTCTTTTGTTTGACCTGTGCGGGGTGGTCGGGCATCTCCACCTACAATGGTGGGTATGGCATCTAAAGGAAAACCCTCACCGAGGTCGGCGGTAAAGCCCTTAAGCGACGCGCAGGTGGCGAAACTGGCGGCGGCGCATCATCTGGTCGATCCCACCCGTGACTTTCCGACCGGACCGCGAACGGCCAATACGGCGGAAATCGAAGCGCAGAACCCCAAAGCTACGCACCGGCTGCTGACCGGCTGCGACGTGGTGCTCCGCAACCGCAGCAAGGTGCGCGCGTGGGGGCTTGAGCATGTGCCGGAAACCGGTCCGTTCATCACCGCGGCGACGCATGTGACCATGTACGACGTGTTCGTGCCGATGGTCGGCCTGTTCCATCAGGGACGCCGCCCCCGTTACATGGCGAAAGCCGAAATGGCGACCTGGCCGCTGATCGGCAAATGGTTCCAGCTGGTCGGCATGCAGCCCGTACAGAGACGTTCAGGTAAGGCAAAGGCCATCGAAGAGACGTCAATCGAAATTCTGACCTCCGGACGACCGCTGACCGTGTGGCCGGAAGGCACCGTGACGCGCGACCCCCAGAAGTGGCCGATGAGCATGAAGAACGGCGTGGGCGTGATAGCGCTGGAATCCTCACGCAGACTCGGCTACCAAGTACCGCTGTTCTGCTCCGTGACGTGGGGTGCAGCAAGCATCAACCACTTCTGGCCGTGGCCGCGCAAGAACGTGGTGATGTGCTACGACGCGGCGCTGGATTATGCGGATCTGCTGGAGGGCTCTTCCGAGTGGGGTGAGAGCGTGCCGGAACACCTGGCCGATGAGCTGACCCGCCGCATCCGCGTGCGCATGACCGAAATCATGGCCGAAATCCGCGGCGAGCAAGCACCTGACGGCTATTGGGACTACCGCACCATGAGGCGCGTGAAGGAGTAAGCGAGGCTCACCTTTGCCGGCGCAAACGGCGGATTCCATACCGAGCCGGCTGTAGCATAGGGGAAGCAACGTTGAAGGCGGTAATCCGCGGGAGCGATCCAAGGAGCGAAACAATGACGAACGTGACGGTACTGGGCGCAGGTGCTTGGGGAACGACCTTCGGCCAGGTGCTGGCCGACGCGGGCAACAACGTGACCATGTGGGCCATCGAACCGGAAATCGTGGAAGGCATCCGCGACCACCATCACAACGGCGTGCGCCTGCCCAGCGTGGCGGTGCTGCCGAGCAACATGACCGCGACCGGCGACCGGGCCGAGGCCGTGCGTGACGCCGACATCATCATCGTGGCCATCGCGGCGCAGTTCGCGCGCGTGGCCTTGCAGGAATTCAAGGATCTCATTCCCAAGACGGCGCTCGTGGCATCGCTGATGAAGGGCATCGAACGTTCCACGGGCAAGCGTATGGACGAAGTCGTCACCGAAACCCTGGATTTGCCGGCGGAACGTTTCGCGGCCATCTCCGGGCCGAATCTGAGCAAGCAGATCGCCGACCGCGAACCGGCCGCCACCGTAGTGGGCTGCACCGACCTTGACAACGCCCGCACCATCGCCGCCGCCTGCTCCACCGACTATTTCCGCGCCTTCGTGACGCGCGACGTGATCGGCCTGGAAATGTGTGGATCGCTCAAGAACGTGGTGGCACTCGCCGTGGGCATGGCCCGCGGTGCCGGCTACGGCGAGAACACCGCGGCCATGATCGAGACCCGAGGCCTCGCCGAACTGACCGCACTGGGTGCGGCGGCCGGCGCCGATCCGAAGACCTTCGCCGGACTCGCCGGCGTGGGCGATATGATCGCCACCTGCGGTTCCCCACTGAGCCGCAACTACACGTTCGGCTCCAATCTGGGCAAGGGCCTGAGCGTTGAAGAAGCCACCAAGGTCAGCAACGGTGTGGCCGAAGGCGTGCCGACCACCGATGCGGTCGTGGCCTTGGGCAAGCAATACGGCGTGGCCACCCCGCTCGCCACCGCCATGAGCCACGTGCTCTCCGACGGCATCTCCTGCGCCCAGATGCTCTCCGAACTCTTCGATGAAGGCATCAGCGAAGAGTAAGAAGACGGAGTAAGCGGCGAATAGTATGCTGGTGTGGTAAACGCAAAGGCTAGTCAAAGGGCGGAACATGGCTAAGAAGCGCATTGTGATGATGTATGGCGGCAAGGCCGATGAGCATTCGATTTCGTGCATCTCCACCGCAGGGGTGCTGCGTGCGCTGGATGTGGAGAAGTTCGAGGCGATTCCGGTCGGCATCACCAAAACCGGCCAGTGGATTGTCGACGGTGAGGATCCGCGCGGCTGGAACATGAGCGAAGGCATGCCAATCGTCAGGAAAACCGATACCGCCAAGGACGTGGTGCTTGACGTGGCTCTCGGCCAAGACGGTTTCTTCGCGCGTGAGGCCGACGGTACGCTGACCTCCCTTGGCCATGTGGACGCGGTGTTGCCGGTGTTGCACGGCCCGTATGGCGAGGACGGCACCATCCAAGGTCTGTTCGAAATGATGAACGTGCCGTACGTGGGTTGCGGTGTGTTCGCCTCCGCCGCTTGCATGGACAAGCACTATACGAAGGTGCTGCTGGCTGCCGCCGGCATTCCGGTCGCCCCCGGCATTACGTTGGATGCACGCGATTACGATGCCGCTTGCGCATTTGCCGCAAACGGCGAAACGATGTTGGCCGCGGTACAGGCTGCGGGATTGCGGTATCCGCTGTTCGTCAAGCCGTCCCGTGCCGGTTCCAGCTTCGGCGTGACCAAGGTGGAACGCGAGGGTGACGCCGCCGAACTGGCCGCCGCCGTATTCGAAGCGTCCCACCATGATTGGCGTGTGCTGGTCGAGCAAGGCATCGACGCTCGTGAGATCGAATGTGCGGTGCTGTGCCCGAAAGCCGGCGACGAACCGCGTGCCAGCTGGCCGGGTGAGATTGTGCTTGACAAGCGTGCCGGCGGCGACGATCAGTTCTACGATTTCGACAGCAAATACATGGACGCCGAGGCGAGCCATGTGGAAGTGCCTGCGGCCCTGCCTCAGGAGACGCTCGAACTGGTGCGTGAAACCGCGAAGAAGGCGTTCAAAGCGGTCGATGGCACAGGCCTAAGCCGTGTGGACACGTTCGTGACGGCCGATGGCAAGGTGATGGTCAACGAAATCAACACCATGCCGGGCTTCACGCCGATTTCCATGTATCCCAAGGCGTGGGACGCCACAGGCGTAAGCTATACCGATCTGATCTCCACCCTCATCGAAGGCGTACTGGAGTAGTCGACCGGCGAAGTCGGCATGACAGGTTTACCGGAAATTTGCCGAAGTGACATGGAAATATTCCTAAATATTGCTTCGGCTTCACTGTAACGACAGCCCGGCGTTAATCATCATCGTTAAGTTCCTTGTTGTCAGTACGAAGAAAGACAACAAGGAAAGACATGATTTCTCTGCGTAAGTTCGCCGCCGGCTCGATCGCCGCCGTGCTCGCATTCTCCATGGCCGCCTGCGGCTCGAGCAGCAACAGTTCCTCTGAAACCAGCGGCAAGGCCGTGAGCGTGGACGAGAAGTCCGCCTCCGCCACCTCACTTGAAGACTTCGGCACCATGGACGATCTCGTGGCCGCCGCCGAAAAGGAAGGCGCGCTCAACGTCATCGCCCTGCCTCACAACTGGTCCAACTATGGTGAGGTCATCAACGGCTTCAAGAAGAAGTATCCGAAGATCAAGGTCAACGAACAGAACCCGAACGCATCCTCCAAGGAGGAAGTGGACGCCGGCAAGACCAACAAGGGCACCGATGCCGCCCCGGACGTGTATGATCTCGGCTTGGCGGTGGCCTCCACCAGCACCGACAACTTCGCCTCCTACAAGGTGCAGGCCTGGGACAAGATTCCGGACTCCGCCAAGGATAAGGACGGCAAGTACTACGCCGACTACACCGGCATCATGTCGATCGGCTGGAATGCCGACAAGTACGGTGACATCAACTCCATCGACGATCTGACCGATGCGAAATTCGCCGGAACCGTGGCCCTGAATGGCAAGCCCGCCGAAGCCGGCGCCGCATTCAACGGCTACCTGATGATCAACCAGCTTGCCGGCGGCGACATCGACAACCTGCAGCCGGGCCTTGACTTCTTCAAGAAACTCAAGGATTGCGGCAACCTTACCACCGTCGACGTGACCGATGGCACCATCGACTCCGGCCAGACCGGCGTGGTGATGGACTGGACCTACAATCAGGCCTCCTATCAGAAGAGCCTGAAGGAAAAGGGCGTGAACTGGAAGTACAAGACCTTCAAGAACGCGCAGGTGGTCAGCTACTACAACCAGGCCATCAACGTGGACGCCCCGCATCCGGCCGCAGCTCGCCTGTGGGAGGAATATCTGTACAGCGCCGACGCCCAGAACGAATGGTTCAAGGGCGGTGCCAACCCGGTTCTGCTCGACTCCATGAAGGAAGATGGCACCGTCGACCAGGACACCTTGAAGTCCGCCATCACCATCGAAGGCGATCCGGTGAGCTACACCAACGAAGACTCCACCCGCATCACCGAGTGGCTGCAGAACAATTGGGACAAGACCATCGGTAACTGACATGACCGCAGCTCTCACCTCAGGAGCTCGCGCCAACCGCGCGGGCTCCTCCGCCATCTCGCTTTCCGCGCACAAGCGTGAACTCGGCACCTTCGCCGTATCCATCCCGTTCTTCGCCTACACCGCATGCTTCCTGCTCGCACCGACCGCCATCGTGGTGATCGGCGCCTTCCAGGCGGCCGACGGCGGTTTCACCATAGCCAACTTCGCCAAACTGTTCGAAGCGAACACCATCGCGGCGTTCGCTACGTCGATTCTCGTATCGCTGGCATCCGCCGTGATCGGTGCGATCGTGGGTGCGCTTGCCAGCTATGCCTTGGTGATTGGCTCCAAACCCAACGGTCTGCTTCGCCGTATGATCTCCGCCATCTCCTCCGTGCTCGCCCAGTTTGGCGGTGTGATGCTTGCTTTCGCGTTCATCGCCACCATCGGCATCAACGGCATGGGCACTGTGCTGATCAAGCAACTGACCGGACTTACCGTGAACCCGAACTGGCTGAGTTCACTGCCGGGCCTGATCACCATCTACTGCTACTTCCAGATTCCGCTGATGATCATCATCTTCCTGCCTGCGGTCGATTCGATTCGCCCGCAGTGGCGTGAAGCCACCGAAAGCCTCGGCGGCAACACCTTCCAATACTGGACCCGTGTAGCCGGGCCGATTCTCGCGCCCCGTTTCATCTCCGCGTTCCTGCTGCTGTTCGCCAGTGCGTTCTCCGCCTACGCCACCGCGGCCGCGCTGTTCTCACAGCGCTCGATTCTTGTGTCGCTGATGATTCAGGGCGCGATGCGCAACGAAATGGATCCGAATCAGCAGGGGTTCGCGCAAGTGCTCGCCTTCGCCATGATCGTGGTCGTAGCGGTGGTCATGCTGATGAGTCACGCTGTGGAAAAGAGGGCCGGACAATGGCAGTGAACGCGGCACCGATGACGACGCAATCGCAGAAAACCGCATCACCGCAGGCAAAGCAGATGCCGCCGCAGCTACGTGCGGCCCGTGTGGCCAAGCAACGCATCATCAAAACCGTGATTCTTGGCGTGACGCTGCTGTTCCTGTTCGTGCCGCTCGTATCCATGTTTCTGTTCACCATTCGGCATCCGTTGTCGGGCAAGTGGAGTCTTGACCCGTGGATTGCCATCTTCACCGGCGACGGCAGTGCGCTCGGTGCGGATCTGACCACGTTGTGGAGTGGCCTCGGCACTTCGCTCGCACTGTGCGTGGTGACCGTGGCGATCATGCTGGCGTTGCTCGTGCCGACCATGGTGATCGTCCACATCCGTTCCCGACGGCTCGAACGCATCATCGAGTGGGTGGCCACGCTGCCGCTGACCATCCCGGCCATCGTGCTCGTGGTTGGTCTTGGGCCAATCTACCGATGGCTGTCGGCCGACGTACTCAGCACCAATCCGATCTGGCTGTGCTTCGCCTACGTGGTGCTGGTCATGCCGTTCGCCTTCCGCGCGCTTGCGGTGGGACTGAACTCCATCGATGTGAAGACGCTATGCGAGGCTTCGCGCTCGCTCGGCTCATCATGGCCACGCGTATTCTTCCGCGTGCTCATTCCGAACCTGTGGCAGTCGATCCTGTCCGCATCGTTCATTTCCATCGCCGTGGTACTGGGCGAATACACCGTCGCCTCACTGCTCGGCCGTATGAATCTGCAGGTCGCGCTTTATCAGCTTGGCCAATCCAACTCCCAAATCTCCACCGCAATGTCACTGTTGGCACTGTTGTTCGGCGTGATCCTGCTGGTGGCCCTCGATCTGATTTCCGACGCGATACGTCGATCCAAGGAAGGTGACAAGTAATGTCTCTTGCCGAACAGAAAGCGGTGGTGGCACATACCGCAGAAGCGTTCACCGATGTCGAACCCGACGCCAACATGGTGACCGAAGCCGCCAAGGCCGTGCTCAAGGATTCCGAGGCGCGCGGTGGCGGCGTGCAGATGCTGGGCGTCGATAAGATCTACCCCGGTTCGAACGTGAAGGCACTTAATGATTTCAACCTGGAAATCAAGCCGGGAGAGATGGTCGTACTGCTCGGCGGCTCCGGTTGCGGCAAGTCCACTGCATTGCGCTCGCTTGCCGGGTTGGAGGACATTCAGGCCGGCCGTATTCTCGTCGGCGGCCAGGATGTGACCGGTGTGCCCGTCAACAAGCGTGACATGGCCATGGTGTTCCAAGCGTATTCGCTGTTTCCGCATATGACAGCCCTGCAGAACGTGGAATTCGGGCTGGAAATTCGAGGCGTGACCCGTGCGGAGCGTCGTCACCTTGCCATGGAGAAACTTGATCTGGTCGGTCTCGCGGACCAGGCCGGAAAGTATACGCAGCAGATGTCGGGAGGTCAGCAGCAACGCGTCGCGTTGGCGCGTGCGTTGGCCGTGAACCCGCGTGTGCTGCTACTTGACGAACCGCTATCCGCGTTGGATGCCAAGGTGCGCGTGCAGTTGCGCGACGAGATCCGTCGCATCCAGCTCGAGGCGGGCACCACCACCGTATTCGTGACGCACGATCAGGAAGAAGCGCTTGCGGTGGCCGACCGGATCGGCGTGATGAACCACGGACGCATCGAGCAGATCGCCGACCCGCAGACGCTGTACCGTCGTCCGGAAACCGAGTATGTGGCGACATTCATCGGCTTGACGAACCGACTGCCGGGCATCTCCAACGGTGCGGAGGCAGTGGTGTTCGGACAACGTGTGCCGCTGCTGGAAGGTTCCCGCAAGGAAGGCGCCGTGGTATTGGTACGTCCGGAAAACATGACGATCGCGATGCATGAGGCCGGCGTTGCCGGATCAGGTTCCGGCGCCGGTGAAGTGGGACGCGTGGAGATGGTGCACTTCCTGGGGGCGCTGGCCCGTGTGGACGTGCGCATCATGGCAGCGGAATACCGCGGACTCGGTGGCGAGGATGGTGCGGCATTGCGCGTGACCGTGCAGGTGCCGGCCAACGAGCTGCCGTCCGGTCTGACCGTCGGCTCCGAAGTGATGGTCGCTCCGCGGCCCATTGCCGCGCTCGCCGTGTAAAAATGACGGGATTGGCGTCGATGCTCAGACTTTTGTACTAAAGTCCTGAGCATCGACGCATTTTGTTTCTCGTGAAGCCGAGGATGACCATGACTTTTCCGCAACAGCCGCAATACCCACCGCAGTATCCGCAGTACCCACCGCAGCAGCCGCAGTATCCGCAATATCCACAGCCACGGTCGCAATATCCTCAACAGATGCCGCCTCAGCAGCCGTACCCGCAACCGGCATCGCCTTATGATTTCCGTGCATGGCTGAAGGACGCCAAACGCAACTTTTCACGGATCGGCTGGGGCATGTGCGCAATGGTCGTCGCGTGGGAAGGGCTCGCGGTCATCGTTTCGGCGCTGCTGGGCTCCACCGTACTGCAGCATGCCAGCAGCATGCCGAACTGGGCCATCTATCTGTGTTCCAGCATGCCTCTATACTGCGTTGCCATGCCGCTGGCCTGGCTGCTCATGCGCACTGTGCCGGCGTTGCCGACACGTGAATTCAGACTTGGGCCGAAGCGTTTCTTCATGTTGTTCGTCATGATACTGCCGCTCGTCTATGTGGCCAATATCGTCAGCGTCATACTTGCGATGCTCCTGTCAGGAGGAAGGGCGAACAACAACCTTGCGGACGTCGTCTCGCAGATCGACATCTGGAATGTGGTGTTCCTGGTAATCTGCGCACCGATCTTTGAGGAATGGATGTTCCGCAAACAGCTCATCAGCAGACTGCGCAGATACGGTGAGAAGACCGCGATCCTGTTCTCGGCATTGGCGTTCGCACTGTTCCATATGAACCTGTACCAGGCGCTGTATGCGTTCATGCTTGGCCTGATGTTCGGCTATGTGTACACGCGCACGAGCCGGTTGCGCTACAGCGTGGCCATGCACATGCTGTTCAATTTCAACGGGGGCGTGATCGCGCCGTGGGTGGCTTCGCGCATGGACGCGAAAACGTTGAGCATGATGTCTTCGAATGGCGCCGGTGCCGGCGCGCAGGTGGCCGGCGTGGTGCTTATCGTGATGCTGTACGGCCTGTGCATGCTGGGACTGATCATTGCGGGCGTCATACTGCTGGTACGCGAAGCCAAGCATCTGGAATTCTATACCGCGCCGGAAGAACTGCCGCGTGGTGCCCGGGTCGGCACGGCGCTGGGCAATTCAGGCATGGTGGCGTTCATCATACTGACGGTGGCGTTGACCGCATTGACGCTCATCGCCTCCATGGTATGAATAGACGATTGGAAGGTATGCGCCTGAGCTAGAGGAGCGTTACTGCTCGTCTGTGGCGATGGCGCCATGCTCCAAATACTCGGCGTTGGCGATGGCGCGAGCCACGGCGTCGGCCATGGTCGAAAGCAGCAGATCGCTTTTTGCGAAGGCATAGACCATGCCTTCGATGCCATACGGCGAGAATCCGGTGAGCTTTACCTTTGTGGGGTATTGCGTATTCGCGAGGCCCTTCGTCTCCTTCTCGACGGCGGCGATGATGTCTTGTTCCATCTGATCGGGATCGATGCCGGCCTTCGCGGTGAACGGCACCTGCACCAGGCATTCGTTGATCGGATCGAGCTTTTCGAGCGAAGCGGTGTTCAGAATCGAATTCGGGATCACCATTTCATTGCCGTTGCGTTCCCTGACGATGGTCTGACGCCAGTTGATGTCTTTGACGACGCCTTTCGTGCCGGAAACGCTTACGTAGTCGCCGGGCTGGATCACATGGCCGAGCATCAGGCCGAAGCCGCCGATCACGTTGGCGATCGTGTCTTTCAAGCCAAGGGAGACGGCGAGACCGCCGATGCCGAGGGCGGTGAACAGGGTGGTCGGATTCACGCCGAATACCGGCTGCAGCACGGTCGCCACCGCCAGCACCCATACGACCACGCGCAGGATATTCACGAAGATCGAGGCGTTCGGCACCTGCGAACGGTCGAGAATCTTGCGTACCACGCGCGTAAGCGCCTTGTCGATGATGATGGCGATCAGCACGACGATGGCAAGGAATACGAGCTTCCCATAGTTGGACTGTAGCCACTTCCATATGATTTCAAGCGGATCCATGTGGCTTAGTCTAACGCACGCCGCATGGGCGTTGACGGACTAGAGTTGTGGTATGGGCAATGTCGTGGATTATGTGCGTTCGGAATTCCGCACATTCGGTGAGCTGGAATTCAGCAATGTCGATTCGCTGGTGCTTTCCGAACTGTCATACATGTGTCTTTCCGGACTGGTGCCTGCGTTCGAGGCGGCCAAATCAGTGGCGACCGTGCCGATTGCGCGGTTGCTGCGCGCCGAGGACTACCCGGCCATGTTCGCTTCGAATTCCGGCGATATGAACGATTATCGGCTTGCATTGCTGCGTGCCGTATGCGAATCGCCACGATTCCGCGGACTGCGCGTCGGCGAGTATGCCGAGCGTCTTGATACGTGCAGGGAACAGCAGTTCGCCGCGATGACATTCGATCTGGGTGATTGCCCGCATGCCGTGGCTTCGCCGGACTCCGATGATTCGGCCGAGTCGTCGGCCGGTGCGGCGGGATTGCTGTATATCGCCTTTCGTGGCACGGACGGTACGCTCGTCGGATGGAAGGAGGATTTCAACATGGCGGTGCGTTGCCCGGTGCCGTCACAGGAATCCGCATACCGATACGTGGATTCGATCATGGAGCGTTCCGCAGGATTCCTATCCGTCTCTTCGGCACCTGACATCATGATCGGCGGGCATTCCAAGGGTGGCAATATGGCCGCATATGCGGCCATGCTGGTCGCGCAGCATGATATCGAGGAATCCTGCGAACAGGCAAGGAATCTGGGATTGATGCCGGCGTTGGGCGGTACGGTGGCAGGCCGTAACGGCAGAATCCCAAGAATCTATTCGCATGACGGTCCCGGGTTGCCGCAGGCCATGGTGGATGGTCAGGCCTACCGTGCCATCAGCGGGCGAATCGACAAGACGGTACCGGAATCGTCGATTGTGGGCATGCTGCTGCAAACGTCCGCACACTATACCGTGGTCAAGGCCGACGCCATCGGCATCATGCAGCATCTCGGCGCGAGCTGGCAGGTGGCCGACGGTGCGTTCGAACGGGCGAGCGGACTGTCGGGCGGCGCGCAGGTCGTAAAGAAGACCATCGACACGTGGCTGGACACGGTAGGGCGGGAACGGCGCGGGCGGGCAATCGACCAACTATACGAAATCTTCGCGGCGGCGGGGTATGCGAATATCGCCGATCTGACCGCGAACTGGACGGATTCGTTGCCTAAGATTCTCGCCGCGGCCAAAGGCACGGACCGAGAGACCCGCGCGCTCATCCGCGACGTACTCAAAGCCGTTCCCGCCAGTGCGGCCAAAGCCCTCGATCCGCGCTAGCGTGTGCGGGAATCGTGGCGGGACATGGATTCGCGCACACGTTGCATGATGCGGGAGTCCCGTACGGATGTCATGGTCGGGAACGCCTGAATCAGACGCTGCTGCTGCCAGCTCAGCACCTTGCGTGCGCGAGCCTCGGTGGCGGCGAATTTCTCGTCGAAGCGCTCGCGGCCGCGGGCCTCATATTGCGCAAGTTCGCGTTGCAGCTGGGTGATGCGGTTGTCGAAACTCAACAGGCCGGACAGCGTAAGTGAGATGTCGGTGACGAGTATGAGCGTGAAGATGATCGTCAGAATATCCAAGGTAAGCGGCTGCCAGGAATCAAGTACGTCGGAAACCCACGGCTGCACATATTCCTTGACTACGGCCGCGCCGATGCCGAAAGCCAGGAATCCGTTCAGATAGATGCGTCCGTTGATATTGAACGGTTTGCCGGTGTAATCCCACAGTCTTATGTGGAACAGCTTTTCGATGGCCCACGATGAGAAATATTCCAGCGTGCAGGCCAGCATGCCGGAACTGAGGAACAATGCGATCGGATTGTCGACATCATGCAGCAGAACGATCACCGAGGCCGCCCCGAAGCCGTATATCGGGCAGAGCGGGCCGTTCAGAATGCCACGATCAACCCATTTTTTGCGTAAGACCAGATTCAAGCCGGTTTCCCATACCCAACCGACCACGCTGTAGAACAGCCACCACAGGAAAATCTTTTCAATCGCGAATCGCATATTCGCAGGTTATACCCTTCGCGATGGTTCGGTCGAATGGGGCGATTGTCTCGCCGAAAGATGAAAACCCTGCAGTGGGCGAGTGTCGGTTCGGTTCTACGCGGAAGATTGTTGGGAAAACGCTGAATATCGGGTGGTGGAGGGGAAAATCGACGCATAATGAAAGGAGTGCGATCATCGGGACGGCCATCGATAAGGGGCTCCATCGTAAGGGTCTCCATCGCGGACCGGCCTGATTTGGCAACGTCTCAAACGTCGGAAAGGAGCGGGGGATGGGCAACATCATCGACTATGCACGTACCGAAACGCGTAGTTTCGAAACATTGCCGTTCCGTGCGGCCGACGCGCTCGTGCTGGCGCAGCTCTCGTATGACGACGTACCCGAATGCGTGCCGACGCTTGACGAACTGTATGCGAGGTACAGTACGTTCGCCCGCCGAGTGCAGTCGTTCTCGTTCCGCAGGCCTATCGCATCGCTCAGAACGTTGCGGTTCGCACCTTTTCACGGAGTGACCATCGCTCATGCCGACGACGAGTTGCATCATGACCGTGCCGTGCCGGACCATGATGTCGAGAGCGTGGGACTGATCGATCCTCAGATCACGCATGACTTCTACCGTGCGGTGGCGGCCAATCCACGTTTCGCGGACGTGGAGATGAGCGCGTTCTGCGAACAGTTCGACGGCGATGAACAGACGCAGTTCGCGGCGGTGACCTACCGGCTGCCGAACAATACGTTGGTCGTGACGTTTCGCGGTACCGATGATTCGCTGGTCGGCTGGAAAGAGGACTTCAACATGGCCTTCCGGTATCCGGTGCCGGCGCAGGTCTCCGCGGCGGACTATCTGGGCAAGGTGGCGCAGCTATGGCGAGGGTCGATCATCCTGACGGGCCATTCCAAGGGCGGCAACCTTGCCGTGTACGCCGCCATGAATGCGGAAGACAAGGTGAAGGACCGCATCGAGCATATCTACTCGCTTGACGGGCCCGGCTTCCCCGAGGCGGTGGTGCGCAGTTTCGAGTATGCGAGCGTGCATGAACGGATCACCAAGATCGTGCCGGACTCCTCGGTGGTGGGCATGGTGCTTGAAACGCCGGAGCGTTGCATGGTGGTGAAGTCCGATGTGGACGGCATCATGCAGCATTTCGCGTTCTCGTGGCAGATGCATGGCGGCGAATTCGCCAAGGTCGAGGATGTGGCGAACAGTTCCGTGACGTTCAACAAGTCGTTGAACGGCTGGCTTTCGGGGCTTTCCGAAGAGCAACGGGAGCATGCCGTGGACGCGTTGTTCTCGGTATTGGTGGCCTCCGGGGCCGATAATATCTCCGGTATGGTGGCGGCCGGGCCGAAGGTGATTCCCGATATGCTCGGAACATATGTGGGACTCAGCGGCGAGGATCGGCGCAATATCAATCAGGCGCTGATGATTCTGCTGCAGGCCGCGCTGTCGCGCAATCCCAAGGTACAACGCAAGTAGCGGCGCGCTTGTTGCAGGGAAGGAATGCGGGAAATACGACACGCATCGGAGGAGTGTTGTAGACAGTCTGTACAATAAAGTGAGGGTATAGGCAACGTGACTAATTAGCTAGGTTTAGGGGGCATTATGCCGCGTCCACGTCGAGATTCCGAAATACTGCCGGCCAAGGAACGTCTCGAAAACGCGTTTTGGGAACTGCTGGCCGAACGCAACTACCATAAGATCACCGTCACCGACATCGTGCGCGTTGCGGACGTGAATCGCAATTCCTTCTACTATCATTTCTCCGGACTGCCGGAACTGGCCGATTCCGCCATCCTGCATGCAGTGGAAAACACGCCAATCCCAAGCCGTCCGGGTGCGAACTTCAATCCTGACGATGAATGGCGCAAGCACATCACCGCATTGCTGCGCAATCCCGACCAACGTCAGCGTCTGGACCGTCTGGCCCTGCTCGCCGGCCCGCACAGTTCGCCGGAACTCATCGAATCGCTACGTGATTTCGGACGCCTGACCATGATCAGCGTGCTCGGACTCGACGCCGAGCATCTGGACCTCAAAACCGATCTGATGCTCGACTTCACCGTGGGTGGCATGCTTGCGGTGCTGCAGCGCTGGCCGAAACTGCATGAGCAACTGCCGATCGACACCGTATTCAACGAGGATCTCGCCGTACTTGCGGCAGGCATGTTCATGTCGATGTCCCGCTCGAACATGCTCGACTATTGGCGCAGGATCTTCAGCAACGGATTCGTGCCCGGTGCGAATCCCCGGCAGTGATTCTGTCAGATGACACCGTGACGGCCCGTCGTGACTTTTCGGTGGTAGAAACGAAGAAGACGTTTACGTCCGTTTACGCGAAAGCTCGACAGGGAGGTTGCCCATGATCAATGAAGCCTACAAGGCCATGCTCGGCGGAAAATCCGTGATCCGTGAACTCAGCGAGTATGCGACGGCACGCGGGGCCGAAATCGGCTACGAGAACGTGTTCGACTACTCGTTGGGCAACCCGAGCGTACCGTGTCCGCAGAGCTTCACCGATGTGATGGCCGACATGTATGCCACCGCCGAGCCGGTGGCGCTGCACGGCTATTCGCCGTCGTTGGGCATTCCGTCGGTGCGTACGGCGATCGCCGAAAGCCTGAACCGTCGCTTCGGGATGGACTATACGGCCGACCACATCTTCCCGACCACGGGTGCGGCGGGCGCGCTGGCGCATGCGCTGCGTGTGGTGACCAAGCCGGGCGATGAGGTGATCACCTTCGCTCCGTATTTCCCGGAATACCAGCCGTATGTGGATGGTACCGGCGCGCGTCTGACCGTGGTGCCGGCCGATACGCAGAACTTCCAGATCAATTTCGAGGCGTTCGAGGACGCGATGAATCCGGGTGTGGCCGCGGTGCTCATCAATACGCCGAACAATCCGTCCGGTGCCGTGTATTCCGCCGAGACATTGACGCGACTGGCTGAATTCCTGCGCGCGAAGCAGGTTGAGTACGGTCACGACATCTTCCTGATCTCCGACGAGCCGTATCGCGAAATCGTGTTCGACGGCGGCACCCAGCCGTACCCGAGCACGTTCTACGACAATACGCTCTCGTGCTACTCGTACTCCAAGTCGCTGAGCCTGCCGGGCGAGCGCATCGGCTATGTGGCGGTGAATCCACGTGCCACCGATGCCGAGCTGATCGTGCCGATGTGCGGCCAGATCAGCCGCGGAACCGGGCATAACTGCCCGAGTTCCAGCATCCAGCTGGGCGTGGCCAAGGTGGTCGACGAGACCAGCGATCTTTCCGTGTATGAAACGAACATGAACCTGCTGTACGACGCGCTCATCCGCCTCGGATTCGAAGTGGTGCGCCCCGGCGGCACGTTCTACATCTTCCCGAAGGCGTTGGAGGACGACGCCAACGCCTTCTGCATGAAGGCCAAGGATTACGACCTGATTCTCGTACCGTCCGACAGCTTCGGCGTGCCGGGCTACTTCCGTATGGCCTACTGCATCGATACGGAAAAGGTGGAGCGTTCCATCGCCGCACTGGAAAGGTTCGTGCACGAGGTGTACGGGCGTTGACGGGCGAGTGCTCCCTCTGATGAGGGAGCACTCATGTACCGTTGATCGTACGCTGTTCAGTGAGTGGCGATTTCGTCGATCTTGGTGACATGGCCGCCGAACTGGGCGCGCATGGTGGACACCACGCGCAGAATGTCGTCCGCGCCGCCGCGTGAGGTCTGGCGGGAATACAGTGCGGCCGCGGTCGCCGGCGTAGGCACGCCCAGCTCGAGCGCCGCCTCGATCATCCACTTCGCTTCGCCGGATTCATTGGCGACGGGCGGCATGGAGGCAAGCGTCGGGTCGGTCCTGAAGGCGATCGCCAGCAGATCCAGCAGCCACGACTGCACCACCGATCCATCACGCCAAGAAGACATTACGGCTGCAGGGTCTTCGACCAGCTCGGACTTCACCATGGTGGCGAAACCCTCTCCGAACGCCTGCATCATGCCGTATTCGATGCCGTTATGCACCATTTTGGCGAAATGACCGCCGCCGACCGGTCCGGCCAGCACCAGACCGGAGTCGCCCTTCGGCTTCAATGCCTCGAAAATCGGGCGGGCCGATTCGAAATCCTCCTTGCTGCCGCCCACCATCAGCGCATATCCGCGGTCGATGCCCCACACGCCGCCGGAAACGCCGCAGTCCATGAACCGAATGCCCTTGCCGTCGAGCTGTGCCGCATGACGGGTGTCGTCGGTATAACGTGAGTTGCCGCCGTCGATGATCATGTCGCCGGGCTCAAGCAGCTCGGCCAGTTCGTTGACGGTACCGTCGGTCGCTTCGCCGGCCGGCACCATGATCCATACGATGCGGGGAGCGTCGAGCGCGGCGACCAGCGCTTCCAAGCTGTCGACGGTGCGGTCCGATTCGGGCGAACGGTCGTAGCCGACGACGTCGATGCCCGCCGCGGCGATGCGCTTCGCCATATTGCCACCCATTCGGCCGAGGCCAATCATTCCGAGCTGCATGATGATCTTCTTTCTACTGTTGGGATAGGGGTTGGGGATTGCATATGGATTCGATTGGTGATTGTTGGGAAAGGTTGCCGCCCGTTCCGTCTTCCCTGGCCTTCCGCAACGCAGGAAAGAAGGTTGCGGAAGACGGAACGGACGGCAAGTATTGTCACAGGACCAGCGAGAGCAGCATCACTCCGCCAAGGCCGACGACCGAGAGTACGGTCTCCATCAGCGACCAGGTCTTCAGCGTCTGGCCGACGGTCATGCCGAAGTATTCCTTGACCAGCCAGAAGCCGGCGTCGTTGAGGTGCGAGAAGAATACGGATCCGGCACCGATGGCGAGTACGAGCAGTGCGAGATGCGTCGGGCTCATGCCGGTTGCGAGTGGCACCATGATGCCGGATGCGGTGACGGTGGCGACGGTCGCGGAACCGGTAGCGAGACGAATGAGCACGGCTACCAGCCAGCCTGCGATCAGCGGGTTCATGGCGGATTCGGTGATCGAGCTGGCAATCACATCGCCGATGCCGGAATCGACCAAGGTCTGCTTGAAACCGCCGCCGGCGGCGACGATCAGTATGATGCCGGCCACCGAACCGAACGACTGGCCGACCATGCCGTTGACCGCGTCGCGGGTGAACTTCTGCAGGTAGCCGAGCACGACCATCGCGAAGATCGTGGTGAGCAGCAGTGCGACGAGCGGGGTGCCGAGGAATGCCAGCACGCGGCCCCATACGGTTTCGCTCTGACCGGTCAGATCAACCACGCTGGCGGCGAGCATGAGCACGACCGGTAACATGATCACGGTGATGGCCGAAGCGAATGACGGGCGGTTCTCTGCGGATTTCGGGGCTTCGGCTTCGGCCTTGTTCTCGGGGGCGGAGATCGGCACCCACTTGGCGGCGAGCTTGCCGAACAGCGGGCCGGAGATGATCACGGTCGGAATGGCTACGAGCAGGCCAAGCGCCAACGTGATGCCGAGATTCGCGTTCAGTGCGCCGATGGCGGTGAGCGGTCCGGGATGCGGCGGCACGAAGGCATGCAGGGTGGATAGGCCGGCAAGGGCCGGAATGCCCAGCAGGATGACCGGGGTCTTGGCGCGGCGGGCGGCGAAGAGCACCACCGGGATGAGAATGACCACGCCGACTTCGAAGAACATCGGGATGCCGACGATGAATGCGATCAGGGCCATGGCCCAAGGCAGGCGTTGCAGCGGCGTCTTATCCATGATGGTGTCGACGATGGTGTCCGCACCGCCGGACTTGAACAGGATCGTGCCGATGATCGAGCCGAACGCGATGAGCAGGCCCACATTGGAGATCGTCGATCCGACGCCGGATGTGAAGCTGTCGAATGCCTTGTCGTACTCCACTCCCGCGCATACGGCCATGGCGAACGAGCCGGCCAGAAGCGAAAGGAACGGATGCACCTTGCATACCGCGATCAGTATGACGATGATGGCGATGCCGATGATCGCCGCGGCTATAAGATTCATGAATCCTCCTTGATTCACGTGCTGCGTTGCTTGAAAAAGACGGGATTGCCGTGGGATTGCGGTCTAGGCGGCCTGCTGCCGGGATTGCGGGGCGACGGATTGCGCATACTCGTTTACAGCGTCAAGCGCACGTTCCACCATGGCGTCCACACTGCCTTCAATGGAAACCTCCACGCCGTTCTCGTCGGGGGAGAGCGGCTCGAGGATGGCGAACTGGCTCGGCAGAAGCGCCGGTGGCATGAAGTGCCCCTTGCGCTCGTTCAGGCGCTGCTGGATGAGTTCCTGCGTGCCGCTGAGGTGAATGAAGAAGGTCGGTACGTTCTCGGACAGTGCTTCGCGGTAGCTGCGCTTCAGCGCGGAGCTGGAGACCACGGTGTTCTCGCCGAGTGCCTCGCGTGCCACCATCCATTTGTTGATGACCTGCAGCCAGGGCCAGCGGTCCTCGTCGGTCAGGGGAATGCCGGCGGACATCTTATCGATATTGGCCTGCGGGTGGAAGTCGTCGCCTTCGGCGTACGCATAGCCGAGTCGTTCGTGAATTGCCTCCGCAACGGTGGATTTGCCGCAGCCAGCAACGCCCATCACCACTACGTGAATGCTCATTGTCGCTCTCCTTCAAGTGTGTGCCTGCCGTTGCCACTTCGCATCGACATTGAGACTACTATAAATCTTAAAAGTAGTATCTATCAAATCAAAAGTACTACGAAACGGAAAAATCGTGTGACTTGGTATGATTCGGGTAGTACAAATGGCGGAAATCAATGGTGGAAACACATGGTGGACACCATGGGAAAGAGGGCATGCGGACAATCCGCGCAACATGCGGTCTTCGTCATGATGCAGACGTCACGGCGTGCCGCACACATGCGGAACAAGTCGGAAGCGTAAGGAGAGGGACATGACAGCAATCGCCGAAAACGCAGGCGGCGAACTGATGCAGGATTCGGTAAGCCAAACACTGGCCATCGAAATGCTCGACGGCATATGGCAGGCCGGCGACAGCCTGACGCTGGAAGACATGCAAAGCCGTTTCGGCATCTCCCGAACCGTGGCGCGCGAAGTCGCGAAAACACTCGAATCCCTAAGCGCAGTATGGGTACGCAGACGCGTCGGACTTGTGGCGCGGCCGTTCAGCGAGTGGCAGGCACTCAACCGTCAGGTCATCGAATGGAGACTGCACTCCACGCAACGCGAACAACAGCTCTATTCACTCACCGAACTGCGACTGGCCGTGGAACCGGCCGCCGCCGCCTCGGCGGCCCGACTCGCACCCATCGACGTCAAGGCAAAATTCCCCGTCTATGCGGCACAGATGCGTCAAGCCGCCGAAACCAGTGAGGAAGGCGAAGACGGGCTCTCCCGATTCCACGAGCTGGACGTGGAATTCCACAGTCTGATCCTGCGTGAAAGCGGCAACGAACTGTTCGCGGCGCTCGCCGGCACCATCGCCACCGTGCTGCGTGGGCGGGTGGAACTGGGCAAATACCCGATGAAGCCGAAGCCGGCCGCGCTCGATGCGCACGACGCCGTGGCCGATGCCATTGCCAAAGGTGAGCCTGAACGCGCCCGCACGGCCATGCTCGACATCGTCGACGAAGTGGCCCGCGCGCTCAAATTCTTCTAGGGTCGCATAGCCGGGGCGCCCTCCCGCATGCGCTCACAGGCCCCGTCGTTTGAGATCGGCGACAAGTTGCACATAGAACTCACGCACGTCGAAACCAGGAATGTTCTCGCGGTTCAGATCGATCATGTCGGCGTGCGAAATGCCTCGATCGCCTTGCGGCTCAATCCATGTGAAGCTCTCGCCCCAAAGGAACGAAGACCGGGCCACCAGACCGTCATTCGGACCGTCGAACCATTTGACCAGCGGATACGTGAAATTCAACGGGAACTTGCCGGTGGTCGCATGCTTCAAGCGTGAACCGACGCTACGGCACACCATACCCGCGAAACGGCTGTTGTTCAACGGTTCCGGCATAGGGCTCCGAACGGCATCGGCATGCGCTTCGGTCTGCTTGCGCTGCGGCGGGTTCGCGGATTCGGACTGCATCTCGGCGTTGAGCCTCGCACAACCGGCCTGCGTGAGATCGTGTACGGCGGCCATGAAATCCGGCTGGGGGTCGCCAAGCCGTGCGGCGGCGGCATTGTAGGCGGCCTCCACCTGACGCTGCACGGCCTCGGGAATGTTCGACAGCAGATAATCGGCGAAGCCGCAACCGCGATGCGGCGTATTGATGGTGGTCAGCGAGGCGACGAACGGCGCGGCCCCGCATCGGGCGATCGCGTAGCGCATGTCAAGGCCGCCTTTGGAATGTGCGATCACATGCACCTTGCCGCAGCCAGTCAGTTCCACGATCTGCCGGATGCGTTCGGTCAGCTCATATGCGCTACTGCGTACGGACGCCGCCGACTGATGGTTGCCATAGTGGATGGTCGCGCCGTTTTTGCGCAACTCGTCGGGAATGCGCCCCCAATAGTTGAGCACGTTCGAGTCGCGGAAGAATACGCCATGCACCAGCAGGATCGGGTATGTCGTGGCGCAGATCCGTTCGGCTTCGCGGTCGGCGTCAAGCCGTTCCTTCGCCTCCTCGAACACGACCTCCGCGTCGGTCGTGCGAATGATCCTGACGAGCGCGATCAGATTGGCGATCGGAATCCAGCCGCAGATCAGGCCGATGGCGCGAATCTTCAGGCCGAGTTGCACGGAACTGACGTACACGGCGATCATGCCACGCCAAAACAGCAGGCTCTCCACCAGAAAACAGGTGATCGCACTGCCGAGCCACAACTTCCAACCCGAAGGAAGCAGGTGGAAGGCAAGTACGGTCTGCACGACAATCGACAACGCGGCCGACCACCAGAACGCCTTCAGCGCCGCCGTTCCCCGGTAGCAGATTTTCAGATTGCGCGCCCGCAACGTTTTCGGATGCGTCGGATTGCCGGGAATCATGATCATCGCCGCAGCCAGGACGACCGCGACCGCAACGTTCATCGCCGTCGCGGCCCCGTCGAGATGGGCGGACTCCAGCGGGAGTACGCAATTCGCGACCGCCGCGATGATGATCGTATCGACAGCCAGCCACGATGCCTCCGTCGTCATGCTGTGGTGCATGCATCCAGATTACCGGCGAAACCGGATTGCCGACAAGACCGGATTGCCGACAAGACCGGATTGCCGACAGGGCGTCGTTCGTGGGCGTCCGTCTACGGTGCCTACAGGTTCGTGTCGACGCTCCGCTGCAGATTGTCGACGATGATCTGCAAGGTGCCGCTGAGCTGATCGACGTCAGTGAACATGGTGCCGAACAGCGTGTCCAGATTGGCTTCGAAATCCTTCGGCAGGATTGCGCAATTGCGGGAGGCGAGCTTTTCCAAGCGCTTCTCGCCGGGGTGTGTAAGCCGGTTCAACGCGAACAGCACATCAAAATAGGATTCCATGAACGCGGCCACGCGGTGGTTCACGGCGACTTCGTCACCACGGATCGCGGCTTTGCGGATCTGCGCATCGTACGACGGCAGATTGCCATGCAACAGTCGCGTATTGCGCTCGATGATATTGCGGCGCAACGGTTCGGGGAACGGTACGGAGAAGCGCCGTTGGGCCGCGGCGAACCGGCCGTTCCGGTCAAAGACGATCGTGCTGGTGATCACGTTATGCCACAGGCAGGTCGTGTAGCCATTGCTGGCGTGGAAATGCTCGACCACATCGGCGACGCCGTTCATGAAGGAATCGAGGTCACGGTACAGGATGTCGATGTCGGTGCCGTCGTTGAGCGTGCAGTTGTCTTCGTTCTCCCAGAAATTATTGTCGATCTCCATGCGGCTGCAGTAGTCGGACAGCAGTTTCTTGCGGCGCTGCGTCGGTACGGGTGCGGTCACATACAGGTAGACGTCGTAGTCCGACTTCTCGTCGGCGTTGCCGGTTGCGCGCGAACCGCCCAACGCAATCGCCTCGACTTCGGGCCATGCGTGCATTGCCTCAAATAGTTCCTCCACGGATGACATCGTTTACCTCTCTCCACCTCTTCGTTGAGTGACGCATCCTTGCGCCATCGCTGCAAACGTTTGACATCCTAGCACATGGAACGGGAAGCGTGGCCGTCCGTTCCATGTGCGGCGGCATGCGGCGGCTCGTGGTGGCTTGGCTATGCGCGGGTCGGATCCTTCTGCAGGAGCAGGAAGGCGAGCGCCACGACCAGCAGTACCGCGATGGAGAGCACGCCGAGCGAGGCGTTGCCGGTAACCGACGTGGTGGTGGCCACCAGGAAGGTGCCGATGATCGAAGCCGTCTTGCCGAAGATATCGTAGAAGCCGTAGTATTCGTTGGCGTGCTGTTTGGGGATGATCTTGCCGTAATACGAGCGGGAGAGCGCCTGGATGCCGCCTTGGAACATGCCGACGAGAATCGCGAGAATCCAGAATTTCACGGCGGAACGCAGAAGGAACGACGCAAAGAACACGATGCACATGTAGGCGACCACGGCCGCGGTGATCATGGTTTTCGCGCCGAATCGATTGGCCAGTTTGCCGTAGATGATGGCGCTCGGGAACGCCACGAACTGCGTGACGAGCAGTGCGACGACCAGCTGGGTGGAGTCGATGCCGAGCTGTGTGCCGTACGAGGTGCTCATGGAGATGACCGTGTTGACGGCGTCGATGTAGAAGAAGAATGCGATCATGAACATCCACAACGGCTTGTTCTTGCGGATCGCGCGGAACGTGGAGGCCAATTCGGAGAAGGTGTGGCGGATCGCCTCGCCGGTCTGGTCGGCGGTGGCGCGGTAATGCACCTGCCTGTAGCTGGTGAGCAGTGGAATGGTGAACGCCACCCACCAGGCGGCGGTGATCACGAACGAAGCGCGCGTGCAGGCCACAGTGGTCCATCCGAACAGGCCCGGCCCACCGAAAATGAGCGCGATGCATACGATGAACGGCACGGTGGAGCCGATATAGCCCCATGCGTAGCCATGCGAGGAAACGCGGTCCATGCGCTCGTTGGTGGTGGTGTCGACCAGCATAGAGTCATAGAAGGTGAGCGAACCGTTGAGTCCGATGGTAGCCAGCACACACACGATAAGGAACGCAAGCCAGCCGAGCGGCAACGCCATCGCACAGCACATGACCACGCCGGTGAGGAAGAAACCGGTAAAGAACTTGATCTTCATGCCCTGCACGTCGGCGATGGAACCGAGCAACGGCATGAGCACGGCGATGACCAGCGATGCGATGGTCTGCGCATAGCCCCACGTCGACACGATGTTCGTTTCGCCTGCGGCCTTGAGCAGCGAATTCGCATAAATCGGCACCACGGCTGTGGAAAGCAGTACGAATGCGGAATTGCCGACGTCGTAGACGATCCATTTCTTCTCGCGGGTGGTCATCTTCGCATTCGCCTCCGGCGATTTCGAAGTGGTATCGGCAGTGGTGCTGTACGTCATGCGCTGACTCTTTTCGGGTGAATGTCAGTTCCATTGTGGCTTATTCGTCTGTCTTATTCATCTTAGGGCTGACGCACGGGGCTGTCGCTTGCATGAGATGAACAGCGGGTGAACGTACTCATCGACTACGGGGGTATCGGGCGTGAGGATTGTCTCCGAACGGACCGTTTCGTCGGATAGGATGGGTAACAGGACCTGCTCACGCCGATGGTCGATAGGCCCGGTGAATGCAGGCGGAGAATCGATGCAGGTTACGGTTATGCGACGATGATTGCCCTGTGACCGCCGGATTGCAAGGAGCCTGAACATGGGCGCGGATGTTCCGAACGTTTTGGATGCGAATGCGGATATGCTGCAGTTGCTGGTGAACCAGCCGCTGCCGGACGCCGTCGACATGATCATATGGCGCGGCTCCACGAATGCCGAGCAAGCCGGTCCGTTCGAACGGTTCGCGGCCCGTCTGCTCATTGAGGCGGGCGCGGCGCGGATTCGCGACATCGCAGCCGGATCCGATCTTGAGGCCATTCGGCTGAGCACCACGAAACGATTCTGGCTCCGCTTCGACGCCGGAGAGCTGAGCCAGGAGCAATGCGACCTGCTGCATGCGGTTGAATCGGCCCTCAATCGCATTGACTATGCCGATGACGAGGCCCATGCCGCAGTGCAGGGCGGCATGTCCGCGGACAGTATCGATGAGCGCTTCTATCTGCGCAAAGCGCAGGAGTTTATGAGCGATGTATCGCACAAGATCGGCATCATCGATGGGCTGCAAGCTGGTGAAAACCGGTTCCGTACCATGCGTGGCGTCGAAGGCGTGCGTGGCGGTGACTGGGACATCAGCACTCGCTTCGCCAACGTATGCGAAAGTCTCTCGCTGCCGTTCCGCATGAGCTACCGTTTTGACGAAGACGCCCGTGCCGGCGTGATGGTGGTGCGTTTCAGCGTTCCGAAGCCTGCAATCATGCCGGTTGAACGCCAGCATGCGGACGGTTTCGCTTCAGCCTATGCCGTGCGATTGGGTGGTCTGCTGGCGTGGGCCGCATTTTCGTCGGGAGTGCGCGTTACGCAGGTCGATCTGACCGGCTGCCTCGGCAATACGGATGGTACGCCCGTGATTTCCATGGGATTCGACCGCGTGCCGTTCATGATGGGCGCGCTTCCCGCCATGAAGAACGGCCAATGCGACGAAATGTCGCTGGACGTCGATCCTCTGGCCCTGCTCAACCTGCTCAAGCCGGTGCGTTACCGTGGCCATTTCGACGCGAATCGAGGATTTACGCAGATTGAACCGTTGACCATGCCGGCTGTGTTCCTGCAGAAGCGCGTACCGGAATGGCAGGATCAGCGTGAACTTCCGGAATCGTTGCGCGGGTTCCTGCGCGCCGACCGTGCCTGCGAGCTGGACGTCATGCACGACGAGTCGCCGATTTCCACCGACGATGTGATCGCGATCGTCGAGGAGAACGAGGATTCCCCGATGGTCGCGGAGCTGCAGCTTGAAGTCGCACTGACCCAACTGGGCGAGGCCGGCGAAGCGAAGGTTGGCGCGAACGGCGAGATTCCGCTATATTGCAGCCGTCCGGCTGGCCGCCTTATGGTGTCGTTGCTGGAGGGCGATGAACACACGCGTTACTGGAAACTGCCGGACGCTGCGGTGGACGTGCACCAGAACCTCGGCATGCTCGCCAAAGACAACGGCGGCAAGGAGCGTGCCGAAAGCGAGGGACTCACATGCATCAAACTCGGCCCGACCTGCATGAGGTTCCGCGAGGAACTCGCGCAGGTGTACGCCAAGAACGACGAATACGGCAAGGCCGCGGATGTGCTCATCGAAGCGCTCAAACTGGCCGTGCTGCCTGTGGATTGCGAAGTGTTCTACTACCGGCTCGGATACGCACTGTGGCAGATCGGCCGTCTGCAGGAGGCGCTTGCCTGCTATACGATGATGGTCAACGGCGGCACCCCGTTCCGTAACGCAGCCCGCGACGAGGCATATGAGCTGAGCCAACAGATGGGACTGGCTTCTGCGGAGATGTCGTACGACGATGCCTGCTCCGCGATGCGCGCTGGCGGCATACCGGTGGCGCCGAGCGAGAAGGTTCTGGACGTGCTGGCCCGTGCGGCCATCGAGCTGACCGATGCGGGATTCCCGCTGTTCGCCCAAGATGCCGTCTGGGTATTGGGGTCGCGTGTCGGAGGCGATGTGATGGGTTCCGTTTCGGCCAGTTTGCGTATGGGCGTGATGGAATCATAGGGCGTGTGGCAGGAGCGTGCCGCCGGGTCGTATCGGGCAGTCGTGCCGTCGGCTCATGTTGCCGGCTCATGTTGCCGGTCCATGTCGGTAGGGTTTGCGATTGGTCGGGGCTGGTTGTATAGTTGAGAAGTTGTGTGTTCTGCCACGCATTCAGTTGCGGGCGTCGAACGCGCAGACTTGCAAGTCAATAGTAATTATAGGGAGTCCATTATGGCAGCTCGTTGCGCAGTGTGCGGCAAGGGACCGCAGACCGGTTACACCGTTTCGCACTCACATATTCGCAATAAGCGCACCTTCCGCCCGAACCTGCAGCCGGTTCGCACCACCATCGACGGCGAGAACGTTCGCGTTCGCGTTTGTGTCAAGTGCTTGAAGGCTGGCAAGGTTCAGCGTGCTGAAGCGTGAATCGCGAAATAACAGCTTGAAACCCCGGTAGGTCCAAGGCCACCGGGGTTTTGCTTTATTCGTTCGCCCTTGCGGGGTCATATTGATGCGGAGCGAATATGGGGTATGTGACACAATGAAGTGTTATGAACGCCACACTGGAAACCCCGATTACCTCGATCGAAACGAATCGCCGCCGCGTCGGCGCGTTGAAGTCATTGGGCGTGGTGTCAATCGGTGATGCGCTGACCTACTATCCGTTCCGTGTGACCGAACCGGTGCCGTTGCGAGCCCTGCGCGAAGCGAAAATCGGGGAGAAGATGGCATTCGCGGCGCATGTGCGGGAAGTACGCGTGTTCCCGATGGCCCGCCGGGGATTCCGCCTGATCGCCACCGTGGACGATGCACGATTCGCGCAATCCCGCCGCGTCGCCGGATCGCTTGCCTCATTGGTGTTCTTCTCGTATCGCAAATCATATGTCGACTGGGTGCAACGCAGGCTGCATGACGGTGCACTGCTGGTAATCGCGGGGGAGCCGAGCGTCTACAACGATCGTCTGCAGTTCACCCATCCCGACATGCTCACCGTCAATCCGACAGATATGCAATCAGATAGGCACCATGATATGCAATCGCCGGCGGAATCCGGGGAATGGAACGACGAGCCCGGCGACGGGCCCGCGCGCGATCCGCTGCAATCCAATCTCCCGCAATCCAATCTCACATTCGACGCGGAAACGGTACAGGAAGCATTGACCCGCGTCTGTCGGCCGAGACCGGTATATCATGCGAATTCGCGCATCTCCAGCGAGCACATCCACGAGTCGATCCTGAAATACATGGATGCGCTACGCGGTGACGAATACCTTGCCGCGCAACGGGTTGCAACCGTAGAATCCGGACAAGCCGGGGAATTCGACCGGCCGAACATCGACCGCGCCGCGCAGACCGAGGCGCTCGCTGCAGCCGTTCCCGACATCGTTCCGGAACGTCTGCGCGCCGCCGAAGGCCTGATGCATCGTGCGGAAGCGTTCATGGCGATTCATGATCCGACGAATACCAAGGATTGTGATGCCGCATTGCATACGTTGCGCTACGAGGAGGCGCTGATTTGCCAGACCGCGCTCGTCAAGTCGCGCGACGCCTCGCGCAAGGCAGCCGCTTCGGCCTGCTCCGAAACCGCATTGCTGGATGATTTCATCGCATCCCTGCCGTTCGACCTGACCGCCGGGCAGCGACAGGTCATCGCCGACATCTCCGCCGACATGGCGTGCGATTATCCGATGCAACGACTGCTCCAAGGCGAAGTGGGCTCCGGCAAGACGGTGGTCGCCGTCGCCGCGATGATGCAGGCCGTCGGATCGGGACTGCAGGCGGTGCTCGTCGCGCCGACGCAGGTGTTAGCCGAACAACATTACGAGAGCATCTCCAAGATGGTTCAGCGTATGGGAGGCGCCGTACGCACTGCGGAATATGGGGAATCCCACGAACAATCTACTCACAATCAGGGTGTGGATGGCGGTGCACAAGTCGGCAGAAGGTCGGCTGGTGGGGAACCGGCTGGTACGGGGCCGACAGGTGACGGGCTGGCTGCCGGGGAATCGGTCATCGGGAATCTGCCGGACGGGGACATTCCGGTGCTGCTGCTCACCGGTGGCATGAAACTGTCGGCGCGTCGGCGCGTGCTCGCCGTGGCGGCAAGTGGCACGCCGTGCATCGTCGTAGCCACGCACGCCGCATTCTCCAAGACCTTCCAAGCGCCGAACCTTGCACTGGCAGTGATTGACGAACAGCACCGTTTCGGCGTAGAACAGCGCGAATCGCTGAATGCCAAGGCCGACAAGGCGCCGCACCTGCTGGTCATGACGGCCACGCCGATTCCCCGCACCGCCGCCATGACCTGGTTCGGTGACCTTGACATCTCGTGGCTCACCGAACTGCCGGGCGGACGCAAGCCGATTCGCACCTTCGTGGTGCCCGAAGCGGATGCGCATACCATGGCCAGCATGTTTGCGTTGATTCGAAGCCGCCTCGACGCAGGGGAGCGCGCCTATGTGGTATGCCCGCGCATCGATGCCGATTCCACCGAAGTCGACACCTCACCTGATGAGGATCCGGGGCGCTCGTTCGATGAACTGTATGAGCTGGGCGAGGACGACGAACAGCGTGCACAGCGTCCGCCATTGCATTCCGTGGCCGAGATCAAGGAACGTCTGGCGGGATTGCCGCAGTTCGCCGGCATTCGCTTTGCCACATTGACCGGCAGGGATGATGATGAGACCAAAATGCGGGTCATGGCCGATTTCGCAGCCGGTGCCACGCCGATTCTGGTGGCGACCACTGTGATCGAGGTCGGCGTGGATGTGGCGCAGGCCAGTTGCATGGTGATCTTTGATGCGGACCGGTACGGATTGTCCCAGTTGCATCAGCTGCGCGGGCGCGTCGGGCGAGGTGGCACCAATTCGTGGGCGTTCCTGATCTCACGTGCCGAGGCTGGCAGTGACGCCGCGCAACGTCTCGAAGTGATTCGCGGATCGCTTGACGGCGCGGAAATCGCCCAGGCTGACTTGGAATTCCGCGGGGCCGGCGATGTGCTGGGCGATGCCCAATCGGGCGGACGGTCGAGTCTGAAGCTGTTGCGCGTGGTCAAGGATGTGAAAATCATCGAACACGCCCGTACCGCCGCAGAAGAGTTGGTGGCCGCCGACCCCGACCTGCTTGGAGAGGTACAGCTCGCCGGTGCCGTGCTCGACTTCACCCGTGGCAACGAAACCTTCCTTACCAGCAATTAGGCTTGTGCCCATGCGCGTTATTTCAGGACGATTCAAGGGTGTGGCGCTGACCACGCCGAAAACCGGTACCAGGCCGACCACCGACAGGACCAAAGAAGCGATATTCTCGCATCTGGATTCGTGGGGAGTGCTGGACGATGCGCGCGTACTCGACCTGTTCGCCGGAACGGGAGCTTTGGGCATCGAGGCGTTGAGTCGTGGTGCGCGAGAACTCATAGCGGTGGAATCCTCCGCACCGGCGGCAACGTTGATCGCGCATACGCTGACTGCATTGAAGCGCAACCGTTCATGGGAATCGGGCATGAGCGCGCGCGTGATCAAGGCGCGTGCCGAAAAATATGCGGCAGGGGCCGCCGTCGCATCGTTCGACGTGATTTTCATCGATCCGCCGTATATCTTCGAAACCGAGGCCTGCAATCAGTTGCTGTCTGACCTAGCGGGCGGCGACATGACATCCTCCGATACCATCATCGTGCTGGAACGGTCCACACGATCCGATGACCCGACTCCGCCGGACGGTTGGGCGATCGCCGACCGCCGTGACTATGGTGAAACCGCCGTGTACTACATCGAGCCCGCCAGCGTCGGTAATCTCTGACGTCCTCAATCCACCGACGCTGGCGGACGTGTCAGCGTCGGTAGTTTGGGTATATCCTCAATCTGCCGACGGTGAGGGGTGTCTGGGCGTCGGTAGTTTGGGTATATCCTCAATCCACCGACGGTGAGGGGTGTGTCAGCGTCGGCAGATTGAGGGATTCGCGCTTGCGTGGGTGAGGACCGGAAACCTCCCACCCCAAGGACATCAGTGTTTTGCGGTCAGCCTTGTCGAGCTGGGTGCAATCGAGAGCCTCGATCAGGTCCGGGCGCAGTTCGTCGGTCTTGGACAACGCCTCATCACGACGGAACCGATCCACCTTGCCATGATCGCCGGAAAGCAGCACATCCGGCACCTTGAGCCCACGCCATTCGGCTGGTTTCGTGTACTGGCGGTGCTCCAACAACGCATTGCCACCGGTGTAGGATTCCTCTACGATCGATGCCGGATTACCCATGAACCCCGGCATCAGGCGCGTAATGGCTTCCAACATGACGGAAACCGCCACCTCACCGCCATTCAGCACATAATCGCCGATTGAATATTCGCGTACGTCAACGCCTTGCGCACGGTAATACTGCGGAATGCGAGCATCATAGCCTTCGTAACGACCGCAACCGAACAGCAGATGATCGGCGTGGCTCAGCTCGGTCGCATCCTGCTGCGTGAACAGAGGAGCGGACGGATTCGGAAAGATCAGCACCGGGCGAGGCGAATCGGCGGCGGTACCATCCGGAACTTCGGCAGTCGTATCATCCGTGGAAATCGATGCCTCATCGTCGCAAGTGCCGCAAGCATGTTCGGCAGCGCAATCGACGGCATCCGCGGCAATCGTGGCCGGTGCAAGTCCCAGCAAATCATCAAGGCACTCGCTCCACACCTCCGGTTTCATGACCATGCCGGCGCCGCCGCCGACCGGGGTGTCATCCACGGAATGATGCACGTCGTGCGTCCAATCGCGCAGATTGTGCGCCTGAACGGTGACCAGGCCCTTCGCCTGCGCCTTGCCGAGAAGACTGAGGTTCAGCACTTCGAAATACTCCGGGAACACGGACACGATATCGATCTTCATACTGCTCCACAATAGTGGGATGCCTGCCAAGAGGATTGCCAAAAGGGTCATCGAAGCGGGAAGATCCCGAAGCGTGAACGTCGCCGCGAGCATCGGAGCATGGATGCCGGGGCAATCCGATGTCTACTTCTTGAGACAACCATGCATGGCGCCGGTCGGCATGCAATGCATGTGGGTCAGATTATGCGGATCGAGGATGGAATCGAGCAATTCGGGGCTCAACACCTTCTCCTTCTGCGCGATCTCACGCACGGTGGTGTTCCTGACGAGCGCCTCCTGCGCGATGGTCATGGCCCGTTCGTAGCCGATATAGCCGATGAGCGCAGTGGCCAGTGACGAGGAACGCATGACCTCATCCATGCCGGCTTGCTCGTTCACCGTGATGCCGCTCACGCAGTGCTCGCGGAGCGTGTCCATGGCGTTGGCGAGCGTGTGCATGCCGGTCAGCAGCGCATGCAGCATTACCGGTTCGAATGCGTTGAGCTGCAATTGCCCGGCTTCGGCGGCACAGGATATGGTGGCGTCCATGCCCATGATCATGAACACGCACTGGTTCACGCATTCCGGAATGACCGGATTGACCTTGCCCGGCATGATTGACGAGCCTGCCTGACGGGCCGGCAGATGAATCTCCTCAAACCCTGCGCGTGGTCCGCTTGCCAGTAGCCGCAGATCGTTGGCGATCTTACCCAAATGCAGGGCGGTACGTTTGATGGCGCCGGACAAGGTGACGAAATCGCCGACGTCGCTGGTGGCTCCCACCGAATCGTCGGCCGCGCGGATCGGCAGATCGGTCAGCGCCGCAAGATGCCGGATCGCACGCTCGCGGAAACGTGCGTCGGCGCAGATGCCGGTGCCGATTGCGGTGCCGCCAAGATTGACTACGGCAAGCGGCGTTTGTTGCGATGACAGCAGTCGTGCGTCGGCGTCGAGTTGCGAGGCGAAGCCGCCGAACTCCTGGCCGAAGGTCATTGGAACGGCGTCCTGCAGTTGCGTGCGGCCGATTTTGACGATCGGCATGGTGCGCTCCGACAATGTATGGAAGGCGTCGACGAGCTGGCTGGTGCGGTCGACCAGCATGCCGGAAGCGTCGATCAGGGCGAGTCGGCATGCCGCCGGATAGGTGTCGTTGGTGGATTGCGACTTGTTGACGGTGTCGTTGGGATGGATGATGTCATACTCGCCGCGTGCGTGGTGGCCGAGTTCCAACGCACGATTGGCGATTACCTCGTTCACGTTCATGTTGGTGGAGGTGCCGGCACCGCCTTGCAGCACGTCGACGGGGAATTGGTCGTTAAGCTCGCCGGAGGCCACGTCTTCGCAGGCTCTGTCGATGAGTGCTGCCTGATATGCGTTGATATTGCTGAGTTCGCCGTTGGCGCGGGCACAGGCTTGCTTGACCTGCGCATAGGCGCGGATGAGTTCCGGATGGTCGCTGACGGTGATGCCGGAGACGGGGAAATTATCGATGGCGCGTAGCGTGTGAATGCCCCAGTAGGCTTCGGCGGGTATTTCGGCCGATCCGATGCAATCGTGTTCGATTCGGGTCTGATGCGCCTTGCGGGTCGGCGCGATGGGCCGCTGCGGGGTATGCAGTGTCAGTGCCATGGTGTTCCTCCTGGTTGCCGGATGTTTTCCGGTCCATGGCTCACCATAATCGTAAGAAATACATCGCACAAGATGAATATATCCCCGATATTCCGTAGGATGAGTCGATTCAATCGATGGAATATCGGGGATATGCTGCTGAATATACTTCGGGGGCGGCGTCCGGGAATCTGCTTTGGCGGGAATCCGTTTTTTGAGGGATTGCCGTTACAGTCCTGGAATGAGTCCGCCTGGCGGATTCAAAGTGAGATAGCCTTCCTCCAAATCGATGTCCGGTACGAGCTCGTCGACGAACGGCACCAACGCACTGTTCTCAACGACCACGCCATCGGCATCCTTGACCGGGTTGGCGAGACGGATTTTCAGCAGCCATTGGGCCACCTCAATCACATCCACGACCTTGCCGATCGCCATACCGGGTTCGAGCCCCAGTGCGTTGTCGTCGGCAAGACGTGCCTCCAGACCGATCAGGTCTTTCGGATACCACTCGTCGGCCTGAAGCATCTCCTCCGGATCGTCGGCCTCGCCATAGAGCACAGTGCCGTTGGCGGCTTCTGACGAGTCACGATTGTCGATGCCCTCGAATTTGATGATCCAACGGTTCTTGAAGGTACGGGAGTGTTCCACCACGTACTCTTCTTCGCCGTCTTTCGTGTACAGCACAGCACCGGGAGCGAATCGGTATTCCGGTTCGTCCGTAAAGATCTGCACGGTGACTTCACCTTTGAGTCCCTGCGCACGTCCGATACGACAGACCCTCAGCAGCTCAGGCTGTTGAGGGTCGTCTACATGCATCTCACGCACCACGCTAGGATCTCACCTGCGCACATCCATGATGTCGACGCGCACCTTATGGTCGGACAGCGCCTGTACCACGGTGCGGATTGCATTGGCCGTGCGGCCGCTGCGTCCAATGACGCGACCGATGTCTTCCGGATTCACGCGCACGCGAATAAGTTCGCCGCGCGCGTTCTCATGGGACTTGACGGAAACGTCGTCGGGAAAATCGACGATGTTCTTGATCAGATGTTCCACAGCCTGGGCGAGCATGATCACTCAGCTTCCGCAGCCGGCTCTTCAGCCGGGGCTTCCTCAGTGGCGGCGGCTTCGGCGGCGGCCTTGGCGGCAGCTTCAGACTTTGCTGCCTTCAGCTTCTGGGCCTGGGCTTCGACGGCCTCAACACGAGCGGCGGCATCCGGACCAGCCTCAACGGTTTTCAGGGTGCCCTCAGCACCGTCGAGACCCTTGAACTTCTGCCAGTCACCGGTGATCTTCAGCAGGTTCAGCACCTGCTCGGTCGGCTGGGCGCCGACGCCGAGCCAGTACTGAGCGCGCTCGGAATTGATGTTGATGGTCGAAGGCTGGGTGTTCGGATTGTAGGTACCGATCTCTTCGATGGCGCGGCCATCACGCTTGGTACGGGAATCCATGATCACCACGCGGTAGAACGCGTAGAATTTCTTACCCATGCGCTTCAGACGAATCTTGGTTGCCAAAATGGCTCTCCTTGTAACTAGGGGTGTGTGTTTCGTGTTCTGTGTGGGGCACGGAATCCGAAACCCACGTGTTCCTCACGTCACGCGATAGTTAGAGGGCTTCGCGCGCGCGAATAACTGGGTAATTATAACTGTAGGGTCTGGACGCGCCGGCATCGCGCGTCGGCAATCCTCCTGCTTTCCCAATCTACCGACGGTGGCGTGCCCTTAGCGTCGGCGGATTATGGCGCCACCCAATCTACCGACGGTGACAGCGTCTCAGTGTCGGCGGATTGTGAAGATCACTCAATCTACCGATTCTGGCAGCGCCTTGCCGTCGGTAGATTGTGAAGTTTCCCAAACTACCGACGGTGGCGTGCCTTTAGCGTCGGTGGATTGGGAAACGACTTGCCGGGTTGTCCGATTCTGGAGAATCGGACAACCGTGAGGTGTTTGGGCGGGTCTGGTTGTCCGAACTTCCGGAATCAGCCAAATTGGATACACTGGGGAATCTACGTATTCGATCTTGCAACGAACGGTTTGCAAAGGGAGTTGCCTCGATGATTATCGCGCTTTGGATTGTGTTGCTGGTCTGCATCGTGTGGATTGCGCTCGGTGAAATGCCTGCCGGATGGGACGGCCATCTACCGTTGCCGTATCTGATTGCGCTGATTCCGTTCATGTGGATTCCGACGCTGACCATTTCGATTGCTGGGTTCGCGCTGCATGAAATCGCTCTCGGCTGCACTGCGCTGGCCGTCTGCCTTGCATCACTATTGCGTAAGGAACAGTATTGGATCAACAATCTGCAGACGCACAACACTGCGCAGATGATTGCCGACAGGCTTGCGGAAAAGCGTGAAATATCGCGTGAAAACAATACTGAGGAGACCGAGACTGGAGCGGAGGACGCCCGACATGGTCAGTTCCGCGTGATGACGCTGAACTGCCGATTCGGTCGTGCAAATGCTGCCGCGATTGTGGAAGCCGTCAAACGATATGACATCGCCGTACTTGCGTTGCAGGAACTTACGAAGAACCTGATCGCCGAGCTGGATGCGGCAGGCCTTGCCGATCTGTTGCCTTATCGTCAGCTGGGCGAGGTGAAGGAATCGGACAATGGCGGGTTCAACGGCGTCTGGATTCGTGTGGAACCAAGTGACGCTTCACCGGTCACGGTGGTGATTCCGGCCGCCGATGTGCCGGGACTATGCTTTCCGATTGATTCGATGCGGAGCATCACCTTTGCGTCGGCGCATCCGAAATCGCCGATGCGCGGCTGCCGCGACTGGTCTGCTGGCATTATCGGATTGGGCGCCTTCGCTACTACGCAGAATCAAGGTGATATCACCGTGGTGATGGGCGATCTGAACTCCGGTACCGATCATCCGAGTTTCAGAAAGCTAATGCGGCTGGGATTCAAGGATGCCGCGTTGGTCGAGGCGAAAGGTCGTCGTGCCACGTTCCCCTCATGGTTGCCGTGGCCGCGCATCATTCTTGACCATGTATTGTTCACGTCGGGGCTGGATGCCTCCGACGTGCGGTCCTTCACCGTCGAAGGTAGCGATCATCTGGCGCTGGCCGCCACCCTGACTCTCCAATAATCCGGCATCCTCAATCTACCGACGCTTACAGCACCCTGAGCGTCGGCAGATTGAGACAGCACCGCAATCTACCGACGGTGAAGTGCCCTAAGCGTCGGCAGATTGGATATTCTCCCAAACTACCGACGGTGAGGTGCTGTGAGCGTCGGTAGATTGAGGAGAATGAGAAGGCATACGCGAAGAGGGCATCGGATTGGCTTCCGATGCCCTCTGTTGGCGAGTGAACCGATCCGCAGGTGGGTGGTTCCGTAGGTGGGTGGTTCCCAGTAGGGGTGGATGGCTCGTGAGCGGACGATTCCCCCCATAGCGGATAGGTCCGCAGGCGGGCGATCCTGCAGTCGGAACGGGTCAGTGCAGCAGACCGGACAGACCGCCGCCGAAGTTCGGCGGCAACTCCGTGCCCGAATCGCCCATCACATCTTGCAAACCAGCCGGAAGCGCCGGATTCTGCGGTTTCTTGGCGAAAGCGGAGCCACTCGACTTGCCGCCGGAGTTCTTGCCGGCGAGCTTGTCCCGCAATGCTTTCTCCTCAGCCTCGCGCTTCATCGGATTGCCGGACTTGGAACCCTTCTTCTTGCCCTTCTTGCTCTTGCCCTTGCCGCCACCCATGGACGGGCCGCCGAAACCGGGCATGCCGGCACCGGCTTTGTTGCTCATGCGGCGCATCATCTTCGAGGCCTGCTCGAAACGTTGCAACAGCGCATTGACCTGCGAGACGGTCACGCCGGAACCGTAGGCGATACGGGCGCGACGGGAACCGTCGATAATCGAAGGATCGCGTCGCTCCGCCGGAGTCATCGAACGGATGATGGCTTCGGTACGGTCGATCTCCCTCTCGTCGAACTGTTCAAGTTCCTTACGGTGCGCGGCCATGCCAGGAATCATGCCGAGCAGATTCTTCATCGGGCCGAGCTTGCGCACCTGCTGCAGCTGGTCGAGGAAATCGTCAAGACCGAAGGAGCCGTCGGAAATCTTCACGGCGGCCTTACGGGCCTCCTCCTCATCGAACTGCTTCTGCGCCTGCTCGATCAGGGTGAGGATATCGCCCATGTCGAGGATGCGGGAAGCCATGCGATCCGGGTGGAAGACTTCGAAATCCTTCAATCCTTCGCCCGTCGAAGCGAACAGGATCGGCTTGCCGGTAACGGATGCGACGGAAAGCGCGGCACCGCCACGAGCATCGCCATCAAGCTTGGAAAGCACCACGCCGGTGAAGTCCACGCCTTCGTCGAACGCCTTCGCCGTCTGCACGGCATCCTGACCGATCATCGCGTCGATGACGAACAGGATCTCATTCGGTTGCACGGCATCGCGGATATCGCGGGCCTGCCTCATCAGTTCCTCATCAACACCGAGACGGCCTGCGGTATCGATGATGACCGTGTCATACAGCTTTTGCCTGGCGAACGCCACGGAATCGCGGGCCACCTTCACCGGGTCTCCGGTGGTCAGGCCCGGAGAGGCAACGGCCTCACCGCCGGCGGACTGCACGCCCTTTTCCGGCGCATACACCGGTACGCCGGCGCGCTCGCCGACCACCTGCAACTGCGTCACCGCGTTCGGACGTTGCAAATCGGCCGCGACAAGCAGCGGGGTATGGCCGGAATCCTTCAGCCAATAGCCCAGCTTGCCGGCGAGCGTCGTCTTACCGGCGCCCTGAAGGCCTGCGAGCATGATGATCGTCGGCGGATTCTTCGCGAAGTTCAGCGGACGATCCACGCCGGCGCCGAGCACGTCAGTGAGCTCTTCGTTGACGATCTTCACGACCTGCTGCGCCGGATTCAGCGCCTGCGAAACCTCAGTGCCGAGCGCACGCTCACGGATACGGCCGGTAAAGGAACGCACCACGTCGAGCGCCACATCGGCGTCGAGCAGCGCGCGGCGAATCTCACGGATTGTACCGTCGATATCGGCCTCGGAAAGCTTGCCTTTGCTCTTCAGATGCTTGAAGGCATTCGAGAGCCTGTCTGTCAAAGAACTAAATGCTGCCATAATGTTCCCCAGTCTAGCCGTTTGCTCGGATAGATGACTATGCGATGGACGATTGGACGACTACTGCAGCGACCAAGTGGAGCCCTGCGGACCGTCTTCGATGGCGATGCCTGCCGCGTTCAGTGCGTTGCGAATCGCGTCGGCTCGGGCGAAATCCTTGGATTTGCGGGCTTCGGCACGCTCGGCCAACTGCTCGGAAACGAGCTTGTCGAGCGCCGCATGCTCGGCGGAATCGGCGGCAGCGCCAGCCGCGCCTCCTGCAACGCCGCCATTCACCCATGGTTCGGCCAGCGGATCCAATCCCAACGTATCGAGCATCGCACGCACATTCACGAGTGCTTCGCGCACTTCGGCTTTGGCGGCATCCGAATCGGCGCGGTCGGCCAGTTTCGACAGCAACGTGTTGCCGGAACGGATCGTCGTGAAAATCGCAGCGGTCGCACCGGAAACGTTGATGTCGTCATTCATTGCGGCAACGAAATCGGCCGGCAGCGCATCCGCGGAAATCGCGGCGATCTCATCATGGGACGGCTGTTCGCCGACGGCGGCGCCGGCGCGTTCGATGAAGTTCGCCACGCGATCGTAGGCGGACTGTGCTTCGGCCAGCGTCTGATCGGACCATTCCAGCATGGAACGGTACTGTACGGAACCAAGTGCGTAACGCACCACCCAGGCGGAATTTTCCGCCAGAACCGCCGGAACGGACAGGCCGTTGCCGAGCGACTTGCTCATCTTTTCGCCTTTTGCGGTGACCCAAGCGGAATGCATCCAACGGGCGGCCGAATCGTAACCGGCGGCGCGCGTCTGCGCCATCTCGTTCTCGTGGTGCGGGAATCGCAGATCGAGGCCGCCGCCGTGAATGTCGAACATGTCCTTCAGATAGCGATGGCTCATCGCGGAGCATTCGATATGCCAGCCCGGACGACCCGTACCGAACGGTGTGTTCCAACGGGCGTCGAGCGGATCGGAATCCTTCGGGGCCTTCCACAACGCGAAATCGCGCGGATCATGCTTGTCGGGCGACATGTCGGCCGGGTCGATCGGGTTGTATTTGTCGTCGCCGGCATTGTCGACGGACGGTCCCATCGCGTCGGTGATCTTGGATGCATCATCGGAGACGGCGGTTTGTTTCTGATGCGTCAGTTCGCCATAATGCGGCCAGCTGGCCACGTCGAAGTAGACGTTGCCGGTCGGATTGCCGTTCTCGTCGGTCACCACATAACCGTGGCCGTTGTCGATGATCTTCCGAATAAGGTCGATCATGTCGATCATGTGGCCGGTGGCGCGAGGTTCGTAGGTCGGCGGCTCGACGCCGAGCGTATCGTATGCTTCAGTGAACTCGCGTTCGTAGATGTAGGCACGTTCCCACCATTGCTGACCTGCGGCGGCCGCCTTGTCGAGAATCTTGTCGTCGATGTCGGTGACGTTGCGCACGAATGTGACCTTGTAGCCGAGACGCTGGAACCAGCGACGTACCACGTCGAATGCGACGGCAGCGCGGATATGGCCGATATGCGGTGAGCTCTGCACCGTGGCGCCACACACGTAGATACCGACCTGGCCGGGTTTGAGCGGCGCGAAACTTGACACCGTGTGCGAGGCGGTGTCGTACAGCTTCAGTCCGGTTGCGGCGCCAGCCACCGTTTGGACTGTGCCGGCAACGCCGGAAGTGTTGGTATTCTGCGGTTCTTGCGTGTTCGTCATACCCACGAGAGTATTGCCAGAATCGGACATACTGATGCATGGAATCCGCAGGCTAAGTGGAAAACGATTGTAGCTGATTTGTCGAATTTGTGAATGTTGTTTACGTGGGTGATGTAACAATGGTTGCATGACGCAATCACAGGTGTTGATTCTGCAGCACGTCCCGTGGGAGAAACCGGGACGCATTTTGGATGGCTTGGATGACTTGGGGTTGTCATACCAGATCATGAATGTGGCCAAGGAAAAAAAGCCGGAATTCCCTGATTTCGACGAGGTGGCGGGAGTGGTGCTCATGGGCGGACCGATGGGTGCGCTCGACTACGACAAGTATCCGGGGCTGAAGGCTGAAGCCAAACTGACGCGTGCCGCGGTCAGCGTCGGCAAGCCCGTGCTGGGCGTATGCCTAGGGCACCAGATCATCGCGACCGCGCTTGGAGCGAAACTGAAAAGCGGGGATGCTCCGGAAATCGGCTTTGCACCGATCAAGCGTGTGGATAAACACGATTTCTTCTCGATGTGGAACAAGACGGTGGATGTGCTGCATTGGCATAACGACGTGGTGACGCTTCCCGAAGGCGCACAGCCACTGGCACGCAGTGAGAAGACAAAGAACCAGGCGTTCCGATTCGGCTCCGCGCTCGGATTGCAATTTCACTTGGAAGTCACGCCGACCCTGCTGGAGGAGTGGCTCGACGAGCCGGGTATGGTCAAGGATCTGAAAGCCGCCGGCGGATCGAAATCGAAGCTGCGCGAGGCGTACGTCGAATGCAATCCGCAACTGCAGCCTCTTGCCGATCAGGTTTTCTCCGGATTCGCTGCCCGATGCAATTCATACGCGCAGTCATTGCAGGGCTGAACTGCCCCTCCTCAAACTACCGACGCTGAGGACCGTCTGAGCGTCGGTAGTTTGGGATGCTCCTCAATCTACCGACGCTGAGGAGGTCATTTCCGTCGGTAGTTTGAGATGCTTCGCAATCTACCGACGGTGAGGGGCCGTGAGTGTCGGTAGATTGAGGAAGGGGATTGTGCCGGTAATCCTCCATGTTCCGCCGTTCCCGCTACATTGGTGGATTATGCCGACTTATGATTTGGGACTTGAACACGTATCGCTCGCCTTCGCCACGAAAACGATTTTCACCGATGTGACGCAAGGTGTTTTCGAAGGTGACCGCATCGGCATCGTCGGCAAGAACGGCGATGGCAAATCCACGCTACTACACCTGTTCAAGGGTACGCAGGAACCGGATTCCGGTCGAGTGACCAAACGTAACGGTCTCACGTTCGGCATGCTTGATCAGCGCGATCCGCTCGATGACGACGCCACCGTGCGCGAAGCCGCGCTGGAGGGTCGTGAGGATTACGAATGGGCCGCTGAAACGAAATCACGTGAGATCGTCGAGGCGTTGCTCGGCGGCATCAGCCTGGACGCGCGGATCGGCTCGTTGTCCGGCGGCCAGCGCCGTCGCGCCGACCTTGCCCGCCTGTTGCTTAAGGATTGGGATATTCTCGCCCTCGACGAGCCCACCAACCATTTGGACGTCGTGACGATTCACTGGCTCGCCGAACATCTGAAGAATCGTTGGTCCGCCGGCGCCGGCGCATTGCTGCTCGTCACCCACGACCGCTGGTTCCTCGACGAAGTGTGCGAATCGATGTGGGAAGTCCATGACGGCGTGATCGAACCGTTCGAGGGCGGCTATTCCGCCTACATGCTGCAGCGCGTGGAACGTGACCGTCAGGCTGACGTGCGTGAGACAAAGCGCCGCAATCTGGCCCGCAAGGAACTCGCTTGGCTGACCCGCGGTGCCCGCGCCCGTTCCACCAAGCAGAAGTTCCACGTGAAGGCCGCACGCGAACTCATCGCTGACGTGCCGCCAGTGCGCAATACGCTCGAACTGAAGCAGATGGCGACTTCCCGCCTAGGCAAGCAGGTGGTCGATCTGATCGATGTGACGCAGATCTTCGAGCATGTCAATGGCGAGTCCGACATCGACCCCGATGTGGCGGAAGTGGAAGCCTCGGCTTCCCGTGTGGATGTGGTGCCGGCCATGTACGCCGAACCGCAGGTGCACGGCAGTGTGGAAGTCGCCGTCGACGATTTGACCGACCCGCGACTGGTAGATGCCGGCGTTCCAGCCGCGCAACAGGCCGTTGAAGCAGACGGAAGGTCGGTTGGAAAATCGGCCGGGACAACAGCTGAGCAGACGGCTGCGGTTCCATCGCAAGACGGTGCGGAGCCTGACGATTCCGCGCCGCAAGTGACGTCCGCCGCGCAGAAGATCACCGTCACCGGTCGTAAGATCCTCGATGACGTGACATGGCTGATCGGCCCCGGCGACCGATTCGGCATCGTCGGCGCGAATGGTGCCGGCAAATCGACGCTGCTGAAGATTCTCGACGGCACGATCACTCCAACCGCCGGTCATGTGAACATCGGCAAGACCGTGAAATTCGCGGTGCTGTCGCAGAGACTCGACGAACTGGAGAAACTCGGCAAATACAAGATCAAGGAAGTGCTGAGTCGCTACAAGCCGAGCTACATCGTGGACGGCAAAGAAACCACGCCGGGGCAGATGATGGAGCGTCTCGGCTTCGAATCCGCACAGCTCATGACGCCGATCAAAGACCTGTCGGGCGGGCAGAAGCGCCGCATGCAGCTGCTGCTCATCCTGCTCGACGAGCCGAACGTGCTCATCATGGACGAGCCCGGCAACGATCTCGACACCGACATGCTCGCTGTGATGGAGGACCTGCTCGACACTTGGCCGGGCACGTTGATTGTGGTCTCCCACGACCGCTATCTGCTGGAGCGCGTCACCGACCAGCAGTATGCGCTGATTGGCGGTAAGGTGCGTCATCTGCCTGGTGGTGTGCAGGATTATCTTGATATGACCGAAGCGATCAAGAACGGTAAGAATCCGTTCGCCGATGAGAAGTCTGCAGACAAGGGACGCAGGAACGGCAATACCGGCGATTCTCATGCAGACGTCGGCTCGGCTACGGCTTCCGCTGGTATGGCGACCGGCGCAATCGGCGATTCGGCCGGCAGTCCAGCCGCTGATTCGGCAAAACTCACCGGCAAGGCATTCCATGAGGCATCCAAGCGCGTTGCCGCAATCGAACGCAAGCTGGCCAAACTGGAAGAGCGGAAAGCCGAATTGGAATCGCAGATGGCCGAACATGATCCGAGCGATTACGAAGGCCTAGGCAAGATCAACGGGCAGTTGCAGGCCGTTGCAGACGAATCCGAATCCCTCGAAATGGAGTGGATGGAGCTCTCTGAACAGCTCGAGTAGACCCAAGAACATAGACCCAGAACATGGATGGCAGCGTTGCCGTCGGATGCTGAGGACGATGAAGGGCGGTGCCTGCGAGATGAATCGCAGGCACCGCCCTTCATCGTGTTTCGATGTAACTCAGACGCCGATCAGCGACCGGTGATCTCGGAACCGAGCACCTTCTCGCTCAGCGCTTTCGGACCGCGGGTCACGGCCACCGCGCCGGAACGGACCAGCTCGATGATGCCGTAATGTTCCAGCAGACCAAGCAGTGCGTCGATCTTACCTTCGGCACCGGTAGCCTCGATGGTCAGCGACTCAGGGTTCACGTCGACCACGCGTACGCGGAACAGGCGCACGATTTCCAGCACGTCGGAACGGTTGGACTCGTCGGCGGCCACCTTGATGAGCACCAGCTCGCGCTCCACGGTGGTGTTCGGATCGAGATCCACGATCTTCAGCACATGCAGCAGCTTGTTGAGCTGCTTGATGATCTGCTCGAGCGGCACCTCCTCCACGTCGGCCGTAACGGTTACGCGAGAGATGTCCGGACGTTCGGTAGGGGAGACGGACAGCGAGTTGATGTTGAACGCACGGCGGGCGAACAGGCCGGCGATACGCGCCAGCACGCCCGGACGGTTCTCCACGAGCACGGACAGCGTATGCCGCTTGGAACCCGGCTGGGATGCAGGATAGTTTGCCATGATTGGACCTTCCTTCCGCTTACTCGTTCACTCGTTCTCGGCCGCGGCGCGCTGCAGCGGCTTGATACCCGGCATGTAGGTCACGTCGTCGTTGGAGGCGCCGGCGGCGACCATCGGCCATACCATGGCATCCTTCCACACACGGAAGTCGATGAGTACCGGTCGGTCGTTGATCGCGTTGGCCTTCTTGATGCATTCGATGGCCTCTTCCTCGGTGAATGCGCGCATTCCGACGCAACCATACGCCTCGGCGAGTTTCACGAAGTCCGGCACGTCCATGATGTCAGGCGTGTTCTCGCCATCCAGCAGATTCGTGGCGGAATAGTGATGCTCGTAGAACAGGGTCTGCCATTGGCGCACCATGCCGTATACGGAGTTGTTCAGCAGGGCGATCTTGATCGGAGTGCCGTCGAGGAACGCGGTGGCCAGCTCTTCGGAGGTCATCTGGAAGGAGCCGTCGCCGTCGATCAGCCACACCGGCTTCTTGTCGGCGAACTCGCGTGCGGAGCCGACGCGTGCACCGATGGCCGCGGGTAGGCCGAAGCCCATCGTGCCAAGTCCTCCGGAGGAGATCCAGGAGTGCGGCTTGTCGAATTCGATGATTTGGGTGGCCCACATCTGATGCTGGCCCACGCCGGAAACCCAGATGGTGTCGGGGTCGGCCATAACGGACAGCTGCTTGACGACCCATTGCGGGGCGAGTGAGCCGTCGGTGGGCTGCTCCCACTTGATCGGATAGTCTTCGACCCACTTGTTGATGACTTCCCACCAGTGACTTATGTCCGGCTTGCCGTGCATGGCCTGCTCGCGCTTGATTTCCGGGATGAGATCCTTGAGCACGGTCGCCACATCGCCTACGATCGGCACGTCCGGTTGACGGTTCTTGCCGATTTCCGCCGGATCGATGTCAATATGGATGACGCGCGCGCCCGGTGCGAAAGCATCGAGCTTGCCGGTGACGCGATCGTCGAAACGTGCGCCGATCGCGACCAGCAGATCGCAACGCTGCACTGCGCCGGTTGCGGCGATGGTACCGTGCATGCCGAGCATGCCGAGCACCTTCGGATCGGAATCCGGCACGATGCCGCGTGCCGGCAGCGTGGTGACGATCGGTGCATCGGTGATCTCGGCCAGCTCTTTGACGAGCTCGCCCGCGTCGGAACGCACCGCACCGCCGCCTACATACAGCACCGGGCGGTAGGACTGCTCGAACAGTTTGGCAGCGTCGGACAGCACGCGGCCGTGAGCCTTGGTGGTCGGATTGTAGCCGGGCAGAATCATGCGCTGCGGCCAGGAGTAGTACATGTCACCGGTCTGTGCGGTCTTGGTGATGTCCACCACCACAGGGCCGGGGCGACCGGAGCGTGCGATATAGTGCGCTTCGGCAAGCACGCGTGGAATATCCTGTGCGCGCGTGACGAGGTAGGAATGCTTGACCACCGGATAGGTGGCTCCGACGATATCGGCCTCCTGGAAGGCGTCCGTGCCAATCGCGTTCACGCCCACCTGCCCGGTGATCACGACCAACGGAATGGAGTCCATGTTCGCATCGGCGATCGGGGTGATCATGTTCGTGGCGCCCGGGCCGGAGGTCACGATGCACACGCCCACACGGCCGGTCGCCACGGCATAGCCTTCGGCGGCATGGCCTGCGGCCTGCTCGTGGCGCATCAGTACGAATCGGAATTTCGTATCGTCCTTGATCGCATGGTAGACCGGCAGAATCGCACCGCCCGGAATGCCGAAAACGTCCTGAACTCCCAGATCCTCCAGTGAACGAACCAGCGCTTCGGCGCCGGTCATCTTCTCGCCGTCGACAATGGTCTGCTTTTCAGTGTTGGCGGATGCCTTGGGCATGCCGCTGAATGCCTGCAGAGGCGTAGGTAACACCATGTTCCCTCTCATGCTCGTTCGTGGAATCTTCTCGCTGGGCTTCGTGTGCGGGCGCGTCGGTGAGCGCCGGGTGTCGAAGCCCCTTTTCGGAATGCGGCGTAATCGCTTGTGGCGACTGGGCTGCGCAAATTCCTTCGCTAGTAATCAGTCTATGCTAACGGCTGACAGAGGCGAAAAGCCGCAACGGCCCACATGCTGGCGTGTTGCGAAGGGGCGTGGTATAAGCCATCGGCGTAGTCTACTGAGTTCACTGCCAGCCCTTCGCCGATGAGCATGGTCAGTGGCGATTGTCCAAAGCCTTCCAGCCGGCCTCGGCGGCGGCAAGCTGAGCCTTGCGCTTGCTGGAGCCCTTGCCGATGCCAATCACCTCGTCGGAGCCTTCGAGCATGGCTTTCGCGGTGAAAACCTGCGCGTATTCCGGGCCGGAAACCGACATCCGGTAATACGGCTCGCCCAATCCCATGTCATGGGCCTTGACGGTCAGCGAGGTCTTCCAATCCAATGCCGGGCCTTCGGTGGCGACTTCGGCCAAAGTGTCATCAACCAGATGGTGCACGACTTTTCGCGCCTCATCGATACCGTGCTGAATGAACGTCGCGCCGATCAGCGATTCGACGATGTCGCAGAGAATGGAACTCTTCTCCGCGCCATGCTGTTCCGCCTCGCCGTTGCCGAGCAGGATGTACGGGCCGACATGCAGCTTCTCGCGGGCGATGTGGCTTAACGACTCTTCGGAAACGGCTTTGGCGCGCATCTTGGCGAGCTGGCCTTCCGTCATGTCGGGATGGGCCGCATACAGCGTTTCCGTGGAGACGAGTTCAAGTACGGCATCGCCGAGGAACTCCAGGCGTTCGTAGTTCTTCGCGCCTGGATGCTCGTGTGAGAAGGAGCGGTGGGTGAGCGCCTCGACCAGCAGTTCGGGGGCGAGTGTGGTGCCGAGTGCTTCCAGCAGCACGTTGGCGGTCATCTCGCCTTCCGTCGTGATGGAGGTGGAGATATGGGTCCTCTCCCGTGTATTCCCCGTAGACGCGGCGGTTGGGTCGGCAGGTGCCGTCTTCCCCTTGACCGCTGTTGGCCGTATGGCCTTGGACGTCTTGGACGCTTCAGGTGTCCGGGGGTTCTTGGATGTGGAGTTCTTGGTTCCGGTCTGATGGTGAGCCATGATTGCTTCCTTCGTTAATCAGCCGTTGCGCACGTGGCGAGGCGACCAGTCACCTGGTCTCATTGCTACGCAAACAACGAATTCGTGCATAATCGTCGAGCGGAGGTTGATTCCGCCGATCCGCACCATGGTCAAGTCTAGCGAGATGGGGGACCGGAGGATCGCGGACCGAATCGCACTGCCCCAAATAGCAAAAACCCTGCCACCCGTCGATGGCAGGGTTTCAATGCTATATACCGTTAGTCGGCAACACTCACTTGGTGTGAATGGAGCGGACGGCCTCGCGGTACACACGGCCGCGGAAGGAGCCGCAGCTCGGGCAAGCCATGTGCGGCAGCGCCGGGGCGCCGCAGTTCGGGCAGGTAACGGTCTGGGCGGCCTTGGCCTTCCAGTTTGCGCGGCGGGAATGAGTATTCGCGCGCGAGGTCTTGTACTTAGGCAGTGCCATGGTGTTTCCTCTATTTCGTTCGAACGATATGAGCTTAAGCGTTCAGTATCTTAACGTGAGCTCCGTACAAACGCCAAATCGAGCATCATTCGCCGTCGGCGGTACCCTCGAGACGGGCCTTGAGGCCTTCCAGTGCGGCGAAACGGATATCGGTCACATCATGGTGATGATCGGGCTGCTCGTTCAGATCGATGCCGCACTGCGAGCACAGTCCCTTGCAATCCGGCTTGCAGAGCGGTTGCAGAGGCAGCTCCTCCACCAGGGTATCGCGCAGCAACGTCTCCAAATCGGCCCATGAACCGCCTTCGAGCAGCGGATAGGTGTCTTCGGACTCGTCTTCGCCCGCAACGATGTCGACTTCCTCTTCGGGGGCCTTGGCACCATTCTTACCGCCCTTGACGGCGGTTTTGTCTTCATAGGGGAAGAAGGCGGTGACGTTCACGTCCCAGTTGCGCTGAATCGGCTTCAGGCAACGAGTGCACTCCGCATGTACCGGTGCGCTGATGCGCGCCGAAAGAATCAGACCGTCGACGATCGAATCGAAGGAGCCGACGACCTGCACATCCGCACTCTCGTCAACGCCGACGATTTCATCTCCGATGCCGCTGGGAGCGGGGAACGTCGCGTCGAGCGGTTTGCTCTGACCTGCGCGGGATGCCACCTGCGCCACGGAAACCGCCCAAGGGGAGTCTTCGATACGTGCCATATTCAGCCTTCCGGATAGTCGTTCGATTCAAGGTGGGGCAGGTGCTCGCCGGCCTCGCGCTGGCGGTCGTACAGCACCCGCAATCCCGCTTGAACATCATGGTCAAGCTTGCCGAGCTGCTGCTGCAGCGACTCCATCACCGTGGAACAGTACTTGTCGGCGCCCTGCGTGAGATGATCCGCCTTCGCCTGCGCTTGGTCGAGAATATCACGCGCCTTCCGCCGTGCGATTTCGGTGACGTTCTCTTGCCCGGCCAGGAACTGCGCCTGCTCATTCGCCTCACGTACCGTATCGGCCGCTCGCGACTGCGCGGAGGCCACGATCGCATTCGCCTGCGTCTGCGCGCTCTCCAACCGACGTTCGGCCTCGCGCATCAGCGCCGATGCGCGCTCGAGCTGTACCGGAAGCATCTTCTTGAGCTGATCGAGCTGGTCGGTGAACATCTCACGATCCACCTTGACCACGCTGGGAGCGAACAGGCTCGGTTTGGCCTCCGTCAATGCGGCCTCCATATTGTCGATGATGTCGTACACCGTCGTGAACTCCTCACGACTATGTCCGGTCGGGCCCTCGGCGGAAGCGTCCGGATCGAGGGTCTCGCGCAGATCCGGCAGATCCGACATCGAGAAGGACGGCTTGCCGGAGGTCCGTGCGGCTACGGAAGCGGCCTGCACCGGCTGCTGCGAAGTCTGGTCGTCATCATCGGCTTGCGCAACGTCATAGGGTTGCGTTTCGTCTGTCATCATGCTCTCTTTTCGTTCTTCAGCGCCTCGCCAAGCAGCGGAATCACGCAATCCGGCACCATGCCGGTGACGTCGCCGCCGTGACGCGCCACGTCCTTGACGATGGAACTGGAGATATGTTCCAGATCCGGCGCGGCCGGCAGGAACAGCGTCTCCACGTCGGCAAGTTTGCGATTGACCAAGGCCATGCCCAGTTCGGCCTCATAGTCGCCGTTCTGACGCAGTCCCTTGACGATGACCGTGGCTCCGACCCGCTTACAGTAGTCGGTGATCAGCCCGGTGGTCGAAGCGACCTTGATATTGCGGCAACCGCGCTCTTTCAGCGCCTGGCGGATGATATCGACACGAGTGTCTTCCGAAAACATCGGTGTTTTCGCCGCGTTCACCGCGACCACCACATGCACTTCGTCGAAGAAATGCGCGCACCGCTCGATAACGTCCAGATGGCCGGCGGTGACGGGGTCGTACGACCCGGGACATACTGCAATCGTCATAGTCTTAAGGGTACCGCGCGCGGGCGAAGAAGCTGAGCATCTCCTTTATATATGAACGGTGCGTGGTTTACGAGGTTATGATAGAGGACAGTTGATGGCAGCGTATTGCATGGGATTCCGGCTGCGGAGTCCGCTGCCGAGGTTTTGTAAGGACGGAGCACACCATGGCTTGGCATGCGATTGTTGATGGCGTCTATGATGACGCCGACCCGGTTTCGCCGCTTTCCGACCCGGATGCGGGCACCGGCACTGCGGTGCTGGAGCGTCCGGAGGAAAAGACGCAGCTTGATGACGGCGGCAACGGTGATGCCGACCGTTTCGCGCATTACGTGTCGCGCGACCGCATCCAGGAATCGAAGCTCACCGGTCGCCCGGTCGTGGCGCTGTGCGGCAAGGTGTGGGTGCCTAAGCGTGATCCTTCCCAGTATCCGGTGTGTCCTGATTGCAAGCGCATCTATGACGAGATGATGAATTCCTCCTTCTGACGAGCCTGTGGCGTCGGCGGATCCGCAGAGGTTCCGTGAAAGCGGGCAAAAGCGGGCGCATGCGGAGGACATATACGGGGGTTCGCGCAGTCTTGCGTGAGCCCCCGTATGCGTGAATCCCGTGTTATGCCGAGTCGATGTGGCAGATCAGCGTGACGAGATTTCGTCGATGCGACGTAGCTCCTCGTCGGTGAACGTGATGTTCCGCAGCGCGCCGATATTGTCGAGCAACTGTTGCGGGCGGGAGGCGCCGACCAGTACCGAAGTCACCATGCCGTCATGCAGCAGCCATGCGAGTGCCATCTCCGCGAGCGTCTGCCCGCGTTCGGCGGCCAGACCGTTCAGGTCGCGAATCTGCTGCAGCTTTGCCGGGGTCAGGGCATTCTCCTGCAGGAACCGCCCATCGTGCGCGATTCTGCTATCGGCCGGAATCCCGTTCAAATATCGGTCGGTCAGCAATCCTTGATCGAGCGGGGAGAAGGTAATCAGGCCCTTGCCGAGGCGATGTGCGGTCTCCTTCAATCCGTTGCGTTCCACGGTGCGGTCGAAGATGTTGTAGCGGTTTTGGTTGATGATGAACGGCACATGCAATTCGTCCAGGATGGCGGTGGCCTGTTCGAGCGTCGGGCCGTCGTAGTTGGACAGGCCCACGTAGAGCGCCTTGCCGCTGTGTACCGCGGTGGCCAGTGCGCCCATGGTCTCTTCGAGCGGAGTGTGTGAATCCATGTGGTGATGGTAGAAGATGTCCACGTAGTCGAGACCGAGGCGTTCGAGGCTTTGGTCGAGCGAGGCGAGCAGGTATTTGCGGCTTCCGAGGTCGCCGTAGGGGCCGAGCCACATCTCGTAGCCGGCCTTGGTGCTGATGATGAGTTCGTCGCGGTGATGGTGGAAATACTCGTGCAGCAGTCGTCCGCAGTTCTTTTCGGCTGAGCCGGGTTCCGGGCCGTAGTTGTTGGCCAGATCGAAGTGGGTCACGCCGTTGTCAAATGCGGTGAACACGATCTGCCGCATGGTGTCGTATGGGGTGATGTCGCCGAAGTTGTGCCAGAAGCCGAGGGAGACGGCCGGCAGTTTCAGGCCGCTTGCGCCCACGTGGTTGTAGGTCATGCTGTCATAGCGTGCAGGCGATGGCGTGTAGACGGTGGTTGGTTCGAGCAAGGTTCCTCCTTGAAAAAACGGGGCTGTTCGCCGCGATGCGTTGCGCGGCGCCGTTGAATCCATCGTCGCACTTCAAGTAAACTTGAACGCAAATCGTGGCAGGTGATGCACCTTCTGCCATGAGGGAATCTCAGGAAAAGGATTTGAGGAGGGGAGATGGGCTCGTACACGATTCGCGAGATGGCGAGGAAGTTTGGCATGCAGCCGTCCACGTTGCGGTACTATGAAGATCAGGGATTGCTGACCGACGTCGGCCGCGACGATGCGGGGCGTCGTGTCTATGGCGACGAGCATATCGGGCGACTGGAGGCGATCGCCTGCTTCAAGCATGCGGGCATGAGTATCGACGAGCTCAAGCGGTTCTTCGCCTATGAAAGCGACGAACGTACGCATATTTCGGACATGGTGGAGCTGTTGGAGAATCGCCGTGACGTTATCGTCGAACAGCGTGCCTCGTTGGAGGAGGCGTATATGCACGTGTTGCGCAAGCTGAATCTGTACAAGGATCTGCAGAGCAGTTATGAGAATGGTACGCAACCCCCGGATTGGGCCGATTACGACGGCAAGGACTTCCGGTAACGCCTCTTCTCACCGTCGGCAGTTATAGGCACTTCCTCAATCCACCGACGCTGAGTGGCCGTGAGCGTCGGTGGTTTGGGTGGTTGCTCAATCTACCGACGCTGAGTGGTTGTAGGTGTCGGTGGTTTGGGTGGTTGCTCAATCCACCGACGCTGAGAGGTCGTGAGCGTCGGTAGATTAGGTTAGAGGACGGTGACCTCGGTCGGGATGACCGGATCGCCCTTCATGAGGCTCTGTGCGCCGATCGGCAGTTCGGCCAGCGCCTTCGCACGGTAGTTGTGCGCGTTGACGATGGCGTCATGGCCCTGATATTCAGTGTGGTTCTCGCCATTGGTCACATAATCGACCAGCAGATCCTTCCAGCCTTCTTCCGGCTGGTAGGCGGCCAGCTTTTCTTCGGAACCGGAGATGACATGCTCGCATTCGGCCAGCGAGTATTCATAGGAACGATAGGCGAGCTTGCGGCCCGGAACGGTGGCCTTGTCCTTCGACTTCTTGGCGACCGGCTGCATGTCGCCCGCGGAATTCTCGCGCTCGGTGAGCTTGTAGACCATCGCGCAGGTCGGCGCGCCCGAGCCGGTGACCAGCATGGTGCCCACGCCGTAAGAATCGACCGGAGCGGTCTGCAGGGAAGCCAGCGCGTACTCGTCGAGGTCGTTGGTCACGGTGATCTTCGTATTGGTGGCACCCAGCGCATCCAATTGGTTGCGTACACGCTGGGCCAGGGAGGCGAGGTCGCCGGAGTCGATGCGTACGCCGCCCAATTCCGGTCCGGCCACTTCGACGGCCGTCTTCACCGCCTCTTCGATGTTGTAGGTGTCGACCAGCAGGGTGGTGTTCCTGCCGAGTGCGGCGATCTGCGATTCGAAGGCGCTGCGCTCGTCGTCATGCACCAGCGTGAAGCAGTGCGCGGCGGTGCCGATGGCCTTCAGGCCGTACATTTGCGCGGCCAGCAGGTTCGCGGTGCCCTTGAAACCACCGACCACCGCGGCGCGTGCGGCCGCGACGGCGGCCCATTCGTTGGTACGGCGGCCGCCCATGTCCATGCACGGACGATCCTTTGCGGCGCTGACCATGCGGGAGGCTGCGGAGGCGACGGCGGAATCATAATTCAGGATGCTCAGCAGCAACGTTTCCAGCAGCGTGCATTCGCCGAATGTGCCTTCGACCTGCAGGATGGGGGAGTTCGGGAAGAACATCTCTCCTTCGCGATAGCCCTTGATGGAACCGGAGAAACGGAAATTCTCCAACCATGCGATGGTTTCGGGGCTCACCACCTTTCGGTCGGAGAGAAACTTCAGGTCGTTGTCGTCGAGATGAAAGTGTTCAAGCGCATCGAGGATGCGGCCCTGACCGGCGACCACGCCGTAGTGACGGCCCAGCGGCAGATGGCGGGTGAAGATCTCGAATACGCATTTACGGTTGGCCGTACCGTCTTTCAGGCATGCGTCAAGCATGGTGTATTCGTACATGTCGGTCATCAGGGCAGGTGAATAATCCAGCATTTCCAAAGCCTTTCTTGACTTTTGGTGAAACTGACCATAAGTGTAGTCCGGACGGTGACCAATTACCGCTTGCATATCATCATACGTGCATCGTCTTGGCTCTCCGGTCCGAATCTTCGCTCTGACGGGACTGACCGACGGAACAAGCCGACGGACGGACACCATCTTGTCCCTGACTCTCGGCAGGCTCCATCTGCGGCGTGACTCCAAGGAGGGCAAGAGGACGGATGGTGATAGTGTCTCTTGGTAGGAAATCCGAGATTATCGACACGAAAGCAGTGCAATGGTAGCGATTAAAGACATGCTGGGCGAGCAGACCGTGATTCGTGCGGACGGGCGCAAAGTGGACGAACTGCGTCCGGTTCGCATTACCCGCCGTTTCACGGACGTTCCGGAAGGTTCCGTACTCATCGAATGCGGCAATACGCGCGTGATGTGCACCGCCACCTTCACCTCCGGCGTACCGCGTTGGCGCAAGGATTCCGGCCTGGGCTGGGTCACCGCCGAATACGCGATGCTGCCACGTGCCACCGCCGACCGCACCGACCGCGAATCCGTACGCGGAAAGATCGGCGGCCGTACGCATGAGATCAGTCGACTGATCGGCCGCTGCCTGCGCGGCGTGGTCGACATGAAGGCGTTGGGTGAGAATCAGGTGCAGATCGATTGCGATGTGCTGCAGGCCGACGGCGGCACCCGCACCGCATCCATCACCGGCGCATATGTGGCACTGGTGGACGCAATGCGTTGGGCCGAGCGGCACAGGCACATCAAATCCGCCGACAGGGTGCTCAAGGACTGCGTTTCCGCAGTCTCCGTGGGTGTGATCAATGGCAAGCCGATGCTGGACCTGCCGTATATCGAAGACAGCCAGGCCATGACCGACATGAACGTGGCCATGACCGGTTCCGGCGAATTCATTGAGATTCAGGGCACCGCCGAGCACCGTCCGTTCAGCCGTGCCGAACTCAACGCCCTGCTCGATCTCGCCGAACAGGGCAACAAGGAGCTGCAGGCCGCACAGCGTGCCGCACTCGCCTTGGATTGATTGAACCCTGGTCATTGATGAGGGCGCAGACTGAAAGGAAACCATGAAAATCATCGTCGCCACCCACAATGAGGGCAAGCTGGTGGAAATACGCCGCATTCTGGAGGAAAGGCTTGGCGCCGGCGCAGCCGATGCGGAGCTCATCTCCGCAGGCTCGTTGAACCTGCCCGATCCCGTGGAAGATGGCATGACCTTTCAGGAGAACGCGCTGCTCAAGGCCCGTGACGTGGCCGCACGTACCGGCTGCCCGGCAATCGCCGACGACTCCGGCCTGATCGTAGACGTAATGGGCAACGCTCCGGGCATCCTGTCTGCCCGCTGGGCCGGCAGACATGGCGATGACAAGGCCAACAACGCGCTGCTGCTCGCCCAGATCGCCGACATTCCGGAGGCCAGCCGTACCGCGCGATTCCGTTGCGCCGCCGCACTCGTGGTGCCGGGCGCCAAAAGGGAAGACGATACGGCCGAATCCGCCGGCAAACCGTACGCCATTACCAGTGAGACCGTGGAGATCGGTGAGATGCCGGGTGTGCTGCTGCATGCTCCGCGCGGCGAGCACGGTTTTGGCTATGATCCGCTGTTCGTGCCGGACGACCAGCCGACGCGTGCCGTCGAAGCTGGCGTGAGGCTTACCTCGGCCGAGATGGAACCTGCCGAAAAGAACGCCATCTCCCACCGTGGCAAGGCCTTGCGTGCGCTCGTGCCGGCCGTGGAAGCCCTGCTCAGGCAGTAGGCGGACGGCTCGCTCCCCATAGGATCGCGCAGGATTACCGCGACATCACAAGAAGCGGATTCACGCGAGCGCGGTGACCAGAACATGGGTGCCGGTCATCATGATGAGGCTGATGATCGCGCTGATCGACAGGGAGAAGCCGGCAAGCTTCGCATTGCCGAGCACCTTGTCGGTGAACAGCGTGGAGAATACGGCGATCGGCGCCAGGCAACACATGGCCACGGCTTCGCGGATCGAAGCGTCGAACGGCAGCATGAGCCAGGCCGCGGCCGCGAATGCGATGCCGAACGGCAGTCTCCAGCCGATCACCTTGAGCAGCTTCATGACGTCCGCACGACCGGCGGGCAGATCCATAAGCATGCCGACCATGAGCATCGCGCAGAACGAATTCGCGTTCGACAGCGGTTGCGCCAATGTGGCGATTACGGCGGGGATCTTCACGTCCGCAAGCGTCAGCACGATCATCAGCAGGTAGGTATCGAACGGTACCGAGCCGAAGAATCCCTTGAACACGTTCCGGAACAGGGCCTTGCGGGCGAGTCTTTTCGCGTCCCTGTCCTTCGGCTTTACGTAGGGCAGGGTCGGCGCATGGCCCTGATACTGCTCGCCAAGCGTCTTGCCGGGCTGAATGTGCAGCAGGGTCTGCGTCATGACGTTCGTGCCGGCGGCCACCATCACGCAATTGCCGATATCGAACATGGCGGCCGGGACGATCGCGGCCGTGCCGAGAAAGGCCTGTACCACGGGAAAACAGAAGCATCCGACATTGAAGCCGGAACCGTTGAGCATGGTGAAGGCGCGATCCTGCACGGGCCGTTTGCGTGATGTCAGAAAGATGATGACCGGCGGAATGAAGGCGACGACAAAGCCGAACACGGAGATCCATAGCATGCTGGAATCATGCGGATTCGTGGCGAACGAGTAGACGATTGCGCCCGGCAACACCAAATCGAACATGGCGGTCTGCAGAATGCGGTAATCACAATCCTTGAATCTGCCGGCGCGTTTGAACAGATAGCCGGTAAGGATGATCAGCAGCAGCGCAATGGGTTGAATCAGCGCGGACATGGGGCTTCGGACTCTCTTCGCTTCGTTATGTACTCACTCTCTGCACGCTATCTTAGAGGCTGGGGTGGCGGTCGCTCCTTCGCGACGCCACATTCTGGAGATCAAAGTGCGCGAGATGGGACTTGAACCCACACGTCAAAGACACAGGAACCTAAATCCTGCGCGTCTACCAATTCCGCCACTCGCGCGTGATATGCAAAACCCTAGACGTGCACACACATCTAGGGCAATGGAGCCACTTGACAGAATCGAACTGTCGACCTGCTCATTACGAGTGAGCCGCTCTACCGACTGAGCTAAAGTGGCGCAATGCCCGGGAAGCATACGCTAGCCGCGCACAAGATAGCAATCATAGCGGAGATGTTCGATTTGCACAAATCGATGAAGTCGGAAGTGTCACGGATGGCGGCGACCTGCGATTTGCGAGACGGTCGATTTGCGAGACAATGGGCACATGAGCAGCGACACTGGTTTCGACGACTTCCATGCGATTATTCCCGCCGGCGGCACGGGCACAAGACTGTGGCCGCTGAGCAGACGTGACCGGCCGAAGTTTCTGTACGACCTGCTGGGGCAGGGGCGTACGCTCATTCAATCCACTTACGACCGGCTGGAGGCGATCGCCGGCAAGGGCAATGTGTACGTGAGTACGGGTGTCGGGCATGTGGGGGCCGTGCGCGAGCAGCTGCCACAGCTCGATGCGGACAATATTTTCGCCGAGCCGATTCCCCGGGATTCCACCGCGGCCATCGTACTGGCCACGGCGGTGATCGCGCGGCGTTGCGGCGAACGTTGCGTGGTCGGTTCGTTCGCCGCCGACCATGTGATTCGCGGGCGTCAGTCCTTCGCCGAATCGGTGCGTCAGGCGGTGGCGACAGCCCGTGCCGGCTACGTCACGACCATCGGCATCGCCGCCTCGCGCCCCTCGACCGCGTTCGGTTACATTCATCAGGGTCGTTCGTTGGCGGCCGACGTTCCGGACGCACCTGCGGCGCGGTTGGTGGAACGGTTCGTGGAAAAACCGGATGCCGCGACCGCGCAGGCCTATCTGTCGACCGGTGAGTACCGTTGGAATGCCGGTATGTTCGTGATGCGCGCCGACGTGCTGCTCGATCACATCAGGCGTGCGAAGCCGCTGATGTACGAGGCGATTTCGCGTATCGCCGACGCCTACGAATCCCCCGTGCGAACCCGTGGGGCGGCCGTTGAGCGGGCGATGGCGCGAGATTGGGCCGGCATCGAAAAGATAGCCTTCGATTATGCGGTGGCCGAACCGCTGTCGGTGGCGGGCGGTGTGGCCATGATTCCGGGCGATTTCGGATGGGATGACATCGGGGATTTCAATTCGGTGGCCGCCTTGCTGCCGAGCGCCAACGAGCGCAATATCAAAATCCTGGGGGATGCGGAATCCGTGGCGTATCTGGATTCCGCGGGCGACGTGGTCGTGCCGGAAAGTGGGCGTACCATCGCCCTGCTCGGTGTCAATGACATGGTGGTGGTGGATACGCCCGACGCGCTGCTCATCGCGCCGCGCGCCCGCAGTCAGGAAGTCAAAAGCATGGTCGCTCATCTCGACAGGCTCGGGGCCGAAGACATTCTCTGATTTCACGTTGCGGATTGCATACGATTGCATCGTCACGGATTGGCGTGTTCGTGCATGGTGATGGCATGAAAACGGCAATATCAGGCGAATCCGTACGTGAGCGGCGGTCTTCGGATTGTTTTTGTGTTGTTCTGTCTGCTTTTGTGAGTATCTTGTGAGGTGAAGAGATACGGTGCGTCGCGCTGGAAACGGACGTTGCGCGCCGCTTCACAGTGATGATGAAAGGACCCTATCAACCATGGCCATCAATCCTCCCGTTGACGCCACCAAGACCCCGGAGTGGGCCGCCCTGCAGAAGCACTATGACGAGCTGCAGTCCGAAGGCATCAGCCTCAAGCAGTGGTTCGCCGACGACGCCGCCCGCGTCGAGAAGCTGAGCTTCGATGCCGGCGACCTGCATTTCGACCTGTCCAAGAACCTGATCAAGCCGGAGACCCTGCAGCTGTTCGCTGACCTCGCCAAGGCCGTCAAGCTCGACGAGCGCACCAAGGCCATGTACACCGGCGTGCATATCAACAACACCGAGGACCGCGCCGTGCTGCACACCGCACTGCGCCGCCCGATCGAGGACGAAGGCAAGTACATCGTCGACGGTCAGGACACCGTCAAGGATGTGCGTGAGGTGCTTGACCGCATCTACGCTTTCGCCGACAAGGTCCGTTCCGGCGAGTGGACCGGCGTGACCGGCAAGAAGATCGAGACCGTGGTCAACATCGGCATCGGCGGTTCCGACCTGGGTCCCGTCATGGTGTACGAGGCGCTGAAGCCGTACGCCGACGCCGGCATCGCCGCCCGCTACATCTCCAACATCGATCCGAACGACCTGGCCGAGAAGACCAAGGGCCTCGATCCGGAGACCACCCTGTTCATCATCGTTTCCAAGACCTTCACCACTCTGGAAACCCTGACCAACGCCCGCGAGGCCCGCACCTGGCTGCTTGAGGAGCTCAAGGCCTCCGGCGCCATCGACGGTTCCGACGAGAAGAACGCCGAAGCCATCAAGAAGCACTTCGTCGCCGTTTCCACCAACCTGGAGAAGGTCGCCGAGTTCGGCATCGACCCGAACAACGCCTTCGGCTTCTGGAACTGGGTCGGTGGCCGTTACTCCGTCGACTCCGCCGTCGGCACCTCCCTCGCCGTGGTCTTCGGCCCGGCCCGCTTCGAGGAATTCCTGCACGGCTTCCACGAGATCGACGAATATTTCGCCAGCACCCCGTTCGAGAAGAACGTCGTCGTGCTGCTCGGCATGCTGAACGTGTGGTACCGCAACTTCTTCAAGGTCGCCTCCCACGCCGTGCTGCCATACGACCAGTACCTGCACCGCTTCCCGGCCTACCTGCAGCAGCTGACCATGGAATCCAACGGCAAGTCCGTGCGTTGGGACGGCACCCCGGTCACCTCCGAGACCGGTGAGATCTTCTGGGGCGAGCCGGGCACCAACGGCCAGCACGCCTTCTACCAGCTGATCCACCAGGGCACCCAGCTGATTCCGGCCGACTTCATCGCGTTCGTGAACACTCCGAACCCGGTCAAGGACGGCGATCAGGACGTGCATGAGCTGTTCCTGGGCAACTACTTCGCCCAGACCAAGGCGCTGGCCTTCGGCAAGACCGCCGAGGAAGTCCGCGCCGAGGGCACTCCGGAAGAGATCGTTCCGGCCCGCGTGTTCACCGGCAACCGTCCGACCACCTCCATCTTCGGCGTGGCTCTGACCCCGTTCGCGGTCGGTGAGCTGATCGCCCTGTACGAGCACATCACCTTCGTCGAGGGCACCGTGTGGGGTCTGGACTCCTACGATCAGTGGGGCGTCGAGCTGGGCAAGCAGCTCGCCAAGCAGATCACCCCGGCCATCTCCCAGGATGACGAGGCCCTGGCCGCTCAGGACGCTTCCACCCAGTCCCTGATCAAGTTCTACCGCGCCAATCGTGAGTTCTGATTTTCGATTGAGAGCGTAACCGAATACCTCATCCGTGTCTCGCGGATGAGGTATTTTTATTAATTGCTGTGCCGAAAGGCGGGACGCCGCATAGTCCTGCTTTTCCTTGGGTCCAGCCGGAACAATCGCAAGATTGCATCTTTCCGGCGGATTGGCAATCCTGCGCAGGCAGACCTGCGCGGAACATGACAGGCTGATGTGGCAATCGCAAGAATGTCGCAAAAGCCCTTACCTGTGCGCTGATATGCGGCGGCGACTCGAGGAAACACAATGGTTAACGCTATTGAGGCATTTGACGCCAAGCACATGAAGCCGGCCGAGGAGATCCCTGCTTTCCGTCCGGGTGACACCGTTGAAGTCAACGTGAAGATCAAGGAAGGCAACAACTCCCGTATCCAGGCCTTCACCGGCGTGGTGATCGCCCGTCAGGGCGGCGGCGTCCGCGAGACCTTCGTGGTCCGTAAGATCAGCTTCGGCACCGGTGTCGAGCGTCGCTTCCCGCTGCACTCCCCGATCATCGACTCCATCAAGCTGGTTCGCAAGGGCCGTGTGCGTCGCGCCAAGCTGTACTACCTGCGCAAGCTGCGCGGTAAGGCCGCTCGCATCGTCGAGCGTCGCGACAACTCCGCCAAGTGAGTGCGATGCGCGAATAAAGCGTGAAATCGGCCCGGCAACTGCATGGTTGTCGGGCCGATTCCTATATTCGACGCTATGATAAAGGCCATTGCGTTCGTAACGAGACAACCGAAGGACCCAACATGAAGCATGCCGCAAACACAGGCGCCGATAACGGCTTCGATTGGCGCGATACCCTGATATGGTGCGGGGTGCCGGTAGCCATCGTACTGCTGGTCCGTATGTTCCTCATCGGCTTCTATGTGATTCCCTCCGGCTCCATGATGGACACCATCGAACCGGGCGATCGCGTAATCACCACCAAGCTCACCCCGAAACTGTTCTCGTTGCGACGCGGCGATGTGGTGGTATTCAAAGATCCGGACCACTGGCTGCAGGAGGAGAACAGCGGGAGACTCGGCGGCGACTTTCTCATCAAACGTCTGATCGGGCTTCCGGGCGACACCGTGGCCTGTGAGGGGCCGGGCCAGCCGGTCACCGTCAACGGCGTGGCCATCGATGAATCCTCGTACATTCGCTCCGGCGTGGACCCGAGTTCGTTCGCTTTCAAGGTGAAGGTAACGGCCGGCCACATATTCGTGTTGGGCGACAATCGCGCGAATTCCGCCGATTCCCGATATCATCAGGATGACTCCTCGCATGGTCTGGTGCCGATCGACGACGTGGTGGGCGTCGGCCTGGCCACCTACTGGCCGTTGAACCGCATCGGTACGTTGGACGCGCATCATGATGTGTTCAAGGATGTGCCGGAAGGATCGGCGGGCTGATGGCGGTTTCCACGGTGCCTACGTTGCAATTGGAACGTGAGATTGCAGCGCGGGGGTACGATGTGATCGTCGGCTTTGACGAAGTCGGACGTGGCTCGTTGGCCGGGCCGGTCATGGTTGGTGCCGCTGCGATCCGGACGGCAGATCTGGACGGCCCGGATGCCTTGGATGTGCCGGAAGGCGTGGCCGATTCCAAAATGCTGACGGAACATCGCCGTGAAACCATCTTCGAATCCCTGAAATCATGGAGCGCCTCATGGGCCGTCGGAGCGTCCAGCAATGCGGAAATCGACGAATGGGGCATCTCATACGCATTGGGCGTGGCCGCGTTGCGCGCGCTGGATGAAGTGGAACGTGAGCTGGGAATCGCCGACGACGGGCGGCCGATACGGGTCGGTGCCATTCTCGACGGACCGAACGACTACGTCACCAAGGCTTTGGGTACTTTCGATGCGCCCGACGTGCCGGTTCCCGCAACGGTCACCACCAAGGTGAAAGGCGACCGTTATTGCGCGACCGTGGCCACGGCTGCCGTCATCGCCAAGGTCACGCGAGACCGGCTCATGATCGAACTGGGTGAGCGTCCCGAATATGCGATCTACGAATGGCAGCGTAACAAGGGCTACGGTTCCGCTGCACATCGTGAGGCCATCGCTGCGCACGGGCCGAGCGACCTACATCGGATTTCCTGGCATTTGGGGTAGGCGCATATCGGGTATGCCGGGCCTCCGCCTCGGATCGTCGGATGGGACTGGTTCGCCGTCAGTGAAATCCGCCATGCCTGTATGCCGATGAGCATGCACGACCGCATACGGCAATGGATTTTGGGAATCGTGCACGAGAACACCACCCAAGGGGTATTGTCCCTTCTGGATTCAGGGTTCGAATGCGGGAATCAGTACCCCCTTTCCGTGGATTGCTCCGCACGATTCTTCAAACAGGTCTCTTTCGCATGTCGTGCATGAACGCAGGGGAGATGGATACGCCTGCGGAACGTTCGCCTGAAGCATGCATGCCCCTAATCCCTGCGGATGAGGACGATCGGAAGATTCATCCTGCCGCAGGATGGTCGTGCCGGTGCGGTTTCCGTAGCGTATGAACCATGGAAACCACAACACATCATGTACTTAGGGCATCCGATCTGGTCATGGACTACGCAGCTCAGCCTGGCACTGCGAAACCCGTTGCCCCCGCCATGCATATGCTGGCGCTCAACCATGTGAACTTCGCCATCCGCGCCGGCGAAAGCATCGCCGTCATGGGGCCGTCGGGCTCCGGAAAATCAACCCTGTTGCACGTATTGGCCGGCATCGTCAGGCCGACTGCCGGAAACGTGAGCTTCCGCGGCACCGATTTGGCGAGGCTGCCCGATGCGGATTGCACCAAGCTACGCCGCAGTGCCTTCGGATTCGTATTCCAGTCCGGCCAGTTGCTACCGGAATTGCCGGCCGTCGAAAACATCGCCCTGCCGATGATGCTGGGCGGTGCACGCTACCAGCAGGCCACCGATACGGCCATGCTGTGGCTAGAACGATTGGGATTGCGTCAACTTGCGGCCCAACGTCCCGGTGAGATGAGCGGCGGCCAGATGCAACGCGTCTCCATCGCCCGCGCACTCGCCGTGCAGCCGGCCGTCGTTTTCGCCGATGAGCCGACCGGCGCGCTCGACCAGAGTACCGGCCGCGACATCATGGGCATCCTCATGGACGCCTCCCGCGCCAACGGAGCAGCCGTAATCGTGGTGACGCACGATCCGAACGTGGCCGCCTTCTGCGACCGTACGCTCATCATGCGCGACGGCCAGCTGTACGACGAAGGTCCGCACCCGCAGCCGACGCAGGCAGAGCTGGCGGCCGCACACGGCCCCGGTGTGCAATGGCCGCAACCGGTCACCGGTGCGCACGGCGTTCCGATGTACGGCAATCCTCCGCAGGGAGGCATGCGATGAACACGTTTGCGCTTTGGCGGCTATTCCACCGTCCCGGCACGCGCGGCACCGCCGGCCACACCTCGGTGCTGGCCGTGGTCGCCTTCGCGGCCGCGACCACGATCTTCCTCACCGTGCTCGGCGGCGTGCACGGTTTCATCTGGCGAGCCTCGGCCGACCATACCATCGGCTGCATGATCAACCCCGGTCCGAGCAATTGCGCGCCCGGTACGTATGAGGCCTGGTCGAAAACCCTGGAAACGGGCAACAGGCTCATGATTCATGGCAGCGGCCATTGGACGGCGGCACAATCCGCCGCCGTTATGAACACCTACGCCGGAGGCTACGTACTATTGGCCGGATTCGCCTGCATGCTGCTCATCGTGCCGTTCGTGGCGCTCGCCGGTTCAGCCGCCCGTCTGGCCGCCTCCCGTCGGGACGCCCGTCTGGCCGCACTGCGCCTGGCCGGTGCCACCACGGCGCAGGTCACGAAATTGACTGCGCTCGATGCGGCCTCCCAGGCTCTGCTCGGCTCCCTCATCGGCATTCTCGGCTATGTTGCGGTGATGCCGTTGATCATGCTGCTCAACTTCCAGAACAGGCGTTTCACCTTCGAAGAGCTGTGGGTCGGCTCGTTGGCCCTGATCGCCGTAATCGCAGGCGTTGCGGTACTGGCACTGGCCTCATCCCTGATTACCCTGCGCCGCGTCGCCATCACCCCGCTCGGCGTGATGCAACGTACTTCGCCGCCTCTGCCGACCAAGTGGCGTGTGTTGATCTTCGCGGTGATCATGGCGGTCGGGTATATGGTGCTGAGCAACCTGCAGTCATTCGCCCGTTTCGGTGAGGGCACGGTCTACGCGATGGTGTTCGGCATCATCTTCCTGTGCTTCGCCTTGGTGAATCTCGTGGGTACGTGGGTGGTGACGTTCCGTGCCAAGTTGCGTGCCCGCCGACCGAAGGATGCGGCGACCATGATCGCCATGCGCCGTATTCTCGACAATCCCAAGCGTGCCTGGCGTAACGTGTCCGGTGTGGCATTGGCGGTGTTCATCGCCGGCATGACGTCCGTGTGCGGATTGGTGGCCAGCGGCATCAACGGCAATGTCGACCCGCTTGACCCGAGCATGCTGTACGCACGCGACATCAGCACCGGCGGATTCCTGACCCTTGCTTTCGCGGCCGTGCTTGCCGCCGTCAGCTCCGGCGTGATGCAGGCCGGCAGCGTCTACGATCAGGTCGGTGAATACCGCATGCTTACGTTGGAAGGTACCGATAAGACCACACTCGACAAGGCGCGCATGATGGAAGTGATCACGCCGCTCAATACGGTGGTGGCCGTTTCCGGTGGCTGTTCGCTGCTGCTGCTGTTCCCGATCATGGCGGCGGCACTGTTCAGGCCGGCCACGCTGATGACGTTGGTCGCAGGAATCGCCTTGTGCTACGCCTTGATCGCCGTGGGGGCCATCGCCGCCAATCATGTGGCCCGTACCCTCAATCTCGCTGATTATCGCGCCGACGATTGAGTGCGGCCGGACACGACGATTAGCTGAGCAGTGCGGCGATGATCGCGATGAAAACCGGCGAGGTGAGCGTCGAGAAGAGAATGCCATCACGTGCGAAGGAAAGGCCCACGTTGTAGCGTGCCGCATAGTTGTAGACGTTCTGGCCGGTCGGCAGGGCGGCAAGCACCACGCACGCGTATAGCGTGGGGCCACGGAACCCCATCACGAAGTAGCTCAGCAGGAATGCGATGATCGGCATCACGATGTTCTTCAGCGCCGCCACCGTGAACGTCGCCGGAATGTCGGCCTTTTCCTGCAACGGCTTCGTGCCATGCAACGACATGCCGAACGCCATCAGGATCATCGGCACCGCGGAATTGCCGATCATGTTGATCGGATCGAAGATGCAGCTCGGCACTACGAAATGGCCGGCCTTCGCGGAGATCGCGGAGACGACGATGCCGAGCAACGAACCGATGAGCAGCGGTTGATGCAACGGCTGCTTGAGGATTTCCTTCGCGGAGACCCTGCCTTTCGTGGTGACGTCGAGTACGGTCAGCCCGATCGGGGTGAACACGGCCTGCTGCATGACCAGGATCGGTGCCACGAGTGCGGGGTTGCCGAGAATGTAGGTGGCGATCGGCAGGCCGATGTTATTCGAGTTGAGATACAGCGAGTTCAGTGCGCCGATGGTCGCATCCGCCGGCTTCATGTGGAAGAACAGACGGTTGAGAATCAGGAAGACGGCTCCGACGAGCATGGCCGAGAAGAACGCGACGATGATGGAGGAGTGGAAGATCTCGAAGATCTTCTCCTTCGACAGAATCGCGAACATCAGGCATGGGCTGGACACGAAGAAGCTGAAGCGGTTGAGCACCATCTGCGCGGTCGGCCCGCCGATACGCAACCGTGCGGCCGCATAACCGGTGCCGATCACGATGCCGATGACGCAGAAGCCTTCCATCGCGCTTAACAGACCCGGCATGCATTCGTCCTTTCCCTGCTTCCCGTGGTGATTGAGCCGTCAATCAAGCCAATCATCAGTGTGGCACTGTGCGGGCGAGATTCGCGGGTTCATCTCAAAAGCGGTATTCCGATGCCGTGATATCGGTCGGTCTGGCGGATAATGAGACGCATGAGTGAACTTGAGATTGGATTCGATGCCTCCGCCGGCAAGCAGGCCGCACTGAACACGTTGATGGAACAGATCATGGGCAGCTATTCCGTCAGCGATGACGAAGGTCCGCTGACCGATGCCGTTGAGACGTTCCTGACGATGCAACCGCACCTGACCGTGCATCGTCATGGCGATACGTTGGTCGCCTCCACGGATTTCGGTCGTGCGCAGCGGGTGATTCTCGCAGGTCATCTCGACACGGTGCCGGTAATCGACAACTTCCCGCCGAAATGGCTGGAACCGGGCGATCCGCTGATTCGTGAGGATGTCGCTGCCGGGCATGAAGGCGAACGCGTGATCTGGGGTCGTGGAGCCACTGACATGAAGGGCTCCGACGCCGTGATGCTCTACCTGGCCGCCACGTTGACGGACGCCAGATATGACCTGACGTATGTCTTCTACGACCATGAGGAGGTCGCAGCCGAGAAGAACGGCCTGCGCAAGGTGGTTAAGGCGCATCCCGACTGGATTGTCGGCGATTTCGCCATCATCGGCGAACCGACCGACTGCGGCATCGAAGGCGGTTGCAACGGCACCATGCGTTTCGATGTGGTCACGCATGGCGTGGCTGCGCATTCGGCGCGTGCCTGGATGGGCGAGAACGCCATCCACAAGGCGGCTGAGATCCTGAACCGTCTGAACGCATACGAGAATCGCGCCGTCGAAGTGGATGGGCTGACTTACCAGGAGGGATTGAACGCCACGTTGATCTCCGGTGGCAAGGGAACCAACGTGATTCCCGACGAATGCCGCGTGCACGTGAACTACCGGTTCGCGCCCGATAAGACGCTTGCCGAGGCGAAGGCGTTGATGATCGGCGTCGGCGCGGGTGCCGAACTCGGCAATGGCGAGCATATGGCCACCGGCGGCGTGTTTGCGGGCTTCGGCATTGAAATGAAGGACGAATCGCCTTCGGCGCGACCGGGACTGAACTCTCCGTTGGCCGCTTCGCTGGTGGATCTTGTCAGGGATCGCACCGGCCGCGACCCGCTCGCCAAGCTCGGTTGGACGGATGTGGCGCGTTTCGCCATCTTAGGCATTCCGGCTGTAAATCTCGGTGCCGGCAGTCCGCTGCTCGCCCACAAGCATGATGAGCAGCTGCCGGAATCCGATCTGGTGCTGATGGCCGACCTGCTCGAGGACTGGCTGCGCTGATGCCGTATGCGCTCCGACGGGTTTCGCGCTCCTTCCTGTGGTGGGAGCGCGGGTGAATTCGGAAAATTTTCCGTTATGTCACGTCCCGTTGTTTTTTGTGTCATACTTGTAGACGGTGGTTCTGCAAACCGCCGACGCATCCGATGGCGTTGATCCCCTCGCGTGAGATTCCTTTTTGTCCGCGAGCGCCGGTGTCCGCCGTCGCATGATGAAGACTTTTGACGGAAGTTGCTTCCTACGGGCGCCAAGATGCGCGGTCACGGTGAGAGCGTGATGTGAGGACCGTACGAAGCCGTGTAAGCAGGCGATGCGATTGCAGCGTGTCGCAAGGAGCATAGTGCCCAGTAATACCAGTGAGGGCTTCGATGAGATCGAAGCCGTAGTGTCAGCAAATGCAGATTCCACCGTTCCGGCTCCGCGTCGCCGTCGTGGCGGCCGTCGTGTGGTGCGTGGCGTCGGAGCTGCGGGTGCCTCCCTTGAACTCAAGGTCGAGGAGCATGCCCCGGCCCCGTTGTTCGAGGAGCCGAAGCTGCCGATATCCAAGCCGGAGTCCGAGGATGCGGAGTCTCGGGACGAGGCCGAGCCGGTGCGTCCGGTTCGCCGTCGCCGTCGTGCCGCGGATGCCGAGGATGAGGTCGAATCCCGTCCGGTTCGCCGTCGTCGCGCGGATGATGACGATGAACGTGATGATTATGAGGCTCCGCGTCGTCGTGCCGTGGATGACGATGACGACCGTCCGGCCCGTCGTACGCGTGGCCGTCGTCGTGCCTCCGCCGACGTGGAATTCCGCGACTCGCGTGACGAGCATGGCGAGGAATCGACTGACGAACGTGCGCTGGATGCCGTTGAGATGTTGCCGGAGGGGCATGTGCAGCGTCGCGGTTCGCGTCCGATGACGTCGTTGCTGTTCCAGGAGCCGGTGCTGCCCGCCGTTCCCGCGCCCCGTGAGGATGCCGATCGGGATGATTCGCACGATGCAGATGGGTCCGTGGACGTTCAGGAGGAGCGTTCGTCGCGTCGCCGTCGCCGTCGCTCCCGTGATGCCGAGCAGGATGAGCAGAGCCGTCGTGACGAGGACGATCGCAATGATCGCAATGATGCTTCGGGAGACGATGAGGAGGGATCGTCCCATCGTTCCCGCCGTTCGCGCCGACTGAATGCGCAGGAACGTCGTGCCGCGGCGGAAGTCGAACAGATCGAAGAGGATCTGGTGCTGGATGACATCACCTACGCTCCCATCGATGACGAATCGCGCAGCGGCAAGGACGACGATGACGAGGGCGAGGCGCCGACGCGTACTCGTCGCCGTCGCCGTTCGCGCGGCAATCATGAGGATGCCGACGAACAGCAGGGTGCGGATGAGCAGTCGGGCAACCGTCGCCGTGTCCGTGATGAAGATGACGACGAGGATGGCGCCGTCACCCGTCGCCGTCGCCGTCGCCGTGGCGGGGCGAAGTCCGAGGACGCCGAGGAGCCGCTGGTCCGCCGTTCCCGCAAGCAGCAGTACATCGATGAGATCACCGATGTGGAGGGTTCCACGCGCCTTGAGGCCAAGAAGCAGCGTCGTCGCGACAACCGTCGTGAACGTAGCCGTCAGAGCCAGCTCATGGAACAGGATTTCCTGGCGCGCCGCGAGCATGTGGACCGTCTGATGGTGGTGCGTGAGCGTGAGCGCCATACGCAGATTTCCGTGATTGAGGACAACGTGCTGGTGGAGCATTACGTTTCCGACATCCAGGAGGTTGCGACCGTCGGCAACATCTATCTCGGCCGCGTGCAGAACGTGCTACCGAGCATGGAGGCCGCGTTCGTCGACATCGGCCAGGCGCGCAACGGCGTGTTGTATGCCGGTGAGGTGAACTGGGATTCCGCCCGTCTGGAGGGCCAGCCGCGCCGTATCGAGCTCGCGTTCAAGTCGGGGGACCCGGTGCTGGTGCAGGTTACCAAGGATCCGATCGGGCATAAGGGCGCGCGCCTGACCTCACAGGTCACGTTGGCCGGCCGTTTCCTGGTGCTTGTGCCGTCCGGCGGCATGACCGGCGTGAGCCGTAAGCTCAGCGAGCGTGAACGTTCCCGTCTCAAGGGCATTGTCTCGAAGATCGCCCCGAAGGATATGGGCGTGATCATCCGTACCGCCGCCGAGGGTGCCTCCGAGGAGGCCATCACCAAGGATCTGGAAAGCCTGGTCCGCCAGTGGGAGCGTATCAGCGCCAAGCGTGACGAGTTCCTGCATGGCAAGCGTCCGAAGTTGCTGCAGGGTGAACCGGACGTGGCCATTCGCGTGGTGCGAGACATCTTCAACGACGATTTCGGCAAGATGATCGTCGAGGGCGAACGTGTGTACGGCCGTATCGAGGAGTATCTCGACACCATGGCTCCCGATCTGAAGGATAAGCTCGAGAAGTGGGATCCGGCCGAGCATGAGGGCAAGGATGTGTTCGACAAGTGGCAGATCGACTCCCAGCTTCGCAAGGGCATGGAACGTCAGATCTATCTGCCGTCGGGCGGTTCGATCGTGATCGACCGTACCGAGGCCATGACCACCATCGACGTGAACACGGGTCGCTTCATCGGCCGCGGCAAGAGCCTCGAGGAGACGGTTACGCGCTGCAACCTCGAAGCCTCCGAAGAGATTGCGCGCCAGCTACGTCTGCGTGACATCGGCGGCATGGTGATGATCGATTTCGTCGATATGGTCATGCCGGCCAACCGCGATCTGGTGTTGCGCCGACTGGTCGAATGCCTGGCCCGCGACCGTACCAAGCATCAGGTGGCCGAAGTCACTTCGCTCGGTCTGGTGCAGATGACCCGAAAGCGTATCGGCCAGGGTCTGGTCGAGGCGTTCTCCGAGGAATGCCCGACCTGCAAGGGCCGTGGCTTCATCCTTCACGATGAGCCGACCGTGTCCGCCGACTATGACGACCCGTACGCCTTGAAGGGCGGCGATCCGTTCGTCAAGACGAACAAGCACGGTCATGGAACGGACGTACAGGTGCCGAAGGGCTCCTCGCCGGACGTGAAGGCCAAGCTCGCGCAGATCGCAGCGGCCGCCGTGGCCGCGAATAATGCGGAACCGGACGAAGAATAAGTGATCGCGCCGGTATGTCAACCTGACACGCCGGTGGCGGACTTGCGGTTGTACGTGGGTGTGTGTAAATTAGATTGCTGGTGTCTGGCCGCGAGGCTCGAACGTGCCGGGCAGTAAGCTTTCCAAGTTAATAAAGGAACGGATATGTACGCGATTGTGAAGGCCGGCGGCCATCAGGAAAAGGTCGAGGTCGGTGACGTCATCCTCGTCAACCGTCTCAAGGCTCAGAAGGGCGAAACCGTGGAATTCCCGGTTGCTCTTGTGGTGGATGGCGCCAACGTCATCCTCGGTGCCAAGGATCTCGCCAAGCTCAGCGTCAAGGCTGAGGTGATCAACGACGAGGCCAAGGGTCCGAAGATCAACATCATGAAGTACAAGAACAAGACCGGCGTTGCTCGTCGCAAGGGCCATCGCCAGCAGCTGACCGCTGTCAAGATCACGGCTATCGCCTGATTGACGCAGGGGTTGGAGTCAAGGACCGAAAGGAACAGACATGGCACATAAGAAGGGCGCTTCCAGCTCGCGCAACGGTCGCGATTCAAACGCGCAATACCTCGGTGTGAAGAAGTTCGGCGGCGAAGCCGTCGTGGCCGGCAACATCATCGTTCGTCAGCGTGGCACCAAGTTCCACCCGGGCGAGAACGTCGGTATGGGCAAGGACCACACCCTGTTCGCCCTCAAGGACGGCAGCGTGAAGTTCGGTGTGCGTCGTGACCGCAAGGTCGTCGACGTGATTGCCGCCTGAGATACGCGCAATTAACGCTTTAGGAAGCCGCGCCCATGTGGACGCGGCTTTTCTTTTTCCTTGCCAACCCTGTCCCGCGTAACAACGAAAGTAGATACATGAGTGATTTTGTCGATCGCGTGACCGTCCACGTCAAAGGCGGCGACGGCGGTAACGGTTCCGCCGGCATCCGTAGGGAAAAATACAAGCCGTTGGCAGGTCCGAACGGCGGCAACGGCGGTAATGGCGGCTCCGTGATCTTCCTAGCCGATCAGAACGCCAACAGCCTGTTGGATTATCGTTTCATGCCGCATCGCGAGGCGGGCAGCGGCACCATGGGTCTGGGCGACACGAAGGACGGCTCCAAAGGCGCCGACCTGATTCTGCCCGTGCCCGTCGGCACCGTGATCTTCGAAGCCAAGGGGCCGCAGGGCGCACGCAAGTATCCGGGCGAACAACTCGCCGATCTGCGTCATGTGGGCGACAGGTACGTGGCCGCCGCTGGCGGCAACGGAGGCCTTGGCAACGCGGCGCTGGCCAACCGCACCCGTCGTGCCCCGGGCTTTGCGCTGTTGGGTGAACCGGGTGAGGAATGCGACGTGATCCTGGAGCTCAAGTCCATCGCCGACGTGGCGCTTGTGGGCTTCCCCTCCGCAGGCAAATCCAGCCTCATCGCCGCGATGAGTTCCGCCAAGCCGAAAATCGCCGATTATCCGTTCACCACACTGGTGCCGAATCTCGGCGTGGTCATGGCCGGCGATTCGCGTTACACCATCGCCGATGTGCCGGGTCTGATTCCGGGCGCCTCGCAGGGCAAGGGACTCGGTCTGGAATTCCTGCGTCATATCGAACGCACGGAAATCATCGCGCACGTCATCGATTGCGCGACGCTTGAACCCGACCGCGACCCGATGAGCGATTACCGGGCGCTGGAACATGAATTGGCCGAATATGCCGACAAGCTGGAATTGCCGCTGGGCGCGATTCCGATTCCGGAACGTCCGCGCATCGTCATCCTCAACAAGGTCGACATGCCGGAAGCCAAGGAACTGGCCGAATTCGTCAAGCCGGAATTCGAAGCGCTGGGACTGAGGGTCTTCATCATCTCCACCGCCTCGCATGAAGGCCTGAAGGAACTCAACTGGGCCTTGGCTGGTCTGGTGGCCGATATGCGTAAGGAAGTGGCGAAGCGCGAGCAGGCCGAAGAAGAGGCGCGTGTGGTCATCAAGCCGCTCGAAGAGACAAAGAACCGCCGCCGTCGTAACGACGAAAGCGGCAGTGCGCTCGAATTCACCGTGGAACGCAAGGAATCCGGCAACGGTGACGTCTGGTACGAAGTGCTTGGCGGCAAGCCGGAGCGTTGGGTCATGCAGACCAATTTCGACAACGACGAAGCCGTGGGCTACCTTGCCGATCGCCTGGCCAAGCTGGGTGTGGAGGATGAGCTGCGCCGCAAGGGTGCCAAGCCGGGAGACGAAGTGCGCATCGGACGCGGCGATCGTGCGGTGGAATTCGATTGGGACCCGACCATCGCGGCCGGTGCCGAAATGCTCGATGGCGCGCAGCTGGGCGCTCGAGGCGTGGATCTGCGACTGCAGGGGCAGGACGGGCGGACACAGCGCCGTACGAACTCCGAGCGCCGTCGCCAGTACCATGAGATGATGGACGCCCGTCAGGCGGTACGTGAGGCCATGATGGCCGAACGTGCGGCCGGCCACTGGGCCGATCCTTCCGTGGATGACGACCGCCACGACGAAAACAGCCTGTTCGGACGCGGCGAATCCGCCGATACGGACGACGTGAAAGAATAGAGACCATACCAAGCCCGCTGATGTGCCGATAGCAGCACGTCGGCGGGCTTTTCAGTGGTATGCCAATGGTATTCGAATGACCGGTACGCATAGACCGGGAGGGACATATGAACACGCCATCGCAGGCACAGGTGCGCAGGGCCATCGCTGAGGCGCAGACCATCGTGGTGAAAGTGGGCTCCAGTTCGCTGACCGAGCCGAGTGGCCACCTCGATCCGGAACGGTTGAACGCTTTGGTGGCGGCTTTGGCGCGGGTGCGTCTGATGGGCGGGCGTGTGGTGCTCGTGTCCTCCGGCGCCATCGCCGCAGGCTTCGGTTCGCTGGGGTTCGACGCCCGCCCGACCGACGTCGCTGACCAACAGGCTTGTGCGGCAGTGGGACAGGGACTGCTGATGGCGCAATACGAAGCCGCTTTTGCACGGTACGGCTTGCGTGTAGGGCAGATTCTCATCACCGTTTCCGATACGATCGCCCCGCAGCAGTACCGCAATGTGCGCCGAACGCTGGAGCGGCTGCTCGACCTGGGTGCCGTGCCGATCATCAACGAAAACGATTCCCTGGCCTCCAATGAGATTCGCTTCGGCGACAATGACCGGCTGTCCGCGTTGATCGCCAATATCGTGGTCGCCGATGCCCTGGTGCTGCTCACCGACGTGGACGCGCTGTATACCGCACCGCCGAGTGAGCCGGAATCCAAGCGCATCGCGTACGTGCCGAATGTGGAGGACGCTTTGGAAAAGGTGCAGGTCGGCGGAACCGGCTCGAACGTCGGTACCGGCGGTATGGTCACCAAGATGGAGGCCGCGCGCGTGGCGGCCGTCTCCGGTATCCCGTCCGTACTCACCTGCGCCGCCAATGCCGGACCGGCCATGATGGGCGATCCGGTGGGCACGGCGTTCGCGCCGATTCACGACCGCGGATCGTCGCGCCGACTGTGGATCGGCTTTGCGGCACATCCATTCGGCACGTTGGTGGCCGACGCGGGCGCCGCCAAGGCCGTACGCGGAGGAGCGGCCAGTCTGCTCGCCGCGGGCGTGTTGGAGGTCAGAGGCGAGTTCGCCGCGGGAGACGCCGTATGGATCGACGACGAGGCCGGCAACCATCTGGCCAAGGGTCTGGCCGGCTTCGATTCCGAGGAAATCCCACAGATGCTTGGACGCAATACCGCTCAGCTCAAGCGGTTCCTGGGAGAGGAATACGCGCATCCGCTCGTACACCGTGACAATCTCGTACTCGTCTGAAGCCGACCGCGCGCCGGGTATGCCGGCGCGGCCCCCGCATGACGCGTGTCGCGAGGGTTCCGTTTTTCGTGTGGCGGGTCTAGCATGACAGACATGACTATGGCTGACTGGCAGACTCTTTCCGACCGTATCAATCGCGTGGCTCCGAGCGCCACCCTAGCCGTCGATTCCAAGGCAAAGGCGATGAAGGCCGCCGGCATCGACGTCATCGGGTTCGGCGCAGGCGAGCCGAACTTCCCGACCCCCGCACCGATCGTCGCGGCCGCGGCCTGCGCGGTGCAGGATCCCAAGAACTATCGGTACACGCCGACTGCGGGCCTGCCGGAACTGCGCAAGGCAATCGCCGACAAGGTGTCGCGCGATTCCGGCTATGAAGTCGACCCGAGTCAGGTCGTCGTGACCAACGGAGGCAAGCAGGCCGTCTACGAAGCCTTCCAGATCCTGCTCGACGAGGGAGACGAGGTCATCATCCCCGCCCCGTACTGGACCAGCTATCCGGAGGCCGTGAAGCTGGCCGGCGGCGTACCCGTCGAGGTATTCGCCGGCGCCGACCGCAACTTCGAACCGGATATCGACGCCATCGAAGCGGCGCGCACCGAACGCACCAAGGCCATCATCGTGACCACGCCGAATAATCCGACGGGTGCCGTATGGAAGCCGGAAACCGTCAAGGCCATCGGCGAATGGGCCTTGGAGCACCATGTATGGGTCATCTCCGACGAAATCTATGAGCATCTCAACTATGACGGTGCGAAGACCACGTACATCGGTGCCGTGGTGCCGGAAGTGCGTGGCCAGCTGCTCGTGCTCAACGGCGTGGCCAAGACCTACGCCATGCCGGGCTGGCGTGTCGGCTGGATGGTCGCTCCGGCGGAAGTGGCCAAGGCCGCCTCCAAGCTGCAGGGTCATATGACCTCCAACGTGAACAACATCTCCCAGCGTGCCGCCATCGAAGCCGTTTCCGGCCCGCTTGACGCCGTCTACGACATGCGTGCCGCGTTCGACAAGCGCCGCCGGACCATCGTGACGGCACTGAACGACATCGAAGGCGTGAACTGCCCAACCCCGACGGGTGCGTTCTACGCGTTCGCCGATGTGACCGCATTGCTGAACAGGCCGCTCGGCCCGAACAGGACCGTGTTCGCCGATACCGCCGAACTGGCCGCGGCCCTGCTTGACGAAGGCCATGTCGCCGCCGTGCCGGGTGAGGCGTTCGGTGCTCCCGGCTACCTTCGCTTCTCCTACGCCTTGGCTGACGACGACCTCGTCGAAGGCATGAAGCGCATGAAGGCATGGGCGGAGGCATAGGCGGACGGCCCGATACCGTTGACTGGAAAATGGATTCGCACCCCGGTGACATGCCGAGGTGCGAATCTTTTTTCGTTGGAAAATAGCGGTTTTTTGACTGGTGATGGAAAAACGATTGGACGAAGTCGCAATTACCCGCTACTATTTCAACTTGGCGGTTTTGCCGTTTACTTCTTGCGTGGTTTTTCGCATAAAATCCTCGCCGGCAAGTAGAAATGGCAGAGTACACCTAGGGAAGTGGCGCAATTGGTAGCGCAACGGTCTCCAAAACCGTAGGTTGTGGGTTCGAGTCCCGCCTTCCCTGCCAAGTTCTTACAACAAGCCAAGCGGAGGATCATAATGGCGAAGGCAAGCAATCGCGAAAAGGCCGTCAAGCCGAACATCTTCATGCGCATTGGTTTGTTCATCAAGCAGATTATCGACGAACTCCGCAAGGTAGTGACCCCGACCAGCAAAGAGCTGTTCTTCTGGGCCCTCGCCGTGTTTATCTTCGTGCTGTTCCTGATGGCACTGGTCACCGGCATGGACTTCGGTCTGGGCAAGCTCACGTTGTGGATCTTCGGCTGACAGACACGTGAAGGTGAAGGTGCATGACTGACGAAGTGATTTTCGACAACCTCGACGAAGCTCCCGAGGCTACCGAAGAGGCTGTGGCTGCCGTTGAGGCGTTGCCGGTGGCTGGGGAGACCGAGGTCTCCGAGGAACCGGCCGCCGAGGAAACCGCCGAGCAGGTCGAAACCGAAACCTCTACCGATGCCGCCGTTGAATCCGAACAGGATGAGCGTGATGCAGGTACCAAGGCAGTCGAGGAATTCTCGAAGAATCTGCGCACGCTTGAGGGCAAGTGGTACGTGTTGCACACCTACTCCGGCTATGAGAAGCGCGTGAAGACCAACGTTGAATCCCGCGTGGCCAGCTTTGGCTTGGAAGACAAGATCTTCCAGATCGAAGTGCCGATGGAAGAGGTCGAGAAGCACACCGAAAAGGGCAAGAAGATCATCACCCGCGTGCGTGTTCCCGGCTATGTGCTGATCCGCATGCTTCCTGATGAGAACGCCCGTCGCATCGTGCGCGAGACCGAAGGCGTCACCGGCTTCGTCGGACCGACCAAGGAACCGGCGCCGCTGTCGCGCAAGGAAGTCGTATCCATGATGGCCCCGATGATCGCCTCCGAGGCGCTCAAGAAGGCTGGCGACAAGCCGGCCGCGGCCAAGAAGCGTACCCTCGAGGTCTCCTACGCCGTCGGCGATCAGGTCACCGTCACCGATGGTCCGTTCACCACCATGGCCGCCGTTGTCTCCGACGTGGAGCCGACCACCCAGAAGCTCACCGTGCTCGTGTCCATCTTTGGTCGTGACACTCCGGTGGAGTTGGGCTTCAACCAGGTCGAAAAGCTCGCCTGACGTCCCGTGACGGTGTGCCTTGACGTCACACATGTTCCGGAAGTCGGGAATCAATCGTGAGGAACCTGAAACTTCGAACCCCGCAGCGATGCGGGGTTCTTCGGTATTCACGCAATGTCGTGGCGGGTAGGCATAATGGGAAAGCTTGTGTCTGGAGGGTTTCGTATGCCCGAAACGAGCTCGTGGCCCGCTAGCACAGCACAGCAATATACGTTGCGGAAGGAACCGGTTATGGGAAACCACATCCGATGCCGCTAACACCGCTTCATAGAAAGAAGAACCATACAATGGCTCCTAAGAAGAAAGTCTCGGCGCTGATCAAGCTCCAGATTCAGGCCGGCAAGGCCAATCCGGCCCCGCCGCTGGGCCCGGCTCTGGGTTCCCATGGCGTGAACATCATGGACTTCTGCAAGGCATACAATGCCCAGACGCAGGACAAGATGGGTCAGGTCATCCCTGTCGAGATCACCGTCTACGAAGATCGTTCCTTCACCTTCATCCTGAAGACCCCGCCGGCGGCAGCTCTGCTGAAGAAGGCCGCGGGCATCCAGAAGGGTACCGAGAACCCGCTGACCCACAAGGTCGGCTCCGTCACCAAGGCTCAGGTCCGTGAGATCGCCGAAATCAAGATGGCCGATCTGTCTGCACGTGACGTCGAAGCCGGCATGAAGATCATCGAGGGCACCGCCCGCTCGATGGGTATCACGGTTACCGACTGAGAGGAGAAGGACAAATGGTAAAGCGTTCCAAGAAGTATCGCGAAGCGGCCGAAAAGGTCGATAGCAACAACCTTTACACCGCCAACGAAGCCATCGCTCTCCTCAAGAGCATGCCGGAGTACAACTTCGACCAGACCGTTGAAGCCGTGCTGCGCCTGAACGTGGATCCGCGCAAGGCCGATCAGCTGGTTCGCGGTTCCGTGAACCTGCCGAACGGCACCGGTAAGACCGCCAAGGTCCTCGTCTTCGCCCGTGGCCCGAAGGCCACCGAGGCTCTCGAGGCCGGCGCCGACATCGTCGGTGACGACGACCTCGTCGAGAAGGTCGCCGGCGGCTTCCTTGACTTCGATTCCGTCGTGGCCACCCCGGACATGATGGGCAAGGTCGGCCGTCTCGGCCGCGTGCTCGGCCCGCGTGGCCTGATGCCGAACCCGAAGACCGGTACCGTGACCATGGATGTCACCAAGGCCATCAAGGACATCAAGGGCGGCAAGGTTGACTTCCGTGTCGATAAGAACGGCAACCTGAGCTTCCTCATCGGCAAGCTCTCCTTCACCGAGCAGGCTCTGGAAGAGAACTTCAAGGCTATCGCCGACGAAGTCAAGCGTCTGAAGCCGTCCACTGTGAAGGGCCGTTACGTTACCAAGGCGACCATCACCTCCACGATGAACCCGGGCGTCCCGGTCGATCCGGCGATTCTCGCCTGATTGCACGCCTGGCTGTAATCAACGCCTGACAAGACCCGCACCTGTCGATTGACGGATGCGGGTCTTGTCGTATGCGGAACCATGCGGAATCAGGAGGGATGGATTCCGAACAGCCGCAATCGAGTGCGGCTCAGTGCTCACGCATGCGGCCGATGGCAAGAGCGGTGGTGAGCACATAGGCGTCGCGCGGGTCGGTGGCATCCCAGCCGGTGGTCTCCGCGGCGCGCTTGAGTCGGTAACGCACCGTGTTCGGGTGCACATTAAGCTCCTTGGCGGTATTCTCCAACGAACTGCCGTACCTGAGGAACGTGGAGACCGTCAGATAGGTCGGGTCATCGGGATTGTCGCCGCGCAATACACGGTAAACGTTCCGATACAGTTCTTCGCGGGCGTAATCGTCACCCAGCAGCGCACGTTCCGGCAGCAGTTCATCCGCACGCAACGGGCGCGACTGCGTCGATAGGGCCGGTGCCGCCTGCAATGAGAACAACGTCTCCCGCAGGGCATGCGAGGCACCGGCGACACCGGAACGTACCGGACTCAGATACACGGGATCGGATTCGGCGAATGCCGGCATCACCGAGGTGCAGGTGACCTCCGGAGTGGCCGCGCCAATCTGCCGCACCAACATCAGCAGAAAACTGCCGTATGTGCCAATAATCGCGTTCTCACCGCCTAAATCGCGTACGGACTTGCGGGCGGCCAGCGAAGCGGCCATCGGATTGGAGGCCGGCACCCCGCCGATGGCGAAGCAGTCGAATGCGCCGCGCCATGCGAGCACATTCAGCAACGAAGTGACGCGTTCGTCGGCGATGCCGTTCATCAGGCATTCGAACGCGAGCCGTTCGATGGTGGAATCGTCGGTATGACCTGACAGCAGGTCAAGAATGTCAGCCTGATCGGAATTCATACTCGTCAAGTCTAGTCGGTGACGCCATGAATTGCGGTGGGTCGCGTGCGACGGGTGCATCGCGCATTCGGGCCGTAACGGTAATATGCCGGATATGACCGAAGTACGAAAATCCAGGAGCCGTGGTGCGCGACTCTCCGGCTTTTGCCGTTGGACGCTGGCCGTATTGGCATGTCTGTGGCTGGCATGGTGCTGCGCCATCGGGCCGCTGTACTGGTACAACGTGGGATTGGACGGCTTCGGCTGGGCCAACATGCTGATTCTGGCGCTTTCCTTCGCCGTGTTTTTCGCCATCGTCGTGGCACTGGTCAGATTCGGACGGGGCCAGCGCGTACTGCCGAGGTATTTCACACGACGGCATGAGCGGCTGCATGAAGAAGTCGAGGGCACGCCGACCACCATTCTCGGCATCGTGCTGAAGCATGTGCACGATGCTGCGCATAGCCGTCCGGGGCGTGCCGTGCATGCCGTGGTCATCTGGGTCGGACGCAAGCTGACGCGTTGCACCGACTGCTGGTGGAAGCTCATGCTGGTGTTCGTGATCGGCTGGCTGTGGATTCCGACCACATTGCTGGCTGCGTACGGTGCCGACATCCGTTCGCAGATCCGTGAGTTCAGCTGGGCCTGGAACCAGTGGACCGAGCTCAAACAGCCGTATATCGGTTTCTTCTCGTTCGTGCCGATGGACATTTATCCGACCGCGCACTACATGTGGCCTGCGAACCCGACCTATCTGACCGATCAGCACAATATCGTGCTGACGGTGTTCTACGGCGCCGTAGCCGCAATCTCACGCTATTTCACGGATTCCAATGATGCGGGCATCGTGACGCTGGCGGCGTTGCAGTGGCTGTTCGCCGCCTTCTGCTGCGCGGCCACCGCGAACCGTTTTTTCAACCTGCCTTGGCGCAGACTTGGCGTCGGTTCCTTCGATTTCTCCCATCCGGAACGTCATGACTGTTGGAATCAGCGTGATTTCATGCATCCGGAAGCCGGTGTGGTCGCGCGCCCCTCCCGTTTGCGCGCCGGTGCGAAGACGCGTTTCGTGATACTGCTGTTCTTCATGGTGTGCCCGTTGGCCGTGTTCGCCACGATCTCACTGACCAAGTCGCCACTGTTCGCCTTCGCGTTCGTATGGTGGTTCGGGGTGTGGTACGAACTGCATATGACGCATATCAAGGCATTGCCGACCATCAACGGCAAGCCGACGCGACTGCGCAAGCGTTCCATGCTCGCATTCTTCATGTCGAGCGTGGTGATGCTGATCAGCGCGAAATACGCCTGGTACATCATCGTGCTGGCGTTGATCCTGGCGTTGCTGAACGACCGCAAGCGCTGGAAGACCTATGTGGTCACCCTGCTGCTGCCGACCGTGCTCATCCATGGCGGCATCGTATTCCTCGCGGATTCCGGTGCGATCATCAGCGGTGACCCCATCGAAAGCCGAGGCATTCAGCTGCAGCAGATCGCGCGCGTGGCGAAATACAATCCGCAGGGCATTCCGGCGGACGCGGCCTCGAAGCTCGAGCCGATCTTCAACCTCGACCAAATGGCCGACGCATATTACCAGCAGGACGCCGACCCGGTGAAATCCTCCGGCATCCAATCCAAGAAGGTGAGCTACAAGTGGCGCACCGTCACCAAAGAGGACATGGAGAACTTCAACAAGGCGTGGCTGGAAATCGTCAAGGCGAATCCAGTGATTGCGCTGGACGCCTTCTTCGCCGAATGCTTCGGCTACTTCGATGTGACCGACCTGCCATACGTCTCGATGGACTATTACGTGAACAACGATTATGTGCAGGAAGATAACGACTGGATTCACCTGTACAACCATGAGTGGCGCGACACAGTGGCCGACTTCGCCAAACAGTGGGGGAAAATCCCGGTGTTCGGCTGGTTGGTGCATGGCAACCTGTATGTGACGCTCACGCTACTGATCGGTGCGGCCGAGGTGGTGCTGCGTCGCTGGCGTTCGTTGTCGTGGCATCTGCCGTTGCTACTGCTCATGGGCGTGATGATCACCGCGCCGGCGAATAATTTCGAGCGTCACATGCTGCCCGTCGCCTTCGTGTTCGGGTTCCTTTGCTTGCAGTTCTGGCGTGAGTCGCGCCGGCAACGGCATACGGCGATGCCGACCGGCTCCTGATGCCCCTTAAAGGGCTACCTGCCCGCCGTGTGAGCGCTTTCACGCGGTGAGGGCGTCGGAGGTTTGCCGCTGGGTGTGATAGCCGCTATTTTCCAACGGTCTGTTTTTGGGTTAGGTTTGAAGCCGTGCGGCGGTACTCGCACGGCGGGCAGATAGCATGTCAGGGGGTATTGGATGGGATTGATGGATTCGGCGTTGACGATGCCGGGCACCTGTGTTGCGGCCGATTGCGTGTTGTCCTTGGATTCGGTGGGCTCTACCAACACCTACGCCGCCGATTTGGTGCGCTCCGGTGAACTGTACGGTGATGCTCGGCGTGGAGGTGAGATCGCCGTGGTGTGTGCCGATGCGCAGACCGCCGGCCGAGGTCGCCTCGACCACCGATGGACCAGTAGGCCGGGGGAGTCGTTCACCGTCAGTTTCGTGGTGAATGTGCCCGTGTCGATCGTGCGCGACGCATCAATCGGCGGTTGGTTGCAGATGATCGCCGGATTGGCCGTATTGGAGGCGATTTGCGGGGCTTGCCCGCACCGGAGCGCCGAGCCGCAGCTCAAATGGCCGAACGATATCGTTGTCGGCGGCAGGAAACTTGGGGGCATTCTCGCCGAAATGGTGCCGATTCCCGATTGCGGCGAACGTGTGGCGATCGTGTTCGGCGTTGGCCTGAACCTCAACGTTCCCGTCGACCGTTTGCCTACGGAGAACTCAATCTCCCTGCAGATGCTCGCAAGCAACCTGCCGGACCCAACCGCCTTGCGGGATGAATTGGCCGCCCGAATAGTGCGAGATCTCAGGTTGCGTCTAACCGATTTCGAGGCCGACCCTCAGCGCGAGGCCAAACGTTGCCTGGAAGCCATGAATGTGGTCTGTTGGACTTTGGGCAAGCCCTGTGAAGCGCATTTCACCGACGGTTCCGCCCTTCAAGGCCGGGCGATCGCCCTTAACCCTGATGCCTCCCTCACCATTCGGGATCGATTTGGGGCGCTTCACCGAGTCACCACCGCCGACGTGGGCGTACTCCAAAACCGGTGATTCGACGAACGGAAGGCGTATCATGCCCTCACGGTGAGGCGAAGGGCGGCATGCGTCAATGGGTGATGCGTTCCGGTCCCTACCGAAGCTTCGCCAATCCGGCAGCCACCGCCGAGGCGACGACGGCCTTGATGACGTCGCCGAACACGAAGCCCATGGAAGCGACGGCCACGACCGGCAGGGATACGCTCGTGACGGCGGACTGAATGATGAATCCGAAGAGATAGTCCACGGCGACGCAACCCACCAAGGCCGCGCCGCAATACCGTGCCGCGGTCAGCATGCCGCCTTTGGTCGAGTCGGTGCGCGCTTCGCCCTTGAGCAGAGAGGTGATGACGGCGGCGGGCAGGAATCCGAGCAGGAACCCGGCGCTCGGTCCGACCAGCGCCAGGGTGGAGGCGCCACCGGCGAATACCGGCAGTCCGAGGGCGCCGGCGGCCAGATACAGGGCGATGGCTGCGCCGGCCTGCCGCCAAGGCAGCATGAGGGCGGCGAGCATGATCACAAAGGTCTGCAGAGTGATGGGCACCGGGGTGCCGGGTACGGGAATTTCGCCGGCGGCGGAAGCGGCCCATAGCAGGAGCGCAAACAGCACCGGTTTGAATATGGAGCCGAATTTGCCGTTGGACAACGATTTGATGGTAAGGATTGCGTGGTGCATGAAATCTCCTTGAAATAGCGACGAAAGGACGTGATTCGTCAACCGACGGGCTTAATCGTAGAAAAATGAAGTTACGACTACGTTTGTGGAGCCGTACAAAAAGACCGCGTCACTTTTGTGGAAAACGAGTGTTCGTGCAGCCGCAAAAGCGAGCAATGTTGACAACATGCCTAAAAACGTCAACACACTCTTGGTGGCCAATCGTGGTGAGATTGCGCTACGTGTAGTGCGCACCGCCCGCGAAATGGGGATTCCCACGGTGGCGGTGTATGCCGAACAGGACCGTCATGCGCAATATGTGCAGATGGCCGATGACGCGTATCTGCTGTCGGGCGACACCTACAAAGACACGTATCTCAACGAGGATCTGCTCATCGACATTCTGCACCGCAGCGGTGCCGATGCGGTGCATCCGGGTTATGGCTTCCTTTCCGAGGTGGCGAGTTTCGCGCAGAAGGTGATCGATGCCGGCGCGACATGGGTCGGCCCGAATCCGAAGGCGCTGGTCGATCTGGGAGACAAGATCACCGCACGGCGAGTGGCGACCTTCGCCAAGGTCCCGCCGGTGCCGGGCATCTCGCATTCGATTTCCGACATGCGCCTGCTGCTCGACTTCGCGCATACGCACGGCTATCCGCTGATGTTGAAGCGCACCGACGGCGGTGGCGGCCGTGGCATCACGCTGGTGCGCAACGACGATGAGCTTCGCGGATTCTACATGAATCATGACGCGCTGCAGGGCGGCGACCTGAACGAATACTTCGTGGAACGCTTCATCGACAAGGGCCGTCATGTGGAGACGCAGTGCGGCCGCGATACGCATGGCAACTTCACCGTGTATTCCACGCGCGACTGCTCCGTGCAACGCCGCAATCAAAAGCTGGTCGAAGAGGCCCCGGCGCCGTTCCTGCCCGACACCGTGATGGAACAGCTCGCCCGTTACTCCCGCAACCTGTTCGAAGCCGTGGGCTACGTGGGTCTGGGCACCTGCGAATTCATGGTGACCGAGCAGGGCAAGGTGTACTTCCTGGAGGTCAATCCGCGTCTGCAAGTCGAACATACCGTCAGTGAGGAGGTGTGCGGGCTTGATCTGGTGCGCGAACAGCTGACGATTGCGAACGGCGGTGAGCTGACGGTGGAGCATCCGATTCGAGGCCATAGCTTCGAGCTGCGCCTCACCTGCGAGGATCCGGCCAAGAACCTGACGCCGAGCTCCGGCACGCTCACCGCGTTGCGTTGGCCGTCCGGTCCGGGCATCCGCGTGGATTCCGGTGTGCTTGAAGGCGACACCATTTCGCCGAAGTTCGATTCGATGATGGGCAAGCTCGTCGTTACCGCCTCCGATCGGGCGAACGCCGTGGCCCGCGTGCGTCGTGCGTTGGAGGAGCTGAGCATCGAGGGCGTACCGACGCCGGTCAGCCTGTTCGAACGAATCTTCAACGATGATGAGTTCACCGCCGAGCATGGTGCCGCGTATGACGTGAGCACGAAGTGGCTGGAACGCAAGTACCTCAATAAGGAGGCCGCCTCCTCGCACGGCGGCCAGCCGGCCTCGCTGAGCGGTGCCGCCGACGAAGGCAAGGATATCGAATCCAGCGAGACTTTCGTGATCGAAGTCAACAACCACAGGGTGTCGCTGACGGTACCGACCGACATCGTGGCGAACCTGACCGGTTCGGCCAAGGCCCGTGACGCCAAACGTGCCATCCAGCCGCTGCGCGGGCAGGGTCTGCATCACGTCAAACGGGGCCCGCAGGCCAGCGAAGGGCAGTCCGGCATCATTGCCTCGCCGATGCAGGCCGTGGTCACGCGCATCAACGTGGCCGAGGGGCAGGAGGTCGCCAAGGGCGATCTGCTGGTGGTGCTCGAATCCATGAAGATGGAGAACTACGTGTACGCGCCGGTCAAGGGCACGGTAACGAAGATCTTCGTCGGTCCGGCCAACGGCGTGGAGGCGGGGGAGACGTTGCTCACCATCAACGTGGCGGGCACAACCCCCGAATCCAAGGACGAGGAGGCCGAGCAATGACCGATATTCTCACCAGCCCGGCCGTGCAGGATGCCGTGGATCATGTCGAAGGCTCGCAACCGATCCGTCCCGCGGTGTTGCGTGCCGCGCAGCTTGCGCACGAGGCGGAGGACCATGCCCGCGACCGTCAGCATGTCAAAGGCAAGCTGACCGCCCGCGAACGGCTCGATCTGCTGCTCGATACCGGCACTTTCGAGGAAATCGGCAGATTCTGCGGCGGCGACATCAACGGAGGTCAGGCGGGTGCCGCCGTCATCACCGGCTTCGGCGAAATCCACGGTCGCAAAGTGGCCGTCTATGCGCAGGACTTCTCCGTCAAGGGCGGCACATTGGGCGTGGCCGAAGGTCGTAAGATCTGCCGGCTGATGGATCAGGCACTGAATCTCAAGGTGCCGATCATCGCATTGATCGATTCCGGCGGCGCGCGCATCCAGGAGGGCGTGGCCGCGCTCACGCAGTACGGTCACCTGTTCACGAAGACCTGCGAGGCAAGCGGATTCGTACCACAGCTTTCGCTGATTCTCGGCCCATGCGCCGGTGGTGCCGTGTACTGCCCGGCGTTGACCGATCTGATCATCATGACTCGCGAGAACTCCAACATGTTCGTCACCGGTCCGGATGTGGTCAAGGCGGCCACCGGCGAGGTGATCAGCATGGAGGATCTGGGTGGCGGCCATGTGCACAACACCACCTCCGGCGTGGCCCACTATCTGGGCGAGGATGAGGCCGATGCAATCGACTATGCGCGCACGGTGCTCGCCTACCTGCCGTCGAACTCCGATCTCACACCGCCGACCTACGCGTATGCGGCGACCAGGGCCGACCGGGACGTAGCCAGAAGGCTTGCCGACGTCGTACCGGAAAACGACCGGCAACCCTACGACGTGCTCGATGTGATCCGTTGTGTCGTGGACTATGGCGAATTCGTGCAGGTGCATGAGCTGTTCGCTTGTTCCGCAGTGGTCGGCTTCGCCTGCATCGACGGGCATCCGGTGGGAATCGTGGCCAACCAGCCGAATGTCAATGCGGGCATCCTCGATGTGGACTCTTCCGAAAAGGTGGCGCGATTCGTGCGTCTGTGCGATGCGTTCAACCTGCCGGTCATCACGTTCGTGGATACGCCCGGCTACAAGCCGGGTGCGCAGCAGGAGCATGCGGGCATCATCCGCCGTGGCGCGAAAGTGATCTATGCCTACGCCAATGCGCAGGTGCCGCTCGTCACCGTGATTCTGCGCAAGGCCTTCGGCGGCGCCTACATCGTGATGGGTTCCAAGTCGATCGGCGCGGATCTCAACTATGCATGGCCGTCCAGCCAGATCGCAGTGCTCGGTGCCACCGGTGCGGTGAACATCATCCATCGCAAAGACCTGCAGAAAGCCAAGGATTCCGGCAAGGACGTGGAGGCGCTCAGGGCCAAATACACGGCCGAGTACGAACGCACCACCGTCAATGCGAACCTGTCGCTGGAAATGGGCGAGATCGACGCGATGATCGATCCCGAGCAGACCCGCGAAACCATCGTCGACGCGTTGCGACTGCTCGCCAGCAAGAAGCGCGCCCGCAAAACCACCAAGCATCACGGCAATCAGCCACTCTGACCCCTGTAACGCTGCCCCTGGTAGGGGAGCATCAACGAAGTTTTTGCAATAGAAGTAAGGAACATCATGAACGCCTTTTTTCTCAATCGACTGAACAGCGAGCCGCACGCGCTCGCCTTCGCCGGCCAGTCCACGCCGTGGCCCGTGGCGCTTGCCGACCAGAGCACCAATCCGGTGCTCGACGGTGAGCTGCACGCTCATGCCACTGCGGCACAGGCCCTGCTCTACCCGGTGGCCGCGGACCTGCTGGCCACCACGGGACGTCCGGTCGACCTGTTCGGCTTCGAGGCGAATCCGGCCCGTCTTGGCGACGCCGCATCCGCGGCGGCCAGCGTTCCAGGCATTGCGCTCACCCAGTTGGGTGCGCTGATCGACGCCGCCGAACTCGGCTACAATCCGGCCAAGGCCAAGCCGATCGCCGTGCTCGGCCACTCCCAGGGCGTGCTTGCCGTACATATGGTTCAGGCCATCGAACAGGCCGGTTCCATCGCGGCGGCCACCGCGCAGATCGATGAGATTCTTGCGATCGCTACGCTGATCGGTGTTGCCGGAACCCGCCAGGCCCGCCAGTTGGGGCTTGCCGCCCGTCATGGCGAGGCGACTCCGATGCTGTCGGTCAAGGACATCACCCGTGCCCAAGTGGATGCGCTGATCGCACGTGTTTCCGGCGTGCACGGTCCGATCGCCGTGGCCGTGGCCAATTCCGCCACGCATTACGTGCTGTCGGGCTATCCCGAAGACCTTGCCGCATTCGGCGTGGAGGTCGCCAAGGAACATAGGCGTCAGGCCAAGCTGCGTGAGGAGAAGGTGCGCGGCGGCCGTGTGTTCGATCCGGTGCTCGAATACCTTGACGTGACCCTGCCATTCCACAGCCCGCTGATGGCCGAAGCTGTTTCACAGACTGTTTCATGGGCGCAATCCTGCGACATTGATGCCGATCATGCCCGTGAGCTTGCCGCCGAGGTGCTGTTCAACCATGTGGATTGGGCCGCCCGTGTGAGCGCCCTGATGAAGTCCACCGATCCGGGTGCCTTGTGGGTACTGGACTTCGGTCCCGGCGCCACCGTGGGCAAACTGTTCTCCACCGTGGCCCAAGGTACGGGCGTCGGTGTGGTAGAAGCCTTTACCACGGCCGATCGCGGTGCGCTGTCCACCTTGGAGACCTCACCGGAACGCACCCAGAATTGGACCCGTTTTGCGCCGAGCGTCATCCATACCGCTGCCGGCGACAAGGTACGTACCGCGTTCACCGAGCTCACCGGCAAGGCTCCGGTGTTGCTCGCCGGCATGACCCCGACCACCGTGGAGCCGGAAATCGTCGCCGCTGCCGCCAACGCCGGCTACTGGGCGGAGCTCGCAGGCGGCGGCCAGGTGACCGCCAGTGTGTTCGACCGCCATGTGGCCAAACTCGAGGAGGAGCTCGAGGAAGGTCGCACCGTCGAATTCAACGCCATGTTCATGGACCGCTATCTGTGGAACCTGCAGTTCGGTTCCCAGCGCATCGTGCCGAAGAAGCGTGCCAGCGGCACCCCCATCGACGGCGTGGTCATCTCCGCCGGCATTCCGGAATTCGATGAAGCCGTGGAACTCATCCACAGCCTCAATGCCGACGGCTTCCCGTATGTGAGCTTCAAGCCGGGCACCATCGACCAGATTCGTCAGGTCGTACGCATCGCCAAGGCCGTGGCCCCCACCAAGGTGCTGATCGAAGTCGAAGGCGGCTCCGCCGGCGGGCATCATTCCTGGGAGTCCCTTGACGATCTGCTGCTGAGCACCTATGCCGAAGTGCGTGAACAGTCCAATCTCGTGCTCGTGGCCGGTGGCGGCATCGGTACGCCGGAACGCGGCGCCGACTACATCACCGGTGAATGGTCCACCGAATACGGTCGTCCGCTCATGCCGGTGGACGGCGTGCTTGTCGGCACCGCCGTCATGACCGCCAAAGAGGCCCACACCAGTGCGGAAGTCAAGCGGATGCTCGTCAACACTCCGGGCATCGACGCCAAGGGAGCCGCCGGCGATCCGTTCGCCCCGCTGGGTGAGCAGTGGGTGCCGAGCGGCCAGGCCTTGGGCGGGGTGACCTCCGGACTGAGCCACCTGCATGCCGACATCTACGAGCTGGAGAACTCCTCCGCCCGCTGCGGCCGTCTGTTGGTGCGCGTCATGAAGCATCCCGAGGAGCTGGAAAGCCGTCGCGAAGAGATCATCGAAGCGCTGAACGCCACCGCCAAGCCGTATTTCGGTGATCTGAAAACCATGACCTACCTTCAGTGGGCCCAGCGTTTCGCCGACCTTTCCTTCCCATGGGCCGACGAGACCTACGCCGACCGTTTCCTGCACCTGCTGCAACGCATCGAAGCGCGCGTCACCGAGCAGGAAAGCGGTGAGTTCACGTCGCTGTTCGCCTCCCGCGCCGACGTGCAGGCCGATCCGCACGCCGCCATCGCCAAGCTGGGCGAAGCCTATCCGCGGGCCGATGAGCTGACCGTCACCCCGATGGACGAGGCCTGGTTCCCGACCTTGGTGCGCGAGTATCCCAAGCCCATGCCGTTCGTGCCGGTCATCGACAACGATCTGTTGCGCTGGTGGGGTCAGGACCAACTATGGCAGTCGGAGGACCCCCGCTACTCCGCCGATTCGGTGCGTATCATTCCGGGTCCGATCTCCGTTGCCGGCATCACCACCGTCGACGAGCCGGTGGCCGACATCCTCGGCCGGTTCGAATCGGCCATGGTGCAGCGTGTCGCCGCGCATGACGTTGCGAAAGACCTGAGTGCCTTCGCGCAGCTGGGTGCCGCGACTTGCGCCGAGGAGTTCATCCGCAAGTCGCCGAACATCTCCTGGGTCGGCCATCTTATGGCCAATCCGGCGTACGGCACCGATAACGGCGACGCCGATTATGAAATCCGTAAGGTCGGCACGAACGGCGACGTCGAACAGTACGATCTCGACATCCACCTCGACACCTACTGGGACAATGATCCGGACGGCGGCGCCTCCAAGCATGCCGTGCGTGACATCGTGATCCCGCTCAACGTCAACGGCACCGAAGCCGGTCTGTTCCCGGTCGTGGACCGCGACCGCCTGCCGGAACATGTGTATCGCATGCTCGCCGACACCGCAGGCATCGGCAACATCGCCATCACCGGCGACAAGCTCACCGCCATGCCGACGATCGAACGAATGGAAGACGCCGCCGACCGTCCGTTCGGCGAAGCGCACACGCAGTATACGTTGTCGGCCAACCTCGGCTTCGACCATGAAGCGGCCACCGGTGGTGCGCTGCCGAACGACCTTGTGCCGTCCCGCATCGCCCCCGATGCGCTTGTCGGGCCGGCATGGCCGGCCATCTATGCAGCCCTCGGTTCCGTATATGTCAAGGGCTTCCCGGTCATCGAAGGCCTGCTCAACGCCGTGCATCTCGACCATCTTGTGGAACTCGAGGTGAACGAGGACGAACTCCTCGAACACACCGGCGAAACGATCGCCCTCACCAGCTGGGCCGAAGACTACTTCGAGTCCACTTCCGGACGTGTCGTGACCATCCACGTCACCCACACCGCCGAAGACGGCACCCTGCTGGCCAATGAAACCGAGCGTTTCGCCATCCGCGGCCGCGCATACTCCGACGCATTGCCGCCGGAAGCGCCGGATTACGGCGGGCTCGATGCCGAAATCGAAAGCACCCCGCGTCGTCTGCTACGCCGTGTCACGGTGACCGCCCCGCACGAGATGACCGCCTTCGCGCGCACCTCCGGCGACTTCAATCCGATTCACACCTCCCATCGCGGCGCCGCCGTCTCCGGCTTGACGGCCCCGCTGGTACACGGCATGTGGCTGTCCGCGACCGCGCAGTACGCGGTGCAGGCGCTCGACGACAAGGGCGCACATTATGAGATCGCCGGCTGGACCTACAACATGTACGGCATGGTGCAGCTTGACGACGAAGTGGAAATCTCCATTGAGCGTGTGGGTCGTGTGGCCCACTCAGGCATGGTGCTGGAAGTGACCAGCCGCATCGACGGCAACATCGTCTCCCGCGCGACCGCCATCGTGCGCGCGCCGAAGTCCGCCTTCGTCTACCCCGGTCAGGGCATCCAGAAGCAGGGCATGGTGCTCGATGAGCGTGCCAAATCCGCTGCCGCCCGCGACGTATGGGAGCGTGCGGACAAGCTCACCCGCAGCAGGCTCGGCTTCTCGATTCTCGCCGTCGTACGCGATAATCCGAAGGAGCTGACCGCCAACGGCGTAACCTACCGTCATCCGGAAGGTCTGCTCAACCTTACCCAGTTCACGCAGGTGGCGCTCGCCACCGTGGCCTTTGCCCAGACCGCGCGTCTGCGCGAAGCCGGTGCCGATATCTGGCCGGCCTATTTCGCCGGTCATTCGCTGGGCGAATACAATGCGCTGAGCTCCTTTGCGAACGTGATCCCGCTGGAAACCGTGCTTGAGCTCGTGTTCCACCGTGGTTCCACCATGCACCATCTCATTCCTCGCGATGAGAAGGGCCGTTCCAACTACCGCATGGGTGCGCTTCGCCCGAATCAGTTCGGCGTGGGCGACGACGGCGTGCGTGAGTACGTCGAGTCCATCGCGAAGGCCTCGGGTGAGTTCCTTGAGATCGTGAACTACAACCTTGCCGGACAGCAGTATGCCGTGGCCGGCACCATCGCGGGCTTGAAGGCGCTGCAGGCCGATGCCGCCCGCCGCGTCGCCGAATGTGGAGGCAAGCCGGCGTTCATGCTGGTGCCGGGCATCGACGTGCCGTTCCATTCCACGCTGTTGCGCAAGGGCGTGCCGGAATTCCGCGACAAGCTCGACGCATTGCTGCCGGCGCACATCGACTATCGCGGCCGCTTGGTCGGTCGCTATATCCCGAATCTGGTGGCTGCCCCGTTCGCGATGACGAAGGAATTCGCGGCCAGGATTCTCGAGGTTGTACCATCCGAACGGATCAAGGCCGCGCTCGACGATCCGCAGGTGTGGGATTCCTACGCCGAGGACGATCAGAAGCTCGGCCGACTGCTGCTCACCGAGCTGCTGTCGTGGCAGTTCGCTTCGCCGGTACGTTGGATCGAGACGCAGGCCCTGCTGTTCTCTTCCGTGGAGCAGGGCGGTTGCGGTATCGAGGAATATGTTGAGGTCGGTCTCGGCAATGCCCCGACGCTTGCCAATCTTGGTGCCAAGACCCTGCGACTGCCGCAGTTCTCGGGTCGTGACGTGACCGTCTATAACGTCGGTCGCGATGAGGGCCGCGTATATATGACCGATTCCGATTCGCTCGTTGCGCAGGATGATGCCGACGATTCCGCCGTTGCCGAGGCGGTCGTACAGATGGCCGCGCAGGCTGCCACTCAGGCTGCCACTCAGGATGCTTCCCCGGCTCAGCCTGCCGCCGCCACACCTGCATCGGTTGCAGCCGCTTCGTCGGCTCCCGCCGGTGCCCCGTCCGGTGCGAACGTCGCCGACATGCCGTTCAAGGCGGCCGACGCCATCGCCATGTTGCTGGCCTATTCCGCCAAGGTGCGCCCGGACCAGATCGGCGATTCCGATACCACCGACACCCTGACCAATGGCGTTTCCTCTCGCCGTAACCAGTTGCTTATGGACATCAGCTCCGAACTGGGAGTGGCTTCGGTCGACGGTGCCGCCGAGGCGACCGTCAAGGCGCTGAGCGCTCTGGTGAACAAAGTGGCGCCGAACTATAAGGCTTTCGGGCCGGTACTTGCCGACATCGTACGCGACCGTGTCCGTGGCCTGTTCGGCGCGGCCGGTGTAAAGCTCGGTCAGATCACCAAGCGTGTGACCGACACCTGGCAACTCGGCGAAGGATGGGCCAGCCATGTGGTGGCCGCTCTCGTGCTCGAGACCCGCGAGGGTGCCAGTTCGCGCGGCGGTGATCTTGCCTCGCTGACGGCCGCCGCGGCTTCCAATGCCGCCGAGGCCAATGCGCTGATCGATGCGGCCGTGCAGAAGGTCGCCTCCGACAGGGGTGTGGCTGTGTCCATGCCGAGCGCCGGTGGTGCGTCCGGTGGCGCAGTGGTCGATTCCGCGGCTCTGGACGCATTCGCGGCCAAGGTGACCGGTGCCGACGGCGTGCTCGCCTCCACCGCCAGATTCGTGTTGGACCAGCTGGGTGTTGCCGCACCGGTGGCCGACGAACCAGCTGATGAGGGTTCGGCCGTGGTCGCCGCCGTCGAAGCCGAGCTTGGCTCCGATTGGTCGAAGCAGGTCGAACCACGGTTCGATGCCCGCAAGGCCATACTGTTCGATGACCGTTGGGCCTCCGCACGTGAGGACCTCGCCCGTGCCTACTACGACAACGACGCTTCCATTCTGGACGGCGGTTTCGTCGGGCTTGGCAAGGCCATTGCCGCCGAAGCCGATTGGTATGCGGACAGAATCGCGTCCGAGGGGGAGACCACGCGGTCCGCCCTCGCCACGGCCTTCCGGCATGTGGCCATCGAAGCGCTCAACGGTATCTCCGATGACGCTTCCGCCAGCAGGTTCGCAGGCGATGTCGCCGTCGTGACCGGTGTGGCTCCGAACTCCATCGCCGCTCAGGTCGTCAACGGCCTGCTTGCCGGGGGTGCGACCGTCGTCGCCACTTCGCACAGTTTCAAGCCGAGCGTGAAGGCGTGGGCCAAGCAGACCTATCGTGAACATGCCGCAGGCGACGCCAGGCTGTGGCTGGTGCCGGCGAACCTCTCCAGCTACCGCGATGTGGACGCGCTCGTGCAGTGGGTCGGCAACGTGCAGAAGAAGACTTCCGGCGCAACCACCACCATCCTCAAGCCTGCCTACGAGCCGAGCCTGTTCTTCCCGTTCGCCGCGCCGCCGGTGCATGGCACCTTGGCTGACTCCGGCGAGTTGTTCGAATCCCAGGCCCGCCTCATGCTGTGGGGTGTGGAACGTGCGATTGCCGGTCTTGCCAAGATCGGCACCGACACCGACGTGCAGCACAAGCTGCATGTGATTCTGCCGGGTTCGCCGAACCGTGGCATCTTCGGCGGCGACGGCGCGTACGGTGAGGTGAAGAGTTCGTTCGATGCGATCGTGAACCGTGCCCGTGCCGAAAAGGCGTGGTCCGGCCGGGTCACATTCGCCCATCCGAAGATCGGTTGGGTACGCGGCACCGGTCTGATGGGCGGCAACGATCCGTTGGTCGCAGTGGTGGAACGTCACGGTCTGAAGACCTATTCGACCGCCGAGATCGCGGTGAAACTGCTCGATCTGGCCACTCACGAATCTCGTGAGGAAGCCGTCAGGGCTCCGCTCGACGTGGATCTGACCGGCGGCCTGGGTGCCGAGCCGATCGACATCAGGGCGCTTCGTGCCGAAGCCATGGCCGATGCCGAGGCCAAGGCCGCCGAGCAGATCGGATCGCAGGATGCAGACGGTTCCACGCCTGAGGGAACCATGCTGATCAAGGCGCTGCCTTCCCCGCGTGCCCCGCGCCAGGCGGCGGTCGATCTGAAGGATTGGCAGAACGTCACCGCACGTCCGGAAGACGAAATCGTCATCGTTTCCGTGGGTGAACTGGGCCCGTGGGGCTCCGGCCGCACCCGCTTCGAAGCCGAACTCGGCATCCATGCCGACGGGCGGGTCGATCTGTCCGCGGGAGCGGTGCTCGAACTCGCTTGGAACATGGGTCTGCTGACTTGGAACGACAGTCCGAAACCGGGTTGGTACGATGCCGACGGCAACCTGGTTCCCGAAGAGGACATCGCCGAACGCTACCACGACGAAGTCGTGGCCCGTTCCGGCATCCGTCCGTTCGACGAAGGCATGGGCGGCGATTATCAGGGCGGTACCGACGAGGAGGAGGCCGAAGTCTTCCTCGATCACGATGTGACCTTCGCAGTGCCGACCCGCCAGATCGCCGAAGAGTACGTCAAGCTCGACGAAGCCCACACTTCCATCGCAGCCGATGCCGAGTCGGGCGAATGGAACGTGACCCGTCATGCCGGCTCCATGATTCGCGTGCCGCGGCGCGCAGCCATGACCCGTACGGTCGGCGGCCAGTTCCCGAAGGGCTTCGATCCGGTCAAGTGGGGCATTCCGGCCTCCATGGTCGGCGACGTCGACAAGATCGCCCTGTGGAACATCGTCACCACCGTCGACGCCTACCTGTCCGCCGGCTTCACGCCGACGGAGATTCTCGAAGCCGTACACCCGTCCATGGTGGCCTCCACGCAGGGTACCGGGTTCGGCGGCATGGCCTCCATGAGGAAGCTCTATCTGGATCGTTTCCTCAACCATGAGATTCCGACCGACATCCTGCAGGAAGCCCTGCCGAACGTCGTTGCGGCACACGTGATGCAGTCCTACATCGGTGGCTACGGCAATATGATCCAGCCGGTCTCCGCCTGCGCCACCGCCGCCGTCTCCTTGGAGGAGGGCGCCGACAAGATCGCCCTCGGCAAGGCCGACTTCGTGGTCACCGGCGCAATCGACGACATCGGTGTGGAATCCGTGATTGGATTCGGCAACATGAACGCCACCGCCAATTCAGAGGAAATGTACGCCAAGGGCATCGACGCGCGCTTCTTCTCGCGCGCCAACGACCGTCGTCGCGGCGGCTTCGTGGAATCTCAAGGCGGCGGCACCATCCTGCTGACCCGTGGCGACGTCGCGTTGAAGCTGGGCCTGCCGGTCGCCGGCGTAATCGGATTCGTGCACTCCTATGCGGACGGCGCGCACACGTCCATCCCGGCTCCGGGACTGGGAGCGCTTGCTGCCGGCATGGGTGGCAAGGATTCCAAGCTGGTGCACGATTTGGCCAGACTCGGCGTGACCCCGGACGACATCGCCGTGGTCTCCAAGCATGACACGTCCACCAACGCCAACGATCCGAACGAGTCCGAGCTGCATAACACACTGGCTCATGCCATCGGCCGTACGGACGGCAATCCGTTGTTCGTGATTTCGCAGAAGTCGCTCACCGGCCATGCCAAGGGCGGTGCCTGCATCTTCCAGGTCAACGGGCTGACGCAGCTGTTCAAGTCCGGCGTGGTTCCGGCGAATGCGGCGCTCGACTGCGTCGATCCGAAGCTCGAGCGCGACGATCACATGGTCTGGCTGAGGGAACCATTGAAGATCGGTGCCGTCAAGGCGGGTCTCGCCACTTCGCTGGGCTTCGGCCACGTGTCCGGCTTCGCCGCAATCGTGAATCCGGGCGCCTTCGAAGCCTCCGTGGCGTACACCGCAGGTCGTGAGGCCCTGAAGACATGGCGTGAGCGCGCCAACGCACGTCTGGCCGCCGGTCAGCGCCGCCTCGAGGAAGGCATGATGGGTCGTGCCGCGCTCTATGAGCCGATCGACAACCGTCGCTTCCATGAGGACGGCCGCGGTTACGACGCCCACGAGGTCGAAAAGGCCATGCTTCTCGACCCGAACGCCCGTCTGGGAGCATCCGGCTACTTCGAGGCGTGAAGGTCGGGCTGGCTTGCACAGGCAGGCCAGCCGTCCTGTCGAAATGATTGACGAAAGCCGCCGTCGGCGGGTCGTCCGAGCCGCATTGCGGTACCGTGACGACCCGCCGACGGCGGGTTGCCGTATTGCGTAGGGAATCTCCCATTGGTTCGGCGATTGGGGGTTCCTACGATTGATGTGCGCAGGCAGCGGTCGTCGGAACGTTGCGGTTGAGGTATGAAAGGGATCGTTCAATGCTGGGCTTGGGACATGACGTGGTTGACGTGGGCGCGTTCGGCGAACAGTTGGGCTTGCCCGGCTCGCGCATGCGCGGATTGTTCTCCGCGCGCGAACTACGCCAGGCGGCGCAACGTGCGAAGGCCAAGAACGACGGTGAGACGGTGCATCTCGCCGTCCGCTGGGCCGGTAAGGAGGCTTTCCTCAAGGCTTGGTGCGAGGCGTTGGCTTTCGTGGCGGAACGTGATGCCGCCACTCCCGCACGCCCCTACACCATTGACGCTTTCCCTTGGCCGGACATCGAAATCCTTGACGATTCGCATGGCGTGCCCCATGTCTGTCTGTCCCCGGAAGTGCGGTGCAAGTTGCGGGAATCCCTGGGATCGCCGCAATGCTATGCGATACACATCTCCTTGAGTCATGACGGAGCCATCGCATCGGCGGTGGCGTATATCACTGCCGACAGGGGGTGATGGGCGGCCATCAAACGTTTGAGAGTAGGTGAGAGCACGCGTCGAACCGGTTTGGTAAACGCAATGAGCCGCGCTACACTGAGTGGCAACGCAGCAACGGGAGCTGCGTAAAGACTCACAACAACGAAGTTTCCCAAAGGAGTCCGCCCATGGCCGCACGTTCCAAGTCCGACGAAGCATTCGCAAATCGTCTCGCGCAACATGGCGAGGAGCTGGAGGAACTGTTCACGAGCCTGTATGGCGATGCCGAAGCGTTGGAAAGCCTGCGGGAGCTCATGAATGAGGCCCATGCGGCCCGACCGGCCGATCTGAAGCGTCTCGACACCAAACGCGTGGCCGATCCGGAATGGTACAAGCGCGGCAACATGTTCGGCATGACCATGTATACCGACCTGTTCGCCGGAGATCTTAAGAATCTCGCCGAGAAGGTGCCCTATCTCAAGGAGCAGAAGCTTACCTACCTGCATCTGATGCCGCTGCTGAAAATGCCGCATCCGCAGAACGACGGCGGCTATGCGGTGGAGGATTTCGATTCGGTCGACCCGAGCCTGGGCACCAACGAGGATCTGGCTGCGCTCACCAAGAAGCTACGCCGCGCCGGCATCAGCCTGTGCCTCGACTTCGTGATGAACCATACCGCATCCAGCCATCGCTGGGCTAAGGCCGCACAGGCGGGCGACCCCGAATATCAGGGCTATTACTATTGCTACGACGACCGCACCGTCCCCGATCAGTATGACGCCGTCGTGCCGGAGGTCTTCCCGGCCACCGCACCCGGCAACTTCACATGGAACGAAGACATGCACAAGTGGGTGCTCACATCGTTCTATCCGTTCCAGTGGGACCTGAACTACCGCAATCCGAAGGTGTTCATCGCCGTGATGAAAAGCGTGCTGGGACTCGCGAACCTCGGTGTCGAGGTATTTCGCATCGACGCCGTGCCGTACATCTGGAAGGAGCTTGGCACCAACTGCCGCAATCTGCCACAGGTGCACACCATCGTGCGCATGCTGCGCATCGTGCTCGAATGCGTCTGCCCGGCAGTGGTGCTCAAGGGCGAGGTGGTGATGGCCCCGAAGGAACTCGCCGCCTATTTCGGCACTCCCGAACATCCCGAATGCCACATGCTGTACAACGTGTCCATCATGGTGAATCTGTGGAGTGCACTCGCCAGCGGTGACGTGCGCCTGCTGAAGGACCAGCTCGACAAGCTCGACGCGTTGCCGGGGAACTGCTGGTTCGTGAACTATCTGCGTTGCCATGACGATGTCGGCTGGGGCCTCGACGAGCCGGAGGAGCTTCGCCTTGGCATCGATCCGCTGAAGCATAAGGAGTTTCTGTATCACTTCTATGAGGGTTCCGTACCCGGCAGTTGGGCCATGGGCGAGCTGTACAACTACGACGAGGCGTCGAAGGATGCGCGCAGCTGCGGCACCACGGCCAGCATGTGCGGCGTGGAACGTGCGCTGATCACGCACGACAGGCCGTTGTTGGACATTTCGATGAAACGCGATCTGATGATGCATTCGGCCATGGCGTTCCTGCGAGGCTTCCCGATGCTGAGTTGCGGCGACGAGATCGTGCAGCTCAACGGTTGGGAATACAAGGAGGATCCGGATCGCGTCGAGGACTCCCGTAATCTGCACCGCAGTCCGTTCAATTGGGAGAATGCCGAGAAGCGCAAGCAGGCCGGCACCCTGCAGAAGCGGATGTGGGACGGTCTGAAGGGCATTCGCGAGATGCGCGACGATCCGTGTTTCGGTCCGGATGCATGGGTTACGACGTGGGATGCGCACAATGATGCCGTATTGGCGATGGTGCGCCATGTGGAAGGACGCACGGTGCTGGGACTGTTCAACTTCTCGTCCGCACGCCAGACCGCCTACCTTGATTCCGACGGCGACATCATGCTGCCCGCCGAGGTTACCCTCGAACCCTATCAGGTCTGTGTGGCCGAAGCATAGGGCAGACAGGGGAGACTTGCGATTGTTGGGGGAGTGTGTATAATGGCTCGAGTCGTTTCGTGTCGGCTCGGGCCGGCGCAAGGCGGTACGCGGATGTAGCTCAATGGTAGAGCCTCAGTCTTCCAAACTGATTACGCGGGTTCGATTCCCGTCATCCGCTCCATAACGGGCTTAAGAGAAGAAGCAAGGCGTGCCTGATGGCACGCCTTTTGCATACCTGCCGTGCGATTGCGTGACGTGCCGGGTATGCTATAACTGCTGCGAGACGACGCGATGGTCGCAGGAATCGCATGTATAAATGGAGCGGAACATGGCACAGGCGAAAAGCAACAAGGCTGCGGAAGCCGTTGACGGCGCGGTTGAGACGGTCGACGTTTCCAAGCACCCGACCGCATCCATCGAACGGTCCGACCTGTCCTTGGCCGACATCGAGCGCCGCGAATCGCATCCGGGCCGTTGGGTGCTGTTCATCGTGCTGGTGCTGGCGGCCATGATCGCGCCCTACTGGTGGGGCCGCGCCATCGCGGTGAAGGACGCCACCTGGCTGGTCGCGCATCTGAGTTTTCTGAATCCCCGCGGCGTCGCGCTGATTTCGTGGACCGTCACCATCATGACGATGGCCGGCCTGGGGCTTATGGTCGCCGACGCGAAGAAATGGCTGTGGGGTACGATCTTCGTCATCGGCCTGGCCGCCGAACAGTTCGTGGCCGGCCTGTGTCTGCTGAGCTTCAACTTCTGGAATGCCACCTATGTGATGTACGGCAATGCCTCGGGGCTGGCGAATGCCGCCAATCTCGGCATCATCGCGGCCGGCTTCGGCGTGGCCGTCTATGCCGTGCTGTGGGTGGGGCTGCTGGTGTGCATCAAGAAGGAATCGAAGCTGAACGTATTGACGCGCAGCTGGGCCTCGTTCATCCTGTTTTTCGTGATCGAGCTGGTCGCGCTGGGCGTGGTGCTGTTCGGGGGGTTGCTCACCGCCGTCTGACATCGGTCCGTCCGATTCCGCGGATTCGCATCATGATGATTTGGTCCGGGCTTCGTGTATGATTGCCATTTGGCGTGTTTCGCCCGCGGATAGAGAGCGCGCCGGTATTGGGCCGGCAGCACCGCGCAGCAACATAAGGAGGATGCCGTGGCACTTACGGCTGAGGAAAAGCAGGAAATCATCAAGACTTACGCTACCCACGAGGGTGACACCGGCTCCCCGGAGGTCCAGGTTGCTCTGCTGACCAAGCGCATCGCTGATCTGACCGAGCACCTCAAGGAGCACAAGCACGATCACCATTCCCGTCGTGGTCTGTTGCTGATGGTCGGTGACCGTCGTCGTATGCTTGACTACCTCAAGCGCGTTGACATCAACCGCTACCGCTCCCTGATCGAGCGTCTGGGTCTGCGCCGATAGTATAATCTTCCGCCCGAGCGTCATACGGCGCCCGGGCGTTTTTGCATGACAGCCGCGATGAGGAAAGACAGTATGAAGGCCCAACGGTTTGGGGCGTAAGAGGTCTAGAATCAAGGATTGAGGAAAGCGACGAAGGTACCGTCGCGTCACGCATGTTGAAATCGGTGGACGTCCGCTGAAGAGGACAACCGATAGTTGGTTAAGTAAAGTACAGAAAAAGGAGGAACCCTATGGAGGGTCCCGAAATCAAGGCTGTAGAAGCCGTTATCGATAATGGTTCATTCGGCAAGCGCACGCTGCGCTTCGAGACCGGTCGTCTCGCCCAGCAGGCGGATGGTGCCGTCGCCGCCTATCTTGATGATGATTCGATGATTCTGTCGACCACCACCGCCGGTTCCAGCCCGAAGGAGAACTACGACTTCTTCCCGCTGACCGTCGACGTGGAAGAGAAGATGTATGCCGCCGGCAAAATCCCGGGCTCGTTCTTCCGCCGTGAGGGCCGCCCGAGCTCCGAGGCCATTCTCGCCTGCCGTATCATCGACCGTCCGCTGCGTCCGTTGTTCCCGCACACCCTGCGCAATGAGGTGCAGGTCGTCGAAACCGTACTCGCCGTCAATCCGGATGATGCCTATGACGTCATCGCACTGAACGCGGCTTCCGCCTCCACCATGATTTCCGGTCTGCCGTTCGAAGGCCCGGTCTCCGGTGTGCGTCTGGCTCTGATCGACGGCCAGTGGGTCGCCTTCCCGCGTTGGAGCGAGCGTGAGCGCGCCGTGTTCGAAATCGTGGTCGCCGGCCGCGTCGTCGAGAACGGTGACGTCGCCATCGCCATGATCGAAGCCGGTGCCGGCAAGAACGCCTGGCACCTCATCTACGACGAAGGCCAGACCAAGCCGGACGAGGAAGTCGTCGCCGGTGGTCTCGAAGCCGCCAAGCCGTTCATCAAGGTGATCTGCGAGGCCCAGGCCGAGCTCAAGAAGATCGCCGCGAAGGAAACCAAGGAATTCCAGCTCTTCCCGGAGTACACCGAGGACCTGTACAACCGTATCGACGAGATCGCGCACGCCGATCTCGATGAGGCTCTGTCCATCGCCGAGAAGCTGCCGCGTCAGGATCGCATCCACGAGATCAAGGAAGGCGTCAAGGCCACCCTCGCGGAAGAGTTCACCGACATGGACGACGCCGAGAAGGACAAGGAGATCGGCAACGCCTTCAAGGAGCTGCAGCGCCAGATCGTGCGCCGTCGTATCCTGACCCAGGATTACCGCATCGACGGCCGTGGCCTGCGTGACATCCGCACCCTGTCCGCCGAGGTGGACATCGTGCCGCGCGTGCACGGTTCCGCCCTGTTCCAGCGTGGCGAGACCCAGATTCTGGGCGTCTCCACCCTGAACATGCTCAAGATGGAGCAGCAGATCGACGCACTGTCCGGTCCGCAGTCCAAGCGTTACATGCACAACTATGAGATGCCGCCGTATTCCACCGGCGAGACCGGTCGCGTCGGTTCCCCGAAGCGCCGTGAGATCGGCCATGGCGCCCTCGCCGAGAAGGCTCTCGTGCCGGTGCTGCCGAGCCGCGAGGAGTTCCCGTACGCCATCCGTCAGGTCTCCGAGGCCATCGGTTCCAACGGTTCCACCTCCATGGGTTCCGTGTGCGCCTCCACGCTGTCCCTGCTCGCCGCAGGCGTTCCGCTGAAGGCTCCGGTCGCGGGCATCGCCATGGGCCTGGTGTCCGGTGACGTCGACGGCCAGCACATCTTCAAGACCCTGACCGATATCCTCGGTGCCGAAGATGCCTTCGGCGACATGGACTTCAAGGTCGCCGGCACCTCCGAATTCATCACCGCCCTGCAGCTCGACACCAAGCTCGACGGCATTCCGGCCGACATTCTGGCCTCTGCCTTGCAGCAGGCCAAGGAAGCCCGCACCACCATCCTCGAGGTCATCAACGAGTGCATCGACGGCCCGGCCGAGATGAGCCCGTTCGCGCCGCGCATCATCACCACCACCGTTCCGGTCGACAAGATCGGCGAGGTCATCGGTCCGAAGGGCAAGATGATCAACCAGATCCAGGAAGAGACCGGCGCCGAGATCGCCATCGAGGATGACGGTACCGTGTTCATCTCTTCCGAGGGCGGCGAAGGTGCCGAAAAGGCCAAGGAGATCATCGACTCCATCGCCAACCCGCACGTGCCGGAATCCGGCGAGACCTACAACGGCAAGGTTGTGAAGACCACCTCCTTCGGTGCCTTCGTGAACCTGACCCCGGGTACCGATGGCCTGCTGCACATCTCCCAGATCCGCAACCTGGCCAACGGCGAGCGTATTGACGCCGTCGAAGACGTGCTCAAGGAAGGCGACACCGTTGAGGTGATCGTGCAGGGCGTCGACGACCGTGGCAAGATCAGCCTCGCCATCCCGGGCTTCGAGGATCAGGAATCCTCCGCACCTCGCCGCGAGCATGGCGACCGTTCCGATCGTGATGACCGTCGTGGCGGCCGTGGCCGTCGTGACGATCGCCGTTCCGATCGTGACGACCGTGACTACGATGATCGTCCGCGTCGCCGTCGTTCCGATCGTGACGACCGTGATTATGATGATCGTCCGCGTCGCCGTCGCGAACGTGACTATGACGATCGTGACGACCGTGACTACGATGATCGTCCGCGTCGTCGTCGTTCCGATCGTGACGATCGCGACTACGACCGTGATGACCGTCGTTCCGACCGTCGCGGCGGTCGTGGCCGCCGTGATGACCGCAATCCGCGTTACGCCGCCGACGAGAACTACGACGAGTACCGCGCCGATCGCGAAGAGCGTTCCGAACGCCCGCGTCGCCGCATTCGTCGCGACTTCGATCCCTTCGAGGACTGATGGCAAAGGCTGATAGCTAGAGGCTTCATCGCAACGAACGCGTGGAGGGCCGCCCTGACTGATTCGGGGCGGCCCTCCACGCGTTCGTCATTGCGTGGCAATCATGGTGCCGCCCTGCATATCGGAGTCGGATGCCATTTGGGATGAAATAGGCAAGATAGTACAATGTGTAGGGTCTATGCGAAGATAGTCAAGGAAATAATAAGCTAAAGGTAAGGATTGGCGATGAATATTGGCATTATTATCGCGGTCGTCGTAATTGTTCTTATTGTGCTGTGGGCCATTTCCGCTTATAACGGCTTGGTTACCTTGCGTAACCGCGTCAAGAACGGTTGGGCGCAGATCGACGTGCAATTGAAGCAGCGTGCGGATCTCATCCCGAACCTTGTCGAAACCGTCAAGGGCTATGCCAGCCACGAGTCCGAGGTGTTCACCCAGGTGACCCAAGCACGTGCGGGCGTGGTACAGGCGGCTCAATCCGGCGACGTGGCACAGCGCATTCAGGCCGAAAATCAGCTCAGCCGTGCACTGGTCAACCTGCAGGCCACCGCCGAGGCATATCCGGAACTGAAGGCCAACGAAAACTTCATGGATCTGCAGTCCCAACTCAAGTCCCTCGAAGAGAAGATCGCCTACGCCCGTCAGTTCTACAACGATGTGGTACAGAAGTACAACACCCGGATCGAAGTCGTGCCGACGAACATCATCGCAGGCCTGTTCCACTTCGAGCAGGCGACGTACTTCCAAGTCGACGAAGCCGATCGCCAGACGCCTCAGGTCAAGTTCTGACCGATACCCCCTAAGCCTCATCCGCAATGTGGATGAGGCTTTTGCGTCCGTCCGGTTTTTCACGGCTTCACACGGAAAGGAGTGCCGATGAAGTTCAGACACATGCTTACCAGCGCCATCACCGCCATAATCGTCAGCGTAATAGTGGTGGGTGGCATCATCGTGGTCTTCGAGGCCAACGGCGACGAGCCCGATATGAGCTACAAAACGCTTGATCTGGATGCGCAGATTACGGCCGACGGCGATTTGAAGGTCACGCAGCATATCGATGTGACGCTTCGCGATCGCAGCGATGACGACTACGAACGTCCATGGAAGCAGCTGTACCAGCAGTATGATCTTTCCGAAGATGCGATCACCAACATCACCGACATCAGCGTATCCGACCCGTTCACCGGCAAGGAATATCCGCAGGGAAGCATTGCCATTCCGAGCAACTATTCCAAGCTGGAATGGAACGAACAGCATGCCGGGCAGTGGTATATCGCCGACGTGACCCAGGGTGATTCCAATCCGCAACCCTATGACCCGCAGACGCAAGGGTTCACGGCGAAGCATTCCAACGGTAATGGCGAATCGACTACGGCCCGGGTGGAACGGGAGTTGAAATCCGATTCCGCCGCCACTTCCGCCCAGCATCGTACCGTGGAAATCGGCTGGAACATTCCCTCGATTTCGTCGGCCAGCGGCCTGAAGTTCGACGTCAGCATGACCTTCAAGAATGCGGTTACGAAATACAAGGACGTCACCGCCATGCAGTGGGAGCCGTTCGGCAAGAAGAACCGGATTCCGATCGGTAAAGTGACCGGTACGCTCACCTTCCCCGATGGCGCCACCAGCAAGAACACGTGGGGTTGGCTGCACGTCACGCGTGCGAATTCGACCGATCGCGGCAAGAATGGTTCGCTCGTGTTCTCCGCCGATGACATACGATCGGGCGATTATCTTGACATCGTGGCCATGTTCGATTCCACGTTGGCCGGCAATGTGGCGCGCACGTCGGGCAAGGACGCCAAGAGCACGTTCATGAAGATCGAAACGCAGGACGAGAAGGAATGGCGTGATGAACAACGTCACTCCGCCAGAATGCGCGTATTGAGCTGGGTGGTCACGGGCGCGCTCGGCATCATATTGTGCATACTGGGCATGATTGGCGCCATTCGCAGCATCAGGGCATCGCAATACCATGGTGGCATCGAGTATTGGCGTGACCCGCCGGACATGTCTCCGGCCAGCGCGGCCAAGCTGATGGGGGTGTTGGCCGGACCGTCCGGACTTGGCGGGAGGGACTCGAGCATTCGTAACCGCCAGATGAGTTCGACCGTCATGTCGTTGGCCTCAAAGGGGGCAATCGCCATCTATCCCGGACCTGCGGAGCTGTATGTCGGTTATGACATGTCCGCTACCAGCGCAACGACGTTGGCGGCGATGATCGCTTCGAACGGCAAGGAATCGGAGCTGCGCAAGTCCAGCACCGTGGTGATTTTGCCGGTGGTCTACGACAATGTCGAATCATTGAATCTCAGCCAATCCGAGCGGGCCGCACTGGACATTCTGGTCAAGGCCGCAGCGCTGACCGGCAGCAGGGTCTACGATCTCAAGGCCATGAAGAGCGCATTGGGGAAGTACAGCAAGGCCTACAAACTGCAGGAAGCCTTCGACAGAGCCTGCGACAAGGAATTCGGCAGGCTTGGTGCCACGCAGAGCACCGGTTACGGTGCGCGTATGTGCGGCGTGTTTGGCGTTCTGCTCAGTCTTGTCATGACGGTCAGGTTCGTCAGTTCGGGAAGCGAGTTGGCGTTGGCGCTCGTGGAATGCCTGCCGATCATGGTGGTGTCGATATTCATCATCAAGATCACGCGTTCCACCGCCATCACCGAGGCGGGGCAGCAGTATGCCGGTCAGGTGCAGGGGTTGAAGAACTACCTGGAGGATTTCAGCGATTTCACCGATCGCAACGTACTCGACCTGACCCTGTGGGGTCGTTACATGGTATATGCGACGGCGTTCGGCATTTCCGCGAAGGCCGCCGCGCAGTTGGCCAAGGCCTACCCTGAGGTGACCGATCCGGAATGGTTGGATCAGAACGCCGCGTCCTCGTACCTGTACTGGCCGTGCCGTTCGTATTCACTCACGTCGGGTTCCGCTTTCGCTTCGGCGGCCGGATCGTTCGATGCATCGGCGTTCAGCGCGAATTATGGCGATTTCGGAGCGCAGCTGAATTCCAGCTTCTCCGACATTCGCTCCACCATGGCCGCGACTGCGCCGTCATCATCCAGCGGTGGTTCCGGTGGCGGCTTCTCCGGTGGTTCCGGTGGCGGCTTCGGCGGTTCGTCCGGTGGCGGTGGCGGCGGCTCGTTCGGCGGACGCTGATCGGCCACTGAGACCGCGTATGGAAAGCCTACCTTTCGCCTAGGGCGATTGGTAGGCTTTGCTGTTGGAGGGCAGGGATTTCCGTAGAAATCCATGCTGGTAAGACAAGGCTTCTTTGAAGGAGAAGACATGACCCTGTTCCGCAATCTCGGACCGTTCCGCACCACCGCCATCGGTCACGGTGAAATGCCGCTGACCATCGAAAACAACCGTGGCCATGACATCGGCATCGAAACGCTGCACGCCTCACTGGACGCAGGCTGCCGCCATATCGACACCGCCTGGGCCTACTACACTCCGGGCGAGGAGGAGCAGACCGGTGAAAAGCTGGTGCGTGAGGCCCTGGAAACCTGGCATGGCCCGCGCGACGAGGTCACCGTGGCCACCAAGGTCGGTCTTCGTCGTGCGTGGGAGGGCGACAAGCCGGTGTGGCCGCGCGATGGCAAGCCGGAGCATCTCATCGCATACGGCAAGCAGTCCGCGCAGGCGCTCGGCGTCGATTCGATTGACTTGCTGTACCTGCACCGTCATGATCCGGAAGTGCCGTACAACGAGTCCTGCGAAGGCATCAAGGCATTGCTCGATCAGGGTGTGGCCCAGTGGGCGGGCGTTTCCAACGTGAGCATCGAGCAGTTGAAGATCGCGCAGGAGATTCTCGGCGACAAGCTCGTAGCCGTGCAGAACCAGTATTCCCCGATTCACCTGGAGACGCAGGATACGCTGGACTACTGCGCCGAGGCCGGCCTGGCGTTCGTATGCTGGAGCCCGCTCGGCGGGTATCGCCATCCGTATGATGAGCACCTGTTCGACCCGTTCCGTGAGGTAGCGGCCAAGCATGACGTGAGCTACCAGCAGGTAGTGCTCGCTTGGGAGCTTGCCAAGGGTGATCATATGTTCGTGATTCCGGGAGCGCACCGCCCCGAAACCATTCTCGACTCCCTGAAGGCCGATGATCTTGAGCTCACCGATGAGGAGCTTGCCTTCCTCGGCTGAGCGTCTCCGTCGATCTGCCTTTTGACGTCTTTCGTGGCCGTAATCAGCATGGTTGCGGTACGGGTTTGCGGCGCCAAAGACGGCAAAAGGCAGCGGGCTTACAGGATGGCGATGGCAAAGTCCGCGAGGAGCTTGATGCCGTAGAGCATCACCACGGCACCGCACGCCCGGTTCATGAAGCCGATGACCTTCGGGCTGAACTTATGGCTGAACACCGAAATCAGCAGCGTAAGCCCGATGAACCATAGTGCGGAAGCGATTTCCACGCCCGTGATGAACGGCGTGGACTGCGACATGGTGAGCGTGGCGCTGAAGGCGCCGAGCATCAGCGTGCCGTCGATGATGGCCTGCGGGTTGAGCCATGTCACCACGCCGGCGGTGATGATGGTGCTCAGCAGTTCGTTATCGCCGCCGAAGCGTGACGCCACCTGATGCGCCGTATTACGGGACTGAGCGATATTGTCGGAAGACTGGCCATGCTTTCTGGCGAACAGCAATCCCGCACCGATATGGAGCACGACCAGCCCGCCGACGGCCAGAACACCCAGGCGCAGCGGGTCGTAACGTTGCATCAGCTTGCCGATGCCGAAGAAGCATGACAACGACAGCGAAACATCAAAGACCAATACGATCAGGGCGGTCAGCAACGCACGTCGGCGCGGCTTGGTCAGCGCCGAATTGATGACGAACAGATTCTGCATGCCGATCGGTGCGGTATACGCCAATCCCAGCGTGAGACCCTGCAAAAACAATCCCATAACAACCTCAGCATTCTCACCCAAAAACGTTTGGCTGGTTTTCCTTCATCCAACCAATCTCAGCCAAATCGTCATCGCATAAAAAGGGTGTTTCATCCTTATATCGCAAAGATATGCGCTTAAACTAGTGATTATCTTAGAGGCATAATTACAGTAGACAACCAGCCAAAGTCTTGAAGTTGGTCCAACCAAGCGACCAACTTGGCCGAATCGACCGCAAGGAGGGTCATGGCACGTGTCGCCCCACTGAACATCGACTGGAAGCCGAGTCGTGAATCCGGCAGGCCCATCACCGAGCAGATCGTCGACTACATGTGCGAACAGGTGTCGAGCGGCAACTGGGCCATCGGTTCGAGGCTTCCGTCGCAGCGTGCCCTGGCCGAATGGTTCGGCGTGAACCGTTCCACCATCATCGCGGCCATCAACGAACTGTCGGATTACGGCATCGTCGAAGGGCAGCATGGCGCGGGCACGAGAATCGTCAGCAATACGTGGTCGCTGATGCTGCCAGGCGCGCCGGACTGGGCCGATTATGTGGGCTCCGGCTTTTTCAGGGCGAACAACGCCACCATCCAAGCCATCAACCGCTACGAATTCGTGCCGAACATGACCCGCATCGGCACCGGCGAACTCGACCCACGGCTTTTTCCCAAAGCCATGTGGAAGCAAGTGCTCGGCGAGGCGGCGAACGAGATCGATTCGCTCGGCTACCCGCCGCCGGAAGGACTGCCCGCATTGCGTGAGGCGATCGCCGCACACATGTGCGCCACGGGCATCGAATGCACGCCGGCGCAGGTGCTGGTGACGAGCGGCGCATTGCAGGCGTTGCAGATGATCTCCATGAGCCTGCTGCCGGCGAACTCCATCGTCTATGCGGAATCGCCGAGCTACGTCAAGTCGTTGCAGATCTTCCAATCGGCCGGCATGCGCCTGAAAGGCGTGCCGATGGATGCCGACGGCTTGGATGTGGCCGCGTTGCAACGGCTGTTGCTGGGGCAGGAGACCATAACGTCATCATCCGGCCTGCCATCCGACCATCTGCCGTCGGCCACAACGAAGAAGCATGCGGAGAACGCCATTCTGTACACGATTCCGACCAATCATAATCCGACAAGCATCACCATGAGCGAGCGGCGGCGGCATGAACTGATCGCATGTTGCGTGGCCAACCGTCTGCCGATCATCGAGGACGGTGCCTACCGCGACCTGGTATTCGACGGTGAATCGCCACTGCCGTTGAAGGCGCTTGACGAGACCGGCATGGTGATTACGCTCGGCAGTGCGTCGAAGGCGCTGTCTCCGGGACTGCGCATCGGTTGGATCGTGGCGAACGAGCCGATCGTGCAACGCCTCGCCGACGTGAAGATGCAGATGGACTACGGCGCGAGCGTCCTGAGCCAGTGGACGTTCACCCGCTTCCTGAGTTCCGGTCTGTACGACGAATACGTTGCGGGATTGAAGATCGAGCTTCGTCGGCGGCGTGACCGCGCATTGGAGACGTTGCGCAAGACGATGTCGGGACTTGCGCATTGGACCACGCCGCATGGTGGCTTCTACATCTGGCTCACCTTCGACCGTTCGATGCGCATGAATCGCCTGTTCCAGGAGACCGCGGAACGCGGCGTACTGCTTAATCCGGGCGACATCTACGATTTCGCAGCCGACAATTCCCTGCGTCTGAGCTACTCCTACACCACGCCGGAGGAATTCGCCGCCGCCGTGGACGTACTGGCGGCGGTCGCCCGAGAGTTGGGATAAGCCGATATGACGCGATTTTCCGGTTGATTGACGCATTTGCGGGTGTTGCCGCAAGGGAATCCATGGCGTAATGGGTCTTGTAGCCATACAAGAGAGGAGAACGTCATGGCTGGTCTTAACAAGGAAATCAATTTGCCACGCGGCGTCGCGCTGGCGGTCGGTATGGTGCTTGGCTCGGGCATGCTGGGCCTGCCCGGTATCGTGGTTGCCGCGGTCGGATGCCGGATGGCGATCGCCAGCTGGCTTGCCGTCATCCTGGCCATGGTTCCGATGGTCGCTATTTTCAGCAGACTCGGCAGTCGCTACACTACGGCCGCCGGGCTTACCGAGTACGCTCGCATCGCTTTCGGCCCTTGGGCCGCGGATGCGACCTCCGTTCTTTTGTGGGGAACGTATGCGATTGGCATTCCGGCACTGGCATGGGTCGGCGGCGCCTACGTGTGCAGCCTGTTCGATATTGCGCAATATCCATGGGGACTCGTATGCGCGTTGATGATTCTGCTGGCGTCCACCATCGTCAATCTGCTGGGTACACGCCTGACGGCATTGATCAACACCATCTCGCTGTGGATGATTGCGGCACTGATCTGCATATTGGTCGGCACGCATCTTGATTTGCTGGTCCTCGGCATCCGCGAGCTGCCGTCGATCACGACCGGATTCGACCTGTCCGGCCTGATTTCCGGAGCGGGTCTGATCGTCTGGGCGTTTCTCGGCTGGGAGAACATGTCCTTCAGCGCGGAGGAGTTTCGCAACCCCAAACGCAACATTCCAATGACCTATTGGATCAGTTTCGCAGTGGTATCCGCGCTGTATTTGGCGCTGGCGTTCGTGGTCAACGGTGCTGAAATCGCCGGTACGCACATCACAGGCGCTTCCGGCCTGACCTCGCTGCTGCCCGATGATTGGAAAGCCGTGATCACGGTGCTCATCGTCATCGCCATTCTCGCCAACGCGAACTCATGGGTTCTGGGAGCAAGCCGGCTCACCTTCTCGGCCGGGCGCAACGGACTGCTTCCCGGCATCTTTACGAAGACCAACCGCAATGGCGTGCCCGTCAATGCGCTGATCGCCATGCAGGTCATCTATACGGGCGTTATCGTCATCGCCGGGCTTCTGCATCTCAAGGCCGATAACCTGGTGGGCATCGTCAGCCAGGATTTCATCGTGCTGTACGTCGTGTCCATCATCGCGTTCATCATCAGCGAGCGGAACGAAGGCGAGGTGTCAGGTGCCTCCTGGTTGATCGCATTGCTGTCGCTGGTCCTATGCGGCATTATCCTGACCGGCTTCACATGGTGGATCCTGTATCCGACGATGCTGGTGGCGGTGGGTGCCGCGGTTCATCGTCGCCGCATGCGACGGGGAAAATGACGATGGGCCGTCGGAAGGCTTAAGAACAAGGCGTTTTCGGGGCTATTGACGGAGTGTGCCGTTTGGTGGGTTTCCTGAGGAATCCGCCAAACGGCTCCGTTCGTTTCGGAGTTGGAATTGGTGGGGCGTCATGCCGAAAAGCCGGAGAAAATGACGTCTCATAAGGTCGGTATCCGAAAAACCGACGGCATGGGCAATCGAATCGATGCGCATGGTCGTGGATATGAGAAGAGACTGCGCCATAAGAAGCCGTTCGCGCAATATCCATTGATGGGGAGTGGTTCCCCATTCCTTGAATTTTCGTTCCAAGGTCCTTACGGACATTCCCAATGCCGCGGCGAGGTCGCCTGCTTTCCATGGATGCTCCGGATGCGCGAGGAACAGCATGCGTAGGTGGTCCAGATCGCTGTCGAACCGGTGTTGTGACGAAGAGGTGGCATCGGCGATCTGGATATGGCTTCCGCTGCGTTCCAGCGTCACCGCCATCTGTTTGGATACCGATTCGGCGATCGCGTCGCCGAGTAGTTGACGGGTGATGCTGAGACATGCATCCGTTCCCGCACTGGCGCCTGCGGAGGTCCAGATGTTGTCTTGCTGTACGTACAGGACATTGTGCCTCACATTGATTGCGGGGTACTGCTCGCCGAGTTGTTCGCAGTACTGCCAGTGGTGGTGGCGATCCTACCGTCAAGCATGCCACAGGACGCCAGCCAGAAGGCTCCGGTGCATAGCGAGACCAATGTGGTTCCCTGGCTGTGCGCATGCTGAAGGAGCGTGATTTCCTGCTCTCTCGCTTGGGGGACCGTGCCGATTTCGAATGAGGAAAACCCCGGAATCACCAGAATCGAGCAACAACGGCAGGCCTCATCGAATGCGCATGTGGGTTGGGATCCGGTTATGCAACCGGATTCCATGGGCACGATGAAGACCTTGCCGTTCTCGTTCAGCGCCAAGGAAAACACTTCAAGGGCGGAGGCCATGTCGAAAGGCCTGGTGCGTCGCCACATAAGAATTCCCACATTCATGGAACGAACGTTACGGTTCCGGGGTACGGCGTTGGTGCCGTTCCCTTTTCGGGTATGTAAAATCTCCGACCGGAATCGAGTCCACGCTTCGACCCGTCATTTCTGCGATCCGCATGGCGTTTGCCGCCTGTCCCGTGAATCTACGAGAATGACAGATGGTCTGAATCGAAAGAAAACCGCGTAGGCGGCGAGTAAGAGGAACATTCGTGCAAAGAAGAAACAAGCCTGAGGTATTGGCTCCGGCGGGCAACCTGCGAGGACTCAAAACGGCCGTCGACTATGGTGCGGACGCCGTCTACTGCGGCGGCAAGGCGTTCGGCATGCGAAGCGCACCGAAGAATCTGAGCCTTGAGGATTTCGAAGAAGGCGCGCGCTATGCACATGAACGTGGCGCCCGCGTCTACGTGACCTTCAACGTGCTGCCGCGCAACAACGAGGTCGAGGCGATGCGCGAATATCTCGGCCAGCTGAAAGACACCGGCGTGGACGCGCTGATCGTCTCCGACATCGGCGTGATGCTCATGGCCAAACACATCGCGCCGAACCTCGAACTGCATGTGAGCACGCAGGCCGGCGTGACCAACTATCAGGCCGCGAACGCCTTTTACGAGCTGGGTGCGCGCCGAGTGGTACTGGCCCGCGAAATGGACTTGCAGGCCGTGCGCGACATCCGTGCACGCATCCCCGACGACCTCGACATCGAATGCTTCGTGCACGGTGCCATGTGCATGGCGTTTTCCGGCCGCTGCCTGTTCTCCAACTATCTGACCGGCCGCGACGGCAATCATGGCGAATGCGCGCAGCCATGCCGCTGGAAGTATTCGATCGTGGAGGAGAAACGCCCCGGCCAGTACTTCCCGATCGAACAGACCGAAGAGGGCGCGTACCTGTTCAACTCGCAAGACATGAACATGCTCGCCCATATCGACGATCTCATCGACTCCGGCGCGACGAGCCTCAAAATCGAAGGCCGCTCCAAGAGCGCGTATTACATCGCCGCAATGACGAACGCCTACAAGACGGCAGTCAACGAATACATGGTGCAACGCGGCTTCGAGGATACGGACGGCAATGTGCTGGAACCCTTCCGCGACCGCGTGATCCGCCCCTCGGATCCGGAGTACGGCAAGCCGGAAATCAACGATGCGATCATGCGCAATGCCGACGGCGCATTCGCGGGTAAACCGGATATCGATGCCGTTCCGGTCGTCGGCACCATCACGACCGAGCCGGAAGACCTGAGCTATCACGCGCGCAGCACGCGCCGCAAGTCGAATACGGCGGCCGAAGTGCTGCCGGACGGCTGGCATCACGCCGGCGTGCGCCCGGCGAGGCACATCACGTTGCCGGACTGGCTGCTCGACGAACCTGACAAGGTGGCCCACCGCGACTATTCCACCGGCTTCTACTATCCGGAACACAAGGTGCGGCAGAGCACCGACCGTTCCGCCTACTTCCGCGCATGGCTCGTCGTCGGCGAAGTGCTCTCCTGGAGTCCGGAAGACGGCGGACGCGTGACCATCATGAGCCGCAACAAGATCGAGGCAGGCCAGAACGTCGAATTCGTGCTGCCCGGGGCCGCGCCCCTCGCCTATACCGTGCCCGCGGGAGGATTCCGCGACGCCGACGGCCACTGGGTGGAGGCCATCAACAATCCGGCGCACGTCTTCTCCATGCCATGCCCGCAGGAAGTGCCCGTCAACGCCGCCATCCGCTCGCGTACGAAACAGCCGACGCTCAAAGCCGAATAATCGGCCGAAAAAAACGGTAGTAAGCCCAGCAATCGCAAGTAATCAAGGAATGTGACATGAGCAACGAACAGTACGATGACGCGATCCTCAATTCCAACGCCATCGACCCCACCGACAAAGACGGCAACCCGATTCCGGTGACCATCCCGATCATGCTGGCCCCCGGCATCACGGTGGTCTATACCACGCGACTCGGCGGTGCCAGCGAAGGTGACTTCGCGCACTTCAACCTCGGCGGCAAAACCGGAGACAACCCGGAACACGTACTCGCCAACCGCATGGCGCTCGCCGCCACGCTCGGCGCGAAGATCAGCCTCGTCAGCCAAGTGCATTCCGGCAACGCGGTGGACGTGGACGAGGCGTTCGTGCTGAACCGTCCGTTCGGATTCGACGTGTCCGGTACCAAGGCCGACACCGCGCGAACCGTTGACGACACCGCAGGGGAACCGGCCGTAATCGAAGCCGACGGCCAAGTGACCTCCCAAAAGAACGTGGCGCTCGGCATGTTCGCCGCCGACTGCCTGCCGGTACTCATGGCCGACCCCGAGGCCGGCGTGATCGGCGCCGCGCACTGCGGCCGCCGCGGCCTGCAACAAGGCGTGATCGGCGCCACCATCGGCGCAATGGCCGCCAAAGGCGCAAAGCCGGAACGCATCGTCGCCACGCTCGGCCCCTGCATCTGCGGCGACTGCTACGAGGTGGGCGGCGACATCGCCGACGAATTCGACGCACAGTTCCCGGGAACGTTCACGCTGAGCCGTTTCGGGCAGCCGGGCATCGACATCGCCGCAGCCGCCCTCCAGGAGCTCGCCAAGGCGGGCGTACCGGCCGACAACATCGTCTCCTCCCGCCCGCGCGTCAATGCGGCCACCCAATATCTGAGCGAAGACGAGGAACTCGCCATGCTCTGCCAGAGCGACGGCGAAGGAGAACCGCAACTGTCGGAACGCTTCAGGAACATCCGCCGCAGCCTGTGCACGCTCGAGAATCCGCTATGGTTCTCGCATCGCCGTGCCGCGCTCGCCGGCAAACGGCACGAAGGGCGCATGCTGGCGCTGATCGTACGCGAATAGTCGTCGCCGCTGTTGCGGATTGCGTGCAGAAGATGAATGGAGGGCGTTGCGGCAACGCCCCTTGGTTTTACGGTGGAATCTATGACAGAGAGAGAACAGAGGCAGGCGCAGTCCGCGCCCGTAGTGGCCGTGGTATTGGCCGCCGGATTCGGCACCCGTTTCGATGAAAGCAACCCCAAGCAGCTCGTATCGGTGGGTGGCAAGCCGATCGTATGCTGGAGCATCGAGGCCTTCGAGAACAATCCACGGGTTTCCGACATCATCGTCGTGGTGAATGCGCGGGTGAACGACATGGTCAACGCGCTGATCGACGAGAACGGCTACGGCAAGGTGAGGGCCATCGTCCCCGGTGGCGAGGAACGTGTGGACAGTACGCTGGCGGCGTTGGATCTGCTGAAGCAGGCCGGAATTCCGGCAGATGCGAAGATCCTGATCCATGATTCCGTACGTCCGTTCGTGGCCCAGCCATCCATCGACGGCTGCATCGACGCGCTTGACCGATTCGAGGCGGCCACCGTGGCCTTCGCCTCCACTGACACCGTGCTGCTGACCGAAGATCTCGGCGACCGCAAGATGGTGCGCGCCGTGCCCGACCGGCCGAACACCTTCCGTGCGCAGACCCCGCAGGCCTTCCGCTTCGACACCATCAACAAGGCGTACGAACTGACCGCGGCCGACCCCGGCTTCCATCCGACCGACGACACCCGAGTGGTCGTGGACTATCTGCCCGATACGCCGGTCGCCATCGTGGAAGGGTCCGAAACGAACCTCAAGATCACCACGCAGGCCGATATGCCGATTGCCGAAGGCATTGCGGCCAAGCTGACCGGACGCCCCGCAGCCATTGCGGGCGACGATACGGCCAAACAGGAGGCCAAGGCACGCATGCGTGCCGTGCTCGCCGAAGCCGCGGCCGAAATGCACCGCCGCTGAGGGCTCCGGCCGTAGGCGAACAACACCGCACATCCGGAACACGTACACTTGAATACCATGCAGCAGATCAATATCGTCATCTCCGGTTTCGACCCGTATGAAGGCGTCGACGTGAACCCCGCCATGCTGGTGCCGCAGGCGCTTGCGGAACGGTGGCGGGATCCGTCCGCGGACGAGGCGGGCTGCGACGATCTCCTGCAGGACGTCGACGTGGCCATTTCGACCGTCATGCTGCCGGTCAGTTTCGCCAATGCATGGCCCGCATTGCTGGACACCATCGAGAAGGCGCAACCGGACATCATCATCGCAACCGGCCTGAAACGTTCGTCCCGGGGCATTCTGCTGGAACGTTGCGCCACGAATCTTATGGATGCGGCCAAGCCCGACGCCGACAATGTGATCCCGAGCCGCAGGCCGATCAATCCGGAAGGTCCGGCCGCCTACTGGACGCGCCTGCCGCTGCGGTCGATCCTCAAGGATTTCGCCAAACATGAGATTCCTGCGACCCTGAGCTCTGATGCCGGCACCTTCGTGTGCAACTCGCTGTTCTATCATCTGCTGGATTGGTCGGCACGGCAGGACAGGCGCATTCTGTCGGGCTTCGTCAGCCTGCCGATCGTCAACGAGCAGCCGCATCCGCAGCATGGGCTGTCGCTCGCCCAGCAGATCGCCGCCGGTCGCGACGTGATTCGCGAAACCGTACGGTACCATCTGCAACCCTCATCCGGCGACATTCTGTTGGGATGACATGGACGATTTCTGGGAGATTCCTGTTCTCTGTGTGAGAATTATGCGACTGCCGTGAGTTTCGTGTTCCGGGTGCGCTAAAGTGCAAACGGACAGGGCTCGGAAGGTGAGCGTCAAAGAGGGAATTCGCGAAAGGAAAGCACCATGGTGGACCAGTTCCCAATCGTGTTGAGGGGGTACGACAAAGATAGGGTCGACGAGGCGTTCGCCGCCGCTCAGGAGACGGTGAACCGTCTTCGCGAGCAGGTGCAGGCCGATGACCAGACCATTCTGCAGCTTCAGGCGCAGCTGCAGGAGGAGAAGAATCGCAAGGCCAATCCGAATTCGTTCGCATCGCTGGGTGCCAACGCGCAGCAGATGCTGAGCTCCGCCGAGCAGACGAGCGCCGAACTGCTTGAACGCGCCAAGAAAGACGCCGCAGCGGCCCGTGCCACCGTGCAGTTGCAGGCCGAAACCCTGTTGAACAACGCCAAGATCGATTCCAAGCGCATCATGGACGATGCCAATGCGAAGGCGACCGCCGCACTCGCCAAGGCCAAGGCCGACGCCGAATCCATCACCACCAACGCGCAGCGTAACGCCGACCGTCTACGCAGCGAAGCGCAGAAGACCGTAACGGCACAGCGTCAGACCGTTGATCTGGAGCTGACGAATTCCCGCGAGGAGCATGATAAGCGTCTGGCCTCCGAACGTGCTTCCCAGCAGCGTGAGATTTCCGATATGCGCGCGGAAGCCACCGAGCAGATCGCCGCACAGCGCAAAAGCGCCAATGAGGAGATCGCCCGACTCAAAAGCGAGACCAACGATCAGATCGAGGCCGCGCTGGCCGATGCCAACAAGAAGCTCGCCGATGTGCGCGAGCAGGTTTCCAAGATGATGACCGATGCGCAGCGTCGTGCGGCGGAAATCACGGACACCGCCAAGGCCAAGGCGCAGGAGATCACCGATGAGGCCGAAGTGCACCGCACCAAGACCATGAGCCAGGTGAACGCCGAGGTCGAGCAGATTCGCGCCGACATCTCCGCCCAGCAGGATGAGGCCACCAAGAAGGTCAATGAGCTGCTGGCCGATCTGGCCGAACGTCGTGAAGCCGCCAAGCAGCAGGCCGATGAGCTGATCGCCGAGGCGAAGAATACCCGCGAAGAGGCCGATACGTACGCTTCCGACAGGCGGAACACGGCCGATGCCCAGGCCGCAAGCATCGTCAAGCAGGCTACCGAGGACGCCGACGAACAGATCAACGAACGCCGTGAAGCGGCCAAGGCCGAGCTCGACGGCGTGCAGAAGCGCATCGCCGACCTGCAGACCCGCGAAGCGCAGATCACGCAGCGTGTGAGCGAACTGCGTGCCATGTTCGCCAACGCCTTCTCCGGATTCGGCGCATCCAACCTGTCCGTGGTCAACGCCGTGGACGGTGAGGGCGCTGACGACAATCCGGAGGAACCGGCCGCGACATTCGATGAGGACGTCGCCGATGAGGCGCAGCAGGGCGACGAAGTCGCGCAATCCGCCGAATCCGCTGAATCTGAGGAATCTGCCGAATCCGTGGAATCTGCCGAAACTGAGGAATCCGCCGAATCCGTGGAATCCGCCGAGCACGCGGATGGTGAGACCGACGAGGAGCATGACGAGCGGTAATCGCTCGACGGCATCGAATCATCGACTAGACTCGATGGCGATGAAGGTACGGCACCTGTTCATGACGGCAGGTGCCGTTTATTCGTGGCATCGTCATGGAAATGGGAATCGGCACGGAGCCGATAACGATATGACTAAGGAGCATGATGGCTGAAATCACGCCGTTGAATAATGATGCATTGGCGTCGCTCGACGCCGCCTTTGAGGCAAGCGAACATAATCGTATGGCCATGAACGCCGTCACCGCGGCGGGCATCGACAAGGTGGCGCGCAACTATGATCGTGCACGCCTGCTGCAGCGCCGTTTCTCCACCATCGTGGATAACGGCACCGCCACGCATCAGGACCGTTCGGGCCGATGCTGGCTGTTCAGCTCGCTCAACGTGGCCCGCTTCGTGGCCAAGAAGAACATGGGCCTGAAGGAGTTCGAATTTTCGCAGAACTATGCCATGTATTTCGACAAGCTCGAGCGCGTCAACTACTTCCTGAACGACATGGCCGCGCTGATCGAAGCCGGCGAACCGGCTGATTCCCGCCTTGTGCAGCATCTGCTGCATGACGTGATGGGCGACGGCGGCCAGTGGACCATGGCCATGAACGTGTACAAGAAGTATGGCGCCGTACCGAAAGACCTGTTCCCGGAAACCGAATCCTCCAAGAACACCGGTGAGATGAACACGCAGCTGCGCCGCATGCTGCACACCGCCGTGGCGCACATGTACGCCGACCCCGCTTCGATCGAGTCGGTCATCGATTCGGCCACCGCCGCCGGGCACCGCATTCTGACGATTCATCTGGGCGAGCCGCCGAAGAGCTTCGACTGGGAGTGGACCGACCAGGACGGCGAATTCCATCGTGACGGCGAGATCACGCCGGTCGAATTCTGGAACAAGTATGTGGGTTCCGCCGATCTGGAGAGCTATGTGTGCCTGGTGGACGATCCGCGTCAGGAGCATGCCAAGGGCAGGAAGATCGGCATCGAGCATTTGGGCAATGTGGCCGGGGGAGACCCGACCGAATATCTCAACGTGCCGAACCAGTTCATGAAGGATTGCGTGCGCCGCATTCTCGAAGAACAGGGCATTCCGGTGTGGTTCGGTGCCGACTGCCATCCGATGATGGACCGTGAGAACGGTGCATGGGCCACCGACCTGTTCGAATACGGCAGGGTGTACGACGTCGATTTCGACCTCGACAAGGAAGCTCGCGTGCGCTACGCCGACTCTGCGATGAATCATGCCATGGCGTTCGTTGGCGTGGACGTGGCTGACGACGGTCGCACCACCCGCCGTTGGCGTGTGGAGAACTCTTGGGGCGACAAGATCGCCGACAAGGGCTACTTCACCATGAGCGACGACTGGTTCACCGAGTACGTCTACGAAGTCGCCGTGCCGAAGGCTCTCCTGCCCGACGAATACCTCAAGGCGCTTGAAGGGCCAGCCCAGATGCTCCCCGCATGGGATCCGATGGGCGCGTTGGCCCAATAAGCAAGACGCAAGGCGCGCAACGAGGAAACGCCGACTGTCCCACCATGCAGTCGGCGTTTTTCATATTCCGTTCCCATCCATTAATCTGACTTCGGTAACTCATATGAGTTCATGCATACGCAGATTCGTCAAGGAGGAGTGGAAGCGATGTCAGGTCTTCGCGGTCCGGATAGTTCACAGGATGCACGGCTGTTGGATGACCACGCCGTGTTTCCGGAGACCGTGGATGTCAACATTCGACAGCTTGACCCGATTCCCGCCCCTCGATATTTTCTCAAGGAACTGCCCCTCACCGACGAGATGAGCGATCTCGTGCTCACCTCCCGTCAGGAGATTCGCGACGTGCTGCATGGTCGTGACGATCGATTGCTCGCCATCGTCGGTCCCTGTTCGATTCATGATCCGAAGGCCGCGCACGAGTATGCCGAAAAGCTGGCCGCCGTCAAGCGAGAGCTTGAGGATCGCCTGGTCATCGTGATGCGCGTGTATTTCGAGAAGCCGCGCACCACCATCGGTTGGAAGGGCCTGATCAACGATCCTGATCTTGACGGACAGTTCAATATTCGCAAGGGCATGTGGCTCGCACGCAAGGTACTCACCGATGTGCTGAGCCTCGGTCTGCCTGCCGCGACCGAGTGGCTTGACCCGATCACCCCGCAGTACATCTGCGATCTGATCAGCTGGGGTGCGATCGGAGCGCGCAACACCGAAAGCCAGGTGCACCGCGAACTCGCTTCCGGCATGTCCATGCCGATCGGTTTCAAGAACGCCACCGACGGCTCCATCAAACCGGCCGCCGACTCCTGTTTCGCCGCCGCGTTCGAGCATCACTTCCTATCCATCAACCTTGACGGCCGTGTGATCTCCGCCGAAACCAAAGGCAATCCCGACTGTCATCTGGTGCTACGCGGCTCTTCACATGGACCGAACTGCGATGCCGCATCCGTGGCGCAGGCGCTGGTCGATCTGAAGGGCTCCAAGGCGTCCGGTCCGAGCGAACATGGTCTGATCATCGATGCGGCCCATGGCAACTGCGGCAAGAATGAGGTGCGCGAGGCCGAGGTGGTTGAAGACGTTGCCGCGCGTATCGCGTCCGGCGAACAAGGCATTCTCGGCATCATGATGGAAAGTTTCCTGAAGGCCGGCAACCAGAAGCCGGCCCCGCTCAGCCAGCTCGAATACGGCAAGTCCATCACCGACGCCTGTGTGCCGTGGGAGCGTACCGATCAGCTGCTGCACACTCTCGCCGACGCCGTTACCGCCCGCCGCAATCTCACCAAATAACCCTTCCTCAATCCACCGACGCTGGGCCCCGCCTCACCGTCGGCAGTTTGAGAAGGCACCCAAACCGCCGACGGTGACAGCCGCCCACCGTCGGCAGATTGAGGAAACATCCAAACCACCGACGCTGAGGCGGGGCCCAGCGTCGGTAGATTGAGCATCCTGTTTTGCGCCGTGATTGCTATTCTTGGGGAAGACAGTGACCAAGGAGAGACACATGCAGCAGCAGCTGAATACGCCGGAGGAACTTCGCGCCATCCGGCAGGCGATGGACGAGGGCAAGAACCCACTAGTCGCCACGGACGTGCCACGTTGGGAGGATCAGGTCGGCATCAGCCGCATCGTGAACCGCCGTGTGCTTGAATTCGAAGTGCTGCCCACCCCGGCTCAGGTGCTGGGGGAGCTGCCGTTGAGCGAAAAGGCCCAGGAGATCGTCGCCTATTCTCGCGATGAGATTCGCGCTTGCCTGTATGGCCAGGACGACCGTCTGCTGGTGATTGTCGGCCCCTGTTCCGTGCACGATCCTGCGGCTGCGCTTGATTACGCCCGCCGTCTTGCCGGATTGAAGGACGAGCTGGGCGGTGAATTGTTGATTGTGATGCGCGTGTACTTCGAGAAGCCGCGCACCACGGTCGGTTGGAAGGGTCTGATCAACGATCCGGACATCGACGGCTCCTGCAATATCAAGAAAGGTCTGCTGTTGGCCCGCCACACCTTGCTCGGTGTGCTTGATGAAGGATTGGCGGCCGCGACGGAGTTTTTGGAGCCGACCAGCCCGCAGTACATTTCCGATGCGGTAAGTTGGGGTGCGATCGGCGCACGTAATACCGAAAGCCAGGTGCACCGCCAGTTGGCGAGCGGCCTTTCGATGCCGATCGGTTTCAAGAACGCCACCGACGGCTCGATCAAGGCGCCGACCGATTCCTGCTTCGCTTCCGCGCAGACGCATACCTTCTTCGGCATCGACCACTTGGGCCGGGCCGCCGTGGTCAAAACCCTCGGCAATCCGGATTGCCACGTGGTGCTGCGCGGCTCGAGCAGCGGACCGAACTACGATGCCGCCTCGATCGCCAAGGCCATGGAGACCATTCGTAGCGAGATGCCGGCCGACTCCGCGGCCGCGCATGGTTTGATCGTGGACTGCTCACACGGCAATTCCGGCAAGGACGAGCATCGTCAGGCCGAGGTCGTGCGCAATATCGCAGGCCGCATCGCGCAGGGTGAGGAAGGCATCACCGGCATCATGATGGAAAGCTTCATCGAAGGCGGCAACCAGAAGGCGGCTCCGCTCGACCAGCTCGTATATGGCCGGTCGATCACCGACAAATGCCTGAGCTGGGACACCACCGAGCAGCTCCTGCGTGAACTCGCCCACGCCGTCAGCGAACGTCGCTGGAAGTAACTCGTCAGTCCCCTTCCTCTGCCATCTCCCGCGTCAGAGGGAGGGCCACATGGAAAGGAAGATACATGACCGCAATCGCCATCATCGGCGCCATGGATGAGGAAGTCGCGCACATCGCGGCCGCTCTGGACGACGTCGCCGTCACCGACGAAGCCGGCCTCACCATTACACGCGGCACGTTGACGACCGACAGGGGCGCCGAATGCGACATCATCGCCACCGTTGGCGGCATGGGCATGGTGAACATTGCGGCCACCACGCAGCATCTGATCGACGTCGGTCATCCGGATGCCGTGATTTTCTCCGGCATCGCCGGCAATCTCAACCCGTCCCTGCATGTCAACGACGTGGTGCTCGGCGGTACCTTGCGCTATCTCGACACCGATATGCGTCTGGTCGGCCAGTGGAAGCCCGGCACCGCCGATGCCCCGGTGCAGGAGTTCCATTCCGACGAACGTCTGATCGCGTTTGCCGACCAGGCTCTGACCGACCTCGGCATCACGCATATCGTCGGCATCATCGCCACAGGCAACTATTTCGTTGACGATCCGGCCAAGGTCGAGCAGGTCGTGCGTGAGACCGGCGCCGACGCGGTCGAAATGGAGGGTGCCGCCGTGGCGCATGTGGCCGCCCGTAACGACGTGCCTGCGCTGGTCATCCGTGCGCTGTCCGACAACGCCGACACGGACTATGAGGAATTCAAGGCCTTCGACATCTCCGAATACGCCGACACTGCGGCGAGGCTTACGGTGAACATCATCAGGCGCATGTAGCCGCCAATCCTTACGTACCGCCAATCCTTGGCATGGTCGCCAGGCCCGACTCCTGACCTGCATATCGGCAGGGGAGCCGGGCCATCTCATATTCCGGAACCGCCGATTCCATGAAGATGAACGATGGGGAAACTTCCGATGGCATGCGGGAATCGCATGCGCGAATGCACCCGTCAACCCGCTACTGTTGAAGAAGAATACTGGATTATCGGAGGGTTAACGCATGACGTCAGGGCAATGGGTGCTCCTCGCCGTTGCGGCGGTTATGGTGATCGCGGCCGTTGCGTCGGTCGCATACCGCTTCGGCCGGGCTTTCGAAGATGGCCCGGTGCCGAACGATCCAAGCACGTTCGGGGCTTCGAAGAACACATCGCTGTTCGGCCCGCGCGTGCCCGTGCAACAGACGGAGCGCCAGCTGATTGCCGTCATGCCGGAGGCGCTGATCGTCACCGACGCGCTCGCTACGGTGCAATACGTTTCGCCGGGTGCGCAGCGTTTCGGCTTGATCGAAGACAGTGCGATGACGCTTGCCGAGATCCGTGACATTCTGAAGCTGGTTTCCGCGGACAGCGTGGTGCGCGAACGTGAGTTGGCGATTCCTCTCGACCGCGCCGCCCGCGCCGCCGCGAAGAATACGAACGGCAAAGGGCTGGAAGCCGGCAAGACCCTGCCCGCCGACACCCTGTACCTGCATGTGCGCGTCGGACAGATAGCCGACGACAGTTTCGCGATTTTCATTTCCGACATGAGCGAGCAGCGTCGTTTTGAAATCATGCGCCGCGATTTCGTCACGAACGTTTCGCATGAGCTGAAGACTCCCGCAGGTGCGATTTCGCTGCTTGCCGAAACGATTGGCGACGCCGCCGACGATCCGGATGCGGTGCGGTATTTCTCGGGCCGCATTTCGAAGGAATCCGAACGATTGACGGAATTGGTGCACCGTCTGATCGACCTGCAGAAGGCGCAGAGCGCGGCCGCGATGCTGAATGCGGAACGTCTTTCCGTGTTGCGGATCGCGCGCGAGGCGATCGGTGAGAACCAGGTGAAGGCCGAATCGAAGCGTATCGGCTTGGCTCTGTCGCTGAACGGCAGGCCGGTGCCGTTGCGTGCCGGCATGGCGGGTGACGCCACCGCATCATCAGGCGGGGAAGCGGACGTGTTCGTCGATGCCGACCACGAAACCATCAAAACCGCCGTGAAGAACCTAGTGGAGAATGCCGTCAACTATTCCCCGATGAACACCACCGTGGCGGTCGGCATAGGGCATGAGGGCGGCAAGGTCACCATCCGTGTGGTCGATCAGGGCATCGGCATTCCGGCCTCCTCGCTCGACCGCATCTTTGAACGCTTCTACCGCGTGGATCCGGCGCGCTCGCGCGAAACCGGCGGCACGGGACTCGGTCTGGCCATCACCAAGCATTGCGTGCAGGATTGCGGCGGCACCATCACCGTGTGGTCTCGCGAAGGGGAGGGGTCCACGTTCACCATCACGCTGCCGGAGGCCGGGGATGCGCCGGAATCTCGGGGAAATGCGGAAACCAAGACTGAAGAGAAGCATCCAAACACTACAGAGAACACGGAGGAGAACCACTGATGACACGTATTCTGATCGTCGAAGACGAGGAATCGTATCGAGAACCGCTGGTCTACCAGCTCACTCGCGAAGGCTATGACGTGTCCGCCGCAGCCACCGGCGAGGACGGGCTGGAACTGTTCACCCAGGGAGGCGTCGATCTGGTACTGCTCGACCTGATGCTTCCCGGTCTCGATGGTACCGCGCTGTGTCGCAGGATTCGTGAGCAAAGCCGTGTGCCGATCATCATGTTGACCGCCAAAAGCGCGGAAATCGACAAGGTGGTCGGTCTGGAGATCGGTGCGGACGACTATGTGACCAAGCCGTACTCCTTCCGCGAACTGCTGGCCCGCGTCCGCGCGGTATTGCGCCGCAATCAGATGGTCGCCGAATCCGACAGCGCCTCCGATGATGATATTCCGCTCGTGTGCGGCGACATCTCGATGAAGATCGGCCAGCATGAGGTGAGCGTGCGCGGTGAGAACGTGTTCTTCCCGCTCAAAGAATTCGAGCTGCTGGAATATCTCATGCAGAACAAGGGTCGCGTAATGACCCGTCACCAGCTCATCGACCGCATCTGGGGTTCCGATTACGTCGGCGACACCAAGACGCTGGATGTGCACGTCAAGCGTGTGCGTTCCAAGATCGAAGAGGATCCTGCGCACCCGAAATACCTGACCACCGTGCGTGGATTGGGATACAAGATCGATGCCCCGATCGAGTGAGGGACGAGTAGACGAATACTGTTCATCTACCGTTCACCGATTTTGGCATCCGGCACCGCAAACGGCCAATAGGCTTGAAATTGTCATGAAGAACGATGGCGACACCAGACAATGAACCTAGCAACGTACGCCATCAGAATGTTGACAGAGGGAAAAGAAACAATGCGTAACTCCATTCTCGTACGCTCCATCGCCGCCGTGTCCGGCATCGTGATGCTGGCTTCCGTCGCGGCCTGCGGTGACAACACCGCCGCCACCGATTCCTCCTCGGCCAAGTCCAGCACCACGACCGAAGCCGTGTCCGGCAACTTCCAGGGTGCAGGCGCCTCCTCCCAGCAGGCAGCCGTCGAGGCTTGGATCGCCGGCTTCCAGGGCACCAACCCGGACGCCAAGGTCGCCTACAACCCGTCCGGCTCCGGCGCAGGCGTCTCCACCTTCCTGACCGGCGCCACCGCATGGGCCGGCTCCGATGCCGCCCTGAGCGATGACGAGGTCGAGCAGTCCAAGAGCGTGTGCGCTTCCGGCAATGCCTTCGACATTCCGGTCTACATCTCCCCGATCGCCGTCGTGTTCAACCTCAACGGCATTTCCGGCAAGGGCAAGACCCTGAACATGGACGCCGAGACCATCGCCAAGATCTTCGACGGCAAGATCACCAAGTGGAACGATGACGCCATCAAGCAGCAGAACCCGAAGGTCGACCTGCCTGATCTCGACATCACCGTCGTGCACCGTTCCGACAAGTCCGGCACCACCAAGAACTTCCTGAGCTACGTCAAGGATGCCGCCGGCGACGCCTGGAGTTACGAGCTTGGCGAGAACTGGCCGAACGAGGTCGGCCAGGGCGCCAAGGGCACCTCCGGTGTGATTTCCACCGTGCAGCAGGCCGACGGCACCATCGGCTATGCCGATGCCTCCCAGGCCGGTGAGCTCGGCACCGTGGCAGTGAAGGTCGGCGACGATTACGTGCCGTTCTCCGCCGAAGCCGCCGCCAAGGTCGTGGATGCCTCCCCGCTCGACGAGTCCGCCACCGGCGACAATCGCGTGGTCGTCAAGCTCGACCACAACACCACCGAAAAGGGTGCCTACCCGATCGTGCTGGTCTCCTATGATGTCGCCTGCCCGGCATACAAGGACGCCAACACCGCCAAGTTCGTCAAGTCCTGGCTCACCTATGTGGTCAGCGACGAAGGCCAGCAGACCGCTGCCTCCGCAGCAGGTTCCGCCCCGCTGTCCGACACCATGCGCCAGAAGGTCCTCAAGTCCATCGACGCCATCGAGACCAAGTGAGCGAACGGTTCCGGTGACCGGCAACTGATCGCATAATTCAGGCCGCAGCCGCAGCAAAACGTGGCTGCGGCCTGAAGCGGTACTTACGGCATGCCGTCCGGAATCCGATCGCAAGGCTCGTAAACATACGCAAGTTAAGGAGAACCCGTGAGTTCGCAAAGCAAAACGGCTCAGCAGCCGGTAAGCGGCAAGAACGCGGATAAGGTGTTCAAGGGCGTGGCCTACGCCTGCGGCATCCTGATCCTCGTGGTGCTCGCCGCCGTCGCGCTGTTCCTGCTGTTCCGTGCGTGGCCGCTGATCGGCGGCGACCAGAAGGCCAACAGCGCCACCATCAGCAACTTCACCGGCGGCAAGGCCACAAACTTCTGGGGCTACGTCGGACCGCTGCTGTTCGGTACCGTACTGATCTCCGCCCTGGCACTGCTGATTTCCTTCTTCGTGTCGGTCGGCATCGCACTGTTCATCTCGCATTACGCACCCAAGAAGCTCGCTACGGCGTTGAGCTATGTGGTCGATCTGCTCGCCGCGATCCCGTCCGTGATCTACGGCCTGTGGGGCGGTCTGATTCTGGTGCCGGCCATCTACCCGTTCTGGAACTGGGTGGCCAAATATCTTGGCTGGATCCCGCTGTTCCAAGGCCCGGCCGCCAATCCTTCCCGTACCGTCGCCACTGTGGCCGTGGTGCTCGCCGTCATGATTCTGCCGATCATCACCTCCATGTCGCGAGACATCTTTATGCAGACCCCGCGTCTGCAGGAGGAGGCCGCTCTTGCGCTTGGCGCCACCAAGTGGGAGATGGTCAAGCTCGCCGTGCTGCCGTTCGGCAAGTCGGGTGTTGTTTCCGCCTCCATGCTGGGCCTGGGACGTGCGCTCGGTGAGACGATGGCCGTGCTCATGATTCTTTCCCCGGGGCTCAACTACTCCATCAAGCTGTTGCAGGCCTCGCAGAACCAGACGATCGCCGCGAACATCGCCGCCCAGTATCCGGAGGCCAACGATCTTGGCGTTTCCGTGCTGATCGGCACCGGCCTGGTCCTGTTCCTGATTACCTTCGTGGTGAACTTCATCGCCCGTAAGCTCACCGAGAAAGCGAGTGCATGATGTCTGCCGCGCAAAACAACGCTTCGCCGATGGACGGCGCTCCCGTCATCGACTTCGACAAGTTCAAGCCGACCCGCTCCTTCACCGCCGCACGCAAGCGCAAGGATCTGGTGATGAGGGTCCTCATCGCCCTCGCTTTCATCGTGGCCTTGGTTCCGCTGATCTCGGTGCTGCTGACCACCATCATCAACGGCGTCAAGCGACTGAACCTGAACTTCCTGAGCTATAACATGACCGGCGTGGTCGGCGGCAATCCTACCCCGTCCGGCGGTTACGGCGGCATCCTGCACGCCATCATCGGCACGCTGGAGATCACGTTCGGCGCCATGGTCATCTCCATCCCGATCGGCCTGATGTGCGCCGTGTATCTGGTGGAATACTCCAACCGTGGCAAGCTCGCCCGCGTGATCACCCTGCTCGTCGACGTGATGAGCGGCATTCCGTCCATCGTGGCAGGCCTGTTCGCCTTCTCGATGTTCACGATCCTGATCGGACCGGGCACCATCAACGGTTTCGAAGGTTCCGTGGCTCTCTCCCTGCTGATGCTGCCGACCGTGGTCAAGTCCTCCGAAGAGATGCTCAAGATCGTGCCGCACGATCTGCGTGAGGCCTCCTATGCGTTGGGCGTCACCAAGCAACGTACGATCACGAAGATCGTGTTGCGTACCGCATTGCCGGGCATCGTTTCCGGCGCGATCCTCGCCGTCGCGCGAGTGATAGGCGAAACCGCGCCGTTGCTGATGACCGCAGGCTACATCGCCTCCACGAACGTCAACCTCTTCTCCGGCCAGATGACCACCCTTCCGGTGTACGTCTACCAGGAATATTCCAAGCTCAACGCGAACTGCCCGGCTTCCGTCGACGCCTCGTGCGTGACCACCATCCCGATGGAACGTGCCTGGGCCGCCGCTCTCGTGCTGATCCTCATCGTGCTCATCCTCAACCTCATCGGACGTCTTGTGGCGAAGGTCTTCGCCGTCAAGTCGGAGCGCTGATCCCGGAGCCGTCGCGCAAGGCGCGGCTGAGGGTAGTCTGAAACTTAGCAAATAAATCATAAGGAACTCAAATGGGACAACGTATTGATGTCAATCATCTGAACATCTACTACGGCGACTTCCTAGCCGTGGAAGACGTGAACATCAACATCGAAGCCAACAAGGTCACCGCATTCATCGGGCCTTCCGGATGTGGCAAGTCCACCGTGCTGCGCACGCTCGACCGCATGCACGAGATCATCCCGGGCGCTCACTGCGAAGGTGAGGTGCTGCTCGAAGGCAAGAACCTGTACGACAAGGACATCGACCCGGTGGCGGTGCGCCGTGATGTCGGCATGGTGTTCCAGCGTGCGAATCCGTTCCCGACCATGTCGATTCGTGAGAACGTGCTTGCCGGCGTGAGGCTCAACAACCGCAAGATCTCGAAGTCCGACGCGGACGATCTGGTTGAGTGGGCCTTGCGTGGCGCCAACCTGTGGAACGAAGTCAAGGATCGCCTTGACAATCCGGGCATCGGTCTGTCCGGTGGTCAGCAGCAGAGGCTTTGCATCGCCCGTGCCGTGGCAGTGCATCCGCAAGTGCTGCTTATGGATGAGCCGTGCTCCGCACTCGATCCGATTTCGACCCTGGCCGTCGAGGATCTGATCAACGAGCTGAAGAACGACTACACCATCGTGATCGTGACGCACAACATGCAGCAGGCCGCCCGTATCGCCGACTACACCGCCTTCTTCAACCTGAAGGCCGTCGGTCAGCCGGGTCATCTCGAGTACTTCACCGATACCACCACGATGTTCAACAACCCGCAGAACGAAGAGGCCGAACGCTACGTTTCGGGACGTTTCGGCTGATCGGCAAAGCCAATCTGCCGAAACGTAGCGACGGTCCGGCGGCCGTCGCAAGCTAGCTTGAGCTAGTCAGCGGATTGTTCTTCGCGAAGCGAAGTTCCGTAATTGCACGTTTCGGCTGATTGGCAAAGCCAATCTGCAAGGCTCCCGCAGGAATCCCACCTGCGGGAGCCTTGGCATACGCGCCTCCTTCTCGTGGTCTCCTACTCCTGACCTATGACGATGCCTATCCGATAATCGTTGGAAAGCAAGGACTCGGTATCGGCGACACGCATTGTTGAGAATCATTCTCATTTTGCGCTATGATGATTGCGATACATAGGTTTGAGCAGGAAGAACATCATGAAGCGTATGGTACAAAGGGCGGTCGCGGTGGTTGCGGCGATCACCATGCTTTCGGCATTGGGTGCGTGCGGCGGCGGTCAGTCCGCGAATGGTTCCGATGAGGACGCCATCAACGTGGTGGCCTCCGTCAATCAATGGGGCACCGTGGCGAAGGCCTTGGGCGGTGGCAACGTCAACGTGACCAGCATCATCAATTCCACGAATGTGGAAGCGCACGACTATGAACCGACCACCGCGGACATCGCCAAGTTGCAGAAGGCGCAGGTGATCGTCGTCAACGGCGCCGACTATGACTCATGGGCCGTGAAGGCGGCGAAGTCCACCAAGGCGAACATCGTCAACGCGGCCGAGGTAAGTGGCAAGAAGAGCGGCGATAACCCTCATGTCTGGTTCTCCGCGCAAGTGCGCGAAGACACGGCCAAGGCGATCACCGCGGCCTACAAGAAGGCCGTTCCGAGCAAGGCCGATGATTTCGACAAGCTGTATGAGCAATGGCAGTCCAAGGAGAACGATCTCGCCAAGAGCATCGCCGAGGTCAAGAAAACCGCTGATGGGCTGACCTATGCGGCGACTGAATCCGTGGCCGATTATCTGGCGAGCGACCTTGGGCTGAAGGATGTGACGCCGGCCGGTTATGCACAGGCCACCGCCAATGAAAGCGAACCGACGCCAACCGACATCAAGCAGTTCACCGACGCATTGGAATCCGGTGAGATCAAACTACTGGTCGTCAATACACAGGAGGAGACCGATCTGACCGGCAAGATCACGGACGCGGCGAAGTCCGCGAACGTGCCGATGGTGGAACTCACCGAACAGATGCCGGACAAGTATGATTCGCTGACCGCGTGGATGGAGGGTCTGATCGACGAATTCAGCGCAGCCATTCAGCAGGCGGGCTGATGCTCGTTCCTGCCGCGGTCGGTTTGGGTCGGGTCGGCAAGTCCCCGTCGGCCTACGCATGAACGCGTCGTGAATAACAGTGCACATAACGGTGCATATCAACATGGGCGACTCACCGTACGGTGGAGTCGCCCATGTCGTGTATTCGGAAGCGATCCGGACTTGGAACGCCCGAGGATGACTACAGAATCGCAGTCACTACGAAGTCCAGGATGAACAGGATCGCCACTACCCAGATCACCGGATGTACGTCCTTGGCCTGCTTCTTGCAGGTCTTGACGATGCAGTAGGTGATGAAACCGCCGGCGATGCCGTAGGAGATGGAGTAGCTGAACGCCATGAACACGGAGGCGAAGAACGCCGGAATGGCTTCGGAAATGTCACCCCACTCGATTTCCTTGAGCGAGGAGGCCATCATGCAGCCGACCACGACCAACACGCCTGCGGTTGCGGCGCTCGGCACGGCGGAAATGACCGGGGACAGGAATGCGGACAGGGCGAAGCAGACGGCTACGACCACGGAGGTCAGACCGGTGCGGCCGCCGGCGGCGATGCCTGCGGAGGACTCCACGTAGGTGGTGGTGTTCGAGGTGCCGCAGATGGCGCCGATGGAAGTGGCGATGGAGTCGGCGAACAGGGCCTTATCCATCTTGGAGGAGAAGCCGGAGCCGTTCTCAAGGGCCTCTTCGTCAGCGGCGGAGAAGATGCCGGTGCGGCGTCCGGTGCCGATGAAGGTGCCGATGGTGTCGAAGGTGTCGGACATGGAGAACGCGAAGATGGTCAGAATGATCATCGGCAGCTTGGCCACGTCGGAGAACAGCGCCGGGAAGCCGTCGGCGGTGAAGATCACGCCGAAGGTCTGCGGCAGCTGGGCGAAGGTCTCGGAGATGGACACGGAGTTGGCCATGGTGGTCTGACCCATCGGGATGCCGATGATGGCGGTCAGGGCGATGGCGAGCAGCATGCCGCCGCGTACCTTGAGTACGGTGAAGGCCACGGCCAACAGCAGACCGATGAGGAACAGCCAGATGGTCGTATTGTTCATGACGGCCAGGCCGGGGGTGGCCTGTACGGTGTCGCCGCTCTTGGCGTCGGCCTTGGTGGTGAAGGTGAAGAAGCCGACGTTCAGGAAGCCGACGTAGGCCACGAACAGGCCGATGCCGCCGCCGATGGCGTTCTGCAGCACTTCCGGGATGGCCTTGATGATCATCTTACGGATTTTGGTGACGGTGATGATGATGTTGATCAGGCCGCACAGGAACACCATGCACAGCGTCTGCTGCCAGGAGAAGCCGAGGCCGAAGCACACGGTGTAGGTGAAGAAGGCGTTCAGGCCCATGCCGGCGGCCTGCGCGTACGGAACGTTGGCGAACAGGCCCATCACGAGCGTGCCGATGATGGCCGCGATGATGGTTGCCAGGAACACGCCGCCCCACGGCATGCCGGTCTGCGACAGGATCTGCGGGTTGACGATGATGATGTACGACATGGCGAAGAACGTCGTCAGACCGGCCACGATTTCCGTGGATACGGTGGTGCCGTTCTCCTTCAGATGGAAGAACTTTTCCATATTCTCTATCTCTATCTTTCTTGGGTTGGTAGGAGCGGGCCGGCTTGTGCGGGGCTTGCTCCGGCGAGAATCGCGACTCGCCTGGAATCATAGGATTCCGAACGAGCCCAACCGTAGCACTTCCATGAGTCATGCACATTGCGTGAATCTTCCGAGAGAGGCTCGAGAGGCTCCTTCGGTTTTCGCTGGACTCCGATTGTCGGCCGGACACGACACGCCTGGAGCGTGTTAGTCCAGCGTCATCCGTAAGTTATTCATCTGTAAACCACAGACCGTTGGTTGGAGTGTGCAAACACTCACGAAGTTTGGTTCGCCAAGCCAACGCAGGTTGAAGAACATACGCCCGTCAAGGGTATGCCGCTTAGCGGTCGAATGTTGCTCTGCCTGCGTGCAGGGCTTTTTTGTTGCCCGGCGAGACGTTCCGAACCTCACAGTCAATGGCCGACTAAGGAAGGAACGCCATGAAGAGGCCCGAAAAGGAAGCGGTGGTCGCCCAGCTTACGGATAAGTTCCGTGACGCTGATGCTATCTACCTGACCGAGTACCGCGGGCTTACCGTTCCGCAGATCTCTGAACTGCGTGAAAAGCTAGGCCGCGATACTTCCTACACTGTGGCTAAGAACACGCTGATTCGCATCGCAGCCAAGGAAGCTGGCATCGAAGGTCTCGACGAGATCCTCGCCGGCCCGACCGCTGTGACCTTCGTGAAGGGTGACTTCATCGAAGCTGCGAAGACCCTGCGTGACTTCGCCAAGACCAACAAGGCACTGATCATCAAGGGCGGCTATGCTGATGGCACCGTCTACGATGCCGAAGGTGCTCAGAAGCTGGCAGACCTCAAGTCTCGCCCGCAGCTGCTCGCCGAATTCGCCGGCGACATCAAGGCTACGATGTCCAAGGCCGCGTACCTGTTCAACGCTCTGCCGACCAAGGCCGTGCGTACGATCGATGCGCTGCGCGAGAAGCAGGAAAAGGCTGCCTGATTTCACTGCGGCTCGCCGCGTGAATCGACAACTGAAAAGAAAAGATACAAATTTTAGGTGACGGTTACCTCTTCAATTTGACCCCGTCGCCAAGAATGAAAGGAAGCCATTATGGCTAAGTACACCAACGATGAGCTGCTCGAAGCTTTCGGTGAGATGACCCTGGTTGAGCTCTCCGAGTTCGTCAAGGCCTTCGAAGAGAAGTTCGACGTCGAGGCTGCCGCTCCGGCCGCCGTCGCCGTTGCCGCTCCGGGCGCTGCTGCTCCGGCTGAGGAAGAGAAGGATGAGTTCGACGTCATCCTGTCCGCCGTTGGCGACAAGAAGATCCAGGTCATCAAGGCCGTCCGCGCCATCACCTCCCTGGGTCTGGCCGAGGCCAAGGCTCTGGTCGACGGCGCTCCGAAGGCCGTTCTGGAGAAGGCCAAGAAGGAAGACGCCGAGAAGGCCAAGTCCCAGCTCGAAGAAGCCGGCGCTACCGTCGAGCTCAAGTGATTCGCGCGGCTTGAAGCCGCAATCACCATGCTTGGAGAAAACCCCGTTTGCTGTATGGCAATCGGGGTTTTCCGCTATATGCGCAACCTTGGCAACCGTTGGTATGAGGCGGATTGCACGCGGTGGCTGTTCGCCGGTCGGGGAAACACAGGGTCGACAAAGAGTGGGTGAGTATGGTGTGGCGGCGTGAACAGCAAGCAATCTCAAAAAACCAAAACCAAGAAGGATGCCGATGCCGAATATGCGGAAATGACACAGGGTCCGCTCCGCTCACTGATCATCAGGCTCGCCGTCCCGGCAATCATCTCCAATCTCGTAACCACCATCTACAGCCTGTCCGACACGTTCTTCATCGGACGTCTCGGTACCGCGCAATCCGGCGCCATGGGCATCGCCTTCAGCGTGATGACCGTAATCCAGGCCATGGGATTCTTCTTCGGCAATGGCGCCGGTAATTCCATGAGTCGCGAGCTTGGCAAACACAACGACGCACGTGCGGCCAGACTGCTCTCCGTCGGGTTTGTCGGAGCCCTCGCCTCAGGCCTGGTCATCACCGTGGTCGGATTGGCCACGCTACACCCGCTGGTGCGCATGCTCGGGGCGACTCCTACGATCGAGCCATACGCCGTAACGTATCTGATACCGCTGCTCGTCGCAGCTCCGATGATGTGCGGATCCTTCGCCTTGAACTGCCTGCTGCGCTATCAGGGCCTCGCTTCGCTCGCCATGATCGGATTGGTCACCGGTTCGGTGCTGAATCTCGTATTGGAACCGGTATTCATCTTTCTGCTGCACATGGGCATGTTCGGCGCCTCATTGGCGACGGCGATCTGCCAGACCATCAGTTTCGTCATTCTTGCAGCGCTCGGCATGACATACGGCGTGGTACATTTCTCGTTGCGGCAATGCCGGATTACCGTTCCGCTCGCCCGCGAGATCGCCGGTGGCGGACTGCCTTCCATGATTCGCAACGCGGCCGGCACGCTCGCCGTCACCTGCGTGAACATCGCCGCCAATCCGTTCGGTGACGCGGCCATCGCCGGTATGGCCATCGTCATGCGCATCATGCTTGGCGCGAACTCCATCATGATCGGTCTTGGACAGGGCTTCCAGCCCGTTTGCGGGTATAACTACGGCGCCGGCCTCCATCAACGGGTGATGAAGGGATTTTGGTTCTGCGTGAAGGTCGCGACCATCGCGATGCTTGCCTTCGCCGCGATCATATGGATTACGGCACCCGATCTGGTGCGCGTCTTCCGTGACGATGCCGCAGTGGTGACGGTCGGTACCGCCGCGCTTCGGTTCCAATGCTGCACACTGGCGTTGAACGGATACAACATGATGGCCAACACCATGCAGCAGACCATCGGCAAAACCGTTGCCGCCTCCTTCCTTGCCTTCTGCCGTCTGGGACTGTTCCTCGCGCCGACCGTGCTCATCCTGCCGCATGTGTTCGGCATCACCGGAGTGGAATGCGCCCAGTGCGTCTCGGATGTGCTGACGTTGATCTGCACCATTCCGGTGCACAGGCGCATCCTTGACGGATTGAAGCAATCGTAAATCGCGCTCTGAGCGGTCCGGAGGGCGAAAGTCACCACTACAATGGGGGAAATAGGCGGAAGTTGTCAATTTGACGCGTCATAATCCTCCATAACATGGTGAAGCATGACACAATGGCAGTAGTGTTGTGTGCGAAAGGAAGGCCGGAACGGTGAGCGAAGATCAACGAACGGCGCAGCAGTGGATCGTCGGGGTCGGTGAAAGCGACCTGAAAACGGTGAAATCCGGCGAAAGCGTCGAACTTGGACGCAAACCGCTGCGGCCGCTGGCGGATGACGGATATTCCCGTCTCGATATCGCGGATTCCAACAAGTCGATGTCGAAGCGTCATGCGGTGTTCGCCGTGGACGATAACGGCACCGCGACCATCCGTGATCTGAACTCCACCAACGGTTCGTTCGTGGTACGTCCGAACGGTGAACTGATGCGCCTGCCCTCCGATGTCGATTTCATGTTGCCGAGCTCGCCGATCACCATGCAGTTCGGTGATGTGAAGGTCACGTTCCGTCGTGAGCGAGTCGCTGCCGATGCCGAAGCGAAGCCGGCGGTGGCCGATCTGTTCGATTATGCGCTTGCCGATGAGGGACCGCAGGAGCCCGATGCGGCCGACATGTCGGTGGATGACATTCTGAATCTGCGTGCCGGCGAACCGACCGCGCTGTTCAACGCCCGTAATGTGGCCTCTCGCGTGGACGCGCTGCATAAGGCCGAGCGGCAATCCTTTGCGCCGGTACGCGCCGGCGAGGCCGAATATGAAGTACTGCCGTCGGTATCGCTGGTGCAGCCGCAGGATGAGGCGCACGACGATGCTCCGCGCGATTTGTTCGCCGATGCGCAGGCGGAAGCCGATGCGCGAGCCGAACGGGATCGGGAGGATGTCGAGCTGACCGACGCCATCGACCGTGCCAAGGCGCAGGCCGCCACCGTACAGGGCGTCAATGAGGCATTGGCCGCCGATGCCGCGAAGTCGGATGCACTCGCACAATTGAAGTCCGACACCATTGCCGTGAATGACCTGTTCGGTGCCAGGAATGCCGATCGGCAGCAGGATGAGTCCGATGCCCGGCAGGATTCGCTGAATCTGCCGGAACATGGGCAAGACGAAGAGCAGAGCGAACCGACCCAAGAGCGGCAAGAGGAGCCGGTCGAACCCGTCGAACAGTCACAGCCGGTGCAGGAGACGGTCACCGAGCGGGCTGAGCAGGCCGAATCATCCGACCGATCCGACGATGAGCGGCCTCAGGTAAGCGCCGACGACGAACGATTCCGCCCGTCGGCGTCACAGAACGATATCGAGCCGTCCATCGACGCGACCGTGACGTTCACTCCGGTATTCGAACCGGGATCCGTATTCGATCGCGTGTCCAAAGGTGGTTTCGTCAAGCAGGAGCAGACCATCGAGGTCGACGGCCTGACCTCCGATGAAGCCAAACGCACCGATGACTTCACCGTGCAGTTCGAGATGGCACGCCATCCGCAGTTGCTGCCGTTCCTCGCCATGAACCCGTCGCTGTACGATGATCTGTACGCATGGCTGTCGGCATTGGGCAATCAAGATATCGACGCAGCCCTGTCTCGCAATCCTGGGTATGCGGAATACCGTAAAGCGGTAGGGAAGTGAGTCAACACATGAGCGAAAGCAATGAGCGGTCCACCACTGCGCTGGACCGCATTCGCGGCTGGCGTGAGCAGTACCGTCTGGGATTGTCGCCTTCCCCGCTTGAAGACGTGACGCAACTGACCGCGCAGCTGGATCTGACGCATGCCCACCCCTCCGGCATCGCGCAACTGTTCGCCAGCGGGCATGTCACGTTGGATTCGCTGTTTCGTGACAACGGCATGCTGCGTGCGGCCGGTCGCCGCGTGGAACGCGTGATTGACGATCGCGAGACGAAAAGCCGTATCAGCGGTGTGGGCGAACTGTCGCTGGTCGTGGGCGTGGCCACATGGAAGGGCAATCAGGTGCCGGTGCTCATGTACCCGGTCGAAGTGCGCCGGACCGGCAAAACCGCCGAAAGCGGCACCACCATCGCCTTTACCGGCCGCGTACGCCTGAACGCCTCCTTCGCCGCCGTCATGCGTGAACATAACGTTGCCCTTGATGAGGCCAAGCTGTTCGATGGCTCCAACTATGAGAGCGGCACTCCCGAAACCTCGGCGGTGTTCTCCGCCATCACCGCGCGCGCGACCTCGGCATTCCCGGATTTCGAGATCGAGCGTCATATCATTCTCGGATGCTTCATGGATCCGTCCACACAGATGCTGGTGGAAAGCCAGAAGATCATCGACCAGTTGGCGCAGGGACCTACCGGCAATACCGTGCTGGACGCGCTCGCAGGAGACAAGGCCGCCCGTGACGCGCTGAACAATGCCGATATCGCCGAATACAGCCCGTTTGATGGCGATCCGCACGGTGAATATGAGGTCGGCGATGTCAGCAACACCGTTCGCTACGCCGCACAGATTGCCGCTTCCGGGCATTCGCTGTTCGTTGACAGTTCCATCGGCAACAACACAGCCGAACAGGCCGCAGCCATCGCCTCGCGTTGCGTGATGAGCGGCCGGTCCGTGCTGTATGTGCCGTGCGTCACCAATCAGCGGCGTCGTTTTGCGCAGGCCATCAACGCCAATGAGATGGGCGGGCAACTGCTCGACATCGCAGACGACGGCGCCAACGCGGCCATCGACCGCCAGCTGATTGCGGCGGTCGGATTCCAGTCGGGCGTCGCCACCTCTCGTTTCGATCAGTTGGCGGACGAACTGGTGGGCGTACGTTCCCGCCTGACCCGATACTTGGGCGATCTGCACGGGGTCAGCCAGGAATGGGGCGTTTCCGCCTACCAGACCATTCAGAACCTGGCACAGATCGCCGTGTTGCCCACGCGTCCGACCACGCATGTGCGCCTGAGCAAGCAGGCCGCCCACGCCATCAGCGACAAGATGGAGGACTGGGCCGTCAAGATGCAGCGCGCCGGCGAACTTGGCGAATATTCGATCACCGAAAAGGACACCGCCTGGTTCAAGGCCTCCATCTATTCCGAGGAAGAGGCCGTCAGTGCTCATCAGCGCGTGGTCGAACTGCTGCGCAAGGTGCTTCCCGCCACCCGTGAACAGGTGGCCAGCACCGTGCAGACCTGTGGTTTCCCGATTCCGACCACCGCGCAGGAGTGGGGCCGCCAGGTCATGGTGCTCAAGAATCTGCGCCGCGTGCTTGACGTGTTCCAGCCGGAGATCTTCGAACGTGACATCGTCTCCATGATCGAGGCCACCAAGCCGAAGGCCGAGCGCAAGGCCGAAGGCAGCTCCATGGGATTCTGGGAGCGCCGCCGCCATATCAAGGAAGCCAAGGGCCTGCTACGTGTCGGCGCACAGGTGGAGAACCTGCATGACGCCTTGCAGGTGGTGGCCAAGCAGTCGGAACAGTGGCACATGTTCGTGCCGCACGGTGGTTGGCCGGTGCTGCCCGCCAAGCTTGACGACATTTTGGAAACCCAGGACGAGCTGACCCGCGATATGACGGCCCTGAATACGATTCTGGCCACCACGCCGATGGGCGGCAGCTTGGAGACCGTGGACTTCAATCAGGTCGAGGAGCGTCTCAAAGCCCTGTACGACGATCATCAGTCGCTTGACACCCTGCCGGAGCGTGCCCGTCTGGAACGTGAATTCCATGACATCGGGCTTGACGAGTTGGTGGAGGATCTACGCAATCGCGGCATCGACGACAATGCCGTGGCCGGCGAACTGCAGCTGGCTTGGTGGACCACGGTGTTCGAAGACATCGTGCGTTCCTCCGCGATCATCTCCAACCAGGACGGTTCGGCTCTGCAGGCCGCAGCGGATCGATTCGCCCAAGTGGATGTGGAGCATGTGCGCTCCGTCGGGCCCATGGTGGCGCAGGAATCCATGCGCCGGCTGTGCGACATGCTGTTCTCCCGCACGCAGGAGGCCAATCTGCTGCATACCACGCTTGCCGGTTCCCGCAGCGTGTCGTTGAATCGCCTGCACAAGGAGCATGCCCAGATCCTCGCCGCGGCCAAGCCGATTCTCATGGCCACCCCAGCCACGCTTGCCGCGGTCACCGATCCCGCTCCTCTTGCCGATGTGGTGATCGTCGATGCGGGTGCGCATATTCCGTCCGTGGAATTGATGAGCATCGTCTGCCGTGCGCAGCAGGTCGTGGTGATCGCGCATCGCGAAACCGTCACCTCCGACAGCGTACGGTCGCTGATCGCACTGCTGCCGAGTGTGAAGATCGCCGACCGTCCGGTTCGTCGTGCGCCGAAACTCGGTGCCTTCCTCGAATCCGAAGGTTATGGATCGCTGTCGCTTGACGTGGCTCGTGAGGGTTCTCAGGGCGAAGTCGCCTACCATTACATCGAAGAGGCCAACGGCGTGCCCGTCATGACCTCCGGACTGGTGGAGAGCAGCCAGCAGGAGATCGACGAAGTGGTTCGCCTCATCACGCAGCGTGCCGCCTCGTTCACCATCGTGCCCGCCTCCTACACCCTGACGGTGGTGGCGCTCACCCATACGTTCCGTACCCGATTGGGGGCCGAGCTCAAGGCCATGGCCACCAAGAACAAGGCGATGGGACTGTTCCTGCGCCATGTACGTATCGTGGACATCACCGATGTCGCCGGAGCCCACACCACCGACGCCATAGTGGCGATGTGCTATGCGAAGACCTCGCATGGCCGCCTGTTGCAGCAGTTCGGTGCGCTTGAAGCCGAAGGCGGCCGCGGCATGTTATTGGATGCGCTGGCCGTTGCCGATCGTCATGTCGATATCGTCTCCGCATTCTCCTCGACGGACATGGATGACGAGCGCCTGCACCAATCCGGTCCGAAGATGCTCAAGACCGTGCTGCGCTGGGCCGAGCAGCTTGACGATCGTCCGGTACGCCCGTCGGAGAACGAGTCCGGCACCAACATCCTGTTCAACGACTTGGCCGACCGTATTCGTGCCCGTGGCCTGAAGGTCGCCGTCGATTACGGATTCGATCGCGGTACCAGGCTGCCGCTGGTCTTGGGATTGCCCGACAAGCCGTTCTCGTTGGCCGTGCTGACCGATGATGCCCAGTTCATGGGACTGCAGTCCACCAGACAACGCCACCGCGTACTGTTGCAGGACATCGAATCGTTGGGATGGTCCGTGATGACCGTGTGGAGCGTCGGCGCGTTCGTCAATCCCGATAAGGAAGTCGACCGTATCGTGGCGCGTCTGAGCGATATATACCAGGAGGGCAAGTGAGCGAAGCGGCTTCCGACAAGGAGCGTTCCGGGCAGGAGCCCGTCGACGGTCCGGCCGTACGAGTGGTATCCGGATACTGCGCATCTCGTCGCACTCCGCGCAAACATAAGCGTGTGGTACGGCAGGGCACCGAGCTCTTCGATGCCGATGGCGTAAAGCTCGAACCGTCGGACGTGCTCACCGACCGGCAGCGTGCGGCGGATGACGACAAACGCATCCTCACCGAACTGCCCCCTCACTGGGGCGTCTTCTCCGAACGCGGTCATTGATCCCGGTCGTCCGCCCGGGGCGTTCCGGACGGGCAAGACGCGGCGCGTGAGTCGAAGCTACCGGGTGACGGCAATGATGGCGGCATACTCCTGTACTTGCAGCACGGCCGCCGCTTCATCCGGCGACATGGCGAACGTCGCCGTGGCCATGCCATTGGCGTCTTTGGCGGGCTTGCCGATCACCGTCGCCCGTGACGCAAGCTCGCGCAGCGCTCCGCCATCATCGCCGGCATCTCCTTGCGTAGGCACGGCGCCGGAAAGCGTCACTTCATCGCCGACGTCGAGCTCGTCGATGGAGCTGGCCAATCGCACGTCGACCGCCGTATGGCCTTGCGGAATCATGGGAGAGGCGCGTGCCATCGTTGCCGTGACGATGCCGCCGTCGGGAATGTCGATTTGCGCGACCATGCCCGTAACGTCATCAATCGTATGGAATGCGTTATTCCAGGCGGCATCGTATGGGATGTCTCTTACGGCGACGACGGAGGCCGTGATCGTGTCGCCGCGGCGGATGCGTTGGGTCGTCACGACTGCGGGACGGGTTTCAACCGTCGACCGCAGGCACTGCAATCCCAGGAACACCGCCAATCCCGCGCATAATGCAGCCAACAGGCGGCGCAATCGTGCGCTCCGAAGCGGATTCCTGGCCAGGCGGCGCATGGACGGCTGATTCGTCAGATTATGCAAACAGGTCATCATGCGAGCATGATGACCTGTGGGAATATGATCGCGCAAGCCGGATCAGGGGTTGTGGTCGAAGGATGGGGGTCATCCACATCATCGGCGTGTCGCGCTTGGCTCCGGGGCCCTGTCTACTTGGATTTATCCGTGCGGTAGAAGCCGGAACCCTTGAATTCGATCGGAACGGCGGAATAGACCTTACGCACCTGCTCCTCGCCGCACTTCGGGCACACGGTAATCGGGTCGTCGCTGAACGACTGCTGTTCGGTGAAATCGTAATTGCAGTTCTTGCAACGGTAATGATAGGTAGGCAACGGTTTTCCTCCACAACTTCAAACGGGGTTCACACGGGTTTCGTAACGTGACCATATCCTAGTACGCGCCCTGAGACGGCTTGATGGGGCATTTCACAGAATGTGCGCAGGCGATGCGTGACCGTCGCGTTCATCGAATGGCCATGTACCCGTCCGGGGTGAGCGCCGCATCGACGGGAACGTCGTGCGGCTCGTGCGGTATCGGCGTGCTTGTGGTCTCCCACGGCCAGCAGATCGCCACTACTCGCGCCTTGGCCGCCTTGTATTCCAGTGCGCGGTCGTACCAGCCGCCGCCACGGCCCAGGCGAATGCCGGATGGGTCCACTGCGAAGGCCGGTACGATGATCAATTCGGCATCGCTGAGCGTGTCTGGCCCGCCGGAGGGACTATCCGGTTCCTGCGGACGGCGCGTATTCGGCGAACCGTCATCGCCGCGAACGCTGCGCAACCCTTCCAGATCTTCGAGTTCGCTCCATCCGATGGTCATGCCGGATCCCAATCGGGGCACCAGTACGCGGCATTGCGCGTCAAGCAACGCCTGCAGCAGCGGGGCCATCGCAATTTCGCTACCCATGGAAACGAAGGCGGCCACCGTGGCGAAAGGGTGAATCAGACCTTCGTCACAGGCATGCCGGGCTATGCGCCGGCCGGCCTCAAGGCGTTCCTCGGGTGTGGTGCGTTTGCGTGCGGCGATGGCCTGATGGCGCATGGCCTGTTTCATGGAGCGCAGTCGTTCGGCTGCCTCCGGGGGCTCGGTCGCTTCGGTCGTGTCCATATCGCCTGTTGTATCACGACATGTTGTATGGAACGTGACGGCGGGGCGGTGGGTGGCACAATAGGTGCGTGACCGTTTTCCAAGCATTCCGCGACATGATATGTCCCATACGGGCCAATGCCATCGCCGTGCCGCAGTTCATACAGTCGCAGGCACTGCAGGTACCGATCCGGCTGCGTCCGCTTACTGCGGATGATGACGACGAATGGAATGAGGTGCGCTGGCGCAACGATGCCTGGTTGCGTCCGTGGGAGTCGGGCGATCCGTTGCACGGCCAGTCGATGTCGTTCGATATGTGGATACGGCGGTTGCGCAGTAACGAGCGTGACGGCACCGGGGTGGTGTTCGTCATGGAACATCAGCGGCGCATCGTCGGCCAGATTTCGCTCGGAGCGATTTGCTACGGCGCGATGCGTACCGGCGTAGTCGGGTATTGGGTGGATGAACGTTGCGCTGGGCGTGGATTCGCGCCGATGGCAGTGACGTTGTTGGCGGATTGGGCCATGTTCGACCCCGACGGGCCGCACCTGCATCGGCTGGAAATTGCACTGCTGCCCGAAAACGCCCGTTCCAGACGTGTCGCCGTCAAGGTAGGGGCGCATTTCGAGGGGGTGCGCCGCGCCTACATGTATGTCAATGGGCGGTGGCGCGATCATGAGACCTACGCCATGACATCCGAGGACGCCCCCAACGGTTTCACGGCCAGGCTGATGACTGCGTAGGCCCGACACGCCCGAAACGGATGTGGCCAGATTGTCAGAAAGTCACCTATTCTTGTGACCTATGGGTTATGAGTCGTTAAGCACGGTGGTCGTGCTTGCGATTGTCGTGATTCTCATGGTTGGATGGCTGCCCCGACGGACGGTCAAAGGCATGAAGCGAGTGATCGAACATCGCGAAGACCGGTTTTCGCCGTCGTTGCATCTTGTGGATGCCGATAGCGGGACGAGGTTCTCCGACGTGAGCACGCCGCAGGCGAAAGGGGCTATAATGCAGTCTTCCGAGGCTCAGGGGGGCAGGATGTCCGAAGAGCATATCGCCCAAGTGCGCACCCTTCGCCGAGCTGCGATCCGGCGACGTCGGATCATCGTCGTTGCGCTGGCCGTGACGACGATCGCGGTGATCGTCGCAGCGGTTGCGTTGCATTTCAGCGCATGGTTCGCGCTTATTCCGGCGGTCATGCTGGTTGCGGTGATGGCCCTTGGCGTGCGTGCCGCCAAGCAGGCGAGGGATTGGGAGCAGAAAGTCGCCCGATATCGTTCCCGGATGAGGAAGCAGGCCGCCGCCGAACGTGAGCGTGCGCGTGCCGAGCAGGCGGAACGTAGGAGACTGCATGATGCGGAACTGGCCGAAGCGCGCAGGATTGCCGAAACGCAGGTTCCGACCGATGTGATGCCGGAAGGGGAGATTCGCCAGGCCGTCGAACGCGGCAAGGCGGACCGTGATTGTGCGTTGAACAAGCGCAAGCAGGAGGCCGCGGCGAAGGCCGAGGTTGCGCCGGAAGCCACTCCGGACCGGCGGAACGCCGGTCTGTCCATTCATGACGAACGTGACAAGCAGCAGGATATGGCTGAACATGCCAAGGACAAGCCGGTTTCCAAGGAGATTTCCGTACCGGACCAATCCTCACAGGATTTGATTTCGTTCTCGCTGGGAGCTCCGCGCAACGGTGTGGAAGTCAGGCAGGTCGTGCCGGAAAGCATGGAAATCAAGTCCACCAGGCAGGTCGCCAAGGCCATACCGCCGGTCAGTCCGGTTGAGCAGGCCGAACCCGTCGAACCGTTGATCGTGCCTTCCGATGCCATGAGCGACATGGATGAAGATGAGAGCGGGGCGCGTGTCGAGGCTGGCGTGCAGCTCAACGAGGTCAGTGTCAAGGACTTTCATGATACGGAGGTCAGTGCCGAGGTGACGGCTCCCGATGCCACCTCCGATTCGCTTGGCACCGGTCTGGAAGCCATTCTGGCCCGTCGTGGCGCGTGAGGCGCATAAACGTGTCGAAGCCTGAAACCGCATGGTTTCAGGCTTTTTCATAGGGTTTCTCTCTCAGCATTAGCACTCGAGTTGGCAGAGTGCTAATAATCGCGCTAGAGTATATCCCAGCGCGAAAAGGACGACGCCGTAAGTGATCGTCAGCCTCTTGCTAGCGGGTCCCGGCGCGGTAAGTATCGATTTCTCTTAAGAAAGAGGAGGTCCACAGTGTCGATCTCACTCACACCGTTGGAAGACAAGATCATCGTCAAGCAGGCGGAAGCCGAGACCCAGACCGCTTCCGGTCTGTTCATCCCGGACAACGCCAAGGAGAAGCCGCAGCAGGGCGAAGTCCTGGCCGTCGGCCCGGGCCGTCGTAACGACGCCGGCGAGCGCATTCCGGTCGACGTCAAGGTCGGCGACAAGGTGCTGTATTCCAAGTACGGTGGCACCGAAGTGCACTATCAGGGTGAGGATTACCTCATCGTGGCCGCTCGCGATATTCTGGCCATCCTCGGCTGAGCGTAGCGTAGCGCCGTTTGTTCATGGCGAAGCCCCGTTCCTGTGTGGGAACGGGGCTTCGCTCGTTTTGTGGCTTCTGTGTTGCGGTTTCCCGATCGGGAATCGCTATTCCATCAATCCGGCTTCCGTGAGTGCGTGGTCGATGTCTCGGATCAGATCGTCGGTGTCTTCGAGTCCGACTGCAAGGCGGAAGAAGCCCTGATGGAACTCCTGCGGGTACAGGTATTGGCGTTCGTCGTCTTCTCCGAGGAACACGATCAGGCTCTCGTCATGTCCGAGCGAGACCGCCGAGGTGATGACGTTGAGCTTGGAGACGAACCGGTTGTGGCCTTCGTGGTCCGTATTGAGCCCGAAGGCGAGTACGCCGCCGTATCCGGCCGCCGGGTGGGCCTTCTGGCTGGTTGCCACGGTGTGTCCCGGGTGTGATTCGAGTCCCGGATAGCTGACGAACCGTACCGCGTCGATCCGTTCGAGATGTTCGGCGATGGCCTGTGCCGAGGCGTTGTGCTGCTTCATGCGCAGCGGGAGCGTTACCGTACCTCGGTTGATCAGCCATGCGTTGAACGGGCTGATGATACCGCCGTAGTTGACCTGGGCGGTGAAGCGGATTTCGTCGGTTCGGGCCTTGGTGGTGGCTATCATGCCGCCGAGGGCGTCTCCATGGCCGTTGATGTATTTGGTGAGGCTCTCCACCACGATGTCCGCGCCGAGTTCCAGCGGGCGTACGTTGTACGGCGAATTGAAGGTGTTGTCCACGCTGACAAGGATGTCATGGCCAAGCCGTTCCTGCGCCTCGCGTGCGATTGACGTCACGCTCGCTATGTCGGTGACCTTCAGGGTCGGGTTGGCTGGCGTCTCCAGATGAACCAGCTTGGTGTTCGGCTTGATGGCGTTGAGTACGTTAGCCGGGTCGGAGGTGTCGACGATGGAGGTTTCGATGCCGTACTTCTCGGGCAGAATCTGGTTGAGGAGCCGGTACGCGGCGATGTATGTCGTGTCGGAGAAGATCGCATGGTCGCCCCGGTTGAGGAAGGTGGTGAAGGTGGCGGCGAGTGCGGCCACGCCTGAGGCGAGCACGACGGCGTCTTCAGCTCCTTCGAGATTGGCGAGTTTCGCCTCGAGATAACGCTGGTTCGGGTGTCCGTTGCGTGTATAGAGGTTCACGTCCGAGCTTGACCAGTTGATGTCGCTCGGGTCGTAGGGCAGTGCGTAGGCGTTGGCCAGGGTGATCGGCCGTCGGATCGCTCCGGTCTCCTTGTCCACGCCGTTGCCGAGGTGGATGGATTTGGTGCCGAAGCCGAGCGGCTGGTCGTCGAATGATTGTCCGTGGTGTACGAGTTCTGAAGTCATGGGGAAAGTCTTGCAGAGGCTCGTTTCGTTTTGGAGACGAACGTGTTACGTAAAAAGCGTGGAATTCCAACGATTATGAGGGGTGCGACCATGTGCGACACGCCGTATTTGCGTTTATCGGAGGGGTCGTGGCATACTAAACGGGTTGCCGGTTGGGGTTCAAACCAAACAGGCAGCACGGCGGATTTCCCAAGCGGTCAAAGGGAACTGACTGTAAATCAGTCGCCTCGTGCTTCAGTGGTTCGAATCCACTATCCGCCACGCCTCGATAGCTCAGTGGTAGAGCACTTCCTTGGTAAGGAAGAGGTCGTGAGTCCGATTCTCACTCGAGGCTCTCATGGCGGGATAGCTCAGCTGGCTAGAGCGTACGACTCATAATCGTAAGGTCAAGAGTTCGAGTCTCTTTCTCGCTACAAAGGCCGACGGCATGTCGGTATAGCAACGAACCACAAGAGGTGAACTAGATGGCAAGCAAGAGCGCCGACATTCGTCCGGGCATCACGCTGGCATGCACCGAGTGCAAGGAGCGTAACTACATCACGACGAAGAACCGCCGTAACACGCCGGATCGTCTTGAGCTCAAGAAGTTCTGCTCCCGCTGCGGCAAGCAGACCGTGCATCGCGAGACCCGCTGAGCGAGTTCAACACTTTCAAACCCGACCATTTCGGTCGGGTTTTTGTTATTCTGGAGCACTATGACAAGTTTTGCAGATCTCACCACCATCGGCGTTGGCGGGCCCATCGCCATCTTCCTTGAACCCACTTCGCGTGTCGGCGTCATCGAAGCCGTTGAAGATGCGGATGCCAAGGGACTGCCGTTATGCGTAATCGGCGGCGGCTCCAACATGCTGGTGGCCGACACGCCGTTCAACGGTGTGGTCGTTCGCGACGCACGCCGCAGCATCAACGTGCTCGACGAGGCCGCTCCGGTGGAGAACGGCGAGAGAATCGTACACGTCAATGCCGAAGCCGGCTGCAACTGGGACGATTTCGTGGATTTCTGCGTCGAACTCGGTCTGGAAGGCGTGGAGGGACTGTCCGGAATCCCTGGAACCGTTGGCGCATCGGTGGTGCAGAACATCGGAGCCTATGGCCAGGAGGTCGGTTCCAGCGTGCGCAGCGTGGAGGTCTGGGACCGCAAGGAGAAACGCACCTGCGACCTCACCGCAGAAGATCTGCGCTTCGGCTACCGCATGAGTGCACTTAAGGCCAGCATGTATGCGGCTCCGGCTACGCCGGCCGACGAATTCTTCCCGACCCCCCGATATGTGGTGCTTTCCGTCACCTTCGCCCTGCACCATAGCGATACCGGAGTGGTCGGCTATGGTCAGCTCGCCAAGGCGCTTGGCGTCGAGGTCGGTGATCGTATGAATACCAAGGATATCCGCAACGCCGTGCTTGCGGTGCGTGCCGCCAAGGGCATGCTGGAGGATTCCCACCGCTACCTTGCCGAACCCATGCGCGGTACCAAGAAGGCCGGGCTGGTCGCCATCGCGCATGACGCGCAACGTACCCAGGCCGGCAATGACGAGCCGGATTTCAATCGCCATAGCTGCGGCAGTTTCTTCATGAACCCGATTCTGACGATCGAGCAGGCGGCCGCCCTTCCCGAAGATGCGCCTCGTTTCGACGCGACCCTGCCGGACGGCGAGCCGGGCGTCAAGACCTCCGCCGCATGGCTCATCGATCACGCCGGATTCCACAAGGGCTTCAAAACCGCCGCGACCGCGACCGCTGGCCTGTCCACGTTGCACACGCTGGCGCTGACCAATCGGGGTGGCGCCAGCGCGGCCGACATCGCCGACCTCGCCAAAACCGTGCAGGATGGCGTCGAAGCGGCTTACGGCATCCGCTTGGTACCCGAACCGGTCGTCATCGGCATGGATCTCAAGTGACGCCAATGTGACGGTATCGTTCTATACTTGCCCCTTGTCGAGAGCGGCCGGAATGACCGGCCGTATGGAGGAAGGGGATCGCGATGAACGTATTCCGTAAGAAATCCGTTGAACAAACCATTGCGGAAACAGGCGAGTCGGGGCGTTCCCTCAAACGTGACCTCACTTGGTGGGATTTGGCCATCATGGGCGTGGCCGTGGCCGTCGGAGCGGGCATCTTCTCCATCGGAGCCCAGGCTGCGGCTTTCCACGCCGGACCGGCCGTGATCATCAGCTTCCTGATCGCGGGCATCGTGTGCGGTGCGGCCGTAATGTGCTACGCCGAATTCGCATCGATGATTCCGGTGGCAGGTTCCGCCTACACCTTCACCTATACCACGGTGGGTGAGATCATCGCATGGGTGATCGGTTGGGATCTGATTCTGGAAATGCTCATGGCGGGCTCCGTCGTCTCCAAATACTGGGGCGTGTACCTGAATGACTTCTTCCGGTTGATCGGCTGGAACATCAATACCAACATCGCCATCGGATCGTTCAACTTCGACGTGGCGCCGCTGATCATCGTAGCCTTCTTCACCGCGCTGCTCGTGCTCGGCACCAAGATCGGCGCCCGCGTGGATGGGGCGCTGACCGTGCTGAAGATCGCCATCGTACTGTTTGTGGTGGTCGTCGGATTCTTCTATATCAAGGCCGACAACTTCACTCCGTTCATCCCGCCGAGCGAGCCCGCCGCATCCTCTGATTCCGGCGTGAGCGCCGTGATGAACCAGCCGTTGTGGCAGTGGGCCACCGGCATGACCCCGAGCATCTATGGCGTGGCCGGCATCATTTCCGGCGCGGCGCTCGTGTTCTTCGCCTTCCTCGGTTTCGACGTGGTCGCCACCACGTCCGAAGAGGCCATTAACCCGAAACGAAACGTACCGTTGGGCATCGGCGTGGGCATGGGCCTGATCATCGTGCTGTACACGCTCGTCGCCATCGTCACCACCGGCATGGTCTCCTATAAGGATCTCGCCAAGCAGGCGAGTCCGTCGCTGGCCACCGCCTTCGAAATGGTCGGTGCCAACTGGGCCGCCAAAATCATCAGCTTCGGCATCGTGATCGGTCTGGCCACCGTGGTGATGGTGCTGCTGCTGGGGCTTACGCGTGTGGTGTTCGCCATGAGCCGTGACGGCTTGCTGCCGCGTGGATTGAGCCATACCGGCAAGCATGGCACTCCGGTCCGTCTGCAGGTCATCGTGGGCGTGGTCATGGCACTGATCGCCGCATGCTCCGACGTCGACGTGCTTGCCGATATGGTGAATATCGGCACGTTGTCGGCGTTTACGCTGGTCGCGATTTCCGTTCCGATCATGCGCAGAAAGCGTCCCGATCTGAAACGTACGTTCAGGATGCCCGGCAATCCGTGGATTCCGATTCTCATTGCACTCGCCAATGTGTGGCTGATGCTCAACCTGAGTGTGCTCACCTGGATCCGTTTCGTGGTATGGCTTCTGGTCGGTTTCGCCATCTATTTCGGCTACGGCTACCGTCATGCCTGTCTCGGCACCGGCGAATTGGATGTTGCCCGAGAGCAAGAGTAGTCTGGAACAGTCAAGTTTGTAAGGAGGTAACCATGCCGTACGTGATCGCTCAGCCTTGCGTCGATGTCAAAGACAAGGCATGTGTGGATGAATGCCCGGTTGATTGCATCTATGAGGGTTCCCGCTCCCTGTACATCAATCCGAATGAGTGCGTGGATTGCGGCGCATGCGAGCCGGTGTGCCCGACCGAGGCCATTTTCTATGAGGATGATCTGCCCGACGAGTGGGCTTGGTACAAGGATGCCGCCGTCAGCTTCTTCGCCGAGGTCGGCGATCTGGGCGGCGCTTCCGCAGCGGGTCCGATCGGTAAGGATCCCGAACAGGTGGCGGCACTGCCCCCTCAGAATCAGTGAGACTTTCCGTCTCCATTTGCTTTGTCGAAGGCCGTCACGTCGAGTGGCGGCCTTTCGTCGTATGCTGGAACGAGTATCGCAGCGCACTGACGTAAGGAGTTCCACGGATGGGTTTTCATGAGTTTTCGTCACCGTACGATTGGTCACGGATCGCCTCCTTCAAGCGTACGGCGAAGGCCGCATTCGGTGGCATGGTCGACTTGTCCGTAGGCTCGCCGGTCGACCCGGTGCCGGATTCGGTGCGCAAGGCGCTTGGTGCGGCTTCAAACGATTCGAACGCCTACGGATACCCGGTCACCGCCGGCACCGCCGATCTGCGTTCCGCCATCGCCGAATGGTTCGCGGCGGCGCGCAATGTCGATCTGACGGCGATTGATGCGGACGTGGTGCCGACCGTCGGCTCCAAGGAGGGGGTGGCGCTGATGGCCTCCCTGCTGCACTTGGGTGCGGGTGACGTGGTGGTGCAGCCGAAGGTCTCCTACCCGACTTATGAGATCGGCACCCAGTTGGCCGGTGCCGAGGTGCTCAAGGTCGATGACGTGGCCGATGTGGAATCCTGGAAGGATGTGCCGGGCGTCAAGGCCATATGGGTGAACTCGCCATGCAATCCGACCGGTGCGGTGCTCGCCGCCGAGCAGATGGCCGCAATCGTGGCGGCCGCGCGTGGCATCGGGGCCGTGGTGCTTTCCGACGAATGCTATGCGTTGATGCAGTGGGGAAACGTGGACGTCGAAGCGGATGCGGACACTCTCGCATCCACGCCATGCGCCCTGCGCCCGGATGTGTGCGGCGGCTCCGCGCAAGGCGTGCTTGTGTTGTATTCCTTGAGCAAGCAGTCCAATATGGCCGGCTATCGTACGGCGTTCATTGCCGGTGACAAGTCGTTGATCGTACCGATGACCGCGTATCGCAAGCAGATCGGGCAGATCATTCCCGGACCGGTACAGGCCGCCATGGCCGTGGGACTTCGCGATCTGGAGTCGGTCAAAGCGCAACGCAAACGGTATGCGAATCGTCTCGGCATATTGGTGAGTGCGTTGCGCGCCTACGGGTACTGCACCGATATGCCCGACGGGGCCTTGTACGTGTGGGTGAAGGCCAAGTCCGGCGACTGTTGGAAAGACATGGAGCAACTTGCCCGGATCGGCATCATCGCGAGTCCCGGCGAATTCTATGGGGCTCCGGAATATTTGCGGTTCTCCGCCACCGCCGGTGACGCCGCCATCGCTGACGCCGCCGAACGTCTGGCCCGCTAGATGCCGAAACTGGCGATGTCGTCGCCGTATTTGCGCCGGACCGCGTCCAGCGCCTGTTCGGCTCCACGCAGGCGCTCGGTTTTTGGCTCCTTCCTGCGGGTGTCGCAATCCTGCGCCGTGTCTTCTTCCTCCAGCAGGTCCTCCAGCGACGGCTGAATGATGGCGGAACCGGTTTCGACCAAGCCGCTGGCGCTCATGCCGGCCAAACGTATCGGACGGGGCAACGAAATCGCATGTGCCGAGCCGGACTCCATGCCCATCATCCGCAACAGCAGGTCGACGCATTGCGGATACAGCACGCTCGCCATATCCGTCGGCCGTTCCATGGTGCGTCCCTTCGTGGTGTAGCTCAAATCCGGAAAGCGCAGCTTCACCATCACCTTGCGTGCCATCAGTCCTCGCCGACGCAACGTGCTCGCCACCTCATCGCAGCAATGCCGCAACATCGAACATACCTGCCGCATATCCTGCGTATCCGTGTCGAACGTACGCTCCGAGCCTATCGACTTTTCCGGTGTGTACGGCGTGACCGGGCGGTCATCCAAACCATGTGACGCCATATACAGCCCGTGCGCGGCAATCGTCGAACCCGTGGCCTCGGCCAAGGTCGTTTCATCCATCCTCGCCACATCGGCAACCGAATTGATGCCCCACGTACGTAGCCGTCGTTCGAGTGATGGCCCGATACCCGGAATGCCACGCAGCGGTATCATCTGCACGAATTCGGCATGCCGGGCCAGGGGAATCATCAGCATGCCGTTCGGTTTGGCGTTCGTCGACGCCATTTTCGCAACCAGTTTGTTCGCCGCGATACCGACGGAACAGGTCACGTGGTAGCGTGCGGCGACCTGTTCGCGAATCCACGCGCCGATTGCGGAAGCGGTGCGCCAGCGCAGCAATGCGCCGGAAACGTCCATATAGCATTCATCCACCGACACCTGTTCGATCCGATCGGTGATTCGACTGAACACTTCGGTGAAGATGCGCCGTGACATCGCGCGGTAGTACTGCATGTCGACCGGCAGAAAAATGCCGTTCGGACACAATTGATGCGCTCGTGAGCTCGCCATGGCCGAATTGATGCCGTATGCGCGCGCCTCATAGCTGGCCGCCGACACCACCGACCGGTTGCCGGTGCCGATGATGACCGGCTTGCCCGCATATTCCGGGTGCCGAGCCACTTCCAGTGAGGCGTAGAAGGCGTCCATGTCGATATGCAGCACCGTACAGCCGGTCTCATCGTGACCCCAGTCACGTTTGGCCGCTGCGATTCGTGGTGCCGTGCTCATGGTTCCATGATAGGCGATTTCCGCCGCTGATTGAAACAAATGTTCGAACATGGTGTGATCGTCACATCGCGTTGCGTTGCGTGTCGTTGTTTGACCGTTCCGTGAGTACGCTGGTGCCTCGTGAAGAGAGTCATCATGACGGCGCTGAACCGTCTGCCGATCGTCGTCATCGCCATTTGCGAAGCGGTGATGATCTATACCGCCACCGGCGTGGCCAAAGTGGCGTTCACCCAATTGGACGCAGTGTACGCCGCATGGTACCGCGTCGGTTTCATGGCCCTGATGCTACTGGCATGGCGTAAGCCTTGGAAGGCCGACAGACGCGATTCATTGCCGGGAACCCGCAGGGACTGGACCCTGCTGGCGGGTTTCGGCGCGGCTTTGGTGTTGATGAACACCATGTATTATGTGGCGATCAGCAATATGGATATCGGCATCGCCACCGCCATCGAATTCATCGGACCTCTTGGCGTGGCCGTCATCACCGGGCATAGTTGGCGTGAGCGCGTCGGCATCGGCATTGCGGCCTGTGGCGTGGTGCTGCTGGCCGGCATCTCGCTTGGCGGCGAGAACGGCGGCAGCTTCCTGATCGGCCTGATCGCCATTCTGATCGGCGGTTCCATGTGGGGCTGCTATATCGTGCTCGGAGGCAAAGTCGCGACCAAGGGTCATCCAATCGACATGCTGTGCTGGGGTACCGTGCTTGGTTGGCTGATGCAGTCGGTGTTCCTGGCTCCGGGCGCCATCGCCCATCTGGCAAGGCCCAAGGCCGACGCGACCTGGGTGCACGCCTCGTGGGGCGTTGCGGCGTTGCTGGCATTGCTGTTCCTGGTGTCGTTGTTCGGTTCGTTCCTGCCGTATCTGACCGATCAGGTGGTGATGCGACGCATTCCGTCCGCACGTTATTCCGTGGTGCAGTCCATCAATCCCGCCATGGCCACGTTCATCGCCCTCGCTTTCGGTGAGGTCCCGACATTGGGGGAGTGTGCAGGCATCGCATTGGTGATTGTGGCGGTGATCGTCACGTTCTCCGGAGATGAGAATCCCGCGTAGAGGCCGGGTCGTCAGATGGTCGCGGGCCAATTTTTCGTGCCGATGTGGCGTCAGCGTGCGTCTCGTGTCGTGCGAAATCACGCCAACGGCTTACGATTTTTCCGGTTTCTGGTGTTTTGCCTCCAGATAGATGCTATAGTTACATGCTGTTGCGTCGTGACAACGTCACAGTCACAACAGTGGAGTCATGCCTGAGTGGCCGATAGGGGCACCCTGCTAAGGTGTTAGTCGTGTTTAGCGGCTCGAGGGTTCGAATCCCTCTGACTCCGCCCTGAGGGTTTTCGGAGCAATCCGAGAACCCTTTTTTCATACCAAAACGGCGGAATAACAACGTTTTCAGGCTATGGAACGTAAGTGGTGACCGTCCGTCGCATTCCACCGAAGTCAACGTTTCAGGTACCTCAACACCGCGGTTCGCCGCGCTTTTCGATATTCTTGAACAAGAGAGAATATCGAAGAAGAAGGGTACGGCCATGCGTATCAGAAAAGATGCCTTGCATGCATCCAATCCGGAATTGCTGACAGCCGGCAGGCGCAGGATCGCAATGGTTGCGGCAATCATCATCATCGCCGTGCTGGCGGTCGGAGGGTGGTTCGTAGTGCAGCAGGTGCGCTCGCAGGAGACGACTCATGTGGCGAATCCGGCAACGACGTCCACACGGCAATCGCAGGCAAAGGCGACGGCGAAGCAGACCGAGGCGACGGAACATCACGGCAACTCCCCGGATTGTCCGGATACGGACTGCATCGCCATGCTCGTCAACGGCGACCTGCTGTTCCATGAGGGTCTGTGGAATAATTTTGCGAGTGCCAACACCGCGGCCACCGATGGCACGGCCTTCGATTTCACCAGCCTGTTTGAGCCGATGCGTAAATATATCGATGCCTCCGACATCGCGGTGTGCGAGTTTGAGACCCCGATCGCCCAACGCGGCGGTCCGTATACCGGCTATCCGGTGTTCAACATTCCGCCGGAGGTCGCCGATGCCGCCAAGAACGTCGGCTATCGTGCCTGCACGCATGCGTCGAACCATTCATGGGACCAGGGTGCTGATGGCATCTCGCGCCTGTGGGACACCTTGGAGGCCGACGGCATCGCGCAGACCGGCTCCTACAAGACCGAAGAGGATTCCACCAAGCCGCTCGTCATCGACTCGCCGACCGGTGGCGGCAAACTCGGCCTGATCTCGGGAACGGTGTCGTTGAATGCGCAGACTCCTGATTTCGATTGGCGTGTCGATCGGTTGCGTGAGGCGAGCGATCCCAATCATCAGGCCGATATCGACAAAGCCGTGGCCAAGGCGAAGGCCGCGCGCGAACAGGGAGCCGACGTGGTGGCCATCGCCATGCACTCGGTGCAGGAGTATCTGGACTACGCCGATTCGTGGCAACAGTCCGAAGCGCATGAACTGGCCGATACCGGTGCGTTCGACGTGATCTACGGCGCCGGATGCCACTGCGCACAGCCCATCGAGAACTACAACGGCACCTGGATCATCTACGGCTTGGGCAATGCGGTGACCGTGACCTCCTACATTCCCGGCAACGAGGTCAACAATCAGGGTGTGACCGCCCGCGTGCAGTTCGCCGGCAAGAAAGGCGTGGCCGGTTCCTGGCGCGTCAGCCGCATCGACTGGATTCCGACCGCCAACATGCGGCAGGGGCAGTACCAGTGGTGCTCGCTCGCCAGCGACCATCCCGACGGCACATGCTGGAACGACGCCGAGGATGCGAACCAACGGCAACGCATATGGAACGTCATCTACTCCATGGGAGCCGACCAGAACGTTGTACGGGAATGGAACATCACCACGGAGCAGACGACTTCTTCCGGGAAATAGCATTGTGACAGAATATGCCACGTAATCGTAACGTCGTCATCGTAATGTCGCCGTAAGCTGCGTGGAAAGGAACCATATATGGTCGAAATCGTTGAGACCCAGCCGGAACGCACCGATCTGCCGCTGGTCGTCATGCCGGTGGTCGTTGCATCCATGATCGAACCGTTCAAGCGGTGTTTCGGACTGCTGGAAAATGTTGCACGAGTGCGCATGTATGAGGATTTCACATTGGATGAGGACACCATCGTGGCCCGTTGCGACGGAGCCGACGCCGTTATGGTGATCGGCTTCCACTGCACCGACTCGATTCTCGAACGCACCCATGCCAAGTGCTACGCGTTTGGCGGCACTGGCGTGGCCAGCTACATCAATCTTGAGAAGGCCAAGGCGCAAGGCATCCGTGTCTGCAATGTGGTGCATTACGGCGACCATGCCGTCGCCGAACACACCATGGCATTGCTGATGGAGCTCACACGTCATGTCGGACAGCTTGACCGCGAGGTCAAGGCGGGCGACTGGGCCGGCAACGACGGCTACGAACTGTTCGGCAAGAAGCTCGGCATCATCGGCCTCGGCGGCATCGGCCAGACTGTGGCCCGTATCGCAAACGCCTACGGCATGAAGGTCTCCGCATGGAACTCGCATGTGCCCGAACAGGTGCTTACCGACTGCAACGTCACTCCGGTCGACGACATGAACGAGCTGATCGCCGGCAGCGACGTCGTGTCCATCCACATGCCGCTGCTCGACTCCACGCGCGGCATCATCACCGCCGAAAACCTTGAGGCGTTAAGGCCCGGCACCTTGTTCGTCAACACGGCACGCGCCGAAATCCTCGAACCCGGAGCACTGCTCAAGCGTCTGGAACGCGGCGATATTCCCGCCGCACTCGACGTATTCGAACATGAGCCGCTCGGCGCCGATGACCCGCTGTGCCGGATTCCCGGCATCGTGCTCACCCCGCACACCGCATGGCGTACCGATGGCGCATACGTCGGCATCACCGAGCAGGTCGTGCAGTCCGTCGCCGCATTCTTCAGGGGCGAGGATTTCAACGTCGTCGTCTGATCGTCAGGTCGGCTGAATCGGGTAGGTTGAAGGCATGCAGACCATACTTGATTCCGCCGATCGGCCGGCGCATGACGCGTTCGTCGAAAAGAAGTCGGAATTCATCGGTGACGCCTGTCATATCGATTCGTTGGATGATGCGCTCGCCTTCGTCGCGATGATTCGTGAGAAGCATCCGAAGGCCCGTCATGTTGCCTATGCCGCGGTCTGCGGCGGTTCCGACGGTCGTCTTGCGGAACGGATGAGTGATGACGGTGAGCCGTCCGGCACCGCCGGCAAGCCGATTCTCGATGTGCTGCGCGCCAATGAGATGACCGACTGCGTGGTTGCCGTCACTCGCTATTTCGGCGGAATCCTGCTCGGCTCGGGCGGGCTTATCCGAGCCTATTCGACCGGCGCGTCCATTGCGGTGAAAGCGGCGAGCAAGGCGAGGATCGTACCGTGCGGGGAATACCGGATAGTGCTGGATTACCCGTAGCTCGGCAGCTTCCAGAATCTGCTGGCGTCAGTGCAGGGCGAGCAGGTCGACGCGCAGTATACGGATCGCATCGCAATGCGTGCGATCGTACCGCAGGAGCATGCCGCGACCTTTGAATCCCGCATGATTGAGACGTTCAACGCGGCCGTCACGCCGGAATTGGTCGGTACGACCAACCGTCCGGTCAAGCTGTGAGCTTTCGATTACGGTATGGCGTAAGGTGAAGACTATGACTGATGCCGAGAACATCGAACATGCCGAGCATGCCGGAAACGACACCGCCGGACGGGCGGATGTGCAGGCGGTTCCCACCGATTTCGAACCGTTGACCGCCACGTATGAGCGTCTTCGCCACTCCACCGATGCCGCCGAGCTGAGCGAATTCGCCCGACGTCCGTTGCCGGACCGTGCCGAACAGGACGCATTCTCGCGTGCCACCGCACTGCTGGAGGCCGTGGCCGGCAATCCGCATACTCCGTTGGAGGATCGCATCTTCCTAGCCGAAACCATGCCGTTCCCGAACATTCTGGTCAAACTGTCCACCGACGAATCCGTTGAGGTGCGCAAGGCCGTGGCGGGCAACGCCGATGACAAGAACTGGCTGGTAGGCCGCCTCACCAAGGACGAATCCGCGGAGGTGAGGGACATCGCCCTGCGGAACAAGCGCACATCTTGGAAGATGCGCCTTGAAGGGGCGCAGGATCCGAACATGGATACGCAAACCCTTGACTTTCTCGGCGCGCTCGGCACCGAACTCGAGCCGAAAGCCCCTGCGGTATTGGCTTCCATGGTGCGTAGGGCCGTGGCGCTCAACCCGAACACGTCTCCGGCGATGCTCGCCAAGCTTGCCGAAGATCCCTCCGGAGAGGTGGTCCGGGCCGCGCAATCGCGTCGTGCATGACGAATCGTATTGAATACGTTGTCATTTCGTGAGGAAAGTACGCGTGGCGCACGTTGAAAGGTTCTAGACTGTTGCTTATGACAGAACAGACCGAAAACGCAACGCGTCTCGCCCGGCCGCTCATTCGTCTGGCCAAGTTGGTCGGCGTCGCCACCAGCTATGTGGGCATGAGCCATGATTACCATGAAATCGAAGACGATGTTCTGGTGGCGGTGCTCAAGGCGCTTGGTATCGACGCTTCCAACGATGGGGCGATCGAACAGTCCATGGAATCCATTCTTCGCGACCGCCGTTCACGGCTGGTGGCACCCACGGTGCTGCATACGGTGGGCAAGCCGAGCAAGGTGCTGGTCAACGTCGGCGTCCTCGAGGCGCCGCAGGCCAGCATCACGTTGGAGGATGGCAGTGAATTCGCGGGGAAGATCGCCTATGGTGCCGGTGACGGCTCCATCCATGAGATTGACGACACGTTCGTCTCCACTTCTTCGGTGATATTGCCGGAGGACCTGCCGGCCGGATACCATACCCTGCATGTACGGGTGGGGGAGCGCACCCAGGATGCAACCGTTATCAGCGTTCCGGAAAAGATCGAACTGCTCGATGACATGAAGGAAGGCTCCCTGTGGGGTTGGATGAGTCAGCTGTACTCCATCCGTTCCAACGGCTCCTGGGGCGTGGGCGACTATGAGGATCTCAAGACCCTGCTGGTCGAATCCAAGAGAAGGACCGGTGCCGACTTCATGCTCATCAATCCGATGCATGCCGCCGAACCGGTGCCGCCGTTGACGCCGTCGCCGTACCTGCCGATCTCCCGTCGCTTCATCAACTTCAGCTACATTCGCCCGGAATCCGTGCCGGAATATGCCACGCTGAACCCTGATGGCAAGAAGCAGGTCGACGAGTTGCATGCGCGTGTCGAACCGCTTAACGGCGATGCACAGGTCATCGACCGCGACGCCATGTGGCGGGCCAAGATGCACGCGTTGTGGATCATCTTCACATCCGGACGTACCGCCGAACGTCAGGCGCAGTTCAAGGAATACCTGGCCGGTTGCGGCGACGAGCTCGAATCCTATGCCACGTGGTGCCTGTGCTACGACAAATGGGGCGCGCCCAATGGCAGGCCCGACAATTGGGAGCGTACGTTCAACCGCGATTCCGTCGAGATTCGGGAATTGCGCGACCGATTCCCCGATACGCTCGAGTTCTACCGCTGGCTCGAATGGGTGGCCACCGAGCAGCTTCATGCGGCGCAGCAGGCCGCACGCGAGGCCGGCATGAAGATCGGCATCGTCGCCGACATGGCCGTGGGCGTGCATCCGTCCGGCTCCGACGTGTGGTGGAATCCGGAACGTTTCGCCAAGGGTGCCACGGTCGGCGCCCCGCCGGACATGTTCAACCAGCAGGGCCAGGATTGGAGCCAGCCGCCATTGAACCCGATCGCTCTGGAGCGGACCGGCTACAAAGTGTATCGGGACATGGTGCATGGCATGTTCGCCAATGCCGGTGCCGTGCGCATCGACCATATTCTCGGTCTGTTCCGTTTGTGGTGGATTCCGGAAGGCAAGAAGGCCACCGACGGCACCTACGTGTACTACGATTCCGACGTCATGCTTGGCGTATTGGCGCTTGAGGCTTCGCGCGCCGGTGGCGTGGTGGTAGGCGAGGACCTCGGCGTGGTGCCGCCGTATGTGTCCAAATCGCTGTCCGCGCATGGCATTCTTGGCTGTGCCGTGGAATGGTTCGAGCAGTTCGATGGCGAGTTCCGTGCGCCGAATGATTGGCGCCCGTATGCATTGGCCTCCGTCAACACGCACGACATGCCGCCGGCGGCCGGCTATCTCGAATACGGCCACGTCAAGCTACGTGAGCAGCTGGGCCTGCTGTCCGGGCCGGTGGAGGAATTCCAGGCCTCCGCGACCGCCGAGCACAACGCCATGCTGAACATGCTCGTCGAGGAGGGGTATCTCGACAAGGCGGCCCTGCGGGATGAGCTCGCCAACGAAAACGAGATCGTCGATGCGCTGTACCGCGGGCTCAAGGGCTCGCCATGCAAGCTCATGGCCGCCTCCATCGTCGACGCGGTCGGCGAAAAGCGTACGCAGAACCAGCCGGGCACGAACAACGAGTATCCGAACTGGCGTATCCCGTTGGCTGACGGCAAGGGCAATCTCGTGCCCTTGGAAGAGTTGTTCGACCAGCCGCGTCTTCAGGAGATTGCCGCCATCATGCGCGGCTGATTCCGGACGGGTCGGGCATGGGGTGTCCGCCGGTGCGATGCCGGTGGGCACCCCTTGCATTTCGTGTTGCCGAATGTCAAGGCTGGCGATACACTAGTAGATTGTTGTGTTTCCCTACGGGGTCCTTCAAAGCGCTTTTCCCACTCGCCATCGAGGACTTTCAGGGAGCCCACGGATAATGAGACCCGAAAACGGCACCATTGCAACGCCTAACCAACGTTCGGCGCGGTCGGAGGGTCCGGAACACAATATATAGAAAAGGTACATCGTGAAAACTTTCACTCCGAAGCCAGCTGATCTGACTCACGACTGGTACATCATCGACGCCACCGACGTGGTGCTCGGCCGTCTTTCCTCCCAGGCAGCCATCCTGCTGCGTGGCAAGAACAAGCCGACCTACGCTCCGCACGCCGATTCCGGTAACCACGTGATCATCATCAATGCCGACAAGATCGCTCTGACCGGCAACAAGATGGGCAAGGAACTGTACAAGCACTCCGGTCGTCCGGGTGGTCTGCGTCGCGATAGCTACGCCGAACTTCTGGAAAAGGATCCTGAGCGCATCATCCGTTCCGCTATCAAGGGCATGCTGCCGAAGAACCGTCTGGCCAAGGTGCAGCTGGGTCGCCTGCGCATCTTCCGTGGTGCCGAGCATCCGCACACCGCACAGCAGCCGCAGGTTTTCGAGATCGCTCAGGTCTCGCAGCAGGCTAAGTGAACCGAAGGGAGATAAGAAACATGGCTGAAAACACCAACAACTCCGCGGTTCTCGAGACCGAAGAGGAGCTCACCTCGTACACCACCGAAACCAACGCTGGCGCTGGCACCGGCACTTCCGCCATCGCTCCGGGCTACGGCACCGGTCGTCGCAAGGAAGCCGTCGCTCGCGTTCGTCTGGTTCCGGGCACCGGCAAGTGGACCATCAACGGTCGCACCCTGGAAGAGTACTTCCCGGCCAAGCTGCTGCAGCGTGAGGTCAACTCCCCGATCGTTCTGCTCAAGCTCGAAGGCAAGTTCGACGCTATCGTCCTCGTTGATGGTGGCGGCACCACCGGTCAGGCCGGTGCAATCCGCCTGGGCGTTGCCCGCGCGCTGAACGCCATCGATCGTGATGCGAACCGCGCCACCCTGAAGAAGGCTGGCTTCCTGACCCGCGACGCCCGCGTCGTGGAACGCAAGAAGGCCGGTCTGCACAAGGCTCGTCGCGCTCCGCAGTTCTCGAAGCGCTAAAGCTTTACGGCTTATACGAAGCCCCTCGAAGGATTCGTTCCTTCGAGGGGCTTCCTCGTTATGAGTGCGGTCAGTCGGCGGATATCTGTCGCATCACGCTGATGCTCAACGCCGGAATCGTCCATAGGGTCGGATCATCAGCGCCTTCGGCATCATAGATGTCTTCGGGCACGGTTCCGTCGTTCACGTCGGCGTGCCAGTACATCATGTTCAGACGATGCAAATGATCGCTGAAACGACCCGCCGGCTTGTTTTCCGATTCCTCATTCAGTTCGGCCACGCGGTCCACCGACGTGCCTTGGCCGGGGTATTCGCCTGAAACTTCGGCGGAGGACCACACCATCTCCCATTCCTTGTCGGCCGGCAGATGGAAACGGGAGATTTCGTCGGAACCGTTGATCAGAATCATCAGGCCCGATCCATCGGGAGAGAGCAGCTGCATGGCAAAGGTGCGTACCGCTGGATTCGTCCAATCGGCGTCATGTGGGGCATGGCCGCTCGGCAGGAACCAGTGCACACGATCGGAACGCTTGAGCAGTCCGATCTTGCTCAATCTGGTGAAGAAATCCTCATGATCATACAGATCGCGGGATTTGCGCAACGCAATCAGACGCGACACCAGATCGAACTGCTTGAGTTCCGGTGTCTGCTCGGTGCTGTACAACCAGTCCCAATCCAGCCATGTGGTCGGATTGTCTTGCATGTAGGCATTGTTATTGCCGTTCTGCGAATTGCCGAATTCGTCTCCGGAGAGCAACATCGGCGTGCCCAACGACAGGAGCAGCATGCCGAGCATGTTCGCCATGGCCCGTTCGCGCTGCTGAATGATGATGGGGTCGTCGCTGGGGCCTTCATAGCCGAAATTGACCGAATGATTGTCGTTCGTACCGTCGCGGTTGTCTTCGCCGTTGCGCTCATTATGCTTGTGGCGGTAGCGCGTAAGATCGGCCATGGTAAAACCGTCATGGCAGGCCACGTAATTCACGGATGCGGTCGAGCCACGTCCGGGATCGGTGGCGAATAGGTCGGCCGAACCGCACAGACGAGTGGCCATCTCCTGCATGGTCACCACGCCGGATTCGCCGCCTCGATTACGTTCCACGTCGGTCAGCCAGAACTTGCGTGTGGTATCGCGGAACCGGTCGTTCCATTCGGCGAACGGAATGCCGAACTGGCCGGTGCGCCAGCCTCCCGGACCGACGTCCCAAGGTTCCATGATCATCTTCAGATTGCCCAGCAGCATGTCGGAGCGCAGGGCGTACAGGAACGGGTGGTAGCTGGTGAAATCGCCGTCGAGACGGGCCAACGTGGCCGCCAGGTCGAAGCGGAAGCCGTCGATGCCGATGCGTTTGGCCCAGTAGCGCAAGGAATCCACCGCGAAGGTGACGACATGCGTGTTGGTGAAGTCGAGTGTATTGCCGCATCCGGTGGTGTCGTACAGGCGACTGATCTTCTCCTTGTTGCGCCTGTAGTAGGAGAGGTTGTCGAGACCGCGCCAGCAGATGGTTGGGCCTTCCGGACCGGATTCGCAGGTGTGGTTGTAGACCACGTCCATGATCACTTCGAAGCCCGCTTCGTGCAGTGCGCGCACCATGTCGATGACCTCTTTGCGAACGGCGGCCGCTCCCGCCTCCTGCGCGGCCCTAGTGGCGTACGAGGGCTCCGGGGCGAAGTATCCCAATGTGGAATAGCCCCAATAATTGGTACGGCCGCGTTCCTGCAGGAACAGTTCCGGTTGCTTGGCCTGAATCGGCATCAATTCGATGGAGGTCACGCCCAGATCCTGCAGATAGGAGAGCGTCGAGGGGTGGGCCAGGCCCGCATAGGTGCCGCGTAGCTCTTTCGGCAACCATGGTGCGTTGGCGGTGAAACCCTTGACGTGCAGCTCATAGATGATGGTTTTGCTCCAAGCCACATGCGGATGCGAGGGCTCGCCCTCATGTTTGTTCGCATCGCGATCGTCGATGGCCACGGAAACCGGCATATGGCCCAGTGAGTCAACGGTGCTCATCGGGCCGAACGGCGAACCTTTGACCTTGCCGTTCATGATTTCGCATGCGTAGGCGAATGCACCCGGATTAAGTTTCATCGAGCCATCGATGCCTTTTGCATAAGGGTCGAGCAGCAGCTTGTATGGATTGAAGCTCACGCCGTGGTTCGGGTCCCATGGGCCGTTCACGCGGTAGCCGTAATGCATGCCGTCCCATGCCTTGGGTATGTGCACGTACCATAAGCCGTAATTCGGGCCGTCCATCATGAACAGCGTCTCCCGCAGATTGAGCGAGGGGATGCGTCTGGTACAGATCTTCTGCGATTGCGCCTGTTCGATGAACGAGATGTCCGGCTCGTTGAACAGGCGTACCGCTTCGGCGTAGAAGGCACTGGGTTGGTCGAGGGGTTCAAGCACGCAGAACCACACCTGATCCGCCGTTTCGGAACGGACTACTGCGTCCGCGCCACCATCGTCGGTGAAGTAGAGACCAGGTCGGGTTGCGTAACGATGCAAGGGTGGGTTTCTCATAGACCTATTGTAAGCGACGACAGTCGTCAAACATTTGACGAAAGGGGTATGTCTGTCACATCGTTACGCACCTCGGCGTTCGGACTTGCGTGCTCGGCGGAAAACGGCTGAATGCCGGTGGTATGCATTGGTCGAGGTACTGCGACACACTTTATAAATAACTTTATGAAAAGAAATTTGCAAAACAATTTAAAAAAGCGTATAGTCATGGGCTATCAGGCGGAACAATCTGTCGGACATCACTTTCAAGGTGGAAAGGAACAATCATGAAGGCTCTGGTACTTACCGGCGTCAAGGAATTCGAAATCCAGAATCTGGCCACTCCCGAGATACTGCCGAATGAGGTGCTGATCAACACCGCATATGCGGGTGTGTGCGGTACCGATCACGATTTGTATGCGGGCCGTCCTGGCTCCGCCGCAGCCGTGCCGCCGATCGTGCTGGGGCATGAGAACTCGGGCGTCGTTGCCGCGATCGGTGCTGAGGTCACCAACGTCAAGGTCGGCGATCGGGTGGCCGTCGATCCGAACATCTACTGCGGTCAATGCGAGTACTGCCTTACTCAGCGTCCGGAACTGTGTGACCATCTGAGCGCCGTCGGCGTCACCCGTGACGGTGGTCTGGCCGAGCAGTTCACCGCTCCGGCCACCGTGGTCTATGCGCTGCCCGACAATGTCTCCCTGCGCGACGCCGCCGCCATCGAGCCCGTTTCCTGTGCGGTGCATGGCCTTGATTTGCTCAAGCTTCACCCGTACCAGAAGGCTTTGGTCATCGGTGACGGCTTCATGGGGCAGATTTTCGCTCAGCTGCTGCAGGCCTACGGTGTGCATCGGGTCGACCTGGCGGGCATCTTCGACGAGAAGTTGGAACGCAACAAGTCGCAGTTCGGCGTTACCGAAACCTACAATACGACCCGTGAGCAGATTCCGTCCGAGGCCTATGACGTCATCATCGAGGCCGTTGGACTTCCGGCAACGCAGGCGCAGGCCATCAGTGCCGCGAAGAAGGGAGCCCAGGTGCTGATGTTCGGCGTCGGCCCGCAGGAAGCCCATTTCGAAATGAACACCTATGACATCTACAAGAAGCAGTTGACCATCCAAGGGTCCTTCATTAACCCGTTGACGTTCCGTGACGCCATCTCGCTGGTGTCTTCGGGCAAGATGAACATCGGCGGACTGATCAGCCATGAGCTCGGGCTCGAAGAGGTGCAGGATTTCCTCGATGGCAAGATTTCCGGCGTTTCCAAGGCCGTCGTCGCAATCGGCGACTGACCTCATAAAGGGGTATGGCTCCCGGATGATCGGGCATGGCCGCCGTGTATCCTCTGCTGCGACGGCCATCGCTACCCCACCTACAAGACTGGGGGATACGGCGATGAGGCCGTGGCTCCCCATCCAAACCCTTAATGACGATTCGGACGATTTCCTCAATGTTGCATGGAAATCGAGTAAAGGTGCTCACATGATCGGTATTCTTGAACGACTGGGCGTTCCTCGTTCGTTGATGCTTGGTTTTCTTGCCGTCGCAATCTTTATGACCGGTGATGGTTTCGAACTGACGTTCCTGTCGAAATTCATGGTGGACCAGGGATTCGCCTCATCCCAGGCCTCACTGTTAGTGACTATATATGGCCTGTTCGCGGCGCTCGGTGGATGGTCCGCCGGTGTACTGGCCGAGATGTTCGGTGCGCGCAGGGTCATGCTGTTCGGTGCATGCTGGTGGATTGGCATCCATCTGCTGTTCCTCGGCGTTGCCATCCCCAGCCACGTCTACCTGTTGATCCTCGGTCTGTATGCGTTGCGAGGCATCGGGTACCCGCTGTTCATCTACAGCTTCGTAGTGTTGATGGCGCAATACATCTCCCCGGCCAGGCTGGCTTCGGCCACAGGCTTCTTCTGGACCTGCTTCTCCCTGGGCATCGGCGTGTTCGGTGCCTATCTGCCAAGTTTCATCATGCCAGTTTTCGGCGAATATAAGACCTTCTGGTTCGCATTGCCCTTCTCCGTCGTCGGCACGGTCATGTGCTTCTTCTTCGTGCCGAAGAATAAGATCGTCAAAGGTGAGGGCTTGAGCCGCAAGGAGCAGCTGAAGGAACTGACCGAAGGCGCCACCATCCTTGTCACGAATCGTAAGATCCTCATCTGCGCCATCATCCGCATCATCAACAATCTGCTGCTATACGGCTTCCCGGTCATCATGCCGCTGTACCTGTGCACCGCGCACAACGGTGGCATCAACATCTTCAAAACCGAGGAATGGATGCGCATCTGGGGATTCGTATTCGTGGTCACGCTGATCTTCAACACCTTCTGGGGTTGGTTCATGGACCGTTTCGGCTGGGTGTGGCCGATGCGTTGGTTCGGGTGTGCGGTGCTCGCCGTCGGTTCCGTGGCCTTCTATTACATACCGCAATGGTTCGGTGCGAATGCGTTGATGATGATCGTCGCGGCGATCATCGTCGGTATCGGTACCTGCGCCTTCTCGTCGCTTCCGACCATCATGACGTTGTATGCCGGCGAAGGCAAGCAGGGCGCGGCTCTTTCCGCATACAATCTTGCCGCAGGCCTCACCACATTCGCAGGCCCCGGCATTGCGACGATATTGTTGCCGACCATCGGCTACGGCGGTGTGTGCTGGACCTATGCCGCGCTCTACGTGCTGGCATTCGTGCTGACGCTGTGTATCCGCCCGAAGCAGCCCGGCTTCGACGGCCACGGGCATCGCATCAGGCATACGGCTCCGCCAAGGGTCCTCGTGGAAGAGATCGAGAAAGTCGCGCAGGCCGCCGCCTGATTCGCCGATCAGGCGGCGTGGCCGCAAATCTCGTCGATGAAGGTCTGCACGAAACGCAATGCCGCACCGATTTCGTTCTGGTTGTCCAGGCACAGACTCTTACGTAGCGTGAAATGATCGGTGTGGAAAGCGCTGCGTTCCTCGACGAGTTTTTTAAGGGTGGTGACATCGTCATCGTTGAGATAGTGCGCGGCTTCGCCGCCGATGATGATATCGCCGGCCAACATGGATCGAATGTTGCGGATGGCTTGCGCCACGTTGCCAAGCCATCCGTTAAACCGTTGCCGGTGCTCCTGTTCACCCTGTTCAAGTACGCTGAAGAAGCCGGATAGGCTTTCGCCGTCTTCGGTCAGGGCCTCGGGGGAGCAGTAGACATCCATGCAACCGCGCTGCCCGCAGTAGCATTCACCTCCATCCGGCACCAGCGTCATATGCTCAATGGTGCCATTGCAGAGATTCGGCCCTTGGTAGAGTTGGCCGTCAACGATGACGGCTCCGCCCGGACGCATTTCGAGATACACGCATACGGCATCGGTGAGCGAATGGTCAAACCACAGTTCGGCCATGGCCGCGGCATCGGAATCGTGGATCATGATGCATGGAAACTTCACGTTTTGCGCGATGACGTCAAGCCGAAGTCCGGTATTGCCCATGATATTGCCGAAGGTGATGGTCTGTCCGTCCGCGGAGACGATGCCTTGGATGCTGAAAGCCACGCCGAGAACGTTGTCGTCGTTCCTCTCGACGGCCGCGGCGAAAGCGTTGATGATGACGCCCATCTGTTGGTAGTAGATGTCGGTGTTGTGGTAGGGCAGGAGCTTGAACTTGCGCGAGATGACGTTGCCGCCAAGGTCGACCGCGCACAGAGTCAACCCGTTGGCGCGCATGGTCACGCCGATTGCGATCTTCGCCCTGCAGACGAAGGCGAAGGTCTGTGCCTTGCGTCCGCCGGTGGATTCGAGTTGCTCGCCTTTACGGATGAGGCCTTCGACTTCCAGCGTGCGTAGATTCTGTGTGATGGTGGGCAGACTCAGGTTCAGTTCGCGTTCCAGCATCTGCTTTGTGGCAGGGCCTTTGGAATACAGGTACGCCGTGATGGCGCGTTTGTTGAGTTCCTTGACGGATGCGGGAGGCGTCGTCTTCATCATTGAGCTCCATTCGTATTCCATGATGCAAAGTCTGGGAATTATTCTACTTTAGAAAAGTGTTTTCAAGAAGTTGTGGTGTTTTGTATAAAAAAATAAATAGCTTTTCAAAAAGTTACTCGGAAAAACATTGTTCGTGTGTGTGTAATATATGGATATTCCGAACAAAACATAACAAAATAGTTGATTTTAGCGTTGGTATGTGCATTTCAAGCGATAAAATAAACATAAATAGCAAAGAATTGAACATCAAGCGCACGACACGACGCGTACTATACAAGCGCGGATAACTTAGGTAGATTGTGACTCAGGTCACAACGGTGCCCGGTAATATCCATCCGATGCGGATGGATGAGGAATAAACGAATACCGCTTTGCAAACCCAAGAATCGAGGAGGACTTCAAGTGGCAGACGCAAAGAAGAAGGAAGAGCCGACCAAGCCGACTCCGGAGGAGAAGCTCGCCGCAGCTCAGGCCGAGGTCGATGAGCTGGTGAATAAGGGCCTGAAGGCGCTCGACGAATTCGAGAAACTCGATCAGAAGCAGGTCGACCGCATCGTCGCCAAGGCCTCCGTCGCCGCCTTGAACAAGCATCTGGTGCTCGCCAAGATGGCCGTTGAGGAAACCGGCCGTGGTCTGGTCGAAGACAAGGCCACCAAGAACATCTTCGCGTGCGAGCATGTCACCAACTATCTGGCTGGCCAGCGCACCGTCGGCATCATCCGCGAAGACGACGTGATGGGCATCGACGAGATCGCCGAACCGGTCGGCGTCGTCGCCGGCGTGACTCCGGTCACCAATCCGACCTCCACCGCCATCTTCAAGTCCCTGATCGCGCTCAAGACCCGTTGCCCGATCGTCTTCGGCTTCCACCCGGGCGCGCAGAACTGCTCCGTGGCCGCCGCGAAGATCGTGCGCGACGCCGCCATCGAGGCCGGTGCTCCGGAGAACTGTATCCAGTGGATCGAGCATCCGTCCATCGAGGCCACCGGCGCCCTGATGAAGCATGACGGCATCGCAACCATCCTCGCCACCGGCGGTCCGGGCATGGTCAAGGCCGCTTATTCCTCCGGCAAGCCGGCCCTTGGCGTCGGTGCCGGCAACGCTCCGGCCTACATCGACAGGAACGTGGACGTGGTGCGTGCCGCCAACGACCTGATTCTGTCCAAGCATTTCGACTATGGCATGATCTGCGCCACCGAGCAGGCCATCATCGCCGACAAGGAGATCTACGCTCCGCTCATCAAGGAGATGAAGCGTCGCAAGGCCTACTTCGTGAACGATGAGGAGAAGGCCAAGCTCGAGCAGTACATGTTCGGCTGCACCTCCTATTCCGGCCAGACCCCGAAGCTCAACTCCGTGGTACCGGGCAAGTCTCCGCAGTACATCGCCAAGGCCGCAGGCTTCGACATTCCGGAAGACGTCACCATCCTCGCCGCCGAGTGCAAGGAGGTCGGCGAGAACGAACCGCTCACCATGGAGAAGCTTGCTCCGGTGCAGGCGGTGCTGAAGTCCGAAAACAAGGAACAGGGCTTCGAGATGTGCGAAGCCATGCTCAAGCATGGCGCAGGCCACACCGCGGCCATCCACACCAACGATCAGGCCCTGGTACGCGAATACGGCCAGCGCATGCACGCATGCCGCATCATCTGGAACTCCCCGAGCTCCCTTGGCGGCGTGGGCGACATCTACAACGCCATCGCACCGTCCCTGACCTTGGGTTGCGGCTCCTACGGCGGCAACTCCGTGTCCGGCAACGTTCAGGCAGTCAATCTTCTCAACATCAAGCGCATCGCTCGGAGGAACAACAACATGCAGTGGTTCAAGATTCCGGCCAAGACCTACTTCGAGCCGAACGCCATCAAGTATCTGCGCGACATGTACGGCATCGAAAAGGCCGTCATCGTGTGCGACAAGGTCATGGAGCAGCTTGGCGTGGTCGACAAGATCATCGACCAGCTGCGCGCACGTTCCAACCGCGTGACCTTCCGCATCATCGATTACGTCGAGCCGGAGCCGAGCGTCGAAACCGTCGAACGCGGTGCCGCCATGATGCGCGAGGAGTTCGAACCGGACACCATCATCGCCGTCGGCGGTGGTTCCCCGATGGACGCCTCCAAGATCATGTGGCTGCTGTACGAGCACCCGGAGATCTCCTTCTCCGACGTGCGCGAGAAGTTCTTCGACATCCGTAAGCGCGCCTTCAAGATTCCGCCGCTGGGCAAGAAGGCCAAGCTCGTGTGCATCCCGACCTCGTCCGGCACCGGTTCCGAAGTCACGCCGTTCGCCGTGATTACCGACCACAAGACCGGCTACAAGTACCCGATCACCGATTATGCGCTGACCCCGTCCGTCGCCATCGTCGATCCGGTGCTGGCCCGCACCCAGCCGCGCAAGCTGGCTTCCGACGCTGGCTTCGACGCGCTGACCCACTCCTTCGAGGCCTTCGTGTCCGTCTATGCCAACGATTTCACCGATGGCATGGCACTGCACGCAGCCAAGCTGATCTGGGACAATCTGGCCGAATCCGTCAACGGCGAGCCGGGCGAAGACAAGATCAAGGCTCAGGAGAAGATGCACAACGCCGCCACCATGGCGGGCATGGCCTTCGGCTCCGCCTTCCTCGGCATGTGCCATGGCATGGCCCACACCATCGGCGCCCTGTGCCACGTGGCCCACGGCCGTACCAACTCCATCCTCCTGCCGTATGTGATCCGTTACAACGGTTCCATTCCGGAGGAGCCGACCAGCTGGCCGAAGTACAACAAGTACATCGCTCCGGAACGCTACCAGGAAATCGCCAAGAACCTTGGTATCAACCCGGGCAAGACCCCGGCCGAAGGTGTCGAGAACCTGGCCAAGGCCGTCGAGGACTACCGCGACAACAAGCTCGGTATGAACAAGAGCTTCCAGGAATGCGGCGTGGACGAGGATTACTTCTGGTCCGTTCTCGATCAGATCGGCATGCGCGCCTACGAAGACCAGTGCGCTCCGGCGAACCCGCGTATCCCGCAGATCGAGGATATGAAGGACATCGCCATCGCCGCCTACTACGGCGTCAGCCAGGAGGAGGGCCACAAGCTGCGCGTCCAGCGTCAGGGCGAGGCCGCCACGGAGGAAGCCTCCGAGCGCGTGTGAGGTCCGCGTGAAGCGCACCGTATATATGGACCACAGCACGTCCGTGTATATATAAGGAGTAATCCGTAAGGAGCCCGGTCGGGAACGGTCCCGCCGGGCTCCCTGGCATTGCCACGGTCTTCCGTGATGATGGGTATCCGCCGACAGCATGGATTCCCGGCGAGGGCGATATGGCGTGGCTTTGAGCGTAATGGGGCTGGATTTCACTGTTGTTTTTTCGTAGCGTAGTGGAATGACCGATATTTCGAATCAACGACCTGCGCCATCACGAAGACGCGGAGGATTGCGCTTATGGCTCCCCGGGCAGCCGGGTGCGCTCATGATGGTGCTTTCCCCGGCCGTTGCGGGAATCGTGGCCGCATGGGCGTACCGTGGATTCGCGTGGACGCCTTGGTGGTTGCTCATCTGCTGGCTGTTGTGCTACTGCGTGCAGTTTTCCGCCGCGCGTTGGTTCAAATCGCATGGTGCCCACCGCTGGATGCTGCAGCCATTGGTGTACTGCATCGTGCTTTGCGCGGTCGGTCTGCCGTTTGTGGTGCTGCATCCGGGGATTCTCGCCTGGGCTCCGCCGTTTGCGGTGCTTGCCGCGATTTCGTTCCGTGCCTCGTGGGTGCGCAAGGAGCGTTCGCTATGGTCGAACGCCGCGGCGGTGTCGGCCTCCTGCCTGATGCCGATGCTGACGTTCTGCTATGGCGTCGATACGCCTGACATTCCGTATCTCAGCATACCCGGGATATCGTTGTTCCTTACGTTTTTCATGGTGCAGTTCGGCTCGGTGCTGTTTGTCAAGACGATGATTCGCGAGCGGGGGAGAAGGTCGTACATTGTGGCCTCCTGGATTTGGCATGCCGTCATGCTGGCATGGTGGACCTTCGTCGGTAACGGATATCTGATCGCATTGGCGGCGATGCTGCTCATACGGGCCGTCGCCCTGCCGATGATTGCACGTCGGCGTACGGTCAGGCCGTTGGCCGTCGGCATCACCGAATTCGTGACGAGCACGGCCTCGCTGATACTCAACATCTGCGCATTGCTTTGATGGCATTCGGCGACACGCCAGAATTTCTTAAGGCCACCCCTGATGCTTAAATAAAGAAGTTGCCTGATTTTAGGGCTCGCAAATTGGAATTAAAAAAGCGAGCGTGGCACAGAGATTCACGTAAGTGAGCATCTGCATGGCTACGCACTGATGTGGTATGACCACGGGGCTGTATGGCTCTGTGGGTCTTCTGCGCCGGTGCCCTTTGAGAAGCAGGCTGGTAAACAGTAACTAACGAATCGCTAGAAAGGGCGGAAGGCAATGGCGGGACAGAAAATCCGCATCAGGCTTAAGTCCTATGACCATGAGGTCATCGACCAATCGGCGAAGAAGATCGTCGAAACGGTGACGAACGCGGGCGCAACTGTGGTTGGCCCGGTTCCGCTCCCGACCGAGAAGAACGTGTTCGTCGTTATCCGTTCTCCTCACAAGTACAAGGATTCTCGCGAGCACTTCGAGATGCGCACTCATAAGCGTCTCATCGACATTGTGGACCCGACCCCGAAGGCCGTGGACTCCCTTATGCACATTGATCTGCCCGCAGATGTGAACATCGAGATCAAGCTGTAAGGGAGGAGGGAACCATTATGTCTAATCGCACTGCACTGCTGGGTAAGAAGCTCGGTATGTCTCAGGTCTGGGACGAGAACGGTTTCTTCGTTCCCGTGACCCTCGTTGACGTGTCCACCAACGTGGTGACCGCCGTCAAGTCCGAGGAATCCGATGGCTACAAGGCCGTTCAGCTTGGCTATGGCCAGGTTGATCCGACCAAGGTGACCAAGCCGCTCGCCGGCCACTTCGCCAAGGCCGGTGTCACCCCGCGTCGTCACCTCGCCGAGGTCCGCACCGATAACGCCGAAGAGTTCGAGCCGGGTCAGGAGCTGACCGCCGAGCTGTTCCCGGAGGGTACTCTGGTCGACGTGACCGGTACCACCAAGGGCAAGGGCTTCGCCGGCACCATCAAGCGTTGGGGCTTCAAGTCCTATCGTCGTACCCACGGCTCTCACAAGAACGAGCGTCGTCCTGGTTCGGTCGGCGCATGCGCCACTCCGAGCCGTATCCTCAAGGGCAAGCGTATGGCCGGTCGCATGGGTCATGTGACCAACACCGCGCAGAACCTCACCATCGTCTCGTCGGATGTTGAGAACGGCGTTCTCGCCATCAAGGGCGCCATTCCGGGCCCGAAGGGTGGCATCGTTCTCGTCCGTTCGGCAGTGAAGGGAGCCTGATAAATCATGGCAAACGTTACTCTGAACGTCACCGATAAGCAGGGCAAGGCCGCCGGCACCGTTGAGGCACCGGCCGAAATCTTCGGCTTCTCCGCCGAAGAGGTCCAGTCCCGCATTCCGCTGATCCACCAGGTCGTCGTGGCTCAGCTCGCCGCCGCCCGTCAGGGCACCCACGCCACCAAGACTCGTGGCATGGTTTCCGGCGGTGGCCGCAAGCCGTGGAAGCAGAAGGGCACCGGTCGTGCTCGTCAGGGCTCCATCCGTGCACCGCAGTGGTACCACGGCGGCACCGTGTTCGGTCCGCAGCCGCGCGACTACTCCCAGCGCACCCCCAAGAAGATGAAGGCCGCTGCTCTCAAGTACGTGCTTTCCGATCGTGCCAATGCAGGTCACGTGGCAGTCGTGGACTTCGGTGTCTCCGAAGCCCCGTCCACCAAGGCCGCCATTGCCGCTCTTACCCCGGTGACCGAGAACAAGTTCACCACCGTGGTGCTCTCTCGCGAGAATGTGAACGAATGGCTCTCCGTTCGTAACATCCCGACCGTTCACCCGATCTTCGCCGATCAGCTCAATACGTACGATGTGGTCACCGCTCAGTACGTTGTCTTCAGCAAGGAAGGCTTCGACGCCTTTATTGCCGCGAAGACCGAGCCGGCTGCAAAGGAGGCCTGATTTTCATGGTCGCTATTCACAAGCCCGCACACGACATCATCCTCAAGCCTGTCGTTTCCGAGAAGAGCTATGCTCTGTCCGATCGCGGTCAGTACACCTTCGTGGTGGCTCCGAACGCGAACAAGGTGCAGATCAAGCAGGCAATCGAAGAGATCTTCAATGTCAAGGTGACGAACGTCAACACCCTCAACCGCGCCGGCAAGCGTCAGCGCACCCGCAACGGTTTCGGCCAGCGCGTCAATCAGAAGCGCGCCATCGTGACCGTCGCCGAGGGCCAGACCATCGACATCTTTGGTAACTGAAGGCTAGCCGAGAAAAGTTAAAGGAAGAACTAGATTATGGCTATCCGCGTTTATAAGCCGACGTCTGCAGGCCGCCGTAACGCGTCCGTCTCGGATTTCTCCGAGCTCACGCGTTCCACGCCTGAGAAGTCGCTGGTTCGCAAGCTCAGCAAGACCGGCGGTCGTAACTCTTACGGCCGTATGACCTCCCGTCATCGTGGCGGCGGTCACAAGCGCCAGTACCGTCTCATCGACTTCAAGCGTTGGGACAAGGACGGCGTGCCGGCAAAGGTCGCTCACATCGAGTACGACCCGAACCGTTCCGCCCGCATCGCACTGCTGCACTATGCAGATGGTGAGAAGCGCTACATCATTGCTCCGGAAGGCATCAAGCAGGGCGACGTCATCGAAACCGGCGCCCAGGCCGACATCAAGCCGGGCAACAACCTGCCGCTGCGCAACATCCCGACCGGTACCGTGGTGCACGCCATTGAGCTCCGCCCGCTGGGCGGCGCCAAGATCGCCCGCTCCGCAGGTGCCGCGGTGCAGCTCGTCGCCAAGGATGGCGCTTACGCCCAGCTGCGTATGCCGTCCGGCGAAATCCGCAACGTGGACGCTCGCTGCCGCGCCACCGTTGGTGAGGTCGGCAACTCCGACCACGCCAACATCCAGCTCGGTAAGGCCGGTCGTGCACGTTGGATGGGCAAGCGCCCGATCACCCGTGGTGAGTCCATGAACCCTGTCGATCACCCGCACGGCGGTCGTACCCGCGGTGGTAAGCCGCCGGTCTCTCCGTGGGGCAAGGGCGAGGTTCGTACCCGCCGTCCGAAGAAGGCTTCGAACAAGATGATTGTTCGTCGTCGCCCGAATGGTAAGAACCGTAAGTAAGGGAGTGTCGAGTAGATGACTCGTAGCATCAAGAAGGGCCCCTTCGTCGACGCCCACCTGCAGAAGAAAGTCGACGAGCAGAACGAGAAGGGCACGCACAACGTCATCAAGACGTGGTCCCGCCGTTCGATGATCACCCCTGATTTCATCGGACATACCTTCGCCGTTCACGATGGTCGCAAGCATGTTCCGGTGTTCGTCACCGAATCCATGGTTGGCCACAAGCTCGGTGAGTTCGCCCCGACCAAGACCTTCAAGGGTCATGTGAAGGACGACAAGAAGGCACGCCGCTAAAGGAGAGTAAGGACACATGGAAGCTAAAGCAATCGCTCGTCACGTCCGCGTGACGCCGCGCAAGGCTCGCCGTATGGTCGACCTCATCCGAGGCAAGAAGGCGACCGAAGCCATCACCATTCTGAAGTTCGCTCCGCAGGACGCATCTCTTCCGGTGCGTAAGGTCCTGGAGAGCGCCATCGCGAACGCTCGCGTGAAGGCCGATAAGGCCGGCGAGCCGTTCCGCGAGAACGACCTGGTCGTGAAGGAGACCTATGTGGACGAAGGCGTGACGCTCAAGCGTTTCCGCGCTCGTGCACAGGGCCGTGCCGCTCGTATCAACAAGCGCACCAGCCACATCACGGTCGTCGTCGCTAGCAAGGAAGGAAACCGCTAAAGATGGGTCAGAAGATCAATCCATTTGGCTATCGCCTGGGCATCACTGAGAACCATCGTTCCAAGTGGTTCTCCGATTCCAACAAGGCCGGCGAACGCTACCGCGACTTCGTTCTCGAAGATGACGCCATCCGCAAGGCCATGAGCAAGGATCTCGAGCGTGCGGGCGTGTCCCGTATCGTCATCGAGCGTACCCGTGACCGCGTGCGTGTGGACATCCACACCGCTCGTCCGGGCATCGTCATCGGCCGCCGTGGCGCCGAGGCTGAGCGCGTTCGCGCCAAGCTCGAGAAGCTCACCGGCAAGCAGGTCCAGCTTAACATCTTCGAAGTGAAGAACGCCGCACTGGACGCCCAGCTCGTCGCTCAGGGCATCGCCGAGCAGCTGACCAACCGCGTGACCTTCCGTCGCGCGATGCGTAAGGCTCAGCAGGATGCCATGCGCGCAGGCGCCAAGGGTATCCGCATCAAGCTCTCCGGTCGTCTTGGTGGCGCCGAAATGAGCCGTTCCGAGTTCTATCGCGAGGGTCGCGTTCCGCTGCAGACCCTGCGCGCCCTGATTGATTACGGCTTCTTCGAGGCCAAGACCACCTACGGCCGCATCGGCGTGAAGGTGTGGATCTACAAGGGCGATATGACCGAGCGTGAGTTCGAAGAGCAGCAGGCACAGCAGGGCAACAACCGCCCGGGACGTCGCGGCGATCGCCGTCCGCGTCGTGGCCAGCGCAATGCCGCCCCGCAGCAGAACGCCGCAGCCGAGGCTCCGGCCGCCGCTGAGGCTCCTGCCGCAACGGAAACGAAGGAGTGAGCTGAGAAATGCTTATCCCAAAGAGAACCAAGTATCGTAAGCAGCACCGTCCGGTCCGCCGTGGCATGTCCAAGGGCGGCAACGAAATCGCTTTCGGCGATTTCGGTATCCAGGCTCTGGCTCCGGCTTATGTGACCAACCGCCAGATCGAGGCCGCTCGTATCGCCATGACCCGCTACATCAAGCGTGGTGGCCGCGTGTGGATCACGATCTTCCCGGATCGTCCGCTGACCAAGAAGCCGCTGGGCACCCGAATGGGTTCCGGTAAGGGTACTCCGGAATTCTGGATCGCCAACGTCCGCCCGGGTCGCGTTATGTTCGAGATCGGCGGCGTGTCCGAGGAAGTCGCTCGCGAGGCTCTGCGCCGCGCAATCGACAAGCTCCCCATGAAGTGCCGTGTTATTGCTCGTGAAGGCGGTGACATCTGATGGCAGTCGGAACTGCAGACTACACCATGAAGAATCTGAACGAGAAGACCAACGAGGAGATTGAGGGCTTCCTCAAGAAGTCCAAGGAAGAGCTGTTCAACCTGCGCTTCCAGTCCGCCACTGGTCAGCTCGAAAACACCGCCCGCCTCAAGGCGGTCAAGCACGACATCGCCAGGATGTACACCATCCTGCGCGAACGTGAGCTCGGCATCAGCCAGGCCCCCGAGGCGACCGAAACGAAAGCTGAGGAGAAGTAATGGCTGAAGAGCGTAACTTCCGCAAGGTTCGTCGCGGTTACGTCGTGTCCGATAAGATGGACAAGACGATTTCCGTCGAGCTCGAGCAGCGTTCGACCCACCCGCTGTATGGCAAGGTCGTTCGTTCTACTCGTACGGTCAAGGTCCATGATGAACACAACGACGCGCATATTGGCGACCTCGTGAGTATTATGGAGACTCGGCCCCTGAGCAAGACCAAGCGTTGGCGTCTCGAGAGCATTATCGAGCGCGCTAAGTAAATAAGTTCGGCAAGGCTCCGTGAGTCACCCCGCCTGCTTCAAGCAGGCAGGCGGGGTGCTTGGGGAGAACCAGCTCGGCTAAGGAGAATCAATGATTCAGCAGGAAACGCGGCTTCATGTCGCCGACAACACGGGTGCGAAGGAAATCCTCGCCATCCGAGTGCTCGGCGGATCGAAGCGACGCTATGCCGGCATCGGCGACGTGATCGTCGCCTCCGTCAAGGACGCCATTCCTGGCGGGTCGGTCAAGAAGGGCGACGTCGTCAAGGCTGTCGTCGTCCGTACTGTCAAGGAGCACCGTCGTGTGGACGGCTCCTACATCAAGTTCGACGAGAACGCCGCCGTCATTCTCGGCTCCGGCCGTGAACCGAAGGGCACTCGTATCTTCGGACCGGTCGGTCGTGAACTGCGCGACAAGCGCTTCATGAAGATCGTGTCCCTCGCCCCGGAGGTGATCTGACATGGTAGCCAAGATCAAGAGCGGCGACCTGGTCAAGGTCATCCGCGGCAAGGACCGCGGCAAGGAAGGCACCGTCAAGCAGGTGCTGAAGAACGACCGTCTGATCGTCGAAGGCGTGCAGATCGTCAAGAAGCACGTGCGCGCCACGCAGCAGGGCCAGCAGGCCGGCATCGTGGCTGTCGAGGCTCCGATTCATCGCTCCAATGTGATGGTCATCGATCCGGAGACCAAGCAGCCGACCCGCGTGGGCGTCATCGTGAAGGAAGAGGCTCGTGACGGCAAGGTGAAGACCGTGCGCGTGCGTGTCGCCAAGAAGTCCGGAAAGGAGCTGGCATGACCGATACCACTGTCGAAGCGCCGGCAACTCCGCGCTTGAAGCAGAAGTACATCGAGCAGATCGTGCCGGAGCTGGAGAAGGAATTCAACTACTCCAACCCGATGCAGGTTGCTCGTGTCCAGAAGGTCGTCGTCTCCATGGGCGTCGGTGCCGCGGCTCGCGACTCCAAGCTCATCGAAGGCGCCGTCAAGGATCTCACCCTGATCACCGGCCAGAAGCCGAAGATCACCAAGGCCAAGAAGTCCGTCGCACAGTTCCACCTGCGCGAAGGCCAGGCCATCGGCGCCTATGTCACCCTGCGTGGCGAGCGCATGTGGGAGTTCCTGGATCGCCTGCTGACCCTCGCTCTGCCGCGTATCCGCGATTTCCGTGGCATCAACGGCAACCAGTTCGATGGTCAGGGCAACTACAACTTTGGCCTCACCGAGCAGTCCATGTTCCATGAGATCGATCCGGATTCGATCGACCACCAGCGTGGCATGGACATCACCGTGGTGACCAGCACCAAGGACGACAAGGAAGCAAGCGCGCTGCTCAAGCACCTCGGCTTCCCCTTCAAGGAGAACTGATATGGCAAAAACCGCTCTTAAGAACAAGGCGGCCGCTAAGCCGAAGTTCAAGGTGCGCGCGTACACGCGCTGCCAGGTCTGCGGTCGTCCCCACTCCGTCTACCGCAAGTTCGGCCTGTGCCGCATCTGCCTTCGTGAGAAGGCCCACCGCGGCGAGCTGCCCGGCGTTACGAAGTCCAGTTGGTAAATATCGACGCTGAAGGTCCGCGGCCCGATCGCCATTAAGGCGTGAGGGCGGCGGAAACCATGGCGAGAAAGGGCGTTAGCCCAAATGACAATGACAGATCCGATCGCAGACATGCTTACGCGTCTGCGTAATGCGAGCGCGGCAAAGCACGAGACCGTGGATATGCCGTACTCCAAGTTCAAGGCGAACATCGCCGAGATCCTGAAGCGTGAAGGCTACATCAAGGACTTCACCGCCAAGGAAGCCAAGGTCGGCCAGACTCTCGAGGTCACCCTCAAGTACGGCCCGAACGGCGAGCGTTCCATCCAGGGCATCAAGCGTATCTCCAAGCCGGGCCTGCGTCGTTACGCAAAGTCCGATGCTCTGCCGATGCCGCTCGGTGGCCTTGGCATCGCAATCATCTCGACTAGCTCGGGACTGCTGACCCAGAAGGAATGCCTCGACCGAGGCATCGGCGGCGAAATCGTCGCTTTCGTTTGGTGAGAAAGGAGAGCTGAAACATGGCATCGCATATTGGTAAGCTCCCCGTCGCCATTCCTGCTGGCGTGGAAGTCAAGATTGACGGTCAGTCCTTCAGCGCCAAGGGCGCCAAGGGCTCCGATTCTTACGAGATTCCGGAAGGCATCACCGCGAACGTCGAAGGCAACGAGATTGTTCTCGTCCCGGTCGACGATCTGCGTCCGACCCGTGCAAAGCACGGTCTGGCCCGCTCCATCATCGCGAGCATGGTCAAGGGCGTGCACGAAGGCTATGCCAAGACTCTGGAAATCGTCGGTACCGGTTACCGTGCCCAGATGAAGGGCAAGGGCATCGAGTTCTCCCTCGGTTATTCCCACACCATCACTGTCGAGCCGCCGGCCGGCATCGAGTTCGAACTGCCGAACCCGAACCAGGTGATCGTCAAGGGCATCGACAAGCAGGCTGTCGGCCAGTGCGCCGCAAACATCCGCAAGCTTCGCGCTCCGGAACCGTACAAGGGCAAGGGCATCAAGTACTCGGATGAACACATCCTGCGCAAGGCTGGAAAGGCTGGTAAGTGATATGAGCGTCCAGATTTTCGGTAAGGGCAAGAAGGTTGCACTCCAGCGTCGTCACGCTCGTCTGCGCAAGCGCATCAGCGGTACCCCGGAGCGTCCGCGCCTGGTGGTCTCCCGTTCCAACCGTCACATGGTTGCCCAGATCATCGATGACACCAAGGGTGTCACTCTGGTGAGCGAATCCACTCTGATGAGCGACTTCGCTGGTTTCCAGGGCACCAAGACCGAAGCCGCCAAGAAGGTCGGCGAACTGATTGCCAAGAAGGCTCAGGACGCTGGCATCACCGCAGTGGTGTTCGACCGTGGTGGCAACAAGTATCATGGCCGCGTCGCAGCTGTCGCTGAAGGCGCCCGCGAGGGAGGTCTGGCACTGTGAGCGACAACGAAAAGGAAACCCAAGTGGCTGAAGAAACTCAGAACACTCAGGCTGCTGCCGAGACCAACAACGAGGACCGCAAGTCCCGTCGTGGTCAGCGCGGTGAGGGTCGTCGTGGCGAGCGTCGCAATCGTCGTGAGGAATCTCACGAGAACGAGATGCTCGATCGCGTGGTGACCATCAACCGTGTGTCCAAGACCCATAAGGGTGGCCGTACGTTCAGCTTCGCCGCCCTCGTGGTGGTCGGCGACGGCAACGGCACCGTGGGCGTCGGTTATGGCAAGTCCCGCGAGGTCCCGGCTGCAATCGCCAAGGGCCAGCTGGATGCCAAGAAGCACATGTTCACCGTTCCGCGCGTCAAGGGCACCGTCACCCATCCGGTGATCGGCCACGATGCCGCCGGTACCGTGCTGCTGCGCCCGGCTGCTCCGGGTACCGGCGTTATCGCCGGTGGCGCTGTCCGTGCAGTCATGGAATGCGCTGGCATCACCGACGTCCTCACCAAGTCGATGGGTTCCGCCACCGCCGTTAACGTGGTGCGTGCTACCGTCGATGCTCTCAAGAAGCTTGAAGAGCCGGAAGAGATCGCAGCCCGTCGTGGCATGTCCCTCGAAGAGGTGGCTCCGGACGCCCTGCTGCGTGCTCGCGCCGAAGGCATCGCCGAGGCTCGCAAGGCTCGCGAAGAGGCACAGGCCAAGGCCGCTGCCGCTCAGAAGGACGGTGAGTGATGACTAACCTGAACATCAAGCTGCACCACGGTCTGGTGAACTCCACTCCGAAGCAGCGTGCTGCGGCTCAGACTCTGGGCCTGAACAAGATTGGCAAGACCGTGACCCGCGAGGATACTCCGGCCCTTCGTGGCCAGTTGCTCGTGCTGCGTCACCTGATCACCGTTGAGGAGGCTGACTGATTATGGCAGATATTCTACAGATGCATGACCTGAAGCCGGCTCCGGGCGCCAAGAGGGATCGCATTCGCGTCGGCCGTGGTGAAGGCTCCAAGGGTAAGACCTCGGGCCGTGGCGACAAGGGCACCAAGAAGCGTTACCAGGTTCGCCCTGGCTTCGAAGGTGGCCAGCTGCCGCTGTACATGCGCCTTCCGAAGCTGCGTGGCTTCAAGAGCCCGTTCAAGAAGGAATATCAGGTCGTCAACGTTGCGGCTCTCGCGGAACTGTTCCCGCAGGGCGGCGAAATCACCGTTGCCGATCTGGTCGCCAAGGGTGCTGTCCGTAAGGGCCAGCCGGTCAAGGTCCTGGGCGATGGCGAGATTTCGGTTGCGTTCACCATCAAGGGTGTCAAGGCTTCCGCTTCCGCCAAGGCCAAGATCGAGGCCGCAGGCGGCTCCATTTCCGAGGACTGATTCCACGGAGTGAAGCTGACTTAGGTTTACATGAGTGAGGCTTCTCCCACATGATTGTGGGAGAAGCCTCACTCATTTCGTGGGCCGGTTCCGGGCCACGAAAAAAATAAAAAACAGACAAAGGGTGGAAAAATCCACATATCGGTAGACGCTGTACGCTAGACTCGTGCGGTAGAGTCTGTTTTGCATGGGTGCGCGGGCGCGCACGTCGTTGGAAGGAATCCCAGTTGAGGACGTTAATCCAGGCCTTCAAGACCAAGGAGTTGAGGAATAAGATCCTCTTCACCCTTGGCATCATCATCATCTATCGTGTTGGTTCATTCGTCCCGACCCCTGGTGTCGACTATACGGTCGTGCAGCAGTGCGTCGGCAAGATGAGCAGCACGTCCGAAAACTTCATCGGCCTGGTGAACCTCTTCTCCGGCGGTGCAATGTTGCAGCTGTCCATTTTCGCGCTGGGCGTCATGCCGTACATCACCGCATCCATCGTCATCCAGTTGCTGCGTGTGGTGATTCCCCGTTTCGAGGCCCTGCACAAGGAAGGTCAGTCCGGTGAGGCCAAGCTGACCCAGTACACCCGTTACCTGACCATCGGTCTGGCGGTGCTGCAGTCCACCACCATTCTGGTGACCGCACGCTCCGGCGCGTTGTTCAACTACCAGTGCTCTCAGGTCGTGCCCGACGGTTCCGTGTGGAACCTTCTGGTCATGGTGCTCATCATGACCGGCGGTACCGGTCTGATCATGTGGATGGCCGAGTTGATCACCGACAAGGGTCTTGGACAGGGCATGTCCATCCTTATCTTCATGTCCATCTGCTCCGGCTTTCTGCCGCAGCTATGGGAGATCGGCTGGGGCACCAAGGGCACCGACGGCAACTGGGGCAAGTTCGCCACCGTCGTAGGTGTGCTGCTCGTCATCATGATTCTTGTCGTGTACGTGGAACTTTCCCAGCGCCGTATCCCGGTGCAGTACACCCGCCGCATGATCGGACGTAAGATGTACGGTGGCTCCTCCACCTACCTGCCGCTGAAAATCAATATGTCCGGCGTCATTCCGCCGATTTTCGCATCCTCCATCCTGGCCATCCCGACCCTGATCGCGCAGTTCGGCAATTCGGACCAGTCCTGGGTCAAGTGGATCAACTCCAATCTGGCCAACACCACCTCCGTGTGGTACATCGCCTTGTACGCGCTGATGATCGTGTTCTTCTGCTTCTTCTATACGGAGATCACGTTCAACCCCGATGAGACCGCTGACAACATGAAGCAATACGGTGGCTTCATCCCGGGCATCCGCGCCGGCAGTGCCACCAGCCGCTACCTCAACTACGTGATGAACCGACTGAATACCGTCGGCGCCGTCTACCTGCTGTTCGTGGCACTCATCCCGACGGTTCTCATCATGGCGCTGAATCTCAATACCAAGCTGCCGTTCGGCGGCACCACCATCCTAATCATCGCGGGTGTCGGCCTCGATACCCTGCGTCAGGCCAAGGCCCAGACCGAGCAGTTCCAGTATGCGGGCTTCCTGTTCGAGGGCACTGACCATCAAGAGGGCAAGTAAAGAAAGGGAATATCAACGATTATGCGACTGCTGATCATGGGCCCCCAGGGCGTCGGCAAGGGTACTCAGGCTGCACTGCTGAGCGAACACTATGGCATTCCGGCAATTTCCACGGGTGACATCTTCCGCTACAACATCAAGAACAAGACCGAGCTTGGTGTGGAAGCCCTGACGTATATCAACAAGGGCGAGCTGGTTCCGGACGAACTGACCAACAAGATCGTCAAGGATCGCCTGGCCATGGATGACGCCAAGAACGGCTGGATTCTTGACGGTTACCCGCGCAATGCCTCTCAGGTCGAAGCCCTTGACGCCATTCTCGCCGATCTGGGCACCCCGCTTGACGCCGTGGTCGCCCTTGACGCCGACCATGATGTGCTCATGGAACGCATGAAGAAGCGTGCCGAAATCGAAGGCCGTTCCGACGACACTCCGGAAGCCATCGCCAAGCGTCTCGACGTCTACGCCAAGGAGACCGCTCCGCTGCTGTCCACCTACGGCGAGCGTGGTCTACTCAAGACCTTCAACGGCGTCGGTTCCGTCGAAGACATCCAGGCCACCATCGTGGCCGAACTGGGCTGATACGGGCAGTACGGCAGTACCACATTCACAGGGAAACGGGGATTACGACACGCCGTGTGTGTCGTAATCCCCGTTTCCGTGTATTCTTGCAAGTTGGTGTGTCTTCGGGCACGCGTAGTAATCGCCAAGGAACGGAACGAGGCTCATGGCTAAAGACGGTGTGATTGAAGTCGAAGGACAGGTGGTGGAAGCACTGCCGAACGCGATGTTTCGTGTTGAACTCGAAAACAAGCATATCGTGCTCGCAACCATCTCCGGCAAGATGAGGAAGAACTACATCCGTATTCTGCCGCAGGATCGCGTTGTGCTGGAAATGAGTCCGTACGATCTGAACCGCGGTCGTATTACGTACCGTTACAAGTAAGGTACAAAAGCAAAGGAAAACCATGAAGGTCAGCCCTAGTGTGAAGAGGATCTGCGAGAACTGCCGCGTGATCCGTCGTCACGGCCGCGTCATGGTGATCTGCATCAACCCGCGCCACAAGCAGCGCCAGGGCTGAGAGTAGATCCAGCGGCACAATAAGTACAGGCGCTGAGTCACAGTTCGCGTCAGCGAGCTGAGCCCCGGGTACGCAGGCCCGGGCCGGGAAACCGGACGACTTGGTGCAAGACCTGCGGAACACAGAAGGAATCGCAATGGCACGTCTTGCCGGAGTCGACATCCCCAATGAGAAGCGCATCGAGATCGCCCTCACCTATATCTTTGGTGTGGGTCGCACTCGTGCCAAGGAAACGCTTGCCGCGACCGGTATCAACCCGGACATTCGCGTCAAGGATCTGACGGATGAGCAGCTGATCACGCTGCGTGACTACCTCGAGGGTAACTACAAGATCGAGGGCGATCTGCGTCGTGAAATCGATGCGGATATCCGTCGTAAGATCCAGATCAACTGCTATCAAGGCCAGCGTCACCGCAAGGGACTTCCTGTGCGCGGTCAGCGCACCAAGACCAACGCCCGTACCCGCAAGGGCCCGAAGCGTACGGTCGCCGGAAAGAAGAAGGCCACCAAGTAATTCGGTGGCGGTGAGTCTAAGCCACGAGACATACCGTCTCATCGCATAGACATCAAAGCAAATTCGTTATTAGGAAACGAGGGTCAATGGCAGCTCAAAAGCAAGCCGCGCGCAAGCCGCGTCGCCGCGACCGCAAGTCGGTCCCGGTTGGGCAGGCGCACATCAAGTCCACTTTCAACAACACCATTATTTCGATCACCGACCCGTCCGGCGCAGTCGTGTCCTGGGCGTCCGGTGGCGATGTCGGTTTCAAGGGCTCCCGTAAGTCCACGCCGTACGCCGCTGGTATGGCCGCCGAATCCGCAGCCCGCAAGGCTATGGAACACGGCGTCAAGAAGGTCGACGTGTTCGTGAAGGGCCCGGGTTCCGGTCGTGAAACCGCTATCCGTTCCCTGCAGTCCGCCGGACTCGAAGTCGGCTCCATCACCGACGTCACCCCGCAGGCACACAACGGCGTTCGTCCTCCGAAGCGCCGCCGCGTCTGAGCACTAGAAGAAATCATCGATCCAAAGCCGCTTATGGCCGGTGAGTGCACCACCGGTCCGAAGCTGAAAGGATAACCACAGTGCTTATCGCACAGCGTCCGACACTTACCGAGGAATCTCTCAACCCTCAGCGTTCCCGCTTCACCATCGAGCCTCTCGAGCCTGGTTTCGGCTACACGCTTGGCAACTCGCTGCGCCGTACCCTCCTGAGCTCCATTCCTGGAGCGGCTGTGACTTCGGTGCGTATCTCCGGCGTCCCGCATGAGTTCACCACTCTGCCGGGTGTTGAAGAGGACGTTACCGAGATCCTGCTGAACATCAAGGGCATCGTGCTCACCAGCGAATACGATGAGCCGGTTGTCATGTATCTGCGCAAGAGCGGCAAGGGCGAAGCCACCGCGGGTGATATCACCCCGCCGGCCGGCGTCACCATCGCCAACCCGGATATGCATATCGCGTCCCTCGCCGATGATGGCGAACTCGAGATCGAGTTCACCGTCGAGCGTGGCCGCGGTTACGTTCCCGCTCAGATGAACAAGCAGGACAACGCCGAGATCGGCCGTATCCCGGTTGATTCGATTTACTCCCCGGTGCTCAAGGTGAGCTATCGCGTGGAAGCCACCCGCGTTGAACAGCGCACTGACTTCGACAAGCTCATCCTGGACGTGGAGACCAAGCCGGCAATCTCCCCGCGCGATGCAGTCGCATCCGCTGGTTCCACCTTGGTGGAGCTCTTCGGCCTGTGCCGTGAGCTCAACACCCAGGCTGAAGGCGTCGAGGTCGGCCCTGCCCCGGTGGCAGAGGAGACCAACCCGGAGATGGCCGTTCCGATCGAGGACCTCAACCTCACTCAGCGTAGCTACAACTGCCTGAAGCGCGAGGGCATCCACACAATCGGTGAGCTGGTCGCCCACACCGAGCAGGATCTGCTCGACATCCGCAATTTCGGCATGAAATCCATCGACGAAGTCAAGGAAAAGTTGCAGGCTCTTGGCCTGGCTCTCAAGGCTTCGCCGCTCGGTTTCGATGCCAACAACCTCGAAGGCGGCACCTTCTTCTCGCCGGAAGACGAGTGATTTACCGCTTTTGACCTAACCGCTTCGTCGAATTCGGATGTTCGGGCGATTGCCCACCTGAATTCGACGGGGCTTTTCAAGGAGAAACAATGCCTACACCAAAGAAGGGTCCGCGTCTGGCCTCCAGCCCGGCTCATGAGCGCCTGATGCTCGCGAACATGGCCACCAGCCTGTTCCAGCATGGTCGCATCACCACCACCCTGCCGAAGGCCAAGCGCCTTCGTCCGCTGGCCGAGCGCCTGATCACCCTGGCCAAGCGTGGTGACCTGCACAACCGTCGTCGCGTGATGCGCGTCATCCGCAACAAGTCCGTTGTGCACAAGCTGTTCACCGAAATCGCCGAGCAGATGGAGCAGCGCGAAGGCGGCTACACCCGCATCGTGAAGATCGCCCCGCGTCGTGGCGATGCCGCTCCGGCAGCCATCATCGAGCTCGTCACCGAGCCGGTGAGCCCGAAGCAGGCTGTGGTGAAGGAAGCTGAAGCCGCGACCAAGGTTGCCGCTGAAGAGGCTCCGGTTGCTGAGGCACCGGTCGCCGAGGCTCCGGAAGCCGCCGTTGAGGAAGCTCCGGCCGAGAACGCCGAGTGATTGCTTTCCAGCCGATCGTAAGGGCCGGGAATCGAAAGGTTCCCGGCCCTTTGCTATGCCCGCCTTTTGATAAGCTCAATGCGTGAGATTACGAATCGACTTGGCATACGATGGTGGCGGCTTCTTCGGTTGGGCGAAGCAGCCTGATCGGCGTACCGTGCAGGGGGAGATCGAGCGCATACTGCACACCGTGTTGCGCGTGCCCGTCGATGATGCGGGGGAACCTCTCCGTCTGACCGTTGCGGGACGTACCGATACCGGTGTGCACGCCTCGCATCAGGTATGCCATCTGGACATCTCTGAAACCATACTCGCCCGTTGCGTTGGGCACATGAATGTGCCGCCAGTGGTTGCGTTGACGCGCCGGTTGCAGCGTATGCTGCCGAACGACATCACGATTCATGGGATCAACGAGGCTCCCCAAGGCTTTGATGCCCGTTTTTCCGCGCTGGAACGCACCTACGTATACCGCATTGCCGATCGGAGCAGCGAAATTGATCCGAGGATGCGCGGTTTCGTCCTGCACGTCGACGACGATCTGGATCTGGAAACCATGAACCAGGCCGCGGCCATGACCATCGGCCTGCATGACTTCGGTTCGTTCGCCACGCCAAACCCCGGCGGCACCACCATACGTGAGGTCAAAACCGCCTACTGGAGGCGCATACCGCAACGTCCGCTCGTTGACGGCGAGATGACAATGGGGGAGCGTTACCGTACGCCGTCAATGGAATCCGGTCTCGCCTGCTTCACCATCGTGGCCGACGCATTCGCCCGCAACATGGTGCGATCGCTGGTCAACGGCTGCGTACAGGTCGGCATCGGCAAACGATCCCTCGATTGGTTTGCGGACAAGATGGCCACACCGCTGCGCGAAGGCTCGACGGGACCGATCGCACCGCAGGGGCTGACATTGGAGCATATCGAATATCCCGATGACGATCAGTTGGCGATTCGTGCCGAAACGATTCGCGCGAAACGTACCTTATGACGAAAGAGCCGTTCCGGCAGATGGATAGGGGGTCGTTGTGACGATTGTGTTACGGGGATTTAACCTGTCCGTTGCTGAGATGTGGATGTAACAATTCCTCGTGGTTTTCGGTAACCGACAGCCGTTACCGTCGCTTCTACTACGGCATGGTCCTGAAGATTGGCATGCGTTATTAGGGGTATGAAGGAGCGTGGAAAGATGATCGAATCGGCTGCACGTAAATTGGCGACAGAACTGGTCAATCGCAGGGAATCCATCAATCGCGAGCTGAGCCGTAACGGCGTACGCTTCGGCATCTATAAAAACGGTGAATACCACGACCGGCTGTTCCCGTACGATCCGGTGCCGCGCATCATCGAATCCGACGAATTCGACGAAATGGAAGCGGGGCTCAAGCAGCGCGTCAACGCGCTCAACGCCTACCTGCGTGACATCTATTCCGACAAACATGCCATCAAGGACGGCGTCGTGCCGGAGGAATACGTCTACACCTCAGCGGGCTATTTTCCGCAGGTCAATGGCGTGACCCCTCCCGGCGGTGTGTTCGCGCATATCGCCGGCGAGGATCTGGTGCAGGGGCAGGACGGCAAATGGTGGGTGCTCGAAGACAATCTGCGCATCCCATCCGGAGCCAGCTATCCGCTGTTTGCGCGTGACATCGAACGCAGGATCACCCCAAGGCTCTTCCGCGACGTGCATGTACGTGACAACCGTGACTATCCGCGACTGTTGCGCAAATCCATGGACTTCGTTTCCACGGAAGGCATCGCCGTCGTGCTCACTCCGGGCCGCTACAATTCCGCATTCTTCGAGCATGCGTATCTGGCCGAGAAAACGGGCGCCGCACTTGCATTCCCGGAAGATCTCGAGGTCGTCGACAACAAGTTGTTCTTCCTCGACTATTCCGGCAAGCGCCACCGTGTAGGCGTGGTCTATCGCCGTCTGTCCGACGAATATCTTGACCCGTTCGCCTTTAACCCCGATTCCGTGATCGGTGTGCCGGGAATCCTGTCGGCATACCGTGCCGGCAACGTCGCCATCGTGAACGCCCCCGGCAATGGTGCGGCCGACGACAAGGCCATCTACTATTTCGTACCGGCCATGATTCGTTACTATTTGGGTGAAGAGCCGATTCTGCAGAACGCGCCGACCTATATGCCGATGTTCGAGCAGGATCGCAAGGAAGTGCTTGACCGGCTGGGAGAGCTCGTCATCAAGGACGTTGCTGAGGCCGGAGGCTACGGCGTGATCTTCGGATCGTCGCTCGACAAGGCGCAACGTGAGGAGATGGCCGATCGCATCAAGGCCGAACCGCGCCGTTTCATCGCGCAGGAGGTCATCCAGTTCAAGGACATCGATGTGGTCGATCCCGAAACCGGTGAGATGAGCCCGCGCAAGTGCGATCTGCGCGCCTTCGTGGTGACCGGCAAGAACACGCACGTGTGGTATTCGGGCCTGACCCGATATTCGTCGGTGCCCGGACAGATGATCGTGAACTCCTCGCAAGGCGGCGGCTTCAAGGATACGTGGGTACTTGCCAAGGATACCGGCGTGGAGCACGATTCCGCACCGGGCTCCGAAAGCATCAACCTGCTGGCACAATCCCGCAAGCATTCGCTGGCGCTCGTGACCGCTTCCAAGGCCGACAATCTGTACTGGCTGGGACGGTACACGGAACGCGTGTTCACCACCTTGAACCAGTTCTTCCCCTTCTACGACCGCGTGATGGACACCGATGTGGACGCTTTCCGCCCGTTCGCCCGCGCACTCGACCTGCCGGAGGACTTCCAGGATTTCGACGCCTTCATCCACAGCTTCCTATACGACGAGAAGAATCCGGATTCCGTGCGCAGTGCCATCGTCTACGCCTTCAACAACGCCGTAATCCTGCGTCCGGAACTCAGCTCCCGTCTGTTGCAGTATGTGGAACTCGCCATGAGTTCCATCGTGGAAGCGGCCGATCGCGCCGCCTTCGACGAAGATATCTACAAGCATCGTGACATCGCCGACAACATGCTCGCCTTCTGGGGCGGCGTGGAGAACTCGCCGGTCGATCCGACGCTGAAATCCTTCATCTTCGTGGGCAAGTACCTGGAGCGTGTGGACCTGTATACGCGGTTCGGCTACTCCATGGAGGAGCTCAAGGCGCCATTGGGCAAGCTTGCATCCTATATCATGCCGTTGAACGGCCTGCCGGTGCCGCAGTGCTTCGCCGACGGCCTGCGCTGGTTGGTCGGGCAGCTTCCGTCCCGCGGGTATGCCGATCTTGCCGACACGCTCGGCACGTTGCTCGACGATTTCGATGAACGCATATGCACGAATGATCTCAAGGATTTGGGAATGCTGAACGCCATGAATATGGACGCCAAACGCGTGTAGTGAACAAGGGTTTGCCATGGGCCGCTCAAGTCGTGTATAACGGCTTGAGCGGTTTCGCTGTGGTAGGGTGGTACAAGGATTTTTTCGCTGGGGAGACGATGTGAAGAAACTGGTGTTTGACTATGAGATGAAGCTCTCATTCAGCTCGCCCGTAACCGATCATCGGTTCCAATTGCGATGCATTCCGACTACGGGACCGCGTCAACAGGTTGTGGACGTGGAGGTCCGGATCGAGCCCGAAGTGGAGCTCGACACCACTGTCGATTCCTTCGATTCCGTGGTGATGACCGGTTTCATTCCCGAACCGCATACCATGTTCAACTATTCGGTGACGGGCATCGCCTTCGTGGACAACGAGCATATCAAGCCGGAGATTCACAAGCCGTTGTATCGTTTCAACTCCGCACTGACCATTCCAGGGCCCGCCGTCAACGCGCTTATCGACGTGTGCAAGGCGCGCATCGCCGCATTGCCGGCCGGCGGTTCGCCGATCGATCAGGCCCGCGAAGTGATGGATGAGGTGTTCAAGTCCTTCGTGTATACGCCTGCATCCACTACGATCCGCACCACCGCGGAGGAGGCGCTCGCCCAACACAAGGGCGTATGCCAGGATTACGCCCATGTCATGCTGTCGGTCTGCCGTCATGTCGGATTGACGGCGCGCTATATCGCAGGCCTGCTGGGCGGCGAGGGTGCCACGCATGCTTGGGTGGAAATCTATCATGGAAACCGCTGGATCGGTTTCGACCCGACGCACAACCGCATGGTCGACGACAATTACATCACCATCGCGCATGGTCGTGACTACCGCGACTGCATGCTCGACATCGGTATCTTCTCCGGTTGCAATGTGGAACAAAGCCAGTGGGTGAACGCTTCCGTGCACGAGCAGGAACTGTAGCGTCTTTCGCCGGGGGCATGGCTGCAAAGGCAAACAAAAAAGGTTGAAACACCATTGTTTCAACCTTATCTGTTGGCGGATGAAGCGAGATTCGAACTCGCGGAGGGGTTCGCCCTCACACGCTTTCGAGGCGTGCTCCTTAGACCGCTCGGACATTCATCCATATGCTGCTTGCACGCAAGCAACTTGTCCATTGTGCCACAGCATCGAGGATTGTCAAATTCCATTGGCGGGTCTTGCGTGTGGGCGCGTTCGTCGGCGTGCCGTCAGTCGAATAGGGCCTCATCGAAGGCGGGATACCCCCAATACAGCGCCAGCTCCGCGCGGTCGGCAATGAGAGCGGCCAGCGTACCAAGCGATGCCTTGCGGGATGCGTTGGATGACGTTCCTTCGCCCGTGGCGTTGGAACTTGCGGCAACGGCGCTGATTTCGCCGCGCGCACAGTTCATTTCGATGACGGCGCCGGTCGGGGCTTTGAGTCCTGTCGCCCCGTCGACCATGGTGTCGGGATTGGCGAGCAGCGTCGCGGCATCGTACACTTTGTCGCGATGGTCGTCATCGTTGCCGGCGAGGGAGATCAGGCGTTGCGAAGTCGTCTTATGACGGTCGCTGAGGTCGAGGGAGACGTTGCCATCGGAACGTGCGGCGAGAATTTCGGTCGCGAATCCCGCGGCATCCTCGGCCTCGGCCATCGTCGACAGCGAATCGTCGTCGAGGTCCAGCGAGGAAACGTCATCGAGACGTGACGGCGTCACCGGATCGACGGCTATGCCGAGACGGATCGCCAGCGTCCGGACGATATGACGGGCTTGCGCGCCGCGCATCGTGCCTTCGCCGAATCGTGCGGAACACTGCGTGGCGGTTTCGATCCAATCGTATGAGGCCTGCCGCGCCGACAGATACCGTTCGACGATGTGCGTTGACATATCGTTCATGCGGTCACTGTTGCTCGAAGCCGACAGATAGGCGCTTTCGCAGGCGCCGAGCCTACGCTCTGACTCGGCCCTTCCGGCGACGCGCGGCGTTGCGCATGCGGATGCCCCCATAGCGAGGGCGAGGATCGTGGCTATGGCACAGGCACGTCTGGTAAGCGGTGAAGCCGAACGATGAAACGGGTGACGTGTCTGCATGAAACATTACACTAATAGTTGACTGTGACCATTGGGCCAAGCGCTCGGAATAACTTCATATAGGAGGTCTTGAAGATGGAACTGGACCTGGCAGGAATGCACCAGCTCGCAGCTGGTCAGGGAATCGATCCCGAGACGCTGGACGCCGCTCTTTCGGAAGCATTGCGACTGGCATATCTGAAAACCCCGCATGCGGCGAAGCATGCTCGTATCGAGCTTGATCCGCGTGCCGGAAGCTTTACCGTATGGGCCCAGGATGAGATTCCGGGCGAACCGACCGAGGAAGATCCGCATCCCGCGCCCACATTGGGCGAGGAGTACGATGACACCCCGCACGATTTCGGCCGTCTGGCCGCCGCGACCGCGCGTCAGGTAATCAGCCAGCTGTTCCGCAAGGCCGAGGATGACAAGGTGTTCGGCGCGTTCTCCGGTCAGAAAGGCAAGCTGATCACCGGTATCGTGCAGCAGGATGCCAAGGATACCGCCAACGTGCATGTTGCCGTCGGCGATGTCGAAGCCTTGCTTCCGCGCCGTGAGCAGGTGCCGGGCGAACGCTATCGCCATGGCGAGCGTATCCGTGTGTATGTGGTGAATGTGGCCCGCGGCCTGAAGGGACCGGAGATCGTGGTCTCCCGTTCCCATCCGGAGCTGGTGCGCCGCCTGTTCGAACGCGAGGTACCGGAGCTGGTCTCCGGTGCCGTGTCGATCATGGCCATCGCCCGCGAAGCCGGTGCCCGTACGAAGATCGCCGTGCGCGCCAATACCGAAGGCGTCAATCCGAAGGGTGCCCTGATCGGCCCCGGCGGTGCCCGTGTGCGTGCCGTGATGGAGAATCTCGGTCCGGAAAAGATCGATATCGTCGATTGGTCGGCCGATCCGGCGAAATTCGTCGCCGCCGCGCTGTCGCCGGCCGTGGCGACCGGCGTGCAGGTGATCAGCGAGAAGAACAATACCGCGATTGCCTTCATTCATGATGACCAGTTGTCGTTGGCCATCGGCAAGGAAGGCCAGAACGCTCGTCTGGCCGCCAAGCTGACCGGCTGGAAGATCGGCATCGAATCCGCTGAGGCGCATGCCAGGAAGATGCAGGAATCGGCCGGGGAAAGCGCCGAATAATCATCATTTGAGCATGCTTTGAGCCTGTGGGTGTACAATCCACAGGCTCGAGTATGCTGGACTCGATAGTCCAAAGCATGGGGGTGGAACGCCCTTATGCCGGGAAAAGACGAGGTATCACGAACATGGTTGCACGATGAGACGGAGCAAGCTCGCCGTGAATCAGTAGCGGTCGCGCTGGTATGCGCGGCCCGGGATAGGAGAAATTGAGTGCCGAAAGCACGCGTATATGAACTTGCCAAGGAATTTGGCGTAGACAGCAAAACCGTTTTAAGCAAACTTGAGGCGATGGGCGAATTCGTGAAGTCCGCTTCGTCGACCGTGGAGCCGCCAGTCGCCCGCAAGCTGAGGAGCGCGTTCTCGAACAATGCGTCGGGCAATGCGTCTGAATCCAAGAAACCCGCAGCACCGGTCAAGAAGCCGGCGTCGCCGACCCATGCGGCGCCATCCGAAGCCAGGCCGGCCTCGCCGAAGCCCGTTCCGGCGGCCAGGCAGACTCCGAGGGCGGAAGCCCCGAAGCCAGGCAGCCCCTCCGCGCCGAAGCCGGGCCAGCGTTCCGCGCATGCCGGTCGTCCGGGCGATCAGCGTCAGCATGGCAATCGCCAGCAGGGCGGCAATGCGCCGCGTCCGCAATCTTCCGCAGGCATGCGTGGCGGCAAGTCCGCTCCGGTGCCGGGTCCGCACGCACCGCGCAGCAACAATCAGCAGCAGGGCGGTGGCAACAACGCCAAGCCGCATACTCCGGGACCGCGTCCGGGCAACAATCCGTTCAGCCGCAAGCAGGGCATGCATACGCCGACGCCGGGTGACATTCCGCGTCCGCACCCGATGGCGCGTCCGAATGCCAATGGCAACGAAGGTCGTCGTGGCGGTCGCCCCGGTCAGGGCGGCGGCCAGCGCGGTGGCTTCCGCGGTCGTCCGGGACAGGGCACCGGTGCCAAGCCGGGGCAGTGGGGCCAGCATCGTCCGGGTCAGGGCGGCGGCCAGCGTCCGGCAGGTGGCGGCAACCGCTTCGGTGGTAGTGGCAATACCGGCGGCTATCAGGGCAACAGCGCTCCGAGCAGCAGCCCGGCACGCGGCGGCGGCCGCGGTCGCGGAGGCGCCGCAGGCGCATTCGGGCGTCAGGGCGGCAAATCCTCGAAGGCACGTAAGAACCGTCTGGCGAAGCGTCAGGAATTCCAGGAGATGAAGGCCCCGGTCATCGGCGGCGTTCGCATTCCGACCGGTAACGGACAGACCGTCCGTCTGCGTCAGGGCTCGTCCCTGGCCGATCTGGCCGAGAAGATCAACGTCAATCCGGCGGCCCTTGTCACCGTGCTGTTCCATCTTGGCGAAATGGCCACGGCAACGCAGTCCTTGGATGAGTCCACCTTCCAGATCCTCGGCGAGGAAATCGGCTGGGACATCAAGATCGTGTCCGCCGAAGAGGAGGATAAGGAGCTGCTGCAGCAGTTCGACATCGATTTGGATGAAGAGGAACTGCAGGAGGATGAGGATCTGCGGCCTCGCCCGCCGGTCGTCACCGTCATGGGCCACGTCGATCATGGTAAGACCCGACTGCTCGACACCATCCGCAGCACCAACGTCATCGCACGCGAAGCCGGCGGCATCACGCAGCGTATCGGTGCATACCAGGTCACCGTTGATCTTGAGGGTGAACCCCGCAAGATCACGTTCCTCGATACTCCGGGCCACGAAGCCTTCACCGCAATGCGTGCCCGCGGCGCCGAACTGACCGATGTCGCGATTCTCGTGGTTGCGGCCGATGATGGCGTGATGCCGCAGACCGTGGAGGCCATCAACCACGCTCAGGCCGCACATGTGCCGATCGTGGTCGCCGTGAACAAGATCGATAAGCAGGGCGCCAACCCCGACAAGGTGCGCGGCCAGCTCACCGAATACGGCCTGGTGCCGGAGGAGTATGGCGGCAACACCATGTTCGTCGACATCTCCGCCAAGCAGGGCACCAATGTCGACAAGCTGCTCGAAGCCGTGCTGCTCACCGCGGATGCCGAACTCGACCTGCGCGCCAACCCGGATATGGATGCCCGCGGCGCCACCGTGGAAGCCCGACTCGACAAGGGTCGCGGTGCCGTGGCTACCGTGCTGGTACAGTCCGGTACGCTGCATATCGGTGACGCCATCGTGGCGGGAACCTCCTATGGCCGCGTGCGCGCCATGCTTGACGAGAACGGCACCGCCATGAAGGAAGCCACTCCGTCCACTCCGGTGCAGGTGCTTGGTCTGACCTCCGTGCCGACCGCAGGAGACCTGTTCCTGGTCGCCAGCGACGACCGCACCGCACGTCAGATCGCCGAGAAGCGTCAGGCTACCGAGCGTGCCGCTCAGCTGGCCAAGCGCCGTAAGGTCGTTTCGCTCGAGAGCCTCAAGGAGCAGTTCGCCAAGTCCGAGGTCGACATGCTCAACATCGTCATCAAGGGCGATTCCTCCGGTTCCGTCGAGGCGCTGGAAGATTCCTTGATGAAGATCGAGGTCTCCGACGAGGTCGGCATCCAGGTGATCCATCGCGGCGTCGGTGCCATCACCCAGAACGACGTCAACCTGGCTACGGTCGACAAGGCCGTCATCATCGGCTTCAATGTGCGTCCGAACCGTCAGGTGGCGGATCTGGCCGAGCGTGAAGGCGTGGAAATCAAGTACTACTCGATCATCTACAAGGCGATCGAAGACATCGAAGCGTCCCTCAAGGGCATGCTCAAGCCGGAATTCGAAGAGGTCGTCACCTCCCACTCCGAAATCCGCGAGATCTTCCGTTCCTCCAAGTTCGGCAACATCGCCGGCGTCATGGTGCAGGACGGCGAGGTCAAGCGCGGTACGAAGTGCCGTATTCTGCGCAATGGCATCGCCACCGTCAACGACCTCGAAATCTCCTCGCTGCGTCGTTTCAAGGATGACGTCACCTCCGTCAAGGAAGGCTATGAGGCAGGTATCAACCTCGGCTCCTTCAACGACATCGAGATCGGCGACATCATCGAGACCTTCGAAATGCAGGAAGTCGAGCGCAAGTAGTCGAGTCCTTTCGACAGCTTGCCTGACAGGATGAAGGGAACGCCCACAGTCGGATTTCGGCTGCGGGCGTTCCGCAATAGAAATACGAACTTATAAGGAAACCCATGGCAGGAACCAATCCCCGCGCCGCACGCATTGCGGCGCTGATTCAGCGCGTGATCGCGTCTTCGATGGAGGCGCAGCTGCATGACAAGCGACTGTCCAACGTGACCATCACCGAAGTGCGCGTGACCAACGATCTGCAGATCGCCAAGATCTACTGGACCCAGCTCGGCCATGAAGGCCATGAGCAGGGCGAACGCCGCCGTGCCCAGCAGGCCCTGAACCAGGCCAAGGGACGTCTGCGTTCGCTCGTAGGCTCCAAGGCCGGTCTGCGTCTGACCCCGCAACTTGAGTTCATCTTCGATGAGGTGCCGGGAGAGGCCCATGAGATCGAAGACATCCTCGCCATCGCGCGCAAGCGTGACGAAGAGCTTGCCAAGGCCCGTGAGACTGCGCAGTATGCAGGCGACGCCGACCCGTACAAGCATGATGAGCCGAACGATGACGACGATTTCGATGAAGATGACGACATCGAAGTCGAAGATTGGGACGATGACGACGAAGAAGCCTGAGATTTCCGGCCTGCTCGTCGTGGATAAACCGCAGGGTGTGACCAGTCACGACGTGGTCGCGGCGATACGTGGCGCCCTGCATATGAAGCGTGTCGGGCATGCCGGCACGCTTGACCCAATGGCCACCGGCGTGCTGGTGATCGGCTTCGGCAACGCCACCCGACTGCTCAACTACATCGTGGACCATAGCAAGACCTATCTGGCTACGATTCGACTCGGACAGCGCACCACCACGGATGACGCCGATGGCGAACTGCTGGAACCGTCGGCACCGATTGCAGAAGCCTTTCCATCCCGCGAGACCGTGGAACGGGTCATTGCGGAACGGTTCACCGGGCGTATCGAACAGGTCCCGAACTCCTATTCGGCCATTAAGATCAACGGCCAGCGCGCCTACGATCTGGCCCGTGAAGGCAAGCAGGTCGAACTGAAGGCCCGGCCGGTAACCGTTGAGGAATTCCGCGTTGACGCCGTGCGGTACGGCTATGCGTCAACGAGACTTGCGGATGCGCCGTTGACCGATGCGCAGGACATCGGTGCAGGGGAGCGGTGGCATCCCGTCTCGTCCGCACCGGATGTGCGGCCGGTCATGGAACTGGACGTTGCGGTGAGTTGCTCCGCAGGTACCTATATCCGTGCGTTGGGGCGCGATTTGGGTGAGGCGCTTGGCCTTGGCGGATACCTGACCATGCTGCGCCGCATTCGCATCGGCAACTTTACCGAAACCATGCCGAACATCGTCACCGCGCACACCGAATCGAAAACCTTCACCAATCGGGAAGGCGTGGAAGTCACACGTAATCGTGCCGTAATCGACGATGCCGAGCATCTGACCGACCGTGCACTCGGCATGGTCTACAGCGCCAAAGCGTCCATGCCCATGCTGCGAATCAGCGATCAGGAGGCGACTGACCTGCGCTTCGGCCGCAGAATCGCCCATGACATCCGTGAGACTACGGCCGCATACGTGCCCGAAACCGGCGATCTGGTGGCCATCATCGAGCGCGCCAAACGAGGCGAAGCCAAGCCGGTGGCCGTATTCGTACAACAACAAGAAGGACAACGATGAAGATAATCACGCTGACGCCAGACGAAAGCGGCATGGTCGACTGGCCCACCTTAAGCAACGACAAGAAGTCCGTACTGACCATCGGCTCCTTCGACGGCATGCATCAGGGCCATCAGGCGGTGATCCGCCGTGTGGTGGAACTGGCCCGGAAGGAACGTTCCTTCTCCGTGGTGGTGTTGTTTGAGCCGCGTCCCGCCATGGTGCATGGCTATGCGGCCAAGCATGACGGTCAGGAGCCGCCGGTCGGCATGCTCGACACCCAAGCGCTGACCAGTGTCGATGAGCGGTTGCGCGGCATCAACGCACTCGGCGTGGATTACACGATCATCGTGCACTATACGCTGGAATTCGCGGCGAAATCCTACCGGTTCTTCCTTGGCCAGATGGTCGGCAAGCTCGGCATGCGCGCGCTCGTACTCGGTGCAGACGCGGCTTTGGGAGCCAATCGTGCCGGTGACGTGAAGGCCATCGAGAATCTGGCATTGGCAACCGGCGTATTCCAGCTCGACGTGGTCGACGATCATGGCCCGGGAGAGACACGGGTGCCGGCCAATGCCAAGCCGGTCATGCCGGCCGACCATGGCGAGCCAGCCGACCCGTTGGAAGGCGCCACCAAGGCGGAACGGCGTGCATGGAGCAAGAAGCATCAGGCCAAGGCCGTGCGCGTGTGGAGCTCCACCAACGTGCGGTATCTGCTCGGTCAGGGCCGTATCAAGGATGCGGACGCCATTTTGGGGCATATGCATGCTGTGGAAGGTACCGTGGTGCATGGCGAGGAACGCGGACGCACCATCGGCTTCCCGACTGCGAACCTGAGTCAGGATGTGTTCGGCTATCTGCCGGTTGACGGCGTCTATGCCGGATGGCTGGTCGATTTGGGCAAGGTGGGAGACGAGGCCGGGAAACCTGCGGACGGCATCGCCACCGCATACGATTCCAGCTCCATGGATGCGCGTCTGGCACCGCATTCGCCATATCGTTGGCCAGCCGCAATCTCCATCGGTACCAAGCCGACGTTCAACGAAGCCACCGGTATGCATGAGCGCGTGGTCGAAGCCTACGCCATCACCGACGACTGGCTTGATCTGTATGGTCATCAGGTGCGTGTGGAATTCGCCGGATTCCTGCGTCCGCAGATCAGGTTTGCATCGGCGGACGATCTGGCCGCTGAGCTCAGGCGCAACGTTGAGGAGACGAAGCGCCTCACGGCGTGACGAACGTTAACCATGTCCACGGTCGAACAGGGGCGGACACCCTACGGATGGGTGTCCGCCCCTGCGTTCTTTCGACTGGACGGTAACGCCGTCAGCTCCTGCCGTCAGTTCCTGAAATGAGAGAAGAACTCTCGGGTTTCGGGATCTTGGGATTCATCCATGACCTGTTGCGGCGTGCCGTTTTCGGCGATGACGCCGTGGCATAGCAGTACGATGCGGTCGGCAGCATCGTGTGCGAAACTCATCTCGTGCGTGGCCATGAGAATCGTGGTGCCCTGTTCCTTGAGTTCGGCCACCATGTCAAGCACCTCGCCGACCAGCATCGGATCGAGTGCCGAGGTGATTTCATCGAGCAGCAACAGCTCGGGATTCGTCATCAGCGCACGGGCGATGGCCACACGTTGCTGCTGGCCGCCGGACAGCTGATCGGGATAGGCTCCCGCCTTGGCGCGCATGCCGATGCGGTCGAGCAACTCCAGCGCGCGTGCCTCGGCCTTGGCCTTGCTCCAATGATGGACCTTGGTCGCAGCCAATGTGACGTTGTTCATCACCGACATGTGCGGGAATAGATTGAACTGTTGGAAGACCACGCCGATGCGTGAACGGATCTCATCCTGGCGCACGCGCGGATCGGTGATGTCGGTGTCCGCCAACCAGATCTGGCCGTCATCGACACGCTCCAGCAGATTCACGCATTTCATCAGCGTCGACTTGCCCGAACCGGAAGGACCGAGCACGGCCACGACCTCATGCCGATTGACATCGAAGGAAATGCCCCTGAGCACTTCGTTGCCATTGAAGGATTTGCGGATGCCGTCAAGACGCAGCACCGGGGTGTTGGCATTGCTCATACCGTGCCTCCGCTCAATTCGCGCTTGCGCAGACGTGCCGTATACCAGTCGTTCAGCAGGATGAACGGTACGCTCATCAGAATGAACAGCAGGCTCGCCACCACATACGGCGTGAAATTGTAGGTGCTGGCCACTTCGATCTGTGCGGCGCGCACTGCGTCGACGGCACCCAGTACGGAAATCAGTCCGACATCCTTCTGCATGGAGATGAAATCGTTCATCAATGCGGGAGCCACCTTGCGCAACGCCTGGGGAATCACGATCATGCGCGTCGTCTGCCCGGCCGTCAGGCCCAGGGAACGGGCCGAAGCGCGTTGCGACGGGTGTACGTCGTTGAAACCGGCGCGCAGCACTTCGGCCACGTATGCGGAATAGCCCATGACCACGGCGATGGTGCCCAGCAGTGACGGATCGATGCGTCCGAAGATGCCCAGGCCGGGAATGCCGAATCCGATGAGGTACAGTACGACGATCATCGGTATGCCGCGCATGATCGTCGTATACAATGCGGCAAGCACCCGCAGCGGGAACAACACCGGATTGTTGCTGGTGCGCACCAGGGCGATCAGCGTGGCGAAGATGGCTACGCCGATCAGGGCCACGACCAGCACCTTGACGTTCAGCCACAGGCCAGCCAGTACCTCAGGCAATGATGCTGCGAAGTATTCAGGGGAGAAGAACGTCTCCTTGACCCGCGGCCAGCCGGGGGACATCTCCAGTCCGACCACGATGATGGCAGCCAGCACGATGGTGCTGATCAGACTGGTGATGACCGATTTCAGCCGTTGCCGTTTGCGGTATGCGCGTCGGGAAAGCTCAACCTCGCTGGTCTGGTGGCCAGCGAGGTCGTCCGGACGGTTATCCGAAATACTCATGAACGGAATCCTCGTGACGGGGGATTACTTGAGTTCCGTCAGATCGGTGGTGTATTCGGCAAGCCACTCGTCCTGCAGCTTCTGCAGGGTACCGTCCGACTGCAGTTCGTCCACGGCCTTGGAAGCGGCGGAGGTGAGCTTGGAATCCTTCGGCAGCACGATGCCCATGCCGTTCGGATCGGTGGAGCCGGCGATGCGGCCGACGACCTTGGCGTCCTTGACTTGCTCGGACTGCACCATGTACACGCATTCCACGGTGCTGGTCACCAGGGCGTCGATCTGGTTGGCGTCGAGTGCCTGGGCTACGGCCGCGTCATCGTTGAAGGTCTGCACGTCACTCTTGATCTTCTTGGCATACTTGTAACCTTCAGTGCCCACCATCGCGCCGATGGTGGCGTCCTTCAGATTGTCCAGGCTCTTGGCATTGGCGTATTTGCCGTTCTTCTTGACGATGATGGCCTGCGAGTCGTTGTAGTAGCTGCTGGTGAAGTCCACGGCCTTCTTACGCTCATCGGTGACGCCGAACTGCTGGATGTTCATGTCCCAGTCCTTGGCGCCCGGTGCGATGGCGGTGTCGAAAGTGGTGCGGGTCCATACCACGTCGGACTTCTTGAAGCCCATCTTCTCGGCCACGGCGTAGGCCACGGCAGCCTCATAGCCTTCGCCGGATTCCGGCTTGTCATTCATGACCCACGGCTCATAGGCCGGGTCGCCGGTGGCGATGGTCAGCTTGCCAGGATTCACCGTCTGCTGGGTGATGTCGGAGCTGTCGGAACTTGCGGAGGCCGAGCCGGAACCGTTGCCCGAACCGCATGCCGCGGACAGTGCCAATGCTGCGACGGAAACGATCGCCGCCGCGGCACGCATGAGATGCTTACCCGAAAATGCCATGTTCTTCTCTTTCTTCTTGTGGATCGTGGTGTATTGCTTCTCTATGGATGATGCTTGTGATGCCGGGATACGTCATGGTGATGCGCCCACACTATAACGTATCGTGATTTTCGAAACGCGTCGATCGGTATCACGGTATTCGATAACGGATTATTCGAGGGTGAAGCCTTCGAACACGAAACCCGGACTCACCACGCAGGAGACCAGTGCGTCGCCGGAGCCGGGCACGGTGCGTTGCCAGACTCCGGCCGGCACCACCGCGTGTCCACATACCGCGGCATCATGCCGATCGGAGGCGAGGTCGGAACCCAGCACGATAGTTTCGAGCCGGTCGTCTGCGGCAGGCCCGTCGCCATCGCCGCCCAGCTGAAGCGTCACCGGGGCGGGACCGTGCCACAACCAGATCTCGTCGGCATCGACCTTATGCCAGGCGCTGGCGTCGCCCTGCGGCAACAGGAAATAGATCAACGACGCCAACGGGCGTGCGCTGCCGCCATCGATGTGCGGCGATTGCCAGTCCCGTATGTACCAGCCTCCTTCCGGATGCGCTTCGAGACCAAGTCGTGACACCACCGATCGCGCGTATTCGCTCATATCCTCCAATGCGACGCTCATAGCCGCTCCTTTCCGCCATTCCTGATGATGTTGCCCGTGTTCGTTCGTGACCGGTGTGCGCCTGTGGCCTACCGTTCTTGCCGTATATCGAATATGCCGTCGTTATGCACGACGTTGCCCGAGATGATGGTTGCGCGGTTCGTGCCGGCTCCGTGCCGGACGAAATCCTCCAGCGTCCGTTCGATGGCGTATGGAGAATCGATGCCTACGGGAATGTCGAAGAACGCCAGATCGGCCGTGGCTCCCGCATTGATCTGGCCGATGCGTCCCGCTCCCACATGCATGCCCATCTCTTCGGCACCGCCGATGGTGATCATGCGGATGATGCGGTGGGTCAGATCGTCACGCGTATAGCCCTGTTCGCGTGCCAGATCGTAGATCATGGCCGCATCGTCGAGCACGTCCAGACTTGGCGAGCTTGACAGCGAATCCGTGCCGACGGCCAGCAGGTTGCCTTCTTCTAGATATTCGCGGATCGGAGCGTCCCGGCCGGTCACGGTGATGCGGTTCGAACGTGGGCACAGTGCCACGCCGACGCCACGCTGCCGTAGGATGCGCCGATCTTCCGCATCGGCCCACACGCCATGCGCGATATGCACGTCGGGACCAAGCGAACCCAGCTGGTCGACGAATTGGATGGCGGAGGCGCCTTTGCCGGCGGCCCTGAGCTGCTTGTAGCTGGCCCATTGGCCGTCGCGCCAGTCGGCTGCCGAATACGTGGTGAGCGTGGTGTCGCGCTCGCCGGCCTCCATCGGCGTTTCGGCCAGGTGGATGTGCAGGCGCATGTCCAGTTGCCGGGCGATGTCGGGCAGATCCACGAACGGTCCGGATTCCAAGGTGTATGGTGCATGCGGGCTGATACCGATGCTGGGCAGGCCTTCCTGATGCATGTGCCCGAGGTTGTCGATGAGTTCCGGAATGCCCTCGGACTTCCAGTCGCCGTTATGCCACCCCATGACCTCCCAGTAGGCGATGCCATGCATGCCTTGCGAGGCGAGGGCGCCCACGGCCTCGGGGTCGGTCACGATGTCGGCCGCCGCCGTGGTGCCGGATCGGACCATCATGCGTGCGCCCCGATAGGCGGATTCCTTCCATGGGCGAGTTTCCTGCAGTTTGGCATACACCGTGTTGAAACCGATCTCCCAAGCGCGGAAGCGGTCATAGGTGCCACGGCCCACTTCCGCCATGTCGGTGTATTGCAGGTGGGTATGCGCGTTGATCAGGCCGGGGGTGATGATGCCGTTCCAGTGGTGTTCGACGACACGTCCGTTGGTGGCCATGTCGTGTTTCAGCTCGTTGAACACCCATCGGCGGGTGCCCACATGCACCACGCGGCTTCCGGCCACGGCCACGGCACCATCCAACACCACCGGTCCGGTGACGGGAATGACCATCGGTGAACTGTAGACGGTCACCGAGTCGAGCGGTTGCGGATGCGCCGCCAGATGCAGCGGACTGTCGAGTGACATGCCGTTACTCCTTCTCATTCTCCGCGAAGCGGGTGAGCGTCCAATCATACCCGTTGTCGGCTACGGCATGGCTTGCCCGATAGCCTCGCGTACGTAACGCGATATCGGCGATGTGACGGTCGATGTCGCGTCCGAGGCGTTGCAGTCCGGGCTGCAACGTGCCGCGATGCCTGAGCAGATGGGCCACGGCCGATGCCTGCACCGCGAAGCTCAGATCCATGATTTCGATTGGATTGCCGCCTCCGACGGTGTAGTTGACGCCGTCACCTTCCGAAATCAGACGAATCACCGGGCCATCGGGCACCGCCAGATCGCGGAGCTCTCGCTTGTTCTCGGCATGGAATCCGTCGATCTGATCCAATGCGATTTCATTGGCGATGCCGCCGATCACCGACAGCACGGCGTTCGGCTTCATCCGCCGCATATGCTGCAGGGTGATGGTATGGCGCACGCCGGTCGCGGAGACGACGATGTCCGACTCGCCGATCGCCTGATCGATGTCATAGGCGCGGAATCCGTCGAATACGGCCTGCAGGGCGACCACGGGATCGGTGTCGCAGATGGTGACGTTGGCTCCGAGCGCACGCACACGATGGGCGAAGCCCCGTCCGACCGGACCATAGCCGACCACGCTCACATTGCTGCCGGCGAAGCAATCGGATCCGAGTATGCGCTGCAGCGTGGTGATGCAGGTTTCGCCGGTGCCATGAGCGTTGTCGAAACCGGTTTTCAGCATGCTGTCGTTAACGGCGATGACGGGAAAGGTGAGCGCCCCGGCATCCTGCATGGCCTGGAATGCGCGGATGCCGCTGGTCGTCTCTTCCGCCACGCCGATGATATGCCCCATGAGTTCCGGCCGTTCCATTGCGGCAAGACGGGCGAAGCTCGCACCGTCATCGATGATGATGTTCGGCTGAATCTCATCCAATAAGTCAAGCGCACCCTGATGCGCCTGAGCCGGCGTCCAATCAGGATCGTATGCGACTGGAATGCCTTCTGTGCGTAGCTGTGCCGCCACACGCTCGTCGTTGGCTTCGGAACCGCAGTAGGCGCCCACGATGGCGCCGGCGGCCTTCAGCTGTCGTAGCAGCACGGCGGTCTTCGGTTCAAGAATCAGACAGACCGCGATACGGATGCCGGTGAAATCGACGTCCTTGCGCATCTGACGCATCAATGCGTCAAGTACGAGCATGTGTTCCTGTGCGAATCGCATCGCTTCGGCACCGGTCAATTCACGTGCGTCGACCACGTCGCCGAGCGGCATGGTCGCGTCGATGGCGTGACCCGTCTGCATTTCGGCGGAATCACGGGAGGGAACCATGCCCCAATCCTGCGCCTGTGCGAGGTCGGCTTGGTCGATGCCGCATGCCGCTCCGCCATCATGCCCGATGTAAAGCCGTGTGCCGGCCAATGAACGGTTGGTCTTCTGCGAATATGCTTCAGCCCATGCGCTGAAACGGAACGGTTCCATGGGGTCTCGTTACTCCTTAATCCTTCTGATGGCCGGTATGCAAGGCATGTCTATTTCAGCAGGACGCCGAGCGCGTCCTTAATCGTATCGGCTTGGACGATGGTGAGTCCGGGGACGGTGACGCGCTTGCGCAACGTCGGCACTACGGCGGTGGTGAAGCCCAGTCGTGCGGCCTCGCGCAACCGGTATTCCAGACGGGGAACCGGACGAACCTGGCCGGTCAGCGAGATTTCGCCGATGGCACAGGTCGTGCGTGCAATCGCCTTGGATTTCGCGGCGCTCGCCAACGCCGCCACAATGGCCAGATCACAGCCCGGCTCCTTGGCGAGACCGCCTGCGATGGTGGAGATGTACAGGTCGTTCGCCAACAGATTGATGCCGCCATGCCGGTACAGTACGGCGACCAACATGGCGATACGGTTGGAATCCACGCCGTTCGCCGCGCGTCGGGGTGTCGGTAGCACGGATTTCGTGACCAATGACTGCACTTCGATCGGCAGACTTCTGTGACCGTCCAGCGTAAATGTCACACAGGTGCCTTCCACCGGAACGGAACCATTCGAGGACAGAAACAGTCCGGAGGGGTCGCTCACCTCTTCGATGCCCTCGCCGCTCATGTCGAAGCAGCCGACCTCGTCGGTAGGGCCGAAGCGGTTCTTCACGGCGCGCAGCATGCGCAGCGCCGTCTGGGCGTCACCTTCGAACTGGCACACCACGTCGACCAGATGTTCCAAGGTACGCGGTCCGGCGATCGAACCGTCCTTCGTGACATGGCCGACCAGCAGTACCGGAACGTCAAGCGTCTTCGCGGTGTCGATCAATGCGCTCGCCACTTCGCGCACTTGGGTGGAGCCGCCGGAGATGCCGTCGACGTCCTGCGAAACGATGGTCTGTGCGGAATCCACGATCGCCAGCGCCGGCCTGACCTGTTCGATCAGGCCCAATACCGTAGCCAGATCGGTGGTGGCGGCCAGCAACATGTTTGGTTCGATCGCATTGATGCGGGAGGCGCGCATGCGCACCTGTGCCTGCGATTCCTCGCCGGAAACATACAGGACGACGTTGCGGTCACGATGATTGGCGACCTCGCGCGCCACATTGCCCGCCGTTTCCAGCAACAGCGTCGATTTGCCGATGCCGGGCTCGCCTGCGATCAGCGTCACCGATCCGGGAACGATGCCGGAGCCCAGCACACGGTCGAATTCCGAAAAGCCGGTGGGGATTCTGGACATGTTTTCCGTGCCGATTTCGGTGATCGGCCTGGCGGCGGAGGAGGGCACCGCGCCCGATTGCGTGCGCGACGTGCGCCCAGGGGCGGCGGTGCGGGAAGCGGCGGAAGGCCGTGCCTCATGAAACTCCTCGATGGTGCCCCACTGGCCGCATTCCGGGCAGCGGCCGTACCACTTCGGTCCGCTCCAGCCGCATTCTGAGCACAAAAACTGCACGGAAGTCTTCGCCATAACGTTGACATTACGGAGGTTTTAGGACATTGCGCGTCTTATGGCTGTGAAAGAATTAAGCGTATGTCTAATACGCAAACCTCTTCCTCCCATGGCAAGCTGATCGCCGCCGTCGTGGCGGCCGCCGTGGTCGTGGTGCTCGCTCTGGTCTCCGCGTTCGTCTGGCCGGGCTGGGCGTTGAACAAGAACGATGCGGCAACGTCTTCGCAGTCGTCTTCGCAGAATGCCGAACCGAATGCCAAGCCGACCATCGACGCAGTGGCACTTCCGGACGGCTCGAGCGAACTGCTCAAGGCCATGCCGGACACGGTATTGAATTTCGCCCGCACCAAGGCCGACGCCAGCAATACTTGGAGCGGTGCCTCCCCGGTCGAGGAATACACGTTGACCTATTCGACTGGTGACGCCTCCAAGGACGTCACGCTCGTCGTGGCGCAGTGGACGCAGCAGGATGCCGCGAAAACGCAGTATGACGCCCTTGCCAGCGCCATGACCGGCAAGGAGTTGGGTAGCGGCAACGTGAAGGTCAGCGGCGAGCAGACCGGCAGCTATTCCTTCAAGTCCGACCCGGATGATGAGAACAAGGCAGTGGCGCTATGGCAGAACGACACCGTGGTGTTCCAGGCGACGGGCTCCAAGGAGTCGGTGCAGCGTTTCTATCAGCAGTTCCCGCTGTAGATTCCGGCATGATTCCAGTATGCGAGTGTGCCTGTGCGCATTCGTCCCCGAAGCAGTGTAGTATTGGGCAAGTTGCAAACTTTTACCCTTTGACCAAGGAACGGAGGCTGAGATGGGCTCGGTCATCAAGAAGCGCCGCAAGCGTATGAGCAAGAAGAAGCATCGTAAACTGCTTCGCAAGACTCGCCACCAGCGCAAGTAGTCTTCAGGCGCGTACGAAGCGTTCGCAAAACAAAATCCCGCGACTCCTTTCGGAGCGCGGGATTTTTGCTATGCAAAGACTCACTTGTTGGAGTTGGTCATGACGCGCGGGCCGTTCGGATCGCCGACGATGACCTGATCGACCATGTGCAGGAACAGGCCGTGCTCCACCACACCGACGGTGGTGATGAGGTCTTCGGCCAGATCCTCCGGATGGTCGATGCGCTCGAGATGCAGATCGACCACATAGTTGTTCTCGTCGGTGCGCACCGGCTGGCCTTCGGCGTCAAGGCGCAGCACCGGCTTGTAACCACGGGATTCGAACTTCTTGATGACCTGGCCTGCGCCGAACGGAATCACCTCGACCGGCAGCGGGAACTTGCCGATGGTGTCGACGACCTTGGACTCGTCGACGATCCATACGATCTTGTTGGAGTTGGTGGCCACGATCTTCTCCCACAGCAGGGCGGCGCCGCCGCCCTTGATGCCGTTGAAGTCCTTGTCGACCTCGTCGGCGCCGTCGATGGTCACGTCGATATGGTCGACGTCATCGATGTCAACGATCTTGATGCCGTAGCCTTCGGCCTGCTCCTGGGTGCGGCGGGAGGTGGTGACGCCCGTGAACTCGAGACCCTCCTCCTTGACGCGACGACCGAGCTCGTCGACCAGGAAACGTACGGTCGAGCCGGTGCCCAGGCCTGCGATCATGCCGCTCTGAATCAACTTGGCAGCCTCGATGCCGGCCGCCTTCTTCAGTGCATCCTGCTGTGCCTTGTCCATAATGCTCCTTCGATATGGGATTAAGACCGGTTCCATACTATCGGATGCGCTGATTTTTGGCGGCTTGAGCCATGTCATGGGCGCCACGTTCGGCGTGCGGACGGCAACGAAAAAGTTTTCACATAGTGTTTCACGGTGTATTAGGCGTGCTTCACCGCGAACGGGGCCTCATCCAGTACCAGCGTGCCATCACCCATCACATAGCCTTCCACGGCGATATAGCCACGAATCAGGCGTGGCTTGCCGTCAAACGTCGGACTGGACTCCGGCGGGGGAGTGAACCGTACCGTACCCGACACCGCAAGTCCTGACGGGCTGGGCCGATGTGGCAGTTTCGGCAGATCCCGATCCGCCGGGCCGCTGGAGGTATCCGCATCGTCCGCCTTCGGTGACTGCGACATGGTTGGCGTGCCATCGTCCGCCGTGCCACCGTCCGTCATGCCGTCGGCGGTATGCTGCAAAACCGTTGTCGCCGCGATGTCATCATCCTTCGCAGCGGGGGTCTCATCGTCGTCCTTGGGGAAACAATCCGGCCTGACCAGCAACTCGGCAAGCGATTTGCGGGGTGCATCGGTGGCCTCCGTGGTCTTGAGCGGCCGTGTCGGTTCCTCGATCGCCAGTGTTTCGGTGGGTTCCTCAACCGGTTCGGGGGCCGGATAGCCTTCCGGTTCGACCAGCATGTCGGCAATCGATTTCGCGGATTTGCGAGGAAGGGGCGTCGTGCCGCTTTCGCCCCGGCCGAGGTGATACTCCTTCGTGCCGATTGCGCCGTCAAGCAGCATCCTGGCATCCTCCGGAACATCGGTGCCTTGCGAATACTCGGAGGCCAGCAATGACTGCCAACCCTCCAATGGCAGGTATCCTTCACGAACCTTCGAACGGCAATCATCCGCGTAGGTGCGTGCCAGCTCATCGACCTTCTCGTTGCCGGCATTGCCGGCATGACCTTTGACCCACACGAACTTCACCGGGCCGGGACGTTGGGAAATCTCCGCGTCGATCGCCTTGATCAGCGCCGCGTTCTTCACCGGCTTCTTCTGCGAATTCTTCCAACCGTTCTTCTTCCATCCGTGCACCCACTTGGTGGAACAGTTGATGGCATACTGCGAATCCGTTTCGATCACCAACGGTTCGGAACCCGGATGCGCGCGCAACGCCTCCAGTACGGCGCACAGTTCACCGATCTGGTTGGTGCCGTTCGTGGCGCCGCCGGCATCGCAGTCACCGGCATGGTCATGGCCGGGAGTGTCGCCCGCATTCAGGTCGTGATCGGCCCAGCCCCAACCCATCGGGCCGTTCGGGTTGCCAAGTGCGGAACCGTCAGTAGAAACCGTAATCGTCATGCCTCTACCCTACGGAGGCCGCGCGACTCGTATCGGTTCAGACCTTGTCGAGGCACAACATGACCGACGCCTTGAACATCTCGCCATCGTATTCGAATGTCGCCGTGCCGCCGTACCGTTCGGCCGTCTCCCTCACCGTCATGGTGCCCAGGCCGTTGCCGCCATGCTTGCTCGAGGCGAAGTCGCCATCGACCTGCGTGACGGAGGAATCGTATGAATTGTCGACGACGATGAACAGCGAGGCCGGAGGTCCGTCGTTGTAACGAATGCGTACGCGCAGCTTCTTATCGCCGTCGCTCTGGATCATGATCGCCTCGACGGCATTCTCCAGAAGGTTGCCGACCAGCGAGCACAGTTCCGCGTTGTTGATGCTGATGTATGACGGCACCGCGGCCTTGACGTCGACGTCGGCGCCTTTGTGACGGGCCCAATCGCAGTAGTAGACCAGCACCGCATTCAACGAGGCGTGCTCGCAGTACTGCATGGGATGTTCGGGGGCAAGCAGCCGGTGTTTGGCCATCTGCTCAAGGTAGTCGCGGATGCCGTCCACGTCGTTGGCCGCGGCGAGCGTCTGCAGGGTCTGAATATGGTGTCTTGTATTGTGCCGGATCTGTCTCGCTTCGCGGATGCGTTCGTTCATATGCTGCAGCTGTAGGGTCTGCATCGCCGCATAATGCTCCCGCTTGGTCGCCTCGAGCAACCGTTCGGACTGCCTGATCATATACCAGATCAGCAGATAGGCCAATGCCATGAAGCAGGAGTAGGCGATGGCGATGGTGAAGGCAAGTGCCCGTACGTGCTCATTCATGACCGAATCGTTGTCGGCGGGCAGGCACCAGACCACGATTGCCGTTGAAATGAACGGGAACAGCCAGATGAGCTGCCAGAAGGACGGACTGATGGCGGGACTGTTGAGCGTGGATGGGATGGAGTCGCGCAATGGATGCCATAGGCACAGCGGCGCGAGGATGTCGAGTATGAGCTGATTGATGAATCCCGGCCAGCCGACGCGCAGGTTCACCGACTGCTCGCCAAGCACGGCCACGTCCATGACCAGCGACAGATAATAGATGATCGCCACCACGTAGGCGGCGGTGCTGCATAGGAGCATCACCTTGGAGACGGTCAGGTTCGTCACCTTGCTGAACACCAGTACCGCGACGATGCCGGTCGGAAACACCGTCCATAGCGTTGGAATCCGGAACATGCCGCATATGAAACCGGACAGTATGAACCATATCGTGCCAGCCGCCAGAATGATGCCGCCGGTGAGTTTCGGATTCTCCATGCGGTTCCACATGGCCATCAGGCACAGTATGAGGCCCATCAGTGCGTTGATCTGTTCGCCGATGGCGAAGAACATATCGGAAGGTGCCGTGGTGGTGACCAGTTCGATCAGATTCATCACTGCTCCGATCTCATGCGGGTGAACGTGTATTCCGCGTATTTGCGGCAGGTGGTGGTCACCGCGGTTTTGGTGATGGGAATGCGCTTGCCGCCCTTCATCACGAATTCGGCGTTGCTGATGCCGGTCACGTAGTCGAAGTTCACCAATACCCCGCGTGCGGTGCGGTAGAAGTTGTCGAAGACGGTGAGACGCCGCTCCACGTCGGAGAAGTTCGTGCGGATCTTGCTGCAGGTGCCATCGGCGAACGTGAACTCCACATAATGCGCGTTGGACAGGCAGTAGACGATGAGACGGCGATCCATGTTGATTGCGGGATTGCCGAATGCCACCTGCCAGGCCGCATCGGCGGCATGCGACGGTTTGTCCGTCGACAGATGCGTGACGCGTGGTCTTTCGCTCAGGGTTTCGTAGGCGCGATCCATGGTCGCGTCGAAATTGGCGCGGCTGATCGGTTTCAATATATAGCCTGTCGCCTGCACCTCATAGCCGAGCACGGCGAAGTCACTGCTGGATGTGATGAAGACGATGGGGCAGTCATCGCGTTGCCGTCGCAGGAAGCGTGCGATGTCCAGGCCGGTCGGTGCCGTCGCGTCGGTTTCGTCGTCGGTCAGGTAACAGTCGAGCAGCACCATGTCGAAACGGTTGGATTTCCAGCTCTCGATGAAATCGTCGGTGCCGGTGAAGGTGCCGCAGTCAATGTCAAGATCGTGCTTGTCCCGAAAATAGGCGGTGCACATGGTCTTTACCAGCTGTCGTTCGGCAGGATGGTCCTCGACGATTGCGACGCGCATCATGTACCTCCCTTGGCAATGAGACCGAATCCCGGGTTTGTGTTCAAGCGTAACCGTCTCGGGTGATGTTAGGGGACCGCTTCGGGTGTGTGTCATGCCAGAAGACGGTGTTTCGTGCCAGAGGTTCCATGCATGAACAAGCCCGTCGGAGGATTTCCGGCGGGCTTGTTCGCAGTGTGGATCCCTATGATTGCTTGGATCTATCGGTTAATCAATCGGCCAGTGCCTTGTCGACGACCTCGGTGGCCTCGGCGAGCACCTTGTCGAGCGCCTCGGGGGATTCGAAGGATTCGGCGTACACCTTGTAGATGTTCTCGGTGCCGGACGGGCGAGCGGCGAACCAATTGTTCTTGGTGGTGACCTTCAGGCCGCCGATCTTGGCATGGTTGCCCGGAGCTTCGGTGAGCTTGGCGGTGATGTCTTCACCGGCCAGCTGGGTGGCTTCGACGTCGTCGCCGGAAAGCTTGCCGAACTTGATCTTCTGCTCAAGGGTGGTCGGCGTGTCGACGCGCTTGTACCAGCTTTCGCCGAAGCGCTCGACCTGCTCCTGATGCAGCTGTGCCGGGTTCTTGCCGGTCTTGGCGGTGATCTCCGCGGCCAGCAGGTCCGGAATCAGGCCGTCCTTGTCGGTGGTCCACACACGGCCGTCCTTGCGCAGGAAGGACATGCCGGAGCTTTCCTCGCCGCCGAAAGCGACCTCGCCCTTGAACAGCGGATCCACGAACCACTTGAAGCCGACCGGAACCTCAACGAGCTTGGCGTTGATGGAAGCGGCGACGCGGTCGATCAGGGAGGAGGAGACCAGGGTCTTGCCGATGCCGGCGCCCTCCGGCCAACCCGGGCGGTTGCCGCCGAACAGGTACTCCACGCATACGGCGATGTAGTGGTTCGGGTTCATGACGCCCCAATTCGGGCACACGATGCCATGGCGGTCGGCGTCCGGATCGGTGCCGCCGACCAGATCGTACTTGTCCCATGCGCCGTTGTTCAGCGAATCGACCAAGCCCTTCATGGCATATGGCGAGCTCGGATCCATGCGGATCTTGCCGTCGTGATCGATGGTCATGAAGCTCCAGGTCGGATCGACCTGCGGGCGCACCACGTCGATGGTCAGGTTGAACTTCTCATTCATCAGCGGCCAATAGTTGACCGAGGCGCCGCCAAGCGGGTCGATGCCCAGGCGCACGCCGGAGGAACGAATCACGTCGAAGTCGATGACGTTCTCCAGATCGGAGACATAGTGGTCGCGATAGTCGAAACGCTCGACCAGATCGGACTTGACGGCCTGATCGAACGGCACGCGCTTGACGTTGCGGAAATCGCCGAGCAGCTCGTTGGCACGATCGGCGATGGCGTTGGTCACGTCGGACGGAGCCGGGCCGCCGGTGACCGGATCATACTTGAAACCGCCGTCGGTCGGCGGATTGTGGGACGGGGTCACGACGATGCCGTCGGCCAGGCCTTCGCCGGTGAAGCGCTGGGTGCCGTCGGCGGCGCGGTTGTGCGTCAGGATGGCCTGGGACACGACCGGGGTCGGCGTGAAGTCGTCGCGTGAATCGATGCGCACGGTCACGCCATTGGCGACGAGCACTTCGATGGCGGTCTTCCAGGCAGGCTCGGACAGGGCGTGGGTGTCGCGGCCGATGTACAGCGGACCGGTGACGCCGGCCTTCTTGCGGTATTCGGCGATGGCCTGCGTGATGGCGACGATGTGGGCCTCGTTGAACGAGGTCTTCAGAGACGAACCGCGGTGACCGGAGGTGCCGAAGGAGACACGCTGTTCCGGAACGCTGGGATCGGGGACGACGTCATAGTACTTGCCGATGACCTCGTCGACGTTGATCAGATCTTCTGGGGTGGCGGGCATTCCCGCATTATTTGCAACCATAGCCCCATTCTGCCACGCTTTGGGGCGATGCGCGCGTAAGCGCCATATTGTGTTCAATGGATTATGGCGAAGGATTCACGTTGCAGGCTTCGCTGCGGGATGATTTGCATGCGATGGGGGAATGGTGTATCGTGCTTAGCGATTCGACTAATGCAGGGTTGCTAGTCAACTGAGAGACGCAAGACCTGAGGTATGGCATGCTTTGCTGTATCTCGGGTCTTTTTTGTTGCTTTCGAGCAGCGTTGCATGAGTCGGGACGGTTGTATCCGGGAAGGAAAGGAAAGCAATCAGGATGGCTGACTCACTCGCATCGCAGATCATCGCCGCCATCGGTGGTCCTGAAAACATCCGCAGTCTGACGCACTGCGCCACGCGACTGCGTTTCGAACTGGTCGACGCAGGCAAGGTCGACCAGAACGCCCTTGAACACATGAAGGGCGTGCTGGGTGCGGTTCCGCAGAGCGGCGACCGCTTCCAAGTGGTGATCGGCGGCGCCGTGGCCACTGTATACGAAGACATCATGCATCTGCCTGAAATGGCCAATGCAGGCGGTGCCGTGGCTTCCGGCAATGCCGCAGGTGATGGCGGCAAGCCGATGAGCAACGCCGAGGTGAAAGCGGCGGCCCGTTCCAAGGCGCGCGGCAAGGTGGCATGGCTCGATTCCTTCTTCGAATACCTGTCAGACTCCTTCCGCCCGATTCTGGGCGTGCTGCTCGGCGCATCCATCATCATCGCGCTGGTGAACCTGCTGATCTCCCTCGGCGTGATCCCGAACGATGAAGCATCCGCAGGCTGGGTGTTCGTCAAGGCCATCTGGAAGGGCGTGTTCTACTTCCTGCCGATCATGGTCGCCTACAACGCCTCCAAAAAGCTCAAGGTCGACCCGTGGCTGGGCGGCTCCATCATGGCGATGCTCATGACCCCGCAGTTCATAAGCCTGATGAACACCAAGACCTTCGACTCCACCGTGTGCGTGGAGAATTCGGCTCTCGGCACCACCTCCTGCACCGCCAACATCTTCGGCCTGCCGATGCAGCTGAGTGACTACAGTGGCAACGTATTTGTGCCGCTGCTCATGGCCGCGGTGCTCGCCCTCGTGTACCACGGACTGAAGAGGATCATTCCAGACAGCGTACAGCTCGTGTTCGTGCCGTTCTTCTCCATGATCATCGTGGGTGCGCTCACCGCATTCATCATCGGTCCGATCGGCGTATGGGCAGGCAACGCCCTCGGCATCGGCCTGGCATGGCTCAACAACTACGCTCCGTTCGTCTTCGCCGTCCTGATTCCGCTGCTGTATCCGTTCCTGGTGCCGCTCGGCCTGCACTGGCCACTCAACGCCCTGATGCTCATGAACATTCAGACCCTCCGCTACGACTTCATCCAAGGCCCGATGGGCGTGTGGAACTTCGCCTGCTTCGGCGCCACCGCCGGCGTGCTGTTCCTGTCCATCCGCGACAAGGACAAGGACATGCGCGCAACTTCGCTGGGCGCTCTGGCGGCCGGCCTGCTCGGCGGCGTTTCCGAACCGTCCCTGTATGGCATCCATCTGCGTTACAAGCTGGTCTACAAGCGTATGCTGATCGGCTGTGGTCTCGGCGGCATCGTCATCGCCGTGCTCAGCTGGTTCTTCCCGTCCGTCACCGCCTCCGGCCAAGTCGTGCATGGCGTGACCACCACTGCGTTCGCCTTCACCTCCCTGCTGACCATCCCGGTCTTCAACCAGATGTGGGTGTATGCGGTTTCCATCGCCGTGGCCTTCCTGACCTCCTTCATCCTGATCATCACCCTTGATTACCGCACCCCGGAGCAGAAGGCCGAAGTGCTGGCCCGAGCCGCCGCGGAATCCAAGGTCGAATCCGCTCCGGCCGCAGCCGCGCCGACGAGCGCCCCGGCAGCCATCAAGGTGGCCGAGACGGCCGCCGACGCCGAAGCGGGTTCCGACGAAGCCGCCGCGGCGATTGCACAGGCTTCCGCCGACACGGTCAACGCGCCGATCGCAGGCCACGTCATCACGCTGGACGATACCGGCGATCCGGTGTTCGCCTCCCGCTCACTCGGTGAAGGCGTCGGCATCGAGCCGACCGCCAGCACCGTGGTGGCCCCGGTCTCCGGCGTGCTGCAGACCGTTGCGGAAACCGGTCACGCCTTTGGCATCAAGACCGATGACGGCATCGAGGTGCTCGTGCACGTCGGCATCGATACCGTGAAGATGAACGGCGAAGGCTTTGCCGTGGCCGTCAAGGCGAACCAGCATGTGCATGCCGGCGACCTGCTCGTCACCGTTGATTTTGATAAGGTTAAGGAAGCTGGGTACAGCACCACCACGCTGATGACGGTGCTCAACACCGTTGCATTCGCCTCCGTTACGCCGAAGACGGGCATCGACGTCGAAGCCGGCGATGCGGTGATCGACATCCAGCGCTGACCTTGCAGTCACTGTAGGAAAGGGTCGATGTGGACGTTCTTCGTGTATTCAACAACAATGTCGTGCTGGCCAAGGATGGCGACCGTGAGGTGATTCTCACCGGTCGTGGCATAGGCTTCCAGGCCAAACCGGGCCAACATGTCGACGATGCGAAGATCGTCCGCCGATTCGTTCCTGCGGACGGCCGGGATCCCGACCATATGGCCGAACTGTTGGCCGGGATCCCGCCGGAGATCATTCGACTGGTCACCGATGCCATGTCCCGTACCGGGCTTGCCGAGCAGATCGAGGCGCAGCCCACACTGGTCATGGCACTGGCCGACCATATCTGCGGCGCGATCCAGCGGTCGCAGAAAGGGCAGACCATCGAATACCCGCTCGAGGCGGAAGTGCGTTCGCTGTATGCGGGCGAATACGCCAAAGGTGAGGCGCTGGTCAACGCCATGAACGATTATCTGGGTGGAGCGCTGCCAGAAGGCGAGGCTGTGGCGCTTGCCCTGCATCTGGTCAATGCCGGCTTCTCCACCGGAGATCTGTCGAACACCTACACCATGACCGGCGTGATCCAGCAGATGCTGTCGGTCATCGAAAACACCTACGACGTGACGCTCGACCAGCACAGCGTCAATGTGGGGCGCTTCATCACACATCTGCGGTATCTGTTCGTCCGTATCTACCAGCATCAGCAGCTCAGCGACGAGCCGCAGCCAATCGTCGATACCATCATGGCATCATATCCGCAGGCGACCGCCTGCGCGAGGCAACTCGCCATCGTGGTAGGCATGCGGTTGAACGCGACGCTGACGGAAGCGGAAATCGCCCATCTGGCGCTTCACATTTCCCGCGTCACAGCCGATGCGGCCAAGGAATCGTCATCCGAGGAGACGACTTCCGGCACGCGTACGCATAGCGCCTGACGTTCCACGCTGAACCGGATATGCTTCGTCTCAGGAAGCATATCGCCGTCGACTTGCGCCAAAACGGGCTTTTCCAATGTGATTTCGGCGCTTACGCCCTGAATCTGGTCCACCGTGGAATTCGTGGACAGCGGACTCTGCTGTGCCTTGCCGGTGATCGTCTGGTGCAGTACGTCGCCGAACAGGTTGGCCCAGCCCAGAATGCCGCCGGAGGTGTCGATGATCTCGTAATCGAGGATGCCATCGTCGTAGACGGCGTCCGGCATCAGCGAGAACATGGGAATCTGGCCGCAATTGCCCGCCATGAACGTGCGGAAGGACAGGCCGCGCGTGGTATGCGTGCTGCCGTCCTCGCTGGTGATGGTCACGTCGCCATGGTATTTCGGCGCGAACAGGTTCTTGACACCCGACACGAAATACGCCAGCCAGCTGATGTTCTTCTTGAGTTCAGGATCGGTGTCGTCGATCATCAGGGCATCGAAGCCGATGCCCGCGATGATCAGGAACGCATGGCCATGATCGGTGGTTTCGTCATCGAGCAGGGCGAGACGGCCGACGTCCACTTGGCGGGAGCCATGCGAGGTGGCCACGGTCAGGGCGGCGTCGATGTCATCCACGGGAATGCCCATATTGCGCGCGAACAGGTTGCCGGTACCGATCGGCACGATGCCCAATGCATGGCCGGTACCCGACAATGCACTCGCCACCGTACGTACCGTACCGTCGCCTCCGACGGCCACTACCACGTCGGCACCGCGATCCAAGGCCTCGAGTGCGCAGACACGGCCGTCCTTGTCGAGCTGCGTGTCGATGAAGTCCACCTGCGTAAGGCCTTTCGCCTCGCAGAATTCCCTGATATGCCGCTTACGCTGGTCGGCCTGCGGCTTCGAAGGGTTGATGACGAATACGTAATGCACTTGGTCGTCGCTGCGCTGGTCAAGCTGACGCGCCAACTTGTGATGTCTGTACGCGCGCACGCCGAAGAAGGCGGCGCCGCACACTGCGGCCACGCCGATGACGATGAGCAACGAGATGATAACGGGCATAGGCATGTCTCCCATTGTCACCGAAAATAGGTCGAAAATGTGAATTCGACGCGACAAAATCGACGAAAACTGCACGTTGCACGCAAAAACGGATGGCACATGTTCACTGTCGGCTTGCGGCACTAGTCTTAAAGGCATGCTTGATATCCAATTCATTCGTGAACATGCTGACGTTGTCAAGGAATCCCAGCGTAAGCGTGGCGAATCGGTCGAACTTGTCGACGAGGTGCTACGCTCCGACGAGGTTCGCCGCTCCTCTCTGAAGGAATTCGAAGCTGCCCGCGCGCAGCAGAAGGAGATCGGCAAGAAGGTCGCCGCGGCCCCGGCCGACGAGAAGGCCAAGCTGATCGCCGAAACCAAGGAACTGTCCCAGAAGGTCTCCGAGTACAAGGCCGCCGCCGATGCCGCAGCCGAAGAGTACACGACCGCCATGTGGAAGCTGTCCAACATCGTCGAGCCGGAGGCTCCGGAAGGCGGCGAGGACGACTACGTGGTCGTCAAGAAGGTCGGCCAGATCCGCGATTTCGCGGCGGAAGGCTTCGAACCGAAGGATCATCTGACCCTCGGCCGTGGCGTTGCCGGCATCGATATGGAGCGCGGCGTGAAGGTCGGTGGCTCCCGTTTCTACTTCCTGCGCGGCCAGGTGGCACGCATGCAGATCGCCATGCTGACCATGGCCGTCGACCAGGCCGAGGAGCACGGTTTCACCTTGGCCATCACCCCGACGCTGGTGCGCCCGGAAGTGATGCGCGGCACCGGCTTCCTCAACTCTCATGCGGACGAGATCTACCGTCTGCGCGAGCCCGACGAGCAGTATTTGGTCGGTACCTCCGAGGTGGCGCTCGCCGGCATGCATGAGAATGAGATCCTCGATCTGTCCGACGGTCCGCTGCGCTACTGCGGTTGGAGCTCCTGCTATCGCCGCGAAGCCGGCGCCGCTGGCAAGGACACCTCCGGCATCATCCGCGTGCACCAGTTCGACAAGGTCGAAATGTTCGTCTACACCAAGCAGGAAGACTCCTACAAAGAGCATGAACACCTGCTGGCCATGGAGCAGGAGATGCTCGGCAAGGTCGAGGTGCCGTACCGCATCATCGACACCGCCGCCGGCGACCTCGGCTCCTCCGCGGCCCGCAAGTTCGACTGTGAGGCCTGGGTGCCGACCCAAGGCCGCTACCGCGAGCTCACCTCCACCTCCAACTGCACCGAGTACCAGGCCCGTCGCCTGAATATCCGTGAGCGTATGGAGGACGGCAATACCCGTGCCGTCTCCACGCTGAACGGAACGCTTGCCACCACCCGCTGGCTGGTCGCCATTCTCGAGAATCACCAGCAGAAGGACGGCTCCATCGTCATCCCGCAGGCCATGCGTGCCTACATGGGCGGCAAGGAAGTCATCGAGCCGACCAAGTGGGAGGCCTGATTTCAGGCATTGCTGAATTTGGCATGCGATTGAGATAAAAACGGCGTCAGCGTGGTGCTGGCGTCGTTTTTTGATTCACGATTCGGTGTTTCGCTACGGATCTTGGCTGGGAATCCTCTTTTTCCGTTTTTGGATGGACGAATCGAGATTGTCGTCTCACGACGCTGTTTATGTGTGTGCGATGCTGAAGATTTCCGAATGCTGTGCTATATTGACGTTTCGTGCATTGCACATTGGACAGATGTCTGAGCGGTCTAAAGAGACGGTCTTGAAAACCGTTGAAGGGCAACCTTCCGCGAGTTCGAATCTCGCTCTGTCCGCCTTTGGGCTTATTGGGAGTTCCCCGATGGGCCCTTTTCGTTTGCTTGGCAATTGCGTCGAATATGAAGGCCAGCGTGGCGCTGTCGGTCACGCCGACGGGATTCATTACCCCTCCTTCTTTCGGTCTTCCGCCAAAGCTTGGGTATATCGGGTCCTGTTGTGGAATCGACGAGATTCCGGCGTTCGTCACAATCGCTGTATACAATGAATTCCGTAACTTTGCCTCCCCCTCGGAAGGATGACATGACAATGCTGAGTCTTGGCTACTGCATCTTGGGCGTCATGCTCTGCATTGCCACCTTTTTTCTGGCCAAAAAACACCCCAACCGCATTTCGAACGGATTTATTCTGGAGCTGGCCGTCATTCTTCTTCTCGAAAGCCTCCTTGGTCTGATGGCAGCTCACATGGGGGCATCTCCTTGGCTGATGGGCGTAGCTTACGTCCTCGCATACATTCGTCCGGTTCTCTTCGTAATTCTGGGATTCGCCCTGTTGGTCAACGGCGTCATCGGGGTGCGGCGCGAAGGTTTCTCCCTTACCAGTGCGCTTCCCTTCGCTTGGGGTATCATGTTGCTCTTTTCCGGTTACTGGTTCCTTTGGGGGCCGGGGCAGGGCATGTCGGGCTCGGAGTTTTACGTCCGCGTTATGACCTTCGTGAGCATGATGGTGAACTACATTCCTATCGCGCTCTTTGGTGTCTGGTTCTCGAACGACATCTGCTATAAGTCCGGCAAGGCTCCTGAAACCGAATACATCATTGTGCTGGGTTGCAGCATTCTCGACGACGGCACGGTCACGCCGCTGCTGCGGGGGCGCCTGGATGCGGCGATTGCGGCTTGGGAGCAAGGCGGACGTCGCGCAACAATCATCACGTCCGGCGGTCAGGGCCATGACGAGGTGATTTCCGAAAGCCGTGCCATGGCCAACTACCTGCTTTCGCAGGGTGTGCCGGAAAGCAGCATTCTCTTGGAAGACAAGTCCTCGACGACCGAAGAGAATCTGAAATTCTCGCGTGCCATCATGGATGCCCGCGGTGGAGCCGCACATTGCACCATTGCCACGAGCTCCTACCACTGCCTGCGCGCCGCGATGTTCGCACGACGTCTTGGCATCAACGCAAGCTGTGTAGGCGGGCACACGGCGGCCTTTTTCTATCCGGCGGCGTTCTTCCGCGAATATATTGCCCTGATTATGCGTAACCGCCCTGCCGTCATCATCTTCTTCGGGCTCGTTGTCGTTCGCTTTGCGCTCATGCTGATGGATATCGTTCCGGAAGGCGTCTTCTTCTAACCGGAGGTGGACGTATACGGGAGGACCCGTATGGGTTGGTGAGCCTGCCAAGGCAAGTGTGTTTGACCTGCAACGTCGTGGGGAAGAGCGTTGGCCTGTCCATATGGAACATCAACGACGAATCCGACAAGACGATGCCAATGCATAAGTTTCATCATCCGGCGTAGGTGACGGAGCCTTCACCGGCAAGGCAAATAGTCAATCCACGCCGTTCGTGACTCTCATCCATGTCGAATCCCGTGGTAACGAGCCATTAATTTTCAGAGGGCTTTTCTTTACTGGCACGTAACAGTGCGGTGGTGAGTGTGACGGTCGATTCCGGCACAATCTTGGGTAATAACAACGTGAATCAAAGGTTTTTCGATAAGAGACCTTATCGTTGGTTGTTTTTCCGAAGCGTCATGAATCGAGGTCACTATGGCACAGCAGATCACCAGCCTGCTCGACGACCCGACACAGACCGTCAGCCTCGACACGTTCAGTGGGCTGACCAAAGGGTGTCCGGCACCATTCTGGTTGTTTCAGGGAGTATGCGGCGCATGGGGCATCGACCATTCCCGCGCCCAGCTCAATCTCATCACCGTCTCCGAAAACGCAACGTTCCTGCTGTTGCTTGACGGCGAGCCGCAAGGCGTGGTGCGCGTCTCACAGCCCGGCTACGTGGGCGGACCGGAGGCCGTCGCCTCGGAAATCAGTTGGCTCAACGCGTTGCATGACATCGATGGCATCAGCCTGATCAATCCGGTACCCACCGTACGCGGCACGTTCGTGACGAAAATCAACGACCTCAACGGAATCGGCTGGACGGTCATCTCGACCAAATACGTGGAAGGCACCGTGCTGGAGGATCTCGACAATCCCGCACCTTACTACGAGACCATCGGCCAGTGGGCGGCGAAGTTCCACGAACAATCCCGTAACTGGAATAAGCCATACGGCTTCACCCGTTTCAACTGGGACCTGTCGAACATGGTCGGTCCGGCCCCGCGTTGGGGACGCTGGGAAAGTGCGGATCTCACCGATGGCGAGAGGGCATTGTGCGACACCGCCCTATGGAAGGCCATGGACGTGGTGATGAAAGTGCCGCGGACCAACGACACCTGGGGACTGATCCACGCCGACCTACGTCCCTCGAACGTAATCCGCGGCGACGATGGCAGACTGACGGTCATCGATTTCGACGACGCCGGTTACAGCTGGTACCTCTACGACTATGCATCCTCCTTGAGCTTCATCGAACATGAATCCTACGCGCCCGACCTCGCCAAGGCATGGGTGAAAGGCTATCAGGCGGTCGCCGGAACATTCACCGACGACGAACTGCACATCATGTCGGCATTGTCGATGATCCGCCGTCTGCAAATGCTCGGCTGGACCACCAACCATCGTGAGGACGCACTGCCTGACGGCCTGGCGGCTCAACAAGCCCCCGGCAGCGTGATGTGCGCCAAGCGGTACCTTGACGATCCGCTATGGCTGTTGCGCTGAACGGCAACGCGTTCCAGGAATTTGATAACTGAATATCCAACCGAATCCAACAACCACAACTGAACGAGGAAATCAATGGCATAACTCGCCGAACAGTAAGAGAGGAAGGCGATTGCAATGACGGCATCAACCGTTTCGGGAAGCTCCATAGGCAGCGTGACCTATGTGGAAACCGACAAGGACTATTTCAAAAAACGTCAACTCAAGCGGACCGCGGGAGCATTCGGCCTATGGGCCATCGGCATCGCGGCAGTCGTTTCCGGCGACTTCTCCGGATGGAACGGCGGCATAGCGCAGGCCGGCTGGGGTGGCATGCTCGTGGACGCCCTCGTGGTGTACCTCATGTACGTACTCATGCTCAATTCCATCAGTGAAATGGCCTCCGCCATGCCACACACCGGCGGCGCATACTCATTCGCCCGAGCGGCCATGGGGCCATGGGGCGGCTTCTTCACCGGGCTTGCGGAAACCGTGGAATACGTGATGACCGCCGCCACCATCGTCTACTTCTCTTCGGCATACGCCGACGCGATCCTGTCCGACCTGACCGGCTACTCGCTTGACGACCACGGTTTGCGCTGGATCTGGTGGCTCGGCCTGTATGTCATCTTCGTGGTAGTCAACTGGCTCGGCGCCGAAACCTCATTCCGCTTCGCCGAAGTCGTGTCGATTGCGGCGCTCGCCATCGTAGCGCTGTTCGGCATCGGCGCGTTCGTAACGGGCAAGGTCGACTTCTCCACACTGCTCAACATCACGCCGACGGACGGCAACTCCGCATTCCTGCCGTTCGGACCGGGCGCCATCTTCTACGCCATGCCGTTCGCCATGTGGCTGTTCCTCGGCATCGAACAGCTCCCGCTGGCCGCCGAAGAGGTGCGCGAACCGGAAAAGAACATTCCGAAGTCCTCCCGCCTGTGCATCTTCACCCTAGGTCTGTCCGCACTGATCATCGTGTTCCTCAACCCGGCCGTGGTCGGATCCGAGGCGCTCGCCGGTTCCGATGAGCCGCTACTTGACGGGTATCGTGCGATTCTGCCCGGCAATCTTGCCGCGGTGCTCTCCGCCTTCGCGCTCATCGGCCTGCTCGCTTCCATCCAGGGCATCATGTTCGCTTACGGACGCAACCTGTATTCGCTGTCCCGCGCAGGCTACTATCCGGCGTTCCTGTCGCTGACCGGCAAGAAGAAAACGCCGTATTGGGGCCTGATCGTCGGCGCCATCATCGGCTTTGCCGCGCTGTTCATCATCGCCTACGGCGGTTCCGGCGCAGGTTCGGTGGTACTTAACATCGCCGTATGGGGTGCCGTGCTGGCTTACCTGCTGCAGATGGTCTCCTACGTGTTGCTCAAGAGGAACATGCCCGACATCAAGAGGCCGTTCACCAGCCGCTTCGGCGTACCGGGCGCGGTGATCGCGGGACTGCTGGCCTTCTGCATCTTCGTGGCGGTGCTGCTCAACCCTGACTACCGCCTAGCCGTCTACACCATGGTGGCCATCTACATTCTCGCCACCATCTTCTTCGCGGTCTACGGCCGCAAGCATCTGGTGCTCTCCCCGGAAGAGGAGTTCGCGGCATCCGGAGGCAAAGCCGAATACAAGACCGAGGACTGAACGGCAACACCTCATCGGATAACGGCATGCATCGCGTGGAATTCATCAATGCGGGCATGCCGTTTTCCATGGAGTCGAATCTCGGCAAAAGGTCAACCAAATACGCAAAAAATGGCGGAAATGGTTTGTTTCCGTACTGTATCAGTCCCTCAACAAAGCTGCGTTACCGTTTGGGTAATGCCAAGGAGAGCCAACGAAAGAAGGAATCATGGCCACTCGATCAACCATCATGGACACCAACAGCTTCCGTCCGGAGATGGCGGATGCACTCGATCCGGCAACGCGCAAGCTCACCGAGGAACGCGACGTACTCGGACCGGCTTACCGCCTGTTCTATCGCAATCCGGTGCATCTGGTGAAAGGCGTCGGGTCTCATCTGTGGGATGCCGACGGCGAGGAATACCTCGACGTGTACAACAATGTGGCATCCGTGGGCCACTGCCATCCGCGCGTGGTCGAGGCGCTGTCCAAGCAAGCCTCAATGCTCAACACCCACACCCGCTACCTGCACGAGAACATCCTGCATTATGCGGAAGATATCCTTTCCACCATGCCCGACGAGCTTGACCGCATCATGTTCCAGTGCACCGGCTCCGAAGCCAACGATCTGGCCATACGAGTGGCTCAGACCTACACCGGCGGCGAAGGCGTGATCGTGACGCACGAGGCCTACCATGGCAACTCCGCCCTGACTTCCAAGCTGTCACCGGCACTCGGTACCGCACAGACCCTGGGCCTCACAATGCGCATGATTCCCACCCCCGACACCTACCGTCTCGAAATCGACGGGAAAGCGGCCTCCGAATGCACCGCCGAGGAATTCGGCAACTGGATGGCGGGTGAGGTACGCAAGGCCGTGGCCGATATGGAACGTCATGGCATCAAGTTCGCGGCACTGCTCGCGGACTCCATCTTCTCGTCCGACGGTGTGTATCCGGATCCGGTCGGTTACCTGAAGCCGGTCATCGATACCGTGCACGAGCTTGGCGGCGTGTGGATTGCCGACGAGGTGCAGCCCGGCTTCACCCGTACCGGCGACGCCTTCTGGGGCTTCGGGCGCCAGGGCATCGTGCCGGATCTGGTCACCTCCGGCAAGCCGATGGCCAACGGTCTACCGACCTCGCTGATGGCGGCCCGGCACGAAGTGCTCGAACCGTTCGCCGGGTCCATCCCGTATTTCAACACCTTCGGTGGCAATCCGGTATGCATGGCCGCGGCCCAGGCCGTGCTTGACGTGATGCGTGACGAAGACACCATGGGCAATGCCAAGAAGGTGGGCAAGGTATTCAAGGATGCCGTCGCCTCGCTCATGCCGTCTCATCCGTGCATCGGCGACGTGCGCGGCGCCGGTCTGTACATCGGTTGCGAAATCGTCAAGCCGGGTACCAAGGAGCCAGATCAGAAAGCGGCGCTCGATATTCTCGAAACCCTACGTGACAATCACATCCTCACATCGGTGTGCGGCCGATATGGCAATATTCTCAAGCTGCGTCCGCCACTGGTGTTCAGCGAATCCGACGTGGACTGGTTCATGGATGGATTCACCAAGACACTCGAAACATTGAAACTGTAAAACGAAAGGAAATGCAGCAGGGAGGGCACGGATATGGAAGATCGCATCGACGCAGGCCAAGGAAGGCTGGCGACGAGTGAGCTGGTCTACCGTATCCGTGCCCTTATCCGTGACCGGGAACTGCAGCCGGGGGAGAGACTCGGTTCGGAACGGGCGCTCGCACAATCACTCGGCATCAGCCGTTCCGACCTGCGTATGGCTCTGGCGGTATTGGAAGCCTCCCACGAAGTCATCCGCAAGATCGGCCGTGCAGGTGGCATCGTCGTGTCCGACGGTCGGCTGGAACGTAACATCAATACCGTTGAATCGTTGCCGACCATTGCAAGACGGCAAGGCATGCGGGTCTCGTCGAAGGTGTTGCAGGCCGTGATCGCCCCGGCTTCGCCTTCCGACATACGGTTGCTGAAACTGCCCGGCGAGCATCCGATGGTCTACGACATCACCCGTCTGCGCTATATCGAAGACCAGCCGCTGTCTTTGGAACGTTCGCACCTGCCCGCATATCTGTTTCCGATGTTCCTGACGCGCGATCTGACCACGCCGTTCTACACGATGTTCGAGCGTGACTACGACGTTCGCCCGTATAGCGTGGACGAGACGCTGGAATCGGTGGTCGGCGACGCTCAGGAGAACGAGTTGCTCGAAATCGAGCCGGAGACGCCGCTGATGCGCATCCATAGAATCGCGTTCACCGCCGAAGGAACGCCGTTCGAGCGGGCCATCGACGTATACGTCGCGGATCGTATGCGCTTCACCATGCATCATTCCGGTTACGTGCGGCTTTCCGCCACGCATGGGTCGGCAAAATGACTGAAATGGGTTGATTGCCCGGCTGGGTTCGATGCAATCCAACTGATTCCGGTTAAAATCAGCTGATTCCAACGGAAATGATCGATTCTCAACGAATACTGCCGTATCTGCACCGGTAAGTGGTCCATTCCCGTAAAAACTGTCTTATCTATGATGTTCAGTGATGGATTTCGACCGGTTTCTGTGGGAATCAGGTGGTTTTTGCGGGAATGGACCACTTATCGGTGGGAATCAGGCGGGAATCAGGCAGGACGTCGGAAACGGGACGATCGGATCAGACGATGCGACGATCGGCGGCCCAACGGGTGAGCTCGGTACGATTCGACAGCTGCAGCTTGCGCAGCACGGAGCTGACATGCGTCTCCACGGTTTTGATGGAGATGAACAGCTCGGCCGCCACTTCCTTGTAGGTGTAGCCGCGTGCGATCAGGCGCATGACCTCCTGTTCGCGATTTGACAGACGGTCCAGCTCATCGTCGTGAATCGGGCCGTTCGCACCACCGGCCGCCATGCCGCCGGAAGGCGCACTCTGAAAGGCGGAAAGCACGAATCCCGCCAGCTTAGGCGAAAACACGGCATACCCTTCGTGCACCTGTTTGATGGATGAGATCAAGTCGTCGCCGGAAATCGTCTTGGTCACGTAGCCTTGCGCTCCTGCGCGGATCACGGAACCGACGTCCTGCGGCGAATCCGATACCGACAGCGCCAGAAACACGGTATTGGGGGAGTAGGCCCGTGACCGGGTGAGAATTTCCGCGCCGCCACCGCCTTCGCCGCCCGGCACGTGCACGTCAAGCAGTACCACATCCGGCTTGGTCTGTGCGATCATCGCCACTGACCCCTCGACATCCGGCGCCTGCCCGACGATGTTGAAGTGCGGTTGTAATGTGGCGATCACGCCCGCGCGGAACATCTCATGATCGTCGACCACGGCGATGCGGATCGGCTGCTCCTGCTGCTCGTTCATTGCTGCTCCTTGATTTGGCTTGCGTCGGGTTCACCGGCTTTGGATTGCCTGGCGACGATCGGCATATGCATGCGTACCTCCGTGCCCCATTTCGGTCGCGACACAATCTCCACTGTACCGCCACGCCGTTTGATACGTCCGATGATCGACTCGCGGATGCCCAGACGATTCGCGGGAATCGTAGCGATGTCAAAGCCTTCGCCGTGGTCACGTACGAACACTTCGACCATGTCATCACCCGCTTCGCAATACACGGAAATCGGTTCTCCGCCGTGGGTCACGGCGTTGATGAGCGCCTGCTGCGTGGCGTCGAGCAGCGCGTCGGTCTGCGCGCTCGGCTGTGCATCGCCTACCGTCACCACCTCGATCGGCTTGCCATGCGTATCCTCCACTTGCGCCGCGATCTCCTTCAAGCCGGCGTTGACGGAACGATCTGACGTAGTGCGTTCCTGATACAGCCATTCACGCAGCTCACGCTCCTGCGAACGGGCCAACGAGAAGACGGTCTGCTGGTCGTCGGCATGCAGTTGGATCAACGCCAACGTCTGCAATACGCCATCATGCAGATGAGCCGTCATGTCGGCGCGTTCCTCCTCACGTTCCTTCAGCGCGCGTTCGGTGCCGAGGTCGCGAATCAGCGCGACGATCCATGGTACGATCGCCAGCATCCCGCCGACCAGCAGTGCCAGACCCGCGATGATGAATGTCCATGTCGGATGGCTTGAACCGGGCAGGTAGCGCACCTGGCCGAAGATATAGACCACATAGCCGATGAAAATCAGTGCGATGCCGCCAAGCATCGTCCACAATTGACCTTCTTCCGCGTTGTAGCGCAGCCAGGATACGCCGATGCCGATGGCTCCGAACAGTAGCGGAAGAATGAGCATACGGTCGATGCCGCTGAGCAGCATTGCGCAACTGACGGCGAGCAGCATCAGGCCGGCCAATGCGATCAACGCGGGTTTCGGTGCGTTTTTCAGCAGATGTTCCAGGCTTTCCCCGGAGGATCGCGTGTGCTCGACATCGTCGACATCGTCGGTTTGCATGCCGTCGAATTGCGATTCGTCCGTCATCGTGCGCGTCGTATGCCGCGCGATGCCTGCGTATGGCGCGTTGCCATGGGAGAGGGGTGACCGGCTGATTGGCTGCTGTTCGGCCAGCCAGTATGCCTGCTGCACGGGGTCGCCCAATGGAACGGTCAGCCATAGGAAGACGTAGGCGATGACGCCTGAACCGAACGCAAACGTCGAGGCGATGGCGATCAGACGAATCAGCCCGACCGACACGCCGAGATGCATGCTGATGCCTTTGCAGACGCCCGCGAACCAGCGTCCATACTGCGGGCGCATCAATGGCAGGCGGGCGGGTCTGATCGGCGCGGACTCGTGCGGATCGCGATTGGCTAGGCAGTAGCGGGCATACACCGAACTGGCGTAGTCATACTCGTATTGCGTATATCGCGGTGCTCCATAGGACTTCATGGTTCCATTGTGCCGTGTGGGGGACGCCGAATCGGGGCTTTCATCTCGTGTTCAGGGCAGATTCAGGGTGTTCCCCGATAAGTATGGCAGTCGCGGGTTGGTGTAATGGAACCATGAGCAATGTACACCATGATCCGCGAAGCAACCAGTGGAACGCGCCGCAGCGGCCTGCAGGCCAGCCGCAACCCTCCTCGTCCAACCGGTTCTTCGCATGGATTCGAAAAAGTCAGCTGAAGCGAGGGCGCGACCGTTGGGTCGGCGGTGTCTGCGATGGGCTTGCCCGTCGTCTTGGTTGGAATGTGGCGTTGGTGCGTGCGCTGGTGATTCTCACCTCGCTGTTCTTCGGATGCGGCGCCGCCTTCTACGGCATGGCCTGGTTCCTGCTGCCGGACGAGACCGACGACCGTATCCTGTGTGAGGAACTGATCGCAGGCCACTGGGATTGGAGCTGTATCGGCGTGTTCGTGTGCATGGCGATCGCCATCTGCCTGCCCGGGGCGGGCTGGGTGGCCTTTGCGGTGGCGGCACTCATATTGTGGCTGATAGTAAATCGGCAGACCTATGCGCCGGCTTGGCAGCAGCAGGCGCAGTATGGTCCGGTACCGCACAATCCTTACGTTCTCGGCGCGCAGGGTGCCGCCGGGCCGATGCCACCGCAGGCCCCACCGTTCGTGGCGACAATGGACGGACCGAAGCCGGTTTCGCCGTGGTATCAACGTGGCATGCCGCAACAGCAGGGAGTCCCGCCGTACGATTCCGTCTATCGGCAGGGGCCTGCGGGCGGTACGGGTGACGTCCCGCCGCAAGCCCATGTGTCGCAGCAGCCGATGAACGGTCCGGCCGCGTTCGCCACGGCCAACGTGCCGCCGACTTTCACCGCGCCAGCCGCCCCGATCGAACCGCAGCCGCGATACGGGCGCAGGAAGCCGGCCGGGCCCTTCCTGGTGCTTATGACCTTCGGTCTCGCACTGCTCGCGGTCGCCGGACTGTACTGGTATGACACGTTCGACGGTTCCAAGACCAGTCAGAACATCATTGCGGACAAGCTGCAGGTGACGACGCTGGTTGCCGGTGGATTCTGCCTGCTGATGGGCGTGATCATCATCATCCTTGGAAGCATGGGCCGGCGTGCCGGCGGCCTGCATCCGCTGACGTGGCTCGCCGCGACCATGGCCGTCATCATGGTGATATGCACCGGAACCTATTCCATCTGCTGGTACAGGTTCAAGCAGAACGACACCTACCAGACCGTCGCGCTTGCAGGTACCAAGGTGATGGGCTCGTCCGCCGCGCAGATGAAGCGATACGGCAACGGCATCGCTGTCGTCGGCAACGACTATGACAGCGACATACTGCACATCGACCTGAGCCAGTATGGCAAGAACAATGGCTCGCACAAGGTCAGGCTCAACGACGGCACCATGGGCGACAGCACCTGCCCGACGGGAACGATCAATATGACCGTATCGAGTGCCCAAGTGGTGGTGACCATTCCCGATGGATGCTGGTGGACCCTCGGCGGGTACGAGGACGAGGATTACGACGAGTACTCCGTTCTGGATCACATCGGAGGGCCGTCCGAAATCAACATGATGGATGCCGGCGGCGCCATCGACGGTACGCTCTCGTTCGGTTCGGACTATCGGTCCGACGCCATGGCGGGGCAGCGGGCCTTTGATACGACGGACCGCGACACAGGTTGCCGGTTCATGCATCCGGACGATTCCACGGATTCGGACGATACGGATGATTCGGATGATTCCGCCGATGCCACGAGCGGTCAACGGTTCGACTCCCCATTCAAGGACGCCGATACCGACAAAGCCCTGAACAAGGTCTACGCCCAGCATTGGTACTGGCCATGCCTGGCCGGGGAAAGCAAAGCCCCGAAACCGGATCTGACAATCAACCCGCATGTGACCATCGGCGGCAGCGTCACCGTACAGTACGCTTCGCAGAACACGCTGCCGACCTTCAATGGAAAAGAGACGAAATGACCGACGATGATACCCGTGTAATGCCGGTGAACGACACGGCACCGGAAGATGAGCCGACTACGGTATTGCCGACCGACGCGCAGACGACCACGATGCCGACCATGGAAGACACGCCGGATTCGGCGGCGACCGTGCCGACGTTCGAACAGCCGATGGAACCTGCCGGCCATCCCATGGGACAGACCGCAATGCCGGTGAGCATCACCAAATCGAACGGCGATCTGGTGATTCGTCCCTCAGGTCCGTCAGGCGCGACCATCGCCCTGGGCGTGTGCATCGCGCTGATCGGTGTGGTGACGGTGATATGGGGCTTGCAATCCCCGATGAATCTATGGGGAGTCGATCCGCAACTGTTCGTCGTCGGCACCATCGGCGGGCTGGGCCTGATACTGATCGCCGTCGCGTTCGCATGGGCGATCGTCAAACTGGTGCAGGAGGCCAAGGCCGAACGCAAGGCCTCCGAGTCCGCCGATGGCACGGACGAGCCCCATGACAGTCGAGCATCGATGCGGCAGTCAGCCGAATAATCCCCAGAATGCCAGCAGCGCCAACGACAGCGCGGCCGACAGCATCACACACGTGGCCACCGCGACATGGCCGAATCCGACACCTGCTTTTCCATGATCGTTTCGGATTCCCGCCATATTGCGGTGGCCATCATGCGTATCCTCATGCGTATCCGCGAGATGCGCGTGCAACGGCCAAGCCGATTCCTGACGGCGGCGCGCACGAACCGCGAACACGCATTCGACCAGCAGCCATGCGAAGGCAATCAGACTTACGATGGCGCCGATCACTATGTACTGCCAGTATCTGGCAAGCAACGTCGAATCATTGGTGAGCGTGATGGCATCCCGCACCACGGCAAACAGGTAGGCGAGGAATATGCCGGTCATGCCAGCGGCGAGTATGGTGTTGACGGCCAACGCCATGCGCAGCGGACCGGCGAAACGACGGGAATCCTGCGGGCTGCGGGACATGCCGACGATCAGCAGTATCAGCGCACCGACAATCGCAGCCAACGCGAGCAACAGGCATGATGCGATGCCGCCGACGAGCACGTCCAATGTCTTGATCAGTGCGGGCTTGGTGCTGAGCGGTGCGGCAATCCGCTGATTGGGCTGCGCGCCGGCGATCATCGGCGTGGCCCAGCCGTCGGCCGTCGTGCCGGCTGCGACGGCGTTGATCCAATCCTCCAGATCATGCGTGTAATGCTCCTCCAACGGCAGCCCCGGCACGGTTGCGTTCGAACCGGTGCGCATCTGATGATTCGCATCGAAATAACGCAGCGTCACGTTATCGTTGCCGGCTTCGTTCGCAGCCTGCATGAGCAATCTCGCACCTTGCTCGATTGGCATGGCACTGTCTCGCACGCCATAGTTGATGAGCAGTGGCATGGTCAGCGACGTGCGGTATTGAGCGGCATCGAAATCCGCGTATTCCAGGCCGATGGATTTGAGGCTCAGACTGGTGAGTCTTGGAATGATCCCCTTGACGGCATCCGGTGCGCCCACGGTGGTCAGATAGCTGGTGGCGGCGAGCGTCATCTGCTGCCGGCCCGATACCACCGGGGAAGAGGTGAGAATCGCGAATGCGATGTCCTGATGTTCTTGGGTGAGCACGGTGGCGATCCATGTGCCTTCCGACTCCGCATACAGTCCGGTTTTCGCCGGATCGACGCCAGGCCATTGCCTGAGCGTCTCCAATGATCGCGCATAGTCGTGCGCACTGGACACATAGTCGCGATGCAACGCCGAATAGTTGTCAAGACGTTTGTCGGGCACCAGGGTGGTGATGCCGGCGGAAGCCATGGCATTGGCGATATCGCCATATGCCTCGGCGGATTTGCCGGTGCCGGAACCATGCATGAGCAGGCATGCCGGATGGCCGTCGGGAGCGCCGATCGGCTCGCGGACGATGGCGTTTACCGTCACGTTGGCCGCAAGCGGCACCGTGATGTGCGTTTCCTTGGTCTGATAGGTGCCTTCCTGCGGGGTGTGCAGGTCAGTCGCGCGAATCGCGGTATCGGCGGATTCGACCGCGATGTGGTCGGTGAACGGCTCGACCCGCCATTGCGGGGTCATATCCCTGCCCAGAGCGCCCAACAGTACGAACAGTACGACGGATGCCATCGCGGTGGCCGCCACGGTAACGCCGATCCTTTTCAACAAAGCATGCACGTTAGGTCACTTTAGGTCATATTTCTTGATGAGGAAACCCTCGGTGCCGGGGCGGATGGGCCCGCCCTACAACGACCAGCTCTCGGCCCGGCAGCGAGCCTCGTAGAATTCGCGATACATGCCGGGCTCCGCAATCAGCTGGTCGTGGGTGCCACGCTGCAGCATGCCGCCGTCGCGTCCCATGACGATGATCGTGTCCGCATTGCGAATCGTCTCCAGCTTGTGCGCGATGACGATCACCGTCGACGTGGCACGCAACTGCGCCATGCACTCGTTGATATGCGCCTCGTTTTCCACGTCCAACGCACTGGTCGCCTCGTCGAACAGTACGATCGGCGCCTGCTTGAGCACGGCGCGCGCAATGGATACGCGTTGGCGCTCACCGCCGGACAAGGATTTGCCGCCTTCGCCGACGTTCGTCTGCCAGCCGTCGGGCAGGCGTTGCGCGATTTCGCTGACACCCGCCAACTCGGCCGCGCGCATGACCTCATCATCCGACGCTTCCGGCCTGCCAAGGCGGATATTGTCAATCAGCGTGCCATGGAACAGGTACACGTCCTGGAACACCATCGACAGCTGCGCCACGACATCCGACGCACGTTGATCGCGCACGTCGAGTCCGCCCACGCGCACCGTGCCGGCGTCCACGTCATAGAAACGGGCGATCAGCTTCGCCATGGTCGTCTTGCCGGAGCCGGACGGGCCGACGACGGCAAGCATGGAACCGGGCCGTGCGGTCCACGACACATCGTGCAGCACCGGTGCGGAAGCGGTGTAGCCGAAGCGAACACGATCGAACTCGACCGCGCCCGGTCTCGTCACCGGCTTGGGATCGGCAGGTTCGGGCAACGGTCGCTCACGCATGACGGACAGGTAGTAGTCCAAAGACTTGCGTGATTCCTCAATGCCGAGCAGCATGGCGAACATGTCGTTGACGGTGTTGGAGAACCGTAGCGAAACACCCATGCAGGCGATGCCGACGAGCGGGGAAAGCGTGCCCTGCAACGTCAATGCCGCGCATGCCATGATCATGGAGACCGGCAGCAACTGGCTGGCCATGCCGTTGAGCAGATTCGCGGCGACGCCCCAGCGCAGCGATCTGCGTTGACCCGCGGTACGGGCATCCAACGCATCCGTCAACGGCTGGTATGGATGGCTTGCTCCGCATGAACGGAGCGCGCCTTGGCGGGTCGCGAATTCCACGAGTCTGCTTGAAGCTTCGAAATCCAAGGCAAGCATGGCGTCATCCCCGCGATGGAGCATCATCGAAGACAGTTTGCCGGCGCCCCACAGGAGCGGCAGCGGAATGATCAGCGTCAGTCCGATGCGCCAATCCCACAGCAGCATGGCCACGCACAGGGTAACGGTGCTTGCGGCGCCGGTTACCATCGGCGAGATCAGATGCGCGAATGATTGGCCGATGGACATCAGATCGTGTGTCGCGAAGCGGGAGAGTCGGCCGGCGGTGCCTTTGGCGAACCAGCCAAGCGGCAATGATGCGATTTTGTCGCCGATGCCATGCAGTGCGATGGCGAGGAAGTCAAGCGCGGAATTGTAGGAGATGACGGATTTGAAGTAGTCGATGACGCCGGACAGCACTGCGAGTATGGCCAGTACGGCCACCCACTGCCAGAAACCCAGTCCCATCACGGTGGATGCGCCGCCCAGCGTCTGCGCGGCGGGAATGATCGCGGCGAACGTCAGACCGGTGACCACACCGGACATGACGGACAACAGCATCGCCTTGTCGAATCCGCCGACATGACCGGCCAAGGCCTCTCTCAGACATTGCAAAGTGCTGGTCTTACGCATGGTATGCGCCTTCCTGTGCTGCGATTCGATTGTGTCGTGCGACGGCATCCAACGCGCGTACGTGCGTCTCCTCGGCAAGTTGCTCGTGTGTGCCGCAGGCGACGATTTCGCCGCGATCCATGACGACCATCTGATCGGCGCCCACCACGGCGGATGGCTTATGTGCGATGACGATTACGGTCCGGCCCGTGACCAATGCGTTCAACGCCTGCTGAATCTGCGCTTCCGATTCCGGATCGACGCTGGCCGTGGCCTCGTCGAGAATCAGGATCGGCGTGTCCTTCAGCAGCGCACGGGCGATGGCGATACGTTGCTCCTGTCCACCGGACAGGCCGACCCGACCATCGATCACCGTGTCGTAACCGTGTTCGAGCGCCATGATCTCGTCGTCGATGAATGCGGCCTTGGCTGCGGTGCGAATTTGTTCCAGCGTTGCGTCGGGACGCCCCAATGCGATGTTGTCGCGAATCGATGCACGGATCAGCTGCGGATCCTGGAGTACGAAACCGACGGTGCGATACAGTTCCTCGGAGGTGATGTCGCGAAGATCGACGCCGCCGATGCTGATCGATCCTTCGGCGGGATCGTCAAAACGGGCAATCAGCGTGGCAAGCGTGGATTTGCCGGATCCGGATGGTCCGATGAGTGCGGTCATCGTGCCTGCGGCGACATTCAGACTGACGTTGTCAAGCGCCGTGGTGGGGCCGTAGGCGTAGGTCACATGGTCGATGGCCACGTCGTAGCCGTTCGGATGTTTCGGTTGCGTCGCCTCGGCGAGCGGCGTTACGCGCAGATTCCGTTCGATGCGCAATGCCGCAGCGCCGGCGAGTTGATAGCTCCACTGCATATTGCCGATCGTGGTGATGGTGGATGGCAGCATCATGGCGGTCAGCGTGGCGGCCAACACTTGCGGCGCGGTCACATAGCCGGCCTGTACCAGCAGCATGCCGACGGCGAGATTGATCGCGGTAAGCAGGGCGGGGGCGATGAATGCCTCGGCAATCGCACACCAACGAACGAGCGGCCCGCACCAATCGTTGTACTGTTTGATGAAGTCGTCGGCGGCGCGCTCGTATTGCCGCAGTGAATGGCCGCTGCGGCCGAATGCCTTTACCACGGCGATGCCACTGGCGAATTCGACCATCGTACTCGACACGTTGCTGATCTTCGTGTCCATCAGCGCGGTCTTCTCGCTCATGCCGGCCATGCTGAACATCTGAATGCCAAAGTATAGGGGCAGCGTGGCGATGGAGAGCAGGGCCAGACGCCAGTCCAGCACTACGATGTAAGCGAACAATGCAAGCGGCGTCACCGTGGCCGCGGTGCCTTCCACCGGCCAGTGCGCGACCAGTGCATGCAGTGTCTCCACGTCGTCGTGAATTGATTTGCGGATCATGCCGGATGTCGATGCGTTGAATGTGGAAAGCGGTGCCCTTCCAAGGGAATCCGCCATGGCTCGGCGAATGCCGGCACCCAGCGTGCAGTCGGCGAAATGCGTGATGGACAATGCCGCGAAATAGAGGAAGCTGCGCAACATGTATGCGCCGACCAGGATGAACACATACCGCCATACGGTGTTCGCATCCGGCTGCGTATGCTGTTGCCAAGCGCGCAGCAGCACGTCTCCGATACTTACCAGCGCCGCGTAGGGCGCTACGCTCAGCAGGCCTGAGATCGCGGCCAGCGCGCGCCCGCAATTCAACCTGCCTTGGATGGGCTTCATGGCTCTGTTCAAGGCGGCCTTGCCCTCCACTGCCTTTGCCTTGTCTCCGGTTTGCGCCGTGGACTCGTCGGCGACGTCATCTGCCACGGTTGGTTCCTTTCTATGCGCCCATCTCCTTGCGCGGGGATGTTCCGATGGTGATGTGCATCATAACGTAAAATGAGAATGATTCTCAATAATAATATAACATGATGCCTATCTCGAAACAATTTCAGGCAGTCTTGCAAAGCTGGATTTCAGGCATACTCCACCCTTGGAAAGACTGCCTGAAAATTGTCGTCACGGAAAAACCGTGACGATGTTCATCGTGGCAATGCTTGCGCAGAAAGTCAATACCTTGGTATCGAAAACCATGAAAAATTCCGAATGGTGATGTTCCGGCCCGCGACTGCCGGAATCATCATCGGGGTCAGACGTGGACTTCGCGCATGCGCTCCATCGCCTGCGTATCCGTCTCATAGCGGCGCGTGTAGGTTATCAGGAACATGACCGCGATGATGGCGATCGGCATGCCGGAAAGTCCGGTGTAATGGTAATTCATGGCCGTGGCGGTTAGTGCGGCACCGCCGACGATCGAACCGACCGCGTTGCCGAAATTGAAGGCGATTTGCACGGCCGCGCCGGCGATGAGTTCGCCACCGCCTTGCCCGGCCTGCACCATCAGCAACTGTTGCGGAGCGGAATTGAAGAACAGGGCGAAGCCGAGCACGAACGTCAGCATCGCCGTGGACATCCGGTTTCCCGGAATCAGGAAGACCAGCAGCAGACCGACCACCGCAATCGACTGCGACAATGCCGCCGTCGCGGCCGGCTTCCACAGATCGGTCAGGCGTCCGCCGGCGATGCCGCCGAGCACCATGCCGAAACCGGCCAGCACCATAAGCAGGGGAACCGCGGAAGACGACCATCCACCGGTCTTCTGTAGCCAGGGGGAGATGTAGCTCCACCAGCAGAAGATGCCGGAATTGCCGCAGAACACGGCCAACAACACAAACCATGGGCCCGGGTGAGTGAGGAACCGGAACTGGCCCTTGATGCCGGCATCCTTGATCGGAGGCACGAACGGCACCCAGGCAAGCGTCAGCAGCATGGTCATCGCGGCCCAAGCGGCCAAAAGGCCGAATGCCACACGCCAAGACAGCATTCCGGCGAGCAGGGTGCCGGCCGGTACGCCCAACATGTTGGCTACCGTCTGACCGGTCACCATCATCGAGACGGACTGCGCCTCCTTGCCCTTATCGGCCAGGGTTTTGGCGATCAGCGTGGCCGTGCCGAAGAATGCGCCGTGCGGCAGTCCGGAAATGAAACGGGCTGTCAGCAGCATGGGGGAGTTCACGGCGACCGTGCTCAACGTGTTGCCGACCAGTGCGATGATCATGAACAGGATGATGAGGTTCTTCGGCGGCACCTTGCGTCCGAACACCAGGATCAGCGTGCCGAAGCATACGCCGATCGCATAGGCGGAAATAAAGTGTCCGGCGGCTGGAATGCTCACATTCATAGCGGCGGCGGTCTGCGGCAGTATGCCCATCATCACGAATTCGGCGGCGCCCAGAATGAAGGCGCCCGAAGCCAGGGCCAGAATGCTTCTCTTCAAGGTCTCTCCTATAGGTACGGGCATACAGCGTGCGCGAGTATGTACAACGTTTGAACCAAATGTCATTTTAGGAATACCGTCGACCAGTGCGGCATGCGACGACACCGGTGTCGTGCGTATGATTTGACGATTTGTGCGCCTGTGGATTCGGGGGCCTCGGATTGCGTTTTTCCTATAATGGATCAGGTGATGCACATAGCCGTGGTCGAAGACGATGACGAATGCGCGCAGGCGGTGACGCAGTGCCTGGAGCGCTTCTCGAGCGAGCACGGCGAACCCATCGAAACCACGGTGTTCCGTGATGGCGCGGCAGTTGTGGAAGACTATCGGCCGGTCTACGACATTGTGCTCATGGATATCGAAATGCCGGGCATGGATGGCATCTCGGCCGCGCGGGAAATCCGAAAAACCGACCGCGACGTGGTCATCATCTTCATCACCAACATGGCGCAGTATGCGCTCAAAGGCTACACGGTGCAGGCGCGCTCCTACATACTGAAGCCGGTCAACTACTACGGGCTTTCGATGGAACTGCAGGAGGCGATCGATTACATCAATCGCAACCGGCGCCAGAACGGACGCGCGTTGCTTCTGCCAAGTGGCGGAGGCATTGACAGGGTCAACCTGAGTGACATCACCTATATCGAAAGCCAACGGCACAACCTGTTCATACATATCACCGGCGGTGTGCTGCGCATACGTGAGTCGATGAACGCCATGGAGGCGAACATCGACGATCCGGCATTCGCCCGTTGCGGCGTGAGCTTTCTGATCAATCTGGCGTGGGTCAGCGGCATCACGGAAGGCAGGGAAGCACTGGTCGGCGGCGACCGGGTGCCGATCAGCCGGCAGAAATACAAGGATTTCATGGCGGCGCTGAGCGAATATCTGGGAGGCATCCATGATTGACGTGCTGAATCTGCCATCGTTGCTGCTGTGCGGCATCGCGGTGGAGATGGCGTTGACCCCCGCGGTGCCTCCAACGGTCGGGCCCCGCGACATGCGGCAGCGCAACGGCGTGCGCCTAGAACCGCAGGCCGGCTCGCGCATGGTCTGGTATATGGGCATCGTGATCGGATTGGCGTTGTCTATGGCAGTCGTGATCTGGGCCAAGGAGACGCTGGTCGACTTCGACACGAATTCCACCGCATTGGAGGCGCCGATCTGCTTGGCCGTACTGGTGGCGTTCGCCGTGGTGCCGTTGCGCAGTGGCGTGGCGCAGGGCATCTATGAGGCGATATGGGCGCAGGTGATCGCCTCCCTGAGTTTCGAATGCATGGACTGCACGACCATGTGGCTTCCCGATCCCATGCGCGTCATCGCACTCGGGCTGCTTACGCCGATCGTTGGCGTGGCGCTGTTCGCCGCGGTGCGGATGCGGCTGCTGCCGCAGTTGAGGGGCGGTCGCGGCGGTGTCGTAGGCAAACGCAAACTGCTGTTCGCGGTGACGCTGTGCATCATGTTCCTGCTGCTGTCGAACTATCAGATCATCTTCCTGTTGCTCGGTTCGCGTGAGCACACCTATATGATTCCCGCATTCCGCATCATGGTCGAACTGCTGAGCCTGATCACGCTGTACCTGCAGAACGACATCGAACAACGGCAGCATGCGCAGATGGAACTCAATCTGGTGCAACGATTATGGCAAAGCAAGCAACGGCAATATGAGATCTCCAAGGAGACGATCGACCTGATCAACCGCAAATGTCATGATCTCAAATACCAGCTGGCGGCATTCCGCACCATGCAGGACGACGCGGAGACCGACCGGCGGTTGGGCGAAGTGGAACGGTCGGTGATGATCTACGATTCCGCGATCCAGACCGGCAATCGTGTACTCGACGTGGTGTTGACGGAAAAATCGCTGTACTGCGAAGCCGAGCACATCACCCTGACCTGCATGGTGGATGGCGCGAAACTCGGATTCATCGATCAGGCCGACCTGTATGCGCTGTTCGGCAATGCGCTCGACAACGCCATCGAAAGCGTGATGAAGCAACGGGATCCGGCCAAGCGTGTGATTCAGGTGTCGGTCTACCCCGACAACGGCTTTCTGATGATCCGCATACGCAACTACTGCGACGAGCCGATCACGCTGGTCGACGGCCTGCCGGCCACCAGCAAGAAAACCGACAAGGGCTATCATGGCTACGGATTGCGCGGCATCCGTTATACGGCGGAACAATATGGCGGCACGATGAGCGTGAAGATCGCTCCCGATTCCTTTACCCTGCAGGTGGTGCTGCCGCTGAATTGAAAAGGTGCGAACCCGGGGCAGCGGGCTCGCACCTGTGTTGGTTACGGGCTGTCGGAGGATTCCGTCAGCGCTTGATGGCCTTGAGCATCACGTTTTTCAGCATGCAGGCCACGAATATGACGAGGCAGACGATGAATGCCGTAAGGCATGGCCCCATGACCGTCTCGTTCGTTCCGGAGGTGAGAATGTATCCGATCGACCAGCTCAGAATCTGCACGTTCGCCACGGCGAGTACATAGACTACGCCGGCGAGAATGCCGATGGAACTGCTGGCCACGATCAGCAGCAGCCAGATGAGATTGAGGATCGGGGAATCTTTGAGATTATGCTGCGCATTCATTGCGGTTCCTTTCGAGGATGCATCCGTTACTTGCCGGAGGTGGTGACGATGGGCTGCCCGGGTGCGCACCAGGCGCGTACCGGCAGGCAGATGAACAGGGCGAGCGTCACTACCGCGAGCACCACGTCGCCGACAATCCACATCCATTCCCAGTTCACGTCATACTTGCCGGAGACTTCGGAGGCCTTGGAGTTGGCGTATACGTAGAGGATGTTCTTGGCGGCGCGTTGCATGTTGCGGATGCCGGCGTCGCTTTTGAGAATGGCGTCGGTGTAGCCGCAGTTGCCGCTGGCGCGGGTGAGCATCATGTCGTTGCCGGCCATGATGGCATAGTCCGGAAGCATGTAGTAGCTGCCGCCGGGGCCGACGCCGTCGGTGATGATCTTGCCTGTGAAGCCCCATTCATCACGTGGCAGTTCGGTGCACAATGCCTTGGTGGCGGAGCTCCAGGAGGTGCCGATGCGGGAGAGTTCGGTCATCAGGCCCGTGCAGTCGGCGTTCTTGATGGCCAGTTCGAACGGACGGGCGTAGACCTCGCGCAGAGCCTGCTCGTTGCACCAGTTGGCGGCACCGTCTCGATTGGTGTCCTGCGTGTTGAGCATGTAGTGCTTGGCGTATACGTATGCGCCTTCGCCCTGCATGCCGCTGACTTCGGCCGCGCCCATCAGGCCGGAGAGGGTCGGATCTTCGGAGAAGTATTCGAAGTTGCGGCCGCCGAATGGGGAGCGGTGCGTGTTCATGGCCGGCGCGTACATGCCGACGATGCCCCAGGAGAGCGCCTCATCGGCGTAGGTGGAGCCCATCTGCTTGACCAGTTCCACGTTCCAGGTCATGCCCATGAGCACTTCGGAGGCATAGGCGTTCATCTTGGTGCCGGAGAAGTTGAAACCGTTGAGTCCTTGCGGGCCGTCGATGTCGGTGGTGGCCTTCTTGCCGACCGATTCGATGGCGGAGGTCTGCCAACCGGCGTTGCCGGTCAGTTCGACGAGTTCGTCGACGCTCATCTGCTGCACGAGCTTATCCCACTTCTCGTCGTCGTAGTCCACGCCGGTCATGTCGTCGACCTTGAGGCCGTTGTCGGCACCGGTGGTCGGCGTCGCATTGTCGGAGGCCTCGGCATTGTCGGAGGTCAGTACGGTGGAACCCGGCCCGTTGGCTTCGAGGCGTTCCTTGACCTTGGCCGGGATCGACGTCGGATTCAGGCGGCGTTCGACTTTCGGGAAGGTGCCCGCCAGATTCGCGCGCGACAGATAGGTCACGTTCGTTTCGAGCGAGCCGGCGTCCTGGAACTCCTGCTGGGAGGTGGCGGCCACCTTGTCGGTGGAACGCTTGCCATCATGGGCGTCGTCGTAGGTGATGGTGTTTTCCACCGTGTAGGTGAAGGTGGCGTCGTCGTTCTTCACGGTGTGACTGTCGGTGCGCAGGGTGAAGGTGTAGTCGCCTTTGTCCATCACGTAGGCTCCGGTACCCTTGTAGTCGAAGGAGGCCATGTCGTCGAAGGTCATGGTCAGTTTCACTTCGTCGGATTCGCCGGGCTTGAGTTCCTTGGTCTTGGCGAACGCGCCGAGGTCCACCGCGGACTTTTCGATGCCGCCCTTGGTGTATGGGGCGCTGTAGTACAGCTGCACCACGTCCTTGCCGGCGACGTCGCCGGTGTTGGTCACCTTCACGGTGGCGGTCACTTCGCCGCCCTGACCGTCGACCTGGTAATCCTCGAGCTGCCAGTCGAAGGTGGTGTAGCTCAGGCCATAGCCGAACGGGTACTGCACGATGGAATCATAATCGCCGTAATCGTAGACGGTGCCGTCCGAGGCGGTAATCACGGCCTTGTCGGCTGCGGCGGTCTCATACCAACGGTAGCCGGTGTAGATGTTCTCTTCGAAGTAGAAGTACTTGTCGCTCATCTGTTGCTGGTAATCGGTGTAATAGCAATCACCCATGTTGTAGTAGGACGGGGCGCTCTTCACGTCGTAGGCGTAGGTGTCCACGAAATGACCGCTCGGATTGACCTTGCCGAGCAGCACGTCGGCCACGCCGCGCATGCCGGTGGCACCGGGGCCCGCGATCTGCAATGCGGCATCCACGCCGGCATCTTCAAGGAAGCCGAGTTCCATGGCGTGCGACGAGTTCACGAGCACGATTACGTGTTCGAAATTCTTTTCCACGGCCTTGAGCAGGTCGGTTTCCGCGCTTTGCAGTTCCAGATAGCTTTTGCCGGCGTCCCCGCCGATCAGGCCTTCGCCGGATTCGCTGTCTGTGACGCCCATGTCCATCGGCAGGTCGCCGCCTTCGCCGCCCGCACGGGAGAACACGACTACGGCGGTGTCGCTGTACCGCTTGGCGCTGTCCATCATGTCGAGCACATCGGTGCATTTCGCGTCGTAGATGTTGTAGTCGCCGCCGTTGGGGGAGAACACGTTCCAGGAGCCTGCGCTCTGCGACTGCTTGGTGTAGTAGTTCCACAGATCCTCGTTGATGCTGAGGCCTTCGGCTTCGAACGACTGCTTCAACGTGTCGTTGTAGGAGGCGCCCGACGTGGAGCCGGAACCGGAGCCACCGTACACCAGGTTCACGCTACCGTAGCCGAACACGTTGATCTTCTTGATGTCGAGCGGCAGTGCGCCGTTGGTGTTCTTGAGCAGGGTGGCGCCTTCTCCGGCGATTTCCTGTGTCAGATTGCGTGCCTTCTGATAGGTGGCCTCGTCGCCGCCTGCGCTGATCTGCTTGTTGAGATCCAGCGTGGACGAAATGGTGTTGGAATATCGGCTGAGCGCCACGTTGGCGACGATCATCACCATCGTGAGCAGTACCGTCAGTACCAGACCGAAGACACCGAATCGCTTCGATATGGGATGGAAGAACTTCCTCTTCATCATCACTCCCTCAATATGTCCGTTTGATTGGATTCAGCGGTCGGGCCGTTGCACTGCATCGTGCATGACGGTTGCCGCTGATGATTCCATTTCAGCTGAGAATGTGTGATTTCGTGTTCCGGCCGGCACTTTCGGTACGTTCCGCGGCACGTTTGGCAATCATGGGATGAGGGAAAAATGAAAAGGCGGAACCGAAGTTCCGCCTGTGTTGTGGTCGGGCTGGCGGGATTTGAACCCGCGGCCTCTTCGTCCCGAACGAAGCGCGCTACCAAGCTGCGCTACAGCCCGTTTTGCAACAGTTGGATATGTTACACGAATGAGCCATGCGCGCAAATCCGGCGTGTCGTGTGTTGTGTATTGCCATCTCGTTACACTGGGGGCTTATGACTGAGACCAACGAATCCCAAGAACATCAGAATGAAGAGGCCCCCGTTCCCGTTATGACCACGGTGGAGCGCGCCGAAATGCTGCTGCGGCAGGATGCCGCGATTCGCGCCAAAATCAACGACGGCGCGACCTTGGATGAGGCTGTGGATCCGAGCAACAAGGAATTCGGCTCGCTGGCCCACCCGGAGCAGGTGCAGATGCGTGTGGCCAAGCGCGCCATGATGCTCAAGGAGGGTATCGCGCCGTATCCGGTGACCCTCGATGTGACCGACACCATCGAAGCGGTGCGTGCCAAGTACGATGGCAAGCTCGAAGCGGGCGACGAGACCGAAGACGTGGTCGGCATCGCCGGCCGCGTGCTGTTCCTGCGCAATGCGGGCGGCCTGTGCTTCGTGCAGCTGTCCGCCGGCGACGGTACCAAGATTCAGGGCATGATCTCCAAGAAGGAGATCGGCGCCGACTCCCTCAAGCAGTTCAAGCAGCTGGTCGACCTTGGTGACCATCTGTTCATCAAGGGCCGCGTGATCGCCTCCAAGACCGGTGAACTGTCCGTGTTCGCCACCGAATGGGCCATCGCAGCCAAGGCATTGCAACCGCTGCCGGCCCTGCACAAGGACCTGAACGAAGACACTCGCACCCGTAAGCCGTACATCGGCATGATCGCGGACGAGAAGATCCGCAACATGGTGCGCAACCGTTCCAAGGCCGTCGCCTCCCTGCGCAAGACCTTCGCCGACCATGACTTCATCGAGGTCGAGACTCCGATGCTGCAGACCGTGCACGGCGGTGCCGCCGCCCGTCCGTTCACCACGCACATGAACGCCTTCGACCTGGATCTTTACCTGCGCATCGCGCCGGAACTGTTCCTCAAGCGTTGCCTGGTAGGCGGCATTGACCGCGTGTTCGAAATCAACCGCGATTTCCGCAATGAAGGCGCCGACGCCACCCACGCCCCGGAATTCACCATGGTCGAGGCCTATCAGGCCTACGGCAATTACGACACCATCGGCGCACTCGTCAAGCAGCTCGTGCAGGACACTGCCATGGACGTGTTCGGCAGCCACAAAGTGACCCTGCTCGACGGCACTGAATACGATCTCGGCGGCGAATGGAAGACCATCAGCATGTACGATTCCCTATCCGAGGCGCTGGGCGAGGAAATCGTGCCGAACGGCGGCCCGGACAATCCGGGAACCTCCGTGGAACATTTGGGCGAGATCGCCGACAGGCTTGGCGTGGAACGCGACGACGTGGAGAACCACGGCAAGCTCGTCGAACACCTGTGGGAGCACTTCTACGAAGACAAGCTGTACGAGCCGACCTTCGTGCGCGACTTCCCGGTCGAAACCTCCCCGCTGGTCAAAGGCCACCGCTCCAAGGCAGGCGTAGTCGAGAAGTGGGATCTGTACGTGCGTGGCTTCGAGCTGGCCACCGGCTACTCCGAGCTCAACGATCCGGTCGTGCAGCGCGAACGCTTCGTGGCTCAGGCCAAGGCGGCGCTCGCCGGCGATGAAGAGGCCTGTGACATTGACGAGGACTTCCTCGAGGCCCTTGGCGTCGGCATGCCCCCGGCAGGCGGCATGGGTATGGGCATCGACCGACTGCTCATCGCACTGACCGGTGCCACCATCCGCGAGACCATCACCTTCCCGCTGGTGAAGCCGCTGAATTAATGCGAGGCATTAATAAGTAACGGGCTTCACGCGAGGCGAAACGGCTGACGGCCCATCGGGCCGTCAGCCCGCCAGAGCCATCCTTACAATCTGAAGCCGCTGAATTAATGCGGAAATCGCGGTCGGCCTGTTCTCTCGCGACGGCAATTCCAAGGCATATCTTCGTCTCTGCGTTCTGCGAGGTGTAGCGGGCTCTTCGGGAAGGAACGGCTAAACTCCCACATATGGGGATGTTCTTTCGCCGGGGGAGTGCGGTATGCTCAGCTTGGTACATCAGAGCCTGTGGGGGTAGACGGTATGTTTGGTTATAGAACAATAGAGGCTGCTGATGACGAAAAAATCGCTCAAATCATTCGTTCAAATTTGGAAAACCTCCATTTGAACATTCCGGGAACAGCATATTTCGATCCCGAATTAGATCATTTGAGTGATTACTATAATAGCCATTCGGATAAACGCATCTATTTTATCGCATTTGATTCTGAAGAGGATATTGAAAAACAGATTGTTGGCGGTGTTGGCGTAGCGGAATTCGATGGAATAGATGATTGCGCCGAACTTCAAAAACTCTATTTGGATGATTCTGCCAAAGGAAAAGGCTATGGAAAAGAACTGATACAGATAGCCGAAGATTGGGCAAGGTCTGCAGGTTACAGAAAACTGTATCTTGAAACCCATACGAATCTTTCGGTGGCTTTGAAATTGTATGAAAACATGGGTTTTCATCGAGTTGAAAAGCCATGTTCGACACAGCACGGCGCAATGAATCGTTTCTATGTAAAAGAACTGTAAGATGTCGGCAAATTACGGCTTATCACGCTTGTGCATAGCAGAATCTGTATCTGGAAATTGGAATTATCGATAATAATCGGCATAACGCTTGATTGACTTTTTTTGTTCTGCCGCTGCCTATGCTCATCAAGCCGAAAATACTACGGAAGATAGAAAATATACTTTGGGCAAACAAAGATAAACCAAGCGACCCGTATCTTGCATGCATGCGAGGGCAGGACATGTCCGGGAATGTGGTCAAGACCTACACCAAACATGCCGTGGCGAAATTCAACGCCAGAACGAGAGGCCAGGCGATCGACATGTGACTCACCGAAAAATGGGAATGCTCGAAAAACTGAATCCCGCGCGTAACCCTAGAATGGCACTCATGAAAATGTCGACTTGGATTCGCGGCGCTCGTTTGAAGACCCTGCCATTGGCGATTGCCCCGGTGATCATCGGAACCGCGCTGTCATGGAAGGGCGTGTTCTTCTATTCGCAGGGTGGTGACATACTGCACGAGCCGTGTCCGTTCTTCGGAGGCCAACATGATCTGAGGGAGACGAAACTCGGTTCGATGGTCGGCACATGCCAGACATCCCTGTCATGGTTCGTACTGGTGGCGGTGCTGTGTGGTTGCGTGGCGCTGTTCCTGCAAATCGCCGCGAACTTCGCGAATGACTACTCCGACGGTGTGCGCGGGACGGATGAAGGTCGAGGAGCCGACATGGAGCCGGGCCGCTCCTCGGCCGGAACACTGCCGACCCGTGACGCGTCGCGTGGCCCGGCCCGATTGGTCGCTTCGGGCGTGAATCCCAGGGCGGTGTTGGCGGCGGCCGGAATCAATGCACTGATTGCCTGCCTGTGTGGCTTGGTGGTGTGCGCGTTGACCGGATACTGGTGGCTCATCCTGGTCGGCTTCGCCTGTCTCGTGGCCGGCTGGCGCTATGTCGGTGGCAAACATCCTTATGGCTACCATTGCCTAGGCGAGGTGTTCGTCTTCGTCTTCTTCGGCCTCGTCGCCACCTGCGGTACGATGTTCGCCCTGTCCGGAACGGTTTCGCTTTCCGGTGTCTGGGGTGGGTGCGCCGAGGGTTTCGTCGCGGTGACGGTCCTGTGCGTCAATAACCTGCGCGACATCGAATCAGACCACGACCATGGCAAGCACACCTGGATGACTGCTTTGGGGCGGTCGAAGGGAGCCGTCCTGACCATCTCATTGCTGACGATGGCCTCGGCCATGGCGATCCTGTTCCTTCTTGTGCTTTGGCGGTCCGCGTTCGTCGCGAAAAGCGTTCCAACAGTATCAATCGCGCCGATTGCGGCAACCCTCATCATGTGCGCGATCCATGCTGCGGCCATCGCGGCCATCGCGAAGGAGCGCTACAAGGCCGCGTTGCCGCTTTGCTCCCTGGGATCACTCGTGCTGGCCGTGACGTTCGCGGTGTCGTCGATGTTCATGTAGCCGGTCGATTTGCGGTGCATGGGCGGGTCTGCAAGTGACCATCGCGGTCAATCGGGCAGAGTGGAATCCCGACAAAATCAGATTGTTGCACAAACGTAACCGGAATAATCGAGAAACCGTTCGTTTTTGGGCGGCAGGGGCGGTAGACTGGCAAGCATGACTTACAAACTAGTACTGCTCCGTCACGGACAGAGCGCATGGAATAAAACCAATCAGTTCACCGGCTGGGTCGACGTCCCGCTGACCGAGCAGGGTGTCGAGGAAGCCAAGAACGGCGGCCGTCTGCTCAAGGAGAAGAACGTCCTTCCGGATATCGTCTTCACCTCGATGTTGCGTCGCGCCATCAACACCGCCAACGTGGCTCTGGACGAGGCCGATCGCCTGTGGATCCCGGTTCAGCGCAGCTGGCGTCTGAACGAGCGCCACTACGGTGCTCTGCAGGGCAAGAACAAGACCCAGATTCGCGAAGAATACGGTGACGAGAAGTTCATGCTGTGGCGTCGTTCCTACGCCACCCCGCCGCCGGAGATCGATCCGAACGACGAGTACGCCCAGAACGGCGATCCGCGCTACACCGGCGATCCGGTTCCGGAAGCCGAGTGCCTGGCCGATGTGGTCAAGCGTGTCGAGCCGTACTTCAAGTCCGACATCGAGCCGCAGCTCAAGGCTGGCAAGACCGTCCTGATTGCCGCCCACGGCAACAGCCTGCGCGCCATCGTGAAGATGCTTGACAACCTCTCCGAAGAGGAGATCGCCAAGGTCAACATCCCGACCGCAATGCCGCTGCTGTACGAGCTGGACGAGAACTTCAAGCCGATCAAGCCGCGTGGTGAGTATCTGGATCCGGAAGCTGCCGCTGCCGGTGCCGCTGCCGTCGCCGCCCAGGGCCAGAAGTGAGCCTGAGCCGCTAACCGCATTCGGCAAACGAAGGGCGGGAATCCACAGTGTGTGGGTTCCCGCCCTTCGCGTTCTCCTCAGCATTGGCAGAACACGAGCAAGTGAACGATTGCGGCTGCGCGGTCGTACAGGTGCGTATCAAAACCGCACAGCCTTATAATCGGCCTGCCTGCCTCCTGATCTGACCGGTTCGGATCAGACCACGCCATACTCTTTGAGTAGCATGGCGATGTCGGTATGCTCCAGTTTCTTCAGTATCTGCTTGAGCACGGTCTTCTCGATGACATTGAGATTCATGTCGGTGATCGGCTTGCCGTCGCGTAGCATCACCGTGGCGTTGAGCAGATTGCGCACGTCGTAGACCGAACCCCACACTTCCGGCACGCCTCGATCCACGTCGCACAGCGTGTACACCGCCTCCATGCCGGTGCGCATCGAATATTCCGTGGTGAAGATCGTGTCGCGTGGGGTCTCCGCGAACTGGCCGAGGAATGCGAAGTTCACCGCACCGTCCGGCACCACGTCGGGGCGGTCACCGGCGGAACGCGGCATGAAGAACGCGTCGATGTATGGCATCATCACCGGAACCGTATTGGCATGGTTGTGCGCCAGGTCTTCGATCTTGTCGGTTGGCACGCCCATATGGTAGAGCCACTCCTCGCAGATCTCCTCGCCGGTGCAGTCCTGCATCGGCTTCTTCACGTAATTGCCCGGCTTGTCGGGGAATAGTCCGTATACCCACACGCACAGCTGATCCTTCGGCTGGTCGCGGAACTGCTGCTGGCGGTTCAGGGTCCAGCTCATCAGCCAGTTGGAATCCTCCACGGTTACGATGCCGCCGGTCACCACATGGCCGGTGAATGGATCGCGCTTGCAGATCTTCTGGATGTATGGCGGGATCTCCATGTCGAGCGTGGTGACGGTGGCGCTCATCCACTTCGAATGCTCGGGATCGCCGCAGAATACGTCCGGATGGCCGAAGCTCGGATCCTGCTTGGCGATGCGGCGCCACATGTCCCAGCCACCACCGGGGCGGATCTGCGGATCCCACTTGGCCGGTTCGGTCTGTGAGCCCATTGAGGAGTTTTCCACGCAGCCGCCGTTGGTGATGAACACCAGATCGTTGTCGCTTAAAGCGATCGTGCGGGTCGCGCCGTCGGCTTCGGTCAGGTCGATGCGCGTGGCCATTTTTCTGGTCGGCGAGCTGTACGGATTGCGTACGAACGTGCCGGATTCGGCCTGCTTCTTCAGAATCGTGTCCTGTCCGACGCCGGTGTGCGGGCGCGCAGGGCCCATGCCGCCGCCGATCTTGAACTCGACGTTGTCGACCTTGACGTTGTAGTGGAATTGCACGCCGAAGCCTTCAAGGTAGGTGATCATCGGGAGGATCATTGACTCGTACTGGTTGTAGCGGGTGAACCGCAGGGCGCTGAAGTCAGGCAAGCCGCCGATGTGATGGATGTAGCGCTTGATGTACAGCTTCATCTCCAGCGCACTGTGCCAGTTCTCGAAAGCGAACATGGTGCGCCAATACATCCAGAAGTTCGAGTCGAATACCTCGTCGTCGAAGAAGTCGGAGATCTTCTTGCCGTACAGTTCCTCGTTCGGGGTGAAGAACAGTTTCATGATCTCCATGGAGGCCTTATCGGTCAGGGCGAACTTGCCGTTCGTGCCGGCGTCGATGCCTCGAGCCCTGGTGGAACGGCATAGCGAATAGTTAGGATCCTCTTTGTTCAGCCAGTAGTACTCGTCCAGTACGGACACGCCTTCGGTTTCGATGGAGGGGATGGAGCGGAACAGGTCCCACATCACCTCGAAGTGGTTGTCCATCTCTCGGCCGCCGCGCATCACGTAGCCGACGCCTGGAATGTTTGCGCCGTCACAGGCACCGCCGGGCACCGTGTCTTTCTCGAACACATGAATATGATCGCCGGGCATCTGTGCGTCGCGCACCAGATAGCAGGCCGCACTCAGTGCCGCAAGCCCCGTGCCGATGATGTAGGCGTTCTTGGAGTCCACGCCCTCCGGCTTCTTCGGGCGGGCGAATGCTTCGTAATTGCCGTTGGAATAGTACATGACTGCCTCCTTTGGATGTCACTGCCTTTTATTGTGCCGCGGCATCGCGCAAAAGTATATAGGCAGAAAATAGACAGGATGTGTGGTTCTAGGCATGCATGTGCCATTTATAAGCGAAATAGGTGGCCTCCACGCCCGTGGAGGCCACCTATTTCGCTTATAAATGGCGGATCAGTCGATATCAGTACCTTCGTCGCGGCTCGGCTCCTTGGTCGGGTCGAAGCCGGAGACGATGAACACCACACGACGGGCCGCGGAGACGGCATGGTCGCCGAGACGCTCCATGAAGCGGCCGATGAGCACCACGTCGATGAGCTGCTGGTTGGTACCCTGCCAATCTTCGGACTGTGCCAGTTCGAAGGTCTTCTTGTGCAGGGCGTCGAGCTTGTCGTCGCTGAGGATGATCTGCTCGGCCACCTGGGTGTCACGGTCGGAGAGCATGGAAACCAAGCGGTCGGCGGTCTCGTTCAGGAACGCCTGCATTTCGGCGAACAGCGGCTGAGCATTCTCCGGCAACGGAGAAGCCGGATAGGTGCGGCGTGCGGCTTCGGCGATGTGGCGGGCCAGATCGCCCATGCGTTCAAAGGTGGCCGCCAGTCGCAGGGTGGAGACGACCACACGCAGATCGGTGGCGACCGGATTCTGCTTGGCCAGCAGCTTCACGCACTGGTCGATGACGCTGGATTCCAAGGCGTCGATTTCGATGTCGCCGTCGATGACGGCCTGTGCGGCTTCAAGATTCTGATTCAGCAGCGCGTCGCCGGCACCGTTGATTGCCTTGCGAACGCTGTGTACCATGCGATCGAGGTCATCGGCAACAGCCTTGAGCTCTTCGTTGAAAATAACGCGCATATGACTTGCCTTTCATAACGATTTCACGAATATGGGTCTGATGCAACCTCTCCTAAGTCTATTAGCAAACCGTGGATTGCACAGGCGTTCCTCGTGTTGTTCCGACAAAGTTCACCGGCGCGTTCACCGTATGTTCACGAGGCAGGTCATGCACGGGCATGTCGGGTGACTTAAGGGGAGTGTGCGAGAATGAAAGCATGTTGGAATCCCTGAGCACGTGGTGGCGCTCACTGCCGCACCGCGATGATAATACGCGGAACACCGATGACGATACGTTGGATGACTCCACGAATGCATTGCTTTCCATGCTTCCGTTGGCTTCCATCGTGGTCGATGATGCCGACGAGGTGGTGCGTGCGCACCCTTCGGCCTACACGCTGGGCGTGGTGCGTGATGATGCCATCGTCGAGGAGTCCGTGCTCAGGGCTGTGCGCGAGGTGCGCAGGGAGGGCGGCAAGAAGCAGTTTGACCTGACCACCACCACTGCGCATGTGGCGCAATCGGCGCCGAGGGCCGGCAAGCCGACCACGCGCGAAGCCGCCAGGCAAGCGCTGATCGGGCAACGCAAGGATGAGCCGGCGGCCTCGGTGTCTCGTCCGAATTGGCTGAAGGTCATCGTCGGCAGACTCAATGAGAAGTTCGTGGTGGTGCTGATCTCCGATGTGAGCGAAACCATCCGCTTCTCCCAGGTGCGTGACTCCTTCATCACCAACGTATCCGAGCAGTTGCTGAAGCCAACGCAATCCCTGGAGCGGCTTGCCGACACGTTGGAACGTGACGGCGCCAACCAAGACGGTGTTCGGGAGAACGCGGCGCAACTGCGCCGGTCATGCACGCATTTGGAGCACATGGTCTCCGATTTGCTGTTGCTCATCAAAGCGCAGGAGCCGATTCTGCCGACCTCTGATAATCGCATCAACGTCATGGCGCAGCTCGAAGCGGTGGCGGCCAGCCATAAGGAGGAGGCCGCACGGCGTGGCATCACCATCGATGTGAGCGGTGACGAATCGTTGGAGATCAATGGTGAGGCCGAGCAGATTCAGACCGCGCTCGCCAAGCTTGTGGAGAACGCCATCATATATTCGCCGGACGGTGCGAGCGTCAATATGACGGCCAAGCCCGACGAGGACGGCGAGCGGGTGGTGATCCGGGTGCTCGATCGCGGCATCGGCATCGCCGACAAGGAGCAGGGGCGTGTGTTCGAGCGCTTCTACCGTGGTGGCAATCAGAACGGGCACTCGCAAGACGGCATCGGTCTGGGCCTGGCCATCGTCAAACATATAGCGCTGACGCATCACGGTTCGGCGTCGGTGTGGAGCAGCCCGGGGCAGGGGAGTACGTTCACCTTGACGCTGCCATTGGCGCGGGCGGCGCGGAACGTGCGGAACTGACCGGCGCTACTCACCGAGCCTGCGGTAATCCCAGCGGTTGAAATGCTCCCATAGGAGCATGAGCACGCCGATGACCGTGCCCGCCGCACACATCGTCTGGCCGCGCTCGACATCGAAGCCGAGCGCCAGCAGGATCATGCAGATGACCAGTCCGACGGCCCACAGCGATGTGCCGACCATGAACACCTTGCGTAGGTCCACGCGTACCGGCTTCGGTGATGGCTTACGTACGCTGGGGTCGATGATCGGGGCTAATTTCATACGGTCACCATACAACGCGGGGTAACCTTGTAGGGTGGAATCGTGAAATAGGCGGAAGGAACGCGGTGTTTTCGATCAGCCCGGTACCGAAGCGCTATGCTTGGGGCTCGAAAACACGGTTGCAGAATCTGTTTTCGCTACCGGCGAACGGTGAGCCGCTGGCCGAGATGTGGTTCAGCGGTCATGAGGAATCCCCCTCCGAAGTGGCGTTGGGGCCGGGCGTGCATGTGCCGCTGTCGCAGGCGATCCGCAATGCGCCGGGCATGATGGTCGGCCCGACTTGTTCCGAACGTTTCGGTCCGGTATTGCCGTACCTGTTCAAAGTGATTTCCGCGCAGATTCCGCTGTCGATGCAGGTGCATCCGGTCGGTTTCCAGGCTCGTGCCGGCTTCAATGCCGAGAACGTCGCGGGCATTCCGCTGAATTCGCCGTTGCGTTCGTTCAAGGACGTGAACGAGAAAAGCGAGATGGTCGTGGCGCTGACTTCGTTCCAGGCCTCGGTCGGGTTCGCGCCGCGTGCCTTTGCCCTGCGGAACCTGCATGCCGTCGATCATCCGCTGACCCGCCGCATGGAACATGCGTTGGGAGGCCACCCGCGGCATCATGAGCACTTGGAAGCGGCTGATTTTTCTGAGGCTGATTCCCGCATGCCGCTTGCGTCCGTGGTGTGGCCGACTTCCTATATGAGGACTTTTCGAGCCTTCCATGCCGCGATTACGGCGGATGGCGATCAGGCGGCGGGATTGTTGCAGGCGTTGGTGCATGCGCGGGGATCGGTGGCATCGACGAAGTCCAGGATGGCGTTCGATTATGCGATTGCTGCGGCGCGGGCTTTTCCCGATGACGCCAGTGTGCTGACGTTGCTGATGATGAACCCGATTTCGCTGGATGAGGGCGGTTCCGTGTTCATCCCGGCGGGTACTCCGCATGCATACATTCAGGGTACCGGCGCGGAGATCATGACGAATTCCGACAACGTGCTGCGCGCCGGCATGACGGTGAAGCACCGGGACATCGATAATCTGCTGCAGTGCCTGAACTGTGCGTCCGCCGGGCCGATCGACCCTTCCGACGCGCGGTTGGGTACGTTCGTCATGCGAGACATCGTGCTTTACCGTCCGCCGGTCGATGAGTTCATGCTCGCCTACGGTCATGTGGACGGTGCGAGACGGCCGTGGCCGATACTCGATCGTATGGTGCAGCGCTACGGCAGACTTGCCGATTACGTAAAGGCCACCCGCCAGCCATTGCCGCATCGTGGTCCGCGAGTGGTGCTGTGCACCGAGGGCAGGGTGCTGTGCGACAGTGAACGGGATTCGCGCGTGCTCGCCGCCGGTGAGGCGGTGTTTGTGCCGGCGGGCGAAGGCAGGCTGTCCGTCGATGCGGTTCAGGCAACGAAAAAGCCGGAGGATTCCTCCGGCTCGTTCATCGTGGCTTCCACCCCGTTTTAGAGGTGTTCGACCACATAGTCGATGCAATGGATGAGTGCGGTCACGTCGGCCGGTTCCACAGAGGGGAATACGCCTACGCGCAGTTGGTTACGCCCCAGTTTGCGGTAGCCGTTCGTGTCGACGATGCCGTTTTCGCGCAGTGCCGCCACCACTTGGGAGGCGTTGATGGACTCATCGAGGTCGATGGTGACCACGGCGTCCGAACGTGCGGCCTTGTCGGCAACGAATGGCGAGGCGTAATCGGAATGCTCCGCCCATGTGTACAGCAGCGAGGCGGACTTGGCGCAACGTGTCGAGGCCCATGCCAGGCCTCCGTTGTCGTTGAGCCAGCGTATCTGGTTCTCCATCATCACCAGCGTGGCCACGGCGGGAGTGTTCAGCGTCTGATCCTTGCGAGAGTTCTCGATGGCTGAAGTGAGCGACAGGAATGGTGGAATCCAACGGCGCACGCCCGGCAGGTCCACGCTTTTGGCGATGCCGTAGGCACGTTCGATCGCGGCGGGGGACAGCACGGCCACCCACAGCCCGCCATCCGACCCGAAGGCCTTCTGCGGGGAGAAGTAGTAGGCGTCGGTCTGCGAGATGTCGACCGGCAGGGCACCCGCGGCGCTGGTGGCGTCGATCAGCGTCAGTGCGCCCTGTTCCTTGGAGCCCGTGATGCGTCTGACCGGCGCGGACACGCCGGTGGAAGTCTCATTATGGGCCCAACAGTAGGCGTCCACATATTCGGTGAGTTCCGGCAAACGATAGGTGCCCGGTTGCCCGGCGAAGATCTCCGGTTCTTCGAGGAACGGCGCCGACTGCGCGGATTTGGCGAACTTGGTGCTGAAGGAGCCGTAGGTGCCGAAGGCGGCCTTGCGGGTGATCAGCGAAGCGCAGGCGATGTCCCAGAAGGCGCTGGCCCCTCCATTGCCCAACACGATCTCATAGCCGTCGGGAACCTGAAAGAACTCCGACAGGCCTTCGCGTATGGAGGCCACGATCTGTTTGATGGGCGTCTGCCGGTGCGACGTGCCCAGCAAGTGGCGGGCGCCGTCGTCAAGGGCTTGGATCTGTTCGGGGCGGATCTTGCTCGGTCCCGAACCGAAACGTCCGTCTTCCGGCAGCAGTTTGGAAGGAATGGTCACGGTATTCGTCATGGTTCCTAGGGTAGCCAGATATAAGGATTGAGCGTCGCGATGACCGCTAGGCGGACTCAGGATGATCCGTCGGTAAGGGGGATTGATTCCGAGGTAAATCTTGGCCCCGGTGTAACGTGTCCTATCGTGACGGTTTTGTAGCTCCACGTGCTCTAGGGCGTGTGGGTTTAAGCACATCCGCGAGGAATCCGCAAGGAGTGATTGATTTATGAGGCATGCGGCGCATAAAGCTGCCCGGGTTTCGGATGAACGTTTCAGTGCTGCGAAGGCACTGTTCACGTCGAGCCGTGGTTCCCACACCGCCAAGGCCGTGCGTATGGTTCAGCTGGCTAATGGCGGGGGCGCCGTTGTCGGACTGGACCCGGCGGTTGCCGAAAAACTGAACGAAGTGGCTCCGATGACCCGTCGCGCCATGCGTGAGGCCGCTCGTGCGGCGGAACGCCGTTCCACGATTGTAACCTCCGCCTCGCTGGCCGCCTTAGTGGGCACCGCTGCCACGGCGGTGGCGCTTACCCAGCAGAATTCGATGAATCTGTTGGTGGCCGATGCGGCTACCACTACCACGCAGCTCAAGCGCGTATCCGACACTTCCGCAGCCTCCCGTTCCGAGGAACGTACCGCCCTTGACTCGCTGGTCGATTCCTCTGACGCCTCGCAGACTTCCAATAACGGTGAATGGCAGCTTGGTGACGCCAACACGATCGCCGACGTCAGCCAGCTTTCCAAGTCCAAGGCCAGCAATCCGAACGTTGCGGTGCTGATGGATCAGGATTCCGAGTCGTTGCCCGCCGGATTCGATTCCGAACACGCCACCGGCGATTCCGGCAATGCGTATGAATTCAGCCAGTGCACGTGGTGGGCGTATGTGCGTCGCCATCAGCTCGGCCTGCCTGCCGGTTCCCACTTCGGCAATGGATGCCAGTGGGCCGCTTCCGCGAAGGCCTTGGGCTATTGGGTCGACAATACCCCTCGCCATGTCGGTGACATCATCGTGTTCGCCGCAGGCCAGGAGGGTTCCGACTCCTATTACGGCCATGTCGCCATCGTCGAGAAGATCAATGACGACGGTTCCATCGTCACTTCTGAGTGCGGCTCCGTGATGAACGGTAAAACTTACTCCCGTACGCTCACAAATGTGAACGATTTCCAGTACATTCATTACTGATTCGGTTTTTGTAGTCAGCTTGTCGTACACTTGGTTGTTGATGAAGAATCTGACTAAACGTTGCTCAATGCTTACCGCTATCGTCGCCGCTACCGTGTTGTTCTCCGGTGTGGCGCCCGTGGCCCTTGCCGCTGATGATGCAGCAGGCCAAGGTTCTGTTGTCGCTACACGGTCGTTCCCCAAGGTGAGCGCCGTGAAGAAGAACATTCTGGCTGAATCCACCTCCACCGAAGTCGAACAGGATTCCGACTGGGGTGGCGTGGAAAGCTTGGACGTCCCGCAAACCAAGTCTCAGGCCGAAAAGGACGCCGAGGAGCGTGCCGCTGCCGAACAGCAGGCCCGCGAACAGGCTGCCGCGGCAGCCCAGCAGCAGGCTTCCCGTAGCTCGGACCGTAGTGATTTGACCACGGACAATTCCAGCAACAGCACTTCCACCGTCACCGTGACTCCACCGGACGGCACGAGCGTGTCCAGTCTGCTGTCGTTTGCCGGCCAATTCGTCGGCAAGGTGCCGTACGTGTCCGGCGGCAACACCCCGTCCGGCTGGGACTGCTCCGGTTTCGTGCAGTATGTGTATGGACAGATGGGCGTTTCCCTGCCGCATTACTCCGGTGCGCAGGCAACCGCGGGCCGCGCGGTCGGTAGCCTTGCCGAAGCGCAGCCGGGAGATATCATCGCCAACTCGCAGCATGCCGCCATCTATGTCGGCAATGGCATGGTCATCAACTCACAGCTGAACGGTACTCGCTACGATCCGATCGCTTGGGTCTTCCCGGGCAGCTACAGCATTCGTCGCATCTTCTGACGATTCTTGACTTTCGCTGAAGGCGTATCCCCATGACTGGGGATACGCCTTTGTGTTGCATGGACGATTGCAATTCAGTCGCGTCGCTACTGTCGGACACGCATGTCGCGCGGTATTGTTGTGGCTAGAGGCAGTGCATAGCGGCGCTGTACTAGTTCAAGGAGGTCGTCCATGATTAACGACAAGGCAATTCTCGTTGGCGTTGATGGTTCCCACGCCAGCTACAAGGCCACATGGTGGGCAGCGAACTATGCGAAGCATGCTGGACTGACGCTGCAGATCGTTTGCGCGTACTCGCTGCCGAGCTACGCGGCGGTGTCGTTCGACGCCACGTATACGGCGATGGGCGATGACAACGCGGCACACAGCGATGCTCAGGAGATTCTGTCGAAGGCCAAGGCCATCGCCGATGAGCAGGGCGTCGAGGCCGCGACGTTGATCGTTACGGGAGATCCGGCATCGGTGTTCGTCGAACTGTCGCGCAACTACAATCTGATCGTCATCGGCAATCGTGGCAAGGGCGGCTTGGCGGAGCGTCTGCTGGGAACCACCAGCTCCAGCCTGCCGGCCTACGCCTATTGTCCGATCGTGGTCGTGCCGTACACCGACGACGATGGCAATCTGATGCATCTGAACAACACCATCACCAAAGTGGCCGTCGGCTCGGATGAATCCAAGTGGGGTCTGAAGGCGCTCGAGATCGCCGCCGACTTCGCCGATGCCTGGGGCGCCGAACTTGACGTGATCTCTGCGGTGCCGAATATGAAGGGCTCGGAGGATGAAGGCGTCATGGCTTCCTTCAAGGAGGATCTTGACGTGCGTATCAAGCCGCTGGAGGAGTCCCATCCGAATCTGACGATCAACAAGCAGATCGTGCCCGGTCCGGCGGTCGGCGCGCTGACCAAGGCCAGCTACGATCATGACGTTGTGGTGGTCGGTTCTCGTGGCCGCGGCGGTTTCACCGGCCTGCTGCTGGGCTCCACCAGCCAGGGCCTGCTGCAGCATGCCGTCGGACCGGTCTACGTGGTGCCGCGCAAGTATGTGGAGGCTGCGGAAAGCCGTCTTGACACGGTGCCGAGCTCCCCGGCCGATGTTGCACCGAAGTCGCTTGACGATATCAAGGGCGTCGAGGAGGTGCCGGTCACCAAGGCGGAGCCGGAGGTGGTCGAGGCCATTGAGACCAAGATCGACCCGGAGCGCCAGTAAGGCGCCGGTGATGCGGTAGCGTCTCCGATCGGGGCATGACAAAGGGCTTGCGATTTCCGTTGTGACGGGAATCGCAAGCCCTTGGCTTTTGCCGTTGTGTTGCTCTTGTCCGGAGACGTGGCTTAGTGCTTGACGGTCACGTTCATGCGCACCGGAGTCGGCTCGACGTACGTGTGCTTCACCGTGCATCCCTTGTCGATATGGCGGGTGACGCGCTCCTTGAGCTTGTCGGCGTCCTCGTCGCTCAGTCCCGCAGCGGTGGCGTCGATTTCGACCTGTTCGTCGAATCCGATGTAGGCGTCGTTGTCGGCGTCATAGGTGCCGTCGACAACGATTTTCGCGCCTTCGCCCTCGCCCAGCGTGTGTTCGATGGCGAACTGGCTTGACAGCGCCGCACAGCCGGCCAGAGCGATCTTCATCAGATCGCCGGGAGTGAACTGGCCACGGCCCTTGCCGAACTTGATATGGGCGCCGTCCTCGCTGAATGCATCCCAGGAACCGTCTTTGTTGCGCTCGACCCACAGTCGCTTGCCCATGGAAACTCCTCATCGTCTTACCGGGAGCGCCGTTCGCTCCTCACCTCTACTAATGTAATCCATATGGGTTCGTTTGCTGCGAAACGTTCCGAAAAGCATAAGGAATCGCCATGTGGACGGGCCTTGAGCGAATAGACGGCATGCGAAGCTTCTGGCTGTTAAGCTGTGAGACATGGCTTTGACATCGGAACAACTTGCAGACATTCGCACTCGTATTCCCGCACGCCCCGATACCGACATTCCCATGCCGTATGAGGATCTCGTGCGCAGGATCATGACGGAGGGCACCTTGAAGTCCGATCGCACGGGCACCGGTACGATCAGCCTGTTCGGTCAGCAGATTCGTTTCGATCTGAAGGACGGTTTCCCGTTATTGACCACGAAGACCGTGTTCTTCAAGGGGTTGGCCTACGAATTGCTGTGGTTCCTCAAGGGTTCCACCAACGTGCGCTGGTTGCAGGAGCATAACGTGCACATCTGGGATGAGTGGGCCGACGAGAACGGCGATCTTGGTCCGGTATACGGCGCGCAGTGGCGTAGCTGGCCCGCACCCACGCCGGACGATCCGAACCGTACCATCGACCAGATCACGAACGTGCTTGATTTGATCAAGCATCATCCGGATTCGCGCCGTATGGTGGTGTCCGCTTGGAATCCGGCCGAAGTGGAACATATGGCCCTGCCGCCATGCCACGCGCTGTTCCAGTTCTATGTGGCGGATGGCCGACTGAGCTGCCAGCTGTACCAGCGTTCCTGCGACATGTTCCTTGGCGTGCCGTTCAACATCGCCTCGTACTCGCTGCTCACCCTCATGATGGCGCAACAGGCCGGTTTGGAGCCGGGGGAGTTCGTATGGACCGGCGGTGATTGCCATGTGTACGACAATCATGTCGATCAGGTGCTTGAGCAGTTGGGCCGCGAACCGTATCCGTATCCGAAGATTCGCATTCACGAGGCCGAATCATTGTTCGATTACGATTACAGTGACTTCGAAATCGTCGATTACCGGCACCACCCCACCATCAAGGCGCCGGTGGCGGTCTGAGCGTCTGCGCCAGCCGCTAGACTACTGACCCTAGTCCAATCTCAAGGAGTGAATGAAATGGAGCATGATAGTAGCCGCAGTGGCTATCACGAACCCGAGCCCGGACATGCCGGGCTTGAGGACGAGGAGGATTGGGGTGACGATTTCCCCAAGACCTTCTCGGTGAATCTGATTTGGGCGCAGGCCCGCGACAAGGAAGGTCGCGACGGCGCCATCGGATTCGAAGGCGGCATGCCTTGGCGTCTGCCGGAGGATATGAAGCATTTCACGGAGCTTACCGTCTCGCATCCGGTCATCATGGGCAGGAGAACGTGGGAAGCGTTGAGCCCGAAGTTCCGCCCGCTGCCGAACCGCGACAATATCGTGATTTCGCATGATCCGGCATATTCCGCGCCGGGTGCGACCGTGGTCGACACGTTGGATGACGCGCTCGACCTGGCCCGTCAGGAAGCCATTCCGGATGACGGTCTCGACCGTAGCGAAATCTGGATCATCGGCGGAGCGCAGGTGTTCCGCGATGCGTTGCCGTTTGCCGACAAGGCGTATGTGACGCAGATCAGCATGCACGTCGACGCCGACACCTATGCGCCCGACATCGCTTCGCTGGCGGAATCCGGTGCGTGGCGTATGGCCGAGGAAGGCGTGTGGCAAGGCACGCAGAAGGGATCCGACGACATTGCCGGATTCCGCTTTGTGACGTACGAGAAGAACCGCGAGGAGTAAAGCTATCCATGTATACCGTGATGACCGTGTGCACGGGCAACATCTGCCGTTCTCCCATGGCCGAAATCATTCTGCGCACCGAATTCGAACGTCGTGGTCTGGCCGACAAGGTCAACGTCGAATCCAGTGGCGTCAGCGATGAGGAGTACGGCAATCCGATCGACCGCCGTGCGGTGAAGGTGCTGAAGGAACGTGGCTACGAGCTGCCGGTGCATCATTTCGCGCATCGCATCACCCGTGACGAGATCGAACGCACCGACCTGTTCCTGCCGATGACCGCCTCGCATATGCGCGCGTTGCTCCGTCAGCTGCCGCAGGCCAAGCGCGACGAGGTGCATATGTATCGTAGCTTCGATCCGAATCTGCCGAAGCCGGCGGCCGGGTATGAGAGCGAAATCGACTTGGTGGACCCGTGGTATGGCGGGGCGCACGAGTTCGAAGTGGCCATCGACCAGATTGAAGAGGTCGCGCCATATATCGCCGATTGGGTCGAACGGCAACTGTAACGACAAAGAAAGCCTCGGAGAAATTCCGAGGCTTTCGTATTGGTGGTGGCTCCGAGCGGCATCGATCCGCTGACCTAACGATTTTCAGTCGTTCGCTCTACCAACTGAGCTACAGAGCCGTGAACATTAAAAAACCCGGCATGACCGGGCTATGTTCGCGACCCCGGCCGGACTTGAACCGGTGACCTCCGCCGTGACAGGGCGGCGCTCTAACCAACTGAGCTACGGGGCCGTTGCTGCTGATCGTTTCCGACTGGCAACAGATAGATATCTTACGGCAAAGTCGACATCGCGCAAATCACGGCGTGTCATCTTCGCCGCGGGCGTCAGGATTGCTGTTCCGATTCCAGCTGATTCAACAGATCCTCAAGTTCCTGACGATCCTGATTGTCGAACGGGGAATCGTAATTGTCGTCGCTGTAGCTGGAACTGTTGAAATCCACACTTCCGAACTCCCGCTGCATCAGATTGATGAAGGCGTTGACGAACAGCATGACTACGATGATGTTGATCAGCATGATGGCTGCGCTGACGATGATGCCGGCAACGGCCATGCCCTTGCTGCGTTCGCCGGATTTGTTGATCTGCACCATGGCGACGATGGAAATGATCAGGCCGGCCAGCGGTATGAAGAACGCCAGAACGAAGCCGACGATGCACAGATTGTTCCAACGCTGGTCCACGGGCTGCTCATATGGCTGATACACGCCCTGCGGAGGGTAGGACTGGCCTGGTTGCGGGGCCTGCTGATACGGATTCTGTGCGTATGCCGACTGGCCGAATGCCGGCTGGCCGTATTCCGTCTGCGGGGGCTGGGGAACGTCCGGCTGCGATGGCATGGTCTGGAAATTCTGCGGAATGGCTTCTGTGGGCTGATCCTGGGGCTGCTGCGGCGCAGGGCTGTTTTGATAATCACTCATAAGGCAAGTCTATCCGATGTCGACGGCAATGGCACGATTATAAGGAAAGAGCGAAAAAACGAACGGATGCCGCATGAGGGGAAAACTTCCCATGTGGCATCCGTTACAGATGTTGATGCCGTGCGTTGTTCACGGCATCACGCTTTCGGCGGCCTTGGATGGCCTCAGTCGGCTTGCTTCCAGGTCTCGACGTCGATGTGATGCTCAGGATTGGCCTGCCAGGCATCCCAGGCGGACTTCACGATGTCTTCGACGTCGTACTTGGCGTGCCAGCCCATTTCCTCGTTGATGCGCTTCGGGGAGCCGATCAGGTGCGGCGGATCGCCGGCACGGCGGCCCATGACGGCCTCCTTGAACGGCAGGCCGGTGACCTTCTTGACCTCGTCGACGATCTGACGCACGGAGGTGCCTTCGCCGGTGCCGACATTGAAGGCGTCGTACTTGCGCTCATCGCGGTCCAGATACTTCAGGGCGGCGATGTGGGCGTCGGCCAGATCGGACACGTGGATGTAATCGCGCACGCAGGTGCCATCCGGGGTCGGGTAGTCGTCGCCGAAGATCGCAGGGGCCTTGCCCTTCTTCAGACGGTCGAACAGCATCGGGATGAGGTTCAGGATCGCCGGATCCTCAAGCTCGACCGGGCCGCAGCCGGCCACGTTGAAGTAGCGCAGGCCGCAGAAGCGGATGCCGTACGGCTCCTCGCAGGCGCGGGCCATCCACTCGCCGAACAGCTTGGTCTGGCCGTACGGGTTGATCGGCAGCATCGGCACCACGTCTTCCGGCACCACGTCGACCGGCGGCACGCCGTAGGTGGCCGCGGAGGAGGAGAACACAAGCTTCTTGGCGCCGGAATCACGCATGCCGATAAGCACGTTGAGCATGCCGTTGATGTTCTGCTGGTAGTACCACAGCGGCTTTTCGACGGATTCGCCGACTTGCTTGCGGGCCGCGAAGTGGATTACGGAATCCACGCCCTCGGCCTTCATGATCTCAGCGAGGCGCTCGCCGGCGCCCGGGGCGGCGATGTCCATGCCGTAGAGGCGGGAGCCTTCGATGCGGGTGGGCTTGCCGTAGCTCAGGTCGTCTACGACAACGACCTGTTCGCCTGCCTGATGAAGAGCGTGGACGACATGGGCGCCGATGTAGCCGCACCCACCGGTGACGAGAACTGTCATGTTCTGGCCTTTCCTATGTTGAGCTGTGAGTGTGCGGGTATGTGGTTGCGGCGAATACGTCGAAAGCATAACCGCTGTTCACTTTTGCTCAGGTTTGTTACCTTTTGAACAATTTGAGTATAACACGTGAACATGAACGCACATAATCGGTTCGTTCCTGCGTTTCCTCTATAAATTAGGGTATGCAAGAAGTGATGAACACGCCGACCGATGGTCGGGAATCCGACGCAAACGCGCACAATGAACACCGTCCGGCGCTGTATGGGCGCAAGGTGCTTTCGTTCGTACGCCGTTCCGCAAGGCTGGACGCGCGTCTGCAACGCGCATGGGATGCCTATTCGGATGCGTATCTGCTGGATGCCAATGCGGGTGAGGGCTCGCTCGATGTGTGTAAGGGCTTTGTGCTGGATGATGCCTATGTCCGCGAAACCTGGGGCAACGGCAACCCGTTGGTCGTGGAAATCGGCTCCGGGCAGGGCGAGAACATCGTAGCTGCGGCGGCCGCCGATCCGCAGACCAACTTCCTGGCGTTGGAGGTCTATGACCCGGGTGTGGCGCATACGATGCTGTTGGCGGGTAAGCAGGGGCTCGGGAATCTGCGCATCGCACAGGTCAACGCGCCGGAACTGTTCAAGGTGGCTGCGGATGGCGCAATCGCCGAAGTATGGACTTTCTTCCCCGACCCGTGGCCGAAGATGCGCCATCACAAGCGGCGTATCGTGCAGCCCGAACTGGCGGGCGAGATCGGTCGCACGCTGCAGGGCGGGGGAGTGTGGCGCATCGCCACCGATATCGATGATTATGCGCTGCATGTGCACGAGGTGATGGACGGACTGGAATCGTTCCGTAACGACGGCGACGTGACCGTGAGTCTGCCGGTGGAGCACGTCGGCAAGGGCAATGCGGATGAGGCGGCCGGCCTGGAGCATGCCGATTTCACTGAGTCCGCACGTTTTGACGGGCGTGTGCTCACTAACTTCGAAAAGAAGGGTCTCGCCGCAGGTCGGGTGATTCATGATTTCACCTATCGCAAGGTCTGATGATTACGGGGTGAATGCCGCGATGACGTTCAGCCTTGCCGTTGCAACGATTTTCGGGGCGACACGCCGGAGGTTGCATGTCGTTGAGATTCGCGTATAGTAGGGCGAGTTGTCACGCGGAAACGCTGAAAGCGCCCCCTTCGTCTAACGGTTAGGACACCAGACTTTCAATCTGACAACGAGAGTTCGACTCTCTCAGGGGGTACTTACCTTGGTAACAAGGTGGCAATGGCCCCGTAGCTCAGTTGGTTAGAGCGCCGCCCTGTCACGGCGGAGGTCACCGGTTCAAGTCCGGCCGGGGTCGCTGGAACAGAAGAACGATTTCGTCTGTTCATGGCTCTGTAGCTCAGTTGGTAGAGCGAACGACTGAAAATCGTTAGGTCAGCGGATCGATGCCGCTCGGAGCCACCACAGCAAGCCCGCAAGTGTGCGGGCTTTTTTGTTTTCCCCTATCGATATGCAGCCTAGCGGGCAAAAGCCCCCGATAATGTGAACACGCCGGAGTGGCAATCGTTCTTTGTGTGATAATCCGTGGTTTTGGGCATGCCCCCTCATTGTGGCAATGTCATTGCCCCTTTATTGGATGGGAGGCACAGAAAAACCTGATATAGGGAGTGAAGAATGGGTCATCAATACAAAATAACGGGGGGTATAGGTTTGTCGCCTCCCTGTTGGCCGTAGTCGCTCTGATAGTGGCGAGCCTTATCCCGCCATCGGTGCACGTCGCCAAGGCCGACGACGGTGCATCTGCCGCATCGGTGACTCCTACGGCATATGCGTCTAACTATGGCCAACTGGTTAACGCCATCAACGGGAGCCAGAGTGCAGTGATCGCCATTACTGGCAGTATCGCCTTCACTAGGCAGATCACCTTGGACCAAGGTAAGAAGATCACACTGGTCTCCGATGCCAGCGCATGCGGCACAGCCTGCGAGCTGACTTACGCATCGGCCTATGCATTGGTCAACAACTTCTCCTTGTTCAATGTCATTGGTGATTCGAGTCTCACCTTCGGCGGTGGTACGGAGGATACCAACAAGCTCAGTTTCAGCAACCATAGCAATGGACGTCTGGTCCAGGTCGGTTCCGCTAGTGACAAGGGAACTGTGACCATCAACGGTGGTACGTATAACAAGAACGGAGGCGACTCCAATACGACCGGTGACGGCAATATCGCCTACGTATTCGCAAATGGCAATCTGACCATCAATGATGGTGATTTCCAAAACAACTATGCGAGTGCCGCTTCAGGCATCACGACCATCGGTGTCACTAGGTCGGGCGGTGCGGTTGTGCGTTCGTCCGGAAGCGTAACCATCAACGGTGGAACGTTCTATCAGAACCATACCGGTCAAAACGGTGAAGACAACGTTACATTCCACGGTGGCGGTGCGATTTGGAGCGACGGCACCCTTATCGTCAATGGCGGTTTGTTCAGTCTCAATAAAAGCTACGCGCGTCATTTCGAGTATAAGAAATCCCTTAAGAATCCCACTGGTGGCGGTGCAATTTGGGCTGCCGGACGCCTAGTGGTCAACGGCGGCAGGTTCCAAAACAACTGGCAGATGGATAACAACGAGCTGTATGCGACTGGTGGCGGTGCCATCTACTTCGGTGACGGCATGAAGAACGAGGACTACAACGGCAGCATGGTCATCAACGGTGGTACGTTCGACTCCAATCGTTCCATGCAGGACGGTGGTGCCATCTCCATGGCGTGGTACTGCAACGCCGTGTTCCAACAGGGTACGTTCGTGAACAATTGGTCCAATCGATTGGGCGGTGCCGTATACACCGAAGAGGAATCGACCAGCTACGTGACCAATGCGGCCGCATATGAGAATCATGCCGGCCACTTCGGCGGTGGTTTGTGGCTGTGCCCATCCGGTAAGGGCGTTACCAGCGAGCACGGCGGTATGGCGCTGTTCGCGAATGAGGCGAATGTCAAGTACGACCGTACCGAAACCGGCGCTGAGATCAGGCAAGACACGATAGACAACAAGTATTATGGTTATTCAGGTTCCCAGGACAGGGGTGTGACCGGTGCCGGTGATGATTTCTCCATCATGTACCCGAGCAAGAGCGGCCAAACGAATTACTTCCAGCTGTCGGTCGAATGGTTCACCGGAGATACCATAACTTGGCACGACGATGGGCAGCCGACATCCAAAGCCAATGGCTATCTCTACACTGCTGACGCATTGAGCGTCAACGCTATGTCTCGTCCGGATGGCGGCGTCGGATATACGTCGGATACTACGCTTGATCCTGGCGGTTCCAATGACTTCGGATATGGTTTGAAGGTCACTGCGAGTATGCCTGCACAACAGAATGCCATCAACCAGGCGTTCATAACCTTCACGAAAAACACGGCTCGACTGTCCGGCGGTGCGTTCGGCTCCAACGGCGTAGTGGACTTCGTCAAGGTGTATGACGTCAACTGGAGCAAGGTCAGCAGTGTGGGTACCAGCAAGAATCTTGCCGGCTCCAAGTGGGTGCTGGCCGCCAATGCGGGTTCCGGCCCTCACAACCTAGATTTCGGTAATGTGGCGAATTGCTCTGCTGATGATTCCGGCTCGCTCACTCCGAGTGAAGGCGTGTGGTGCTTTGTTCCCACGGACACCACTGACAGTTACTATGCTGCGTTCAAAGGAAAGTATGTGACGATTGTGTCCGACAACGGCATTCTTGACAAGAACAACGCCAACGGTCAATTCAGAGTCAACGGCCTACGAGTCGGAACATACCTCATGAAGGAGTATCAGGCTCCGGATTGGTATGAACAGTCAGGCAAGACCTACACGTTCACCATCATTGCGGACACTCAGGCGACCATTTCTGTCTACGAGGATGACGGTAAAGACACCGGTGCTGTGAACGGCAATGCGATTGCCAACAAGCCTTACGGCGCGGTCAGTTGGGGCAAAGTGGATTCCACGGACGGGATGACGGTACTGTCGGGCAGTGAATGGAAACTGCAGTCCGTCAGCGACGGCAACGCTCAAGACATCACGGGTACCGATGGCAAGGCCATTACAATCACCGACTGCATCGAGGCCGACAAGTGCTCCGCCTCGCAGGATAATCCCTATCAGGACGTCGATTCGACCAAGGATTCGTTCAAGCTCACGTATCTGCCACTCGGCACGTACAGGCTTGTCGAGACCAAGGCTCCGGACGGCTACGACCTGCCCGATGGCGCAACGGTGTACTACACCTTCACCATCGCCGAGAACGATGATCGCATGAATGCCAAGCTTTACAAGGCGGATGACGTCACTGAGGTCACTGAGAACAAGGTGCCGAACGACCGTACGAAGGGCAGTGTCATCTGGTACAAGACCGACTCCACCAAGGATGGGTATGGGGATGACGCCCGACTGAAGGGTTCCGAATGGTCCCTTACCCAAACCAAGGACTGGAAGGGCAGCGATATCGCTACTGACAAGCGTACGGCCATTGCTGTGACCGACTGCATCAGCGATGACGATACGAAGTGCCCGACGGATCCACAGAACCCAACGGACCGCGATGGTAAGGCTGGCGAATTCCAGCTGAAGGATCTTGACTGGGGCACGTACGAGCTTGTCGAAACCAAGGCTCCGGCCGGATTCCGCAAGTCTGAGACGACCTACACGTTCGTCATCGACAAGGACCATACCGGCACTGCCGAGATTCAGATCAAGAACGATGCCGATCCGGTGACGGGCAACATCATCACGAATACGCCGATTACCGTCAGCAGTCTGCCGTTCACCGGCACCGGTAGCCAGACGCCGCGCATGTTCCTGCCATACGTGCTGGGAACGGTCGGCGCCGGTCTGGCGGTCGGTCTTGGCCTACACGTGGCCCGTCGACGTATGGCACGGCAGGGCTGACCCCATTCATCCAAATCGTTTTCCCTTCGCTTCCGCCGCAGCCAGCGGCGGGGCGGGGCTGAACTTACCCAAAAACAACATAAATTGAAGAAAGAAGGAAGCGAAACCATGACATTCAGGAAACTTTTGGCAGGAGTGGCCGCAGCGGCCACGCTCCTGTCGGGTATGGCGTTCGGCGCCGGCAGCGCAATGGCCGACGAAGTCGAACCTGCGACCATCACCCTCAACGGTGAGACCGGCGCGGTGAAGGGCCACACCTACAAGGCCGTGAGGATTGGCTCGTATGACCATGCATCCTTCGTCGAGAAGGATGGCATCACCTATGTCGAAAGCCTCACGGTGAACACCGAAGCCGCAGTCGCAACCGGTGCGGCAGCTGCTCTGAATGCGGCAGTGGCCGAGGGAACCACTTGGAATACCGGCGATTACCAAAACAACCCGGTCGGCTATGTCGCGTCGGAAAGCGGCTACTTCACCAGCAGCCCCAACAAGCCGTGGAGCGGCAATCTGCGTAACTTCGTGAGCTCGCTGGTCAGGCAGGCCGATTTCCAGAAAGCTCTGGCGGACGCCAGGGCATACACCGCCGGCACCGACAGCGACACCCTCACCATCAGTGGACTTGAGGAAGGCCTGTACGTGGTGGTCGACACCACCGTCAGCAACGCTGAGAACGTTGACCATAAGCAGACCGACTCCATTCCGATGCTTGTGGGCACCAAGGTGAGCGGCAAGGACTTCGAAGGCCAGACGCTGGGCGTGGTCAACGTCAAGAACCAGACCACTTACATCAACAAGGTCATCGTCAAGAACAACAGGGAGTGGGTCGGCACGACCGAACGCGTCGGCGACACCGTGACCTTCAAGCTCACCAGCCGGGTTCCGCTGACCATCGGCTACCTGAACACCGCTGAGAAGCCGTACCGCTTCTCCATCGGCGATACCATGAGCAAGGGCCTGACCTTCCAGCAAGTCACCTCCGTAACCATCGGTACCAAGACGCTGACCGAGGCCGCTGACGGTGTCACCGCCACCGCCGACCAGTACCAGCTGACCACCACCGCCAACCAGAAGTACGATACGACCGACACCGAAAGCAAGGCGACCGTTCTGACGTTCGATCTGTCCAACGCCGTGTATGAGGCTGGCAAGAACGCGGCTGACAGCGAAGCCACGGCCAAGGCCGAAGACACCATCACCGTCGTATACACCGCCATTCTGAACAAGGATGCGGTCCACGCCGTGGATGGCGCGAACCCGAACAAGGTCACCCTCGACTACACCCACAATCCGGACGACAACACCGAGCACCACGTGCCCGGCCCGGAAGTCAAGGTGTACACCTATGACTTCGGCTTCCTCAAGGTGAAGGCCGACGGCCAGACCAGCCTCGATGGCGCCAAGTTCGTCATCAAGCAGGGTGACCAGTACTTCAGGTTCAACACGACCACCGGCCTGTGGGAGAACGGCACCAAGGGCGCTGATCCGGTGGATGCCGACAAGTTCACCGGAACCAACGGCGTCTTCGAGTTCAAGGGTCTCGCCGAAGGTACCTACGACGTTGTGGAAACCGACGCTCCGGCCGGATACCTGTCCACCACCAAGGCCAAGTTCCAGGTGGTCATCACCTCCACCAACAAGGACGAGAAAGGCAACGTTCTGGGCACCGAACACGAAATCAAGTTCGTGAACGGCAATATCGGCTTCAACCTGCTGACCAACCTCAAGGAGGACGGCACCGCCGCCGAAGGTGGCGCAAAGGTGAAGAACCTGAAGTCCATCACCCAGCTGCCGCTCACCGGTGCCGCAGGCATCGCGATCTTCGGTGTGATGGCCGCCCTGGTCATCGGTGCCGGTCTCGCGGTCGGCATGAAGCGCCGTGGCATCGCCAGCCGTCTGGCATGATCGGGGCCTGAAACCCCCACGTCGATCATGACCGTAACGCCGCCCCATACGGCCCATCCGGGCCGGTGGGACGGCGTTCCCGATTCCCAAGGGCCGCGTATGGCGGCATGCGTCGGAAAGGAAACCCATGGCACAGCAGGAGCCGGTGCGACGGTACGACACGTTGTCGTTCGACGAGGCGTTGGACGTGTCGGACGTGATGCGCGAACGACGCACATTACGACGCATATCGCAGGTACTTGCCGTGCTCACGGTATTGCTGATCGGCGGCGGTCTGCTGCTCGGCGCGTACCCGTTGGCCCTGCAGTGGAAGTCAAGCCGTGAACTGGCCTCGCAAAGCGAGCAGGTGAGCAAAAAGGTCGACGGATGGCCCTTCCCCCAAGCGCGCGACCAACTGCGTGCCGCCACGGAATACAACGCCAAGCTGGCGGCCGGCGGTCAGCCGGTCCTGGGCGAGGCGGTCGATCCATTCGACATCGCCAACGGCAGCAGCCAGGCTTCCAGCCAATCCGACTCCAAGGCATCCAAGGACGCCGAATACCAAAGTCTTCTGGATACCGGCAACGGGGTCATGGGAGCGGTCGAGATCCCGAAGATAGACGTCGATCTGCCTATCTACCACGGTACGGGGGAAGACCAGCTCGCCATGGGTGTCGGGCATTTGTACGGCACCAGCCTTCCCGTGGGCGGGACGAGCACGCACACCGTCATCACCGGCCATCGCGGACTGGTCAGGTCGCCCATGTTCACGCGGCTCGACGAGATGGTGAAGGGCGATTTCATCTACCTGAAGGTCATGGGCGAGACCTTGGCCTACCAGGTGGACGACATCAGCGTCATCAAACCGGATGACACGTCGAAGCTGCGCGTGGTCGACGGGCAGGATCGGATCACGCTGATGACGTGCACCCCGTATGGCGTGAACACGCACAGGCTGCTCGTGTCCGGACACAGGGTGGACATTCCCGAACCGGCACCCGACCCGACCGACCTGCATGATTGGCGGACCATCGGCATCTGGTCATGCGCAGGCATACTCACGGTCGGTTGGCTGCTGGTCTGGCTGGTCGGTCGGTTGCGTCACGGCGTATGGCGGCGCATGCGTCATGCAACCCGTATCTATGTCCACATCCAACGTTCCGGCCGGCAGGCGAGTGCGAAACATCGTTAAGGAGGCACGATGAGCAAGGATTTCACAAGAAAAGAAGTCGAATATCTACGGTCCGTTCCCGCAGTCAAAAAGGTCGCGAAGAACCGGATCACCTATGCGCGTGCATTCCAGTTGTACTGCATGGCCAGATATCTGCGGGGCGACGGGCCGACCGCGATTTTTCGCAGCGTAGGCCTCGATCCGGATGTCGTCGGGCGGAAACGCATCGAACGTTGCATCGCACGGTGGAAGCAGGATGAGCAGTTGATGGCGGAAGCACAGCAGATGAATCCCGATGCGGCACCCGACGTGCGTGACAGGATCATTCTGGTGCAATGCAGTCAGATCAAGGAACTGACGCAGCAACTGTCGGAATTGCAGAAGCGTCTCGCCGACCTCATCTACGAGGTGAATGCGCAGGATGCGGGAGCCCTGCCTACCGACGATTCCGATTCGCTCCGATAGACAAGCGGAAGGTGAGACCGCATGCAACGGTCATGCAGGTAACGTACTGAAACTTTTTTGGGAACGTTCACGGAAAATTTGGTGTCGTTGTTTCGGAAATCCCCTTAACGGGGTTTATGATGATTCTCGTCGGGCTGCAGCGACGATGGCTGTAGCCCCCGAACACAGTACCTTTGCTTAAAGGAGAGCACCTATGGTCTATCGCATGATTTTCAACCAGACCGCATACTTCGGCCGTGGCGCCATCAAGGAGATCCCGGGCGTCGCCAAGTCCCATGGCTTCACCAAGGCATTCATCGTCACCGATCCGGTACTGCTTGAAACCGGTACCGCCAAGAAGGTCACGGACGTGCTCGACGAGGCAGGCATGCCGTATGAGGTGTTCAGCAACGTCAAGCCGAACCCGCCGGTCGAATGCATTCAGGACGGCGTGGCCAAGTTCGCCGCATCCGGCGCCGACTTTCTGATCGGCCTGGGCGGTGGCTCCCCGCAGGACACCTGCAAGGGCATCGGCATCATCACCGCCAATCCGGAGTTCTCCGACGTGCTCTCGCTTGAGGGCGTAGCAGACACCAAGAACCCGTCCGTACCGATCTTCGGCGTGCCGACCACCGCCGGCACCGCGTCCGAAACCACCATCAACTATGTGGTCACCGACACGGCCAACAAGCGCAAGTTCGTGGCCGTCGACCCGCATGACATCCCGATCGTCGCCTTCGTGGACCCGGATCTGACCGATTCCATGCCGCGCGGACTCAAGGTCGCTACCGGCCTCGACGCCCTGACCCACGCCATCGAGGGATACATCACCCCGGGTGCGTGGAGCCTGTCCGACTGCCTGTCGATGCAGACCATCCGCATGATCGCCAAGAATCTCGCCAAGAGCGCCGACGGCGACATTCCGGCTGGCGAGCAGATGGCCTACGCCTCCTATATCACCGGCATGGCCTATTCCAACGTCGGCCTTGGCCTGGTGCACGGCATGGCCCACCCGCTGGGTGGCCGCCTCGGCGTGGCACACGGCGTGGCCAACGGCATTCTGTTGGCTCCGGTCATGGAATACAACAAGGACTTCACCGGAGAGAAGTACCGTGACATCGCCGATGCGTTCGGAGTCGAAGACGCCTACACCGGCGATCTCGACAAGGTGCGCGAAGAGGCCGTGCAGGCCGTACACCAGCTCACCGTCGACCTGAAGAACCCGACCACCATCTCCGAGGTCGGCGCCACCGAGGCCGATCTGGACGCGCTCGCCAACGACGCCTTCCACGACGTGTGCACGCCGGGCAATCCGCGCCAGGCCACGCAGGAAGACATCCTCGCCATCTACAAGAGCCTGATGTGAGCCCGATCCTCACGATATGAGCCGATCATGGCACGAATCGTGAGGATCCGACGTCGATAATCAATCGTGGCGCGTATCCCATGAATCCACCTCGAAAAAATTCGGGTGTGCCTTCACGGGATACGCGCCACGATTCCTTTGGACGGTCGGAATGCATGCATTCACGCCGGGATTGTGGGGCCGTAGGGGGATGGCGGCTTACTCGTGCTTTTCGCTCCACTCCTCATCGGTGGGAGTGTCATCATATAGCTCGCGGCCCTCCTGCTCGGCCAACTCCATCTGCTCGTTGATCCATGCGGCCTCGGCCGGATTGATGTCCGCCGTGTCAAGCACCTTCTGCCACACCGGATACAGCATATGCATCACCGGATAGAGCGCAGTGATGAGAATCTCCGGCTTATGCTTGCGCGAATGCTGCGGATGCGCATTGAACGTATTCTTGAACCGGCGCATATAGTTCAGGAACGACGTAGGGGAGGTGTCCATGCGGCGCGCGCTGATGCCGGCGATCATGCGCGGGCAATACACCGTCTTCATATCCTTGCCAAGCAGATGCAACGAAATATCGATATCCTCATGCATCACATCGGACTTGTCACGGCACACCTCACCGGCAATCGCATGCCATGCGGACGCACGCAACGCCATATTCGAACCAAACAGCAACGGCTGACCATCATCGGCCTTGTAAATGCGCCTACGGGTGGAATTGTCACTGCGAAGCCCGAAATGACGACTCGGCATATCGTAGTACATCACCGGACCGGTGGCGCCCATGGCCTCCGGATCCTCGGTGAAGATGCCGGCGACCACCTCGACCCAATCCGGACGGATCATGCAATCGGCATCGAAACGGCCCAGCACATCACCCGTAGCATGGTTCAGACCATAATCACGCGTGGGAATCAGCCCCTGCTCCTCATCCTGATGCAACAGGCGCACCGGAGCCTCGGGATGATCCTTCATGAACTGCTCGACCACGGCGACGGTCGAATCGGTGGAGCGGTTATCGACGACAATCACCTCATGCGGCATCACGGTCTGCCTAGTGGCGTTGAGCAGGCAATCGTTGATACGCTCCGCTTCATTCCATGCAGGGATGATAATTGAAACGTTCAGCATGCCTACAAGAATATGTGCCAGTCCGTACACGGTGCCTGTCGCTACAATAAGGAGCCATGAGCGAACGCGTACGGCACATGAATGAAACGACAGGCGAAACGACGGACGATACGATAGCTGCCGAAGCCACCACGAATACGGCGACAACCATGGCGGATGACGGGCAACGCTGGGATCTGGGCACCCTGTTCCCGGCGAAGGGCGATTCCAGAAGACCACCGGAATGGCTAGGACGCGCCCTGCTGTACATCGCCATCGCCATCGTAGTGTTCAGCTTCTGCTGGCGCTCCTGGGGGCAGATCGCGTATCTGGTCATGGACATCGTGGTATCCCTGTTCCTTGCGCTCGCAGTGGAACCGGTGGTGGTGCCGCTGGTCAAGCATGGCTGGAAACGCGCCTTCGCGTCGCTGTTCGCGCTGGTGCTGCTGGCGGTGATCCTATGTACGCTGTTCGGTCTGTTCGGCAACATGTTCGTGCAGCAGGTGATCGCCATGATCAACGGCCTGCCCGACCTGTACAAGCAGATCTGCGACTTCGTAAGTCAGTACACGAATTTTGAACTGCCGGAGATCAACAGCCTCGGCAGCGAGATCCTCAAGAACATACAGACCTCCTGGGTCACCGATTTCGCCGGCACGGCCCTGAGCACGGTATCCGGCCTGTTCTCCTTCCTGCTGAACCTCATGACCATCGTGATGACCACGTACTACATCTCCGCAGCAGGCCCGAAACTGCGTCGCGCCGCCTGCCAGTGGATGGCGCCGGCCGCACAGCGCCGCTTCCTGTTCGTCTGGACCGTCAGCCAGGGGCAGATCTCATCCTTCCTGTTTTCCCGCGCGATTCTCGCATTGCTCAACGCCACCTTCACCGCCATCTGCCTTGAGGTCCTGCATGTGCCGTATTGGCTGCCGTTGGCGCTGTTCTGCGGCGTCACCTCGCAGTTCATCCCGATGCTCGGCACCTATATCGGCGGTGCGCTGCCGGTGCTGTTCGCATGGGGCAACCGTGGCATCTGGTACGGCATCGCCGTACTTGCATTCATCTGCGTCTACCAGCAGATCGAAAACCTGATCTTCGCGCCGAAGATCTCGCAACGCACCATGAACATCAACGATGCCGTCGCCTTCCTCGCAGTGCTCGCCTTCGGTTCGCTGTTCGGCGCGCTCGGTGCATTCCTGGCGCTGCCTGTCACCGCTTCCATCCAGACCATCTTCCGTACCTACACCAAACGGTACGATCTGGTCGATTCCCCGCTGATGAACGATCCGGTTCCGGAAAAGAAGTCGAAGGTGGTGGAAGGCGCCGAGGCGATCAGCGAGCGTGTGCTGCATCACATACCGCGTGCCGTGCAGGGTTCCACCGCACATGTGCCGATTTCGGACGAGGTGCGTCAGCTGCAGGAACAGGCGTACAATATCAGCCCGTCAGATGGTTCGGATGAGGCTGACGATTCACAGACGGTCGCCATCCCGAAGAACGCGCTTTCCGCCCAAGGCGGCAGGCCGTTGAAGGGAACGGCCGACGCGGCCGACGCATCCGACGACAATCCGAGAAGTAGGTGGCGCTAAATGGTACTGCTGAGCGTACTGGACATAATCCTGATCGTCGTCGGCGGCGCGGGCATGGTCTATCAGGCGGTGTGCATTCTCATCTCCCTGTTCACCAAGCCGGTCAGGTTCCCCGAAGCCCCGATGGACAAGCGGTATGCCGTGCTGATCTCCGCACGCAATGAGGAGAACGTCATCGGCAATCTCATCACCTGCATCCAGACGCAGACCTATCCGAAGGAGCTCATCGATATTTGGCTGGTGGCCGACAACTGCACCGATGCCACCGCCGAAGTGGCGCGCGGCATGGGCTGCCATGTGATCGAACGGTTCGACCAGCAGCTCATCGGCAAAGGGTACGCGCTGACCTACCTGCTCGACCGGATGAACGCATCCGGTGCTTCCGACCCGTATGACGCCTTCTTCGTATTCGATGCCGACAACAAGCTTGACCGGAACTACTTCGAAGAGATGAACAAGGCGTTCCAGTCCGGCTTCAAGATCCTGACCAGCTACCGTAATTCCGTGAACCTGTCCGACAATTGGGTGTCTTCGGGTTCCGCATTGTGGTTCATCCGTGAATCACGATTCCTGAGCGCCTCGCGCATGTGGCTCGGCAACAGCTGCCACGTCGGCGGCACCGGCTTCATGTTCTCGCAGGAGATCATGCGCCGCAATAACGGGTGGAAGTTCCATCTGCTGACCGAAGACCTTGAATTCACCATGGACTCCGTGCTGCACGGCGATCGCATCGGCTATTGCGGCACCGCGATCCTGTACGACGAGCAGCCCGTCACCTTCTCGCAAAGCTGGCGTCAGCGCCTGCGGTGGAGCAAGGGGTTCCTGCAGGTGTTCCGCTACTATGGCCCGGCCCTGATCAAGCGGGCGATTCGCGAACGTGATTTTTCCGCCGTTGATTTCACGCTGCTGCTGTGCCCGTTCACCGTGCTCGGCATAGCCCGTATTCTGCTCGGCCTGCTGTTCGCGCTATGCGGATTCGTGACCTGGCAGAGTCAGCTCAACTCGCTTACCGGATGGACTTCCGGCATTGTGATGTCGGTGGTCGGCATGATGGGATTGGCGGCGTTGACCATCATCGTGGAACGCGATCATGTGGGAGCCACCAACAAGGAACTGTTCGCCTATGTGCTGAGCTTCCCGATCTACATGTTCAGCTATGTGCCGATCTCGTTCCAGGCGGTGTTCTCCAAGGCCGAGTGGAAGCCGATCGAGCACAAGGGCTGAAGTCCATCTGCCGAAGGGTCGCCTTCGCCATACATTGCGCTTTCCGTTATGCGCTGGACGACAACGTTTCGCTGATGGCATGATGTACGCCGTGCGTTCACCGTGGGCATAATGCGCAGCCGTTATGGGGCTGATAGGGTGGTGGCATGAGTTTAGACAATGTTTCCCCTTCTGTGGGATTTGCCCCGGCCGTTCCCCTGGATGGCTCTGCAGCGGTTTCGATTCGCGGCCTGTTCAAGCGTTTTGGGCAGAAGGTGGCCGTCAACGGATTGTCCCTCGACATTCCGGTGGGTTCCTTCTACGGATTGGTCGGACCGAACGGCGCCGGCAAGACGACCACGCTCAACATGGTGACCGGCCTGCTCGTGCCGGATGGCGGTGCGGCCATGATTCTCGGGCGTGACGTATGGCGCAATCTGAACGCAGTGAAGCGTTCCATCGGCGTGATGCCGCAACCGGACCAGATCTTCGACAGGCTGACGGGCCTGCAGCTGCTCGTCTATGCGGGTATGCTGCGCGGCATGAAACGCGACGAATCGATCAAACGTGCCAACGATCTGCTGGGGGCGTTCGACCTGACGGGTGCCGCGAACGTGATGGTCGCCGACTATTCGGCCGGTATGACCAAGAAAATCTGCCTGGCCAGCGCCATGATCCACAGTCCGCGCGTCCTGGTGCTCGATGAGCCGTTCGAATCGGTCGATCCGGTCTCCAGCGCGAATCTCAGGGACATTCTCATCGAATACGCCTCCACCGGCGGAACCGTCATCATCTCATCGCACGTCATGGCGCTTGTCGAGAAGATGTGCACGCATGTGGCCGTCATCAACAAGGGTCAGGTCTGCGCGGCCGGCACCGTGGAGCAGGTCGCGGCCGGCGAAGATCTCGAGGACCGTTTCCTGCAGCTGGTCGGCGGCCGTCATGCGGCGGCGCGACTGTCGTGGCTGGACGGTGGTGCGCAGTGAACGCCGTCGGTACCATCATGAGATTGCGTTGGGCGCTGATGCGGGCGACCATGCGCAAATCGACCATGATGCTCGTCAGCTACATCATCAGCGCGATATTCGGCGCCGGCGCAATCGTCGGTTCCGTGGCGTTGGGTCTTATGCTCGGTCCGCTCATCGGCGGCACCGACGGCATGATCTGGCAGATCCTACGCATGGTGATGGTGCTGTGCGGCGCCTTCACGACAGCCATCGTGATCATCGTGCAGATCATGTATTTCGGTCAGGGCACGGCCATGAATCCGCAGAAATTCGAACTGTACGGCATCGATGACCACACCTTGGTCAGCGGCCTGTTCCTCTCCGGTCTGACCGGTCTGGCTACGATCTGGGGCGTACTCGTCATGCTCGGCCTGGTGCCGATCTACCAGTCCGCGGGTGCCATCGGCATCGTGGCGGGCATCGTCGCCGTCCCATTGGCGATCATCACCATGATGGTGCTGTCGAAACTCGTGATCTCGCTGCTGACCACGTTGACGAATTCCAGCAGCGGCAAAAGCACGATTTCCATCATCACCATCCTGCTGTTCGTGCTGCTGTGCCAAGTTCCGGGTATGGCGATGAACAGCCAGGATCTGGATCATTTCAGCCTCAAGCCGTTCATGATGGTTGCGGACGTGTTCTCGTGGACGCCGTTGGGTGCGGCGTTCCAGCTGCCGTTCGACGTGGTCGCCGGTTCCTGGGGCTTTGCGGCGCTTCGCCTGCTGATACTCGTCGCCACATGGGTGGTGTGCTACCTCGGCTGCCTGTGGTGCCTGAAGAAGGACCGCACCATCGCCGGCTCCACCGCGCATGCCGTTTCCTCGAAGGGCATCGGCCTGTTCTCCACGATGCCGGATTCCCCGTCCGGCGCGATTTCGGCCCGTTTGCTCACCTACCTGCGCAGAGATCCGCGACAGGCGCCGATGATGTTCATGCCGTTGCTGTTCATCGTGGTGTTCACCATACAATCGCATGGCATAACCGCGATGGTATGGCAGTCGATCATCTGGGCGGGTCTCTTCCTGGTGCTGCTTGAAGGTAACGGCCTGTCCTATGACGGCCGGGGCTTCACCATGGAGGTGATCAGCGGCGTTCGCGGTGTGGATGACCGCCACGGCCGCGTGCGGGTCTATATGGTCATGCTGATCGCCTACATCGCGATACTGATGGTCATCGTCTATGCGATCACCGGCGACTGGCGCAGTACCGAAGGGCTGATCATGGGATTGGTCTTCGGCTGCATAAGCCTGTGTCTGGGATTCTGCGGACTGGGCTTGGCGGAAGTGGTCTCCTGCGTGTTCATGTACCCGGTACCGTCCATATCGCGCCCGTTCTCGTCGCCGCAGGGCAGGGTGGGAGCCCAGATGCTGTTCCCCTTCCTGCACATGTTCGGCATGATTCTGCTGTTGCTGCCCACCGGCATCGTTGCGTTGGCGCTGGGATTGACGGGCAATTGGGAGCTGTATTGGCTGTTGGCCCCTGTTTCGCTGGTCAACGGCATCGCCGCGCTTGCGATTGGTACATGGCTTGGCGGTAAGCTGTTGGAAGCTCGGATGCCGAGAATCCTCGCCACTTTGGATTCCTTCGCATCCCTGCAACAGTAAGGACGGATCTTTGTCGGATTGAGGGGGGAGCGGTCGGTGACGTGCAGAGCAGGAGCATTCCAGCAGAGGACGATTCGCCGCCGCGTCACCGTATTGCTTTCCGTGGCCGTCACCGCGGCATTGTGCCTGGGATATGTGGCAGGCGACCTGTATGACGTGTTGCCGGGCGTCCTGACGCTCAACGAGGTGGAACGTGCCACAACCGCGGAGCCCCGTACCGTAATGTCCGCTTCGAAGGTCGTCGGGAATCTGGATTCGTCGATCACCGTGGATGCCACCGCCGCACGGCGGCTTATCGACGAATTCGCCGCGACCGAGGGCATCGGCGGCGACTATTCCATCGCCATCGCCGACGCCAAGGGCGAGGTGGTGGCCGAAAGCGGCATCGACGAGACACGGGTGCCGGCTTCCACCATGAAAACGTTGACCGCATACGCCGTTGCGACCACACTCGACATGGGCAGCACCCTCGCCACGCAGACTTATGTGGAACAGAAACAGGACGGTACCGCGAATCTGGTACTCGTCGGCGGCGGTGACATGCTGCTTGGCGCGGGGAACAGCGATTCCGCGCACGTCAATGGGCGGGCGGGGCTCGGCACGCTGGCCAGCGACACCGCGCGGGCGCTGAAGCAGCGTGGCATCAGCGAGGTGACCCTGCGCTATGACGATTCGTTGTTCGGCGATGATCGTTGGCCGTCCGGCATCGCCGAACTCGACACCGAACACCTGTATTATGCGCCGGTCTCATCCATGGCCGTGGACGGCGCGCGGCAATGGGACGGCGCGAATCCGCAGAATCCCGATGTGTTCTCCACCTATCCCGCCTTGAGCATGCAGCCGGCGTTGGATGCCGTGCAGACGTTCCGGCAACGTTTGGAGGAGCAGGGCATCACCGTGCAGGGTGATGTCGAACAGGGCGTCGCACCGGCGGAAACCAGCCCGATCGCACAGGTGCAATCAGCCTCTCTGAGCGAGATCATGGCATTCATGCTGCGGCATTCCGACAACACCCTGGCCGAGGAATTCGGCCGTCTGCTGGCCATCGACAGAAAAACGGGCAATTCGCCGGCAGGCGCGGCCCGAGCGGTCAAGAGCGTTCTGGAACAGGCGGGAATCTCCACGAACGGATTGCGTATGATGAACTGCTCCGGCCTTGCGGAGGAATCCAAGGTCACCGTGCGCACGTTGCTTGAAGTGCAGCAGCGTAATCTCACCGCCGGGACCGGTGCCGCGGCTGCGGAAGGATTGTCCATCGTAGGATTCGTCGGCACCGCGGCCGACCGGCTGAACGACGCCTCCGAAGCGGGTCTGCTGCGTGTGAAGACCGGCAGTCTCGACGGTGTCACCGCCATGACCGGCAACGTGTCACGCACCCGCGGGGGAGCGCTGACCTTCGCCGTCATCGTCAACGATCCCGATGATATGCAGGCCGCGCGCGACGCCATCGACACGTTCATCGCCGGTTTGCCGAAACTGTGATGCCCCATGGTGTACTCCCCACGACTGCGTAAGGCCATAGGACAGCTTAACGCCGCGCTGGCCGACGCCGGATTCGGACTGCAGGACGCGCGGTTCGCGCGGCACGGCGAGCATGAACCGAATGCGGACGCGCCATTGATCATGGTCGCATGTTCCGGCGGACGGGATTCCATGGCGCTGGCGGCGGTCTGCGCAACCGTATGCGCCAGTCTGGGATTGCGCTGCGGTGCCATCATCATCGACCATCAACTGCAAAACGGTTCCGCCGAGGTGGCCGCAAAGACCGCCCGTCGTTGTGAGGCGCTGGGACTCGATCCGGTACGTGTGCGTGCCATCGAAGTGCACGGCAATGGGCAAGGCCTTGAAGCCGCAGCCAGGGAAGCCCGATATGCCGCCATCGTCGAGGAATGCTCCGATGCTGCGGCCGTGCTGTTGGCGCATACGAAGAACGATCAGGCCGAAACCGTGCTCATCGGACTGCTGCGTTCGGCAGGGCTTGACGCCATCGCCGGCATGGAAGGCTCGTTCAGTCGTGACGGTGTGACGTTCCTGCGCCCTTGGCTGGACGTGACGAGGGAGGAGACCACCGGCATCTGCGAGGATCTGGGGCTCGAATGGTGGGACGATCCGACCAACGGTCCCGACACGATCCGGGAAGACGGTTTGCCGCCGAACGGCCCATTGCCGGCGAACTATCCGTTACGCTCACGCGTACGGCACGATCTGATGCCGTATCTGCAACGTTTCGCAGGGGGCGATGTCGTTTCGCGGCTTTCAATCGGCGCGGGACTTGCGCAGACCGACAGGGATTATCTCAACAAGCGGGCGCAGGAGATCGCCGAACGGGCGGTGACGTTCAGCGAAGACCAGGTGCGGTTCAGCGTCGGCGTACTGCAATCGCAGCATGAGGCGATTCGACTGCGCGTCATCGCCCACGCACTCGGCCGGGCCGGCATCGCATGCTCCGCACGGCATGTCAGGCAGATCGACCGGCTTATCACCGACTGGCATGGCCAGCACGGTGTGGCACTTCCCAGCGGATATTCAGCCAATCGCCAGAAACACGTCATTCGCGTGTGCCAAGATGGTGGGCATGCGAATCGCTGACGTGCAAGAAGACATTGATCATGAACTGATCACCAAGGAACAGATTGAAGATATCATCAACCGTGCTGCGGCCCAAGCCAGTGAAGACTATCGTGGCAGAAATCCGTTGCTGGTGTGCGTGCTCAAAGGCGCGGTGAATACGATCGCCGCCTTCGCGCAGGCCATGAGCATTCCGGTGCAGATGGATTTCATGAGCCTGTCAAGCTACGGTTCAGGCACCGAATCAAGCGGTACGATCACCGTTCGTCAGGATCTGTCGACCGACGTGCGTGGCCGGCATGTGCTGATCGTCGAGGACATCATCGATTCCGGCATCACGCTGTCGTGGCTCGTCGACGAGCTGAAGCGCCGCGGCGCCGCTTCCGTGGAAATCTTTGCGCTGCTGGAAAAGCCCGCCCGCCGAAAGGTGGATGTGGATGTGAAATATAAGGGATATGAGATTCCCGATGAATTCGTGGTCGGCTTCGGTCTGGATTATGACGAGCGCTACCGCAATCTCGATTCGATTGCGGTGCTGAAGCCGGCAGTCTACCAAGGAGGTCAGGCATGAGTTTTCCTTCAGGCCAGCCACCGCAGAACAACGGCGGCAATTCGAATCGTCCGAACAACGGTAATCCGTTTACCAATCCGTTCGGCCACGGCAACAACGATGGCGGCAATGGTCCCCGTCCGTTCTGGCAGTCCCCGTGGCTGTGGGTGGTGGTCGTGGCGCTGCTCGCCGTGACGATGTTCCAGCTGTTCGCTGGCACCGGATCGCAAACCATCGACACCAAGGACGGTATGCAGATCCTCAACGGCGGCAACGTCGAATATGCGCAGATCGTCGACAATACGCAGCAGGTCAAGCTCAAGCTGAAGTCCGACTATTCGGCCACCGATCCGACGACCGGCAAGGTCAAGAACTACGGCAAGAACGTGCAGTTCTACTACACGTACGCCCAGAGCGCCGCCGTGGTCAAGGCCGTGCAGAAGGCCGACCCGACCCAGGGGTGGACGGCGACCATGCAGCAGACCAGCGTCTGGACGTATCTGATCACTTCGATTCTGCCGTTCATCATCGTCTTCGCGCTGTTCTGGTTCCTGATGAGCCGCATGGGCGGTGCCGGCGGCATGTTCGGCATGGGCGGCAAGAAGAACAGCGGCAAGCTGCTCGAAGGTCAGACCCCGACCACCAAGTTCTCCGACGTGGCAGGCGAGGATGCCGCCGTGCAGGAAGTCGAGGAGATCAAGGACTTCCTCAAGGATCCGTCCCGTTACAAGGCCTTGGGTGCCCGCATTCCACGTGGCGTGCTGCTGTACGGCCCTCCGGGCACCGGTAAGACGTTGCTGGCGCGAGCCATCGCAGGCGAGGCCGGCGTACCGTTCTACTCCATGGCGGGCTCCGACTTCGTGGAGATGTTCGTCGGTCTCGGCGCATCCCGCGTGCGTGACCTGTTCGACGAAGCCAAGAAGAACGCTCCGGCCATCATCTTCATCGATGAGATCGATGCGGTCGGCCGCAAGCGTGGCGGTTCCGGTATGAGCGGCGGTCACGACGAACGCGAGCAGACCCTGAATCAGCTACTTGTCGAAATGGACGGCTTCAACAACGACACCAACCTGATCATCATCGCCGCGACCAACCGTCCCGACGTGCTTGATCCGGCATTGTTGCGCCCGGGTCGTTTCGACCGCCAGGTGGCCGTGGAAGCGCCTGATCTGGAAGGCCGTGAGGCCATTCTGAAGGTGCACGCCAAGGGCAAGCCGTTCGTGCCGGACGTCGATCTGCACATGATCGCCGTGCGTACGCCGGGCTTCACCGGCGCCGATCTGGCCAACGTGCTCAACGAGGCCGCATTGCTGTGCGCCCGTGCCGGTGCCCAGCTGATCGACAACCGTGCCATCGACGAGGCCATCGACCGTGTCCAGGCCGGCCCGAAGCGCCGTTCCAAGGGTATGGCTCTCGAGGAATTGCGCAACACCGCCTACCATGAGGGTGGTCACGCCTTGGTTGCCGCCGCCATGAACGACACCGATCCGGTCACCAAGGTCACCATTCTGCCGCGTGGCCGTGCGCTCGGCTACACCGCCGTGATGCCGACCGAGGACCGCTACTCCATGTCGCGTAACCAGCTGCTCGACCAGATGGCTTACGCCATGGGTGGCCGCACCGCCGAAGAGGTCGTGTTCCACGATCCGACCACCGGCGCCTCCAACGACATCGAGAAGGCGACGAACATCGCCCGCCAGATGGTGCTCGACTACGGCTTCTCATCCAAGCTGGGTGCCATCAAGTGGTCCGACGACGAACAGGGCGATCTGGGATCCCTTAATCACAAGTATTCCGGCCGCACCGCCGAAATCATCGACGAGGAGGTGCTGAAGCTCGTCGAAACGGCGCATACCGAAGCGTGGAACGTCATCAACGAGAACCGTGACATCCTCGACGAGCTGGTACGTCAGCTGCTCGTCAAGGAGACGCTCAACGAAAAGGAACTGGCCGCGATCTTCGCCAACATCAAGAAGGCGCCGAAGCGTGACGTATGGCTGAGCGACAACCAGCGGCCCGATTCGGACAAACCTCCGGTCGAGATTCCCGAATCCCTGAAGAAAAGCGCAGGATTGACCAACTGATGAGCGATACCGAAGCATTCGATACCATGCTTGACGACAAGGCCCGCGCCGCTCATGCGGCCGGGCCTGTCGGCTATGACGAGGAAGGCGTACGCCAGGCGGTACGCCTGTTCTTGCGATCCATCGGTGAAGACCCGGATCGCGAAGGCCTGCTCGACACCCCCGATCGCATCGGCCGTGCATGCAGGGAATTGTTCGCCGGTCTGGGGCACGGTCCCGAAGAGGTACTGAAAACCAAGTTCAAGGTCGACACCGACGAAATGGTGTTGGTGCGTGACATCGAGCTGTTCTCCGTATGCGAGCATCATCTGCTGCCGTTCCACGGCGTAGCCCATGTCGGCTACATTCCGTCGAATGGGCAGGTGGCGGGCCTCAGCAAGCTGGCCCGACTGGTGGAGTTGTACGCCCGGCGTCCGCAGGTGCAGGAACGCCTCACCCAGCAGGTCGCCGATGCGCTGATGACCGGCATCGAGGCTCGCGGCGTGATCGTGGTCACCGAATGCGATCACATGTGCATGGCCATGCGAGGCGTCAAGAAGCCACAGTCGCGTACCGTGACCTCCGCCGTGCGAGGCTGCATGCGAGATGCCGCCACAAGATCCGAGGCGATGAGCCTGATTCTGTCACAGCATTCGTGAGATGCCGCACAGGCCATATAACGGAAGGGGAAACATGGTGGCACAGGATATGAAGGCGATTCACGATAGCGAACGCACCCTGGTGATGGGCGTGCTCAACATCACCGAAGACTCGTTCTCAGACGGTGGATTGTGGCTCGATCCGGCAAAGGCCAAGGCACACGGCGAGGCGATGATGAAGGATGGGGCCGACATCATCGACATCGGAGCCGAATCCACCCGGCCCGGCGCCAAGCGCGTCAGCGAGGAAGACGAGAAGTCCCGTGTGCTGGGAGCCGTGGATGCGTTGGTTCCCGAAGGTGCCATACTGTCCATCGACACCACACGCGCCTCGGTGGCGTCGGCGGCACTGGAGCATGGCGCGCAGATCATCAACGACGTGTCGGGCGGACGGCTGGATGCCGAACTGCCCCACGTGGTGGCCGACCACCCCGAAAGCCTGTACATCGTACAGCATTGGCGCGGTTGGCTGGCCGGAGCGGCCGGCAATGTGCCTGACGCCGACACCTCCGTGTATGCGAACGGGGTGCTGAACGACGTGTATGACGAACTGATGGCGCAGGTCGACGCAGTGCTGAGCGTCGGCGTCAAACCGGAACAGGTCATCATTGATCCGGGCCTGGGCTTTTCCAAACCGGGCATCGAACATAATCTGCCGTTGCTGGCCGGACTGGAACGGTTCAATGCCACGGGCCATCCGGTGCTGGTCGGTGCTTCACGCAAGCGTTTCATCGGTGCGGTACTGGCCGCGGCGGGCGTCAGCGAACCGACCATGGCCGACAGGGACAACGCCACCGCCGCCATCAGCGCTTTGAGCGCCGAACATGGTGCCTGGGCGGTGCGTGTACATGACGTGGCCCGTACCCGCGACGCCATAGCCATCGGCAGCGCTTGGCGCACATACAGTAAGTAGTTCTTCCTCCCTCTGATGAGGCAATGACGGACGGAAAGGTTGGCATGGATCAGATTCGACTGACGGGAATTCGCGCGGCGGGTAAGCATGGCGTGCTTGATTTTGAGCATGAACGTGCGCAGACCTTCGTAGTGGACGCCACGCTGTCGCTCGACTTGGCACCCGCAGGCCGTTCCGACGCCCTTGACGACACCGTGGATTACGGTGCCATAGCCAAAGGTATCGTGGCCATCATCGAAGGCGAGCATGCCGATCTGATCGAAAGACTCGCCGCTCGCATCGCCGACATGATTCTGCAATATCCCGCGGTGCAACGTGCGGAAGTGACCGTGCACAAGCCGAACGCACCGATCGTCGTGCCGTTCGACGATGTCAGCGTCACCGTGGAACGCTCCCGTGAAACGGGCCGGGCCGAATCCGCCGACACGCATCATGCCATCATCGCCATGGGAGGCAATCAGGGTGATGTGCTCTCCACGCTACGCGATGCGGTGCGTTGCATCGACGGACTCGACTCCACTCAGGTCACCGGCATTTCGCCGCTATATCGCACCGACGCATGGGGCATGCCAGCGGGAACACCCGACTTCCGCAATGCGGTCGTTTCCGTCAACACCAAGCTGACCGCACCCGAACTGTTGGCCGGATTGCAACGCATCGAAGCCTCTCATGGCCGCGTGCGCACCGACCATTGGACTTCGCGTACGCTCGACCTTGACATCATCGACTTCGACGGCATCGTCAGCGACGATCCGAATCTGACATTGCCGCATCCGCGTGCGTGGCAGCGTGCCTTCGTGCTCGGCCCCTGGCTGGCATTGGATCCCGACGCCGAACTGGTCGGCGCGCATGCCGGATCCGTGGCACAACTATTGTTCGAATCCTCCGATCGGGAGCACATCAACGAGCTCGCCGAAGACTGGATGGTCGCCGATGACGCCGCTGCGTCTCCCGTTACCGGTTCCTGCCACGAGGAGCCGGCCTCTTTACAAACCGGAAGCGGTCAACATCGGATCGAATCCCCGGTACGATCCCGTCGAGCCGTAATCTCCATGGACAGCCCTTCCACCGATGCGGAACGGCGGTTCCGCAAGGCGATTGTGTCGATCGACGGCATCCCCGGCAATCAGGTGGAAGGCATTTCGCCGCTGTACCATGTCAGCCAACTTGACGGCAAGCCCGACAACATGGCCGCCGTCATGCAGATTTCCACACGCATGGGTGCGGCCGAACTGATCACAGTGCTCGGATCCATCGAAACATCGGTCGGCGGTAGCCTCGATCTCGATCTGATCGATATGGAAGGCGTCGTCAGCGACGAACCGAATTGCCAGGTGCCGTGGCCCACCGCCCGCAACCATGCGGCCGTACTCGCGCCGTGGCTCGACATGGATCCGGACGCCAGGCTTGGCGGAGATCCGGTGTCGTTCCTGCTGGCCATGGCTTCGGATACGTCGCAGGTCGGTCTGCTTACCGACAACTGGATTATTGGAGATACGCTATGAAGGCACGTCGCACCCCTTGGTGGCATTACGTTCTGGCCGCGATGCTCGGCCTGCTTGCCGGACTTGGTTTTGCGAAATACGGTGAGATCACCGGACTGCCGCTGGTCGGTGCGCCATGGGTGGTGCCGGTGGTGCTGATCGCATTGGGCATCATGGTGTTGGTTCTTGCGTTGCAGGTGCACAAATACACCACGAAGGATCTGCTCAAACGTGCGCAGCTGAAGCCGCTCGATCCGCAGAAAGCATTCGGCACGCTGGTGTCATGCAAGGCCATGGGATTGGCGGGAGCCGCATTGACCGGTTGGTATGGCGGGCAGATTCTGGCGAGCCTGCCTCATATGGAAGCGGAGTTCTACAGCCAGGCCGTCATCGAATGCGCGGTGGCGGCGGTGGCCTGCCTGATCGACATGATCATCGGCATCGTAGGCGAATGGCTGTGCCAGCTGCCGCCTATCGACGGCCCCGAAAATCCCAAGATCAGGGAAGCCGCCCAACGTCAACGCTATGCGGCGGCGGCCACCAAATCCTCCCACGTCCAATCATCCTGCTGAAAGGCGGAACCGCTTTCCGTAATTTCCCGAAGCGGTCTACCGCAGATCCTCTTGCGGCACGCGAATCATGGCCTCTTGCGCCATGCACGCCACCAGCGTGCCGTCCTGCGTATACACCTTCGCTTGGCCCAAGCCTCGTCCGTGCGCTGCGGTCGGCGTATCCTGCACGTACAGATGCCACTGGTTGATGTCGATGTCGCGGTACCACCACATCGAATGATCAATCGACGCGAACGAGATGCCCGGAGTGGCGATGCTCAGACCGGCACGACGCAGCACCGGCTCCAGCATGACCTGATCGCAACCCATGGCCAGCATCGCACGATGCATGACTTGTGGCACATCCACCTCGCCATCCGCCCTCATCCAAACCATCTGCTTGCCGGAATCCCTGCGGGCACTCTTCGTATCGGCCCCCAGCATGATGGTCTGCGTAACGTGCCGGATGTCGAACGGCGACTTCTGTGCATAATACTTGGCATACGACGACTGCTCCGCGTACGGTTCCATGATTTCCTTCGCGCTTGTCAGCGTCTCCGGATCCGGCACATCCTCGGGCATCGGATCGGCGAACTCGACACCCTCCTGACCATGCTCCTGGAAGCTGGCGATGGCGGTCAGAATCGAACCCTGCGCCTGCGTGACATTCACTCGACGGGCCGAGAAGGAACGACCGTCGCGAAGGTTTTCCACGTCGAACAACAGATCCTGATGAATATCGCCGGCCGATATGAAATAGCCATGAATCGAATTGGGCAATCGTGACGGATCCACCGTTTTCGATGCGGCGATCAGCGACTGCGCGATCACCTGACCGCCATAGACGCGTCCGGTGGGGAAGTACAGGCTTTCGCCGTTCACATACGTATGATCGCGGTAAGTGGAAGGCGTACCCAGCTTGAGCACTTTCGTCAGTCGCTGCAACGGTGTGACTTCTGGCTGTGGCATGAAGGGCCTCGATTCTTGTTCTGTTATGGTGCTACAAGTGCCGTAATGCCTTCGAGTCTATCGAGAAGCAGTAAATTTCATCGGATTGTTTTGTAACGACTGCGTGAGAAGAGTGAACGGCAGGTAATCGGCAAACGATTGAACAACGACAAAGGCACCACCCCCGTAACGAGGGATGGTGCCTTGTCGAAATCCGCGCGTAACGCCGAAGCTATGCCGGCGGTGCGATTAGCGGGTCAGCTTGCGGTGCAGGCGGTGCGGGCGGGCCGCGTCCTCGCCGAGGCGGGCCACACGGTTCTCCTGATAGGCCTGGAAGTTGCCTTCGAACCAGTACCATTTGGCCGGGTTCTCGTCATCGCCCTCCCATGCGAGGATATGCGTGGCGACTCGGTCAAGGAACCAACGGTCGTGGGAGATCACCACGGCGCAACCCGGGAATGCGAGCAACGCGTTCTCGAGCGACTCCAAGGTTTCGACGTCGAGGTCATTGGTCGGTTCGTCGAGCAGCAGCAGGTTGCCGCCCTGCTTCAGGGTCAGGGCCAGGTTCAGACGATTGCGTTCGCCACCGGACAGCACGCCGGTGAGCTTCTGCTGATCGGAGCCCTTGAAGCCGAATGAGGCCACGTAGGCGCGGGTCGGCACTTCCACGCCGGCCACCTCGATGAAGTCAAGGCCGTCGGACACGGCTTCCCACAGGTTCTTGTTCGGGTCAAGGCCGGCACGGTTCTGGTCGACATAGCTGATCTGCACGGTGTCGCCGACCTTGAGCGAGCCGGAAGTCAACGGCTCGAGACCCACGATGGTCTTGAACAGGGTGGACTTGCCCACACCGTTCGGGCCGATCACGCCGACGATGCCGTTACGCGGCAGGGTGAAGCTCAGATCGTCGATGAGTACGCGGTCGCCGAACGCCTTATGGATATGCTCGGCTTCCAACACGGTGGAGCCCAGACGCGGGCCGGCCGGAATCTGGATTTCGGAGAAGTCGAGCTTCTTGTTGCTACGTGCCTCCTGCTCCATCTGGTCATAGCGTTCCAGACGGGCCTTGTTCTTGGCCTGACGGGCCTTCGGCGAGGAGCGCACCCAGTCGAGTTCGTTCTTCAGGCGCTTGGCGAGCTTGGCGTCCTTGGCGCCCTGAATCTCCATACGCTTGGCCTTGGTCTCCAAGTAAGTGGTGTAGTTGCCCTTATACGGGTACAGGTGACCGTGATCGACCTCGCAGATCCATTCGGCCACGTTGTCCATGAAGTAACGGTCGTGGGTGACGGCGATGACGGCACCCTTGTACTGGTGCAGGAACTGCTCCAGCCACAGGATCGACTCGGCATCGAGGTGGTTGGTGGGCTCGTCGAGCAGCAGCAGGTCCGGAGCTTCGAGCAACAGCTTGCACAGTGCCACACGGCGGCGTTCACCACCGGAGCATACGGTCACCGGAGTGTCCGGGTCCGGGCACTGCAGGGCGTCCATGGCCTGCTCGAGCTGGGAGTCGAGATCCCAGCCGTTGGCGGCGTCGATGTCGTTCTGCAGCTTGCCCATCTCTTCCATCAGGGAGTCGAAGTCGGCATCAGGATTGGCCATTTCCTCACCGATCTGATTGAAACGGGCCACCTTTTCGGCGATTTCGCCGAACGCCATCTTGATGTTCTCGCCGACGGTCTTGGTCTCGTCCAGCGGCGGCTCCTGCTGCAGGATGCCGACGGTGAATCCCGGGGTCAGATAGGCTTCGCCGTTGGAGACGGTGTCGATGCCGGCCATGATCTTGAGCAGCGTGGACTTGCCCATGCCGTTCGGGCCGACGACGCCGATCTTGGCGCCCGGCAGGAAGCTCAGGGTCACGTCATCGAGAATCACGCGGTCGCCGTAAGCCTTGCGGGCCTTGATCATCTGATAAATGAATTCAGCCAATGTTGTGTTCCATCCTTAAGAAACGTTGGAATTCCAGCGTGTTGCATGAGCAAGTCAACGGAAATCTCACGTTTGGAGGCCGGACCGTGCATCACGCAAAGTACCGTCCCTGATTATCCCATACCCCGTCTACACGCAGGAACCAATGTGTTGGATTGGTGGCCGGAGCTTCGGTCAGGCGGTCAGCGGGCCGAACAGGTGCTCATGCAGCGCAGGACGCATCACATTGTCGAAATCACCGGATTCCGGGCATTGCACGGCAACGACCAGTCCCTGCTTCGGCAGCACGGTGGTGATCTGGCCGTACGCACCGTCCGCACGATACGCGCCATCGTACGGTGACATCCAGAACTGATAGCCATAGCCGCATGTCCAGATATTGTCGTGCGGCGTTTCGATCTGCTGGCTTGATGCGGCGCTCACCCACGATTCACCTACGACGCGCGTGCCGTGCCATGCGCCGCCGTTCAGATAGACCTGTCCGAGTTTGAGCATGTCGGCCAGCGTCATGAACATGCCCGCGCCGGCGATGGGATGCCCTTGCGGATCGCACTCCCAGATCGGCCACCCCTGTTCGAGCCGCGAGAAGATCGTGCGATGCAGGTACTCGCCAAGGTGTTCGCCACAGGCCCGCTCAAGCATGCGGCCCGCCAGGTACGAATCGGCGGATGAATAGCAGAACGCACCGCCCGGCTCCACCTCGATTCGACGGGAGAACATGTATTTCAGATAATCCGGTGCTCCCACGCCGCCACGACGGTCGGGACTCATGAGATACGCATGGTTGAAGCCACTCGACATGGTCAGCAGGTGGCGCAGCGTGATGCGCCCCAACTCCGGCTGCGCGTCGGCCGGTACGTATTCGGGGAACGCGTCGACCAGTTTGCCATCGAGACTCAGTATTCCTTCTTCGACCGCGATGCCGATGGCCGTCGACACATAACTCTTCGTATGCGAATAGATGTTACGGCTCTGATCGGGCGTGAAATGCCTCTCGGCGACGATCCGCTCACCGTCAGCCAGCGCCACCGCCTCAATCGGCAGATCATCGCTGTCGACGAGATTCACGAAATCATTGAAGATGGTGACGGCGTCCATAAGAATCTCCTTTGATGCCACAGGGGAAGCACAGGAATGATTATAGTGACGTCAAACGATTTTCAGCGAGGATATCGTGTTGTCTGGGCGGGTCGCCGATGGTCGAGATCATACGTGGACGTCGTCGTCAAACGTGCAGGCCGGACGCTTGACGGTCGTCGGTGCGATCTTGCCCGGTGCGGGCATGCACTTCAGATGATAATTCCGGCGCAGTGATCGACCTCATGCTGAATGATCTGCGCGGTGAAACCGGTGAACGCGGCATGGCGTTCGCGGAATTTGCGGTCGAAATACGTCACCTCGATGCGTTGGTGGCGCACGGTGTGGCGTTCTCCTTGAAGGGAAAGGCATCCTTCGGAGGTGTCGAACGCGCCGTCCCTCGCGGTGATTTCGGGATTGAACATGATGAAGATGCGGCCGCCGAAATCCTCATCCACGAAGGCGATGATGCGCTTGGAGACGCCGATCATGTTCGCGGCCATACCGACGCAACTATTGCGGTGCGCGTCAAGGGTGTCCTTGAGGTCCTGAGCCACGGCAAGGTCCTCGTCCGTGTTCTGCGCGTCCCGGGACGGTTGTTCCAAAAACGGGATGGATGTCATGATCTCTCGCTGCATGCCCTATTCCTTCCTTCCGTGTGACGGATTTCCTCATTGTACGTACGGTGTAGTTCCCTATATCGCTTATAGATGGCGGGTCCACGTTGCGTTTAGGGTTAAAAACACAGAAAACGTACCCCCTAACCATAGGGTCTCGTGGATTATCCGCCATCTATAAGCGAGATGCTGTCAACGCTGGTAGGTCCAGCGCCCGCTTAGCATGGTACCGACTATGTGTTCGGGCATGGCCTGCATGGATTCCGGTTCATCGATGATGCTTGGGTCGCGGTCGAGCAGCACCAGATCGGCGTTGTCTCCGACCCGCAGATCCGTGCGCCCCTGTGCGGTGGACGATGCGAGGGCGTGTTCGAAGTCAAGGCACTGTTCCGGCTGGAACGGTTCCCGGTCGGAGCTTTCCGTACCGAACACGGCGGCGGAAATAGCCAACCATGGGTCGAGAGGCGCGACCGGCGCGTCGGAACCCATAAGAAGTTTCGTTCCGGCTTCGTGCAATGCGTTGAATGCGTAAGGAACCCCGGCCGGATTGCCCCAGAATCGAGTGATGACGTCGCGGTCATCCATGGCATGCTGCGGCTGGATGCTCGCGGCGAGACCAAGTTGCGCCAACCTCGGGATATCGCTTTGCTTAAGCATCTGGGCGTGCTCGATGGAACCATGGGCATGAGTACGCTCCGCGCAGTCGAGTACGATGGTGTTCGCCTTATCCCCGATGGCATGGCAGGCGATGTCGAAGCCATGCTCGGTGGCCAATCGCATGTAGGATTCGATCTGTTCCGGCGTATAACTCAAGGTTCCGAATGTTTCCGGAGTGACGCCTGAGTATGGTGTGGAACAGTAGGCGGAACGAGTGTTCAAGGATCCGTCCGAGATCATCTTCATCGCGCCGACATGCCCAAGGCCATGGCTTCCGGGAAGTTCGTCCCCTGTGTGCCATCCGTCATCGATGGCCTGCCGGAGGCGCTCCGGATACACGCCGGCCTGAACTCGAAGGCCATCAAGGCCCTGCGCGAATCGGTCGATCCAAGTGCCGATGTTTTCGGCCATTTCGTAGTCGCGGATACCGACCACACCTTTGCGTGCGGCGTCGAGCTCGGCGTTGCGTAGGAATCCCATCAGTTCACTGGCGGCGTTCGGCCCCTTGTCAAGCTTGCAGTAGGCGTCGAACCATTCCAGCTCCCCGACCAATCCAGATTCGTCGACGTGCACGCCAAGCTTTTCGGCGGCGGCGGAGTTCACCCAGCCGCAGTGCATGTCGGCGCTGGACAGGGCGACCGGCTGATTTCCCGTGACAGCGTCGATGGAAACCAGCGTCGGCTGCGCGTCATCGGCCCACAGGGAGTGTCTGAACCGCATGCCGACCACGTATTGGTCCGGATTGAGCGTGCCCTTCGCGCGCCGTGCGTCCAAATGTTCGCGGAGCATGTCGAGGGCCTCTTCGGCGCTGCGGGCCTCAATCAGATCCAATCGTCCCAGGGTGTACGACCACTGGGTGAAGTGCGTGTGGCGGTCCCATAGTCCGGGAATGACCCATGTGTTCGAGAAATCATCGGATGGGTTGACCTTGGCGATCCGACCATCTTCGATTTCGAGATCGACTGACGTGTCCGTGCCTACGAATCGTAGGCCTTTCAGACTTGTCTCCTTGCTCATGCGTCCTCTTTTCCGTTGAGTGGGCCCGTTGTGCCCACGATACCGTTCAACGATTCCGTGCGCCGTTCGTTATCCACTTATCCACAAGTTTTTAGGGGTCCGTAGACAGTGCATTGTCGGCTCCTTTACCTTTTGTGTATGAGCAATGGGGCACAGTATTCGGAGGAACTTGCGATGGCAAGGGCCCGAACCGTCGAACGATGCCTGGCGGCGCAGCGAAGGACCGGCAGGCAGTTGGTCTTCGCCTTGGGCACCGCATTGGATTTGCAGGGTATCGAGCGGCCCAGATATCCACATGGCAGTGGTCTCGCCGATGGGCTGTATGCGGTGATCGGAAGTAATGGTTCTCGTACGGTGTTGCGGGATGTGCGTCTGGTGCTCTGGCCCGGGCCGCAGAATCATGTCTCGGCTTATCCTGGCCGCTTGCGCTGTACCGACCCCGTGACGACTTGGGCGATGCATGCCAATCGGCTGGAAGACGAGGAACTGGTCGTGCTGGGGGATTCAATGATGCGGCGCAATGGGCGTTTGAAAAGGGCCGGGCTTGAGGATTTCCAGCTGTATGTCGACCGGCTTGATGATCTTGAGCGGTATGCTGACCTGAAAAGAACCCGGGCCATACGGGGGATCACAAAGATGAGAAGGGCCATCCGCCTGATGAGGGAGGATACGGATTCCTCTCAGGAGACGAGAACGAGAATCGCTCTGATGTGCTACGGACTTCCCTGCCCGGAAGTGAACCACCCCATCAGAATCGGAAGGTCTTCGCAGATGTTCCTTGCTGACATGGCTTATCCCGATTTGAAGGTCATCGTTGAATACGATGGTCGTCATCATGCCTCCCAATGGTTGGCGGATATCAAAAGGCGCGAGGCATTGGAGGATGAAGGGTGGCTGTATGTTCAGGTGACCGCCGAGAATCTCGCGGATGAGTCATCCCAGGAGATGTTGGCCGAACGTGTGGCCCAGAGGATGTCGCGGCATTCGGCCAAGCCGGTGAAATTGCGCGATCGAATGATCGTGAGGGAGATCGTTGACGGGCGTAGGAAGCACGGATGAATGGTTATCTTGCTTATAGATGGCGGATACCAGCCGGCATAGCCGGCTTAGGGGGTATCTTTCCTCTGTTTTATGTTTGCCGGTCGGTTGGTATCCGCCATCTATAAGCGAAATAGCGCTACCTTGAATCCATCTACTGTATGGAGGCTAGGGCCTGATCGAGATCGGCGATGATGTCGGCCGCGTTTTCGATGCCACAGCTCAGACGCACCAGATCGATGCCCACGCCGGCTTCCTCAAGCTGTTCGTCGGTAAGCTGACGATGCGTGGTGCCCGCCGGATACAGCGTGCAGCTGCGCGCATCGGCCACATGCGTGGCGATCGACACCATCTTCAGGTGGTCGAGGAATGCGGAGACCTTCTCGCGTCCGCCCGGCACGCCGAAGGAAATCACACCGCAAGTGCCGTTCGGCATGTACTTCTCGGCCAGCGCATGGTACTTGTCACCTTCGAGCCCCGGGTAGCTCACCCAGCTGATGCGCGAATCGGCATCCAGCCACCGGGCCACGGCCAGCGCGTTCGCGCAATGGCGTTCCATGCGTACGCCCAACGATTCCATGTGCATGCCCATGATCCACGAGCTGATCGGGGCCGGCGTGGAGCCGAAATCACGCATGAGCTGTGCGGTGGCCTTGGTGATGTAGGCCGCCTTGCCGAACTCCTTCGCGTAGGTCACGCCATGGTAGGACTCGTCCGGCGTGGTCAGGCCGGGGAACTTCTCCGCATGCGCCATCCAATCGAAGTTGCCGGAATCCACGATCGCGCCACCCACGCAGGAGCCATGGCCGTCCATGTATTTGGTGGTGGCGTGGGTCACGATGTCCACGCCGTATTCGAACGGTCGGCAGTTGATCGGCGTCGGGAAGGTGTTGTCGACGATCAGCGGCACGCCATGGCGGTGCGCGGCGCTCGCGAACTTCTCGAAATCCAATACGATAAGCGCCGGATTGGAAATGGATTCGCCGAACACGGCCTTGGTGTTCGGCCGGAACGCCTCCTCGAGCTCCTCCTCGGTGCATTCGGGACTCACGAACGTGCATTCGATGCCCATCTTGCGCATGGTCACGTTGATGAGATTGAAGGTTCCTCCGTAGATTGCGGAGGAGGCTACGATGTGGTCGCCGTTGTTGCAGATGTTGAACAAGGCGAAGAAGTTCGCTGCTTGGCCGGATGAGGTCAGCATCGCGGCGGCGCCGCCTTCCATCTCGCAGATTTTCGCGGCGATGGTGTCGTTGGTCGGATTCTGCAGGCGAGTATAGAAGTATCCGGCTTCGGATAGGTCGAACAGCCGGCTCATCTGTTCGCTGGATTGGTATTTGAAGGTCGTCGCCTGAATGATCGGTGGTGTGCGGGATTCGCCGTTGCCTGGCTGGTAGCCTCCCTGCACGCAGGTGGTGTCGACGTTTTCGTACATGGTATCAACTCCTTCGCGCATCTTCGCGGCATGTGTGATGCTGCAACAAACATGGCTACTTTAGCATTGCGCGGGCATTCGGCTGTTTTCCAACGGAAACGCCGGATAGTTCAGCGAATTGACAAATTTAGGTAGATGAATTTATTATGTACATCAAGACGGGCGGAAGTCCGCCGGGAAGAATGCTTTACCAAAGTAAAAACCAACAGCAAAGGAGCACCCCATGGGTCTGTGGGATATCGATAAGATTCCGTATGTCGGTCGCGAAAAGGGACCGCAGGAAGGTCTGGCTTTCCACTACTACGACGCCGATAAGGTCGTCGCCGGCAAGAAGATGAAGGATTGGCTGCGCTTCGGCGTCGCTTGGTGGCACACTTTCGATCAGGAGCTCGTCGATCCGTTCGGTACCGGCACCTCCCAGCGCCCGTGGTACGGCAAGTACTCCAATGCCATGGATCAGTCCCTGGCCAAGGTCGATTACGCCTTCGAGTTCTTCCAGAAGCTCGGCGTCGAATACTTCTGCTTCCATGATCGCGACATCGCTCCGGAAGGCGACACCCTGCGCGAGACCGACGCCAACCTCGACAAGATCGTCGACAAGATCGAGGAGAACATGAAGTCCACCGGCGTCAAGCTGCTGTGGAACACCTCCTCCCTGTTCACCAACCCGCGTTTCGTCTCCGGCGCCTCCACCTCTCCGTTCGCCGACATCTACGCATATTCCGGTGGCCAGCTGAAGCACTCCCTCGAGATCGCCAAGCGTCTGGGCGCCGAGAACTATGTGTTCTGGGGCGGCCGCGAAGGTTATGAGAACCTGTGGAACACCCAGATGAAGCGTGAGCAGGAGCACATGGCCAAGTTCTTCCACATGTGCCATGAGTATGCTCAGGAGATCGGCTTGGATGCCCAGTTCCTGATCGAACCGAAGGCCAAGGAGCCGACGATGCACCAGTACGACTTCGATGCATCCACCGCCATCGCCTTCCTGAAGACCTACGACATCGACTTCATGAAGCTGAATCTGGAAGGCAACCACGCCAACCTGGCCGGCCATACCTACCAGCACGAAATCCGTACCGCCCGTGAAGCCGGCGTGCTCGGCTCCCTCGACGCCAACCAGGGCGATAAGCTCATCGGCTGGGACATGGATGAGTTCCCGACCGACCTGTACGAGACCTCCACCGTCATGTGGGAAGTCCTCGCCGCTGGTCAGATCGGCCCTCACGGTGGCCTGAACTTCGACGCCAAGCCGCGCCGTACCTCCTTCTACGCCGAGGATCTGTTCCGCTCCCACATCGCTGGTATGGATTCCTTCGCCGCAGGCCTCCTGGTTGCCGCCAAGATGCACGAGGACAAGTTCATCGAGAACCTGCAGGCCGAGCGTTACAGCTCCTACGACTCCGGCATCGGCGCGACCATCGAAGACGGCACCGCGACCCTGGCTTCCCTCGAAGAGTACGCTCTGGACATCCCGCAGGCCAAGCTCATCGAGGCCACCAAGTCCGATCATCTTGAGTCCGTCAAGGCCACGATCAACAACTACATGGTCGAGGCTCTGGCCGAGGCCTGAGTTGAGGTCCGGGTTCGTCCGAACCCATGATTCATCACTGAATCGCACAGTCCGGCCCGACTGCAACGGGGCCGTGTAAGGCGAACCGGGGCATCGCGCCCCGGTTCCCTCCGATCTTTCTCTCCTGATACTCCTTCCAAGAAGGTCGCCTGCGGGGCAGCATAGCCCGCAGGCGATTTTCCGTTGTATGCATCACTTCGAGATGTTCGATTCTTTACCGCGAGATCCGTCCGCAAAGGCGCGAACCATGATGATTGCAGCAACAACCATCACCAATCCGATTCTCAGTGGCATGTATCCCGATCCAAGTTGGATCTGGGATGACCTTCGTGGGCAGGTCGTACTCGTCAATTCCTCATTCGAATGTGTTCCCGGTCTGCCGATCCATGTGTCCGAAGACCTTTCGCATTGGAACCATGTGGCCGATGCCATCGATGCCGATATGGCCCGACGTCTGCTGATTCCGTTCGTTGAGGATTCGGGTGGCGTCTATGCTCCGACCTTGCGCAGCATTGCGGGCAAATATGTGATCGCCTCCACGGTGGCCCGCATCGACATGGATAAGGCGATTGCGGCGGGGTGTGCACGGTCGGAACTGGATGATGCGATACGGTCCGCAGGTAATTTCATCATCGAAGCCGACGCGATTGAGGGACCTTGGCGTGGCCCGTTCTGGATTTCCGGTGCGGAGGGCATTGATCCGGATGTGTTCGAGGACCGGGACGGCAATGTGTATTGGACGCAGACCAGACCCGCCATTCATCCGCAGTGGGAGGGACAGACCGAAATCTGGACCCAACGCATTGATGCGGATTCCTGGTCATTACTCGAAGATGGGGCTCCGGCTGGCCGAGGGAAGACGATTATCTGGCGTGGATACGGTATGGAGGCGGTATGGGCCGAAGGGCCGCATTTGTACCGTATCGGTGATTACGTATATCTGCTGACGGCTGAGGGCGGTACAGGTTTCGAACACAGTGAGATGGCCATGCGGATGTATGCTCCAAATGGTTTGGCTGAAGCGTTCGCCAAGTATGAACGTATGGCCGTCGAAGTGGGGGAGCGGATACCGTCGGTGCGCGAAGGCGAACGGTGCTACTTGGGCAATGCGATTCGCGCGTTTCATGCCGATAGGAAGAATCCGATACTCACGCATCGCCATTGGGGCATGTTCGAACCGGTGCAATGCGTCGGTCATGCGGATTTGCTGCAGCACCCGCAATTCGGTTGGTGGATGGTGTGCCTGGGTGTGCGTGAGATTGCGGGCGAGACTCCGGGTGAGCTGCTGAGCTACTTGGGCAGGGAGAGCTTCGTCACTCCCGTGCGATGGGAGCATAATTCCGCTGATTGGAAGTCGCGAGGGGATGAGACTTCAATTTTGGCGGAGAATGACCCGGGTTGGCCGGTGACCGGTGCGGGCATCGGGCGCCTTCCCGACTCGATTACGATGGAATTGAGCGAGGAAGGGCATGCGCATATGGTCGCGCATGTCGGGCAGGCCGCCGCCGAATCGAAGGCAATGCTGCTTGATGTCCGGCAACACGTTTCGGATGAAGTTTTCATTCGCGGCGAGACGGCCGTGCGTTACCGAAGAATCGCGCAATTGCCATGTCTGATGCCGTTGCCGGAGTTCGGCTCTCTGGTGATCCGTCAGGATTCCGCCAATTATGCGACATTCACGTTGGCGGATGACGCCGTGATGTCCTTGCTTCATGTCGGTGACGGGCGGATCGTTCGTTCTCGAGTCGAACTGTCGGGCGTCCCGTTATCTCGCGTTATGGTCCGTTTTGCGGACAGTCGTCTTATGGTCATTGTGGCGGAAGACGTGCGGCCGGTTGGTGCCGGCTTGTTCCATGATGACGATTGTGCGGATGATGGTCGGGTTCTGGCCGAATTCGATGCGCGGTTCCTGAGTGCGGAATGGGCGGGTGGTTTTGTTGGCTGTATGGCGGGATTGTCCGATTAGGTCGAGGCATATGCGCGGGATGGCGCGGCTCGACCGTTCCGACCTGACTATTGGTTCAACTGCTGCGTGCTGTTACGCACCACCAGCGACGTGGGCATGATGACGTGCGGTTGCAGTACGTCATCGGTGGTCAGCGCTTCGACGAGCATGCGTACCGAGGCGCGAGCCATGTCCTGCAGAGGCTGTTTGACGGTGGTCAATGCCGGACCGAGGAAGGATGCCGTCTGCACGTCGTCGAAGCCGACGACCGACAAATCCTCCGGAATGCGTAGTCCGAGCTGTCTGGCAGCTTCGTACACGCCCATCGCTTGCAGGTCGCTGCCGGCGAAGATGGCGGTCGGCCTGTGTGGGTTTTCCAGTAGCGAGATGGCCTGCGCGTAACCTCCCGGGGTGGTGAAGTCGCCTTCGGTGATGAGTTCAGGGTCGGCGGAGATGCCGTGTTCCGCAAGGGCGGACGTGTATCCGTCGAGACGCGCTTTGGAGCACATCATTTCCTCCGGGCCGGTGATGATGCCGATACGTTGGTGCCCGAGGGCGAGCAGATGTCGGGTGGCGATCACGCCGCCGGTCCAATTGTCCGCCTGTACGGACAATGTGGCCGGATCCGGGTCTCCGAATGGGTCGAACAGAACGAAGGGAATGCCGCGGGAATGCAGTTTGTTCCGTTCGATGCGGGTCAAGTTGGAGAAAACGAGGATGGCGCCGGCGATTTGCCTGCGCAACATGTTGTCGATCCAGGTCGAGTCGGGATGCCGACGGTCGCCGCCCTCCGTGGTGATGACGCTGAGGTCATGCAGTTTGGCTTCCCGAATGGCGCCGCGCATGACTTCCAGGGCCCAGACGTTATCGAAGTCCTGGAAGACGATTTCGATGAGTTTTTGTTTTTTGCCGGTTGTCGCCTTGCGTGAATAGCCGTATTTTTTGAGGACGGCGTTGATGGTCTGTCTGGTTGCTTCGGATACGTCCGCACGTCCGTTGAGCGCCTTGGATACCGTGGCGAGGGAGTAGCCGGTTTCCTTGGCGATGTCGGCCAGTCTGATTGACTGTTTGCCATGTTCTGTTGCTTTACGAACCATGAGTGGGTCTCCTTCTGACATCATTCTATACGCTTGGAGAGCGAAAGTTTCGAATTACGGATTTCGAAACTTTCGGATTATGTGGATGTATTGGATTCGTTGAAATATCAACGATTTTTGAAGTTAGTTTGGTGAGTATATTAATTTGACTCGCAATATATTATTCAATTATCCTAGTGATACAACGAAATTAAAACGAAAATTTCGAGGCAAGATGAATCAAAGGCCGATTCCATCTTCCCAAGCTGATATGCGTTGCGAACGTTTCATCAGCTGTTCGCCAATCCATCGTTGATATGCGCTTTCGAAGCTTTCGTTCTTTCGATGCCGTCAGTATCGATGGCGATTCATAACAAGGAGAAGACAATGAAGTTCAAAACCGCTGCCGCGGCCGCACTGGCCGTGGCCACCATACTGGGCATGGGAGCCTGCGGCTCCACTGATTCCAGCTCCGGAGGAAAGACCGAAATTGTGGTGTGGGAGAATTCCACCACCGGTGACGGCAAGAAGTTCTGGGAAGACGCCGCTGCCGCTTATGAGAAGAAGAATCCCAACGTTCATATCAAGATCGAAGCCATTCAGAATGAAGATATGGATGGCAAGCTCCAGACGGCTTTGCAGGATCCTGATTCGGCGCCGGACGTCTTTCTTGCACGCGGCGGTCAAAAGTTGCGTGATGTAGTTGAGGCGGGCCAGGCGATGGACCTGACCGATAAGATTTCCGATACCGTTAAGACCCAGATGAAGACGGCACTTGCCGCGGATACCATCGATGGAAAGGTCTATGGTGTTCCGCAATCCGTGCTCCCCGGCGGAATCTGGTATTCCAAGGATTTGTTTGCCAAGGCCGGAATCACCGAGGTTCCGACGACTTGGAGCGAATTTGCGACGGCAGTGCAGAAACTCAAGGATGCAGGCATTACGCCGATTGCCGTAGGCGGCAAGGACGCTTGGCCCGCCGCGCATTGGTGGTACTGGTTCGCCCTTCGTGAGTGCTCGGCCGATACGTTTGAAAAGGCGCAGTCCACCAAGGATTTCAGTGATTCCTGCTGGACCAGAACGGGAGATGATGTTCAGAAGTTGCTTGATCTTGATGCATTCAATGATGGCTTTCTGACCACGTCGGCGCAACAGGGCGCAAGCTCATCCGCAGGTCTTCTTGCCAACCATATGGCTGCCATGGAGCTTATGGGAGGTTGGGAACCGGGTGTGGTCCGTGACCTCACTCCCGACAAGAAGGATATGGCGGATCTTGGGTATTTCGCTTTTCCCACCGTTGAAGGCGGACAGGGTGATCCCAGCGCGATTATGGGCGGTTCCGATGGCATGACCGTAGGCGCTTGGGCGCCTGAAGAGGCTGTCGATTTCCTGAATTTCATTTCGGAGAAGGAATGGCAGGAGAAGTTCGCCAAGGCATTTGCTACGATTCCAGCTTCTAAGGAGGCGCAGGATGCGGTGACCAGTGACGCATTGAAGCAGGTTTTGTCGGTGTACGACAATGCGTCTTCGGTCTCCATGTGGTTGGACACGGTGTTCGGACAGAACATCGGCAACGCCCTTAATGAGGGTGTGGTCAACATGATGGCCGGCAAAGGCAGCGCCGAAGACATCGTCAAGGGTGTTGAAAAAGCGGCCGCCAAAGGCTGACGATATCGACCGGATGTGGGGGCTTGCCGGAAGCTGGCAGGTCCCCACAGTGCAAAGAGGAGATTCCACCCATGTCAAAGCGTTGCGATCAAAGCGGGATTCGACCGAGTGGTCTGTCGGATACGGCTCGTAAGCATTTCGAGATTGGAGTGCTTTCGATTCCTGCCCTAGTGATGTTCCTCGGTTTTGTGATTCTTCCCGTGATTATGGCGGCATATTACGGCTTCTTTCGATGGAAGGGATATGGGAAGCCGCAGGTCAACGGCCAATTCGTCGGATTCGAGAATTACAGGATCATTCTCACGGATCCGAACTTTCAGGAGGCACTCGGCCATACGCTTTTCGTAGTCGTCGCTTCCTTGGTGATCCAAGGCCCCCTGGCCATTCTTTTCGCTCTCCTGCTGAACCAGAAATTTAAAGGCCGTGCTCTGATTCGGACCCTGATTTTCGTGCCATACGTCGTATCGGAAGTCATCGTTGGCACGGGTTGGAGCCTGATGCTGCAACCGACCGGCGCGGTGAATGCGGTATTGGCGAAATTCGGCATCAGCGGCGCTGATTGGATTGCCGATCCGAAGATAGCGATATGGACCCTTATGTTCATCATTTCGTGGAAGTATATCGGCTTTGCCGTCATTCTCATGATTGCCGGCATGCAGTCGATCCCTGAAGACCTGTATGAGGCGGCAAAAGTCGATGGTGCCGGATTCTGGCGGCAGCAATGGAGCATTACGCTGCCTCTGCTGGGGCCGACGATTCGTATGTGGGCCTTTATGTCCATCATCGGCTCCTTGCAGTTGTTCGATCTGGTGTACATCATCTGGGGACAGTACGTGTCATCGACCGCAGGCACCTCCACGATGGCGACATACATGGTTCGAGAGGGGCGCTTGGCGAATAACTACGGATATGGTTCCGCGGTGGCTGTGGTGATTTTCGTCATTTCCTTGGTCATCGCGCTGACATATCAGCATATTGTCATGAACCGTGATCTGGATGGCGCTTTGACGGATGACAAGCGCGGGAAACGTTCACGTGGAACAATCGTAACAAGCGAGGTGGCATGAGCATGACTACCGTATCCCAAACGAGCGGTCCGAACGCTCGGGGCAATACGCACGACCCGTATGCGTTGAGGAAATCGTCAAAGACTCCCTGGGGCCATCCCATTGTGTACGTTCTATCCCTTGTATTGGTTCTGATTTGCGTGACGCCGGTAGTGTATATCATCATCGGCGGTTTCCGAACGAATTCGCAAATCACGCGCGACCCCGCAGGGATGCCGAACCCGTGGAATTTTGAAAACTATAAGACGGTGTTCGCTTCGAACACGTTCTGGAGCGAACTGGTCAACTCGCTCATCGTCTCCTTGGGAACCATGGTGGGAGTCGTGGCCCTGGCGCTCATGGTAAGCTTTGTCATCGCACGGTACCGTTTCAGGCTCAATAAGGCCTTGTATTCACTGTTTGCTGCGGGAATGATGTTTCCGATCACGGTGGCCATCACACCGTTGTACCTCTTGCTGCGCAATCTGCACCTGATCAATAGCCACCTCGGCATTGTTCTGCCTCAGATTGCCTTCGGGCTTCCCCAGGCGATCATCATCATGGTTCCTTTTTTGAAATCGATTCCCTTGGAACTTGAGGAGGCCGCCGAACTTGATGGTTGCTCACGACTGGGATTCTTCTTTAGGATGGTGCTGCCGCTAAGTGGCCCCGGCGTGGCTACCGTGGCCATTCTGACGTTCGTCAGTAGTTGGAATGCGTATATGTTGCCGTTGTTCCTGCTCAATGATTCGAGCAAGTATACGTTGCCGTTGGGCGTTCAGATGTTCAGTTCGCAACATTCCGTGGACACTGCTCAGGTGCTGGCGTTCACGTCGCTTTCCATGATTCCCGCCTTGATCTGCTTCACGATCTTCCAGAAGAAAATCGTCGGCGGCCTTGCCGGCGCGGTCAAGGGCTGAGAGCGAAAGGAACCCTACCATTATGCAGATTTCCAACCCCGTACTCACCGGCTTCCACGCCGATCCGTCGATGATCCGAGTCGGCGACACCTACTACATTGCCAATTCCACCTTTGAATGGTTTCCTGGCGTGCGCCTGCACGAATCCAAGGATCTGGTGCATTGGAACACATTGCCCAGCCCGTTGAGTCGCGTCAGTCAGCTTGACATGAAGGGCAATCCATCATCCGGTGGGATCTGGGCTCCCGACCTGAGCTATGCGGATGGCAGATTCTGGCTCATCTACACCGACGTGAAGGTGGTCAACGGCGCATTCAAGGACTGCGTCAACTATCTGGTCACCGCCGACGACATCCGTGGGCCGTGGAGCGATCCGATCCGCATTAACGGCGTCGGCTTCGATTCCAGCCTGTTCCACGACGATGACGGGCGCAAGTACCTTGTGCAGCAGACTTGGGATTTCCGCGAATATCATCATTCGTTCAACGGCATCACGCTTACCGAATTCGATGTGGATGCCATGCGGCTCAAGCCGGAAACGGCACGAACGATCTGGGACGGTACCGCGGTGAAGGTGGTGGAAGGCCCGCACCTGTACAGGAAGGACGGTTGGTATTACCTGTTTGCGGCCGAAGGCGGCACCCAATATGAGCATCAGGAATCCGTGGCCCGCTCGCGTACGCTCGACGACCATTCCTTCGAGGCCATGCCTGACGGTCCGTTCATCGGTAACTACGACACTCCTGACTTCTACCTGCAAAAGCAGGGACATGGTGCGCTCGTGGACACGCCATCAGGGGAGTGGTATTACGCGTCCCTATGTGGTCGCCCGTGGCGTCATGCCACCGAACCGTCGCATGGCGTGCGCGGCTGGTGCACGCTTGGGCGCGAAACCTCCATTCAAAAGGTGGAGTGGGATGAGGATGGCTGGCCTCGCGTGGTCGGAGGCCGTGCAGGTCAACGGTATGTGGACGCTCCAAAGGATGCCATTGAAACCGCGGCTCCACCAAGTCGCGACGAACATGACGAATTCGAATCCGACATGCTTGGCGTGAACTGGAACACCGTACGTGTGCCGTTCACCGAGGCCATGGGCAGGGTCGGCGGCGGCAAACTGACGTTGCGAGGACAGGGATCCCTGTGCAATGCATTCGAACAGTCGATGGTGGCCCGCCGCTGGCAGGCGTTCGACTTCGATGCCGAGACGAAGGTGCGTTTCGACCCGAACAACTACATGCAGATGGCCGGACTGACGAACTATTACGACGACCTGTGCTGGTCATGGGCGTTCGTGACCTGGGATGAGGGACGCGGAACGCGCGTCATCGAAGTGGCGCAGAACGACTTCAACCAGTACACCTCGTTCCTCAAAGACAACGCCATCGAAGTACCTCGGGATGCCGAAGCCGTATGGCTGCGCACCAAGGTACGGACGGAATACTATTCCTACGAATACTCCTTCGACGGCGGGCATTTCACTGAGATTCCGGTGCGACTGGACGCTAAGATCCTCTCTGATGATTACGTCGTGCAGCGATATGGCGGCTTCTTCACCGGAGCATTCGTCGGCCTTGCCTGCGTGGACCTGTCCGGTTACGGCTTGACAGCCGAATTCGACTACTTCGACTACAAGGAACTGACTGACGGCGAATAGCTGTGGCTCTTCGAGGCGGCAGGCGGGAAATCGATACCTCTGCCGCCGATTCGCCAATTTGTTAGATGGTCGAAATAATATGTTGCGTGAACGCTCACAACATACGCGGGAAACGGAAGACGGGAGAGGATATGGCACGGGATGCGGAAGCGCTGATCAACTCTGACGAGGAACTGTCCAGACTGTTCGGCGGCAGGCCGACGCAGTACCGCAAGTCGAAGTCCCTGCCGAAATACACCGGTGAGGCGGCGCGTGTCTGTGCAAGGATCAATCGGATCTTCTTCGATGATCCGGATGAGGCATACCGCCTGTTCCACGAACTCATTCCGGAGGCGGGCGAAGGCGTGGAATTCACGCCGCCGTTCACGGTCGATTACGGCATCGGGCTCAGGATTGGCCGCGACACGTTCATCAACAAGGATTTCATGATTTGCGGCGGTGGCTATGTGACCATTGGCGAGAACTGCCTGATTGGTCCGCGCTGCACCATCGCCACCCCAAACCACGCCAAGGATGCCGCCACCCGCCTGGCCGGTTGGGAGTGCGCCTCGCCAGTCACCATCGGCAGCAACGTGTGGTTCGGCGCAAACGTGACCGTGACGCCGGGCGTGGCCATCGGCTCGAACTCCATCATCGGCGCCGGTTCCGTGGTGACGCATGACATTCCCGAAAATTCCATAGCCGTGGGTAATCCGGCTCGCGTGATCCGCGAGATTCCCGATCATGATCCCGCCTTCCGTGAGGTCGAAGGCATCATCTGACGTAGGAGTGGGGCGGAGGCTTCATGGTCAAGAGGGGTGCAAGGGCGGTATGTTGTCATATCCACCCCATGTCGGCGTGTTGCGATATTCGTAAAGTTTGCGCACTGATAAATATTTGAAAGGCATGAAACAGAAGATTGATATCGCTACTTTTGCAATGAGATAGCTGTTACTGAATCACCGCTTAGTAAGTTAGATGAATGCACTAAATTGCGCTGGAATTTCGGCGTTTCCAATGGAAATGGCGAAACAATATGTTTAATCAATGAACTAAGTGCTAGGATTGTTACTAGACCACATGAAAGAACATGTGGTTCTCAAGGAAGAGAAATCGCAAGATTCAGTTTCATCGGCGAAAGGAATCTCATGAACAAGTGGACCAAGACCATCGCTGCCGTTGCCGCAACCGCAATGCTCATCCCTCTGGCTGCCTGTGGAAGCTCCCGCAGCGGCAACTCCGGCTCCAGCTCATCCAAGGACGCTTCCGATGTGAACATCGGCATTTCCATGCCGGAGCAGATGCTCGAGCGTTGGAAGATCGACGGTTCCAACCTGAAGAAGCAGCTTGAAGGCTACGGCTACAAGGTCACCCTGCAGTATGCGGATGGCAAGACCGATCTGCAGACCTCCCAGATTCAGAACATGGCCAACAACGGCATGGATTACGTGGTCGTCGCATCCATCGATGGCACCTCCACCGGCGCGGCCTGCGAGCAGGCCCAGTCCAACGGCGCGAAGATCATCGCCTACGATCGCCTGATCATGAATACCGACGCCGTCGACTACTACGCCACCTTCTCGCTTGAGGAAGTCGGCAAGATGCAGGGCGAGTACATCGAAAAGGCCCTCGGCCTCAAGGACGGCAAGAAGGGCCCGTTCAACGTCGAGCTCATGGCCGGTTCCCCGACCGACAACAACGCGGGTTACTACTTCAAGGGCGCATGGTCCGTGCTCGGCAAGTACTACAAGTCCGGCGTGCTGCAGGCCAAGTCCGGCAAGGTTCCGGCCGACGAGACCGAATGGCAGTCCATCGGCATCGACAACTGGGATCGTCAGAAGGCCCAGAACGAAATGGAGAACCGCATCAACTCCTTCTACAACGACGGCACCAAGCTTGACGCGGTCCTCGCCCAGAACGACGCCGAGGCCCTCGGTACCGTGAACGCCGTCGAAGGCGCAGGCTGGGACTACTACCCGGTCATCACCGGTCAGGACGCCGAGAAGGCCAACGTTCAGGCCATCGTCAAGGGCAAGCAGTCCGAAACCGTGTACAAGGACACCCGCGAGCTGGCCAAGGCCACCGCGCAGATGATCAAGGACCTGGTCGACGGCAAGGAGCCGGAAGCCAAGGACACCTTCAACAACGGCACCAAGGATGTGCCGACCCAGCTGCTGACCCCGGTCTCCGTCGACAAGACCAACCTGAAGGAGGTCCTCGTGGATGGCGGTTACATCTCCGCCAAGGATGCGGGACTCGAGTAGCGGATCCTTACGGAACAAGACGAGCGCCGCGCCTGCACCGCGCCGGAGCGGCGCTCTCGTGTTTCCCGAAAGTCAGTAAGCAATCGTGAAGCAATGACGCAACGGAGGAGGTTGCTGTGGCTACCAATAATGACGTGATTCTGCAGATGAATCATATCGTCAAGCGTTTCGGCCCGGTCACTGCGCTCAAGGATGTGAATATCACCGTGAAACGTGGCCAGATATTCTCCATCTGCGGTGAAAACGGCGCCGGCAAATCGACGTTGATGAACGTGCTGTCGGGCGTGTACCCGTACGGCACCTATGAGGGCGATATCGTCTACGACGGCGAGACCTGCAAATTCAAGACCATTCGCGATTCCGAAAGCAAGGGTATCGTGATTATCCATCAGGAACTTGCCCTGGTGCCGTATATGTCGATCCAAGAGAACATCTTCCTGGGCAATCAGATCAAGAAGGGCATCGCCATCGACACCGACGCCCAGCGCAAGGAAGCCCTGCGCGTGATGAATCTGGTGGGACTCAACGAAAACCCGGACACCCTGATCGCCAACATCGGCGTCGGCAAGCAGCAGCTCGTCGAAATCGCCAAGGCCTTGACCAAGGATGTGCGGCTGCTCATTCTCGACGAGCCGACCGCGGCCCTGAATGATGAGGATTCCTTCAAACTGCTCGACCTGATCGACCAGTTGCGCAAGGAACACGGCATCACCGCCATCATCATCTCGCACAAGCTCAATGAGATCGCGGCCTCCGCCGATGCGGTGCAGGTCATTCGAGACGGCCAGACCATCAGCCATATCGACATCGACGCCGAACATCCGCTCGACCAGGATGCGTTGATCCGCGACATGGTCGGCCGTCCGCTGACCAACCGCTACCCGGACCACCAGTCGCATATCGGCGCCGAGATGTTCCGCATCGAGAACTGGAGGTGCCACCATCCGCTCGACGAGAACCGTCTCGTGTCCAAGGACGTGTGCATGAACGTACGCAAGGGCGAGATCGTGGGCGTCGCGGGCCTTGTCGGTGCCGGGCGCACCGAAACCATGATGAGCATGTTCGGCCACCAGTACGGAACCCACGCCACCGGCACACTGTATCTGGAAGGCAAGGAAGTGCACTTCCCGTCCGTGCGCAGCGCCATCGACAACGGTGTGGCGTACGCCACCGAGGACCGCAAGGTCTACGGCCTGAACCTTATGGATACCATCCGCGGCAACACTTCGCTGGCCAGCCTCAAGGCACTGAGCAGGTTCGGGGTGATCGATGAGACCCAGGAGAAGAAGGTCGCCGAAAAGTACCGCACCGAATTCCGCACCAAGGCGCCGACCATAGAAATGCCCTCGGGCAACCTCTCCGGAGGCAACCAGCAGAAGGTCGTGCTTGCGAAGTGGGTGGCCACCAATCCCAAGGTGCTGATTCTCGACGAACCGACGCGAGGCATCGACGTCGGCGCGAAATACGACATCTACGAGATCATCGACCAGCTTGCCGACGCGGGTTCGGCCGTGATCGTGGTCAGTTCGGAACTGCCGGAACTGCTCGGCATCTGCGACCGCATCTACACGATGTGCAACGGTACGATCACCGCCAATGTGGATGCCAAGAGCACCAATCAGGAGGAGCTGATGCGCTACATGACCGCCGAGGTTCCGATCGATCCGAGCAAGGTATACGCCTGAAAGCCTGAAATCCTCAAGTCCAATGACGGGCTTGAACCGTGACTTGAACCGTGAAAGGAAACGCATTCAAATGTCAGCTGCAAATTCCGCCGCCGTCAAGAAGGGCGACGACAAGGTAGAAACCCAGTCCCTCAAGGAGCTGCTGCTCGGTAACGCCCGCTCCTACGGCATCTTCTTCGCGCTGGTTGTGGTGATCATCGTATTCCAGATCCTCACCGGCGGCCGCCTGCTCAACCCGAACAACGTGGTCGCGCTGTTCCAGCAGAACGCCTACGTGCTCATCGCCGCGATAGGTATGCTGATGGTCATCATCGCCACCCACATCGATCTGTCCGTCGGCTCGGTGGTCGCCTTCATCGGCGGCATCGGCGCACTGGCCATGAAGAATTGGGGCCTGAACTGGTTCCTCGCCATCGTGCTGATGATCGTCATCGGTCTGGCCATCGGCGCATGGCATGGCTTCTGGGTCGCCTACGTCGGCGTTCCGGGCTTCGTCACCACCTTGGGCGGCATGCTGATCTTCCGTGGCCTCGCCACCGTCGTCGCCGGCGAATCCATTCCGGTCTCCGATCCGACCTTCCGCGCCATCTCCAAGGATTACCTGCCGAACGTCCTCGGATTCTGGGGAGACTTCTCCAGCAACGCAATCATCGTGGGAGTCGTCGCCATCGTGCTCGTCATCTGGATGCAGTTGCACAAGCGCAACAATGCCATCAAGAACGGCCTTCCGGTCCAGCCGATGAGCTTCGTGGTTCTCAAGCTGGTCATCGCCGTCGCGGCAATCGCCTACGTGACCTACCTGCTGGCCTGCTCCGGCAACGCCACCCAAGGCGGCATCCCGATCGTGATGCTCATCATCGGCGTGCTCATCGGCGTGTACTGGTTCGCACTGAACCGCACCGTCTACGGCCGTAACGTCTACGCCGTCGGCGGCAACCGCAAGGCGGCCATCCTTTCCGGCATCGACACCAAGGCGACCGATTTCAAGATCTTCTTGAACATGGGCTTCCTGACCTCCATCGCAGCCGTCATCACCCTGTCCCGACTGGCATCCGCAACCGCGCAGACCGGTATGGAGTTCGAGATGGACGCCATTGCGGCCTGCTTCATCGGCGGCACCGCGGTCACCGGCGGCATCGGCACCATCCCGGGCGCCATGGTCGGCGCTCTGATCATGGGCGTGCTGAACCAGGGCCTGTCCATCATGGGCGTTGACGCAGCCTGGGTCAAGACCATCAAGGGCCTGGTCGTGATCGCGGCTGTGGCCTACGATCTGGTCAGCAAGCGCAAGAAGGGCTGATTCCTCCTCCTCCGCAAGGCGTCGTCTCTCCTCTTGGAGGGGCGGCGCCTCTTTCGTTGCGTCCATAGGCAAATGAACAACCGCAACCCGTATGGATTGCGGTTTGCCGTTTTTTTTACTTGCGCCTGCGTTGTTTGGATTTCTTCGGCTCATAAGGCTTGAGAAAATCCCATTTGGAAACAAGGAAATTATGTACCGGTGGGATCTTGCCGATGCCGAAGCCTGCGAAAATGCCGCCAAGCATCGTCCATGTGGCCAGATCCTGTCCGGAGAACAGCAGCACGATGTACACGATGGCGATGATGAAGCACAGCAGTGAAGAGACGCGGCGTTGCCGTTCGGTCATCTTGCTGTTTTGCATCGGCATTGCGCCCAACAGCAGGCCCGAGGCCAGGCAGATTATGCCAAGCACCACGGCCATGGCGATGGATAGCGGAGAAGTCATCAACATTCCTTTCGTTACCTGACATCACTCGGCATCGTCGGAGGATTCGTCGGATTCCTCGGACTTGCCCTCATCATGCTGATGGCCTTGCGCAATCCACAGTTGCGCCGCGTTGAAGCCGGTATACAGCACCGCCACGGCGATGCAGATGATCAGGATGATGCTGGGGGCGGTCGTCAGCGTGCCGTCCTTCAGCGCGGAGGTGACGGACTGCGCCAGCCAGGCGATGCATGCGATGCAGGTCAGTGCGTAAAGCCTCATACGGAAGCCGTCGTTCATATTCCACCCGTCTTTCGAGTATATGTGCCGATGATAGTCGAAACGGGACGGTACGTCAGGTACCGCCCCGTTTCGAATGTGCGTCGTGTACGTTTCGGAGGATCAGCCGCGGGCCTTGGCGTAGGCCTCATAGACGGCTGGGGTCGGCTCGCCGGTTTCGACGCCGTCGATGGTGAGCTTCCATGCCGGTGGCTCGGTTTCGCCGGACAGCACCCAGGCGGCCTGGCGTGCGGCGCCGATGGCCACGTACTCGTCGGTGGCCGGACGGGTCACGTCCATGCCGAAGATACTTGGGGCGAGCGTGCGGATGGCCTCGGATTTCGCGCCGCCGCCGATAAGCAGGATGCGCTTGATCTCGGCGCCGAGGGAACGGATGAGCTCCAGGCAGTCACGCTGGGAGCACAGCAGGCCTTCGACGAAGGCGCGCGCCATGTTCTCCTTGGTGGTGTTGGCCAATGTCAGACCGGAAAGGGTGGCGGTCGCGTCCGGACGGTTCGGGGTGCGTTCGCCGTCGAAATACGGTACCAGGGTGATGCCGCCGGCCCCCGGTTCGGAGGCGAAGGCCAGCTTGGCCAGCTCGTCGTAGTCCACGCCGAGGGCTGCGCGGCCGGCATCGAGAATGCGGGAGCCGTTGATGGTGCAGGCGAGCGGCAGGTAATGGCCGGTGCAGTCGGCAAAGCCCGAGACGGCACCCGTCAGATCGTAGGTCGGGTTTTCGGAGATGGCTGCGGCCACGCCGGAGGTGCCGAGGGATACGGATACGTCACCGACCGCCATGCCCAGTCCCAGCGAAGCCATGGCGTTGTCGCCGCCGCCCGGTGCGATCAGGCATCCGCCGTCGACGTCTCCGCCTGCGATTGCGGGGGAGGCCTTGACTGCCGCCGCGTCGCGCGGTCCCAATACGGTCGGCAGGACGATGGCGTCGGCATGCGCCTTGGCGGACTGATTGCCTTCGGCCGGCTCGAGCACCATGGCGATCAGGTCGCGGCGGTATTCGCCGGAGGCGGCATCGTAATAGATGGTGCCGGAAGCGTCGGAACGGTCGGTGAACAGGGCGTCGAGATGGGCGTCCTCACCCTCGGCGACCGGGCCGTAGCCGGCGATGCGCCAGCTCAGCCAGTCGTGAGGCAGACAGACGGCCGCGATCTTCTTGGCGTTCTCAGGTTCGTTTTCCGCAACCCAGGCCACCTTGGTCAGCGTGTAGGAGGCGACGGGGGAGGAGCCGACGGCCTTGACCCAGCGTTGCTTGCCTCGGGCGATTGGATCTTCCGGTTCGCCGTCGACGGCCGGGGCGGCGCCCATCTTTTCGATCAGGGCGGCGGCCTGCGGAGCGGAGCTTACGTCATTCCACAGCATGGCGTCACGGATCACGTTGCCCTGCCTGTCCAGAATCACCATGCCATGCTGCTGTCCGCCGACGGCCAAGGCTTCGACGTCATCCAGTCCGCCGGCCTGTTCCGCGGCCTGAAGGAACGCATCCCACCAATATGAAGGGTCGATGGATGTGCCGTTTGGGTGCTTCGCCTGACCGAAACGCACCAGCTCTCCGGTTTCGGCGTCGGTCACGCGCACCTTGCAGGATTGGGTCGAGGTATCGACGCCGGCCACGAGTTTTCTGGTCATTATGCCTCCTTGCCGTGAGCCGTGCGTCATTGGACACGGACGTCGGCCACGCTCTATTAGTTAGATGAATGAACTATAATGTCCAGTGTACCATCATAAATTGGTTTGACTAACTGATTTGGTGTACTTTCCTTGCAAAGTCGCGTCGGGAAGGAGTGTCGATGACATCGCTGAGAAGAATCAACCAAGATGATCTGCGCAATCACAATCTCTCCGTGGTGCTCGACTCGCTATTGCGGGCCACGGATCAGCTCAGCCGTGCCGACCTCGCCAAGGAGACGGGGCTGACCAAAGCCACCATGTCGGTGCTGGTGTCGTTGCTGATGGACAACGGCGTACTGGAGGAGGGCGTGCCCGCCGGACAATCGCTATATGGCCGCCCAAGCATCCCGTTGCTGATCCGAGGCGGTCAGCTGTGCGGCATCGGCCTGCAGGTCAATACCGACGGCTACGGCATCGCCGTGCTCGACATCAACGGCACCACCGTGGACGAGCAGTGGGTGGATGCCGATATGACGAACGCCAATGCCGACGAAGTGTTCCGCAACCTTGATGAACTCGCAAAATCACAGGAGGCGTCACTTGACCGTATGGGGTATACGCTGGTCGGCTCGGGGCTCGCATTGCCGGGCCTGGTCACCGATGACCTTCGTCTGCTGGGAGCGCGCAACCTTGGTTGGGAGCAGCTTGACCTGAAGACCTTCGACGTGGTGCGCCGACTCAATCCGAAAGTCGACAACGAGGCAAATGCGGCCGCATTGGCGCAGATTCCCGGTTATGCCACGCAACGCAGGGGAATCGGACTGGTCGAACCGACTGACTCCTTCATCTACCTGTCCACCGATGTCGGCATCGGCGGCGCCGTGGTGCGTGACGGCCATGTGGTGCGGGGCGATCATGGGTTCGGCGGCGAACTCGGCCATGTGTCGGTGGATATGCGCGGACCGATCTGCCGTTGCGGTCGCCGCGGATGCCTGGAGGTGTACGCAGGCCGTCGGTCGATGGTCAGCGCGGCCGGCATCGCCAGCAGCGATGCCGCGGCCACGCGCGAATCGATCAACGAGCTGATCGACCATTGGCGCCAGCGCGACTCCAAAGCCGTGGCCGTGGTCGAGAAGGCCCTGGAGGCCATGGCCTCGGTGATTGCGTCGATCATCAACGTATGCGATATCGATACCGTGATGCTCGGTGGTCTATGGGCGCATTTCGAACCCGACCTGATCCGTCGGATCGGACGCATGGTGCGACCGCAGGCGCTGTCGTACCCTGAGGTGCAGGCCCGGGTGATGATGGCCGATGTCGTGGCGCGGCCGGCCCTGATCGGGGCCGCCGAAGTGGGTCTGCGCAACTTTGTGGACAATCCCCTGGAGTTTCTCGAACGGGAGTAGTCCACCCGTTTGCTAGACTAGGCAAGTTGGCATGTTCGCATGTTGCAACGTGGGGCGTTAGCTCAGTCGGTTAGAGCATCGGACTCATAATCCGCCGGTCCACGGTTCAAGCCCGTGACGCCCCACCATTCCCTCCGGGCATCGGTAGGCACGGTTTACCGCCGGCCAAGAAGCGCTCAGCGAACAGATGAGACAAAGTCCGGCCTTCTGCTATAATCCCAAAGGTTATCCGGTTCACGCTCTGCCATAGGGGCATTGCGACCCGGGTCCCCCGAATCTCTAGGAGACAATTATGCAGCAGGGTATTCATCCTGATTATCACGCAGTGCAGGTTACCTGCTCTTGCGGCAACACCTTCGTGACCCGTTCCACCGCCAAGAGCGATCATATGACCGTCGACGTGTGCTCGAGCTGCCACCCGTTCTATACCGGCAAGCAGAAGATCCTCGACACCGGTGGTCGCGTGGCCCGCTTCGAGAAGCGCTACGGCAAGAAGGCCAAGTGATTCTTATTGCCTAGGCAATGAAAACGCCAGCCCGTTATGGACTGGCGTTTTTTCGTTTCCGGGGCACCTTATATGATGAACGGGTTGAGTAGGTTTCGGCGACGCTGAAAAACCGTGAACAAGTCGCTGAAAATCATGAAGTAAAGAAAAGGCGTACATTGGCAGACGAACAGTTCCCCGCAGCGGTCACCGCGCTTGAGGAATACCGCAATATCGAACAGCAGATGGCCGAGCCGGAAGTCGCATCGGATCCCGACAAGATGCGCAAACTGGGTCGTCGCCATGCCGAGCTTGGCGCAATCGTCTCCGCCTACACCGCCTATAAGCAGACGAAGGATGATCTGGAGGCCGCCAAGGAAATGGCTTCCGAAGACCCGGACTTCGCCGAAGAAGCCAAGCGACTGGAAAACGAATTGCCGGAGATCGAGGAGAAGCTGCGCACCGCGTTGATTCCGCGCGATCCGGACGATGCCCGCGATACGATCATGGAGATCAAGGCCGGCACCGGCGGCGAGGAGGCCGCATTGTTCGCCGGCGACCTGCTGCGCATGTATATGAGGTATGCGGAGAAGCGTGGCTGGGCAGTGACCCTGCAAAGCGAGAACACCACCGAATTGGGCGGCGTCAAGGACGTTCAGCTGGCCATCCGCGCCAAGGGAACGCCTGCGCCGGAAGACGGCGTGTGGGCGTCGCTCAAGTATGAGGGCGGCGTGCACCGTGTGCAGCGTATCCCCGTGACCGAATCGCAGGGCCGCATCCAGACTTCCGCGGCCGGCGTAATCGTGTTCCCGGAAGCTGATGAGGATGACGATGAGATCGATATCGATCCGAAGGATCTCAAGATCGATATCTTCATGAGCTCCGGTCCGGGCGGACAGTCCGTGAACACCACCTATTCCGCGGTGCGTATGACGCACATTCCGACCGGCATCGTGGTGAGCATGCAGGATGAGAAAAGCCAGATCCAGAATCGTGCGTCCGCATTGCGCGTGCTCAAGAGCCGTCTGCTTGCCATGAAGCATGAGGAGGAAGCGGCCCAGGCCGCCGACATGCGTCATTCGCAGGTGCGTTCGCTGGACCGTTCCGAGCGTATTCGTACGTACAATTTCCCGGAGAATCGCATTGTCGATCACCGCACCAATTACAAGGCCTACAATCTTGACGCCGTGCTTGACGGCGATTTGCAGGCCGTAATCGACAGTGACATTCAGGCGGATGAGGCCGACCGTCTTGCCAATCAGAAGTAAGGGTTCGAGTGACTGACGTGGCGAAGCCCCTCCCCGCATCGGCGCGGTCGACCGGAGACGAGACCGTGGCGACCATCGTCCGCGGTGCCGCGGCCATGCTGCGCGCCGCAGGTGTGGATACACCCGAACATGATGCGAAACTGCTGTGCGCGGAGGCATTCGGCGTTGATCTGCAGAGCGTGAACAAAACCATGCTGCTGGGCGATGGGCTTCTCGGACTGGCCGAGGATCCCGTGAAACCGCTCGAAGCATTCCACGCGATGGTCGACCGTCGTGCCCGGCGCGAACCGCTGCAGCACATCACCGGCCATGCGCCGTTCCGCTATCTCGACTTGAAGGTCGGTCCCGGTGTGTTCATCCCACGGCCGGAAACCGAGCTGATCGTGCAGGAAGGCATCGATTGGATCACCCGCAACGGCGGATACCATGCCCGTGTGGTCGACCTGTGCGCCGGCAGCGGCGCCATCGGTCTGGCCGTCGTCACGGAAGTGCCGGGCAGCGAGGTGTGGGCCGTGGAGAAAAGCGAGCGAACCGCCGAATGGACCCGGCGTAACCTCAATGAGACGGCCCAAGCGCATCCCAGCATCATCGGCAATTATCATCTGGAAATCGGCGATGCCACGCAGATGCCGACACTGCACCAACTGGACGGCACCATCGACATCGTGCTCACGAATCCTCCATATGTGCCGCTCAGCGAAATACCCGAACAGCCGGAAGTGCGCGACTATGATCCCGACATGGCGTTGTATGGCGGTTCCGCCGATGGCACGCTGATTCCCGAACGCATCATCCTACGCGCAGGCAAACTGCTGCGACCAGGCGGTCTGCTGGTCATGGAACACGACATTTCACAGGGCGAGCGTCTGGCCGCCTATGCGAACGCGCACGGCTTCGCCAACACCCGGGTACGCAACGACTACACCGGCAGACCCCGATATCTTATTTCGGGAAAATCGTGACAATTCCGCAGAACCGTACTATAACGGACTGCGCTTGGTAGACGAGAAGGGAACGAACGGCACATGAGATTCAAATATGCCGAAAGGCTGGCCGTGCTATGTCTCGCAGCGGCGACGACGCTGTCCGTATCCGCCTGTTCCGGCGGCAACATGTATGCGTCAAGCAACGACAGCAGCAGCATCGCGGACAACGATGTGATCACCATCGGATCGGTCACCACCAATTCCGGTGCAGCCGCCGCCTATGGCGAATCCGAAGTCAGCGGCTTCAAGCTTGCGATCAAGGAAATCAACGAGAACGGCGGCATTTTCGGCAAGCAGGTCAAGCTTGAATCCATGGACGACAAGGGCGACGTCATCGAAGCGTCCAATGCGTTCAACCGTCTGGCAGGCGAGAAGAACGTCATTGCGGTGCTGGGACCGACCATCTCGTCGACCTCCGGAGCCGTGGCGCCGCTGGCCGACCAGAATCAGATGCCATCCATCGCACCTGCCGCCACCGCCGACTCCGTGGAAACCGGCGGATACCTGTTCCGTACATGCTTCAAAGACTCCTATCAGGGCGAAATCGCGGCCAAGTACGCCGCCGAGACCCTGAAAGTCAAGAAGGTGGCCGTACTCTACGGCACCGGTGATCCCTATTCCTCCGGTGTGGGCAAAGCATTCGTGGCAGCCGCAAAGCAAGCCGGGCTTCAGGTCGTGGCCGAAGAGAACTCCTCCAGCACCGACGATACCGAATACTCGTCACAGCTGCAGAAAATCGAGGCGTCCGGAGCTGAATTCCTGTACGCGCCGTACTATTACTCCGCCGTTGGTCCGTATATCGTGCCGCAGGCGCGCTCCGTCGGCTACGACGGCTACATCATGGGACCCGATGGCTATGACGGCTTGAAGACCACCGGCAACAAGGCTCGTTACGATAAGGTGCTCTACACCACACACTATTCACCGGACGACAAGTCCAACAAGAAGGTGCAGCGGTTCATCACATCGTACAAGGCCGCCAACAACGGCGAGTCGCCGAACACCTTCACCGCGCTCGGATACGATTCCGTCTACATGTTCAAGCAGGCCATTGAGCAGGCAGGCGAACACGCCACCCGCACCGACATCCGCAACGCCATCGCCGGCATGAACTTCTCCGGCGTCACCGGCGCATTCACGCTTGACAAGCACGGCTCCCCGAAGAAATCGGTCATCGTGCTGGAAATGAAGAACGGCTCACCGACCTACAAAGACACTATTCAGCCGGCCGAATAAGCCGCATAACGCAACAAGAAAGGGGGAATGATGGGCGATCAGATCATCATGTTCATCAGTCAGATCTTCAACGGTCTGAAAATCGGCAGCGTGTATTCGCTGGTGGCATTGGGCTACACCATGGTCTACGGCATCATCCGACTGATCAACTTCGCGCACGGCGACTTCATCATGGTCGGCTCCTACGTGCTCATGCTTACCATTCCGTTCATCCTCGCCTGCGGTCTTCCCGCATGGCTTGCCGTCGTTCCTGCGATTCTCGTATGCGTGGCCGTCGGCGTGATCGTCGAAAAGGCCGCCTACAAGCCGGTGCGCGAAAAGGGCAACAACATGACCGCCCTGATTACCGCCATCGCCATGAGCCTATTGCTGGAAAACGGCTCCCAGGCGATTTTCGGCGCCGACTATCAGACCGTGCCCACCGTCATCCAGATTCCGACCTTGGCGCTCGGTGGGCTCAAGATCGACGGTGCCACCATCCTGACGGTGCTGTTGGGCCTGGTCATCATGGTCGCGCTGCAGCTGTTCGTGACATACACCAAGCAAGGCAAAGCCATGCGCGCGGTCTCCGAAGACAAGGAAGCCTCGATTCTGATGGGCATCAACGTGAACTCCACCATCACCCTCACCTTCGCCATCGGCTCCGGTCTGGCCGCGGTGGCCTCGCTGATGTACTGCGTCTCGTATCCGCAGGTTTCCCCGATGATGGGCGCCATGCTGGGCCTGAAAGCCTTCGTCGCCGCGGTGCTCGGCGGCATCGGTTCCATTCCGGGCGCCATGGTGGGCGGTCTGGTGATCGGCGTGGTCGAAAGCCTCACCAAGGCGTATATCGGCACCATCACCGCTGGCGTGATCACATCGGCGTTCTCCGATGCCATCGTGTTCGGCATCCTGATCATCGTGCTGCTGGTCAAGCCGTCCGGTCTGATGGGTGAGCCGGAAAGCGAGAAGGTGTGATCATGAAGAAATCGATGCTTTCCATCAAGCAGTCGTATCTGGTATGCGCCATCGGCGTGGCGGTGCTGTTCGGCCTGCTCATGGCCGTGTGCGAAACCGGCGTGGCCTCGCTGTATGTCAAGGGCATCATCATGACCTGCTGCATTGCGGTGATCATGACCACGTCGCTGAACCTCACCATCGGCGTGCTCGGCCAGCTTACGCTCGGCTGCTGCGGATTCGAGGCGATCGGGGCCTATTCGGCGGCTTTGCTCAGCAAGTTACTCGTCGCCAACGGCGTGCAGATGGATGCGACGCTACGATTCCTGCTCGTCACCTTCGCGGGCGGTGTGGTTGCCTGCATCTTCGGCATCCTGGTCGGCATTCCGGCATTGCGACTGCACGGCGATTATCTTGCGATTATCACGCTCGGTTTCGGTGAGATCATCCGTGTGATCATCCAGAATCTGAAAGTGGCCGGAGGCAAGGGCCTGTCGGAAGGCCAGCAGGGACAGGCACTGATCGGCATCGACCGTCTTGCCAATCTGTATGTGGTCTTCTGGATCACCGTCGTGACCGTGGTGCTGCTGTTCATGTTCGCCCGTTCACGGTACGGCCGTGCGGTCAAGGCGATTCGCGACGATGAGATCGCGGCCGGCGCGTCCGGCATCAACATCACCTACCTGAAGGTTATGGTGTTTGCGATTTCCGCGTTCTTCGCGGGCATCGCGGGAGGTATCTTCGCGCAGTACATCGGCGCGTTGACGCCAAGCATGGCTGGCTGGCTGCAGTCGATCAACTACGTGATCATGGTGGTATTCGGCGGCATGGGATCACTCACCGGCTCCATCGTGGCCGCCGTGGGCCTGACGATTCTGCCTGAACTGCTGCGTGCCTTCTCCGAATACCGCATGCTGGTCTATTCGGTGGTGCTCGTGCTCATCATGGTGTTCCGTCCGCAGGGCATCTTCGGCAACTGGGAGTTCTCGCTGCCGAAACTCGTGAACAAGCTGTTCTATCCGTCGCGCATCAAGGCGCACGGCAGGTCCGCCACCGTGGCAAAGACCGCCGGGAGATCCTCCGATGACGCCGATGACAAGGAGGCGAAGGCATGAGCGAACCGATTCTGCGCGCCGAACACCTCGGCATCACCTTCGGAGGACTCAAAGCCGTCTCCGACTTCAACATGACCATCAACGCGGGCGAACTCGTCGGACTGATCGGCCCGAACGGCGCCGGCAAAACCACCGTGTTCAACCTGCTGACCGGCGTGTATCAGCCGACCGAAGGCGAATTCTTCCTCGACGGCAGGCGTATGAACGGCAAGAAAACGTATCAGGTGGTGCGTGCCGGCATCGCAAGGACCTTCCAGAACATTCGTCTGTTCGACAAGATGACCGTGGAGGAGAACGTGCTTGTCGCGTTCGACCAATCCTTCACGTATCGGTTGGGCGGTGCGATCTTCCGAACGCCGAAGTTCTGGAAGCAGGAGCGTGACATGCATGCCAAGGCCATCGACCTGCTGCGCATCTTCGGTCTGGAAGGTCTGGCCAACACCGAAGCGGCGAATCTGCCGTACGGTGCGCAACGCAAGCTGGAAATCGCGCGTGCGCTGGCGACCGGCATGAAACTGCTGCTGCTCGACGAGCCTGCGGCCGGCATGAATCCTACGGAAACCGAAGATCTGCTGCACTGCATCAACGTGATCCGGGACCGTTTCGGCATTGCCATCCTGCTCATCGAACATGACATGAGTCTCGTCATGAACGTGTGCCAGCGCATCCAGGTGCTCGACTACGGACGCACCATCGCATCGGGACTGCCCGAGGAAATCGCCAACGATCCGCAGGTGATTTCCGCGTATCTGGGTGCCGATGACACCGACGAAACCGCCGAGGGGAGGGAAGCCTGATGCTGGAAATCAAGAATCTGAGCGTCTCCTACGGGGCGATCGAAGCGGTCAAAGACATCAGCCTTACCGTGGACGACGGTGAGATCGTATCGCTGATCGGCGCGAACGGCGCCGGTAAAACGACCACGTTGCACACCATCACGGGCCTGACTCCGGCACAATCCGGCTCCGTGATGTTCAATGGCGTTGACCTGCTCAAAACGCACGGCAACAAGATCGTGACCCTTGGCATGGCGCACATTCCTGAAGGCCGCCACGTGTTCACGCGCATGAGTGTGCAGGAGAATCTCGAGATGGGTGCCTTCAGCCTGAAGGACCGCTCCCACATGGCCGCCGACCTGAACATGGTGTTCGACTACTTCCCGCGACTGAAGGAACGCCGTAACCAGCTGGCCGGTACGCTGTCCGGCGGCGAGCAGCAGATGCTGGCCATGGGGCGTGCGTTGATGAGCCATCCGAACACGATTCTGATGGACGAGCCGTCGATGGGTCTGTCGCCGAAGCTGGTCAAGGAGATCTTCGCCATCATCCGCAAGCTTCATGACGAAGGAATCACCGTACTGTTGGTCGAGCAGAACGCGAAAATGGCGCTATCGATCGCCGATCGTGCATATGTGCTCGAAACCGGGCGCATCACCATGGAAGGCGATGCACAGGATCTGCTGCATGACGAGCAGGTACGCAAGGCCTATCTTGGTGCGTAATGTTCTGCCTTACAATAGTGAGGTCGACAAGGCTATGAGGGAGGTGTCATGAGCGAGGTTCGCACAATTACGGACGAATCCCTGGCCCAGGCCGTCGAAATCATACGTGACGGCGGATTGATCGTGATTCCTACGGATACGGTGTATGGCGTCGCCTGCGATCCACGCAACGTCGAGGCCATCAGGAAAATCTACATGGTCAAGCAGCGGCCGAAATACAAGCCGTTGCAGGTGCTGTTGGCTTCAATCGACGGTCTGGACGCGCTTCGGCTCGATCTTCCGGTGCCGTTGAACCGGCTGGCCGCCATGTTCATGCCGGGCGCGTTCTCGCCGATTGCCGAAGCGCGAGACAACTGTTCGCTGGCCACGATTCGCAGGGATCCGGCCACCGGCAAAACTACGCAGGGCGTACGCATTCCGAATTCCGCCGCCACATTGCGCATCCTGCGCGCAGTCGGCCCGCTGGCGGCAACCAGCGCAAACCGTTCCGGCGAGGAAAGCGCGCAGACCGTCGACGAGGCGGTCGAGGCCCTGGGCGATGCCGTCGACCTGTATCTCGATGGAGGGGCGACGCCAGGGCATGTGTCGTCCACGGTGGTCGCGGCCGATCCTCACGGACGCGACGGTATCTCGATCCTTCGAGAGGGAGTGATACGCGAAGCCGTGATCCGTAAGGCGCTGACCCTGAATGGCGGTGCATTGGACATATGAGAATCTACCTGTTCATCGCGGCCATCGCCGGCGGAGTCACCTATCTGATCACACCGTTGATTCGCCACGTCGCCATCGAAATCGGCGCCGTCGGAGAGGTGCGCGCACGCGACGTGCACACCATTCCGACGCCGCGGCTGGGCGGCCTCGGCATGCTCATGGGCTTTACGGTTTCCATGCTCTTCGCGTCGAAGATCCCGTTCATCGAAGTGTTGTTCGCGCAATCGAAGCAGGCGTGGGTGATTCTTGCCGGCGCGGTCATGATCAGCCTGCTCGGCATGGCCGACGACCTGTGGGATCTTGATTGGATGCTCAAACTTGCAGGGCAGCTGCTGATCTCCGTATTCGTGGCATGGGGCGGCCTGCAGATCATCTCGCTGCCATTGGGCTCGTTGGTGACGGCATCGCCGAGCCTCTCCATGGCCATCACCGCGTTCCTCATCGTCGCCTCCATCAATGCCGTGAATTTCGTAGATGGTCTTGACGGCCTCGCCTCCGGCATCGTCGCCATCGGTGGCATCGCATTCGCCATCTACTCGTATATCATCGCCCGGAATTCGCCGTCGTACGCGTCGATGGCGACGCTGATCGACATCGCCATGGTCGGCATGTGCGTCGGATTCATCCTGCATAACTGGCATCCTGCGAAACTGTTCATGGGCGATTCCGGTTCCATGCTGCTCGGCTATCTGATTACATGCGCATCCATCGTCATGACCGGCCGACTCGATCCGGCCACCATCCATGCCAGCATCTATCTGCCGGTATTCATGCCGATTCTGCTGCCGATTCTGGTATTGTTCCTGCCGATTCTCGACATGTGCCTGGCGATCGTACGGCGTGTGAGCAAAGGGCAATCGCCGATGCATCCTGACCGAATGCATCTGCATCACCGCATGTTGCGCATCGGTCATTCCGTGCAGGGAGCCGTGCTGATTCTGTGGGGCTGGGCTGCGCTGATCGCATTCGGTTCGATTATGACGTTGTTCTTCAAGGCGCAGCATGTGCTGATCGGTTTCCTGATTGCGACCGTATTGCTGACGATCGCCACGATGTATCCCTATCTGAAACATAGGATTCCGGAATTGCGCGAAGAGAACGCCCGGGCCGACGCACAGCATGCCAGGCACGACTGAGCCGCATCCGCGAATCCTGCGGAAACGATGCACCCCTATGAACGGCCACGGGGTTATGTGACGTACCGGCCTTACGATTGGTTTCCGTGTAGATTCCGTCGTGTCGCGCTAAGTCAGCACGCGTTCATATAGTGTGTCTATGGCTACAATTCCTGATATGAATGCAGATTCCACGTACGCTCCACTTCCACCGATTTTCGCTCAGCTTGGCCTCGCTTATGACGATGTGCTGTTGTTGCCGAACGAGACGGATGTCATTCCGTCCGAGGTGGACACCACCACTCATCTGACCCGTAACATCACGATGAAGGTTCCGACCATTTCCGCCGCCATGGATACCGTCACCGAGTCCGACATGGCCATTGCCATGGCTCGTAACGGCGGCATCGGCGTGCTGCACCGCAACCTCTCCATCGACGATCAGGCCGCTCAGGTCGATGTCGTCAAGCGTTCCGAATCCGGTATGATCAACAATCCGCTCACCGTGAGCCCGGATGTGACGCTGGCCGATCTCGACAAGCTGTGCGGCCGTTTCCATATCTCCGGCCTGCCGGTCGTCGATAAGGACAACAAGCTCGTCGGCATCATCACCAACCGCGACATGCGCTTCATCGCTTCCGAGGATTACGATCACCTCAAGGTCTCCGACGTGATGACCCGCGAGCATCTGATCACCGGTCCGTCCAACATCTCCAAGGAAGACGCCCACGACCTGCTGGCCAAGTACAAGGTCGAAAAGCTGCCGCTGGTCGACGCCGAAGGCCACCTGACCGGTCTGATCACCGTGAAGGACTTCGTCAAGACCGAGCAGTACCCGGATGCCACCAAGGACGAGCAGGGCCGTTTGCGCGTTGCCGCCGGCATCGGTTTCCTGGGCGATGCCTACAACCGTGCCTCCGCCTTGATGGAGGCCGGCGTGGACGTGCTCGTGGTCGATACCGCTAACGGTGAGGCCAAGCTCGCCCTCGACATGATTAGCCGTCTCAAGTCCGATTCCGCTTTCAAGGGCGTCGATATCATCGGCGGCAACGTGGCGACGCGTCAGGGCGCACAGGCCATGATCGACGCCGGAGTCGACGCCGTCAAGATTGGCGTGGGTCCGGGCTCCATCTGCACCACCCGCGTGGTCGCCGGTGTCGGCGTTCCGCAGCTCACCGCCGTGTATGAGGCCGCTCAGGCCTGCCGTGCCGCCGGTGTTCCATGCATCGCCGACGGTGGCATCCACTACTCCGGCGACATTGCCAAGGCTCTTGTGGCCGGCGCTTCCTCCGTGATGCTCGGCGGCACCCTCGCAGGCTGTGAAGAGGCTCCGGGCGAGAAGGTGCTCCTGCACGGCAAGCAGTACAAGCTGTACCGTGGCATGGGCTCCCTTGGCGCCATGGCTCCGCGCGGCAAGAAGTCCTACTCCAAGGACCGCTACTTCCAGGCCGATGTCACGTCCAACGACAAGGTCGTTCCGGAAGGCGTCGAAGGCGAAGTGCCGTACCGCGGACCGCTCAACGCCGTGCTGTACCAGATGATCGGCGGCCTGCACCAGTCCATGTTCTACATCGGCGCCCACAACATCGCCGAAATGCCGGAACGCGGACGTTTCATCCGCATCACCGACGCTGGTCTGCGCGAATCCCATCCGCACGACATCGTCATGACTGCCGAGGCGCCGAACTACTCCGGTCGTCAGTGAGCCTGACCGGCCGGTGGGCCGGGCGGCAGCTGTGAGGTGGTATCGAACCTTTATGGTTTGATACCACCTTTTGTTTGTAGGTACTGAATGACTTGGAACGGGCCGCCATAATGGTCCGCCATGTGATTGAATAGGCTTTTGCCTGTGAGAACCGGTCCGTTACCCAACGGTTGCGCCCCCAACCCCTGCTGTTGCGGGCCGTGTCCTGCAAGAACCATCCCATTGCCCGACAGTCATTCCCCAGACCCCAACTCCGGAAGCCGTATCCTGCGAGAGCCGTTCCGCTGCCCGACGGCTACGTCCCCAACCCCCTGCTGTCATAGGCCATGTCCCGCGAGAGCCGACCCGTTGCCCGACGGTTGCGCCCCCAACCCTTGCCGTTGCGGGCCGTGCCCTGCGAGAACCGGCCCATTACCCAACAGCTACAACCCCGAACATGGTCATCAGGGGCCGTGCCCTGCGAGAACCGGTCCGTTACCCTGCAACCGTGCCCCAAGCACCACATCTGAAGCTGTGGCCGTAGAGAACCGGCTTATTGCCCCAAAAACCAGCCACTGAGAATGATTCCCGCACGAATCCGATGCATTTCGAGTGCAGATGAATCAATCCCCGATCCGAAGACCGTCTATGACAAACTGGGTTGCATTCGTACGAACGGGCGAGGCACTCCGGCTTGGCAGAGCTTGCTTACCAGGCCAGTTCGATTCACTGCGTCTTCGTAATACAAACGTACTATTTTGGTCACGCCCCAACTGCAGAGCGACTGCTCGCGATCTCGTTGTTCATTGACGATTGTCTGGATGTTTTTCCTGTCGGTCATCATGGGATCGGTGTACTTCGCCATGCCATCATATTCGGCGACGATAATCCGTCCGTCAGGCAGGAACCAGATGAAATCGACCCGATACCATTTACCGCCACCGGATGGATCATGGATCACGTGCTGGATGAGCGGATTTTGGAATCCTTCCTCGATCATCGTTGCGCGGGTGAACGATTCGCCTCCGTTGTCGGATAGTGGGTTGCAGTACGCAAGCAGTTTCTTCAAAGCATCTGTGTTTCGCCGAATCCTTGGAATGAGGTCCATGATTTTCTCGCTAAGCTCTGGATCCTGTGCCATTGCGGAATCGAAGATGGGCAACACCTTGCGGAAAGGGAACATCAACGAGCAGTCAAGAAGCGTCCGTTCCGGTGTGGTGACGCGTATTCCGTTGATGATTCGTTCGGAAATCCTTGGCATGTAGATGCGCCCAAGAGCATGATTCGTAGGTTTTTGATTGCCGCGCGAGCAGTCCGCGCGGTATATTCCGCTTGCATGTATGCTCCATGGATGTTCATATCCATATACGGCCACTGCGCTCGGACCGGCAAAGATGATTCGTGGATTTTGGATCTGCAGGGCGCGAACCTGATGAATGGTTCTTTGTGCAGGGTCCAATGTGCTCCAGTATTCGTTCTCCATGAAGAGGCCACGGTGCGGCGAGCAAAGTTCCCCGTGCTCCACGCGCTTACGCAGCGCCTTCCCGTCGGCCTGCGTTGCGGGAATGGCGCATCGGCTCTCACGCTTTGCCTCTTGAAGAAGTTGGACACATCGCTTGTTCGTTCTCATGAGAGCGAAGATAGAACATTTGGTTTGTGCGGATGATGTTTTTTCGCCCTGTGGTCGGAGAATGGCCTATTGGCGTGTCGGAAGCTGAAGAACCTTGAAAATCCAACCTTTTCTGATGTGGATAACTTCTCCCATTGTCGCGTCATGGTATTGGTCCATGGGCCAACGTGGGCAATTATGGGACGTGACTGTTGGGCAATGGGCCGGTTCTCGCAGGTGGCGGCCTGCAACGGCGGGTTCGGGGACGTAGCCGTCGGGCAGCGAGCCGGTTCTCGCAGGACATGGCCCGCAACGGCAGGGTTTGGGGGCGCAACCGTCGAGCAACGGGTCGGCTCTCGCGGGACATGGCCTATGACAGCAGGGGCTGGGGACGTAGCCGTCGGATAATGGGCCGGTTCTCGCGGGGCGCTGCCTCTGATGGCCATGTTCGGGGCTGTGGCCGTCGGGCAATGGGACAGTTCTCGCAGGTTGCACCCCCGGAGATAGGGCGCCTGTTGGTCAGCGGGCCGGTTCTTGCAGGACACGGCCCGCGACGGCAGGATTTGGGGAAGTTGGGGCAATCAATGCACGCGTTCCGTGGTGCTTCGTAGCACAAGGGAAGTGGGTATGACGGAGAACGGTTCCTCCAAGGTCTCGCCTGCCAGCAACGCGAGTGTCTTACGTGCCGCAATGCGTCCGATTTCCGTAGGATTCTGGTGCATGGTGGTCATGTCCACAATCGAGGCGCTCGGGTCGTCATCGAATCCGACTACGGATACATCCTGAGGCACACGCCATCCCATGCGGCGCAGTTCCTTGAGAAGGGGAACGGCCGCCGCGTCGACGGATACGCAGATGCCGGTCGGCTGTTTTGGTGCGCTGAACAGTTGTGCGACGATGCCGGAATAGATGTCCTGTTCGTTTTGCACGTCCATATGGGTCAACGATGGCACGATGATAATGTCATCATCGCCGTAGCCGCATTCCTTGGCGGCGTCCAGAAACCCTTTTTCGCGCACGATGTCCGAGCAGATGAACGGTGAGGCGTTGACGGGTTGCCCGATGTAGGCGAGCGTCTTGTGTCCCAGTGACTTGAGGAAGCGTACGATTGCGCTCATGGCCGCCGCGTCATCGATTGCGACTCCGGCGTCGAGTCCGTGCGTGCTGGGGGCGTTCATGCCGACCACAGGGATGGTCAGTTCGCCGAGTACCCGCTTCTTTGCCTCGTCGAAGTCGAAGGATGCTTCGATGATTGCGTCGACATTGCGATTGCCTGGCAGATTCTGGAAGAAACGATCCAGATCTTCCTGCGTCCACACGATGTAGGGAACGACGTCGTAGTCGGCCTTTGACATCACCTCGTAGATGCCTTCGAAGGCGTGGGAGTTGAACCAGCTGCTGATTTCGCTCGGCAGCAGCACCGCGATACGCATGGTTTTGCCGGATGCCAGGGATGATGCGCTTTTCGAGAAGGAGAAGTGGAGACGGTTGGCCTCTTTTTCGATGCGTTCTCTGGTTTCGGGGTTGACTCTGTCCAGTCCACGCAGTGCTCGGGATACGGTGGAGACGGACACTCCGGCCGCCTTGGCCACGTCTGCGATGGTGGTGCGGGTCACGTTCGGTTCTCCTTAAGTCGGGTTTTGCGATTCATATTTGCTTCGTTCGTCACCCTACCATATCACGACACGCCCATTTTGTAAAAACGCTTGCATGACTGCAAACACTGTAATTATTGCCTTTTCTGACATACTTTGAAGATGGCTGGGATTATGACTTGCAAAAATTTGCGCAAGCGTTATTATGAGATTAGTCAACCAATGCACAAACAACAATGTGGTTGCGAAGAATAGTCAAATAATTGCAAGGAAAATCAATGCTGCCTAGCAATGATGGGTGACATTGATTGCCGCTAAAAAGGTGTACAAACGCTTGCATGATAGGAGGAAAAAATGACTGAAGTCACCGATCCCGCACTGTGGTGGAAGCAGGCCGTGGTCTATCAGGTCTACCCGCGTTCCTTCAAGGACTCCCGTGGCGAGGGACTCGGCCAGATCGCCGGTGTGACCGAAAAGATCGACTATCTGAAGGACCTTGGCGTCGACGCCATCTGGCTCAGTCCGTTCTATCCGTCCCAGCTGGCCGACGGTGGCTACGACGTGGACGATTACCGCAACGTCGACCCGAAGCTCGGAACCATGGATGATTTCGACGAACTCGCCAAGGCCGCACACGCACGAGACATCAAGGTCGTGGTCGACATCGTGCCGAATCACAGCTCCAATCTGCACGAATGGTTCAAGGCCGCCCTCGCAGCCGAACCGGGATCGCCGGAGCGTGACCGCTATATCTTCCGCGACGGCAAGGGGCCGAATGGCGATCAGCCGCCGACCAACTGGGAGAACCATTTCGGCGGCCCGGCATGGACCCGCGTGCCCGACGGCCAGTGGTATCTGCATATGTTCACCAAAGAACAGCCTGACTGGAACTGGAACAATCGTGAGGTGCGCGACGATTTTCTCAGGACCTTGCACTTCTGGCTCGATCACGGCGCCGATGGCTTCCGCGTGGACGTGGCGCACGGCTTGGCCAAGGATCTTGACCGCGATGACCTCGATGACTATGTGGTCTGGTGCACCAACGACCAGCCGGAGGACGGTTCCCATCCGGTAATCGATCGTGACGAAGTGCATGACATCTATCACGAGTGGCGCAAGGTGTTCAACGAGTACAATCCTCCGGCGTTCGCCGTGGCCGAGGCCTGGGTGCGTCCGAGCCGACAGCATCTGTATGCCTCGCCGGACGATCTTGGCCAGATCTTCAACTTCGAATTCGCCAAGAAGGACTGGATCCGCGACGACATGCACCTGGCCATCGAGGAGGGGTTGGAGAGCGCGGAACGTTCCGGCTCCACCGCTACGTGGGTGATGAGCAACCATGATGTGATCCGTCATGCCACCCGTTACGCCCTGCCGCAGGTGCCGACCGGCGAATATCATCGTCTGGCGCTTGATTGGCTGCTGCGCGACGGCACCACGTTCGAAGAGAATCGCGAGCTCGGCACCAAACGCGCCCGCGCCGCGATCATGATGGAGATGGCGTTGCCCGGTTCCGCCTACGTGTATCAGGGCGAAGAGCTCGGCCTGTTCGAGGTGGCCGACATTCCGTGGGATGAACTGGAAGATCCGTCCGCATGGCGTACGTCCCGTTCCGCCAGCACCAAGGGCCGTGACGGCTGCCGTGTGCCGTTGCCGTGGGTCGCCGCGGACGCGCCGAAACTGGATGATCCAGACGATGAATTCGGTCACGAAGGTTCCTTCGGATTCTCCCCGGCCGACGCCACTGCCGAACCGCATCTCCCGCAGCCGGCATGGTACAAGGATTTTGCGGTCGACGTGGAATCCGCCGATCCTGATTCCATGCTGAACCTGTACCGCCGCGTGCTGGCATTGCGCCATGACATGCAGACCACCGACCTGAGCGTCGAATGGCTGCCGGAAGACCGACCGGGCAAAGCGCATGACGGTGCCAATGGATTCCCCGGCGGCACCATCGCCTACAAGCGTGCCAATGGATGGGCCTCCATCACCAACTTCGGCGAAGAACCGGTCGCACTGCCGCAGGGCGATGTGTTGCTGACCTCCGGACCGCTCACCGATGACGGCAGGCTGCCGCAAGATACCAGCGCCTGGCTGAAATTGGCCGACTAATCGCAAACATCGCGTAAAGGGGATAATCATGTCGAAAATCACTACGGTCGCATCCACCGTGCCGGTCGTAACGGAGGAAGGATCGGCGGATAGTGCCAAGTGGCGTTTCACCGGAGGCTTTCTTGCCTTCTCGGTGCTGTCCGGCGCGGCCTTCTACATGACGATGTCGGTGCTGGTGCCACAGCGCCTGCGTGACATCGGCATCGCCAACTCCACTGCGGTGCTTGGCACCATCAACGCGGTCGGCTCAATCGCTTCCATCTTCATCGCACTGTTCATCGGCGCGCTATCCGACCGCACCGCAACCCGTTGGGGCAGGCGCACGCCATGGATCTTCTGCGGCGCGTTCATCTACGGCGTCTGCTTCTGGGCGTTGAGCCGTCCGATCAGTGCCGTGATCATCGGCCTCGTCTACGTGCTGGCGTTGATCGGTCTGAACATGGTGCAAGCCCCGATTTACGCCCGTATCTCCGATCAGGTGGCTCCGACATCGCGTGCCACCGTGTCCGCCGCAATCGGCGCGGGCGGTGTGATCGGCCAGGGCATCGGTACGTTGGTCGGCTCCTCGCTGATCGAACATATGGAACTCGGCTTCATCTGCGCAGGCATGTGTGCGCTGGCCGCGGGCGTACTGTCCGTGGTGATCGCCCCACGCGAACCTTCCAGTGAAAACATGCCGAAGAACACCGACGAGCCGCTGTGGAAGGTCGTGGCGGCGTCGCTCACCCCGCCGCTGAAGAATTGCGCCGACTTCTACCGTGCGTTCATTTGCCGCACCTGCCTGATCGTCGCCTACCAGATGGTGTTCAGCTATCAGCTGTACATCCTGCAGGATTACATCGGACAGGACAAGCTGTCGGCGGCGGCTTCCATCCAGGTCATTTCCGTGATCACCATGATCGTGTCCATCATCGCGTCCCTGGTGGCCGGACCGATCGCGGACGCCCTGAACCGCCGCAAGGCGCCGATCATCGTGGCATGCACGTTCTTCGCCATCGGTTTGGCCATGCCGTGGATTCTCCCGACGCAACAGGGCATGTTCCTCTTCGGCGGCATCGCCAGCTTCGGCTATGGCATGTACCTGTCCGTCGACCAGGCGCTGAACGTCGATGTACTGCCGAACAAGGAAACCGCTGGCAAGGATCTCGGCTTCATGAACATCGCCACCTGTGCGGGGCAGGCCATCGGCGTGGCCATCACCTCCACGCTGGTGAGCGTGCTCGGCTCCTATACGGTGGTGTTCCCGGTGGCCATCGGCATGACCGCCATCGCCGCCATCAGCGTGCTGGGCATCAAACGCGTGCGCTGAACAACGAACCGGAGCGCACCGCATACCGCAGGGCGGGGAAGAATCTCCCTACCCTGCGGTATCTTCATATGTTCGGCTCCACGCAGCGGGCGCGGCCGCAAACATATGAAACGAGGCAACAATGGTAGATGCGCATGACGGCGAAACATACACCGCTGAAGGCTCGCGTCTGATCTGGATCGACTGCGAGATGACCGGCTTGGATATCTTCGGCGGCGACGAACTCGTCGAAGTGTCCGTAGTGCCGACCGACTTCGATCTGAACGTGCTTGACGAGGGCGTCGATTTCGTGATCAAGCCCAGCCAGAAGGCCGTGGATCATATGAACGACTTCGTGCGCAACATGCATACCCGCTCCGGCCTGATCAAGGAGTGGGAACACGGCCTTTCTCTCGACGAGGCGCAAGCCAAGGTCGTCGAATACGTCAAGCGATTCACGCCGGACGGCGTCAAGCCATTGCTGGCCGGCAACACCATCGGCTCCGACAAGAAGTTCCTCGACCATTACATGCCGGAACTCATGGAGCACCTGCATTACCGCACCATCGACGTAAGCACGTTCAAGGAGCTTGCCCGTCGCTGGTATCCGGCCGTCTACCTCAACCGTCCTCCGAAGAACGGCGGTCACCGCGCGCTCGCCGACATCATTGAGTCCCTGGATGAACTGCGTTACTACCGCAAGGCGTTCATGGCGCCGACGCCGGGACCGGATGAGGCCGAGGCCAAGGCCATCGCCGACGATATCAAGGCCACCAGTCTGATCGGCGAGAACTGATCGATTCGGGCGCATGGAACGACGGTGGTCCATGCCGTCCGTGATGTTTTCCCGACAATCGAAGGCAATGCAGGAAAGGACCCTTATGAGCGCAGCCGACTGGACCACCATCGACCAGCCGCAGGATATCCGACTCGTGGTCGCCGATATGGACGGCACCTTGTTGGACGAACATGGCCGGATTCCCGAAGGCTTCTGGGACATGCTCGCCAGACTGCGTGCGTGCGGCGTCGAATTCGTGCCGGCTTCCGGCCGCCAGTACGCCACGCTGCGCAACATGTTCGCTTCGAAGGCGTCCGAAGTGCTGGACGGGGGAGAGCTTTCCTATATCGCTGAGAACGGCAATGTCGTGGCGGTGGACGGCAAGGTCGTCGAAGTACATGGCGTCGATCTGGGCATCACGCGTCGCACCATCGACATGGTGAACGCCTCCGTGTCCGCCGGCGAATACGATATGGGTCTGGTGATCTGCGGTCTCAACACCGCATACGTGCAGCGTACCGATACGCCGTTCCTTGACGAGGTCGGCAAGTATTACGCGGCGTTGAAGATCGTCGATGACCTGCGCGAGGTGCTGGATTTCGCCGTCGAACCGGACGATTACGTTCCGGGCGAAGAAATCATCCTGAAGCTCGCGATTCTCGATTTCGGCAGTTCCGAGCAGATGACGAACAACAAACTCGCTCATGTAAGGAACGATTACCAGGTGGTCGTCTCCGGGCAGCATTGGGTGGACATCATGAATCCGGCCACCGACAAGAAGCAGGGCGTCGAGGCGTTGCAGCGCGCGTTGGGCGTCACTCCCGCACAGACGGCGGTGTTCGGCGATTATCTTAACGACCTGCTGATGCTTGAGGCGGGTGACTGGTCGTTCGCCATGTCCAATGGCCATCCGGATCTGCGGGCGGCCGCACGTTATCTTGCGCCGTCGAACGCCAGTCGTGGTGTGCTCAAGGTTGTTGATAGGCTGATTGACTGACGGATGATTGCGTGCGGAGGCGCGATTGCCCGGTGACGGCCATGCGATTCGGTCGTAGCCGAGTGCGGGCGGTCACATGACGAAGGGGAAGGCGGTGCGATATGCGGCAGGAAGAGGCTCTTGCGATTCTGGGCACCGGCGCGAACGTCTTTCTGACCGGTGCGCCCGGTGCCGGTAAGACCTACGTGCTTAACGAATTCATACGTCAGGCGCGTGCGGATGGCGCCTCCGTGTCGGTCACCGCGTCGACCGGCATCGCGGCCACGCATATCAATGGAGTTACCATCCATTCATGGAGTGGCATAGGTCTTGCCAACGCGCTGTCCGATAAACTCGTCACCACCATTCGCATGCGACGCAAGCGCAAGCTGCAGGCGGCCGACATCCTCATCATCGACGAGGTTTCCATGTTGCATGCGTGGCTGTTCGACATGGTCGATCAGGTGTGCCGTATCATTCGCAAGGATTCGCGGCCGTTTGGCGGACTGCAGGTGGTGCTTTCCGGAGACTTCTTCCAGTTGCCGCCGGTGTCCGTTTCCGGGCGCGATCATGACCTGATCGTGCCCAGTCCGGAATTCGCGGCATCTCGTGAACGTTATGCGCGTGCCGGGCTCAATCCTGAGGGATTCGTCACCGAATCGTTGGTATGGCAGGAGTTGAGCCCTGTTGTCTGCTACCTGACCGAGCAGCATCGTCAAGATGACGGCAAACTGCTTGGCGTACTCACCGACATCCGGGAGGGTTGCGTCAGCGATGAGGATCATGATCTTCTGTTGACCCGGCTGGGCCGTATGCCAGAGCCGAATCAACGGGCCGTGAATCTGTTTCCGGTCAACAGACAGGCCGATTCACTCAACGACATGCGTCTGTTCGCGATCAGGGAGGAACCGCACGAGTATGTCGCCGAATCCTCCGGCCCGGCAAATCTGGTGGAACGGCTCAAAAGGAACATGCTCGCGCCGGAACATCTGTTGCTCAAGACCGGAGCTGCCGTGATGGCGGTGCGTAACGATACCGACCGTCAGTTTGTGAACGGCTCCTTGGGCACGGTGCGGGGGTTTGCCTCTGATGCCAAAGGCGGCTGGCCGATCGTCGAGTTCGAGAACGGCAATATCGTGACCATGAAGCCGAACTGTTGGCAGATGCAGGACGGTGATACCGTGCTCGCCTGCGTGAATCAGGTGCCGTTGCGCTGCGCGTGGGCCATTACGATCCACAAGTCGCAGGGGATGACGCTCGACCGTGCGGTCATGGATCTGCGGCGCACTTTCGCGCCCGGCATGGGGTATGTGGCGTTGTCTCGGGTGGAGAATCTTGAGGGGTTATATCTGGCGGGCGTGAACGAGCGTATGTTCCTGGTCTCGCCGGATGCGGTGCGGCTTGACGGCGAGCTCAGGCTTGGTTCGGCGAATGCCAGCGATGCGCTTGCCAGATATGGCGCCTCTGCCTTCATGCCGTTGCCGTCGAGCGATGCGGACGACGAGTTCGCCCAGGATGCCCTGTTCTGATTCGCTTTGTGGCCCTTGGTCAGCCCATCGCCTGCAATGAGCGGGCGAGATCGGGGTCGAGCTCGACTTCCGTCTCGACGTCTTCCGGATCCGGATCCCAGCAGCTGACGATCACGCAGGCCAAGCCGATCAGCAGCCAGATGGGATTGTTCTGCAGGAACGTGAACCCGGGAATCGCACGTGTGACGACGAGCCATGCCATCATGCCGACCAGCGCAAGGACATTGAACAGTTTCTTCCATGGCAGTGAAATCAACACCACGCACAGCAGGGCCATGCTCAGGCCCACCCATGTATTGCCTTCCGACAGTACTTCCGGTGCGGCTGCAGCGAATACGAAATAGCAGATGATGCCGATCCAGCCGAGTTTGTTCCAAATCGAAATGTGCGCGGTAATGTGACGCATGACATGCCGTCCTCTCTCAACGTGCGCCGCTCAATCGTCAGTTTCCTGAGATTATATACAGGCCACATGACTTATTTATAACCCTATAAATAAGATGTTTTCCGAGTGTTCGTAGCGGTTACGTCGCCTTGCCTGAGTAACTTGGGGCGTATGACCAAAGCACTTCGTATGTCTACCATGTTCCTGCGTACCCTGCGCGAGGACCCTGCCGATGCCGACGTCGTGTCGGACAAGCTCCTGCAGCGCGCCTGCTACCTGCGCAAGGCCGCCCCGGGCATCTGGACCTGGCTGCCGCTGGGCCTGACCGTTCTGAACAAGATCGAGAACATCATCCGTGAGGAGATGGCCTCCATCGACGCCCAGGAGGTTCATTTCTCCGGCCTGCTGCCGCGCGAGCCGTATGAGGCCACCCACCGTTGGGAAGAATACGGCGACAACATCTTCCGATTGAAGGACCGTCATGAAGCCGACTATCTGCTGGCGCCGACCCATGAGGAAATGTTCACCCTGCTGGTCAAGGACCTGTATTCCTCGTACAAGGACCTGCCGGTGACCCTCTACCAGATCCAGACCAAGTACCGCGACGAATTCCGCCCGCGTGCCGGTCTGATCCGAGGCCGCGAATTCATCATGAAGGATGCCTATTCCTTCACCCTTGACAAGGAAGGCCTCGTCAAGGCCTATATGGACGAACGCGGTGCCTACGAACGCATCTTCGACCGCCTTGACCTGAAGTATGTGCCGGTGCATGCCATGGCCGGTCCGATGGGTGGCTTCGAATCAGAGGAATTCCTGGCTCCGATGGAGATCGGCGAGGACACTTTCGCGCAGTCTCCGTCCGGCAAGGCTTGGAACGTCGAGGCGTTGACCACTCCGGAGCCGGAAGCCATCGATTGCACCGACACCCCGGCCGCCGAGAAGCGTCCGACCCCGGATGCCGCCACCATCGACAAGATGGTCGAATTCGCCAATGCCAACCATCCGCGTTCCGATGGTCGTGCGTGGCAGGCCTCCGACATTCTGAAGAACGTGGTAATCGCCGTCATGCATCCGCAGGACGACAACCATGACGAACCGTGGCGCGAGCTCGTGGTCGTAGGCGTGCCCGGCGATCGTTCGGTCGATATGAAGCGTCTCGAGGCTCAGTTCACCCCCGCCGAAATCGAAGAGGCCACCGAAGAGGATCTGAAGAAGCATCCGGAACTTGTCAAGGGCTATATCGGCCCGATGGCGCTCGGCCCGCAGGCCCGTGATGGCAGGAAGGCCGAAGCCGCCGAAGAGACCGGCGAAGTGCTGCGATACTTCGTGGATGCGCATATCGCCCGCGGTTCCGCGTGGTTCACCGGCGCCGACGAACATGAGGTTGACTATTATGACCTTGTCTACGGGCGTGACTTTGAGGCCGATGGCACCGTCGAGGCCGTTGAGGTGCGTCACGGCGATATGAGCCCGGACGGTTCCGGCCCGTTGAGCTTCGAGCGTGGCGTGGAAATCGGACAGGTGTTCCAGCTGGGCCTGAAATACTCCAACGCCCTTGGTTTGAAGGTGCTCGACCAGAACGGCAAGACCGTTCCGGTGTGGATGGGTTCCTATGGCATCGGTGTGTCCCGTGTGATGGCCTGCATCGCCGAAACCCACCATGACGACAAGGGTCTGGCTTGGCCGGCCGTCATCGCCCCGGCCCAGGTGCATGTGGTCGCTACCGGCAAGGATGCGGCAGCGTTCGAAGCCGCGGAACAGCTGATCGCCGAACTCGAGGCCAAGGGCATCGAGGTCATTTTCGATGACCGTAAGAAGGTCTCACCGGGTGTGAAGTTCAAGGATGCCGAGCTGATCGGCGTACCGCTGATCGCCGTCGCCGGCCGCGACACCGTGAACAATGGCACCATTGAAGTGCGCGATCGCAATGGCGAGAACGCCGAGGCGGTGCCGGTCGCCGATGCGGCGCAGGCGATTGCCGACCGCGTCGCAGCTCTGCTCCAATAGCGGCAAGCGCCACCTGTTGTCTTCCGAACGGGCGCAGCGAAGCCGAGGATTCTACGATATTGGGGATCCGAGGCCTTGTTGCGTCCGTTCATCATGACGGGCATTGTTTGTGTGGGGAGATCGAAGCACAGTCCATACACAACCGATTGTGGATGAGTGTGGATAGTGGGTGTCTTGTCCACCCATTGTCCACGACTCGCCCGGAGGTCTTTCAGTTATCCACATTCCCCATTCGGCGTTGCGTCGGCCCGTCATCATCGGCGATAGTGGAATCACCGCGGAAACGCAAGGATGCGGGAAGTCGTACGGCGCTCCTCTCTCTCATACCCCTTTACCTGACCGTATGTGCTTCCGTACCGATTCGGTACTTTCCGCGGCCCACATCCGTTGGCAGAAAGGGCCGATCATGGCACAGCAACAAGGCTTACTCACCATCACCGGATATGTCGGCGCAAATCCGGTGCCATTCAACAGGGAGGGCATGCCTCATGCAAGCTCGTTCCGTCTGGCCAGCACCCGCCACTATTTCGACAATCGTGCGCAGCAATGGCGTGACCTGCCGACCACATGGATCACGGTGAAAGCGTATCGGACGTTGTCGGAAAACATCTGTCAATCATTCAAAAAGGGCGAGCCGGTCATAGTGACCGGTGTGCTTGCCACGGAGACGTGGAATGGCGAAAACGGGGAATCGCGGTCCCGCACGGTGCTTGAAGCCAGCAATGCGGGGCATGATCTCAATTATGGGGTCACCGCATTGCGTCGATTCGCCAAACCCAATGCGGCCAATGCCGAGTCGGCGACGCAGACGCCGGCGGCCCGATCCAATGCCGGAGTGCAGATCGGCGTCGATCCGTACACGAATTCACAGGGTGCGACCGGTACGGCGGTTTCGCAACCGGTGGAGGTATTGCCTCACGATGAACCTGAACCACAATCGGCGGAGGTCGGCGCTGACGCACCGGGCGATTCTTCGGGATGGCCGGCGACTGACGTGCAGCCGGATGAATATGCGAAGGCCGCCGAATCCGTCAAGGAAGAAGGGGAATTCGGCGGCCAGGAGTTTTAGCGGCCTATTCGTCTACCAGATGCGCACGCGCTGTTCGGGGGCAAGCCACATGCCGTTGTCCGCAGTCACGTCGAAAGCCTTGTAGAACAGGTCCACGTTGCGTGCGATGCCGTTCGTGCGACACTCGGCGGGGGAGTGCGGGTCGATCTGCAGATACTGCTCGGCCAGTTCGTCGCGGTTCTTGGTGCGCCAGATGGAGGCATAGCTCAGGAAGAAACGCTGCAAGCCGGTGAAGCCGTCGATTTCAGGCGCTCCGGCCAGAGAGGACTCAATGGCCTCCTCGGAACCGTCCTTTTCGCGGCCGGCAGCGTCATCAAGAGCGAATGCGTAGGCTTTCAGTGCGATGTTCACGCCGCTCAGATCGCCGATATTCTCACCGATGGTCAGTGCGCCGTTGACATGCGGGGCTTTGGACGGGTCATCGGAGTACTTCTCGGCGAGCTGTGTCGGCACGAACTCGTTGTACTGGCCGATGAGCTTGCGCGTCAATGCCTCGAAGTTGGCCTTGTCCTCTTCGGTCCACCAGTCGTTGAGCTTGCCGTCGCCGTCATACTGCGAACCCTGATCGTCGAAGCCATGGCCGATCTCGTGACCGATCACCGCGCCGATGCCGCCGTAATTCGCGGCGTCCTCGGCATCCGGGTTGAAGAACGGCGGCTGCAGAATGGCGGCAGGGAATACGATCACGTTCATGGTTGGCTCGTAGTAGGCGTTCACCGTCTGCGGGTTCATCAGCCATTCGTCCTTATCGACCGCCTTGCCGACCTTGGCCAGTTGGTAGCCCGTCTCATACAGGTTGGCCGCGTGCATGTTCTCGGCGAATCCTGCTTCCTCGCGAACGTCCAGTGCGGTGTAGTCGCGCCAATGGTTCGTGTAGCCGATCTTCGGCACGAACTTGGAAAGCTTCTCCAACGCCTTGGCCTTGGTCTGCTCGCCCAGCCAGGCGGAGTTGGAGATGGAGACGCGGTAGGCGTCGATGAGGTTGGCGACCAGCTGTTCCATGCGCCGCTTGGAGGATTCGGGGAAGTGACGTTTCACATACTCACGGCCGATGTCTTCGCCGCAGACGCTGTTGACGAGCGAAACACCGCGTTTCCAACGGTCGCGCTGCTGCTTCTGGCCGGAAAGCACCTTGCCGTAGAAGTCGAAGTTGGTGTCGTCGAACTCATGCGGCAGTTCCAACGTGGATCCGATGATCACATGGACGCGGGCCCACAGTTTGAGGTCATCCAGATCGGCGGTGGCCCAGAAGGCGTTGAGGCCTTTGACGAAGCTCGGTTCATGCACGATTGTGCGGGAGAAGCATCCTGCGAAATCAATCGGCTGCGTCGCGGCCGCGGTGGTGGTGTTGTACGCCTCCTGCCAGGACTCGATCCAGGCATCCAGACCATAGTCGGCAAGCATGGTGCTCAGTTCGGCATGACCGGTGGGGTTATAGGTCTTCTGCGAATCACGGGTGGCGACATTGTCCCAGTGGTACGAGGCGATTGTCGTCTCGACCTCAAGGAAGCGTCTGGCTTGGGATTCGGCCTCATCGTCGGCTTCGACGAGTTTGGCGTTGATGAGCTGCCTGGCCACCATCTTGACGTAGGCTTCGCGGATCGGCGCGTAATGATCCTCGCGATAGTAGGCTTCATCCGGCAATCCGAGACCGGCCTGTTCGATGTGGATGATGTTGGTCTCCGGGGCGCCGGGATCGCCATAGACGGCGATGCCGAATAGGTCCGGTCCGCCAATCGGGTTCATTGCGCCCAATGCGCGCACCAGCCCGGTCTTGTCGGTGGCTTCGTCGATGGCGTTGAGTTGGTCGGCGATGGCGGTGAGTCCGGAGGCATCGATGGCGTTCACGTCGAGGAAGCTCCTGAACAGCGCGCGTGACTTGACGGCCGGGCAGTCATCGTCTTCGAGGATGTCGTGAATCTGGTTCTCGGCGTCCTCGGCAAGCTTGTCGAAGGAGCCGTAACGGGAGCGGTCGTCGGGGAGGCGGTACATGTCGATCCACGGGCCGTTGACATAGCGGAACAGATCTTGTGCCGGAGCGGTCACGGCGGAGAACGATGCCGGATCGATGCCGGAAGTCAAAGTGGTACTCATGGCTTCACACTATCCATATTTGGTGACAAAACGTTGTTATGCATGCCGGTGCTCCGGCTTGGCTGAACCCCCGATATCAGCCGACGGCAAAATAGACAGCTTGTCGAATAGTGTTGATGGTTAGAATTAGACAAGCTGTCTAAGATGGTGGCGGAACGTAAAGGAAGGAACGACCATGACCGATCCGAATATGCATGATCCGCAGGAGCAGCCGGAATATGGCGCCTACGACCGGAGCCGCTACGACCGGAATCGCGACGAGGCGCAGACGCCGCGCTATTTCGACAATCCTTACGGGAATCCTTATATGGGCGGCGGCAATCAGGGACAGGATGGCTCCTGGCAGCCGGTGAGCCCGTTCAAGCTGGTGGAGGAATGGCTGCCGCAGCAGGCGAAGAACGCCATTCGCGGCGTCTACGGCGTACTCGGCGTCGTCGCCCTCATCCTTGGCCTGGCCCTGCTGATCTGGCCCGGTGCCACCTTGAAGGTGGCAGCCATCGCGTTGGGTGCCTATTTCGTGGTCTCCGGCGTGATTCGTATCGTCACCGCGGTCGTGGAACTCGGCCTGCCGGGAGGGTGGCGCGTGCTGGACATCCTCATCGGCGTGCTGCTGACCGTCGGTGGCGTGATCGTACTGAAGAACGCCGCGCTGTCTGGTGCCACGCTCGCCGTGCTCATCACCATGGTGGTCGGTCTCGGCTGGATGATGGAAGGCGTGATGGCGCTCGTCGAATCCTGGCGTATGCCAAGCTCCGGATGGGCCGTGGTCTATGCGCTGTTGTCGATCGTGGCCGGTTTCATCGTGCTGTTCTCCCCGGTGAGTTCCACCGCATGGCTCATCCTCTTCGGCGGTTGCGCCCTGATCGTGCTTGGCGTCGTCGCCATCGTCCGTGCCTTCACCTTCGGCAAGCCCCGTCGCAGGTAACGTCGCCGCTGTAGGGCGTGCGAAGTAGGGTTGGAAGCATGATTGAACTGAAAACTCCAAAAGAGATCGAAGCGATGAAGCCGGCCGGTCGTTTTGTCGGCGGAATCCTGCGCGACCTGAAGGAATTCACCAAAGTCGGCACCAACCTGCTTGAAATCGACGAATTCGTGCATAAGCGCATCGTCGACCGCAAGGGCGCCACGTCCTGCTACGTGGACTATGCCCCGGATTTCGGCACCGGTCCGTTCGCCCACTACATCTGCACTTCCGTGAACGACGCCGTGCTGCATGGCGTGCCGTTCGACTACAACCTGAAAGATGGCGACCTCATCAGCCTGGATCTCGCCATCAACGTGGACGGCTGGGTGGGTGATTCCGCCATCAGCTTCGTGGTCGGCGACCACAAGGATCCGGAGGACCTGCGCCTGATCAAGTGCACCGAAGAGGCGCTTGAGGCCGGTATCGCCGCCGCGCAGCCGGGCAACCGTCTTGGCGACATCTCCAGCACCGTCGGCGACGTGGCCCGTGAGTATGGCTATCCGATCAATCTGGAGTTCGGCGGTCATGGCGTGGGGCACATCATGCATGGCGACCCCCATGTGCCGAACGACGGTCGTGCGCATCACGGCTACAAGCTGCGTCCGGGTCTGGTCATCGCCATCGAGCCATGGTTCCTCAAGACCACCGATGAAATCTATCAGGATCCGAAGGACGGTTGGACCCTGAGGAGCGAGGATGGTTCACGTGGCGCGCACAGCGAGCACACCATCGCCATCACCGAAAACGGTCCGGTGATCCTCACCGTTCGCGACTAGTCGATTCGCAATGCAAAACCTCCCTCTGGCGAAGAGGGAGGTTTTGCATATGCGGCGGCTATTTTTGAGACGTAGGTTTGTTGCGAAACAAGCATGCCATATAGTGAACACTACTTTGAACGGTTAAGGAGCGTGCGAGTATGGCCACAGCCCATCTGAGTGTGGAATCAAAGGACTTCACCCTGCCGGTGGTCGAGGCCACGGCAGGCGCGGACGGCATCGTGGTATCCACGTTGCGCAACGATGGCTGGGTCACGCTCGATCCGGGCTTCCTGACCACTGCGCAGTGCGAATCGAAAATCACCTACATCGACGGCAAGAACTCGATTCTGCGATATCGAGGCTATCCCATCGAGCAGCTGTGCGAAAAATCCGATTTCCTTGAAGTCGCCTGGCTGCTGCGCCACGGTGAGTTACCCAACCAGGAACAGTACGACCGATTCATCTCCGACATCAACCACCGTACGATGGTAGGGGAGGACTTCCGCACGTTCATGGGCTCCTTCCCGCGCACCGCGCATCCTATGAGCGTAATGGCATCCGCCATCAATGCGCTTGCCACCTTCTATCCGGACACCACCGACATCACCGACTCCGACCAGCTCGACGAGGCGGCGACCATCATCATGGCGAAGGCCCGTACCATCGTGAGCTACATCTTCCGCCGTCGCCGTGACGAGCCGATGCTATACCCGGATTATTCACGCGGCTATGTCGATGACTTCCTGCGCATGTGCTTCGCCGTTCCGTACGAGCCGTTCGACTCCGATCCGCTGTATGTGCACGCGCTTGGCCGACTGCTCATCATCCATGCCGACCATGAGCAGAACTGCTCCACCTCGGTGGTACGCATCGCCGGTTCCGCACACGCCAATCTGTATTCCGCCGTTGCGGCCGGCATCAATGCGCTGTCGGGCCCATTGCACGGCGGTGCGAACGAGGCCGTGCTCCGTCAGCTCAAGGCCATCCGCGATTCCGGCAAGTCCGTCAAGGAATTCGTGGAGGATGCCAAGGCCAATGGTCAGCGCATTTCCGGCCTCGGCCATCGTGTGTACAAGTCGTACGATCCGCGCGCGGCCATCGCCAAGACGTATCTGCAGAAGATCATGGAGCGTGCCGATACCCTGAAGCTGCCGGCCGATGAGCGCGCACTGTTCGACGTGGCCACCGAGCTGGAAGAGATCGCGCTGAACGACGAATACTTCATCACCCGTCACCTGTACCCGAACGTCGACTTCTACACCGGTCTGATCTACCGTGCGATCGGTTTCGATCCATCCATGTTCACCACGCTGTTCGCGTTGGGCCGCATTCCGGGCTGGATCGCGCAATATCGCGAGATGCTTGCCGATCCGAACACCAAGATCGGCCGTCCTCGTCAGGTCTACACCGGCTACACCAAGCGCGACTACACCCCGATGGACAAGCGCTGACCACCGGAATCGCGCCAAGACTACTTGTGGTAGGGCTCGCCGGCGTTGATTTTGTAGGCGCGGTAAATCTGTTCCAACAGGATGACGCGCATTAGCTGGTGCGGGAAGGTCATTCTGGAAAAGCTCAGCAGATAGTCGGCACGTTGGAGAATCGACGGGTCGAGGCCAAGCGAGCCGCCGATGATGAGCTGGATGTGACTGGTGCCATGCAATCCGAGGCCGTCGATTTTGGCGGCCAGCTCCTCACTGGTGAGCTGCTTGCCTTCGATGGCCAAGGCGATGACGAACGCATCGTCACGGATATACCTGGCGATGCGTTCGCCTTCCTTCGCCTTGATCTGGCGTTCCAAGCCCTCGCCCGCGTGCTCCGGCGTCTTCTCATCCGCCACTTCCACGATGTCGAGCTTGCAATACCGGCCCAGCCGTTTCGAATATTCCGCGATGGCGTCTCGAAGATACTTCTCCTTGACCTTGCCGACGGTGATAAGCGTTATTTTCAATTGTTGTGAAGCTTCTCGTTGAGTTCGATGCCGGTCTTGCGATACCGGGCCTCAATGCGGCCGGACACCGAGTTGCGGATGAACAGGATGTTGTCCTTGCCGGACAGATTCGCGCCCTTGACGGTCTCGAGCGGCTCTCCTGCGGCGACCTTGGCCTTGTCGTAGATGGTGACCTTCGTGCCGGCGGTCACGTACAAACCGGCTTCGACCACGCAGTTGTCGCCCAGGGAGATGCCGATGCCGGCGTTCGCGCCGAGCAGGGAGTGCTCGCCGATGGAATTCTTCAGCTTGCCGCCGCCCGACAGGGTGCCCATGATGGAGGCGCCGCCGCCGATATCGGAACCATTGCCGACCACGACACCCTGAGACACGCGGCCTTCGACCATGGAGACGCCGAGGGTGCCTGCGTTGAAGTTCACGAAACCGGCATGCATGACGGTGGTGCCCTCGGACAGGTGAGCGCCCAGACGCACGCGGTCGGCATCTCCGATGCGTACGCCGGTCGGCACGACATAGTCGACCATGCGGGGGAACTTGTCGATGGACAGTACGTTCACATCGGCCTTCGGCATGCCCGGGGCGGCCTGGTTGGCAACGTTCATCACGTCGAGTCTGCGCAAGGCGAAATCCTCGACCGCAAACGGACCGTAGTTGGTCCACACCACGTTGTTAAGCGCGCCGAAGATGCCATCGAGGTTCAGGCTGTTCGGCTGGGCCAGACGCATGCTCAGCAGATGCAGGCGCAGATAGGCGTCGGCGGCGTTCTCGATCGGCTCGTCGAGTTTGGAGATGGTGAACACCGGAATGCGACGCACCCCGCGGGCATCGGTGCCTTCATGGGCCAGATCGCCGAAGCCGTGGTTCGGGCGGGAGACTTCTTCGGGAGCTTCGCCGAGCTTGAGCTCCGGATACCATACGTCCAAGGTGTTGCCGGCGGCGTCCACGCTGGCCAGGCCCCAACCCCACGCAGTGCGCTGATCGGTCATTTGACTCTCCTTCAATGCGAATATTGCTTGTTCCGTTAGCAACATTAGCGTCAGGGGATGGCGTTGGGCGTCAAGATTCCATGTGTCGGGTGTCACCGGGCATGGCCCCTGCCCGGGACGGTGCGTGCGGGCCCTCATCGGAAGAGGCGGGGCGTGACATCGGAAGAGGGGAGCAAAGTACGACGTGTTGCGTATACTTTGGCAACGTGAGTGACTATCAGAACAATCGTGAGCAGCGTGAACGCCGCCGTCGCACCGTAGTGCGTGCGGTGGGCATCATCATTGCCGCCGCGATGTTGCTGAGTGTGGTTATTCCTGCTATCTACGCAGGTCTTTGACGTCGTTAGGCCCGCATGGTCCGGAGCGGGTCTGCATTCCCCCAAGCGAGAACAGGTTCGCGGTTTCGCTGCAAGGGAAGTGCGTGCGGGCTCGCGGAAACACCGAAGGATTGTGCGAGAGCTGTAAGCGGCTCCCCGACAGATCAAGATAATCAACGTAAAGAAATGTATGGTGTACACGATGGCAGAATTTGATTATTCCCAGGCTATTGGCGAGGCACGCGCCAAGTATGAGTCCATTTCCAAGGCGCTTGACGTCGATCGCCTTACCGCCCAAGCCAAGGAGCTTGAGGTGCAGGCGGCCGAGCCGGGTCTGTGGGACGACCCTGAGAACGCCCAGAAGATTACCAGCAAGCTCTCCGCGGTGCAGTCGCAACTCAAGCGTCTCGCCTCCGCGAGCCAGCGCATCGACGATGTGGAGACTCTCGTCGAGCTCGGCCGCGAGGAGGAAGACGCCGACACCCTCGAAGAGGCGAAAAACGAGATCGAAGGCATTCGGCACGATCTGGACGATATGGAGATCCAGACCCTGCTCGACGGCGAATACGACGAACGTTCCGCCGTGGTGACGATCCGATCCGGCGCCGGCGGCGTCGACGCGGCCGACTTCGCGCAGATGCTGCTGCGCATGTATCTGCGTTGGGCCGAACGCAACGGCTACAAGGCCAAGGTCATGGACACCTCCTATGCGGAAGAGGCGGGCATCAAGTCCGCCACCTTCCAGGTGGATGCTCCGTATGCCTACGGTCGTATGAGTGTGGAGGGCGGCACCCACCGTCTTGTGCGCATCTCCCCGTTCGACAACCAGGGCCGCCGACAGACCAGCTTCGCCGCCGTGGAAGTGGTGCCTCTGGTCGAGGCCACCGATCATATCGACGTGCCGGATTCCGAAATCCGCGTCGACACGTATTGCTCTTCCGGCCCGGGCGGCCAGGGCGTGAACACCACGTATTCCGCGGTGCGCATCACCCACATTCCGACCGGCATCGTCGTGACCATGCAGGACGAGCGTTCGCAGATTCAGAACCGCGCCGCCGCCATGGCCGTGCTGCAGTCCCGACTGCTGGTGCTGCGTCACGAAGAGGAAGCCAAGAAGAAGAAGGAACTCGCCGGCGACATCAAGGCCAGCTGGGGTGATCAGATGCGTTCCTACGTGCTGCACCCATACCAGATGGTCAAGGATCTGCGCACCGGCTACGAAACCTCCCAGACCCAGGCCGTGTTCGACGGCGACATCGACGCATTCATCGAGGCCGGCATCCGTTGGCGTCATGAACAGCGCCGTGCCGCGGCCGAAGAGGCAGAAGCGTAACGCAAAGGGGAACCACGATGGCGCTGATCTCGCTCGATCACGTAAGCAAAGTCTATCCGAAGGGCACGCGTCCGGCATTGGATGATATCAACCTCTCCATCAATCGAGGCGATTTCGTCTTTTTGGTGGGCGCATCCGGCTCCGGCAAAACCACGCTGCTGAGTCTGCTGCTTCGTGAAGAGGAAGCCACGGATGGCGAGATCCGCGTCGCCGGCAACGATCTGAGACGGCTGGCCCCACGTCAGGTCCCGTTCTACCGTCGTACCATCGGCTTCATCTTCCAGGATTACAAACTGCTGAACAACAAGACGGTGTGGGAGAACGTCGCCTTCGCGTTGGAGGTGATTGGCACAAGCCGGTCCACCATCAAGTCGCTGGTGCCGAAAGTGCTGGAGACGGTCGGTCTGACCGGTAAAGAGAACAGCTATCCGCATGAGCTTTCCGGCGGTGAGGCCCAGCGTGTAGCCATCGCGCGCGCCTATGTGAACCATCCGCAGATCCTGCTTGCCGACGAGCCTACCGGCAATCTCGACCCGACTACGTCGCTGGGCATCATGGAGGTGCTGGACGCCATCAACCGTACCGGCACCACCATCGTGATGGCCACGCACAACGAAGAGATCGTCAACTCCATGCGCAAACGCGTGGTCGAACTGCATACCGGGAAAATCGTGCGCGATGAACAGCAGGGATCGTACGATTCCGCGCTGTACTTCCCGGACGCCGAAGTCGAATCCAAATCGCATCAGGCGTTGGGCACGTCCGATAAGGACCAGCGGTATCGAGCCCCCAATGCCATCGAAACCGGTTCGCAGGTGGATGTGGAAGGCGAGACCCGCGTCGAGACCGCGGCGAATGCCGTCGACGCCATCACACAGACGCTGAGTTCCGGGGCAGGGGACGAAGGCATCGCCCGACTGGCCAACTCCGTGCATTCCGGACGTACCGGACGATATGGCGACGCCTTCGCCTCTCCGGAAGACACCATGACCTGGGGCAAGGGTCTCAAGCTTGACGATATCGACGGGTCTGAAGGGCAGGCCGAAGCCGTGAGCGAGCCTCCCGCACCGCCGACGGCGGTAAAATCCGAGACGTCTGCGGAATCCGAGGTGACCGCAACGACCGAGACGGCCACGGCAGCCGAAACACCGGGAGAGAACGAGACCCTGAATCCTCCGGCACCGCCCGCTCCATCCGGCGATGCCGCCCAAGAGGCGGAAGAAGTACACAAGGAGGACGACTGATGCGCCTGCGCTTCATTCTTTCCGAAACCTGGACCAGCCTGACCCGCAACGTGTCGATGATCATCTCCGTGATGCTGGTCACCTTCATCTCCTTCCTGTTCATCGGCGCTTCGGCCCTCATGCAGGTGCAGGTCACCGAGGCGAAGGGCGAGTGGTACGACAAGGTGGAGGTCGTGGTGTGGCTCTGCCCGGATGGCACCAGCCAGGCCGCATCCTGTGCCGCCGGCACGGCACCGACCGATCAGGAGATCGTCGATCTCGAGAACCTGATCCATCAGGAAGCGGGCAAGGTCGTTTCCAAGATCACCTATGTGAGTCGTGAGGACTTCTACAAGAACACCTTCCTCAAGCAATACCCCACAGGTACCTATCAGGGCCGTACGCTGACCGCCTCCGATATGCAGGCCTCCCTACGGCTGAAACTGAGCGATCCGACCAAGTATCAGGTCGTTTCCGAAATCCTCAACGGGCGAACCGGCGTGGAGGAAGTGCAGGATCAGCGCAAGATCTTCGATCCGGTGTTCTCCGTACTGAACCGCGCCACCGCGGTGACCATGGTGCTTGCGGCCGTGATGATAGTGGTGGCCATCATGCTGACCGGCACCACGATTCGTATGAGCGCCGCCTCGCGTAAGAACGAGACCGAGATCATGCGATTGGTCGGCGCTTCCAATTGGACGATTCGATTGCCGTTCGTGCTGGAAGGCGTATTCGCCTCATTCCTCGGATCGTTGCTTGCGGCCGGTGCGTTGAGCGGCATCGTGAAGGTGTTCATTACCGATTGGCTGGCGCAGACCGTGCAGTGGATGCCGTTGATTACGCAGAAAACGGTGTGGTTGGTCGCGCCCGCTTTGATTCTCGGTGCGGTCGCGTTGTCGGTCGTCGCCTCCAGCATTTCGTTGAGAAGGTACCTCAAGGCGTAGCGGCTCCCAAGGTTTTTCCGGCATGGTCCCAGGAAGTTTCATTACTTGGACTTCCAGCTTTCTTCTGTACAATGCCGAAAGAACGGTTGGTATCGGAAAGGCTTCAATGTCAAGGAAAATGGTTCAACGGGCACACGCCGTCACCGGCATGCTGCTGGCCTCGGCGATGCTGTGCGCTACGGGGATGGCGGTCATGGTGGCGCCCGCACCGCAGGCCCGTGCGGTGAGCGTCTCCGAATATCAGAACAAGGTTGCGGATCATGCGAAGCTGAAAGCCCAGCTTTCCGGCGTAAGCAGCGATCTTGCCGATACGATTCTGCAACTTGCGGATCTCAACGACAATCAGATTCCGGCCGCCGTCGAGGCTGCCGATGCAGCTCAGCAGGCGGCTCAGCAGGCGCAGAGCCTGGCCGATGCCACTGCGGAGCGACTTGAGGCGGCCAAGCAGGATAAGGCGACTTTGGAGGAGCAGATCGCGCAGACCGGCAGCGATTACGATGATGCCAAGGCCGCGGTGGCCCAGTTGGCACGTCAAAGCTTCCATGGTTCCGACGTGTCCGATGTGTTGGACGTGGTGACCAACTCGACCACGACGGACGAATTCGTGAACAAGATGCAGTCCGAAGCGGCGGTGACCCGTAGCGAAACGAACGCGGCGAGCGATGCCGCGAACGATCTGAACACATCGATGAATCGTGAGGAACGTCTGAGCGCCATCGAAGACAAGATCACCCAGCTCAAGACCCAGGCCGATGAACAGGCCGCCAGCGCCCAGCAGGCCGCCAGCGACGCCAATGCCAAGAAGGAGGCCCTGCAGCAGCTGCGTGATGAGGGTGCGGCGAAGCGTGAACAGCTGGAGGCGCAGAAAAGCCAATTGACCACGCAGAGCGCACGTGAGGCCGCGGACATCGTGGCCATGAAATCACAGATCGATTCGTGGAACAACCAGTACAACAGCGGCAATAGCGCCACGCCGAATCCAGGAAACAACCAGCAGCAGTCCGGCGGCAATTCCAGCGGCAACACATCGTCGAACAATTCCGGCACCAACACCGGTGGCAACGGTCAATCCACCAATATCAATACCGGTGGCAACACCAATTCGGGCAGTGCCAGCGGCATGGACTACTCCGTTCCCGGCAGCTGCCCATCCGGTTCCGGATACTGCTACGGGCATAACACCGGCAATACGGTCGGCGGCTCCGCCTACCCGGCACGGCAGTGCACGTTGTGGGCATACCTGCGGCGCTCCCAACTCGGGCTTCCCGTCGGGTCCTATATGGGCAACGGTGCCGAGTGGGCCAATACCGCGCGCAGCCTTGGCTATCTGGTGAACAATACTCCGCATTATGGCGCGGTCATGGTGTTCGCCCGTGGGCAGAGCGTCGGAGGTCACTGGACCGCCGATTGGCAATATGGGCATGTGGCCGTGGTGGAACGCGTCAATGCGGATGGTTCGGTACTGATCTCCGAAGGCGGCACCGGATTCTCCACGTTCCCCGCATGGGAGACGATTTCCAATGCGGGAGCCTATCAGTACATCCATTACTGACATATCGGTGAATGTCCTGTGGCCAAGCGTGCCGTTCGAATCGTCGGGCGGCACGCTTTCGTGATATTGTCTGTTGTTGCATCGCATCGCACCATGGGAAACCGGAAAGGAGGTCCGGATGGTCAAGGAACAGGGAACGAAACCGATCGCGCAGAACAAGAAAGCGCGGCACGATTACGCCATCGAGGACAAGTACGAGGCCGGTCTGGTGTTGACCGGCACCGAAGTGAAGTCGCTTCGTGAGGGGCGCGCATCGTTGGCGGAATCCTTCATCACCATCGATCGCCGCGGCGAGATATGGCTTGAAGGAGCGAATATTCCCGAATATCTGAACGGTACGTGGAACAACCATGCGCCCAAGCGCAAGAGGAAGCTTCTGTTGCATGCCGAACAGATCGCCAAGCTCGCACGGCAATCGGAAGCCAAGGGGTACACCATCGTGCCGTTGAGCCTGTACTTCAAAGACGGACGGGTCAAGGCGGAAATCGCGCTCGCCCGAGGCAAGAAGGAATTCGACAAGCGGCAGGCCCTGCGTGAGGAGCAGGACAAACGTGAGGCACTGCGTGCCATGCGCTACGCCAACAGGCAGGTCCGCTGACCACATTTCGAACATTTTGCGCAGGATTTACGTAGCTGTAGCAATGGCCTCTTATCGTGCCTGACATGACCCGGTTTGGCTGGGTCGGTTTGGCTGGGTCTTTAGAGAGAGGACTTGATATGGCATTCAGGAACATGAAGGCGTGCGCGGCGATTGCATTGAGTGCCGCAATGGTGCTGTCGATGGCCGCCTGCGGTACTTCAGACAAGGCGGATTCCTCCGCTTCCGGCGGCTCAAGCTCGTCTTCGAGCACCACCGGTTACGATGTCTCCGGCGTGAAGAAGGACGACGACATCGCCGCAATGCTGCCGGATTCGGTGACGAAGGACGGCAAGTTGTCCATCGGCATGGACACTTCTTACGCTCCGGCGGAATTCCTTGCCGAAGACGGCAAGACCCCCGTCGGCTTCGATGTGGACATCGCCAAGGCGTTGGCCAACATCTTCGGCCTGGAAGCGGATCCGGAGACCTCCAACTTCGATTCGATCATTCCATCCGTCGGGTCCAAGTATGACATCGGCATCTCCTCCTTCACCATCACCAAGGAGCGTATGGAGGCCGTCGACTTCGTGAGCATGTTCAAGGCTGGCTCCACGTGGGTCGTCAAGAAGGGCAATCCGAATAAGGTGGATACCTCCAGCCTGTGCGGACTCAAGATCGCGGTGCAGACGGGCACCACCCAGGAAGAGGAAGTCAACGAGGCCCAAGAGCAGTGCAAGGCCGACGGCAAGCAGGACATCCAGATCCTGTCCAACAAGCTGCAGACCGATGTGACCACCAACGTGGCCACCGGCAAGGCCGACGTGTTCTATGCGGACTCGCCGGTCGCCGGCTACGCCATCGCGCAGACCGAGGATACGCTGGAGGCCCTTGGCGAGGATGTCGGCGTGACCAAGGAGGCCGTGGCCATCAAGAAGGGCGATTCCGACACTGCCAAGGCCGTGCAGGCCGCCCTGCAGAAGCTCATGGATGACGGCACCTACATGAAGATCCTCAAGCATTGGGGCGTCGAATCCGGCGCCATCGACAAGGCCGAGATCAATCCGACCGATCTAAGCTGATTCCTCCGATTCCCGCCTCTGGCGGGGGAGGAAATACTCACGTAGCATTACTGCCTTATCGTACCCATTTGGGATACTGGGGATTCGTTGCTTCGGGAAGCGATGAATGTTCGGTAGAAGAAGAGAAGACAGAAGAAAGAAGAATACGATAATGGCAGTGAAATTCAAGTCCATGGCGGCCCTCGCGCTGAGCGCCGCCATGCTGCTCTCCATGGCCGCCTGCGGCACCACCGACAGCGCCGATTCCAACGCCTCGGCGAGTTCATCAAACACCACCACCGGCTATGACGTCTCCGGCATCCAGAAGGATGACGAGCTGGCCAAGCTGGTCACCGAAGGCACCACCGTCAAGGACGGCGAGCTGTCCTCCGGTATGGAACTTTCCTACGCTCCGGCTGAATTCTATGCCGAAGACGGCAAGACCCCGGTCGGCTACGACGTGGACATGACCAAGGCCATCGCCCAGGTGCTGGGCCTGAAACCGAAGATCGTCTCTTCCATGTTCGACACCATCATCCCGTCCATCGGAACCAAGTACGATCTGGGCATTACCTCCATGACCATCACCAAGGAACGTATGGAGTCCGTGGACTTCGTCAGTTATTACCGTGCCGGCTCCACCTGGGCCGTGCAGAAGGGCAATCCGAAGAAGCTCGATGCCTCCGACATGTGCGGCGCGAAGATTGCCGTGCAGACCGGCACCACCCAGGAGGACGACGCCAACGACATCGCCAAGGGATGCAAGGCCGACAACAAGGCCGAGGTGCTCTCCTATAAGCGTCAGGCCGAAGCCGCCACCGCCGTGGCCACGGGCAAGGCCGATGCCTTCTACGCGGATTCGCCGGTTGCGGGCTATGCCATTTCGCAGACCGACGGCCTTGAAGCCCTCGGTGACGTGGAAGGCGTCGCCAAGCAGGGCATCGCCATCGAAAAAGGCAACGAAAAGCTGGATGAAGCCGTGCAGAAAGCCCTGCAGAAGCTTATGGATGATGGCACGTACATGAAGATCCTCAAGCATTGGGGCGTCGAATCCGGCGCTCTTGACAAGGCCGAAATCAATCCGACCAACCTCGACTGATTCCGGCGCAAGCGGAGACAAAAGGAAGTCAGCATCATGGCGAAGAAACAAGTCGACGGCGACGGCCTCGATATTCCGAATCGCATCAAGGCGTTGCCGGTCAGGCGTACCGGTCCGATCGTTGCGGCCGTCATCGTCGCGCTGTTCGCCGCGATGCTGGCGCAAGGCCTGATTACCAACCCGCGTTTCGAGTGGAACGTGGTTTGGAAGTATCTGTTCAACGAGAATGTGCTGGAAGGCATCAAGTACACGCTGTTGCTGACGGTCATCTCGATGGTCATCGCCATTGTCCTTGCTGTGGTTCTGGCCGTGATGCGCAAATCCATCAACCCGGTGCTTCGTGGCGTGAGCTGGTTCTATATCTGGTTCTTCCGTGGCACCCCTGTGTACACGCAGTTGGTGTTCTGGGGCCTGTTCGCCGTGCTGATTCCGCGTATCGGCATCGGTATTCCGTTTACCTCCATCGAATTCTGGAGCGTTGACTCGCAGTCCGTCATCACCGCGTTCAACGCGGCGTGGCTCGGTTTGGCGCTGAATGAGGCCGCCTATCTGGCCGAAATCGTGCGCGCGGGTTTGGAAGCCGTCGATTCGGGCCAGACGGAGGCCGCCAAGGCTTTGGGCATGAAGCGTTCTCTGATCATGCGCCGCATCGTGCTACCGCAGGCCATGCGCATCATCATCCCGCCGACGGGCAACGAATTCATCGGCATGCTCAAGACCACGTCGCTGGTCAATGCCGTGCCGTTCACGTTGGAATTGCAGTTCGCCACCACCGCCATCGCGACCCGCCTGTACAAGCCGATCCCGTTGCTGATCGTGGCCTGCATCTGGTATCTGGTGATCACCTCCATCCTGATGATCATCCAGTCCCGCCTTGAAAAGCACTTCGGCAAGGGCTTCGACGCACGCCCCGCCGGTGCCCGTGGCAAGCAGACCCCGCTTCCGGGCAAGACCGAAGGTGAGCCGCAGGATGACATCAACAAGCAGAACGAAGCCACGTTCGCTGGCATGAACGCGTGAGGGAGTGGCAATGACTGAAACAACGATTGATGGTGTCGTTCCTGCAGTGAAGGCCACGCAGGTACATAAGGCCTTCGGCAGCCTGCACGTGCTCAAAGGCGTTGACATGACCGTAATGCCGGGAACCGTGACCGTGATTCTGGGTCCTTCCGGTTCCGGCAAATCCACTTTCCTGCGCCTGATCAATCAGCTTGAGACGCTGACCGGCGGCGAAATCGACGTCGACGGCGAGATGATCGGCTACAAGTATGTCGACAAGGGCAGTCGGCAGGTGCTGCAGACCTTGAATGACAAGGAAGTGTCCGTGCAGCGTTCCAAGCTGGGCATGGTGTTCCAGCGGTTCAATCTGTTTCCGCATATGACCGCGCTCGAAAACGTGATGGAGGCGCCGGTCCGCGTCAAGCACATGGGCAAGAAGGAGGCCCGCAAGCTGGCCATTCAGGAACTGGAACGCGTCGGCATGGGGGAGCGTCTTGACCACTATCCGGCACAGCTTTCCGGCGGTCAGCAGCAGCGTGTGGCCATCGCCCGTGCCCTTGCCATGAAGCCGGAGATCATGCTGTTCGATGAGCCGACCTCCGCACTTGATCCGGAATTGGTGGGTGAAGTGCTCAACGTCATGCGATCGTTGGCCAAAGCGGGTATGACGATGGTGGTCGTGACCCACGAAATCGGCTTCGCTCGCGAAGTCGCCGATCAGGTCGTATTCATGGACGGCGGCGTGGTTGTGGAGCAGGGCGGCCCTGAAATCATCGACAACCCGCGGGAGCCGCGTTTCAAGGACTTCCTGCAGCACGTGCTGTAAGACGGTTCGAAGGCTCAATCGCAACCTCCCAATCTGCCGACGCTGACGGGCTGTCAGTGTCGGTGGTTTGGGTGATTCTCCAATCTGCCGATGCTGACGGGGCGGTCAGCGTCGGCAGATTGGATTTTTGCGTTCATATGGCAAAGGTTCGTGAGAACGAGGCGGTTCGTTTCGTGCTTGACACCATCAACCGATAGGCTAGGTATCTATGTGTGGAATCGTAGGATATGCAGGAAACGTCAAGACCGCGTGCGGCAAGCCCTTGGAAGTATGCCTTCAAGGACTGCAACGTTTGGAATACCGCGGTTATGATTCGGCCGGTGTGGCGCTGACCGCGCCCGACATGGGCCACGTGGAAGTACGTAAGAAGGCCGGTCGTCTCGCCAATCTGGTGGAAGACGTCGAACGCAATCCGATGCCGCTGGCCACCGTAGGCATCGGCCACACCCGTTGGGCCACCAACGGCGTGCCGAATGACGTCAATGCGCACCCGCATACCTCCCGTGACGGCAAGGTCGCCATCATCCATAACGGCATCATCGAAAACGCCTCCCAATTGCGTCTCGACCTGCAGACCGAAGGCTACCATTTCGCCTCTGAGACCGATACCGAAGTCGCAGCCAAGCTGCTTGGCAAGATCACCGACAAAATCATCGAGGAGGAAGGCGGGCCTGACCTGTTCAAGGCCGTGCGCCGTCTCGCACGGATGCTTGAAGGTGCGTTCACCATTCTGGCCACCGACTGCCGACAGCCGGATATCGTGGTCGGCGCACGCCATGATTCGCCACTTGTGGTGGGACTCGGTGAAGGAGAGAACTTCCTGGGTTCCGATGTGGCCGCATTCGTGGCCTACACCAAGCGAGCCATGGAAATCGATCAGGATCAGGCCGTCATGGTCTCCGCCGACAAGGTGGTCGTCTCCGATTTCATGGGCAATATCGTACCTGATCCGAAGATCTACACCGTGGATTGGGATGCTTCCGCCGCCGAGAAGGGCGGATGGGACTCCTTCATGGACAAGGAGATCCACGAGGATCCGGCCGCAGTGCAGCGCACGTTGCTAGGTCGTCTCGACAAGGACGGCAACCTGAACCTCGATGAGGTGCGCATTGACGAACATGACTTCAAGGCCATCGACAAAATCATCGTCATCGCCTGCGGTACGGCGGCCTATGCCGGTATGGTGGCCAAGTACGCCATCGAACATTGGGTGCGCATCCCGGTCGAAGTGGAGCTCGCCCACGAATTCCGCTATCGTGACCCGATTCTTACCCCGCGCACGCTTGTGGTGGCCATCTCGCAGTCCGGTGAGACCATGGATACGCTGATGGCGTTGCGTCACGCCCGAGAACAAGGTTCCAAAGTGCTGGCCATCTGCAATACGCAGGGGGCATCCATCCCGCGTGAATCCGATGCGGTGCTCTATACGCACGCCGGTCCGGAAGTGGCCGTGGCCTCCACCAAGGCGTTCGTGGCGCAAATCACCGCAGCGTACGTGCTTGGCCTGTATCTGGCGCAGATCAAGGGTGCGATGTTCCGCGACGAAATTCAGCAGACGCTTGACTCCCTCAAGGACATGCCGCGTAAGATTCAGTGGGTCCTCGACACGCAGACCAAGGCCGTACATGATGCGGCCGCACAAATGGTCGATGCGAAGTCCTTCCTGTTCCTCGGCCGTCACGTCGGCTATCCGGTAGCCATGGAAGGCGCGTTGAAGCTCAAGGAGATCGCCTACACCTTCACCGAAGGCTTTGCGGCAGGTGAATTGAAGCATGGACCGATCGCGCTGGTCGACGAGGGCGAGCCGGTCGTGTTCATCGTGCCGCCGGCACGCGGACGCAACGTGCTGCACGCCAAGGTCATTTCCGGCATCGAAGAGGTCAAGGCGCGTGGCGCGTATATCATCGCCGTGGCCGAAGAGAACGATCCCGATGTGGAGCGATACGCCGACGTGGTGTTCTGGCGTCCGGCATGCCCGACGCTGATGAGCCCGCTTGTGGATGTGGTGCCATTGCAGCTGTTTGCCATGGATATGGCCAAACTCAAGAACTATGACGTGGACAAGCCGCGCAATCTCGCCAAGTCCGTCACCGTCGAGTAGTGGCGACGTATGGTTCCGTCGGAACCCGGCAGGGCCTCGCAGGAAGAGGTCGTGTTGCGTCAGGAGCGCAGACATAGATATGTGATTGCGGAACCTCATATTCCTTTCGAATATGAGGTTCTGTATGAGGATGACGGCATCATCGTCATCGACAAGCCGCATTTCCTCGCGACCACGCTGCGTGGCATGTGGTATCGCGAAACGGCGCTGATACGGTTGCGCGAGAGGTACGGCGAGCCGGATATCGTCCCGGCACATCGGCTGGATCGGTTGACCGCCGGTGTCGTCGTATTCGTACGCAAACCGGAATTACGCGGTACCTATCAGATGCTGTTTCAGGAACATAGGACCGTCAAGACCTACGAATGTTTGGCGCCGCTCGCCCCTGTCGTACGACCGCGGTACGGCACCATCACGAGAATCGATCGGAATCAGCCGTTCCCGCTGGTACGCAGATCGCATATCGCGAAAGACCGAGGTAGGTTGCAGGCATACGAAATACCGGCGGCCGTCAACGCGGAAAGCCTGATTGAGCGCGGCGACAATCCGCGCATCATCGATGGCAACGTGGTGATCAACTACGTCTTGCATCCCAAAACAGGCAAAACGCATCAGTTGCGCGTACACATGAATTCGCTGGGGCTGCCGATTCTCGGCGATGATTTCTATCCAGATGTCATCCAGCGACCGTATGACGATTTTTCACGGCCATTGGAGCTGGTGGCGCGCAGGCTGGAATTCGACGATCCGATAACGGGAGAGTCCCGCGCGTTCGTATCCAACGCATTGCTCGGCGACGCGTGATCTCATGGTGGGCATGTCTTCCGTTGTGGACATGGCCTTTTCCCGACGCAAACGTGACGGTAGGATGATTTTCTGCTTGACGGTCGGGTGGAACACCGGCCGAGAACACGAGAGAGAAGACTATGAAGCATATTTCAGGAGCGGCCAAAGCCGTCATCGACAAATATAATGGCACGGAGCTGATCATCCGCATCATTGTCGGCCTGATCGCTGGCACCATCCTTGCCCTGATCATGCCGCACATGACATGGATCGGCGAATTCGGCACCTTGTTCGTCAGTGCACTGAAAGCCATCGCCCCGATTCTGGTGTTTGTGCTCGTGGCCAGCGCACTCGCCCAAGGCGCATCCAAGCTTGATCGCCGTTTCGGCACGGTGATTTTCCTGTACCTGTTCACCACCTTTCTGTCCGCGGTCGTAGCCGTGCTTACTTCCCGCGCCTTTCCGCAGACCCTGTCGTTAGGCAAGGCGGCCAAGGCCGATGTGGTGCCGCAGGGCCTTGCCGAAGTGGTGCAGACGCTGCTGACCAACATCGTGTCCAATCCGATTCAGGCCATGATCGATGGCAACTACATCTGCATTCTCATGTGGGCCTGCCTGTTCGGCCTGGCCATGAAGGCCATCGCCACCGAAAGCTCCAAGGCGTTCATAGCCAACGTTGCTGACGGCGTATCCCAGGTGATTCGTTGGGTCATCAACCTCGCTCCGTTCGGCATCATGGGCCTTGTGTTCACCAATGTGGCCGATAACGGTCTCGCAGCCTTCACCAAGTACGGCTCGCTGCTTCTTCTGCTTGTCGGCACCATGCTGCTCATGGTGCTTGTATTCGGACCGCTGGTCATCTTCATCTACCTGCGCCGCAATCCGTACCCACTGGTCTACCGTTGCTTCAAGGAATCCGGCGTGACCGCGTTCTTCACCCGTTCCTCCGCTGCGAACATTCCGGTCAATATGCAGCTGTGCGAAAAACTCGGCCTCGATAAGGACATATATTCCGTATCCATTCCGCTGGGCGCCACCATCAACATGAATGGTGCCGCCGTGACCATCACCGTCATGGCCATGGCCGCTGCGAACACGCTCGGCATCCAAATCTCTCTGCCGGCCGCCATCCTGCTGTCCGTGGTCTCCGCGCTTGGCGCATGCGGCGCTTCCGGTGTGGCCGGCGGTTCCTTGCTGCTCATTCCGATGGCTTGCTCGCTGTTCGGCATCAACAATGACATCGCCATGCAGGTGGTGGGCGTCGGCTTCATCATCGGCGTCATTCAGGATTCCGTGGAAACCTGCCTGAACTCCGCCTCCGACGTGGAATTCGCGGCCACCGCCGAATACCACTCCTGGCTCAGGCAGGGCCGCCAGTTGCCGGCCTTCATGTATTCCAAGAAGGAGCGTCAGCGGCTCGGCATCGAAGCGTAAGCGAATATATGCCGATCTCCCATCCGGTTGTCAGGCATGTTGCGTTGTGGTCTTACCTTACCTGACCGAAGCGCGTTCTATGAGGGTGGTTGCGACGGTCCGCTTGGTGTTGGCGGGCACGAGGCCACCCTCGCATTGTCTGATAATCATGTCGAAGGCCTGACGTCCGATTTCGGTGAACGGCATGCGCATGGTGGTTAATCCCAGCCTCGGTACCATGCCGACCAGTGAATCGTCCACGCCCATCACGCTCACGTCTTCCGGAACTCGTTTACCCGCGGCCTGTAGCCCAAGAATCGCACCGTAGGCCATCTGGTCGTTTGCGGCATAGACCGCCGTGCAGTCGGGCTCGTTCGCTAGTGCGAGGCCGGCCTGATAGCCGCTGTCGGCGTTCCAGTCGCCCCTATATAGCGGTGGAATGGCGATTCCCGCCTTTCGTAACGTATCCTGCCAGCCCTGCTGACGGATGCGCGCCGCGCGAGAGACGACCGGTCCGGCAATATGGTAGACCGTGCGATGACCGTGCTCAAGCAGATATTCGACTGCGGTTTTGGCGCAGCCGTAGTTGTCGGCGTCGATGGTGGGGCAGTGGGCGGCGGGCTCCTCTGCGATGATTACCACAGGCAGTTCCTTGTCCGGCTCGTAGGTGTTGAAGTCATCGATGTATTCCTGCAGTACGACGATCACGCCGTCAACGGGCAGCTGTCGCATCCGCTCGACGGCTGACTGCAGCGTATGGCCGTTGCCTTTGACGATGCGTTGCACGGTCACCGCATATTCCTGTGATTGGGCGGCCTCGGCAATGGCATTGAGGATTCGCGAGTCGCCATAGGATGTCATGTCGAACAGAACGACGCCGATGTTCTGAAAACGGCCGTGTTTAAGCGCACGTGCGGCGGCGTTCGGCCTGTAGCCGAGTTTTGCCATGGCCTCTTCGACGCGTTGGCGTGTTTCCGGTTTGACGGCTTTGCCGCCGTTGGCCACGCGGGATACGGTCTGTGCGGACACGCCGGCTTCCGCGGCGATGTCCTGCATGGATACGGATCGTGAGCGTTCCATTATTGCGTTCCATTGTTGGTTTAGATATGTTTTCGTAATCATTATAAAGGACTACAGTGCAAATGTGTCATGCGCTGATTTGCCGAGTATCTCTTTGATGCTAGAATGATAACGCAAACATTTTGGCTGTCGACGCTGGTTCAAGCGGTGTGGACGGCCTTGCATATCGTTACGAAGGAGTGATTCATGGCTCAGCGCAGAGCACATCGTTGGCCCAAGCCGTTGTCGGGTCGGTCGGAACGCATCTGGTACGGAGGCGATTACAATCCGGATCAGTGGCCCGAGGACGTATGGGATGAGGATATCCGCCTGATGAGGCAGGCGGGCGTGAACCTGGTGTCCGTGGGCATCTTCTCCTGGGCACGGATCGAGCCGGAGGAAGGCGTGTATGAGTTCGGCTGGCTTGACCGCATCATCGACAAGCTCGGCAAAGCGGGCATCGCCGTGGATCTGGCGTCCGCTACCGCTTCGCCGCCGATGTGGCTCACCCAAGCGCATCCCGAGGTGCTGTGGAAGGACGAGCGCGGCGATGTGTGCCAGCCGGGCGCCCGCCAGCACTGGAGACCTACCAGCCCCGTGTTCCGTGAATACGCGCTGAGACTGTGCCGTGCGATGGCCGAACATTACAGGGACAACCCGTATGTGGTGGCTTGGCATGTGAGCAACGAATACGGCTGCCACAACCGGTTCGACTATTCCGAGGACGCCGAGCGCGCGTTCCGACAGTGGTGCGAGGAACGCTATGGCACGATCGAGAAGGTGAACGACGCGTGGGGCACCGCGTTCTGGGCGCAGCGGATGAACGACTTCTCCGAGATCATCCCGCCGCGTTTCATCGGTGAGGGCAACTTCATGAACCCGGGCAAGCTGTTGGACTTCAAGCGGTTCAGCTCCGACGCGCTCAAGGCGTTCTACATGGCGGAACGCGATACGCTGGCCGAAATCACGCCGGATCTGCCGCTGACCACCAATTTCATGGTCTCCGCGAGCGGCACCGGATTGGACTATGACGATTGGGGTGGCGAGGTCGACTTCGTATCCAACGACCACTACTTCACTCCGGGAGAGGCGCATCTGGACGAGCTGGCGTTCTCCGCGTCCCTGGTGGACGGTATCTCGCGCAAGAACCCGTGGTTCCTGATGGAGCATTCCACCTCGGCGGTCAACTGGCGTCCGATCAACTACCGCAAGGAACCCGGGCAGTTGGTGCGTGACTCCCTGGCGCATGTGGCGATGGGTTCGGATGCGGTGTGCTATTTCCAGTGGCGGCAGTCGAAGGCGGGCGCGGAGAAGTTCCATTCCGCGATGCTTCCCCACGCTGGTGAGGACTCGCAGGTGTTCCGTGACGTGTGCGAATTGGGTTCCGACCTGAACGCGCTGGCGGACAACGGACTGCTTGGCACCAGGCTGGCGAAATCCCGTGTGGCCGTGGTGTACGACTATGAGTCCGAATGGGCAAGCGAACACACCGCCACCCCAACCCAGAAGGTCCGTCATGTCGACGAGCCTCTCGCATGGTTCCGTGCGCTGGCGGACAATGGTGTGACCGCCGACGTCGTGCCGGTACGTTCGAATTGGGACGAGTACGAGGTGGCCGTGCTGCCGAGTGTGTACATCCTTTCGGAGGAGACCACGCGCCGTGTGCGCAAGTACGTGGCGGGCGGCGGCAGGCTGATTGTCACGTATTACACGGGCCTGTCCGACGAGAAGGATCATATCTGGCTTGGCGGCTATCCGGGGTCGATTCGTGATGTGGTCGGCGTGAGGGTCGAGGAATTCGCTCCATTGGGGGACGATTGGCCGGGGACTCCCGAGTACCTCGATCTTGACAACGGTACGACGGCGCATGATTTCGCCGACGTCATCACGTCCGTGGGCGAGCATGCCACCGTGCTCGCCTCGTTCAAGGATGATCCGTGGACGGGAATGGACGGACGTCCCGCAATCGTCGGCAACGCATATGGCGAGGGACGTACGGTGTATGTCGGGGCCCGTCTGGGCCGCGATGGCATTGCCAGGAGCCTGCCCATGATGTTCTCCTCGTTGGGCGTGGAGGTTCCCGAAGCGAGCGATCCGGGGCTGTTACGTGTCGAACGCGTCGACGAGGCGAGCGGGGCGCGCTTCGTATTCCTGTTCAATCGCACGCATGCCGTGATTGAAGTCGTGCAGGATGGCCGGCCGGTCATCGCATCTCTTGCCGATGTTGGCGATGGCAAGGTGACGGTGCGGCCCAACGGCGTAATCGTGCTCAGGAAGTAACACAGGCCAACAAATGTAGCCGTCGGAGGTTTGGGTTTCCTCAAACTTTCGACGGCTACGTGCATCTGAGCGTCGGTAGATTGGATGGTTGTCCAAACTGCCGACGGGGAGCGGTCCTATGTGTGGAATTCCACGGCGGCACAGCTGATTGCCGGCAAGGTGGACGAGATGGCGCCGTCCATGCGACTTCGCAGATGCGACGCGACTTACCGGAATCATATCATGTTATCGTGAACAATGTTGAGATTGCAACATTTTGCAACAATCTTACGTTCATGGAAAGATGTCATATCTTTGGCAAATCTCTACCGCAACGCGATTGAGTACCCATCATCCTGACGTACACTCGAAACGTATTGCGAATGAGGACATCACAACACAGGATGAGGGGAGCGGGCGTGAGGCTGAAGCTGGTGAAACGACTGGTCGCTGTCTGCTGCGCCGGCATTATGGCGGCGAGCGCCGCGGCCTGCGGAGCCGGCCAGGATACCCGTACCGAAATCACCGTATGGTCGTGGGAGCCCAGCATGAAGTCGGTGATCGCCGGTTTTGAAAGGGAGAACCCCGACATCCATGTGATTTGGAAGAACACCAGCGGGTATGACAAGCTCAACAATGCCATTCAGGATGGTTACGGCACTCCCGATGTGGTGCAGCTCGAGTACTATGCGCTACGGCAGTATGCGGTGAGCAGCCAGTTGGTCGACATTACCGATCGGGCCGATAACTATCAGGATTTCTTCACGCCTGGCACTTGGTCATCGGTGCAGCTCAACGGCCGCATCTACGGACTGCCGATGGATTCCGGCCCGATGGCGTTCTTCTACAATGAGGATGTGTTCGAGCAGGCCGGAGTGGACGCTTCCAAGATTCGTACGTGGGACGATTATTATGAGGCGGCCAAGAAGCTTAAGGAAATCGGCGTATACATCACGGCGGATTCCGGTGACGCCAGTTTCTACGATGCGATGATCTGGCTGGCTGGTGGCCGTCCGTTTTCCGCGTCCAACGATGGCAAGAACGTGAGTATCAACCTGACCGATGATTCGGGCACGAGAAGATTCACCGAATTCTGGCAGAAAATGATCGATGAGGGGCTGGTCAACACCAGTCTGAGCACTTGGTCCGACGGATGGAAGGAAGCCGTGGGCAACGGCACCGTTGCATCCATGTTCTCCGGAGCGTGGATGCCGTCATTGCTGATGTCGGATTTGCCTGGTACCGCGGGCCTATGGCGTGTATCCCAGATGCCGACCCCGGATGGCAAGGCCGCCACGGCGGAAAACGGCGGATCGGCGCTCGCCGTGCTGCAGCGTTCTCGTAAGCCCGAAGCGTCCTATCGGTTCATCGAATACGCATGTCATGAAGCCGATGGCATCAAGACGCGCGTGGATGGTGGAGCGTTTCCGGCCGACAACGATACCCTGTCCGATGCGGAATTCCTCAGCAAGACCACGGTGACCGATGACCGGGGCATCGAAGTGCCGTATTTCGGCGGGCAGGAATATAACAGGGTGCTTTCCCAAGCCGCCGAGAATGTGACGACGGGCTACCAGTATCTGCCTTTTGAGGTATATGCGCGAAGCGACTTCCGCTCCACCGTGGGCAAGGCCTACAAGTGGGCCACGTTGCTGCGTCGCGAACAGGATAGGCTGAACATCATTGCCGCCGGTGGTGAAACCGACGCGTCCGGCATCGGCGACGCCTTGAAGAACACCGATTCCTCCGACCGGCTTAAGCTGAAAAGCGGCATTGCGCTGTGGCAGAAGGATCTGAAGGAGTACGGCAACAATCAGGGCTTTACCATTCAGTAGGTTCAGTAGGCCGAGCATGCGGCCGCATGTATGGGAGGCGGCGGATCGGTCGCTCCGGTCAGGGCCGATCCGTGCTTATCGTACGTTGCGTTCGTAGATGTGCAGCATGCCTTTGAAGATGAGTTCCGGATCGTAGATGTCGATCATGTCGGTGTCATCGGCGAACACGCGGCTTAATCCGCCGGTCGCCACCACGCGGAAGTCCTCGTCGATCTCACGATGGAACTGCATGATGGTGCGTTCGATACCGCCCAGGAAGTTATAGTACAGGCCCGCCTGCATGGCAGGTTTCGTGCTTGTGGCGAGAATCGACTTCGGGCGCGTGATCTCCACCTCGGGCAGCTGTGCGGTCGCATCCCATAACGCCGCCGCGCCGGTTCGGATGCCCGTGGTGATGAGCCCGCAGATCACCGACGCGTCGGCCGTCACATAGTTGAACGTGGTGGCCGTGCCGAAATCCGCCACCAGAATCGGTCCGCCATACTCGTAATATGCTCCCGCGCAGTCGGCGATGCAGTCGGCGCCCATGCTTTTCGGATTGTCTATGCGGATATTGATGCCGGTTTTGACGCCCGGACCCACGATCATCGGATCGATGTCAAGGAACTTCACAATGCTCGCGCGGAACGAATGCATGACCTTCGGCACCACGGAGGAGATGATCACGTCATCTACATCCCCCGGCGCGAAACCGCTCAGTTTAAGGAATTGCGTGATCATCAGGCCATACTCGTCGGAAGTGTGGTTCGCCTTCGTGGTGATGCGGTACGTGCCTGCGATCCTGCCATCGTGGATGAATCCGAGCACGACATTGGTGTTGCCGATGTCCACTGCGATCAAAAGCATGCCAAACTCCTTTACGATTCCTGGGAACCCTGTTCGCCGGCCACGTCGACATGCAGTCCGGCAAGTTCCGTGAGCATACGTTCGGCCAGGTTCCGTTTGCTCATCTTCTGCCAATGTTCGATATGAGGCCGCTCCGGGATCGATCCCGGCCGAAGCACGGTCACCACATTCGTATCGGCGGCAAAACCGGCGCCCGGCGTGCGCAGATCGTTCGCGACCAGCATGTCGCAATGCTTGGAAGCGAGCTTTTTCGCCGCGTTGCCTTCAAGATCCTGCGTTTCCATGGCGAAGCCGCACAACGTCTGCCCGTCGCGTTTGTTGGCGCCCGCCCAAGCGAGAATGTCGGGATTCGACACCAGTTCAAGCGTAATGCGCTCGCGTCCGTTTTTCTTGATTTTCTCGGCGGACCGCTCGGCCGGACGGAAGTCGCCGACGGCCGCGGCCATGATGGTGATGTCGGCATTCGCAAACGCATCCTGCACGGCCCGGAACATCTCCCGGGCGCTCCGCACGTTGACGACATCGACGCCATGCGGCGCCTGAAGCGAAACCGGTCCGGACACCAGCGTCACCTTCGCGCCCATGTCCCGCGCCCGTTCGGCGATGGCATAGCCCATCTTGCCCGTCGAATGATTCGTCAGATAGCGTACCGGATCGAGCGGTTCCTGTGTAGGACCGGCGGTGACCAGTACGTTGCGTCCCTTCAACGGCAACGAATTGTCCGGAAGATCGCCGTGCAACAGATCCGCCACGGCCGCTTCGATGCCGGCCGGCTCCTCCATACGTCCCTTGCCGATGTCGCGACAGGCAAGCATGCCGGATTCCGGCTCCACGATCGTCCAGCCAAGTTCCCGGCACGTCTGCAGATTGCGTTGCGTCACGGCATTGGCATACATGTGCACGTTCATGGCTGGGCATAGCACCTTCGGGCCCTCGTCATAGGCGAGAATCGTGCTCGTCAGCTGATCGTCGGCGATGCCGCATGCGATTTTCGCAATCGAATCGGCGCTCGCCGGCGCCACCACCAAAATGTCGGCCCACTTCGCGTCATCCACATGATTAATCTGCATGGAGTGCATAGCCGTTGCGGAAACATCGCCGTCAGTACGCTGGGCGGCGAACATCGCCGTGCGTGTCGGCGTATGCGTCAGTGACGTGAACGTCAATGGAGTGACGAATTCCTGCGCGGCCGCGGTCATCACCACACGCACCTCATGGCCCTGCTTGCTCCAGTCGGAGGCGAGATGGCAGGCCTTGAAGGCGGCGATGCTACCGGTGACCCCAAGAAGAATATGCGCAGTGGTCATGGCTTCACAGGTCCTTCCATAGAGCGAGCCGACGACGAGGTCAAGTATATATCGAAGCGGATGCGGCCGTGGGTACGCCGAGCGGTAGAATCAGACAGTGGTGATCGACCCGGTATGGGCGGTCAACCATGCATCGCAATCACATAGGAGCAGACATGTCGCAACCTTCAGGTGCGCACGGCGAAACCGGCGCAACCGAAACGAAGACCAATGCGGCGAGCACCGACGCGACGCTCAACGCGCGCGTCAAATCGCCGAAACCCAGCGGATTCAACAAGTGGATCCCCATCATCATCGCAGCCGTCGTCACACTCGCCGTCATCATCGGCATCGCGATGGTGCGCAACGGCGGCAAAACCGACGGATCCGCCAACACTGCGAATACCGCCGATACCGTGACCATCGGGCTCAAACTCGCGCCCGTCAGCCTCGACATCCGCCACCAATCCGGTTCCGCCATCGAGCAGGTGCTCATCGGCAACGTCTACGAGGCGCTGCTGTCGCGCGATTCCGACAATCAGGTGCAGCCGGGGCTCGTCAAAAGCTGGGACATTTCCGAAGACGGCAAGACCTATATCTTCCATCTCAACAAGAACGTGAGCTTCTCCAACGGCGACAAGCTCGACGCCGAAGACGTGGCATGGTCCATCAATCAGCTCAAGGCGCAGCAGTACTATAACGCCAATCAGGTGGCGAGCCTCGAAAAAGCCACAGCCGTCGACGCCGACACCGTGCAACTCACGCTGTCGAGTCCCGACTCCAACCTGCTATGGTACCTGACCGGCCGCCCGGGCCTCGTATTCGACAAGCAGGCCAAGTATGACGCGAAAACCGAGGCCATCGGCTCCGGGCCGTATACGGTCGAATCCTTCGACTCCAGCAGCAAGATGGTGCTCAAGGCCAATCCGAAGTATTGGGGCACCGCACACAAGGCCGTCACGCAGAACGTGATCCTGCGGTTCCTGACCGATGACAATGCGGCGGTCAACGCCCTGAAAAGCGGTGACGTGGACGTGCTCTCCCCGGTCAACGCCACGCTTGCGAAATCGCTGGACACCAAAACCTACAAGGTTTCCGCGGCCGACGGCAGCGACAAATACGTGCTCGCCTTCAATTGCACCAACGCCAAGCTTTCCGACAAGCGCGTACGACAGGCCATCCGCTACGCCATCAACCATAAGGAAATCATCGCCTCCAGAGGAGACGTCGACTATGCGCTCGGCGGTCCGATCCCATCCGTCGACCCCGGCTATGAGGACCTGACCGACCTGTACCCGTACGACCTCGACAAGGCCAAGTCCCTTATGGCCGAAGCCGGCTACTCCACCGACAAGCCGCTTACGCTCACCCTTACCTACGCCAATACGTACGGCACCGAACTCGGCGACCAGCTACGTAGCCAACTTGCCGACATCGGCATCGAACTGAACATCAACTATGTGGAATTCTCCACATGGCTGCAGGATGTGCACGCCAACGGCGACTACGAACTGTCGCTGGTGGACCATGCCGAAAGCCATGATTTCTACAAGTGGACCACGCCGGACTACTACTACCATTACGACAACAAGGAAGTGCAATCGCTGTATGCCAAGGCGTTGGCCGCGACCGACGATGCCTCCCGCGACGACTACCTCAGACAGGCGGCGAAGATCGTCAGCGAGGATGCGCCGGCGGACTGGCTGTTCGGATACCGCGTGAGCGTGGCCTATAGCAGGAACATCTCCGGATTCCCGGAGAAACTCAGCCAGACGGTACTGCCACTGTGGCAGATATCCAAGGCGCAATAGCCTCTCGGTCACGAGCGGCGCATGCTGGCCTTCCGTTCATGACGCTGACACGTTGCGATTTGAAATGGTGAAAGAGACATATCATGAGATTCCTCGGTAAGCGGCTTCTGCTGTTTGTGGGGGCGTTGGTGGGATTATCGCTGCTGGTGTTTGCGCTGCTGCGAATCCTGCCGGGCGATGTGGCGGCCGTGGTGGCCGGCACCAATGCGACGGCGGAACGGTTGACGTCGCTACGCGCGCAGATGGGGCTGGATAAGTCGTATGCGGCGCAGTATGGCGATTGGGTGCTCGGCTTGCTGCACGGTGATCTCGGCACTTCCGTGGTCAGCGGCAAGGCGGTGTCCGCACAGGTGTCCTCGCGCGCTTCCGTCACCTTCCCGCTGATCGTGCTGAGCCTGCTGATCGCGCTGGCGATCGGACTGCCACTCGGATGCGCGGCGGTGTTGACCCGCAATGTGCGGCTGCGCGGGGTGTTCCATGCGGCTGCGATCGTAGCCGGTGCGATTCCGGCGCTGTGGGGCGGCTTGCTGTTGATTCTGCTGTTCTCGAAGGGCATTGGACTGATGGGATTGCTGCCTTCGCAGGGATTCCCGGACGCGGGATGGGCCGCTCCGCTGAGCGCGATGGCCGCGCTGGTTTTGCCGGCTTTGGCCACAGGCATTACCGCAGGTGCTTCGATTATGCGTTACACGCGTGCCGCGGTGGGGGACATGGCTTCCTCCCAGGCGGTCGCCATGGCCATGGCGTGCGGCATGACACGCAGGCAGGCCGTGTTGCGTGTGGCTTTGCGTCTGGCGATTCCGCAGCTGGTGTCGGTGATTGGCCTGACCTTCGCGCAGATGGTCACCGGGGTGATGGTGGTGGAGAACCTGTTCGCGCTTCCTGGCCTCGGTTCGATGCTGGTCACCGACGTCGGCAATCGGGATCTGACCGCGGTGCAGAGCGAACTGTTCCTGCTGGCGGCGTTTTTCCTGTTTCTGGGACTGCTGGTCGATCTGCTGCATCGCATGCTCGATCCGCGACTGAAGAATGCGACCATTGGTTCGGGTGAGGTGCTTTCATGAACGATCGTATGCATGCCCTGCGAGTCGTGCTGCAATCCATGTGGAACCGTGCGGGCGGCCGCTATGCGCTTATCGTGATGGGTCTGTGGCTGCTGGTGTCGGCGATTTCATTGGCATGGACGCCGTATTCGCTGTTGGCCACCGACGGTTTCAACACATGGGGCTCGCCGTCCTCTGCGCACCTGTTGGGTACCGATGGTGTGGGTGCGGACGTACTGAGCTGGCTGATGGCCGGTTCTCGTACGAATCTCATGATCGCCGTGCTTACGGTGGCGGTCTCGGCCGCGTTCGGCCTGCTGCTCGTCGCCGCCATGGTGTCGCGTCATGGCGCGTTCTCATCGGTTTCCGTGGTCGTCGTGGATGCGTTGATTTCGATTCCGACGGTACTCGTCGCACTGATTCTGTCCGTACCGTTCGGCGCGTCCGCGGTGGTGATTGTCGCTGCCTGCGGATTCGCGTACGGGCTGAATCTGGCGCGAATCCTAAGACCTTCCGCTCTGCTGGCCGCACGTTCGGCATACGTGGAATCGGCCATATGGTCGGGAGCCGGCCCGATTCGCGTGTTCTTCACGCATATTGTGCCGAACACGTTGCCGGTACTGTCGGTGCAGCTGTCGATGAGCGCCGGAACCTCGCTGCTTGCGGAGGCCGGCCTGACCTATCTCGGCGTCGGCGTCGGCGCGGGCGTCCCCAGCTGGGGACATTCCCTTGCCACATCCGTGCGGTTCATCAGCATCCACCCGTTGGCCGTGGTATGGCCGGGCCTGGTCGTGACGCTTGTGGTCATAGCGTTGAATCTGTTCGGCGACGCCCTGCGTGACGCCATCGATCCGCTGGTCAATCCGGCATTGAGGGAGGTCGCATGAGCGTAACCATCCGCAATCTCACCATCGTCATCGGCGGCAAAACAATCGTCAGCCATGTCGATCTGGATATCGCCGACGGCGAGCGCGTCGGACTGATCGGCTCGTCGGGTTCCGGCAAATCCATGATTGCCAAGGCCATGATGGGGCTGCTGCCAGCCACTGCGCAGGTGAGTGGCTCCATCGAAATGGGTGGCAGGCGGATCGTCGGCGCCACCGACGCCGATATCGCCGATTTGCGTGGCCGTTATGTGGGCATGGTGTTCCAGAATCCGGCTGCGGCGCTGAATCCGGTGATGACCGTGGCACAGCAGATCGGCCTTCCCCTGTATCTGCATTACGATCTGACGGCGGCGGAACGTGCGGAGCGCATCAGAGTCATGCTTGCCAAGGTGGGGCTTGACGAGGATGTGTTGCGCAAATATCCGCATGAACTGTCCGGCGGCCAGCAGCAACGCGTCGGCATCGCGACCGCGCTGGTCACCTCCCCTCATCTGATCATTGCGGACGAGCCGACCACGGCGCTGGATTCCATCACCCAGCGGCAGATCGTCGGCCTGTTGACTTCGCTGGTGGACGATGCCGGAGCCTCCATGCTGTTCATCACGCATGATTTTGCGGTATTGCATCATGCGACCACACGATGCTATGTGCTTGAGTGCGGCGGCATCGTCGAATCGGGGGCAACGGCGGATCTACTGGCTTCGCCGCATACCGGGCAGGCCATACGGCTGGTTGAGGCGGCTCGGGAACTGTCGCTTACGACGAAGGAGTCCGATCGTGTCTGACATCGTGTTGCAGGGGCGTGGCATCGACAGGTATTTCGGTTCGGGAAAGCACCGTAGGCAGGTGTTGTTCGGTGTCGATATCGATGTCTATGCGGGTGAGTGCCTGGCGGTGATCGGCGGTTCCGGTTCCGGTAAAACCACGCTTACGCGGGTGTTGCTCGGACTGGAATCCTCGGATGGCGGCGACATCACCTATCAGGGGGTTGGCATCGCCGGTGGCGCGGAACGATTGCGCCGGCAGTCTGGTCTGGTGTTCCAGGACCCGTTCGGCTCCCTTGATCCACGTTGGCGTATTGAACGTTCCATCGCCGAGTCGTTGCGTCTGCATCATCCCGACTGGTCGGACGAGCGCGTGGGCGCCCGCGTGGCCGAGTCGTTGCGTATGGTCGATTTGGATCCGAAGGATTTCCTCAACCGTTTTCCCATGGATCTTTCCGGCGGGCAGGCGCAACGTGCGGCGATAGCGCGCGCCATCGTGGATCATCCGCGGATTCTGCTTGCCGACGAGCCGATGAGCGCCATTGACGTGGCCGCAAGAATCCGAATTCTTGATTCCTTCCGGCGAATTCGACAGGCGGAGCCGGACATGGCGTTGATTATGGTCTCGCATGATCTTGGCGTGGTACGGCATATCGCCGACCGCATCATGGTACTGCATGACGGACGGGTGGAGGAGAGCGGCCTGACCGGTGAGGTGCTGGACGCTCCGCGGCGCGACTACACCCGTGAGCTGATTCGGGCGGCCTCGCTGTAACCGGTGCGATTTGGCTGGCCCGTCCGTTGCGCGATGGTCAACATGAGCATTGCGTGATCGGCATCCCGTTGTACGACCAGATCGCCGCCGCATAGCATCCGCATCCGTTCGCGGACGTTGCTGAGATCGATGATCGCCTGCCGGTCGTCCTTCAGACGGGTGCATGGCGCGTCGGACATGACCTGTACGTACCAGTATTGCCGTTCCTTCCATGAGCTGACCGTCAGATGAAGGCCGCTTTTGGAAGTTCTGCCATAGAGCAGCATGTATTCGATGACCGTCTGCAAGGACATGGGAGGAATCCGGAACGCTTGCTCCTCAAGTCGCCAATCGACGTGGATGGTTTCCGTCGGATCGAGTTGCTCCAACTTGATGTATGACTTGCAGAAAGCGACCTCGTCGATGAGCGGTACGGTCTGGTCGTTGCCGAATACCGACAGATTGCCACGCAGATATGCGGAGAAGTCGGCGATGATGCGGCGGGCCTTGGAGGGATCCTCATCGCATAGCTCCTCAATGGCGGTCAGTGAGTTGAAGATGACATGCGGCTGCCCGGCGAGTGTGATGGTTTTGCTGATGGCCAGATCGATTTCGTGCTGCAGTGCGCGTTGCGCGTTGCGACGTTCATGCAGCACGTACAGGAGTACCAGCGCCATCAATGTCCCGATGATGAGGGTGATGACGGCCAGATGCCGCAATTCGATGACGTACGTTGAATCCGCGGACGCGAATGCCCATGCGAATGGGTTTCGTACGTGTGTCGGATTCATGTTCCCCCCTGATGCCCGAGTACGCGGGTTCCTTCTCTTGTGCACCATAGCGGATGAACCGTATCAGAAGCGTATCTGACGACCCTGTAAGGCGGCGTCAAATCCAAGATGCCGTTTATGCGGAAACGATGGGGAGAGGTTGGCGGACTCATCGGTAAGGTCATTCATGCCGGTCTTTGCGAAATCGGTTAAGCGTCGAGCGTTCACGTGTCGCAGCTGTTGCCGGTGTGGTGGTGACCGTGTTGCACAGGGGGTGACACGCCGATGTCCGAGGGTGTGGTATTGTTTGAGCCATGTTCAATTTCTCATGTTGTTGCTGTCGCTGACCAACCGCCCGAGGGGCGCGCGGTTCATTGACGCATAACTTGAGATAGGACATTCTTCAGCGTCTGCATGCTGCAGACGGTTGTGAATCGTCAGCCTTCCGTTCTTCCACCGGCATGAGTGCCGCGGTTGGAAAACATGCGCAACGCAACGAATCCCATAACCATGTACGGTGCGGACGAACGAAGAACATACGACATCACAACGGGTCCCGTTTCAACACTGCACGTGACATCGCGAGCTTCTCGAACACAACGAACACAACGCTTGAATATCGAAAGCCCCGCAACCACACTGCACAAAGGAAACGCCATGACCATCCACGATTCCCTGGCCGAACTCATCGGCAACACCCCGCTCGTCAAACTCAACCATGTGACCGACGGCATCAAGGCCACCATCGCGGTCAAGGTCGAATACTTCAATCCGGGCGGTTCGTCCAAGGACCGCATCGCCGAACGCATCATCGATGCGGCCGAGCGAAGCGGCGAACTGAAGCCCGGCGGGGTGATCGTGGAACCGACCTCCGGCAACACCGGCGTAGGTCTGGCTCTGGTGGCGCAGCAGCGCGGTTACCGTACCATCTTCACCCTGTCCGACAAGGTCTCCGAAGCCAAGCGCGCCGTACTGCGCGCCTATGGGGCCGAAGTGGTCGTGACCCCCACCGACGCCGGTCCGGACGACCCGCGTTCCTATTATCAGGTGGCCGAACGCCTCGCCAAGGCGATTCCCGGCGGCTATCGCCCGAACCAGTACGACAATCCGAACGGCCCGGAAAGCCACTACCACACCACCGGCCCGGAAATCTGGCAGGCCACCGACCATAAGATCACGCATTTCGTGGCAGGCATCGGCACCGGCGGCACCATCTCCGGCACCGGCCGATACCTGAAGGACGTTTCCGACGGAGCCGTGCAGGTCATCGGAGCCGATCCGGAAGGCTCCATCTATTCCAATCCCGACGACGTGCACCAGTACAAGATCGAAGGCGTCGGCGAGGACTTCTATCCCAAGGCCTTCGACCGTGGGCTGCCTGACGAGATCGTGCAGGTGAACGATGCCGAAGCCTTCGAAATGACCCGTCGACTCGCAGGCGAGGAAGGCCTGCTGGTCGGCGGCTCGTCCGGCATGGCCGTCGTGGCAGCCATCAAGTACGCCCGCGAGCACGATTTGGATGAGCGCCAGACCGTCGTAGTACTATTGCCGGATTCCGGTCGTGGATACATGGAGAAGATCTTCGACGACGACTGGATGCGCGCCAACGGCTTCGCCGACATCGTGGAACGCACCACCAAACCAAGCTTGGCCGAGCAGTACCTGTAATACCGGCCATCCATCATCATGTCAATCATCCGTTCAACCCAGACCATCCGCTACTTCCAAGGAGTTCCCATCATGACCATCTCGACCAACACCGCAGCCCTGAACGCCACCGCACTCGCCACCCGTGCCATCCACGCCGGACAGGAACCCGACCCGACCACCGGAGCCGTGGTCACGCCGATCTACATGACCTCCACGTTCAAGCAGGACGGCGTCGGCGGGCTACGCGGAGGCTACGATTACAGCCGTTCCGTCAACCCGACCCGCAACTCCTTCGACGAGCAGCTCGCCGCAGTGGAAGGTGCCAGGTATGCGCTGAGCTTCTCCTCGGGCCTGGCCGCCATCGATGTACTGCTGCGTTCCACCATCAGGCCGGGCGACAACATTCTGCTCGGCAACGACGTGTACGGCGGCACCTATCGATTGCTGTCCAAGGTGTTCGTGCCGTGGGGCATCGGCCTCGATGTGGTCGACATCACCGACACTGCGGCCGTCTCCGCCGCGCTGGGCAAGAAGCAGTACAAGTACATCTGGGTCGAAACCCCCTCCAACCCGTTGCTGAACATCACCGACATCGCCGCCACCTCCGCAGTGGCGCATGCGCACGGCACCAAGGTGGTCGTGGACAACACGTTCGCTTCGCCGGTATTGCAGCATCCGTTGGCCGACGGTGCCGACGTGGTCGTCTACTCCACCACCAAGTACATCGGCGGCCACTCCGACGTGGTCGGCGGCGCCGTGGTTCTCAACGACAAGGAGACCCGAGACGAGGTGGCCTTCCTGCAGAACGCAGCCGGTGCTGTGCCGTCCCCGTTCGACTCCTGGCTCGACATCCGAGGCCTGAAGACCCTTGACTTGCGTGTCAAACAGCACAGCCGCAATGCGCTCAAGGTGGCGCAGTGGCTCGAAACCCGTCCGGAAGTGGAACGTGTATGGTATCCGGGTCTTGAATCCCATCCGGGACACGAGATCGCCGCACGTCAGATGCACGGCGGCTTCGGCGGCATGATCTCCGTGCAGATCGCGGCCGGTTTCGAAGCGGCCAAGAAGTTCGCTGGCGCCACCGAAGTGTTCACGTTGGCCGAATCCCTGGGCGGTGTGGAATCGCTGATCGAACATCCGGGTGCCATGACCCACGCCTCCGTGGCCGGTACCACCCTTGAAGTGCCTGACAATCTGGTTCGCCTGTCCGTCGGGCTCGAAGACGCCGACGACCTGATCGCCGACCTCGAGCAGGCGTTCCGCCAGATCTGATTGCTACACTAAGGGGCATGACGGCAATAACGGATTCCCGGGCACTGGACGCACTGAAACAATACTTCGGCTATGAAGCGTTCCGTCCCGGGCAATCCGGCATCGTCGGCTCCATCATCGCAGGACGCGACGTGCTCGGCGTCATGCCGACCGGTGCGGGCAAGTCCGTCTGCTACCAGATTCCAGCCACAATCCTGCCGGGCGTCACCATCGTCATCTCACCGCTGATCTCGCTGATGCGCGATCAGGTCGATGCCTTGAACGACGCCGGCATTCCGGCCGCGTTCATCAACACCACGCAAACGCCGGACGAACAGTCGTCCGTATTCGCGCAGGCCTCGGCAGGCTTCATCAAACTGCTATATGTCGCCCCGGAACGTTTGGAAACCGAACGTTTCCGCAACTTCGCAAGCCGTACGCCAATCTCATTGGTCGCCGTCGATGAGGCACACTGCGTATCCCAGTGGGGACAGGATTTCCGCTCGTCCTACCTCGGCATCGGCGAATTCATCGCAAACCTGCCGGCACGTCCGACCGTAGCCGCATTCACCGCGACCGCAACGGAACGTGTACGTCACGACATCGTCTCCATGCTGGGATTGCGCGACCCGGATGTGACCGTCACCGGCTTCGACCGACCGAACCTGTATTTCGACGTCATCAAGCTGGAAACCAGGCATAAAACCTTCTGGGTGGCAAAATACGTTGCCGAACATGCCGACGAATCCGGCATCGTCTACTGCGCGACACGCAAGGAAACGGAGGCGCTCGCGGCCTCGCTCAACCATGCCGTAGCGGAATTGCGCGCGGCGGATGGTGCCGATCCGGGGCAGACGGGTCCCATCGCGGTCGCCTATCATGGCGGCATGTCCCCGGACGTGCGTGAGCGGGCGCAACGTGACTTCGTGACCGACCGTGTGCCTGTGGCCGTGGCCACCAACGCATTCGGCATGGGCATCGACAAATCGAATGTGCGCTACGTAATCCACCACAACATGCCTGAATCCATTGAAGCCTACTATCAGGAGGCGGGCCGTGCCGGCCGTGACGGCGAACCCAGCCGCTGCACGCTACTGTGGAACGAATCCGACATCGTTACGCGTCGTCGACTGCTTGACTCTGACTATGAGAACGAACGACTGACGCCCGACGAGCAAGAAGTCGTACGTAGGGCAAAGCGCCGTCTGCTCGACGCCATGGTCGGATACTGCCGTACCACCGACTGCCTGCATATCTATATGACCCGTTATTTCGGCGAGAATGATACGGTCGGCGGCACGTCTGACGGCAAGTGCGCAGGTGGCTGCACCAACTGCGAGCACACCTTCGAAACCGTGGACGTCACCGAAACGGCACGAGCCATCAGCCGATGCGTGCACGATGTGAATCAGAACGTCGGTATGGGCAAGATCGTCAAGATTCTGCGTGGTTCGAAAGCGCAGGATCTGAGCTATCTCAATCCGGAGAGCATGCCTACGTTCGGTATGCTCGAAGGTGTTTCGGAGGTGCGCATACGTGATGTGCTCAGTCAGATGGCAACCGACGGATTTCTGTTCATCTCAGAAGGACGTCTGCCGATTGTGAAATTCGGAACGCGCGCGGCGGAGACGGTCGCACCGGGATTCCATTATGAAATCAAGAAAATCGAGCGCACAAACCCCAAGAAACGTGGAGGAGCGGCACGTGGAACGTCTTATGAGGCAGGCGATGAGACAAGCTCCACGGCGGTTGGCCCCTATATTCCCGATGATGATGCCGAAGCGTTGTTCCAGAGGCTACGCGAACTGCGCCTCGACATCGCACGCGAAATCGGCAAACCGCCATACATCGTGTTTTCCGACAGGACGTTGCGCGACATGGCACGGATACGCCCGGTCACCAATGCGCAATTCCTGGCCGTCAATGGTGTGGGCGACAACAAGCTCGGACTGTATGGCGAGCGGTTCATGAATCTGATCCGTTCGATCAATGCCGGCTGAGCGTGGCCTTTCCGCCGGATTGCAGCGCGTTATCGGCAAAACGCATGACGCTTCGGTTGACTGCGCCCCATGAAACGACAACAGTAGGAACGAACATCGCTTATGCGGGATCGTTCGTAGGAAAGGACAACAGCAATGGCAGACGACAAGCCGGTCGTGGAAAGCTTCCAATTGGACCACACCAAGGTGAAGGCGCCGTATGTGCGTTACATCGATACCGAAAAAGGACCGAACGGCGACGTGGTGTCCAACTATGACCTGCGTTTGGTGCAGCCGAACGAGAACGCCATCCCCACCGGTGGGCTGCACACCATCGAACACACCATCGCGGTACTGCTGCGCGAACGCATTCCGGGCTACATCGACTGCTCGCCCTTCGGATGCCGTACTGGCTTCCATCTGCTGACCTGGGGCGAACACTCCACCGAGGATGTGGCCAAGGCTCTGAAGGAGGCGCTGGAATTCATCGCTTTCGAAGCCACTTGGGATGATGTGCCGGCCACCACCATCGAAAGTTGTGGTAATTATCGCGATCACAGCCTGTTTACGGCGAAGGAATGGTGCAGAGACATTCTCTCCAAGGGCATCAGCTCTGATCCGTTTGAGCGCAAGCTGGTATGAGAAGGCTATCTGCCTTATAGATGGCGCATATTCGTCGTATATCAGGCGAAAAGTCAGGGAAATATACCCCCTAAGTGGCAATTCGCCCCAGCTATCTGCCATCTATAAGGCAGATAGCTGGATGCGTGCGGCCTGTGCAGTGAGCATGGTATTTTTGACGCTCGGAATACGAGAGAACGAATCAGAGGTGAACAGGTGAGCGAGACCATTCCTGAACGGCGCTTCCGCCGCGCCACGATGGCTGATCTTCCGATCATGCTGGAGATTTACCGGCATGCGCGTGAACTCATGGCCGCCAACGGTAATCCCACGCAATGGGGCAGCACATTCCCGCGCGAGGAAGTGGTTCGTGAGGACATCGAGATGCAGCGTACCATACTGCTGGTCGACACCGTTGACGGCAAGGAGCGTGTGCTCGCCCAATTCGCCCTGTGCCTAGGCATTGATCCGACCTATGTGAACATTGACGGTGCCTGGTTGGATGACGACCCATATGTGACCATCCACCGCATCGCCTCGTCCGGGCTCGGTAAAGGCGCCGCGAAGGACTGCATCAATTGGGCCCTTGAACATTACGGCAACGTGCGTGCGGATACGCACCCGAACAACAAGGCCATGCAGCACATCTTCGAATCCAACGGATTCGCGCGCTGTGGGCTGATCCAGCTGCTGGATCGATCCACCGATACCACACGTATCGCCTATCAGCGTCACGAGTGGTGATAAAAAATGCTCCCCATCGGGGAGCATTTTTTTATTTAGAACAGGCCCGGTTCGTTCAGCTTGGAACGCTTGCGGCTATACGCGAAGTACACAATCAGACCGAGTCCGAACCACACGGCGAAACGCACCCAGGTTTCCCAGTTGAGGCCGAGAATCAGCACGAAGCAGAACACGATGGCCAGAATCGGCGTGAACGGTACGCCGGGAGCCCTGAATCCACGGTGCGCATCCGGCTGGGTCTTGCGCATCCACAGAATGCCCGCCGATACGATGATGAACGCGGACAGCGTGCCGATGTTCACCAGTTCGAACAGTACGTTGATGTTGATGAAGCCGCCGGCGACGGCCGTCAGAATGCCGAAGAACCAAGTACCCTTGAACGGGGTGCGATACTTCGGGTGCACTTCGCCGAAGAACTTCGGGAACAGGCCGTCACGGCTCATGGCGTAGCAGATACGGGACTGGCCGTACAGCTGGACCAGCATCACGGTGGTCATGCCGAGCAACGCGCCCAGGTTCACGATGAATGCCAGCCAGTTGAGACCCGTTTCGAGAATCACGCCTGCGACCGGTGCGTCGATGAACTTCGCGAATTCCTTGTACGGTACCACGCCGGTCATGATGAGCGTCATGATGATGTACAGCACGGTCGACAGCGCCAACGAGATGAGAATGCCGCGCGGCAGCGTCTTGTTCGGATTGATGGTCTCCTCGGCGGAGGATGACACCGCGTCGAAGCCGATGAAGCTGAAGAACACAATCGATGCGGCCGGCACGATGCCGTATGGCTGCGTCGAACCCGGCTGGAACGTGTAGATGCCGTAAGGGGAGAACGGCTTCCAGTTGGCGGGGTTCACATACCAGACGGTGCACACGATGAACAGTACGATGATGGCCAGTTTGATCAACACCATGATGTCATTGGCCTTCTTCGTCTGGTTGATGCCGATCGACAGCAGCCATGTGATGACGAGCACGATCACGAAGCCCGGCAGATTGAAGTAGGTGGTGACTCCCGGCGTGGTACCGTAGGCGGCGGTCAGCTCGACCGGCAGATGCAGTCCGAAGCCTTCCAGCAGCTTGTTGAAATAACCGGACCAGCCGGCGGAGACGGTGGCTGCCTGCAACGCATATTCCAGAATCAGATCCCAGCCGATCACGAAGGCGATCAGTTCGCCGAACGCGAGATACGCATACGAGTAGGCGGAACCGGAGACCGGTGCCATCGCGGCGAATTCCGCATAGCACAGGCCGGCAAAACCACAGCAGATGGCCGCCAACAGAAAGGAGATGCACAGTGCCGGGCCTGCGGTGAGAGCGCCCTTACCGGTGAGCACGAAGATGCCGGTGCCGATGATGGCGCCGATGCCCAACATGGTAAGGTCAAAAGTTTTCATTGTTCGCTTGAGCGGGGTCGACTCGGAGACGAGTTGATCCACAGATTTCTTGCGAAATAGATCCATGGTCTTCTTTTCCCTTTAAATGGATTCCTTATGGGCTGAACCGGACGGATTTCCGGGACTCTGGCACGCCTCAACGCCAGAAATCAAATGGGTCTTCCTAACAGCATCGAAAGACCTCGTGTATGGAGAGTGTAAAGACCGGCCGCGGACAAAATCGTGGAAACCGCGTGAAATGTCTCATAATCCGCGTGTGCGCAACATGGCACGTCACACAACGGCGTAACAATAGGAGCCATGACTTTGAGCGCTACACGTGAATGGCAATTCTCATCCGACCAGGGCAAGGCGAATTATGAGGCGGCCCGTCGGCGGTATCCGGCGCAGGCGATCGTCGATCTGGCCGCGTTGCGTGACAACATGCGCCACTTGGTGAGCGTGGTCGGCGGACCGAATTCGGGTACGGCCGTGATGGGCGTGGTCAAAGCCGACGCCTATGGCCATGGCCTGATTCCTGCAGCCTTGGCTGCCTTGGCGGGCGGCGCGACTTGGCTCGGCACCGCACAATCGCATGAGGCGCTCTTGCTGCGCAAGGCCGGTATCGGCTTGGACCGCTGCCATATTCTGACATGGGTCTACAACGGCACCGCGGTGCCGTTCGATGAGCTGGTTGCCAACGATATCGACGTTTCCGTCGGTTCGCTTGGTGGTATCGACGGCGTGGCCGAGGCCGCGCGTCGTCTCGGCAAGACCGCCCGTGTGCATGTGAAGGTCGATTCCGGTTTCGGACGTAACGGATTCACTCCGGCCGGTTTCGACGCGGCACTCGCCAAGTTGGTGCCGCTCGTCAAGGAGGGCGTGTTGCATGTCGTCGGCCAGTGGAGCCATCTGGCTGTCGCGGACGCGCCGGACGTGCCGGAATTCGTAGCCTCCACCGATCGTCAGATTGAGAATTTCAAGGATTTCACCCGCCGTATGGAAGCGGCCGGCATCGCCCCGGAGATTCGTCATCTTGCCAATACCGCCGCCACGTTGAGCCGTCCGGAAATCCATTTCGAGCTGACCCGTCCGGGCATCGGCCTGTACGGTTACGAGGCGGATCCTGCCATGGGCACGCCCGGCACGTATGGTCTGAAGCCGGCCATGACCTTGCAGGCGCAGCTCGGCACCGTCAAGGATGTCGAGGCGGGACATGGCATCTCCTATGGCCGCACCTATCTGACCCCGACCGACACTTCCACGGCGATCGTACCAATCGGGTATGCGGACGGCATCCACCGTTCCGCTTCCGGCTTCGATATGGAAGGTGCCAAGCATGTGGTCAAGGCTGGCGGCCCGGTGCGTGTGATGACCACCGAAGGCCCGCGTCTGTACCGTGTGTCCGGCCGGGTATGCATGGACCAGTTCATTCTCGACCTGCATGGCTCCGCGGATGCGCTCGGCATCCACGAGGGAGATACGGTGGAACTGTTCGGTCCGGGTCGCGGCGAGGATTACGCCGAGCCCACCGCCGACGATTGGGGCCGTGCCGCCGACACCATCAGCTATGAGATCTTCACCTGCCTGCGCAATCGCATCCCGCGCCTGTACGAGCATGCCACGGAGGTGCTGTCCGCCGAAGATCTCGCCAAACTCGATTTGAACAGTATTCTGTAAAGTACCTGATTCGTCGGAACGATGGGTGCCAGTCGAGCGCCTGCCGGCGGGAGCGGTTGGCCTTCAGGCCGACCGGGGTGTGCTGAGCGGAGGTGCCCATGACGGTTGGTTACACGTCTTTCGATGAAGAACGGTGGGCCCCGGAACCGCCGAAATCCAGTACGCGCACCGCCTTCCAGCGTGATCGGGCCCGGCTGATTCACTCGTCGGCGCTCCGTAGGCTCGGCGCGAAAAGTCAGGTGTTGGTGGCCGGTACCGACGATTTCGTACGAACCCGACTCACGCACACATTGGAGGTTGCGCAGATCGGCCGTCAGATTGGCGCCTCCCTCGGCTGTGATCCGGATGTGGTCGACTGCGCCTGTCTCGCGCACGATCTCGGCCACCCGCCGTTCGGACACAACGGAGAGCGTGTGCTTGCTGAAATCGCGGAACATATCGGTGGCTTCGAAGGCAATGCGCAAACCCTGAGATTGCTCACCCGGCTCGAACCGAAAATACTGTTTCCCGACGGGCGCCCCGCCGGAGTGAATCTGACACGTGCGGCGCTTGACGCCACCGTCAAATACCCGTGGACCTACGCCGAGGCCGCCGAGCATCCCAAAGGGGAACGCAGCGCGAAATTCTGCGTCTACCCGGATGACGGGGGAGTGTTCGAATGGCTCAAGCAAGGCGCTCCCAAGGCTGCGAGGCCGGTCGAGTGCCAGGTCATGGACCTGTCTGACGACATCGCCTACAGCGTGCATGACGTGGAGGACGCCATCGCCACCGGATCGTTCGATCCGGACGTACTGCACGAAAGCAGTGTGATCGACGCCGTCATTGAGGATTCGCGTAGCTGGTACGGCCGGCAGTGGGATCCCGACCAACTTGTGGCGGCATTTCATCGTATGCATCATCGTGGCACTTTTCCCGGCTACTTTGACGGATCGCGCCATTCGCTGGCAGCCCTGAAGAATATGACCAGCGACCTGATCGGACGGTTCGCGAACTCCGTCGAAGCCGCGACGCGGGACGTGTACGGCAGCGATCCGCTCACCCGCTACCATGGCAATCTCATCATCCCTGAGGAAACCAGCTACGAAATCGTGGCGTTGAAAGGCATCGCCGTGCATTTCGTGATGGCCCCGGGCGAACGTGAACCGATGCATGATGCGGAACGACGGATTGTCGCCGATCTGGTCGAAGTGTTCATGGCCGACGATCCGCGCCCCTCCAGCGCGCTCGAAAGCGTGTTTCTCGACGATTGGAATGAAGCCGCCGACGACAACGCCCGCCTGCGCGTCGCAATCGACCAGGTCGCCAGCCTCACCGACACCTCCGCACTGGCCCTTCACTCCTTGCTTTGCTGACGGGCGGACAAACGACAACCCCAAGCAATCCCAGTTCTTTCCCGCTTCCTGGCGCAGCGGCGGATGCGATGCGCGATCGCGGTCTTGGCCGAACGGCCTTGATCGTGCCGTGCGTTGCATGCGCCGCGTAGTCATAACCTGTGGGCACGCTGGTACTCTGGAACGTATGCCGGGAATGATTCTGAAGGAAGATGTCGAAAAAGTACGTGCCGCAGCCGATCTGTATGACATCGTGTCCGCAACGGTCACGCTCAAACCTTCCGGAACCGGCACTTACGTAGGCCTATGTCCCTTCCATGACGAGAAGACCCCGAGTTTTTCGGTGCGTCCCGCGCTCGGCGTGTGGCATTGTTTCGGCTGTGGCCTCGGCGGCGACGTGTTCGGCTATGTGGAGCAGCAGGAAAACATCGACTTCCGTGATGCGGTGGAATTGCTGGCCGACAGGTACCATATCGAGTTGCGTTACGATCAGGCGAACGCCAAGCCCGAGCATGCCGGTTCGAAGCGTGCCCGTCTGCTCGAAGCGAACGAAGCGGCGCAGGAGTTCTTCGTATCGCAGTTGATGACCAGAGAGGCGCTTGCCGCCCGCAAACTGCTCGATGGCCGTAATTTCAGCCAGGCTGACTGCCAGCGATTCGGCTGCGGATACGCGCCGCAGGGTTGGGACAATCTCGTACGCCATCTGGCGGGCAAGGGCTTCACGCAGAAGGAGATGCTCGATGCGGGCCTTGCGCGTCAGGGTCAGCACGGCGTCTACGATTATTTTCGCGGGCGTGTGACTTGGCCGATTCGCGATTCGACAGGCCGTACGCTTGGTTTCGGCGCGCGCAAGCTGTATGAGGATGACGCGATCAACGCGAAGTACATCAATACCCCCGATACGCAGTTGTATCGCAAGAACCAGGTGCTGTACGGCATCGATATGGCAAAATCCACGATCGTGAAGAAGCGTCAGGTGGTGATCGTCGAAGGCTACACCGATGTGATGGCCATGCATCTGGCCGGCATCGATACCGCCATAGCCACTTGCGGTACTGCGTTCGGTGCCGAACATGCCAAGATCGTGCGGCGTCTGATTGCCGATGATTCGCTGGGAGCCGTACAGTTGGTCGGACCTTTGAAGGTCGAAGGTCAGGCATTGAGTTCGCGCATCGTATTCACTTTCGATGGCGATGCGGCCGGGCAGAAGGCCGCCATCCATGCGTTTGGCTTGGATTCGGCGTTTCTGTCGCAGACCTTCGTGGCCGTGGCCGATGACAACCTCGATCCATGCGACCTGCGCATCAAACGGGGCAATGAGGCGGTGCGTTCTCTGATTGAGCAGGCGAAACCGCTGTATGACTTTGTGATCGAGGCGGCGATCGGCCGGTTCGACACCACCTATACGACCGGTCAGATGGGGGCGGTCAAGGCGGTCGCGCCGCTGATCGCGCAGATTCGGGATCGTTCGCTGTTGGACCTGTACACCCGCAAGGCGGTTCGTCGTATCGGCATCGATCTGGACATCATGCAACGTGAAGTGCGCGATGCCCGTCGTAAGCTCAACGTACGCGATGACGATGACTACGCGCCGAAACGACGCTACGTCGGTGGCAACGCCGTGGAACAGCGCGTGGAACAAGGTGCCAACCCGTATGCGAATCGCTCCGTGCGGAAGGCTTTGGAGCATCGTGACGCCACCGAGCAGACCTACTACCGTATCGATGATGCCGTGTTCATCTGCGAACAGCAGTTCATGGCCACGCTGATTCAGGTGCCGCGTGCCGTGGAGCCGAGCATGTTCGCAGGGCTCACATTGTCGAACTTCATTACGCCGGTGTTCCGTTCGTTGTTCCAGGCCGTGGCCGCGGCAGGTGGCCTGCCGAGTGAGGATACGCCGCAAGGTCTGTGGATGCATAATCTGACCAAGGCCGGCGGGCCGATGCTCGAATCGGTAATCAACGAGCTGGCGGTCATGCCATTGCCGCTGCCGCCGAGCGAAGACGACATGAACATGGGCCGGGCGTCGCGGGAGCAGGAAGGTGCCGTGCAGCTACGCAAACCGACGGATGCCGAACGGCGTTATGCCTCCGAGCTGCTGGCCCGCCTGCTGGACATGGGTCTTATGCGTAAGATCGGTGCGGCCAAACGTCGTATGGCACAACTGCCGGATGGCGGTGAGAAGATCGAGTTGCTCGGTCAGGTCACGAACATGGAGGCCCTGCGCAAGGATCTGCAGGCGAAGGTGTACGGCAACAACATCGCCTGACGAAGGTTCGCCGAATGATCCACCCACTTAGGTAGGAGCCCGTCATGGGCGTCTTCGTGCATGTCGACGTGTTGTTTGGCGAACGGAAGGTGACGAAAGCGAACCGGTGCTGAACGCTATCCGAACAATAGACGAAATCCTTGTTGAAGACTTTATCAATAACAGGTCCATGGCAATGCTTTTGGGTGTTTTGCCGGTTTGCAATGGCATAAGGCAGTAAGGCGGAGTGGTCGAAAAACGTTGGAATGGTCGGAATTTCAGCACGCCGAGGCCTTATGATAGGCGGAGTTTCGGGTAAAGTGGGTACGGCATTTGATGAACATAGCTCACTGTTGCAGACGATGTTGCAGGTGAGGATTCCTGGAGGAATGGATGCGACGTTTGGTGGTCAAGGTCCTGAAGAACGAGACCATTCTCGTAGTGGCTTCCATACTCGCCGTGATCTCGTGCTTCATCGTTCCGCCGGATAAGGAGTATGCCGGCTATATTCATGCCAGCACCATCTCGCAGCTCATCTGCCTGATGTTGGTGGTATGCGGGTTCCAACGCATCGGTGTGTTCCGTATCATCGGCTCGCGTCTGCTGCATCATGTCAGCACCGCACGCGGCCTGGTGATCACGCTGATTTCGCTCACCTATTTCTCCGGCATGCTGATCACCAACGACGTGGCATTGGTCACGTTCATCCCATTCGCGTTGGCCGTGCTCACCATGGCTCATATGGAGGAGCATGCGGTGCTCGTCGGCACGCTGATGACGGTCGGTGCGAACGTCGGCAGCATGCTCACCCCGATCGGCAATGCGCACAACCTGTATCTGAAGGCGCTTACCGGCATGCCGTCATCTGAAATGATCGGCATCATGGCGCCATATTCGGCGACCGCGGCGGTGCTACTGGTACTCATCACTTGCGTGGTATTCGGCAAGAAGCCGGTTTCAGAATTCTCTTCGATCGACGGTGTCGGCATCGAACAGAACGTGCTCGCTCCTCGCGCCGACCAGCCGCAGCCGGATGAGATCCGCGTGACCGGCTATGGTGCCGGTTATGGCGGCTGGCGCACGCTGGTATATTGTGCGCTGTTCGTGGTCTGCCTGCTCGCGGTGAGTGATTTCATTCCGCTGTGGGTCATGTGCGTGATCGTGGTGGCGGCCTTTCTGCTGTGCGATCGCCGCGTATTCCGCAACGTCGATTGGGGACTGCCGCTTACGTTCTGCATGTTCTTCATCTTCATCGGCAACATGAAGCGTGTGCCGGAATTCTATGAGCTGGCGGCCTCGCTGGTGGGCGCGCACCCGCTGGAGGTGTCCGTAGTCTCCAGCCAGTTCATCTCCAACGTGCCGACCACGCTGTTGCTCTCCGGCTTCTGCGACCAGTGGCGCGAGCTGATCATCGGCACCAATCTGGGTGGCATGGGTACGCTGATCGCATCCATGGCCTCGCTGATTGGCTACAAGAATGTGGTGCGCAAGTATCCGAACAAGAAGGGCCGCTATCTGGCCGTCTACTCCGCGGTGAACGTGCTGTTTCTCATCGTGCTCGTAGGATTGAGCTGGATTATCGAGCCGTGAGCCGGTTGTGACTGGGCGATTCGATGGATTGTCCGCGGTGTCGGACATATCGTCGAATTCAAGGGCGTCATCGTTTGCTGATGGTGACGAAGTTCCCTTGTCTCTGCATGCTCCATCCGCGGGAATCGGCATGGTTTTGCGCAAGAAAGCCAAGGGCGAAGCCAAAGGTGTTGAGCAGGATGTCATCAACGTCGAAAATACCCAGATGCAAGATGCTTTGGATGAGTTCGCCAATCGTAATGAATGCGAGGAAAAGCAGGATCGTGACTTTGGGGGGACTGACACTTCCATGCCAGCATAAAGCCTATTGGCATGAATGCAAGCATGTTGAACAGAACTGTGAGAGGTGCTTGAAGGAGTTCTTGGACAATCAATAATGGGTTAACATTAAAGCCGGATATTCCTCTACTTTTAAGCATTATTATTGCAAAAATTAATAAAAGATATAGTGCAGTGATGAAATATAGCAATAGAACATGAATTTTACCTATGCAGATTTGATATGTAAGCAGTGCCGTGATTAATGAGCAACAGGTAAGCAAGGCGATGATGCATACGTGGGATTGCATGAAAGGATGGAGCGATCCCAGTATGGATTCAATGGTTTGCCATATTTCGATGCAATCCACAAGCGCAAAACGAAATAGGAAAAAGGATAGCACGCCAATGCAGACGGCGACAAGCAAAGATTCTCTGCGTTTCATTCGTTGACTCTTTCGCCGCTGTGAATGATAAGGCATTATCTGTCGCGCGGCTGGTATGCGGTACTCTCAAATCCTTATGCGGATAATTCTACTTCGGTCGCCAATGGTGTGGCAATTACCGTGAATTACGGGCAGACTCGTAATTATTAAGGTGAGCTGCAACATAACGGTTTGTGCTGTAAAGAGGGAACGTAGGGATGTGGTCCCATTGTCTCGCGGGGCATTCGAGTAAGATGCACCTGGATTTTCACTGCAAAAACACCGGGTGAGGGAACGTATAAACTTCGTTGCATCTCCTCTGCTGCCCCAATGGTATGGGTTCGCAACGAGCGACATGTTATCGATGATTGAGCTCAGGGATGCCGGATTGCGCTTGTTGATGAGGGGAATGTGACGGGGTGGGGCAGAATTGTTGATGTGTCAAGTTGGCAACCGCGTGTGAACTGACTATACTGAATCAGGTTTGGCCCTGTAGCTCAGCTGGATAGAGCATGTGACTTCTAATCTCAAGGTCGGGAGTTCGAGTCTCCCCGGGGTCACAATCAAGTCCTCGCCCCCATACGGAGCGGGGACTTTTCCATAGTTCCCCCAATCTACCGACGCTAAGATACGCCTCACCATCGGTGGATTGGGAGAACATTCAATCCACCGACGCTGACGAGTTCTCAGCGTCGGTAGATTGGAAATTGCATCCTACTATAGTGACGTGCTGGAGGAAGAAGGAGTCAAGGCATGCTGCAGTTGCTGTTGGGTGTTTTTTCGGGTTCCATTACACCGGTGCAAACAGCGGTGAACGCGCGTCTGGGCCGTTCTGTCGGTTCGCCCTTGCGTGCCTCAATGGTGTCGTTCAGTGTGGGGCTGCTGTCGATGCTGGCCATTGTGTTGGCGACGGGGCCTTATCCGCTGTTGTCGGCTACGGCGGTGGACGGCCCATGGTGGATGTGGCTCGCCGGTGTGTTCGGCGTGACGTTCCTGACCGGCAACGTGCTGCTATTGCCGAAATTAGGTAGTTTGAGGACCGTGATCATGCCGGTCACGGGGCAGATCGTCATGGGATTGCTGATCGACGCTTTTGGCTGGTTCGGTGCACAACAGCGGGCGATTTCACCGTTGCGTGTATGCGGCACGGTTCTTGCAATGGCGGGTTTCCTGCTTGCCGTCATGGGGGCCGGTCTGCAGCTGGGTCATCGAGATGCGGCGGATGATGCAGGAGTGAGACGACATGTCGATCCGGGAGCTTCGCACGATGTGCTTGCGATGGCGCTATGGAGTTTGGCAGGGGCATCCTTCAGCATGTGTTCGGCTGTTCAAACGGCCTTGCTCGGCAGACTTGGCGTCTCGTTGGAATCTCCCGCCAAGGCTTCGTTGGCCTCCTTTGTCGTCGGGCTGGCTGCTCTGACGATTGTGGTGGGTCTGGTCGACCATACCTACAGCCTCGGCGATGCGTTGGAAAAAGGCAACCCATGGTGGATGTGGGTAGGCGGATTACTGGGGGCGACTCTGGTGATGTGCAATGCATATCTGTCCTCGGAAATCGGCACCGGTATGACGGTCATGCTCATATTGCTCGGGCAGGTTGGCGGAGGGCTTGTGGTCGACCGATTCGGCCTGTTGGGAGTACCTCGCAAACATGTACGAGCCACCCAATACGTCGGGGTGATTCTCGCCGCAATGGGTATTGTTCTCAAAGCCTTGTGAACACCGTGGCTATGAGTTTGCATGGTGCAAACCCTTTCGTGTGTGTTCGGTCGATGCGACGATGAGGGGTTCCCGTAATGATGCCAACGTCCTGTTCGGTTGGTTGAGGGGATGAATAATCCAGTGGGTGGATGATGTATCCCATTCACAAACCCCGCAGCGGGATGATTGCGCCAGTCACTGGAGAAATCGGGACGTTGAGAAGCCATTTGCAGGGGTGATTGTTCCAGTGACTGGATGATTTGGTGCATTGCGGGGGCGTCCAGCGGGATGATTCATCCACAGGCCGGATGATTTGGGACGCTGAGAAGTCTGTGAACGGGGTGATTGTTCCAGTGTCTGGATGTTTCGGGACTCTGAGTGGCTTGCGAGCGAGGTGATTCACCCACAAGCTGGAATAATTTGGACGCTGAGCCATCCGAGATCGTTGGCACATGGCCAAGGATGGCGGCATTGCACGTGCCCTTCGCGACGGCGATTGCGATTGTTGAGACAGGGGCGGTGTGTATGTTGTTGATAGGTTAGTCGGCCTGTGGGAGGGATTATGAAACGAATCGTCACCGGCATTCTGGCACATGTGGATGCGGGTAAGACCACATTGTCGGAGGCGTTGCTCTATGCCACCGGTCAGGTGCGCAGGCTTGGCCGTGTGGATCATGGCGATGCGTTTCTCGACACGAATGCAATGGAGCGTCAGCGCGGCATCACCATCTTCACCGAACCGGCCATCATCAAAGCGGACGGTCTTACGCTGACCCTGCTTGACACTCCAGGCCACGTCGATTTCTCCGCCGAAACGGAACGCACCCTGCGTGTACTCGACTATGCGATTCTGGTGATCTCCGGCACCGACGGCATTCAGGGTCATACCGAGACGCTGTGGCGATTGCTGGCACGTTACCAAGTGCCCACTTTCGTCTTCATCAATAAGATGGATGCGCCCGGTGCCGATAAGGCGACATTGTTGAACCAACTCAAGCAACGTTTTTCCGATGGCTGCATCGATTTTACGGGTTTCACCGGTGCAGGGGAGCGGGGCGCAGACAATCCCGCATTCGCGGATGCCATGGAAGCAATCGCCATGCAGGACGAATCCGCCATGAACGCCTACCTCGAAGCCGGAACCGTTTCGGATGAAACCATCCGTACCATGATCGTGCATCGCGAGATCTTCCCTTGCTTCTTCGGTTCGGCTCTGAAAATGGAAGGCGTCGAAGCATTCATGTCCGGCTTCGAACGATACGTTGAAGAGCCTTGCTACGGCAACGAATTCGGAGCGCGTATATATAAGGTGTCACATGATGCGCAAGGCAATCGCCTGACTTGGTTGAAAGTGACGGGCGGCGACTTCGCGGCGAAGGCATTGCTGACCGGCACGGTGCGGGTCGGTTCCGCCACGGCAGGCGACGGTTCGTGCGGTGAAGACGGTACATGGCATGAAAAGGCCGATCAGGTGCGTGTCTACTCCGGTGCGAAATTCACCACGGTTGACACGGTTCCGGCCGGTACGGTGTGTGCGGTGACGGGCTTGACACGGACATTCCCCGGCGCAGGCCTGGGCTTTGAACGCAACGGTGAGAGTCCGATACTGCAGCCGGTGCTCACCTACACGCTGCTGCCAGGAGAGTGTGACATCCACAAATGCCTCGTGGCGTTGCGCGAGTTGGAGGATGAGGATCCGCTACTGCATGTCGTGTGGCAGACGCGTCTCGAAGAAGTGCACTTGCAGTTGATGGGTGCCGTACAGCTGGAGATTATCCAGCAGATGATGCACGACCGTTTCGGATTGGACGTTTCGTTCGGTCCGGGCAGCATTCTCTACAAGGAGACGATTGCCAAACCGATTGAAGGCGTGGGCCATTTCGAACCGTTACGTCACTATGCGGAGACCCATGTGCTGCTTGAGCCGTTGCCGGCCGGAAGCGGCATGCGGTATGCGACCGTGTGCAGCGAGGACGTGCTTGACCGTAACTGGCAGAGACTGATTTTGCAACATTGTCAGGAACGTGAACATCTGGGTGTGCTTACCGGCTCGCCTATCACCGATATGAGGATTACGTTGTTGGTCGGCCGTGCGCATCTGAAACATACGGAGGGCGGTGATTTCCGCCAGGCCACATATCGTGCGATCAGGCAGGGCCTGATGGAAGCGAAGAAGCAGGGCGATTGCCGTCTGTTGGAACCGTGGTATGGCTTCCGTCTGGAAGTACCGCAGGACATGGTCGGTCATGCCATGGCCGACGTGCAGCGGATGGGTGGCACATTCGAGACTCCGAGTCCCGATGGTGAGTACATGGTATTGGATGGCACCGCTCCGGTGGCCGAAATGCAGGACTACGCGATGGATGTGAACGCCTACACGCATGGCCGCGGACATTTGAGCTGCGTCTTCGCCGGATACCGTCCCTGTCATAATGCCGATGAGGTGATTGAGAACGCGGCATACGATCCGGAAGCCGATCTGGAAAACACGCCGGATTCGGTGTTTTGCGCGCATGGTGCGGGCTATCCGGTCAAATGGTACAAGGTGCCGGAATTCATGCATCTCGGCTATGCATGGAGTGGCATGGGGGAGTAGGGAGCATCGTCGGGTTGTCCCGATTATCGTCGGCGCATGATGGAGACGATCCGACGGCAGTCCGATGCGGTGAAAGGAAAAACCTCAGCATCGAATGATGCTGAGGTTTTACCGAATGAGGCTTACTGGAGCGGACAACGGGACTCGAACCCGCGGTCTCAACCTTGGCAAGGTTGCGCTTTACCAACTAAGCTATGTCCGCAAAGAATTTCTGCCGTGAGAAGCAGAAATTCAGTGGGTGATATAGGAATCGAACCTATGACCCCTTCCGTGTGAAGGAAGTGCGCTAGCCGCTGCGCCAATCACCCGTGGATGTCTCCACCGGCTTGCCGGCTTCGTCATCCGCTTCGCGTGGGCGATACAAGATTCGAACTTGTGACCCCTTCCGTGTCAGGGAAGTGCGCTACCTCTGCGCCAACCGCCCGAAGCGAGTGCTAACTTACGTGGATAATCCACGAAATGCAAATCATCGGCGTGTCGTAGGGTGTGCGGCGAAACGTCAGCTCTGTGCGGTCACCGCTGGAAACTCCGTGGTCTCGGGAACCTCGCGATCCATGGTGGCGGTGGCCTCGCTCATGGCCACACGAATGCTTTTCGCGGTCGCCATCGCGGCAATTTTGGCCGGAAGCGTGGCATGGCTGCTGGTATTCAGCGTGTCGGCTGAGGCAGGGGCGTACTGCGGGAGGGCGGCGGATTCGGCCGCAGCGCCGATTGCATCGCTCATGCCGGGCTCGGCGGCCTCCACTGGCCTGGTCGGCGAGCCGGAAGGCATGCCCGCCTTGACCACGGCGATGGCCGCGGTGACCTCGCCAGGTCCTTCGGCGGCGCGATCGGCCTGCTCGGTGGTGGCATGCGTGAGTTTTAATCGCATCTGATGCCAGACCACATTGCCATGGGTGGATGAGGAAACGCCCTCATCCACGAATCCCAAGCGGGCGTAGAATCCAATCAGACGTTCCTTGCAGGTGAGCACGATGCCGTTACGTCCGGCGAGCACCGAATCCAATATCACGCGACGCAGCAGATAGCTGGCGCAACCACGATGCTGATACACGGGAGCCGTATCCACGCCGAAGATCATCTGCCATGCCCCGTTCTCGTCATGCATGGAGGCGTCATCGTACATGGCGTCGCTGAGATCCGGTTCGTCGGTGGTCATGCCGTTGACGAGGCCTACGAGCGTGCCATCCTGAACGGAAGCGGGGAAGCAGGCGTCATCGTCGCTTTCGGTGTTGACCAACAGCCAGAAATGGTCGGGGTACGCGGCGACGCGAGCGGTGAGGCTTTCGTTGCTTGCCGCCTCCGCAGGAGGGAAGCACGCGGCTTCGACCGCCACAATCGCGTCAAGGTCATCCATGGTTGCATGTCGAATGAGCATGTGCCTACTCTCTCGCGAGGTGTACCCAATCTTCACATTCGGTCATCGGCTTACAGCAGAAACGCATGCTGTGCGATACTGTGAAAGGATTGCCGGGAGGCCGGTTCGCGGGTTCCTGATAAGTCCCTATATGAAAATCCGATAACGCCATGGCCTGTTGCCGGTCCGTTCCGCGCTACGATGGGCCGCGCCTGCCAAACAGGTCGTACGACAGTGCGCATCGGATATGGACACGCGAATAGCGATGAGAGGCGAGGAGGTGACACGTGCTCGACTGGACGTTTATCACGCATTATGCGCCGTTTTTTGTCACAGGCTCTGAAATGACGCTGTTCATCTCGGTGTTCGGCATCGCCCTCGCGATTGCCGTCGGTCTGGTCTGCGCGGGCGTTGAAATCGCACGTATCCCCGTCCTGCGGCAGATCGTGCGCGTTTACATCGAACTGAGCCGCAACACCCCGTTGCTGGTGCAGCTGTACTTTCTGTACTTCGGTCTGCCGAAGCTCGGCGTGGTTTGGTCGGCCGAACAATGCGCCATCGTGGGACTCGGTTTTCTCGGCGGCTCCTACATGGCCGAGGCGATGCGCGGCGGACTTGAGACCATACCCAACGTACAACGCGAATCCGCCTACGTACTGGGATTCAATACATGGCAGACCCTGAGCCGTGTGGTTATTCCGCAGGCCGTCAGCACGTCCATTCCCGGCGTGGTGGCCAATGTGATCTTTCTGATCAAGGAGTCTTCCGTGGTTTCCGCCATCGCGCTCGCCGACGTGATGTATATGGCCAAGGATCTGATCGGCATGTATTACAGCACGTATGAGTCGCTGTTCATGTTGGTGGTCGCATACTTGATTATTCTGCTGCCGATTTCGCTGTTCGGCACATGGCTGGAGCGGAGGTTCGACTATGAACGGCGCTGAGATTCTGCTCCAGCCGGGCGTCTTTCCACGCTTGCTGCAGGGACTGTGGGTCACGGTGTGGATTGCCGGCGTGTCCGTCGCGCTTTCCGTTCCGGTCGGACTGATCGTCGGTTGGCTGATGACGATGAACAATCCCGTCATCCGATTGCTGACCCGCATCTATCTTGATTTCATTCGCATCATGCCGCAGCTGGCATTGCTGTTTATTGCGTTCTACGGTTTTGCCCGCGCCTGGAACTGGAACCTGGATGCGACCGGTGCCTGCGTGTTCGTGTTCGTGCTGTGGGGCGGCGCCGAGCTGGGCGACCTTGTGCGTGGCGCGCTCGAATCGATTCCCGACGTGCAATATGAGTCCGCTTACGTACTGGGACTTGGTCCCTGGCAGACCTTCACCCGGGTGATTCTGCCGCAGGCGTTGCGCAGGCTTCTTCCGGCTTCGGTGAATCTTGCCACCAGAATCGTCAAGACCACTTCGCTGGCAGTACTGCTCGGTGTGGTCGAGGTGATCAAGGTGGGCCAGCAGATCATCGACGCGAACCGTTTTCAATACCCGACCGGAACCTTGTGGATTTACGGGGTGATCTTCTTCATGTACTTCATCGTGTGCTGGCCGCTGTCCATCGTGGCCCGCCGACTGGAAAAGAGGTGGTCGCATGACTGACATGCAGCAGCCAAGCCTTCAGGTCGCGCATCTGGTCAAGCAGTACGCCAACGCCGACAGGCCGGTGCTGAACGATATTTCCTTCGAGGTACCGCACGGCAAGGTGTTCGTGATCGTCGGACCTTCCGGTTCCGGCAAATCGACGCTGTTGCGCACCATCGCGGGACTCGAGCCAATCCAGGGCGGTACCATATCGCTCAATGGCGAGGTCATCGAAACCGGCAGGCCGGGCACCGAATCCGCAGGTCGCAGCAAGCGCAGCAGTGAGTTGCGCACGCGTGTCGGCATGGTGTTTCAAAGCTATGACCTGTTTCCGAACAAAACCGTACTCGGCAACATCACGCTTGCGCCGACCCTCGTGCAGAAGCGTGACAAGGCCGAGGTCGGGGAGGAGGCCGTCGCGCTGCTGGAACGTGTCGGACTGGCTGATCGCAAGGATACCTGGCCACATGAGCTTTCCGGCGGTCAGCGTCAGCGTGTGGCCATCTGCCGAGCGTTGATTCTGCATCCGGAAGTGCTGCTGTTCGACGAGGTCACCGCCGCGCTTGACCCGGAAATGGTGCGTGAGGTGCTCGACGTGATGCTCGAACTCGCCGATCGCGGCCAGACCATGCTCATCGTCACGCATGAGATGCAGTTCGCGCGGGCTATCGCCGACCAGGTCATCCTGCTTGAAGACGGTGGCATCGTGGAGCAGTCCGATGATGCCGAGAGATTCTTCACCCACCCGCAGACCGAACGTGCGCAGCAGTTCCTGCACACCTTCGAATTCGACAGGCATCGCACATCAGGCGATGCCGTCGACCAATAGATTGTGATGGCAGTCATCTTGAAGAGAGGAGAAACCATGACCGCATCAATCATCAGCAAAACCGTAAAGAACATCGTGGCCGCATCAGCCGCGTTGATCATGGCGGCCTCCGTGGCTGCATGCGGCCCGTCCGCCGAGACCCCGAGCGACGAGGGCTCCACTGCGAGCGGCTCCAGCTCGAGCAAGACCACCGCCCGTACCCTGGACGAAATCAAAAAGTCCGGTGAGCTCAAGGTGGCCGTGTTCTCCGACAAGGCCCCGTTCGGCTATGTCGACAAGGACGGCAACTACGCCGGCTACGACGTGTACTTCGCCGAGCGTCTCGCCAAGGATCTGGGCGTGAAGGCGGCCTACACCTCCGTCGATCCCGCCGCCCGTGTGGACGTGCTCACCTCCAACAAGGTCGACGTCACCCTCGCCAACTTCACTGTGACCGACGAACGCAAGGAGAAGGTCGACTTCGCCAAGCCGTACATGAAGGTCGCGCTCGGCGTCGTTTCCCCGGAAGGCGCCGAAATCACCGATGTGAGCCAGCTCAAGGGCAAGACCCTGATCGTGGCCAAGGGCACCACCGCGGAAACCTACTTCGAGAAGAACGAGCCCGACATCAAGCTGCAGAAGTATGACCAGTACGCCGATGCCTATAATGCGCTGCTCGATGGTCGTGGCGACGCATTCTCCACCGATAACACCGAGGTGCTTGCCTGGGCCAAGTCCAACAAGGGCTTCAAGGTCGGCATCACCAAGCTCGGTGACGAAGATACCATCGCTCCGGCCGTGCAGAAGGGCAACAAGGAGCTGCTCGACTGGATCAACGAGGAAATCGACAAGCTCGGTGACGAGAACTTCTTCCACAAGGATTACGAGGAGACTCTGAAGCCGGTGTACGGTTCCGACGTCGACCCGGACGACATCGTCGTGGAAAAGGGCGTCGTCGACTGACGATAGCCGTCGACCTGCGATTTGCAGGACGACACTCATGGGAAAGACCTTTCGCTTTCGCGGAAGGTCTTTTTTTGTTGGGATCCCGGTCGCGTCCCTGTTGACACCGACATCCTGATAACGCTCCATAAATATTGATTATTACGATTTGCGCCTTCCATAAGAAGCGCGTATAGCCACGCCGGTATCCGGCTTGATTATTTCCGATATCTTGTGATTGTCCGCTTGGAAAGACGGTGAAAAGCACTGACGAGAGAGGAGATCGGGGCATGAAGTACGCAGTGATCGGTGCCGGCGGAATGGGCATTCAGTATGGTGTTCTGTTGCAGGAGTTCGCGCATAAGGACGTTGATTTCATCGATACGTGGAAGCCGAACGTCGAGAAGATTCGCGAACAGGGCGGCGCCTATGTGTCGCAGGATGGCGAAGACCGCCATCTGGTGCCGATCGACGTCTATTATCCGGAGGAATACACCGGCGAGCCGGACGTGTGGATTGTATTCGTCAAGCAGATGCAGCTCGACGCCGTGCTCAAGCGTTGCGCCCACCTGTTCAACGACCGCCAGATCGTGTTCTCCGCGATGAACGGGTACGGCCATTTCGAAAAACTCAACGAATACTTCTCCAAGGACCGCATCTACGGCGGTACGGCACTGATCGGCGCCTACGTATATGGTCCGGGCGACTTCAACTTCACCGGCGGCGCCCATGCCAAGGCCATGAACCTATGCTCTTACGCCGACGATCCGAGTGAGGGGGTGAAGGCGGCCGAACAGGTGTTGTTTGAAGACTTCAAGGCAGCCACGCTGAACCCGACCATCGTGGAGAACTTCATCGGCATGTGCATGGCCAAGATCGTGTTCAACTCCGTGCTCAACACGCTGTGCACCATGTACCAAATCCGCTTTGGCGAATTCCACGCGCATCCCGACGCGCGCTGGCTCACCGAACAGCTCGTGGACGAGGCCTACGGCGCGGCCGAGGCGGCGGGATACGAACTGCTCGGCACCCGTGAAACGGAAGTCGAGACCATTCTGCATACGGCCGGAGTGGCGCATCCGCTGCACTATCCGTCCATGTATCAGGACCTGACCAAAGGGCGTCCGACTGAAGTCGACTACATCAACGGCTACATCGCCAAGGTGGGCCGCGAAAACGGCTACGTATGCAAGTTGCACGAATTCCTCACCCGAGAGGTGCATCTTGCGGAACGCGCCTTCGCCATCCACAATCCGGATATCGTAGCCCAGGCCGAAGCCGACGCCGAGGCAAGCAAGTGACCGTATAAGTAACCATATATCTTCGTTTTTCTGACACACATACGAGAGAGGAAACCCATGATCATCAACATCCTGAAGAAAGCGAACGGCGTCAAGCGCGTGTTCGCAGCCGTACTCGCCGTCACGACGCTCGTCTCCGTCGCCGCCTGCGGCTCCGATAGCACCTCGGCCAGCCTCGACTCCAATAGCGGCAAGACCACCAAGATCACCGTGGGCGTATGCCCCGGACCATACGGTGACATGGTCGAAAAGGTCATCGGTCCGCTCCTCAAAGACGACGGCTTCGAACTCAAGACCAAGCTGTTCAACGATTACGTGCAGCCCGACAAGGCGCTCGCATCCGGCTCCATTCAGGCCAACCTGATGCAGCACATCAACTATCTGAACAAATTCACGAAGGACAACAACCTCGACCTGACCTCGCTGGGCCAGGTGCCGACGCTGGGCCTGGGCATCTACTCCAAGAAGTACCAGTCCATCGACGATATCGAAGACGGCTCCACCGTATCCATTGCGGCCGATGGCTCCAACCTGGCACGTTCGCTTGGAGTGCTTGAACAGCAGGGCCTCGTGACCCTCAAGGGAGACATCGACTCCACCAAGGCTTCCGTCAACGACATCGCCTCGAATCCGAAGAACCTCAAGATCAAGACCCTTGACGCGGCCCAGCTGGCCCGTTCCGTCGATACGGTCGATGTGGCGCTCGTTCCGGGCAATTTCGCCTGGGCTGCGGGACTCAAGCCCGCCGAGGCGCTTGCCACGGAACAGCAGGACGAAGGCGTGATCAATGTGTTCGTGGTCAACACCAAGGACGTCGACTCCGACTTCGGCAAGGCCGTCAAGAAGTTGCTAACCAGCCAGGAATTCAAGGATGCCATCGCCAAGAGCGATTTCAAGGACTTCGGCAAGCCGACCACTTGGTGAACCGTCGACTGGCCTGATCGGTGGGTTTCCCGTGCGAGATGCGTTGAGCGGGAAAGCCCACCGATTCGTCAATCGAGTCACCGAGCCAATCGAAACAACGAGGGAACAATGAGCGTCATCGAACTGAAGGATGTATCCGTCACCTTCCATGAAGGCGGCCGAACCGTCGAAGCCGTCAAACATGTGACTTTGAACGTCGACAAAGGCGAGATCTTCGGCATCGTCGGTTTTTCCGGTGCCGGCAAATCCACGCTGGTACGTACCATCAACCTGCTGGAACGCCCCACCGGCGGACAAGTCGTCATTGACGGCAATGACATCACCGGGCTGAGAGGTGCGGATCTACGCGGGCTGCGCAAGAAAATAGGCTTCATCTTCCAGGGCTTCAACCTGATTGGCAACGTCACGGTCGGCAAGAACATCGAATTCGCGCTTAAAGCGGGCGGATATCCGAAGCCGCAATGGCAGGAGCGCATCCGCGAACTGCTTACGCTCGTCGGACTGGAAAACAAGATCGACAGCTATCCGTCCAGCCTCTCAGGTGGGCAGAAGCAACGTGTATCGATTGCCCGTGCGCTTGCCAACGAGCCGGAGATCCTCCTGTGCGACGAGGCCACCAGCGCGCTGGATCTTGAAACCACGGAAGGCATTCTGGCGCTATTGCAACGCATCAATCGCGAGCTTGGCATCACCATCGTATTCATCACGCATCAATTGGATGTGGCCAAGCAGATCTTCGATCGCGTGGCCGTAATGGAGAACGGTGTGGTGGTGGAACAGGGCAACACCTTCGACGTGTTCAGTGCGCCGAATCATCCGACCACCAAGGCGTTGGTGGAACGCTACCTTGGCATCGCCGTACCGCCGCAGTTGGTGCCGTCGCTACCGGTCGGCACCATCGTGGAGCTGCGATACAAGGGCGATGCGGCGCTTGAGCCGCTCATCAGCCAGGTGGCACAGGATTACGGCGTAAGCATCAACGTGTTGCATGCCAACGTGGAATACTTCGGTTCGCAGGCCATCGGCATTCTCATCGTGCTGGTGGGCGGAGCGGGCGAGCCGCTGGTACAGGCGCTGAATCAGTTGAAAACGCACGTGTTCAGCTACCGGGAACTCGATCGCGGACAGCTGGCGATCGCTCCTGAAACCGCCGATTCCGTTGCGTCCGCTCAAGCTCAGGAGGTGTGAGAGATATGGAAGAAACCCTTGAGATCCTTCAGGAAAATCTTGCTCAGGCGCTATTGGATACGGCGTATATGGTTGTCATTTCCGCCATCATCGGCGTGGTGCTCGGCACTCTGATCGCGCTGTTGCTGTATTTGACTGAAAACCGCCTGTTCAAGCCGAATCGTGTGGTCAACACCATCGTCGGATTCATCGTCAACGCCATTCGATCGCTACCGTTCCTGATTCTCATGGTCGTGCTCATCCCGGTTGCGCAGCTCTTGCTCGGCGACCCGTACACGCCGACCGGCGGCGCGATCTCCCTGTCGATTGCCGCGGTGCCGTTCTTCGCCCGAATCGCGGAAAGCGCGTTCTCCGAAGTCGATCCGGGCCTTTTGGAGGCGGCCATCTCCACCGGTGCCACCACCAAGCAGATCATCTGCGAAGCGGTGTTCCCGCAGGCGTTGCCGTCGTTCATCCGCGGCGTGGTGCTCACCATCATCTCGCTGATCGGCTACTCCGCGATGGTCGGCACCATCGGCGCGGGCGGCATCAGCGACATGGCCATCCAGTACGGCTATAACCGGTACGAAACCGGCGTGCTCGTGGCAATCGTGATCATTCTGATCGTCATCGTGCAGATCATCCAATGGATCGGCGATGCCATCGCACGCAAGGTGACTCACTGAGCTTGACGGTGTCGTAACAAAGGTTGACGGCGTACGTGGCAAGCTGAGGCTGTTTTCGGTCCCGGCTCCACGTACGCGGTTGCTTTCAGCAAGGCAGGTGTTTTCATGACTTCATACGTTTCCCCGGTCGCGTTCACTACGGTCACGCAGTCGATTCCGCCGAATGTCTTCGCCGACATGGACCGCAAGGTCGCTGCCGCCGTCGCGGGCGGCGCCGACGTGATCGATCTGGCGAAAGGCAATCCGGACGCCTTTCCGGCGGATTTCATCCGTGACGTCGCCAAGCAGGCCGTCGATGACCCCGCGAACGCGCGGTATTCGCCGTTCGACGGCAAACCGAGTTTTCTGCAGGCGGCCGAGCATTGGTATCGCAATACGTACGACGTCGACTTGGATTGGAAGACGCAGTTGTTTGCGGTGGAGGGCGCCGTCGATGGATTGGCGGCGCTGTTTGCGGTGCTGGTGTCTGAGGGAGACGCCGTTGCATACGCGGATCCGTATTATCCGTTGTACCATTGCATGACACTGATGAGCCGCGCTGAGGAGATTCTGCTGCCATCGCTTGCCGAGCGCGGATTCCTTCCCAATTTGGACGCGGTGCCGGGGGAGACCTGGGATCGCGTCAAGGTGCTGATTCTGAACTATCCCAACAATCCGACCGGTGCGCAGGCGCCGCGCGAGTTCCTGGAACGCGCCATCGAGCTGGCTCATGAGCACCGCTTCGTGATCGTACAGGATTTCGCCTATGCCGGTTTGGGTGTGCGCAATCAGCAGATCAGCATCCTATCGTTGCCGGATGCGTTCGATGTGACCGTCGAGGTATGCTCACTCTCGAAGATGTACGCGATGGCCGGTTGGAGGGCCGGATTCATCGCCGGTAACGACGACATCGTCAGCCACGTCAAACAGTATCACTATCAGATGGGTTCCATGGTGACCGGCAACGTGCAGGATGCCGGTACCGTGGCCTTGCAGTCCGATCAGGAATGCGTGGCCGAGTTGGCTTCGCGCTATGCGTTGCGTCGGCAGATCGTCGCCGACGGTCTGCGCGATGCCGGCTTGGACGTGTTCGATTCGGACGGTGGCATATACGCTTGGGTGCATGCTCCGGAAGGGCTGACCGGCGAGCGGTTCGCCGATCTGCTGCTGGAACGTGCCGCCGTAGCCGCGCTGCCGGGTACCTGTTTCGGCAAAGTCGGCGTTAATCATGTGCGATTCAGTCTATTGAAGTCAGAGGATCAACTGCGGGAGGCGGTGCGCCGCATAGCCGCCGTGCTGTAGTTGCTAATGGTCGGGCGGTCGTTCTCTGGATGAGAATCGGCCGCCCGGCCATTGTTTTGTCGGTATGTGCCGGTATATGAAAAATCGATAGTGCCTTCAAGAACCCCGAGGTTGCGCGGGAGCGTCAAAAGATCATAAGCAAAGCCTATAAGAAGAGCCGTGTTTCACGGTTTTCGATGGTGTTCAATGACGAATGTCGCCGCATGAAAGATATGCGGCCTGATTGAACCCGAGGGGGTGCACATCATGGCCAGATTCAATACCCAGCTTGTCCACGGACTACCGGTCAACGACAACAACACCGGAGCCGTGAACCCGCCGATCTACAACTCGTCCACCTATGCTTTCGAATCGGTCGAGTCCATGCCCCGCTGGGATTATGCGCGCAGTGGCAATCCAACCCGCGAGTTCCTAGAAAAGCAGATCGCGCAACTTGAGCATGGCACACGTGGTTTCGCTTTTGGTTCCGGCCTTGCCGCCATCCATGCGGTGTTGTCGATCTTCCAGCCCGGCGACCGTATCATCGCTGGAGATAATGTATATGGCGGGTCATATTCGCAGTTGAACGAACACTTCAACCGCTGGGGTCTTCTCGTTGATTCCGTCGACACCTGCAATCTGACAGATGTCGAGCGGGCCGTCGCAGGACATGATGCAAATGGTAGATTTCCGGCAAAGGCAATCTACTTTGAAACCATCACCAATCCCTTGCTGAAAGTGAACGATGTGTATGCGATTGCTGAAATCGCACATCGTTACGGGGCGATAGTAATCGTCGATAATACGTTCGTTACGCCGTATCTGCAGAATCCGCTTGATCTCGGGGCAGACATCGTACTGCATTCGGCTACGAAGTACTTGGCCGGACATTCCGATGTGATTGCGGGTTTGGTCGTGACAAAGGATGATCGGCTTGGACAGCGTGTATACTTTGCACAAAATCGTCTTGGTGGAGTGCTCGCTCCGGCGGAGTGTGATTCGGTGCGTCGGGGCATTCAGACGTTAGCGTTGCGATTGGAACGGCAGCAGGGGAACGCGATTTCGGTGGCGAAGTACTTGTTGAACCATCCGCTAGTGAGGAATGTCTATTATCCAGGACTCACTGATGGTGAGAATCTGGTTGCTAAGGGGCTTCGTGGCGCCGGTGGCGTCCTGAGCTTTGAGGTTGTCAAGGGAATCGACCCATCTGACGTGTTGAACAACCTGAGGCTATTCCGTTTGGCGGTTTCCTTGGGCGCTGTTGAGAGTCTCGCCGAACTACCGTGCCGTATGACGCATTTCGAACTTCCGCGTGACGAGCGTTTAAAAGTCGGCATCACTGATGAGCTGATTCGCCTATCCATCGGCATTGAAGATGCTCGTGATTTGACGGAAGATCTGGCTCAGGCATTTGAGAAGGCTGCAGAAGCTTGTTTGATTGCGAGGGAGAAACCGCTTGACGAGAGTGCGCTGGTCTGAGAGTCAGCTATCACGTGACGATTGAGGTGTAAGCATGATAAAGATTCGAGGCGTACGAAAATCGTTCGGGACGCAAGCGGTACTTAATGGCATCGATTTGGATATTCCTCAGGGCAACGTCGTTTCAATCATCGGGCCGAGCGGGTCTGGAAAATCGACGCTATTGCGTGTGATTGACTATCTGGAGTCTGCTGATGATGGGACGATTGACTTCGGTCAAGGCGTCGTTTCTTTGGCCAGTGCCAGGCCTAAGGATATCTTTTCGGTTCGTTCGAAGATTGGATTCGTGTTCCAGAATTACAACCTTTTTCTGAATAGAACCGCTTTAGATAATGTTGCGCTTGGCTTGATGTATGTCAAGGGACAGAGCCGCAAGGAGGCTGAACGTACTGCGCTTGATGAGCTTGAACGGGTGGAAATGGCTGATTTTGCCGACAGATATCCGAGCAGGTTGTCCGGAGGCCAGCAGCAGCGTATCGCCATAGCTAGGGCGATCGCCTTGGAGCCGGAGCTGTTGGTGTTGGATGAACCTACGTCTGCTTTGGATCCGGAAATGGTGGGCGGAGTGCTTGCCGTTATCAGGTCTTTGGTTGATTCCGGAATGACCATGCTTATGGTTACGCATGAGATGCGTTTCGCTCGTAATGCATCTGATCATGTCGTGTTCTTCGAAGGCGGCAAAATCGTGGAGCAGGGTAGTCCGGAACGAATCTTCAATCACCCGACTGAAGTGCGTACTGCGCGGTTTCTGGCTTCGATACACGATTCTAGTTTAATTTATAGCTAGAAATCTGGAGACATTATCTTAGTGGAATCCGGGGAATCGCGAACATCATCTGCTTGTAATTTTTAGTGAAATTGACTGAATGGTAATCATTGGAAGTAGGAAATAATGTCTAGGAATATTTCAGTGTGGAAGAAATTTGTGACTGTGACAATTGCAGCAATCTCGATTATCGGTTTTGGTGCATGTGGTTCATCTAATAATTCCTCATCAGTCGGTGAGCTTGATCAAATTAAGGAGAATGGAGAAATTGTTTTCGGAACAGAAGGCACATATGCTCCATTTTCCTATCATGATGCTGATGATAAGCTGACTGGTTACGACGTTGAAGTTGCAACGGCCGTTGCCAAGGAACTTGGCGTTAAGGCCAAGTTCGTAGAAGCCAATTGGGACTCTCTTCTTGCTGGAGTGGATGCAAAGAAGTTTGATACCGTAGCGGATCAGGTGGCGCCGAGTGATGAGCGCAAACAGAAATATGATTTCACTGATCTCTACACCTATTCGCAGGGTGTTGCGGTGACGAAAAAGGGAAATGATGACATCAAGACCTTCGCTGATATCAAAGGTAAGAACGCAGCCGAAACCAAAACCAGCAACTGGAACCAGACCGCCCAGGAAAATGGCACCAATATCGTGTCCGTCAATGATTTCGCCCAAGCCGTTGATGCCATCACATCTGGTCGTGCAGAGGTGACGCTCAATGACAAGTTGGCGGTTCTTGACTATCTTAAGCAAAAGCCGGATGCGGAAGTTCAGATTTCCGCAAAGTCCGAAGTCAGTCCTGCTGCGGCCTTCCCCATTCGCAAGGGTGAGGACGATCTGGTGAAAGCCGTCAATGATGCTCTTGCCAAGCTACAGAAGAAGGGTGTCTTGGAGAAGCTTTCCGTTAAGTACTTCGGTGAGGATGTCTCTGTCAAGTAAATCCGTATTCGTGATTTCACGGTGGTTGCGGGACTGTGATTCGTGGCCGCCGTGGAATGTGATGTAGAGACAGGAGGAATCATGGACGGCAGGCTTTGGGGAGTCATTGTTGGCTCCTTTGACAAATTGTTGATTCCGGGGTTGACGGTGACCATCCCGTTGACTCTCATATCTTTTGTCGTCGGATTGGCGTTGGCCATTGCAGTTGCGCTTGTCCGTGTGGCGAAAGTGCCGGTAATTCAACGGATTGCCCAATTCTATGTATGGGTGTTCCGAGGAACTCCCCTGTTGGTTCAATTGTTCGTGATTTTCTTTGGTTTGCCATCGGTGGGCATTGTCGTTCCTGCTTTCCCGTCTGCGATCATCGCGTTCTCTCTCAACGTTGGCGCTTATGCTTCGGAGACGTTGCGCGGGGCCATCCTTGCAGTGCCTAAGGGTCAGATTGAAGCCGGCCTGACCACTAACCTGAATTATCTGACCATCATGCGGCTTATCGTGTTGCCGCAGGCGTTCAGATCTGCATTCCCTGCATTGTTCAACACCTTCATCTCGTTGGTGAAGGACACCTCGCTTGCTGCAAACATCACAGTGGCCGAGATGTTCATGGCCGCGCAGCGTATCGTCGCGACTACGTATGAGCCTTTGGTGCTGTATTGCGAAGTCGGTCTTATCTATCTGGCGTTTTGTACGGTATTGACTTGGCTGCAGGGGATATGCGAAAGGCAGCTTGCCAAACGTTTCTGATTTTGCCGTATTGGCGGATCGCCGATTGACGGCAATGACATCGAAGCTGCGGATCGGCTCATCTCATGCTTCCGGGTCGGTCGAGTCGATACCCTGATGGGACGGGTTTTGGATTCGTTGGTTGTCTCTTTGCCCATATGCCTGTAAATAGTTAACATCGACGTGGCTGTATTGCTGGCATTTACAAAATAGTGTTTGGTGTATTTTGCTGATAAGCAAGGAAGCGAATACCGTTAAAGCATCAATCTAGTGTGATGTTATTAATAATATTGATGATTCTTTATTAAGATAATATTATTCTTTGCGTAGTAGGAAAGCTATAGATTATACATATATCGCAAGTCGCGTGGAGCACGTCTTTATGTGCTTTACTGTGGTTTAGTGCAAACAATAATTAATTTTTTTGAGAATATAAAAGGAAATGTATTATGTCTTTTATCTACTATACGCAAAGCAAATTGGTTTTTGGCGTTGGTTCCCAAAATCAATTGGAGGCATTATTGCGAGAGAATGCGGCAACCTCCATTTTGCTGGTATACAGCGGTGATTATGTATTCGACCTCGGCATCCATGATGTCATCAATCAGGCTGCACGCAACATAGGGGCGAATCTGATTGAGAATGGCGACGTTGTGCCAAACCCGCATATCGACCTGGTTCGGAATCTGATTGATCAGGCTCGGGCGGCAGATGTCGACTTCATCTTGGCGGTAGGCGGCGCAAGTTCGTTCGATACGGCCAAGGCGGTGGGTGTTGGTCTTGAGTACGATGGGGACGTCTGGGATTTATTCACTGGAGTTGCCGAACCACAGAGCAGTGTTTCGGTCGGCGTGATTTCCACGATTCCCGGGAGCGGTTCCGAGGTATCGGATTGCGCGGTGCTTCAACAAGGACATGACAAACGCGCCTTAGAGAACCGTATTGTGATTCCGAAATTCGCCATAGTCAATCCGGAGTATTCCCGTACCGCCCCTTATCGATATCAGGCGGCTGCGGTAGCGGATCTCGCAGTTGGCTTCCTAGAACCGTATTTCACAGCGAAAGATCATTTGGAATCCGAGGACAGATTACTCGAAGGGGGTCTGAAGGCGGCACTGGTGGCAGGCAGGCGATTCGTGGAGGATCCTCAGGATTTGAAGAATCGCACCGAACTGCATTGGCTGTCAGCAACCATGTTCAATCATTGCTTTCTGGCCACAGGTTCGGAGAATGACTGGACCACTCACCGGATCGAACATGAGCTGGGTGGTGAGTTTGATGTTATTCATGGCGAGGGAATTTCGGCAATTCTGCCATCGATCATCCGCTATGTGGCTCGACGCCAACCGAAGAGGTATGCCCAGCTCGCCGTTCGGGTATTCGATGCCGATCCCTACGACAATGACGAGGAACAGCTTGCCAACTACTTCGCCAATCGAATCGAAGAGCATTTCAAGGCTTTTGGACTTGCCACGAGCCTGCATGAACTGGGGATTGCGGAGAGCTCCATTGAACATGTGGCTGATCGATTGACTCTTAATGGAAGCAAAACAGTCGGCAATTATTCACCGCTCGACCGGAATGATGTCATAGCGGTACTTCGCCTCGCTTACTGAACATGGCTGTGAATTGTCACGAAACCGTAAGGAATGGATATGACGGATGAAACGACAATATCGCATCGGCGAAATCTGGTGACGATAAGGAATCTCAAAAAAATATACCGCACCGAAGATGGTGAGAAGGTGGCTTTGCATGATGTGAACCTGAATATCACCAAGAGAGACATCTATGGCATCATAGGATTGAGCGGTGCCGGAAAATCCACACTGGTACGTTGCATTAATGGCTTGGAACGATATGATGGCGGCTCCATGGTCGTTGATGGACACGAAATCACAGATCTGTCCAAAAAAGACCTCAGGGCGGTACGTCGCTCCATCGGCATGATTTTCCAATCATTCAATCTCATGCCTTCCAGAACGGTGGCGGGTAACGTTGAGCTGGCATTGCTCGATTCAGGTCTTGGCAAGGGTGAGCGGGAATCCCGTGTCAAGGAACTGCTTGAACTAGTGGATTTGTCCGAAAAGGCCGATAATTATCCGAACGAACTATCTGGTGGTCAGAAGCAACGCGTTGCCATCGCACGGGCATTGGCCAACAATCCTAGCATCTTGCTCAGTGATGAGGCCACCAGTGCACTTGATCCCAACACTACGAAGTCCATTCTGAGACTGCTCAAGCATCTACATGACACTTTGGGGCTGACGATTGTCATCATCACGCATCAGATGTCAGTGATCAAGCAGATTTGCAATCGCGTCGCGGTGATGGATCGCGGCACCGTTGTGGAGGAAGGCAAGGTATTCGATATCTTTGCCAATCCGAAGGCCTCTCTGACGCAGGCCTTCGTAGCGACGACTTCGAACCTTGGAAAAATCAGTGATCTGCTTGAGGACGGCTCGAACTTGGTTGATCTCAATCCGGGTCAGGTGCTGCTACGTATGAAATACATATCGAAGGAAGTGTCCGAAGCACTCGTCTCGCATATCTCTCGCTCATTTAATATCGACGTCAACATCATTTTCGGTGACATCGACATTATCGACGATGCGCCGTTGGGCGGTCTGGTGGTGATTTTGGATGGTCCCGCCGACCATATTGAGGCTGCAATCGACTATCTGAAAAGTCGCAATATCGGAATCGAGGTACTGGCACAATGAACATCCTTGCTCAGTGGTTTCCCAATGTGGTCCATCGACTGCCTGAATTCATCGACAGTTTCGTTCAGACGCTTATCATGGTTGCGGTCACTGGAGTGCTTTCCTTCATGTTGTCCACTGTTTTTGCCGTGGGCCTGACACTGACCCAGCGGGACGGTCTTGCTCAGCAGACCGTGGCTTTCAATGTTCTGGATAAACTGATCAATCTGTTCCGATCTATTCCGTTCATCATTCTTGCGGCGGCTTTGGTGCCGTTCACTAGGGCGTTGGTCGGTACGGCAATCGGAACGAAAGGAGCGATTTTCCCACTGGTCGTCGGTATTACGCCGTTTTTCACCAGACAGATCCAATCCGCTCTTGCGGGAGTTGATCCAGGTCTCATCGAGGCGGCGGAATCCATGGGCATGAGTACGTCGAAGATCGTATATCGCATCTATCTCAGAGAGTCCGTTCCATCCATTATTCGTGTGAGCGTCATCGCGATTGTGAGCCTGATCGGTCTCACCGCAATCGTCGGCATTGTCGGAGGCGGCGGCTTGGGCGATTTCGCCATCCGTTATGGCTATCAACGGTACATGCTTGACGCCACCTATGCGACCATCATCGTCTTGGTCATGCTCATCGGCGTGATCGAATTCGTCGGCAGACAGTTGGTTGCGTTGACCGAACACTGATTTCACAACATTGCACAACAAAGGCAAAAAAAGGAAGGGAAACATGGCAACTTCAAATAAAACAAAAGCCAAAAGGAATCTGATCACCGTGCTGGTCGCATTGGCATTCGTGATTGTAGGAATCGTTGGATATTCGATATATCGCAACGCACAGAGCAGTGGCGGCACCGTTGTGACGGTTGGCGTGGTCGGCAATTCCGATGATGCCATCTGGGAGGCTGTGCAGAAGGAGCTTGACAACGAGAACTCCGGTATCACAATCCAGACCAAGGCTTTTCAGGATGGCATCTACGCCAATCAGGCTCAAGCGAATGGCGAGCTTGATTTGACAGCATTCCAGCACTATGCATTCCTTAATCAGGAGAAAGAACAGAAGGGGTATAAGCTCACGGCAATTGGCGAGACCTACATTTCACCGTTGAATCTTTATTCCCAAAAATACAAGAGCGTGAAGGATTTCAAAGCCGGAGACAAAATCGCCATCCCCAACAATGCGACGAATACCGGCCGCGCATTGAAAGTTTTGGATTCCGCAGGCTTGATTAAACTGAAGGACAACACCAAGGCGAATCCGACCGTTGACGACATCGCGGAGAATCCCAGCGGCATCGATATCGAACTCAATGATGCCGCTGCCATCATCAACCTGCTTCCGGACTACGCAGGCGGCATCACCAACACCAACTTCATCATCGATGCCGGCATGAGCGTGGATGATGCCCTCTATCAGGCGCCGATTGATTCCGGCAACAAGAGTTTCAAGCCATACATCAATATCATCGTGGCTCGCGATGATCAGAAAGACAACGCCACCTATAAAAAAATCGTGGATGCCTACCATACCAAGGCCGTGGCGAATGCCATCACCAAGAACTACAAGGGTGCCGTGGTACCGGTGTTCAAGTACTGAGCGGTCGGTCGAGCGATTAGAAAGGAAAACCGGTATGACGAATCACAACGTTCCCCAAGACGCACATAAAGCGGATCCATATATCCAACAATGGCATATCTGGCATGCGCAGCGTGTCGAGGAGTTGTCCTCGCCACATGGATATCTCTCCCCGACGTCCATCAATTGGATCAATGATGGTCAGAGCAAAACAATAGAGGGCATCCCAGGAACCTGGTCGTCTAAAAATGATGTGTTGGTCTACACTCCCGAAGAACGTGCACAGGTATATAACGCGGAGACGCTCGTTGAACAGCCACTCGTCTTTGTGCCGACAGCCTTTGGAGAGGAGACGTTGGGCTATCTCGATTATGGTGATATTCGAATCGAAGTCAATGCGCAAACCAATCTTAACGATCAGAACAATCATCTGTTCTGGCTCCGTGTGAAAGATCCCGATGCAGAACGTCGTAAAGCCTTCAAAGGCATCGAACATTTTCCGATTGACCGCAGATGGCGATTCCCCGCGACGTTCCGCCGGGCAGATGATGACGAATTGGATATTCATGATTCCGTCGTCAAGACGGTTCTGCAATCCTATCCGGTATTGGGCTTCGTGGAATTCGATTATGGCGGTGGACATCATTCGCTGGTGGTCTCGAACGTATTCGGTCATGTTACGGTGTTTTTCTCAGATGAAACGACCGGCAAGGAAACCTATGGTATCGGGCGGGTGCTGCATCTTGATCCATTGAAACTCGATGCGCTTGATGTCATCGATTTCAACTACGCCTTTAACTATCCGTGTGCGTTCTCGCCATATTGCACGTGTCCGATTCCTTCTCGAAGGAATCATCTGCCGTTCGCGGTGACGGCAGGGGAGAAGACTCCTGAAGACAGTGCGCAGTACTGATATCGTCGAAACGGGATGACGCATAGGGGGTGTGATGAGCTCAAATGTTCATGATGATGATGTACGAAGCGGACCGGATCGCTACATCAGCGAGTTGGGCGTCGCCAAGGACATTGGTCGGTACCTGTCTGATTACCGGCATCCCGTAATTGTAAGCGGAGAACATTCATGGAATGCCTTTGTCGAGTATGCGGATGAAGTCCCCGAGTATCCGGTGTTCAGATATGATGGCAGTGCCACGCTACGTAACGCACAGGAGTTGGCGCAAATCATCGGGACGTCGCAGGCGGATGCCATCGTGGCCATCGGAGCCGGGAAACTTTCCGATACGGCGAAGAATGTCGCTGAAATTCTCGGCATTGATTTGATAATGGTGCCGACGTTGGCAGCCACTTGCGCGGCCTACTCGGCACTGTCCGTCAATTATGATGACCGGCATCGCTATGTCGATGCACCGTTGCATTCCCGCAATAGCAACTTAGTTCTAGTCGATGCAACTTTGATCGCAACCGGGCCATATGAATATCTGGTCGGAGGCATAGGCGATACTTTGGCCAAATGGTACGAGTCTAGGCCCGTGTTCGAAAGTGGCGCTTCGCTCGCCATCTTTGACAGGCTTTCACGACAATCCGCACTGCTGATTCGTGAGACATTGCTCAAAGAGAGTGAACTTGCTCTGAAAGCTCTGCGGAGAGGAGAAGCCAATGAGCATCTTCGGCTGGTCGTGGATACGAACATCGGTCTGGCTGGGACGGTTGGCGGTTTTGGAGGGTGCAAGGCACGGGCCTCTGGTGCCCACTCCATGCATGATGCGCTCACTTTGTTGCCGCAGACGGCTTCCGTCGTGCATGGGATGAAAGTCGCATATGGCATCATGGTTCAGCTTGTCGCGGAGGGGAGAAGCAGCGAGGCTCGTGCCTTGATTCCGTTCTATGATGCGGTGGGGTTGCCCCATTCGTTAACTCAGATTGGTGTCGATTCGTGGAATAATGCAGTTCTGCGTAAGGTTGCTGAATTAGCATCCAGCGAACAGGCGGCTTTTGCGCGGGCGGTTCCTGGAATCACCGCAGATGATGTGATGCAGGCAATGGAACAAGTTGAGCGGTTGCAGTAGCGGGGTGCACCGACTGGCCGGCTTGCGCATCGCGGTTCCGCTTCCGGACAAACCATGCAAACGAATGCAATCTGCTGATATGGTTGACGGTTAGGCGTCACAATGGTTGCGACGCTTGGATCTATCAAGAGAAGCCAGAGGAGGAAGTGACGATATGGGCTTTCTATATGCTCTCCTTGTCATTGCGGTGATCATCGCCATCCTGTTCCTGTCCACGCTATTCATCGTGCCGCAGCAGCAGGCCTACATCATCGAACGGTTCGGCAAGTTCAACAAGGTGCAGTTCGCCGGCATCCATATTCGTATTCCGTTCGTCGACCGCATCGCCATGAAAACCAACATGCGTGTCAACCAACTCAACGTGCAACTGGAAACCAAGACGCTCGACAACGTGTTCGTCACCGTCGTGGCCTCCACCCAGTTCCGTGTGAACCCGGAGAACGTGGCCACTGCTTACTACGAGCTGCGCGATCCGGCGGGCCAGCTCCGCTCCTACATGGAGGATGCCTTGCGCTCCGCCATTCCGGCGCTGACCCTTGACGATGCGTTCGCCCGTAAGGATGACGTGGCCTTTGACGTGCAGAAGACCGTCGGCAATGAAATGGCCCGTTTTGGCTTCACCGTGGTCAAGACGCTGATTACGGCCATCGATCCGAGCCCACAGGTCAAGAACGCCATGGATTCCATCAACGCGGCCCAGCGCGAGAAGGAAGCCACCCGTCAGCGTGCCGAAGCCCAGCGCATCCAGATCGAGACCCAAGCCGCCGCAGAAGCCGAGAAGACTCGACTGCAGGGCGAAGGCCAGGCCAACTACCGTCGTGAGATAGCCAACGGCATCGTCGATCAGATCAAGAGCCTGCAGGCCGTCGGCATGAACATCAACGACGTGAACAACGTGGTGCTGTTCAACCAGTATCTTGATGTGATGCGTTCGCTCAGCGAGTCCGACAACACCAAGACCGTGGTCTTGCCGGCATCGACGCCAGGCGGCTATCAGGATCTGTATGAGCAGGTCACCAAGGCCATGCTCACCGCCGGCGAAGCGAAGTGATGTGAAGGCTTTCGCCTGCCGTTTTCTGTATTGTCACGGTAGGTGAAACCCCTCCTTTCGGTGGAAACCGCATGAATGGTGACGGAGAGTGCGGAAAACCCGAAAGGAGGGGCTTGTCATATTCGGGTGCACTGCATATCAGCGGTGCACGTTTGATTGGTGGGCGGAAGGATGCGTGTCAGGCGGCGCTTCCGACCAGTTGCCGTACCGGCATCATTGTCACGGTGTCGGTGTTGCCGACGGTTTCGAGGGCGTTGATACGGGTTTGCAGATCGATGACCTTCTTCTCCAGCCATTTAATGGTCATGGATTGGGTGAGTACCAGCAGATCGTGCTGATCGGGGCCGGATGCATTGGCGAAATCCCGTGCTTCGAGCATGATTTGCGGATCGGCCTTCCAGCGGGCGATGGCACGTTCGATGCGTTTGCCGCCGACGATCTTCGGATCGAGGCCGGCGCTGGCGAAGATGCTGGTCGGGCCATTGCCCCGCAGATACTGCGCCATGCAACGTACCTGGAAGTCGTGCGAATAGGTGATGCGGTCGGCGGAAGCCCGCTCGACCGCGGGCAGGGTATTCAGATAATACACTTCGGCCTGAGTGAAACGACGACGCATGATGATCCCCTTTCTAATGATCAGCTTCGGCTTTCGGCGCTTCTCTGAATGTCGAAGCTGATGATTTCATTCTATTTTCATGATTTGCGGGATGAATGGCTTCTGGCACGAAACGGGGTGTTCCTGGCACGAAACGAGGGGGTTATCATATCGACGAGAGGTGACGAATATGGCGATAAGCCGGTGAAATCAGGTGGGTCAGGGTATTCCCCTAGGGGATGCAAGGATGATGAAAAAGGTATAGACTCAACCCCAGAACCTCAAGGGGAAGGCGAAGAAGGCTTGTGAAAGGGACCGTACCATTGCATCCGATATCGGTTGAACGAACAGGTGCAACGGCATCTGCCGGCACCGTTGTCAGACCAATCATCGAGGTGAGGAACCTGCGCAAGGAATATCCGGTGCTTGACGAAACCGTCGTGGCGCTGGAGCGCATCAATCTCAATATTCCACGTGGCCAGATTTGCTGCATCTACGGCGAATCGGGTTCTGGCAAGTCAACATTGCTCAATCAGCTGGCGGGCATGGAAAAACCGACGAAAGGCGGCGTGCGCATCGGTGGCGTGCCGATCTCCCGCCTCAATGAACGGCAATTGGCGGAATTCAGGCAGAAACACCTCGGTTTCGTGTTCCAGTCCTACAATCTGCTGCCGAATCTCAATGCCATCGAAAACGTGGCGATGCCGTTGATGTTCCGGGGCGTGCCCAAACAGAAGCGCGAAGCGGTCGCCAGAACCATGCTCAGGCGTGTGGGCCTTGGCAAACGCATGAGGCATTATCCGACGCAAATGTCGGGCGGTCAGCAGCAGCGCGTCGGCATAGCGAGAGCCTTCGTGGCGCGACCGGAAGTCGTATTCGCCGACGAGCCGACCGGCAATCTCGACTCCAAAACCAAAACCGACGTGATGGATATGATCTGCGCGTTCGCACACGATTTCAATCAGACCATCGTGCTCGTCACGCATGACGACAACATGGCGCAATACGCCGACCGCATCGTCACGTTACTTGACGGGCGCATCATTGACGACCGACCCGTGCATCACGGCCGAAACAGGGCATGACGCAGACAGATACAGAGAAGAAGGACCGTTTTTCATGACCAACACCAATCGCAAGACTCGATTCGTCAACCTGCTGATCGCCACGGTGGCGGCGGTGGTCATCATGCTGACCTGCATGGTGCCTCATGCGTTCGCCATGGCCGGAGGTGCGGAATATGAGGCGGCACGGGCCGCGGCCGGTCAACTGGCCGACACCAATGCCGACGCGGGCACGGGATCGGACGGCACCGTCAATCCGGCGAATGGAGGCTCTGACGGCAGCGATGGCGGAAGCGAACAGATTGCCGGCCCCGTGCCGAACATCATCATCACCAACTTCACCTATGGCGATGGCTCCGTATCGGTCGGCAGTAGCTTCAATCTCGGTTTCACCTTCCAAAACATGGGCAAGGTGGCCGTGCAGAACATGGTCGTGACCGTTGACGGCGGCGAAAGCTTCGCCATCAACGGCGGCACGAACACCTTTTACTTCGATTCGCTGTGGGCAGGCTATTCGCTCACGCAGAGCGTGCCGATGCAGGCATTGTCCAGCGCGAAGAGCGGCGCCCAGGGCATTACCGTAAGCTTCAAATACGAATACGTCGATAATAATGTGCGCAGCTCCAACAGTTCCGACATCAAGATTTCGGTACCGGTCTCGCAGCCCGACCGTTTCCAACTGAGCGATCCGGTGCTCCCCGACATCATCAACGCCGGTGAGGAAGCCACCATCACCATGGCATACGTGAACAAGGGCAAGGGCGACATTTCCAATGTCGAGGCATCCATCGAAGGCGACGGCATCACCAGCACCCAGGCCACGCAGTACATCGGCAACGTGGCGTCCGGAGCGTCCGGATCCATAGGCTTCGCATTCACGCCGAACGAGGCGACGGAGACCGAGGCCAAACTGCGCGTGACCTACGAGGACTCCGACGGACAGTCGCAGACCAAGGAATTCCCGGTAAAGTTCACTGCGCAGGAAGCTGCCAAGCCTGACATCAACGACGGGATGACGCCTGATGATGGGCAGAACCAGCAGGGTGTTCCGGCATGGGTGTGGGCGCTCGTCGCCCTTGCCGTCATCGTGGCGATCGTGTTGACCGTCGTGTTGGTCCGCCGTCACAGGAAGAAGGCCAAGAAGCACGATATCGACGAGGATTGGGACGATTGGGCGTCCGGTGATTCCGCCGGTTCCGCCGCGGCCGACGAGGCGCCGACGCAGACGATTGCACCTGCCGATCCCGCATCCGCCGATTCCGCCAAGGGGCAGGCATGAGATTTTCCGATATCCTGCACACCTGCAGTCAGAATCTGCTCCGACGAAAGTCGCGCACGATTCTGACGGTGCTCGGCGTGGTCGTCGGCTGCTGTTCGATCGTGCTCATGATCTCGATCGGACAGGGCATCAACGAACGGAACGAGCAGATGCTCAAAAGCATGGGCGGCCTCAACGTCATCACCGTATACGCCGGCAGCGGCTCCCAAGGAGGGGGCGGATATGACGATGCCGTGAACTCCGCCGGTTCTTCGACGGAGGCGAAGCTGAACGACGATGCCGTGCAGAGCTTTCGCAATATCGCGGGCGTGAGCGGCGTGCTATCGGAAAAGACCCTGCAATATACCACTGATGCCACTGCAGGCGTCGGCAACCGGTATGCGGCGCAGTATCTGTCGGTCATGGGTGTCAACACGTCGCAATTGGAGGCATCCGGCTACACGCTCAAAAGCGGCCGATTGCCGTCAAGAAGCGGCGAAGTGCTCGTCGGCGAAGGCACCGCCTACAATTTTCTCGACAAATACCGGTCCGGCGCGGACATACAGCGGACCGCACCGGGCGGCTACGTCTGCGATGCGAGCGGCGAATGTCAGGAAAGCGAAGGTGAGGAGCCGTTCTTCGATGTGCTCACCACGAAAATAACGCTGATCACCGGGGCGAACTATCAAAGTCCGGACGATTACCGTAAGGTCGGCAGCGGGACTTCGGGCGGATCCGACACGGACGGCAATGCCGGCCAGCAGACTCCGACCATCTCCAACGAATACACGCCGGTAGGCGTAATCAAGTCGAGCGACAACGGTTACGATGCGTTGAGCAACGGTGTGGTCATGACCATGGACGATATGAAGGCCTTGATGGCCAAGGCGGCCAATACCAGCGTCACGGACGTATCCCGCAACTTCACTTACGATCAGATTCTGGTACGGGCGGAAAACATCAAAGATGTGCCGAGTATCGAAGCCCAGATCAAGTCAATGGGGTACCAGACCTCGTCCTTCGAGCAGACGCGCAGGGAGATCGAGAAGCAGACGCAGGGCATTCAGTTGGCGCTGGGCGGTATCGGCGGCGTTTCGTTCCTGGTGGCCGCCATCGGCATCGCCAATACGATGATCATGTCGGTATCGGAACGAACGCGTGAAATCGGCATCATGAAGGCGCTTGGCTGTTATGTGCGTGACATTCGCGTGACCTTTTTGTGCGAGGCCGGTGCAATCGGTCTGATCGGTGGCGTGATTGGCTGCCTGATTTCCGCTTTTGGTTCGCTCGGCATCAATCTGGTGGCATTGCACGGATTCAGTTGGGAGAACGTCATCAAGGCCATCATGGGCGGTGACGACGTCAGCAGAATCTCCGTGATTCCGTGGTGGCTGTTTGCGGCCGCAACCGTGTTTTCGATCGCAGTCGGCGTGCTTGCGGGTTTCGGACCGGCCAATAAAGCCGTGAAGATTCCGGCGCTCGACGCCATCAAAAACGAGCAGTAGGCACTAGGGACGCGCCTGACGAATACGGTTGACGATACACTCGGACGTCAGGCCGTAACGCCGGTTGAGATCGGCAAGCGGCACACGGTCGGTGAACTCCTTGACCGCACCGAAATTGAGGACATGCACGGCGTTCGCCCGCGAATCGGTCGAATTGGCGTAGAAGGCGGTGATCTTCTCGCCCCATCCGCCCTCCAGTTGTCCATCCTCAAGGGTCACTACGATCCGGTGGCCATCCGCCAACATGGACAACAGTTCCTCATCCAACGAGGAATACTGCGGCACCGCAATCAGCGTGGCGGTCACCGGGAGAGCCGGCAGACCGTTCGAATCGCCATCGGCGCCGCCTTCCGACAGGCGGTCGACCACCTGGGAAGCCAACGCGACGGTGTTGCCAAGTCCCAGAACCGCGATATCCCGCCCCGCCTGAAGAATCTGATACCTGTTGAACGGACAATCGCCGGCATTGTCGACAGCCGGAATGACCGGTTCGTGGCCTGCGGCACGTGCTATCGGATCGAATGCCATATCCGCGGCGCGTTCCAACTCGAGAATCTGCTCGCCGGGCATGCGGATCGCCACCACGCCATGTTCGGACGGGCCGGTGGCCCACGCCAGCATGTCGAGCATCTGCTCGCCGCTGGTCGGCGCAAGGCAGGTCAGATCCGGGATATTTGCGAACATCGTGATATCAAAGGCGCCGGAATGCGTGTTGTCCGTACCGGAAAGGCCGGCGCCGAAAATCAGCAGCGTCACCGGAACATGGTTCAGCGACAACTCCTGCTGCAGCTGGTCGAACGTGCGCTGGAAAAACGTGGCGGAAGTCGCCAGCACCGGTCTTCCGCCGGCTTTGGCGATACCTGCCGCGAACGCCGCGGCATGTTCCTCGGTGATGCCGGTATCGATATAGTGCGCACCCGCGCGTTCACGGAAATCACGGGTTATGCCGTTCGACCCGGGTGTCGCGGGGGAGATGACCACCAATCCCGGTTCGTTCGCAAACCGCGATTCGAGCGAGTTCATCGCCATGGCGCCATAGTATTTACGCGCGTCGAGTGACGCGTTGAGCGCAGAATCGGGATTCTGCCAGTGATTGGCCTCGCATTGGCCGGCATGCGGTTCGGTACCTGTCTGGTTGCAGCCATCCGAACCATTGTTGCCATCGCCGGCCGCTTCGTCGAATCCGAGTCCCTTGGTGGTATGCACATGCACCACGATCGGATGGTCGATGTCCTTGACTGCGCGCAGCGCCTCCACCAGCGCGTGCACATCGTTGCCCCGCTCCACATATCGGTAGTCCAGACCGAACGCTTTGAACAGGTTCAATGCGGCCGTGCCGTCCGACTTGCGCAGCGCCGCCAGCGAGCCGTACATGCCGCCGAAATCCTCGGCTATCGACATCTCGTTGTCATTGACGATGATGATGAGATTGCCGCCCTGTTCAGCCGCGTTGTTCAGTCCCTCGAAGGCGATCGCCGAGCTCAACGCGCCGTCGCCGATCACGGCGATCACATTGCCGATCGCGCTGGAACCGGAGGCACTGACCTGCATATCGCGGGTCTTCGCAAGACCGCAGGCCAATGAGATGGATGTGCCGGTATGCCCCAGCACGAAGGAATCGTGCTCGCTTTCGAGCGGATTCGTGAAGCCGGTCACCGACCCGAACTGTTTCGGATCGGTATAGGCCGTGGCACGCCCGGTCAGCATCTTATGCACGTAGCTTTGGTGGGAGACGTCGAAGACAAGACGGTCACGCGGTGAATCGAATACGCGGTGCAGGGCCACCGTCAATTCCACGACACCCAGATTCGAGCCGATATGGCCACCATGGCGCCTGCCGTATTCCAACAGGGTGCCACGGATTTCAGCGCACAGATCGGCAAGCTGCGAAGAGGAAAGGGCATGCACGTCGGCCGGAGAGTGTATCGAATTCAACATGCCAACGGTCATCTTGTCCAACGATCCTTTCCCTTGCCTTCCAAAGGCGAAATCCTATCGCACCATATGCCCCCGCGGTGAGATTTGCGGGCAAATGACTGCAAAGTCTTCTCAACTGCGGCACAATGGAGTCTACGAAACGTTGCACACAGTATTCGCAAAGGAGGGCCAATGAGGGCCGTATACGCTGCAGGGGTGGATTACGACGATCCGCTGTCCGTGCTGGAGGTGGGCGAGCGGCCGGAACCACAAGGCAAGCCGTTCTGGTCGACCATCAGCGTGCATGCCTCCACCGTGAACCACCATGATGTCTGGAGTCTGCAAGGCGTGGGCCTGAGCGCCGATGCCACGCCGATGATCCTCGGCACCGACGCGGCCGGCGTGCTCGAAGAGGACATTCCCGTACGCAAAGGGCTCAAAGCCGGAAGCGAAGTGGTGCTCTACACGTTCATCGGCACCGACGGCGCAGGGGTCATGCCAGGGGAGCGACGCACCATCCTGTCCGAAAAATATGCGGGAACCATGGCCGAGCTGACGCAGGTACCCAGCGCGAACGTGTTCGCCAAACCGTCCAACCTGAACCTTGACGAAGCCGCTGCGCTCGGCACCAGCTGGCTGACCGCGTATTCGCTATTGTTCACCTCGGCGAACGTAAAACCCGGGGATACGATTCTGATTCAAGGTGCGGGCGGCGGCGTGTCCACCGCGGCCATACAGCTCGCGCATGCGGCCGGTCTGGAGGTGTTCGTCACCTCCCGCAGCGAAGCCAAGCGCGCCAAAGCCGTGGAACTCGGTGCCGACGCGGCCTTCGAACCCGCCGCACGACTGCCACGCAAGGTTGATGCGGTCATCGAATCGGTGGGCGCGGCCACATGGAGCCATTCGGTCAGATCGGTACGACCCGGCGGCACCATCGCCATCTGCGGCGCCACCACCGGCGACCAGCCCGGAGCCGAACTGACTCGCGTGTTCTTCCAAGACATCCGCGTGCAAGGCAACACCATGGGATCGCGAGAGGACTTCGCAAGACTGCTCCGCTTCGTGGAACACGCGGACCTGCATCCGGTGATCGACTCCACGTTCGCGCTCGCCGATGCGCGTCGCGCCTTCGCCAAAGTGATCGACGGCGATGTTTTCGGAAAGATAGTGCTGCACATCTAGCCGATTGCGTAAAGTAGCAAAGGTATTCTTGGCTATTCTCTACGGAGGTTTTCATGGCAGACAATAAGCCCGAAGTGGCGGTGATCATGGGCTCGGCGAGCGACTGGGAAACCATGAGGCATGCATGCGAGATACTCGACGAGTTCGAAGTGCCGTACATGAAGCAGGTGATTTCCGCACACCGCACTCCGGAACTCATGGGTGAGTTCGCCCATGACGCCCGTGCCAATGGCCTGAAGGTCATCATCGCCGGCGCGGGTGGGGCGGCCCACCTGCCGGGCATGGTCGCAGCCCAGACCACGTTGCCGGTCATCGGCGTTCCGGTGCGTTCCCACGCCCTGTCCGGCTGGGATTCGCTGTTGTCCATCGTGCAGATGCCTGGCGGCATCCCGGTGGCCACCACCGCCGTGGGCAACTCCGGTGCCACCAATGCGGGCCTGTTGGCCGTGAGCATGCTGAGCACCACCGACGAGCGCTTGGCCGAGGCTCTGCAGGAATACCGTGATTCATTGAAGGAAAAGGTGGCTGAATCCAATGCCCAGCTTGTCTGAGGAAACCGACGGCCGTGTCGAGCGTCTGATGCCGGGGGCTACCATCGGCATCATCGGCGGTGGACAGCTTGGCCGTATGATGGCACTGTCCGCGCGATATATGGGCTTCAGGATCGGGGTGCTCGACCCCACCCCCGATTGTCCGACCGCGCAGGTGGCTGATTTCCAGATCGCCGCCGAATACGACGACATCAACGCCATCCGCGAACTGGCAGAGCGATCCGACGTACTCACCTACGAATTCGAGAACGTGGATGCCGATGCCATCGATCAGGTGCGCGCCCTTGCTGCGGCACCGCAGGGTACCGATTTGCTGCGCGTTACGCAGGATCGTGTCAATGAAAAGCGTTTCATCAACGATCATGGCACCGAAACCGCTCCGTGGAAGGCCGTGAACAGTTTTGAGGAACTCGACGCGGCATTGGATGAGATTCATTATCCGGCCGTGCTGAAGACCCGTTCCGGTGGTTATGACGGTCACGGTCAGACCGTACTGCGTTCCGAAGCGGATTTGGAGAAGGTGCGCGCCCGTGGCGATCGCGGCGGTGGCTTCCCTCCCAGCATTCTTGAGGGATTCGTCGATTTTGCCTTCGAGGCGAGCATCCTTGTGGCTGGCAACGGCAAGGACTACGTGACCTTCCCGATCGTACGCAACGAGCATCGCAACAACATCCTGCATATGACCATCGCACCGGCCGAAGTGAGCGATGAGGTGGCGTGTGAGGCGCACGAACTCGCCCTGCGTTTGGCTGAGGGCTTTACGCTGGCTGGTATTCTGGCCATCGAGCTGTTCGTCACCAAGGACGGCAGGGTAGTGGTCAATGAATTGGCCCCGCGCCCGCACAATTCCGGACACTACACCATTGAGGCATGCTCTTTCGACCAGTTCGACGCACACATCCGTGGCATCGCCGGATGGCCGCTCGAACAGCCCCGGCTGTTGAAACCGGCCGTGATGGTGAATGTGCTCGGCCAGCATGTGGCGCCGACCCGTGCCTTGATCGCCGATCATCCCGAATGGAACATGCATGACTATTGCAAGGCCGAGGTGCGCCACGATCGTAAGATGGGACACATCACCGTGCTGACCGACGACACCGCCGAAACCGTGGCCGATCTGGAATCGACCGGTTGCTGGAACGACTTGAAGAAAGCCTGAAATTCGAACCAATGAGTGAACACATCGTACGTCAGACCCGTCAGAAGGATGCGATCCGGGAGGCGCTGAGCGGCAATGACGAATTCATCTCCGCCCAGGACCTGCACCGCAAGCTGGAGGACGAGGGTGTGCATATCGGTCTGGCGACGGTGTACCGCCAACTCAACGCGCTGGTCGAGTCGGGCCGTGCCGATACGGTACGGCTCGACGGCCAGCAATTGTACCGTTTATGCGGTGACGACGGGCATCACCATCATCTGGTATGTACGTCATGCGGTAAAACCGTGGAAATCGACCCTCCGAGTGAAGACTGGCTGCGCGGCATCGCGGAAAAGCACGGCTTCACCATCGAATCGCACACCGTCGAGGTGTTCGGCCTGTGCCCCGACTGTCGGCACCGTCGATAGCCGCACGGGAAGACGTAGCATTATCGCCCGCGAGTAGCGAAAATCGTAAAGAAATATGCTCGCATACCGCTCTTTTCAGGAACATATATCACAATGAGCATGGCAAAACGTGAACAAAGTGGGGAAACGCGTGACCAGAACATCCGTGAACAAACCAATTGAAGAACTGAGCATCGCAACGGTCGACCCGTCCGCTCGCGGCAAGGAACGCAAGGCGTTCCCGGGTTGGCTCTACGCCGTGCTGTTCCTGGTATTCGATTTTCTTGCGATTGCGATTCTGCAGTGGGGCGTGACGCTGTCCAGCACCAGGGTGACGCTGTCCAGCCCGCTCAACGGTCTGGGTGACCTCGTCTCGAAAATGTGGCTGAAGCTGAATTTCGTGCTTCTGCTGAACATGATCATGGTCGGCATCGTCTATCTGGTGCTGCTCATGCTGTGCAATCGTTTCTGGATAGCCACGCCGGTACTGATCGCAATCGCCACGGTCATTGCGGTAATCGAACGATTTAAGGTTGAGATTCGTTATGAGGCGATTCTGCCGTCCGATCTGAACTTCCTCGGTTCGAACACCGGCAATCTCATGAGTTTCATGCCATCGAACGCGCCGCTGGTGATTGGCGTTGCCGCGGCCGCGTTCGTCGTGTTCGTGGCATTGATCGTGTTCCTCAACCATATCGACGGGCGTCATGGTCGCATGATCCGCAGTGCCAACCCCGGGCTTGCCGCAGTCACCCGACTGCTGCTGATCGCGGTGCCCGGTCTCGGGTTCGGTCTGTATGTCGCGCAGGTCGGCACCGTGGATTCATGGGCATACGGCCTGTCCCGAGGCATGGGAGACACGCCTTCCATGTGGGATTCCGTCTACGATGCGCAGCGCAACGGCCCGGTCGTCTCCTTCGTGCGTCAGCTCAATCCGAAAGTCATGGACAAGCCTTCCGATTACAGCGAAGAGACCATGAAGGCCGTGGCCGCACGCTATGCAAAGGCCGCGAAGAAGATCAACGCGAATCGTTCCGTGAACATGACCGACAGCACCGTGATCTATGTGCTGTCCGAATCCTTCTCCGACCCCTCGCGTGTGCCGGGGCTGAAGGTTAACAAGGACGCGATGCCGAATATCCGTTCCATCAAGGAGCACACCACTTCCGGCCTGATGCTCTCTTCCGGATACGGTGGCGGCACCGCCAATCTCGAATATATGGGTCTGACCGGCCTGAGCATGGCGAATTTCGATTCGTCGCTGACCAGTCCCTACCAGCAGCTGGTGCCGACCGAGCATTGGACGCCGACCATCAACCAGATGTGGGGCGCTGCCAAGAACTCCATCGGCCTGCACCCGTACGAGCCGTCCATGTATTCGCGCGCCACGAATTATAAGAAGTTCGGTTTCTCGCACTTCTACACGCTTGAAGGCGATGACATCATCTCGCATCAGGACAAGATCGATGATTCCCCGTACGTCAGCGACGAGGCCGCCTATACGAGCACCATCGAAGAGGTGAAGAAGAGCAAGAGCGGTCAGTTCCTGCAGCTCATCACCATGCAGAATCACATGCCGTATAAGAATTGGTACAAGAACAATGAGTTCAAGGCCGAATCGACCACCGGCACACCGCTGGGGGAAGGCGAAACCGAGTCTATCGAAACCTATGCCAAGGGCGTGGAACTGACCGACACCGCCACCAAGGACTTCCTTGAGCAGCTTGACGAAATCGACAAGCCGATCACCGTAGTCTTCTATGGCGATCATCTGCCGGGCATCTACTCATCCGCCAGCGAGGATGAGGATAATTCGCTCGACCTGCACCTGACCGACTATTTCATCTGGTCCAATAAGGCCTCGTCCTCGGCCAATACCAAGATTTCCGACGACAATTACTCTTCGCCGAACTTCTTCGTGGCCGAGGCGGCCGAACATATGGACGCCAAGGTATCGCCGTATCTGGCGTTCCTTACGCAGATGCATTCCAAGATCGCCGCCATGGAACCACCGGTCGTCAACAACATCCAAGGCTGGGATCGCATTCCCGAAGGTCAGAACATCTATCTTGACCAAGACGGCAAGCCGATGGCCGAAAAGGATCTCGATGCCGAAACCAAGCAGTTGCTGGCCGACTACAGGCTGATCCAATATGACATTACGGCAGGTAAGAACTATCTGAAATCCACCGGTTTCATGAATCTGCCGAAGTGATGGCGGCGGCATGCCGCGAACGGTGCGGTTGACGGGATCGAGGGCGACCATTGATCCCGTCCGCTCACGAATGCGGTCGAAATTCACGGCGAGCCCGCCAATCGAATGGTTTCCTGGCTGTACAGGCATTCGATTGGCGGGCTCGCTTCGTATGTTCGTATGTCGCTTATGCGTTCAACGCCTTGGAACCGATGTCGTGGCGGTAGAACATGCCTGTGGTGTCAAGCTGGTCGATGATTGCGTAGACCTTGTCCTGGGCGGCCTTGATGTCGGCGGCGGAGGTTTCGACGAGCAGCACGCGGCCGGAGCTGGCCACCAGACCGTTGTCGCCATTGGCCACGCCGGCGTAGTAGACATGGGAATCCTGATCAACCGGAATCTCAGGGATTGCGGCACCCTTGACCACGTTGACCGGATAGCCTTCGGCGGCGAGCACCACGCCAAGGGTGGCGTTCTCGTCATCCCAAGTGAACTCCGGGGCTTCGCCATTAAGAATGGCATTGATGCCGGCACCGAGGTCGGAAGTGAGTTTCGGCAGCACCACTTCGGTTTCCGGATCGCCGAAGCGGGCGTTGAACTCGATGACCTTCGGACCGTCGGCAGTGGCGATCAGACCCGCATACAGAATGCCGGTGAACGGTGTGCCTTCGTCGGCCATGGCTTCGACGGTCGGTTTGACGATGGTCTCAATGGCGGTGTCGATCACATCCTGGCCGATTTGCGGCACCGGGCTGTAGGCGCCCATGCCGCCGGTGTTCGGGCCTTTGTCCTCGTCGTAGGCGCGCTTGTGATCCTGCGAAATCGGCATCGGCCAGAAGTCGGTGCCGTTCACGAAGCTCATCAGCGAGAATTCCTGGCCTTCGAGGAAGTCTTCGATAACCACTTTGGCACCGGCATTACCGAAACGGTGATCGACGAAAATATCTTCCAAAGCGGCAATGGCGGTTTCCTCATCCATCGCAACGGTCACGCCTTTGCCCGCAGCCAAACCGTCAGCCTTGATCACGATCGGGGCACCATGTTCGCGCACGTAGGCTGCGGAACGGTCCAGGTCGTCGAAGGTCTGATACTTTGCGGTCGGAATGTCGTGACGTTCCATAAGCTGCTTGGCGAAATCCTTGGAGCCCTCGATCTGGGCGGCGGCCTTATTCGGGCCGAACGCCTTGATGCCGGCTGCGGCGAAATCGTCGACGATGCCTTCGATCAACGGCACTTCCGGACCGACGAATACCCAGTCGTAGTCGTTGTTCTTCACGAATTCGACCAGCGCGGCATGGTTGGAAGGATTGAGCTGCGTAGTGCGGATGCCGTCCAGTTCCATGCCCGGATTGCCCGGGGCCACGGTGACCTCGCTGACACTGCCGCCACGCATCAACGCGTGCGCGATGGCGTGCTCGCGCGCGCCGGAACCGATAACCAGAACCTTCATATTTCCTCCTATCACTGTCCCCGCCGAGGGGTTGCTACGAAATGATCGGGGTGAACCGATCCGGTTCACCCCTTATTGCCATTACTGAAGTTCGACGTCGTCGTTGGTCTTCTTCACAATGCTGCCCAGCACATAGCCGGTCTCGCCGTTGCTCTTCAGCAACTCCATGGTTTCATCCGCACGGTCGGCGCTCACGGCCAGCACCATGCCGATACCCATGTTGAAGATGTTGAACATTTCCATATGATCGATTTCGCCGGCCTTCTCGAGTACGTCGAAAATTGGCAGGATCGGCCAGGAGCCGAGGTTGATGCGGGCGGCAAGGCCGTCCGGAATCATGCGCGGGACGTTCTCGATGAAACCGCCGCCGGTGATGTGGGCCACGCCCTTGACCACGCCCGCCTTGAACAGTGGGGAAAGAGCCTTCACATAGATTTTGGTTGGGGTGAGCAGCACGTCGCCGAGCTTTTCACCGTTCAGCTCGTCCAGCACGGTGTCCACGGTGTAGCCGGCCTGTTCGAACAAGGCTTTGCGTACCAAGGAGAAGCCGTTGGAATGCACGCCTGTGGATGGCAGGCCGATGAGCACGTCACCTTCGCAGATGGTGGAGCCGTCGACGATTGCGGACTTTTCAGCCACGCCGACTGCGAAACCGGCCAGATCGTACTCATCTGCGTCGTACATGCCCGGCATTTCGGCGGTCTCGCCGCCGATCAGACCGGAACCGGCCTGCACGCAACCGTCGGCGACTCCTGAAACGACCTGCTCAAGCAGGGCCGGGTCGTTCTTGCCGCAGGCGATGTAGTCCAGGAAAAAGAGCGGTTCGGCACCTTGGGCGGCGATGTCGTTGACGCACATGGCCACGCAATCGATGCCGATGGTATTGTGCTTGTTCGCCATCTTGGCCACGACCAACTTGGTGCCGACGCCATCGGTACCGGAAATCAGCACAGGCTCCTTATAGCCGAGAGAAGCGAGGTCGAACAGGCCGCCGAAGCCGCCGATGCCGCCGACCACGCCAGGACGGTTGGTGCGTGCCACATGGGACTTGATGCGCTTGACGACTTCGTAACCGGCTTCGACGCTTACGCCGGCCTCTTCATATGCTTTTGGCATATCAAACCTTTCTAGGGTTCCAGTGTTCTTCTTTGTGGTTGCGGACGTGTAATGAGTCGGGTTCCGGATGGTCGAATCGCCATGCGGAACCCGAAACGGTTATTCTTGTGCCTCCGTCGGCTGCACCTTGTACTCGTTGCCCTCGTACTTGCTCTTGTACAGGGCGAACTCAGGCAGACGCACGCGATCCTCAGGGGTGAGGGATTTGAGGAAGTCGGCTTCGTAGTCGGCAAGGGCGGTGGGGTAGTCGCCGTTGAAGTAAGCGACGCACAGGCCTCCGTAGGGCGCATCCGCACCCAGACCGATGGATTCGACCAAGCCGTCGAGCGACAGGAACGCCAAGGAGTCGGCACCGATGAAATCGCGAATCTCCTCGACCGATTTCTTGGCGGCGATGAGCTCCTTGGTGGTGGAGATGTCGATGCCATAGAAACACGGATATTTCAGCGGTGGTGAGCTGATGCGCATGTGCACCTCCGCCGCGCCGGCCTCCTTGAGCAGCTGCACGATGCGCTTGGAGGTGGTGCCACGCACGATGGAATCGTCGATGACGACCACCCGCTTGCCTTTGACCACGCCGCGCACCGCGGACAGCTTCATACGCACGCCCTGTTCGCGCAGTTCCTGCGTTGGCTGGATGAAGGTGCGGGCTACGTACTGGTTTTTGATCAGGCCCATTTCGTTCGGCAATCCGGCGGTTTCCGCATAGCCGGAAGCGGCGGAGAGCGAGGAGTTCGGTACGCCGATGACCATGTCGGCCTCGACCGGGGATTCCTGCGCCAGTCGTGCGCCCATGCGCTTGCGGGCGGAATGCACGTTCACACCGTAGATGTCGGAATCAGGGCGGGCGAAGTAGATGAATTCCATCGAGCAGATGGCCAACTGCGTCTGGTTGGTGTATTGCACGATCTTGTAGCCGTGGTCATTGATCACTACGATCTCGCCCGGACGGATATTGCGCACGAGTTCGGCGCCGACGATATCGAGCGCGCAGGTCTCGGAGGCGAGCACATAGGCGCCGTTCTTCATCTTGCCGAGGGAGAGCGGTCGGAAGCCATTCGGATCGAGCGCGCCGATCATGGCGTCTTCGGTCATGATCAGATAGGCAAAACCGCCGTGCACGGTGTTGAGCGCTTCCTTGAGTTTGTCCATGAACGTACGTTGCGTGGAACGACGCAGCAGGTGCATGAGCACTTCGGTATCGGAGTTGGAATGGAAGATCGCGCCTTCATCTTCCAGCTTGCGACGCAGGGACGGGCAATTCGTCAGATTGCCATTGTGGCATAGGGCCATATCGCCGTCATGGAAACGGAAAATGAACGGTTGGATGTTGTCGGTGCCGCCCGAACCGGCAGTGGCGTAACGCACATGGCCGATCGCCCTGTCTCCCTTCAGACGTTCGATTTCACGTTCGTCGCTGAACACCTGGGTCAGCAGACCCGTTCCGCGATGACCGATGAGATGACCATTATCATTCGAGACAATGCCGGCGCCTTCCTGACCGCGATGTTGCAACGCATGCAGACCGAAGTAGGTGAGTCGGGCGGCGTCCGGGTGGCCCCAAACGCCGAAAATACCGCATTCCTCGTGGATGTCTTCGAGTTCAGCTGACAAGCCAAAGCTCCTTCCAAAACCATGGAGACAAGGGGTTCGCTACCGTTCAACCCTACCAACCGCCGGCTACAACCGGCGGGTTTGGAAGGAATGATGAAACACGCGGCATGTCGAACGGATGTTCGAAAACCTTGTTATGATGAGGGGGTAAATCGTCCATTGTCGGAAGGGTGGAAGGAAGGACCATGGCCGAACGTACCTATATCGCCATCGATCTGAAGTCCTTCTACGCCTCGTCCGAATGCGCGGAACTTGGTTTCGATGCGCTACGCACGCATCTGGTGGTGGCGGATCAGTCGAGGACCGACAAGACCATTTGCCTGGCGGTATCTCCGTCACTGAAGGAGTACGGGCTTCCCGGGCGTGCACGGCTGTTCGAAATCAAGGCAAAACTCAAGGAGGTCAACGCGACTCGGCGTAAGGCGGCGCCAGGAGGCGTGCTCATCGGCGAATCGTACAAGGCGGATGAGCTGGAGGCCAATCCGAATCTCGCCGCAGGCGTGTACATCGCCAAACCCCGCATGTCGCACTATCTCGCCGTCAGTGCGAAAATCTACGGCATCTATCTGCAGTATGTGGCTGCGCAAGACATTCACGTCTATTCCATCGACGAGGTATTCATGGATGTCACCGGGTACCTGCGTGCCTACGGCAAAGGCGCGCACAATCTGGCGAAGGAAATCATCCAACGGATCTTCGACGAAACCACCATCACCGCGACGGCCGGCATCGGCACGAACATGTATCTTGCAAAAGTGGCCATGGACATTGTGGCGAAGCATATTCCGGCGGATGCGGACGGCGTGCGCATCGCGCAACTGGATGAGATGTCATACCGGCGTCTGCTGTGGAACCATCGGCCGTTGACGGATTTCTGGCGCGTGGGCCGCGGATATGCGAGAAAACTTGAGGCGCAAGGGTTGATGACCATGGGCGATATCGCCCGATGCTCGCTGGGCAAGGCCTCCGAATACTACAACGAGGATCTGTTGTACAAGCTGTTCGGCGTGAACGCGGAGCTGCTCATCGACCACGCGTGGGGTTGGGAACCGTGCACCATCGCCGATATCAAGGCGTATAAGCCGGCCGGACACAGCATGAGTTCCGGGCAAGTACTCACAGGTGCCGTTGGTTTTGAGACCGCACGACTGATTGCCAAGGAGATGGCGGACACACTGTCGTTGGATCTGGTGGCCAAAGGCGTGAAGGCCGGCCGTATGGGACTGATGGTCGGATATGACACCGCCAGTTTGGACCCGAAACGGTTGGGGGAATGCGGTACGCCGGAATTGAAGATGATTGCCGAGCGGGCGGCGGCTGAGTACGACGGTCCGATTGCGGTTGACCGGTATGGCCGCCGTGTGCCCAAACCTGCGAACGGATCGATTGATCTGGGGGAGTGCAGTTCCTCATCGGCCCGTATTCGTGACGCCGTGGATGAGCTGTTTTGCACGATTGCGGACCGGCGGTTGCTGGTGCGGCGGTTGAATGTGGTCGCAGCGGAATTGGTTACTGAAGAGGAATTGGCCGCACGACGAACGGTTCCTGACTATACCCAACCAGACTTGTTCGATATTGTCGAGGGAGATGTGGAGGCGCAGGACGTTGCGGCTCGTGGTGCTCGGCCGGAACCGGAAATGACCGAACGCCATGTACAACGAACCATCCTTGACATCAAGCGCAAGTTCGGCAACAACGCAGTCATCAAAGGCATGGACCTCTTTGATGACGCTACCGGTCAGCAGCGCAACAATCAGATCGGGGGCCATGCCGCATGAGCCTGCAGGAGACCCATCGCTACGACGACATCATCGATCTACCGCATTGCCAGTCGCGCACGCATGCGCACATGAGCACGCATAATCGTGCCGCCCAATTCATGCCGTTCGCCGCACTGACTGGCTATGGGGATATCATCAGACAGACCGCTGAATCCAGCAATGCGGCCGTCGAACGAGCCAACGCGCCCGTGAACCTCGAAGACGGTTACTTTTCCGCCTGAGTCTACGGGTTTGTCAGTGCTCGCCAACGTGTTTCTTGGCATATTTCCGGCGTCGACTGAATGCGTGTGAATCTTGCTGGGTCATAATCATGAGCGAACTGTCCGTATATGTGAAAGAGAGGGGCGGTCATTCCGTCTGCCCAAGTGTCGAATATGCGTCGTGCAACAGCGGGAAGATTGTTGACCGTGCTGTAGCAGGCGCAGACTTGGTTGCTTAGTATAAATGGTTCCTCGTTGGTTTCGCTAGCCAAGTAATCGACATTCATGCCGATGAAATCAGCGATAATGGCGTATGGTAAGGCCAATGATATGACATACGACGTCGTAGTCACTACGGGCCTCTCAAGAGAAAGAGAAGATTATGACGGCAAAATCCGTTATGAGGAACATGAATAGCAAGAAGGCGAAAACGATCATCATCGTTGTAGGCATCGTGGTCTGCGTTCTGCTGGGAATGTTGATCTACCGCAAGGCTGAGGATTTTTTTTAATCCTCAGAAGGAGGGGTCTACAATCACTACGACAATCGTTTCTCGTCAGCTTGAAAAGATGCAGGATCTGACCACCGCGAAGGAGAACGACTACGGGTTTGAGGAGTTTTCCGAGGGCAAGGTCTCCTATGTGAACAAGAAGAAGTTCACCATGTTCTACAGTTACGAGATTCGTGCCGGTGTCGACTTGTCTAAGACGAAGATTGCGGTTGATAACGAAGCCTACACGATTTCCATCACATTGCCGAAAGCGGAGTTGCAATCGGTGTCAGTCGATCCTGATTCTCTGAAATTCTTTGATGTGGAAAACTCATTGTTTAATGGCAATGATGTGACCGACACCGCTGACGCGTTGAAGGAGGCGAAGAAGGCGGCATCGAACAAAGCCAACAAAAGCGAGCTTCTTCAGGAAGCCAACGATCAAGCTGTGGAAATCGTTGAAAAGGCGTATGCGCCGATTGCAAAGGCAGATGGGTATAAGGTCAACGTTCAATTCGCCGACAAGCAGTAAGCGGTTCCCGTCAATGGAGATGTAATTGATGCAAGGCCTGATTCATATCAGATGAACATCATTTGAGTACAGAGTCGGTGAATTTAATGTCTGGTCTCGGCTTATTTCGCTTATAGATGGCGGTTCCATAGCAGAATGACAGTTAAATTCGTAATGGATATACCCCCTAAGCTGGATTTCCATTTCTTCATCTGCCATCTATAAGCGAGATAGCGTAAAGAAGCGGTTGTACTGGCGTGGCTCCATGACATGAAACATGTAAGGCTTGGAAGAAGATTACGGTCGGTGTCACTGGATTGAAGACTGACTATATATGGATAAGGTTCGGCGGCGGAAAGATAAGGGAGGGTTGGAATCCACGCAGGATTCCAACCCTCCCCTTTGGCCTATGCAATTATTGCCGAGGTGCTCAGGCGGTGAAATACTCCACGCCGGCTGCGAACAGCGGCTGGTCTTTCTCGCCTGGCACGTTCTTGAACGTGCCGTTACTGTAGCGCTCGGAGTGGCCCATCTTGCCGAACACGCGGCCGTCCGGGCTGGTGATGCCTTCGATGGCCAGCAGTGAGCCGTTCGGGTTCACGTCGAGGTCCATACCCGGCACGCCGGCCTCGTCCACGTATTGCGTGGCGATCTGGCCATTGGCCTTGAGCTGGGCGAGCACGTCATCGGAAGCCACGAAGCGGCCCTCGCCGTGGGAGATGGCGATGGTGTGCATGTCGCCCACCTCGGTTTTGGCGAGCCACGGGGAGAGGCTCGACGCCACGCGGGTGCGCACCAAGCGGCTCTGGTGGCGGCCGATGGTGTTGAACGTCAACGTCGGGCATTCGGCGGTCATCGGCACGATATCGCCGTACGGCACCAATCCGAGCTTGATGAGCGCCTGGAAGCCGTTGCAGATGCCGAGCATCAGACCGTCGCGATTGTTCAACAGGTCGCGCACGGCCTCGGTTACGGCCGGGGCGCGGAAGAATGCGGTGATGAACTTGGCGGAGCCGTCCGGCTCGTCGCCACCGGAGAAGCCGCCAGGAATCATGATGATCTGGCTCTTCTTGATCTCCCCGACCAGCGCGGCGGTGGATTCGGCTACGGCAGCCGGGGTGAGATTGTTCACGATGAGCGTGCTCACGTCGGCACCGGCACGTTCAAAGGCGGCGGCGGAATCATATTCGCAGTTGTTGCCGGGGAACACCGGAATCACCACATGCGGCTTGGCGATGCCGGCACCGGTATACAGGGTCTTCTTCGGCGAGTTGAAAGACACGGTTTCGACGGTCTTACCCTTGTCTTCACCCTTGGAACGGTACGGGAATACGGATTCGATGCCGCCTTCCCAAGCATCCTGAAGTTCGGCCAGTTCCAGCGTCTCGCCGGCGGCTGAGAAGGAATACTCCTCGGTGGTTTTGCCGATCTCGCCAACCTCCACCAGATTGGACACGGCCGGAATTTTGGCACCGTCGGCCAGCTCCACAATGAAGGAACCGTATGCCGGAGCGAACAGGTCGTCCACGGAGATGCCGTCAGCTAGCTTCACGCCGATCTGGTTGCCGACGGTCATCTTGAAGATGGCCTCGGCGGTGGCTCCGTAACCCGGTGTGGATACAGCCAACGCATCGCCGAATTCAGTGAATGATTCGATGGCGGAGAACACTTCGAGCAGCGCATCTTTGTCCGGCATCAGACCATCAGCCTGGTAACGCGGGGCGATGCGGACCACGCGGTGGCCGGCGCCCTTGAACTCGGGGGAGGTAGCGCGCTTCATATTGCCCACCGCCACGGCGAAGGAAATCAGGGTCGGCGGAACGTCAAGCTGCTCGAAGGTGCCGGACATGGAGTCCTTGCCACCGATCGCACCCGCACCCAGATCGATCTGGGCCATCAGGGCGCCCAGTACGGCGGCCATCGGCTTGCCCCAGCGCTCCGGTTCATCGCGCAGCTTCTCGAAATACTCCTGGAAGCTCAGGTAGGCCTTCTCGTGCTCGAAACCGGCGGCGACCAGCTTTGACAGGGATTCGACCACGGACAGGTATGCGCCAGTGAACTGGTTCTTCTCCATGATGTACGGGTTGAACCCCCAGGCCATCGCGGAGGCGGTGGTGGTTTCGCCGAACACCGGCAACTTGGCGACCATGGCCATGTTCGGAGTCAGCTGCCTCCTGCCGCCGAACGGCATGAGCACGGTGCCTGCGCCGATCGTGGAATCGAAACGTTCGCTCAAGCCCTTGTTGGAAGCCACGTTCAGGTCGGTGAGCATGGTGCGCATACGCTCGGACAGCGAGCCGGAAGCCCACGGCGTGGCGTAATCATGCTGCGCTTCGACATGCACCACCTGATGCTTCGGAGCGCCATTGGAGGCGAGGAATTCGCGGGACAGGTCCACGATCGTGTCGCCATTCCAGACCATCGTCATACGCGGATTTTCGGTCACGGTTGCGATGACCTCGGCTTCGAGGTTCTCTTCCTTGGCGTAGCTAAGGAACTCGTCCACATCCTCCGCAGCCACATCCACGGCCATACGTTCCTGCGATTCGGAAATCGCAAGCTCGGTGCCGTCCAGACCTTCGTACTTCTTGGATACCTTGTTGAGATCCACATACAGGCCGTCAGCCAGCTCGCCGACCGCCACGGATACGCCGCCCGCGCCGAAATCGTTGCAGCGCTTGATCAGACGGCATGCGTCGCCACGACGGAACAGACGCTGCAGCTTGCGTTCGACCGGTGCGTTGCCCTTCTGCACCTCGGCACCGTCGAGTTCCAGCGATTCGACGTTGTGGGCTTTGGAAGCGCCGGTCGCGCCACCGATGCCGTCACGTCCGGTACGTCCGCCGAGCAGGATGATCTTGTCGCCCGGGGCCGGGGTCTCACGGCGCACATGATCGGCCGGAGTCGCGGCCACGACCGCACCGACCTCCATGCGCTTGGCCACATAGCCCGGGTGGTAGATCTCGTCGACCTGGCCGGTGGCCAGACCAATCTGGTTGCCGTAGGAGGAATATCCCGCAGCCGCCGTGGTGACGAGCTTGCGCTGGGGGAGCTTGCCCTCAAGCGTTTCGGAAACCGGAACGGTCGGATCGGCGGCGCCGGTCACGCGCATGGCCTGGTATACGTAGGAACGGCCGGACAGCGGATCGCGGATGCAGCCGCCGATGCAGGTGGCCGCGCCACCGAACGGCTCGATTTCGGTCGGGTGATTGTGGGTCTCGTTCTTGAACAGGAACAGCCAGTCCTCATCCTGACCGTTCACATCCACCTTCACCTTGACAGTGCAGGCGTTGATCTCCTCGGATTCGTCAAGGTTCTTCAGGATGCCGTTCTTCTTGAGCCACTTCGCACCGATCGTGCCCATATCCATCAGGCACACCGGCTTGGCGTCGCGGCCCAGTTCGTGACGCATCTCAAGATACTTGTCGAATGCGGCCTTGACGGTGGCATCATCGATGGTGACCTCGTCAAGCTGCGTGCCGAATGTGGTATGTCGGCAATGATCGGACCAGTAGGTGTCGATTACCTTGATTTCGGTGATGGTCGGATCGCGTTGCTCCTCGGTGAAGTGCGCACGGCAGAACTGCAGGTCGGCCAGATCCATGGCGAGACCACGGTCGGCGATGAACCGCTCAAGCTCGGCGTCGCTCATGGTGCGGAATCCGTCGATGACCTCCACCTTGCCCGGGACCGGCACCTGGGTCTTGAGTGTGGTCTTGGTGTCCAGCGAAGCCTCACGCGCTTCGACCGGGTTGATTACGTAATGCTTGATGGCGTCGACGTCTTCGGCGGAAAGATCGCCTTCCAACGCATACACCTTGGCGGAGCGCACGGTCGGGCGCTCACCCTGCGAAATCAGCTGGATGCATTCGCTGGCGGAATCGGCACGCTGGTCGAACTGTCCAGGCAGATATTCCACTGCGAACACGGTGTCCGTGCCAAAATCCGGCAAATCGGCGGATACGTTGTCTACCTGCGGCTCGCTGAACACGGTCGGTGTGGCCTGGGCGAACAGTTCTTCGCTGATGCCCTCCACGTCGTAACGGTTGACGAGACGCACGTTCTTCAATGCCTTGATGCCGAGAATGGTCCTGAGCTCGTTGGCGAGTTGTCGTGCCTCGACGTCAAAGCCGTGCTTCTTTTCCACGTATACGCGAAAAACCATGTGTCATCTCCTTCTCACAAAAGTTTCGGGATTCCAAAGAATGATGAAAACAAATTGAGCCCGCATCCGGCTTGTGCTTCAGATGCGGGCTGCACACGTATTATTCGGCTACTTCGATGCCTTCGGACTTGGCGAGCTCGGCCAGACGGCTCTCAATCTCCTCATATGCGGGGATGATGTCGCCCAAGTCGCGGCGGAACAGATCCTTGTCGAGATGTTCGACCTTGCCGGACTTGTCGCGCTGATCCCACAGGCGGCAGGAGTCAGGAGTGATCTCATCGGCCAGCAGCAGCGTGCCATCGGAGGTACGGCCCATTTCGATCTTGAAGTCCACGAGCTTGACGTCGATCTTGGCGAAAATCTCGATCAGGGCCTCGTTGATGCGGCGGGCGAGTGGTGCGATTTCGGCGAGATCCTCGCGGGTGCAGGTGCCGAGAGCCACCAGATCGTCGTCGTTCACGAACGGATCGTGCAGGTCGTCGTTCTTCAGGAAGTATTCGAGCACAGGCTCCTTCAAAGCCATGCCCTCTTCAACGCCCAAGCGAGAACAGAAATGGCCGGCGGCGGTGTTACGCAGCACGATCTCCAGCGGGAACATGGTGACCTTCCTGACCAGCTGGGAGGTGTCACCGACGCGGGCCACAAGGTGGCTTTCGATGCCGCGTTTCTTCAGAAGATCGAAGATGAGGGTGGTAATGAGATTGTTCAACCTACCCTTGCCGGCGAAGTCTTCCTTCTTCTCGCCGTCACCTGCGGTAGCGGAGTTCTTGTATTCGACCCAAAGCACTTCCGGATCGTCAGTTGCGTACAGTTGCTTGGCCTTGCCCTCGTAGAGCTTTTCCAGCTTCTCCATTACTCGCCTTTCCTGGGTTGGTAGGTAGATAGTTTGGTGAACTTGACGGTTAACAAGATACCAACGGGAGGCTACAATCGGGGCGTTTTCGGTGCGTTCCGAAAACGCCCTCGAAGGGTGGTCAGGCTATGCTGACCGTAAGCGTTTCTGCTACATGTGCGGCTTTGGCCCGAGCGTCGGATTCACTGGTTCCGATGGCCAGCGCCACCGCCATGCGACGATGGCCATGCACCTCAGGCTTGGCGAAGATGCGTAGGTCGGTTTCCGGCTCGGCCAACGCATCGGCGACGTTCGTGAATTCAGCCTCGCCGTCACCCGCCACCACGATGGCATGGCTGGCGGCGACGGATCCTGCCGGAATGGAAAGCGCCACGTGACCTTCCGTAATCGGCAGGCCGAGAACCGCGCGGGCGTGCAGGGCGAACTCGCTCAGGCGTTGCGAGGCCATGGTCACCATGCCGGTGTCGTGCGGTCGGGGCGAAACCTCATTGAACAGTACGGAACCGTCGGTCAGCACGAACAATTCCACGCCGAACACGCCCCAACCTTGTTCTCCGGAGGCCTTCGCCTTCGCCACAAGGCCTTCCACCGCAGTTCGTGCAATACGTTGCGCCTGTTCGAGCACGTTTGTGGTAAAGGCGGCCGGTTGCCAGGATTCGCGGTAATCGCCGCTTTCCTGACGTTGCCCGATCGGAGCGCAGGTCACGATACCTGCCGAGGAGCTTACGGTCAGTACGGTCAGCTCGTAGTCGAGCGGGGCCAACGCCTCCACGATCACGCGGGACACATCTCCCTCATCATGCGCACGCCGACCCTCCTGAGCTTCCGTCCAAGCGGCGTCAATCGCATCTGCGGAACGTACCACGGACTGTCCGTGACCGGAAGAGCTCATGATCGGCTTGACTACGCAGGGATATTCGACGACTTCGGCACCGGCGCGAAGTTCCTCGAGCGAACCGGCGAAACGGTACGGCGTGGTCGGCAGTCCCAAATCCTCATGCGCAAGTACACGCAGTCGTTCACGATCCATGCAGATCGCCGCGATTTCGGCACTCGGCACCACCTGCGCACCATGAGCGGCGGCTGCGGCCAGTTCGGCGGTGGCGATCGCTTCGACTTCCGGCACGATGATATCCGGCTTGACTTCATCGAATAGCGCACGCAGTCGTTCGGCGTCCGCCATGTCAAGCACACGGTATTCGTGGGCGACTTGTTGGGCGGGGGCGCCGGCGTAGGAATCGGCCGCGCACACCCAGGCGCCGAGCCTCATCATTTCGAGGGCAACCTCCTTGCCCAGCTCACCGGCGCCAAGAAACAGAACGCGGGTCGGATGGTTGCCAAGCGGAGTGCCTAAGGTACGATTCTCTTCAGTCATGATTCTTATTGTGCCATCGGCGTAGGATGGGGCGCATGCTTGAGAACGAAAAGAAGGAAGCCGACCGACCGTTGACCATCGCCATGGTGGTCGACACATCGGGCAACCGGGGCAACGGCACTTCGAATTCCGCCCTGCAATGGGCGCAGGAGCTGGAACGTCAAGGGCATCATGTGCGTCTGGTCGGCATCGGGGCGCCTGATTTCCCGGCTCGTGTAAACCATGTGCCACTGGTGAGCTGGGTGGCGAAGCAGCAGCAGATGCAATTCGCCGAACCGAGCGATACGCTGTTCCGCGCGGCGTTCCTGGGCGTGGATGCGGTGCATATCTACACGCCGTTCCGTTTCGGACAGCATGCCTGCAAGGTGGCCAGGCAGATGGGCATCGCGGTCACTGCCGGATACCATGTGCAACCGGAGAACATCACCTACTCCGCGGGGCCCCTTAAATACGTGCCTGGCATTGACTCATTTATATATTGGCTGTTCAATATGTGGTTGTATCGCAGGATCGGCCATGTGCACGTACCTACCGAGCTTGGCGCCAGTCTGTTGCGTTCGCATGGGTATAAGGCGAAACTGCACGTGATTTCCAACGGATATGAGACTCGTTTCACGCCGAGACGGCAACGGAGGGAAGACGGGGCCGTCGCCAAGCCGTTCCGTATCGTCGCGTCGGGTCGTCTGACCCACGAGAAGAATCATGTCATGCTGATTCATGCCATCGCGCGATGCCGTCATGCGCAGGATATCGAATTGACGATCGCCGGCACCGGCCCGTTGAAAAAGAAGCTGCAGAGGATGGCCGACCGTCTGCTCGCCCGCCCCGCCTCCATCGGATTCCATAGGAACGCCGATATGCCGGCCCTGCTGCGTTCCGGTGACCTGCTGGTGCATCCGTCGATCGCCGATCTGGAATCGGTGAGCGTGATCGAAGGCATGGCATCCGGTCTGGTGCCGGTAATCGCTTCGTCATCGTTGAGCGCAGCCGGACAGTTCGCGTTATGCGACGAGTCGCTGTTCCCCGTTGACGATGTGGATGCGCTGGCCCGCCGCATTGACTGGTGGATCGACCATCCGGCAGAGCTCAACGAGTGGGGCTCCGTCTACGCCGAACATACCAAGGAACATTATTCGGTGGCCGCTTCCGTACGCAAGTTCGTGGCCATGGAGCGCGAAGCCATCGCGGACAACGCGAAATAGCCGCTCGTGCCGAACCGTCAGGACCGGTGGAGTGAGCTAGAGCAGTGTGATAAGCTCTTCGACCTGCTCATCGGTGGTGGCCCAGCTGGTGCAGATACGCATTACGGTGTGCGTGTCGTCGGCCTTCTCCATGAAGCCCAGACGAACATGCCGCTGCAGACGTTCCGATGTCTCATTGTCAAGCGTGATGAAAATCTGATTGGTCGGCGCGTCGAAGGTCAGTACATAGCCGCGTTCCACGAGTGCTTCGCGGATACGGTCGGCTGCGATGTTGGCACGACGTGCGATGCGGCTGTACAGATCATCGGTGAACAGCGTGTCGAACTGCAGCCCGAGCAGCCAGCCTTTGGCCAGGAGGGCACCATGCCGTTTGATGAGCGTGACGAAATGCTTCGGCACGCTGCCGTGCGTGAACACCACGGCCTCGCCGAACATTGCGCCCACCTTGGTGCCACCGATATAGAACACGTCGGCGAGCCTTGCGATGTCTTCAAGGGTCACGTCGTTGCCGGTGGCGGTCAGCGCGTAGCCGAGGCGTGCGCCGTCAATGAACAGCGGCAGTTCGTATTCGTCGCATACCTTGCGGATCGCTTTCAGCTCGGACAGTGTGTACAGCGTGCCGTATTCGGTGGCTTGCGAGATGTAGACACAGCCCGGAAACACCATATGCGTGTAGTTGCCGTCCGCGTAGAAGTTCGCACAGTACTCATCAAGCTCGTCCGCGTAGAAGTTCGCACAGTACTCATCAAGCTCGTTCGCGTCGATTTTGCCGTCATGATGGGGGAGCGTCAGCACCTTGTGTCCGGTGCATTCGATGGCGCCCGCCTCATGAACGTTCACATGGCCGGTATCGGCGGCCACCACGCCGGCGTACTGCGGGGTGATGGAATCGATGACGATCTGGTTGGTTTGCGTGCCGCCGACCAGAAAGAAGATCTCGGCTTCCGGGCTTGCGCATGCCTCACGGATTTTCGCCTTGGCGGATTCGCAGATTTCGTCGTTGCCGTAGCCGGGATACTGTTTCGTGGCGGTATTCCGGATGCTCTCGATGATTTCCGGTGTCGCGGCGCAGGAATAATCGTTTTCGAAAGACAGCATGATGCTCCTTAGCTGGTTGCCATCGGTCGTATGTCTTCGGGAATAACAAAAAACCTCGGAATGTCTTCCGAGGTTTACCGGGGTGGCTAACGCGGCTCGAACGCGCGACCTTCTGAACCACAATCAGATGCTCTACCAACTGAGCTATAGCCACCATGTCGTTACTCCCCTAAGGAAGCGCAACAGGTGAATACTATACACGATTTTTCGGGGATGGATATTCCGGCGTGTTGCGTTGGAAGAAACGGCATCCGTCGTTCAGCATATGAACGCGGTGTCACATGCGCGGTACACGTTGGCATAGGTTGTATCCGCAATCCAAAAGATGATGTTGACGCTTGATGATTTCAAGCGCATCCTTACTCAGCCGCTGATGGTGATCGTCGGCACCCTGGCCCTGACCTCCTTCGCGTCCAACCCGTTGGCAGCCGTGCCGTCCACCTTCTTCAGCGTGTGGCACAACATCTCCGGCTCGGTGCTTTCCAGTTGGTGGCGGGAGCATGACGACAAGCATCGGATTCACCCCGATTCCGACAACGGCGAGAAGGGATCCGCGACCAAGGCCGATGCTGACGAAGTCGAATCAAAGGTCACTGAATCGACGAATGCCTGATTCGTTCCGCTTGATCGCCTGATGGCGATATGCGTATGCAACCCCTGAACCGCTCAGAACGGCTCAGGGGTTGTTCGTTTTCGACGGTAATTCCGGATTGTCTGTTCGGTTTTGTCGCTTTGTGCCCGTAAGGCGTAAAGCATTGGAATTGTTGGGATTTGACAGTGTCGCTACCCGTGTTTCGCGTGCGGTTTAGGGTATACTGATAAGTGAAGGCCGGAGTTGTGGATCGGTCGAGAAGTCGGCAGGTCGCAACGAAGCGTCCACGGCCGCGAGGCGCATGCGCAACGCCTTCAAGATAATTGAATAATAACTGAAGAATAATTGAATATAGCGATTCGAAAAGGCGGCAAGAGGCAGTACGGCAGGGAGGCCGGGCCGCAGCAAAACAGACAGTAGGCATCGCATTTGGGTTATTGTGAACGCGCAAGGTGGCGCGTAAGAACCGAGAGTGGGAACCTCCTTCCCCGAGCGAATGGTCCCGGTGGCCGGTAAGTCACCGGGACCATTCTTTATGCCATGACACGACGGGAAAGGTATTGTCCGGCAAGAGCGTATAATAGTAACTCGTGTGTGCCAATGGCATGCCTTATGTAACAGGCGTGCGGATTGGGATATCCCGGAACTCGTGCGAATCACGCGCAGTAATGCGGCGGTGAGAGAGGGACGGGCCATCGGGCCGGTGGACTGTGGCTGTCTTTACGATTCGGTGTCGTGAAGTGTGCGCAGTGCGGCGGTCACACGAAGACAAAAGAAACCACTGAATCGGAGAATTCAAGTTGCCTACTATTGAACAGCTCGTCCGTAAGGGACGTCAGGCAAAGCCGAAGAAGTCCAAGACTTTGGCGCTGAAGGGAAGCCCGCTGCGTCGCGGCGTGTGCACCCGTGTCTACACCACCACCCCGAAGAAGCCGAATTCGGCACTGCGTAAGGTCGCCCGTGTGCGCCTGAGCTCCGGTGTGGAAGTCACCGCTTACATCCCGGGCGAAGGCCACAACCTGCAGGAGCACTCCATCGTGCTCGTGCGCGGCGGCCGTGTCAAGGATCTGCCGGGTGTTCGTTACCACATCGTGCGTGGCGCCCTCGATACCCAGGGCGTTAAGGACCGCAAGCAGGGTCGTTCCCTGTACGGAGCAAAGAAGGCGAAGTAAGAGATATGTCACGTAAAGGACCTTCCAAGAAGCATCAGCTGCTGCCGGATCCGATCTACGGTTCCACCGTTGTGGCACAGCTCATCAACAAGATTCTGCTCGACGGCAAGAAGTCGATCGCCGAAGACATCGTTTACTCCGCTCTCGATATGGTCAAGGAAAAGACCGAGCAGGAGCCGGTGGCCGTTCTGAAGCGCGCTCTCGACAACATCCGCCCGTCCCTCGAGGTTCGCTCCCGCCGTGTCGGTGGCGCCACCTACCAGGTTCCGGTCGAGGTGAAGCCGGCTCGTGCCAACACCCTGTCCCTGCGCTGGCTGACGGACTTCTCCCGCGCTCGTCGCGAGAAGACCATGGCCGAGCGCCTGGCCAACGAAATCCTCGATGCCTCCAACGGTCTCGGTGCCTCTGTCAAGCGCCGCGAGGATACTCATAAGATGGCGGAAGCCAACAAGGCATTCGCTCATTACCGCTGGTAATTAGTCGAGTAACGAGAGTTAAGGAATACTCATGGCACTAGACGTGCTTACTGATCTCAACCAGATCCGTAACATCGGCATCATGGCTCACATCGATGCCGGCAAGACCACCACCACCGAGCGTATCCTGTACTACACCGGCAAGAACTACAAGATCGGCGAGACCCACGATGGCGCCTCGACGATGGACTTCATGGCTCAGGAGCAGGAGCGCGGCATCACCATCCAGTCCGCGGCCACCACCTGCTTCTGGAATCGTCAGACCCATGACGAGAAGCAGAAGTTCCAGATCAACATCATCGATACCCCGGGCCACGTGGACTTCACGGCCGAGGTGGAACGTTCCCTGCGAGTGCTCGATGGCGCCGTTGCCGTGTTCGATGGCAAGGAAGGCGTGGAGCCGCAGTCTGAGACCGTGTGGCGTCAGGCCGACAAGTACGGCGTTCCGCGTATCTGCTTCATCAACAAGATGGATAAGCTCGGCGCTGATTTCTACTACTCCGTCGACACCATCAAGACCAAGCTGGGTGCGACCCCGCTCGTCGTGCAGCTGCCGATCGGCGCTGAGAACGACTTCGCCGGCGTCGTCGACCTGATCCGCATGAAGGCCTACGTCTGGAACGACGTCAAGGATGATATGGGTGCCCACTACGACACCACCGACATCCCGGCCGATCTGCAGGACAAGGCTGAGCAGTATCGTGCAGAGCTGCTCGACCAGGTCGCCGAGTCCGACGAGGAACTGCTCGAGAAGTACCTCGAGTCCGGCGAACTGACCGAAGACGAGATCCGCTCCGGCATCCGTAAGCTCACTATCAACCGTGAAGCCTATCCGGTGCTGTGCGGCTCCGCCTTCAAGGACAAGGGTGTTCAGCCGATGCTGGACGCCGTCGTCGACTACCTGCCGAGCCCGGAGGACGTGCCGTCCATCGTCGGTTTCGATCCGAAGGACGAGTCCCACGAAATCGATCGTCACCCGACGACCGATGACCCGTTCGCCGCTCTGGTCTTCAAGATCTCTACGCACCCGTTCTACGGCAAGCTCGTCTTCGTGCGCGTCTACTCCGGCGCCGTCAAGCCGGGCGACACCGTGCTCGACTCCACCAAGGAGAAGAAGGAACGCGTCGGCAAGATCTTCCAGATGCACGCCGACAAGGAGAACCCGGTGGACGCCGCCGAAGCCGGCAACATCTACACCTTCGTGGGCCTGAAGAACGTCACCACCGGTGACACCCTGTGTGACGAGAAGGCTCCGATCTCTCTCGAATCCATGACCTTCCCCGATCCGGTGATCGAGGTGGCCGTGGAGCCGAAGACCAAGGCCGATCAGGAGAAGATGAGCATCGCTCTGGCGAAGCTGTCCGACGAGGATCCGACCTTCCAGGTGAAGACCGACGAAGAGTCCGGCCAGACCCTGATCTCCGGCATGGGCGAGCTGCAGCTCGACATCATCGTCGACCGTATGCGTCGTGAGTTCAAGGTGGAGTGCAACGTCGGTAACCCGCAGGTTGCATACCGCGAGACGATCCGCAAGGCCGTCATGAACCAGGAATACACGCACAAGAAGCAGACTGGTGGTTCCGGCCAGTTCGCAAAGGTTCTGATGAACTTCGAACCGCTGAACACCGAAGAGGGCGAGACCTACGAGTTCGCCAACGAGGTTACCGGCGGCCACATCACCAAGGAATTCATTCCTTCCATCGATGCAGGCGTGCAGGAAGCCATGGAATCCGGCATTCTCGCCGGCTTCCCGGTGGTTGGCGTCAAGGCAACCGTCACCGACGGTCAGGTCCACGATGTCGATTCCTCCGAAATGGCCTTCAAGATCGCAGGTTCCATGTGCTTCAAGGAAGCTGCCCCGAAGGCCAAGCCGGTCATCCTCGAGCCGATCATGGCCGTGGAAGTGCGTACCCCGGAAGAGTACATGGGCGATGTGATGGGCGATCTGAACGCCCGTCGTGGTTCCATCCAGTCCATGACCGACTCCACCGGTGTCAAGGTCATCGACGCCAAGGTTCCGCTGTCCGAGATGTTCGGCTACATCGGCGACCTGCGCTCCAAGACCCAGGGCCGTGCAATGTTCACCATGCAGATGGACTCCTACGCAGAGGTTCCGAAGAACGTCTCCGAGGAGATCATCAAGGCCCAGCGCGGCGAGTGACACACGCCGCCGCTTCATTGGAAACTGTCTCCAGTCAGCGTTAGTATTTTGTAGCGCTGACTGGGTTCGGGCTCCAAAGTGGCACAAACCCGTCAAACCCAGTAATATGTAGCGAGTGCCTTGAACCGAGTTCAAGGCTGTTTACTACGAGACGTCCAGGAGGACAAAACACATGGCAAAGGAAAAGTACGAGCGTACTAAGCCGCACGTTAACATTGGTACCATCGGCCACGTCGATCACGGTAAGACTACCCTGACCGCAGCCATCTCCAAGGTCCTGCACGAAGAGTACCCGGACATCAACCCGGCCTACGACTTCAACCAGATCGACGCCGCTCCGGAAGAGCAGCAGCGTGGTATCACCATCAACATCGCCCACATCGAGTACCAGACCGCTGAGCGTCACTACGCTCACGTCGACTGCCCGGGCCACGCCGACTTCGTGAAGAACATGATCACCGGCGCTGCCCAGATGGATGGCGCTATCCTCGTTGTGGCCGCCACCGACGGCCCGATGGCTCAGACCCGCGAGCACGTGCTGCTCGCTCGTCAGGTGGGCGTGCCGCGTATCCTCGTCGCCCTGAACAAGTGCGATATGGTCGACGACGAAGAGCTCATCGAGCTCGTTGAGGAAGAGGTCCGTGACCTCCTCGACGAAAACGGCTTCGATCGCGATTGCCCGGTCATCCACACCTCCGCCTACGGCGCGCTGCACGATGACGCTCCGGACCACGACAAGTGGGTTGAGTCCGTCAAGGAACTCATGAAGGCAGTCGACGAGTACATCCCGACCCCGACCCACGATCTGGACAAGCCGTTCCTGATGCCGATCGAAGATGTGTTCACCATCTCCGGCCGTGGCACCGTGGTTACCGGCCGTGTCGAGCGTGGTAAGCTCCCGGTCAACTCCAACGTTGAGATCGTCGGCATCCGTCCGACCCAGACCACCACCGTCACCTCCATCGAGACCTTCCACAAGCAGATGGACGAGTGCGAGGCTGGCGACAACACCGGTCTGCTGCTCCGCGGCATCAACCGTGACCAGGTCGAGCGTGGCCAGGTTCTGGCTGCTCCGGGCTCCGTGACCCCGCACACCAAGTTCGAGGGCGAAGTCTACGTGCTGACCAAGGACGAAGGCGGCCGTCACTCGCCGTTCTTCTCCAACTACCGTCCGCAGTTCTACTTCCGTACCACCGACGTCACCGGCGTCATCACCCTGCCGGAAGGCGTTGAGATGGTGCAGCCGGGCGATCACGCTACCTTCGGCGTTGAGCTGATCCAGCCGATCGCTATGGAAGAGGGCCTGACCTTCGCAGTGCGCGAAGGTGGCCACACCGTCGGCTCGGGCCGTGTCACCAAGATTATCGAGTAGTTTTACCCGATATCGCAAGGCACGCTTGAACTAGCGTTCCTCAGGAAAACCTCCCCAGACCCACGTCTGGGGAGGTTTTCCCATATATATGGAAGGTGCGCGATCAAAGTATGCACGCCGTGGCATAATGGGCAAGGCTATTTTTGAGCTTTCCCTGTTAGTCGAAGAAATAGGTGAGTTAATTTGGCACAGACTACCAATGACATCAAGAACGGTTCCGTCCTGAACCTCGACGGCCAGCTGTGGTCCGTCATCAAGTTCCAGCACGTCAAGCCGGGCAAGGGTCCCGCCTTCGTGCGCACCACCATCAAGAACGTGCTTTCCGGCAAGATCGTCGACAAGACCTTCAACGCTGGCATGAAGATGGAATTCGAGACCGTCGACAACCGTAACCTCCAGTATTCCTATGAGGACGGCGACAACTTCGTGTTCATGGACATGACCACTTACGACCAGATCTACATCCCGAAGACCTTGGTCGGCGATCAGGCCAAGTACCTGCTCGAAGGCACCGACTGCGTCGTCTCCTTCCATGACGGCACCCCGCTGTCGGTGGAACTGCCGGCCTCCGTGATCCTGACCGTGACCCACACCGAGCCGGGCCTGCAGGGCAACCGATCCAACGCCGGCACCAAGCCGGCCACCGTCGAGACCGGTGCTGAGATTCAGGTGCCGCTGTTCATCGGCGAAGGCGAGAAGGTCAAGGTGAACACCACCGACGGCTCCTACCTCGGCCGCGAGAACTGAGAGTAGAAGGACGAAAGAAGCTTCCATGGCACGTTCCACCGCTCGCAAAAGGGCTCTGAATACGTTGTATGAAGCGGATGAGAAGGGACAGGACATCCTGTCCCTTCTTGCTGAGCGCATCGAGCAGCCCGGCGCTCAGACACCGCTGCCTGATTACGCCATCGAAATCGTTCGTGGCGTTGCAGAGAATCTTTACCGGATCGATTCCGTGCTTGATGAGCATTCCACGGGTTGGAAGGTCAAGCGCATGGGCGTTGTCGACCGCAATATCCTGCGCATCGCCGTTTGGGAGATCATGTTCAACGATGATGTGCCCAATATGGTGGCGATCGATGAGGCTCTGGGCCTCGCCAAGACATTGTGCGATGACGATTCCCCGGCATTCATCCATGGCCTGCTCAGCGCGGTGAGCGCCGACGCGGGTGATGTTCAGGTGGATGACCACCCGACCGACGATTCGGCTCAGTAAACAGCCGAAAGGCAAGCGATTCGGCCGGGTCGCGAGTCCTAACCGGCCGCTATCCTTGGTACGAATACCTTGACTATAAGGGGGTTTTGGTGAACCAGTATGATTCCGAAGCCGTGACTTTTGCCCCTCAGGATGCCGTTCTCGTTCTCGAAGACGGTCAAGTGTATGTGGGCGAACCTTACGGTGCGATCGGTACGACCAGCGGGGAGATCGTTTTCGCGACCGGCATGACCGGATATCAGGAAACGCTTACGGACCCCAGCTACGATCGTCAGATCGTGGTACAGACGTTCCCGCACATCGGGGACACGGGAATCAACCAGGAGGATCCGGAATCCTTCAGAATCTGGGTCGCCGGATATGTCGTGCGTGACCCCAGTCCGAACGTGAGCAATTGGCGTGCCACGGGTAGCCTTGACGATGATCTGGAATCGAACCATATCGTCGGCATCAGCCATATCGACACCCGCAAGCTGGTGCGCCATCTGCGTTCCGCGGGCGTGATGCGTGCCGCCATTTTCTCCGGAGACGCCCTGCTTGACGCATCCGGCAAGCCGCGCACCATTGAATCCATGCTTGACGAGGTCAAGGCCACTCCGCAGATGAAGGGCATGAGCCTGTACGACGAGGTCAGCACCGACGAGGCCTACACCATCGAGCCGTGCGGCGAATTCGAAGGCAAGGAGCCGCTGTTCACCGTGGCTGCGGTCGATCTCGGCATCAAGGCCATGACACCTCACCGTATGGCCGAACGTGGTTGCCGCGTGCATGTCGTGCCGTCCACCATCACCTTCGACGAGCTCGAAGCCCTCAATCCCGACGGCGTGTTCTTCTCCAATGGCCCGGGCGACCCGGAACAGGCCGATCCGGAAGTGAATCTGCTACGTAAGGTGCTTGACGCGGGCCATCCGTTCTTCGGCATCTGCTTCGGCAACCAGCTGCTCGGTCGCGCACTCGGCTTCGGCACCTACAAGCTGAAGTTCGGCCACCGTGGCATCAACCAGCCGGTCAAGGACATGACCACCGGCAAGATTGAAATCACCGCTCATAACCATGGCTTTGCCGTGGATGCCCCGATCGGCGAAACCGTGGATGCGCCGTTCGGCGACGGCAAGTATGGCAAGGTGTTCGTCAGCCACATCGACCTGAACGACAATGTGGTCGAAGGCCTGCAGTGCGTCGACATCCCGGCGTTCTCCGTGCAATACCATCCGGAGGCCGCCGCCGGCCCGCACGACGCCGCATACCTGTTCGATCGTTTTGTGGATCTCATGCGTTCCGCCAAGGAGGAAAACCGCAATGCCTAAGCGCACAGACATCAAGTCCGTGATGGTCGTCGGCTCCGGCCCGATTGTGATCGGCCAGGCCGCGGAATTCGATTATTCGGGCACCCAGGCCTGCCGCGTGCTTCGTGAAGAGGGCATTCGCGTCATTCTGGTCAACTCGAATCCGGCCACCATCATGACCGATCCGGAAATGGCCGACGCCACCTACATCGAACCGATCTCCACCCCGATTCTCGAACAGATCATCGCCAAAGAACGTCCTGACGCACTGCTGCCGACGCTCGGCGGCCAGACCGCCCTGAACGCCGCCATGGCTCTCGGTGAGGCCGGTGTGCTGAAGAAGTACGACGTCGAGCTGATTGGTGCCTCCCTCGAGGCCATCGACCGCGGCGAGGACCGCGAACTGTTCAAGAAGGTCGTGGAGGAGGCCGGCGCCGAATCCGCACGTTCCGACATCGCGCACTCCATCGAGGAAGTCGACAGGATCGCCGAAAAGTTCGGCTATCCGCTGGTCGTCCGCCCGAGCTTCACCATGGGCGGCCTTGGTTCCGGCATCGCGCACGACGAAGAGGAGCTGCACCGCATCGCCGGTGCCGGCATCCATTATTCGCCGACTGACGAGGTCCTGATCGAAGAGGGCATCGAGGGCTGGAAGGAATATGAGCTCGAGCTGATGCGCGACAAGAAGGACAACGTCGTGGTCGTCTGCCCGATTGAGAACGTTGATCCGGTCGGCGTACACACCGGCGACTCCATCACCGTGGCCCCGGTCTTCACTCTGACCGATCGCGAATACCAGAAGCTGCGCGATATCGGCATCGCCATCATCCGTGGCGTGGGCGTCGACACCGGTGGCTGCAACATTCAGTTCGCAATCCACCCTGATACCGGCCGTATCATCGTCATCGAGATGAACCCGCGTGTGTCCCGTTCGTCCGCGCTGGCTTCCAAGGCCACCGGCTTCCCGATCGCCAAGATCGCGACCAAGCTGGCTCTTGGCTACACGCTCGATGAAATCCAGAACGATATCACGCAGTCCACTCCGGCCAGCTTCGAGCCAACCATCGACTACGTGGTCACCAAGGTGCCGCGCTTCGCATTCGAGAAGTTCCCGGGTGCCGACCCGACCTTGACCACCTCCATGAAGTCTGTCGGCGAGGCCATGGCACTGGCCGGCAATTTCCAGGAATCCCTTGGCAAGGCCATGCGCTCCATCGACAAGCGTCATATGGGCTTCAACTGGGACGGCGACAAGCCATCCGCCGAAGAGGTCGAACAGCTGCTCGAAGCCATCAAGGTGCCGACCGAACATCGCTATCTGCAGATTCAGCGTGCCCTGTGGGGCGGCGCCACCGAAGAGCGGATCTTCGCGGCCACCAAGATTGATCCGTGGTTCATCCGCCAGTTCGAACTCATCAATGAGACCGCACTGGAGGTCAGGAACGCTGAGAAGCTCACCGGAAGGCTGCTCAAGAAGGCCAAGCTCGCCGGTCTGTCCGATCTGCAAATCGCTCATTTGCGCCACCTCGGCGATGAAGGTGAGAACACCATCCGTGAACTGCGCTGGACCTATGACCTGCGTCCGGTGTTCAAGACCGTCGACACCTGCGCTGCCGAATTCGATGCGGCCACGCCGTATTATTACTCCTGCTATGCCGATGAGACCGAATTGCGCCCGCGTGATCGCGAGGCGGTGATCATCCTCGGTTCCGGTCCGAACCGCATCGGCCAGGGCATCGAGTTCGACTATACCTGCGTGCACGCCGTGCAGGAGCTGGGCAAGGACTATGACACCATCATGGTCAACTGCAACCCGGAAACCGTGTCGACCGATTATGACATGTCCGATCGTCTGTACTTCGAGCCGCTCACCTTCGAAGATGTGCTGGAAATCTACGAAGCCGAAAAGAAGATGGGTCCGGTCAAGGGCGTCATCGTGCAGCTCGGCGGTCAGACCCCGCTGTCGTTGGCCGCGCGCCTCAAGGCCGCCGGTGTACCGATTCTCGGCACCACGCCGGAATCCATCGACTTGGCCGAGAACCGTGAGCTTTTCGGCGAGGTGCTCAAAAAGGCCGACATGAACGCGCCGCGTTACGGTACCGCATTGAGCTTGGAAGAGGCTCGCGAGGCGGCCCATGGCATCGGCTACCCGGTGCTGGTGCGCCCGAGCTACGTGCTTGGCGGCCGTGGCATGGAAATCGTCTATGACGACGCCCAGCTGCGCAAGTATGTCGACCGCGCCCTTAGGGAGGCCCAGGCCGATACCGTGGTCTCCGGCCGTCTGCCTTCGCCGTTGCTGATCGACAAGTTCCTGCAGGATGCCGTGGAAATCGACGTCGATGCCTTGTTCGACGGCGAGGAACTCTACATCGGCGGCATCATGGAGCATGTCGAAGAGGCCGGCGTGCATTCCGGCGATGCGGCCTGCACCTTGCCCCCGAGCACCCTGTCCGACGACCAGATCCGTCGTCTGCGTGAGGGTACGTACGCCATTGCCAAGGGATGCGGCGTTCAGGGCCTGATCAACGTACAGTACGCCTTCATGGCCAATACGCTGTATGTGATCGAAGCCAATCCGCGTGCTTCCCGTACCGTGCCATTCGCCTCCAAGGCCACCGGTGTGGCTCTGGCCAAGGCCGCCGCCCGCATCATGGCCGGCGAAACCATCCAGCAGCAGCGAGACAATGGCCTGTTGCTGCCTCACGGTGACGGTGGTGACATCCGCCGTGGCCAGCAGGTGGCCGTCAAGGAATCCGTATTGCCGTTTAAGCGTTTCCGTACCTCGTTGGGCAAGACCGTCGATGTGCTGCTTGGACCGGAGATGCGTTCCACCGGTGAGGTCATGGGCTTCGACCGTGACTTCCCGCACGCCTTCGCCAAGAGCCAGCTCGCCGCCTACGACGGAGGTCTGCCGACCAGCGGCAACGTGTTCATCTCCGTGAACGACACCGACAAGCGTCAGCTGCCGCTGTTTGCCGCCCGATTGGTGGAGCTCGGCTTCAACATCTGGGCCACCGAAGGCACCGCCTCCGTACTGCGCCGCTATGGCATCGACTCCAAGATTGTGGATAAGATCAGCGTGCGCATGGATTCCGATCCGGAAGATCCGGTCACCACCTACCACGCGGAGGGCAGCGTCGGCAAGAACGTGGTTCAGCTGATTGAGGAGGGTGCCATCGACCTCATCCTCAACACGCCGAATTCCCGTGGCTCCCGCTCCGATGGCTATGCCATCCGTTCGGCCGCGATTGCAGCCGATCTGCCTCAGTTCACCACCATGACGGAGTTCTCCGCCGTGCTGATGGCGATCGAGGCCGTAAAGAATAATGATTACCAGATCATGAGCATTCAGGATCATTCCAAGCAGCTGTTCGAACTGGAAAGCCGTGAGTAATGATGAGTAGCCTCAGCAATGAAGAGTTAAACGCCCAACGGTCCGATTTCGGTCTGCGTCTGAGCAATTCCATGGCCAAATATGGTCCGTTGTGCGTCGGTATCGATCCACATCGACAACTTCTCATCGACTGGGGCTACAACGTGGATGCCTTGGGTGCGGAGCTATACGCCATGCGTATGCTCCAAGCCGCCAACGGTCGGGCTGCGGCCGTCAAATTCCAATTCTCCATGTTCGAGCGCTACGGTTCCAAAGGCATCGCGGCGCTCGAGCGTGTGCTCTATGCGGCACGTCAGATGGGCACCATTACCATCGTGGACTGCCTGCACGGAGGGTTGCCGACCACGGTTTCGGCATTCGCCGACGCCTACTTCAAACCGGGCGCTCCCTTGCTGGCCGATGCCATCACGTTGCTGCCGTATTACGGCGCACGTTCGCTCGGAGGCGTCATCAACGACGCCCTCAACAACGGGCGGGGCGTATTCATCGCATCGTTGACCTCCAATCAGGAGGGGGCCAGCCTGCAGACCGCCATCCGCCAGGCAGGGGAATACAAGGGCAAGACCGTGGCCTTCGGTATCGCCAGCACTGCGCAGAAGTTCAATAACGGCATTGATGGCATGGGCTCCGTAGGTCTGATCATCGGCGCCACCATCGGCCAGTGGATCAACGACAGCGGCGTGGATCCATCGAAATTCACCGGCCCGATCCTATCGCCGGGTTATGGATGGCAAGGCGCCGAAAAACGTGATCTGAAAACCGTGTTCAAAGGCACCAAGGGCAACGTGCTGGTCACTGTCTCCCGCTTCATCGCGGCACATGGCCCCAGCATCGCCGCTCTGACTGAAGCCACTGAATCCGTGGCTCTTGACATTCGTCAGGCGTTGCTGGAAGCTTCCACCGAAGGTGACGAGATCGACGAAGTCGACTAGGCGAATGCCGTTTTCCGGCTTGCATACGCAGACGATAACCAATCAAGGATGTTGCATTCATGACTTGTGTACATAACGAAGACGCAACCACCCGTCACGGAAGACTGATTGTGCTGTGCGGACCCGCAGGCGTAGGCAAAGGCACCGTACTTGGCCGTGTACGTGCGCAGCATCCGGAAATCTGGTTATCGGTATCGGCAACTACGCGTCAGCCACGCCCCGGTGAGGTGGATGGCGTGAACTACTACTTCATGAGCGAACGGGAATTCCTCGACAGGGAGGCCCGAGGTGAGTTTCTGGAAACCGCCGACGTGTTCGGTCTGGCGCATTACGGTACGCCGATCCAACCGGTTGTGGAACATTTGGAACAGAATGTTCCGACCGTGTTGGAGATTGATATCCAGGGAGCACGACGTGTCAAGGAACGGGCGGAAGAGCTCGGCCTCGATGTGATGACTGTGTTCATCGCACCGCCGTCGTTCGAAGAGCTCAAGCGGCGCTTGATCGGGCGTGGTACCGAAACGGCGGAACAGCAGGCCAAAAGACTTGAAACGGCGAAGATTGAACTGGCGGCCGAATCGGAATTCGATGTGGTGATTGTCAACGAAGTGGTGGAGGATGCGGCCGCGCAGCTGTGGAATATCATCGCCACGGAGTTCGGAATGTAGGTTCCAGTCGGTACGACGACCGCAGAGGGCGGGAATACGAAAAAGGGGGCTACGCGGGTTTTCCGCATAACCCCCTTTTTTTGAGTTCTACAGGGTTCTCAGGCGAGACCGGAGAGCCTGTTGATCAGCTCCGGGTCTCGGGTCGCACCCTTGTCGGCGGAGCGGGCGAAGGCCGCATAGGCCTTGAGCGCTTGGGACACCTTGCGGTCGCGGTGCGCCACGTAGCCGTCTCCGGCTTCGATCTCGGCGCGACGCTGGGCCAGCTCATCATCGGTCAGCTCGACGTTCACAGTACGGTTCGGAATGTCGATGGTGATGATGTCACCGTTCTTGATCAGCGCGATCGGTCCCTTGTTCGCCGCTTCAGGCGCGATGTGGCCGATGGACAGGCCTGAGGAGCCGCCGGAATAACGACCGTCGGTCAGGAGGGCCACTTCCTTGCCGATGCCCTTGCCCTTGACGAAGGAAGTCGGATACAGCATCTCCTGCATGCCCGGTCCGCCCTTCGGACCCTCATAGCGAATCACCAGGGCCATGCCTGGCTTCAGCGTATCGTTGAGGATGACCTCGATGGCCTCCTCCTGGGATTCCACGACCAGAGCCGGTCCACGGAACGTCCAGATCTCCTTCGGCACGCCTGCGGTCTTGACCACACAGCCGTCGGGAGCGAGGTTGCCGCGCAACACGGCCAGGCCGCCTTCGGTGACCGCCGGATGGTCGATGTCATGGATGGCGCCGTTGACACGGTCGCGGTCGAGCGAATCGAACAGCGTGGTGTGCGTCCACGGATCGGGGGAGACGATGTGGCCCGGAGCGGCCTTGTACATCTGCTGCGCCTCCTCGGTGCAGGAGTCGCGCATGATGTCCCAATCGTTGAGCTTGTCTTCCAGAGTCTTGTAATCGACGGAATGCACGTCGCGGTGCAGCTTGCCCGCACGGTCGAGTTCGCCGAGGATGCCGGTGATGCCGCCTGCGCGGTGCACGTCGGAAATCTCCCATTCACCGGACGGCGAGGCCTTGCAGATGCACGGCACGGTATGCGAGATGCGTTCGATGTCGTCAAGGGTGAAGTCCACATCGGCGGACTGGGCCATGGCGAGGATGTGCAGCACGGTGTTGGTGGAACCGCCCATGGCCACGTCCATGGTCATGGCGTTCTCGAAGGCCTTCTTGGTGGCGATGGAACGCGGCAGCACGGTCTCATCGTCCTCGTCGTAGTACTGCTTGGCGATCTTGACGATCTGTTCGGCGGCGCGCTTGAACAGATCCTTGCGGTAGGAGTGGGAGGCGAGGATGGTGCCGTTGCCGGGAAGTGCCAGGCCGATGGCTTCGGTCAGGCAGTTCATCGAATTGGCGGTGAACATGCCGGCGCAGGAGCCGCAGGTCGGGCAGACGGTCTTCTCGTAGGCGAGCAGGGCCTCCTCGTCCAGATTATCGTCGGCGGAGGCGTACATCACGTCGATCAGATCGGTGTTCTTCTTCACGGTACCGTCGGGCAGTACGGTGGTACCGGCCTCCATCGGGCCGCCGGAGACGAATACGGTAGGGATGTTCAGGCGCAATGCGGCCATGAGCATGCCCGGCACGACCTTGTCGCAGTTCGGGATGCAGATCAGGGCGTCGGCGCAGTGCGCATTCACCTGGTATTCCACGGTGTCGGCGATGATATCGCGGCTCGGCAGGGAGTAAAGCATGCCGGTGTGACCCATGGCGATGCCGTCGTCAACGGCCATCGTGTTGAACTCACGGGGGATGCCGCCGGCCTCCTTGATGGCTTCGGAAATCAGTCGACCGACCTTGTTCAGGTGCACATGGCCCGGCAGGAACTCGTCGAAGGAGTTGGCAATGGCGATGATCGGCTTGCCAAAGTCCTTGCCGTCCACGCCGGCGGCACGGTAGAGGGCGCGTGCGCCCGCGAATACTCGTCCATTCATCAGTTTTGCAGATCGCATTTCCATGCCTTCTATTGTGCTGGCCGAACGGGACACGCGTTTTGTCAAGAGTCACTATGTGGAATTTTCATAAGCGTTACATTCCTCGGACGGCAAGGCGGCTCCGAATGCCCTGTGTGGGGATTGCGTCCGTCCAGCTGCGCCTCTATACTTACGAGATTGGAAAAGAAGCTTCGCGCTTATCTGATGATTGGGAGATAATCAACTATGGCATTCGGCACTCAGCCAACCCCGACCGGACTTGCGGATCCGCCGATCGACGATCTGATGGAGCATGCGGACTCCAAGTACGCCTTGGCTATTTTCGCCGCCAAGCGTGCTCGCCAGATCAATTCCTACTTTACCCAGCTCAATGAGGGTCTGCTGCAGAACGTCGGCCCGCTGGTGGAGTACCAGAACCAGGAAAAGCCGTTGTCCATCGCGTTCCGCGAGATCAACGATGGTCTGCTGGAGGAGACCCTCGGCGAGGACGACCTGACCGAAGGCAACTGATTTCCAAGGAATCGCGCCTGATTTATTTTCTTTCGCCCCGATACCTGAACGGAGCGCATGAGATGATGGTTGCAAAACCATTGATTGCGTCCTGAGGGTTGGGGCGTTTTCTATATTCGCCATTCACGACAACAGACATCCGGGCGGAGTTGGGATGACCGCCCTAGGAAAGGAGCAGCCGGCATGGCTGAATTGAAGTTGATTTCCGCCGAATCGGTGACGGAAGGACATCCGGACAAGGTCTGCGATCAGATTTCCGATGCGATTCTCGACGATATGCTGCGTCAGGATCCGCAGTCGCATGTGGCCGTGGAAACCTGCGCTACCACCGGACAGTTCTTCGTGTTCGGCGAGGTGACCAGCGAGGGATATAGCGACATCCAGAACATCGTGCGTACCGTGGTCAGGAACATCGGTTACACCAGTTCCAGGGTCGGCCTCGATGCCGACTCCTGCGGCGTGATGGTCTCCCTGACCGAGCAGAGCTCCGAAATCAACCAAGGTGTGGCACGTCTCGACCGTGAGAAGGAGTCCGCGGCCTCCCGCGAAGAGCGCTATGAGGCGCAGGGAGCCGGCGACCAAGGCGTGATGTTCGGCTACGCCTGCGATGAGACCGACGTGCTCATGCCCTTGCCGATCTATCTGGCCCACCGCCTGGCCCATCGTCTGACCGAAGTGCGCAAGAGCGGTGAAGTGGCGCACCTGCGACCGGACGGCAAAACTCAGGTGACCATCGAATATGACGACGACGATCGTCCGGTCCGTCTCGATACCGTGCTGGTCTCCACGCAGCATGATCCCGAAGTGGATCAGGCTTGGCTCAAGGAACAGCTGACTGAACATGTGATTCGCCCGGTGCTTGACGACGTGCTTGCCGATCGCGTGACGCACGATGAATACCGTGTGCTGGTGAACCCGACCGGCTCGTTCGTACTTGGCGGTCCGGCCGCGGATGCGGGACTGACCGGACGCAAGATCATCGTCGACACCTATGGTGGCGCGGCGCACCACGGCGGCGGTGCCTTCTCCGGCAAGGATCCGAGCAAGGTGGATCGTTCCGCGGCCTATGCGGCCCGTTGGGTGGCCAAGAACATCGTGGCCGCAGGCCTTGCCCGCAAGGTCGAGGTGCAGGTGGCCTACGCCATCGGCGTGGCCGATCCGGTATCCATCAACGTGGAGACCTATGGTACCGAAATGGGAGTGACCCGCGAGCGGATTCAGCAGGCGGTACGCAAGGTATTCGATCTGCGTCCGGCCGCCATCATCGACGAACTTGACCTGAAACGCCCGATTTACGCCAAAACCGCCGCATATGGTCACTTCGGGCGCGCTGATGCCGACTTCACGTGGGAGATCGTCAACAAGGTCGATGACCTCAAGGCGGCGATCGCCGAATAGGGCGAACGCCGAGAGTACGTATGTCAAACGGGTGGCTGCGTTACTCTTGGAATCATGACCTTTGAGGATGCCGAGCAGCTGGCGCTTGACGGGCTTGCCCCGCGCAAGCGGCGCAAACGCATGCCCGTAGCCAAAACGCCGGCTGCCGAGCATCCCGTGGCCCAAGTGGTGTTGGACGTGCAGGCCACGCATCTGGGACAGACCTTCGACTATTACGTCGAGGAGAAATATTCCGAGGTGGCCCGGCCCGGCGTGATGGTGCGCGTGCGATTCGGAGGCCAACGCGTCAATGGCATTATCTGGAATCGGACGGATGTCAGCGATACTCCGGCGTCCGCATTGCGTTTCATCGACCGTGTGGTCACCGACGGCGTGCTGGTTCCAAAGGCCATGCGCGAGGACATTACGTTGATCGCCGACGCTTTCGGGGGTACCCGCGCCAATATTCTGCGTCTTGCCGTGCCGCCGCGTGTGGCACGAGTGGAGCAGGAACAGCGACGAAGCGGATCCACGGCACGCGAGGGCAGGGCAAGGGCAGAACGTCTGCTCGCCGTGGAGCAGGAGCACTTCGACCAGCTGAAGGCCCGGTACGGTGGCGTCAACCTGCTACGGGAGGCTCTGGAAGGCTCGCGTTTTCAATCCTTCGTATTCGACACCCTTCCGGGATTCGACCATTGGCGACGATGTGCGGCATGGATGGTGGCCGCCGCGCTTTCGCACAACAGACCGGCCGTGATCGTGCTGCCTACCATGCGCGAAATCAACGATATGATCGAAACCCTGCAATCCATCGGACTGCGTGTGTTCGCCCAAACCAACGCCTCCAGCGGCGGCTACGACGGTGACATGGCCGTGCTGAATGCGCAGATGCCGCCTGCGGAACGATATCGTGCCTATCTGGCTGCGAGCGGTGGACGGGTGTCATGCATCATCGGAACGCGGGCCGCCATGTATGCGCCGGTGGAAGGCCGTGCCCTGTTTCTGATCGTGGATGATGTGTGCTATCAGGATGCCGACGGCATGATGCCTTACGCCAATGCCAGAGGGGTATTGCGTCTGCGTGCCAAGGCCCATGGCGGAGTATTCGTGGCGATGGCGAATGCCCGAAGCGTGCAGAGCCAATGGGAAACCGATGCCACACATGTGGGGGAGACGCCGGTCAGCGGCTTCAGTACGCCGATTCATGCGCTTCCGGCGGTGACGAAGGAGGCGAGTCCGTGGATTCGCTGGCTCAACCGTGACGAGTTGGCGCGTGTCGCGGATCCGACCATCGGCGCCCGTGTGCCGCACACGGCCGTACGCGTGCTGTCCAAGGCACTGGAAGGCGGTCCGGTGCTGTTGTCCATTCCGCAGGATGGCATCACTGAGGCGCTGAGTTGCTCGCAATGCCACCGTCAGGCGCGATGTGCGCAATGCACCGGGCCACTGGAACGCTTGCAGGACGGTTCGATTCGATGCCGTTGGTGCGGTGCCGCCACCGTGCAATGGTCATGCCCGGCCTGCCGTAACGAACGTATGCGCGTGGTGCGGGTCGGTGCGGCCGGTACCGCGCAGGAACTGGGCAAACTGTTCCGTGGCGTGCCGATCGTGATATCCACGCCAAGCCAGCCACGAGGCATTGTGCCGGACATTGCCTTTGCGCCGCAGCTGGTCATCGCCACCCCCGGCGCCGAACCTCGTGTGCGGGGGACCAGCCCGTACGAGTGCGAATATCGGGCGGTGGCGATTCTGGATGCCTGGACCAGCCTGTATGCATTCGGCATCGATGCGGGCGTGGATACGCTCACCGCCTGGATGCGTGCGGTGTCACTGTGCGCGCCACGGGTCAGGGACGGACAGGCGTTGCTGCTTGGCGAGACCGATCCGGTGCTCGCCCAATCATTGATGTTGTGGAATTCACCGCGGTTGGCGCAGACCGAGCTTGAAGAGCGTGCGCAGACGGCCCTGCCCCCGGTGTTCGCGGCGGCATGCGTATGGGGTCGCCGAAGTGCGGTGAAAACGGCGCTGGAACGAATCGGCGCTCTGTCGGGCGGTGACTGGGCCACCATCGAAACCGTGGAAGGTGTCATGCCTTCGGTGCTGGGCCCCGTGCCGATTCCGCAGCCACGCACCATCGATACCCGTGAGCTGGAGGTGACCGCCGACCGGGTCAAGGCGATCGTGCGTGTGCCGCAAGGCAAACGTGCCGAACTGGCCCTGCGACTGCGCAACGCCAGCGCAAGGCATGTAGCCGCACGGGAGGCGGGCGAGCTTCGGTTCCAACTCGATCCGAAGGAACGCATCTAAGCATTCCAAAAGCGCCTTGTCGAAACCATTTGTGAAGGTCACGTCCTCTCGCCGTGAAACACTATGGAAGACCTGAAGGACTCCATCGAATATGAACGGAGGAACGCATGAAAGGCTGGCCTGGAGAGCCCGACATGGAATACGACGTGCTGATGGCCGACGGCAAGGCGGCCGCCAACGCGGGCAAGCCGATCACCGATGTGATCTTCGATTTCGGCAATGTGCTGATATATTGGGATCCGGCCGCGGTGATGACGCCGCGATACGACGATGAGCTCGTCGAGCGGTTCCTCGACAACGACATCTCGGGCTTCTACGACATCAACAACCTGCTGGACGGTGGCATGTCCAACGACGAAGGCGTGGCGCTGATGCGTAAGACCAGTGGCGACCAGTGGGCCGACATGCTGCAGTACTATCTTGACAACTTCGTCGATTCACTCACAGGCGTCGTGCCCGGCGCCCGTGTGCTGATCAACGATTTGAAGGCCGCTGGCATCGGCGTCTGGGGATTGAGCAATTGGCAGAAGGACCTGTTCCCGATTGCGCTGGAACACTACGATATCCTGCAGACGCTGAACGATCGCGTGGTTTCCGGCTACGTTGAGCTGCGCAAGCCGCACAAAGACATCTATGAGCATGCGTTGGACCGGTTCGGCATCAATGCCGCAGGTGCGATGTTCGTGGACGACAAGGCGATGAACATCGTCGGGGCGAACGAGGCCGGCATTCGTGGTGTGCGATTCAAGGATTCGCGTGCCCTGCGCAGGTTGCTAATCGCCAACGGCGTCGATATTCCCGCCGTACTGCAGGCGTGACGTTCGCGATCGTCGCGGCATCGATCCCGCGACGTCGATGATGGTTTGTGATTGAGATGTGGACAAGGAGTCTGATTCATGCTGAAAGTGCTTTTCGCCGGTTCTCCGGAAGTCGCCGTACCGTCGCTGAGGATGCTTGCCGAAGATACCGAACATTTTGAGGTAGTGGCCGTACTCACCCGTCCGGACGCACCGACCGGCCGCGGACGCAAGCTCGTACCGAATCCGGTCAAGCAGGCCGCGCTGGAATTGGGATTGCCAGTCATCGAATCCGATCCGAGCGAAGAGACCTTCATCAACGAACTCACGGCCACCGGCGCACAGGCCGCCGCCGTGGTGGCCTACGGCAAGATCCTCAAGCAGGAGGTCTTGGACGCCTTGCCCATGGGCTGGTACAACCTGCATTTCTCGCTGTTGCCGCAATGGCGTGGCGCCGCTCCGGTGCAGCGTTCCATCTGGGCAGGGGACACTTTGACCGGCGCCACGGTGTTCCGCATCGTCAGGAAGATGGATGCAGGCCCGATTCTGGCGCAATCCACCGTGGAAATCGGTGCGCACGAAACCTCCGGCGAACTGCTGAACCGTTTGGCTGAAGATGGCTCCCGATTGCTGGCCGCTTCGCTGCAGGCCTTGGCCGATGATCAGATCGCGCCGGTCGAACAGCCCGCAGGCGCCTATGAAATCGCCCAGAAGATCACCGTTGAGGATGCGCGCATTCGCTTCGACGTTCCTGCGTTCGCCGTCGACCGGCAGATTCGTGCCTGCACTCCGAATCCTAGCGCCTGGTGCGAACTGCATGCCAGCGCTGACGCCGAGCCGACCACCCTGCATGTGTTGCGCGCGCAGACGTCCGACATGGACAATCCGAATGTGCCCGCCACGCTCGAACCGGGACGAATCGTGGCAGGCAAGAAGCATGTGTGGATCGGCACCGCCACCCAGCCGTTGGAGCTGCTCGAAGTCAAGGCTCAGGGCAAAAAGGCCATGCGTGCCGCTGACTGGGCCCGTGGAGCCCGCCTCGACGGGACGGCTTTCTGTAGGTAACAGTCGGCTATGGCGTCCGCAGTGACGGACGGCATGCATTGACGACACGCTCCGGGCCGTTCGGGACAAGTCTTTACGGCTCTTTACGGCCTTACAGCGCATGCCAATCCGCCACCTGCCGTACGTGCGGATGCTACGTCATTCCGCAAGCCGCGCAGTTGCGACGGGTACGCGCAGCGGAGGGGCTATCTGAGAAAATCGAGGATCTTGATGAGGTCACGTTCGTTCAGACGGTGCGGAGCCTCCTGCTGGACCTTCGGTTTGGCGCAGAATGCCACGCCCAATCCCGCCGCATGAATCATCGGCAGATCGTTGGCTCCGTCGCCCACGGCCACGGTTTGCGCCATGCTGACTCCCATTCGGCCGGCCCATGTGCGCAATGATTCCAGCTTGACGTCCTTGGTGACGATATCGCCAAGGACGCGGCCCGTCAGCCTGCCATCGGCGGTTTCGAGACGGTTCGCAATCCAGTAATCGATGTTTGCGTCGGATGCGAGACGATCCACGATTTCATGAAATCCTCCGGAGACGACGCCGACCTTCCAGCCATAGTCGTGCAACGCATCGATGAGGGCAAGCGCGCCGTTCGTGAAATGGACGGCATGGTAGACATCGTCGAACATCGAAATCGGCAAGTCCTTCAGCAATGCGACGCGGGCACGCAACGCATCGCGGAAATCCAATTCGCCGTTCATCGCACGGGCGGTGACGGATGCGATTCGATCACCGACGCCGGCGGCGACGCCGAGCTCGTCGATGACCTCTTCGTCAATCAACGTGGAATCCACATCCATTACCAGCAGTCCGGGGTGGGACAACGTGGGCACGGTGGCGGCATTCAGCGTTTCTTCTTCAAGCATGGTTTCGATTGTCGGAAAGCATTAGGACAATGGGTATTCTGGACGGTGAATCGAAGAAAGCGAGGGTCGGCATGGAACGGCAGGATGAGAGGTTGCGGTCCCTCAGTGAGGCCAATGACCGGCTGATGGCCAAGAACCATGCGTTGGCGAAGGCATTGACCCGTGCCACGCAAGAACTCACCAAGGCCAAGGCGCAACTGAATCAGTTGGCCGGGCCTCCCATGACTTTCGCCACCATGATACGCGTGCATGCGGCGAACACCGACGAACAGGGGGTGCAGCACGCCAGCGCCGAGGTGATTTCGGGCACGCGGCGCATGATCGTGCCGGTGGCGGCGAACGTACAGGCGTCGCGTCTGGAAGCGGGACGTACGGTGCTGCTCAACGAGAACATGGTGATAGTGGATCAGCATGACACCGACACCTTGGGTTCGGTGCGCACCGTCAGACAGGTTCTTGACGACGGTCGTCTGCTGGTGGCCGACAGTGGAGGCAACGTCACGTTGGTACGTCGTGCCGGCACACTCGCCAAGGAGAACGTCAATACCGGCGATCGGGTGAGCGTGGATTCCTCCGTCCGCTTCGCGCTGACCCTGATTCCCGTCGAGGATGACGCCGATCTGGTGCTTGAGGAGACTCCGAACGTCACCTTCGACGACATCGGCGGTCTGGACGAACAGATCGAGCGCATCCGCGACGCCGTGCAGATGCCGTTCCTGCACCGTGAGCTGTTCGAACGCTATGATCTGAAACCGCCGAAAGGGGTGTTGCTGTACGGCCCGCCCGGCAACGGCAAGACGCTGATCGCCAAGGCCGTGGCAAACGCGCTCGCCGAAGGTTCCGGTGCAGGGTCGGGCGTGTTCCTTTCCGTGAAGGGACCGGAGCTGCTCAACAAGTTCGTCGGCGAGTCGGAACGTCTGATTCGCATGATTTTCAGACGTGCACGCGAACGTGCCGCCGACGGCAGGCCGGTCATCGTGTTCATCGACGAGATGGATTCGTTGCTGCGCACTCGCGGTTCCGGCGTGTCCTCCGACGTGGAAACCACCATCGTGCCGCAGTTCCTCTCCGAACTCGACGGTGTGGAAAGCCTTGACAATGTGATGGTGGTCGGAGCCTCCAACCGCATCGATATGATCGATCCGGCCGTGTTGCGTCCGGGTCGACTGGATGTGAAAATCCGTGTGGAACGTCCGAAAGCGAAGCAGGCCGAGCAGATCATCCGCCACTATCTGACCGACGACCTGCCGCTCACGCCGGGCATCGAGGCGAAGGCCCTGACCAGCGTGCTCGTCGCCGACATCTATGCGGTCAGCGAGCATCGCCACCTATGCGACGTCTGCGACGAACACGGGCAGTGGTCGCCGGTCTATCTGGCCGACGTGGTTTCCGGAGCGGTATTGAAGAACGTCGTGGATCGCGCCAAGACAAAGGCCGTCAAAATCTCCATCGAATCGGCGGAGCCCGCGGCGATCGGCGTGAATCTGCTGGCGAAGGCCGTGCAGGAGGAATTCGAAGAGACCCGTGACGCCGTGCTGGACGCCGATCCGGTGCAGTGGGGTCGAATCAACGGATTCGAGGCCGGACATGTGACACGCATCAGGCCGACGGCGCAATAACCGGATCGGAACGGCCGGTATAGGGCAGAGGAAAGGAATCGGGAGATGAGCGTTCGTCGAGTAATGGGAACCGAAACCGAGTATGCGGTTTCCAGTCGTGGGCAAGGCCGGTACAATCCGGTGCAGCTATCATTCGATGTGGTCGGCGCCGCCGCGGATGAACGCACGAAGCATATTCGCTGGGACTATCGGCAGGAAGATCCCGTCAACGACGCCCGCGGCACCCGTCTGGAACGCGCCTGCGCACATCCCGACCTGCTCACCGACGCGCCACAGCTCAACATCACCAACGTGATCGCAGCCAATGGCGGACGCATATATGTCGACCATGCGCATCCGGAATACTCCGCGCCGGAAACCACGGACCCCTTCGAGGCGGTGCTCTACGACCATGCCGGTGATCTGATCATGCAGCAGGCCGCGCAGAAGGCGAGCGGCATCACGGGCCGCGCCATCATGCTGCATCGCAACAACGTGGACGGCAAAGGCGCCAGTTGGGGCACGCATGAAAACTATATGATGCTGCGTGCGGTGCCGTTCGAGCATGTGGCACGGCTGATGACCGCGCATTTCGTTTCGCGGCAGATCTATACGGGCTCCGGTCGCGTCGGCTTGGGGGAGCGCAGCGAGCGCGCCGGCTACCAGCTCAGCCAGCGCGCCGACTACTTCCACATGAAAGTGGGACTGCAGACCACCTTCGACCGGCCCATCATCAACACCCGTGACGAATCGCACAGCACCGATGCATACCGTCGATTGCACGTGATCGTGGGCGACGCCAACCGTATGGACGTGCCGCAGGCGCTGAAACTCGGCACCACCAGCATGCTGCTGTGGGTGCTCGAGCATGGCAGGGAGGCGGGACTCGATCCGGAGGCGATGATGGACGCGCTGGCGCTCGCCGATCCGGTGGAGGCCATGCATACCGTCTCGCACGACCTGACGTTGAATGCCGAACTGCCGTTGCGCAACGGCGGCATGACCACGGCATGGCAGATGCAGGTCACCTTGCGGAGCATGGTGTATGCGGCGGCCGCGATGGTCTACGGCAGCGACACGGCGGGAGAACCCGTCTGGCCGGACCGTTCCACGCGCAACATCATGGCGATGTGGGGTCAGGCGCTCGCCGACGTGGCTGCCATCCGCCATGCCGACGACGATCGGCGTCTGGCCATGCGCGAAGAGGCAGGCCGCATCGAATGGCTGCTCAAATGGCGGCTGCTGGAGAAACTGCGCCGTAAAACCGGTTCCGATTGGGCCGACCCACGTTTGGCCGCCGTCGATCTGAGATGGGCTGCGTTGGATTCCTCGGATTCGATATTCATGAAACTGACGCCCCAGATGGAGCGGCTGGTCGATGATGCGCAATTGAGGCGGGCAATCTCGGAACCACCAAGCGATACGCGTGCCTGGCTGCGCGCGCAGATGATCCGGCGTTTTCCCGAACAGACGGTGGCCGTATCCTGGTCTCATCTGACCGTTCGCAGTGAGATGAGTGGTGATGAATCCGTGGAGAATGTCATGACGTCATTGGATATGTCGAACCCTTTGGACTTTGGCGAATCCCAATGTCTGCGAGCCTTCGAGGGGGCATCGGACGCGAGGACGGTCATGAACCGCTTACGCTGAACATCACGTCGGTCGCGTACTATTCGTGATGATGGTATAACCGTGCCAGGCAACAGGAACACAGAAACAGGCCCTGATATCAGGAGAGAACATATCGGGCGCGCAGTATGACGAATGAAAAGGCATAATCTATGGAGTTGAGGCAAGCGGCCCTCGAAGTGGCCCGTATTCTGCAGGATGCAGGCAAACACGCATTGAACGATCAGACCAATCCGCGCGATATGAAAAGTCTTGAGCTGTCGGACGACCACCTGCATTTCACGTCGGATCTCGACAAGCGTCTCGCACAGTTCATCAGCAACCGCATCACCTATGTCGACGTATTCGATGGATTTTGGCAGTTCCGCCCCGAAGAATGCCATCCGGGGGAACGGTACTGGTGCGTCGGCGGCATCGACGGCGTGATCAATTTCGCCCACGACATGCCGGAGTGGGCCATCACCGTGACCTTGTTCGAATTTAACGAGCAGTGCTCCGCACAGCCGATTCTCGCGGTGGTGCATGCCCCGGCGTTGGGTTTGACGTATCTTGCCGTCCGTGGCTCCGGTGCCATTCGTATCCGTCGCACCCCGTTGGGCGACAAGCGCGAGAAGATTATCCCCTCCACCACACCGTCATTGGACGGGGCCGTGGTGAGTTTCGGCATGTCGTACGTGCCGGCGGAATCCAAGCGATCCCTTGACGTGGTGGCGCGCATCGCCGGACGTCCGGCCGACATCAAGCGCGTGGGGCCGGTATCGCTGGATCTGTGCAAGGTGGCTGACGGCACGTATGACGCCTATTTCGAGCCGCATCTGCATAAATGGGATGTTCCCGCCGTGTCGGCCGGCGCCATGATGGTCTGGGAGGCGCAAGGTCACCTGAGCCAATGGAATGGCGACGGCGTTCACTGGCGTCAGGAAAACGACGTGGTCGCCACCAACGGACTCATCAACGACGATTTACGTCAGTATTTGGTATAGCGCCATAGGGCCTGTCTCTCATGGCCTCATGTGTGGCGCAGTCGGTGCCGTTGCGATTGGTGCAATCGCTGGCGGATGCCGAACGTATCGAAAGGGAAAGCCATGCCTCAGGAATTCGAACAGATCCGATCTGCCACCCAGCCGTTGGACAGCGAGGAGAGCGCTCCGGTCGCCGGTGCGCGAACGGATGATACCGTGGATGCCTTGGATGCCGTGCTGGATGATATCGAATCCGTATTGGAAACCAACGCCGAAGAATATGTCGGCAGTTTTGTGCAAAAAGGCGGCGAGTGATGCCCCAGCTGCGCGACAGCGGCAATCATTCGACGGTCCCGCTTGACGGCAGGACTCGCGGTGAGGTCGACGCGTTCATCCGCATCTTCGGCATCGAAACCGAGTATGGAGTCAGCGTGACCGGAGCCGATGCGCCCTGTGATGCGGGGCAGACGGCCATGATGATGTTCCAGCCGATCGTGGCCCAGGCCAGATCGACGAACACTTACATCGAAAACGGTTCGAGACTCTATCTTGATGTTGGTTCGCATCCGGAATACGCCACGGCGGAAGCCCGGGATCCCATGGATGCGTTGGCGCTTGACGCGGCCGGCGAGCTGGTGATGCGCGATCTTGCCATGGACGCCCAGCACAGGTTGCGGGAAGGCCATGGCAGGCGTGCCATCGTGCATGTGTTCAAGAACAACGCCGATTCGGCCGGTCATTCCTTCGGTTGCCATGAAAATTATCTGGTGCGGCGTTTCGTGCCGTTGGAGGCCATCGAACATGAGTTGTTGCCATTCCTGATCACCCGGCAGATATTCACCGGTGCCGGTCGTGTGGGCGGGCAAGGCTTCCAGATTACGCAACGTGCCGATTTTCTGGATGAGGCCGTGTCTTCGGCCACCACGCGCTCGCGCCCGATGGTGAACACGCGCGACGAACCACATGCCGATCCGGACGCGTTCCGTCGTCTGCATGTGATTATCGGCGATTCCAACCGGTCCCAGTGGGCTACGATGATGAAACTCGCCACTACGCATCTGGTGTTGTGCGTCATCGAACAGGCGGGGCGTGAGGGGCGTGAATCCGGATTCGCACGGTTCGCCTTCGCCGACCCCGGCGCGGCGAATCATGCCGTCAGTCGCGATGCGAGCGGCGTCGGTGCGGTCTTTGACATGGCCGATGGCGATGTGATTCGCGGTGGTGCGGTCGCCGTGCAGGAACGATATCTGGCGGCGGTGGAACGTTTCGTCGAAGATCATCCCGAAGTCGGGGCCTCGTTGCCTCGTACCGATGTACATGATGTGATCGCTCAATGGCATGAGGCGTTGGAAGCGTTTCGTTCCGGTGACGTCGACGCTTTGGCCGATAGGGTGGATTGGGTGTGCAAGAAGCGCTTGTTCGATGCCTTGCAGGCTCGTACCGGCCATCTTCCGGCAAGCAGACTCGAGCAGTTGGACATGGACTATCACGATGTGGCCAACGGTACCGTATATGCTTCGCTGTGCCGCCGTGGCGGCATGCGCACGTTGTTGGGGCGGGATGCGGCGGATCGTGCCGTCCACATGCCTCCTGACGATACCCGTGCGGCTTTACGGGGCAGATTCGTGCGGGAGGCGAAGGCGAAGGGTGCCCGGTATTCCTGTGATTGGACCAGGCTCACGTTGATGTCGCCCCACCATTCGGAAATGGTGTTGCTTGATCCCTTCGATTTCGAGGAATCGGAGCGGTTCCGGCAGATGATGGATATGCTGGCCTGAGTTCAAGCCGGAGGGGGTATGCGCCTGATCCGGCATCTTGGCTGATGCGAGGAGGGAAGGTTCAGGCTTCGCCGCGGTATTTGGCCATCATCTGCGACTGCATCTGTTGGGCGCTTGGCGGCGTCCAGGTGATGGCGTCGGCTCCGGCGTCGATGGTGGCGAGAATACGTTCCTCGGAGCCGCCTCCGGAAGCCAGGATCGGAATTTCCGGATGGTGCTCTCGAATGCTGGAGACCACCTGTGCGGTTCGTGCGCCCGCCGCGACGTTGATGATGGCGGCGCCTGCGATGATTTTGCATTCGGTGACTTCGTCATCTTCGGTAACGGTGGCGATGACCGGAATGTCGATCATGGACATGGTGGTTTCGATGGTTTCCGCCGGAGCGGGGGCGTTGATGACCACACCTGCTGCGCCCTGCATCTCCGCCACCATGGCCAATTCGGCCACACGCGGGCCGGTGGTGGTTCCACCGCCCACGCCTACGAACAACGGCATCTGGGCCACCGTCAGCAATGCCTGCGTGATCACCGGCTCCCCGGTGAACGGATACACCGCCAGAATGGCGTTGGCGTTGGTATTGCGAATGATCACTGCATCGGTGGTATAGGCGAAGGATTTGAGCGTATGCCCCTTCACCGTGATGCCGCCGCACCGTTGCGCGATGATTTCCGGCACGCGTGCGCTTGGAGAGGTCAATCGTCCTTCGACGATGGCGGTGCCATACGCGGTGCGGGACACATATGGCGTGGCGGAATGCTGTTCCACGGCGACATCCGCGCTTGGCGTGAACAACGAACGTTTGCTGATGGGGATAAGAGCCGGATCATTCGGCTCCGGAGTGCCTGTTTGATCGATGCTCATTCCTGTGCCTCCGTACCTGAACGATCGAGCATGAGAAACTCATGAATGGCTTTGCGTCGTTCGGTGATCTCCTCGTCCAGAAGTCTGGTATCGGTGTTGTCGATGATACGCTGCAGGTATTCGCTGAGAGTGGAAAGTTCATCGGGATTCAGGCAGTCGAACATGCGCAGGGCCGATTCGGTCTGCTCCTTGATGGGGCGCATGAGGGGTCTTCCGCGACGTGCCGCATCGACGTTTCTGACCGTTGCCGCCGCGCGACGTGCCGTTCTGGCCCTGGTCGCCTTGAGTTTGGAATGCAGCAGCAGGATGTTGAGCTCATGGAGCTGATTGATTACGATCTTCCTCTGGTCGGCCATGGCGGTTTCCTGTCTATATGGACACGATGTCTAATATGTAAAGTCTATCTGGAAAATCAGGAAACGCAACCCGTCGCTGCAATGTCGTGAAACGACTGGGGCCCCGACCATCATGGTCGGGGCCCCAGTCGCCAATGAATCAGAGACTCACTTGGTGACGGCCTTCTTCAGCAGGGAACCGGCGGAGATACGAACACCGTAGGTTGCCGGGATCTCGATGGTCTCGCCGGTGCGCGGGTTGCGGCCGGTACGAGCGGCACGCTTGACGCGCTCGGCGGAGAACAGACCGGTCAGCTTCAGGCCTTCGCCGGACTGCATTGCCTCGACGAACACGTCCTGGAAAGCGTTCACAGCTGCCTCAGCCTGTGCCTTGGTCAGGTTGGACTTCTGAGCGATCTTCGAGACGAGATCAGACTTGTTGTATGCCATAAAGCATCCTTCTTGGGTCAGGGGACATCCTGATTACTCTGATGTCCACGTTCATTACGATATTAGCGCACCTTACCGCCGAAAACCGCATTCTATAAGGGTTTTGGCGAGATTTTTTAGAAAAACGGGCCAAAATGACCGGTCACGAATCGATTCTAAATCAGATTATGCCTGTCAAGCCACTTCATGGCCAACGCACCGACCGGGATCCGTAGCCAGTAGAAGGCAATTCGGTAGACGAGAGTAGCGGAGACGGCGATCGTGGAAGGAACCCCTACGGCGGTGAACGCCACGGACAAAGCCGCTTCGACCGCACCCAAGCCGCCCGGTGTCGGCACTGCGGAACCGAGCGTGTTCGCCAAGAGAAAAATAAAGGTCGTTTCCACGGGATTCGTATGGTATCCGAATGCCAGCAACGCGGCCCAGAATCCCAAACCGGTACCGATATTGAGAATGAGTGCGCCCACGATGCCGAAAAGCAGTTCCTTCGGCCTGGTAAGCACATCCACCAGATTGCGCGCATACGACATGACGATCGGCAGATACTTGTCCGTGACCAGATGACGCACCGGCGGAATCGCCATGCCCGCAGACACGATCAGTGCAACGATGGCGATTACCATGATCAACGTATTGGTGGGAATCATGCCGGAAAGCGTGTTACGGCCGGTGAATACGCCGATGACCAACAGCAACACTATCGTAGTGGCGCCCTGCACCGCCCAGACGGCACTCATGATGGCGGTCGCCTTGGTATTGCGATAGCCGCTTTTGCGCAGGAACTGCAGATTGACGAATGCCGGGCCCACGCCCGCAGGCATGGAAACCGCGGTGAATCCTGCGGCCATCTGCGAACACATCAGACCGATGGGATTGCGCTTGTCGGCATCCATGAATCCGCCCAGCGTCATGGCGGAACCGAACCAAGCCACGAACCCGAGAGCCACGCAGACCAACGCCATGGCGAGATTCGCCTCTTTGACGGCCTTGATCATCTCACCCGGCTGAACCTGCGTGAACACGACGTACACGGCCACTACCAGCAGTGCGATGGCGATGAACGAACGGAAACTGAATCTCGAAAGCGTGACCTTTTCCATGGAATCGGCCATTTCCTGCGGAGCGAGGGCGGAGATGCGGTCGCGAAGCCGCACCAGTAATTGCTTGTCCCATCCAGGCAGGGCGCGAGTGGCGGCAGGGGCGGCGGCCTTCTGCACGAACGGGGCCAGATCGATGAGCCGATCGTCGCCCCATGTCCGACGGGCGCAGGCCATGGCACGATCCACGCCATTCAGCGCGCTCAGCACAATCAGCAGCTGCACCTTGTCGAGCGCGAAATTTGGCGCACTGCTGCCGTAGTCGCCATTCTGCCAGCCGGCGATCACCGGAGTACCGTCCTCCATGCGCGAAAGCGTGTTCGGCGTGATGCGACGGTGGGTAAAGCCATGGCGGTGGGCCTTGTCCAGATACGCCATGAACTGTTCCATGTCACTGTCGCTCATGGTATTGAGATTGCATTCCAAAGGCATGCGGCCGGAACGGAACACCAGAATCGAGGATTCGCCGTTGTCGGCCACGCCATAGACCCCCGGCGCGACGAGACCGGCGTTATGCAGTCCCAGCAACATGGCGTAATGATGATGGATGGCGTCGATGGAGGAACGGTCCCGGCGCATGGACACGCCGGTCAGCCGAATCCATTGCCACAGCTGATTGAGATATCCGGCGACATGCACCTGATTGTCGAGCACGGATACGATGAAACGGTCGCCGTTGGCGTCAACGGCATCGTAGATGCGGGAGTTTTCGATGAGATCGTCATCGAGAATGGCCTGCAGCATGCCCGAATCGGCACCGGAATCGAGACGGCGTGACAGGGAAGCGACATCGATGCCGATGGAACGCAACGACTGCACCACCTGCGAACCCCATGCTCCGTTGGTCTGCGTACCGATGGCGAAACGAATCAGCATGCCGATGATACGGCCGACCGCGAACGAGACCAGCACTCCGGCTACGGAATTCCACGACAGCACCACCAACAGCACCGCCACGGTATAGAGGACGTTCCATCCCCATTTCACGGCGGATCGTGTGCGTCTTGGGCCCGCGGCGGTAAGGAACGCGGCCATGGCCGCATAGAAATCAGGAAGCAGACCGGTGCCGGTAACCGTGCCGTTGGAAAACAGGGAGGCGATCAGCAGCGTATTGCGAGTGCCGGTAATCAGTGCAGACACGCCCCAGACAGCGGAGAATCCAAGAATCAACGCGATGGCCGAGGTCACGCTCTGCAGCCACTCCTTGGCAATCAGCAGCTGCAGCAGTACGCTGACGGCAATGAACACGATGGCCAGTTGCTGCAGCAGGGAAGCCGGCACGTCCATAAGCCAGCTCACCGCGTGACTGGCCGAGCGCACGTCCGACTCGACGCCGGAGGCCGTGCCATGCAGGTAGATCGAGAACAGGATGACCACCACTGCGATGATCAATGCGAATCCGGCGTGCAACAGATCTGCGAAATCCCGGCTACGACGCGGCGGAATATCATCGATGCGCACTTCATGCTTGCTGGCGGCGGGGGCGTGAGACACTATGACATGCTCCATACATACGGTTAGACAAAGACGGTGACTGCTGCCGTCATCGCTTTCGATGATACAACTTGGGGCGGCTGCGGGGGAAACGCAACCGCCCCAAGAGGCTTATGACCGTACGTGAACCGGATCAGCGGGCGAAATCGACCAGTCGAGAGGCCACACCGGTATACGTGGCCGGAGTCAGTGCCTTCAGACGTGCCGCAGTGGCCTCGTCGAAGGACTGCTCGTCGATGAACCTCTCGACGGCATCCTGGGAGATTTCATGGCCGCGCATCAGTTCCTTGACTTTCTCATAGGGCTTGTCCATGCCCGGCAGGCCGGCCAGCTCGCAGGCGCGCATGGCGGTCTGGATCGGCTCGCCCAGCACTTCCCAGTTGGCGTCAAGCTCGGCCTGGATGGCGATGTCGTTCGGATGGATGGAATTCAGTCCGCCCATCAGATTGTTCAGTGCCAGTACGGAGTAACCCAGGGCCGAACCGATGTTGCGCTGCGTGGTGGAGTCGGTCAGATCGCGCTGCCAGCGGGATTCGACCAGTGTGGCGGACAGGGTGTCGAGCAGCGAGCAGGAGATCTCCAGATTGGCCTCGGCGTTCTCGAAGCGGATCGGATTGACCTTATGGGGCATGGTGGAGGAGCCTGTGGCACCCTTGACTGGGACCTGGGCAAACACGCCGCGGGAGATGTACATCCACACGTCCACGCACAGATTGTGCAGGATACGGTTGGTGTGGCTGATGGTACCGTACAGCTCAGCCTGCCAGTCGTGGGATTCGATCTGCGTAGTCAGCGGATTCCAGGTCAGGCCCATGCGGTTGGTCACGAACTCGCGGGACACGGCGACCCAGTCCACATCCGGGCAGGCCGCCAGATGGGCTCCGAACGTACCGGTCGCACCATTGATCTTGCCGAGGTATTCCTGATTCCTGACCTTGTTGAGCTGACGGCTCAGGCGGTACACGTACACCGCAAGTTCCTTGCCCAACGTGGTCGGTGTGGCCGGCTGGCCGTGGGTCAGCGACAGCATGGCCTTGTCACGGTATTCCTCGGCCTTTTCCGCCAGATGGTCGACGATGGCCTGCGCGCCCGGCAGCCATACGTTCTCGATACCGTTTTTCACGCAACGGGCGATGGACAGGTTGTTGATGTCCTCGGACGTGCAGGCGAAATGCACCAAGGTCTTGAGTTCGGTGAGCTGCGTCTCGTGACCGAGGGCTTCTGCCGCCTTGTCGAGCTGATCGTCGATGTAATACTCGACGGCCTTCACGTCATGGTGGGTCACGGCCTCATGGGCGGCATGCTGGGCGATGCCTTCGGCGCCGAAATCCTCCGGAATGGCGCGCAAAAACGCCTGCTCCTCATCGGTAAGCGGCTTGATGCCGGGAACGATGGTCTTGAAACCGTTGCCTTCGAAACCATTGGCAAGCAGAATCATCCATTCGACTTCCACGCGCATGCGCTCGCGGTTGAGCGCAGGTTCGCTCAGATACTCGACGAGGGGGGTGGTCTGCTGATGATAGCGGCCATCGAGGGGGGTCAGGGCAATTGCAGGGGAGATGTCAGTAAGATTCATGTTGTACAGCATACTTTTAGCCGTAAACGAGATTCCGTCGGTGTCCGCTCGCCGGTTGCCGATGACACGCCCGCGAGGAGCTCACTTGCTCATGCGGCCTTGCCAGTAGGTGACTTCCTCCAGATCGCCGTCGATGACGTTGCGGAAATGCCGTTCGTGGTTTTCCAGGGCGGCCGATCCCATATCGGAGGCATTCCGATAGGCTGCCTGATGGTATTTGAGCCAATGGGTGATTTCCTTGGTGTCGGGCGCATCCTGCACTTCGGTACCGGTGAAGAGAGAGCCGTCGTCAGGGGTCTGGCTGACCGTGCCCCGTATGGTGAGCCAGTGTTCGGTATTCGGATTGACCGCGCCGTCCAAGGCTGCGACCAGTTCGTCATCCATTTCCACGCTGGTGACCCATGTGCTTTCGGGAATCGGATGGTTGGCCACGGGGGAACCGGCGGTCACCACATGTTCGATGTCGTATGCATCCTTGAGGTCCGAAGCAAGCGTGGCCGCAACGATGCCGCCTTGGGAATGACCGATCATCGCCACCGGTTCGTCCGGACCGATGCCTGCCCGTTCCATGGCTTCGGCCACCATGCGGGCACTATCGGCCTGCATGCGTTGCTGGGAATCCGAACTCATGAGTTCCACGTTCTGCGGCCATCCGAACGGCGAATCCGGTTTGCCGTCGGTTCCGGGAATCGTGACCAGCCAGGCGTTGGATCCATCTTTTCTGCGGTATTTGGAAATGGCTATGGTGCCGTAGTCCAAGCCGCTGCCAAGATCGATTGTGCCGAGGCGTTCTTCGGCAAGCCGCCGCAGATCCTCCATGGAATCGGCCACACTGTGCGATTCGCGCACCACGGTGGCATTGGCGTGCACTTGGGTGACGCTGAGCTCATTGCCTTGAATGAGGTCGTATCCGGGTGCCGTGACCTTGGCGATGCGCTTGGCCGCGATATTGACCTCATCGGTATGGAAGAGCCCTCGCAATCCGCCGAGACCCGCAATGGCGGAACCGGCGCCGCTCATCATTCCTTCCTGCGCCCAATCCAGCGAATCCAATGCATGGATTCCATTGGGGTCGCCTTCTTTCGCCGAGCCAAAGACAAAGCCTCCGAGCGAAAGGAGGCCGGCCGCTGCAAGCGACTCCTTCGGGAATGTGGTAACCGTGGCTTGGAGCAATTCATTGAGTATGCGCCGGTTACGGTCATCTGCCTGGGCATACAGGGAGTGCGCCCTGATGACCAGATCGGCGAGCCATGTGAGCTTTTCCGCCATGACGTTACAGGCGCTTGCATGTTCGGCGCAGCGTTTGATGATTCGATCGTAGGGGAACGATATATGGTCGTCCCCGTTGCAGATGATGCCGTTTCCGCCGAGCGCTGCGGCGAAGGGCGTGCCGTAACGCTGGGCTTGAAGCTGCAGTACCGTTGCATTCCATGTGTTCGACATGACCGCATATGTTCGGGAAGCGTCCGACAGGGCGGTGGCGACGCCAAGATATTGGTTGTAGTCGGCGGTCGAATACCTGCGACCTCCGCTGATGGTGGATGTGACCTGCCAACTCATGCCGCACCTACCGACCACAGCGTACGTGAAGTGGTTCGCAACGCTTCCTTCAGGGTGGTGGATAGGCGATGCAGTTCCGTAAGTTGACTACGGAAGGATTCCGCTGCGGTACCGTTCCAATCCGTCAACTCGCTGCGTGCAAGCGTGGACTCAAGCTGGTCGAGGCCCGCGCTGCATGATCTGATTCGCATATCGACAAGATTCTGACTGATCTGTATGCCGGTGCGGCACCGGCATGTTGTACCGGGCGGAGCGACGGACCCCATCGGCGACAGAGGATTCGCGACCGTGCCGGATGCGCTGTATGCAAGTGATGTGTTCATGGTGTCATTGAACACGTATGCACGATGAGGAGTGCAGGAAAAATGGGGTCGGTGGTCGAAGGACGCGAAAAAAACACGATGCCGGCGTGTCATCGTTGAAAAGACAACGAAAACGCGCCGGCAATGCGGTGGATAAGTCAATTCCGACCGGATTCCGTCACCATGGTTTGGTCTGGGTCGAAGATGAATCCGAATCCTGGTCAGTGGCCGAACCCTTGGATGATTCATCACTCGAATCAGGCGATGCGGATTGCGTGTTCTGCTGAAGGAGTTCCTCCACCTTCTTGCGTTGTTCCTCGGTCAGGTTGCCGCCGCTTTGCTGTTTGTCCGTATCGTTCTGCGAGGACTCGTTCTGGACGTTTGCGTCGGAATTCTGAGGATTGTTCGTTGCCTTGATTGTTTTGAGCGTGCGTTTGGTCAATTGTTCGGATATCGCACTGTTATGCTTGATCGCCTCACGCAGCTGCGGCAGCAGCAGCGCCCCGGCGGAAGCGGCATCCCGGAATTGCGCGTCCGTTTGCTGTTGTTGCGCGTTCAGTTTGTCGAGGTCGGGAGTCTGCGACTGACTGGTCTTGATGTTTTCAATCAGACTTTGCGTGGCCTGGTTGTACTGGTTTGCGGCCACGAGATTCACGACGGCCAGCGCCGCGACGGCGACCAACGCCACGGCGCTGATGATCAGTGCGACGCGTACCGGCAATGAGGCGCGCGCCTTACGCGGGGATGATGCATTCATAGCAACCTCCTTGATGACGCCAGCCATGCGCCGAGCTCACAGGATAACAAGAATGCCACCGCAATCGCGAATGGCCAGACCAGGGGAGTGACACGTGTTCGCTGCTTGGCGGTCTGCGAGATGCGCCATTGGCTCGAGGCTTCTTTTGACATGCCGGAACTCATGGTGTTCGAGGCGTTCAGTTGCAGGGCGGTACCGCTGAGCTCGTCGGCGATGGTCTTCATGGTATCCGCATTCATGCGGGATATGCCCGGCTGGCCGGTTTCCGGATCGGTGACCCATTGCTGATCGGTTTCGCCCACGCCATCGACCGTGACGGGAATCTGGCCTCCTTGCTCGCTGCCGACGGCCACGGTGAACGCATCATTGAGATATCGTCGCAGTGAGGAGAAGGTGCGTCGGGTTTTCGAGGAGGTCTGTTCGCCATCGGAGATCAGATACATCACGATGGCATCATCGGGATGTTGCTCATGAATTGACTTGCAGGTCAGCAACAGCTGATCGATCGGAACGTCAAGCGTGGAGCCGGAGGAAACGGAGGTCGCTTCCGGGGCGAGGGTGTCGGCCCAATTGTCGATCGCCTTGGAATCAGGGGTCAATGGAACATCCAACGTACCGCTGGCGCCGAAACGCACCGCGGCGAAACTGGAATTCGGGTACAGGCCGGTGACGTCCTTCACCGCCTGCTTGGCCACATCCAATCGGGTTTGCAGCTCGTCGGAACCATATTGCGCATCCTTGACCGCCATGGAGCCGGTCACGTCGACGGCGATCACCACATCGGTGGCGTTGATCGCACGGTTATGCGTGGACGATACGATGCTGGGCGTCAGGATCATGACCGCAACCAGCAGGCAGATCAGGGTACGTCGCGTGCAGGCCCATACGGTTTCGTCGCTGTCGGCGCGCCGCCTTATGTGCAGCACGACCTCGATTATGGCGGCCGCCAGCATGACGGCGGCCAATACGCCGCCCGCCGGCCATCCCAGCGCCGGTGAGAAAGTCAGATCGTTCATCGTCTCAACCTCCATGCGAGCGCCAGCCAGATGATCGTCAATACGGCTAGGGCCAACGTCCACCAGCCGGGAGCGTCGACGAGTGAGGCCTTGCTGTTCGCTGCATTCTCATGGCTTCGGCGTGAATCGATCTGTTTGACCAGTTCGGCCACGGATGAGCCACCGGATTGCGTCAGGAACACGCCTCCGTGCGCTTCGATTTCGGATTTGAATGCGGAGGTCGTCTCGTCGCCTTCGCTTTGCTTCGGCCCGGAGAACAGGCCGTCCACGGTGATCTTCGCCTCGGAGGTCAGTTGCAGGGCCTCATTCAGGGTGTAGATGGGTGTTCCGGACACGACGTTGTCGGTGGCCAGCACGATGGAGGCCGCACGCTGACGGGCCGCATTGTCCGCATTGGCCTGACCATAAGCGAAACCGGGCAGCATCGCGGCGCAGCTGACCACACCGTCGCCTATCAGCGACGTGGCTTCCTTGCGGTTCTGCGTTCCCTCCAGCCAATCGGAGATCTTCTGGTAGTCGCTGTCCTTCATCTTATCGATATCGTCCTGTGATTCGACGCCCTTGAGGATCGTGCTGGCTTCGGTAAGCTGCTTGGAAACCAGCTCATAGTCGTCGGTCAACGGGAACACGGTCCGCGATGTCGAATTGAAGATGCTCAGACCAATGCGTTCGCCTTTGAAATTGCTTACCAGCTTGCGGTAGGTATCGATGACCTCGCGATCGTAGGGAAGCGTGGAACCCGATACGTCAAGGCACAGCACGATGTCACGGCTGCCGGCGCGTTCCTCACCCTCGTCGACCTGGCTCGGTCTGGCGACCAGAGCTACGGAAACGACCAGGGCCAGCGTCAGCAGCACTGCGGCCAGGCGAGACAACGTGCGCCACAGGCGGAAAAGGCGGGAGGCCGTTTCCGTGTTGAGATCGTCATCCAAGCTGAACGAACGTGCGGCGTCGATGTCATGCCTCTGCGCATGCGAGGCCACCAACATCAAGACGGCGATGACGGCGATGGCGCCGATGACGCCGATGACGGCGGCCCAGGGCCAATGCCATGACAGTTCCATCTACCGCCACCTTTCCACAAGATTGGCCACCCATTCCCCGGCCTGTTCCACCGTTGCCTCGCGTGCGATGCCGTTGTTCGCGGCATCGGCGAATTCGGGCGGATACAACGCCTCGATGGTTTGACGAAGCAATGTGATGCCCTCCTGATTACCGGTGGTGCGCGGAGCGGCGTCGATGTCGGCGAGCGTGCGGTTGCGGATGTCGACGCCGGTGACGGTCGAAACGTAGTCCCGGGACAAGGCCGCCAGCTCGGCAAACGCGTCCTCACGGCTGATTTCGCCCCTATCATGACGGGTCACGATGTCATCGATCCGTTGTCTCCACAGCGCTCTGTCCGTCAATTCGTCATGCCGACCGCGAGGTTGCCGACGTGCGGTCTTTCGGCCCGGACGGGACAGCCATATGGCCGCGGCCACCGTCATCGCGGCCAGAATCAGGCAGATGACCAGCGTCACGATCAGCGGCATCTGCAGGTCGATCAGGCCCAACGGATTCAAGTCGGTTTCAGACAAATGGAGCGTCATGACTTCCCTCCCGACGATAGGCGTGCGGGGGAGCGTAGCGGGTTATGCGAAGACCCGGCCAAGGCCGTGGAAACCATGTGCACGAATTCGCCGAACATGCGCTCGCTGGATCCGGCATGAATCACCGTGGACCCGCAACGATTCAACTCCCGGCGCACGGCCGCGGCGAGATACCCGCGATGCGTACGCACCTCCTGCGCCGTTGTGCGGTTGCGCAGGAATGCGGGGACACGGCGAGGGCCGTTGCCGTCGAAGACATGCGTGAAACGTCCATATTCGAACGGGTTGATGGTGGCTACGTCGATAAGCACCATGGGATGCGTACGCGCAATGCGCCTTATGGCTTCGATATGGCGCTCCTGTAGGGCGTGCTCATCGGTGGCAAGCACCACCAGCGCTTCGCGGTCACGAATGCGACGCGCGTATTCCAGCAGCGCGTCGATATTGCGCGGACTGGACCAATCACGTTCCAATGCCTGATCCAACGTCTGTTCGAATTGTGCGAAGCCCCCGTTGAAAGGTATCCGCGTGATTGAAGCGGAGTCGCCGAAGACCACGGACACTTCGTCGCCACGACGCAGACTCAACGCGGCGAACATGCACAGCGCATTGGCTGCGACCTGATACGCCTGTTCCCCCGAAGGGCAGGTGCCGGTCATCTCCTGGCCGACATCCAGCAACAGCCATGCACGGGAAGTCGACGGACGTTCCCTGAGCACCACCATTGGGCGGCCGACGCGGGCGCTGGTCTTCCAATCGATCTGTCGAGCCTCGTCGCCGGCCTCGTAGACGCGGATGTCCATCACATCATCCGATCCGAAGCGTTTGTTCGAGGCGTGGGCACCCTCCAGCACGCCCAGCGCCTTGCGAACGGTAGGCAGGCTCAACGTGGTTCCGAGGGCTTCGATCTTTCTTCGGATCGGATTGTCGGAACGGTTCTGATCGATCATGGAACGGGAACCGCCTGCACGATCGAATCGACGACCTGATCGCTGTTCACACCGTCGGCCAGAGCCTCGAACGTAAGAATGATGCGATGGCGAAGTACCTCGTGGGCGAAGGCCTTGACATCTTCCGGCACCACATAGTCGCGACCCTGCAACAGCGCATTGGCCTGGCCGATGCGGGTCAGGGCAATGGAGGCGCGCGGCGAGGCGCCGAGGCGTACCAACGAGGACAGTCCCTGCACCGGATGCGATCCTGCGCCGCGGGAGGTCGCCGCGATATCGACGGCATACTGCATGATCGCGTCGGACACATGTACGCGACGGGCGCATGAACGCAGGAACTCCGCGTCGCTGATGGAAATGACCTCGGAGGTGATGGCCCTCGGATCGAAGGTGTCGGAACCGCGACGAGTGAGCATGGCGAGCATGCGCTGCTCTTCCTGAGCGCTCGGATAGGTCATGACGGCCTTCATCATGAAACGATCCATCTGGGCTTCGGGAAGATTGAACGTGCCTTCCTCCTCGATGGGGTTCTGCGTGGCGATGACCATGAACGGCTTCGGCAGCGCGATACGCTGGCCGCCGATGGTAGTGGCGCCTTCGGCCATGGCTTCCAGCATGGCCGACTGGGTTTTCGCGTTGGAACGGTTGATTTCGTCCAGCAGTACGAAATTCGCGTGAATCGGACCGATCTGCGTGGCGAATCGTTGTGTGGAGAAATCAAACACCTGCGTGCCGATCAGATCGGATGGCATCAGATCCGGCGTGCACTGTACGCGCTTGAACGTACCCGACACGGAGGTGGCCAAGGTCTGAGCAGCCGTGGTCTTGGCGAGACCCGGCACCGATTCGATGAGGATATGGCCGCCGGCCACCAGCGTGGTGATCAGGGATTCGCGCAGATTCTCCTGGCCGACTAGGGTCTGGGCGAATCGGGCGCGAATCTGCGAACCCAGTTTTTTCGCGCGGTTGATGTCTTCTGCGGATAGTGCGACTGTGGTCGGTGCAGTCGGGGCCGGAACCGGTGCCGACTGGGGAACCTGCGGTTTTGGAGGGAATAAAGCCATGCCATCTACTGTAACTGGTTAAGCTGACGGCAAAGACCAATCGACGGGCGAGGATCCCATCGAAGTCAGTGCCGCGTTGGCGCGAGAGAACGGCTTCGAGCCGAAGAATCCATAACGTGCCGACATCGGACTTGGATGGGGAGATTTGATGATGAAGGCATTCGTGAGCAACGGCTCCAACGTCTGCGCATTGCGACCCCAGAGTATGGCGACGAGGGGCTTGGGGGTGCCGTCCGCGTTCGTCCTCGCGTTCAACGCGCGGATCGCCGCTTCGGTGACGGGCTCCCAACCTTTGCCCTGGTGGCTGTTCGGATGGCCGACCCCCACGGTCAGGCACCTGTTGAGCAGCATGACGCCCTGCCCGGTCCACGGTGTCAGGTCGCCGTTGGCCGGCATGGGCAGGCCAAGGTCGTCGGTCAGCTCCTTATAGATGTTGGTGAGGCTTCGGGGAATCGGCCTGACATCGGGGGCCACGCAGAAACTCAGGCCGACCGGATGGCCCGGGGTGGGGTAGGGATCCTGACCGACGATCAGCACCTTGATGTCGTCGAACGGAATGGTGAATGCACGCAGAATGTTCTTGCTGGCGGGCAGGTAGGGGCGGCCTGCGGCGATCTCTCCCCTGAGGAAATCGCCCATGCGATGCACCTGCGGCTCTACATCGGACAGTGCCGTGGCCCAACCGGGCTCGATAAGTTCGGATAACGGCTTGATATGAGCTTGAGTCATGGGTATTACTGTACGACCCATGGTACGACCTTGTACGCCTATGTCGTGCGTGCATGGCTGGGGCACGCGACGCGAATTGGCCGCTGACTGCAGTGGTCAGTACACTTTCAGTGTAAGTGTGCGAGAAATGAGGTCGTAAGATGGCTCAACAGGACAAGGAAACCTATGATTCCTATGCCAAGGATGCATTCGACAATCCCCCGGCGGGGCCGATGGGCGTCCACCGGGGTGCGCGATCGGCCGCATCCCGTGCCATGCCGTACGTCATAGTGGTCGTGGTGGCATTGCTCGCCGGTCTGCTGTTCTGGGGAATCTATTCCGGTGAAATCGGCAAGTTGAAGATGCCGTGGTCATCGTCGCAGGCAAGCTCGTCACAGACCGCATCCGCCAAGAAGACGGCTACGGCCGAAGCACAGTCCAGTGATACGGCCACCGCCACGCAGACTCCGGACGCCACGGGGGAGGCGAGCGATACGGCGTCACCGACCGAGTCCGCGACGCCGGAGCAGATCGTGAACAAGGACACCCAGATCCGTGTGATCAATGCCACGAACGTCACCGGTTACGCACAAAGCAAGGCGAACGAGCTGACCAACGCCGGATATACGAGTGTGACCCCCAGCAACCCGACCGGTACGGTTCCCACGCAGACCGTGGTCTGGTACCAGAACGAAACCGACAAGGCAACCGCCGAAGATGTCGCCCAGACGCTGGGAATCACCAATGTCGAGCAGAGTGACGGATTAGTCACCCCGATTGTGGTAGTGCTGCTGAACTGAGAGCGCGTCACGAAAAACGCCGGGACCCCTGCCCGTATCGGGCAGGGGTCCCGGCGTTGGAAGAATACCGGAATCGCAGGGCTATGCCGTGGCGTCGAAGGGGCCGATGTTCTTGCCGATAGCGCAAAGCACGCACCTCGGTTTGGCACTCGAGGCCCGAGAGTGCTAATCTGCACAATTAGCACTCGAGGAGTGAGAGTGATAACTGGCAGCTGACGGCCGGCATCACGGACTCGTCTCCGACAGTGGGAACAATACCGTGTAGCCATATGTGGAGGAACAATGGCAAAGATCATTGCATACGACGACGAAGCGCGTCAGGGAATGCTCGCGGGCCTCGACAAGCTCGCCGACACCGTCAAGGTCACCCTTGGCCCGAAGGGCCGCAACGTGGTTCTGGACAAGACCTACGGCGCCCCGACCATCACCAACGACGGCGTTTCCATCGCCAAGGAAATCGACCTTGATGACCCGTACGAGCGCATCGGCGCCGAGCTGGTCAAGGAAGTCGCCAAGAAGACCGACGATGTCGCTGGCGACGGCACCACCACCGCCACCGTGCTGGCCCAGTCTTTGGTGCATGAAGGCCTGAAGAACGTCACCGCCGGCTCCAACCCGATCGCCCTGCGTCGTGGTATCGAGAAGGCTTCCGAGGCCATCGTCAAGGAGCTCGTCGCAGCTGCCAAGGACGTCGAGACCAAGGATCAGATCGCTGCCACCGCAACGATCTCCGCCGCGGATCCGGAAGTCGGCGAGAAGATCGCCGAAGCGTTGGACAAGGTCGGCCAGGATGGCGTCGTGACCGTCGAGGACAACAACCGCTTCGGCCTGGATCTTGACTTCACCGAAGGCATGCGTTTCGACAAGGGCTACATCGCCCCGTACTTCGTGACCAACGCCGAGGACCAGACCGCGGTGCTCGAAGACCCGTACATCCTCCTGACCTCCGGCAAGCTGAGCTCCCAGCAGGATGTCGTGCATGTGGCCGAGCTGGTCATGAAGACCGGCAAGCCGCTGATGATCATCGCCGAGGACGTTGACGGCGAGGCTCTGCCGACCCTGATCCTGAACACCATCCGTGGCACGTTCAAGTCCTGCGCCGTCAAGGCTCCGGGCTTCGGCGACCGCCGTAAGGCCATGCTGCAGGATATGGCCATCCTGACCGGCGCACAGGTCGTGTCCGACGAGCTGGGCCTGAAGCTCGACTCCATCGACATGTCCGTGCTCGGCACCGCCAAGAAGATCATCGTCTCCAAGGACGAGACCACCATCGTGTCCGGTGGCGGCTCCAAGGAGGACGTGGCAGCCCGCGTGGCTCAGATCCGCGCCGAAATCGCCAACACCGACTCCGACTACGATCGTGAAAAGCTGCAGGAGCGCTTGGCCAAGCTGGCCGGTGGCGTCGCGGTCATCAAGGTGGGTGCCGCCACCGAGGTCGAGGCCAAGGAACGCAAGCACCGCATCGAGGATGCCGTGCGCAACGCCAAGGCCGCCATCGAGGAAGGCCTGCTGCCGGGCGGCGGTGTCGCTCTGGTCCAGGCTGCCGCCAAGGCCCAGAAGGACGTTCAGCTCGAAGGCGACGAAGCCACTGGCGCCGCAATCGTGTTCCGCGCCATCGAGGCCCCGATCAAGCAGATCGCCGAGAACGCCGGCCTGTCCGGTGACGTGGTGATCGACAAGGTTCGCTCCCTGCCCGACGGTCAGGGTCTGAACGCCGCCACCAACGAATACGAGGATCTACTGGCCGCCGGCGTCACCGACCCGGTCAAGGTCACCCGTTCCGCCCTGCAGAACGCAGCCTCCATCGCAGGCCTGTTCCTGACCACCGAAGCTGTGGTGGCCAACAAGCCGGAACCGCCGGCAGCCGCTCCGGCCGCTGGCGCCGACATGGGCTACTGATCGGCCTGATATAACCGATCGGTCCGGTCGCCGACTGGGCGAACAGACATTACGGGAACCCGTCTTTCCTTTGGGAGGAGACGGGTTCCTTGCGTTTGCCGGCCATGCGGGGTGATGCCACCACTTACTGATGCCACCACTACTGTGCGAATAGGCGGGACGCCTGCATTTCCGTGTCCGCGTACAGCGAGGAGGCCTGCATGAGCGCATGTTGAATGGATTCCAAGGACCGTTCCATCTGCTGCTGCGCCGCACGCCATTGTTCGGCCACGGCATTGAACTGTGTGGCCGCGCCGCCCCTCCAGACGCTCTGCAGGTTGTTGAGATTGCCGTACATGCCCTGTACCGCTTGTCGAATCGATTGGATCGAGGCGCTCACTGCGGCGCTGGATGACTGTATCTGTTCCGAATCGACTTGAAACTGTGGCATGGTGTGTTCCTTTCATCGTTGAATGTGTGCATATCAGCCGTTCGCTTACTGATTGGCGTATCCGAACGGTAAGGTGGAGCGTATGGCAAAAGTGAGTGGAACCAATGCACAATCGAAGGCTGTGGTCGGAGGATGGTCCCAAACCGGATGCATCGGCGTGTCGCGTCAGTATGCCCAAGGCGAACATCGCTGGATTCACGCGCTTTTCATACTGTTGGCAGCCATGTTGTGCTGCTGCATGACGTTGTGCATAACTCCCGTCGGATGGGCCGATGATACGCAGACGAACGATACGCAGACCGGCATCACCGCGACGGATAACATCACCGATACTGAAAACCTGCTTGGATCGAATGTGTCCGAAATCACCGACGCCATCAAGAACACCAAAAAGGAGACCGGGGTCACCGTTCGACTGCTGTACCTGTCGACGTTCAATACGGGTAAGAAGAAGCCATCCCAGTGGGCGAGCGATTTGCTGGAATCCCTGAAGCCCCAACCGAATACCGTGCTGCTCGCCGTGGCCGCGAACGACGGTAACCTAGTGGTGGCGGTATCGTCGAACTCCGACGAATGGCTGAAGAAGAAGTCCACGGTGGACGCGCTGTCGGATGCCGCGCAGAAGCCACTGATGGAGTCCACGCCCGATTGGTCGAAATCGGCCACGGCGATGATGGATCAGATTGTACTGGCCAAAAAGACGTCCACGTCATCGAACATCACCATGATCGGCGTAGGCATCATGGGAGCCGTTCTGGTGCTGTTGGTCGTCATCATCGTAGTGTTCCACATCTATCGTAAGAAACATCCGAAGCGGCGCAGGAAGAGGCGCGGCAGCCATCGCAAGACCAAAGGCGGCGAATTCGAGACGTATCGTGAGGTCGAGGAGAAGACGGAGCCGGCAAAGGCGTGGAATCCGCAATCTTCAACGGAAGACCCAGATATCGTTCAGGAAACGTCCAGCGAATCGAGTGAAGCTTGAAGGCATGAGTAAGCCTATTGAAGCATCAATTGTCGTTGTCGATGACGAACCATCCATTCGCGAGTTGCTGGTGGCCTCGCTGCATTTCGCGGGATTCGAGGTGAATACCGCGGCCTCCGGTTCCGAGGCCATCGAGGTCATCGAAAAAACGCAACCCGACTTGATCGTGCTGGATGTGATGCTTCCGGATATCGATGGTTTCACGGTGACCCGACGCATTCGTCAGGAAGGCATCGCCACACCGGTGCTGTATTTGACGGCACGCGATGACACCCAAGACAAGGTCATGGGCCTGACCGTCGGCGGCGACGATTACGTGACCAAACCTTTCAGCCTGGAGGAAGTGGTGGCGCGCATCCGCGCCATTCTGCGCCGTACCCAGGAACAGGTGGAGGACGATCCGATCATCCGGGTCGGCGATCTGGAGATCAACGAGGATTCGCATGACGTATCCCGTGCCGGCCAGCCGATCGATCTGAGCCCCACCGAATACAAACTGCTCCGTTACCTGATGGACAACGAAGGCAGGGTGCTTTCCAAGGCGCAGATTCTTGACCATGTGTGGCAGTACGACTGGGGCGGCGACGCAGCAATCGTGGAATCCTACATCTCCTATCTACGTAAGAAGGTCGACGGCATCGTGGTCGAGGACGCCGACGGCGAAGAGCATAAGGTGACCCCGCTCATCGAAACCAAACGTGGCATCGGCTACATGATTCGCGCACCCAAGAACTGAGACGATCCGATCGATGAGCCGGGACACCAAGCGAACACAACCTGACGATGCAGGCGTTCAGGGCGGGCCTGCGGCGCAGGCCGCATCTCAAACGTCGCCAGCCCGTCGCCCATCATTGTTTCGACGTATCGGCAGACGGGTCGATGCGATTCCTCTGAGCACGAAACTGGTCACCTGCATCATCGTGCTGCTGACCATCGGTACCATCGGCATCTCGTTCTCCATCCGAACGCTGGTCGGCAACTACCTGCTGCAGAAAACCGATACGCAGCTGATCAACCAGGCGCAGCTGGTGTTCAACAATATGGATTCGCTGGGCGATACCACCGACAGCGAGAACAGCAGGAACAGCCTGATGAACACCTACTACGTGGAGGTGCGCACCAGTGACAGCAAAATCACCGGAACTGGGTTGGTGCCGGTGCTCAAAGACGGAGTGGTTTCCGAACCGAGCCTGCCGGCGGACGGCAGCAGCGACGGCGTGACGCTGGGGCAGCCTTTCACCACTCAGGCCGTGGTCCATGTCACCGGTAACCATGTGCCGGATCATTCCACCATGCAGGCGGCCCAATCGCCGTGGCGTGTCGTAGCCCTGCCATGGAGCGAGCGAGGCAAGGACGGCCAGGTTAAAAACAGCGGCATCGTGTATATCGGCCTGTCGTTGAGTGACCAGATCGATACCACGAATACGCTGACCAGGTACTGCGCGATGGTAGGTATCGCCGTTGTGCTGCTCGGCGCGATTTTAGGCACCATCGTGGTGCAGAGCACACTCACTCCGCTCAAGCGCATCGAGAAGACGGCGGCGAAAATCGCAGCCGGCGACCTGAGCCAGCGTGTTCCGGATATGCCGGAAAACACCGAGGTCGGCTCGCTGTCGGTGTCGCTCAACACCATGCTGACCCGTATCGAGGAGAGCTTCCATGCACAGGCGGAGACAACGGAGAAGATGAAGCAGTTCGTTTCCGACGCCAGTCATGAGCTGCGTACGCCGTTGGCCGCCATTCATGGCTATGCGGAACTCTATAAGATGCAACGCGATATGCCGGGGGCGCTTGAACGCGCCGACGAATCCATCGAACATATCGAAGCCTCCAGTGCGCGTATGACGGTGCTGGTGGAGGATCTGCTGTCCTTGGCGCGACTTGACGAAGGCCGCGGTATCGACATCACGCAGCAGGTTCCGCTCACTTCGGTGGTGCGCGATGCGGCCGATGATCTGCACGCGCTTGATCCGGACCGTGGCATCCGCTGCGGCCTGATAGCGATCAAGCCTGGAACCGATCTGGAGCACCCGTCCGACTTCACCTTCCAGGATGGTGACATACCGGCGATCACGTTGACCGGTGACGCCTCAAGACTGCGCCAGGTGGTCACCAACATCGTGGGCAACATCCACCGGTACACGCCGGCCGATTCGCCGGTGGAGATCTCCATGGGCGTGCTGCCGGCATCGATCAGCCCGGAATCGTTGTCGCGCATGCCCGCCAACGAACGGTCCATGCATCATCTGGTCGAGGCCATCGAAGTGGGCCAATCCATGCAGGTGGGCATGAACTATGCCATCGTACGATTCTCCGATCACGGTCCGGGCGTACCGCCTGAGGCCCGATCGAAGATCTTCGAACGTTTCTATACCGCCGATCCCTCCCGCGCACGGCAGAAGGGCGGTACCGGACTCGGCATGGCCATCGCGCAATCGGTGGTCAAAGCGCATCATGGTTTCATTTGCGCATCCGGCAGTGAAGGGGGAGGCCTGACGTTGACGGTGGTACTGCCGGTCGCGCCGGTCGAGCCACGACCCGTGCCGGAAGCGGAAACACGCAAGGCGGACAAGAAGGGCCGGAAAACGAAGAAATAGAGGCCGACTGGCGCGAACAATGGCGGGTGCGATCATATTCCCGTCTTCTGCGAAGGGCCGGCATTGGTCATCATCCCACCTCTTGCGCTAGACTATATCCTTGGTTTGCAATAGGCGGATGACGAGCATCCGCAAGCAGGTATGTGAAAAGTAGTGAGGTGACAATGCCTAGCGGACGCGTTCGTTGGTTTGATACGAACAAAGGCTATGGATTCATTCAGAACGAGCAGGGCGCCGATGTGTTTCTGCCCGCCGTTGCGTTGCCCGAAGGCGTGAAGACGCTGCGTAAGGGCGCGAAGGTCGAATACTCCGTAATCGAAGGGCGTAGGGGACCTCAGGCGATGAACGTGACATTGGTCGCATCGGCCCCGTCACTGGTCAAGGCCACCCGACCGAAGCCGGATGACATGGCCGCCATCGTCGAGGATTTGATCAAGTTGCTGGATTCCGCAGGGAACCAGTTGCGTCGACATCGCTACCCTTCGCCGGCCGAAAGCAAGAAGCTGGCCACGCTGATGCGTGCCGTTGCCGATAATTTCGACGTACAGGACTGATTTATGCCCGATACCACTTTGGATCCCCAGGCGATCGCCAAGGCGGTGGCCATCGAAGTCGCCGACGAGGACAATCAGGTCGGTGACTTCGTCGAAGCCATCGACCTAGGTGATGACGTCACCGATTTTCGTTTCGAGACGCGTGTGCGCGGCTATGAAGGCTGGCAGTGGTCGGTGACGCTGTACCACGACGTGGAACTCGATCATTGGACGGTCAACGAATCATCGTTGGTGCCGACGGATAAGGCATTGCGCCCGCCGGCATGGATTCCCTGGAAGGACCGCCTCGAACCCACCGATCTGGCGGTGACCGATTCCATCGGCACCGAGCCGGATGATCCTCGCCTGGAAGAGGGCTTTCGTGCGACGGACGCCGGTGAAGGCGCTCCGGCCGAGACGCCCGAGATGTCTGAAACGTCTGAGGCATCCAAGGAGGATGTCGAAGATGCGGTTGAGGAATTCGAACTGTCCCGCAGGCATGTGTTGACGCCCTTGGGGCGTGCACAGACCGCCAAGCGCTGGTATGAGGGGCCGCGTGGCCCGAAGTCGCTGTCCACCAAGACGGCTGACGGCAATCCTTGTTCCACCTGCGGTTTCTTCATTCCCCTGAAAGGTGAGCTGAATCTACTGTTCGGCGTGTGCGCCAACAAGTGGAGTCCCGATGACGGTCGCGTGGTGTCAGTCGACCATGGATGCGGCGAGCATTCCGAAATTGAGCCGCCGGAGCCGTCGCATCTGTGGGTGCAATCCAAGCCGGCCTTCGACGACCTGCATATCGACATCATCGCCCAAGCTCCGCGTGAGGAACGCGGTTCCGTCGAACTGATCGAACAACTGGAAGGCGAGGAGCCCAATCCGAACGATGAGGAGGAGGCTTCGGAAGAAGACATCGAAGCCAACACCATCGATGACAACGAGGCATCGCAGGAGGACGTGCAGGAACATGCCGAACCTGCGGACAGCCCTGAGGTGGAGACCACGCTCGATCTGAGTGAAGACGAAGAGACCGAGAAGTCCTCCGATGATGAGGAGCCCGCTGAAACCGGGGAACAGCCCGTGAAACAAGAGGCTGGGGAAACCGGGGACTCCGCCGGACCGGAGGAATCCTCCGAGTCGACGGAATCGGAGAAGCCATCCGAGACGGAGTCCGCGGAACCGACTGAACAGTAACGCCTTCCTCACGTTACTGTAGACGATCGAAGCGAGTCAAGGAATCCTGATGCCCGTGTGATGCCGGTGTCGGTTGGATTCCCTGATTCGCTTCGATCATTTACGCTTCAATCGTTCACCATGACGAATGTGCATCGTTCAGTGCACGACGGTGACGGTGCAATCTGCGAAATTCACGATCTGCTTGGATACCGAGCCGAGGAAATGCGCATCCATGCCGGACAGTCCACGTGACCCAACCACCAGATGGCGGGCGAAGCGCGAGGCCGCGATAAGGCCTTTCGCGGCGGAAATGTGGAAGGCATGCGATTCGATGTCGAAATCATCGGGAATGTCTCGCGCGGGAATCTCAATGGAATCGATCATCTCGTCCAACAGATGCTCGGCTCGCTCCTGGCCGACCGAAATCGGTGCGACGGCGTTTTCATATCCTTCGATCACGCCGAGATCCTTCAACTGCCAACAGAACATAACCTGCAACGGCGCGTGATGAATGGACGCCAGTTCAATGGCGAACTGCAACGCGTGCTTCGACGTTTCCGAGCCGTCCACCCCGACCACGATCGGACGTTGGTTCTTCGGCAGCGGCGATCCGGGCATGTCGAAACGCACCTCCCGATCGCCGGGGGTCAGCGCATTGGCGATGGCATCTTGCACGCTGGCCTCCTCATCATCGAGAATGCGCACCACGGTGACCGGAACCTTCGCCTCCTCGGCCAGCGATGCCGACAATGAGCCCAAAAACCATCGGGCCACGCGACCGAGCGACCGGCGGCCCACTACGATTTGTTGCGCGTCCTTGCCGATTTCCAACAGGGCCGCGGTGCCGGAAGCCCTTACGGAAGTGAGTTTGACACGGTCCTCATTGATGGCCATGCCGGAACTGGCCTGCGCCACCCAGTCCCGCAGACGTTTCGCGATGCCATGACGCATGGCCGCCCACTGCTCTTCGGAATCCGGTTCCGAACCCATATCCCACGAATGCGTCCAGCCATATACCGCATTGACCCGCTGGCCGGTGAGGGATGCCTCCTGCAGTGCCCAGCGCAACGCGGCGAAGGATTCGTCGGAACCGTCGACACCGACTACGATGTCACGTTGACGAATGTCCGTGTCAACGCCGGCTTCGGTGGTTTGTAGGGTGGTGTCGCTACTCATGATGACCTCCTTGGTCGTTGCCCTATACCAAGCATATCGGTTTGGTTGCGTCGAGAGCGCAAATTCACATGCGCGTGGGAATAAACGTCATCGTGAATCGGTAGAGTGTTGAAGGACTAATAAGAGTGGAAGGACAAGCATGTTCGAACGGTTTACAGACCGTGCCCGGCGCGTGATCGTGCTGGCTCAGGAAGAAGCTCGTACCCTCCAGCACAACTACATCGGTACCGAGCATCTGCTGCTCGGCCTGATTCGTGAGGGTGAGGGCGTCGCCGCGAAGGCGCTGGCCTCGAAGGGTGTGTCGTTGGACGATACCCGCAAGCAGGTCGAAGAGATGATCGGTAAGGGGAATGCGTCGCCGAACGGCCACATTCCTTTTACTCCGCATGCCAGGCAGGTGTTGGAGCTGTCGTTGCGTGAAGCGTTGCAGCTAGGGCACAGCTATATCGGTACCGAGCACATCCTGCTCGGCCTGATTCATGAGGGCGAAGGCGTCGGTACCCAGGTGCTGATCAAGATGGATGTCAATCTCGGCGAGCTGCGCAGTGCGACCATCGATCTGATCCGTGGCAATTCAGGCGGTAGCCAGGGTGAAGGCAAGGGCGATCTCGCCAATGCCGGCGGCGTGCAGGATAGGCGGAACCAGAGCGGTTCGGCCATTCTCGACCAGTTCGGTCGCAATCTGACCGCCGAAGCCGCTTCGGGTAAGCTCGACCCGGTGATCGGTCGTTCGAGCGAGATCGAACGCGTAATGGTGGTGCTGAGCCGGCGTACCAAGAACAATCCGGTGCTGATCGGTGAGCCGGGCGTCGGCAAGACCGCCGTGGTCGAGGGTTTGGCCCAGAAGATCAACGCCGGCGATGTGCCGGAGACGTTGAAAGGCAAGCAGGTCTATTCCCTGGACTTGGGTTCCATGGTGGCAGGTTCACGCTATCGTGGCGATTTCGAGGAACGCCTGAAGAAGGTCTTGAAAGAGATCAAGACCCGTGGTGACATCGTGCTGTTCATCGACGAGATCCATACCATCGTGGGCGCAGGTTCCGCGGATGGTGCCTTGGGCGCTTCCGACATGCTTAAGCCCATGCTGGCTCGCGGCGAACTGCAGACCATCGGCGCCACCACCACCGACGAGTACCGCAAGTACATCGAAAAGGATGCGGCGCTGGAACGCCGTTTCCAACCGATTCAGGTGCATGAGCCGACCATCGCCGAAACCATCGAGATCCTGAAGGGTCTGCGTGAACGCTACGAGAATCACCATCATGTGACGATCACCGATGGCGCGCTGCAATCCGCAGCGGAGTTGTCTTCGCGTTACATTCAGGACCGTCATCTGCCCGATAAGGCCATCGATCTGATCGATGAGGCCGGTGCGCGCCTGCGTATCCGCCGTCTGACCGCCCCGCCGGAGCTCAAGGAGCTTGATGCGAAGGTGACCAAGCTGGCCGAAGAGAAGGATCAGGCCATCAAGGACCAGGACTTCGAGAAGGCGGCCGAGCTGCGCGACAGGCAGGAGAAGCTGGAAGCTGAGCGCAAGGAGAAGGAATCGTCCTGGCGTGAAGGCGAATCCGACGTGAAGATGGTCGTGGACGAGGATGTGATTGCCGAAGTGATCTCGCAGACCACCGGCATTCCGGTGTTCAAGCTCACTCAGGCTGAATCCAAGAAGCTCATGAGCATGGAATCCGAGCTGCACAAGCGCATCATCGGTCAGGACGAGGCCGTGTCGGCGCTGTCCCGCTCCATCCGCCGTGCGCGTGTGGGCCTGAAGGACCCGAAGCGCCCGTCCGGTTCATTCATCTTCGCCGGCCCGACCGGTGTGGGCAAGACCGAGCTGGCCAAGACGCTGGCGGAGTTCCTGTTCGATGATGAGGACGCGCTGATCCGCGTGGATATGTCGGAGTTCTCCGAAAAGTACGCCGCATCGCGTCTGTTCGGCGCCCCTCCGGGATATGTTGGCTATGAGGAGGGCGGCGAGCTCACCGAAAAGGTGCGTCGCAAGCCGTTCTCCGTAGTGTTGTTCGACGAGATCGAGAAGGCGCATCCGGACATCTTCAACACATTGTTGCAGGTGCTCGATGATGGTCATCTGACCGATGGCCAGGGCCGCAAGGTGGATTTCAAGAACACCATCATCATCCTGACCACCAATCTCGGCACCCGCGACATCGCGAAGGCCGCCAACACGGGCTTCAATCTTGGTACGAACACCGAGTCGAGCTACCAGCGCATGAAGGATCAGGTCTCTTCGGAATTGAAGCAGCAGTTCCGTCCGGAGTTCCTGAACCGTCTGGACGACATCATCGTGTTCAAGCAGCTTACCGAGCCGCAGGTGCGCCAGATCGTCGACCTTGACGTCAAGCAGCTCAACGACCGTCTGTTCGACCGCCACATGTCGCTCGAGCTCACCGATGCCGCCAAGGACCTGCTCGCGCAGAAGGGCTTTGACCCGCTGCTCGGTGCCCGTCCATTGCGCCGCGTGATCCAGCGCGACATCGAGGATGCCATATCGGAGAAGATTCTGATGGGCGACCTCGAAGACGGCCAGCGCGTGAAGGTCGATGCCGAAGGCGAGGGCATTCTGGGCGAATTCACCTTCTCCGGAGAGGCGTTTGAGGAGCCGGTGACGGCGGACGAGTCGTCTGAGTCAGATTCCGCCGAGCCCGTCGAGGTTTCGGCCGGGACCGCCGATTCGGCATCGGAATCTTCCGAAACCGAATAAGTGACTCGGATACCGCACTAAGCGGCTGAAATCCACGAAAAGCGGCTTATCCATGACAGATTGTTGTCATGGATAAGCCGCTTTTCGTGGATTTCATATATGTGTTATTGGATATGGATCAGTATTTTGGCACCGTGTTTGTCCTGCACGGTGTACACACGCTTGTATCGCAGATTACCGATGGTGGGGCAGCGAAGGCTTGGCTGTGAACGGTATTCCGGCCGCACGTAATTTGTTGATGAGCGGCGTGCGCCTGACCGCATCAAGAAAAGTGAACCTTACGACGGCATCGACGCCGCATGCTCGTAATGTATCGGATCGCAGTCGTTCCTCTTCCACAATGTCGCTGATCGTATGTCCTCCGGTCATCGTCGGATTCACGTATTTGTCCTGTCCGTCAAGTTCTCCGACAATCGCTCGGCCATCCTCCGTATGCCATACATAATCGGCGCGGCGGCGCTCGCCGGAAACAGGATGCACGAATTCCACCTGTTGCGTAGGCAACGCAACGCCTTCTTCGATCATGGTTGCCAGGCAAAATGATTCCCCGCCGTTCTCGCTAATGCCGATGGCATGTTGTGCGACGGAAATCGCCAGCTCACGTTTTCTGCCGACATACGGCTCATCGCAATAGTCGATGATCTGCTGTCGCGAAGCATGCCCGTCTCGAATCGCGGATTCGAAAATCGCAAATGCGTTACGAAAAGAGAGCATGCGTCCGCAATCAAAAAGAGTGCGGAATATGTCGGTTGACTTGGCGCCATCCAGATTTACGGCTTGGTCCAGAAATCTTGATGCCGTATGTACGCGTTTGATCTGATTGCAGTAGCTTCCACCCCTTCCTGACGTAGAGGCGATGTAGATGGTGCCGTTGCTGTGCAAAGCGGTTGAATGGTCGAGTCTCCATAATGCCGCTGCGGAGAGCGAGCTGAAAATCATGTTGGGATGATGTTGGGCCAGCGTTCTGCATATATGTCGGGATCGTTCGATTGCGTCCAGACCATTCCAGTGTTTTTTCCGCGTACATTCCCGGATAGGGACGGCATGTGATGCCTTGCACGGTGAGTCTGTGAAGCAAGGCGCTTTCATTGTTGTTCCGTGCGAGAACGCACATGCGCCGGGACTGTGCCTGCCGCAGGCGCTGTCTGATAACTGCCCTGATGTTCATTGTTCGAGCATAGGGAAACCCATGTTCTGTGGTCTAGTCGATTTGGCGATTGTGGATAACTTAAGGGTCGCTACGGGGTGGCGTCGGCGTGTTACGGTCAAAAGAGGTGTGGATAAGTCTTTTGGCGCTTGATTTGGTCGTTTGATGATTGATATGGTCCGATGCTCGGCGGTGTGCATCGCACAGTGATGTAGACGTCTTGAATGTGTCTTGAATCCTGCAGATACCAGCTTTGTTCCAGCGAAAAACAGTCTGATTCCACACATAGGAGCTTATTCATGACATCTGGTGCTGGATATAGGGCGGTTTTTGTGGATATAGATTGGTTTCGATGGGTGAATTCTCTGGATATGACGAAAGGGCGGGTACGCAACCTTAAAAAAGTTACGTACCCGCCCTTTTGCGTTACGGACCGTGCGTGTGACGTCAAGTCGCGTGCAGCCGAACCAAGGCTATTTGATGGCGTTCAGCCACTGTTCCTTGGTGGCCTTTTCGGCCTCGAGCTTGGCCTTCTTCTTCGGATCGGACTCAGCGGCGATCTTGGCGTCGAGCTCGGTCAGCTGGGCGTTCAGCTGTTCCTCGAAGGAGGATTTGCGGGCGTCGGCTTCCGGATCGGACTGCTTCCAGGCAGCATCCTCGACGGCCTTGATTTGCTTATCCACGGCGTCAAGACGGCCTTCGATGCGACGGACTTCGTCGCGCGGCACATAGCCGATCTGATCCCACTCCTCCTGAATGGCGGCAAGTGCCTGACGCGCCTGCTTGGCGGCCTCCTCATCCTTGACCGGAACAAGGGCTTCGGCCTTGACCAGCAGTTCCTCCTTCTTGGCCAGGTTCTCCTTTTCGGAGGAGCTGATCTGGTCACGGTCCGCCTGACGTGCGTTGAAGAAGGTGTCGGCGGCGGCACGGAACTGGGCCCACATGGCATCATCCTCGCGGCGTCCCGCACGGCCGGCCTTCTTCCAACGATCCATCAGCTCGCTGAACTTGCGTGAGGTTTCCACCCAAGCGGTGGAGTCCTTCAGGGCTTCGGCCTCGGCAATGATGGCTTCCTTGGCCTCCTTGGCTTCGTTGCGTTCGGCGTCGCGGGTCTGGGCCCACTTGCGGCGTGCCACGTTGAAGGCGGTGCGTGCCGTGGAGAAGCGGGACCACAGCGCATCGGCATCGGCCTTGTCGATGCGCACATTGTTGCGCTGATGCTCCTGCCACTGCTGGAAGAGCGAGCGGAACTTGTCGGAAGTGGAACGCCAGTTGGTGTTGCTGTCAAGACCGGCGGCAAGGGCTTCGGCCTTTTCCACGATGACGGTGCGTTCGGCCACTGCCTTGGCCACGGCTGCCTTACGGGCCTCGGAAAGCTGGGCCTTCTTGGCCGCGCCCTCTTCCTTCAAGGCTTCGAACTGCGCCTTGAGGGCCGCCAGATCACCGACGACGGCCGGCTGTTCGGTCTCTTCGGACAGGGTCTTCAGCGAGTCGTCGATTTCGCGGGACTTGACGCTGCTGGACTTGAGCCTGTTCGCAAACAGGTCGAGCTTGGCCTTGAGATCGAGGTAACGGCGTGCATACAATGCCAGGGCCTCTTCTTTGGAGGCATCCGGGAACTGGCCGACCTCACGTTCTCCCTCTGCCTCCTTGACGAATACGGTGCCGTCATCGGAGACTCGTCCGAAAGCCTCGGCGGCTTTGACATCAGCCTCGGAGAAGCCGGTGCCGGTGGCTGACGGAGCCGGGTGGGACGGAGTCTTCTTGGCGAATGCGGCGGGGGATGGGGCGTGCGGCTTCATCGCTGCCGGGCTTGGAACGGCCGGTTTGCTGGCCTGGGCTGCGGGCGTCGTCGCCTGCTCGGTGATTTCATTGGTGTTCTCGGACGCGGTGACATTCTCGTCGGCCATGGCCAGCTCCTTTAAGTAAGCTTCATGTAGTGCAGGGAAGCGGATGACGCAGATCGACCCAGGAAAGCCTGAACAATCGTGCGGCATTTTCCGCAACCTCATTTATTATAGGGAACCGTGGCAAAAGGCGCATCTATTTCAGGATTTCCAGAGTGGCTCCCCTCTGAACGTGTTGTGGAGCAGCGTGTTATCGACACGCTCCGTAATGTATTCGAACTCAATGGCTTCATCGGCATTGAAACTCGTGCGGTTGAGCAGGGTTCGAGCCTGTTGAAGAAGGGTGAGACCAGCAAGGAGATTTACCTGCTGAGTCGTCTGCAGGAGGTCGGTCACGAGTCCGACACTCCGATTGAGGATCGTTTGGGCCTGCATTTTGATCTGACGGTTCCGCTGAGTCGGTATGTGGTCGAGCATTCAGGTGACCTCGCCTTTCCCTTCAAGCGTTGGCAGATTCAGAAGGTGTGGCGTGGCGAGCGTCCGCAGGAGGGCCGTTTCCGCGAGTTCGTGCAGGCCGATATCGATGTGATCGGCAATGGCGATCTGCCTGACCATTACGAGGTCGAATTGCCGCTGGTCATGGTGTCGGCGCTCGAACGTCTGCGCGAGTTCGGCTTGCCGAAGGCCACCGTGCATGCGAACAACCGCAAGCTGTCCGAAGGCTTCTATCGCGGTTTGGGACTGACCGACGTCGAAGGCGTGCTGCGTGAGATCGACAAGCTCGACAAGATCGGCGCCGACGAAGTGGCCAAGCTGCTCGTCGAAGGCTGCGGTGCAAACGAAAATCAGGCACGAGCCTGCCTTGAACTGGCCGAACTGACCGCCGCAAATGGAGCCGATCTGGCCGAAAAATTCGATGCGTTGTGCGCGAAGCACGACATCGCGTCCGATTCCGACGCCTACGTGCTGGCCCGTCAGGGCCTCGACACCTTGGCGATGATCGTTGATGAGGCAGCGCGCATTCGTCCGGGTTCCGTGATCGCCGACCTGAAGATCGCCCGCGGTCTGGACTACTACACCGGTTCCGTATATGAGACCTTCCTTGATGGCGCCGCATCACTCGGCTCCATCTGCTCCGGTGGCCGCTACGACAACCTCGCTTCGCAGGGCAACAAGAAATATCCCGGCGTCGGCCTGTCGATCGGCCTGTCCCGTCTGGTCTCCTACATGCTGCATGCCGCCGGTGCGCACGCCAACCGGGTTTCCCCGGCAAGCGTGCTCGTGGCCGTGTGGAACGAAGCCGACCGTTCCGCTTCCAACGTAATCGCCAACCAGCTTCGCGCACGCGGCATCGCGGCCGATGTGGCCCCGACTGCGGCCAAGCTCGGCAAGCAGATCAAATACGCGGACAAGCTGGGCATCCCGTACGTGTGGTTCCCCTCCGATGCCGCCGAGGATGGTGTCGGCGACGAAGTCAAGAACATCATCACCGGTGACCAGCAGCCGGCTGATGCGAGGTCGTGGGAGCCGGATACTGTGTATGCCCGGCAAACCGTTACCGTCGAAGCCTGAACATCAAGGCATACGGTATTGTTTCGTTCATTGAACATAAGGAAACAAAGAATAGAGGAAGCATGAGCCAGACGGCTTATAGAACACATCATGCCACCGAGGTGACCGAGGAGCTCGTTGGCCAGAAGGTGACGCTCGCCGGTTGGGTGGATCGTCGTCGTGACCACGGCGGTGTGGCCTTTATCGATCTTCGCGACAACACCGGTCTGGTGCAGGTCGTGATCTACGACGAGGAAATGGCGCGTCCGTTGCGCTCCGAGTTCGTGATCCGGGTCATCGGCGAGGTGCGTCTGCGTCCGGATGGCAACGAGAACGACCATCTGGCCACCGGCAAGATCGAGGTCGTTGCCGAAACCATCGAGGTGCTCGCCAAGTCCGACGCTTTGCCGTTCCAGGTCTCCACGGCTCTTGAAAACGAGTCTGAAAACAAGCTGCCGGGCGAGGATGTGCGTCTGAAGTACCGTTACCTCGATCTGCGTCGTCCATCCATGCAGCACAATCTGAAACTGCGCTCCCAGATGTCGAAGGCCGCACGTCACGCCCTCGAGGAGATGGGCTTCGAAGAGGTCGAAACTCCGACCATGATCAAGTCCACGCCGGAAGGCGCTCGCGACTTCGTAGTGCCGGCCCGTCTCGTGCCGGGTTCCTGGTATGCCCTGCCGCAGTCTCCGCAGTTGCTGAAGCAGCTGCTCATGGTCTCCGGTGTGGAGCGCTACTATCAGTTGGCCCGTTGCTACCGCGATGAGGATTTCCGCGCCGACCGCCAGCCGGAATTCACCCAGCTCGACATGGAGATGGCCTTCGTGGATCAGGAGGACGTGATGGCCATGGCCGAGAAGGTCATCGCCGCCATCTGGAAGTCCGCGGGTTACGAGATTCAGCTGCCGATTCAGCGCATCACCTGGCAGGAAGCCATGGATAAATATGGCTCCGACAAGCCGGATCTGCGCTTCGGCAACCCACTGGTCGAGCTGACCGACTATTTCAAGAACACCCCGTTCCGCGTGTTCCAGGCACCATACGTCGGTGCCGTGCTCTTCAAGGGTGGCGCTGCCACGCCTCGCCGTCAGTTCGACGCATGGCAGGATTGGGCCAAGCAGCGTGGCGCCAAGGGCCTCGCCTATGTGGTCTTTGCCGAGAACGGCGAGCTTAAGGGCCCCGTCGCCAAGAATCTGTCCGAAGAGGAGCGCAATGGTCTGAAGGAAGCCGTTGGCGCCGAAGACGGAGACGCAGTGTTCTTCGCCGCCGGCCGTCGCACTTCCGCGCAGGAACTGTTGGGCGCCGTGCGTGTGGAACTGGCCGATCGCGCCGGCTTGCTCAAGCCCGACGATTTCGCCTTCACCTGGGTCGTGGACTTCCCGTTGTTCAAGACGACCGATGATCCGGATGACGATGATGTGGCAGTCGGTCACTCCAAGTGGACCTCCATGCATCATCCGTTCACCATGCCGTCGAAGGATTGGATCGACACCTTCGACAAGGATCCGGAACATGCCATGTCCGACTCCTACGACATCGTCTGCAACGGCAACGAAATGGGCGGCGGCTCCGTGCGTATCCACCGCGACGACATTCAGGACCGTGTGCTGGACGTGCTGGGCATTACTCCGGAAGAGGCCGCCGACAAGTTCGGCTTCCTGCTTGAGGCTTTCAAGTACGGTGCTCCGCCGCATGCCGGCATCGCCCTCGGCTGGGACCGTACCGCCGCCATTCTGGCAGGTGCCGATTCCATCCGTGACGTCATCGCCTTCCCGAAGGCCGGCGGCGGTCGTGATCCGCTGACCGGTGCTCCGGCTCCGATCTCCGATGAACAGCGCGCCGAAACCGGTGTCGACTATGATCCGGATGAGGACGAGGACTGACACCTCTTCTTGCGGTAGGACGAGGGCTGTTCGTGCATGACACCATGCGCGAACAGCCCTCGTTCATGGTTGGAGCACCTGTTTTCGTATGCGTTCGCTACAGTGAGAAAGAAGGGGAACGCTAACTATTACCAAGAAAGAGTTATTTTCACAGGATGATTTCCGATATAGAAACGCTATTTCGTAGTGCATGGGTTCGCCTGTGCACGTTGTTGATGGTCGTTGCGGTTGCGGTTCTGGGCCTTGCGGCCGCTGCTCCCGTCGCCCATGCCGCTGAAGTCGGCGACCCGGCGGCAACCAAGGGCAAGACCTACAAGATCGGTACCGACACCACGTTCGCTCCTTTCGAATATCAGGAGAAGGGCAAGATGGTCGGCATCGACATGGAGCTGATTCAATCCATCGCCAAGAAGGAAGGCTTCAAAATTGAGATTCAGGCCTCCGGTTTCAATGCCGCATTGCAGGCGTTGAGTTCGAATCAGGTGGACTTGGTCATCGCGGGCATGTCGATCACCGACGAGCGCAAGGCGACCTATGATTTCTCCGACCCGTACTTCCAGTCGGGCATTCAGATGGCCGTCGCCGCCGACAATGACGACATCAAAAGCTACAAGGACCTCGACGACAAGACCGTCGTGGCGAAAACCGGTTCCGAAGGCGAGGCCTATGCCAAGGAACATGCCAAGGAATACGGCTACACCGTCACATCCGTCGACCAATCCTCGACCATGTACGAGATGGTCAAGTCCGGCAACGCCGTCGCCGTATTCGACGATTACCCGGTGCTGGCCTATGGCGTATCCCAGCACAACGGTCTGAAGATCGTCACCCCGAAAGTGCCGCACGGCGAATACGGCATGGCCGTGAACAAAGGCAAGAACGCCGATCTGCTGGCAGCCATCGACGATGGTCTCGCCCAACTGATCTCCTCGGGCGAATACGAGACGATCATCGCGAAGTATCTCGGTGCCGAGGGCGCCAAGGCGCAGGTCAAGGCCATTTCCGGCATGGTCACCGACAACGATGCCACCGCAACCGCCAAAGCCAAGGTCGGGTTCCTGGGACTGGCCAAGCAGTCGCTGCCCGCGCTGATGATTGGCCTCAAGAACACGCTGTTCATCACTGTCATCTCATTCGCCATCGCCCTGCTTCTGGGTGTGGCCTTCGGCCTGATGCGAGTAGGGGAGAACAGGGTCGCCTCCGGCGTCTCCAAAGTGTATGTCGCCATCTTCCGTGGTACTCCGATTCTGGTGTGGGCGTTCTTCTTCTACTTCGGCGTGCCGCAGCTGATCGGGCACAGCGTGAACATCTGGATCGCCGGTGCGCTGACGCTGTCGCTCAACTCAGGCGCCTACCTGGCGGAAATCGTACGTGGTGCCATCCAAGCCGTCGATCCCGGCCAGATGGAAGGCGCTCGCTCACTCGGTCTCAATCGTCGTCAGTCCATGGCGCGCGTGATCCTGCCGCAAGCCAGCAAAATCGCCATGCCATCGGTCATCAACCAGCTGGTCATCATGATCAAGGATTCCTCACTGCTGCTGGCCATCGGCTTCGGCGAACTGCTCTACCAGGCCCAGCAGCTGTACGCGGCGAACTTCCGCGTCACCGAAACCCTGCTGTTGGTCGGCGTGATCTACTTCGTGGCCATCACCATGCTGACATGGCTGGCCAATATCGTCGATAGGAAGGTGAATCGATGAGCGAAAGCAACGTCAGGCATATGATGCTCGATGACGGCATGACCGGCGGAACCGGCACCGACGATGTGATGATCGAGGTCACGGATCTCCGCAAGAGCTACGGCAATGTCGAAGTCATCAAAGGAGTGGATCTGACCGTGCACCGTGGTGAGGTGATCTGCATCATCGGTCCCTCCGGCGCAGGCAAGTCCACGTTGCTGCGCTGCCTTAACGGATTGGAACACGCCACCAGCGGCCGGATCGTGGTCAACGGGCATGACCTGAACGACCCGAAGGTGAACATCGACAAGGTGCGCGAACAGGTCGGCATGGTCTTCCAGCACTTCAATCTGTTCAACAACATGAGCGTGATCGACAACATTACGCTTGCGCCCAAGTTGGTGCACAAGGAGTCCGAGATCCAGGCACGTGAGCACGCCATGCGGCTGCTCGAAACCGTCGGACTGGCCGAAAAGGCCGACGCCATGCCACGTTCGCTTTCCGGCGGCCAGAAGCAGCGCGTGGCCATCGCGCGTTCGCTGGCCATGCGCCCGAAGGTGATGCTGTTCGACGAGGCGACCTCCGCGCTCGATCCGGAAATGGTCGGCGATGTGCTCGAGGTCATGCGCGAGCTCGCCAAGGAGGGCATGACCATGGTGTTGGTCACCCATGAGATGGGCTTCGCCCGCGAGGTGGCCACGCGAGTCATCTTCACCGATGCCGGCGTAATCGAAGAGGAGGGAACTTCCGACCAGATTTTCAATCACCCGAAGAGCGAAAGGCTCAGGACCTTCCTTTCCAAGGTGCTGTAGCGGGTGGCAATCTGCACGTGGAAGTCAGGCGAACGCCCATGAGAATTCACCCTGCGTTCGCCTGACTCACCCCCAGCCGTTGCTTTACGGCCATAGCCTTGCCGGTATGAACATCAGTGAGATCTGCCGGCGCTGCATCAAGGCGTTCACCAATAGGGTGCCGGCGAGGGTGACCTACGGGGTGGCGGCCGCTTTGGTCGTCGTGGCGATACTCGTCATCGAGTTGCCGCGGCTGTGGTGAGGTGACACCGTCTCACAATGCGAACTTCGTCTCATGAGGAAACAGGCAGGGAAACAAAGGCTCCCTATACTTGCCGGTTATGTCTGATATGAACGAAACCACAGCAAAGCGCCCGTTGGTGCCGGGCGCCGAAGTCAGCGATCGTCCACTCGTCGAACTGACCCATGTCGAGAAGCACTATGGTGACCTGCACGTCCTGAAGGACATCAATCTCACCGTCAAGAAGGGCGAGGTACTCGTCATCGTCGGTCCGTCCGGTTCCGGCAAGTCCACGATGTGCCGCACCATCAACCGTCTGGAGACCATCGATTCGGGCGATATCCGCATCGACGGCAAGCCGTTGCCGCAGGAAGGCAAGGAGCTTGCCAGCCTGCGTGCCGAGGTCGGCATGGTGTTCCAGTCGTTCAACCTGTTCGCCAACAAGACCATTCTCGAAAACGTGACGCTCGCGCCGATCAAGGTGCGCCACATGGACAAGAAGGCCGCCGAGGACCTCGCCATGGATCTGCTCGGTCGAGTCGGCGTGGCCTCACAGGCCTCCAAGATGCCGTCACAGCTGTCCGGCGGCCAGCAGCAGCGCGTGGCCATCGCCCGAGCGCTCGCCATGCAGCCGAAGGTCATGCTGTTCGACGAGCCGACCTCCGCGCTCGATCCGGAAATGGTCAATGAGGTGCTCGATGTCATGGTCGAACTTGCCCATGAAGGCATGACCATGCTGTGCGTGACCCATGAGATGGGCTTCGCGCGCAAGGTGGCCGACAAGGTCGTGTTCATGGCCGACGGCCAGATTCTCGAACAGAGCACGCCGGATGATTTCTTCGAAAATCCGAAGACCGATCGTGCCAAGGACTTCCTGTCGAAGATCCTCACCCACTGAGCGATTCGAACACGCAGAAGAGGGATTTTCCAATGACATCACTTTCAACCAGGGCGAAGCGTATGCTGCGCAGGGCCGTTGCGGCCCTCTGCGCATGCGCATGCGTGTTCGCCGTCTCCGCGTGCGGCGCGGATGATGCGGATGGCAAGATCCGCATCGGCATTAAATTCGACCAGCCCGGTCTGGGCTTCAAGAAGAACGGCACCTACGTCGGCTTCGACGTGGATGTGGCCAAGTACGTGGCCAAGAAGCTCGGTTATTCCGAGGATCAGATCGTATGGAAGGAGGCACCCTCCAAGCAGCGCGAAGCCATGCTGCAGAACGGTGACGTCGACTTCATCGTGGCCACCTACTCCATTACCGACGAACGCAAGAAGGTCGTCTCCTTCGCGGGACCGTATTTCGTGGCCGGTCAGGATCTGCTCGTTCGCAAGGACGAAACCTCCATCAAGGGGCCTGAAGACCTCAATGGCAAGCGTCTATGCTCCGTGACCGGCTCCACCTCCGCCGTGACCGTCAAGGAGAAGTTCGCCAGCGAGGTCCAGCTCATGGAGCAGCCCGGTTACGCCGAATGCGCGACCGCACTGTTCTCCGGCATCGTCGATGCGGTGACCACCGACGACATCATCCTGGCAGGTCTTGCCTCCGCCGCGCGCGGACGCCTACGCGTGGTCGGCAAGCCGTTCACCCAGGAATACTACGGTGTCGGCATCAAGAAGGGAGACACCCAACTGGCCACCAAGATCAACAACGCCATTGCCGACATGATTCAGGACGGTTCCTGGAAGCGTGCCATCTCCGACAACACGAAGGGCACCTCCTATACGCCGAATGCCAAATACAATCCGCCGGAGCCGACCGAGGGGGAGAAGTAGCAATGGAAGCGTTCATTTCGCTATTCAGCCAGTACAACGTGCCGGCCGCCTTCCTAGTCAACATTGAGCTGACCCTGTGGTCGGCTCTGTTCTCCACGATTCTCGGTGTGATTCTGGTCATGATGCGCATCTCGCCGGTCTCCTCGCTGCGTGCCGTGGCCGGTGCCTATGTCGAACTGTTCAAGAACCTGCCGTTGACCATCATCATGGTGTTCATGGTGCTGGGCGCCTACGCGCAGCTGAAACTCAGTTTCTCCGACACCTTCGCCACGAACTTCTTCTGGCTGGCCGTCACGGGTCTGAGCCTGTACACCGCGGCCTTCGTATGCGAATCGTTGCGCTCGGGCATCAACACCGTGCCGCTCGGCCAGGCCGAAGCGTCCCGTGCGCTGGGCCTGAGCTTCATGCAATCCGCCACACAGATCATTCTGCCGCAGGCGTTCCGTGGCTCTGTGGCGCCTCTGGGCAACACGTTGATTGCATTGCTGAAGAACTCCACCGTCGCGGCCGCCGCGTCCGTGGCCACCGAAACCTCATCGTTGATGAGCGAGATGATCGAGTACCGTTCCGACGTGATCGTGCCGATCTTCCTGATCTTCGCCTTCGGCTACGTGATTCTGATCATTCCGATTGGCATGCTGACGACGTATTTGTCCAACAAGCTCGCGGTGAGGAGGTGACGCACCATGGCAAGCAATGAAAGCGCCGTACTGTTCGACCAGCCGGGCCCGAAGGGCCGCAAGACCATCCGTATCGTCAATTGGGTCGCGGGCATCGTCTTCGCAATCGTGCTCGTGCTGATGCTGATGCGTCTGCACAACCCGCCGGACGGCGAGAACCAGCTGAGCTGGGAATTGTGGAAGCCAGCCCTCGACAGTGAGGCATGGACCGATTTCTACCTGCCGGGTCTGTGGGCCACGGTCCGCGCCACCATACTCGCGGTGATCGGGGCCGTGGCGTTCGGTCTGGTCTTCGGCATCGGCCGACTGCTGCCAAGCCTGATCATACGCACCGTTTCCGGCGCCATCGTGGAATTCGCCCGAGCCGTGCCGGTGCTGTTGCTCATGATCTTCTTCTGGCGTTGGTTTGCCTTCGCGGGCCTGCCAAGCCCGGCTTACTGGGCCGTGGTACTCGCATTGGTGATCTATAACGGTTCCGTGGTCGCCGAGCTGGTTCGCTCCGGTGTGGGTAACCTGCCGAACGGCCAGAGGGAGGCATCCCTCGCCCTCGGTCTGACCCGTACGCAGTCACTCATGCAGATCGAAGTGCCGCAGGCCATCTACGCCATGCTGCCGGCCGCCGTGACCCAGCTGGTCGTGGTGCTGAAGGACACCGCCCTCGGCTCGATTATCATGTACACCGACCTGTTGCAGGAGTCCCGCCGACTCGGCTCGATGTACTTCAACATCCTGCAGACCCTCGTGGTGGCCGCAGTCGTGTACTTCATCGCATGTTGGCTGCTGAGCCGGTTGGCCGAATGGCTGCCGGAGCGCATGCAGAGGCACACCGCCGCCCCCGCCGAACCCGAGCCGGTCGCCCCGATCGCCATCATGGATCCGTCTAACGTGAACCAGATCGCCGTGGCCAAGGAAGGCGTGCCGCTGGGCGGTGCGCAACGCCAGTACCATGTGCACCATCGTGGTACGAACGCGTCGATTCGCCACTGGCGTCAGACGCGGTACGACCAAGGCTACGATGAGACGCATCCGGAAAGCCAGATCAAGTTCGACAAGAACGGCAAACCGCTTCGCGAGAACCCGTTCGGTGATCTTCTGAAGGAAGCCAAGCCGAAGGAAGACAAGCCGAAGGGCAGCAAGTAACACACCATGACCGATTCTTTGGGGGTGTCCCCGAGAATCGGTCATTTGCGTCTACCATGGGAACCGTCAATCGTCAGGCAGGGAGGCTTGGGATGGCGGATAAGGATTCGAAGAAGGGTGAGGCAAAGAACCCCGCAATCGCGAAAACGCTCAACAAAGTGGAGGAACGACTCGACATGGGAGAACGTTCCGATTCGGTGGCGGAAGGCTTGGCGAACGTAGCCAAGGCGAGCGAATTGCTGAGTTCGGTGTGGACGTTGCCTCCCGGGCAGCTGTTGCGATTCCACCACGATACGAAGGTGGCCGAACTTGACGGCGATTCCACGCCGGGATTCGACGGCAACAAGGAGGATGCGGAACGGTTCATCGGCATCAGCTCCGCGGAAATCGCACGATACCAGCGATTGATGTATGCCAACGGCGTGAAGGGGTCACGTAGGCGCCTGCTCATCGTGTTGCAGGGCATGGATGCCTCGGGCAAGGGTGGCATCGTACGGCATGTGTTCAGCCAAGGCGATCCGATGGGCATGCACTATCACGGTTTCGGAGCTCCCAAAGGCGAGGAGCTCGATCACGACTATCTGTGGCGTATCAAACGTGAGTTGCCCAAGAACGGCTGGATCGCCATCTTCGACCGATCCCAGTATGAGGATGTCGTCATGCCGCATGTCCACCGCACCTATCCGGAAGAGGTATGGCGGCCCCGATACGACGAAATCAACCGTTTCGAATCGCAGTTGGTATCCGACGGCTGCGCCATTATCAAAATCTTCCTCGTGGTCAGCAAAGAGGAGCAGAAAAGGCATTTCCTGAGCCGACTGGACGATCCGACCAAATATTGGAAATTCGATCCCAGTGATCTTGAGGCGCGTGAACGCTGGGACGACTATATGGATGCCTGGCAGGAGGTATTCGTGAAAACCAGTACCGAGCAGGCGCCATGGTATCTGGTACCTGCCGATAACCGCTGGTATTCCAGGGCGGTGGTCTCCGAACTGTTGCGCAATACGCTCAAGAACATGAATATGATCTGGCCGCCGCTCGAAGTCGACGCCGACGAAATGCGACGTCGACTCAACGACATGTGACGGCGTGACGGTCAGTTGGTGACGGAATAGTCGAAGAATACGACCTCGCCGCTGGATTGCGTGGCGTCCAAGTCGACCACGCCGGTGATGGCCCAATCATGGTCGCCGTCGGAATCGTCGATGATCTGGCGTACTTTCCAGCTGTGTTCGTCTTTCTCCTTGCTTTCGTCAAGGATGAACAGTTCGCCGCTGCGCGCCTTCGCATCGGTGTTCACATACTCGTGTTCGTCGTAGAAGTCGTCAAGCACGTCCTCCCACTCGTGCACGCCATAACCCCAGTCCTTGTCGAGAGCCCCCAACTCTTCGGGTCTGTCGAGATCCATGAGTTGCACTCGGCGGAACATGGCGTTGCGTATGAGCACGGTAAGGCCACGACGATCCTCAACCACGGCGTTCCTCGTGCCGGGAGCCGCCAGATTCGCGGCGGCTTCGGCGGCTTCGGCATCGGCCCCGGCATTCTCCCACTCGTCAACCAGACTCGAATCGATGGAACGTACCACCACACGCAGCCATGAGATGATGTCATGCAATTGCTCATCACGTTTCTCGGCCGGTACGGTACGGGCCAATGCACGGTAGGCGTCGGACAGGTAACGCAGCAGCGTGCCCTCGGAACGGGCGATGGCATAGCGGGCGATGTAGCCGGTGAAATCGGAAGCCGTCTCGACCATGTCTCGCACCACTGACTTCGGGCTCAGCCAATAATCGTTCGCCCAAGGCACATCGTGGCGATATTCGTCGAATGCGGCCTGCAGCATGTCCTCCAACGGCTTGGGATAGGTGATTTCCTGCAAGCGGTCCATGCGTTCGTCATAGTCGAGGCCGTCCTCCTTCATGCGGATCATCGCCTCATCGCGCGCCTGGCGTTCCTGCGCGCGCAACACCTGCTTGGGATCCTCCAACGTGGCTTCCACCATGGAGATCACATCCAGCGCATACGTTTCCGACTCCGGATCGAGCAGCTCCAAGGCTGCCAGCAGGAACGGGCTCAGCGGTTGATCGAGTGCGAAATCGTCAGGCACGTCGACGGTCATGAAATAGTTCTTGCCACCGTCGTCACGGTCTTCGGTCTCGATCACGTTCGTGTCGAACAGTGTCTGGAAGATCTCGTCGGCACGCGCATGCAGACGTTCCTTCTGCTCCGGGCTCTGCGCGGAATCGTCGATAAGACAATCCACGCGGTAGCGTGCGTCGCCGCCCTGCTCCACTTCGTTCAGCACCATCGAATGCGTGATCTTCATATGTGGCACCAATGTTTCCGGTGCGGCGTCGATGAGTCTGTCGAATGTGCTCTCGTTCCATGTCACGAAACCTTCCGGTGCCTTTTTGCGCTTGACCTTCTTGAGTTTCTTCGGATCGTTGCCGGCCTTGGCGAGTGCCTTGGCGTTCTCGATTTCGAATTCGGGGCCTTCGGCGATGACCAGGCCTTCCGTGTCGAAACCCATACGGCCCGCACGACCTGCGATCTGGTGAAACTCGCGGGCGCGCAGCCTGCGCATCTTCGTGCCATCGAACTTGGTCAAAGCCGTCAACACCACGGAATGAATCGGCACATTGATGCCGACCCCCAACGTATCCGTGCCGCAGATCACCGGCAACAGCCCCTGCTGGGCGAGCTGTTCGACCAGACGGCGGTAGCGGGGGAGCATGCCGGCATGATGGATGCCGACGCCCGTACGCAGCAGGCGTTGCAGGATCTTGCCGAATGCGGTGGTGAACTTCGTGCCTTTGATGGCCTCGGCGATGGCGTTGCGTTGCTCCTTGCTGGACACGCCCGTGCTTGCCAGCGCATTGGCGGTCTCCAACGCCGCATCCTGAGAGAAATGCACGACGTAGATCGGCGTCTCGCCTTTGCCGAATGCCAGTTCCACCGTCTTTTCCAACGGGTCGAGCGTGTATTCGTAGGTCAATGGCACCGGGCGGGGCGCATCGGCGATGATATCGACATCCGTGTCGGTCATGCCTTCCAGCCTGTCGGCGATGGCATCGACGTTGCCGAGCGTCGCGCTCATCAGCAGAAACTGCGTATCCGGTAGGGTCAACAGCGGTACCTGCCAGGCCCAACCACGTTCGGGATCGCCATAGTAATGGAACTCGTCCATCGCCACGCATCCGACATCGGCATGCCGTCCCTCGCGCAATGCCTGATTGGCGAGAATCTCGGCGGTGCAGCAGATAATCGGCGCATCCGCATTGATATGGGTGTCGCCGGTGATCATGCCGACATGCTCACGGCCGAACACCTCGACCAGATCGAAGAACTTCTCGGAGACCAGCGCCTTGATCGGAGCCGTGTAGTAGGAACGCCGTCCCGTGCACAGAGCCGCGAAATGCATGCCGAGAGCCACCAACGACTTGCCGGAACCGGTCGGGGTGTTGAGAATCACATGGTCGCCCGCCAGAAGATCCATGATCGCCTCTTCCTGATGCGGCCACGGTTCGACGCCCTTGACGTTCGCCACCCAATCGAAGAAACGTTCGTAGATCTCATCCGTATCGATGTTGCGTTCGCCCTCGTCCCAACGCGGCGCCAACGCGCCCAACGAGCCATAGTTCGTATCGTCTGCCATAGCTGCAAGTCTACCGACGGGTTACGAACGCGCGTGTCGAACGTGTGTTCGAATTTTGTGCCTCGTTGGAGTAGAGTTGGCTTCATGACTGAGGATTTGTTCGGTGCGATGGAGGCGCCGGAGGAGATGACGAGACCACTGGCCGTGCGCATGCGCCCGTCAACGGTTGATGAGGTCGTCGGGCAGGGGCGTGTGCTGGGAGAGGGTTCGCCGCTGCGCAGGCTCGCGAATCCGGCTTCCAGGAAATCGCTTACCGCGCCGAGCTCCATCATCCTGTTCGGGCCTCCCGGGGTGGGCAAGACCACACTCGCCTACATCGTCGCCAAGCAGTCCGGTCGTGTATTCGAGGAGCTGTCAGCCGTGACTTCCGGCGTCAAAGACGTACGGGACGTGCTCAAGCGTGCGCACGACCGACTGGTCGCCGAAGGCAGGGAGACGGTGCTGTTCATCGACGAAGTGCATCGTTTTTCCAAATCACAGCAGGATGCGCTGTTGCCCAGCGTGGAAAACCGCGACGTGACCTTCATCGCGGCGACCACCGAGAATCCGAGCTTCTCCGTCATCAAACCGCTGCTGAGCCGGTCGGTCGTCGTCAAACTCGAATCGCTGGAACCGGATGATCTGAGAACCCTCATCAACCGTGCCGTCGAAGACGAGCGAGGGCTGAACAACGAGGTGCGAATCCGCGATGACGCCGTGGATGAAATCATCCGCATGGCCAGTGGCGACGCACGCAAGACACTGACCATCCTCGAGGCGGCCGCGGGTGCGCTCACCGGGGACAAGGAGCGTAAGAAGGGCGCGAAACGACCTGTCATCACGCCTGACGTGGTATCGAAGGTCATGGATGTGGCCACCGTGCGTTATGACAAGGACGGCGACGACCACTACGATGTGATCTCAGCATTCATCAAATCCATGCGCGGCTCCGATCCAGACGCCACCATGCACTATCTGGCTCGTATGCTGCGTGCCGGAGAGGACCCGCGCTTCATCGCCCGCCGCATCATGATCGCAGCCTCGGAAGAGGTGGGCATGGCCGCCCCGCAGATTCTGCAGGTCACCGTGGCGGCCGCACAGGCCGTAGCCATGATCGGCATGCCGGAAGCGCGCATCATTCTGGCGGAGGCGGCGCTCGCCGTGGCGACCGCGCCGAAATCCAACGCCAGCTACAACGCCATCAATTCAGCGCTCGCCGACGTGGATGCGGGACTGATCGGGCAGGTGCCACTGCACTTGCGCAATGCGCCGACGGCCCTGATGAAAAGCTGGGGCAACCACGAAGGGTACAGATACGCGCATGACTGGCCGGGTGCGGTGGCTCCGCAGCAGTACATGCCCGACGAATTGAAAGGCCGCGAATACTACCATCCGAACGACCGTGGCTACGAACATGAGGTTAAGCCGCGGCTGGAGAAAATCCGCCGGATTCTGCATGACGAGGATGAGATGCAGCAATAGGCGACCCAAGTGGGCCAGCGGCGAAAGCGTGTCGAAAACGGTCAGGGCCTCCACTACACTGCTAGATGGCTTCCCGGCAACGGCCATCGCACCTGGCCGTAGGAAAAAGTGCGCAGACAGGGAAATATGGAAGTAGAGAACATCGTAAAGAGCAACGAATCATCAGGCAACGAAATAACACATAACACGACGGTCGCCAATCCCACCCCAGACGAACGTATCCCAAGCAAACTCATCGGAGCCATCGTGGCCGTAGGGTCGTTGGCGTTCATCGGCATTCTCACCGAGACGGTGATGACCGTGCTCTTCCCGCAACTCATGAGGGAATTCGACGTCGATACCGCCACCGTGCAATGGATCACCACCATCTACCTGCTGGTGGTGGCCTCCACCATGCCATTGTCTTCCTACCTCAACCGCAAGTTCAGGCACCGCACGCTGTTTCTGGCCGCGGTGGCGCTCGCGGTGTTGGGATCGCTGATCATGATCTTCGGCCATGCGTTCCCGGTGATTCTCGTCGCACGTGTGGTCCAGGGCGTCGGATCGGGCGTGGCGACTCCGTTGATGATCAACATCATCCTCGAGCAGGCTCCGCGCACCAAGGTCGGACGTCTGATGGGCGTAGGATCGCTCGTCATCACCGTGGCCCCAGCCATCGGTCCCACCGTCGGCGGCGCCATTTCCAGCATCCTGCCATGGCGTGCGATTTTCGTCATCGTGATTCCGGTGATTTTGCTGATCTCGTTGCCGGTAGGCTTGCGGTGCATCGAACAGCATCGTCCGACCGAAGAGGCGCACCTGAATCCGCTGCAGTTCATGGCGATCGTATTGTCGCTATGCGGTCTGGTGATGTTCCTCAACCAAACCGGCGTGGCCATCGGTGCCGCGGTCGGTGGCGGCAATGCGCTACTTTCGACCGTCATCGCGGTCATCAGCCTGATCGTCGGCCTGGGTTCGCTGACGTTCTTCGGCTGGTCCTCGAGGCGTTCCTTCTCACCGCTCATACGTCTCGGTTGGTTACGCGATCCGATGGTGCTGTTGCATCTGATCGCCTACATGATCCTGCCGATCGTCGGCATCGGATTCGGCTATGTCATCACCAATCTGGCTCAGCTTTCGCTTGGTACGAACGCTTTCGTCGCCGGTGCGCTGGTGTTGCCGGGCGCACTGATCGGCGCCTTCTTCGCACCGGTAGGCGGCATGCTCTACGACCGATTCGGCGCGTTCCGTCCAATTCTCGGGGCCTTCTGCGCGGCCATCTGCGGTCCGGTTCTGCTGTTGGCATTCTCGATGCATCTGACTCCGGCGATGCTGGCGGGCTTCTATTTCATTTTCGGACTCGGCTATTCGCTGGGATTGTCGAACATCATGACCAACGCGTTGAACCATATCAACCCCGTATTCATGCCGGACGGCAACGCCGTGTTCAATACCGGACTGCAGTTCGGCGGTGCAGCCGGAACTGCGCTGTTTTCCACGATTCTCGCAGTGGCCCAGGCCGGAGCCGGCAAGGAGGGGAGCGACGCTTTCCGCCATGCCACGGCCGTAGGCGGAGGGTGGACCTTCGCCACGATGATCGCCATCGTCGCCATCGCCATCTGTTGCCTGATCGTGGCGTTCCGTATCGGTTCGAAGCGTCGATAACGTGCCATGGAAAACGCCTGTAGCGTAATGTGAAGTGGGCGCTTCGCAAGGGAATCGGGGCTTGCTAATCTGTCTCTACCGTCTAATCGAGAGGACAGGATATGAAACCCGGATACCCGCATAACGGCATCACCACGGCATTGTTCAAGCCAGTCGCGGCAGCGCTTTCCATCGTCGCGCTGCTGGCAGGTTGCGGTTCCGTGGAGGCGAAGGATTCCAAGACCGAGATCGCCAGCATCGACAAGGTGGTCAGCGTCAACATCACCGAGCCGTCCAACGGCCTGCTCCCCAGCGATACCAGCGATATGTCCGGATGGAAGATCGTCAGTCAGCTATATGACGGGTTGGTCACTTTCGACGCGTCGGGCAACGAAACGCTTGTCGAGGCCGAGTCGATCACTCCGAACGATGACGCATCCGAATACACGATCGTCCTCAAACCGGATCTGGCGTTCTCCAATGGCGAGAAGATCACTGCCAAGACCTATGCGCGGAGCTGGTCATTCGCGGCCAATGCGGCCAATGGGCAGGTGGGGGCCTCCATTTTCGAAGACATCCGGGGATATGACGAGTTGCAGGATGAGAAAGGCTCCAAGACCGCCCAACTATCCGGCCTCGACGTGGTGGATGACACCACATTGAAGGTTACGCTCAAAGCGCCCAACTCGGCGTTCCTGTACAAAATCGGAGACATCGCCTTCCTGCCGATGCCATCCGAAGTGATCGAGAATCCCAAGGAATATGGGCAAAAACCGATAGGCAATGGTCCATACAAGCTGAAGGCGTACAAGGGCGGCGAGGAAATCATCCTCGAACGTGATGCTTCCTATACCGGTCCACGCAAGACCAGCAATGCCGGTATCGACTTCAAGGTCTACCAGAGCCTCGACGCGGCCTACTCGGATCTGCTGGCCGGCAATCTCGATGTGCTTGACTCCATTCCGACTTCCGCGCTGAAAACCTATCGGAGCGAGACATCCATCACTGCGGTCAGCAAGCCAGGCCCGGCGTTCTCGGCCTTCACCATTGCCCAGAACCTCAAGCATTTTCAGGGCGAGGAAGGCAAATACCGCCGCCAGGCCATCGCACATGCCATCAACCGTGAGAATATCGCCAAGGCGATTTTCGGTGGCACCGTGACCTCGGCCACGGACTTCCTTGCGCCGGTGATCAAGGGGTATGACGCCAATCTCGACACCGATGGCGTGCTGGCATACGATGAGACGAAAGCCAAGGAGCTGTGGGCCAAGGCGGACGCCATCTCGCCATGGGACGGCACCTTCCGCATCGCCTACAGCGCCGACGGCACCGACAGGGAATGGGTGGAGGCCGCGGCCAACTCCATCCGCAACACGCTCGGCATCAACTCCGAAAGCTACCCATTCGCCACGTCCAAGGAATTGAAGAGCGCGATTCAGGAACGCACCGTCAACGCGGCGTTCAAGTCGGGCATGCAGTCCGACTACCCGCATCCGGAAGGCTACCTGGTGCAGGCGTACGATTCGTCGGCGGCTGACGGCAAAGGCCTGAACAACGGCGATTACAAAAGCGACCAGTTCGACGCACTGATCGACCAGGCCTCGGCCGAAACCGATCTGGACAAGGCGGTGAGCCTGTACCGACAAAGCGAACGCGTGCTTTTGGAAGACCTGCCGGTGATTCCACTGTGGTATACCAACGTCACCGCGGCGGCGGTCAAAGGCGTGCAGGTGGACTACAACTACATGGGAGTCCCGGAGTACAACACCATCGTCAAATAACACCTTCAGCAGCGTGACGGAGACTCCACCATAGGCGCAAATCACACACCCGTCGCTTCGAAGCGGTAGGCTGAAGAACTATAGAAAACACTGAAAAGGAGACAAGGTGAGCAACCTAAGTGCACCCCTGCCCGTTATGGCCGGCGAAGACATGCCGGCAGGGCCCACCGATCCGATTTTCAATCGTCTGCTGAAGGACCGCATCATCTGGATGGGTGAAGAGGTCAAGGACGATATGGCCAATCGCATCTGCGCACAGATGCTGATGCTGGCCGCAGAGGACCCGAAGAAGGACATCTGGCTGTATATCAACTCCCCGGGTGGTTCCATCACCGCAGGCATGGCCATCTACGACACCATGCAGCTCATTGAGCCCGATGTGGCGACCGTGGGCTTGGGCATGTGCGCGTCCATGGGGCAGTTCCTGCTGAGCTCCGGCACCAAGGGCAAGCGATTCCTGACGTCGCACGCCCGCGTGCTGATGCATCAGCCGTCCGGTGGCATCGGTGGCACCGCCACTGACGTGCGCATCAACGCCGAACTCATCATGGACATGAAGAAGACCATGAGCGAGCTGACCGCCGAGCAGACCGGCCACACCGTCGAGGAGATTTACCGCGACAACGAATACGACCACTGGTTCACCGCGCAGGAGGCGTTGGAGTACGGCTTCGTAGATAAGCTCGTTTCCACGCACGACACGATGAGCGCCACCAAGGGAGAGTGATCATGGCAAGCGAAGAAGCACAGTTCGTAGCCCGCGCCGAGCATCTTGCCGGCCCGACCGGCGTGGTTGGCTTTCAGACGCGCGCCGCACGCGAGGCCGCATTCGCCCCGCAAGACCGTTATGTGCTGCCACAGTTCGAAGAGAAGACTCCATACGGCTTCAAGAGGCAGGACCCGTACACCCGCCTGTTCGAAGATCGCATCATCTTCATGGGCGTGCAGGTGGATGACACCTCCGCCGACGACATCATGGCCCAGCTGCTGGTGTTGGAAAGCCAGGATCCGAATCGTGACGTGATGATGTACATCAACTCTCCGGGTGGTTCGATGACGGCCATGACCGCCATCTACGACACCATGCAGTACATCAAACCGGACGTGCAGACCGTGTGCCTGGGCCAGGCGGCCTCCGCGGCGGCCATCCTGCTGGCCGCCGGTACCAAGGGCAAGCGGCTGATGCTGCCGAACGCCCGCGTGCTCATCCATCAGCCGGCCATCGACCAAGGTTTCGGCAAGGCTACGGAAATCGAAATCCAAGCCAAGGAAATGCTACGCATGCGCGAATGGCTGGAAGACACGTTGGCCAAGCATACCGGGCAGGACGTGGAGAAGATCCGTAAGGATATCGAGGTTGACACCTTCCTGACCGCGGCCGAGGCCAAAGCATACGGCATCGTGGACGAAGTGCTCGAGCATCGTTCCTGACGGTTCGTATCGGTCCGAGCATATCTTCACAAATCAATGCCCCTGCACCCAACCGGCAGGGGTATTGTGTTTTCTCAACACAAGGATTTCGAAAAGGGGTGCGAATGGGACGTGTGGTCGACTACAATGATGCGGCGCCAAGATGCACGTTCTGCGGCAAGTCCGAGAATCAGGTACGCAAGCTGGTCACCGGTTCGGGTGCGGCCATCTGCGACGAATGCATCGAACTGTGCGTGGACATCATCTCCGAGGAACGTGTCAAAGACGCTCAGATCAATACGTTGCAGTTGCCCAAGCCGGCGCAGATCAGTGCCTACCTCGACGGTTATGTGGTAGGGCAGGAGGCGGCCAAACGCACGCTGTCGGTGGCCGTATACAACCATTACAAGCGTGTCAACATGGAGATGCGCGAATCTGCCGAGTTGGCCGATTCCGCCACGCGGCGCAATCAGTCCGATCCTTTGGCTGACGTGCAGGTAGCCAAGTCGAACATCCTGCTGCTGGGACCGACCGGCGTGGGTAAAACCTATCTGGCGCAAACGCTGGCGAAAGTGATGAACGTACCGTTCGTCATCGCCGACGCCACCACGCTCACTGAAGCCGGCTATGTGGGAGACGACGTGGAGACGGTGTTGCAGCGCCTCATCCAGGCTGCGGACGGTGACGTGGCGCGTGCACAGCAAGGCATCGTCTATATCGACGAAATCGACAAGATCGCGCGCAAAAGCGGCGAGAACACCTCGATCACCCGCGACGTATCGGGTGAAGGCGTGCAGCAGGCGTTGCTCAAGATTCTGGAAGGCACCATGGCGTCGGTGCCGATGGAAGGCACACGCAAGCACCGCGAACAGGAAACCGTGCAGATCGACACCCGCGATATCCTGTTCATCTGCGGTGGCGCCTTCGTAGGGCTGGCCGATATCGTGGCGCAGCGTCTTGGTGCCAGGGAAAGCGGTTTCGGTGCGGCTTGGCATGACCATGAGGTACCCAAACGTGAGTTGCTGGCGCAGGCCAGCGCCGACGATCTGGCCGATTTCGGTCTGCTTCCCGAATTCATCGGGCGTCTACCGGTGGTGAGCGTGCTGGAGGAGCTTACCGAAGACGACCTGGCCCGCATCCTCACCCAGCCCGAAAATGCGCTGGTCAAGCAATATCAGAAGCTGTTCGCCGTGGATGGTGTGAAGCTCACGTTCACCGAGGAAGCGGTGCGGCAGGTCGCGGCCACGTCGATTCGTCGCGGCACCGGTGCCCGAGGACTGCGCTCCATCATCGAAAAGACCTTGGAAGATACGATGTTCCAATTGCCTAGTCTGGACGATGTGTCGGAAGTGATCGTGGACGCCGCCTCGGTGCATGGCACCGGCACTCCGAAATTTCTACGCACCCCGACTCAGGAGATTCCCCGTCGTAAAGCGGCCTGAACCCTGTGAATCGCAGCGACACGCCGAAATTTTGACTCAAGGGTGTTTGGGTGTATCTTATTCGAGTTGCCAAAAACAAGCAATGTTGCGCGAGTAGCCCAGCGGATTAGAGCAGCTGACTACGGATCAGCAGGTCGCAGGTTCGAATCCTGTCTCGCGCACAAGGACCTCCTTCGCGAATGCGTTGGAGGCTTTCTTTTTTCTCAGAGGTATGCTCACAGTCAACGCCAAGGGTGTTCGGTACACTGGTGTACGGCATTTTTATGTACGATTTGGCCATATTGAGAACGCAGACAAGGAGCATAATGACCGCAGAAAAGCAAGGACTTTGGGTGACCATACGGCGCATCGCCGCCTCCGACCGCATATCCGGCCTGATCATGCTCGGTTTCGCCCTTGCCGGTCTGCTGCTCGCCAACCTGCCATTCACGGCGCACGCCTTCGAACAACTTGAGGAATTCCGTATAGCGATTCCGCGCACCAACATCGACATGGGACTCGGACATTGGGTGCAGGATGGCTTGCTGACCGTATTCTTTCTGACGGTCGGTCTTGAGCTCAAACAAGAACTTACCACGGGATCGCTGTCCAATCCGAAGGCCGCGGCCGTGCCGATGCTGTGTGCGGTGGGAGGCATGCTCGTTCCGCCGGTACTGTTCATCGCGGTCATCGCGTTGTTCGCGCATTTCGGCCCTGGCGGAGTGGGGGAGCTGGTCATCGCTTCCGGCACCGATTTTTCCTTCGGTGAGATGTCTCATGGGTGGGCGGTGCCCACCGCCACCGACATCGCATTCTCGCTGGCCGTGCTTGCCCTGTTCGCCAAGGCGCTGCCAGGTTCCATCCGTGCATTCCTGATGACTCTCGCCACGGTGGACGATCTGTTGGCCATCATTCTGATCGCAGTGTTCTTCTCGTCGGTAAACGCTTGGTACTGGTTCATCGGCATCGCCGCATGCGCGGTCGCCTGGTATTTTCTGGTGCGTATGCAGAAGGTGCCGTGGCTTGCCGTGGCCATCGTAGGCATCCTTGCATGGGTCATGATGTTTGAAGCGGGCATTCACCCCACACTTGCCGGTGTGTTGGTGGGACTGCTCACCCCGGCCCGTGAACGATTCGGCGAGAAAAGCCCACGTGCGGAACGGTATGCGGATAAGCTGCAGCCGTTCTCCGCACTGTTGGCCTTGCCGATCTTCGCCCTATTCGCCACCGGCGTGCATTTCGAATCGTTGACTTGGGCGCTATTCGTCTCACCGGTGGTAATCGCCGTGATAGTGGCTCTTGTGGTGGGCAAGCCCTTGGGCATTATGATCACCGCATGGCTGTCCACGCATCTGGCCGGCCTTAGGATGGCCAAAGGGCTTCGTGTGCGTGACATGTTTCCGGCGGCATGCGCGTGCGGCATCGGATTCACCGTATCGTTCCTCATCGCCTCATTGGCATATCAGGATGCCGAACTGTCGGCGGAAAGCCGTTTTGGCGTACTGATCGCCTCATTGATCGCGGCGGTGATCTCAGGCATTCTGTTGAGTCGTCAGTCCAAGCGCTTTGAAGACGCACAACGGCAGTCTTCCGAAACGGACGACCGGTATGCCGATGACGGCACCGATGATGAGGTTGAAACCGTGCTCGAAGACGGCACCATTGCCGTCAGCCAGATGATTGGCACGCGGAACGAGACGAAGTGATACGCGGCGCCCGTTGCCGGGCGCCGACACGGTGTCATCGTTTGACGGCTACAAGAAGACCGGTGCCGGTAGGGGTGAGCGTGGTGACGAAACGTTCGTCGGATTCCACGGTTTCCAGCAGTGCACGCATGGCCACGGATTTGGCGTCCCTGTTGGCGGGATTCAGTACGCCACCCGCGGATTCGGCCGATTCGAAAGCCAGCATGTCGGTGAAGACGATGACACCATGGGATTTGAGCAGGCGGGGCGCCTGTTCAAAGGAAGCGTCATAGTTACCTGGATCGCCGGCAACGACAATCAGATCGTAGGTTTCGGCATTCAAACGCGGCAGAAACACTCCCGCTGGCGCGTTCACCGCACGAAGCGTGGTCTGAATCTCATCGGATAGGTGATTGAACAAAGTACGGATGAGCGCAATGCCTTGGGAGGAGGAATCGACGGCGGTCAGTTGGCCACCGTTTTCCAAACCGTTGACCAGCTGTAATGTCTCCACTACGGAACCGGTGCCGACGGCGATTACCGATGAGGCGCCAATCATATGCACCAGTACGCGCAACAGCTCGGCCTGAGCGGCGGACCCCTGCGCGATACCAGTCTCCTCGGCACGTGTGCGCACCGCATTCAGCTCGACGGACTGGCGTGAGAACGCATGATCCTCAACAAACTCCCAGGCTTTGGCGAGATTGGTGTACGACGTTCTATCCATGACTCTCAGCGTTCCTTGATTTGGGCGATCAGCTGCCAGATTTCCTCACCGACGTCAATGCCACGCGGGCATTCACGGCTACAGGCGCGCACCGACTGGCATGCTGCGATGCCGTCGGCCGAATCGATGGCATCCATACGCGCAGAGGCCTGTGTATCTCGTGAATCGTTGATGAAACGGGAGGCGGTGATGAGTGCGGCCGGACCGATGAAGGCTTCGCCGCCGGCATATACCGGGCAGCTACCCTCACAGGTACCACACGCAATGCAGTTGCTCAGCTGTTCGTATTTGGCGAGTTGTTCGGGGCGTTGCAGATATTCGAACGCATCGATCTTACCTTCGGCGGTGGTGGCCAGCTCACCGTTCGCCTGCAGATATGGCTTGAGCCTTCTGATCTGGTCAAGCATCTGGTCGATGTCGGCAATCAGGTCGCGCTGCACCGGAAAGCCCGGCAATGGTGCCAACTCGATGACGCCGAGACTGCCGGAATCATCGGCGGCACCGTCTTCGACCGCCACGGCATCTCCCGTATGGCGGAAACCTTCGTCATCGACCATGGAGCCATTAGGCTGCTTGGCCCAGTCCTTGATGGTCGCAGTGCACAACAGGGTGGGGGTGCCGTTGATGGCCACGGCGTCGGATCCGCACATGCCATGGCCGCAGGAGTAGCGGAAGGCGAGCGTCGGGTCGATGGTGCGTTTGATGCTCAGCAGGCAATCAAGCACCGTATCTTCCGGGCGTGCATTCAACGTATAGTCCTGCACCCACTGTTTGCCGCGAGGACGGCGCCGCGACGATGCGCCCGAGTCGCCGAAGGGTGAGCTTTTCTTCGCGAACGGGCTGCCGCCACGACCGCGGTCGCGATCCGGGCGCGGAGCGAACCGATTCACGCGCAATGTCACCGTGCTCACGCCGTTTCCCATATCGCTCATGTACCCGCCTTTCCGATGAAAACCGTCAACCAGTTTGCCATATGCTGTGCCCAGAAAAACTAATATTCACGGGTTTTTGGCGGCATGTCCACAATATGCACGGGCTGCCAGGAGGCCTGACCGTCCGCATCGACCATGGAATGGGCGAGGAAATGCTCGTCGTCGCGTTCAGGGAAGTCGAGGCGCTTCAGGGAACCTCGGGATTCATGGCGTGCATCGGAGGCCTTCAGTACGGCTTCGCCCAGCTCGATGAGATGACGCACCTCCCAGATGGCGGTAATCTCCTGATTGAAGGTCGGTGCATCGGAATGCGCGTGCAACCGTTCGGCCCGTGGCTCAAGTTCGTCATGCAGTACGGTGAGCGCCCGCTCAATGCCGTCCTCGTCGCAACGTACGGCGACGGCGCGCTCCATCACCAATCCCAGATCGGCCATCAGCTGATATGGATTGTCCCGGCCTGCTTCGTCATCTTCCGGTGCCGTCACCAGCAGATCCTTGATCTCGGCGGTACGTGCGGAGGCCGTTCGCTCCACGACGTCGACTCCGGCATCTTCCATCGGTTCCTCAGCCATCGGATCATTCACCGGATCATTCACCGGATCATTGACGATGCGTGCCGCCATCGCCTGACCGGAACGGGTGCCGAACAGGCAGGCGTCCAGCAGGGAGTTACCTCCCAGTCGGTTCGCGCCATGCACGGATACGCAGGAACATTCGCCGGCGGCGAACAGTCCCGCGACCGTATGACGTTCGTCATCGTGCCAGCGGTAGACCTCGCCATCGGTACTTACGGGGATGCCGCCCATCGTGTAATGCGCGGTCGGCTTGACCGGTACGTAGTGCACGGTCGGATCGAGGTCAGCGTATTTCTCAATGGTCTCGACCACCTGAGGCAGTACCTCGTGCATGTGCCGGGCTTCGATGCCGGTCATATCGAGCCATACGCAATCCTTCGGGCCTTCCGGATCCTTCGGATCGGCGACTCCTCGCCCCGCGTCGATTTCGGCCATGATGGAGCGGCTTACCACATCGCGGGCGGCCAGATCGGCATGCCCTGGCGCGTAACGTTCCATGAAAGCCTCGCCATCGGCATTGCGCAGCACGCCGCCTTCGGCACGAGCCGCTTCGGACAGCAGAATGCCCGTATGCGCGAGCCCAGTCGGATGGAACTGCACGAATTCGGCGTCCTCAAGCTGCAGCCCGGCAGTCAACGCCAATGCCATGCCATCGCCTGTCAGATCCCAGGAATTCGAGGTGGTGTGGAACAACCGTCCCGCACCACCGGTGGCGATAAGCACATTGCGTGCATGAATGGCATGCGCCACACCCTTATGCGTGTCGAACGCCACCACGCCTTCGACCTTCGAACCGTCCTGTGAGACGACTAGGTCGGTCACATACCATTCCTCGGCGAATTCGATGCCTTCGGCCACGCACTGCTGCCACAGCGAGAACAGGATCTGGTGGCCGATGCGGTCGGCCGCATAGGCGGCACGACGGACGGGTGCCTTACCGAAATCCTTGGTATGGCCTCCGAAACGACGCTGGGCGATATGGCCGTCCTCGGTACGGGAGAATGCCACGCCGGCATGTTCGAGCGCGATGACGGTGGCGGGGGCCTCTTGGGCGAGCAGACTGGCGGCATCCTGATCCACCAGCCAATCGCCGCCCTTGACGGTGTCGAAATAATGCCAGTGCCAGTCATCTTTCTCGACATTGCCCAGGCTGGCGGCGATGCCGCCCTCGGCTGAACCGGTGTGCGAACGCAACGGCTGGAGTTTGGAAACCACTAGGATGTTCGGGTCGATGCCTCTGGCCTTCAGGTCGCGCATCTGTTCGCTGCGCAGCATTCCCAACGCCGCCGACAGGCCCGCCGCGCCGGCTCCTACGATTACCGCATCATACAGATCTTCAACATGCTTCGGACTCATACCAACGATTCTCGCACAAGGTACGACGAAACGGCAGAGCCCTCGTGTGGATCGCGACCTTACGCACCGCCGGATGCGATGGCGATCCGCCCCGCCTCCATGGTGATGATGCCGGAAAGCTCCAATGCGCCAAGCTCCTGCATGATCGCCGCGATGGAGTATTCGTCCGGATGCGATTCGTTCAGCATGTCGAGGATGCCGTCGGCCGACACGGTGCCGTAACGGCTGCGGCATGCGCGAATGGCATGCAGGATATCGTTGCCGGCCGTGTTCGTGCCATCGTCTTCCTTGCAGTGGTCCGGGTCGTCGGATGGCGGGAGGTCTTCGGCTTTCGACGATGCGGTGATATGCGGCCGATGTGCCTCATGGCACAGTTCGCCGATGTCGCTCAGCGAGCAGACGATTGACGCCTTGCCGTCCTGAATGAGCCGGTTGCATCCGGTGTTGTGGGGCATGGTGACGTCTCCGGGAACGGCGTAGAGTTCGCGATTGAGCTCGCCGGCCCATCCGGCGGTGTTCAGGGCTCCTGACCTGGCTCGTGCCTGCGCCACGATCACCGTTGACGACAATGCGGCGATGAGTCGATTGCGTAGGAGAAAACGTCGTGCCTCCGGAATGGTCGCAGGGCATAGTTCGGAGACTAGGGCGCCTTTGCCATCGACGATGCGTTCGAACAGCCGCGAGTTGCTCTTCGGGCCGATGTGGTTGAGCCCTCCGGCGAAAACCGCCACGGTTCTGCCGCTGATGCCGGCACCGACCTCATCCATGGCGGCCAACACTCCCCAGTGGGCGGCGGCATCCGTGCCCAATGCGCCGCCGGACACGACCGCATGTCCGGCTCGGGCCGCTTGACGGGCGAGTTCGAACGCGCACTGGCGACCATAATCGCTGACGCCCCGCGAGCCGACTATGCCCACCGGTTTGGGGCAGGAGACCAGTGCTTCAGGATCGCCACGCCCCCATAGGCATAGTGGGGCGGCCCAGTCGGTACGCAATGACAGATCGGCGAGTTGAGATGGCCAATAGGGATGGTGAGGGGCGATGATCCACTGCGTGCCTGCGGCCGTGAACCAGCATTTCAGCTGCTGAGGGTCGTGTGAGGGCAGCGTGGCCAGACGCTGTTGCCATGACGCGAGCGAACCATGGAATGAGGACATGCCGCGAGCGTTGATGGTGCGTCCCCACCGGGTGATGCCGTTGATGAAGGCCGCGTCCAATGCTTTGCAGGCTGCGGTGACTACCCCTTCGTGTTTGCCGGGACCGCAGTCGGCGATCAGTTGCAGAGCGCTGGTGGCGCTGCCCGTACCCTTCAGCAGCGCATACATCATGGCGTCCGCACTGTCCAGGCAGTACGTCAGTACGGCCCTTGCCAAAGTCTCCTCGTCGACTGGATGGAGCGTCTCATTCATGACAACCTCGTTCGCATGGAGATTCCCTGCATCATTTCCGTGGGCCCGGGGGAGGATTTGCCGGCCAGATCGGCGAGTGTCCAGGCGAGGCGCATGGCCCGGTCCGCCCCGCGTAGGCTGAGCCGCTCGCTTGCCAGAGCCCGATTGACCAATGCAATGGCCTTATGTGAGGTATTGGCGCGCAACCACGTGCCGGTGGCTTGCGCGTTGCAGGACCATCCGTATTCGCGGAAGCGTTCCTGGGCCATCTGTCGGGCCACCATGACCCGCAGTCGGATTGTGTGGCTGGATTCGCCGGTCTGTCGGCTTCCCGAATCGATGCGGTCGACCGGCAGCACTTCGACTTGAATGTCGATACGGTCGAGAATCGGACCGGAAAGACGGCTGAAGTATTTGATGCGGTCCTTCTCTTTGCAGGCGCAACGTTCGCCATTGCCATAGGAAAAACCGCAGGGGCATGGGTTGGCGGCCATGATGAGCTGGAATCGGGCCGGGTAGTAGGTGGTGCCTTTCGAACGCGAGATCGCCACGTAGCCCGACTCCAACGGTTCGCGCAGCGTCTGCAATGCGCGTGCGGAAAATTCCGGGGCCTCATCCATGAACAGGATGCCACGATGCGCCCTGGTGATGGCACCTGGTTGGGCCAATCCCGTTCCTCCACCTACCAAGGATGCCATGGAAGCGGTATGGTGCGGCGCTTCGAATGGAGGAACATCGGTGATGCCATAGCTGGGTAGCGTGCCGCAGAGCGAACGGATCGAGGCGATCTCCAGTTGCTCCGTCTCATTCAACGGGCTCATGATGCCGGGCATGCGAGAGGCAAGCATGGTCTTGCCGGTGCCGGGAGGGCCGGTCATGAGCAGATGGTGGCCTCCGGCCGCCGCGACTTCCAAAGCCCATTTGGTCGATTCCTGGCCGACCACTTCGCACATGTCTCCGGGCGCAGAGCATTGGGTGACGTCCATACCGGTTCCGATATCGCGCTGGGTGTCCGGTATATGGTATGTGGCATGGCCTCCCATCAGTTCGATGAGTTCGCCCACATGGCGTACGCCGATCACGTCGATGTCGTCGATGAGCCGGGCCTCGTCGATGTTGGCGTGGGGTACGATGACCTGCCGTATGCCCTGTTCCCGCGCATGCAGCATGATCGGTAGCAGGCCGTTGACGGGAAGTACGGTGCCGTCGAGATTGACTTCGCCCAATACGATGGTGTCAGCCAAGCAATCATGCCCGATGGTGCCGGATGCACTGAGTACGCTTGCCGCGATGGCCAGATCATGCGAGGATCCTTTTTTCGGCATGGAGGCGGGGGAGAGATTTACCGTGACACGGGTTTCGGGCCATTTGAAGCCGCTGGCCTGACATGCTGACTTGACCCGTTCCCTCGCCTCGGAAAGTGAGGTGTCGGGCAGTCCGATGATGGAAAAATACGGTAGGCCGGGGGATATGAAGGCCTGAATCTGGATGATGAAGGCCTTCAGTCCGATCAGACCGACTGACAATGCGCTGCCGATGGCCATCAGAACGCTCCTTCGATATGATGCACCAGCGGTCTGCCTGCGCGTACGATGACGGTGATGACGTCGAAGCGCACCCCATTATGGGGAACGCGGTGACTGGGTTCCATCAGCCATTGCACCGCCGCATGTCGCAGGTTGATCTGCTTGGAAGCGGTGACCGCCTCCTGCGGGGTGCCATAGCGAAGGGTGCGTCTGGTCTTGACTTCGACGAACGTGATGCAACCCGCTTCGCTGCGGGCCACGATGTCGAGTTCGCCATAACGGCAATGCCAGTTACGGTCGAGAATGCGCCAGCCGCGGCACTGAAGCCATGCGGCGGCGTATTGTTCGCCGAGCGCGCCGATCTGGCGGGTGGATAGCGTGCCGTCGTGCAGCCGCTGTGCAAGAGAATCAAGGGGTTGCTCCGATGGCGGCGTCGCGACCGGAAGCTCGGGTGTGATGTTGCCGTTCATGATTCAAGTGGAACAGAGACGGATGTCCCGAGGCAAGGCCGAACGGCGAATGTGGATAAGTCGAACGTCTTCGGGCGTGTTGTGGATTGCCGGTGGATGGCGATCATCAATCCACAACAATCCACAACACGCCCGAACCATGAGGGAGCATCGCGGAAGGACTAACGGCGCACGAGTCCCGTCAGCTCTCCCAGATTCAATTCGAAGCTGACGCCACGTTCGTCGTGGTGCGGCTGATATTGTGTGCTTTCCATGGCGTGACGTACGAATTCGCCGGCGATATACGCGGATTCACCCAGAGACCTGCCGGCCATCACAGCCCCGCACAGGGCCGAGGCGAACGCATCACCGGTGCCATGCGTCATGAACGGAAGCTTGTCGTGTGCCAGTTCCTGCTTGCCCGAGGCTCCCGATACCGCGGACGCGACATAGTTGCGAATCTTGCCGTCGTTGCGATCGATTCCCTTGAGCACTACGTTTTTCGCGCCGCGTAACAGCAGTGCGTCGATGATGTCGTTCACCTGGGCATCCGAAATGTTCTGTCCGGGATATGCGCGGTCCGTCAGCAGGGAGGCCTCGGTCAGATTCGGCATCAGCACATCCGCGCCGTCGACCAGCGAACCCATCGCCTCGCACAGTTCGGGCGTGTAGGTGGCATAGATCTGCCCGCCGTCGCCCATCACCGGGTCCACCAATCGCAAGGCGTGCGGGTATTCGTCATACAGACGCCTGATGATCGCGACCTGATCCGCGGAACCGAGGAAGCCGGAGTAGACGCCGTCCAACTCGACGTTCTCCTTGCGCCATGCATCCAGATAACCGTCCAGGATCTCGGTCGTATCGTGGAACGTGAAGACCATATAGCGCGTATGCGCGGAAAACAACGCCGTCGGCACCGGGCACACGTCGCAACCGGCCGCCGACAGAATCGGAATGGCCGCCGTCAGCGAACATTTGCCATAGCCGCACATGTCATGCACTGCGGCCACACGCGGAATGTACTGTGGGTCACGGTCGTACAGAATCTCGTCGCTCATATCGAAACCTCTTCCGTCGGTCATATCTGTTGAACGACTTTAGCCGGTGCGTTGACCTTGGGAGGAAACCGTTTTCGACGCCACGGATTCGATTCGCCCCGACATCGGCGTGTCGTCGGCCTGTGCAGAAGGTTTTCGAGGTGAACGGCAAGGTGGGAAGCCAATGATTCCAACGCTTTATAAAGGGGTATAGGTAAGCGCGATAACGTTCGGCTTGCGCCGGGCTTCACCCCCGGTTTATTGTCGCTAGCAACACCCGACCAACCGCCAAGCGCACGGCAGGGCGGAAGGTCGAATATCAGGCACGAATCCATCCGAAGGAGACCACCATGGCAAACGAGAACTACCGTTTTGAGACGCTGCAGCTGCATGTCGGACAGGAGCAGGCCGACCCGGCCACCGACTCCCGCGCGGTGCCGATCTACCAGACCACCAGCTACGTCTTCCATAACTTCGATCACGCCGAGGCCCGCCTCGGTCTGGCTGACCCGGGCAACATCTACGGCCGTCTGACCAACTCCACCCAGGGTGTGTTCGAGGATCGCATCGCCGCCCTCGAAGGCGGTACCGCCGGCCTGGCGGTCGCTTCCGGCGCCGCTGCCGTGGAGTATGCCGTGCGTAACATCACCCAGAGCGGCGACCACATCGTGGCGGCCAAGAACATCTATGGCGGCACCTTCAACCTGCTGCGTCACACCCTGCCGCGCGACGGCATCACCACCACCTTCGTCTCCGCCGAGAACCCGCAGGAGTTCGAGGATGCCATCCAGGAGAACACCAAGCTCGTCTATTTCGAGACCTTCGGCAACCCGAACGCCGACCTGCCGGACTTCGAAGCCATCACCGCCATCGCCCATAAGCACCATCTGCCGGTGATCGTCGACAACACCTTCGCCACGCCTTATCTGTTCCGTCCGCTGGAGCACGGCGCGGACGTCGTGGTGGAGTCGGCCACCAAGTTCATCGGCGGCCATGGCACCACCCTCGGCGGCGTCATCGTGGAAGGAGGCAACTTCAACTGGGCCGAGGTGCCGGGCAAGTTCCCGACCCTGACCGAGCCGGATCCGTCCTACCACGGCCTGAACTTCTACGAGGCCCTCGGTGGTGCGGCGTTTGTGACCCGTGTGCGTGCCATTCTGCTGCGTGACACCGGTGCCACCCTGTCCCCGTTCGCGGCCTTCCTGCTGCTGCAGGGCACTGAGACCCTGTCCCTGCGCGTCGAGCGCCATGTCGAGAACGCCCTGAAGGTCATCGACTACCTGAAGACCGTTCCGGAGGTCGAATCCATCTCCCATCCGTCCATCGAAGGCCGCAAGGATAACGATCTGTACAAGCGGTACTTCCCGAACGGCGGCGGCTCCATCTTCACCTTCGACATCAAGGGTGGCAAGGATGCGGCACGCGTGTTCATCGACAACCTGCACCTGTTCAGCCTGCTGGCCAACGTGGCCGACGCCAAGAGCCTGGTGATCCATCCGGCCTCCACCACGCACTCCCAGGAGACCCTTGAGGAGCTCGAGGACCAGGGCATTCACCAGGGCACCATCCGCCTGTCCATCGGCATCGAGAACATCGACGACATTCTCGATGATCTGAAGGGCGGCTTCGAGGCCCTGCGTGCCTCCGGCCTGGCCGAGTGACCGACCTGCGGGACCTAGCGAAGGGGTGGTTCCGCATGCGACCGTAAGGTCGTAGGATGGGGGTCCCGTGCTTCCTGCGAAGCGCGGGACCCTTCATGTTGCCCATATGTCGTCGGTAAAACGGATGTGATGGTTTGTAGCATGGATGGTATATCATCTCGATTGTCACGAAAAACAATATCGATTTTTTATTTTTTGAATAAAAAAGATTAGAATTCATTTCAAAATATATGATATTAATTGAGATATTGACGATTTGTTAAAGTGAGAAAGAAGGTATCCATGGCCACTGGAATCAAGAAGACGCTGCGGGCCAACATCATTCCGCTCATCGCCATCATGACGGCCGTTACCACCGTGCTGACCATGTTCGTGAAGATCCCGACCCCGACCCGTGGCTATCTGAACCTGTCCGACACCATGATCTTCTTCAGCGCCTATGCGTTCGGTCCATGGGTCGGCGGCATTGTCGGCGGTCTCGGTCCGGCGTTGTCCGATCTGATTTCCGGATATCCGCAATGGGCCATCTTCACGTTCGTCATCGATGGTCTGCAGGCGGTCATCGCAGGGTTGATCATCAGGGAGTTCAAGCCATTCAACATCATCGCCGGTTCCTTGGTGGCCGGAGTGTGGAAGGTATTCGGCTACTTCATCGCAGGGGGCATCCTGTCCGGCTTCGGTCCGGCGCTTGGGGAGATTTTGGGAAACTCCTTCCAGATGGTGGTTGGCCTGATTGTGGGACTGGCGCTGTTTTCCGCCGTTCGCAAAGCGTATCCGCCGTTGGCGCGAATGGGCAATCTCGGCATCAAGACCAGTGAGTGAGTGATACATTATTCTGAGAAAGATGTCAGACCCGTGGGATTCACCGTTGAATGGGGAGCCCACGGGTTTTGCTTGTCGGAATCTGAACGAAGCGTGTCAATAGGAGCATGGGGTGAGTGGCATGATCACGGTTCGCGACCTAGGGTGGAAGTATGCGCCGTTAACGGACGGGGGTAAGGCCGTCGAGAGTCTGAGGCATATCGACTTCGATGTTCCATCCGGCTCGTTCGTAGGCGTCATCGGCCCGACGGGAGCCGGAAAATCCACGTTGTGCATGGCGTTGGCCGGCATCATCCCCAATCTTGCCGATGGCACGATGAGCGGCACCGTCGTGGTCAACGGCATGAACACCGCCCGATACTCGGTCTCGCAGCTTTCCCAACACGTCGGATACGTGCAGCAGGATCCGGAATCCCAACTGTTCTGCGCCTCCGTAGAGGATGAGATCGCCTTCCCCTTGGAAAACCGAGGCATTGACCCCGAAACCATGGACCGTCGCATCGATGACATGCTTGAACTGGTCGGCATGACCGGTTACCGCAAGCGCGTGCCTACCAGCCTGTCGGGCGGGCAGATGCAGCGTGTGGCCATCGCCGCGGCTCTGGCGGCTGAACCCGACGTGCTGATTCTCGATGAACCGACCGCCGCGCTCGATCCGGAGGGCAAGCAGGAGGTGTTCGACGCGCTCGAGCGCATTCGCCGAACCCGTCAGCTGACCGTGGTCATGGCCGAACAGGATACCGAACATATCGCACGCTGGGCCGATCAGGTGCTGTTTCTGGTCAATGGCGAACTCGTGCGCAACGGCGACGCGCGCATGTTCACCCGTGAACGTGCCATGCTTGAATCCGCAGGCGTCGAAGTGGCGGCCGACCCATTGCCGAGAATCGTTGCGATGCCGGAAGCGGCCGCCGGCGAACCCGTCATCGCCATGGAGCATGTGACGCATCGTTATACGGAAGGAGGCAACGCTTCCGCAGCGCTTGACGACGTGAGCGTCCGCATCATGCCCGGCTCCTTCGTCGGGCTCATCGGCCGAAACGGTTCCGGCAAGACCACGTTGGCCAAGCATCTCAACGGTCTGCTCAAACCTGACCGCGGCACCATCACGGTGGATGGGCTTGACGTGGCGAAGCACAGCGTAGGCGAAATGGCGGCACATGTCGGCTTCGTGTTCCAGAATCCCGACCACCAGATCTTCTGCTCCAGCACGCGCGAAGAGATCTCGTTCGGTCCTACGGCACTCGGATTGGACGGTGGAACCGTATTCAGGCGGGTGGATGAGATGATGACGCTGTTCGACCTGCACCGCTATGAGGAGGTGTCGCCGGCCACGCTTGACTACGGTGAACGACGCGCGGTGGCATTGGCTTCCGTACTGGCCATGCGCACGCCGATTCTGGTGTTGGACGAGCCAACGGCAGGCCTCGATCACAGGCTTTCGCAGCGTTTCCTTGGCGCAATCAAACGGTTGAACGAGCAGGGCACCACCATAGTGATGATTAGCCACGATATGCGTGCCGTCTACCGATACTGCTCCCATGTGCTGCAGTTGCAGGATGGCCATGTCGTGCAGTTCGGTCCGATAGACAAAACCGGATCGGCGCAGCATCCGCAAGCCGACCAGCACGAACGGCATGAACCGATCACGAATACGCATGGACTCAGAAAGATCTCCAAACATCACAACAAGACAGGGAGGAAGCGCTGATGGACGCCGATCTGTATGTTCCCGGCGACGGTTGGCTGCATCGTGCCGACCCGCGCGTGAAATTCCTCATATCCGTAGCCATGCTGGTACTGTGCCTGGTCTGGCGCAACTGGATGTTCATCGCCGCGATTCTCGTCATCGAGCACATCATGCTCGTCACCGACCATGTGCCTGCGGAACGTATCGCCTGGGTGTGGAAGATCCTTGCCCTAATCATCGTGCTCATCGTTGTGCTATGGCCGATTTTTGACACTTCCGGCACACATGTGCTGTGGCGCTGGGGGTGGTTGAGGCTCACTCAGGAGAACCTACTCATGGCCGCGGTGATGGGCCTGCGCATCCCGGCACTCGGCTTCGCCTGCTTCATCACGCTGTTCACCACCGACCAGCCCAAATTCATCCGTGGGCTTGTCTCATTGGGAGTGCCGTACAAGGCGGGCCTCACCCTTGCCACCGCGCTACGGTACATTCCGGTGTTTTTCTCCATCTTCCAGTCGGTCTCGGCCGCACAGCGCGCCCGAGGGCTCGACCTCAGCGGCAAGGTCACCGCGACCGGCAGGAAACGCAATGCGGTCGTACGCATCGTCGACCGCTTCACATCATATCTGCCGATCATCATCGCCGTACTCATCCGTGCCTACAAGATGAGCCAAAGCGTGGGCTGGGCCATGGAGTCGCGCGGTCTCAACCTTACGGGAGTCAGGCGCACCTATCGTGTAAAACTGCATATGCGTGCGCAGGATTGGGTAATGTTGCTCATCACCGTGGCTGCGATCGTATGCAGTGTATGGTTAATGATATGGCTCTAATGGGGGTATGCGATGATGCAGGAAATCAACCGTATGGCAATCAGCGCCCGTGATCTCAAAGTGGTTTCGGCCCTGCAATGCAACGGACGCATGACCATGCAGGCGCTCGCCGACAAGGTGGGCATTTCCGTGTACGCGGCCACGGAAAGCTACCGGCGTTTGACCGAATCGAATATCATGACCATCGTTCCGGTGGCTAACCCGTTAAGTTTGGCCAACTACTGCCAGATATTGGTGGGGTTGCGCGTCAACGGTCATCGCGATGAGGCATTGGCCGCACTGAAATCGTTGCCGCAGGTCACCTACGTGGTCTGTGCGCTGGGCGATGCCGACATCATCGCCGAGGCGGTGGTGTATTCGGCCGAAGGCATGGACCGCTTCCTGAAGCATGAGCTACGTTCCCTGCCGGGGTTGACGCGCATCCAGGTATTCTCCTGCGGACGACTGGTGCTTGACGACCATAATGTCAGTGTGGTCAACCGTCTTCTGGCGGCGCAGGGGGAGCACGGTTTCATGACGAAACGCGAGGCGAGCGTCGGCACCGATATACCGGTGCATCGTCTGGATGCACGTTTCGTGCACACCTTCAATCAGTTGCAGAAGGATGGCAGGGCCAGCTATGGGGCGTTGGGGGAGAGCCTCGGCGTGACGCATACCGCCATTCGCGGGCGTATCAAGAAACTGGAGGATTCCGGGGTGATGCGCATCATGGCCACCGTCAGTCCCATGCGACTCGGCGGATTCCGCCAGGCGTTCCTCGGCATCGGCATCAAGCCCCCGTATCGTCTCGATGCCGAACAGCTGCTCGACATCGACGAGGTCACCTACGCGATGAGCGGAGTCGGACTGAACGGAGCCGACTATCTTATCGAGATCATCGCCGATGACGATGAGGATCTGTGGCGTGTGGTCGACGAATCCATCCGTTCTCTGCCGGGCGTCGAGCAGACCTGGTGGGCATCCACGGTCAGTGTGGAGAAGGAATCCTACTGGTTGGAGCCGCCGCGGGAGGGCGTGTTGCTGGATGACTGACCGTACCCCGGTCATCATACTCAAGGATGAGATGAAAAGTCAGACCGGCGCATGATGTCGGGAAACGTCATCGTTCCCTACCTTTGGAGATATGTCCGAGGAAAGGAACAATGACATGGATATCAGGGACGTACTGCAAACCAACGATACGGCCATCGAGGCCGTGGACCTCGTCAAGGATTACGGCCGTGGCGAAAACGTCGTGCATGCGCTGCGCGACGTGAACGTACGCTTCGAGCGTGGCAGGTTCACCGCAATCATGGGGCCATCCGGCTCCGGCAAATCCACGTTGATGCATACGCTGGCGGGGTTGGATTCGGCCACCGGCGGCCACATCGTGTTCGATGGCGACGATCTGACGCGATTGAACGACAATCAGCTCACCCTGTTGCGTCGTCATAAGATCGGATTCATCTTCCAAAGCTTCAACCTGCTGCCGATGTTCACCGCGGAACAGAACATCCTCATGCCGCTTACCTTGGCCGGTGAGAAGCCGGACCGGCAATGGCTGGCCCTGCTGGTCGAGACACTCGGATTGAAGGAACGTCTGCATCACCGGCCGAACGAATTGTCGGGTGGCCAGCAGCAGCGCGTTGCCATCGCGCGCGCCCTGATCACCAAGCCGCAGCTGGTGTTCGCCGATGAGCCGACCGGCAATCTCGACTCCATATCCAGTGCTGAGGTATTGAGCTTCCTGAAACGTTCCGTCAACGAGCTCGGACAGACCATCATCATGGTTACGCATGACCCCGTCGCGGCCTCCTATGCCGACCGCGCCATCGTGTTCGCGGATGGTCGCATCGTGGCCGATGTCGACGATCCGACCGCCGACCAGATGAGTGATCTGCTGATGAAGGAACGAGAACTCTCCACGCGGAACGTGTCCAATGCACGTCACGCCGGCTGACCGGCGCATTACAACGGTTCAAGAATCTGAAGAAGGAACGACGGCAACCATGTGGTCCATCACAATAAAACTCATGCGCAAAACCAGACGCATGCTCATCCCAGCCGGCATCGCCATCATGATCGGCACGGCGTTCATCGCCAGCACTTTCCTGTTCGGCAACGCCATGAACGATTCGCTTTCCCGCCAGGCGACCTCCATGTTCGGCAAGGCGAACTATGCAATCAGCCCCTCCACCGATGGGTTGAGTGAGCAAGCACTGAATGACGTGTATTCTACGACCGTCGGCGACTTCCACCTCGACCGGATGAACGGCATCGAAGGCGTCAACGGCGTGCGGGTCGCCTTGGAAAGCGGCGTAACCGTCTCCAAAGCAGGCAACAATGTCAGCGGCGAGGCCATCTCCACCGCACGGAACGGCAAACTGCTGCCGGTCGACATCACCGAAGGCAGCCGGCCCATCGACAGCAACGAAGTCGCGTTGCCGAGCAACATCATCAAACAGCTGGGCGTGAACATCGGCGATACCGTGACACTGACCTCGCGCTACGCCATCGACGACGAGGGCGGCAAGGCCCAGGCCGAGAACGTGCGGGTGGTCGGCATCACCTCCGATCCCAATGGCGTCTACTCATATTATGGAGGCGCGATCGTGGCCTCCGACAACCTCATCGCACGGATGCAGGGAGTGAGCGACTTCAATTCCGCAGTAGCCACCATGGTCTACCTCGACCTCGCCAAGGACGGCAATACGGTATCCGCGAAAACCATCCACGAGGTGAACGGGCTTCTGCCGAAGCATTTCAGTCTCATGTCGCGTCAGGAAGTCAGCAATGCCTACATAAAGAGCATCGGTGTGGGCGAAACCAGCATCGTCACCATCTTCCTGCTGTGCTTCGGCGTGCTGGCCATGCTCGTGGCGGCACTCGTCATCGCCAACACCTTCCAGGTACTCGTGGCCCAACGTCGCCGTACGCTTGCCCTGCTACGCACCATCGGCGCGAAGAAAGGGCAGCTGTATGCCTCCGTGCTGCTTGAATCCTGCCTGCTTGGCTTGATCGCATCCATGTTGGGCGTGGTGTTCGGGTGCGCGCTTATGGGAATCGTGTGCGCCAGCGGCGTCATGAAGCAGACCATGCATCTGATCTTCTCCTGGCAGGTGTTCGTGGTGCCGATCGTATTCGGCGTCACCATGACCGTGCTCGCCTCCTTGGGTTCCGCACGTTCCGCGACGTCGGTGACCCCTCTGGAGGCGTTGCGTCCGCTCGAACTGACCGATGATCGTCGCTCCGGTCGTGCGCGCGCCATCTTCGGCATGTTGTTCGTCGTGGTTGGTATCGCGCTTGTGGCGTTCTCGATATGGCAGATGCAGACCACCGGCGATGTCGATATGCTCAGCGGCAATCGGTTCGTCGCGATCCTGCTTGCCGCCATCGCCGGTGCCGGACTTGTGTTTCTGGGACTCGTGCTTACCGCCGTCTTCTGGCTGCCGATATTCATGAAAGGCGTCGGCGCGCTGGTAGCGCTGTCCGGTCCCTCCGCCAAGGTGGCCCATGCCAATATCCAGAAGAATCCGCGTCGCATCGCCGCTACCGGAGCCGCATTGCTCATCGGCGTGACGCTCGTCTCCACCATCGCCACCGGTGCCGCCAGCGCCAAGGAGACCATGAACGATGCACTCGCCACCCGCTACAGCGTCGATGTCGTGGCCACGGGAAGTGACATCAGCCAGCAGATGGCCAGCGCCGTCAAGGCAATCAAGGGCGTGACGGACGTCGTATATGCTCCATCCGCCAACGTGCAGCTGAAAGGCTCCGATGGCAGTGTCTCCGCCAGTACGCTGCTTATCGGCGTGAAGAACATCGGCGAGTTGCAAAACGTGATTCGAGCGGATCTGGGCGACTCCACCATCGATGCCGGAACCGTGCTCATGCCGCAATACAATGCGCAAAGCGGCAAACGGATGACGTTCCGTCAGGGAACCGCCACCTTTGGCACTGCATGGGATGAGAACGGCGACACGAAACGCACGCTCGAACTCAAGGTCAAACAGGCCGACTACCGTCGCATCTCCAGCGGATACGGTGCCGTGGGATTCGTGGATGAGAGCCATTTCACGAACGGCGATCTCGATACGAACTCGCACACATTGCTGGTAAAGATCAACGAAACCGGCACCACGCTCAGCGGTGTATTCGACAGCATCCAATCCGCACTCTCGAAGAGCACCGACGCAACCGTATCCGGTCCGATCGCCGAACGTGCGCAGTGGGGGAAGACGATTGATTCCATGATGATGCTCATGGTGGGTCTGATCGCCGTGGCCGTGCTCATCGCACTGGTCGGCGTGGCCAACACGCTGTCGCTGTCCGTGATCGAACGCACCCGTGAATCCGCCACCCTGCGCGCCATCGGCATGACCCGAGGCCAGCTCAGGCGTTCACTGGGCGTGGAGGCGTTGCTCATCTCACTGGTATCCGGCGTGGTCGGCGTGATACTCGGCACCCTGTTCGGCTGGCTCGGCTCGTATGTGGTGTTCAGCATGTACGGCACGGTGGCGTTCCCGTTCGAATGGACCGTCAACGGCATCGTGTTGGGTGTGGCCGCCGCTGCCTCGCTGCTTGCCAGCGTGTTTCCGGCGCGACGTGCGGTGAACACCCCGCCGGTCGAAGCGCTTGCAGAGTCCTAGGGTACTCAATGAGCGGTTCTGGCCGTGAAACCGGTCCATAACCACGGAAACCGGTCTGTTTATGACGCAGATATGTCATAAACAGACCGGTTTCCGTGGTTATGAATCGTTTGTCACACCAGATGGTTTTCGTAGGCGAAGACGACCGCCTGTACACGATCGCGGGCGTTGATCTTCGACAGGATATGCGCCACGTGCGTTTTCACCGTCGGCAGGCTGATGAACAACCGGTCGGCGATTTCCTGATTGGACAGACCGTGTGCGATTTCGATGAGGACCTCACGCTCACGATCGGTCAGTTCATCCAGTTCCGGGTCAGTATATGCCGGCCGTGATGGTGCAGTGTCCGCCGACGCGGGGATGGTGAGGGAGTCTTGATCGGTCAGCCCACCTTCCATCATTCTTTCAATCAGTCGTTTCGTTGCGGACGGTGCGATGATCGCATTGCCTTGGAATACGGTGCGAATCGAATTGAGCAACGTTTCCGGTTCAGTGTCCTTGAGCAGGAAACCGGATGCTCCGGCATTGATGGCGGCCATCACGTATTCGTCCAGATCGAACGTCGTCAAAATGATCACACGGGTCCGCCGCGGGCCGGTTTGCGCTCCGGTTGCGGCGAAACGATGTTGCAATGAACTGATCTGGCGTGTCGCTTCGATGCCGTCCATGCCGGGCATGCGCACATCCATCAGCACCACATCGGGATGCAGTGTTTCGGCCAAGGCCACCGCTTCCGCTCCGTCGCGAGCCTGACCGGCGACCATCATGTCGGGCTGCGAGCCGATTACCATGGCGAAACCGGCGCGTACCAGTTCCTGATCGTCGGCGATGATCACGCGAATTCTCTGCTCTTCACTCATGCCTTCCACCTTATCGGCAGCATTGCGCCGTCAGCGTTGGAACATACCCCGAAAAACCCTGATTTCATCTGTTCGTCCAATGAGGCAGCGGGTTTGAGCCGCATCTCTTCGGACTTGCCGGCATGAGCCTCATCGCTGAATCCGGTCTCGCGCAGTACCCGCAGCAGTTGGCGCATATGGGCCAATGCTTCACGCCCCTGACTTCCGATGGCCGCGAACGCAGACGCAATCGATTCCGCCGAGGGCTCTTCACCGTGTGCCTTGGCTTCATCGAGCATGCGTAATCCGGAGATGGTCTGGTCGATGACGCTGTTAAGCGTGGCGGTGACCTCCGACTGAATGTTCGTGCTGATACGATCCCGTTCCAGATTCGCCGCAAGAATCTTCTGCTTGTCCTGTTCGGCGATCAATGCCTCCTCCCTTGCCTGCAGGACGAGTGCGTTCGAGCAGCTGGAACGGGTCCATCGAGCCATGGCGATGACGCCTCCGCATGTAGCCAGGACAGCCATGGTGTAGACCAGGCCGGTGAATATCGCCCCGGATGCGAGCCATGTGGTCCGTCTCGGCTCGTATGTGATGATGCCTTGTATCAGGAAAACCGATATGCTCGGGTAGTCAAGCAGCGACAGCATGACCTTCACGCCGACCAAGAGAGCATTGATGATGGAGACGAGTCCGGTCCAACGCCACGCTCTTTCCCTTCCGTACAGTACCGCCGCATGCAATGCGCTCATCGAGGCCACGATATTGGCAAGATCGATGGGTTCGAAAACGATCAGTTGCAACGTGGAGAGTATGGCTATGATCAGCGCGCAGCTTTCCGGGAATCTCCTTCGCATGCATAACGGCAGCAGTTCCATGACGATCAGCATGCGAAATGGTAGCTGCTCCGGGCCCATGCCGTAGGAGAACAGGCTGATCGACGCCGAGCCGAACGTCATGATGAGCAGTGCCGTGACGATGGTGTCCACCAAGACGTAATGCCGTTGCGTCCATTGCGAAAGCCGCTCCACCCAATTGAACCGACGTCCGGAGATATCGATGGCCTGGGCGATCGGCTTGGACCGCAGACTGGCTCGTATCGTCTGCATCGTCGGCAAGGTCGGCAACTTCGGCGAGAGGATCGTTCTCGTCTCGCCGGATGTCCCGTATTCAGACAACCGCATGGCCGGAGCGTCGGCCGACAGCCCGTCGATCGCCATCGACGCCGCATGGGCGTCTTTGCATGAGGAGTGCGAGGACATCGCACTGGCATTCGTGGCGAACGGCACCGTCGCGCATACGGCGAACCCGCCTCCTATCCTCGGGCCGAACGTCACCGATCCTCCCACGGCTTCGATGCGTTCGCGCATGCCCGTCAATCCGTAGCCGGGCGCATGCCCGTCCAATCCGGCCGAAGCGCCACGCCCGCTATCCGTGACGGTCACGGTCAATGTGCCGTCATCCCATGATTCCGTGACATGTACGGCCACTTTCGGCCCCGCATATTTGCGGATGTTCGTCAACGATTCCTGCATCACGTGGTAGATGGCCACGCTTGTCCGATCTCCCAGCATGTCGGGACGCGCATCTCCGATGATCTCCCGTGTGATGACGGTGTCGGGTGCCACGGTACGTGCCTGTGCGATCAATGCGTCGATATCGGCGTAGTCGGCATGGGGAGATCCGCCGAATACGCCAAGAAGTCTGGTCATGTCATGCAGCGCATGCTCGGATTCATGTCTGATCGTCTCCATGGTGGAACGTGCCACGACGGGATCGTTCGCGCCGGCGTACCGGCCACCGTCGGACTGCACGATGATGATCGACAACGTATGCGCCACCACGTCATGCATGTCCCGCGCGATGCGTGCACGCTCCGCCAGCGCCGCGATATTGCGCTCCTCGACCTCGCGCGCGGCAATCGCGTCATTGCGTTCCTGCATCATCCGTACCGTCATCAGACGGGCACGCTGCCAGTAGGCGATGATGATCGTCGACGCCAAGCACAGCGCGATGGCGACGAACATCATGACCATGTACTGCAGTATCGTATCGGTGCAGTCGTTCGACAATCCCCGACCGGAATAGACGGTGTTGCAGGAGGAGAGACCATTCAGTACCGTTGTGTCGACGGCGGAGAACTGTCCGGTGCCCACGGCCAGGATCGGACCGACCGTCATCGCCCAGCCCATGATGATTGAGGCCAGGCCATCGACGGCGAATGCCAGCACGATGAACACCTTCGAATTATGCGGGTTGCCGTACAGAATCACCGAATACAGCATGAACGTCGCAAAAAAATCGGTGATCAGCATGCATGGGCCGAACAATAGATGCAGCAGCACCAGTACCACGAATGCCAAGGCACTGATCTGAGGCCATCGCCGGCGCGTGATGAGCGGAACGAGCAACGCGATCGACCAGACCATCTGCACCTGCGCCGGATAGTTATACAGCAGTCCGGGATTGAACTCGATGTTGTTGCCAAGGCCAAACATGAATAGGGCGAGCAATGCGGTGATGATGCTGTCTGCGACGATCACATGGCCGCGAATCCACGAAAACAGGCGCTGCAGTCTAGTCATAGTGGTTCAAGCGTAACGCGCGGCTGGCCATTACGGTATCATGCGCAGGTATGAGACGGGCCTGCCGTGTATGGTGGAAGATCCAGCGACCCTTTCCGGCGAAAGGCAAGGGTGACGGCGACGTCGACGGGAGGAAATGAATGCAATCGAACCCACATGCCGTCCTTGTCGACGATGCGCCCGCCGTTCCGTTCGCTGCAGAAGGGATATCAGGAAAGGTGGATGCACGATGACGCTGCTGACCGAGTATTACGTGCCCGGATTGCATGTTGAGGACCATTCGATCAAAGTGCCGTTGGACTGGTCGGGTCATGAACCCGGCCACGGTTTCGATGGCCCGTCAATCAGTCTGTTCTACCGCGTCGTCACCGCTCCCGAACATGTACATGATGAGCTTCCGTTGCTGATTTTCCTGCAAGGCGGCCCCGGCGGGTGCGGGCCACGTCCGCTCAACCCGCAGTCCGACGGCTGGATCGAGGAAGCCATCAGGCATTTCCGGGTGGTGCTGCCCGACCAACGCGGCACCGGGCGCTCATCCCGCATCGATACGCACATCATGAAGACCATGGATGGCGAAACGGGAGCCGCATTCCTGAAGCATTTCCTCGCCGATTCGATCATTCGTGATTTCGAACACCTGCGCCGTACCGAATTCGGCGGCGCACGTTGGGCCACGCTGGGGCAGAGCTATGGCGGATTCCTGACGTTGACCTACCTGTCGCTGTTCCCGAAGGGTGTGATCGCCAGCTTTACCACCGGTGGCATTCCGCACGTACCCGCCGATGCCACCGACGTGTACCGCCACACCTTCCCACGTATGGCATCGAAGACGAAGCGGTTCTACGAGCGTTACCCAGTGGATGTGGAACGCGTTGCCGCACTCGCCGACATTCTGGATTCACGGGAGGTCGTTTTGCCTAATGGCGATCCGCTGACCGTAGAACGTCTGCAATGCCTTGGTGCCGACTTCGGCATGAAGCCCAGTTTCGAGCGTGTGCATTGGATGCTTGATGAGGCATTCCTGGACGGTGACGGTTCCGTATCCGCCGGATCCGAAGTGTCGGATGAATTTCTGCATGGCGTCATGAACGCCACGTCATCCCGCCCTCTGTATTGGCCGTTGCAGGAGTTCATCTATGCCAACGGCGAGCTCGATGAGCCGATTCGATGGGCGGCGCAGCGCGTGCGTGACGAGCATCCGGAATTCAACACGGATGTGCGTCCGTTGAACTTCACCGGCGAATGCATGTTTCCGTGGATGTTCGAACGGGAGAATGCGCTTCGACCGTTCAAGCCGGCCATGGACGTGCTCATGGAGGACACGCATTTCGGGATGATCTATGATGCCGACCAACTGGCCCGTAACGAGGTGCCGCTGCAGGCCGCCGTCTACTATGACGATATGTACGTCGATTCCGGACTGCAGCTGGACACGTTGTCTCGCGTAGCCCGTTCACATTACTGGACTACTAATGAATTCGAACATGACGGTGTGCATGGCTCCGTGGTGTTCGAGCACATCTTCAACGAGGCCCTGAACCGCGGTGACCTGCAGGAACTGTTCTAGACGAAGGAAAGAAGCAATGACCAATCCAACCATCGGATTCATCGGATACGGCAATATGGCCCAAGCCATCGCTTCGGGCATGGTCGACGCCGGCGTGGTGAACGGCGGTGACATCGTGGCCTGCGCCGCACATTATGACAAGCTCGAAAGGACTACTGCCAAGCTGGGTGCGCGGCCGTTGCACACCGCAGCGGAAGTGGCCAAAGCCGCCGACGTGATCGTCATCGCAATCAAACCGTACCAAATCGAAAGCGTCATCGGGCCGATAGCGAAGGAGCTGGCCGAACCGGGCAAGATCGTCGTGTCCATTGCGGCCGGCTGGGATCTGAACAAATTCCGTGAACTGTTCGGAACCGACTTCGTCGATGCACACGTCCAATGCACCATTCCGAATACGCCGATGGCCGTCGGCAAGGGCGTGCTCGTCACCGAAATCGCCAATACGCTCACCGAAGCGCAGACCGAGACCTTCGAACGGCTATTCGCGCCGATCAGTCTGATCGAGCGCGTCGACAGCGCGCATATGGGCATCGCCATGTGCATTGCCGGCTGCGCTCCGGCCTTCACCGACATGTACATCGAAGCGCTCGGTGACGCCGGTGTGAAATATGGCCTGCGGCGCGCCACCGCATACCGGTTGGCCGCCAAGATGGTCGAAGGCGTCGGTGCGCTTTACCTGGCCAGTGAAACCCATCCGGGGGCCATGAAGGATGCCGTTTGCTCGCCGGGCGGCACCACCATCAAGGGTGTGGCGTCCCTCGAGGAAAGCGCCTTCAGAGGGGCGGTCATCAAGGCCGTCGACGCCATCGAAGCCTAGAGCTAAGCTAGGGAACCATGTCTCTTACTATCGGAATCGTCGGACTGCCGAATGTCGGCAAGTCCACCATGTTCAATGCACTGACCCGCAACAACGTGCTGGCCGAGAACTATCCGTTCGCCACCATCGAGCCGAACACCGGCATCGTGCCGCTGCCGGACGATCGTCTGCCGATCCTGGCCAAGCTCGTGCACACCGAGAAGATCGTGCCGGCCACCGTCACCTTCGTCGATATCGCAGGCATCGTCAAGGGTGCCTCCGAAGGCGAAGGGTTGGGCAACAAGTTCCTTGCCAACATTCGTGAGGCCGATGCGATCTGTGAGGTCGTGCGTGCTTTCGAGGATGATGACATCGTGCACGTCAACGGCAAGGTCGACCCAGCCGATGACATTGACACCATCAACACCGAACTGATCCTTGCCGATTTGCAGACCATCGAAAACGCATTGCCGAAACTCGAGAAGGATCTGCGAGGCAAGAAGATCGACCCGGCCTATATGGCGGCCGTCAAGGAGGCCAAGGCCATTCTCGAATCCGGTGAGACCATCGACAAGGCCGCTCGCGCGGGTCGCTTCGACAAGGACTCCGTCTACGATCTGCACCTGATGAGTGCCAAGCCGTTCATCTATGTGTTCAACGTGGACGATTCCGAACTGCAGAACAGGGAATTGCAGGACAAGCTCGCCGCCTCCGTGGCCCCGGCTCCGGCCATCTTCCTCAATGCGCAGTTCGAAGCCGATTTGACCGAGCTGGACGAGGATGACGCCCGTGAGATGCTCGCCGATGCGGGGTTGGAGGAGTCCGGTCTCGACCAGCTGGCACGCGTGGGCTATGACACTCTCGGCCTGTCTACTTTCCTGACCGCAGGAGAAAAGGAAGTGCGCGCCTGGCAGATTCACAAAGGCTACACTGCACCGCAGGCCGCCGGCGTGATTCACACCGATTTCGAAAAAGGCTTCATTAAGGCCGATATCGTTTCCTATGACGATTTCGTGGCTGCCGAAGGCTCCATGACGAAGATCAAGGAGGAAGGCAAGCTACGCCAGGAAGGCCGCGACTACGTGATGCAGGACGGCGATATCGTGGAATTCAAGTTCAACGTTAGCAAGCACTGATTCCAGCGCTTCGGAAACGGCTTGTTTCCAACGGTTTCGGGCTTCCCGACCGTTGGAAACAAGCCGTTTTTGAATGCGTGCGGAATGGCGGTTTCCGCCACGTTTCGGGCGGCTGTTGCCAACGTTAGTGTGCTTTTAGTGTGCCCTTAGAAGGGTGCGACGATTGCCGTGACGATTTTCTTCTTGCTCATGCGCCGCCTGATTGTCGGAAGTGTTCGTAGGGGCATGAATGCATGGCGTGAGGATGGCTGCGTTGTTGACGATCGGTCATCACAATGTTATATTGTTCTATATCAACTAGAATAATATGGGAAAGAGGGACGGATGTGATTATCACCGTGGATAAGGCCGATGCCCTTCCTCTATATGAGCAGCTGCGTCGGCAGATCATTGCCGGCCTGGCACGTGGCGAGCTTGAACCGGGCGATATGCTGCCTTCGGTGCGTCGGCTGGCGAAAGATCTTGGCATCAATCTCCATACGGTGAACAAGGCTTATGCCATGCTGAGGGACGAAGGCCATATCGTGATGCGTCGAGGGTCCGGCGTCATGGTTGCGCCCCGCGACGTCGGTTCCCTGTTGCAGCAGCATGATCGTGAAATGCGCCGCATGCGCGACGATATCTACCGCATCGCCATCGAATACAAGGCCCATGGCGGCTCGCTGGACGAATTCATGGCCGATGTGAAGCATAATGCTTCCGCCGTTTTTCAGGACGAAACCATCGACCGGTCCGGGGATCATGCCGACAATCAAGAAGCGGAGGAGGGGCTCCAATGACAAATTGGATGATGGTCGCAATAGTTGCGTTGGAAGGCGTCAGTGTAGCTCTCGCTCCTTGGGTGGTGCGTCGCACGGTGTGCTTCGGGGTGAGCGTACCGGTTTCAGCGCAACACGACCCTGGAATCAGACGTGCGAAAATCGGATATACCGTTTGTGCCGGATCGGTAAGCGCGATGGCGGTAGCCGCAAGCGTCGCCTGCCTGGTGTTGTGGGGAGCCCTCGACGGAACCATTGCGGTGACGACAATGTCGTTGCTGTTGATCGTGGCCTCATTCGCGCTGATTGTGAAGTATCGCAAGCGCACCATGCGAATCAAACATGAACGTGGCTGGAAGGCGGCCAAGCTCGAACGCGCCGCGTTCCTTGCCGAAAATGCCGGTCCGGAGCCGCTGGGGTTGCAATGGGAATTGCTGCACCTTGTGCCGGTCAGCATCATGACCGCCTCCGCGTTCATGCTGTATGACAGCATGCCCGACCGTCTGCCTATACACATGAACGCTGCAGGTCAGATCGATGATTGGCTGGATAAATCGTTGTGGGTGGTGCTTGGCATGCCCCTACTGATACAGCTCATCATGGCTGCGACGATGACCGCCGTTCATGCAATGATCATCCATTCGCCGCGGCAAATCGACCCGGAGCGTCCTTCTATTTCCGGCTATGCATATGGACGCTTCTCCCGCGCATGGAGTGTCTACGTGTTGATTGTCGGCTTGACGGCGAATCTCGGATTCGTCGGACTGATTCCCATGTATGCGAACTGGTGGGATATTCGCGCGTGGGGCTCGGTGATGATGCTGATCGCATTGGCGATCATTGTTGCGGAGTTGGTTCTTGCCGTGGTCTTCGGCCAGTGCGGTTCTCGGACATGGCGATTGGATGGCGAGAACGACGACGGAAACAACATGGCCGATGACGATGACGACGAATGGGTGCTGGGCATGTTCTACTATTCGCCTGAAAATCCGGCCATCGTGGTGCCCAAGCGCATGGGGGTCGGATACACTTTCAACATGGCGCATCCCTTGGTCTGGCTGATATGCGCGGCGTTGGCGCTGTTGCTCATCGTCGGCCTCGCATTGCCCATTATCTCAGGTTGAATCAACGATGGATGTCCTACTGGAATGGCCTGATATGTCATAAGCCGACATGAACGAATTCAAATTCGCCGTGTCCGAAAGGTGATGTGACGCGATGGTGCTTTGCACTGTACTCATACTGTGCTGAGAGCAATAGGGCCCGATTCGAACGGTTGGTTTCGAATCGGGCCTTACAATAAGGGTGGCAAACGGCTATGAAACGAACGTGGGACTTCGGGGTGAATGCATGATGAATGAAGCGAAAGAGAGGCATTCGGGTTCGTGTTGGCTTGCTGTCGTGGCCATCATCGCGGTGCTGGGCGCGGCGGGTACGGTCGGAGCGTACGCCTATCACGCCAAACAGCGGGAGGTGTTGGCGGAATGCCGTCAGTCCGTGGCCGAATTCAGTTCCGCACGCAAGGCGATTCTCGACACTTCCGACAACGGCGGCGAACTGCAGAAGCTTGTCCGTAGCGTGCTCGGAGTCAACGACATCCTTGATGCGTTTGCCGATGCGGCCACCAGTGCGGAAGGTACCGTCGATACCGAGGGATGTTCCGCCAGTGCAACCATCACGCAGCTCAACCTGGTGTCAAAAACGCTGAACAGCGCCACGGAGTCGTTGAAGGACAGTCTTGCGAAGATCCAATCCAAGAACCGATCCTCCATGTCGAACGGTTCAGGTGACGCCTCCGACGATACGAGTTCAGGCGGCGATTCCTCGGCGAATTCCGGCGACAGCGGCAATGCAACCGATGATAAGACCCTGGGTAAAGCCAAGATGCAGCTGCAGGAATCCATCGACAAGGCCCAGAGGTTGCTCAAACGGTTGTCTGACGATTCCAATACGACATTGACGGGCAGGAAACTTCTCAACGCCCTATCGAAAGCCGTGGATGCCGGACAGAAACTCGTCGATGACGGCGGCGTCAAGGATTCCAAGTACTACAAGGCGGCCAAGGTCACCCTGGACGAGGCCATCACCATGGCCGACAACTGGGTTGACGGCCAAGCTTCCAAGGCCGAGTGACGGTCCGCGTGTCGCTTTTCAGCAGGGGCATACAGTGGCACGTGGAATATACGACGGAGAGGGAGAAAGCGTAGGTCGCCATGAGCGAAGTGAGCCACGGCGTAGAAAGCGTGCAGGTTGCGCAACCACAGCAGGAAGGCATTGTCGTATCCAAGCCGGTTGCCCGTGTGATGATGTTGGTCAATGCCATTGTGTGGGGTACCGGCTACACCATGCTTAAGCATGCGCAGGATAATATGCCGACGCAATGGCTGATGTTCTTCCGCATGGGTGCCGCCACATTGCTCATGGCCATGGTGTTCTTTCCACGGTTGCGCAGAATCCGTCTGCGCCGTTACGTCATGCCCGGACTGGTGCTTGCCCTGACCTACTGGATGGGTTTTCTGTTCCAGCTCAAAGGCTTGGAAACCACGTCACCTGGGCGCAACAGCTTCTTCACCGACACGTATTGCGTAATGGTGCCGTTCATCGTCTGGGCATTTACTCGGAGACGTCCCAACTGGCAGCATCTGGTCGCCGCGTTCGTATGCGCGTTCGGCATCGGTCTCGTGTCGCTCAGCGGCGGTGGCGGGGACGAACTCATGCACATGAGTTTCGGTGACACCATGACCATCATCGGCGCGTTCTTCTTCGCCCTGAACTTGGTGCTGGTCGGATTCATGGGCAGGGGTTTCGATGCGATCGCATTGATGCTGATGGAATTCGTCTGGTGCACCGTGCTGTTCGGCGGCGGTGGCGTGCTGTTCGAAGGTGCTCCGTCCGTGACGTGGGCGCGTTGGGATATCATACTGTGCATCGGGTATCTGGTGGTCGGCTCCACGGTGATCGCCCAGGTGTTCCAGACGATCGCCATACAGAATCTGCCCACTTCCGAAGCTTCCGTGATTCTGAGCACCGAGTGCATTTTCGCCATGCTCGTTTCCGTGCTCTTTGCCGGCGAGCGTCTCACCGTTCCGTCGGTATGCGGTTTCGCGCTGATTTTCGGTGCCATTCTGCTCTCGGAAGTTCAGTTGCCGGCTCGACGACGATAGTTTGTCCGTGGACACCGGAAGACTTGGAATCTCGTGAAAGAGTTTTGCGAGAAGTGGTGGAAGCGTATCGCCACCAAAGAAATGGTCTTCATCGGTATTGTGACGCTGCTTGCGTCGCTCATCGCCTCATGGTTGAAGCAGTTCCCGGGATTCAGCCTGTTCGGTGCGCTGATCATCGCGCTGCTGATCGGCATGATCGTGCAGTTTCCGATTCGTCAATGGTATGTAGGCCGATTCGCCGAACATAAGGCCGGTGTGAAGGATGCCGCCGGAGTGATCTCCAACAAGCTGCTACGGTTGGGCATCATTCTGCTTGGCTTCAAGCTCAACCTGACCGTGCTGTTCACGCAAGGTATCAAATGTCTGCCGATCGCCGCTGCAGTGGTGGCGCTTACCATCGTCGTATGCTATGGCATCGCCCGCAGGCTGGGCGTCGATCCGCAGCTGGCGATTCTTGTGGCGGGCGGCACCGGCATCTGCGGCGCTGCGGCCGTCATGGGTCTGTCCGGCTCCATCAAGGTGCCGCCGGAGCAGGAGGACGACAAGGCGAACAATGAGGTGATGGCCGTGGCCATCATCGCCATCATGGGCACCATTTTCGCATTGCTGGAAATCGCACTCGGCCCGTTGACCGGTCTTACCAAGACGCAGCTGGGCATCACCGCCGGCGCATCCCTGCACGAAATCGCGCACGCCGTCGCCGCGGGTGACGCATTCGGTGCGGTTGACATCGCCACCATCATGAAGCTTTCTCGCGTGCTCATGCTGGTGTTCGCGGCCATCGTCATCGCCGTCTGGTGGGACAGGAACCATTCCGAAATGCCGGCCGACGGCAAACGTAAGGTTTCGTTCCCGTGGTTCATGCTTGGCTTCATCGGTGCCTCCGTCATCGGCACTTTCGTGCCGTTCATCGCCACGATCACTCCGCAGCTGGTGGATTTCGCCTATATCGTGCTCGGCATGGCCATGGCCGCGCTCGGCATCAACGTGAACTTCAAGGCCATCGCCAAAAAGGGACGGAAAGCGTTCCTCGCCAGTTTCCTCACTTCGATTCTGCTGATGTGCTTTGCGGCCGGTGTGGCGTTCGTTTTCTTCTAATGCAACGATAGAGCGGCAGCAGATATAGGAAGCATGCGAATGACAGACTGGCGGTCGGGGCTCCGACCGAGGCAAGTGGCACAGCGCCGGCAATCGACCAGGGGATGAGCGGCGCCACCACTACGGCGGTGTCTTCCAGATTGATTGCATGCCGCTGCTCGTCCGGTTCGACTTCACGGCATAGCTGGTCGGTGAGCATGATCGACAACGTTTGATTGCATGCCACACAACTCGTCACGATGGATGTGATGAGCGTGGCACAGAATCCTCCGACGCGGTTCGCAATGCGTCGGATCATGCGATGTGCGCCGCCCAGCAGGCCTGTTTCTTGAAAAATGCCGGAATATGATGACGAAATGCAGACGATCAACATCACCTTGATCATGGAGATGACGCCGCCGCCGTCGATCAGCGGTGCCACCTGTGCATTCGGACAATGGTAGCCGAACATCAACGCCTGGCCTACGGAAAGCCAGTCCATATGCTGTACGAATAGGCATATCGGCAAGGCCGTGCAGATGCTGGCACCCATCGTGAGACGCACGTCCACGCGTGCGACCGCCAGAACGATCAGTACCATGGCCGGCAACACGGTCACCCAATGCAGGTTGAACGCCTCGGCGAACAGGCCGGCCACATCCGTCGAGCCGACGGAAGGATGCGTACACAACGCCAGCGCCGCGTAGATGGCGCAGGTCAGCGCGAACGGCACCGCGGCTGTATGCAACATGAGTCGAATATTGTCGAAAATGTTCGTATGCGTCAGTGTCTTGACCAGTTGCGCACTGGTGGAGACAGGAGAGCAACGGTCGCCGAAATACACGCCGGAAAGAATTGCACCGCCTAAGAACAGCGGCGAGACCTGCATGGATGTTCCGAGTGTCATGGTGATCACGCCCATGGTCGCGGCCGAGGCGAATGATGAGCCGGTCAAAAGCGACATCAGGCAATTGAGCAGGAATGCCAGCAGGATCACCACATGCGGGCGTATCGGGGTCGTCGTGTTCGCCACAATGAACGGCACGGTACCGGCTGCGCGCCATAACGTGGTCAACAGTCCTATCAGCACGAACGTGACCACCACGATGCTCGCCGCCTTCATGGTGGTGAAGCCCTTGCGAAGCATGGGCTTCCAAGCGTGCCCGGTCAGACGTCCATGAATGAGAAAGACGAGTACGCCGACAGCCAATGCCGGGACTATGGAAATACCGGCTGCGATACATGCGACAAGCGCCGTGCAAAACAGCGCCATGGTGACGATCTCGGCCATGAATCTCCTTTTCCCGGCCTATGGCTGGCGTTGCGCCGGAATCGGGTGTCTGAAGCCCATCCGGCGCATTGGTTTGAACGAAACCTTTGCAAGGGTAACAGGCTTATTACGAAATAATATGATTCGGGTCACAGGTAAAATACTGTGTATGAACTTCCTGAGTATGGACTACTTCATCATGGTCGCCAAGGAACGCAGCTTTACCAAGGCCGCGAAACGACTTGGCATCACGCAACAGACGCTGAGCGCGCATATCGCGAGCCTCGAACGGGAGGTCGGTTGCGAACTCTTCGTCCGCCACGTTCCGCTGGAACTGACCTATGCGGGGGAGATGTTTCTGAGATATGCCACTGATTTCCAGCATGATCACACGATGATGATGCAGGAATTCGACGATATGTGCGCAGGTTTTCCGGCTTCCGCATGATTCCGCCGTTTTCCCAGTGTTTCCAATGGTTTCGCCTATTCTTCTAATTCACTGTAATTACCGTCAATTCACGGCTTTTCCCTCGCAGACGTGGGCAAAATGTGGGCACGAATCACAAGTACATGTGGCTCCGCACGTAGGCTTCGACCTCGGAGTTTTCTTCCGGCGTGCCGATGGTCAACAGCCAGACGGCATTGTTCTTCCGCTGGATGTCGCCCCTGCGTAGGCATTTGATAAGCCCGGCCTCTTCAAGCTTCCTCGCGATCTTGCCGATGCGGTTGTAGGCAAGCTGCTCTCGTTTCGGATTACGCGGCTCGTTGCCGATCGCCACAAGCTCGTCCATCGACTGCGGGAGCGTCATGCCCCAATCGGTCGCGATTTTGAGCCAGCCGGAGGCATAGGTGCGTGGCAGCATGTGCTTTTCCTTGGCCGCCTTGTCCAGCGGCCAGTCGGCGGTCAGCCATGCCATTCTGCTTAGCAGCGCGTATTGGGCGAAGTCGAAGCTGCGTGCGCCCTTGTGGGTGACGGTGAGTTTGCCTTGGCTTGCGAGTTCTTCGACTGCCAGCATGTTGCGGTATCCCATTTCCGGTTCCATTTCCGACCTCCAAGCCATGCGGTACACTGGTTTCTGGAAGTCTTTGAGTGAGGCTTCATGTTTTACCTCCGCGGTGCCGTTAACACTGCGGAGGTTTTTTGTTCTGCAACACATTATACGCCAACTTGCAAACATGTGTGTATAGTGTGTTGCTAACAATGGTGCATACTAATCATGAACACGAAAAATACTAATGTGCAAACATTAAATATACATATATACATACGTAACATTATTTTCATTCTTTTCATAGAGCGAGAAAAAGGAAACGAAGCTCATGCAGAACGTCTTAAGATTGCCGCAATACACTTATACCGATTCACTGGGTCAAGGTGGGAATCTCTGAATTAAGGGATGATTCCCTGAATTAAGAGATGGTTTCAGAGATTCAGAGAAAAGAAGCGACGCCGCCATGTCTATAATGAAGACACGCGGTTCGGATTTGTGGAAAGGACATGAAGCACGTAGATTAATCAAATTATCCAAATGGAGGAGCATCAATCAGGGAGGAGCCATGACGGCGATACTCGCAGCACCCAAAGCGCACAAAATCGGCAAGCCGATCATGCTGACGGCTAAGGAAGTCAAAGAACGCCGCAATCGGCTGGAGAAAAGCTATGGCACCAGGGAAGAGCTCAAACGACGTGGTGAGATGTACCCGTTGACCGCTGACGAATTCTGGGCATTGCAGGATCTCGAATGGCTGGAAGGCAAGTGACAGCTCCCGATGTAGGTCAACAGGCCACCGAATTCGCCCAACGCATCGAGACCTTGTTGCAAAACGTTCTCGGCGGACGTGGCGACGGCTACGTGGCGGAGCCGGAAGGCATGTCGTTGCGAGGAGGCAGAACCGGCTATCGGATAACACAAAGGAACGGCCGAGGCATACCTCTCAACTCCGATGGAGAGACGGTCGCGGGCCTGTCGTTCCGGTTCCAATGCTCCTGCCGCAACGAGGACTCATGGCTCCAAATCGATAAGTCGGTAATCATGATAACCGTCGAACCTGAGCACATGCCCCTGTTCCACTACGACTACAACAGGGAAAGAACATCCGAAACCCCTGGAGCGCACATCAACATATTCGGCTCCAACGATGCCGCGACGCGCATCATGCTCAGCTGCGGTAAGGGTTTGAGGAGCAAGAACCGCCGAAAGAAGTACATCAACGACGGGGCCTTTCCGACATTCTCGACACTGCATTTTCCAGTCGGCGGAGACCGCTTTCGTCCCGGATTGGAAGACATGCTCCAGATGGCCGTCTATGAATTCCACATAGATGTCACTGATGAATGGGAAAAACCTCTTAACTACAGCCGCGCGGAATACCGCGAACGCCAACTCAAGGCACTCGTTAGGGAATATCCCGACCTCGCATGGGACGCGCTCACCGAAAACGGCGCGGATCTTGCCAAACGTCCGGAAAGACCGCAGAGGAGCGATCGTCCTGGCGTTCTTGTCAAATACTAGATTCCATGCGCAAGCGGTGGCTTTTGTCAGATGCGCAGTCGTTGGCGCACGTAGGCTTCGACTTCGGCGTTCTCTTCGTCGTCACCAATCATGAGCAACCAAATCGAATTGTTCTTCTTCTGCGCACTGCCGTGGAACAGGCACTTGATAAGCCTGGCCTCTTCCAATTTTTTCGCGGTAAGGCTAAGCCGTTGCATGGCGAGACGTTCGAGACGCGGGTATCGAGGCTGATTACCGATGATTTCCTGCTCACCCGCTGCGATGCCGTCGCTCTCGCAGATCATGCCAAGCTCGTAGGCCATTGCCAGCCACCCGCGATCGTAGGTGCGTGGCATGCCGTTGCTCTTCTTCGCTTCTTTGTCCAGCGGCCAGTCATAGGTCGCCCGGGCCATGCGGGACAGCAGGGTGTACTGCATGGGGTCGAAGGTGTGTGCATCGCCTCGGACGCTTTGGAATCGTCCGGCGCGTGCCAGCTTGTCCACTTTGTCGAGATTGCGGTATCCCATCGTTTCCATCTCTTTCCCTCCATGCCTCGGCGTATGCTGGTGCATGGAGAATCTGGTAGGTCATTTTCTCTGCGGCCCTGTGGCGTTCGTACCGTCGCAGGGCTTTTCCTTTGTTGGTCACATACTATCATACATACCGGATAAAACCATAACGTATATTAGATTGCGTGCTGTATGTATGTCCTGATGCAATCTCGCTGACGTGCCGGATTAAGCCGATACCATACATAAGACATACATAAAGATACATAAATTTCATTTCTTTCATAAAGCGAGAAAAAATGGAAGGAACCCGCGATTACATTAGTTTCAGCCGCAAATCACATAAAAAAAGGCCCCGCCGAAGCAGGGCCAAAAAGAAGAATCTCACTGTTTAGCGAACGTACCGCAAGAATAGATCTTCAACTGCTGGCCATCCGTAACCGTAACCTCGGGATAGCCGCCGCCAGGAATATCATTCTGCACGATACTGTCGCCAACCTTGACCTCCCAATAACAGTCATCGCCGACCGGACTCGTGGCCCGATAGGTTCCGGCTTCGATGTCCTTGCCGACCTGCCAGACGCCAGCCGACACGGAATTACGTTTCGCCTGCTCGACCTGACCAGTCAACGTCTCAAGCTGTTTCCTCGCATCATCGACCTGCTTCTGCAAACCGTCATGCTTGGATTTCAGGTCTTCGATGCCGTTCTTGATGTTGTCGGCGCTGGCGATGGTCTGGGAGGCCTGCTCGTAGTCGGCCTTCTGGTCTTCCGCGAGCTTCCTGTATTTTCGGTATTCCTTGTCGGCCTTGGCGGTTTCCTCGGCCACCTTGGAGACGGCGGCGGAGCGTGTGCCGCGAGTGTAGGCTATCGGAGCCGTGGCGAAAACGCCGACAAGCAGACAAGCCAAGGCCACGCATGCCGCTACAAGGGCGCTCACGGGACGCGAGAGCGCCTTACGCAGACGGTTCGTATTATCGGCCATGTTCAGTTGTCCTTGTCGTAGACACTGCAATACACGTTGGCGCTATTGCCCGTAGCCTCCTTATGCGACACCTGCTTACCGTCCACGGTGATCGTGCATGCCACCTGAGTATCGGCTGGCGTATCGCCATCAAGATTAAACGACGGGTAGGCGCTGACAGTCCACGCCTTCTGAGCATCATCGCCGGTGATGGTCTTCTCCCACGAGCCAGTAATCGTCTCATTACTGCTCCCACCGTCCATGCCATAGACCACTTCGGCATTACCATTGCTGATCGTTACCTGCAATTTCAGCTCTTCCGCACCCTCGTTGACGATACCCTTCTCGTAATTCTCCGAATCATGCTTGAGCTGCTTGCTGGTATCATCGAGGCTCTTGCTCACCTGATCGGCGGCCTTGCCGTAGACGGATTGCGTGTAGAGCACCACGCCGCCCGAGATGAGGGAGATCACGACTGCGGCGACCACCAAGGCACGGCCCTTCCTCTTGCCCTTCTTGCCGGTCGCGTGCAGTCCGAAGAGCGCGAAGACGAGTCCCGCGATGGCGAAGACGAAGGCCATGTTGTTGACGATCGGTATCCATGAGAGGACTAGAGCGAGGATGGCTAGGACGAAGCCCGTGATGCCGAGGGCGCTCATGTGCTTTTCGACTGGTTGAGGCTGTGCGATTGGCGTGTAACCGGGCTGTTGCGGTTGGATTGGCTGTTGTGGCGTCGGTGCCTGCGGCTGCATGTTTTGATTTGTCATTGTGTTCTCCTTCTTCTCGAGGTAGGTGTTTCCATCCTACCCTTATGCTGATTTGCGAATGTCATTTCGTGGTTGTATTTTATAAACCAGAATCGAACAAACGTTCGATTTCAAGGGTTAAGGAAAGGGGCCTGCGATAATCCGCCAAGACTCACGCAAACCCCGGTTGCGGCACCAAGGGAGGTGCCTGATGCATTAGTTTACTCTCGATAGCGGTTCAGCAGTGTCTCGGGGGAAGTATGCCATAACCGGCATATCTTCTCAAGGTCATTTAGCGACCATTCCTTTTTATAGACGATGCGTTCTCGGACGTAGGTTTCGCCTCGTCCGATTCCTCGTGCCAGTTCTCTGCCTGACATGTGGCGCATGCCCATTTCGGCGCAGATTGCTTTACCTACCCGCAGCCCGAAGCTGCTCATCTCAGCTCTATTAGTACCCATGGCTATATCATAGCGCGCATTAGCGCGCTTGTGCGCGCAATTGGATAGAAAATACGCGTGTCGAGTTGACATTGCGCGCAATTGCGCGCATAATCAAATCATCAGAAAGGACGCAAGTATGACGGAACAAACACTCAACAATCGGGCGCTCACCCGAATCCGCGCCGTCGTGGGAGCCAAGAAACTCTCCACAACTGCGGTAGCGGCCATGTGGAATCAAAGCGTCGATATGGCGACCCGCCGACTCAACGGCAAGGTTGAGTTGAAGCTCAGCGAGATAGAAGCATTCGCACGCAATACCGGATATGAGCCGATCGACTTCCTCTCCGAAGACTTCGACCTCTCCAAACTGGAGGCGACGGCATGACGGACATTCTCGACAATCCTCCCGCCCCGCCAGTTCGAAACCGGCTGACCGACCCGGGCGACATCCACTTCATCTCGAAGGACGGCCAACTAATCGACTTCTACGCCAGCGACCTCGGCAGTCTCAACGTGTACGTGACCAGCGGGGACAGGCCGGTCAGTATCACGCTCACATCCAGCCAGTTCGAGACCTTGGCGCATTGGATGCAGGAACGAGTAGGAGCTACACGATGAAAAACCGCAGGACATTGATGGACGCACGAGACACCATCGCCAACCGTCCACGTAAATGGCGCAAGCCAGTGCCTTGCCCGATCTGCGGCGACAAGGGCATCAAATTCCACACCTACGACTTCAGCTTCTGCTGGAACGTCGCATGCGCCGGATGCCGTCGCTCCGCCGTCATCCTCACCAAACACACCGACCATAAAGAGGCAATCCGCGTATGGAACTACCTCGCCACCGACTACAAGAAGGCAAAGGAGAATACGAAATGACCAGAACCATCACCGCAACCGTGGAATCCCGCAAGATTGTCAACGATCAGGTTGTCATTGAATGGGATGACGACGAGTATGGCGAACCCACCGAAGAGAACGTCCTCAAGGCATTCAATGATGACAAGGTCTTCTTCTGTGAAGTCACGGAGACCAGAGATCGCATCGACGAATACCTCAGCGTCAGCAACATCGAAGAAGACGAGGACTAGCCATGATCGACGAAGAACTGAACTACCTCATGAACGAGCTGGAAACCCGTATAAGGATGCTCAAAGACGTCATAAAAAGGCTCAATGGCAAACTTCATGCACTCGCCACACCCATGCCGAAACTACCGGACAAACCGGGCTACTATCTCACGCAACAGCACATGCTCCTGCTTCGTGACATGGAGGGTGATTGGCTGGCTTTCGACGGCAAATCTGGAGACCGAAAGCGCTTCTACTGGAGCAATCACAATGTTTCAGGCTATTCCACCACCACGCAAGAAGTTTACGACAGGCTCGGCCCCGATGCGTTCCCGCTGGTCCCACTTAGTGAAGTGATTCTGCCATCCGAGCATATCGAAGAGGAGGACTAGTCATGAAGTCGAATACCGGCACTCTACTGGCGACGGCCCTTGCCTGCGTCACCGGCACTTTGCTTCTTTCGTGGGCCACCGCACAATCCCTCGGCTGGACGATTACGGCGGCGGTGATCCTCTTCGGCTCGGTCATCTACCTGGCGGCCCAGTCCGAACGTGGCGAAGAGGATGGCGAGGACTGACTTCCACTGCGGTTTCAGCCGCACTTGCTCTGCTGGCGGAATGGTATACGCGGCGGTCTTAAAAACCGACAAACCCCCACAAACCTTTATAAGGCGTGGTGATACGGGTTCGAATCCCGTGCAGAGCACTAGGTGTTCGCATCAACGCCACTTGACCGTGGTTTCAGGATTCACCACAGCCAAGAACGAAGACGGTTAGCGGAAACGACAGCTCGCCGCAGTGAGCCGGTCTGCGCGAACGCCGCCAACGTCGAAAGGAAACAAATGGAAAACGAATGGCCAGACAAGGCAGTCAACGGCATGCTACAAGAACAGCCAGGAATCACCCACTTCCATCGTGTCATCTTCAACCCTGACACGCACGAAATGGAAAACCTGAAACCAGTGACCACGGAGGAATCGGAATCATGAGTGACATTCAACCATTCAGCTTTGAAGGCAATAATGTCAGAGCAATCGCAGAAGGTGACGAGGTGCTGTTCGCCGCATCCGACATCGCCAAGATTCTCGGGTACCGTGACGCCGCCGCATTGACTAGAACTTTAGATGATGAAGAAAAGGGTACACGTCCCATCGGTACCCTTGGAGGAATCCAACAGCTGTCAGTGATTTCCGAACCCGGCCTATATAAGGCGATTCTACAGCGCCAGACCGGGCGAATGAAAGTCGAAGTCACGAAGGCGTTCGTGAAGCGTTTCCAGCGTTGGGTGACTCATGAAGTGTTGCCGTCCATTCGCAAGCATGGCGCCTACGCCACCGAAGCCACCATCGATCGGATTCTCGCCAACCCGGATTTCGGCATCAAACTACTTACCGACCTGAAAGAGGAACGGGCCAAACGAACCGAAGCCGAAAGCCAAGTCAGGGAGTTGGAGCCGAAGGCGAAGGCATTGGATGATTTCACTGACGTGCCTGATGCCTTGCTGGTCAGGGATGCGGCGAAACTGCTCTCGAACGCTGGTACGCCTATCGGCGAGAAGGGTTTGCGTGAATGGCTCAGTCAGCATGGTTGGGTGTATAGGCACGCCGGCGCATGGTGGGCGGCTTCGGAACGTGTGAAGGCTGGCCATCTGGTCGTGGTCGAGTCAAGATCGCACGGCCAGCATAAGGATGGCAGTATCTTCGCTTTCGCGCCGACCGTCAAGATCACTCGCAAAGGCTTGGCACTGTTGCATCGGAGGCTTGGAGAGCGGACGTTGGAGGCCGCACTTGATGCCTGAGCGCCTGTTGACTCCGCTTCAAGCCGCGAAATTCTTGGGCGTGAGTCCTCGAACCCTTGCGAATTGGCGGAGTCGTGGCGGTGGGCCGAAGTACACGAAGCTCGGCAATCCGCCACCGCAAGGCAGGCAGGATAGGCGGCCGGTGCGCTACCGGCTACACGACTTGGAAACCTACGGCACACAGCTCTCAAGGACGGAGGCGAGATGAAAACCCACCTGCCAACCGACATGTTCATTCCCGGCGCCCGACTCCGAAGCCGACCGGAATTGAAAGGCTTAAGGGTCAGCCATCACGAGCCGCCGACCCTGAGCGAACAAGGCATCGACATCGACCGATTCATCAACGACCACGAGAAGGAAATACAGAGAATGCGAGGTGAAACACAATGATCGACGAAACCGATTGGAAGGTTTACGCGGCTGACATCGCCAAGCTCCGCGCGCACAGGCCGCAAGACCCCATGCCACGGTTAGGCAGGCAAGGAAAACCAGCCGAAAACAAGCCAACCGAACCGAGGAAGGAGAGGCCGGTGAGGGACATCATGCATCCGGACGATAAGACCTGCGAAGCATGGTCGAAACTCACCCCGAACAGGCTCACCGTCGAGCAAGCCAAAGCCGTCTCGGACTGGCAGGCGCGCCGACGCATCCTCGACTACTGGACGCAATTCATGAGCCGGAACGGTCGTCAGCCGACGGTCCGCGAAGCCAAGACGGCATTGCACATCGGCAGTGATACCCTCAACCCCAATCTGAAACGGCTCCGCAAGGAAAACAAGCTTCCCGCCGCACGTAAGCCGGGCGGCATGAAAACCACCGAAGGAAAGGAAACCATCATGACCGACAAGAAACCAACCAGCACCGAAAACGACAAGGCCAACGAGAAGTTCGCCGAGCAGTCCGTAGCCAGCGAGCTTGACAGGCGCAAAGCCTACGTCAGCCACGAGAAACGATGCGAAGTCAATGCGGGCGAAGACTACGAAGACTATGCCAATCCCGTCCGCCAGCTCGAACGGTACCTCACCATTCTTGACGACTTCGCCAACGAAACCATCCGCATTCACCGGACCCAGTACGAGATTATCAAGGACAATCCGGGCTTCATCTTCGCCGACCACAATTCGCTCAACGACCTGCTCAAACTCCGTCATAGCATGACCGCACTGATTAAGGCACTCAAGGAAGGAGCCGTGGACAAATGAGCGCATATCAGCCAGTTCTCGACCCTGCCTGCGGCGGACGAATGTTCTGGTTCGACAAGGCGGACAGCCGTGTGCTGTTCGGTGACGTGCGCGACGAAACTTGGGAACTATGCGACGGACGCAGGTTCGATGTCAAGCCGGACATGCTGATGGACTACCGCGATCTGCCATTCCCTGACGAGACGTTCCGCATGGTCGTGCTCGACCCACCGCACCTGCGCAATGCGGGAGAGACGAGCTACATGGCACGGAAATACGGATGCCTCGACCAAGAGACATGGCGAACCGACATCAAGACCATGTTCGGCGAATGTTTCCGAGTCCTGAAAGAGCATGGCGCGCTGATTTTCAAATGGAATGAAACACAGATACCCGTCTCCCAGATTCTCAAGCTCACCACGTGCAAGCCGCTTTTCGGCAACAAGCAGCCGAATCGCACCGGAACACATTGGATTGTTTTCATGAAGGAGATCGACCATGAGTGAAGAATTCGATTTCAGCAACACGAGGCCGGACGAACTGCGAGCCATCATCATAGCCAGCACGATCATCGACAAGCGCAACAGCGCCCTGCTCAAAGCCGCGAAAGCCGCATGGGCGCAAGACCATGACGGCGGCGACATCGAAGACTGCAACTTCAACGGCATGGATGCTGGCACCATCACTTTGACCAGAGGCGGTGACGGCGGCTACACGGTGAAAGACCCGCTCGCCTATGCGGACTGCCTGCACGACATGAAGGAACCACTGGCCGGAGGCCGGAATTCATGGGAGCAGAGGAATTATCCGAAGACGGAAGCCATGTCCGACGAATTCCTTGAAAACCTGATCCGCGCTCACGGTGGCGAATTGCCGCCCGGAGTCGAATATAAGCCGGGCCGCCCGCAAACCGTCACATTGCGGTTGCCGCGCGGATTCGTCAACAAGGCATTCCAGGCCGACCAAATCGCAAACACCCTCAAACTTTTGGAAGGAAACAACAGCAATGAGCAGTGATCTCGTACTCACCAAAGACCAGAACAATTTCACCGAACAGCAGATGGCCGCACTTCAGGCGCTCGGCGTGGAAAACGCAGGCCAGGGCGACTTGATGCTGTTCCTCAATCAGGCGCAACGCACCGGCCTCGACCCGTTCAGCAAGCAGATCTACATGATCGGACGCCGCACCAAGGTCAACGATCAATGGGTGACCAAGCAGACCATTCAGGTCGGTATCGACGGTTTCCGTCTGATCGCCCGCCGTGCCGCCGATGCCAGCCACGAACGCTATAGCGCGCCGGACATTCTCTGGTGCGACCCTAAAGGCGGCTGGCATGATGCCTGGATTTGGGATCAGCCGCCGGTGGCTGCGAAGGCGACGATCGTGCGCGGCGAAGGCCAATTCTCGGCCGTCGCCCTCTACCGCGAATACGTCGGTACCCGCTTCGATAAGACGACGGGCAAGCAGGTGCCGAACAGCATGTGGTCTTCCAAGCCGGCATTGATGCTCGGCAAGTGCGCCGAAGCATTGGCATTGCGCAAGGCTTTCCCGATGGAATTGAGCGGTTTGTACACGGCTGACGAAATGAGTCAGGCCGACAACATGCAGACGGTACCGGCAACCGTCGTGGAAGACCAGCCAGTCCAGCCGACACAGCAGATGGCATCCAAGGCACAGGCCGACGCGATCAACGGCCTGCTGCACGAGTGTGGTGTGGATTCTGTGGACATGGCGCAGTATGTCTTCCATGCTCATACAGGATTGTCCGGCATCACGTCGGCATCGCAGTTGAGCCGTATCGATGCCGAGAACCTGACTGCCAGCAAGGACGTGCTCAAACAGCGCACCTTGCAGGCAATCGAAGAATATCGCAAGCAGCATCAGCCGGAAGAAGCGGCTGACGAAAAGAAGGAGGCATGATGGCAGGCGAATTGATGGATCTGAAGGCGAACTATAGCAGGGGGGTGATGGACGAGAAGATTAGCGAGTACATGAAGTGGCTTGATGAGCAGTATTCCGAGGCTGATAAGGCGAAGAACACTTATATCGGCTACGAGTACAACGACGGACGCGCCGACGCTTTCGCCCAAGCAGAGGGCGCTTTGATGCGTATCTTCAACATCAAGGAGGCCGAGTGATGGCAGGCGAAACCATTCTCACCATCATCGGCAATCTGACCGCCGAACCGGAAACCCGCACTACGAGCAAGGGTGATGCCGTCTGCAATTTCAGTATCGCGGCCACGCCTCGCACGTTCAACAAGCAGACGAATCAGTGGGAGGACGGGGATGCGCTGTTCATGCGTTGCACCGTCTGGCGGGACATCGCCGCGCATTGCGCACAAACGTTGCATAAGGGCATGCGGGTGATCGCGCAGGGTCGTTTGCAACAGCGCACCTATCAGGCCAAGGACGGCACGAACCGTACCATCGTGGAGATGCAGGTGGATGAAATCGGCCCCTCGTTGAAATATGCGACGGCTCAGGTACAGCGTATCCAGCATGCGAACGGCGGTCAGAACATGGCCACGATGCAGGCCCAGCCGCCTGCTTCGGGTGGCTGGGGCGCTCCGGCTGACCCGTGGGGCGCACCAGCAGCCAACGGTACCGACGAATTCGGCGGCGGGGAGAACGATTTCTGATGGCCAATCCACCGAAGCAGAAGGGCACGAAATTCGAGACCGCAACCGTCCGCTATCTCCGCTGGGCGGTGCAGGACGAGCGTATCGACCGCATGGCATTGCACGGCATCAACGACACCGGCGACATCGCTGGCGTGTTCTTCTGGGGCCATAAGGTGTGCGTCGAATGCAAGGATACGAAGAAACCGGACTATGCGGCACACTATTCCGAACTTCTCGACGAAATGAGCCACCTTAATACCGAATACGGTGTGCTGATTCAGCATCGCAAGGGCCTCGGACTGGAACACATGGACGGCCAGATGGCGATAATGAGCCGCGACATGCTCGACCGGTTCACGGCACCCTTTGCCACATCACCGATACCGGCAGTCGTGCAGATGATGTCCGAACCCCTCAACGTCAAAGGCAAGTCGCTTGTGTGGATTCCCCTACGCCTGTTCGCCTTCCTCTTGAACGATCTGCTACCGCTCGGCCCCGACGAAAACGAGGTGTGAAAGGAGCCGCAATGCCTGACGGAATCCGCCAATGTCCCGAATGCGGACATTGCGCAACAGGCCCCGATAGGTGCCCACGAGCACAGAACCCACGACTCGACTGCAAATACCGGAAACAGAAAAACCAACAATTGGCGAACATGCTCAAAAGGAAGATGGGACGATGAGCAGCCTTGAAAGCCTCTGCGAGGACATTCGCACGAACGTGACGGTCTGGAAAAGATACCGAGACAAAGGCGGGAGCGACCCGTCCTGGTCTGACGGCGACAACATGAACCTGTGCCGAAACCACATCATCGACGACCGTCGACGCATCGAAGAGATCATCGCAAGGGACGGCATCGAACCGCCAGCAGAGCTTCTGATTCCGGTACCGCCTGAAGTGTCAGCGGAGTTCATGGCCCACCGCCTTAGCGCGGCGGAACGGAAAAGGCTCCGCCTACCCGCGGTGTCCAAGAGAAAGCCGGAATACGACGAAAACCAGCCAGACCTATTCGCTTAGAAAGGAGACGGAATGACCGGACACGTATGTTTCCTCCCTTGGCCCACCTACCGTGCCGTGTACCACTGTCCGGTTTTCGGCGACTGGTTCGCAACCGAATACAGTTCCTGCGCCGACATCTTCTACTGGGAGCCGTGCAGTGAACTGCATGCGCGCCTATTCCATCACAAGGCATGGAAAGCAGAAAAAACCAAGAAGGAGAACCGAAAATGAACATCAAGTCCACAGTATACGAGAACACGATTGGCATTGAATTTAACCCAGATGATTTTCATGCCATGGACCTCTCGCCGAGAGCCGTCATAGACTCTTCCGGTGGCACATGCGTGCTCGTGCCAACCGAGACCGCCATCGCCATGCGAGACAAGCTCAACGAGTTCTTCCCTCCAGAACCGGACGAACCCGAACTGGGCTTGCCGGAAGAACCGAAGGAACCCGGCTACTACATCACACAACAGAACCTGCTGTTGAACAAAGATATGAACGGAGGCTGGATCAGGCCCGGCTCTTACGCGTGGGAAAACGGCACCGCATACACGGGCGATTGGGGCGTCGTGTCCAAAACCTTAGGTGACGAAGCCTTCCCGCTCACCAAACTCAACACAGGGAAGGAGCACTGACATGCAGTTCGATTACAGTCTGATCGACGAACAGTTGGTCATCACCGACCCGAAAGACTTCCACTACAATTGCGACGAGCATCCCGTTGACGGTGACAAACTCATCATCGACATGCCACCGGACGAGGTCAAAGCCCTACGCGACTATCTCGACACGGAACTGGAACGGTATCAGGCGACACGACGCAGACCGGAAGAACCGGAACCCATCGAGGACGGCTTCTACGTCACACAGGACGGAATCCTGATATACCGTGACAGCAGAAATCAACCGTGCGAGTACATCGTATATACCAATCCTCCGGCATATTACTACTACTGGCGTCATGTCTACGAAGACTTCGACGCATCCGCACTCCCTCTCACCCATGTCACGGTGGACGACTTCAGAAAGCTGGTGAGGAAATGAGCTTCGACACGCATGTGTTCGTCCGTCCGAAATGCGACTACCCCGGATGCCGGGCTCGGTGGGATGGCGTCGAATACGACTGGATTTACGACGAATTCGACGCTACGGAAGAAGTCGAGGAAAGCGAGGATTGGATTTGCCTGTACGACGATGATGAGCGTCCACGTTTCTTCTGCCCGCAGCATACGGGCGGAAGCTATTTTGGCGAAGACGACCCGGAATGCCATCCATCCAACGTGGAACTGCTCGACCACTACCGTGACGTTCTCACCTCACAACCCCTGCCCGCACTGGAATGCGAGGATACGATACTCGCCGTCCTGAAAGGAGAAACACAATGAGCGGTTTTACCAATTCTGGCGGTGCAGCCTACATGTCGAATCGCATGGACTGGGAAACGCCAGCCGACTTGTTCTCTCGGCTGGACAATGAGTTTCACTTCACCTTGGATGCAGCCAGCAGCGAAACGAACCACAAATGTTCAAAATACTACACGGCTGGAAACAGCGCCTTCAATCATGAGTGGGGGGGGGGAGACGGTATTCTGCAATCCACCATATGGCAAGGCGATCTCGGAATGGGTGCGCAAGTGCAGCATGGAAGCCAGCCGCAAAGACACCCTCGTCGTCATGCTGCTGCCGGCTCGCACGGATACCCGCTGGTTCCAACAATTCATCCTCAACCGTGCGGAAGTCAGGTTCCTCAAAGGGCGACTGCGGTTCGAAACGAACGGCATACCGGGCGGGCCGGCACCATTCCCAAGCATGATCGTCGTAATGCGCACCGGGGAAAGATGAAGGAGGGCTCGGATAAATGGCTAGGCGCGGATACGTGCAATTGGTGAACGGCTTCTACATCAACGACAAGGTGCAGGAACTATCCAAGAGCGGGCGTATGGACGCGATCGGCGTGTTCTGCATGGCGCTCACCTACTGCGGAGACCATCTCACGGACGGTTTCATTCCGCGCCGGACCATGCGCTTCGTTATCGGAGCCACCGACGAACAGCTCCAAGCGCTCTGCGACGTGGAAATGCTCGAGGAAGTCGAGGAAGGGTGGATGATCCACGACTATCTCAAGCATAACCGCAGTATGGAACAGGTCATGCACGTCCGGAAGAAGACCGCAGACCGAGTAGCCAAATACCGTGACTCTACGGATGTAACGGCGTTACATGCCGACTGTAACGCCGTTACATCGGGACAAACACCAGAACACCAGAACACCAGAACACCAAAGAAAGAGAAAGAAGAATATTCTTCTTCTTTCTCCAAAGAAATCAGCCTCTCCGACTTCGAGCAAGCAAGAGAGAAAGCCCACGCGAACGCCGAGATCATCAAGGCCTTTCCTGACCTTGACCTTTCCGAAGCCTGGAATGCTTTCACGGCACACCATTCTGGCGAGACCCGCACCGTCACGGACTGGGCCCGCCAGTGGAAGGGCTGGTGTCAACGCCGCGCCAGAATGAGCGGCATTCCACCATCGAAACCACATAGACATTCATGGCAATGCGACCACGTGCTAGCCGCACTGCACCGCACGTTGGAAACCGCACAGCCAGACCAACAGGCCTGCCAACTCGCAGACCAACTCAACAAGGAGAACCAATGAGCGAACAAGGCGAGAAGCCGACCATTGAGGAGGCGATCGACTACTGCACATTATGTCTCAAAGGCGCACGGTATCAGATTCGCAAAGCCGAAACGGAAAACTGGCCGCACGACCTCTCCAGCTTCCACGGAGCTAGGCACGCATTCGAATCCGTCATCGACTTCTGCCATGGGAAAAACGACTTCGATGTCTACCTGCACCAACGCAACAAGAAAGGAAACAACAATGGCGACGAACGTCAGTGAGAAGGATAAGACCCTCAACGAAATCATCGACTACTGCAAGGCAAAAAGCAGGGAAGAACAGGATTACGCCCGCACTGTGCTTAACGACATTGCCAAAGGCTGGGCTATAGCAGAGAGCCGCGCATATGACCGCATTGCAGACTATTGCCGCTCCATGCTTGGCTATTCCGGTTCGATGCCTTCCGAGGTGCCGAATCAAAGCGAGGAATGATGTCAAAAGATAGCGACGAAGCCCTGTACGAGTTCGCCCACTGGCTTAGTGAGAAGGGTCGTGAGGCTCGTGAGGAACTGGTGTACAAGCAGTACACGCCATGGATTGATGACGTGGCTCTTGGCCGTCTCGAAGCATACGACGAGGCATACAAGCATTGCAGGGAGATGCTAGGCAATGCCGACTCGATATTCTCCCCGAAATTCGACAAGAAGACCGACCAAAGCGAGGACACGGAATGAGCCGCACGGATACCACCGCAATGCTGTCCGAACTGGTGGAGAAGCGTTTGGATAATCGCGTGAGCTTCTGGGCCAGCGAAGTCAACTTCGACTTGGGAACGCCGAACAACCGGCGTATCGACTACGTGGGGTTCAAACCATTCACCCCCGGTTTCGTACTCATGCCCGCAAGCGTGGAATTAGGACGGTTCGAGTGCTATGAGGTCAAGTCCTGCATGGCTGACTTCAAGTCAGGACACGGATTGACCTTCTATGGCGACGTAAACTACCTCGTCACCACACGAGAATTGGCGAAGGAATTGCGTGTCACCTACCGGTTGCCGTGCCGCATCAATCAGGTGCTCACCCCGTCGAAAAAGGGAGACAGGCTCGAGGCGCTCTTCGACGTGTCCGGACCATGTCCATCCCACAGGTGCCGTGCGGCAAGTGAAATGCTGTACGCCATGATCGAAGCGAACGGAAAGAGAACGAAATGAGCTACGAAGCAGCGGTGGTAGTCATTCTTCTGATCTACGTCATCCTGATGCTTATCGCATGGTTGGGTGGACGATGACCTACCAGCTTCTCAGCGATACTGGCGGCAGTCTAGGCGAGGATTATCAAACTCTCGCAACCGCCATCGCCTACGCGAAAACAGCCAACGGCATACTCCACATCCCAGTCCACATCATCGACGTGGACGACGAGGAAGAAATCATCACGATAGGCGACCATGCTCACTAAAACACAGAAAGACCAAGCACACAGGCTAGCCGCCAACCAAGTCGACTGGCACGACATCGCACGAATCCTGCAAGTCCCATACCCGCTAATCAGCCTTGAACTAGGAGACCACGATAGTGAAATGCCCCACCTGCGGAACGCAAATCAAGCCGACCAGCTGGATCTGTGGTAACTGCCAAAAAGACTACTGGCAATTGATCTACCGGCTTGGCCACGAACAACTGCCAGCATTGCACAGCCTCAGCCTCAAACAAGCCAGAATCGGCAGACGCACCCACACGCCAAGCAACGGTTACGCGCCATTCCCGCTCGACCAGCATGCGCTCGACCTCATCGACGCAAGCAGCCAATGGCTCGCCGAAACCGCAGGCAAAATCAACGCCACCTACGCCAACCTCCGCTGGGACAAAGCATGGAAGCGAATCCTCGCCAACCGGCACACCGTACTCAACATGCCCACCATCGAAGACGACTACCGGCAACTGCAACGCATCATCCGACGCAACAACCAAGCACTCACACCGCAAGAAGACATGATACTGATCGGCACATGCCCACATTGCAACCGGCAACTGCAAGCCCCGCCAGACGCATTGACGGCATCCTGCACGTGCGGTGGAGAATGGCCGGTACCGGCCATCAAAGCCGAACGAGACCGCAAGCTATGGGAATTGCAGATCACCGGCACGCCAAGCGACGCCGCCAACGAATTGAAACGCTACGGCCTGCAAGTCAGCCGCAACCTCATAAGCCAATGGCTCAGACGCGGCAAACTCACCCACGCCACGCCGACAGAAGCCAAGAACCAGTACGTGTTCAACCTTGGAGAACTCGCCGCACAACTTGACTGTCACCGATAAAATGGTATACTGACGTACGTCAGTACGAGATAATCGGAACTGAACTGAGAATTAGCAAGCCCCAAGCCAGTACGCTCGGGGCTTTACTATTAGCTGATCTACATGTCGTAGGAACAGTCTCCGGAGTCGTCCAACCAAGGGCGGCTCTAGCAATAGCCCCCCACCTTTTCAGGCAAGGGGCACACGCTTCGGCCCGGCAAGGCAAGTAGGGCTCTTCCCCTCTCTTGGTTCTCTCCCTACCACTGGTTCAACCACAGCACGAAGCACCACACGAGAAAGCGATCACACCATGAACGAAACCTTGAAGGAAATCGCGCACCAACTCACACGCATCGCAGACCAAGGCGAACAAGCCACCATGCAAATCACCCGAGAGGATGCTTTAAAAGCATGGAGCATGCGAATCTACGAGGGGGAATACCTCCAAGCCCTCACCAAGCTCGGCATCCAGATCGTAGACTAACCAACATGCCGACAAGGCCACAAGCACGATGCACCTTCACAGGATGCAAAAACAAAGCAGTCAACCAAGGCCGATGTGCTCAACACCAACGCAAACCGTGGCAAAACCAATCAGCACACACACGCGAACGCAGCCAACATCGCACCGAATGGAACCACGTTCGCAGTCTCCGACTCAAACTCGAACCAAACTGCCGAAGATGCAATCGCAAAGGCACAAACGTAGACCACATCACACCAGTCGGAGCAGGCGGAGCATTCCTCGACATCAACAACACACAAACCCTCTGCAACCAATGCAAAACCATCAAAGACCAAGAAGACCGAAGGAACTACCCCCGGATATTCCACTAGGGAGGGGCGTCCCGAAAGTTCAAAAGGGGGCGCCAAAAGCGCGCCGCCGAAACTCTCTTTCGCGCGTCTGAGGTTTTCAAGGTCTAACCACACGACGGAAGGAGCCGGATATGGGACTTCGCGGCCCTCAGAAAACGCCGCTCCAACTCAGGGTCATCAATGGCCGAGGGCCCGACCGTGATGCTGGCGGCAGGAAGATTTCAGACGATGACGCCGGCTTCGAACATAAGGCGCCAACGGTTCCGAACTGGCTGTGCGGCGAAGCGTTGAACACGTGGCGGCGGTTGGTGCCGAAATTGGCGGCATTGGGATTGTTGAAGCCGGAGGATAGGGATGCTCTCGTAGCCTACTGTACCGCTGTGGCCTCATTGCGTTCGGCGCAGGAGTGCATTAATGCGGAAGGCGTGCTGATCGAAACGGAGCGTGGCGCTCGAAAACTTAATCCGGCGTTTACGGTGTTGACCCAATCGCAGAATACGATTCGTGCGTTCGCGCACGAATTCGGGCTGACACCGGCAAGCGAATCGAATGTTGCGGGAAAGGCGGAGGGAAAGGATGAAGAATACAACCCATTCGCCTGAACAACTGCCTGATGCCGAAACGTTGGAACGGTTGAAGATCAGTCCCGAAGTCGCATGGTACTGTCTCGAACGTGGCATGGAACTGCCAGAGGAATGGCAGGCGCCGAAGATCAAGACGCCCGAACCTCGCAACGTCGAAGGTGCCGTGTTCGACCCGGCCCGAGTCGACAAGGTACTGTTGAGCTTCCACACGCTCCGGCACACTCAAGGCAAGTGGGCAGGCAGACCGCTTGACCCTGACCCGTGGCAATTGGTGTGGATATTGGCACCGGTTTTCGGGTGGGTGCGGAAGAATGCCGATGGGCAGATGGTGCGCATCATCCGAGACTTGTACGTTGACGTGCCACGTAAGAACGGCAAGTCCACGCTTTCGGGCGGTATCGCCGTGTATATGCTTGGTGCGGATGGTGAGCCGGGCGCGCAGGTCGTGTGCGCCGCTTCCACGGAACATCAGGCAGGTTTCGTGTTCCAGCCGATCAAACAGCTTGTCGAGAAGACGCCCGCGCTAAAGGGCGTGATGACGGCGCACCAGAAGCGTATCGTGCACAATCGCTCCGGCAGTTACATGGAAGTCATCAGCTCCGCTGCCGATGCGGCGCACGGCATGAATTTGCACTGCTTCATCGTCGATGAACTGCATGTGCATAAGACGCCTGACTTGGTGCGAACGTTGGAAACCGGTCGAGGTTCGCGAACTCAGCCTTTGGGTGTGCGTATCACCACGCCTGACGACGGCAAGAGCAACACCATCTACGACCAGACCCGCAAATACGTGGAACAGCTCGCGGCCGGCACCATCAGTGATGACACATATTATGGCGTGGTTTGGGGTGCGGAAGAGACCGATGACCCGTTTTCCGTCGAAACACAGATGAAGGCGAACCCGGGCTATGGGAAAAGCCCGAGCGCCGAGTATTTGGCGTCTCAGGCGAATCAGGCGAAAAACTCGCCGGCACAGCTCGCCAGCTACCTTCGCCTGCACTTAGGTATCCGCACGAAACAGTCCGAACGGTTCCTGACATTGGAATCCTGGGATCGTAACTGCGGTGCGGAATACACGTCGGCCGACCAGATGGCCGAAGCCTACAAGGGCCGCACCTGCTATGGCGGCTGGGATTTGGGCGCGGTATCCGACTTGACCGCATGGGCGTTGCTGTTTCCCGATGATTCGGACGGTTACGACGTGCTGATGCGGTTCTGGGCGCCCGAATCCGATCTGCCAGCCTTGGATAAGCGGACGGCTGGCATGGCGTCCGTATGGGTGCGTGACGGGTGGCTGACCCTGACGCCGGGTGACGTAACCGACTATGGCTACGTGGAAAAGCGCATCCTGCATGATCTTGACTGGTTTGATGTGCAAACCATCGGCTATGACCCGTGGAACGCCACTCAGGTGGCGAACGACTTGCAGGAGGCCGGTCTGGACGTTGACCGGCTGACCATCGTGCGGCAGGGCACGAAGACGTTGAGTCCGGTGCTCAAGGAGATGCAACGGCTCTTGCTGACCGGTACCGAGGAAGCACCCTTGTTTCGTCATCATGGCAATCCGGTGCTTCGTTGGAATGTGGACAATCTGGCCGTCAAGACGGACACGAACGGGAACGTGCAGCCGGATAAGCAGAATTCCGGTGACAAGATCGACGGCGTGGCTGCCGTGCTGAATGCGTTGAGTGAGGCCTTATTGAGGCCCGCGCCGAAAAGGAGCATTTATGAAGAGGAAAGCCTTTTTGCTTGACCTGATCCAGATGGTCTTGGAAACCATCGGACTCGTATTCATTGTCGTTGGCTGTTTTCTGATCTGGACTCCGCTCGGCTGCATTGCCACCGGAGTGATTGTCTTGCGTTTGGCGAAGGTGGTGCGTGAATGAGCTTGCTTTTCAAAGGAAGCGGTAGCGTCATCGACTTTTCGGGTAAGGCTGGGGCTACGGTTACCGGCCCTTGGCCTGTGGTCGATGCTGGCGTGCCGTTGACCAGCGGCCCTCGCGCCTTCGAAATCTATTCGACCCAGCCGAGCGTGCGCAAAGTTGTGGAATTCATCGCCCGGAATGTGGCCCGAGTGCATATTCAGGCGTTCGAGGGCGAACCGTACGGCAAGCGAGGGATGCTCACCGAAGGCCCTCTATACGAGATGGTGAATCATCCGAATCCAGCCAATGGCACGAGCATGTACCGGTTGATTCACGACATCGTGTCCGACCTGATGCTGTTCGACCGATTCCTTGTCCGGTATGAGGGTGCTGGCGGTACGCTGACCCGGCTTTCAACCGCGCAATGGCGGTTCCATAGGCAGCCGGGCACGATCGACGAAGTGGACGGCTTCACCACCACAGACCCAACCAGCACGCCCGAAGGATTCGTCCGCTTCGATGATGGCGGTGACCACGGCTATTTCTGGGACAAGGGTTACGGCGGTTTCGAGGGTGTCAGTCCGATGCTGACTTTGCAGCAGACTTTGGACGAGCATACCGAGGCTGTGAAGTGGCGCCGCCAGCTCTGGAAGCATGGCCTACGCATGCCTGGCTATTGGAGTCAGGATTTGACCGAGGCCGCGTTGAGTCCCGATGCTCGGAAACGGTTGCAGACCGAATTGGGCAATTGGATTGACGGTGGCGGCAAGGAAGGCGAAAGCCCTATCCTGCGTGGCATCACCTATCAGAAGGTCGGTGCGGAATTCACGCCGAAGGATGCGCAGGAGGTAGAAGGTCGCACCCTGAGCGACATCGAGGTGGCGTCGGCCTATCAGGTGCCGCCTGAGATGGTCGGCGCTCGTGAAGGCAAGTATGCGACGCAGCAGGCGTTCCGTGATGCTCTCTACCGGGAAACCCTCGGCCCCCTCTTCGAGCAACTGCAGGGCGCTTTCAACGAGCAGATTTGCTCCCGCTTCTTCGAGGGTCAGTTCATCGAATTCAACATCGAGAGCGCATTGCGCGGCAGCTTCATCGATGACGCACAAGTGACGTCATCGGCTGTGGGTGGCCCGTGGATGAGCGTGAACGAAGCACGTGCCGATCATGGTCTCGCTCCGAAGGGTCCGGATTATGACGAAATCCTAACCCAGCTCAACACGGTGCGGGGTGGCGGCACACAGGCCAGCCCGCACGATAGCGGCTCTCAGAATCTTGGAGGTGCGAATGCATAAGGAAGGCGAACAGCCGCCTGAGAAACAGCGCATGACCCTACGGACGAAATCGGAGGTCATGGGACTAGGCGGCGGCAAATCGTTGGGCGAAGGCCAATTCACTGCCGTCGTATCCACGTTCGACGTGGTGGATTCGCAGGGTGATGTGATGAAGCCTGGTGCTTTCGATGATTCCATTGCGAAATTCCAAGCGGGCACGGTGATACCGATTCTGTTCGCGCACAATTGGAATGATCCGCAGGCGAACATCGGCGTGATTACCGGCATGCGGCAGACTGCGACCTGTTTGGAGATTGACGGCCAGCTTGACTTGAGCAGTCCGAACGGCTTGCAATGCTTCAAACTGCTTAAGGATGGTCGAATCCACGAGTTTTCGGTTGGCGGTGATGCCCACTACGGCCCGTCAATCGATCAGTCGCATGGCGATTGTGTCTGGCCGATTGAGAAGTTTGACCTGTGTGAGGTCAGCCTGTGCTTGCGTGGTGCGAATCCCGAGACGCGGTTGGTCAGTACCAAGAGCGATGACCCGCCGAACGATACTGGCCAGCAAGACATGAAACCTACGGAAGGCTCCGAACCAGACGGTTCGGGGCCTTTTTCAATGCAATTCGACCGTGACGAGCTTCGCAACCTCATTCGTGAGGTCATGCACGAGGAACAGTCGCAGGCCGAACCTGCCGAACCAGCCGATTCGACGGAAATTGCAAGTTTGCCCGATTTGACCGCGTGGGCGGCGGAAATGGAAACACAGCTCATCAGTGAAGGAGATTCAGATATGAGCATGAAACAGGAATTGCAGGACGCCCTCACGCGCGTGAAGGCCATTGCGGCTACCGCGCAGGGCGAAAGCCGCGCATTCACCACGGAGGAAAATGACGAGATCATCTCCCTCCGTGCGAAGGCCGACGATCTGAAAGCACGCATCGCCAAGGAGCATGAAGCCTCCGAAGCGTTGAAGAGCATGCTTGCCAAGTCCGAACCGTCCGATGATGTGTCCGGCAAGAAGACCATCGTCGCCAAGAGCATCGGCGAAGCGTTCGTGAATACCGACGCCTACCGTGCTTTCAAGAGCGCTACCACGCCAGACCGTACTCCGGTGCGTATCGCCAAGAGCCAGATTCGCGTCAAGTCCGACCCGAATCCGATCAGCACCGCACTGCCGGGCGCCGTCAATCCGACCGTCCTGCCGGGCTACACGGACGTCACCTATCCGGCGCAGAACGTGTTCCTCGGCCTTATCACCCGAGGCTCCACCAATAGCGGCTATGTCAAGTACCGTCAGTTGATTTCCGTGACCAATAAGGCCGCGGCGGTCAGGGAAGGCGCGGTGAAGCCGCTGTCCGAGCTTGGCACGCAGATGGCCGAGGCGAAGGAATGGACTTGCGCGGACGGTTTCAAGGTCACCAATCAGGAACTGCACGATGACGGCATCATCAGCACGCTCATCAACCAGACCTTGATGCGCAATCTCAATGAATACCTTGAGAAGACCATTCTCAATGGCGATTCCAATACCGATGTCGCTCAGAAGGGCATTCTGAACACCACCGGCACTCAGCAGGTGGCCTTCGATACGGACATCTTCACGACCGCACGCCATGCGAAGCGCGTCCTCTCCGCGATCGGTACGAACATTCAGGCCATCGTCCTGAATCCGGAGGATAACGAGGCCATCGACCTGATGCAGGACAAGCAGGGCCGCTACTTCGGACAGGGCCCGTTCTCGATGGGGCCGAACATGCTGTGGGGCATTCCGCGCATCGAATCGCAGGCTTTGCCGAAGGGCACCGCCGTCATGGGCGACTTCTCCACCGTGCAGTTGCTTAACTACGTGCCGTTGACTATCGAAGCGTTCAACCAGAACGAGGACGATGCTCGCCATAACCTGACCTACGTTCGCGCCGAGGAACGCAATATGCTGTTCATTCGCGAACCGAAGCGTCTCGCCGTGGTCAAGCTCGCCGCAGCATCCGGTTCCGAATCTCACTGATCGGAGGTGAGTGATGGCCGACGACAATCTTGAGCCGTTGGCTTCCATCGCCGATCTTGCCGTCAAGACCGGGGCCAGTACGGATGACGAGAAACTGAATCTCGCGCTCCGTCTGGCCTCCGGTCGTTTCCGTGAGCAGACCAATAATCCGATCAGTCTGGTGACTGAAACCGTGGTCTTGGATTCGGACGGCGGCAGGGCGCTTACCTTGCCTTGCCTGCCGGTGCGGGACGTTTCCGAATTGCAGATTGACGGCGAGACGGTCTCGGATTTCGAATGGTCTGCGATGGGCGCGATCTGTCTTGACCGTCCGATTCCCAACCGTTGGCGGAGCGTGCAAGTCACCTACCAGCACGGCTATGACCCGGTGCCGAAAGGCGTGCAGGATGTCGTGCTTGAACAGGCGGCGGCCATCTACCAGATGCTTCCCGGCGTGGTCTCGTACACGACGGGTGCGGAACAACGCACCTATTCCACCGCTTTGACGGTGGGCACGACGGCGCAATGGGCGGCGATGGTAGCACGATACAAGGTGGACTGACATGGCAGATGGAATCCACGGATACACCCTGACGATCATCACGAGGGTCGTGGATGGTGAGACGGACGAATACGGCCAACCGCAGTACACGACCCGCAAAACCGTGCTGGAAGGCTGCAACGTGCAACCCGTGGCGGTCACCGATCTGCCGCTGTTCGAGGATGCGAACCATTTGCCGCAGTGGAAGTGCTTCAGCCACGAAGGCGACTTGGTGGCACGGCTTCTGACTGGCGATTCGCGCATCGAATGGGATGGGCGAACCTTCCAACCGGCTTCCGCCGCCTACGACTATGTGACGGCGGACGGCATCGGCAATCACACGGAATGGTGGATGACGGAGGTGACCTCATGAGCTCGAAATTCACCGTTTCCGAGGATTGGATGCGCAAAAACGTGCTCGCCAATCCAACCGTTACCGCCGCATTGAACGCGAAGGCTCGACGGCTCGCACCAGTCGTGAAACGTATCGCCTTGAAAGAGGGCGACCAACGGTATGCGGCTTCCGTGCGGGTCATCCAAGGCCAACGTCCCGGCTCTAAATCACCAAGCCACATCCAACGCCCTTACGCGCGCGTGATGGTCGGCGACGAACAGGCGACGTCCAAGGAGTATGGCGACGGGAAACTGCCTAAAAAGGGCTTCCTTCGTCGTGCGATAGCGGAGATGGGAGACTGAATGCTTTTGCAAGGTCAATGGCCGCATGGCCTCCCGTTGTTGATCGCATGGTTGAAGGATAAGGCCAACATTACGGCGGTTTCCAAGCTCCCGGATGATATGGCTAGTCGGCTGCCGTTGGTGATGGTGTCTCCGGCACCGGGTGGCGGGCAAGGCGATGGCTACACGCGTACGCGGAGTCTCGATATTGATGTGTTTGCGGCTGATTGGAAGTCGATGTCCGAAATCACCGGCAAGATCGAAGCCGCCGTCTTCCGCCTGTCGGGGGACGGCAACCAATACGGCTATGTCGATTCGTCTTCTATCACGGAATTCTCTCAAACCGCTTACGAGCGTGCCGCGAACGTGCTTCGGTGCACGGCGACGGCCAGTCTCAGCATGCGTCCGAAAACAAGTCTCAAATAGTGAAAATTAAGGAGGAATGATGGCCGCGACCGATGTAGCCAGTATTCTCAACGACAATAACAAGAACGTCCGTAAGTGGGGTACTCAGCTGCTTGCCATTGCGGACTATGCGACCGAAATGCCGACCGCATTCTTCGATGATGCGACCGGCAAGCCGAACGCCCTGCCGGAAGGCTTCAAGGTGCTCGGCTATATTTCGACCGATGGCGCGAAAATGAGCCGCTCCACCGAATCCTCCGACGTGAACGCGGTGCAGGATTTGGAGCCGGTACGTTCCGACATCACCAGCCGCAACCGTACTCTACAGCTCACTTTCTTGGAAATGAATGCGTGGGTGAAGGCATTGGCTCACGGCCTGCCGGTATCCTCGTGGCCAACCAAGAACGATGAAGGTTTCGAGTTCACGGACGGCGAGACCAGCGATTTTCCGTACTATCGCCTGATCTGGATTGGTCAGGATGGCGTCAGCACCGATGCCCACTATCGAGTCGAGGCGGGCTATCGTGTGAAGGTCACGAATCAGGGCGACAACACCAAGAATCGTTCCGATGCCGAAGGTGAAGACCAGACCTTCACCTTCTTCCGCGACCCGAAAACCAACAAGACCTTCTACGAGGGCGAGAAGATCGCCAAGGCTTAGGTAGCTGCCGTTTCTGAAGCATCGTCCGACGTGACGGCGGACGGTGCGGAGACGTCCGAGCAACCAACGTCCGAATCTTCTCAATGATTCTTCCCCGTGTGGGTGGCTTTCTTTTCCTTTCCCACCCATACGGGATTTTTTACCATCAATAAAGGAATTCTTCAGAAAGGCAATGATTCTTTATGGCTAACAAGCAGTATTCCCTTCAGGCGGTCAAGGCGAAGTACCTGGAATCCCATCCGAACATTCCGGAATACGTCGAATTCACGATCGATGATGATTCCAAGACCGTCTACCGCTTCCATCTGCCGCTATTCCAGACGAATGAGGAAAAGCGCGCGTTCAACGAGGCGCAGAAGTCCGATGATGAATTCCAGCTGGCCAAGGCCCTGTTGGGTGACCAGTATGAGCGGTTCGATGCTGAGGGCGGTACCGTGACCTTGCTGATGCTGCTGTTGCAGCAGGCCGCCGAGGACTTGACCGAAAAGGATTCCGAGGGAAACCCTACAACGCTGTAGAACTTCTCGAGGGTGGCGGGTATGCGGAGGAATTGGAGGCCGCCCTGTGTGCGGTCTACGCTCCCCGCGACCCCATCGCGGAGTTCTGGCAGGGGAAGATCAGCCTGCGTGCCTTGCATGCGCTGATCGTGTACATGCCGCCCGACAACGTTTTCTACCGGGCGTTGGTAGGTAGCGGGTGGAGCGAGACCGAGTGGATACTGCATGACTTGAGCGACATGCTGAGGGATGTGCAGTTGACGGTCAGCGCCTGTGCCCCGTTCGTCGAGCATCCGCTCGAGGACGAGGACATACGGCCCCGGTTGAAGCCTCCGGCCATGCTGGCGGAGGAACCGACGTCGGTGGAGCCGGTGGATGAACAAATTCAGGCGCAAGAGCGGGCCGAACTATTGGCGCTCGTACAGCCGTCTGGAAAATAAGGATTGGTGAGGTGACGGAATGGCCGGAACAGCCGCATGGATTGACGTACTACCGAATCTGAGCGCGTTCAGTACGAAACTGAACAGTGGCGTGAACGCTTCCGTCACCTCTGCCGGCCGGAATGCGGGCAAGAAGTTCGCGGATGCGATGAAGCAGGCGGCTGGCACGTCGAACCCTCTGGCCGATCAGGTCAAGGCGCTCGAGTCTGCGGAGAAGCGTGCCGCGAACACGGTGAACCAATGCAAGTCGCAGATCGTGACCGCACGTGAAGCCGAGAAGACTGCGACGTTGAAGGTGCAGGCCGCCGAAGCGAAACTGACGGAAACCACGGCAAAGTATGGTTCGTCCAGTTCTCAGGCGATCAGTGCGCAGTCGCGGTTGAATGATGCGCGGAGCAAGGCCCGGCAGAAGACCGAAGCCTACAAGAACGCCGAAGAACAGTTGAAGAGCGCACAGAATGGGTTGAAGGAAACCCAGTCGCAGTTGAAGAGTGCGCAGGATAATCTGAATTCCAGCACGTCCAAGTCGGCGGGCTTCTTCCGTAGCGCGGCAGACTCGGCGCGTAACGCGGTAAATTCGTTCAAGAGCATGCAATCGTCGGTAAGTTCGTCGAGTGCGAGCGGCATCGCTGACTCTACCCGCTTCTTCACGGCTTGGAGTGCGGCCAAGTTCGGTGCCATCGCAGGCTTCGCGCAGAGCGCGTTCAGCAAGGTCGCGTCCGTCATCTCGGAAAACGTGGGAGGTGCCATCACCCGCGCCGACACGATGAACAATTTTCCGAAGGTCATGAAGAACCTTGGATATAATGCGGACGATGCTGCTGCGGCCATCAAGCGTATTTCGTCCAGTTTGGATGGTTTGCCGACTTCCACGGCTTCGATGGTAGGCATGGTGCAACAGCTGGCCCCGTTGACCAGCAATCTTGACGAGGCTACCAGCATCGCCCTCGCGTTCAACAATGCCGTATTGGCCGGTGGTAAGGATACCACCTTGCAGGCGAATGCCATCGAACAGTATAATCAGATGCTTTCCGCTAACAAAGTGGATGCGGCCGCATGGCGAAGCATGGTGAACGCGATGCCAGGCCAGATCAACCAGTTGGCGAAGAGCATGCTCGGTGCGAATGCGTCGCAGAATGACCTGTATTCCGCCATGAAGGGTGGAAAAATCACCTTCAGTGATTTCAACAAGGCATTAGTCAAGCTGAATACCGAAGGATACGGACAGTATGCTTCGTTCACTGAGCAGGCGAAGGATGCTACACAGGGCATCGGCACAGCCGTCACGAACACCAAGAATCGCATTCAGAAGGCGATTCAGAAGGTGGTCGAAGCGCTTGGCACATCGAACATCTCCGATGCCATCAACAAGTTCTCTGGCGGTTTCAGTAAAGTCGGCGACATCGCGGCGAATACCGTCACCAATGTAAAGACCAAGGTTTCAGCCGTTACCAGCTATCTCAAGACTGGCGAATTGTCTGACGAGTGGAAGAAGGCTTTCGGTACCGCGTCTTGGGCGCCACAGCTTCAATCCACTTTGGACGGCATCCGTTCGACTTGCGGCAAGGCGTTCGACAGCATCAAGGAATCGGCGGGCAAGCTGGCTGATTCATGGTCGAGGCTGATCCCGTCCGAAGATGTCAAGGCCGGTATCGAAGCGTTCGCCAATGGTGCGATCAAGACGATCGGCAGCATCATCGAAGGCATTGCGATAAACGTGGCGAACGTGGTCGGCTGGATAAGCCAATTCGTACAGACGGTAAGCGAATCCGGTGCCGTGCAGACCTTCGCAGACGGATGCGGCGCTCTGGCCACTGCCTTCGGCGACCTGTTCAAGGCCCTGACGCCGGACAATGCGGAAACCGTGCACACGGTCTCCACGAATTTCGACGATGCGAAAAAACCAGCGCAAACGTTCGCCGACATCATTAGCGCTCTAGGCGAAGGCGCGTCAAAGGCCGCGCAGGGATTGGAAGGCATCTCCAAGTGGATAGGCACCTTCAAGAAAGACTTGGAATCTTTCGGGGTGCTCGATACTATCAAGGAGACTTTCAGCACGATCGGCGAAAGCATGTCGAAGTGGGCTTCGGCCATCAAGAAGCTCGGACGTGCCATCGGCAGTCTGATCGACGCGTTCACCCCTTTGAAATCGAAGGCCGATGACGCGAAGAAGAGCCTCAAGCCGTCCGACGCGGCGTGGGGTATGAAAAGCTTGGCTGACTGGTGGCTTACGGTCGCCAAGACGATTTCCAAGGTCATCGATGGCATTACGCATGGCGTGCATGTCGTGGCCGACGCGATCGATAAGATCACCGGACTGTTCAATAAGGTTCCTGATCTGAGCAAGGCTTTCGGTACCGCTACGAACGTGTTTTCCGGGCCGGGTATTCTCAGCCCCCATGGTATTGGTACCATCGCAAGTCTGGTCGGTGACAGTGACGCTTTTGGGATTCTCAGCCGGAAGTGGAATGATTTCACTTCGCAACTTTCCGGTAGTTGGAGTCAGGTCATGCAGGACATGCAGGGCGTGTTCGGTGATCTAGGTGCGGCCATTCAGGAGAAGTGGCAGGCCGTCGTTGACTGGCTGGGTCTTACGACGACTACGATCGTTGACTTCTTTACGGGAATTCCTGATGCGATCAGCGGTTTCTTCGGCTCGGCTGGTGAGTGGATTCAGGAGAAGTGGCAGGCACTGGTCGATTGGCTGGGATTGACACCAACCTCGATCATCGACTTCTTCACGGGAATCCCGGGTAATTTCAACGACCTTTTCCAGTCTGCTAAGGACAAGATCACCGGGATTTTCGGTACTGTCGGTGATTGGTTCGATCAGCATGTCAAGACTCCGATCAAGAACGTGCTGGACGCGATCGGCAATACCTTCCAGTCCACCAAGGATTGGATTAAGGAAAGCTGGGATAAGGTCAAGGAAGCGGCTAAAAGCCCTGTGAAATTCATCGTTGATACCGTCTATACCAACGGCATCAAGAAGGTGTGGAACAGTGTCGCGGGCGCGGTTGGCTTGAAGCTCAGCTTGCCGGACGTGAAGTTCGCCAACGGCGGCATCAACCCGGGCTACGCTCCGGGCAGGGATACCATTCTGGCGATGACTTCGCCGGGCGAGGCGTGGATGGTGCCTGAATGGGTGAAGGCCGTAGGCGCTTCCAACATTTATCGTTGGAATGCGATGGCCCGCAATCAGGGCATCGGCGCCGTCCGCGAGGATATGGGGCTCACCCCGCATTTTGCGAAGGGTGGCATCGTATCCAAGATCACGAGCACGGTCTCCAACGCTACCTCTTCCGTGAAGAAGTGGTTGGAAGACCTGACTGAGGAAGCCCAGTCCTTTGTCAAGAGTCCGGGCAGTTGGGTCACGTCGAAGATTCTCGACCCCGTGAAATCGCAGGTCATGAAGATTTCGGGTGGACAGTTCGGCCAGATGGTCGGCAAACTCCCGGTCAGCGTGGCCAGCGCCTTGGTGGATAAGGCGAAGGCTTCGGCTTCCGAACTTGCCGCCAAATGGGTGAGCAAGACCACGGCAAGCGCCAGCAACGGTGACGGCGGCCAATATCATGGCGCAGTGTCGGCCGGTGTCGAACAGTGGCGGAGCCTCGTTTTGCAGGTGTTGAAGGAATTGGGCCAGTCCGAAAGCTGGGCCAACACCGTCCTACGTCGCATGAACCAGGAATCCGGCGGCAACCCGAACGCCATCAACAACTGGGACTCGAACGCTGCTGCAGGCCATCCATCGAAGGGTCTGATGCAGACCATTCCAAGCACCTTCGCCGCCTACGCCGGGCCATACGTAAGCAGGGGCATCTACGACCCACTCGCGAACATTTACGCGGGCGTCAACTATGCTCTGCACAGGTATGGTAGCCTGTCGGCCTTGAACCGGGCTGGCGGCTATGCTCTCGGTGGCATCGTAGGCGACAACCGCCCAACCCTCTACGATCGCGGTGGCATTCTTCCCCCGGGCCGTCATCTCGTAGCGAACGAGACGAAACAGCCGGAACTCGTGCTCACCCGCGACCAGATACTGAAGGTATTCGGCGGCACTGCCGAAGGTGGTAATCGCACCGTCAACATGAACATCAGCATCCCGGAACGTACCGACCCGTGGAGCGAAGCAGCCATATACGTCCAGACGGCACGGCATCAACTGCGCGGCTAAAGGAGGCTACACAAGATGGACTCGTATTATGCCGAATTGAGCGCCTCGGGCCTTGAGACGGTACGTTTCGAGGGATTGGGCGACTTGGATTGCCTGTGCATCGGCAAGAATGGCATCGAAGGCTGGCATTCCACGCCCACGCCGAAAGTTTCAGCTACGGCGCGAGGGCAGGGTGACGGCGGGCATGACGTTAGCGAGGATGACATCATCTACGCATCACGTACCGTCACCCTGCACTGGAACGCGAACGCCTCCAGCCGCCAATCATTGATCGAGTTGACGAACAAGGTGCGCAGGTTTGTGCATCGGCATGTGCGGTTGCGGGTGGTTGACGGCATCGAGGATACCTACTGCGAGCAAGGCTACCTGAGCATGAGTCAGGAGCCGAAGTATCGTGAGGGCAAGATCGATGATTCTGAAATCACCATCGTTTTCGAGCGGCCTGAACGCCTGTCGTCTAAGGCGCAATGTTTCCAGCTTCTTCCGTCCATGGATTCCGCCCGCGTGGGATTGTCGTATGGCGGTTCGAACAAGGGTTTGGCGTATCCGCTGTCGTATGGCGTGGCGGCGGCGGATGCGCGCAACGTCGGCCTGATCGTGAACGGGGGTTCGAGCCGTGCGTATCCGACGTTCACATGTCAGGGGCCGTGGCCGGACGGCGTGCAGATCACGTTCCCGGGGTTGGGCCTGTCGTTGGATTATTCCCAGCCGGTCCATGACGTGCCGCTCGTATTGGATTCGAGGAGCCGTTCGGCTTCCATCGGCGGCTTGGACGTGAGCCGGAACCTGCGCAGCCGTGGCTTTCCGACCGTTCCTGCTGGCGGTTCGGTTTCGGTGAATCTGCAGTCCGTGGGTTCCGGCTATGTGACGGTCGAAACACGTGATACGTACATGTGATAAGGAGATTGGATGACTACGGCTTACGGTATCGCCCCGGATTCGAACGGGAGCGGCCTCGACCCTTTGACGCATCGGCGGATCATCAAGGCGCATTGGGCGAACACGGGCGTCATCTGCGGTCTGGACGTGTCGGGCGGCACCGACCTGCGCTACAATGTCGCGGCCGGCGCGGCGGTGTGTTCTCGCGGTGAGGCGGACGGCTACGCGGAAGCCTACTGGAATGGCGGCAAGACGGCGGCGGTGAAGGCCGGCGATCCGTCCAATCCGCGTATCGACCGCATCTGGGTCAGGGCGAACGACATTTCGCAGGGCGATTCGGACAATCAGGTGACGGTCGGGGTGACGCAGGGCACGCCGTCCGCCACGCCCACCGCCCCGGCGTTGCCGTCCGGGTGCGTGCGGCTGATGGACATGGTGATGCCGGCGGGGGCGACGAGCACGGCGCAGGCCGCCAAGTCCGGCACGCAGGATTACGCCATCCCCTACGGCGCCACCTTGGGCCTGCTGTCGGAGAAGTCGGACACGCAGACGGTCGATCAGGCGTGGACGGACCAATGGTATGACCAATTGGTGACCACGGTGTCGCTGCCCACCGACCGTCTGGTCGAGGTCGTGTACGAGGCCCGCGCGACCACCGGCTACGCGAGCGATAAGTGGGAGGCGTTCGGCTCCTACTACGTGAAACTGGTGGTCGACGGGGCCGACGTGACCGACGGCAACGACGAGCAGCCGGTGCATCACGCGTGGGTGCGCAACCGTATCGTGTTCACCACGAAACTGGCCAAGGGTTCGCACACGATCCGCGTGCAGGCCAAGGCGAACACGGGCATCACGAGGTTCAGGTGGGTCGGTTTGCGGCGCGTGCAGGTGTGGGACAGGGGCGTAAGCCAGTGACATGGAACGCCTACCTGTACGACACGTGCACCGGCCTGTTGGGCCAGCGGATCGACATCCCGTCGTTCTCATGGTCGATGACGGTCTCGGACAGTTCGTTTTCGACGACTTCGGGCAAGGACGTGGGCGAGGACGAACTGTCCGGCCTGCAACTGCCGTGGACGCAGATACCGGGCGACACGCCCACGGCCCGCGCTCAGGCCCTGCAACCCTACAAAAGGGGCATCGTTCTGTTCTGGAAGAGCCCGTTGGATGACGCGGGCTCCCTTGGCACGCCGATATTGGCCGGCGCGTTGGGCGTGCGCACCAGCTCGTGGCATGACGTGAGCGTGCCGTACGTGAGCATGATGGGCCTGTTGGAGGACCGGCTGCTGGTGCACGAGGACGCGTTCGGCAGGGACACCGGGCATACGAGCAAGAAATCGTATCGGTGGGAGAACCTTTCATGGCGTGCCTTGGCATGCAAGGTCATCAGGGAGTGCACGGAATCGAAGCCGGGCGGCTCGCTGCCGTTCGACCTGCCTTATTTGGACGAGACGGGCACGCATTCCCTGCCGAGCGAGGGCGACGATTCGGCTTCGAAATCGGCTTCCACGAAGAGCAGGTCCCATGTCGATACCGCGGACGGGTATGTGGAGACCACCGTGGAGGGCGATACGACCACCGTGGTGGAACGGCACGACGACAAGGCCACGAAGCAGGTCAGCGTGACCGAACCGTACACGTACACCACGAAATCCGGCAAGGTCACCAAACAGCACACCGTGACGAAGACCGTCGCCATCGGGCGCACCACGGTCACGAAGAAGACCGTCACCAGGAACCACGATGATTATGCGGAACGCAGCGTGACCACGACGACCGTCACCTACGCGTATGACGGCGACGGCAATCAGACCGGCAGCCGGACGAGCGTGGAAGGGCCCGTGACGTCGATCCTGCCAAGGCAGACGGTATCCGAATATTACGACTACAACGTGGCCAACCATGCGTGCGCGACGATTCTGAAGAACATCGCCAACGCGGACGGCGGGCCGGACATGCAGTTCCGCCCCTATCTGGCGGACTCCCAGCATATCCGGTTCCGGTTCGAGGCCGGCAGCGACGGCGACGTGTACCTGCGGCAGGACACCCGATTGAGCCTGTCGTGCGGGCCTTACGGCGGCACGTTGGAGAACGTGAGGATCGACCGTGCCGCACCCTATATGCGCGTGTACGCGACCGGTTCCGGCTCGGGCGAGGGCATGATGTGCGATCTGGCCGAGGATCTGACCCTCGTGCAACGCCGCGACCCGTGGCCGCTCCGGGAGATGACGGTTTCCGGCACGGACGCGAAGACGTGGGAGCTGTTGCATAATGCGGCCACGGCACGCCTGAACGCGAACCGATGCCCGTTGGCCCAACTGTCCGGCGAGATCGACGTGGACGACTGCGACGCTTCCGGCATGCCCCTGCATCCGTTGGGCAGTTTCTGGCCGGGCGAGACGTTCGACATCGCGTTGGACGGGTATCCCGACTGGCCGGACGGCGTGTATGCGATGCGCCTGATGCAGATGAGCGGGGACGAGACCGGCAAGGTGTCGTTGAAGTTCGACCCCGTCGAAGACCCCGTGACCTGATTTTCTTATCATTGAAGGCCCCGCCATTCGTGCGGGGCCTTCCCATATCCGAGAGAGGGAGATTGCATGGCTTCGCATTGCGAACTGAAACCCGCTGACGGCGCGTTGGCGTTGATGCTCGCGTCGGCGGCGATGGAGAAGGCGTCGCAAAACACGACCGTCCTTGCCGGCAGTGTGGTCGTGGACAATGGCGACGGCACGCAGACGTGGATAGGCGGCTCGGGTTCCGACCGGTCCTCCTCTCGGGATGCGGGCGGCGGCGTCGTCGCCAACGTGGGCGACATGACGATACCGGGCACGCCCACGGGGCTTAGCCTGTCGTGCGTGGACCGTCGCATCCATGTCATGTGGGATGGGACGCTCGAGGGTGGGATGCCGGACGATTTCAGCCATGTCACCGTCTACGCAAGGGCGGATGACGGCGCGGAGGAGGAGTGGGGCAGCCTGAATGGCGCGGGCGTGCTCGTGGGCCGTCGCATGACGGCGGGCACCATCGTGGACATCAGCGCACGCGCGTTCGACACGGCCCGCGCGCCGGACGGCTCCTACTGTCCGAACATCGGCCCGAGATGCGACCTGCTGTCGATCATCGTCGAGGACGATGCGAGCATGCAGGACATCCTCGAATTGGAGGAACGGGCCGACTCATTGTCGAAGAAGGCCGATGACGCGTCCGCGAAGGCCGAACAGGTGCGTGCCGACTTGCGGTCCGAGGTGGATGATGTGCGGGCGGAGGTCGACGGGCTGAGCGGCGCCGGTGACCGACTGTCCGGGCAGATCGCCGACATCAGGGGTACCGTCAACGGCCAGCAGTCCAGAGTGGACGAATTCGGGCAGAAGCTTGAGGGCGTCGTCACGCAGAACGGCGCGACCGTGAACAGCGTGACCGAACTCAGGCAGACCGTATCCGGCCTTGACGCCCGCGTGGCGCAGAACACGGAAACCGCCGAAGGTGCGATGGGCAAGGCCACGGCCGTCCAGCAGACCGTTGACGGCATCAAGGCCACGCTCAGCAAGGATTACACGTCCACCAAGGATGCGGACAGGAAGTATTCCACGAAGACGGAACTGACGACCGAGGCCGACAGGATTCGTGCGGAACTGGCGGAGACCACGAAGACCGCGAACGGTGCATTGGACAGGAGCGCCGCGCTGGAAGCCACGGTCAACGGCATTTCGACGAAGATCAGCGAACAGGCCACAAAACTCGACTCGACGGTGAAGACCGCGAACGAGGCGAAAAGCACGGCTGACGGCAACAAGACCACTATCAGCCAAGTCAGCACGACCGCCTCCGACGCATTGTCGAAGGCGACCACGGTCGAAGCGAACCTGAACGGCTACAAGACCACGGTATCCGAAACGTACGCCACCAAGGCGGACATGCGGTCCGGCGACGCGACCGTACAGGCGAACGTGGACCAGCTGGCTGCGGACGCGATGAACACGTACGTGCAGTCCTCGACGTTCACGCAGGCCCGGGACAGTTTCACGCAGGAACTCTCGCAGACGAAGCGGGACGTGACGGACGCGAACGCGGCCATCGCCGCCAACGAGGAAACCCGCAGGAAATACATGCGGTTCTCCGGAGCTGATTCGGGCGACCCGCAGATCGAATTGGGCGCGTCCGATTCCGCGTTCAAGATGCGGTTGACGAACCGACGGTTGGCGTTCATGCAAGGCGACAGTACGCCAACGTACGTTTCCAATCAGCGCCTGTACATCAACGATGCGGAGGTCAACCAGACGCTGCGCATCGGCAGGTACGCGTTCATCCCGCGTCCGGACGGGCATATGAGCCTGCAATACGTCGGCTAAGGAGAAAAGAATTGGCTGAAGCGTACGGCAACAAGGTAGGCCACTGGCAGGCGCACGTCACCTGCAACATCACGGAGCAAGGCCCGGATTGGGTGAACCTGATGGTCGTGACCGGCATCCACACGTCGGACGGCTGGGACTACGCCGGCATCAAGGGCGGTGCCGGCGCGTATGCGAACAGCGTCGGCGGCGCGAAGGAATGGTCCGGGAACGTGCCCGTCAACGGGGAGACGGCCATCGTGTCGTGGGGCGTGTACGGCATCAGGAAAGGCCGTACGGCGCAGGACATCTCCTATGCGGGCTATGTGAACCTCGTCGGCTATGCGGCCGGTTCGAGTACCGCATACGGGTCGATCCGGATCGACGCACGCCCCTCGTACACCGTCAGCTATGACGCGAACGGCGGTTCGGGAGCTCCCGGCAACCAGACGAAATGGTATGGCGAAATCCTCACGTTGAGCGCGACGAAGCCCACGAGGGCCAATTACACGTTCCTCGGCTGGGCGACCAGCGCGAACGGGAATGTGGCGTACCAGCCGGGCGGCCAATACGGCTACGACCAGAGCGTCACATTGTATGCGCAGTGGAAGCTGAACACGTCGCCGCCGACCATCGGCGCGTTCACCGCCTACCGGTGCAATGCGTCCGGCACGGCGCAGACGGACGGCACGTACGTCAAGATGGCATGCGCGTGGAACGTGGACACGGCCGGCGACACGACGAACGCGTGCAAAAGCCTGAAATTCGCCGTCCAGAAGGATGACGGCGGTTGGACGGAGTACGCGGCCTCCGCGTCGAACGGTACGGGCGCGACCACGACCAGCATCCAAAACGGGTTCGCCGCCTCGCGAAGCTGGAACCTGCGCGTCACCCTGTCGGACAGGCATGCGACCACGGTGGCCTACACGACCATCGGCCCGGCCACGTACATCCTCGATCTGAACGCGAACGGCACCGGCATCGGCATCGGACAGATAGCGCCAAGCCAAGGCGTAGCCGTCTACGGCAGTCCGTTGAACCTCAACGGCACCGTCAAGATCAACAACCATGACGCGGGAAGCCTGTTCGAAACCGTCACCCGGACGCTGATTTCAAGCGAATACGGGACGGTGATCGGCGTGAAGCGGGCTGGCGTGTGCATGATCCACGTGGATTGGAAGAGCGCGAACACCGCATCATGGGGCACCGGCAGTTTCGGCACCCTGCCAGACGGGTGGAAGCCTCCCGTGGAGGTGACGATGCCGTTCTGCGGACGCGACGGCGCCAGCCAACGGCGCATGGTGTTGAAGGCGGACGGCACGATGACGTATCAGAATCAGGGCGGCAGCCAGAACGGCGGCCCGTTCGCCGGCACGTTCACCTACCTGAGCGCAAACCCATGAACCATTCTTTTCGGACGGAAGGAGACAGATCATGTCCGACAGCAATGAAACCAATCAGGAATCCGTGGCCAAGGCGACCGTCAACGAGGGGGTGTTGGACATGCGGCCGAGCAAGGACGGCATCGTCTACCAATTGTTGCGTCTCGGCTTGGCGTACGACCATGCGGGGGCGGACGGGGAGACATGGTGCGATTATCGCATCGGCCTTCAGGCCGACTTCAAGACCCGTGCCAGCGATTCGTGCACCCTGACCGACATGGACACGAAGACCGTGGTCACCGCGACGGTCGAACAGTTGAAGCAGGTCACGTCGATCAAGACGTGGCGTAGCGACGGGGCCAGCGACTAGTGCCGCCGTTCCAAGACCTGTTCAACAGTCAGGAATTCTGGAGCGCGGTCATCATTTCGCTGATCGGCGGTGGCGGCATCGTCGGCGCGATCATCACCGCATGGAGCAACAGACGGTCGAAGTCGCAGGACGAGCATGAGCAGGCGGAAGCGGACAAGCTGGCCGCCGAAGCCGCCGAAACGGCCGTGCACATTCTCACCGATTCCGTGATACAGCCGCTCCGTGAGCAGGTGGAATCGCAGGGCGCGCAAATCCAGCATTTGGAGAAGAAGCAAGCCGAACAAGCCAGGAATCTGGAAGCGAAGCAGAAGAATCTGGAAGAGCAGCAGAAGAAGAATCTCGAGGTCGCCCAGAAGAATCTCGTGGTCACAACCTACACTCGTTCGCTTTTCCATTGGCTTCAGGAGTTTTGCGAAATCATGGAGCCGGAGTTTCTGGCGCGCCATCCGAAGCCGCGTCTGCCGGACGAACTGAGGCCCGACATCGCACCTGAAACCTTAGGCAAGGGGGATTGATGGCCGATGCGATGACGTTCATCGTCTTCTCCATCGTCTCGCTCGTTTTCTGGCATTGCATGAGACGACACTAGACCAACCCATTTTTTCAAAGCCACTCCCGTTCACGGGGTGGCCTTTTCCGTTAGGAGGAAACAATGGCGGAACACGCCAACACCAAGACCAACAACAATCTTCCCGGCATGACCGGCGAACGCGTCAAGGCCGTCGTCACGATTCTCGTCACGCTCTTCTCGCTAGCGAACGCGGGATTGAGCCTGGCCGGATTCAACCCGTTGCCGTTCACCGACGAGCAGGTCTCCGCGACCCTTTTCGCCGTCGTCGGCGTGCTCGGCACGATCTACGGCTGGTGGAAGAACCAGAACATCACGTCCGCTTCCCTCGCCGGCCAGCAGCTCGTGGACGCCCTCAAGAAGGAGGGCGTCGTGAATGGTGTGACCGCAGCGAAGAACGCCGCCCTTAGCGCGGCAAGCGCTGTGGCCAAGACCGCACCGGCGGAGGAAACCGCCGGGGAAACCGTGGAAGCCGAGACGGAATCCGTCGAACCCGCGACCGCTGAACCGGTCGCACAGGCCGCCGTGACCGCGGCCGTCACCAAGCCTGACGTGGCCGTGGCCGATGCCGGCATCCCGCAGTACATGCCCGTCAAGGAGGACTAGTGGCCGGAGCAGGTTTCGCAGTCTGGCGAGGCTCGCCCAACCACTACGACGGACGGTTGGGCCAGTCCGTCAACCACATCACCCTGCACATCATGGTCGGACGGTTGGCCGGCACCGATTCGTGTTTCCAGCGTTCCAGCTTCGGCGCCGCCTCGCACTACGGGGTCGGCGGCGACGGCACCGTCTACCAGTGGGTGGACGAAAACGACGGCTCATGGGCGGACGCCAACTGGCGGTCCGACTGTTCGGGCGTGACCATCGAACACGAGGGCGGCATGGCCGGCGTGCCCGTCACCGACGCGGAGGTGGAGGCCAGCGCACGGCTGTGCGCCGACATCGCACGCCGCCATGGATGGGCGAGCCTGTGGCATGACGCGAGCGGCAACCGGGCGGGCAACGTCGTATTGCATCGTGAGGTGCCCGGCACCGACCATTACGGCTGCCCCGACCGATGCACCAACCCGCTGCCGGTGGACCGGATCATCAACAGGGCCAACGAACTATTGAATGGAGAAGACATGCCCACAGCACAGGAGATCGCCGAGGCGGTCTGGGAATACAAGTACGGCAATTCGCCCGCGGGCGGCAACATGTTCAACCTGCTCAGCTACGAGCTGCCGCATCTGATCTGGGAGTACAACTACAAGAAGAGCGCGTTCGGCGGCAACATGTACAATGCGCTGAACAATGCGGCCAACAACGCGAACGCGATGAAGACGCAGGTCGCGGCCCTTCAGACGCAGGTGACCGCATTGACGGAAACCGTCAAGACCTTGGCCGCGGCCAACGGCGCCGACCCGGACGCCATCGCCAAAACCGTCGAAGCGGCGGTCAGGGACAAGCTCGACAAACTCCAGATCACCATCACCAGCAACGAGTGACCTTGTTTAATTTTCGGGCTTGAAACTCAAACTCGAATCCAAAACTCAACCTCGAGTCTGAAAATCAAACTGTCCTCTTGCGGTTTTCCCGCAAAAACGACGTTTTCCGACTCGTTCGACAGTTTTTGCAGTCAATTGTTACACCTCGCCCCTCTCCCGACCTTGTGCCGGGGAGGGGCGTTTTCGTGTTTTCAGGCGATGCTTGCAGTGCCGTCGTCGCACTTGTCGCACAGCCAGCAGGTGATACCGCTCATGTCGTGTGCTTGATGCACGTTGTGCCTTCCGCCGCATTCCTCGCAACGGTGAGAGGTGGCGCGGCGGGCGTAGGTGCGACGCTGGGAGCGTTCGGCGGCGGGGGTGCCTAGCACGTATTCCTTGCCGTCGAGGGTGAACGGCTTGGAGACCTTGGAGATGTTCACGCGCTTGATTTCGCCGCTCTTCTTCATGACGGGGAACTCGAACTCACCGGCTTCGCTGTAGTTTTCGTACAGGTCGGCTGGGATGCGAACCTTCCAACCGTCGTTGCACTTCGTCCAAGCCGGGTATTCCATCTGTGCCATTTGAATCAGTCTCCTTGAGATTGTGGGGATGCCTTGTGCTTCCTGCCTTGTGATTACAAGTATATGATACCTTTGGTATCATCGCAAGTTCGGGCGTGTCGCAATCAGCGGGTGTTCGCCAACCGCTGGAACGTCGCTTCATCATCCTCCGGAAACACGAATCGCGCCTCGATGCCCTGCGTTTCCAGCAAGGCCGCGATCTCGCGAGTCCGGGCGTTGACCACGGAAAAATCACCTTTATCACGACCGAAGCGGTCGTAGTGAGCCTGTGAGCGATAGTACAGCAGATCGACGTGAGATGGTGACTTGCCTAGCTCTTCCTCCATTTCGTCCACCGCATCCAAGGCCGCTCCGACTGCCTGCACATGCAAGTCAAGCATGTGCCGCAAGTATGCTTGCGCATCCTCCGGTGGTTCCGCTTCGCCCGGCTTCTCCCACCTTTTCACGGTCAGCACCTTGTTGCCGAAATGGTCGGCCATCATCTGCTGGCTGATGCCGCAACGTTCCCTCGTCGCACGAAACTGGGCCTTGCTCATTGCCTGTGATTCTCCTTTTCCCTCAGTCGATGACTTCGATGAACTTCGCGCCGAACTTTTTGGTCTGGCCGTCATCGAGCTTGACGTAGACGACTGCGCCTTCCACGGATTCGACGGTGCCGGTCCAGCCGACCTTGTTGCGGACGCGATCGCCGGCCTTGATGTTCCCGTCGCTGATTTCCGCAGCCTTCGCCTCACGGTCGATACGGCGGTTGAAGCGAGCGAAGTCAAGGGCGATGCTGATGGTTTCGCTGGCTTCCGTCCTGGTCAGGTTTTCGATTCCTGGGAACGTGAAGACGTCTTGTTCCGGGAAGGTGCGCATCATGACTTTGCGCCAGCAGTATTCGGTGCAGGTCATGTGGGTGAGAGGGTTCTCCTTGTCGAGCTTCTTGAGGAGGGCGATCTGCTTGCCGGTGATGGTGTTCATTTCAGTCTCCTTGAGATTGTGGGGATGCCTTATTGCTTCCTGCCTTGTGATTACAAGTATATGATACTAACGGTATCATTGCAAGTTCGGGCGTGTCGCACCTGTATACTGGAACCGTCTTGTTTGCTGACACTTTCAAGACGGAGGCGGTCTGCACGGTCAGGCCGCCTCTCTTATAATCGTCTTGTCAGCGAAGGAGACCACATGGCCTACACGATCAGACCTTACGACACCAAAGGCGGCAGAAGGTACGAAGTCAGGTACCGCAAGCCGGACGGCACAGCCACCGGCAAACGCGGATTCAAACGCAAGATGGACGCCGACGCGTGGGGCGCGGCCAACGTCACCACGGCCAAGACCACGGGAGCCTACATCGACCCACAAGCGGGAAGGCGCCGCGTCGAGGACTTCTGGGAGCCATTCATAGCCGCAAAAAAGACGAGGGCGAAAGCCGCCACCATCGCATCGCTCGACAAGTTTTGGCGCGTCCATGTCAAACCGAAATGGGGTGCTCGGGAGGTGCAGTCCATTACGCACGACGAAGTGCAGGTCTGGGTGAGCGAGATGGCTACGCGCAGAAGCGCCAGCACGGTAAGAGGCGCCTTCTGCACCTTCCGAGCCCTCATAAAAAAAGCCAAGGCCGACAAGTGCATCCACGACAATCCGTGCGAAGACGTCGCATTGCCGCGACTGGTACGAAAGAAGCGCACCTATCTGACCGTCGATCAATTGCTGGCCTTGGCGGACGCTTCCGGCTGGCATAGGCCGATGATTCTCACCCTCGGCCTGTGCGGAATGCGATGGGGCGAGCTGGTCGGATTGCATGTCGAAGACGTCGATTTCAAACGGCAACGCATCCACATCGTACGTGCCGCCACTGAGGTCAGACGCGAAATCATCGTTGATACCCCGAAAACCGGCAAGTCTCGCACCATCATATTCCCGAGCCTGCTTCAGCCATGTCTGGAAGAGGCTTGTAAGGGGCGCCAGCCGTCCGAACTGCTGTTCCCCGACCCTCATACCGGCTCATATCTGAGGCGCGCCAGCGCAAGCAATTCGCGCGGCTGGTTCGATCGCGCGAAGCGGACGTCCGGACTTGACGATGAAACCGTGCGGACGATGACGATTCACGATTTGCGCCATACGTGCGCTTCACTGCTCGTGCATGCCGGAGCGAACGTCAAGGCCGTACAACGGCAATTAGGCCACGCCAGCGCCGCGATGACACTCGACGTTTACGCCGACCTCTTCGATGAGGACTTGGATGTCGTTGGCGAGGCCATGAACGGGCTTCTGATCCGCGCGATTGGCGAAGGAAGGGGCCTTGCCGCGTGACGTGGGCAGAACGTGGGCGCGAGGGTATTCACACATGCGTTCATCGTTGTGGTTGCTTGGTTCTGCTTGCTGTTGTGCGATGGTTCGACGATATCGCACACGATGAAACCGGTATCCTGCGTGTTGCCGTCGCACATACCAGGGAGCGCACCATCATGCCGCGCATCATCGCCGCCTACCAGCGCAAAAGGCCCGGCATCATGGTCGACATGATTGAGGGAGCCAATGAGCAACATGCAAGACGTTTGGTCGACGGTGAGGTCGACATCGCCATAGCACATTTCGATCGTGCGCCGGTCGGTGTGGAATTGGTCGACTTCTACAACGAAGAAATGGTATTGATCGTTTCCAACCGGCTGTGGATGAGTGCCGTCACCGGCGGTTCCGCCTACGGCATCGGCTCCGACGAGGCGGAACGACGCATTGCGCAAGGGGATTGCCTGCCACTGAAGGATTGTCCGTTCATACTCGGTCAACCTGACGATATCGATGGCCATATCGCAGCCGAGTTGTTCCGGCGTGCAGGGTTCAGACCTCGGGTCAAGGCCCGTTCCGGCAATCTGCAGACCGCGCTCGCATTGACGCAGCTCGGTGTGGGCGCAAGCCTGACGATCCGCCAGTTCCTTGATGAGATGCTTGATGACGAAGCGCGCAGGTCTTTGCGTGTGCTGCCGATCGGCGAGGATGCGCGCTATGCCATCAGCTTCGGTGTGCGCAGGCAAAGCTATCAATGGAGCGCCATCACTGACTTCATACAGGTGGCCCGTGAGATATTGGCATCTTGAGATTGTTCGCCCGCCGAGCTTGCCCGTGACGACACAGGACATGATTTGCTTCAAGTTGACTTGAGGTTGCTAGGCTGAGAGCGACAATATGAAGAATCGAGGACGATTATGACCGAAATCGACATCACCCGACTGGAACGACTGGACCACCGCACCGACGACCCTCAGGCCCCTGAGGTCTTCTTCACGCCAATCATTACGCCGGACAGCCTGATTGCCGTCTACCATGCGTTGGGCGCAACGCCGGAAGGCAAGGTGGCCATTAAGATCCATTCGGGTGAATCCGAGAAATCCAATAATCTCAATCCGTCGCTCGTCAAGGATCTCGTACAGGAGATCGGTGGCACGCTGGTGGAATGCGCCACCGCATACGACGGCAACCGCGAAACCCCGGAGAAAAGCCTCAATGTGTTCAAGGAGCGTGGCTACGGCGACATCGCCCCGATCCAGATCATGGATATGGGCGGTGAAATTGAGATTCCGGTCGCGAAATACAAGCATATCCCGTACGACATCGTCGGTATGCACGTTGACGATTACGATTCCTTCTTCGTGCTTTCGCATTTCAAAGGGCACCCGATGGGCGGTTTCGGCGGCGCGCTGAAGAATGTGTCCATCGGCATCGCCTCTTCGAATGGCAAACGCTGGATACACTCCGCCGGCAAGGTCAAGGACCGCTGGATCGACACGCCGCAGGATGATTTTCTCGAGTCCATGGCCGAAGCCGACGAGGCCGTGATCAGCCATATGCACGGCAATATGATGTACCTGAACGTAATGAACCGTCTGTCCGTGGATTGCGATTGTTTCGCAACGCCGTCCGAGCCGGATATGCATGATATCGGCGTGCTGTCTTCACTCGACCCGGTGGCGCTTGATCAGGCGTGCGTCGATCTGATTCACGTGGCTCCGGATGGCGCTTCGGTGACCGAACGCATCGCCACGCGGCATGGCGAGCACACGCTTGAGTACGCCGAGGAGCTGGGCATCGGCTCGCGCGCCTACCGTCTGACCGTACTCGAGTAGCCCGTTCGAATGATGCGATCGCGGTGCCTGTAGTGCCGCGAACCGTATGAAGGGAGGCTCATCGATGGAATCCGTCGAAAGCATGAAATCCGCGATTGATCGTGTGGAACGGTTGCTGGCCGAAGGCCGGTGCGCGTTCGTCGCCATTGACGGTCCATGCGCATCCGGCAAAACCGTGTTCGCCGCTAGCCTGCATGAGCGTTTCGGCGGCAATGTGCTGCACATGGACGACTTCTTCCTGCGACCCGAACAACGTACGCCTGAACGTTTCGCAGAGCCTGGCGGCAATGTCGACCGTGAGCGGTTCGAAGCCGAAGTGCTGAAGCCATTGGCGTCGGGAAAGGCGGTACGGTACCGGCCGTGGGATTGCCATACCGGCGATTTTGCGACGTCACGCAGTGTCGAACCGGCCGCACTGACCGTCGTTGAGGGAAGCTATAGCATGCATCCCGTATTGCGCGGCTACTACGATCTGACGATGTGTCTCATCGTCGACCCGAGTGAACGGCTTCGTCGTCTCGAGGCGCGTAATCCTCGCATGCTGCAACGATTCATCGATGAGTGGATCCCACTCGAAAATCGTTATTTCGAATCCACCAATACCCAAGGAAGTGCCGATCTTCTCGTCGACACCGCCCTCTAGAACCATCCTTCCAATCCTCCCTTCGGCGAGGGAGAGTGCCCTACGGGGCAAAAGGAGAGCAAAGGAGAACCAATGTCCACTTCATCCACATCCATCGTATTGCGTCGCGCCGATTTGCCGCGTCTGAGCCTGACCGTCAAGGCCGCTGCCACCGTGCTCGCCATCGTGGCTGCGGTCGCCCTGCCGCAGCTGTTCCACGTCATCGGTGCCGTTTCCGGTCAGGGGACCATGCTTGGCGTCGCGTTCCTGCCGATGCATCTGCCCATCATCTTCGTCGGTCTGATCGCCGGCCCGGCCGTCGGAGCCATCGCCGGTGCGGCGGCTCCGCTGGTCAGCTTCCTGCTGTCCGGCATGCCGATGCTGGCCATGCTGCCGCTGATGATGATCGAATTGTGTGCATACGGTCTGATTGCGGGCCTGCTGCGTTCCATGAAGTTGCCGAGCCTGGTGAAGGTCGTACTTGCCCAGTTGGCCGGACGAGTGGTACTGACGGTCGCCACCGCAATCGCCGTGTTCGTCTTCGGATCAAGCGATTCCATCGCCGCCACGTGGACCAGCGACCTTGCCGCGGGTCTGCCGGGTCTGGCCCTGCAGTGGGCGCTTATTCCGCTTGCGGCCTACTGGAGCGAGTCTCTTATCAGGCGTTAGCCGCAATCCTTTCTCCGCATTCATCTTGCTCCCTTTGGCAAAGGGCGCTCCCGGGTGAGGCGGAGGGAGGATTGCGCCACGTTCTGAACAACGTATGACCTTTACGAGCCAAGTCACTAGACTTGGCTCTCGTCATCCATGAGGCCGCACATCTAGCGAAATATAGGGAGTGCCATGATTGCCGGAGTGTCCGTCACCACGTTGTTGCTTGTTCTGGTCGCCGGCATCGGAGCCGGATTCGTCGGCTACGCGGTCGGCGCGTCCTCGCTGATCTCCTACCCGGCACTGCTTGCGTTCGGCATTCCGCCCGTGCTATCGAACACGACCAACACCGTCGGCGTGGTCGGCACCGGCATCGGCGGTCTGCTGGCGGCGCGCAAGGAGCTCAACGGACAGCGCACCCGTGTGATCGTCTATGCGCTGATCGGTCTGGTCGGCGGCATTATTGGCGGCCTGTTGCTGCTGGAGCTGCCCGCCGAGGTCTTTGAATTCGCGGTACCTCCACTGATTCTGTTCAGCTCGATGATCATCGCATTGAACCCACGCAAGAAGGCGGCCGCGCGAGACGCCGTAGCGCAAGCGTTGCCCGAATCACAGCAAGGCGAACGTGCCGCGCTGATCGCAGGCAAGGCGAGTGGCGGCAAGCTGCATGATCCGTGGTGGCTATGGCTGGGCGTGAGTTTCGTCGGCGTCTATTCCGGCTATTTCGGCGCGGCCGCCGGCACGCTGGCCCTAGCCGTACTTGATTTGGGCAAGATCGGCCCGTTCCATCAGATCAATGCGTTGAAGACCGTGGTGGGTTTCGGTGCGAACATCTCCGCCGCCATCATGTTCATCGTGCGTGGCTCGGTCTATTGGCCGTTCGCCATCATGATGTGCCTCGGCTGCATCATCGGCAGCGCCATCGCGCCACCGGTCACCCGCCATATTCCGGAGAACATCATGCGCGCCGCCGCCGTCCTGACCGGCGTCATCCTGGCTGTCAAGCTCGGCTGGAGCACCTACATTTAGACTCGATGCCTCATCGGGACAAAAAGGCCTTGTCCATGGATTGCCGCCGATTTACATGAACGCAAACTTCGCCAAAAGGCTCAGGTATTGAATGACAATGCCGCCGAATTGGGAATGGCTGCGAACATGCTTGCCGCGAACATGCTTGCCGCGAACATGCTTGCCGCGAACATGCTTGCCGCGAACATGCTTGCCGCGAACATGCTTGCCGCGAACATGCT